>Ga0209507_1000004_pt1 | contig 805359 bp, 774 predicted proteins | sample AD_UKC028_MetaG_FD_184414 | JGI IMG/M metagenome (GOLD analysis project Ga0209507, IMG submission 184414) | Active sludge microbial communities of municipal wastewater-treating anaerobic digesters from USA - AD_UKC028_MetaG (SPAdes) (version 2) | ecosystem: Engineered > Bioreactor > Anaerobic...
AACGGATGGTTACGGTGTGGCTTAAGACGCCGTTCGAAGGCGGCAGGCACGCCAAGCGCTTACGCCAGATCATGGCGATTGAGAAAGAACTCATCAGAGGAAAGAAGAGATGAAATACTTACAGACGGTTGATCCGCAGCTTTATGAAACGATCGCCGGCGAACTCCGGAGGCAACGGGATAATCTGGAGATGATCGCGTCGGAGAATTTTACCTCTATCGGGGTGCTGGAAGCCCAGGGGTCGGTTTTGACCAATAAATATGCCGAGGGATATCCGCACCGGCGCTGGTACGGCGGCTGCGAATTCGTCGACAAGGCCGAAGAGCTCGCCATTCAAAGAGTCAAGGACCTGTTCGGGGCCGACTACGCCAACGTCCAGCCGCATTCCGGAACGCAGGCTAACCTGGCGGTATTTCTGGTCGCGCTTAAGCCGGGCGATACGTATATGGCCATGGATCTTGCCTGCGGAGGGCATCTTTCGCACGGACATCCGCTGAATTTCTCGGGGATGTTTTACAAACCGGTCGCTTACGGCGTGGACAAGAAAACCGAGATGATCGATTATGACCAGATCGAGAAGGTTGCTTCGGAGGTTAAACCTAAAATGATCCTGGCGGGCGCATCCGCCTATCCCCGGGTCATTGATTTTGCCCGCTTACGGCGGATCTGCGATAAAACGGGCGCTTTGTTGTTCGTGGACATGGCGCATATCGCCGGTCTGGTCGCTGCCGGTATACATCCTTCTCCCGTACCGTACGCCGATTTCGTCACCTCGACTACCCATAAGACGCTGCGCGGGCCGCGCGGCGGATTCATCCTCGCCAGGAAAGAATACGCCAAGAAACTCGATTCGAACGTTTTTCCGGGCATGCAGGGAGGGCCTTTAATGCATGTGATCGCGGCCAAGGCCGTAGCTTTCAAGCTGGCGCAGGGCGAGGAATTCAAAGCTTATCAGCAGCAGATCGTTGCCAACAGCAAGCGGTTGGCCCAGAAACTCCAGGAGCGCGCGTTCCGGATCGTCAGCGGCGGGACAGACAACCACATGGTGCTGGTCGATTTGACCTCCAAGCGGATCACGGGCAAAGACGCGCAGGTGCTGCTGGAGCGAGTGAATATTACGATCAACAAGAACCTGATTCCCTATGATCCTTTGCCGCCGGCACAGGCCAGCGGCATTCGTCTGGGCACGCCGGCGATTACCAGCCGGGGGATAAAAGAGCCGCAGATAGAAGGTATCGCCGATTTGATCGATGAAGCGATCGTGAACCGCGGCGACGATGCCCGTCTGGAGAAGGTCAAGCAGGACGTTCTGGCGATAACCAGGAAATTTCCGCTGTATCCGGAATTAGCGTAACAGGTGTCGGTCATCATGGCGCAGAAGAAGCCCGTACATAAGAGAATCAGCTGGGATGAATACTTCATGCAGATCGCTTTTCTGGTGTCGCAGCGCAGCACCTGTCTGCGCAGGCACGTGGGAGCGGTGATCGTCAAGGACAAGCGTATGCTGGCCACCGGTTACAACGGTTCGCCCAGCGGCCTGGAGCATTGCCTTGATACCGGTTGTTTGCGGCAAAAACTCAAGGTTCCTTCCGGTCAGCGCCACGAGCTCTGTCGCGGGCTGCATGCCGAGCAGAACGCGATTATCCAGGCGTCGCTCTACGGGATCAGCGTTAAAGACAGCACGATCTATATCACCAATCAGCCCTGTGTTATCTGCGCCAAAATGCTTATCAATGCCGGAATCAAGGAAATCGTCATGTCCGAGGGGTATCCCGATGAGCTGGCCATGCAGTTCCTGAAAGAGGCCCGGATCCGGGTGAGGATATTCGAACATCGCACCATAAAACCGTAAGGGGACTATGCGCTGTACGCTGTGCGGGTACAAGGAAGACAAGGTGGTGGATTCGCGCACCATACAGGAAGGCCGGGCCATCCGTCGTCGCCGGGAATGTCTCAAGTGCGGGAAACGTTTTACCACCTATGAATATATTGAAGAGCCGTCGTTGATGGTGATCAAGCGCGACGGACGAAGGCAGCCGTTCGACCGGCAGAAAATTCTCAACGGAGTCATCAAAGCCTGCGAGAAACGGCCGATCAGCATGGATAAGATGGAAGAGATCGTTACCGTGATCGAGCGGGCGATCCAGAAGAAATCGGAGCGCGAAGTTTCTTCGACCCGCATCGGCGAGCTGATCATGGAGCGGCTTAAAGGGCTGGATGATATCGCGTACGTGCGGTTCGCGTCCGTCTACCGTCAATTCAAGGATGTCGAGCAGTTCATGTCCGAACTCAAAGGTATCTTCAAAAAAGAAAAAGCCAAAGAGCGCAAACGAGCGAGGCGGTCGTCATGATTGAAATGGAATTAAGCAAGATCGTGATTGATGAAAAAAGAGACGGGCAGCTGATCGTGCTCAAAGAAAAGCACGGCGAGCGGGTGCTTCCGATCGTTATCGGCCTGCATGAAGCCTCGGCGATCAAATTGAAGCTTAGCGGTGTCAATCCTCCGCGCCCCCTGACCCACGACTTGCTCTATACCACGATCACGGATCTCGATGCGACCATTGAGCGCGTGATCATCGATAAGCTGGAAGAGAATACTTTTCACGCCAAACTGCTGATCCGGACCGGATCCGGCAAGACCAAGACCATCGATGCCCGTCCGTCAGACAGCATTGCGCTGGCGGTGCGCGCGCACGTCCCCATCTTCGTGGAAGAAAGTATTGTCAAACAAATGGACGCATTCGACAAGAATCAGCAATGATCATCGGCATACTCTCTGATACCCACGATAACCTCCCGCAACTCGAAAAAGCGGTCGTATTCTTCAATAAACACAACGTTGCGTTCGTCCTGCATGCCGGCGATTTTGTCGCCCCGTTTACGCTTTCACGCATGAAAAAACTTTCCTGCGACTGGCGCGGGGTATTCGGCAACAATGACGGCGAAAAGAAAGGTCTGGGGCTGGCATCGGAAGGCAAGATCGGCGAGGGGCCGTTACGCCTGGAGCTCGGCGGCAGGCAAATCGTCGTGGTGCATGACATCAATCAGCTCGATCTGCAGTCTGAAAAAGCGGCACTGGTAGTCAGCGGTCATACGCATAAACCCGAAATCGTGGCGCAACCGGCGCGCTTACTGGTCAATCCCGGGGAATGTTCCGGCTGGATCAGCGGCCAGTCTACCGTCGCTATCGTCGATCTGGCCGCATTGTCGGGGAAACTCTACACGCTCTGAACAATCCATGAACGCCAATCTTCTGTGGTCCGATCAAGACCGAAAATTCCTGGGCGCCATCCGGTCCCTGGCTGTTAAAAAGCGGGTTTCGTTGTTTCTGGTGGGAGGGGTCCTGCGCGATGCGTTACTTAATCGGCGCAAACCCGATCCGGATATTGATTTTTGCCTGCGCGCTCATGCCGTACGTTTTGCCCGGGAATGCGCCCGGGCGTTAAACGGCGGCTTTGTCCTTCTGGATAAAGAACACGGCTGCGCCAGAGTGGTCAAAAAAATTACTACACGGGTATATACGTTCGATTTCTCCGACTTTCGCGGCGACACGCTGGAAGATGATCTGTTGCATCGGGATTTCACGGTGAATGCCCTGGCGCTGCCCCTGGATCAGGCACTGGATGCTCGCCGGCCTCTGGACGGTTTGATCGATCCGCTGGGGGGCCGGGCCGACCTCAAAGCAGCGACCATTCGCATGGCGCACGGCAAGACGTTTGATGAAGATCCTTTACGGATAGTGCGCGCTTTCAGTTTCGCGGCGATGCTCGGTTTCGGGATAGAGCGCAAGACGCTGCGGGTCATCGGAACGAAAAAACGCAAACTGCGGCTGGTTGCGGCGGAGCGGATCAGAGATGAATTGTTCAGGCTTTTTTCCAGCGCCCGGGCGGCTCGCTGGTTGGCGGAGATGGATGCGCTGGGAGTGCTGGAGTTGATCTTTCCGGAAATCAAAGCGGTAAAGAAGGTGCGCAAAAGCGGTCGATCCGGTTTTGACGCCTGGAAACACACCCTGGAGACCGTCGGGCATCTGCAGCAGATCATGGTGCGCAGCGGCCGTAATCCGGATCTGCGGGACTATCTCGCCCGGGAAATTTCTTCCGGCCGGACGATGTTCGCCGTGCTGGGGCTGGCGGCTTTAGTGCACGATATCGGCAAGCCCAGAACCTTTCGCATGAAAAAGGGCAAGGTGACGTTTTACGGCCACGAGCGTATAGGCGCGCGCATGACCCAGGAAATCGCCGTACGCATCAAGCTTTCTCATGACGAAGCGCGCATGCTGCGGCGGATCACTTTTCTGCATCTGCGTCCGGGATACCTGGTTACCGCGGTTTCTTTGACTGCGCGGGCGGTATTCCGTTTCTTCCGGGATGCGCAGCAGGAGAGCGCGGCGGTGCTTCTGCTGGCCCTGGCGGACCAGCGCGCGACCGGCAATTACCGCGTCCTGGACAGATGCCGCGGGCGCTATGAACGGGTGGTGCAGCAGATGATCAAAGATTATTTCCATCGCCGGAAACAAACGGCGCCGGTCAGGCTGGTTACCGGACACGACCTGATGCGGTCCTTGCGCTTGCAGCCTTCGCCTTTGATCGGCCATTTGATACGCGAGATAGAGGAGTTGCAGGCGGAAGGAAAGGTATCGACCAAACAGGAAGCCCTGGAACAGGCTGCGCAGTTGTTAAAATCAGGACAGAAGCTGGCGAAAGTAGTATAATGGGGGAAAACTGAACATATCCCGGCAGTCATACCCCGCGCAGATCGGAATTGCGCGGGTATTGTCCCTGCAGTCATACCCCGCGCAGATCGCATCCAACGCTAATAAAGAATTGCGTTAGTGTGGCCCTGTGGCCAAATTGCGCGGGTATTGTCCTTGTGGACAAGGAGTTGACGGATGAAGAAGATTACTTTGAGCACGTTCGAGAAGGATATTTTGAGCGAGATCGGCAATATGTGCGTGGGCAATGCTACCACGGCGCTGGCCCAGATTCTCGGCCGGCGCATCGAACTGGAACTGCCCGCAGTAAAAGTGATCAATATCAATAAACTTTCTTCACATCTAAAGGTCGATCCGGAAGAAACGATCATCGGCATTCATATGCAGATACTGGGAGGAGCACGGGGCAACGCGATTATGATCTTCCCCCGCAAGGACGCCTATACCCTGGTGGACCTGTTGATCGGTCCGTTTCCCCAGAAAGCCGGCAGTTTTACCGAAATAGGCATTTCGGCTTTGAAAGAAGTCGGCAATATCGTGGTCAGTTCGTATCTTTCCGCGTTGAGCGCTTTTACCGGCATATCGTCATTTCCTTCCACGGTAACTCTTTCCAGCGGGGCGACCCGTTCGCTGGTTAATCTGGCGTTTACCGGCATCAATAAAGAGGAATGCGAGGAGACGATCCTGGTTGAGGCGAATTTCAAAGAGTTGAAGCGCAATCTGGACGGCAATTTCTTCATTGTTTTTGACGCCAGCTCGATCACCATGATACTTAAGAAAGCCAAAAGCATGATTAAGGCGAAATGATGCAATCAACCAGCCAGCAACTGCTCAATATCGTCAGTCTGCAATGGGCTACCCGGGCGATGGGCGCGCATTTGAAGATCGAAACCCTGGCCAAAGAGATCCTTGCCGTGGTGAACGCCAGGATTCCCGGTAAGAATATACGTCTGGCTCTCTGGGATGAGCAGAAAAGGCATTTGTCGCTTGAAGTGGAAACCCGAAGCTCCCGGGTCCGTTTTTCTCCTTCTTCGGGTAGCGAGATGTACCGTAAAGCCAGCGGACTCTACGCGCCCATATTTAAGGGCACTACCATTTACTGCCCGTTGCGCACGCAGGATAAATTTCTCGGGCTGCTGATATTCGAATCGCCGTCCGGCCTTGCTGCATTGCGCACTGAACAGGAAGAACTGATCGCCTGCATCCGGCTGGCCAGCGTCGCGCTGGGGAATATCGCGCTCCTGATGGAATCGGAGAAACGCGGCCAGGATATGTTCCGTTTCAATGTATTGAGCCGTGCGCTGAATCCTACGGTGAATGAAACGGAAATCATCAAGATCCTTTCCGACGGCGTGGAATGGATGATGCCGTTCGACGCTTCGCTGTTCCTGATCCTGTCCAAAGGGCAGAATACGTTGTATATCCGGTCCAAGAAACCCCTGCATCCGACTGTGCTGGCAAACCTGAAGAAATTGAGCCGCGAGACATTCTTTAACTTTACCAAGAATGCCCTGAACACGTCCGCTCTGGCCGTGGAGATCAACGCTCCTTCCGGCAAGCAGATCCGCAGTCCGGTGAAAGCATTCCTGAACGCTCCCCTGATCACCAAAGACAAGATTATCGGCTTGATCTGCCTGGTCAGCTTTCAACAGGATCAGTTTACCCCCCGCGATCATCAGAACCTTTCTGCGTTGGCAGCGCATGGCGCGGTGGCTTTTGAGAACGCCTGGCTCTATGCGGATTTGCGCCGGACCTATTTCAGCATCGTCAGCGCGTTGACTTCGGCTATCGAAGCCAAAGATCGCTATACCCGCGGCCACTCGGTGCTGGTATCGCGCTACTCCGTGGCCATTGCCCAGGAGATGGGGCTTTCCGCATCGTTGATCGAGTCTATCGAGATCGCCGGTTTATTGCACGATCTGGGCAAGCTGGGGGTGCCCGAGGATATTCTACTCAAGAAAGATAAACTGACTCCCGCCGAGTATGAAGTGGTCAAATCGCATCCGGATATCGCTTTGAAGATTCTGGGCCCGGTGGAATTCCCGCATTTCAAAGGCCAGGAGAAGACCGCGGAATCATCGCCGGAACTGACCCTCAAGCTCTTTGAGCTGGCCGATCTTTCCGACGAAGTCAAGATGATGATTTACCACCACCATGAACGCTATGCCGGCGGAGGGTATCCCAAAGGGATCAAACAGGAGGAGATCCCGCTGGGCGCGCGGATACTTGCGGTGGCGGACACATTCGAAGCTTTGACTGCCGACCGTCCCTATCGCAAAGCCTTCAGTACCGATGAGGCAATCAAAATCCTGTTAAAGATCAAAGGCGAGCAGCTTGACGCCAGGATCGTTACGGTATTCATTTCTCTGTTGAGAAAAAAGGGAGTGGAGGCTTTGCGGGAATCTACCGCTGGTTCGTTCTAAAGGGGCGCGTCCCCATTACAAAAGGAGTCTGTATGCTGGCGAAGGCAGCGCTTTTTGTATTCCTGGTTGGAATGGTAGTCATCGGGTGGGTGTCCATGAAAAAGACTTCGACCCTGGGAGATTTTTTTCTCGGCGGCAGAAAGATCGGTCCCTGGTTCTCGGCGTTCGCCTACGGGACCACCTATTTCTCTGCGGTAGTATTCATCGGTTTTGCCGGGAAATTCGGCTGGGCCATGGGATTTAACTGTCTCTGGATCGCTTTCGGGAATACCGTGATCGGTTCCCTGCTGGCCTGGCTGGTCCTGGCCAAAAGGACCCGGCGGATGACGCAGAATCTCGATGTTATGACCATGCCGGAATTTCTGCACGAGCGTTTCGAAGGAAAATTCGTCAAAATGATCAGCGCGGTGATCATTTTCGTTTTTCTTCTGCCGTATTCGGCTTCGGTATTCAAAGGGTTGGGTCATTTGTTCGAGGCCACGTTCACTATTTCGTATGATATGGCCCTGCTGCTTATGATTCTGATCACCGGGGTATATCTGGTTATGGGCGGCTATTTCGCGATTACCCTGACCGACTTTATCCAGGGCATGATCATGCTCGTGGGCGCGGTTCTGATGGTCGGTGTTTTTGTCGGCAAAGGCGGCGGATTGAGCACGGTTATCGCGACGATCGCGCAGAATTATCCGCAGCATGTTCCGGTAGACAAACAGCCGAGCCTGCTGCTGCTCGGGGCGCTGGTGTTCATGACGTCTTTCGGCGTCTGGGGCATGCCGCAAATGGTTCAGAAATTCTACGCGATCAAAGACGAAAAGTTCATCAATAAAGCTGCGGTGGTAACCACGCTCTTTGCTTTGATCATTACCGGCGCAGCGTATTTTACCGGCACCATGACCCATCTATTCTACGATAAGCCGATCCTTCTGAACGGCAAGCCGGCTTTCGACCAGCTGATCCCGGCGATGTTGACCACCTATCTACCCGCGCCTTTGCTGGTGGTCATTCTCCTGCTGGTGCTTTCGGCGTCCATGTCGACTCTCTCGTCACTGGTGCTCTTGTCCGCCTCGGCCATCGCCATCGATCTGTATAAAGGCCATGTGAATCCGAAAATATCCAAGGAAGATTCGGTTTTCATGATGCGATTCTTGAGCGCGGTTTTCGTGGTGATTTCGTATTTCATCGCCCGCTTCCAGTTCGGCATTATCGTCACCCTGATGTCGTTATCCTGGGGTGTAGTCGCCGGAGCGTTCATGGCGCCGTTTCTCTATGGTCTGTATTGGAAGAGGACCACGCTCCCGGGCATTAAGTCCGGCATGTTCGCGGGAGTATTCCTGGCGATCTGGCTGTTCTTCAAACTGGGCCCGGAGAAAGCCCCGCTGTCCGCTTCCATTGCCATGATCGTGCCGTTCGCGGTGGTTCCCGTGGTCAGCCTGATGACCAAACCGCCCAGCGCAAAAACTCTGACTAAAGCATTTGATAAGGTCTAAACGGACGGGTGGCCGACACGCGCTATGAAACGGTTTATCAAGCTGATCCTGATTATATGCGCAGCCGCTGTCGTCTTGGCTGCCGGCGCAGGGCTGTTGACCCGGCAGGTGCTTATCCGGCAGATACGCACCTTGCTGGGCGCCGATTCGGTACATATCGCTTCCTGCAGCTTCTGGCAACCAGGCAGAGTGCGGATCTCCGGCATTGAGATAAAGAGGACGGGAATACGCATTTCGGTTGACCAGGTTAACGCGCAGTATTCTCTTTTATCCCTGGTAACCCTGACTATTCCCGCGGTCACCGTGAGCAATGCCGCAGTAGCTGTTTCCGCTCCGCTTAACAAACTCGGCGGGTTGCCGTTGCTGCAGACGAAAAAAACAGCCCGGCCGCGGTTTAAAGTCAAGAAGGTTCATCTGCGGTCCTGCCGTTTCAATAGTGCAAGCGCCGATCTGCGCTGCGAAGCCGAAGTCTCGGCCGGCGTCGCCCTTGATTCCCGTACAGTCACCATGCTGCAGGTTCGGATCCCCCGCCTTGACCGGGGAGAGTTGCACCTGCGGGACGTTTTCTTAAAAGCGGATACCTCCGGGCCCGGAGAGTTTGCGGCGACAGAGATCAGTTTCGGCAACCTGCGCTTGAGCGCTATCCGGGGCAACCCTGCTCTCAAGGGCAGAGAGCTGGTTTGTACGTCTCTGGCGGCGGCATTTCTTTCCGGCCGGCTTACCGGGCGGCTGCTTGTGTCTCTGGCAATCCCACCGGTTTATAGCCTTACGCTCAAAGCTTTCCAGCTCGATCTGACAACGTTCGTCAATGAGTTCAAGCTGGCGGAAAAGATGCATTTGAGCGGCATGCTTGAAGGCAGCTGTATCCTGAACGGGAGATTGTTGAATTTCAATCTGCTGGAAGGCGGATTCGTAGCCGCCGAGCCGGGCGGAGTGCTGATAATCCGCGACCGGCGTTTGCTTCAAACGATCGCTGATTCGGCGCATCAACCGGTAGAGGTGATTGCCGGCAGTTTCCAGGATTATCGCTATGATACCGCGGTGCTGCGTCTGAATACTGTCGACGATCAACTGATCCTGACAATGCGCATGAATGGAGCGCAGGGAAAGCGCGAGTTGACCGCGGTCCTGCACGATTTCAAAACCAAAGGAGGACGGTAATGAGAAGAGTATTGTTTGCCATTGCGTGTATAACGGTGGCGGGGTGGGGGTGCGCCCGGGTCCGGGTGGAAGCGCCTAAAGAAGCGATCAAGGTGGATATTTCCATGCGCCTGGATATCTATCAGCATGTGGAGAAAGATATCGATTCCATCGAGGATATCGTTTCCGGCGCATCGACAAAACCGGCAGCCCCTGCGGCGGCAGGACAGAACAGCATGATCAATCATTTGCTGGGGTATGCCTATGCCCAGGAAGGGTTGAGTCCGGAAGTGGAGCAGGCGGCAGTGCGGCGCAGGGACAGGAAATCGCAACTGTCCCAGTGGCAGCAGCAGGGTGTGATCGGCGAAACGCAAACCGGTCTGGTGGAGATCCGTTTACCGGCCAGAGCCGATGCCGCGGCAGGGGAGCTGGTCAGGAACGAGAATGCCGACCGGCTGATGATCTATAAGGCGATCGCGCAGAAGAACGGCACCACGCTCGGGGATGTGCAGGCTTTGTACGCCAAACGGCTGCAGAATGACGCTCCTGCGGGAACGCCGATAGAAGTCGCGGCCGGCGCCTGGAAAACCAAATAAACCGTTGAGTTCAAGACCATGAATCGCACTGACGGCGCGCATCTCTCCGATGAACAGCGATATGCGCTGTCGTCACGGAAGAAAGAGCAGGAGTGGGAAGCGCTCTGCTGCCGTTGCGGCGCCTGTTGCGGTGCTTTTGAAGATCCCTGCCAGCATCTACAGAAAACCGCATCCGGAACGTTTATCTGCGGTATTTATGAAGAAAGATTCGGCGTGCAGCGTTCGGTGGGCGGCCGGGAATTCCGCTGTGTACCCATACGCACGATTCTCGACAAATACTGGACGCACGACTGTCTATGCGCGTACAAAAAACAGCTCAAGAACATCAAAGAGCCCGGGTGCGAATCCTGAAGCTTGCCCGCGCTCAAATCCGCGATTGCGAGGTTCCCATCGTCACCCTTGTCGCGGGCAGACGCAGTCCCTACCTGGTGTTGATCTCCTGCATTTTGAGCTTGAGAACGAAAGATAAAACCACCGTCGAGGCCTGCAGACGCCTGTTTCGCAAAGCCAGGACTCCGCGCGCGATGCTCGCGTTCTCGCCGTCGGCTCTGTCCCGGTTGATCTATCCGGTGGGATTCTACCGCACCAAGGCTCGCGCTATACTCGTTGTATCCCGTCGGATCATCGCGGAGTTTGCGGGTCGTGTTCCGGATACACAGGAAGAATTGTTACGCTTCAAAGGGGTGGGTAGAAAAACCGCGAATCTGGTGTTGGGGCTGGGGTTCGGCATTCCCGCCCTCTGCGTGGATACCCACGTGCACCGGATCAGCAACCGGTTGGGATGGGTGCGCACCCGGACTCCCGAAGAAACCGAGTATGCTCTTGAGAAAAGGATTCCGCGGCAATGGTGGATTGAATTAAACACCATTCTGGTGACATTCGGTCAGAACGTGTGTTTGCCGGTCTCGCCGCTGTGCTCCCGCTGCGCGGTCAGACGGTACTGCGCGCGCGCCGGAGTTGCGCAGTGGCGCTAGGGATAAGCGACATGAGGATTTAAACGTTGCCTGCGCATGCAGGTCGTGATACCATACAGTTCGGCGCATACTATCAGGAACGGGCTATGGGATATAGGGCAAAAGTATATTATCATCATACTGACTGCGGCGGAGTGGTGTATTATGGCGCCTATCTTGCATTCCTGGAAGAAGCCCGCACCGATTTTCTCGCCCGCCGCGGAATAGATATCGGCGCATTCGTCAAAGAGAAGCGTTATTTCGTGGTGGCGCATCAGGAAATCGATTATGTATTTCCTGCCCGCTATGGCGATACCCTGGATATTGAAACCCGGGTCGATGAAGTGGGCGGGGTGAGGATAGCGTTACGTCATCGAATCGTAAACGCGCGGGGGCAGGAAGTAGTGCGCGCGCGTACGGTGCTGGCGTTTATTGATACGACATTCAAGCCGCGGCCGCTTCCGGCAGCAGTGAGAGAGAAAATCCCGGGCGGCGAGACAACCGGAGAAAAAGAACATGCTTAACCGCGAACAGATTCTGGAGCTGATCCGGCAGAGACAACTGGTCAGCGATTATATCGATCTGGATACCCAGGTAACCCCTAACGGTTTTGACCTGACGGTAGCCCAGGTGCACGCATTCGAAGGGGGCGGTGCGCTGGATTTTTCCAATAAGGAGCGGCGGCTGCCCGCCACCCGTCAACTGGCTGCCGAGAAACGCGATGCCGGGGATGCATGCGGCTGGTGGACGCTGCCGGCGGGAGCATATAAAATCGTGACCAACGAGACTGTCCGGCTCCCGAAAGACCTGATCGGTATCGCTTTCGCGCGCAGTTCGTTGCTGCGCATGGGCGCTTTTACCCAGACCGGCGTCTGGGACGCCGGATTTCAGGGAAAGAGCGAATTCATCCTCTTGATCAGCAATCCCCAGGGCATGCGCTTGAAGCAAAATGCCCGGGTAGTCCAACTGCTATTCACGCATATCACCGAGACCGAACAGGGCTATAACGGCATCTATCAGGAGAAAAAGTGATGAGAAGGATTGTGGTGTTGATCCTGGCGCTATGGTGTATCTGTCTGCAGGCCGGCCCGCTGCCCGCCGATCCCGCAGAGTCCCCGGAAGACTATTTTACCAGAGGTTTTACCCTGGTATTGGATCAGGATTTTCCGCAGGCGCGAAGCATGTTCGAGTACGCTTTGAAATTAAACCGGGATTTCATTCCGGCCAGGCTGGCTCTGGACGCGGTCAAAGACGTTATTAATCAACAGCTCACCGCGCAGGCGGGAGCGGATTTAGTCAAGGGCATAGACTACGCTCATCAGGCTGCCTGGGAAGAAGCGTTGCAGGAGTTCGACCGCGTCGCGCGCGCGCAACCGCGCTATGCCCGGGTATACGCTTTGCGGGGCAATGTCTATGTATTGAAAGGAGACGCCAAACAGGCGATCACGGAATATAACCGGGCTCTGGAGATTAATCCTTCCAGCGCCGGCACCTATAATGACCGCGGCATCACCTATGCGACCCTGGGAGAATTCGACCTGGCGACCGCGGACCTGGATCGCGCTTTGAGAATAGACCCTACCTATAAGATGGCGTATCTTAACCGGGCGCATGCCTATGTCCGGATGGGGCGCTTCGACGATGCGATCGCAGATTATGGCCGCGCCCTTGAAATCGATCCGGAATTAAGCGAAGCGTATCTTAACCGGGGAGATCTGCTTTTTTCCCAAAAAAGCCGTTATGCTGAAGCGATATCGGATTTCTCCCGGGTAATTGAGTTGAGTCCGAAGAATGCCGATGCTTATTATAACCGCGGTCTGGTGCATGCCGCTAGCGGTAACTATGAATCCGCGCTCAACGATTTTACGATGACCATGGTATTGAACCCGGCGGATCCGGAAGCGTATTTTGCCAAAGCCGCAATGTGCGAGCAGACCGGCGATAAGCAGACGGCGGTGGAGACCTACAAAAAGATCGTGCAGTTCTTCGCCGCGGATCAGCCCGATGCGGCCCGTAAAGCGCAGGAACGCCTGTTCCTGCTGGATCGCCAGGGCGAGGGGAGGTAAGTATGGCTGTGCGCGTTGAGAAGCTGTCGCAGGAAGCATTGAAGAAAAAAGGGGTTTTTGGCTGGTCGGTCTGGGAAAAAGAGGTATCCCGGTTTAACTGGCAGTACGACAGCGTCGAGGAATGTTATTTCCTGGAGGGTAAGGTGGCGCTGGAGATTGAAGGCGGCGGCCCCGTTGAGTTTGGTAAGGGGGATTTTGTCACTTTCCCGCGGGGATTGCGGTGCGTCTGGAATATCAAAGAACCGGTCAGAAAACACTACCGTTTTATTTGACACGTCTATGAGTATGCAATGGCGTAACATCCTTCTGGCCACAGCGATGTGGCTGGGCGCGGCTGCGGCGGCGGGGGCGGATACGGTGTATCTGAAAAACGGCCGCAGCTTCGAATGCGTGGTGGTTGCCGAAGATAAAAGTACGGTCGAGCTTGATATCGGATTCGGCATCACCAGGATACGCGTTGAAGATATCGAGCGGATCGAGCGCGCCAATCCGCAGGAGCACCAGCAACTGCGGGAATACTGGGAACAGAAACGCCAGGTCAACGAGATCGACCGTCAGCAGCGCGCAGAAGAAGAGCAGAAGCGTCTGGAGACGGCTCCCCGGCAGGTCGCGTATGTCAAAGAAGCCGGCCACATGATCGTGGAGGCGGTGCTTAATAATCGAGTGAAGGCCCGGTTGCTCGTCGATACCGGGGCCAGCGTCATTCTCCTGCATCGCGATATCGCCGACCAGCTGGGGTTGTTTACCGGCGCCGGCGCAGATAAGCCGGTTGGCGGACAGGCACAGGTGGCGGACGGCCGGAAAGTGAACGTGAACTTTGTGCTGCTGGACAGCGTGATAGTGCAGGGTGTTGAAGCGCGCAGCGTGGCCACTGCCGCGTTGCTGGAAGATGTCTCCGATAACCCTTTTGACGGCCTGCTGGGAATGTCTTATCTGGGGCGGTTTAATTTCAGCATCAACCAGAAAGAGAACAAACTGGTGCTGGAGAAAAATCAGCCGTAACCGAAGGCGAGTGAAGATGAAATCATATACCGAACAGCTTGCATTTACCACTCCGCAACGGCAGGAGTTCATCAATATCACCGCGCAGGTGGAGGCGGCGCTGAAAAAAAGCGGCATCCAGGAAGGGCTGTGTCTGGTAAATGCGATGCACATTACCGCCAGCGTTTTTATCAATGACGACGAACCGGGGTTGCATCGTGATTTCAGCCGGTGGCTGGAGGAACTGGCGCCGTACGGGAAATCCCTGTATCGCCATAATGAAGGCGGAGAGGATAACGGCGACGCACATCTCAAACGCACGGTTATGGGAAGAGAAGTCGTGGTCGCCGTCACTAAAGCCAAACTCGATTTCGGCCCCTGGGAGCAGATTTTTTACGGCGAGTTCGACGGACAGCGCAAGAAGCGCGTTCTGATTAAAATAATCGGCGACTAACGCGGGTTAACCATGAAGATCAAGAATACCACCATTACTGCCGAGCGGGTAGCGCCGGCGGCTGCGGATGTTGACGTCGTTGTGCGTGAAATTGATCGTGAGTCCGGCGGAGCGCAGCCGTTCACTGTTCTCGCGCGACCGGACGGCAGATATGTGTTCGAGATCAGCGTTTCGCGCATGGACGCCGCGCGCGGCGAAGAAAAAGTGCGTTTGTCCTGCCGTCAGGTTCTGCGCGAAGCCCAGCGTCTGAAGGCGCGTTCGCTGGCACTGCCGGCGCTCGGCAGAGGATTACGCGACATTCCGGTAAAGGCGACGGCTAAGATCATGGCGCAGGAAGTGTTCCGGCATATTTTCGAGGACAATGGCGATCTGGAGCGTATCCTGTTCTGTCTCGATGACGAAGCGTCGGTTGGCGAATTCGAGAAGAACGCGCTGGGTTATCTGGATTATATCGTGAACAAACTTAAATCGCCGTTTCTCACCGTAGACGCGATTATCGAGGTTTCCTGCCCGTCGGGGCAGCCGGGTATTGTGCTGATTCAGAGAAGCAATCCTCCTTATGGGTGGGCGCTCCCCGGGGGATTCGTGGATTATGGCGAGAGTTTAGAGCGGGCTGCGGTGCGCGAGGTGAAAGAGGAGACCGGATTGGATGTGGGCGGGATCCGGCAGTTCCATACCTATTCTGCGCCTGGACGCGACCCGCGGTTTCACACGGTTAATACTGTTTTCATCGGTCAGGCCCGGGGCGTGCCGCACGCCGGGGATGACGCCGCCGCAGCGCAGGTTGTCGCGCTGGCCGACCTTGCCGGCATAGACTACGCTTTTGACCACGGGAACATCCTGCAGGATTATCTTCGCTTCAAACAGGGGCACGATCCCTTCTCACAGGAGAACACCGGCGCAAATCCTTTTTAGCGCCGGGTGTCCCTCGTCGCCTTTCGGGCTACGGCTCACCCTTCTCTAAGTTGTTTTTCGGCGTCTACGATGTCGCGGTTGATCACCCGGATGGATTCGGATATGCGCTCGGTGAGAACAAAAGAGGAAATGGGATTATCTTTGATTTCTTTGAGGATCTGTATGGCCATTCTGAAGTAGCGCACCACTTCGCCTTCGTCGGTATCCGTAAAAGGCAGGATCTTGGAGAATTCCGTTCCCCGCATCCAGTATTCCATGGCCAGCGCCAGATGGAAATAGGGAACTTTGCTTACCGGATAGATGCGGTGTTTCATCTCCCGGCTCTTGATTTTTTCGTGCATCTCTTCGCAGAACATGCGTATCCGCCGGGCATTTTTGGAGATATTCAGGAGGTGTTGATTTTTCCGCGGTTCAAAAACCGCGGACACCGCGATTACGCCCAGGCCGAATTCGTCAAGCTGCTCGAATATTCCCTGATCGTATAATTCCGCAAGGATCAGTTCGTAGCCGTAGACGGATTTGGCAAATTCACCTTTCATCGTGACCCCGCCGGAGTCGATATAACCCATCTCTTTCAGCAGGGTGAGTTTCGCCTCCAGCAAACGCAACGCCTCTTTTTGCTGATGTTTCTTCGACTGGAAATAATGCAAAGAGAGGGCGTATACCCTGGTGAGATCGTCTTTGTATTTCTGATAGAGGTTCAGGATAGTGGCGTACGAAGTGTTGAACTGACTGGTCACGCCTTCGGGTTTGTCATAGATGACCCGCTTGACCTCTTCGGGACTGATCCGGCTGGGGTTGACCCGGCAATAAACAAAACCTTCCTCATCCAGCCCGCGCCTGCCCGCGCGTCCGGCCATCTGATAGAAATCGCGGGTTTTAAGAATGCGGATGTAATGTCCGTAATATTTGCGCAGGTCGTCGAAAATCACCGAGCGACTGGGCATATTGATCCCCAGGGCGAACGTTTCCGTGGTGAAGATGACTTTGAGCAGTCTGCTGGTGAAAAGCCTCTCGATCGCTTCTTTGAGCGTGGGGAGCATCCCGGCGTGATGATAGGCGATGCCGCGCTCTATGAGAGGGTAGATGTTCTGCGCGGATTTTTCGCCTTTCAGATCGAAACGCTGCGCCAGGCCGCGGTACATATCGATGATAATGCGTTTTTCTTCCTTGTTCAGGAAATCCCGGCTGGCTAATTCGCAGGCCAGGTCTTCGGCGCGTTTGCGGCCGAAAACAAAATAAATGCACGGCAACCCTTCGCGGTTTTCCAAATAACTGACCAGCGAAAAGAGCTTGTTTGATTTTGCGTAGGCGAATTTCCTCGGCTGGGGTATTTTGTCCGAAACCATGTTGCCGCACTGGAAAAAGAAATGCAGCGGCACCGGCCGCTTTTCTTCGATAACGATTTTGATGGGTTTGGCGTGTATGGATTCTATCCAGTCCGCGACCTGCTTGATGTTGGGAATGGTGGCGGATAGCCCGAGCAGGTTCATGTGCTTGGGGAGGAACATCAGCGATTCTTCCCAGACGGTCCCGCGTTCGGGATTGTCCAGGTAATGGATTTCGTCGAAAATGACCCAGGAATAACGCTTGAGGCTGTCCGGTTCGTCGAGGATCTTGTTGCGGAAGATCTCGGTGGTCATGATCAGGACCGGCGCGTCGGGGTTGAGCGAGACGTCCCCGGTCAGGATCCCGATACTGTCGGCGAATCCAACCTGGAAATCGCGGAATTTCTGGTTCGAAAGGGCTTTGATGGGAGCGGTATAGATGACCCCTACGCCGCGTTCCAGGGAGCTTTGTATGACATGTTCGGCAATGGCGGTTTTGCCTGCGCCGGTGGGAGCGGAGACGATGACGGAGAGATCCTGATTGATGTAGTCGATGGCTTCCTGCTGGAACCGGTCGTAGCGCATGCTTCTATTATATTCTAAATCAGTTGATTTATCCACGAAAAATGAGTAGAATGAAACTATGAGTTACGAAACGGCATTGCAGAAAGGATGGGAGAAGGTGGCCGGGGTTATACCGTCCGGATCCGCGAGCGTGCGTTTCATGGGTGATGTCTATGATGTGCAGGCGCGCGAAAAGCGGATCCTTTCCCGCTCCTGCAATGCTCCGGTCAAAGATTTTCTCTCTATCCTGCTCTTGCATTATCTGGCGGCCAGAACTGCCGGGTTACCGGCGCCCGGAGGAGAGTGGATCTCTTTTAAAGAATTGGCAGGGGGGGAAAGTTATTATCCGGCGTTTCGCAAAAGAGCCATTGAACCTATCCTGCATAAATACGGTAAACAGCCGACATTGCTTCTGGAGGTTGGTCTGCGATTGCCCGCGAGGAGGATTCAGCAGGCGGATGCCGCAGTAATTCTGGAAGTATTTGAAAACATTGAAGTTTTGATTGAAATATGGGCGGGAGATGAAGAGTTTGGCCCGGAAGCGAATATGCTTTTTGACCGAACGTTGCCCTTGATTTTCTGCACCGAGGATATTGCGGTGCTGGGTGGCTTTATTGCCAAGTATCTCTAGCCGGCTATATATAGGAAGGCGAGCATGAAAAAAAGCCTTTGGATAGTGCTGGCGGCGTCAGCAGCCGCGCTGTTGTACGGTTGTGAAGCCGGTTCGCTCGAGACGTCTGGCGCCGGCAAAACGGGCGTTCCGTTCGGTCAGCGCTTCAGCTATAATGATATCCTGGTAACCAGGGTGGTTGACGGCGATACCTTAAAACTGGCCAACGGCGAACGGGTGCGGTTGATCGGTATCGACACGCCGGAAGTGCATGAATCCTACAAGCTCCATCGTGACAGTCAACAAAGCGGGAAAGACATTTCAACCATCCGTTCTCTGGGAAAACGCTCCAGCGTTTTCGTCAAAGAGCTGGTCGAAAATAAACGCGTGCGGCTGGAGTTCGATGTGGAACGGCGAGACAAATATGGCCGTCTGCTGGCGTATGTATATCTTCAGGACGGGACGTTTCTCAATGCCGAGATCATCCGCCAGGGATATGCTTCATTGCTGACGTACCCTCCGAACGTCAAACACGCGGAGGAATTCCGGAAATTATATCAGCAGGCCCGTGATGATAAGCGGGGTTTGTGGAAAGACTAAACGGAGGTTGGTATGTTACGATATCTGACTGCGGGAGAATCGCACGGCCGGGGACTGGTGGCTATCCTTGAAGGCATGCCGGCAGGCGTGCGCGTTGACCTGTCGTATATCAACGCTCAACTTAAGCGGCGCCAGATGGGTTTCGGTCGCGGTAAGCGCATGCAAATCGAAAACGATAAGGCGCGGATACTCTCGGGACTCAAAGGCGGGGTGACGCTGGGCAGCCCGCTTACCGTCCTGGTGGAGAACAAAGATTTCAGTATCGAAAAACTGCATAACGTTCTGGCTGCGCGACCCGGACATGCCGATTTGGCCGGCGCGTTGAAATACGGATTCAGCGATATTCGCAATGTCCTGGAAAGAGCCTCTGCGCGCAGCACTGCCGCTACCGTGGCTGTGGGGGGGCTGTGCCGGATTCTCTTGAAGGTTTTTCATATTGAAATAACCAGCACGGTCGTTTCCATAGGCGGAGAGCGTTCCCATCGCGGGCGCATTGCCAGGATCAAGCAGGCGATGGAAGCAAAAGATACTGTGGGCGGGATCTTCGAAGTCAGAGCTCAAGGCGTGCCGGTCGGTCTGGGTAGTTATGCCCAGCCGGATAGAAGACTGGATGGCCGTCTGGCCCAGGCGTTGATGTCCATTCCCGGGATCAAAGCAGTGGAGATCGGATTGGGGTTTGGTTACGCGGACCAATTCGGTTCCCGGGTGCACGATGCGATTTATTGTTCTCCCGGTAAAGGTTTTTATCATCGCACCAACAATGCCGGCGGCATCGAAGGCGGGATCTCCAATGGCGAAGCGGTGGTAGTGCGGGCCTGCATGAAACCCATTGCTACGTTATTGCAGCCTCTTGATTCTGTGAACATCGCGACGCGCAAGCCGGCTCAAGCGGCTGTAGAGCGCTCGGATTATTGCGCGGTAGAATCTGCGGGAGTCGTGGCGGAAGCCGCATGCGCGCTGGTGCTGGCGGATCTTTTCCTGGAGAAATTCGGGTCGGATAATCTGGAGGATATTCAAGCCGCCGTCGCTCGCTACAGGAAACGCTTAAAAAATAAACGTTAGAAATCGCCTCCTCGCGCGTCTATTAAAGCGGAAGGAGGTGATACCCATGCCCAAGGTTCCAGCAATTCAGGTTATCCGCCTGCATAAGTTTGACGGTGATTCCAAGACGAAAGCGTTTGCGGATATCTCCATCGGTGATTTTATCGTCAAAGGCTTGCGGGTCGTCGAAGGATCAGACGGGTTGTTTCTGGCTATGCCGAGCGAGAAAGCTAAGGACGGAAAGTGGTACAATACGTTCTTTCCGGCTACCAAGGAAGCCCATCAGGTCTTAGCGGATGCCGTGTTAGCAGAGTTTCAAAAGTAGCGTTCCCGCGGATATGCTGCCGGCCTTATCGACCGGCAGCATACCGTAAGGCTTCTGGACCAAGGAAGGTGCGTTGGTGAAAACGATCTATCTCGTGGGGTTTATGGGTACGGGTAAGACCAGTGTGGGCAAGGCCCTGGCGGCGCAGAAAGGGCTTTCTTTTGTCGATCTGGATACGCGTATTGAAATTCGCGAAAAACGGCCGATTAAGACTATTTTCTCCCAGGAAGGAGAAGCATATTTTCGCGCAATAGAGAGAGCCGCACTGGAAGATGTTGCTATCCAGCAGGACCAGGTGGTTTCCTGCGGCGGAGGCATTGTGCTTGCTCCGGAAAATATACGGACCATGAAGCAGCATGGAGTGATGATTTGTCTTGCTGCCAGCGTAGACTGTATCCTTAAGCGCACCGGCACATCGGCTGACCGTCCGCTTTTACAGGTAGCAGCGCCCAGAGCGCAGATTGAAAAAATGTTGGCCCAGCGGCAACCGTTGTATGCGCAGGCAGATTATACCGTAGATACGACCCGCCTTTCTATCCCCGCAATCGTCGCTCAAATCGACGCCTTCTTGAAAACGCTTTCTACTGCCTCTTGATAATCTATTGAAAAGGGTTGACTTACCGGGTACACTTAAGTAGATACATTATCGATGTATGCTTTATTAAGAGCGTGTCCTACCGAAAAGGGCCTTAGTTGAAACAAGAGGCCAAAGCCACGGGGTCAGGGGGGGAACTTCCGAACAGGTAGCATAACCTCTCTATAGATTTTTGACTAACCGGGTTGCCGAAGAGGATAAGGCAATTCGGTTTTTTTATTTAGGACATAAAATGAAAAATCAGCGTTTAAACCAGATAATCCGGAAAGTTACTTCAGCCCTGCTGGTCCTGATTTTCTCTCTTTCAGAGATTATCGGGATTGGAGCAGGAGAAGCGCTGGTTTACGATTTCCTGGGTCAAATCGGTGATTTTGCTTTACCTTCAGCCCAGGCTGCCCTGGATAGTGGATATAGCAGTTCGATCCCCAGCGGTTATTTCAGTTCTGTAACTTCTTCCACGTCAAGTTTTCCAACCGTATCATCAACCGTATCATCCGGGTCTTCTTATAGCTTTCAGAGTCCCAGTACAGTCATGGCTAGAGCGAATACCGAGTTTAGCTCTTCCAGCTATTCTAATTCTTTCGCCGCATCTTATGGCTCGACTATTCCCAGTACAGCGTCATTATTAAGCAGGTTCAGTGGCACTGAATCAGGCTTCAATGTAAGTGCCACTTCAACCAGCCCGGTTACCGCCTCTTCAAGTTTCACCAATCTGGTGGGGCAGAATTACCAGAACAATCAGGTTAATTTCCAGTCTTTATTAAACAACTATTCTGCTGAATCTTCACCGCTCCAATTCCGGTCTTTGGAAAGCCGTTTTTCTTCCGAATACACACCAATCCAATTCCGGAATTCTACCTCTGAAACTCCTTTTCAGAGCCTGGTTTCGCAGAATTATGCTGATCTTCGCTCTACTTTGGCGGCCCAGTATGCGGCTGAATCTTCCTGGTATTCCAACCCTTTGAATCCCAGTTCCCAGAGTTCGACTACCGGTTCAACAGGTTCCACCACTGCACCCGGTTCTGTTTATCAGACCAGTTCGTTTTCAGATCTAATATCTCGATTTTCCAGTACTTATTCCGAATTTGCCAGCAATCCCCGGTTTCAGTTTACCGATTACACTGCTACTTCCAGCCTTGTTTCACGCTTTACCACAAGTTCCGATACGTCTTCTACCAGCTCTTCATTGCTTTCCCGGCTTATATCTTCAACAACAACCGGAACTCTAACTGGTACGGCTACCACCGGAACTTCCAGCAATAACGCCACTGCGCCCAGCACACAGAATTACACTTCTACTCATACTGTGGCTACGCCCAGCCCTGCGGTTGCGGTCCAAACAGCCAATACCACACAATCCGCGGCTAACGCTCCGGCTTCGCAAAGATCTGCCGGTTCACCGATCGTGGATGGGAGAGTGCAGGGTAAGAGCGCGATGACTGTCAGCGGTACAACGGCGGCACTATCCGGGGGGGTTAATTCGATTCTGTATAATCCGGGGATCAACAGCCAGTTACCCGCAGAATATAACAAATTATTGACCGTTAACGGCAGCCGCTCACTGGTGGAAAACGGGGTCGTGGCTACAGAGAACCAGATGGTGGAAGTCGGTCCGCGCACTGCCCGGGATTTATTGATTGCCCGCCAGTCCCGCGCAGCGGAATCAGTAGCCGGCGATAATGTCCTGGTCGAAGCAGCGAACGCGTCTGCCGAACAGCCTCTTTTTAAAGCCAATTTATTGAACGCTAATCCTGCTACCGGTGATTTTACGGCCAAGAATGACTGGCAGGCTTATAAGAATCAGATCGATATAGTCAAGCAGAAGAATAATGACATCAAATTATCGGAATTATTGAAGAATTCACTCACCCCGTTGATGAAATCGCCGCTCGCCAACAAGCTTATGAACGGTTTAATGGAAGTTTGCAGTGATGTACGCATGCCGTCATCCAGAAAAACATTTGATACGGATACGTTGCCGCCGTTACCCCGGCAAACGAATGATAAAGAAAGCATCAGCGCTCATTCTAAAGAGAAGGGTATCATTGCCCAGGATTACCACGCACAATCCAGCCCGATCAATCCGGTTACTCAATTCATAGATTATACTCGACCGGTCAGTGATTATCTGATCAAAAACGGTTTGTCTCCGCCGGGCGGGAACATTTTATTTTCCTCTCTTCCCGCTTCAAATAACCGTATCACCACCTCATCCGAAGATAAAAACAGTCGGCTCGAGTCTTTGCCGCTGATTTATTCCTCTGGTAATTCCTCCACGCTTGATTCAAACAAAAATTCCATTGCCTTCACTAATGTTTCTCATTCGAATTCAATCAGTTCTATAGATTGTTTCTCCCCCAGGGCCCTGACGACTTCACGTGTTGGGGCCCTCCCCCTGACAGACCAGCCCGTTACCGGGCATAAAAATAGCGAAAGCGTAGATTGTTTCTCCCCCAGGGCCCTGACGACTTCACGTGTTGGGGCCCTCCCCCTGACAGAACAGCCCGTTACCGGGCATAAAAATAGCGAAAGCGTAGATTGTTTCTCCCCCAGGGCCTTGGTGACTTCAGTTGCCAGGGCCCTCCCCCTGACAGAACAGCCCGTTACCGGGCATAAAAATAGCGAAAGCGTAGATTGTTTCTCCCCCAGGGCCTTGGTGACTTCAGTTGCTAGGGCCCTCCCCCTGACAGACCAGCCCGTTACCGGGCATAAAAATAGCGAAAGCGTAGATTGTTTCTCCCCCAGGGCCCTGACGACTTCACGTGTTGGGGCCCTCCCCCTAAACCATTGTAACCAAGGAGGCAGCAATGTGTAAACGTAACTATGTCGGGTTAACCTTCGATCACATGGTGATATTCAAGCAGGATCAGAGCGTTTTCGCCAAAGCGCGGGAAATGGGCACGGAAAAGACCTTTCTTTTCCTGGTTTCCACTGCTACCGGGATCATTTACGCTTTTGATGCCTTGAGAAACCGCTGGGAAACCCTGCACGGTGAAGATGAATACACGGTGCGGGAAGCCGTTGATCAGTCCATGCATTCCGGTATCACCGTTTATAAGTTACAGGGCAATTTCCGGCAGGTCATGGCTATCGGCTACAATGTGATGGCTTGAGCTTCGGGCAGGAAAAAGTTGTTAGATTCTTCCGGTTAAAGCGTCTATTAAAGAGAGCAGGCAGTTTTTTCAAAAACGCTCATTTTAACCGGAGGAGCGACATGACAGATTTCGAAGCATTAGTTGGTCTGAACCTCATCCCTGAAATCGGCAGCGTGCGTTTGAACAAGCTGCTGGAACGTTTCACCACCCCCGGGAATATTCTTCAATCTTCTCCTCACGAACTGCAGCAAGTCATGGGTATTGGTCCGGCGATTGCCGGCCATATCTGTTCGATCCGGGAATCCGAAATCAAAAAAGAATTATCTGCCGCCGCCGCGCTGGGGTTGAGCGTGGTGAGTCTGGACCATCCGGATTATCCGCATCATCTCAAGCATATCCCCGATCCGCCGTTGGTGATTTATGTCAAGGGCGCTTTTTCTTGCGCAGACGCCTGCGCCATTGCTATCGTCGGCTCGCGCCGGCCGTCTTTGTATGGGGGGGAGGCGGCAGAACGGTTCGGCCGGGAATTGAGCATGCGCAAAGTGACCGTTGTTTCCGGTATGGCCAAAGGTATTGATACCAGCGCACATAACGGAGCTTTAAAAGCTAAAGGCAGGACCATTGCGGTCATGGGCAGTGGATTCGGCCAGATTTATCCTCCGGAAAACCGGCGACTTGCCGAGCGCATCGCGGAAAACGGAGCGGTTATCTCGGAGTTCCCTGTCGGGATGCAGCCTTTAAAGCAGAATTTTCCCTGCCGTAACCGGATTATCAGCGGTTTGTCCCTGGGCGTGCTGGTAGTGGAAGCTGCGCGCAACAGCGGAGCATTGATCACCGCACAGTACGCGCTGGAACAGAACAGGGATGTTTTCGCCCTTCCGGGAAGGATCGATTCGCTCACATCCTGCGGGCCGCACGATTTGATCAAGCAGGGCGCAAAGCTGGTCACCTGCGCAGAAGATATTATAGAAGAATACGCTTCGCTGGAGAGTTTGTCCCGGTCTGCTCTGGCCGAAGCGGATAGCCGGGATACGTCGCCGGCCGGGAATGCGCCGCCGCCGGAATGTTTATCTTGCGCAGAAAGCGTTTTGTATACTATAATATCTCAACAACCCGTCACCGTAGACGATCTGGTGGAAAAAAGCGGGCGGAGCGTCGGTGAAATTGCACCTGCTCTTCTCGGTTTACAGCTGCGGAAAATGATCGTACAGTTACCCGGGAAGAGATTCGCGAGGAGACCCCATGTCAGCTAAGCAATTGATTATTGTAGAATCGCCTACCAAAGCAAAAACAATCGGCAAGATTATGGGCAAAGATTATTCGGTAATGTCGACCATGGGACATATGATCGATTTGCCTAAAACCAAGCTGGGAGTGGATATCGAGAAAGGATTTGAACCTTCCTACGTCATCCTTACCGGGAGAAAAAAAGTCGTCGCTCAATTGAAAAAAGAAGCCGCCGCGGTGGAGCATATCTACATCGCTACCGACCCTGACCGGGAAGGAGAAGCTATCGGCTGGCATATCAAGGCGAGATTCCTCAAGGATAAGAGCGTATCCCGGGTTAATTTCCACGAGATTACCGCGGAAGCCGTCAAGCACGCTTTTACCCAGCCGCGGGAATTCGACGCCAATATGATCGAAGCGCAAACCAGCCGCAGGATTCTTGATCGTATCGTGGGTTATTATTTAAGCCCGCTGCTGTGGAAAAAGATCGCCCGGGGGTTGAGCGCCGGCCGGGTCCAGTCGGTAGCGCTGCGTTTGATCGTGGAACGGGAGCGTCAGATCCAGGCATTCGTGCCGCAGGAATACTGGGAGATTGAAGCCCGGCTGCAGCAGAAAGCGTCGCCGGCGGTATTTATCGCCAAGCTGACAGCGATCGACGGCCAGAAGGTCCAGGTTGCCGTCAAAGAAGAGGCGGATAAGCTGCTGGCGGATATACAGAGCAAGCAGTTTACGGTGCAGGATATCAGGGAAACCGAGAAGCGGCGTAATCCCGACGCGCCGTTTATTACCAGCACGCTGCAGCAGGAAGCGTTCAATAAGCTGCGCTATAACGCCGTGAAGACCATGCTGGTCGCCCAGCAGTTGTATGAAGGTATCGATATCGGAGAGGAAACCCCGGTGGGGTTGATCACCTATATGCGAACCGATTCCACCACCGTTGCCGCCGAGGCGGTAGCCCAGGTCCGCAGCCTTATCGAGGAGAAATACGGCAAGCCGTATCTGCCCGAGAAGCCGCCGGTGTACAAAAGCAAGAAATTCGCGCAACAGGCGCATGAAGCCATTCGTCCGACGTTGATTCGCCGGCCTCCGGAGAGCTTGCGGCAATTCCTTACCCCGGAGCAAGCCGAGCTGTATCAGCTTATCTATAACCGTTTTATCGCCAGCCAGATGACTCCCAGCGTGTACAAAGTAATCAGCGTCGATATCCGGGCGGACCGATATGGTTTTTCCGCCAGCGGCAGCACGCTTCTGTTCGACGGGTTCTCTACGGTCTATGTCAAAGAGGACGAAGAGAAAGACAAGGAGAAGGAAAAGCAGCACTTGCCCGTGTTGTCCAAAGAGGAGATCCTGGATCTGGTCGGGTTGGACCCTTCCCAGCATTTTACCAAGCCGCCCGCGCGTTTTTCCGACAGCTCCCTGGTCAAGATACTTGAAGAGGAAGGCATCGGCCGTCCGTCCACCTATGCCCCGATCATCTCCACGTTGATCCAGCGCGGGTATGTGCATCGGATCAAAGGATATCTTAACCCGTCCGAGCTGGGATTCAAGGTGTGCGATATGCTGGTTTCTTATTTCCCCGAGATACTCGACGTCAAATTTACCGCCTATATGGAAGAAGAGCTCGATGAGGTCGAAGACGGCACGATCAAGGGCGTCAAGGTTCTGAATGATTTCTATACCCCGTTCAAGAATAGTTTCGATTACGCGCAAAACAACATCAAAAAAGAAGTGATCGAAGCGGGAGAGAATTGCGAAAAGTGCGGAAAGCCGATGATCATCAAGTGGGGCAGAAAAGGGAAATTCTTGAGCTGCTCGGGTTTCCCGGAATGCAAGCATTCCAAGTCGATTACCACCGGGATCAAATGCCCGCAGCCCGATTGTACCGGGGAGATCATCGAGCGCCGTTCCAAGCGGGGCGCTTTCTACGGCTGCACCCGTTACCCGAACTGCACCTATACCGCCAAGACGCTGCCTGAACAGAAAGAGGAGTGATAGAGCAGGCTGTATGGAACGCTTTATCGAGAAATTCATCCGCTATCTGGAAATAGAGAAAAATTATTCCCGGCATACCATTCTCAATTACGGCCTGGACCTGGAAGAATTTCAGCGGTTCCTGGGGAACGTGCCGATAGAAGAGGTGGATTATCTGGGCGTGCGCAAATATCTGGCGTTGCTCAAGGAAAAAAACGCCGATCCGCGCACGGTCAGCCGCAAACTTTCTTCGCTGCGCTCTTTTTTCAGATTTCTCTCCCGGGAGGGATTGGTCAAAGCCAATCCCACCAGCGCCGTGGCCAGCCCCAAGCTGGATAAACATTTACCGGTATTCCTGACCGAGGAAGAAGTGACGCGGTTGATCGAATCCAGCCTGCCCAAGGACGAAGCGGGCGCGCGCGACCGGGCCATCCTGGAAACATTCTACAGCACCGGCATCAGAATCAGCGAGCTGGTCGGGTTGAATATCGACGATATCGATCTGATCAGCGGCATCGCTAAAGTCAGGGGCAAGGGCAAGAAAGAACGCATCGTTCCGGTGGGCGACACCGCTCTGGCCGCGATCCGGGCGTATTTAAATCTAAAGAAAAAAGAGTCCCAGGCGGTTTTCCTGAATCGCGGCGGCCGGCGCTTGAGCGACCGGGGAGTGCGCGGGATCGTCAGGAAATATATCCTGCGTTCCGGGACCCGGCAGGGCGTATCTCCGCATACGCTGCGGCATTCCTTCGCCACGCATCTGCTCAACCGCGGCGCCGACCTGCGCACGGTGCAGGAATTGCTGGGGCATGTGAATCTGGCTACCACCCAGATTTACACACATCTGACCACGGATAAACTCAAAAGCGTATACGATAAGGCGCATCCGCGCGCGTAGAAAAGGTTGATCGATGACGTTCCTGTACGATCTGGCTTATTGGCTGTACCTGGTGATGTGCCTGCCGCTGTTTTTGGTAAGAAAAAAAGCCCATCCCGGCCTGGCCATGCGTCTGGGGCGTATCCCCCGGGAGCTGTCATTCCGCCGGCCGCTGTGGATACACGCGGTGAGTGTCGGCGAGATGATGACCATGAAATCGCTGATCAACCAGATCCGGGGGTTCCTGCCGCAACAGCAGCTGGTCCTTTCCACGGTTACCCCCACCGGCAACGCGATTGCCCGGAGCATTGCCGCAGGCGACGACGCGGTAATCTACCTGCCGCTGGATATAAGCGGTATCGTCCGCGCCGTCCTTGAACGCGTGCAACCCGGGGCTTTTGTGATCGCAGAGACCGAGTTCTGGCCGAATATGCTCACCGCATTATCTGAACGGTCGGTCCCGGTGATGATCGTTAACGGCAGGATCTCCGACCGTTCCTTTCCCCGGTATGCATTTGTCCGGAGTGTTTTTCGCCCCTTGCTGAATCGGGTAACGCTGTTCTGCATGCAGACCGAAACCGACGCCGAAAGATTATGCGCCCTGGGCGTTTCCCGCGACAAGATCAGGGTAACCGGGAACATGAAGTTTGATTCCGTATCCCAGCCGGTCTCCGGTATCCTGACCAGGCAGCAGTTGGGTATGACCGAGAGCGCGTTCTTGCTGGTCGCCGGAAGCACGCACGCCGGCGAAGAGGAGTTCTTGCTCGATGCTTTCAAAGAGATGGTCAAGCTGTATCCTTCCTTGAAAATGGTGCTGGCTCCCCGGCATCCCGAGCGCAGCGCGGATGTGGAAAAACTGGTCGCTGCCCGGTGCCTTTCCGCCTGCAGGATGTCCCGGCTTAGCCGGGATCCCGATTCCGCCGCCGCAGAAATATTCATCCTGGATACCGTCGGTCAGTTGACCGCGGTCTACAGCCTGGCCGATATCGTTTTTATCGGGGGCAGTCTGGTGAAAACCGGGGGGCACAATATCCTGGAACCCGCGGCGCTGGCCAAGCCGGTGGTCTGCGGTCCCTATATGTTCAACTTCCGGGATATCATCGATCTGTTTGTGCGTCATGAAGCGGTCTGGCAGATCAAGCGGCCGCAGGAACTCTCGGACGCGTTCAGGGCCCTGCTTGAGACGCCCGGCCGGCGCCAGGCTCTGGGGAAAAAGGGGCAGGAGCTGGTGCTGCGCAATAAGGGCGCCACCGCGCGCACCGCGACTTATTTAAAAGAGATTTTACTTACGTTGAAAAAGTGATACAATAACTCCTATGAGAAAAGTCGGCTTCACTCTGGTTGAATTGATCGTGGTGATTGCCATCATCGCTCTTCTGTCGGCGACAATCGCGCCCAACGCTTTCCGGGCTATCGAGAAAGCGAAAGTAACCAAGGCGGCGGCGGATATCCGGACCATTGCCAAGGCCATGGAAATACTCTATAGCGATACCGGCGACCGGACGACCTGCATCAACGCTCCGCCGCATTGCGCGCCCATCATGCGCAACGGCTGCTGCGCGGTCTGGGGCGGCAACACCTGCTGCACCAAAACCGGCAGTTTGCCCGGCTGGGACGGTCCGTATCTTGAAGGCGGCCGGGGCGCGGACATGACTCCCTGGGGCGGGACGTATTTGATCCAGAACGGAGCGCTGACGTGTGTTGCGGGGTATCCGCTTAATCTTGTCGGCGGGGCCCGGGGAGAAATATGGATCGATATCGATAACCTCGGGTTTAACAACAACGTTAACGGCGCTGCGCCCATGCCGCTGCAATCCGCGCAGATGATGGATCTGGTTTATGACGATAATAACCTGGCCACCGGCAATATCGGGCGCGGCGGGTCGGCCAGCAGTAGCGATCCGAGCGACGTGCACTGGGTTATATCCGTGGATGTAGAACCTACCTCTTGCTGGTAGCGCTGCCTGTTAAAACAGCTATGTTAGAGATCAAATCCCGAAGAATAAAGACGACGGTCATCCTGGAACTCTCGGGCACCATCGATATCGATTCCGCGAATCTCATCGAACGGGTCGGCCAGGCCCTGACCGACGGTTACCGCGATATCCTCTGCGATTTCGAAAGCGTCACCTCCGTGGATTACTCCGGGCTTTCTGCTCTGGCGATCGCTTTCAAAAATACGGTCAACCATAAAGGCAGGATGAAATTCTTCAGCGTCCCGGCGCATATCATGAAGACGTTCAGCCTGGTGTGCCTGGACAAGGTTTTCGAGATTTTTCCCGACGAAAAAAGCGCGCTCAAGAGCCTGGAAGACGATACGCATATTTCGGAAATACAGCGTAAGAACCTGCGTCGCAGGTTCAAGCGTTTGCCGCTGGATATCGACATCCAGTTCAAATCCCTCTTCGATCAGCAATTCCATCACGGCAAGGTGATGAATATCAGCGGCATCGGCATGCTGGTTTTTGCCGAGAAGGTCTATCCCATCGGAGAGATACTGGAAATGAAAGTATCCTTGTTGCCCATCGCCCCGATGCTGGCACTTAAAGGAAAAGTGGTCTGGTTGATCCAGAAAGAGATCCAGCCGCAGTTTTACCCGGGCATGGGGATCGAATATTATCACATCGATTGCCCCACCCAGGAAAAGATCCTGGAGTTCATTGAGCGCAACCTGCCGTTGGATTCTCCAAGTTGACCCTATAAAGACAGCGCGGATGCATACGTACGCACGATCCCCGAAACCCGCCGCAGTAATCTTCGACATGGACGGAGTGATTGTCGATTCCATGCCGTATCATTTTCTGGCCTGGTATGAAACGCTGCGCGGATGGGGTATCCGGGTAAGTTGTTTTGACGTCTATACCAAAGAGGGCGAGCGCTGGGACAAGTCATTGAAAGATTTCCTTATCCGCGCCCGGGTGCGGCCGACGCCCGCGGTGCTGCGGACCATCTTTAACCGGCGCCAGCGTATTTTCAAGAAATATTTCAAGCGATTCATCTTCAAAGGATCGGCGCAGCTGCTGGCCTGTTTGAAAAAACGCAGGTATAAGCTGGCTTTGGTGACCGGCACGCCTTTGTCCGAAGTGCGCAAGATCCTCCCGGCGCATACCCGCAATTATTTCGACTGTATCGTCGCCGGAGACGACGTCAAGCAGGGAAAGCCGCATCCGGAGCCTTACCTGAAAGCCGGCGCGCTGCTGCAGCTGTCTCCGCGGGAATGCGTGGTGGTGGAGAATGCGCCTTTCGGGATCGAATCCGCCAAGCGGGCCGGCATGTTCTGCGTAGCCGTGACCACCAGCCTGCCGGCGGCATATTTGAAACGGGCGGACAGGATCGTGGACAGTCTGGAAGCGATCCCTGCGGTGATTGCCGGCGTCTGTTCGACGGGCGGCGCAGCCGGCCGACGTAAAAAGGAGCGAAGATGAAAAAGATCATTCTGATGTGCGCGCTGTCCGTGTTTTTAGCGCAGGCGGGGGCGCGGGCCAATCCTCCCCGGGACGCCAGGCTCACGGCTGCCGGCGAGGCGGTGACTGTCATCATCGACCATCCGGTGAGCGATCCCGCGACGCATTACGTGAAACTGGTCAGAATTACCCAGGAGGGACTGGCGCCGGTGGAAAAGAGCCTGTCTACCCAGGAACCGGCGGGCGTCACCTTGAGTATTGAGATTGCCGGGTTGCGGACAGACAAACCGATCACGGTAGAAGCTTTTTGTTCGCGGTACGGATCGATCAGCAGAACGATCTCGCCGGATACCGCTTCCTGACATGCATACTGCGCGCTGGCTGGGAATAACGAATCTCGTCCTTTTTGTCTGTTTGCTGGTTCAAGCGGGCAGCGGTTTTTTGCTTCTGGCGGCAGATTCCGGCGTACTCATCCGTCTTCATATCGTCAATGCCGTTGTTTTTTCTGCGGTCGCAGGTCTGCATATCGCACTTAACTGGGGCTGGATCCGTTCGCGTTTGAACATTCCTTTTGCCGGCGGGCGCCGGCAGGACAGGAGGCTGTCGTGAAAGGTTTGACCAAAACAGTAATCCGGGTTAAAGGCATGCATTGCGCCAGTTGTGTGGCTGGCATCGAAGAGCTTCTCAAAAAGACGCCGGGAGTAAAGGACGCCAGTGTGAATTTCGGCACCGAACAGGCATTTATCGAACATGATCCCGAAGCCGTTCCGGTAAACGCATTGCATCAAGCGATCCGTTCCGCAGGATTCCGCACCGAAGAAGAAGCGCCGGATTTTTCGTCGCACCACCACCATGCAGAAAAAGACATAACCGTTTTGCGCCTGCAATTCCTGGTTGCCGCGCTCCTGTCCGTGCCGTTGATGTACGTGGCGATGGCGGATATGTTCGATCTGCCTCTTCCCGCAATTATCCGGAACAATTCCCCGCTGGTCCAGTTCTTGCTGGCAACGCCCGTAGTGCTGGTTTGCGGTTACCAGTTCTTCGTGCGGGGTTTTCTGGCGCTGGCACGCACGCGCCTGGCCACCATGGATACGCTGGTAGCTCTGGGGGTGAGCGCCGCCTATCTCTACAGCCTGATCATTTCCATCGATATCTGGGGAAGCGGCAATGTCTATACCGGCGTGCATCTCTATTATGAAACCGCGGCATTCCTGATCACCTTTATTCTCCTGGGTAAGTATCTGGAGGCCGGCGCCCGCGGCAAGACGTCGGAAGCGATAAAGAAGCTGATCGCTCTTGCGCCGGATACGACGCTGGTGTTGCGTGACGGCAGGGAGCACTCTCTCCCGGTGGAACAGGTCATTATCGGCGATATCATCGTGGTCAAACCCGGTCAGCGTATCGCTGTGGACGGTATCGTCATCGAAGGCTATTCCGGCGTCGATGAATCCATGATTACCGGCGAGAGCATTCCGGTGGAGAAGGCTCCGGGTAAGCAGGTGATCGCCGGAACCCTCAACAAGACCGGCAGTTTCAAATTCGAAGCGCTCAAGGTGGGAAAAGATACCATGCTGGCCCAGATTATCCGCCTGGTGCAGGCGGCGCAGGGATCAAAAGCGCCGATCCAGAATCTCGCGGACACGATCTCCGCGTATTTCGTGCCTGCGGTGCTCGTTATCGCGCTCTGCGCCTTTCTTATCTGGCAGCTCCTGGGCATGGAATTCTTCAAGACCCTGGAAATATTTATTTCGGTTCTCATCATCGCCTGTCCCTGCGCATTGGGTCTGGCAACGCCTACTGCGGTAATGGTCGGTACGGGTATCGGCGCGCAGAACGGTATTCTGATCAAAAAAGCCGCCTCGCTTGAGCTGGCGCATAAGATCGATACCATCGTGCTGGACAAAACCGGCACGCTTACCCGGGGCGAACCGAAAGTGACCGATGTGATCGGATACGGTAAGACCCGGCAGGAGATACTTGCTTTTGCCGCTTCGGTGGAGAAAAGTTCCGAGCATCCGCTGGCCGATGCGCTGGTTAAAAGCGCGGAAGAAGAAACCGTCGCTTTGAAACCGGTCGAGGATTTTCTTTCGCTTCCCGGCAAAGGGGTTATGGGGAAGGTCGAGGCGGAAATGGTTTTTCTGGGTAACCGCAAATTGATCGAGTCGAAAAATATCGAGCTGCCGGTCAGGATCAAAGAAGACGCGGAACGGCTGGAGAGCGAAGGAAAAACCGTGATGTTCGTCGCCCGGCACAATAAGATGATCGGCCTGGTGGCGGTCGGCGATACGCTGAAGAATTTCTCCCTCGAAGCCGTGGCGGCATTGAAGAGATCAGGGCGGCAGGTGATCATGATTACCGGCGACAACAAACGTACGGCGCAGGCGATCGCTAAATTGATCTCGCTGGACCAGGTGATTGCCGAGGTCCTGCCCCAGGAGAAGGCGGAAAAGATCAAGGAATTGCAGTCCCGCGGCAGGAAGGTGGCCATGGTCGGCGACGGGATCAATGACGCCCCGGCGCTGACGCAGGCGGATATCGGGATTGCCCTGGGCTCGGGAACGGATATCGCCATCGAGGCGGGCGATATCGTTCTGGTCAAAGACGATTTGCGGGATGTGGTCATGGCGCTGGACCTGTCGCGGTATACCATGAAGAAAATACGTCAGAATTTATTCTGGGCGTTGATCTATAACCTGATCGGTATTCCCATCGCCGCCGGCGTTTTATCCGCATATAATTTGCACATTAACCCCGTGGTGGCCGCGATAGCCATGGCGTTCAGTTCGGTATCCGTGGTCGGCAACGCGCTTTTGATGCGCAGATACCGCCGTCCGGCAGTGTGAGGTCTCCTATGGATTGCATTGATCTGATCAAGAAGAGAAGAAGCGTGCGGGAGTTTGACCCAAAACCGGTAAGCCGGGATGTTCTGGAGCGGATTATTGATGCCGCGCGTTTTGCGCCCACTGCCCGGGGAGTGCAACCCTGGGAGTTCGTGGTTATCACGCAGTCCCCGATGTTGAAGCAGATCGGCGAGACCACCGATCACGGCAGATTTATCGCCCAATCGGCGGCCTGCATCGCTGTTTTCTCCCAGGATACTAAATACTATCTTGAAGATGGTTCTGCGGCAACCCAGAACGCCATGCTGGCTGCTGCTGCGTTGGGCGTGGGTTCATGCTGGGTTGCCGGGGATAAAAAACCATACGCCGCCAGGATCAATGAGCTGCTGGGCGTGCCCCCGTCCTATAAGCTGGTCAGTCTGATCGCCCTGGGATATCCGCTTACCGGCAAAAGTTTTCGCATCGTGGCAAAACGGCCGCTTGCCAATCTCCTCCACTGGGAGGAATTCTAAGCAAACGCTTCCAGAAATATTTTTTATCTCCTTGCAAAAGATAACGTTGCGTAGTATATTTTATACATGCGCAGCGGCGTTCCCTGCTGCGGTACCGGGTCTGCAGTATGTCAGGGTCAGTGGTTTTTTTGTACCGTGCGAGGTAGACTGGAATGATTTTACTTTTTATCCTCGGCACAGTTATTGTGCTGGGCGTTGCGGCAATCCTCTATGTAACCTCTCCTTCACAGGAAACTTCCGGTAAGGTCGATCCGGCAGCCATGCCTGACCTGCAGCTGAAAGATCAGAAAATCGGCAAGCTTGAACAGCAGCTCAATGCGATCAGGATCGATACGGATAAGATGCGCGCGGAACACGCCGCTCTCCAGAAGGCGCTCGAGACTGCGCAGAAGACGGAAGCCGATGCCAAAAGCGAACTTGCCCGAAGGAAAGAATGGGACGGCAAGAATGACGAGATGTTCAACAAGCTCAAGAAAGACGTGCAGGAGCTTAAAGAACAACTGCACGCCAAAGAGCGCGATCTTACCGCTGAATTCTCCAAGAATGTCGAATTGACCCGCCAGATACGCACGCTGGATTCCCAGATCGAACAATTGACCAAAGAGACCAAGGCTAAATCCGAAGACCTGGAACGTTTGAAGCATCAGATCAACGGGTACGTGAAAGTTCTGCAGGATACCAAAGCCGAATCCCAGATGCATCAAAAGACCATCGCCGATATGAAGCTGCAGCAGGAACAGAGCGAATGGGTCCCTAAAAAAGAATTCCAGAAACTCAACGATGAATATTCGCGGCTGGAAGAAGAGCTGGAAGAAAAAGATAAAGAATTGGAGTTGCGGGAAGACAAGATCCGCCAGATCTATCAGGAAAGACTGCGCCTGGAAGCGCAGTTGAAAGAGGGCGGCAGCCCTGCTGCGGCAGCCGCACCGCCCGCCGCGCCGGTTGAACCCGAGCCTGTCAGTGCGCCGCCCGCAGAGCCGGTCGTTGCACCGCCTGTTCCTGAACAGGCGGCGGCTGCGCAACCGCCGGCAGAACCGGTTATTCCTGCAGAGCCGGTTGTTCCCGCAGAACCGGTTGTTCCTTCAGAGCCGGCACCGCCGGAAGCCGCGCAGAATACCGCGTCCGGTGTAGATGAGTCTGTGGCACCGGTTGAGCCGGTGGCGCCGCAAGAGGAAATCGTCATTCCGGACCTGCACCTGGAAAAAGTACGCAACATCGGGATTATGGCGCATATCGATGCCGGAAAAACCACCACCAGTGAGCGTATTCTATACTATACCGGCAAATCCCATAAGATCGGCGAGGTTCACGACGGCAAGGCCCAGATGGACTGGATGAAGCAGGAGCAGGAGCGCGGGATCACTATTACCGCCGCTGCCACGACCTGTTTCTGGAAGGAGTATCGCATCAACATCATCGATACTCCCGGCCATGTGGATTTTACCGCGGAAGTGGAACGCAGTTTGCGCGTGCTCGACGGAGCAGTGGCAGTGTTCTGCGCGGTGGGAGGGGTGCAACCGCAGTCCGAGACCGTCTGGCGCCAGTCCGACAAATACCATGTCCCCAAACTCGCTTTCGTCAATAAGATGGACCGCACCGGCGCGGATTTCTTTGCCGTGGTTGCGGACATGGAAAAGATGCTGCAGGCGCACGTGGTGCCCCTGCAGATCCCTATCGGGGCTGAAGATACGTTCAAAGGCGTGGTCGACCTGCTGGAGATGCAAGCGTATGTCTATACCGAAGAAGACGCCACCGGAAAGAATTTCAAAGTGGAGGAAGTGCCTGCGGATCTGCTGGAGAAGGCTAAAGAGTGCCGCCGCGTGATGGTGGAAAAAAGCGCGTCGATGGATGACGCGTTGACCCATAAATTCCTGGAGAACGCCGAGAGCATAACCCCCGAAGAAATAAAAGCGGCTTTGCGCAAAGGGACAGTGGCCAATAAAATCGTGCCGGTGCTCTGCGGCGCATCGTTCAAGAATAAAGGCGTGCAGAAACTGCTCGACGCCGTGATCGATTATCTGCCGTCGCCGATCGACGTGCCGGCAGTGGAGGGCCGTGATCCTGAAAACAGCGAGGTCGTGGTGCCGCGGCATCCCGACGCACATGAGCCGCTGGCTGCTCTGGCTTTCAAAGTGCAATCCGATCCGCACATGGGCAAGCTGATCTACGTGCGGATCTATTCCGGCGTATTGCGCGCGAGCACGTACGTGTTGAACTCCACCAAGAACAAGCGCGAGCGCATCGGCCGGATCTTCCTGATGCATGCTAATCAGCGCGAGCCGCGCGACCGGGCGTATGCCGGAGAGATCGTCGCGGTCATCGGTTTGACCGATACGATTACCGGCCATACATTATGTGATCCGGAGCATCCGGTTTTGCTGGAAGCGATACAATTCCCGGTGCCGGTGGTCTCGTTGAGCATTGCCGCCAAGACCCGCGCGGATCAGGATAAACTGGGCAAAGCCCTGGCGCGCCTGTCCGACGAAGACCCCACTTTCAGCGTGGAGACCAATGAAGAGACCCAGGAAGTCATCTTGAGCGGTATGGGCGAGTTGCACCTGGACGTTCTGGTCGACCGGATGAAAACGGAATTCGGCGTAGACGCGGTAGTCGGCCAGCCCAAAGTCGCTTTTCGCGAGACGATCCAGGGCACGGTCAAAGAAGAGTACAAACATGTCAAACAATCCGGCGGCCGCGGTCAGTACGGCCATGTTGTTTTTGAAATGAGCCCCGGCGAACCGGGCAAAGGGTTGCAGTTTGTCGACGCCATAAAAGGCGGCGCCATTCCCAAATCCTATATGCCCGCTATACAAAAGGGCTTGCTGGAAGCGATGCGCAAAGGAGTGATCGCCGGCTATCCGGTAGTGGACGTGAAAGTCGTGCTGGTGGACGGCTCCTATCATGACGTCGATTCCTCGGAATTAGCCTTCAAACTCGCCGCTATCGGAGGGTTCAAGAGCGGTTTCGTTAAAGCCAATCCGGTCTTGCTTGAACCGAGCATGTCTCTGGAGGTGACCACTCCCGAAGAGTTCGTCAATACCATTATCGGCAATATCTGTTCCCGTCGCGGTAAAGTGCTGGGCATGGAGACAAAAGGCAACCAGAAGATCGTCGACGCGGAAGTGCCGCTTTCAGAAATGTTCGGTTATGTTTCCACGTTCCGCTCCTTATCCAGCGGCCGGGCCAGCGGGAATATGGAATTTTCCAAATATACCCAGGTCCCCGCGGAAATCGCCGCCAAGATCATCGAAGAGAAGAAGCAGCAGAAGCAGGAATAGCCCCGCGTCGCAATCCTCTCCCCGCTTGACATCCACACAAATGTGTGGTATGCTCATTCCGATGGTCACTTTATCTGCCAAACAAAAACAGGTGCTGGAGTTCATCCGGCAGAAAATTTACGGAGAGCATTGTGCGCCTACGATCCGCGAGATCGCGGGGCGTTTCGGCTTTTCTTCCACGGGCACGGTGCGGGATTATCTCAAGGCGCTGCAGAAAAAAGGCTATGTGGCTGTATCTGCATCGAAGGCCCGGGCCATTGTATTGACCGATGCCGCGGCAGGCATCCCGCTGGTAGGAAGAGTTGCGGCCGGCCGGCCGCAACTGGCGCTGGAGGATGTCGAGGGATATCTGCGCCCCGATGAGCTTCTGGGCCCGACAGGTGCCGGCGATGCTTCGGCGTTGTTCGCTTTGCGGGTGAAGGGCGAGAGCATGACCGGTAAAGGGATCCTGGATGGAGATACGGTGATCGTGCGGCGTCAGTCCCGGGCAGACGATGGCGATATCGTGGTCGCTCTCATCGCCGATGAAGCCACGGTCAAGACCCTGCGCCGCAGGCATAACCGATTGCTGCTGGAGCCGGCCAATTCCCGCTATAAGCCGATTGCCTGCGATGAGAATACCGCTATTATCGGAAAGGTTATCCGGGTGTTACGAAACTATGTTTAATCCGCATGCCCGCTGGGACAGAAAGCTTCCCTGCGCCGATCCCGACGCTGCCGAGACGGTTGAGGTATGCGCCCGTTTTCTCAAGGGCAAGGTTATCCCGCTGTACTTTACCGTGAGCGGCAGCAGGATTGCCGTCAAGCGCATCAATTATTCCTGGCAGGAGCGCAAGGGTAACGTCATCCTGCGTTACTTCAGCGTGGCTGATGCCGGCGATACCTATTGTTTATGTCTCGACCCCGAGACCATGATCTGGCGTTTATGGAACCCATAATCCTGCATATGGACATGGATGCTTTTTTCGCGTCGGTCGAACAGGCCACCACTCCGCGGCTTGCGGGTAAGCCTTTGATCGTAGGTTCCCGCGGCAGAAAGAATAATACCGTGGTGGCAGCCTGCTCGTATGAAGCCAAGGCTTTTGGCGTCGAGTCCGGCATGCCCACCTGGCGCGCTTTCAAGCTCTGCCCCCATGCGGAGTTTGTCAGCGCCGATTCGGGAAAATACCTGTATACCGCGCATGCTATCTTTGAGATGCTCAAGCGTTATTCGCCGCAGGGGGAAATGGCGTCGATAGACGAGTTCTATCTTGATTTGAGCAACGATACGCTGTGCGCTGCGGAGCGGATTGCCGTCGGGATCAAAGAGCAGATCCGCCGGGAGTTTCACATCACCTGTTCCATCGGTATCGCGCCGGCAAAGATCATCGCTAAGATCGCCGCCAAAGCGCATAAACCCGACGGGCTGGTAGTGCTGGAGGAGAAAGATGTCCCGCGTTTTCTCGAGGAACTGCCGGTAGGAAAAGTTCCGGGCATCGGGCCCCGCCTTCAGGAGCATCTGCACGGCATGTCGATATTCAACTGCGGCCAGTTAGCCGGTTTGTCCGAAGCGTTCCTGGTGCAGCGTTTCGGCAAAGCCGGCGTGTGGCTGTATGAAACAGCGCATGGCCGGGATTCCAGCGAGGTGGGGTATTGGGCCCAACCGGAACTGCCGCCCAAATCCGTCAGCCATTCCTATACCCTGGAAAAAGAACTGTATCGCCGCGATGCCGTCCTGGCCTGGATACGCATGCTCTGCGAGATGGTCGCTTACCGTTTGCGTAAAGACAGCCTGGAATCCCGGGGAGTGCAGCTCTATCTGCGGGGCAGCGCCGGAGCGTTCAGCCGGCAGAAAAGTTTCACTGTCGCTGTTTCCGATGCGCAGGCGCTTTACCGCCGCAGCCTGGCGATACTGGAGAGTTTCCCGGCTAAACGTCTTTCTTGCCGGGCCCTGGGCGTATGCGCTTTTTCGCTCTCCGGCGCTCAAGAGCTCTGTTTGTTTCCCGAAGACCGGAAGCAGAACCGGCTGATCCGGGCAGTGGACCGGATCAACGAGCGTTTCGGGGAATGGTCCATTTATCCGGCAGTAATAGCCATTACGCGATAACCCGCCAAAAAATCCTATTTTTCTCCAATCTCTTATGGTAACATGATACCCGGTGTTATTAACAGGGGTAGTCTATGGCGTCGAATGGTTCCCGTCTTCCATCGGATCCGCTGGGATTGCAGATCGCTTTCCGGGCTTTGCGTTACCGCAATTTCCGCCTCTTCTTCGGCGGCCAGATCATTTCACTGACCGGCACCTGGATGCAGCAGATGGCTATGGGCTGGATGGTGTATCGGTTGACGCATTCTCCTCTGATGCTGGGAATAGTGGGGTTTGTCAGCCAGATCCCCTCGTTTGTCTTGAGCCCTTTTGCGGGCGTGCTGGCTGATCATTTCAACCGGCACCGCATCATCATCATTACCCAGGTTCTCTCCATGCTGCAGGCGAGCATTCTGGCTTTTTACGTATTGACCGGCACCATTTCCATCGCCAAGATCATTGTCCTGGGCGCTTTCCTCGGGTTGATCAACGCTGTCGATATTCCTGCCCGGCATTCATTTTTGTTCGAGATGATCGACAATAAAGAGGATCTGGGGAATGCCATCGCTTTGAATTCCATGATGTTCAACGCCGCCCGACTGATAGGGCCGTCGGTTGCCGGAGTGCTTATCGGACTATGGGGCGAAGGTTTCTGTTTCCTGCTCAACGGTTTAAGTTTCCTGGCGGTAATCGGCGCGCTGCTGCTCATGCGGTTACGTCCGCGTCCGCACAATCATCTGAACGGACAGCCGTTGCAGAAGCTTCAGGAAGGCTTCCGCTATGCTTTCGGTTTTGCGCCGATCCGGAGCATATTGTTTCTGGTAGCCACGGTTAGCCTGATGGCCATGTCCGTAACCGTGCTTATGCCGGTGTTTGCCCGGGATATTCTGGGGGGAGGAGCGCATACCCTGGGTTTTCTGGTGGGGGCTACCGGTCTCGGGGCCTTGAGCGGAGCCATCTTCATCGCTTCGCGCGAGAAACCCATAGGTTTGAGCCGGTTGATGCCGGTTTCTTCCGGACTCTTCTTCGGTCTGGGCATGGTGGTGTTTTCTTTTTCCCGGAATGTCGGCCTTTCCATGCTGGTATTGTTCTTTACCGGTCTGGGGTTAATGATTCACATGGTTTTATGCAACACCGTGCTCCAGACCATCGTGGATGATGATAAACGGGGTCGGGTGATGAGCCTGTATACCATGGCTTTCATGGGTATGGCTACTTTCGGCTCGTTGCTGGGAGGGAGCCTGGCCAGCAAGATCGGTTCAGCTAATACCGTACGCCTGGGCGCGCTGGTTTGCATGCTCATTTCCGGGATTTTTTTCCTGCAGCTGCCCCGGCTCAAAGTCCTGGTCAAACCGCTGTATCAAAAGAGCGAACTTCCCCTGGAACATGCCTAAAATGCTTGACTTGCCCGAACAAGTGTGATATTGTTATACTCCATAGGGTTAGTGCAACCGCATCGGATGGACGAACCGCTATAACCCGCATTGATAAGGAGGTGGCAGATGGGTAATATGCAGGCGATTTTTGTTGAGCCTACAAAGACTATCCTTGACCAGATCCAGCTCTTCCTCGTAGACATATCGCTGGTACTTATCATTCTCTTTATCGGCTGGATCATCTCCAAGTTTATCAAAGTTGCGGTAGCCAAGTTCTTGAAAGTAGCCAAGATCGACAAGCTGTCCGATAAAATAGAATTGGACAAGCTGCTGGAGAAGGGCGGCATCCGGCTGCATCTTTCCGATATGATCGCCATTATCGTCTACTGGCTGTGTTTGTTGATTACTCTGGTGGTGGCGTTGAACGCCGTGAATCTGCCTATCGCCGCAGATCTTTTCAACCGGGTCGTGGTATACATCCCGAATGTCATCGCGGGGGTTTTCATACTCGTGCTGGGGATGTTCCTGGCGACTCTGCTGCGTAATATCGTGCAGACTGCCGCAACCAACGCCGGCCTGGCCCAGGCCAAGTTCCTTTCCAAGACCGTCGAGACTGTGGTGATCGTGTTTGCCGTGATGATCACCCTGGAGCAGTTGAAGATCGGCGAGCGCATCATCGATCTGGCTGTGGGTATTTTCCTGGGTTCCATCGGCCTGGCTTTTGCTCTGGCGGTAGGGTTTGGCTGCCAGGATATCGCCAAGAAGCTGGTGGGGGATTTGATCGAAAAGAACAAGTCCCAGAAATAGGCTGTCGGGGCATCGGGATACGGAAGTGAACATCTTTAACAGCCCCACATCTTCCCAGAAGATGTGGGGCTGCTACTCATAAGAGCCATGCATTACCGATTCATCGACCAACAAGGCACATTTGTCATCCGGAACCCGCAGGGGTTCAATCTGTATTTCCCGCTCACCAATAAAACCGGAAGCCTGTTGAGCTCGATCAGTCCGAATCTCTCCGGCGATATCAAAACAGATAACGAACATTTCCTCACGCTTCCCGCCAGCAGCGAAGATCTGCGTTCCAGTCTTTTGTGCCGGCGGGAATTTTTTGTCAGGGTGGACCGGCGCGTGATCCGCCTGTCGCGTCCTGCGCAGGACAGTCTGGAGTGCGGGTTCCTTTATCAGAAGCTGACCAAGCGTTCCGGAGCGCTACGCATAGAAATAACCAATTTCATTCCCCACGACAGCTCCGCGGAAGTGATGCGGATCCGCCTGACCAATGCCGGTAAACATCCGGTAGAAATAACCCCGACCAGCTTTATCCCCCTGTTCGGCCGCAGTGAAAAAAATCTGCGAGACCATCGTCACGTCAGCTCGTTACTTAACCGCATAGAGATGGATCGTTTTGGCATCGTTCTCTCGCCGACAATGATCTTTGACGAACGGGGACACCGATTGAATAAAACGCTGTATTACGTGCTGGGTTACGAAGACAGCACCCGGCCTCCTGTCGGGCAATTTCCCACCCTGGACGCTTTCTACGGCCGGGGAGATATCTGCTCGCCCGACGCCGTGGTAAAAGATACCCCTCCGCTGCGCCGCAATGAGCCGGGGGTTGACGGCAAAGAGGCGTGCGCGGGTTTGCGTTTCAGCCGAAGACGGCTCAAGCCCCGGGAGCAGGCCGAGTATGTGCTGATCATGGGAGTTGCCGAAAGCTACGCTGCGGCGAAGAAGTGTTTCCAGACGCTCGATACCCCGCATAAAGTAGAAACGGCTTTGCTGCGTACCAAAAACTACTGGCAGGCGTATCTATCCGGGCTGCGTTTCGATTTTCAGGATAACGACTATACTAACTGGCTGCTCTGGGTTAAATTCCAGCCGACGTTACGCAAGCTTTTCGGCTGTTCATTCCTGCCGCATTTCGATTACGGCAAAGGAGGCCGGGGATGGCGTGATCTCTGGCAGGATGCGCTCACCCTGCTTTTGACCGAACCGGAAAAAGCCAGACGGTTGATACTGGAGAGCTTCCGCGGGGTGCGGCTTGACGGGTCCAATGCCACGATCATTACCCGCACCGGGGATTTCATAGCCGATCGTAACAAAATCAGCCGGGTATGGATGGATCACGGCGTTTGGCCGTATCTGACCCTGCGTTTGTATATGGATAAAACCGGCGATACCGGCATATTGAGTCAGCGGATAGCCTATTTCCGGGATCATCAGCTGCGCCGGGCCCGCGCCGTTGACCGGGCGTTTGATCAGAAAGATTTTCTGCAGCGCACAACCGCAGGCCGGGTGTATCAGGGGAGCGTCCTGGAGCACTTGCTGGTGCAGCATCTGGTGCCGTTTTTCAACGTCGGAGAGCATAATATCATCCGTCTGGAGAACGCGGATTGGAACGACGGCCTGGATATGGCTGCGAACCGGGGCGAGAGCGTGACGTTCAGCTGTATGTATGCGCATAACCTGGAGGATCTCTGCCGTTTCCTGGAAGAGCTGAAGAAGACCGCCGGCAGCGTGGAGCTGTTCCAGGAGATACTGATGTTGCTGGAGCCGGTGGATTATACCAGCGTACGCGCCAAAAACCGGCGGCTTGACCGGTATTTTGCCGCTGTAGAAAAGATCAGCGGTAAAACCGTCAAGGTCGATCTCGACATGCTGATAGCTGACTTGCGTCGGAAAGCGGCCTTTCTCTCCGGGATTATCCGCAAGCAGGAATGGCTGCCCCAGGGCTTTTTCAACGGATATTATGACGATACCGGTCGCCGGGCAGAAGGTCTCCGGGGAAAAACTGTCCGGATGTTCCTGCCTTCCCAGGTTTTCGCGCTGATGAGCGGAGCTGCCGATGAACAACAGGTTACCCGGACGTGGCACTCGATCAAAGAACATCTGCAGGATAAAGCGCTAACCGGATTCCGCTTGAATACCGATCTGAAGCATCCGTATATGGAACTGGGGCGGGCTTTTGGATTTGCTTACGGGGAGAAGGAAAACGGCGCTTTCTTCAGCCATATGAATGTCATGCTGGCCAATGCTTTGTACAAGCGAGGTCGCATTGCCCAGGGGCGTGAAGTGCTAACTTCGATTTACCGGATGGCTTGTCATTCCCGGGCCGGGATCGGGCCGGTGCTTCCGGAATATTTCAATGGCCAGGGCCGGGGTGTATACGCTTATTTGACCGGTTCCGCAAGCTGGTATATCTATACTCTGATGGAAGAAGTCCTGGGCATCAAGTTTGTGCATGGCTCGATCGATCTGCAGCCGCAGCTTGTCCCCGATGATTTTCGTGCGGCGTCCATCACCTGCAGCTTTGCTCTTCGCGGAAAAAGCGTGACCGTGACCTACCATAAGTCGGTTGGCGCCCGGGCGCCGCTTACCATCCGCGCTGCCTATCTGGGAAAACGGGCTCTGGCTCATCAGCCGCATAGCTGCTTGATCCCTCTTTCCTGCCTTAAATCCCGCGTTACTGCTATTCGCATCGAACTTGCCTGAAGACAGGGGGAATATCCACAGAACCACCGGTCTCCGTAAAGCTTAAGGAGAAGCAAAAGTGCTTGGGATTTTTAGGGTTCGGCGGTATAATGATGGGTTAAAAGGTGCACGATACCATGGATCTGACCAACTATTTCCTTGAACTGGTAACGGATAAGCGCAAAGGTTTTTTTGCCGCTTTAATCTCGTTTTTACTCTATTTGCTCTCCCTGCTCTATGGCCTGGCAGTGCGTTTCCTGGCTTTTTTCTACGCGATCAATCCCTATCGGGCCTCCTGTAAAGTGATCGGCGTGGGTAATATTACCCTGGGCGGTACCGGTAAGACTCCGCTGGTGGAATGGCTCGCCCGGTATGTGCGCTCGCAAAGAAAGAAGACGGCGATACTTACCCGGGGTTATGGCGGCGGGGATGAGCCGGCGATGCTGGCCGCGAAGCTGCCCGACGTTCCGGTGCTGGTGGATAAAGACCGGGTCAAGACTATACGGCGGGCGATAAAGGATCATGGCGTGGATGCGGTTATCCTTGATGACGCTTTTCAACAGTGGCGCATTATCAAGGATTTGAATATTCTCACCATCGGCGTTGATCAGGGTTTTGGGAATCGGCATCTGCTTCCCCGGGGCGTGCTGCGCGAACCGCTTTCGGCGCTTACACGCGCCGATGTTTTTGTGCTGCATCAGGCCGGCCAGGCGCAGGATACAGCGACGTTGAGGTCGTTCTTGTCCCGGATTAACCCCCGCGCGGAAATTGTGGAGACCGCACTGGTGCCTACGGAGATCTTCCGATTGAATGCCGCCGGGCATCGGCTCGAACCCGGGATACTCAAAGGCAAGAGAGCCGGCGTTTTTTCCGGCATCGGCAATCCCGCGGCTTTTGAGCAGACGGTACGCGGTCTGGGAACCGCAGTGGCAGCGGTATACCGGTTCCGGGATCACCATATCTATACGCCCGCGGATATCAGCGTCATGCGTCAGGAGGCTCGCTCTCTCGATCTATTGATCACCACTGAAAAAGACGCGGTACGTTTCCCCGCGACGCTGGCGGCGGATCTGCCGTGCGCAGTGTATGTCGTGGCCGCAGAGATGAGAATAACGAACAATGAACAGGGATTCCGTCACCGATTATCTGGGTTGTTTGCTACTTAAATCCGCCGGCCCGTGTTTGCGGTTATTGCCGGTTGGTTTTGTTTTCTGGCTCGGCCGCCGGCTGGGGGATCTGGTGCATTTCTTTGACGCCAGGCATCGCACGCTGGTATACGCCAACTTGAAGACCGCTTTCGGCGGCACGCTGTCGCTTGCTGCGTTGCGCCGGATAACGCATGCTTTCTACCACAGCTTCGGCCAGAACATCATGGAGATTTTTCTCATCCCCCGGATCGACCGGCGGTATGTCGATCGGTATATTACCATTGAGGGCAAGGAGAACATTGAAGCCGCTTTCCATAACGGCAAAGGCGTGATCTTCGTTTCGGTGCACGCCGGCAGCTGGGAATTATCCAATATCCTGTCCGCGAACCTCGGAGTGCCTTTCTGGATGTTTGTCCGGGAGCAGAAGCTTCCCCGTTTGAACCGGGTACTCAACGAGTATCGCCGGCAGAGAGGGTGCCGTCTCCTGCAGAAAGAAAATCAGCTGCGTGAAGTGATCCGGGTGCTCAAGAGCAACGAAGCGATCGGGATGACGCTTGACCAGGGAGGAAGAGACGGATTGCCGGTTGATTTCATGGGCCGGTCCGCGTCCATGGCTTACGGAGCGGTGCGGCTGGCGCTCAAATACGGCGCTGCGGTCGTTCCGGTATTTTCCACCCGTTTGCGGGGACCCCGGATCAAGATGATCATTCAACCGCCGGTTGTGCTGCAGCGCAGCGGCGACGAAGAAAAAGCGGTGCGCGATAACCTGCAGTCGCTGGTGCGGATATTCGAAGAGTATATCCGCCGGTATCCGCAGGAGTATCTCTGGTCCTATCGGATCTGGAAATATTCCGTCTGGCGGGAAGTGTTGATTGTAAGCGACGGAAAGACCGGTCATCTGCGCCAGTCGCAGGCTCTGGCGCAGCTGGTGAGCCGGCACTATCAGGCCAGACAGATACAGACGCGTATGCGCACGGTTGAGGTGCGCTTTCGCGCGCCCCTCGTTAAGATGCTTCAGGCCTGCAGCAGTCTGTTTTCGAACCGGTTGACCTGTCCGGGATGTCTGCAGTGTTTGCGCCGGGCAGTCGATCCGGCGACGTTCCAACAGCTCTGCGGGGTCCGACCGGACATCATTATTTCCTGCGGCTCAAGCGTGGCGCCGGTGAATGCGTTGCTTGCCCGGGAGAATCAGGCCAAATCCCTGGCCATCCTCAAACCCGCTTTTCTGGATTTCAAGAAGTTCGATCTGGTGGTCATGCCGGAACACGACCATCCGGCGCGCAGGAAGAATGTGGTGGTAACGCAGGGCGCGCTCAATCTTATTACGCCGGAGTATCTGCGCGAACAGTCCGATCAGCTTTCACCGCTGCTTGCCGCGCCGCCGGGGCAGGACGCGTGCATCGGCGTATTGCTGGGAGGCGACACCAAGCAATTCCGTCTTCCGCCGCAGACGGTCCGGACAGTTCTGGAGCAGGTCAGGCAGTCCGCCGAAGCGCTCAATGTTTCTTTACTGGTAACAACGTCCCGCAGGACGTCGGCGCCCGTGGAAGCCGTAGCCAGGGAGGTTCTGGGCCGGGAAGAGCGCTGTAAACTGCTGGTGATCGCTAACGAACGCAATATTCCTGCTGCGGTAGGCGGTATTCTGGGAATGAGCCGGATAACGGTCGTTTCTCCGGAAAGTATCTCTATGATTTCCGAAGCGGCAAGCAGCAAGAATCATGTGATTGTTTTTACCGCTCCCGGGTTGAGCGCCCGGCATCAGACGTTTCTGCAGTCCTGTGCCGAAAAAAAATACATCTATCTGGCTGAACCGGACGAGGTATCCGGGGTCATCGCGATGATCCGGGCGCGCCAGCCGCAGACCGTGGCTTTACCCGATGCTCAACGGGTCAGTCAAGCGTTAGAAAGCGTGTTATGAACATACTTCAGGTTTTACCGGAATTGCGTGTGGGAGGCGTCGAGCGGGGAACCGTTGACCTGGCTAAATACCTGGTTAAAATGGGGCATAAGGCGGTCGTGGTTTCCGCCGGAGGGGAGATGGTCAAGGATCTCGAAGCCCTGGGCGCTATCCATTATCAGCTGCCGGTGCATAAAAAATCGATCATCGATATGCTCAAGGTTGTGCCGCGACTTGAGGAAATCATCAAGAAGGAGAATATCGATATCGTTCATGCCCGATCGCGCATTCCCGCCTGGTCGGCGTTTCTGGCCAGTCGCCGGACCCAGCGGGTATTTATTACCACCTGCCACGGATATTATACCAAGCACCTGTTCAGTTACGTCATGGGCTGGGGCAAGAAGGTCATTGTTTTGAGCAATGTCATTGCCCGGCACATGATCGAAGATTTCGGCGTGCCGCATGAGCGGATCCGTTTGATCCCGCGCAGCGTTGATAGTGAACGTTTCAGCTTTGTTCCTCCGTCGAAACGCAAGCACCGGGAATATAATATCGGCATTATCGGGCGTTTGACGCCGATCAAAGGACATCTGTATTTCCTCAAGGCCATGGCGCGCGCAGCGCGCATCATGCCAAAGCTCAAAATCTGGATAGTCGGTGACGCTCCTGCTTCCAAGGAGGCGTATAAAGAACAGATGCGGGTGTTGACCCGCCGGCTGGGGCTGTGGCATTGCACGGAATTCCTGGGCGCGCAAAAAGATATTCCTGAAATCATGCAGCATCTTGACGTGCTGGTGCTGGCGACTACTACTCAGGAGGCGTTCGGCCGGGTGATCGTGGAAGCGCAGGCGGCGGGAGTGCCGGTGGTGGCCACCAGCGTAGGAGGGGTTGTCGATATCATCGACGATGGGAAAACAGGATTGCTGGTCCCGCCGGCCGATCCGCAGGCGATGGCCGATGCAGTGGTACGTATCGGCAAAGACCCCGCGCTGGCCAATGCGCTCGCCGAACAGGCCTATGCGCGGGTCAAGGAGCGTTATGGCGTGGAGTTGATGGTGGAGCGGACGCTGGCGGTTTATCGCGAGGCTCTGGAGCAGACCAAGATTCTGGCGATCAAATTCAGTTCTCTGGGAGACATTATCCTTTCCACGGCGGCCGTGCGCGCGCTGCGCCAGCGTTTCCCCCGTCCGCGGTATTCCTTGAGCTTCCTGGTGGGAGCCGATTTCAAGGATATTCTACTGCGCAATCCCCATATCGACGAGTTGCTGGTATGCGACTTCAAGAACAAGGATAAAGGGGTCAATGCGTTTACCCGCCTGGCTTCACTGCTGCGGCGCAAGCATTTTGACATGGTTATCGATCTGCAAAACAACCGCCGCAGCCATCTTCTGGCGGCTTTGACCATGGCCTTGAAACGGTACGGGTATAATAATAAAAAATGGGGATTTTTGCTCAACTACTCGGTAAAGGACGATGGCGCGGCTCTGGGGCCGGTGGAGCATCAGTTCCGTATCTTCAAACAGTTCGGGATGGACGCCGGGGCGGCAGCGCTGGAATTGTTCCCTACCGCCGAAGATCAGAAATGCGTCGACGATTTTCTGGCTTCGCACTGGTTAAGCGCGCATCAGGTTGTTGTGGGCATCAACGCCAGTGCCAGCAAACGCTGGTCCAGCAAGGTCTGGCCGCGGGAGCATCTTATCCGGCTCTGCGAAGAACTCGGGCGGCGGGATATCCGGGTGGTGATCACCGGTACCGCAGATGACCGCTTTCTGGTGGAGCAGCTCCGGGTCACCGCTCCCGGGCTCAAGCTGATCGACAGCTGCGGCAAGTTGACCATCAACCAGCTGGCATGTTTGATCAAGCGCTGCCAGGTGTATATCTCCGGAGATTCGGCTCCCCTGCATGTCGCTGCGGCGATGGGCACGCCGTTTATCGCCCTCTTCGGGCCGACCGACCCGCGCAGGCATTTGCCTCCTGCTTTGCAATGCGTGGTGATACATAAACAGCTCGGTTGCACCCCCTGTTATAAATCCAAATGCGCCCGGTTGAAATGCATGAAAGCGATCACTGCCGAAGAGGTGCTCCGGGGGATAGATTCTTTGTTGTCATTATCGCAGGGTAAACGCCCATGAATATACTCTATGTAACCACTCATCTGAATATCGGCGGCATCACCAGCTATATCCTGACTCTGGCCAAAGGCTTCAAGAAAAGAGGCCACGCGGTTTATATCGCTTCCAGCGGAGGGGAGTGCCTGCCGAAGTTCACCGATGAAGGGATCGTGCATATCCCGATACCCATACGCACCAAGTCCGAAGCGCATCTGGTGAAACTGGGCTTGAGCCTGGTCCGGCTGAAGCAACAGGTCCGGGAAAAAGATATACAGCTGATTCACAGTCATACCCGGGTAACGCAGGTCCTGTGCACGCTGTTGGCTTCCCGCGCGCATATTCCGCACATCACCACCTGTCACGGATTTTTTAGGAACCGCATGTTCCGCCGGTTATACCCGTGCTGGGGGGACAGAGTGATTGCCATCAGCGATTCGGTCAAATTCCATCTGATCGACGATTTTGGTTTGAAGGAATCGATGGTCCGGCTGGTCTACAGCGGGATCGATCTGGACCGGTTTATCATCCCGGCTGCGTCGGTACAGCGGGATAAGTATTCACTCAAACGCGCGCTGGGACTCGGGGGAGGGCCGGTTGTCGGGGCGATCGGCAGGTTATCCGATGTCAAAGGCTACCGTTATCTGGTGGAAGCGATGCCTGCGGTGCTCAAGTGTGTCCCCCAGGCGCAGTTGTTGATTGTCGGCGACGGCAGAGAATATTCCCACCTGGCGCGTCTGGCCGCCAGGCTGGGCATCGAAAAGAAAGTCACCTTTATCACCAAAGTATACGATACCGTCAAGGCGCTTTCGGTGATTGATGTATTTGCCATGCCTTCCTTGAAAGAAGGTCTGGGGTTGAGCCTGATGGAAGCGATGGCTGCGGGGCTGCCGTGTGTCGGCTCGGATATCGGCGGCATCCGGAATTTGATCACGCACCGGGAAAACGGCCTGTTGGTGGAAGCGAAAAACAGCCCCAGGCTCGGCGAAGCGCTGGTGGAAGTGATCGAAGATGAAAAGCTGGCGCAGCGGCTGGGCGATACCGCGCGGACGTTCATCAACCACAATTTTTCGCAGGCCGAGATGCTCTTTCGGACAGAGGAGGTATACCGGGAATGTCTCAACAACGGACGCGGATAATCAAACGGGCGGCGGTTATCGTCGCCGTTGTGGCGCTGATTGCTGGCGTGCTGTATGCGCGCGCCAAATACGTGCTGCCTATCGCTATGTATCATTCGGTTCAGCCGCAGGTCCCGGCGGGCAACCGTTTGATCGTTTCAACGCGCACCTTCGATCGCCAGATGGCATTTCTCAAAAAGCACCGGTACAACGTGCTTTCTCTTGAAGCGGCCGCCCGGATCCTCGCCGGCCACGCACGCATTCCTGCGCGGGCGGTGGTGTTGACGTTCGACGACGGCAATGAGGATAACTATATCTACGCGTACCCCATTCTCAAGAAGTACGGATTGCCGGCCACGATATTCGTTATTGTGGAAGATATCGGCAAACCGGGCAGATTAACTTTGGCACAGATACGCGAAATGCGCGCTTCCGGTCTGGTTACATTCGGCAGCCATTCCCTCACGCATCCTTTTCTGGAACAGATCGATGATCCCGTCCGTTTGCACGCCGAGATAACCGGATCAAGAATACAGCTCGCGCAGCTGCTCGGCGAACCGGCGAACACTTTTTCCTATCCCTGCGGCAGGTTCAGCCCTACCGTCAGACAACTGGTGCAGGAAGCGGGGTACGCCGCGGCAGTAGTGACCAATCCGGGAAAGAATTGCGCCGATGATGATGTCTTCGCTCTCAAGCGACTGCGCATCTCCGAAAACGCCGCACACATGTTTATTTTCTGGGTAGAAATAAGCGGGTATTATAATGTCATACGGGAAAACCGTCATAAATAAACCTCCGGATACTCGTTTTCTCAACCAGCCCCGGCGTATCGTGGTGTTCAATGTCAACTGGCTGGGGGACGTGGTTTTTTCTACCGCGGTCCTGCGTAACATAAAGTATAATTTCCCCGACGCGCATATCGCCTGTATTATCCCGCCCCGCTGCCAGGCCGTGCTGGCCGGGAATCCACACCTTGATGAAATAATCCTGTTCGACGAACAGGGCAGGGAAAAAAGCCTGTGGGGTAAGATCGCCTTCAGCCTGGCCTTACGGAAAAAGCGTTTTGATACCGCTTTCCTGCTGCACCGTTCGTTTTCCCGCGCGTTGATCGTTGCCGCAGCGGGGATAGCGCAGCGGGTGGGTTATTATACTTCCAAACGGGGATGGTTGTTGAGCCGCAGGATCATCGCTCCCGATCTATTGAGGGTTCACCGTATCGATTATTATCTCGGGGTGATTGCCGGCGCCGGGTTGGAGATCAAGGACCGGCACACGGAATTTTTTATTGCCTCCCGGGATGCCGAGTACGCACAACGTTTTCTCCGGGAGCAGGGTCTGGAGCGGTCCGGGGTTCTGGCGGCGATCAATCCCGGAGGTAACTGGGCGCCGAAGCGCTGGGCGAAAGAGTATTGGGCGCAGCTGGCCGAGCGGTTGATCAGCGAGTGCGGCATGCAGGTAATCATTACGGGCGGCGAACAGGATGCATCCCTGGCCGGGCAGATCCAGCAATTGATGGGCGCCGGACGGGTGATCAGCGCCTGCGGTAAACTGTCCCTGGGACAGTTTGCCGCGTTGTGCAAGCGGCTGCGTCTGTTCATCAGCGCCGATTCCGGACCATTGCACATCGCCAATGCCGCGGGGGCCGTCAGGATCATTGCGTTGTTCGGTCCGACCGCGCCGCTGCTTACCGGTCCGTATCCGGCTGACCGGGTCAGCGTTCTGCAGGAAGCGGTCGGTTGCACGATCCCCTGTTATCGGGTCGACTGTAACGATCATCGTTGCATGAACGCCATTACTCCGGAGAAAGTGATGCGGGCGGTTAAAACCTATGTCCATCGCGGCTAAACATATTCTTTTTGTCACCTTGAGCAACATCGGCGACGTCGTGTTGACTTTACCGGTGATGGATCGGCTCAAGCAGATCTTTCCCGGGTGCCGGATAACGGTAGTGGTCAGTCCGCGCGCCCGGGACATCTTTGCGCAGGATGCCTCGGTAGAGCAGGTCATCGTGTATGATAAACATGCACCGCTGCGGGAAAAGTTCGCTCTTCTCAAGAAGCTCTCTGCCGGACGGTTTGATGCGGTCATAGATCTGCGCAACAGCCTGTTCGGCTATCTGGTGCCGGCGCGTTTAAAGTCGCGGAAAGCGTATCGACTGGCCCGCAGCGCGCATATGAAGGAGCGTCATCTTGCCGCCGTGTCCCATTTCCCGCATCAGACGCACGAGCCCCGCCCCGGCTGCCTGAATAGTTCTGCAGAAGAAATCGCCGGGGTGCAACGTCTGCTTGCCGGGTACGGTGTCAATGCCGGAGAAAAACCGGTACTGCTTTCAGCCGGTGCGCGCAGCCTGACCAAACGTTGGCCGAAGGAGCATTTTGCCGAACTGGCCCGCCGCTTGATCAAGGAACTGCGGGTGCGGGTTATCCTGGTAGGGGATAGCGCCGATGTCGAGAATAACCGCGGTATTGCCGCTGCCTGCAACGGCGTTATCGATCTCACCGGAAAGACGACGCTGCGCGAATTAATTGCGCTGGTGCGCATCGCGGAATTGATCATTACCAACGACAGCGCTACGTTGCATCTGGCAAGTTATCTTGACCGGTCGGTACTGGCGCTGTTCGGTCCTACGGACGAAGTTCGTTACGGACCCTGGTCGCGGCGCAAGCAGGCGATTTTCAAACATATTGCCTGCCGGCCCTGCCAGCAGGCGTTATGTCGCTTCGGTCATTGCTATTGTCTGACCAGTATCCGGCCGGACGCGGTTTTCCAGGCCGCCCGGCGTTTTCTGACCCAGCCCGGATTACCTGTCGGAGCGTTGCCCGGAGAGGATGCCGTCCGGCGGATCCTGATCGTCCGCACCGACAAACTCGGCGATGTCATCCTTTCGACGCCGGTATTTCAGGCGTTGCGTGAAGCGTATCCGCGCGCCTATCTGGTGCTGCTGGTCCGTCCCTATACCTTCCCGGCGGTGAAGCACAATCCGTTTATCGACGAGATAATCCCCTATGACAAAGCCGGCATCGGCAGAAGCTGGTGGAAAACCCTGGGCATGGTCCGCGTCCTCCGGCAGCACCGGTTTGATCTGGCGGTTATCCTGCATCCATCCATCCGTAATCATCTGCTGACCTTCCTGGCCGGGATCCCTCATCGGGTCGGTTACAGCGGCAAAGGCAGTTTCCTGCTTACCGATACGCTCGAGAACAGCAAACATCTCGGAAAAAAGCATGAGATCGATTATAATCTGGATCTTATCCGTTCTTTAGGCATCGAGCCCCAGCGGCCGGCATTGTTCCTGGGGATAGGTGCCGGTGAGCGGGAGTGGGCCGCGCAAGCGTTGGATCAGGCGCATATCCTGCCTGCGGATCGGCTGGTAATCCTCCATCCGGGCACCAATGATCCGTCGCGCACCTGGTTGCCGCAGCGGTATGCCGCGGTTGCCGATGCCGTCATTCAGCGCTGGGGGTGCAAAGTGATGGTTTTTTCCGGAGAGACGGATCGCGCAATCGCCGAACAGGTGCTTAAGGAAATGCGCGCTCCGGCCGTCAATATGATCGCCCGGGCCACGATCATGCAGGAAGCTGCGGTGCTGCAGCGAGCCGCAGTGTTCATTTCCACAGACACCGGGCCGATGCATATCGCTTCCGCTCTGGGGGTACCGGTGGTCGCTCTTTTTGGCAGGAGAGATCCCGGCGTGGGGCCGCTGCGCTGGGGGCCGGTAAGCCCGCGCAGCCGGGTAGTGCAAAAAGATCCCGGTTGTCCGCAATGCTTCGCTCACCGGTGTACCCGGGGATTCCGCTGCTTGCAGGCGATCGAGGTTCAGGATGTGCTGCAAGCGGTCGAAGCGGTCCTGAACGGGGTTGAGCGCGCGCAATCCTAAAAAACCTGTTGACAAAGTATGGTCGGGTGCTATCATAACAACCTAACTGCTGTGGACAAAGACGTCCTTGGAAGTGACAAGGTCGTCTTTTTTGTTTTTCAATGTGCCTAAAAAACAGGCAATCGTAGCATAGATGAACGTAAATAAGGCAAAACAGGCCGCGTATCAATCAACACACCCGACGCAGACAGGTGGTGCGCCGGTGTCGCCCTTGCGGGAATACACCTTGCGCAATCGGAATATGCGCAAGTGTTGCCCTTGCGGGAACATACCTTGCGCAATTGGAATATGCGCAAGTGTTGCCCTTGCGGGCAAGGAGGAGAAGAGATGTCGAAGAGAATTGACGAATTCATGGAACTGGTTATCGCGAAAAACCCCGGTGAGAAAGAATTTCATCAGGCGGTTCGCGAGGTCGTGGAAACGGTAATGCCGTTTATCGAAGAGAATCCCAAGTATCTCAAGGCAAAAATCCTTGAGAGAATCATTGAGCCTGAACGGATAATCATCTTCCGCGTTCCCTGGCTGGATGATAAAGGCGAAGTGCAGGTAAACCGCGGTTTCCGCATTGAAATGAACAGCGCCATCGGGCCGTACAAAGGCGGATTGCGTCTGCATCCCAGCGTGAATCTGGGGATCCTGAAATTCCTGGCTTTTGAGCAGGTATTCAAGAACAGTCTGACCACGCTGCCCATGGGTGGCGGCAAGGGCGGTTCGGATTTCGATCCCAAAGGAAAGTCCGATAATGAAGTAATGCGTTTTTGCCAGAGTTTCATGACCGAACTGCAAAGACATATCGGTCCGGATACGGATGTGCCTGCCGGCGATATCGGCGTAGGCGGCCGCGAGATCGGTTTTCTGTTCGGCCAGTACAAAAGACTGCGCAACGAGTTTACCGGGGTTCTCACCGGTAAAGGATTGAACTGGGGCGGCAGCCTTATCCGTCCGGAAGCTACCGGTTATGGCTGCGTGTATTTTGCCCAGGAAATGCTGCGTACCCGCGGCGAGTCCCTTGAGGGTAAAGTCTGCACCGTATCCGGTTCCGGCAACGTCGCCCAGTATACCGTGGAGAAGTTGCTGCAGCTGGGAGCAAAACCGGTGACGCTCTCCGATTCCGACGGATATATCTATGACGCTGACGGGATCAGCGAACAGAAGCTTAAATTCGTTCTGGAGCTTAAGAACGTCAAGCGCGGGCGCATCAAAGAATATGCCCAGAAGTACGGCTGCAAATTCCTGGAAGGCAAGCGGCCGTGGGAAGTCAAATGCGATATCGCATTCCCGTCCGCCACGCAGAACGAGATCGATGAAGCTGACGCCAAGAAACTGGTCAAGAACGGCTGCATGTGCGTGGCCGAAGGCGCGAACATGCCGTCTACTCCGGAGGCGATCGCAGTTTTTCAGGCAGCGAAGATCCTGTATGCTCCCGGCAAAGCTTCCAATGCCGGCGGCGTCGCTACCAGCGGTCTGGAAATGTCCCAGAATAGCCAGCGTTTAGCCTGGACCAGAGAAGAAGTGGATGAGAAATTGCATCAGATCATGATCAAGATACATGATTCATGCGTCAAGTATGGAAAAGAAGGCAAGTATATCAATTATGTCAAAGGCGCCAATATCGCCGGGTTCGTCAAAGTGGCGGACGCCATGATCGATCAGGGTTTAGTGTAATCGTTTGACATAACGCATCGCGGTGCATTTCACCGGCAGGCCGGGTCATTACCATGATCCGGCCTGTTTTTTAAAGTCGTCTAACGCTTTGTCCCGTAATGGCTTTTATCCCTCAAGTATCTCTCCCGGAATGCCGATAACTAATTAGCAATCAAAGGTATTGCATACCTTACGCTAAAAAAAGCATACGTATTGCCTTCGCAGGCAAGGAGTGAATGGTGTCGATATTGCTGGAAGCGTTGTTAAGGGAGCATGTCATCAGTCCTGAACAGGTGCAGGAAGCGCAGGAAAAGCAGCTCGGCGCTAAAAAGCCGCTATTGACTTTGCTGCTGGAAATGCATTCCGTGACCGAACAGAATCTGATGACTGCGGCGTCGCATGTATTCAATATGCCGGTATGCGACCTGGATAAAGAGTTCATCGACGCGGAAGCGCTCAAACTTATTCCTTACGAGACCGCTAAACAATACAGCATCATTCCGTTGCGCGTGGAGGCGGATGCGCTGGTTATCGCGATGAGCGATCCGGAAGACAGCCTGGTCATAGATCAGATGCGCGCGGTGTCCGGAAAACAGGTTACATCCGTTCTGGCCATAGAAAGCCAGATCGTCAAGGCCATTGAAAAAGCGTATCACGCCGATGATGTCGTTTATGACCTGCTCAAGAACACGCAGACATGCGGCGATCTGTCCATCGACCAGGATGCGGCGTTCGGGCGTCAGGCGGTCGATGTCAGCGCCAGCCGGGATATCCATTCGCCGGCGGTAAAATTGGCGCATATGATCATTCACGATGCGATCAAAAACCGGGCCAGCGATATTCACATAGAACCGAAAGAGAACGAAGTGCTGGTGCGCTATCGCATCGACGGTGAACTGCGGCAGATCATGACTCTTCCGGCAATCACGTACGCTTCGCTGATCGGCAGAATCAAGATCATGGGCGGTATCGATATATCGGAAAACAGAAAGCCGCAGGACGGCAGGGTCAGGATAGTGCTGGATAAAAGAAAGATCGATATCCGCATATCCACGCTGCCCACGGTTTTCGGCGAGCGGGTGGAATTGAGAGTTCTCGATCCCCAGGAAGCCAAAATCGTCCTGGACAGGATCGGCTTGGAGACCCAGGAGCTGGGCATGTTCACCGACGCTATTCACCGCCCCAAGGGGATGGTTCTGGTTACCGGGCCGACCGGCGCCGGCAAGAATTCCACCATTTACGCGGCTTTGAATGTTTTAAAAGACGGCAAACGCAACATCATTACTCTCGAAGATCCGGTCGAGTATCTGATGGACGGGATTAACCAGATCCAGGTCAATCCGGCTATCGATCTGACGTTCGCCGCCGGCCTGCGCAGCATTCTGCGGCAGGACCCGGACATTATTTCGGTCGGCGAGATCCGCGATGAAGAGACCGCCGAGATCGCTTTTAAAAGCGCCATGACCGGGCATCTGGTGTTTTCGACCCTGCATACGATCAATGCCGTGGCGACCCTGTCGCGGTTGATGAATATGGGGCTGCAGCCGTATATGCTCTCTTCGGCTCTGCTGTTGATCGTTGCCCAGCGGCTGGTGCGTTGCATTTGCCCGTTGTGCAAGGAAGAGTACCGGCCTGATGAGAAGACTGTTCAGCTGTTCCTGGAGTATTTCGACAATTCCACATTACGCAAGACGTACCGGGGCAGGGGGTGCGCCAGCTGTAATTTCAGCGGCTATTTCGGCCGGATCGCAATTTTCGAGCTCCTGCCGATCACCATGGAAATCCGTCGTATCATCGATTCCGGTTTCAGCGAGGAAGCGGTATTCCAGCAGGCGCGTAACCACGGGTTAAGGACTCTGGCCGAAGCGGGTATCGCTAAAGTATCCCAGGGTATAACCACGCTGGAAGAAGTCGCGCGGGTGGCGGAGCTGATTCCCATGGGTACGAATACCGGGGAATCTCCGGGCATCCAGCGCAAAGGAACGCATATCCTGGTGGCGGATGACGATGAGAGTATACACAAATTGCTCGGCGCCTATCTTGAGCATGCCGGATTTCAGGTCAGCCATGCCAGAGACGGGGAAGAGTTGATCGCGCTGGTTATGAGCGAAAAACCGGATATGGTCATTACTGACGTGACCATGCCCAAGAAGACGGGGTTGGAAGCCACCCAACAGCTGCGTTCGAATCTCTCCACTGCGGGTATTCCCATCCTGATGCTCACCGCCCGGGAAGATAAAGCCAGCGAACTGGCCGGTTTGCATGCCGGAGTGGATGATTATATGACCAAGCCGTTTGATTACGAAAAGCTTCTGGCGCGGGTACAGATGCTTTTGCGTCGCAGCACCGCGTCTTCTTTTGCTTGACAAATCGCTCTGACGTGCTATACTTCTTTCTGTAAGCAATGAATGAAGCTGAACAGTGACGTTCGCGAAAGCGAGCGTTTTTTGTTTTTCAGTCCCCACACCGGCATGTTGTGAGGGAGCAAAGGATAACGACGTCCTGGATTATACATCAGAGGTAGATGTATAGTCCGGGATTTTTTGCTTAAGGAGACTGCGAGATGTCCGGAAAAGCTGCGGCAATCACGCGTATAGCATGCGCCCAGATGAACGCGACCGTGGGAGACATCGAGGGGAATAAAGAAAAGATCCGCTTTTGTATCGAACGGGCGCACGCGCACGCAGCGGATATAGTGGTTTTCCCGGAATTGTCTTTGACCGGGTATCCGCCGGAAGACCTGTTGCTCAAACCGTCGTTTATCGCGGACAACCTGACCGCGCTGGGGCAACTCGCGGCAGCGGTCCCGGACATTATTGCGGTGGTGGGATGTGTGGATAAAGCGGGAGGACGGATTTTCAATGCCGCGGCTATCCTGTACCGGGGAGCGGTCGCCGGGATCTATCACAAGAAGCTTCTGCCGAACTACGGCGTATTTGATGAAAAGCGTTATTTCACGCCGGGTCAGCGGCCCGGAGTTTTTGCCTACGCGCACCATATGTTCGGGGTGACGATCTGTGAAGATATCTGGCTTGCCGGTGGTCCGCTGGATGAGCAGGCTCGACTGGGAGCCGGATGTATACTCAACTTGAGCGCTTCCCCGTATCATATGGGCAAACAGAAAATCAGGGAACAGACGGTTTGCCGGCAGGCCAGGCACTACGGCCTTCCTATCGTATATACCAATCTCATCGGAGGACAGGATGAGCTTGTGTTTGACGGCCAGAGCATGATGATTGACGGGCGGGGAAAGGTGGTTGTACGGTTGCCCGCGTTTCGCGAGGATATGCTTTTTGCGGACCTGCAGCTCAAGCCTGCCGGGAACAGGAAGAGCAAAGCAGCGCTGAATCTGGGCTGCCCGCGGGGCAGCCGGAATAAGCCGGTTTTGATCCGCAGGGATGCAGAGTCGCTTGAGCCTGTCGCCGAGGTGTATCGCGCGCTGGCGGTGGGGCTGCGCGACTATGTCGTCAAGAACGGGTTCAAAAAGGTGGTTCTGGGGTTAAGCGGCGGTATTGATTCCGCGCTGGTGGCGTGTCTAGCGGTAGATGCGCTGGGGCAGGATAATGTAACCGGGGTATTCATGCCTTCGCGCTACTCTTCGCAGGAATCACTGACAGACGCGCAGATGCTGGCAGAGAATCTGCATATTGAGTTCCAGCAGATCAGTATCGAGCATATCTATAAAATGTATCTATTGGTTTTAGAGCCGCATTTCACGGGGAGGGGCAAAGACGTCACTGAAGAGAACTTGCAGGCGCGTATCCGGGGCAACATCCTCATGGCTCTTTCCAATAAATTCGGGTGGTTGGTGTTGACCACGGGGAATAAGTCCGAGATGAGCACCGGTTACGCCACGCTGTATGGCGATATGGCCGGAGGGCTGGCGGTGATCAAAGACGTTCCGAAGACGCTTGTGTACCGGCTGTGCGCTTTCCGCAACAGCCTGCATGCGGCGATCCCGCAGCGTATCTTTACCAAGCCTCCTACTGCGGAGCTGCGGCCGAACCAGAAAGACAGCGACTCGTTGCCGGACTATGCGCTGCTTGACCCGATTCTCAAGGAGTATATAGAAAACGACCGCAGTTCCCGGGATATCGCCGGCAAAGGCTATGCGCAAGCGATAGTGGAAAAAGTGGTGCGCCTGGTCGATCGTACCGAATATAAGCGTCGTCAGGCGCCCCCGGGTATCAAAATCACGCCCAAAGCGTTCGGCAGAGACCGGCGCATGCCCGTGACCAATCGGTATAGCGATACGGGCTCAACGGGTGCGTAGAAAGGCAGGTGAAGCATGATCACATTCGAGCGGGTTCTGGAGAAATTTACCCCCCGGCTGAAAGGCATCGCGCACAGGATATACACCTGCAGTCCTTCGGTATCCAGCGACGACCTGATGCAGGAAGCAGCGGTGCATTTATGGATGGAGTATACGCAAGGCAACCTGTCCGACAAAACGGACAGTTATATCCTGCAGGGCTGTTATTTTCATCTCAAGAATTTTGTGCGCACGATCAAAGGGCGCAATCGGCTGATCAGCATCGATGAACACGCCGGCGAAACCGATGAGCATCCGGAATCGCTGCTCTGGAAGCGCGATCGGGAAGCGGCTGCGGATTACCTGGAGTATCTCAATGACCGCATGCTCGCGGATGTGATCCGCAATAACGGTCTGACCGTGAAAGAAAAAGAACTGCTTCCTTTTTTAAGCCAGGGATTGACTACCCGCGAGATCGGAGCGAAACTGGGCGTTTCGCATGTGCGGGTGATAAAACTAACCCGGGCGATCCGCGAAAAATGCCGTAAGTATCTCGATTGATCTTCGTCCGTTACCGGGAGGTGAAGTAAATACAGGTTACCAGCCGGCGCGCAGATTTACTTGTATACATGGCAGACTTGAGAGCATGACACAGCGATGTGTGAAAGTACGATGACGTTCGCCGGACAGCGAACGTTTTTCATTTGAGGTCGTTTTTTGCGTTGAACGCAAAAGTTTTCTGACGCGGGCGTCTTAGATCCAGACAACAGTTCGGATCGAAGACGCCTTTTTTGTTGAAGGAGGACGGGATGAAGAAAATCGAAGCGGTGATCCGTTCGGAAAAAGTCGGGGCGGTACGTAAAGCCCTGGAGCAGGTTGCGATAGCCGGGTTGACCCTGATCCAGGTCGATGGCCACGGGAATCAACGGGGAACGGTACAGAGACTGCGGGGGGAAGAATTTAAAGTGGGTATCCTTCCCAAGACCAAACTGGAACTGATCGCTGCGGACAAGCATGTCCCGGCGATCATCCGGGCCATCTGTACGGCAGCTCGCACCGGGCAGATCGGTGACGGCAAGATATTCGTCTATCCGGTGGAAGAAGCCGTGCGTATCCGCACCGGGGAGTGCGGAGAAAAAGCGCTGTGATCACGCTCTACTATAGGAGGAAGCTATGAATACAGGAGATACCGCGTGGGTGCTGATATCTGCGGCGCTGGTGCTGTTGATGACGCCGGGGCTGGCCTTCTTTTACGGCGGCATGGTGCGCAAGAAGAACATTTTGAGCGTGCTCATGCAATGTTTTATCATCATGTGTCTGGTGGGAGTGCAATGGGTGCTTTGCGGCTACAGCCTTTCTTTTGCTCCGGGCAAGGGGTTCTGGGGGGGATTCGCCTGGATGGGGCTTAACGGCGTGGGGTTCGAGCCGTATGCCGCTTATGCCGGCACTATTCCGCATCAAGCCTTCATGATCTTTCAGGCGATGTTCGCAATCATTACTCCGGCGTTGATCATCGGCGCTTTTGCCGAGCGGATGAAATTTTCGGCGTTTCTGATCTTTATCCTGCTCTGGTCGACTTTTGTCTACGATCCGGTCTGTCACTGGGTCTGGGGCATCGGCGGATGGCTGCGCGCTCTTGGCGCTTTGGATTTTGCCGGCGGTACCGTGGTGCACGTCAATGCCGGCATAGCCGCGCTGGTTACGGCATTGATCATAGGAAAGCGCAAACATGTGGAAAAGAATGTTCCGGTTCCCCACAATATGCCGTTTGTAGCCCTGGGTACGGGGCTGTTGTGGTTCGGATGGTTCGGGTTCAACGCCGGAAGCGCACTGGCGGCAAACGGACTGGCGGTTAATGCTTTTGTTGTGACGACCACCGCCGCTTCAGCCGCGGGGTTAAGCTGGGCGTTGATCGAATGGATGCGTAACGGCAAACCGACGTTGTTGGGCGTCTGTTCGGGCGCGGTTGCCGGGCTAGTGGCTATTACTCCTGCTGCCGGGTTTGTGAGCGTGGTTCCGGCAATCGTCATCGGGTTGCTGGTCAGTGTTTTTTGCTATACTGCGGTAAGCGTGATCAAGCCCGCGCTGGGGTACGACGATTCTCTGGATGCTTTCGGGGTGCATTGCGTGGGCGGCATCTGGGGCGCTCTGGCAACCGGGCTGTTCGCTTCCAAAGCGGTGAATCCTGCGGGAGCCGACGGTGCGTTCTTCGGCAATCCCAGGCTGTTCCTGGTGCAATTGATCGCCGTGGGTATCACTATCGTCTATTCTTTCATCGTCACCATCGTCATCTACAAAGTGGTCGACGCTCTGGTCGGCGTGCGGGTAGGGGAAAAAGAAGAGTCGCTGGGGCTGGATCTGTCTCAACATCACGAACGGGCGTACACGGTGCTGGAGTAGCGGTGTTATACCCCGCGCAGATCGGAATTGCGCGGGTATTGCCCTTGTGGGCAAGGAGGGTGGAATGAAGCTGATTATTGCGATCATCCAGCCGGACAAGCTGGAGGAAGTCAAAGAAGAGTTGTATAAGGCCGAAGTGAATCTGCTGACCGTGAATGAAGTGTTGGGACATGGTCGTCAAAAAGGGGTAACTGAGGTGTACCGCGGCGCCAGGGAATCCGGGAATCTGCTGCGTAAGGTCCGCCTGGAGATAGCGGTTAACGACGGTTTTGTGGAGCCGACCGTGAAAGCGATCATCAAAGGCGCTAGAACCGGGGAAACCGGCGACGGAAAGATTTTCGTCCTGGATCTGAAGGAATGCGTGCGCATCAGAACCGAAGAGCGCGGCTCTCCGGCTATCGGTTGAGAGCGGTCGTTCAAAAAAGAATAGACACCTCATTGCGGCAGCGATATAATAATTATCTATACGTATGGCATAGTATGCCGCACATGAGGTTTTGTTCATGAAAGAGACCGTAGATAAGATACTGAAGGAAGAAGCGCTGGCTAACGCCAAGCTTGAACAGGCGCGCCAGGATGGCGAGCGCATTGTGCAGCAGGCCAAGAAAGATGCGCAGGCAATTCTGGAACAGACCGTCCTGGAATCGGAAGCGCTTGCTCAAAAGCGCCGTGATGACATCTCCCAGCAGCTGCTCGCCGAAAAGGAAAAAGCACTGGCGGATATCCGGTCTCAAGTTTCCGGCCGGGCCAAAGCCAAAGAAAAGACTATCCCTGCAATCGCGCAAAGTATCTTTACCAGAGTCATAGAGATCAACCCGTAGGCTCTCATGCGTCAACTCTCAAAATATTCCTTCGCCAACGCCAAGATCCGGGCAATGCTTTCGTTTCTTCTTGACCCGGCGACGTTTACTTCGATGCTTGAAGCCGGCAATCGGGATGAAGTGATTGAGCTGTTGCGCAAAACTCCCTATGCGTATATCTTTGAAGGAGTTTCGTCCGAGAATTTCGAGATTTCCCGGATAGAACGGGCTCTTTTTCGCCATGATATCGCCTTACATCAAAAGCTCTTCGCCATGCTCTCCGGCCAGCCGGAAAAGGATTTTGTGACTTTGCTTCTGCAGAGATACGAGATCGAAGAGCTCAAGGTTGTCCTGCGGATCTGGCATAAAAAAGCCCCGGTCGATCTGCAAGACTATATCGTGCAGCCGGTAATCAGTTTCGATATCGATTTCAAAAAAGTGCTTGCGGCGCCCACTATCGAAGAAATCATACTCTTACTGGATCATACCCCGTATAAAAACGCGTTAATGAACGTCCGGGAAAAATATCGGGCGCACAACGCTTCTTTTTACCTGGAAACCGGGCTGGATCTGGACTATTATAATCGTCTCAACGAAGCGATTAAGCGGTTTACCGGGGTTGACCGGGGCATAGCCGCCAGGATCCTGGGTATCGAGATCGACATCCAGAATATCAACTGGCTGGTCCGTTTGCGCAAATATTATTCTCTGGGGATCGGGGAGATGCTGGAATGGTTCATTCCCGGGGGAGCCTGGATCGCCAAGGACCGGGTGAGGGAGCTCTACGTTTCAGACGGACTCACCAAAGTCGTGGAGAGCGTGTCCCTTGGCCCCTATGCGCGGATCAAGGAAATGGTCGAAGGGAATATGGCGGCGATGGAAGCATTTTTATATTCCTTCCTGCTCCAGGAAGTCAAAAAGGCCCTGGCGGGTTTTCCGTTCACTGTCGGCACCGTCCTGGGATATCTGGTGCTTAAACACCGGGAGACGAGAAATATCATCTCTATACTGAACGCCAAACAATTCGGCTGGGACAAGGAGCACATTCTGCCTCTGCTCAATCTATGATTACGCCGGCGGCAATGGAACTGGTCAGTTTTGTGGTGTTACGGGAGAACGTCGAAGCGGTAGCTGCGCATCTGCTTAAACTCGGCATTTTCCACCCGGTGGATATTCGGCATATAGAAGAGAAGCTGCACGGTCTTTCGCTTTTTGAAATAGAGAAAGAAAACAACGACTGGAGCGCTGTCCAGACGCGGGTCAGGGATGTGGCCCGGAAGTTGCGGCTCGATCTCTATTCCGTTTTCGACCAGCCGGTCCCGGCGTCCTCGGTCAAAGACATTGAGGACGCGGTTGATTCGCTGGAGAAGAAAGTCAATCCCCTCCTGGAAGAAAAAGAAGCGATTAGCCGTCAGATCGAAACGGACCAATCCATTCTGTCGCATGTAAACGAATCTATGCCGCCGGGGTTGCAGAGGAACGCGCTGTATTCTTTCCTGGATGTTTCAACCGGGAAGATGGAAGAGAAGAATCTGGTTGTGCTTGAACGCAGCCTCGCGGATATCCCGCACGTCATCTATCCGTTCCGCAAGGAAGTTCCGGGGAAAATTTCGGTCATGGTGATGGGGTTGCGTCGCGACCGTGTGCTTATCGATAAAGTGCTGCGCGATGTGGCCTGGGAAGCGGCGGATTATTCCAGCGAAGGGCAGGGGTTAAGCCAGGCGGCCCAGGAGAAGCTCACGCAGCAGATAGCGAACGGCCGGCAAAAGATGGTTGAACTGCAGCAGCGTATCGCCGCGCTCGGCCAGGAACATGCGCAGCAGCTCCAGAAGTTTTTGTCTTTTATCACGCTGAAGAAATCGCTGCTGGAAGCGCAGCGGTATTCCTGCACGACGGAAAAGACCGCGCTTTTTTCCGGCTGGGTCCCCCGGGCGGATAAAGAGCGGGTTGTCCGCGAGATCAAGGCGGTGGCCGGCGCGTCTTACGTGGAAAGTAAGTCCGCAGAGCAGTCCGGGGTGCCGCAGGAAGAAGTTCCGGTGCGTTTTCAGCATAACGCGACTCTCAAGCCGTTCGAGATGCTTATCGAAGCGTATGGCGTTCCGCGCTACGGAACGGTGGACCCGACACTGTTCGTGGCCATCAGTTTTCTCTTGATGTTCGGGGCGATGTTCGGCGACCTGGGGCATGGTCTGGTACTGGTGTGTATCGGTTTGCTGATCGCGGTACCGTCATTCAACAGGTTGCTCAAGCCATTCCTTAAGGCCGGGCCGGTATCCGAGGGAGGCCGGCGTTTCGGGACGTTGATTCTGTATTGCGGGATCAGTTCGAGTGTTTTCGGCGTTCTGTACGGCAGTTTCTTCGGGTTCGAGTTTCCCTCTCTCTGGATCAAACCCATGGAAAATGTGATGGAAGCGTTCAGAGTGGGGATCGGGTTCGGGGTTATCATGATCTCTCTGGGGATTGTCATCAATGTGTTCAACGCTTTCCGGGATAAAGATTATGCCAAAGCGTTTTTTGATAAGGCGGGGCTGGTGGTGGGATTGCTTTACTGGGCGGGTATCGGTCTGGTGAGCAAGATCCTGTCCGCCCAGCAGAAGATCAATCCTCTTTATTTTTATCTGGTGTTCGGCAGCATCCTGGTGCTCTTTCTTTTTCCTATTGTCGAAAACATTCTTTTCAAGAAGCACGCGAGCTTGATTGAGGCGTTCTTTGAAAGCATCGTGAACATGCTCGAGATCTTCATGGGATATTTGTCCAACACCGTATCTTTTATCCGCGTGGCGGCTTTCGCTCTGGCGCACACCGGTCTCTTCCTGGCGATTTTCGGGCTTTCACACGCGACGGAGTCCAGCGGGAACCTGGGTTCGGCGCTGGCCTGGTTGATCATCATCGGAGGCAATATCCTGGTGGTCTGTCTGGAAGGGCTGGTGGTAAGCATACAGTCGATCAGGCTTAATTACTATGAGTTCTTCTCAAAATTTTTCATCGCGGGCAAACAGATGTATAAACCGCTTTCGTTGACATAATCGGATTAATAGAAATGCATAATCAAAAATAAGGAGGGTGCGCATGAAAGTAACCAAGAGAGGTGCGGGCGTAGTTTTATTGACACTCATCATGCTGGCGGTGGCGTTGTGCGGTATCGCCTGCGCGCAGGAAGCGCAATCCACGGCGATGGCTAAGGATCCGCAGCTTGCGCGCTGGGCGTTTATCGCCGCGGCGTTATCCACCGGGTTAAGCGCCCTGGCCGGCGGTATTGCCGTTGCCTACGTGGGATCGGCTGCGGTAGGAGCGGTGAGCGAAAAACCGGAAGTATCCGGCAAGGTGCTGTTGTACGTAGGGTTAGCCGAAGGTATTGCTATTTACGGGTTGATCATCGCCATTATGATACTTATCAAGGTGTAAGCTCGATGAATTTTTTCTGTATCGCGGATAAGGCAAGCAGCCTGGGATTCAAGCTGGCCGGAGTCGAAACCAGGGAAGTCGGCACCCGGCAGGAAGCCATGGAGGCCTTGCAGGTCGCCCGGGCCACCAAAGATACCGGGATCATCCTGATTACCGAAAAGGCCGCTGCTCTGATCAAAGCGGAGATTGCCGATCATATTGTCGAAGATCCGATCCCTTTGATTATTGAAATTCCATCGTCAGGGTCGCTGCAAAAACGCACGAGCGCCGGCGAATTGCTCAAACAACTTGTTGGCATAGGGATGTGATATGGATAAAACCATTTTAAGTCAGGTGAATGCGGAGAACGCGGAGGTGATTTGCGCGAAGATCCGCGAAGAAACCGATTCCGAAGTCAATGCCATCCTGGGGAGGGCGCAGAGCCAGGCGCAGCAAATTCTACAGGAAGCCCGGGCGCAGGCAGCTCAAAAACAGGCAACGCAGTTGACGATCCTGGAGAAAGATCTGGAGAAGACCAGGGAAAAGGCGCATTCCTCTTTGAGCCTGGAAAAGAAACGTTTTACTCTGGAAGGCAAGAATACCGTGGTGCTCTCCGTGCTGGAACTGGTCAAGCATAAAGCCGATGATTTTCGCCGCAGCGCCGGTTACGGCGACTTCCTTCAGAAAGCCATTGTGGAGGGGGCGCAGGTCATCGAGCAGCAGGATCTGGAAATCAGGTTTTCCTATAAAGATGAGCGCCTGTTCGATGAAAAGTTCATTGCGCAGGTCAATGCGGCGTGCGCCGCTGTCGTATCGGGCGGTTGTTCGCTGCGCGTGCGTAAAGAAGAATTCGGGGATATCGGGGTGATCGTCAGTTCCCGGGACGGGCGCATGATGTTCGATAACCGCTTTACCGCCCGGCTGGAACGCATGTATGAAAGTATTTATATGGATTTATTAAGAGAGGCGTAAGCAAAATGGCTCAAATTGCGGGGAAGGTATACAGGGTGGTGGGGCCGGTCGTGGAAATGGAAGAGGTGCATTCGCTGCGCATCCTGGATATGGTTGAAGTCGGCGAACATCATTTGATCGGCGAGGTGGTGCGTTTAAAAGGCGATCATGCCTACGTGCAGGTGTATGAGGATACTACTTCGGTCAAGGCCGGGGATCTGGTTTACACCGAGGGGTTCCCGCTCTTCGCGGAATTGGGCCCCGGGTTGATCGGCACCATTTATGACGGGATACAGAGACCGCTGCAGGTGATCCAGGAGAAGGAAGGAGTGTTCATCAAGCGCGGGGTGCATGTCACCGCGCTTGACCGTCAGAAGCGCTGGCATTTCGTGCCTCTGGCGAAAGACGGGGATATGCTCGCTGCGGGGGCGGTCATCGGCGAAGTCCAGGAAGCGCAGTTGATCAAACATAAGATACTCGTTCCTCCTGACGCCCAGGGTAAAGTGGTCTGGTCCGCGCGTGAGGCCGATTATACGCTCGAAGAGATCATTTGCAAACTTGAACACAACGGCCAGGTCAGGGAATTATCCATGTTCCAGCGCTGGCCGGTGCGCAAGCCCCGTCCGTATAAAGAGCGCTTGCCTATCGCCGAACCCCTGATTACCGGTCAGCGCGTGATCGATACGCTCTTCCCCATCGGCAAAGGCGGATGCGTGGCGGTGCCCGGCGGATTCGGGACAGGGAAAACCGTGATCCAGCATCAAGTGGCCAAATGGTCCGATGCGGATATCGTTATCTATGTCGGCTGCGGGGAGCGCGGCAACGAAATGACCGACGTGCTGCTTAATTTTCCCCGGTTGATCGACCCGCGCACCCAGAGACCGCTCTCGGAACGCACGATCTTCATCGCCAATACTTCGAACATGCCTGTTGCTGCCCGCGAGGCCAGTATTTATACCGGGATCACCATGGCGGAGTATTATCGCGATATGGGATATAATGTCGCATTGATGGCGGATTCCACTTCGCGCTGGGCGGAAGCGCTGCGCGAATTATCCGGCCGACTGGAAGAAATGCCTCTGGAAGAAGGATTCCCGGCGTATCTGCCGTCGCGGCTGGCGGAGTTCTACGAACGCGCGGGGAAAGTGACCACGCTGCAGTCCGTCACCGGCTCGATCAGTATTATCGCCGCAGTATCGCCGCAGGGAGGCGATTTTTCCGAGCCGGTCACATCGCATACCAAGCGGTTTATCCGTTGTTTCTGGGCGCTTGATCGCGATCTGGCCAACGCGCGTCATTACCCGTCGATCTCCTGGATAGACAGCTATTCCGAATATCTCGACGACATCAAAGACTGGTGGCATACCCATATAGATAAACAATGGCTGGAGTTGCGTTTCGCCATCATGGAACTGCTGCAGAAAGAGCAGCGTCTTCTGCAGGTGGTCAAACTGGTCGGGCCGGATGTGTTGCCTCCTTCGCAGAGACTGGTGCTGGAGGTCTGCTCGATTTTCAAGAATGCTTTTCTCCAGCAGACTTCTTACGACAAGATAGACACGTATTCTTCCGCGCGCAAGCAGTTCCTCATGCTCAAGGCGATCATGTATTTCTACCGCCGCAGCGATGAGCTGGTTCGCAAAGGGATCAGCGTTCAGGAAGTGAAGGAAACGACCGCGCACGCGGAGTTGATGCGCATGAAACTGACGTACACGGAAAACGATATCAATAAGCTCGAGCAGTTGACCGGGACAATAGAGGAATCCTTGAACACGCTGGATTTCTAAGGGAGCGTTAGGGACGATGAAAGGGCATAGTTTACGGGAATACGTTGGATTGGATGAAGTAGTCGGTCCGATATTCGTTATCCGCAACATCCACAATGTCGGGTACAACGAACAGGTGGAGATTGTGGATGCGGACGGTAAGAGCCGTTTGGGCATCACGCTTGAAGTGGGCAGAGGCATGGCGGTGGTCCAGGTTTTAGGCGGCACCAGCGGTCTGTCTTTGAACAACAGCCGGGTGCGGTTCCGGGAAGAACCGTTGAAGATCGGCGTTTCCGAAGAAGTCCTGGGCCGGGTTTTCGACGGTCTGGGCAATCCTCTCGACGGAATGCCGAAGCCGCTGAATGAGCACGTCCTCGACGTCAACGGACTGGCGATCAATCCCACTGCGCGGGATTATCCCCGGAATATCATCGAGACCGGGATTTCTTCTATTGACGTCATGAATACCCTGGTCCGCGGGCAGAAGCTGCCCATATTCTCCGGGAGCGGCCTTCCGCACGACATGATCGCCACGCAGATCGCCCGCCAGGCGCGGGTCAAGAGTGAGGATTTCTGCGTTGTTTTCGCAGCCATGGGCGTCAAATACGATACCGCCCGTTTTTTTATCAAAAGCTTCGAGGAATCCGGGGTCCTCGACCGGGTAGCGATCTTCTTGAGCCTTGCCGATTCGCCGTCCATCGCGCGTATCCTGACGCCGCGCTTCGCTCTGACCTGCGCGGAATACCTCGCGTTCCAGAAGAACATGCATGTACTGGTGATCATGACCGATATGTCCAATTATTGCGAAGCTTTGCGGGAACTCTCCACTATCCGCGGCGAGATCCCGGCCAGAAAAGGGTACCCGGGTTATCTCTACAGCGACCTGGCCAGCCTCTACGAGCGCGCCGGTATGATCAAAGGGGTCAACGGGTCCATTACCCAGCTGCCCATCCTGACCATGCCCAACGACGACATTACCCATCCCATCCCGGACCTTACCGGCTATATCACCGAGGGGCAGATCGTTCTGGAGCGGGAATTGCACAGCCGCGGAATTTATCCTCCGGTAGCAGGTTTGCCGTCGTTGTCGCGATTGATGAAAGACAATATCGGCAAAGGCCTGACCCGCGATGATCACCCGTCTCTGTCCTCGCAGCTTTTCTCCTTTTATGCGCATGTCAAAGATATCCGCGCTTTGGCCTCGATTATCGGGGAAGAGGAACTTGCGCCGCTGGACCATCAATATCTGAAATTCGGCGATGAATTCGAAAAGAGATTCTTGACCCAGGGGTATTTTGAACGGCGCACGCTCGAAGAGGGGCTGGACCTGGGCTGGGATGTGTTATCTCTTCTGCCCCGGGACGAGCTGGTGCGTATCCGTAAAGAAGATATCGACAACCATTATAAAGCGCGCACCCCATGAAGATAACCATTGCCGCGACCAAGACAAACCTGTTGAAAGCGAAAAAATCGCTTTCCCTGACCCGGGAAGGGTACGAGCTACTCGACGAGAAACGCCGGATACTGATGGCGGAATTGACCGCTATTATCGACAGCGTGGATACGTTGCAGGGGCAGGTGGATACCGCTCTGCGCCAGGGGTATGAGTTCGTGAATAAAGCGGTGGTGAGCATGGGGCGGCAGCGGGTAGAGGAAATCAGTTATGCGGTGAATATCAAAACCGAGATCGGTATTTCCCAGCGCAGGGTTATGGGGGTTTCGCTGCCGGTGATTGCCCTGCGGCTGATCGAACATCCGCCCTACTACAGTCCGCACGAGGTGAATCTTTACGTCGACGAATCGATCGTCAAGTTCAGATCGATCCTGGAATTGATCGGGCAACTGGCGGAAAAAAAGATCGCTTTATTGCGTATGGCCCGGGAAGCGCAGAAAACCATACGCAAGGTCAACGCTCTGGAAAAAGTGTATCTGCCTTATTACAAAGACACGGTTAAATACATCAGCGACCGGTTGGATGAGGAGTCGCGGGACAGCTTTTCGATGCTCAAGTTGATCAAGAAAGCGCAAGCGAATCAGTAGCGGAGGATGTATGGCGATAAGAAATATTGTGGTTTCGGTTGCCGGCGCGCCGGGTTCTCTGGTGACCGCCAAATACGCTATTGCCCTGTCCAAGCTTTTGGGCGCCAAGCTCACCGCGCTTTATGTGGTGAATGAGAAGGTTCTGCATGAATTGCTGCATACCAGGATTTTCGTCGAAGCCGAAGCGCAGGCCTATGCCCGGGATATGGAACAGCAGGGTAAGTCTTTCCTGGAGCGTTTGCAGAAAATGGCGGAGCAAAAGGGAGTCCCGTATGAAGGGTTTTTGCTCAAGGGCGTGATCAGCGACGAAGTGATCAATAAAACTAAAGCCGTGCAGGCGGATATGCTGGTTATAGGAGAATTGCGGGAGGTCACGTCTGTTTCGCAGCTTTTTTATGACGAGGGTGAGCGCATCTTCCGTAAAAGCCACTGTCCGGTGGTGATGGTGCGGGACCAGGCCATGGTGGAAGCGCTTTTCAAGGAGATCTGATCGGATGCAACTTTCCGAATGTCTTCAACGGGAGCATTGTCTGATGCGCCTGACGGCAACGACGAAAGAGGCGGCGATCGCCGAATTGACCGGCACGCTCGCAGCTTCAGGCCTGGTGAAAGATCAGCCGGAGCTTATCCGTCGCATCCTTGACCGGGAGAAGCTGGGTTCTACCGGGATAGGGAACCAGGTGGCGATTCCGCATGCGCCGACGCCGGCGGTATCCGGACTGGTCATTGCCTTCGGACGCAGCGAGCAGGGGATCGATTTTAACGCTCTTGACGGTCAGGAAGTCCGGCAGATTTTTCTCATCGGCAGCAATCCCCGGGATTTGAACGTATATCTGCATCTGCTGGCCCGGCTTTCCAAATTGCTCAACGACAAATTCTTCCGGCATGAGTTTACGCGGGCCCGGACAGCGGATGAGCTGCTGGCGGTAATAAAAAAACACGAAAAATCAGCTTTAGCGGTTACCAAATAGCCGGTTGCTTTACTTGTATCAGGTAGAGAGTACAACGCAGGGATTAAGCACACGGTAGTGCGGTAATGTGAGTAACGAACAGAGATGTTCATGAAGGTCGCTTGAATGCGATCTCTCGTGAACGTCTTTTTTTTTCAGGAGGCGCAACCATGAGTATACGTAATGAGATCCTGTTGAAAATCAAGTCGGTTGACTTGGCGAAAACAGAGAAACCGGAGAAGGTCTCCGCGTATTTCGGGGTGAATACGTTCAGCCTCGCCACCATGAGCGAGCACTTGTCCGAAAAAACCTTCGAAGCTTTTAAACGCTGGATGGCCGCTGGAGAAGTGATTTCGCTGGAACAGGCCAACGAGATCGCCGAAGCTATGAAAGAATGGGCCATGGCTAAAGGCGCGACGTATTATACGCATTGGTTCCAGCCGATGACCGGTCTGACCGCCGAGAAACACGATTCATTCATCGCCATCACCGGGCCGGGAACAGTCCTGGAGAAATTTTCCGGTTCCAAACTGATTCAGGGCGAGCCTGATGCTTCCAGTTTCCCTTCGGGCGGCATCCGCGCAACCTTCGAAGCCAGAGGGTACACTGCCTGGGATCCTTCCAGCCCGGCGTTCATTATCGAGACCGCGCTGGGAAAAACCATGTGTATCCCGAGCATATTCATTTCCTATACCGGAGAGGCCCTGGATAAAAAACTGCCGCTTTTACGCTCGGATGAAGCGGTGAGCAAAGCCGCGATCGATCTGCTGCGGCTGTTCGGCCATACCGACGTCAAGAAAGTCTATTCGACCTGCGGCCCGGAACAGGAGTATTTCCTTATCGATCGCACGTATTACAATCTCCGTCAGGATTTGATCCTCTGCGGCCGCACATTAGTGGGCGCGCCTTCTCCCAAGGGACAGCAGATGGAAGATCAGTATTTCGGCGCGATCAAGGAACGGGTTCAGAATTACATGTTTGAAGTGGCCCAGGAGGCTTATAAGCTCGGTATCCCGCTGATGACCCGGCATAATGAAGTGGCCCCGCATCAGTATGAGTTTGCGCCCATCTTTGAGGAATCGAATCTGGCCGCGGATCATAATCAGCTGTTGATGGAGCTGATGAGAAAGATAGCTCTGCGCCATAACCTGGTGTGTTTGCAGCATGAAAAACCTTTTGCCGGGATCAACGGCAGCGGCAAGCATTTGAACTGGTCGCTGGCAGACGATAAGGGCACGAATCTGCTTAACCCCGGCGCGACGCCCGAAGACAACCTGCAGTTTTTAACGGTGCTGGTAGCGGTTTTACGCGCGGTCTACCTGCACGCGGATCTCTTGCGGGCAAGCGTGGCATTGGCGGGGAATGAACACCGGCTGGGAGCCAATGAAGCGCCGCCGGCGATCATGTCGGTATTTCTTGGCGAACAGTTGAGCGCCATTCTGGATACGATCGAAAAAGGCACCAAGTCCACGGTCTCCCGGAAGAATGTGGTGGATATGGGCGTATCGCGGCTGCCGCAGTTCAATAAAGATACCACTGACCGCAACCGCACCTCGCCGTTCGCATTCACCGGCGCGAAATTCGAATTCCGGGCAGTAGGATCTTCGCAGAATATCTCGACACCGATCATGGTGGTCAATACCATTATTGCCGAGTCCCTGGATTATGTTACCGACAGGATCAAAGCGGCGATGAAGAAACAGGATTTTAACGGCGCAGTCATGAGCGTACTATCCGAGCTGATCAAAGAAACCAGGCATATCCGTTTTGAAGGCAATAACTACGCCGAGGAATGGGTCAAAGAAGCCAGGCGCCGCAAGCTTCCCAATGTCGCTTCTACCGTAGAAGCACTGGAAGCGCTTTCCCGGAAAGAGAACATTGCCCTGTTCGAGAAATACAAGGTTCTTTCCGAGACAGAGCTGCGCGCCCGCCACCATATCTGGGTAGAGACGTATTGCAAGTTGCTTGAGATCGAGGCCAATACGCTCAAGGAGATGGTTAACTCCAGCATCGTCCCTCCGGGGTATGAGTATCAGAGTCTTCTGGCGAACAATGTATCTCAACTGACGGCGCTGAAGAGACAGACCGGGTTCACAATCGATCCTAAAGCTTACGCGGACCAGGCCGGGCATCTGTCGGACGTGACCGAAAAGATTTTCTATGTACGCCGCACTACGGGTGAGATGGAAAAGCTGCTTGTCAAAGCTGCGCGCCTTGATTACGAAGAGCGCGCACATGTGTATTTTGACGAGCTCAAACCCCTGATGGAGCACATCCGCAAGCACGCCGATGCTCTGGAATGCGTAGTTTCCGACGATCGATGGGTATTGCCGAAGTACCGGGAGATGCTGTTTATTAAATAGCAGCATCTTCTTTGTACGACGCCCTCGTATGCGCACCGGGGGCGTTTTTTGCAGGTCGCGTGATTAATAATTAAGCAGAAAATGACTTGGTGCGGAGGCAGGCATGATCACGGTTTTGATCACTGAAAATGAGGCAAAAATCAAGGCTATGCTGATGCAGATACTGCAGAAGCAGGGATATGCTTTTGCTCCGGATGCCCCTGTCGTGGAGAGCGTGGTTCAGGTGTTAAGTTCCGAAGAAGCGAACCGGTTGTCGTTGAAGGAGAAGATCGGAGAGATCGGAGACGCTCTGCTGCATGAAAAGAAGGGCCAGCTTTATAAGTCGATCCTGGCGATCATCGAGAAACCGTTGCTTGAACATGTGCTTGCGCGCACTGAAGGCAATCAACTCAAGGCCGCGCGCATTCTGGGGATCAATCGTAATACCATACGCGCAAAAATCAAAAAACTGGGCATAAATACCGGTGAATGGAAGAACGCATAATGAATACGCGTAGTACTGCTGCCGCTAACTCTGGATTATACGACCCGCGTTTTGAGCACGACGCCTGCGGGGTAGGCTTTGTCTGTAATTATAAGGGTACCAGATCGAACCGGGTGATCCGTCAGGGATTGGAAGTCCTTAGCCGATTGGCGCATCGCGGGGCGACCGGCGCTGACCCCAGGACCGGGGATGGCGCGGGGATCCTGATCCAGGTCCCGCACGAGTTTTTTCTTCAGGAATGCGTCAAAGCAAAGATCCGTTTGCCTGCAGCCGGTTCCTATGGTGTCGGAATGGTCTTTCTGCCTCCGCTTGCCCAAGAGCGGCTTGCCTGCAAAGAAATTGTGGAGAAGATCGCCCGCGAAGAAGGATGCCTGGTGCTGGGCTGGCGGCCGGTACCCGTGGATGATGCGGATATCGGCGTCACTGCCCGGCGTACCCAACCGGCGATTGAACAGGTGTTTATCGGTGAATCTGCGCAGCTGGCAGCGAAGCGCCCGTCCGGGGATACTCTTTTTCTGGAGCGTCGCTTATATGTGATCAGAAAAAGGGTGGAGAGCGTTATCCGCACATCTTCCTCAAAACAGGAATCTTCCTTCTACATCACGAATCTTTCCAGCCGCACCTGCGCGTATAAAGGTTTGTTAATGCCCGGCCAGGTCGTCCGGTATTTCCCGGATTTGAGCGATCCTCTGCTCAAAAGCTCCATCTGTCTGGTGCATTCACGCTACAGCACCAATACTTTTCCGACCTGGGATCTGGCCCAGCCGTTCCGCTATCTGGCGCATAACGGGGAGATCAATACTTTGCGCGGCAACATCAACTGGATGCAGGCGCGGGAAAGCCTGTTGCGAAGCGGATTGTTCAAATCGCAGATCGATGCATTGAAACCGGTCATCGTGCCGGGAGGCAGCGACTCCGCCATGCTGGATAATATCTTCGAGTTGTTGTATCTTTCCGGCCGACCGCTGGCGCAGGTGATGATGATGCTGGTGCCTGTGGACTGGGAGAACAACCCGGAGGCTCCGGATAAGCTCAAGGCTTTTTATAAATACCATGCTTGTCTGATGGAGCCCTGGGATGGTCCCGCGGCGATTTGTTTTACCGACGGGATACGTATCGGCGCGATGCTGGACAGGAACGGTTTGCGCCCCTGCCGGTATCTGGTGACCAAACACGACCAGGTGATCATGGCATCGGAAGCAGGTGTACTGGATATCCCTGCGGAAGATATCTTAAGTTCCGGCCGGCTCGAACCGGGCAAGATGTTTTTTATCAATACCGAGGCAGGCCGGATAATCGGCGACCGGGAACTTAAAGAGCTCATCGCCGCCAGGCAGCCGTATCAATCCTGGCTTGACGAATATATGGTGGAGCTGGACACTCTGCCGCGCTCCACTCCCCGGCGCGGTCGATTTTCTCAAGAAGAGCTTTTCGGGTTGATGAAAGCTTTCGGGTATACCCGGGAAGACCTCAAGATGATCATCAAGCCGATGCTGGAGACCGCGCAGGAACCGGTGGGAGCCATGGGTAACGATACCCCGCATGCCGTGCTTTCCGCTCAACCGCAGCTGCTCTACAGCTATTTCAAACAGCTGTTTGCCCAGGTGACGAATCCGGCGATCGATCCCATCCGCGAAGAGCTGGTGATGAGCCTGGCCACTTATCTCGGTCCGGAGAAGAATCTGCTCGAAGAAAGCCCGCTGCATTGTCATAAGGTCCTGGTGAAACAACCCATCCTGGATAATGAAGAGCTCGAACGTATTCGCAGTATCAAAGTCAATTCTTTCCGTACCAAGACCATTTCCCTGCTCTTTGACGCGCGGGATACTGCGGATTTCCTTAAAGCGTTGCAGCGTGTCTGCGAAGAAGCCGCCGGCGCGATCAAGCAGGGGTACACGTTCATTATCTTAAGCGACCAGGGCGTGGATAAACAGCGCGCCGCTCTCCCGGCTTTACTGGCGTGTTCCACGGTGCATCAGTATCTGGTCAAGCGGGCCCTGCGGTCCCAGATCGGGATCATTGTAGAGAGCGCTGAACCAAGAGAGGTGCATCATTTCGCGCTGCTGCTTGGCTATGGAGCGGATTGCGTCAACCCTTATCTGGCGTATGCGGTGGTCGAACATAGTGCGCAGGAGGAAGATAGCGAGCTCGATGCCCATACCTGCCGACATAATTATATCAAGGCAGTGCATAAAGGGATATTGAAGATCCTTTCCAAGATGGGCATTTCCACGCTGCAGAGTTATCGCGGAGCCCAGATATTCGAAGCGCTGGGATTATCCGCAGACGTCATCGACCGTTGTTTCACCGGCACGGTCTCGCGTATCGGAGGAGCAACTCTTTCTATGATCGCGCGGGAAACGCTGCAACGCCACCGCCAGGCCTGGCCGGCCAGGTATGGATACAGCGGTCCGGAAATTCTGGCCAGCGGCGGTCTGTATCAATGGAAGAAAGACGGCGAATTCCACCTCTGGAATCCTGAAAGCATAGCGGCGTTGCAGGACGCAGTGCGCAACGAGAACTTCGCGCGTTATCAGGAATTCGCGAAGCTGATCAATGATCAATCGTCTCATCCGACTACCCTGCGCAGCCTGTTCGTTTTTAAGAAGACAGAAGCCATTGATTCCGGTCAGGTGGAAACCGTGGAAAGCATCGTCAAGCGGTTCGCCACCGGCGCGATGAGTTTTGGTTCAATCAGCGGCGCAACCCATAAAACTATCGCGGTGGCGATGAATCGCCTGGGCGGCAGGTCCAATACCGGAGAAGGAGGAGAGGATCCGGCTCGTTTTATCCGGCTGCCTAATGGCGACAGCATGCGCAGCGCCATCAAGCAGGTCGCCTCCGGCAGGTTTGGAGTGACTACCAATTACCTGATCAATGCCGATGAGCTGCAGATCAAGATCTGTCAGGGCGCAAAACCCGGGGAGGGAGGACAATTGCCCGGCCATAAAGTCAGCGCTATCATCGCCCGGACGCGTTATACTACGCCCGGAGTGATGTTGATCTCGCCTCCCCCGCATCACGATATTTATTCTATCGAGGACCTGGCTCAACTGATTTTCGATCTCAAGAACGTCAATCCCCGCGCGCGTATCAGCGTGAAACTGGTATCGGAGATAGGGGTGGGGACCGTGGCTGCCGGAGTGGCTAAAGGACATGCCGATATGATTTTGATCTCGGGCGGCGACGGGGGAACCGGCGCTTCTCCCTGGAGCTCGATAAAACACGCCGGGTTACCCTGGGAGCTGGGGCTGGCCGAGGCGCATCAGACCCTGGTGCTCAACGATCTGCGCAGCAGAGTGCGCTTGCAGACTGACGGGCAGATGCGCACCGGCCGCGATGTGGTCATCGCCGCATTGCTGGGGGCGGAGGAGTTCGGTTTTTGTACCGCGGTGCTGGTCACTCTGGGCTGCGTTATGCTGCGACACTGCAACCTGAACAACTGTTCGCTGGGCGTGGCTACCCAGGATGAACTTCTGGAAAAACGTTTTTCCGGACGGCCGGAGTACGTGATCAATTACATGCGTTTTGTGGCCGAGGAAGCACGGCAGATCATGGCGCAGCTGGGAATACGGAAGATGGATGAGTTGATCGGCAGAACCGACCTGCTTGAGGCGGATAAACGCCTCTTTCCCGCGAAAGCGCCGGGGCTGGATCTTTCCCGGATTCTGTATAAGCCGGAGGCTGCCGGTCCGGCAAGTATCCGTTGTTCGATAACGCAGGATCACGGTATCGATACGGTGCTCGACCGCACCCTGATCAAGCAAGCCAAAGAGGCTCTGGAGAAAGCGCAGCCGGTTAAGATAGATGTGCCTGTTCGCAATACCGACCGCGCTGTCGGAGCGATGTTAAGCGGAGAGGTGTGCCGGCGTTTCGGAGAAGAGGGGCTGCCTGAAGATACTATCCGCTGCAGATTCACCGGGGTCGCCGGCCAGAGCTTCGGCGCTTTTCTGACCCGGGGTGTGAGTTTTGAGCTGGAGGGCATGGCCAATGATTATGTGGGCAAAGGGCTCTCCGGCGGAAAGGTCAGCATCTATCCTCATCGCGCGACCACCTTCAGTTCCGAAGAAAACTGTATTATCGGCAACACCGCATTCTATGGGGCCAGCGCCGGAGAGGCATACATCCGGGGTGTGGCCGGGGAGCGGTTCTGTATCCGCAATTCCGGATTGTACGGCGTAGTGGAAGGGATGGGAGATCACGGGTGCGAATATATGACCGGCGGTCGTGTCGTTGTCCTGGGACGGACCGGACGGAACTTCGCCGCGGGCATGTCCGGAGGCATCGCTTATGTTTATGACAGGGATGGGACGTTCAAAAAACGCTGCAATGCGGATATGGTCAGCTTGGAGTCGCTTGATGAGGTCGACAGTCAGACGCTCAAAACGCTTCTGGCCAATCATTTCCGATATACGTTCAGTCCTCTGTCCAGGCGCATCCTCGACGATATGGGGATAGAACTGAAGCGATTTGTGAAAGTGATTCCGCATGAATACAAACGTATTCTGGACCAGGTGAAGATCGCGCAGTTAAACGGTCTGTTAGTCAACAGCGAAGGATAAGGGAGCTGCGTATGGGAGACCCCAGAGGGTTTTTGAAAGTAAAACAGGCGCATGGTTTCTACCGTCCGGCATGCGAACGCGTTAAGGACCACGAGCCGGTAAGCGTTCTCCGCGCAGAGGCGCAATCGCAGGAGCAATCCTCGCGCTGCATGGATTGCGGCACTCCGTTTTGCCACAGCGGTTGCCCACTGGGCAATCTCATCCCCGAGTGGAACGATCTGGTTTTTCATGGCCACTGGGAGAAAGCGCTTACGCTGCTTTCGGCGACCAATAATCTGCCGGAAGTTACCGGGCGGGTTTGTCCGGCCCTGTGCGAGTATTCCTGCGTTCTGGGTATCAATGATGACGCGGTAACCGTGCGGGAGAATGAACTGGGAATTATCGAGCACGGGTTCAAGAAAGCATTGGTGGTTGCCAGAACGCCGAAGCAAAGGACGGGTAGAAAGATCGCGGTTATCGGTTCCGGCCCCGCCGGTCTTGCCTGCGCAGATCAGCTCAACCGCGCCGGTCACAGTATTACTGTTTTTGAACGGGATGACCGGCCGGGAGGGCTTTTGCGTTACGGTATCCCGGATTTCAAACTGGAAAAACGCATTCTTGACCGCCGTCTGGGGATCTGGAAAAAAGAAGGAATAGAGTTCAGGACCGGCGTTGAGGTGGGCAAAACGATTTCGGCCAACGCGCTGCTCAAGACGTTCGACGCGGTCTGTCTGGCCGGAGGAAGCCGCCAGCCAAGGGATCTGGCTATTCCCGGCAGAGATTTGCAGGGCATCTATTTTGCCATGGAGTATCTTTCGCAGGCTAATCGCCGGGTTGCCGGGGAGAAGATCGCCGCAGGGGGATCGATAGACGCTAAAGACAAAAATGTAGTGGTGATCGGAGGAGGAGATACGGGGTCGGATTGTCTGGGTACGGCATTGCGCCAGGGAGCTGCCTGCGTAGTGCAGATCGAGGTTTTGCCCAAGCCGCCCGTCGCACGTACACCCGCCATGCCCTGGCCCAGATATCCGCTTTTGCTTAAAACGACGACCAGCCATGAAGAAGGGGGCGTTCGGGAGTGGGCCATACGCATTAAAGAATTTAAAGGCACCTCCGGCCGTCTGGAGAAGATTATCTGCAGCCGGCTGGATTACAGCCGGAAAGACGAGCGGGTATCTGCGCCTCCTGAACTGCCGGGAAGCGATTTCGAGGTCAAGGCGGATCTGGCTTTCATCTGCGCGGGATTCCTTCATCCCCGCCATGAAGGGCTGTTGACCGATCTGGGTGTTGTTTTCGACCAGCGCGGCAACGTTAAGACCGGTGAGAATTTCATGACCTGCGTAGAAAAAGTGTTCAGCGCCGGCGATATGCGCCGGGGGCAGTCGCTGGTGGTCTGGGCGATTGCCGAAGGCAGGCGTTGCGCGCATCATATCGACGCCTATTTGATGGGAGAGAGTTCTTTGCCCGAGGTCTGAAAATGTGCGGCATCTGCGGTATATACAATTCAAAACAGTCGACTGCCGGCAGCATGAAGCGTTTAGACAGCATGGTGCGATTGTTGCGCCATCGCGGCCCGGACGAAGCCGGCTCGTATTTCGATACCCGTATCGCTTTGGGCCATGCCCGGTTGAGCATTATCGACCTCGCCGGCGGTAAACAGCCGTTGCACAATGAGGACAAATCCGTCTGGATTATATTTAACGGCGAGATATTCAATTATCTTGAACTCAAGGCCGACCTGAAAAAAAGGGGGCATATTTTTACCACGGCTTCAGATACGGAAGTAATGGTACACTTGTACGAAGAGAAGGGGCCGGATTTTCTCAACGATATTAATGGACAGTTCTCGCTGGCCATCTGGGACAGGAACAAGCAGCGATTGTTGTTGGCGCGCGACCGGGTAGGGATCAGACCGCTTTTTTTCACCTGGGTCAATCAAACCCTGCTTTTTGCCTCGGAGGTAAAAGCGCTCTTCGCTGATCCTCGCGTGCGCCGTCAGCTTGATCCTGTCGGATTGAGCCAGTTGTGCATGACCTGGGCTACCTGTCCGCCGCGCACGATGTTCAAGGACATTTCCGAACTGCCGCCGGGGCATGTGATGCTGGTCAAGGACGGCCGGGTCGCGCTGCGGCAGTACTGGCAGCTGAAGTTCGGTCCGGATGCCGGCGTACCGACTGCGTTATCCGAAGAAGCATATGGGGAGCAGCTTTTTGAGCTGCTCAAAGATGCCATACGGCTACGCTTGCGCGCGGATGTTCCGGTGGCCGCGTATTTAAGCGGCGGCATCGATTCTTCCTTGATCTGCGCCTTAGTGAAAAAGTTTTTCGATAACCGCCTGCAGACTTTTTCGGTGAGCTTTGCCGACCACGCCTTCGATGAAGGACCGTTCCAGTCCCGGATGGCTGATTTCCTGGGCACCGAGCATAAAAGTGTCCGCTGCGGGTACGCCGATATCGGCCGGATCATGCCGAATGTCGTCTGGTACGCGGAGAAGCCCTTGATCCGCACTGCGCCGGCTCCGTTGTTCCTGCTTGCCAGGCTGGTTCGGCAGAATCATATTAAAGTGGTCCTCACCGGCGAGGGAGCGGATGAGATACTCGCCGGCTATGATCTTTTCCGGGAAATGAAGATCCGCCGGTTCTGGGCGCGTTTCCCTGACTCGCGTCTGCGTCCGCTGCTGATGCGTAAACTCTACAGCTCTATCCCGAACTGGCCGCGCGAAACAGTCGGGTTCCTGGCCGGATTTTACCGCCGGCACCTGTCTGTCACCGGCGATCCCTGCTATTCGCATTTGCCGCGATGGGATATGGGCGCGAGGATCCTGTCGCTGTTGTCCGCCCGATTGCAGAATGAGCTGGGCAAAGCAGGACGCAATGACGAGTTCTTACGGGGGCTTCCGTCAGACTTTAACTCCTGGGACAGTTTGGGCAAAGCCCAGTTTATAGAGATGCAGACCCTTTTATCCGGGAATCTGCTTTCTTCACAGGGAGACCGGATGATGATGGGCAATAGCGTGGAGGGGAGATTCCCTTTCCTGGACTATCGGTTGATCGAATTCTGCGCCCGTCTGCCTGCGCAGTTGCGGCTGAAAGTATTGCGGGAAAAATACCTGTTGAAAAAAATTGCCCGGCCGTATCTGCCCGGAAAGATTACCGGACGGGTTAAACAGGCATACCGGGCTCCGGAAGCGGCCAGTTTTCTGCACGCGGGGAAATTGGAGTATGTCCGGGAATTGCTCTCGGATTCCCGGGTGCGCCGGACGGATTATTTCGATCCTGCGGCCGTTGCCGCCCTGGTGAGCAAATGTTCCCGTATGGACGCGGCGTCTATCAGCGCGCGGGATAATATGGCGCTGGTGCTGGTGGTGACCACGCTCCTTCTGGACCAGCTTTTTATCCGGGATTTTCCTGTCGACAATGGCACTCGCAAGAAGGATAACGCCTTTTCTTTGAGGTGAAACAAATGGAATCGAAACTTTTGGGAGAACAGATCCGGGCGCTTTCCAGGATCAGTAAAGCGATTACCTCGGAACATTATCTCGACGATATCTTGAAGCTGGTGGTCGTGGTGACTGCCGAGGCATTCGGCTCGAACATCTGTTCTATTATGCTCCTGGATGACAAGAAAAAGGAACTGACGATCAAGGCTTCGCAGAGTATCAGCGATGAGTATAATCGCAAGCCGCCTCTGCGGATAGGAGAAGGAGTCGCCGGCAGGGTAGTCAAGGAAAACCGCCCCAGTGCGGTTAAGGACGTTCAGAAAGAGAAGGAGTATAAATTCAAGGATATCGCCAAAAAAGAGAAGTTGCGTTCCCTTCTCTGCGTTCCGCTGGCGGTCAAAGGGAAAGTCATCGGGGTCTTGAACTGTTACACCTCTACCCCGCACGACTTTACCGAGAACGAAGAGCATTTGATCAGCGCTATCGCCAACCAGGTTGCGGTAGCAATAGAAAATACCGAGTTGATAGTCAAAAGCAGGGTGATCCTGGAAGAACTGGAGGCGCGCAAGATTATCGAGCGCGCTAAAGGGATACTCATGCACGGGCAAGCCTTGACCGAAGAGCAGGCGTATCTTCATATCCGCAAATACAGCATGGATAACCGTAAAACCATGCGTGAGGTCGCAGAGGCGATCATTCTCACCGAAGAGATGAAACGGTCGGCACGTTAAGCTTCTGCCTGTATGGTGGTTAATCTCCGCCGGCCGGGGCGCACCTGTCGTGCGGGGCGATGGAGGTGATAGCAGTGGAAAAAGGATTATGCCTGACCTGTGAACACGGGAGCAGTTGCTGTTTTTCTCGCACAGCGCCGGTGTATCAGTGCGAAGAATTCAGCATCCCCCCGGCGCCGGAAGCGGGGCCGAACGGGAAGAAAACCGGCCGCGCCAGACCTGCGGCAGCCGGTGAGCCGGATAGCGAGGAATAAGCTTCTTGAGGCGCAGGCGTCTCGGTGGTCGGGGCGCCTGTGTCCGGGAGCGCGGCGTCCAAAACACCGCGTAAAAGAGTTTGACTTTTAGCCGGCGATATGCTACAGTAGCTAACGTAATTCAACTCCGAATTACAAACCTTAAAACAACGGCGTTTAGCGGCCAGATTGTCGGCGCTAAACGCTTTTTTTATGAAAATGACCAAATTCATCTTTATAACCGGCGGCGTTATTTCCAGTCTGGGCAAAGGCATCGCTTCGGCCTCGATCGCCAAAATTCTGGAGACCAGAGGATTGAACGTCACTCTGATGAAGTTCGATCCGTACATCAATGTCGACCCCGGGACGATGAATCCCTACCAGCACGGAGAAGTGTACGTTACCGACGACGGAGCGGAGACCGATCTGGATCTCGGTCATTACGAACGGTTTACCCATGCCCGGACCACGCGTTTCAATAATGTGACTACCGGCCAGGTGTATAACGCGGTCATTTCGCGCGAGCGTCGGGGGGATTATCTGGGCAAGACCATTCAGGTCATCCCGCATATTACCGACGAAATAAAAGAACGGATCAAGAAGGTCGCTGACGTTTCGCAGGCCGAGATCGTACTGGTGGAGATCGGAGGTACGGTCGGGGATATCGAAAGCCTTCCGTTCCTGGAAGCCGCCCGGCAGTTCCGCCAGGACAGGGGAGAGGATAACGTTATGTATATCCACCTGACCCTGGTGCCGTATGTGCGCAGCGCCGAAGAGATCAAGACCAAGCCGACCCAGCATAGCGTTCAGACCCTGCGCGAGATCGGCATTCAGCCGGATATCCTGGTTTGCCGTACCGAGAGGCCGTTGAGCAGCGAGGTGAAGGAGAAGATCTCGCTTTTCTGTAATATCAAGAAAGAAAGCGTCATTGAAGCGCGCGACGCCCAGACGATTTATCAGATCCCGCTGGACTTCAAGAACCAGATCCTCGATGAGATCATCTTGAGCCATTTTCATCTGATCTGCAAATATTCGGAGATGGCTGACTGGCAGACGGAGGTGGTGGAAAAGATTCTGCATCCCAAAGCGTCCGTGCGCATCGCCGTGGTCGGTAAATACATCGGACTGCAGGACGCCTATAAATCCATTTACGAAGCCCTGATCCATGCCGGGATCAGTAATGATGCCCGGGTGGAGATCAAAAAGATCGATTCCGAGGAATTGGAGCAGTGCCGGCCTGAAGAGCTTTTGCAGGATCTGGACGCGGTGCTGGTCCCCGGCGGATTTGGTTCCCGCGGCATCGAAGGTAAGATCAAGGCGATTGAATATTGCCGCAGGCAGCAGGTGCCGTTCCTGGGCTTATGTCTGGGTATGCAGTGCGCGGTGATCGAATTTGCCCGGAATGTTGCCGGGTTGAAAGACGCGAATTCCACCGAATTCCAACCCAGGACCAGGCATCCGGTGATCAGTCTGCTGGCGGAACAAAAAAATGTCAAAGATATGGGCGGGACCATGCGATTAGGCGCCTATCCCTGCAAACTGCGCAAGAACAGCCTGGCGCAGCGGGTCTACGGGAAAGATCTGATCTCCGAGCGCCACCGCCACCGGTATGAATTCAATAACGTCTATCGCCGGCAGTTTGCAGAAAAGGGCCTGGTTTTCTCCGGGATCCATCAGAAAAAAGATCTGGTGGAGATCGTCGAATTGAAGTCGCACCCGTATTTTATCGCGGTGCAGTTCCACCCGGAATTCCTTTCCAGGCCGGACTGCGCGCACCCGCTGTTCCGGGAATTCATCGCCGCCGCACTTCAAAAGAAAGCAGGTTGTTAGATGGAAAAACGCATTCCTGCCTGGCTGGTCCTGGAAGATGCAACGGTATTCAAAGGCTGGTCGTTCGGCGCCGAAGGTCAGCGTACCGGAGAGGTCGTTTTTAATACCAGCATGACCGGCTACCAGGAGATCATTACCGATCCGTCCTACAAAGGTCAGATCGTGGCGATGACCTATACGTTGATGGGTAATTACGGGATCAATAAAGACGATATGGAATCTCGCCGGCCGTTTCTGGAAGGTTTTGTGGTCAAAGAATACAGCAAGGTGGCCAGCAACTGGCGCAGCGAAAAGTCGCTCGGCGCGTATCTCAAAGAGCACGGGATCATGGGGGTGGAAGGCATCGATACCCGGACGCTGACTCTGCATATCCGTCAGGCCGGAGCGATGAAAGCGGTTATTTCCACCACGGATCTCGATGAAAAGATCCTGGCTGACAAAGCCGGGAACGCGCGCGGGCTGGTCGGCGTTGATCTGGTCAGGGAAGTGACCATCGACAAAGCCTATGTCTGGTCCAGGGCCGCAGTCAAAGCGAAAAAGCATTTCAAAGTTGTGGTCCTGGACTGCGGCGTCAAATATACTATCCTGCGCGAATTAATGCGCCGGCACTGCGCGGTGACGGTAGTGCCCGCGCATACGCCGGCGCAGGATATACTCGCGCTTAAGCCCGACGGCCTGCTGCTCTCTAACGGTCCCGGCGACCCGGCGGCGGTCGGTTATGTGGTCGAAACGGTTCGTCAGCTGATGGGCAAACTGCCGATATTCGGCATCTGTCTGGGGCATCAGATGATCGGATTGGCGCTGGGCGCGAAGACCTTTAAATTAAAATTCGGCCATCACGGAGCCAATCATCCGGTGAAAGACCTGCGCAGCGGCAAGGTGTATATTACTTCCCAGAACCACGGTTTCAACGTGCAGGCGGAGACATTGAATTCCCGAAAGGTCCAGTCCACGCATGTCAATCTCAATGACGGGACATTGGAGGGATTGCGCCATAAGAAATTTCCATTGTTCTCGGTGCAGTTCCACCCTGAAGCTGCTCCGGGACCGCGGGAATCGGAATATTTATTCGATGAATTCCTTCAGATGATGCAGCGCAGGAAAGGCAAGCATGCCTAAACGTACGGATATCAAGAAGATTCTGATCATCGGCGCCGGCCCGATCGTTATCGGCCAGGCCTGCGAATTCGATTATTCCGGCACGCAAGCCTGTAAAGTGCTCAAGCAGGAAGGTTATGATGTGGTCCTGGTGAATTCCAATCCCGCGACGATCATGACCGATCCGCAGACGGCGCGGCGGACCTATATCGAGCCGATCACCGTGGAGATGGTCGAGAAGATCATTGCCCGGGAACGGCCGGATGCGCTTTTGCCCACGCTGGGAGGTCAGACCGCATTGAATACCGCCGTGGGCCTGGCGGAAAGGGGCGTTTTGAAGCGGTACGGTGTCGAGGTGATCGGCGCGAATATCAAAGCCATCAAGAAAGGCGAAGACCGCAGTCTTTTCAAAGCGGCGATGCGCAAGATCGGGCTTGACCTGCCGCGCAGCGATAAAGCCTATACCCTGGCGCAGGCGTATACGGTCGCCGAGCGCATCGGGTTCCCTTTGATCATCCGGCCGAGTTTCACTCTGGGGGGCACCGGCGGCAGCGTCGCTTACAATCAGGAGGAATTCAAACGCCTGGCCAAGATCGGGATCGAATCCAGCATGATCGGCGAGATATTGATCGAAGAATCGGTAGCCGGCTGGAAAGAATTCGAACTGGAAGTGATGCGCGATACCAAAGACAATGTGGTGATCATCTGTTCCATCGAAAACCTCGATCCCATGGGCGTGCACACCGGCGACAGCATTACCGTCGCTCCGGCGCAGACGTTGACCGACCGGGAGTATCAGCGGATGCGCGACGCCGCTATCGCCTGTATCCGCGAGATCGGCGTGGAGACCGGCGGGTCGAATATCCAGTTCGCGGTGCATCCGGAAACCGGCCGCATGGTGGTGATCGAGATGAACCCGCGCGTCTCGCGCAGCTCCGCGCTCGCCTCCAAAGCTACCGGGTTCCCCATCGCCAAGATTGCGGCAAAACTGGCGGTAGGCTACACCCTTGACGAGATATCTAATGACATTACCCGGGAGACCCCGGCGTGTTTCGAGCCGGCTATCGATTACTGCGTGGTGAAAATCCCGCGGTTCACCTTCGAGAAATTCCCCCAGGCGGACCAGACGCTCACGGTTTCCATGAAATCCGTGGGAGAAGTAATGGCTATCGGCCGCACGTTCAAAGAAGCCCTGCAGAAAGGGTTGCGTTCGCTGGAAATCAAGCACTATGGTTTTGACAGCATGATCTTCACGGACCTCGCCGATATCCGGCCTCCCGACCAGGCAACCATGGATATGCTCCATCAGAAGCTGCGCCTTCCCAACGCAGACCGGCTGCTCTATCTGGGGGACGCTTTCCGGCTGGGCATGGACGTGGATACGCTGCATCAGATGACCGGCATCGACCGGTGGTTCCTCTTTCATATCAAAGAGATCATCGATCTGGAAAAGGAACTGCTTGTCAGCGGCGCGGCGGTTTCCCGGGAACTGTTGACCAGCGCTAAAGAATACGGCTATAGCGACCGGCAACTGGCCAAATTCTGGGGCAAGAAAGAAGAAGACGTCTGCGCTTTACGCCGCTCTTTAGGGATCATCCCGCACTTCAAGCTGGTCGATACCTGCGCCGCGGAATTCCAGGCCCGCACCCCGTATTATTACTCCACCTACGAACAATAAATTTCCCTTCAGTTTTTCTCCGGCCTGCCGATAACGTTATGACGAAGAACGAGCGGGAGAGGTCATGCTATGAGCAAAGAACTGTGGGCGTTTTATCATCGGGCGCATGAGATCGGCGGACTTAACGCGCAGATCAGGTTAGCTATGCTGACCGGTTTGCCGGCATCCAAGATCGGCGAGGTGGAAGATACGCCGGAGATAAGATTGCGATTCAAAACCGCGATGCGTCAGGTCGAAGAGGAATTTAAAAACAGCAAAAACACCAATCCGGTTTAGAAGAATCGGTTTACAACCGCGACTAACTGATATACAATAAGGCCATATCCAGCAACGGAGAAGATATGGCCTTATTTGTTACATCCCGTTCCAGAGGCAGTATCGCTACCCTTATTGAAATGCTCGTTGTTTTGATCATCATCGCCGTACTGTCCGTAAAATTCCTGAAGATATATGTCCGGCCTCCTTCACAGGAAGGCGCTGCGCCGGCGGGCAATTATACCGCTATCGTGGATACTGCCCGCACTACCCTGGATCAGGCGCAGGAAGATCAGAAAAAACGTTTCCAGGGACTGGATGCAGCCAGATGACCATCAGACCCTGCGATCAGGAGAAAGAGTTTGATACGATCTATGAGATCATCAATGACGCTGCCCAGGCCTACAAAGGCGTCATTCCCGCTGATTGCTGGAAAGAACCGTATATGTCCCGGGAGGAGTTGCGTCATGAAATGCAGTCGGGAGTGCATTTCTGGGGGTATGAAACGCAGGGTCAATTGCTCGGGGTGATGGGCTTACAGGATGTCGGCGACGTCACTCTGATCCGGCACGCCTATGTGCGGACCGACAGTCGCAATCAGGGCATCGGGTCGGCGTTGTTGGCGTATTTGCGCCGGAAAACGCAACGGCCCCTGCTCATCGGTACCTGGCAGGACGCGGTCTGGGCGATCCGGTTTTACCAGAAACACGGCTTCGCTGCGGTCGAGACGCAGGAAAAAGAGCGGTTGCTGGGACGCTACTGGACCATTCCGCAGCGGCAGGTCAGCGCTTCGGTAGTGTTGCGCGAGGCGGTGCGTCGGAAACGGCAGCCTTGAGAAAGAGCGCTGCCTGTTGTAATGGAAAATAACGTACTATAAGGAGGTGTTGGTATGACCGGATTACTGGGAGGATTCATTCCGCAGTTTTACGCCAAGATCAACCGTCAATCCCTGGGCAAGAGTTTCGGTTTTCTTTTTGTTTTCGTCTGTATCATCTCGGTGCTGCTGGCAGTGCGTTTTTCGATCGTCGTTTTCGGCATGCTGCCTAACCTCCAGTCCTGGGCGGAGGATAACCTGGCGCAGCTTTCCAAGGAAGTCCCGGCCATGGAGATGCGCAACGGGGAAATCATCGCGCCCCGGCAGGCGTTTCTTAAAGTCTGGGAGAAGGAACGGGCAGCGTTCGCGATCGAGCCGGATCCGGCTCGCGTCCAGTCGGTACTCGATGCGCATGAAAATATCGTGCTCATTACCCAGAAACAGGTGCTGGTCAAGGCCCGCAGGGCCGCGGGAACTTCGGAGATCCGCTCTTATGATGTCTCCGGCACCAAGTTGTTCAAGCTCGAATCTATAGCGCAGGGGGTGAAGATTTCCCTGGAGGCGAAAGTCATCGAATTGACTCCCCGGCTGGTCAAACGCTGGATACGCATTATTTCCATGTTCATTCTTCCCGGGATGATGCTGGTGTTCCTGTGCTGGTTTTCTGTGGCCAAGCCGGTGCAGCTTCTTTTTTTCAGCCTGGTGTCGCTTCTGGCCAATGCCGTTCTCAAGGCTCAACGGTCCTATCCCGAGCTGCTGAATATCGGCATCTATGCTTTGGTTCCTCCTACCACGCTGGCGGTGTTGCTGGCGCTTGTCGGGCTGGACCGCATTCCGTTTTTCGGACTGGTCTTTATTGTTCTTTACTCGACGTATCTGGTTCTCGGGATCAAAGCCGCGTCAGCCGCCCCGAGCAGCGCCGCATAAGCGGGTTGCTTTGTCCATGAATGGTTACCAGCGGCAGATCCAGCGGCAATTGCGCGCTATGGCTTCTCCGGCCAAAGCGCGCGTCCTGCAGCGTTTTTTCAAAACCGGCCCCGGCGCATATGGGGCGGGCGATGTTTTTATCGGGGTCACCGTCGGCCGGATTCGCGGCGTAGCCCGGTCCTTCCAGCACTGCGGTTTATCCGCTATCGCCGGCCTGGTCCGTTCTCCTGTTCACGAGGATCGTCTGTGCGCTTTGCTCTGGCTGGTGATGAAGTTCAAAACGGCTTCCCCGGCGCTGCAAAGCCGCATCTACTCTTTTTATCTTCGACATACCGCAGGGATCAATAACTGGGATCTGGTGGATGTGAGCGCGCCGCACATCGTGGGAGTCTATCTCTGCCAACGGGATAAGACTGTTTTGCTGCGTCTGGCGCGTTCCCGGGATCTCTGGGAGCGCCGGATCGCCATGATCGCCACTTTCGCTTTTATACGGCAGGGAAATTTCGGATGGACTGTCCGGCTCGCAACGGTATTGTTGTCCGATCCCCACGATTTGATCCATAAAGCGGTCGGATGGATGCTGCGGGAAGTCGGTAAGAGGGACAGCGCGGCAGAGAAAGCGTTCCTGGACCGCTACGCGGCGCGCATGCCCCGGACCATGCTGCGGTATGCGATTGAAAGATTCCCCGAGCGGCAGCGGCGGTTCTATCTGCAATTGCCGGCGCGAAACGCCGGTAGCGGCGCGGGAAACAGAGTATACTGATCGGAGAAAACCCATGAACGAAGAAGAAAAAGATAGTCCGTCTTCCGGCACAACGCCTGCCGCGCCGCAGGAAAGCGCTTTGCTGCCGGGGGTGATCGATGAGAATCTGCAGGTCAAGGATAATGACCGGTTGCCCATTCACGCGCCGCTGAAAGTATTCCGCTACCGTACGATCAAGAAGAATAACGCTCTGGGCTGGTGGTCGGCAGTGGTGCTGCTGGAAGATCACGGGAAGAAACAGGTCTGTTTTTATCGCTGGCGCAAATCCAATAAGGAATGGAAGCGGGACAAGAAACTTCCCTTCAGGACCCGTCAGGAGTGGGGGGCGGTCAAGGAAGCGGTGGAATCCTTCCTTGATGCGTTGGAGGCATAGGCATGCGATTATGAGCGAACTTATTACCGTAGGTATAGCAGCTGCGCGTCAGGCCGGGGAATTTCTGCTGGAGCACCTCGGGCATATTCAGCGCATTGAAGAGAAAGCGGACCGTAACTTCGCCACCGATGTGGATAAGGGAGCGGAAGCCCTGATCATCGACGCGATCAGCGGCAGGTTTCCTGACCACGGCGTGATCGCGGAAGAAGGGGGGAGTCGTAATCCCGGGGCGGATTATCTGTGGGTAATCGATCCGCTGGACGGGACGCACAATTTTATCCGCGGCATCCCTCTGTTCGGCGTATCTCTCGGTATCGTGTATAAACAGCAATTTGTCGGCGGGATCATCTATATGCCGGTACAGGACGAGTTGTATGTTGGGGAAAAGGGCAACGGCGCTTACAAAAATGACGCCAGGATAAGCGTATCCGCGTTCACCCGGTTGCGGGAATGCAGCGTGTCCTATGATTCCGGCATCCGCTATAATCCGGATATCGCGCTGCCGATTCTGCGGGAGGTCGCCGATCAGGTGTTCAACGTGCGCATGCTCGGTTCCTCCGCCCGGAATTTGAGCCTGGTCGCGGAAGGCAAGCTGGATGCGGCCATAGAATTCGCGGACCAGCCCTGGGATTGCGCCGGCGGGGTGTGCATTATCGAAGAAGCGGGGGGAAAGATCGCCGACCTGCAGGGAGCCCCTCTGACCGTGCGCACCGTAGGGTATCTGGCGTCCAACGGCCGGGTGCACGCCGCGTTTCAGGCGATCATTGATCGCCATCCGGAGAAACGATGATCATCAAACATCTGGATGAGTGCCCGCCGTTTCTCGCCGGGGACAAAACCGAGCTGCGCGAACTGTTGCATGCCGCCAAAGGCGCATACGCGTTCCGCTACAGCCTGGCGCACGCTTCCCTGCCGCCGGGCGCCCGCAGCGTCGTTCACCGGCTCAAGACTGCGGAGGTATATTATATTCTCAACGGCAGCGGATGCATGCATATCGATGACGAAACCGCCCCGGTGCGTTCGGGCGACGCGGTTTATATCCCGCCGCAGACAAGACAATGGGTTGAAAACACCGGTCCGGAAGAGTTAACCTTTCTGTGTATTGTCGACCCGGCCTGGCGCGTGGAAGACGAAGAAGTCCTTTAAGCTCCTCAACCGTCGAATGCCTTTTACTTTCGTAGAAATAGAGCAGAACAAGAGCAGGACGATCTGGTTGCTTGCGACCATTGTCATCTCGTTCTATTTTCTTACCGGATACCTTATCCTGATCGCTTTTCATCTTCTCTCCGGGAATCTCTTCAATCCCCTGCATCCCGCCGGATCGCTTTTGCCTACCGCCGAACAGACCGTTTACATGCTGCTGGCGGCGTTAGCCATCGGCCTGGGCCACTGGTTCTTTTCCACCCGGAACCTGGTGGAGAAGATCGTCCAGCTTATCGGCGCGCAGTATCTTGATCCCGAGGACGCCTATCATCAGTATTTCCGGAACATTGTCGACGAGATCGTTATCGCCACCGGCAGCCGGCCGCTGGAAGCCATGGTCATTCCCATGGCGGGCATGGAAGCTTTTGCGCTGGCTGATTTCCAGGGGCGCGCGGTGATCGGGGTTACCGAAGGGGTCCTGGCGCGGTTGAGCCGCAGCCAGGTCGAAGCGGTGGTCGCGCACGAAGCGGCGCATATCTTGAGCGGCGATTGTCTGGATGTGACCGTGACCTGCTCGCTGGGAGAGCTGTATGACGAATTGTTCGAAAAGATCAGACTGGGGATGCGTCATTTCAATCGGGCGTTTATCCTGGGCGTGTTCCTTTTTGTCATTGTCGGCATGGCGCGGGGTTTGAGCATGCTGCTGCGCGCGTTGATTTCCCGGGAACGCGAATACCGCGCCGACGCTCTGGCAGTGCGTATGACCCGCGATCCGCAGAGCCTTGCCGAGGCTTTGAAGATCATCGGTCGCAGCTGGCGGGGTATGGGTCTTCCGGGAGAGATGCTCCAGTCTATTTTTATCGTCAATCCCCGGGCTGACCGGCTCGACGAGAGCGAAGGAGCCTGGGCGGATCTTTTTTCCTCGCATCCGCCTGTGCGCAAACGGGTGGGGATCCTGCTGGATATGCTGCATATGTCTGAAACGGCGCTGGAAGATCGGTTGCAAGATGCCCGGCGGGCGTCCCCGGTGGTTAAAACGACGCAACTGTCGGCGGCCATGACTGCCGTGACCGGAACCGCAGAAGCGGGAAGCTCGGGCTGTCCGTGCTGCGGGAAACCGCTGCACAAGATAGTGTACGAAGGGGCGCCGATCCAGGCCTGCCCGGCCTGCGCAGGTACCCTGGTGGATAAGCGGGTGATCGCCCGCATCCTTGCCCGGCAGGACCTGGAGTATTCCCCGCAGACGGTGCGGTTATGCCGGCAGATACTCTCGGATGCAAAAAAGCATTTTCCCCTGAAGCACCCCGGGAAGTATCAGTCCTGGGTTCTTGCCTGTCCGCGCTGCGGACAGAAGATGCACCGGGAATTTTTTCAGTATTCGTATCCGGTGGAAGTTGACCGTTGCATCTACTGTCAGACGGTCTGGTTCGACAATCAGGAACTGGAGATCCTGCAATATCTGTATGAGCATAACCGGGAGTTGTTCGATAGCGAGAAAAGCGATGACGACCACAGTTGATACGGTAGTGATCGGAGGCGGGGCTTCGGGGGTAGTAGCGGCGATCAGCGCCGCGCGCACCGGGAAAAAAGTCATGATCTGCGAGCAGTTACCCGCGATCGGAAAAAAGATCCTGGCTACCGGCGGCGGTAAGTGTAACCTGCTCAACGAGCACCTGGATCCTGCCTGTTACAATCCCGCGGCGCAGCGGTTGGTGGCGGCGGTGTTTGCGCGTTTCGGCAAAGAGCAGATCAAACAATTTTTCAGCCAGCTGGGCTTATTCTGTTATACCGATTCCGACGCGCGGGTGTTCCCGGTGACCAACCAGGCTGCGACCGTGGTCAAGGTCCTGGAGCTGGAATTAAAACGGCTGGGGGTGGCGATCAGCTGCGACAGTCCGGTGACCGGCCTGCGGGCGGGGACGCGGGGGTTCCGGGTCGAGCTGGCCGGCGATCGCGCAGTGGCCTGCACTGCGGTAGTGATTGCCGGGGGAGGCAAAACGTATCCGGCGCTGGGGGGCAAGGGTACCTGTTACCGTCTTGCGCAAGCGTTCGGGCATACCGTCGTCGAGCCGGTGGCGGTGGCTGTGCCGTTGATAGTCAAAGACCGGATCTGTCATCTGCTGCAGGGGCAAAAAATAGCGGCGGCAGTAACCAGCCTGATAGCGGGGCAGCGCATAGCCCGCGTGACCGGCGATCTGCTTTTTACCGCCTACGGGCTTTCCGGGACCGCGGTGCTGGATAGCAGCCGGGATATCGCGCTGGCTTTGCATCGGGCGCCGCCGCGGGACGCCGCTGTCCTGGTTGACTGGGTTCCTTTTATGGACAGCCGGCAGCTGTTGAGTGTTTTGAAAAAACGTTATTCCCTTGCCGGCCGGAACGGGAAAGCGGATCTGCTGACGGGCATTCTGCCCCAGAAATGCTCTTTTCTCTGCCAGGATGTCAATGCGCCTGCAGATCTCGACCGTTTGGCGGCCCGGCTTAAGGAAACAAAGTTCACGGTGAGCGCCACCCGGGGATGGAACGAAGCGGATTTCACCGCCGGAGGCGTGGCGGTCCCGGAAGTCTCCGAGGCAACGCTGGAATCGAAGCTGCAGAAAGGTCTTTATTTCTGCGGCGAAGTGCTTGACGTGGACGGTAAGCGCGGGGGATATAATCTTGCCTGGGCCTGGGCTTCCGGTTATTGCGCCGGTTCAGGTAATTGATCTTTTCAGGGCGTTAGGGGGATTTGTAGAGGCTGGCGCAGGTTTTGTTCCTGCCGGAGTTTTTCGCCTGATACAGCTGCTGGTCGAGTAAACGCAAGAATGCATCCACGGTCAGAGTCCCTTTTTCTTCCATGGAGATCAGGCCGATACTGATGGTGATGGTCAGCGGCGCGTCGCCGGTGCCGAAATTATGCGCTTCTATCTTGCGGCGCAGCCGCTCGGCTGCGGCGATGCCGCTTTGATAACGGGTGAAAGGGAAGATGACCACGATCTCATCTCCGCCGTATCGACAGGCGATGTCCACCGAACGGATGCTTTTTTTAATGATCTCGGCGAGCGACTCCAGCACGCTATCGCCCTGCGCGTGTCCGAGCGTATCGTTGATCCGTTTGTAATAATCGACATCGAACATGATGCAGGAAAAATGGTAAACGTAACGGTTCATTTTTGAAATTTCCTGTTCCAGGGACTGGAGCAGGAACCGGCGGTTGTAGAGTTTGGTCAGTTCATCGGTGATGGAGTAAGCGTTGAGGAGCTGGTTCTTCATTTCCAGCTCTTCCTCCAGGTCGCGGCGCTGGAGAAAGACCGAGGCGTACGCGGAAAGCTCTTCGGGGCTGGTCTGGGAATCGGTAAATCCGTCTATCAAGCCGCTGTTGAGCATCTTGATCTTCTCTTCGCGATTCTTGTCGCTTTTCGAAATGACGATCACCGGCACGGTTTCGAGGACCGCATTGGAACGCAGCGCGATGCAGAGTTCCTCATAATTCTTTAAATCAGGCAGGTCATTGTAGATAAACAGCAGATCGATTTTGTAGCGTTTGATATCGCGCAGCAACTCTTCTACGGACGGGCAATTGATAAACTCGAATATATCCTGGGGGTATTGCCGGGGAAGTTCTTGAGCCAGGTGCGCGGGCAGCCCCACGCCTATGATGACTTTCTTGGGCATAAAGTCATTATACATGATTTCTGTTTTCCCGCAAGCCCTTCCGCCAGTTGTTTAATTTATGCTTGTTTAGTCCGGCGAAATTGGATACAATAAAGCCTATGGCTGACCATTCTCTGGAGCGTAAAATTTATTACCACGATACCGATGCCGGGGGTGTGGTGTATTACGGCAATTATCTGAAATTCCTGGAAGAAGGAAGGACAGAGCTGTGCCTGTCGCGCGGCGTGGATACCGGGGTTCTTTTTAATCAGGGGGTCGCTTTCGTGGTCGTTCACGCGGAGATGGATTATAAATATCCCGCGCGCTACGGAGATACCATCGCGGTGATCAGCCGGGTGGAGAAGATCGGTTCGTCTTCCGTCCATTTTTATCAGGAAATTCGTATCGGGCAGACCGTCGCCGTTACCGCCCGGGTGATCTGGGCCTGCGTGACCGCGGATTTCAAGACGCGGCCCGTTGACGCGTCTGTCCGGCAAGCATTGCTGGCTGCCGCATAGCTGTACGCCGTGCGCAAGTGTTGCCGCAGCGTCGTATATACCCCGCGCAGATCGGCCCCCAACGCTAAAGAGGGATTGCGTTGGGGTGCGCTTGTGCGCAAATATGCGCGGGTATTGCCTATGTGGATTACACCTTGCGCAAGCGGAATATGCGCAAGTGTTGCCCTTGTGGGCAAGGAGACAGGATATGAAGATGGGGTTCGATAACGACAAGTACCTTCAGGAGCAGACCGCGGCAATTCTGGAGCGGGTGAAGAAGTTCGACAATAAGCTGTATCTGGAGTTCGGAGGGAAGCTGTGTTTCGATTATCATGCGGCCCGCGTCTTGCCCGGGTATGACCCGAATGTCAAGATCCGCCTGTTGCAACAGCTCAAGGATTCCATCGATATCGTTCTGGCCATCTATTCGGGTGATATCGCCAAAGGCAGGGTGCGCGGCGATTTCGGCATCACCTACGATGCGGCGACTTTCAAGCTGATAGACGACCTGCGCAAGTGGGGTCTGGATATACTGGCGGTGGTGATTACCCGCTATGCCGGCCAGCCGTCGGTGGATATCTTCAGGAACAAGCTTGAGCGCCGCGGGGTGAAGGTCTATCTGCATTATCCTATTGAGGGATATCCGGCGAATATGGATATGGTGGTCAGTGACGACGGCTTCGGGAAGAACGACTATATCAAAAGCGCAAAGCCGATCGTCGTGGTTACCGGCCCGGGACCGAACAGCGGAAAGCTGTCGACCTGTCTCTCCCAGCTTTACCAGGAGTACAAGCGCGGCATCCATGCCGGTTATGCGAAATTCGAGACGTTCCCTATCTGGAACATACCCTTGAAGCATCCGGTCAATGTCGCGTATGAAGCGGCAACGGCGGATATCATGGATTTCAATCTGGTCGATCCGTTCCATCTGGCGGTCTATAACAAGACGGCGATCAATTATAACCGCGATGTGGAAAGTTTTCCCATATTACGGCTGATGCTTAGCAAGATCGGCGCGGCGGGAGTAGCCCCGATGTACAACTCTCCTACCGACATGGGAGTCAACCGTGCGGGATTCGGCATCGTTAACGATGAGGTGGTGCAGGCCGCAGCCCGGCAGGAATTGATCCGTAGATTTTTCCGGTATCAGACGGAATATGTTCTGGGAATCGAGAAGAAAGAGGCCGTGGACCGGGTGGCGATGCTGATGGAAGAACTGGAAGTCAGGGTGACCGACCGGCCGGTAGTGGAGCGCGCCCGCGCGACCGCCCAGGATGCGGAAGCGCAAGGCAAGGGGCACGGGGGTATCTGTTGCGGGGCGGCTCTGGAGCTCGCCGACGGCAGAATCGTGACCGGGAAAAACTCCAAACTGCTGCATGCCGCTTCCAGTTTGATTCTCAATGCGGTCAAGACCCTGGCCAAGATCCCGGACGAAATACTGTTGTTGTCCCCGCACATCATCAATCAGATCGCGCGCCTGAAAGAAGATATCCTTTCCTCGGAATCCGAGAGCCTGGATCTCGAAGAGACGCTGATCGCCCTGTCCATCAGCGCGACCACCAATCATACTGCCGAGGTGGCGATGATGAAGCTTAAGGGTTTACGCGGCTGCGAGGTGCACATGACGCATATCCCCACTCCCGGGGATGAAGTGGGACTGAAGCGGCTGGGAGTCAATTTGACTACAGACGGAAAATTTTCCTCGCGCAACCTTTTTGTCGAATAAAAAGCTTATCCTGGAGTAATCAGCTATGTCCATTCGCATTAAATTCCTCGGCGGAGTGCGCACGGTAACCGGTTCCAGCCATCTGGTGACCAGCGACAGCGCCAGAGTGCTGCTCGATTCCGGACTCTTCCAGGGCCACCGCGAAGAATTCTACCGGCTGAATACCAGCTTCAGCTATAATCCGCGTCAGGTCGACGCGCTGGTCATTTCCCATGCCCACGTCGATCATTGCGGCAACCTGCCCAGTCTGATCAAAAAAGGCATGCGCTGTAAGATTTACTCCACGCATGCCACCAAAGATCTGTGCAGATTGATGCTGGAAGATTCGGGTAAGATACAGGAAGAGGATATCCGTTATCTGAACAAGATCAATAAACGGCTGGGTCTTCCGCTGCGCAAGCCGCTCTACACGAAAAACGAAGCCAGCCGCGCCGGCAGGCGCAGGTTCCAGACCCTTTCCTACGGCCATCGTTGTCCGGCAGCCAAGAATGTATTCGTCACGCTGCTCGATGCCGGCCATATCCTGGGCTCCGCGCTGGTGGTGCTGGATGTCAAAGACCAGGATAAACAGTTGCGTATCGGCTATGCCGTGGATCTGGGGCGCAAGAACCTGCCCATGCTGAACGATCCGGTCATTCCCAAAGGGCTGGATTACCTGATCATCGAAAGCACCTACGGCGGCAGAGAGCACGCGCCGATAGAAGAAGCCAAGATCAAACTGCGCGACGCCATCAATCGCACCGTGGAACGTCGGGGGAAGATCGTTATTCCCGCGTTCACCCTGGAGCGTACGCAGGAAGTCATCTATGTCCTCAATCAGTTGAGCAAGGAAAAAGCCATTCCGATCATCCCGGTGTTCGTGGACAGCCCGCTGGCTACGGAGATCACCGAGGTGTTTAAATATCACCAGGCGTACATGAACGACAAGACCCAGAATGAGATCGTCACCGGCAACGGTCCGTTCGAGCTGTTGAATCTGCGTTTCATCCGCGACCAGGTCGAGTCAAAGAAACTCAATGCCGATAAACGGCCGATGATCATTATCGCCGGATCAGGCATGTGCGAATCCGGCCGCGTTCTGCATCATCTCAAGAATACCATAGAAGATTCCCGTAACACCGTCCTGGTGGTGGGGTATATGGCTAAGGACACGCTGGGCAGGCGCATCGTGGAGCGGGATCGCTTCGTGCCGATATTCGGCATCGAACACGAGCTTAACGCGGAGGTGGTGATCATCAACGCTTTTTCCGGTCACGCGGATAAACACGACCTTTTCGAATTCATTTCCGGGTGCCTGCCGCTCAAGCGCATCTTCCTGGTTCACGGTGACGAAGAACAGACCTGGATACTCTTTAACCGGCTTTTTAATCTTGGTTTCAATGTCTATATGCCGCACCGGGATGAAGAGGTGGAACTGGTCTAAATTAAGTGTTGACCAGAGCGGTAATTAGGGGTACAATTTAAGCTCGCTTCAACCGTTCAGACGATCGAAAAGACACAAACGAGGAGGTTTTTCATGGCAGGCGGCAAGTCTACACCAAAGAAGGACAAGAAACTAAAAGTTTCCGGCGGCTCGATGGTAAAAGCCGGGCAGATACTCATCCGCGGACTGGATACGGTCAAGGCCGGTCAGAACGTGCGGGGCAGAGGTACGTTGTTTGCCCTGTGCAACGGGCGGATCGCATTTACCAAGAAGAAGATCGGCCGCACTGCGGCCAAGATGTATATTAACGTTATCCCGGCGTAACAAACGTGTGCGCCATGGATGCGCATCAGGTTGATAAGGCCAGAAGATACTCGCATCTGCGGTATGGTTTATCTCTCGCAGAGACAGGCATGCTTCTGGTCTTTTTCTTTACCGTATTTATGAGCGGCCTGTCGGTCCAGCTGTGCTTTTTTCTGCAACAGCTGACTGCTTCCCGCAGCCCGTTCCTGATCGGACCGTTGTTGCTGGCGCTGCTCAACGGCATATTCGCCATTGTTTTCTTCCCGCTTACCTTCTATCATTCCTTCCTGCTCGAACACCAGTTTGGTTTATCGACGCAGTCGTTAAAGGACTGGTTCCTGGATCAACTCAAGGCCGGCGGCATTTCGCTGGCGATCAGCTGTTTCTGCCTGGATATCTGGTATGTGGCGATGCGGGTTGCCGGTTCCGCATGGTGGATCTGGATGGGGTGTTTCTGGATCATTTTTACCGTAGTGCTGACGCAGCTGGCTCCGGTGGTCATCATTCCGCTGTTCTTCAAATACAGTCGCTGTCCGAGCGAGTCGCTTGTCGCCCGCATCAGGAGTCTCGCCGGCAAGATGCGCGTAGGTCTCCTCGACGTTTTTGAGATCAATTACAGCGCCAAGTCTTTGAAAGCCAATGCCGCGCTGGTCGGATGGGGTTCGACCCGGCGGGTGCTTTTGACCGATACGTTGCGGCAGCGGTATACCGATGATGAAATAGAGGTGATCCTGGCCCATGAATTCGCCCACCAGCGCTTCGGGCACCTTACCAAGCATATTGTATTGCAGTCCGGGCTGATCATGATCTTCTTCTACGCGGTCAGTGCGGCCGGCCAAAGAGCGCTTGCCGGGGGAGCGCAGGTCCCGTTGTCCGATCCGGCGGCTGTGCCGCTGGTGTTGAGCGCGTTGACCGTTTTCGGTTTGATCAGCCGGCCGCTGGGTAACTGGGCCAGCCGGCGCTGGGAACGTCAGGCAGATGCCCTGGCGCTGGAAGCCACCGGGTTGCGCCAGGCTTTTATCAGCATGATGGAGAAACTGGCCGAACAGAATCTTTCCGACCGCCATCCGCCGCCGCTGATAAAGCTGTTCTTTTTTGACCATCCCCCCGTAGATGAACGTATAGCGTTGGCCCGGCGCAAGTAAGGTTTTTTGTTGAAACCCGGTCCGTTTAGCTGTAGAATACTTCACAGATAACTCAAACCCGAACGGATACCTATGGTTGAGCCACTCGATAAGCGCCACGAGGCAATCGAATCCTTCCTGCAGAGCCTGCGTATCTCTTTCAACTTCATCTCTCTCTATTCCAAAGAACACAAATCATTTGTCGCTTCGGTCAAGGACCTGCACGGTAAAGCCCGGGAGTTCCTCGCGGCGGTTTCTCCCGCCAGGATCAGCTTTGCCGTGAACGCGTTATCTATAGAGGGGGAAGTGTTCGGGAAGAAGACGCTCTATGTCGAGCTGGCCAGGCTTTTCCACATGCGCAAGATAAAGAGCATCGAAATCCTGCCGGAGATTACTGAAGCGGAATTGATCGCCGCTCTGGATAAAATCGCCCTTCCGGTCAAGGAAGTTTTGAAACAGGGCGGGCTGCACTCTTTACTCGAAGGGGCGCAGGTTTCGCATCTGAAGATCGAAGAGCTGGATTATTCGGCATTCCTCAAAGACGAGGGCGAGGAATCCGCCGATATCTGGAGTTATATTATCAATGATACCCTGAATAAGGGCGATCCCCGGAAGATCCAGGATCTGGTGGAAAACTTCGAACAGGTGATCGGTAAATTCAAGGTGAAGCATTTCCTGGAAGATCCGCGGCTCAACGCGAATGTCCGGCAGTTCCTGGGAATCATCAAACAGCAGGATCCTGCGGCGCTTCAGCGCTGCGCCAAAGCAATGCTGCGACTGATATTGCTGGATAAACAGGTGCCGCGCGGAGCGGAGGTCGATAAGCTGAAGCATTTTCTGGATGACATTCAGGCTGGCGATGTCGCGGAAGCGTTAGTGGAAGAGATCGTCCAGCATGAAGAATTTGATGACGATCATCTGGGCCTTTTCGTAAAGCTTATCGATATCCACCGGCATCAGGAAATCGCGGTATCCCTTGAACACGCCCTGGCCAGGAAAGGCGCGTTGAATCCCAAAACCGCCAAGAAGATGCGGCAGTTGTTTTCTCTATCCGACAGCCCGCTGGTCCAGGATATGTACCAGAGAGTGCTGGCTTCCCTGGATACGCAGACCGACGCCGTGCCGACCTTCGCCTTTGATCCCGCCCAGACACAGCGCTGTTATCAGGACATCCAGCTCTTTCTGCTTCAGCAGGAGCAGGATCCGGGAAAGCTTGAAATTATCGCCCAGAGTATCGATGCGGAATGGGCGCAGGCGGTGTCCACCAGGGATGAGGCCTATATCCAGCGGCTCATTACCGCTATTGACGAAAAGTGGAACCGCTATCTTGGCGCAGGGCTCGAGCATCTGGCCCAGACGTATCTGCGTTACATCGAATCCGCAGCGCTCGCCGGCACCCTGCCCGCGGAGCTGGAAGTATTTTTGCCGAAACTCAAGAAGACCACTCTGGGATTTGAGGCGTATGCCGACGTCTTCTTCAATCAGAGACGGGTCGACCGGGAGATCCTCAAACTGTTCTTCCAGTTATTCCCCGACCAGCAGGAGCAGTTTTTCGCTCTGGTTTCCCGCGCGATCGGGGACCGGGAGTATATCGGCTCTTTTATCGATGAACTGGCGCATGCCGAGTCCGTGTTCGCAGTGGAGACCCTCGAGCATATTTATTCCCAGGCCGATGACGAACTGCGGCTGGACATATTGATGGCTATGGGGAATCTCCCGGATTTCGATGCGGGATTCCTCTCCAGGGTAATGCGCGAGGCCGGTCCCGGCCTGCGCAAAGAAGCGCTGCGGATACTGGTGTATGACGAAGAGACCAGGGGTGCCGCGCTGGATATGTTTTTTTCGATCGCTAACCCCTGGGGCAGCAAGAATGCGCTGGTCCTGGAAAACTTGAGCATAGCCGAAGAGCTCGACCTCAAGGAGTCCGCCGACACTATTCGCGCGCTGATGGACAAAACTCCTTTCTGGAATATGGCTGTGCGGAAGAAAGCAAAGCAAATCCTGGAGGCATGGAATGCTGGCTAATGTTGAAATGGCGTTCCGGGCATTGATTTCCGCCCTGCAGATCGCCAAGCTCTACTCTACCAGCCACGCCAAATTTCTCAAAGCTCTCGATGCGGCGTTTGCCGCATTCCAGGAAGCTTTTCGGGATAGCGACGAGATCGTCATCGGGATCGTCGGGGAAGAACTGGCCTATAAGAACGATATCCTTTTCGATCTAAGCAGGATCCTCAAGCCCATGATCGTCTATCTCAAAAGCCGGGGCGTGGAGCGCGTTTCTTTTTCCTGCCGCATGCAGAAGGAAGAGCTCAAGAAGCTCGTCGATTATCTGATGCTGGCCAAAGAAGAGGCCAGGAAAGATCCTCACGAGTATTTGACCAAAGCCGGGGTGCGGGCTATCTCCGTGGGCAAGCTCAAAGTCGCTTCGGACGGGGACGCTGCCCTGGCCAAAGCGCAGCAGGCAATCGATTTTCTCAATCTTTATAACGGGACTCTGGACAATGTTTCCAGCTCCATCGATAAGATGCTGGACAATGAGGATATCGATTCGTTGAACCTGCGTTTCGGCGTTTCGCAGGTGATGGAAAGTTTAGCCGTGCGCTCGCAGGAATTCCTGAAACTGACCACGATTAAACGGTATGACATGACCACCTTTACGCATATCCTCAACGTTTCCATCCTGGCCATGTACGTTTCCGCGCAGCTGGGTTTCAGCAAGGAGGACGTTCTGGATATCGGGACAGCTGCGCTGTTTCACGATATCGGCAAGATCGCCATTTCCCGCAAGCTCATTCGCAAGACCGGCAAGCTCACCGACGATGAATTTGCCATTATAAAAAGCCATACCGTCTTTGGAGCGGAGATCCTTCTGCGGTATGTCTCCAGTCTGGGGCCGTTGCCGCTGGTGGTGTGTTTCGAACATCATCTCAAGTTCGATTTGAGCGGCTATCCCCGGATGCCGGCAACGCACAAACCGCATATCGCGTCTTTGATCGTGGCCATCTGCGATGTCTATGACGCTTTATCGGCGCGCAGGAGCTACAAAGCCAGCTTTGCGCCTTTAAAGATCCATGAAATCATGATGCAGGAGAAAAACAAGGGGTTCGAACCGGGGTTACTGGATAATTTCTTCAGGATCATGGGGGTCTGGCCGATCGGGACGGTGGTGGCGCTGACCGATCGGCGCATCGCCGTGGTGCGCGACGAGAATCCCGATGATATATTTGCGCCTAAGGTTGAAGTGATCGCGCCTGAACCGGCGCATGAGATGATCGATTTGAAAGAAGCCCGGCCGCCGCTGCGCATTGACCGTTTCCTCGATCCTTCCGAAGAAGGCAAGCCATACCTTTCTTTACTCTGACACCAAAAATTTTTTAGAGCGAACGCAGACAGGCGATTACCGCCTCCGCCGCCCGTTGAGAGGCTCCGTGAGCGCCCAGCAGTTTTCTGACTGTCTCCAGTTCCAGTTTGCAGCGCCGGAGTTCCGCGGGATCATTAAGTACCCTGGAGAGGTAATCGGCTATCAGCGGCGCGCGCGCGGAAAACTGGACGAATTCTTCGACGATCTTCTCGCCCCGGACAACATTTACCAGGGCGATGTAGGGGATGCGGATCATGAGGCGTACGAAGAACCAGGTGAGCAGATTGACTTTATACAACACCGCCAGGGGGGTGCCGATCAGTGCGGTTTCCAGCGTGGCCGTGCCGGAGCAGACCAGGGCAAACGCGCTGGCCCTTATCGCTGCGCAGTCCATTCCGTCGACGATGTCTACCGGTGCGGCTGCGCCGTTGATCTGTTCCTCAAAAAGACGGCGCGGCACGGTAGCAGCCGCCATCACCCGGAATCTGAAACGACCGGGATAGCGCTTATTGAGCAAAGCGGCGCTTTCGAGCATTACCGGCAGCAATGCTTTCACTTCTTTCAGGCGGGAGCCGGGAAGCAAAGCGATGGTCTGCGGTCCGGTTTCAGAAGTTATGCTGCCGGTCGAAGGGATTGGCAGACTGCTTAACCGGCTGTCCACCTGCTCCAGCAGCGGATGGCCGACGAACGCTACCCGGACGCCGTGGCGTTCATAGAGTGTTTCCTCAAAGGGGAAGAATACGATCATGAGTTTGATCGTACGCTTGATGAGATCGATCCTGCCGGCGCCCCAGGCCCAGATCTGGGGACTGATGTAATAAATGACCGGAATGCCCCGGCGGTGAAGTTCTTTGGCCAGGCGCAGGTTGAATCCGGGATAATCCACCAGTATCGCCGCGTCGGGTTTGCTGCGGTCCGCGTCTTCCAGCAGAGCGTGGAACAATGCGCGGAGTTGCTTGATATGTTTGAGCACTTCCAGGAATCCGATCACTGCCAGTTTGACGATATCCGCGCGCAGAAGCACGCCTTCCCGTTGCATCTGTTCGCCTCCCAGCCCGAAAAACCGCGTTTCGGGCATACGGGCGCGGATCTCCCGTACCAGCATCGCGGCGTGTTGGTCCCCGGAGGCTTCTCCGGCGACAATTAAAATATTTTTGGGTTTTTCCATATGAGTTTACGGATGGTCAGGGCGACGGCCAGCGCTTCCCGGGCTACTGCCCCGGTTACAACGGGAGGTTTTTTCTCCAGAACGCACTGTACAAAAGCGGCGAGTTCTCTTTTGAGCGGCTGCTCTTTTTCGATGGGCAGGCTTTCTTTCTGGATGCCGGCGGGTCCCCGGGAGTATACATAGGCCTGTTCGTTGCGGTAATCCAGAGAAATGTAGGCGTTCTTGAGGAAGATACGGATCTTGCGCATCACTTCATCCGAAATGCGGCTGGCGGTGAGATTGGCGACGCAGCCGCTGGCAAAGGTGATCCTGGCGTTGGCGATGTCTTCATAGGGAGTCAGCACATTGACTCCCACGGCTTCGATTTTTTTGATCCTGGACTTGACCAGTCCCAGCACTATATCGATGTCGTGTATCATCAGGTCAAGCACGACTCCCACATCGAGCGATCGGTTGGGAAACGAGCTTAACCGGTGGCATTCGATGAAAAAAGGGTTTTTGAAGTACTGCTGGGCGGCGGCGAAAGCCGAATTGAAGCGTTCCACATGGCCGACCTGCAGGGTGCGTTTGGCGCTCCGCGCCAGCCGGATGAGCGTATCGGCTTCGCGCAGGGTGGCGGTAAAGGGTTTTTCCACCAGTACGTGCAGTCCGTGCTTGAGGCAATCCCGGGTTACGGCAAAATGCAGTTGTGTCGGCACCACCACGCTGACCGCATCCACGGCGTCGAAAAACCGCCGGTAATCGGTAAAGGCGGGAACGCCCAGCTGTGAGGCGACATGGTGCGCGCGGGTCTGGTCTATATCGCAGACCCCTGCCAGCGAGCAGGCGGGGATCTCTTTGTAGAGTTTTGCGTGCAGGCTGCCGAGATATCCGGTGCCAATAACTCCGACTTTGAGGGTAGGCATGTTTTCATACTACCAAATGCCTCGACAAAAGTCAATATCTATGGTAAGATACCCTATCTTCCTGCCGTACAGCATCCACACGAATACGAGGCTAGCGAAATCAGTGAAAGAGTATATCCGTTTACTTAAGTATGTCCGTCCTTATATGGGACTTTTTGCTTTTTCCGGGATCTGCATGCTGCTTTCCGCTCTTTTTGACGGGGTCTCGCTGGGCATGATCATGCCTCTGGCGGACATCGTGCTTACCGGAAAGCGCATTGTCCTGCCTTCCGGCTTGCCGTTCCAGCTCGACGGCATTATCACCAGGATCAATACCATCCATCCTTTGCGGTTGCTCAATATCATGGCTTTCGGGGTGATCGCTTTGTACGTATTCAAGGGGATATTCGGCTTTCTGCAGAGCTATCTCATGACCGATATCTCCCAGAAAGTCGTGCGGGATATCCGCTCGCGCCTCTACGCCAAGTTCCAGACCCTTTCGCTGGATTATTTTATCCGCACCCGCGGGGGCGAATTGATCTCGCGCATTACCAATGACGTGAGCATGATCTCCAACGCCATTTCCTACGGGTTCAGCGATATCATTTACGAATCGCTGCAGGTAGTGGTTTTCGCTTCGATGATACTCTTTTTACACACTAAACTGGCTTTGATGACCCTGATCCTGCTGCCGTTGATCAGTTTTCCCATTGTGCGGGTCGGCCGGGCGCTTAAAAAATTCGCCCGGATGAGCCAGGAGAAGATGGCGGACATTAACTCGCTGCTTTATGAGACCATACTCGGGGTCAGGGTGGTCAAAGCGTTCAACATGGAGGAAACGGAACTCAAGAAATTCAACGAAGTCAACCAGGCGTATTACCGGTTGGGGATGAAGTCGACCAAGCGCATGCTTATTTTGAGCCCGACCACCGAATTGATCGGGACGATCGCCGCGGTGCTGGTTTTGTTCTGGATAGGCAAAGAAGTCATTGCCGGTCAGGTGTCTTTCGGCGTGCTGGGTGTTTCTCTGGCGGCGCTGTTGTCCATGCTGCGGCCGTTCAAGAAGCTCTCCCAGGTCAACGCCATCATGCAGCAGGCGATCGCGGCCAGCCACCGTATTCATGAAGTGCTGGATACCGTGCCCAGCGTGAGGGAGAAGAAAGAAGCGCTGGTGCTGCACGGGCTCAACGAAGGCGTCACTTTCGAGGACATCTGGTTCGGGTACGGCCAGCATCAGGTACTCAAGAATATCAGCCTGCAGATTCAGCGGGGAGACATCCTGGCGATCGTCGGCCCCAGCGGTGCGGGCAAGACCACATTGCTTGATCTGGTCCCGCGTTTTTATGATCCGGACAAGGGCCGGATACTCATTGACGGGACCGACATCCGCGACGTAACCCTGAAATCTCTGCGCGCCTGTATCGGCATCGTGACCCAGGAGACCATCCTGTTCAACGATACCATTCGCGCGAATATCTCTTACGGGATGCATAATGCTTCCCAGGAAGCGATCGAACGGGCAGCCAGGCAGGCGCATATCCATGACGTAATCCTGCACCAGCCTAAAGGGTACGATACGTTTATCGGGGACAGGGGGGTAAAGCTGTCCGGAGGGGAACGGCAGCGGCTGGCCATCGCCCGGGCGCTCTTAAAGAATGCGCCGATCCTGATTCTCGATGAAGCGACCTCACAGCTTGATACAGAGTCGGAACGTCTTGTGCAGCAGGCATTAAACGAATTGATGCAGGGGAGGACGGTTTTTGTGATCGCGCATCGGCTGTCCACCATCCGTAATGCCCACAGGATTGTCGTCCTTGCAGAAGGGGTGATCGTTGAGCAGGGGCGTCATGATGAGCTTCTTGCGCGCAACGGCCTGTATACAAAATTATATCAGAACCAGCAGATTAAGAATTGAAACTGCCGGCTGCAGGCTTCACGTCCAGCGCGCCTCAAATCCAGTTGATTTACCCGTTGTTTTATGATAAAGTTATAGGGTTTTAAAAGGACGCCGATGAAAACATTCACGCAGACAATCAACCGGTTTTCCCGGGCACGGGTCATGGTGATCGGGGATCTCATTCTCGACGAGTATATCTGGGGAGACGTGGAGCGCATTTCTCCGGAAGCCCCGGTGCCGGTGGTCTGGGCCAAGAAGCGCACGTTCGTGCCCGGCGGCGCCGCCAATGTTGCCAATAACCTGCGCAGCCTCGGCGCGGACGTTTCGCTGGTGGGCGTGGTGGGTAAAGACCATAACCGCGATGTGATGCTGGCGAAATTGCGCGAGAAGCGCATCGGCGCAAGCGGCATTATCGCGGAATCCGGCCGGCATACCACGCTCAAGAGCCGGATCATCGCCAGGCATCAGCAGATGGTTCGCGTAGACTGGGAACATACCGAGCCGCTCAAAGAGCAGACGATGGAAAAACTGATCGCGTTCATCTGCAAGCACATGCGGTATGTCGATGCGGTGATCATCGAGGATTACGGCAAAGGGTTATTCACTCCGCCGCTGCTGGCCCGGGTCATCTCTCATGCCCGGCAGTTGAAAAAGATCGTTACCGTCGATCCCAAGGAAGACAATTTCGAGTATTATTACGGCGTGACGGCAATCACTCCTAATCGCAAAGAAGCCGAGAACGCCATCCGGTATCTGAAAATGCAGGACAAGACCAACGGATTCAAGATTTACAAAGATAAATTACAGACGGAAGCGGATATCCGCAGAGCCGGCGAGGTTGTTCGCCGGCATCTGGGGTTGGAATCTCTCTTGATCACCCTGGGCGACCAGGGGATGTGGGTGTTCTCGCAGGATGATCAGGATTGTCATATCCCTACCGTGGCCCAGGATGTATTCGACGTTTCCGGCGCGGGCGATACCACCATCGCGGTATATACCCTCGCCTTAGCCAGCGGCGCTTCGGCTTTGCAGGCGGCGCATCTGGCGAATTTCGCCGCGGGGATAGTGGTGGGTAAAGTGGGCACCGCCACTACCGACAGAAAGGAGTTGCTGGCCAGATTGCGCAGCGCATCCGGCCGCTGAAAATATGGATGTTATCGGCGTCATTCCAGCACGCTATTCTTCGACCCGCTTTGAAGGCAAGGTCCTCGCCAATATCGCCGGCAAACCCATGATCCAGCACGTCTGGGAACGCGCCCGGCAGTCGCTCCTGCTTGACGACGTGATCATTGCCTGCGATGACGAGCGTGTCGCGGCAGTGGCCAGGGAATTCGGTGCCCGGGTGGTCATGACCGCCAAGGCGCATACCTGCGGCACCGATCGCATCGCGCAGGTAGTCAATCCCATGGACGTCAAAGTGGTGATCAATATCCAGGGGGACGAACCGTTGCTCCATCCGACTATGATCGACAGCGTCGCCCGGGTCCTGCTCGAAGATGCGCAGGTATCCATGGCTACGATCATTAAGCGTATCGATAACCCCGCGGTCCTTAATGATCCGCATGTGGTCAAGGTGGTCGTGGATAAGAACAATTTCGCTCTTTATTTTTCGCGTTCGCCGATCCCTTTCCGGGCGCAGAATTCCGACGTGGCCAATCCGGTGTATTACAAGCATATCGGTTTATACGGCTACACCAAGGATTTTCTGTTTACCTTCAAGAATCTGACAGTTTCCGCGCTGGAGAAAACCGAGAAGCTCGAACAACTGCGGGTGTTGGAGGAAGGGTATAAGATCAAGGCGATTGAGACCAAATACGATACTATCGGAGTGGACACGTCCGAGGATCTCGAAAAAGTGAAGGAATTCTTCAAGAAGGAAGGCCGCTGACATGCAACAGGTCAAAGTTAAAAATGTTTTCTTCGGCGATAAGCATCCGCTGGCATTGATCGCCGGGCCCTGCGTTATCGAATCGGAATCCATGTGTCTGGAAATGGCCAGGCGCATCAAAGCCATTGCCGAAGAAGCGGGAGTGCCGTTGATCTTCAAATCCAGCTATGATAAAGCCAACCGTTTATCACTCTCTTCGTTCCGCGGCCCGGGTTTGAAAAAAGGATTGGATATACTGCATAAGGTTAAGCAGAAGCTGGATCTGCCGATCTTGAGCGACGTGCACAGCTGCGAGGAGATCGCCTCCGCCAAGAAGGTTCTGGACATCCTGCAGATTCCGGCGTTTCTCTGCCGCCAGACGGATCTGGTAGTGGAGGCGGCCAGAACCGGCAAGGCGGTGAATATTAAAAAGGGCCAGTTCCTGGCGCCCTGGGATATGCAGCCGATCATTCAAAAAGCCGAGTCTTCCGGCAATAAGTCGATTATTATCACCGAACGGGGTTTCAGCCTGGGATATAATAACCTGGTTACGGATTTCCGCAGTCTGGCGATCATGCGCGGATTCGGCTATCCGGTAGTCTATGACGCTACGCACAGCATACAGCTTCCCGGAGGCAAGGGCGGGTCTTCCGGCGGCCAGCGGGAATTCGTCGCCGGCCTTTCGCGCGCGGCAGTGGCTTTCGGCTGCGACGGGTTATTCCTGGAAGTGCACAATCGTCCGGATCAGGCGCTGTGCGATGGACCGAACCAGATAGATCTTACGCAACTGGAGCACCTGCTGTTGCAGGTCAAGCGGATAGAAGGTGTGGTATGAAGATAGATGCGATCAGGAGAGCCAGACAGGTGCTGGATATCGAAGCGTGCGCGGTTCAGGCGCTCAAGCCGCGCATCGGCCGGGAATTCACCCGGGCCCTGGAGCTGATTCTGAAAGCCAAGGGCAGGACCGTGGTCAGCGGGATGGGCAAGACCGGCATTATCGCCGAGAAACTCTCCGCGACTTTGGCTTCTACCGGCACGCCCAGCCTGTTTTTGCATCTTGCCGAGGCTTCGCACGGGGATCTGGGCAAAGTCACCGCCGAGGACGTGGTCGTCATCCTTTCCAACAGCGGAGCGACCGCCGAGGTTAAACAGCTGCTTCCTTTTTTGAAGAAGATCGGCGCGCGGATTATCGCCTTGACCGGCAATACCGCAAGCCCTCTGGCTAAATACAGCGACGTTGTGCTCGATGTTTCGGTCAAAAAAGAAGCCTGCCCGCTGGGATTGGCGCCCACGGCGTCGACTACCGCGGCGCTGGCTATGGCCGACGCGCTGGCGGTGTGTCTGCTGGAGATCAAAGGTTTCAAAGAAAAGGATTTTGCCTTGTTCCATCCGGGAGGGGCGCTGGGGCGCAGGCTCCTGTTGACCGTTGAGGACATTATGCGTACGGGCAGGACAAATCCGATCGTCCGGGAAACCGCGCGGGTAGCGGATGTCCTTTTGAAAATTACGCAGGCGCGCGCCGGCGCCGCATCCATTGTCGATGGCCGGGGTCGTCTGGTGGGGATATTTACCGACGGAGATTTGCGCCGTCACCTGGAGGCCGATACGGCGTTGCCGCAGCGGTTGATCAGGGATGTGATGACCAGAAATCCGCTGGTGGTCAAGAAGGACGCGCTTGCCGCCGAGGCCTTGCATCTGCTCGAGCAGCGCAAGATCGACGAAGTCCCGGTGGTGGACGAGCGCCGCAGGCCGATCGGGCTTCTGGATGTGCAGGATCTTTTGCGCGCGGGAGTGATGTGATGGCCATACCGGCGTCAGTGATGGATAAGGCGCGTCGGATAAAGGTTCTCCTGCTGGATGTGGACGGGGTTTTGACCGACGGCCGGATCATTTACGATTCGCGCGGCCGGGATTCTAAATTTTTCGACGTGCACGACGGCATGAGCGTCTATCTGCTCAAGAAAGCGGGAATTCCCACCATCCTGGTGACCGCGAAAGGATCGGGAGCCATTCGCCCGCGCGCCAGAGACATGCGTATCGATATCGTCTTCGAGAATGTCGCCCGCAAATCCAGCGTTCTGGAAAAAGTTCTGCCGAAATACCATGTCACTGCCGATCAGCTTTGTTTTGTGGGAGACGATCTGGTCGATATCGGGCTTATGCATAAGGTCGGTATGCCGGTGGCGGTGGCCAATGCCTGCGAAGAGATCAAACAGGCCGCCTGTTACGTGACCGCGCGGCCGGGCGGCAGGGGCGCGGTGCGCGAGGTCGGAGAGATGATCTTGAAAGCGCAGGGCGTCTGGGATGCGCTGGTTAAGGAATACGATGTATAGAACTATCTGTACCTTGCTGATGCTCTCCAGCCTGATCTTCTGCTCCGGCGGCGCGCGAGCGCAGGCGCAGTCGGCGACCCCGCCTGTCGAACAGAGCATGGAGGATTTCTCCTTTTACGGCGTGGGAGACAAGGGCAAAAAGAACTGGGATCTTGCCGGGAAATCCGCGGATATCGGCTCTGAAGTGATCAAACTCAACGATATCGTCAGTAATTTTTACGGTGAAAAAGATACCGTGAAGCTCACCGCGGAAAAAGGCGCGTTCAACCGGACTGCCGGCAATCTGCATCTGCAGGATGAAGTGGTGGTGACCAGCACTTCCGGGGCCCGGCTGACCACGGATTCGCTGGACTGGGACCGTAAAAACCAGCTGGTGACCACGCCGGACAAAGTCAACATTACCCGGGAAGACATGGTGATCACCGGCCAGGGTGCGCAGGGATTTCCCGACCTGAATAAAGTCAATCTGAATAAGAACGTCCAGGTGGATATCGGCGCTTCCGCCGCAAACAAAACGCAGCAGCAGAAAGAGCGGATTACCATTACCTGCGACGGTTCTCTGCAGATCGATTACGAAAAGAACCTGGCCACTTTCAACACCAATGTGCAGGTGCAGACCAGGGATGCGCTGATGAAAAGCGACAGCATGGAAGTCTATTTTGTTCCGGAAAAGGATTCTACTGCGCCCGAGAGCGCGAGTTTGAGCGCAGCCGCGGCGCAGTCGAGGATCGATAAGATTATCGCCCGCGGCAACGTCAGTATCACCCAGGGCGAGAATGTTTCTTACAGCGAGGAAGCGGTCTATTCGGCCCAGGAACGCCGGATACTGCTGCAGGGCAGGCCGAAGGTGGTTTTTTATACTGCGGAGGGGTTGCATGCACCTGCTGGAAATTAAAGGTATATCTAAATCGTATAACGGGCGGGAGGTGGTCAAGTCCGTGGATATGCTGGTCAAGCGCGGGGAGATCTGCGGTTTGCTCGGTCCCAACGGCGCGGGAAAGACCACCACCTTCTACATGGTCGTCGGCATTATCGCCGCCGACCGGGGGAAGATCATTTTCGACAATCAGGATATTACCGGCTTGCCTATCCATGAACGCTCGCATTACGGCATCGGTTATCTTTCCCAGGAACCCTCGATTTTTCGCAAGATGACCGTGGCGGAGAATATCATGGCGATCCTGGAGACCGTGCCGATCAGCCGCACCGAGCGCAAGCGCAGGCTGTCGGCATTGCTGGAGGAGCTCAAGATCGCGCATCTGGCGAAGCACAAGGCGTTTACCCTTTCCGGGGGCGAGCGCCGGCGGCTGGAGATTACCCGCGCGCTGGTGACCAATCCGTCGTTTATCCTGCTGGACGAGCCGTTCTCCGGCATCGATCCGATTATCGTCGGCGAGGCGCAGGATATTATCAAAGATTTGAAACGCAAAGGTCTGGGGATACTGCTCACCGACCACAATGTCCGCGAGACGCTGTCCATTACCGACCGGGCGTATCTTATCGCGGACGGCAAGATTTTGATTTCCGGGACTGCGGAGGAGTTGATCAATAATCCGCGCGCCCGGCAGATTTATCTGGGCGAGAAGTTCAGCATGTAAACAAACAAGCATCTCACGGATTACACGCGCATCTAAACAATAGATCGGGTTGTAGCAGTGAGGGCGTCACAAAGGGGAATGGAATGAAAACAGCAGTGAAGAAGATCGACGCAGTTAAACGGGAAATGACCGTGGAGGTTACCGGCGACGTGGTAAAGACCAAATTCGAAGAGGTCTTCAAGAAGATCGGCCAGGAAGCCCGGGTCAAGGGATTCAGGCCGGGACACGCGCCCAGGGATATCCTGGAGAAGAATTTTTCCTCGGTGGCTCACGAGCAGGTTTTGAGAGAGCTGATCCCGCACGTTTATCAGCAGGCGCTGGAGCAGGAGAAACTTGATGCGGTGGATATGCCCGAGATATCGGAAGTGAAGCTGGAGCGGGACGCGCTGGTGTTCAAGGCCGTAGTGGAAGTCCATCCGGAAATAACCGTTCCCGGCTACAAAGGAATAAAGCTGGAGTATAAACCGGTGCAGATCGGCGCGGACGAAGTCAAGCGCAGTCTGGATTCGGTGAAAGAATCGCGCAAGATCGAGAAGATGGACGATGTTTTCGCCCAGACGCTGGGATATCCCACGCTGGTTGAGCTGGAGAAGACCGTTGAGCGGCAACTCGCCGTGCAGAAAGATAACGGCCAGCGGCAGCAGCTGGAGAATACGATCATCGAACACATCCTCAAGGGGCAGGATTTCAAGCTGCCGCAGGCGCTGGTGAGCAAGCAACTGGAAGATATGCTCCGTCAGGCAAAAGTCGATCTGGCTTTGCGCGGCGTGCCCAAGGACAAAATCGAAGCCGAGGAAAAAAATCTGGCCAAAGAGATGGAACCGCAGGCGCAGAAACAGGTTAGGATCTACCTGATCCTGGCCTCGATCGCGCGGAAGGAAAACATTACGGTAGACGAGCACATGCCGCGGGCGGTAATGGAATTCCTGTTCCGCTCGGCGCAGTGGGTGATCAAGGAAGCGTAAACCAAACGGGAGGGAGAATGAACGAGAAAATGCAGCTGTTGATACCGATGGTAGTCGAACAGAACGCCAAGGGGTACGAACGCGCCTATGATATTTACTCCCGGCTGTTGAAAGACCGGATCATTTTTATCGGGACCGCGATCGACGATACGGTGGCAAATCTGGTGATCGCGCAGCTTCTTTTCCTGCAGACCGAGGACAGCGCCAAGGATATCAACGTTTATATCAATTCTCCCGGAGGATCGGTGACCGCAGGGCTGGCTATCTATGACACCATGCAATTCGTCAAACCGGACGTAGCCACCTATTGCGTGGGTCAGGCTGCCAGCATGGGCGCGGTGTTGCTGTGCGCCGGCACCAAAGGCAAACGGTTCTCTCTGCCGAATTCCCGGGTGATGATTCATCAGCCGTGGGGCGGCGTGCAGGGCGCAGCCGAGGATATTTCCCGTCAGGCCACCGAGATCCTCAAAATGCGCGATAGATTGAACCATCTGTTGTCCGCGCATAGCGGCCAGCCGCTGGAACGTATTCAGAAGGATACTGACCGGGATTATTTCATGTCCGCTACCGAAGCCAAGGACTATGGTCTTATCGACCAGGTCTTTGTTGGAAAACAGGCGAAATAGCCGCAAAAGAAAGGAAACCACCATGAAGAAGAATTATCTCCTGACCCCCGGGCCCACTCCGTTGCCGCCGCAGGTTTGCGAATCTCTGTCCCGGCCGATCATTCATCACCGCACGCCGCAGTTCCAGGATATCCTGAAGGAAGCGCATGAAGGACTCAAATATGTCTTTCAGACCAAGAACGAAGTCTTTATCCTGACTTCATCAGGTACCGGCGGGATGGAATCGGCAGTGATCAACTTTCTCTCTCCCGGAGATAACGTGATCGTGGTGGAAGCGGGAAAATTCGGCGAACGCTGGACCGAGATCTGCAACGCCTACGGCATTAATTGCGAAGTGATCAAGGTGGAATGGGGAAAAGCGGTTGATCCGCTGGTCATCGCGGCTACCCTCAAAGCCGGCAAGGGCACGTTCAAAGCGGTATTCACCACTCTGTGCGAGACGTCCACCGGCGTGGCCACGGATATCAAAGCCATCGGTCAGGTGGTCAAGGACAGCGAGGCGATCCTGGTGGTGGATGCGATCAGCGGCCTGGGCGCGATCGACTTGAAAGCGGATGAGTGGTTCTGCGACGTGGTGGTTTCGGGCTCGCAGAAAGGATTGATGCTTCCTCCGGGATTAGGTTTTATTTCTGTCGGTCCCAAAGCCTGGAAACTGGCGGAAAGCTCACGCTGCCCGAAATACTATTTCAACCTCAAAGCGGCTAAAAAAGCGTATGCTTCCACGGATACGCCCTGGACTCCGGCTATCGGCCTGGTCATCGCTTTGAACGAGGCCATCCGGATGATGAAAACGGAAAGCCTGGAGAAAATATTTGCCTGGCATAATAAGATGGCCCAGGCAGTGCGGGCTGCGGTCAAAGCGCTGGGGTTGGAATTGTTCGCCCCGGACGCATATTCCGATGTGGTTACCGCAGTTAAGGTTCCGGCCGGCGTTGACGGCGAGAAGCTGGTCAAGACCATGCGCGATACCTACGGGGTAACTATCGCCGGTGGTCAGTCGGAGATGAAAGGCAAGATTTTCCGCTTTGCCCATATGGGGTATATCGGCGAATTTGACGTGATCACCGGTATCTCCTGTCTGGAAAAAGTCCTGGCGCAGATGGGATACAAATTCGAGATGGGTGCGGGCGTAGCCGCGGCTCAAAAGGTGTTCCTGAAATAAGCCTTCTCTGCCTTGACAAAAGAGCCTGTTTGTGCTATCTTTTATTAAGGCAGTAGAATTACTATATTTAGGTAAGAAAGAGTAGCGAAAAAATGCCACGGTTGCTGGTCAATGGCCAGCGATACGTGGTTTTTTTTGTTGGTATAGATATGAGTTTTTAAAACAAGTTAAAAAGGGGGGCGTCACCATGAATCGAGTCAACAGGATGAGTTACCGGATAATCTCGCTAATCGTCAGCTTCTTCTTGGTTTTTGAACAGGCCGGCTTTGCCCAGGTAGCCCCGCAGTTCACTGTTCCGGCTTACCTCAACGGCGCGCTTGCCGCTGACTCGTTCAGACCGGTACAACTGCGTTCTCTGTCCTATGACTCGGTAAAGAATAATTTCGACCTGCTTCTGGACAAAGGCGATGCAAAGGATCTCAAGCCGGTCCAGTTACAGGGAGCCGCCAGACAACTCCTGGAGTTTTTCACTATCGGCATAACCCTGCCGAACAGCGCGTTCTGGGTCAATTTGCGCACGGATAACGCCGGCCAGATCATCGATCCGGCGCTGGAAAGAACCGACCTGGGAAAGATCCTGCTGGAAGCCGACCTGCAGCTCAAGAAAGACCTGGCCGCCTGCACGTCACCCGCAACTGCGGAAGGAAAGAAATACTGGTCCAGGCTCTATGAAAAAGCCGAAACGCTTTTCGGCCAGGAAGACGTGACCATTCCCACGGTTACCCGTCCCTGGATCGTGCCCGCGGAGATCATTATCCGCCAGACCGCAACCAGCGCGTATGTTTACAAGGCCGGCTTGAAAGTCATGCTCGAGCAGGATTATCTCAAAGATTCCGCGAAGTATGCGTTCAGCGATCCCCGTCTCAAACAGCTCAACGATTATTCCACGGCTTTGATCCGGGAACTGATCGTTCCTAAGCTCACCCGCGCGGTCAATTCCGCGAAGCGGTACGCTTCTTTACGCCAGGCCTATTATTCCCTGGTCCTGGCCCAATGGTTCAAAGAGCAGTTCAAGGGCGCGTCAAGCGCTTATGCGGCGCGCATCAATACGGCGAATCTCGCCGGGCTGACCTCTAAGACCGCCTGGTCCAAAGATACGTATTTTAACGCGTACAAACAGTCGTTCGCCAGGGGCGAATACACCATGCAGGAAACCGTGCGCGGCCGTTTTGGCCTGACCGTGCGCCGTTACTGCAGCGGCGGCGTAGTGCCGGTGGCCGCGGATCCCCGCGGGATCAAGACCATTTTCGAAGGAAGCCGTAATCCGGTTCCCCTGGGAGCCAATCAGGTGACAGTGTCGGTGTCCGGAGACACCGGCGCCGCCGTGCAGTCGCAGCCGGGAGCGGATGATCCCGACGGCGGTAAAAACGCTCAACTTGAGAAACCCCGCAAAGCCGCGTTTGAAGAAGAATTGGATAAAATCTGGCCGCAGGAATACAGCGGAAAAAAGTACAGCGCAAGAACCATACCCTCAAGGAAAGAAATAGGCCGGTTCCTCATCCAGTACAATCCGGAAAGGATCAACAAGTCAAGACCGGCTTCGGATAAAGAGAGAACGAGCATTCCTGCCCCGGACAAAACAACCAGATTTACCGCAAACAGAGATAACCGGGCCAACCGTCAATTTTTGAAAAATCAAGTGGTAGCCGGGATCCCGGTGGAAGTATTCACCCAGCCCATTCCGTTAGGCAAAGGGCATATTATCATCTTGCCCGGCGAATCGCCGGAAATAGACAGGGTCCAGCCGCAGATATTGAATGCCGAAGCGATCAAGGTCGCGCTTACCCTGGTGGAGAATTCCCTCTTCGGCGAGCATTTCAAGGTCGGATTTAACAGTTGGGGCGCGCACGGTTCAGTCAATCATTTGCATCTTCAGGCTTTATTCTATGAGAATGCGCAAGGCCAGGCCGCGCCGTTGCCTATAGAGCAGGTTGCTCTGGGCAAACCGGAGAGGCGGTTGAACAGCGCAGCGTTGTATTTCTTTAAAGATAACGGTTATCCCGTTAAAGGTTTTGTGGTGGAAGGCGATCGAGTCAGCGATATTATCCCTCTGGCGGACAGCATCATCGCCTCTATCTACGCTCGCACGGATATCCCGTTCAATGCTTTGTTCACTCAAACAGAACAGGGGAAAATGCGCGTATATGTACTTCCCAATGAAAGCGGCATATATAATCCTGCCAGCGATTTCGGGACAGGAGTGGCTTTCCTGGAGAAAGCGGGAGAGATCGTCTCGATCAAAAAAGACGATTCTGATCCGCAGGATGTTTCTAAGACTTTTTCCAATGCCACCGAGAAGGACTTGTTCGACGAGCTGGCGAAAGTCAGCATTGACCCGGCCGCCTCCACGTATAAATATTATCTTCAAAGAGATATCCTGGAGCGGATTGATCGTATTCCCGCTGTTCCCGACGGCGGGTTGCAGAGCGTGGATTTCCTCACCGATCTGCTGGATATCCAGGACCTTGCTTCCCAGAGATATCTCAAGCTGGTGAGGAAGTTCAAGGGGCTGCTCGACGTCAACGATGTCAACGCGATCTATGACCTGGAAGATACCCTGCGCAAATGGAACGCCGGGGAAAAAGACAAACTGCGCGACAAATATCGGGAATTGAAGCGGCAGGCAGTGTATCAATCCATCACCGCAAATCCGAACAATCCTTTGAACGGTCTGGTTGCTGCTCTGGAAGAACGGCAGCAGAAGAATCTGTTGAGCGAAAAGGAAGTCAAAGAAACCCTGGTGCGGGTGAATGACTGGCTCACCCGTCCCTATTTCCCTTACCTGGTAGCCAAGCTTAAGGATCAGGTCAGCAAAAAAGAGTGGGAAACGCTCACCCAGCAGTTCTACACCGTGATCGATTTCGGCACTGCCGGCAAACGCGGTCAGCAGACCGAAAAGAACAGAGCGTCAGCGGATGTCCTGCCCGGTACGAACATGCTCAATGATTATACCGTCGCCGAATACTCCTATGCTCTGGCGCAATATCAGCTGGCGAATAACCTGCAGGACCGGGGCGCGGTCTTGAGCGGCGATACCCGGATCAAGTCGGCTTTGCCGCGGGTGCACCGGGGCGAGAGCGAACAGGCCTATACCGACCTGGAAGCCGAGATTCTCACCAAGATGGGCATCCAGGTATACCGCTATCCGCAGCCGCGTTCCATCGGACAGGCTGCCTGGACCACGGTGCAGCTTGGCGCCGCTTCGATGGGCTACAATTCCGCCAGCCATAATCTCTGGCACGATAACGGGGTCAAGGCTTCCAATGAATTCGGCGCCCAGCTCTTCGCCAATGAGCGCAGCGGGATCATGGCATACCTCGAAGACGTATTGCCCGAAGATATCGCGGCTGTCCTGGCGAAAGCGCCGGTGGCCGGGAGAGAAAAAATTCTCACCGTTGACGCCGTCAAACTGATCACCGGCGAGACGGTGACGGATATCGACGCCAAATATATCGAAGCCAGCAAAAGCTTTGTGGTGGACGCGTCGCTGGTCAGGAAATTTGCGGACAAAGTCGTTTCGTTCTTCTCCCCGGTGCACGGCTCGGGTCAGTATACCATTCCCGCCATGCTTAAAGGATTGCGTTTCCCGGTGAGGGTTTCGGACATGCAGAAATACCAGGATATCGAATTCCAGTTCCAGACCGTGGCCAAGCCCGATCCGGATTATGAAGCCGAGACCGGCGAACGCACCGTGGATATCGTGATCCGGGAGGCGGAAGCGCTGGAAGCCAAAGGGACCAAGGTCGATTTTGTCTTTGCCACCGATCCCGACGCCGACCGCTCGGTCTATGTGGTCAAGGACAATGAGGGCAACTGGGTCAAGCTCAAGGCTAACGACGTCTGGTCGCTGTTGACCTGGTATATGGCCCGGCAGATGAAAGCCCAGAATCGATTGCCGGCTAACGTGATCAAGACCTGGGTGACCACGGACCTGATCAAAGAGATCGCCGGCGAGCTCGGATTGAACGTCGCCGAACCGTCAGTGGGTTTCAACAAGATCGGAGAAGTAGCGCTCAAAGAGATCGCTTTGCCGGCGCTGGCCAGGAATCACGGCCTGGATGAGAAAGTGCTTTCCGCGATGAAGCCTCTTTCTCTCGAAGGCCTGGCCCAGACCATGAACCTGCCCAGGGAACAGCTGATCCAGGAGATCAATCGGATACTCCGGGAGAACCTGCTGTTGGGTTGCGAGGAGAGCAACGGTTTCTCGCCCGGCGGCCACATCCTGGAAAAAGACGGCGCGGTGGCGGCGGTGATCTTCCACGAAGTAGCCGCGTACGCCAAGTTCCTGGACAGCGTGGTCAAATCCGGCGATTACAACCAGCTCGACGGCCAGGAGATTGTCGCCGAGGTGCTCGATTTCGCCAGGAATAACCCCGGCCGGGAATTGACCGTTTACAATCTGCTGAACATGCTCTACCTGAAATACGGCTATTATGCCACCCAGAACCAGCCGTTCGATTTCGCGGACAGCCCGCAGGGCCGACAGGAGAAAGAGAGCGTGCTGGCGCATTTGAAGAGCCTCAAGGACCGCCTCGATACCGTGCAGTTCGGTTCCCGCCAGGTGAGCAGGATGATGACCGGCGACGAATATATCAATACCCACGGCACGGATATAGTTTTCAACGAAAAAGGCTATCGTTTCGAATTGGTCAGCACCGATCCGCAGCAGAAGTATCCGGATTACGTGACCTTCCGTCCGTCGGGGACCGAAGCCAAGATCCGCATTTACGTTCAAGTCGGCGTGAACAAAAACGAGCTGAACTGGCAAAATCTCGAGCAGAAAAAGCGGGAAGCTGACGCCGCAGCCAGAGAGATCGCCCTGGCTGCCCAGAAGAGCCAGCAGTACGCATTGGACGAGCGGCTGATCCGCGCCAATGCCGCTGCGGGTTTCAGCGCGCCGACCACCCTGTATCAGGCGGTGTTCGATAGCAACCAGCAGCAGGGTTTTGTCCAGTATTTCAAAGGTTACCGCTGGCCGGGAAAGACGATCTTTGCCGGGCTCAAGACCATCGTCGCGGATCTGAAAGTAACCGATAATGCCAAACAGAAGGGCAAGAAGGTCATCGGTAACGGCCTGGGCGTGTTGAGCGTGCTGCGCCAGTACAGCGACAACCTGGCCGAAGGCCTGCAGCTGGCACCCGGCACCTATAATCTACGGGAGCTTCTCTCCAGGCCCGACGCCGTGGCATTTTTGCATAACGTAATCATCACTTCCGGCGGACAGGCCCAGCGCAACGCCAAATACAGCCAGATCGGCAAATGCCTGGCCAAGATACCCATGTCGGATAAGGACCGCCAGGAAGCCCGCTATATTCTCGACGGGTTGATGGATATCGCCATCAATATCGAAAAGAATTACCAGGCGGATGAATTCATGTTCGGGATCATCTACGGCGACGCGTTGATCTCCTTCAATCCGGACAAACTGGCGGCAGCCCTGGCTGATGCTGAAACGCGTAAAGGACTGGCCTGCATGCTGCTCAATCTGGACTATACCACCGCGCCGGATTACGGATTTGCCAAGGTCGACTCTACCAGAACCCGGGTGGAGATGTTCCAGGAAAAATATAACAAGATCAAGCGCGACGACCAGGGAAATATCGTGCTCAAGGAAGAAGAAAAGGCGATCAATGAGCTGGGCAGCGACGAACAAAAATCGTTATTAAAGCAGTTGATAGATACCAAGGATATCGCTTTGCTCGACCGGATCTTCCCCTCGGATGCCGAGCGGAATGCCTTGATGAAATCGTGGCTGCAGTCCAAAGGCTACCTGACCGCCGCCGCCAAGATTTACATGAACCCCGCGTTCTCGGTGATGGGCATTGAAGCGTTCCTGCGCAGCGCATTTCTGGCCGGAGTCACCGACGCAAATGGCGATATCCTGGTAGGCTCCGACGGGAAAGTGATTTTTCAGGCGCAGAGTTACCTTAGCCGGGCTCTCGACGGTGAGATGAAGGATGACAAGATCAATATCGATTATTACGGCAGTATCGTTCCGGCCTTTGCTTCGCAGGCTGCGGCCAACGATATCAGCCAGGCGATCAATGCCAAAGGAAAACTCTATGCCGTGCCCTTCGAAGGTATCTGGTATGATACCGGCGCGATCGTCGGCGAGCGGGAGATCAATACCCAGGAACGTTCGACCCTGGAAGTGGCCGCTACCTTCGATCTGGGCCGTTCAGTACACAGCCGCGCGAGCGTTGCCGGCCAGGCAGCGCCCAATTACGGCATGGATTCCTGGGTGGAGACAGCGGCGGGTTCAGTCGATCCCAAGAGCGTGCAGGCGGATACGTTCGTCAAGGCCGGCACGGTGAAGCTGGGCCGTTTCGCGCAACTCTACAATGTGCTTTTCAAGAACATGCCTTCTTTGGAAGTGCGGGAAGAGTATGTGTTGACGCTGTCCACGCTGGCAAAAGACGGCAAAGAATATATCGTTCCGGTCGTCTGGGACCAGCGCGACGATTTCAAGAAAGGTTATTTCGGGGGAAGGACCGACCCAGGGAAAGCGGACAGCGCGAAGTTGATCGCGACATGGGCCAAATCCTCCGGGCTGGCAGTGGAGAATATCATCGGCGATTACGCCAAAAAAGCCGAGGCTATCGAGGCCAAGCCGGAAAGTGAGCGCGCACTGGCCTGGCGGGATGGCGTGGACCTGTATTCGGCCAAGCTCTTCCCGATTATCAGCGTGGAAAGCTTTAATGCCTGGAATGAAGGCAAGCCGATCGCGAACAGCGATGAAGCCAAGCTGATCAATGAGCTTCCGGAGATCTTGCGTTTCCTGCAGCATCTGACGGACAAAGCGCCGGATGCGTATGTGCAAGCCGTAGCCACCGGCGCTGTCGCTTCCCGCGCGGATACCTATACCAACCAGGCTCCCGTAGCTCTGGTTGCGTTGCGCGAGGATATCGCCAATTTGGTCAAGCAGGCGTTCGGCGATCAAAAGCAGCCGGAAACAACCTCGAACCAGAACCCGCCGGACGATCCGGGCGGTATCGATTTCCGGGCTTTACCGGTGGTTGGACCGTCGGGGATCAAACCCATCCCGGTAACCCCGGCAGCAAGCGTTTTGATCAGCCAGGCGAGCGTCTCCGACCTGGATAAGCAATGGCGCCAGATCCAGCAGCAGATGGCGCAGGGCCCCATGCCGTATGAGCAGCTCAAGACCTATACCGCGGCCTGTTGCCGCAGGCAGGACGCGGCTCAACAGATGCGCGAGCTTCAGGAGTGCATCGCGGCTATCGTGAGCCTGGAAGAAGAGGCGGGAGTGGGCACGTGCGCGGAATTGAAGGAAGTGCTGGCAACCATAGGTTAATCGTATTTGGGTAATCGGCTGATGCACAGAAGGGCGGCTCAAACGAGCCGCCCTTCTTGCTTGGGTGTCGCTGCGCGGATATGAGCGGAGCAGCCGATGAAGGGGAAATTTTTGCTTGCTTAATCGCTGAATCATGAGGTATAATAATATCCTTGTGTGAACTTTCGGTAAGGCCGTACGGCCATTCGTCTGTCTCCCTCTTATATAAGGAGTGCGTATGTTCAAAATCCTGGTCAGCGATTCTTTGTCGGAAGAAGGTTTAAAGATCCTCAACGAGGTAAAAGAATTTCAGGTTGACGTTAAAACCGGAATGAAACCCGAAGAATTAAAAGCAGTTATAAAGGATTACGACGCTTTGCTGGTGCGCAGCGCCACCAAAGCCACCAAAGAGATCATTCAGGCGGCAGACAACCTCAAAGTGATCGGCCGGGCAGGTGTGGGGCTGGATAATGTCGATCTTGCTGCGGCCACCGAGCGGGGCATTGTGGTGATGAACGCTCCGGCAGGGAACACCATCTCTACCTGCGAGCATACCATGAGCATGCTTTTGTCACTGGCCCGCAGCATCCCGCAAGCCAATGCTTCCACCAAAAAAGGCGAATGGAAACGCTCTAAATTCATGGGCATGGAACTATATAAGAAAACGCTGGGCATTATCGGCCTGGGCAGGATCGGCCGGGAAGTCGCCCGCCGCGCCGCTTCTTTCGGGATGAAGATAAAAGGGTATGACCCGTTCCTCTCCAGGGATCTGGCCAATACGCTGGGCATTGAAGTGGTGGAACTCGACGATCTGCTTAAGGAAGCGGATTTCATCACCGTGCACGTCCCGCTGACCGACGACACCAATCATATGATTTCTGACAAGCAGTTTGCCCTGATGAAAAAAGGCGTGCGCGTGCTTAACTGCGCCCGCGGCGGTATTATCGACGAACAAGCTCTGATCAAGGCGGTTAAGGAAGGCAAGGTCGCCGGAGCAGCGCTGGATGTTTTCGAAACCGAACCCCCTGATCCCGCGAACGAGTTGCTTAAACTGGATACTGTGATCGTGACCTGCCATCTGGGCGCTTCTACGGAGGAAGCCCAGGTCAATGTGGCTATCGAAATCGCCGAGTGCGCGAAAGATTTTCTTCTGGGTAAAGGCATACGCAATGCCGCCAATTATCCGAATATCGATCCCGAATTATACAAAATACTCCAGCCGTATATCGTAATGGCGGAAAAGCTGGGCAGCTTCGGAGCCCAGATGATTGAAGGCCGGCTGGAAGAAGTCGAGATCCAGATCAGCGGCGATATCGCCAAATACAATACCACTTCTTTATCCATGGCCCTGGTCAGGGGCATGCTTATGCCGGTGCTCAAAGAAGCGGTCAATTATATCAACGCCATGCCGCTGGCGCGCAGCCGCGGTATTCAGATCAAAGAGACCAAGGTCGGCGCTGCGCCGGATTTCGTCAACCTGGTCACCCTGACGTTAAAGACGGATAAGGAAACCCGGACCTGCGCCGCGACCCTTTCTCCCAAGCGCGAACCGCGTATCGCCAAGATCGACGATTTTTACGTCGAGGCTGCTCCGGAAGGGTATCTGCTGGTGATGAAGAACTGGGACAAGCCCGGTATTATCGGCAACGTGGGCACGCTGATGGGCCAGAATAAAATCAATATCGCGGCCATGGTCTTCGGCCGGAAGATCCAGGGCGACATCGCCGTCAGCATTTTGAATGTGGACAGCCCGATTTCTCCTGAACTGATCGAAAAACTCAAAAAAATAGAAAACATTCTGGCAGTCAGATTGGTCAAGCTTTAAAGGAGTGTCGATGGTCTGCCGGTTCTTCAAAATTCATGGTTTGTCGATTGCCGTGGCGCTGCTGGTTGCCGGGTTAGCCGGCGGCACCGCCGTGCGCGCGCAGGAGGTAACGTTGCTTTATTCCGGCGAGACGCACGCCATGCTCTATCCCTGCAATTGCCCCATCGAGCCTGATGGCGGGGTGAGTCGCCGGGCGACACTGATCAAACAGATCCGGGCAGGTACGCCCAATGTGCTGCTGGTGGATTCCGGAGCTTTTTTCGCCGGCGGCGCGATGGATGAGTATTCGGTGAATATCGCGCTCGACGAACAGCGCACCGCACTGCAGCTTAAGGCCATGGAGATGATGGGATATGACGCCGCAGCTATCGGCGATGAGGAGTTCTTTTTCGGACGCGAGAAGCTGCAGCAGGCGGTCGCACAGACCCGGATCCCGTTTTTGTCCTGTAACAGCCAGGATAAGAGTTTTAAACCGTTTGTGATCAGGGAACTCGGCGGCGTCAAGATCGGCATTATCGGCGTGACCACCATGCTTGCCGGTCAACGATCCGGCGGCATCGCTTTCAGCGACCCGGCGGAATCGGTAGCCGCGAGCGTTAAAGAGCTCAAGCGGCAGAACGTCAACGCGATCGTCCTGTTGAGCCACCTGGGAGAGCAGGAAGACCGGCAACTGGTGAAGAAAGTCGCCGGCATCGATGTGGTGGTGGTAGGCAACGGCAGAGCGGGAGATGAAGCGTTTGTTACGGAGGCAGAGACGATCCTGCTGCGGGCATCGTGGGAGGGGCGTAAACTCGGCGTGGCCAGGCTGGTGTTCAAACAGAATAAGCTGATCGAGGTTTCCACGCAGGAGAAGAGATTGTCCGACAAGATCCCCGATGATAAAGATGTGGTCGCGCTCCTGCCGGCGTGTTTCAGCGACAAGAATTGTTCTACCGGCGCCCGGATCGGCATATGTCAGGAGCCCGGCAGTCCGGCTGCCCGATGTCTCTTCCCCGAAGCGATAAAAGTCCCGTTATTGATCATTACCGCGCAGGAGTGCCGGACCTGCGATACGCAGCGGGCCGTGGATTCGTTCAAACGCAGATTCCCCGGGCTGTCGGTTACCACGTTGAATTATACCGATAAGAAAGCCGCCAGGCTCATCAAGGATTTCGGAATAACCACGCTGCCGGTGTACCTGTTCGGCAAGGAAGTGGAAAAGGATGCGCGTTTTTCGGATTTCAAGGTCCGCATGGAAGCGCGGGGCGACTATTACCTGCTTGCTCCCCAATTCGGCGGGATCGGATATTATCTTAACCGTCAGCAGCGCCCCGGCGCTTTCGATTTTTTCATCAGCCTGTTTGATCCCAACGCGCCCGCTCTGCTGGAAGTCCTGGCGGAATTCCGCCCGGAGATCCATTTCCCCATTCAGGCGAAAGATGCGGGATTCAGCGCCAAAAAGGGACCGGCTGAAGTTGAAGAAGCGTTGCGCAGCCTGTGCGTGAAGAAGCAGTACCCGGCGCAGTATCTGAAGTATGTCCGTTGCCGCGCGAAAAACTGCGAAAGCGCCTGGTGGGAAGATTGTCTTTCTGATTTCGATCCCGCCCCGGTCAAGAAATGCGCCCAGGGTGCGCAAGGTCAGGAGTTGTTGCGGGAACATATCCGCATGGGTACGGAGCTGGGGATCGCCGATGGCCCGGCGTATCTGCTGAACAACCAGGAAATATTCAGCTCGGCGCGCGTTCCCAGAAAAGAAGAGATCAGGAAGATACTCTACGGTAAATAACATCGGGGGGAAACCATGAATAAAAAGCCAAAAATTTATCTTATCGACGTTACCAATCGCGACGGCGTTCAGACGTCGCGCATCTGTCTTTCAAAATTGCAGAAGACGATGCTCAATCTGTACTTGAACGAGATGGGCATTTTTCAGTCGGAGTTCGGATTTCCGATTACCCGCCACGAAACGAATTACCTCAATGCCAATCTTGAACTGGCGGAAACCGGCGAACTTTCGCGGATCAGGCTCGGCGGGTGGTTGCGCGCGACCAGGGAAGATGTCAAGACCGCCTACAAGCTTGTGCCGAAGCTCAAGCATTTGAATCTGTCGATCTCGACTTCCGACCAGATGATCATGCATAAATTCAAAGGTAAGCTGGATCACGTGTCGGTGATCAAGGAAATGGCGGAAGCGGTTAAGGAGGCTAAGGATCACGGCGTTGAAGGGTTAGGCGTGAATGCCGAGGATGCCTCCCGTACCCGCCTGGAATACCTGATCGAGTTCGCGGTCGCAGCCAAAGAAGCCGGAGCCGACCGTATCCGTTATTGCGATACGCTGGGATTCGACTCGCCGTTCAGCATCTATGAGCGCATCAAGAAACTGGCGGAAACCGTGCAGTTGCCGATCGAAGTCCACTGCCATAATGATCTGGGGCTGGTAGTTGCCAATTCTGTGTGCGGAGCCATGGCTGCCAATGATGCGGGGTGCGACGCGTACATCAATACCTGCGTCAACGGCATGGGCGAACGCGCCGGCAACGCCGATCTGGTTTCGTGCATCCTGGCGATCCAGTACGGCAGCATGGTTAAGGACCGGTATGCCCTTGATGAGAATGTCAAGCTCAAGCACGCCTGGAAGATCTGCACCTACGCTTCCTACGCTTTCGGCATACCCATCCCGATCAATCAGCCGGGGCTGGGGGCGAACGCTTTTGCGCACGAGTCGGGCATTCATGCCGACGGAGCGCTGAAGGACCGGCGCAATTATGAGCTGTATGATTATGAAGAGCTGGGACGCGGCGAGCCCGAGATCATCGAGACCGGACGCAAGATCACCGTGGGTGAGTATTCGGGGATCAAGGGGTTCCGCAATGTTTACGACAAACTGGAAGTGCCTTTCGGCGACGAAGGGCAAGCCACCCAGATCCTCGAACTGGTCCGCTATGCCAACGTGCACAACCAGAAACCGCTGGTTGACGACGAACTGAAATTCATTGCCCGCAATCCCGAGATAGCGCGCAAGATCTTTACCATGAATCCATAACCGTAAAAGGAAATCGCATCCATGAATACCGTACTGGTGGGAGCTCAATGGGGGGACGAGGGCAAAGGCAAGATCATCGATATCCTGTCCGGCAGGGCGGACTGTATCGTCCGGTATCAGGGCGGCAGCAACGCCGGACACACGGTCGTCGCCGGAGGCAAGGAATTCATCTTTCACCTGATCCCTTCCGGCATCCTGCATAAAGGCACGATCTGTTGTATCGGCAACGGGGTGACGATCGATCCGGCGTCTCTGGTCAAAGAGCTCGACGGTTTGTCCGATTGCAGTATCGGGGTTAACGGCAGGCTGAAGATTTCGTATCTGGCTCACGTGATCATGCCCTATCATAAGGTGCTTGATACGTTACGTGAAGCCAAACGGACGCGGCGCATCGGCACCACCGGCCGGGGCATCGGGCCCTGTTACGCCGATAAGATCAACCGGTGCGGGATCAGGATGGTCGATCTTTTAAACCCGCGGGTCCTCGAAGACAAACTCCGGGATAATCTAAAAGAGAAGAACGAGATCTTCAAAAAGGTTTACGCGCATCCGGGTTTCGGTTTCGAGAGCATGTACCGGCAGTATCTGGGTTTCGGTAAACGGCTGAAACCGTATATGTGCGATACGGTGGTATACCTCAATCGTCTCGTCGAAGAAAACAAAGATATTCTTTTCGAGGGCGCCCAGGGGACTTTTCTGGACATCGATTTCGGCACCTACCCGTTCGTCACCTCTTCTTCGGCTACTTCCGGGGGAGCGTGTATCGGCACCGGGATTTCGCCGGACAAGATCGATAAGGTCATCGGCGTAGCCAAAGCCTATACGACGCGCGTGGGGGAAGGCCCCTTTCCGACGGAATTTAACGCGCGGTTCAGCGAATTCGTGCGCAACAAAGGTAAAGAATTCGGCGCCACTACCGGAAGACCCCGCCGTTGCGGTTGGTTCGACGGCGTCATGATCAAGGAAGCGATCCTGCTTAACGGGATCAAGGAGATCGCGTTGACCAAACTGGATGTCCTTGACGGCCTGCCCGAATTAAAGATCGCCCTGGCTTACCGGTATAAAGGCAAGACTTTTAAAGAACTCCCCAGCGATTTCGAAGTTTTGACCCGGGCTAAACCGATTTATAAAACAGTCAAAGGATGGAACGAAAGTATAGACAAGAAAGGCGGTTACAAGGATTTACCGCGCAATGCACGTAACTATATTTCTGTGCTTGAAGATCTCTGCCGGGTCAAAATGGCGATCATCTCGATCGGTTCTGCCCGGGAAGAGACTATTTTCGTTCCATAGGCACGGCAGGAGCCACAAATAGCTTGACGCAATTAGGCGGTTATGTTATAGTAAGTCGAGTCCCGCAAGAAAGCTATTCCTTTGCATCCGATACCACATTCCTTTCAAAAAAGCACTTCAAACAGGAGGTTGGCAATGCCGAAACATATTGTAAAATATGCCGTTATTGTTCTCATCAGTTTTTTCTCTGCGGGCTGCATGGTTTATTTCCAGGGCGGACGCAGGTCGGACGTGGAAAAGATCGACGAACTCTCCCAGCGCGTTGATGAATTGAGCCAGGCCAAGAGGATTCTCGAGGAACGTTTATCGGGAGAGATCAAGGATCAGACCGTCAAGTTGAACATGATGGATAAAGGGCTGGTCATTACGTTTGTCGCCGATATCATGTTCGATTCCGGAAAAGCCGCGCTGCGCCAGGAAGCATATTCCAGCCTGGATAAGGTCGCCCGGGTTTTGAATGAGAATGTCCCGGATCTGAACATCGGTATCGAGGGGCATACGGATAATCAGCCGATCACCGTTTCCGGCTGGAAGTCCAACTGGGAATTGTCGGTAGCGCGCGCTTTAAGCGTGCTGCATTATCTCCAGGATGAGCGCAAGGTTTCCGCGCAGCGCCTGACCGCTATCGGCCACGGCGAACATGTTCCGGTCGCGGATAACGGCTCCAGGGAAGGCCGGCAATTGAATCGGCGCGTCGAGATCGTGATCATGCCGAAGTTGCCTAAAGTCAAGGAAGGCGCCATTGCGCCTAAGAAATCGGAAGGGTCAGCGTATTACAAATAGTCCGGGTTTTTCTGGGTAAGGCAAGAGGAGGGAGTAGTGGTGAGCGATATGCTTAAAAACAGGCTGGTGATCATTCTGGGGTTATGCAACGTTATTTTCCTGCTGGTGGCGTTCAGTTCCTGCAATAACGCTTTGAAGTACCGGGCGGTCAGGGATAAGGAAGCTGCGTTGCGTCTCGAGGCGGAAGAAAAGATCAACGTGACTGAACGCGATAAGACGACCGCTGAAGACAAAGCCACCAAGATCTCCCAGGATCTGGAGAAGGAACGTTCCGGCCGGCAAGCGGCTGAAGGCGCGTTGATGCAGGAGAAGATGATAAACGACAGCTTGAGAAAAGAGCTGGAAAAACTAACCAAGCTTAAAGATGCACTGGAAGAAGATCTGAAGCAGGCGCTGGTCACCGGGAAGGTCGAGAAATCCAAGAAGTAACATTGGAATGTTTTTGTACGTGGTGTAAAGGGGGTGGTCTGGCATGGTCATAAACAAGATCAAAAACAGTGTTAAGAAAATGCTGCGGCCGGCGGGAAAAGCCAAAGCGGTAAAAACGGTCAGACAGAAAGTCGCCGCGTCCAGGGTCACAGCCAAAAAAACGCTTAAATCCCGGCCCGCCCCGGTAGTGTCTGCGCCGGAAGCCAAACGAGAGGTCGTACTCGGCATCAATGAGGTGGCGATCGAGAAGACAAAATTCTCGCACCCGCAGGTGCGCAAAGTTCAGCGCGTCATGCCTTCGGAGCTTCCCTATGGCTACGGCAAAGACAAGATGGTGCTGCAGGTGCGCGATCCCTGGTGGTTGCAGACGTACTGGGAAGTCGCCGCCGGCACCTGGAATACGCTTAAGGACAAACTGAAAGAGATGTTCTTCAATGCCAAAAAAGTCCTGCGCGTTTATGACGTCAGTCACATACATTTCAACGGCAAGAACGCTCACCGGCATTTTGACATTGAAGTCAGCCACGAAGCCTCCAGCTGGTATATCGATGTCGGCGGTCCGGGCCGGTCATGGTGCGTCGATTACGGGCTTAAACTTCCTAACGGTGAATTCATCACCATCCTGCGCTCCAATACCGTCAATACCCCGTTGGACGGTCCTTCCTGGGTTACCGATGAGGAATGGATGATACCCGAAGAAATCTTCGGGCGCCTCTACGGCATGGGGTTTGGATTCGGAAAGTCATCGCCCGTAGGCAAAGGCTGGCAGGAGCGTTTCAAACACGCGTTGTTCTCCGGCGTGCTCGCTTCTCCCGGCATTACCTCTGCCGGCAGTCCGGTAAAGTTGCCCAGAGGCAAAGGCAGACAGTTCTGGCTGGTGGTTGACTGCGAATTGATCGTGTACGGCGCAACCGAGCCGGATGCCAGTGTCACTGTCCAGGGCAAACCGATCAAACTGCGCCCGGACGGCACGTTTACGTTGCGCTTTGCGCTACCCGACGGAAAACAGGTTATTCCCGTCAAGGCCGTGTCTGCCGATGAACTGGAAGAACGTACGATTACGCCGATAGTGTCCAGGGAAACAAAATCCAGCCAGGTACTTAAGGAGATGGCTGCAACCTAAACCTTTCCCGAAAACAATTCAGCGCATCGGGACCCCGCCGAGCCTACACCTATACGTTTGCGGGTAAGATGAGAATCGACACAAAATGAATAAAGGATATCTTTGTCTTGTCCTCCACAGCCATCTGCCGTTTGTCCGCCATCCGGAACACGAGGACTTCCTCGAAGAAGACTGGTTGTATGAAGCGATTACCGAGACGTATATTCCGCTCCTGTGGGTATTCGAGAAACTGGTTGAGGACAAAATAGACTTTCGCGTTACCATGTCCCTGACCCCTACCCTGATCTCGATGCTCACCGATCCGCTGCTCCAGGAACGGTACTCCAAGCATATCAATAAACTCATTGAACTGTCGCATAGAGAGATCGAGCGCACCTCCTGGCAGCCGGAATTCCAGCATCTGGCGATCATGTACTTGAACCTGTTCTGCCGGGCGCGGGATACCTTTGAACATCATCGCCGCAACCTGGTGCTGGGGTTCAAGCGTTTGCAGGACCTGGGAAAGCTCGAGATCATTACCTGCGGCGCGACTCACGGGTATTTCCCCTTGATGGATGTGCATAAGGAATCGGTGAGGGCGCAACTTAAAGTCGCGGTCGATCATTACGAAAGAAATCTCGGCAGAAAACCTCGGGGGATATGGCTGCCGGAATGCGGTTATGTTCCCGGTCACGATGAACTTCTGCGGGAAGCAGGGCTGAAATTCTTCTTCACCGATTCTCACGGCGTGCTGCACGGTCACCCGCGCCCGAAATACGGCGTATTCGCTCCGGTCTATTGTAAGAATACCGGCGTGGCCTGTTTCAGCAGAGACCTGGAGTCTTCCAAGCAGGTCTGGTCTTCGATTGAAGGATACCCGGGCGATTATAATTACCGGGAGTTCTACCGCGATATCGGGTTTGATCTGGAATACGATTATATCAGGCCGTACATCCATCCCGATGGCGTGCGCATCAACACGGGGATCAAATATTACCGGATTACCGGACCCGCCGATCAGAAAGAGGCGTATAACCCGCACGGGGCGCGCGAAACCGCGGCTTCTCACGCCGGGAACTTCCTCTTCAATCGCCAGAAGCAGGTGGAATATCTCTATGATTTCATGGGCAAGAAGCCGATGATCGTTTCCCCGTATGACGCGGAATTATACGGTCATTGGTGGTTTGAAGGACCGCAATGGCTGGATTTTCTCATTCGCAAGATCTCCTGCGATCAGGATACCATCCGCATGATAACCCCTTCCGAATATCTGGCGGAAAACCCGCGCAATCAGGTGATCACTCCCTCGATGTCGAGCTGGGGATGGAAAGGCTACAGCGAGATGTGGCTGCAGGGTTCCAATGACTGGATATACCGCCATCTCCACGAAGGGTCTGAACGGATGACCGAACTGGTCCACCAGTATCCGCATGCCGGAGGGCTGGCGCAGCGGGCATTGAATCAGGCTCTGCGGGAATTATTGCTTGCTCAAAGTTCGGATTGGGCGTTCATTCTGGGAACCGGAACGCATACGTCGTACGCGGTTCGCAGGACCAAAGACCATCTTTTACGTTTTAACCGAATCTATGAGGATATCCGGGCCAACAACATCGACGAAGAGTGGTTGGCGGACATCGAGTCTAAAGATAATCTCTTCCCCGACATAGATTACCGGGTCCACCAGTAACAGCATGTCAATCCTTCGCACGACCAGAGGATTGATCCAGCCGCAGTCGCGGACGTCCGCCTGATCCAGAGAAGGTAAAGACAGCGTTAGGATCGTATGGCAGAAAGGCGAATTCCGCACCATATCGCGATTATCATGGATGGCAATGGCCGCTGGGCGCAGCAGAGACACCTGCCGCGCACGATGGGCCATAGTCAGGGCGCCAAACGCGTTAAAGAAGTGGTCAAAGCGGCCAGTGATTACGGCGTCAAGGCGCTGACGCTGTTCGCTTTTTCCAGCGAGAACTGGTCCCGTCCGGCAGCGGAGATCAGGATGCTGATGCGTTATTTCAGCTCGTATCTTGATCGCGAGCTCAATGATCTGCATAAGCGCAATATCGTTTTCCGGGTGATCGGCAGAGAGCATCCTTTGCCTGCGGCATTGATCAAAAAGATCCGCGCGGCGGAAGAGCGAACCCGGGCCAATACCGGCCTGATATTCGTGCTGGCGATCAATTATGGCGCGCGCCAGGAACTGGTTGACGCGTGCCGGCAGGTCTGCGCGGAGGTGCAGCAGGGGGCGCTCTCCTGTCAGGATATTGACGAGAAAACCGTGGCCCGGCGGCTGTATACCCATGATCTGCCGGATCCCGATCTATTGATCCGGACCAGCGGCGAGCAGCGCATCAGCAATTTTCTGCTCTGGCAGCTTTCTTATGCGGAGTTCTATTTCCCGCAGAAATTATGGCCGGATTTCACCAGAGACGATCTTGCGGAGGCGATCGAGGTATTCGCTCAACGCCGCAGGCGTTTTGGAGGCATTGACGTTCCCAGCGATGGAAAATAATCTGTTGAAACGCATAGTCAGTTCTTTTGTCCTGGTTGCGCTGTGTTATCTGGCGATTGTCGTCCCGCAGCTTTTTTTTATCGTTATCCTGGCCGTTACCGTCCTGGGATTGTATGAATTCTTCACCATGCTGGAAAAGAAGGGGATCAGCATCTTCAAGTATGTCGGCATCGGCATGGGAACGATGATCCCGTTATCGATCATGTTCCGTTTCGAGCCGACGCGCAAGTGGGAACTGTTCTTTATCGTAGCGGCGTTGTTGATACTGATGATGATGCAGTTCCAGCGGCGGCAGAATTCCGGGGTCATCGTGGGGATCTCGACCACGATTTTCGGCATACTGTATGTTTCCTGGTTCTTCAGCTTCCTGATCAAAATCCGCCAGCTGGACAACGGCATGGGCATGGTCATCGCGCTTTTGGCCATCACCAAGGGCGGGGATATCGGCGCGTACCTGGTTGGTATGCGCTACGGCAAAACCCCTTTCATCCCCCGGATCAGTCCGAAGAAAACCGTGGAAGGCGCGGTAGGAGGCCTGCTCTTCAGTATTGCCGGCGCCTGGATATGCAAGCCGTTTTTTGCCGAAACCTATTCTTTCCTGCATCTGGCAGCGCTGGGCGCAGTGATCGGAGCGCTCGCGCAACTGGGAGATCTCTCTGAATCACTGATGAAGCGCGATTGCGGGATCAAAGATTCGGCCGCGATAATTCCCGGTATCGGCGGAGTGCTCGATCTCATTGACAGCCTGCTGTTTACCGCCCCGGTATTTTATTTTTACATAGCCTTGAAGACTTTTTCTTTTTAGTATGGCTACCTTTAAACGTATAGCTGTTTTCGGCTCAAGCGGTTCGATCGGTTGCAATGCGCTTGAAGTTATCCGCCGGTATCCGGCGCGTTTCAAAGCGCAGGCTTTATGCGTGAATTCCCAGATCGATATCCTGCGCGCACAGATGGGCGCGCTTCGTCCGGCGCTTGTCTGCGTAACGGACCGGTCTGCGGCGCGGCGGTTACGTTCGGCTCCGGGCAAAAAAGCCGGCAGCGTAAAGGTGTTGTCCGGGTACGAAGGCATGGAGGCGCTGTGCGCGGATCGGAGTATCGATCATGTTTTGATCGCGATCAGCGGGGCCGCAGCTTTGTCCGTACTGCTGAAGGCTATCGAGCACGGCAAAGAAGTTTCCCTGGCGAACAAAGAAGCGCTGGTGATGGCCGGGCCGATCATTATGGCTGCTGCCCGCCGGCACAAGGTGATCATCCGCCCTATCGACAGCGAACAGTCGGCGATCTGGCAGTGTCTTAACGGCGCGCAGGATACGCAGGTCAAAGCTGTGTATCTAACCGCTTCCGGAGGCCCGTTCCGCGGATGGACGAAAAAGCAGTTGAGCCACATAACTCTCGCTCAGGCTTTGAAGCATCCGCGCTGGAAGATGGGCAGGAAGATCACCGTTGATTCCGCAACCCTGATGAATAAAGGTCTGGAGATTCTTGAGGCGATCGCGTTATTCAACCTGCGGCCGGAACAGGTGCGGGTCGTCGTGCATCCCCAGTCAGTCATACATTCCATGGTGGAATTCGTGGACGGGGCGATTATGGCCCAGCTTTCCGTTCCGGATATGCGCATTCCCATCCAGTACGCTTTATCGTATCCCGAGCGGTTGCGGGGCGTCTGTCCGCCGGTAGATTTCGTCGACCTGCGCGCTTTAAGCTTTGAAACGCCGGATAGCGAACGTTTTCCCAGCCTGCTGCTGGCGTACGAAGCTGCCCGGCGGGGGGGCACGCTGCCGTGCGTTCTGAACGCCGCCAACGAACGCGCGGTAGAAGCTTTTTTACATGAAGAAATCGGCTTCAGCGCTATCGCTGAACTGGTGGCCCGGGTGATGCGTAAGCATCGGACGGTCGATCAGCCGTCGTTGAACGATATTCTTGAGGCGGATTCCTGGGCCCGCGCTGCGGCAGAGAAACTTTTATCCGGTACCGTCAAACCATCGAGGCGCTGACTATGATGATCGCTGGCATTATCAAATTTCTCTTCGTTCTGACCGTCATGGTGATTGTGCACGAGCTCGGTCATTTTATCGCCGCGCGCAAAACCGGCGTCAGGGTAGAAACGTTTTCCATCGGTTTCGGCAAAAAGCTTTTCCGGCGCAAGGGTAAAGAAACGGAATTCGCCGTCTCGGCCATACCCCTGGGCGGCTATGTGACCATGGCCGGCGATACGCTGGATAATTATCAGGGTAAGCCCGACGAGTTCTTCGCCAAGCCGGCCAGTAAACGGTTTGCGATAGTGGTCTGCGGTCCGGTGATGAATTACCTGCTGGGGATACTGCTTTTCTGGATGATCTTCTTCTTCGGTTACCCGGTGCTGACCACCAAAGTCGGCGGCCTGGTGGAAGGAAAAGGCGCGCAGCGGGCAGGGATCCAGGCGGGCGATACCATCACCGCCGTCGAGAACGTCAGGGTGCAGTACTGGGATGATATGGTCGGGGCCATCCGCTCCAGACAGGATCAGGATAGTCTGAAGATCACTCTGGTGCGCGCCGGCCAGGAAATGACGTATGAGGTGCAACTGGTTCAGGAGACGTTGCCGGATGCGCTGAAACAGAAACGCAAAGTCGGATTGATCGGGATACGGCCTGATTTTGAGACTACGGTGGTGATGAAGCACGGTTTCTGGCAATCGTTGCCTCTGGGTATCGGGAAAACCTGGGAGCTGACCACCCTGACCTATAAAGCGTTCTGGTATATCATTACCCGCAAGATCGACGCGCGGGAATCCGTGACCGGCCCGGTAGGCATCTGGGAGCTGATCTCGCGGACCAAAACCCTCAATGAAATCATGGTGCTGATGGCGGTGTTAAGCATCAGTCTGGCGATTTTCAATCTTTTGCCGGTCCCGCCGCTCGACGGCGGCCATATTCTGTTTATGATCATCGAGAAACTGCGCGGTAAACCGCTGGATAAGAAGACCGACGAGATCGTTGGCCGCATCGGCTGGGGATTGTTTGTGCTTCTGGGCGTGGCGGTCTTTGTGAACGATCTGATCCGGCTGGGCGTGGTGCAGAAAGCCGCGGTCCTGATGCAAAAGATCGTCGGAAGGTTTATACACTAACCATGACAGTGATTAAAAGACACAGAACGCGGGTGGTAAAGATAGGCGCGGTGCGCATCGGTGGGGCTTTCCCCGTAGCCATCCAGTCGATGGCCAAAACAAAAACCGCTGCGGTCGAGCGGACCGTTGCCCAGATCAAGCGTTTGGCGGCGGCCGGTTGCGAGATCATTCGCGTCGCGGTCAAGGATGAGGCGGATGCCCGCGCTATCGCTGCGATCAAACGACAGATACGTATCCCCCTGGTGGCGGATATCCATTTTGACTGGCGCCTGGCCATTCGCGCTGTCGACAGCGGGGCGGATAAGATCCGGTTGAATCCGGGCAATATCTTCAAAAGCAAACAGGTGCGCGAAGTGGTGGCAGCGGCTCAACAGGCGCGCATTCCTATACGGGTAGGATTGAATTCCGGCTCGGTACGAGGCGCCGGAGATCCGGTCCGGCGCATGGTGGATAGCGCGCTGGTCTATACCCGGGCCATCGAGCGGATGAATTTCGATAACCTGGTGGTTTCTCTGAAGGCGTCCGACGCCGCCGGAACGGTCAGGGCTTATCGGGAATTCAGCCGGCACACCAGCTATCCGCTGCATCTGGGGGTGACGGCTACCGGTTTACCGGCGGAAGGGGTTATTAAATCCAGCGTGGCTATCGGCGCGCTGCTGCTGGACGGCATCGGAGATACCATCCGGATATCGCTCACCGATACGCCGGAGAAAGAAATTCAGTCGGCCCGGACATTGCTCCAGGCGCTGGGCGTGCGCCATTTCCAGCACCGGATCATCAGCTGTCCGACCTGCGGCAGATGCGAAGTGAATCTGATCAAGGTGGTCAATCAGCTTCAGCAGGCTCTGGCAGACAGACCTCTGGCCGGCCGCGCGCCGTTAAAGGTTGCGGTGATGGGCTGCGTGGTCAACGGTCCGGGAGAATCGAGAGAAGCGGATATCGGTATCGCTTTCGGTAAAAAAGAAGGATTGCTTTTCAAAAAAGGCAAACCCATTCGAAAAATTCCCGTGGATAACTGCGTGAAAGTGCTGTTGCGGGAAATGAACCTGTAAACAATAGAGGCGAGAACATGTATTGGTCAAAAGGATTCATTCCTACGCTCAAAGAAGTGCCCGGTGAAGCCGAATCTATCAGCCATCAACTGATGCTGCGCGCGGGATTGATCCGCATGCTTATGGCCGGGGCGTACTCGTATCTTCCTTTCGGCTTGCGGGCGCTGAACAATATTCAAACTATCATCCGGCAGGAGATGAACGCCGCAGGCGCCAACGAACTGCTCTTGCCGGCTCTGCAGCCGCTTGAACTCTGGTCCAGGACCGGGCGAGACAAAACCATCGGGGAGGTGATGATCCGGTTTACCGACCGGCGGGGAAGGAACATTTGTCTGGGACCGACCCACGAAGAAGTGATCACCGATCTGGTGGCTAATCATGTTTCTTCCTACAAACAGCTGCCGCTGGTGCTCTATCAGATCCAGACCAAGTTCCGCGACGAGATCCGGCCGCGTTTCGGCCTGGTGCGTTGCTGCGAGTTCATCATGAAAGACGCCTATAGTTTCGATCAGGATGAAGCCGGCCTGGATAAGAATTACAACTGTATGCTGGAGGCGTATAAAAGGATATTCAAGCGCTGCGGTCTGGATTGCGTGGTGGTGGAGGCGGATTCCGGAGTGATGGGTGGAAACGTTTCGCACGAGTTCATGGTCCCGGCTGCGTGCGGCGAGGATATTGTCTGGGTGTGTCCTCAATGCAAAACGCCCAAGCCGTTCAAGGACGAGCCTGCCCGGCAATGCGCCTGCGGTACGGCCATGGAGAAGCGCAATACGATCGAGATAGGTCATATTTTCAAGCTGGGCACTAAATACAGCAGCCTGCTTAACGCCAATTTTCTCGACGCCCAGGGTAAACAACAACCGGTGATCATGGGCTGTTACGGTATCGGCGTCTCGCGGATGATTGCGACCGTCATCGAACAGAATCACGATCAGGCCGGCATCATCTGGCCGAAAGAAGTGGCGCCCTTCGACGTCATGGTCATTCCGCTGGATGTAACCAATGCCGCGATGATGGAAAAGGCGCGGGGGGTATATGCCGCTTTGACCGGCGCGGGGAAAAACGTGTTACTGGATGATCGCGACGAGCGCGCAGGTGTCAAGTTCAAGGATGCGGATCTGGTGGGGATCCCGCTGCAGGTGATTATCGGCAAAGAGACCCTGAACAAAGGCACGCTGGAGTTAAAAGAACGCGCGACCGGTATCAAGACCATCGATGCGCCGGAAGTCGTGATCAAACGCATATGCGAGGTGAGCCGATGAGACTTGAAGAAGTGACGCGGGTGGTTCGGCCGCTGGCAGAGGAGTTGCTGTGCGCTCAACGCATGGAAGTGGTGGATCTGGCGCTGCGCTATGAAGGTTCGCGGATGGTGATCACCGTGCTGATCGACCGGCCGGAAGGCGGGATTACCCTTGACGAATGCGCCGCAGTGAACCGGGCGCTGGGGGATAAGCTCGAGACTGCCGGATGTATCCAGCAGGGCTATATTCTGGAGGTGGCCTCTCCGGGAATCGACCGGCCTCTGAAAACCCGGCGTGATTTTGAGCGCTCGTTAAATAAACAAGCAAAGTTCTTCCTAAATGAAGGAATCAATGGTAAAATAGAATGGGATGGACAGATACAACGGGTAACCGATACGCTCGTCGCCATCACTACCAAAACAGGTCTGTTGGAAATCCCACTCACATCCATCAACAAGGCAAAATTGTTAATCGACTAAAACAGTACCACAAGGGGTTGTTATGAGCAAAGAATTACTGGATATTATTGAACAAATAGAGAGAGAAAAAGGCATTAAAAAAGAGATTCTGATTCAAGCGGTGGAGAGCGCTTTATTGAGTGCGGTGCGTCGCGTGATCGATGTCAAGCCGAATGAGGAGCTTACCGTCAAGCTTGATCCGGAGAACGGACAGATCAAGGCTTTTCGCAATAATGAAGAGATCACTTCCGTGGATTTCGGGCGCATCGCGGCTTCTGCGGCCCGGCAGGTGATTATTCAAAAGATCCGAGAAGCGGAAAAGGATGTGGTTTTCGGCGAATTCCAGGGTAAGGTCGGCGAGATCATCAGCGGTACCGTATACCGGTTTGATAAAGGGAATATTATCGTTGATCTGCTGGGCAAAGCCGAAGGTTTGCTGCCGAAAAGCGAACTGGGCGGTAAAGAGGAGTTCAAGCAGGGGCAGCGCGTGCGTGCACTGGTGCTGGAGGTGAAGAAAGAGTCCAAAGGCGCGCAGATCATCTTGAGCCGCAAACATCAGAATTTCGTGAAAAAGCTGTTCGAGTTGGAAGTCCCGGAGATCTACGAAGGCATTGTCGAGATCAAATCGATCTCCCGCCAGCCCGGCGAACGCACCAAGATCGCGGTCTGGTCTAAAGACGAGAAAGTCGATTCTATCGGCGCCTGCGTCGGAATGCGCGGCGGCCGGGTCAAGAATATCGTCAATGAACTTGCCGGGGAGAAGATTGATATCGTGCGTTATTTTGACGATATCCGGGAATATACCAAAGAAGCTTTAAAGCCGGCTGAAGTGTCGGAGATCAAGCTGGATAAAGCCAACAAGCGTGCCGAAGTGATCGTCAATGACGATCAGCTTTCTCTGGCTATCGGAAAACACGGGCAGAATGTCCGGCTGGCGTCCAAACTGGTGGGCTGGGAGCTGGATGTACGCACCAAGCTTACCGCCGCAGCTGCGATTCTCGACGGCAAAAAAGCGGAGCCCGCGGCCGCGCCTGAAGCAGCCGTTGCCGCCGCACCCGCAGCAGAACAGCAGGAACAACCGCAGAATGACGGCGGGTTGAGTCAATTGCCCGGTGTTGGAGAGAAGACGCTTGCTTTATTGCAGGCAGGGGGATTCGTCTCCTTGAACGACATCGCGCAGGCCGAGGAGAGCAAACTTACGGAGATTAAGGGGATCGGCGAGAAGAAAGCGCAGACTCTGATCAAAGAAGCCAAGAAACTACTCGCAAAATAAGCAGGGAAAATGGAAGAAAAAACTAAGAAGCCAAAAGCCAAGGTCGCGACCAAGCCGAAAGAAAAACCGGCGGTAAAAACCGTTAAACCTAAAGCGGCACCCGTCAAGCGCGCGCCCAGGGCGGTCAAACCTAAAGAAGAGATTGTGGCCAGGCCGAAAGAGGCCGCGGAAGTCAAACCGAAGCGCAAAGTAGCGGTAAAGAAAAAGGAAGCCGTTATTGTTGCTGCGCCGGTTGCCGAAGCGAAGCCGGCAGCCAGCGTTGCTGCCGCGCCTGCGTCTGTTGCCGCGCCTGCAACTGCTGCGGCGCCTGTTCACGCCGGTCCGGTACATGCAAAACCTCCGGTTGTCGAAAAACCGAAAGTTGCGCCACAGCCTGCGGTTGTCGCAAAGCCCGCGCCGAAAGTAGAGCCGGCGGCAGAAGAAAAACCCGCGGTTGCCGTTGCGACGAAAGAATTGGAGCTGGAATTCCCGATAAGCGTCAAGGATCTTTCGGTCAAGCTGCAGTTAAAACCATCGGCGCTGATCAAAGATTTGATGAGTATGAGGGTAATGGCCGGGATCAATCAGAATCTTGATCCGCAGATCGTTGCAACCGTTTGTCAGAAATACGGCTACACGGTCAAAGAGGCGCCCAATGAGGAAGAAGTCGCTCTCGGTCAGCATACGGAGCAGGATGCTCCGGAATCCTTGCGGTCACGCGCCCCCATTGTTACGATTATGGGGCATGTCGATCACGGCAAAACCTCCATTCTCGACGCTATCCGTAAGAGCAAAGTAGCGGAAAACGAGCATGGCGGCATTACCCAGCATATCGGCGCTTATCGCGTCAAGTTACCGCAGGGAGAAATTACTTTCCTCGACACGCCCGGCCATGAAGCGTTTACCGCGATGCGCGCCAGAGGCGCCAGCGTAACCGATATTGTGGTCCTGGTTGTGGCGGCGGACGACGGGATCATGCCTCAAACCAAGGAAGCCATCGATCATTCCCGCGCGGCGGGAGTAAGTATTATTGTGGCCATCAACAAGATGGATAAGGCCGGAGCTGAACCTGACCGGGTGAAAAAACAGCTTAATGAGCTTGGTCTGGTTGCCGAGGACTGGGGCGGTAAGACGATCACGGTTCCGGTCTCGGCCAAGACAGGCCAGGGGATCGAGACGCTGCTGGAGATGATCCTGCTGGAAGCGCAAATGCTGGAGCTGAAAGCCAATCCGCACCGTCCGGGAAAAGGCGTGGTGCTGGAGGGTAAACTGGTCAAGAGCAGGGGGCCGGTAGCGACGCTTCTGATCCAGAACGGCACGCTGCATTTGAACGATAATATTATCGTGGGTAATTACTACGGTAAGGTCCGCGCTATGTTCGACGACCATCGGCAGCCGGTGGTGAGCGCCGGGCCGTCTTACCCGGTGGAAGTGCTGGGCATTACCGATGTCGCTCTGGCCGGCGAGCAGTTTTTTGTGATGAGCGAGGAGCGACAAGCCAAGGAACTCGCGGCGCAGCGCCAGGAGAAGGTGCGCCAGCACCAGATGCAGCCAGTCAAGCGCATGAGCCTGGAAGATCTCTATACCCAGATCAAGGACGGCAAACTCAAGGAATTGAAACTCATTCTCAAGGCTGACGCCCAGGGATCTCTGGAAGCGATCAAGGAAGCGATTCAAAAGGTCCAGCCGCCGGAAGAAGTGCAATTCGTGATCCTGCATGACGATGTCGGCAGCATCACTGCTTCCGACGTCATGCTGGCCGTGGCTTCACAGGCGCTGATACTCGGGTTCAATGTCACTCCCGACGCCGGGGCAAAAGAATTGATCGATAAGGAAGGCCAGGACGTGCGGGTGTATAATGTCATCTACGAACTGGTCAATGATATTAAGGCTGCGCTGGAAGGCATGCTTTCGCCTAAACTCAAGAAGGTCTTCCTGGGCAGGGCTGACGTGAGGAAGGTGTTCAGGTTATCCAGTTCCGGGACCATCGCCGGCTGTTATGTGACCAAGGGGAAGATCAACCGCCGCGCTTCCATTGCGCTGGTCCGCAACGGCAAGGAAATTTTTCAGGGAGAACTTTCTTCGCTGAAGCGTTTTAAAGACGATGTCCGCGACGTGGAAGAGGGTTTCGAATGCGGCATGGCCATAAAAGGTTTCAGCGAAGTCATGGAAGGCGACGTCATTGAGGCATACGAAATTCAGAAGATTGCCCGGACCCTCGAATAACAGGCTATGGCTTCACAGAAAAAAAAGATCCTTAGCGGTATGCGGCCTACAGGCAAGCTGCATCTTGGGCACCTGGTAGGAACGCTGGATAACTGGATCAAGCTGCAGGAAGAGTACGAATGTTTTTACATGGTCGCGGACTGGCACGCATTGATGGGCGAGTACGAACATCCCCAGGAAATGCCCGCAGCGATCATCGATAACGTTGTCGACTGGTTGAGCGTCGGCATCGATCCCTCCAAAGCAACGCTGTTTATCCAATCCGAAGTCTTTCAGCATCTGGAACTGCACATGGTTTTTTCCTGCCTGACCCCGCTGGGGTGGCTGGAGCGTTGTCCGACGTACAAAGAACAGATGCGCGAAGTCACCACGCGCAACCTCAATACCTACGGATTCCTGGGATATCCGGTTCTGCAGGCCGCGGACATTCTGCTCTATAAAGCGGAGAAGGTCCCGGTGGGAGAAGACCAGCTTCCCCATCTGGAACTGACCCGCGAGATCGCCCGGAGGTTCAACGGGCTTTACGGCCGGCAGGTTTTTCCCGAACCCGACGGATTGCTGACTGCGGCATCGCGGCTGCCCGGCCTTGACGGCAGGAAGATGAGTAAAAGTTATAACAATACCATCAATCTTTCCGACGATGAAACGGCGGTGCGCCAGAAAGTGCAAACGATGATTACCGATCCCCAGCGCATCAAATTGAGCGATAAGGGGCACCCGGATATCTGCAACGTCTTTTCGTACTATTCGATCTTCGCTCCGCAGGTCAGAGAAGAGGTGTCGGCCTGGTGCACCGGAGCGAGCGTAGGCTGCACCGAATGCAAAAAGCGCCTGGCCGGCCATCTGGTGGAGAAACTGGCGCCGTTCAACCGGCGTCGCCGGGAATTACTTGAAGATAAGCAAACAATCCGCGACATCCTCGCTGAAGGAAGGAAAAAAGCGCAGGCGGTCGCGGCTGCCACCATGGATGACGTCCGGGCGGCCATGGGCCTATGAGCTATAAGATCAAAATAGAACTTTTCGAAGGTCCGCTGGACCTGCTGCTGTATCTGGTCAAGAAGGACCATTTGAATATCTACGATATACCGATTACCCAGGTAACCGAGCAATACCTGCAGTATCTCGACCTGATGAAATTTCTCGATCTCAATATCGCGGGAGAATTCCTGGTCATGGCGGCGACATTGCTGCAGATCAAATCCAAGATGCTGCTTCCGGCCCAGGAGAACGAGCAGGTCGAGGAAGAGGATCCCCGCGCCGATCTGGTCCAGCAGCTGCTGGAATACGAACGGTTCAAGGAGATCGCCCAGGAGCTTAAAAAGCGGGAAACCGAGCAGCAGGATATTTTCAAGCGGCCGCGCATCATAGAAAAGGAGATTCCGGCCAAAGATGGAGCGGTCGATTTCTTCGAAGCCAGCATTTTCGATCTTATCTCGGCGTTCTCCCGGGCGTTGCAGGAGACACCCCGCGATGTTTTCTACAATGTCATCAAGGAAGAGTTCACCATTGAACAGAAAGTGCACGACATCCTCCATGATCTGCTGTTGCGCTCGTCGTTGACGCTCTCCGGGTTGTTTGCCCGCGCCAAGAGCAAGATCGAGATCATCGTGACTTTCCTGGCGGTACTGGAGTTGACCAGGATGAAAGAGATCATCGCCTGCCAGCGCGAACATTTCGGCGAGATCGAGATCATCCGGAACCAGAACAATATCGTGCCTGTTACCCGTGCGGACCAAACCGATGAAAAAGAAGATCAAACAGACGCCCGGCCCGATGAAGGGCGCGGTCAATCCGGCTGAAGACGATCCCGAAGCAGCGCGTATCGGATTCAAGGCCGACGCGTTCCCGCAGCAGTTCTTGCGTCCCGAGGCCGAGAGCGAAGAAGATACCGTCCTGAACATTTCCCTGCGGCCGGCAAAGCTGGCTGATTTTGTCGGACAAAAGGATGTGGTTGACAAGCTCACCGTATGCATCGACGCCGCCAAGCAGCGTAAAGAACAACTCGAGCACGTGCTGCTTTCCGGTCCTCCCGGTCTGGGCAAGACCTGTCTTGCGCACATCATCTCGCATGAAATGCGTTCCAAGATCACCGTCACGTCCGGCCCGGCCATCGCCCGCGCAGGCGACCTGATCGGTATCCTGACCAATCTTGAAAAAGGGGATATCCTGTTTATCGACGAGATCCACCGGCTCTCGAAAGTGGTGGAAGAGTTCCTCTATCCGGCGATGGAGGACTTCGAGATAGATTTCGTGATCGACAAAGGTCCCTACGCCAAAACGATCAAGTTCCATCTCAAGCCATTCACCCTGGTAGGCGCCACTACGCGGTCGGGATTGCTGACGTCGCCGCTGCGCAGCCGGTTCGGCATCCTGTATCATCTGGATTTCTACGGGGTGGAAGAACTGGCGGAAATCGTCAAGCATTCGGCACAGCTGTTGCATATGGAGATCGACCGCGAGGCAACCCTTGAGATCGCCCGCCGCGCCCGCGGCACGCCGCGTATCGCTAACCGGTTGTTGAGACGGGTCCGGGATTACGCCCAGGTAGCCGGGATCAAAACTATCGGCAAAGAGCAGGCGGTAAGTTCTCTCAACGGGTTGGGCATCGACACTTCGGGGCTGGACGAAATGGACCGTAAAGTTCTGCGGGTGCTGCTGGAAACCTTTGACGGCGGCCCGGTAGGCGTGGAATCGCTGGCGGCGAGTCTGAACGAGGAAGTCGATACGCTGGTGGATACCGTCGAACCGTTCCTTCTGAAAGCCGGATATCTTAAACGGACCTCCCGCGGCCGGGTGGCCACAAAGCTGTCCTTCGCCCATTTCGGGCTGACGCCGAAAGAAAAGCAGGCGGAGTTGTTTTAGCGGAACATGGGCGTGCATTCCCTCCCCGATCCCATTCCTGTTAATCACCGGTATCGTTATTCTTTTTTCTCACCTATGGCTCCCGCGATAAAACGTTTTGTGTGCAGTGTCGTTTGTCTGGCAGCCGCGGCCGGGTTGAGCGCGGCGGCGTTCGCCGCAGACACCGCCATCCGGGTCCGCGTGCTGGAAGCTTCCCGCAGCGTGTCTGTCGAGATAGCGGGGGCGTTCTCCATTATCGACCAGGCCAGCGGCCATGTCCTCTACCAGGCAGCCGGGGCGTCGGCGCGACTGACGTCTGATCCGCAGGGACTGGTGTTCGGCAATCGCCGGCTGGCATCCAGGGATATCGTTATCGCCGGCGAACCGGCGGTTGCGGTGTCGCTGAACAAGCGCAGCTACCGCGGCACGCTGCGTTGCACGCTGCTGCCGGACGGGAACGTGCGCTGCATCAATACCATTAATGTGGAAGCGTATGTCAAAGGCATAGCCATCAGGGAGATCTCGCATTACTGGCCCAAAGAGGCTCTGCGGGCGCATGCGGTGGTTTTTCGGACCTATGCGCTGTATCAGATGCGGCAGAATAAAGCCAATCCCTTCGACGTGACCAGCGATGTGTATTCGCAGGTGTATGGCGGCAAAGACGCCGAGCGGTATCGTATCAGCGAAGCGGTCGATGAAACCAAGGGGGAGGTTTTGACCTATCGTCAGGCGTTGATCCCGGCTTTCTACCATTCCACCTGCGGCGGCGCTACAGAAGACGCCGGCGAGCTCTGGGATATGCGCATCGGGCCGCTGGCCGGGCAGATCTGCCCCTATTGCCAGGAAGCGCCGTATTACCGCTGGAAGGCGCAGGTTAAAGCAAAAACTATCTGCCGCGCGTTACGCGCCGGCGGATATCCCTGCGCGGAAATCCGCGATATCACCGTCATCAGCCGGACCGCTTCGTCGCGGGCAAAGGAGATCAAGATCGGCGGTTCCGGACAACCGGTTTTGCTTTCCGGCAAGACGTTCAGGGCGCTTCTGGGAGCGGATGTGATCCGCAGCACCCGGTTTCAGGTAAAGCGCGCCGGCGACGGTTTTGTTTTCTCGGGGGAAGGGTGGGGCCACGGGGTGGGCTTATGCCAGTGGGGAGCGTACGCCATGGCCAAGGGCGGGTCAACCTATGTCGAGATACTGCAGCAGTACTATCCCGGAACGCAACTTGAGACCTATGAAACTTTCTGAATTCGATTATCATCTGCCCAGGGAACTTATCGCGCAGCATCCTCTTCTCGAACGCGACGCCGCTCGGCTGATGGTGGTGCATCGTAAGGAAAACCGCATCGAGCATCGCATCTTCAGGGATATCGCCGGCTATCTCCGCTCCGGTGACCTCCTGGTGCTCAACAACACCAGGGTCGTCGCCTGCCGTCTGCGCGGCAAGCGCGCTACCGGAGGGGCGGTGGAGGTGTTCCTGGTAAAAGACAAGGGCGGGCTGGTTTTCGAAGCCCTGATCAGTCCGCTGCGCGTTCATCCGGGCGAGAGGATATTTTTCAAGAACGGCCTGTCCTGTGAGCTGTGCGCGAACAGGGAGGTGGCTTTTTCCGGCGTCACCCTTTCCGAGATCTATGCCGCCGGTGAAATTCCCCTGCCGCCGTATATCAAGCGGCCCCTGGAGGAGTCGGATGCGCAGTATTATCAAACCGTGTATGCCCGCGATGACGGCTCGGTGGCTTCTCCCACCGCGGGACTTCATTTCACCCGGGAACTGCTGGACCGGTTGCAGTCGCAGGGCGTGCGAGAGGAGTATGTTACTCTTCACGTCGGCCTGGCCACGTTCAAGGCGGTGACCAGCGATTCCGTTACCGATCACCAGATGGGTAAGGAATACATGGATATTCCTTCGGGCGTACAGGAAGCCGTTCGTCAGATCCGCCGGCCGCCGGGCAGGATCGTTGCCGTGGGTACCACCAGCTGCCGGACGCTGGAGAGTTTTGCCGCCGGCATGAGCCGGGGATATACCGATCTCTTCATCTATCCGGGATATGCTTTTCAGTTGACGGACGCATTGCTGACGAATTTTCATCTGCCCAAGACCACTCTTTTTATGCTGGTGTGCGCTTTCGCCGGCACCGATCTGGCCCGCCGCGCCTATCAGGAGGCGGTTGATCGGTGTTACCGTTTTTACAGCTACGGCGACGCGATGCTGATCGTTTGAGCGGCGCAGCGGAAAATCATTGACGTAGCCTCCGGCGGCATGCTACGATGGGGGGTGCTTTTCAAAGCAGCAATGAAGGAGAATCCGTGATCGCTGAAGTCAATATCAGATTCACACGCCGCCTGCTGGTCGTATCCCGCTGGGCGGGTTTTCTGGTTATGGCCATGGGGGGAATCGTTCTGGCGGGCTGGACGTTACGGTCGCCGGCTATCCTGATGATATTCCCCCGCCAGAGTCCGATGACTCCCTGGACCGCGGTGTGTTTTGTCCTCTACGGCATAGCGTTGCTGGGCTCGCAGGAAGGCGGTTCCGATCGCCGGCAGCTTTACCTGCGCACTATCTGTATCTGGTCCGTCGTCTTTCTCGCCGCATTGGTTCTCGCCGAATACGTTTTTAAATTCTCCGCAGGGATAGATACGCTTTTATTCGCCTCCGCCCTTAACGCTTTTATGCCGCAGTTTCCCGGCCGGATGTCGCCTCTTTCGACGCTGGGTTTCTTGTTGAGCGGCATGGCCCTGGCCAACCTGGACATGAAAACCTGCCGGGGCAGCCGGCCCGGTCAGGGCGCCGCTCTGTGCGTCGGCGTCCTGGCATTGCTGGGGCTCCTGGGGTACGCCTACGGCATAGACAGTTTCTACAAATTCAGCTTTTATAAGCCGATGGCGCTGCATACGGCGATCGCTTTCATGCTGCTGGCCATCGGGCTGCTTAGCGCCCGCCCGTCCTGCGGTTTCATGACGGTTTTTGTCAGCGACAGCGAAGGCGGGATCATGGCCCGCAGGCTGCTGCTCTTTGCGGTGGCCGCGCCTTTTTTACTCGGCTTGCTGCTGCTCGAATATCATCGCCTGGGCTGGTATGACGTAACCTTCGCTTTTTCCCTGCTGATCTTCCTGATCATCGTTGTCTTTACCGCAGTTATCTGGATCAATGCGATTTCTTTGCATCGCATCGACCTCAAACGCTTGCGCATCGAGCAGATGCTGCGGGAGAACGAGGATAAATACCGGACCATATTCGAGACGGCCGGTTCAGCCATGGCCATCTTCGAGGAGGATCGGACGATTTCGCTGGTGAATACCGAATTCGAGAAGCTTTCGGGGTTTGCCAGGGAGGACATCGAAACGCGCAAGTCCTGGGAAGAGTTCGTCGCCAATGACGTCGATCTCAAAAAAATGCGCGAGTATCACCGGCAGCGGCGCGTCGAGCCTTTTTCCGCTCCGCGCACATACGAGTTCAAGTTCATCGACCGTTACGGGATGATCAAGGATATCTTCATGACCGTCGCGATGATCCCGGCCACCACCAAGAGCATCGCTTCGTTGATGGATATCACCGAACGCAAGCGCATCGAACGGATGAAAAGCGATTTCGTTTCCCTGGTATCGCATCAGCTCAAGACGCCCGTCGCCGAGATCAACGGGTACGTGTTCAATCTCCTCACCGGGATCGCCGGCGCATTGACCCCCAAGCAGCGGGAATATCTCGAAGAAATGCAGGAGATCAGCGGCAAGAACTACCGTCTTATTTCCGACCTGCTCAATGTTTCGCGGCTGGAACGGGGCGTCATCTCCATGGATATCCGTCCGGTGGCGGTAAAGGATCTGGTGGAAATGTCGCTGCAGGATTATTATGAGCGGCTCAAAAAGCAAAATCTGGTTTTACAATTGGGAGGGCTGGAGCAGGAGATCTTCGTTAACGCCGATAAGGAAAAAGTGATCGAGGTGATCGGCAACGTTCTTAATAACGCGATAAAATTCACCAGCCAGGGAACTATCGGTATCGTCGTGACGGTTAAAGAAGACACCGCGCGCATCTCTATCAGCGATACCGGCGCAGGCATCCCGCCGCACCGGCTGGAAAAACTGTTCACCAAAGACCAGATGCTTGAAGGCGGTCCTGTCGCCGGAGGAGGAGCGGGCCTGGGGTTGTACATCGCCAAACAGTTCATGCTGCTGCAAAAAGGGGACATAACCGTTGTTTCACAGGTGGGCAAGGGGACTACGTTCGAGATCAGCTTGCCTATTGCCGATCAATAATCAGCACCAATAAACCGGAGGATAGCATGGCCCAAGCGAAGGCAACAATTCTGATCATTGAAGATGAACCGGGTTTTCGCAAGATCTACAAGGATTTCCTGCAGAATGAAGGGTATACCGTGCTCGAAGCCGACGACGGAGATAAAGGGCTGATCCTGATCAATTCCGCGCATCCGGACCTGGTCCTGCTCGATCTGGTATTGCCCCAGGTCAACGGTTTTGAAGTCCTGACCAGGCTGCGCGCTGCGGAAGCGACCAAGGACCTTCCGGTAATCATCTTTTCCGTATTAGGCGAGCGCGATACGGTCAAAAAAGGGCTGGAATTGGGCGCCAGCGATTTCGCAGTCAAAGGATTTTATTCTCCCGGCGAGATGTTGAGCAAGATCAGATCGCTCTTGTTCAAATCGGATATGCACAAGCACATGGTTACCTATAAAGTGGATGTTGCCGAAACAAGGGTCGATGCCCCCAAGCTGGAGCAGGATATGGGCATGACCAAATTATTCGAATGCCCGCATTGCAAGTCCAGGATACATCTTGAATTGATTCCGGATTATACCCGCACCGACGGGCACTGGTTCTCCGCGCATTTTATCTGCCCGGGATGCAAGACGCAGTTTTAAGATCGGGGACGTTTATACCGCGAGGATCTTCTGCGGATAGGCCAGCAGGATATCCCGGCAGGAGTCGCGCATGGCCAGCGAGGCGCTGATCTGTGTCGCCTGCGCCAGCGAGGCGCTGATCTGCGTTTTGGCATAATCGAGCGCCCCGGAAGCGATCACCAGCTGCCGGATGAAGCGCAGGTCCCGCACCGTAACGTTCGGCGCGGTAAGAATGCGCTGGAGGCGTTTTTTGTCCGTCGGCGATGCGTGTCGAAAAGCATACCAGACCAGAAGCGTCTTTTTGCCTTCCTTGATGTCCGTCAACGGCGATTTGCCGATTTCCGCTTTACTGCCGAACATATCGAGTATATCGTCTTTAATCTGAAATGCCCTGCCCAGCAGTATGCCGTATCGCGTAAGCTTATTGATCTCCGGCTGTTTTGCCCCGGCGAGAATCGCGCCCAGGGTCAAAGGGGAACAGAACGTATAGTAAGCCGTTTTCAAATCGTAGATGATATCGATGTCTCTGCGGCTGAAGTTTTTCAGCTGTTTAGTGCCGGCAAGCAGTTCAACAAACTCGCCGCTGCCGGTATAAATCGCGGTCTGGATGAATCGTTTCAACGCGCGCAGTTTCCGGCCGGGGTTTTCCCCGATCGAGAGGAAGGCGTCGATAGCCATGGCATAGATGATATCGCCGACGACAATAGCCAGATCGCTGCCCGTAAACTTCAATCTGCCGCTGCGGGGAAGGGTGCGGTCAAGCATGGTATGCATCGCCGGTTCCCCTTTGCGCAGGCTGGATTTGTCGATAATGTCGTCATGTATAAGCAGGAACGCGTGCAACAGCTCCAGGCCCAGCGCGCTTTCGTAGATGCCTTTGGCCGGGCGCCGGCTGTAACCCAGGTAGGAGAGCGTAAAGAGCAGCGGCCGGACGCGCTTGCCGCTGCGGCGCAGGAAGTTTGCGACATTCGCGTGCAGAAAAGGGGAAATCTTTTTTAATCCGTACCTGCGATCCAGGTTGTCGGTAAACGTCGAGAGCGTTTTTTCAATATTCTTTTTTATTTTATCGAGCATGTTTTTATGCTACCATAGTATCCGTCACAAAACAATCCAAATTATTCCATGATCAAGCCCGACGTTCACTTTACCTGTATACATCAGCACCGGGATGCCCCCAGCCGCCTGGGCCGTCTTATGACGGCTTCTGGACAGATAGAGACCCCGGTATTTATGCCGGTCGGCACCCAGGCTACGGTAAAAACATTGTCCCCGCGCGATTTAGAGGAGTGCGGCGCCGAGATCATGCTTTCCAACGCGTACCATCTTTTTCTGCGGCCGGGCATGGAAGTGATCCGCAAGGCCGGGGGTTTACACCGTTTCATGGGCTGGGAGCGGCCCATCCTTACCGACAGCGGCGGTTACCAGATATTCAGTCTGGCGCTGTTACGTAAAATCACCCCGCGGGGCGTCGAGTTTCAATCCCATCTCGACGGGTTCAAACATTTTCTCACTCCCGAGGATGTGATGGATGTCCAGCGGGCGCTGGGTTCGGATATTATCATGCCGCTGGATGAATGCGTGCATTATCCCTGCACCAGGGATCATGCCGCCGTGGCCATGGAGCGCACGGTGACCTGGGCGCAGCGTTCTCTGGAGCGCGCGCGGGAGTTTCGCCAGGAAGCGGAGCAGCGCCAGCTCCTCTTCGGCATCGTCCAGGGAGCCACCTATGAAGATCTGCGCAGCGAATGCGCGTCCAGGCTGGTGGAACTGGATTTCGACGGATATGCTATCGGCGGCGTTTCGGTCGGCGAGCCGCAGGAGGTTATGCTGGCTGTCGCCGCGCAGACCGTCAGGCATCTGCCTCCGGAAAAAGCGCGCTATATGATGGGCGTCGGCCTGCCGGATGATATTGTCCGGGCGGTAGGGCTGGGCATCGACATGTTCGATTGCGTGGCGCCCACGCGCTACGGCCGCAACGGGACCGCTTTTACCCGGCTGGGCAAAGTGACGGTGAGGAACGCGCGCTTCAGCCAGGATTTCCGTCCGCTGGACGAGCAGTGCCAGTGTTATACCTGCAGAACGTTTACCCGGGCGTATCTGCGCCATCTCTTCAATACCGGAGAGATGCTGGGGTTGCGCCTGGTCTCTTTGCATAATATATATTTTTACCTGGAAATGATGCGGCAGATACGTCAGGCGATCCGCGAAAACCGGTTCGCCTCTTTTGAGCAGACGTTTCTCCAGAACTATAACAGCCAGCAGGGATCGGAGTAAGCAAGGCTATGTTACGTATCGACATCATCACCATATTCCCGGGCATGTTCGACCCGGTGCTCAATGAATCGATCGTTAAACGCGCCCAGGCGAAGAAAAAAGTGAGCATCCGGGTGCACGATCTGCGCGCTTACTCGAAAGAGAAACACCGCAAGGTCGATGACCGGCCTTTTGGCGGAGGTTCCGGCATGGTGTTGTGCCCGGAGCCGCTGTTCGCCGCGGTCAAAGCGCTGCTGCCGCGCGCCAAAGCGCAACGCGCCAGGACCCAGGTAGTGTTGCTTTGTCCTCAAGGCGCGACGCTGGATCAGAAAACCGCCCGGCAGCTGGCCGGGTATAGCCGGCTGATCCTTATCTGCGGCCATTACGAAGGGATAGATGAGCGCGTACGCGCATTCCTGGCGGACCGGGAGATTTCCATCGGCGATTACGTGCTGACCGGAGGGGAATTGCCGGCCATGGTCCTGGTGGATTGCGTGGTCAGGCTGGTGCCGGGAGTGCTGGGGGATAAAAATTCCTTGAATTTTGAGTCATTTGAGGGTAATCTATTAGAATATCCGCAGTATACCCGTCCTGCGGATTTCCAGGGTATGTCTGTGCCTGCGGTGTTACTGTCAGGCGATCATACCAAAATCGAGCACTGGCGTAAAGCACAGGCTTTGAAACGGACACAAGAAAGACGGCCGGATCTGTTACGCGCAAAAAGTGCATAACTAAGAAAGCTGACACCTGGCGCTTATCAGGAATTGTGCCAGTGTTTTGCTTCTGCAAAAGGAGTTACTCATGGATAAGATCAAGCTGGTTGAACAGGAATTCACCAACAAGAAGCTGCCCGCCATCAATGTCGGCGACACGGTCAAAGTGTTGACCAAGATTCCCGAAGGGGATAAGATACGACTGCATCCTTTCGAGGGTGTGGTGATCGCCAAAAAAGGCCGGGGCACCAACGCGAGTTTTACCGTACGTAAAGTTTCTTACGGCGAAGGAACGGAGCGCGTCTTCAATCTCTATTCGCCGAATATCGAACGCATTGAAGTCACCAGAAAAGGCAAAGTAAAGCGGGCTAAGCTGTATTACCTCCGGGCCAAAATCGGCAAACGCGCCACCAAGATCGAGGCTCTCGAGGCATAACCTGGTCTTTCTATCGTGCAGAGGATGCTGTATTACGAGCATAAGTTCCGCCAGCTGGGCAGGGATGTCGTTATCGGCGTGGATGAAGCCGGCCGGGGTCCGCTTGCCGGCCCGGTAGTCGCTGCGGCAGTATACCTCCAGCAGTCGAGTTTCAAGCAGCGTATCGACGATTCGAAGAAGCTGTCAGCCTCCCAAAGAGACAGAGCTTTTTTTGAGATCACTTCCCAGAATAATTTTGGTGTCGGTATCATCAACGAGCGGGTTATCGACCGGTTGAACATACTGGTGGCTACGCGCATCGCCATGGAACAGGCCCTGGAGGCGCTGTTCAAGCAGTTGTCCCGCTGCGATGCCGCCCGTATGCAGGTTCTGGTCGACGGACCGATGCGCCCGTCGTGCGCGGTACCCTGCGCGGCGATTATCGGCGGCGACGGAAAATCGCAGAGTATCGCCGCGGCCTCGATCATCGCCAAAGTGGTCCGCGACCGGATCATGTGCATCTATGACCGGGTGTTTCCCGGATACGGGTTTGTACAGCACAAAGGATATCCGACGCAGCAGCACCGCAGCGTCCTGGCGCGCTTAGGCCGGACACCCATCCATAGAATGAGTTTTATGGCTGATGCATAAAGGGCATATTCAAAGAGGGCGGGCCGGAGAAGAACAAGCCGCCGGTTTCCTGGAAGCGAACGGTTATGCGATCGTGTGCAGGAATTACCGCAACCGTTTCGGGGAGATCGATATTATCGCCCGGCATGAAAAGGCCGTCTGTTTCATCGAAGTCAAAACCCGGCAATCCTGCGATTACGGCCGGCCGGCTGAAGCGGTCTATGCGATCAAACAGCGCAGGATCGTCAGGGTGGCCACCCAGTTCTTGAAGGAGCGCGGGTGGCTGGAGGAACGAGTGCGCTTCGACGTGGTCTCCATCGTCCTGGGACAGGAGCCTGCGCGGATAGAGTTGATCCGGGACGCTTTTGAAGCCGAACCCGAGGTATAGACGCCAATGATGTACAAGGACAGTTCGCTCAAACAGTATTGCGATGATGTCGCGGCGAAGCTCGCCGCCCCCGGCGGCGGATCGGTCAGCGCTTTGACCGCCTGTATGGGCGTTTCGCTGTTGAGCATGGTCATCAATTTCACGCTGGGCAAGCCCCGTTTTGCGCGTTACGAAGCGTTGTTGCGCCGGCGTCTGGAAGACACGGAGAAACTGCGCCGTGAATTGCTGCGCCTGGTCGATCTCGATGTCGCCGCATTCAAGAGCGGCTCTGCCCGCGATGCTTTTGCCGTGCCGTTGATGATCTGCCGTCTTTCGTTAGCCGGAGGGCGGCTCTGTAAGCTGTTGTTGACCAGTACCAATCCGGCGCTGATCAGCGATATCGGCGTGGCCGCGGTTTTGCTGGAAGCGGCTTTTGCCGGCGCGGCGATGAATGTGGATATCAATCTCAAGACGCTCGATGATGCTTCGCTTTCCCGCAAGTCAAGGCGGGAGCTGGCGGCGGGTCGTAAACAGATACAACGTATCCGTGCGAACGTGGAGGAGTATGTCGGCAAAGTTATTGGAAGGTAAGCTCATTGCTGATCAGTTGCGCGAGATCTTGAAACAGAAGATCCAGGCGGCGCATGCGCGCCTGCGGCTGGCAAGTATTCAGGTGGGAACGAATCCCGCCACCGAAGTGTATATCAAATCCCAGAAGAGGATCGCCGATCTGCTGGGGATCGACTATCAGCTGCATGCGCTTCCCAAAGAGACCAGCCAGGAGGCGTTCTGCGCGTTCGCCGCCGGGCTCAACCGCGATGCCGGAGTGCAGGGCATCATCGTGCAGCTGCCGCTGCCTTTGCATTTGAGCTATACCGAGGTCATCCAGTGTATTGTTCCGGAAAAAGATATTGAGGGCATGCATCCGATCAACCTGGGCAGAGTGGTGTTCGGCAAAGCCAGGATCCTGCCCTGCACTGCCGCCGCTGCCATGGAACTGTTGCAGTCGATCGGGATGGGTTTATCCGGCAAAGAGGTCGTTATTATCGGCCACAGCGAGATCGTAGGCAAACCGCTGGCTTTGATGCTCATGGATAAGCTGGCCACGGTCACTGTTTGCCACATCGGCACCTACAAAGCGGGTAAACTCGAGGAGCATGTGCGCAGAGCGGATATCCTGATCGTAGCTGTGGGCAAGCCCGGATTGATCAAAGGCGAGTGGATCAAGGAGAAAGCCGTGATCATCGATATCGGAATCAACAAGATCGGCGATAAGATCGTCGGCGATGTGGAGTTCGAGGAAGCCCAGAAACATGCCGCCTGGATCACGCCGGTGCCCGGGGGCGTGGGGCCGCTGACGGTGATGATGCTCATGCGTAACCTGGTAGAAGCCGCCCACCTGTAGCGAAAAAAAATGAAAACGATCATCCTGCTTACCATCTCGAATATTTTCATGACTTTTGCCTGGTACGGTCACCTGAAATACCGGAATTCGCCGTTATGGATAGCGATCGCGGTCAGCTGGTCGATCGCGCTGGTGGAATACTGTTTTCAGGTCCCGGCCAACCGCATCGGGTCGTATCATTTTTCAACCGCGCAGTTGAAAACCATCCAGGAAGTGATCACCCTGGCGGTGTTCGTGGTCTTTTCCCTGTTCTATCTGAAAGAAGATTTCAAGTGGAACTACCTGGCCGGCTTTCTGTGCATCATCGCCGCCGTTTTCTTTGTTTTCAAAAAGTGGTAGCCGGATCGGTTCCCCTGCAACAATCATGCCTGCATTTCCCCCTGTGCGGGGGCTGCGAATATCAGGATGTTCCCTATCCCAAGCAGCTCGAAGATAAACAGATCTATCTTGAGCATCTCTTCGCGCGTTTCAAAGCCAGGGAATTCCGGCCGATCATCCCCTCCCCGCAACTGCGGGCGTACCGCAATAAAATGGAGTATGCGGTGGGAGGCAGCGCCGAAGCGCCCTGTATCGGTTTGCGCCGGAAGAAGCAGCACCGGGCGTTGATCGATGTGCAAGAGTGTCCGGTGTTTTCCCCGGATACCCGGGCGTTGCTGGACGTATTCCGGGACTGGATGCGTACGCTCACTATCCTGCCCTACGATGTGTATAAACATACCGGCCAGCTGCGGTATGTGACGGTGCGTCACGCGAAATATACCGATGAGATGCTGGTTTCCGTGGTAATGGCGGCAGAGCCTGCGCAGATCGAGCGCGAGCGTCAGACGGAGAAATACCGTTGGCTGGTAGAGCGCTTAAGCGCTTTGCCGATGGTCCGGTCGATTTACGCCTGCGCGAACAGCTCCTGGTCGGATACCGCTCTGACCGATGCGATGATCCTGCTCTGGGGAACCGAGAGCGTCACCGAACGCATCAATGATCGCGACTATCAGATCGGTCCGCGGACCTTTTTTCAGACCAACTCTTTCTGTTGCGCCCGCCTTTATGAGGAGATCCGCCGCCAGGTAGGAGTTCATGCCGGCAGGACGCTGGATCTGTATTGCGGCTGCGCGGGGATCACTCTGCAGGTAGCGGATGCAGTAAGCGAAGTAGTGGGGGTGGACAATCTTCCTGCGAATATCGATCAGGCCCGGGTCAATGCCCGGCTTAACGGTGTGACCAACGCTACGTTTATCTGCGCCGACGCGCAGGAACTGATCCGGCAGGTAGCAGCCGGACCGCAGCAGGACCGGTTCGAGACGATCATTGTCGATCCTCCCCGGGTCGGTCTGACGCGTAAAAGCAGGCAGTTGCTGCTCGCGAGCCAGGCGCGGGCGATTGTTTATGTTTCCTGCAATCCCCTTAATCTGGCCGAGGATCTCAAGATCCTCACTACCGAGTATGCCGTTGAGAGTATCACCGGGGTGGATATGTTTCCCTATACCCGGCATATGGAAGTGGTGGCGGGTTTGCGCCGGCAATAACGCTTTGACAAACCCGATTGCTGCGGTTACAATAAATGATGAGCACAAAGAGAACGCAATGACCTTCAGAGAAAAACTTACCAGCGGGCGGTTCCTGGTCACCACCGAGATCGGCCCGCCGAAAGGCATCGATATTCAGCACGTGCTGGACGCGGCCGAGTCTACGCGCGGGCGGGTCGACGCGTTGAATGTGACCGACCTTCAGAGTTCGATCATGCGTCTGGGGTCGTTGGTGGTTTCGGGTATCCTGCAGGCGCGCGGTTTCGAGCCGATCTGTCAGGTTACCTGCAGGGATCGGAATCGTCTGGCTTTGCAATCGGATATCCTGTCCGTCGCGGCTCTGGGAATAGAGAATCTCCTTATCCTGACCGGAGATTATCCGACTATCGGCGATCATCCGGAGGCAAAACCGGTGTTCGACCTTGATGCGGTGCAATTGCTGGAAGTGGTCGGCAGGCTGCAGCGGGGCGAGGATATGAACGGCAATAAGCTCATCGGGCCGGCGCCGCGCTATTTCGCGGGGGCGGTGGTCAATCCCGGGGCTGATCCGCTGGAGCCGGAATTGATCAAGATGGAGAAGAAAGTCCGCGCCGGAGCGCAGTTTTTTCAAACCCAGGCGGTTTTTGATGTCGAGGCGTTCGAGCGTTTTATGCACAAGGTCCGGTATCTCAATGTGCCGGTGCTGGCAGGGATCATTCTGTTGAAATCCGAGAAAATGGCGCGGTACCTTAATCAGCACGTTCCGGGGATCTGCGTGCCGCAGGAGTTGATCCAGAAGTTGTCCGCCGCCGGCGATAAAGCGGCGGTGTCGTGCGAGATCGCCGCGGCGTTGATTCGCCGCATCAAGCCGTTGTGCCGGGGAGTGCATATAATCCCCATCGGCTGGGATAAACAGGTGCCGCTGGTGCTTGACGCGGCAGGAATAAACCCATGAAAAAAATAGTCATCATCGGAGCTTCCATCGCAGGCCACACGGCCGCCGTCGGGCTGCGGGAAAAGATCAAAGACTGTCAGATCAGCCTGATTACCGAAGGTTCGTATCCGTTATACGATAAGTCGAAGCTGCTGCAGTATCTCTGCGGTCTGCTTAAAGAGAAGGATCTGCTGATGGTCGGTCCCGATTTTTACCAGCAGCAGTCGATCGAGTTCCTTAAAGACAGGAAAGTCGTGCAGGTCAGCCCGTCAAGAAAAGTCGTCCACTGCCGGCACAAAGACAAGCGGGAGAGTTATGAGTATGATTTCCTGGCGGTTTGTTCGGGCCGGCGTTCCGTGCTGCCGGAAATCACCGGGATCAATAAAGAGGGTATTTACACGCTTGATTCGCTCAACGATTACAAGCAGCTGCGCCAGCATCTGATCAGCGATCCGGTCTGTTTCATCGGATCCGTACGCCGGGCGTTGCCGGCTGCGACCATGCTTGCCGGTAGGCAGCGGGAAGTAAAGGTGATCTCTTCGGAGGGCATGCAGCCGGCTGAACCCATCGACGGGATGGAGATCGTTTCCAGCGAAGTGATCGAGTTGATCGGGGAATCCGGGGTGCAGGCGATACGTCTGAAAGAGGGCAAGATCATCGGTACGTCCCTGCCGGTATTCGTTCCTGCCCTGACCGCCGCCAACAGCGATTTTCTCAAGGATAGCGGTATTACTATGGACGGTGAACTGTTGTGCGTCGATGAATCGATGTGTACCAGTATCAAAACAATTTACGCCAGCGGCGCGGTGTGTTTGCGTCAAGGCGCTGCAGCGGCCGAGAAAAGCTGGGATGAGGCGATTCAGGAAAGCCGCATGCTTGTCGATGGTCTGGCGAAGGCTATAGGAGGCGCGGATGTCTGAAGTATTGGTTCAATTAGGCACACAGGGTAGCGCGGCGGTGATACAACTGGCGCGTCAGTCGCTGGATAAGGTTATCAAGGCCAAAGGTCCTGCCGCCCCCATGGGATTTCCCGAGACCAATTATTATCTGCCGCTGTGCCTGGCGTTGCTTAACCGCGAAGTCCGGACTGCGGCTGATTGCGCATACATTCTTGAGCAGGCGCAGAAGCTTGACGCGGGAAAACCCGCGGCGGGAGGCGTGCATATCCCCGCACTGGGAGGCGTTCTGAACAAGGGTATTGCCACCTTGCTCTGCGAAGAGGTTCTGGCGGCGGTAGCAGTGTCCGAAGGACAGCATCCGCAACCCGGTTATGCCGGTTTTCTGCCGGATAAACTGCTGCGTTCGCTGGGGCTGCAATTGGTGGATGGCAGGATCGCCGGTATTGCGGTCATCCTGGGGCCGGCCGCGGATGAGGATAAGGCGGTAGAGATGATCCGGCAGTTCCAGACCAACAGTATTGTCTGCCTGCTGGTGGGGAGCGCCAAAGGCACGAGCCTGAAGCAGCAACTGGAGAACAAGAAGGTCGAGCTGGGCCTGGAGAATTATATCGTGCCGCTGGGAGAAGATTACCTGTCGGCGATCTACGCGGTGAACTGGGCGGTGCGCGCGGCTTTGATCTACGGCGGATATAAACCCGGCCAGTGGGAAGGGATCGCTGAATATGTGCGCAACCGCGTACCCGCGGTGGTCGTTCTGTTAAGCCATGTGGACGAAGTTCTGGTAGCTACCGGATTGGGAGTACTGGCGCTGGGACTGCCCATCATTACCGATCTGGATGTGCCTCAACTGGGAAAGATCGATACCACGCTCTATGAAGCGCTGGTGACCGAAAAAGATTATAAAAAGATCGTCTCCCGCTGCATCCTCACCCGCGGGATCAAGGTTAAAGTCGCGCAGGTTCCTGTTCCGGTAGCCTATGCCGCCGCTTTTGAAGGTGAACGGGTGCGCAAGGAGCAGCTATACGTCGAGTTCGGCGGCAAGTCCGGCGTTTCCTTCGAATATCTCAAAACCGCCGGCATCGAAGATATCGAGGACGGCGCGGTCAAAATAGTCGGACCGGATATCGACGCGCTGCCCAAAGACGTTACCGCCATGCCGCTGGCCATCGTGGTCGAAGTGGCGGGGCGTAAGATGCAGAAAGATTTTGAACCGATCCTGGAACGTCAGATTCATCGTTTTGTGAATTACGCTCAAGGGATTATGCATATCGGCCAGAGGGATATGAACTGGATCCGGATTTCCCGGGAGGCTTTTACCAAGGGATTTCGCCTGAAACATTTCGGCGTTATCCTGCATGCCATGCTGCATCAGGAATTCAGCGCGATCGTGGACAAGGTTCAGGTTACTTTGTTCACGGGCAAGCAGGATGTGCAGCGGCTCCTGGCAGAGGCCAGGCGCGTTTACGACGAACGGGATGAGCGTCTTAGCGGCATGACCGATGAAAGCGTGGATACGTTCTATTCCTGCACGCTCTGTCAGAGTTTCGCGCCCAATCATGTTTGCATCATCACGCCTGAACGTCTGGGGCTCTGCGGCGCGTATTCCTGGCTCGACGGCAAGGCTGCATTCGAGATCAATCCCACCGGCCCGAACCAGCCGGTAGAGAAAGGAACCGCTCTGGACCTGCGCCTGGGGCAATGGGACAGGATCAATCAGTTCTTCTACGAACGGTCGAACAAAACCATCGAGAAGGTCAGCATGTATTCGCTGATGGACGCCCCGCAGTCTTCGTGCGGTTGTTTCGAATGCATCCTGGCGGTTTTACCTGAAGTCAACGGCGTGATGGTGGTGCACCGTGATTTTCCGGGCATGACTCCCTGCGGCATGACTTTTACCACGCTGGCCGGTTCGGTCGGCGGCGGAGTGCAGACGCCGGGATTTCTGGGTATCGGCAAGCTCTATGTGGTCAGCGGCAAATTCATTTCCGCGGAAGACGGGCTCAAGCGACTGGTTTGGATGCCTAAAGAACTCAAGGAGTTGCTTAAAGATAAGCTGGTCAAGCGTTGTCAGGCCATTGGCGAGCCGGCGCTTCTGGATAAGATCGCTGATGAAACCATAGCTACTACCGTTGAAGAGGTAGCAGCCTATCTGGAGAAGGTCAAACATCCGGTACTGGATCTCGCGCCACTGGTGTAAAGGAGGCCACGGATTATGAACGAACGCAGGAAGGATTTACGGGTGAATAACTCGGTGATGGTGCGTTACTGGATAGGCGACGGTTTTCTCAAGACCGGTTCGCGCAGCGCGGACATGTCCACAGGGGGGGTACGTTTGCCCCTGCATCAGAAACTTGAACCCGGGACCAAGGTCGAATTGTCCATCGAAATAGAGAATAACGCTAAGCCGCTGATCGCCTCCGGGCAGGTGGCCTGGGTGGAGAGAAAAAAACATCCCCAGTATCCCTTTGAAATCGGGATTAAATTCACCCGGATAGACTCGGGAACTCTGGAACGGCTCAAGAAATACCTGGAGAGTCTGCCTCCCGATGACAGTGCCCCGAAGATGCGCTGGCTGGATAAGGAATAGGGGATGAATATTTTCCTTGACAGTCGCTGCAACTTTAGTTATTATCATACATAAGGATATAGAACCCGCACCCTGAAATATAAGCGGGGATTTTACCTGCCTAACTTTCAAGCATTACCATTAAAATACAATAACGCTTTTGAACGAGCAGAAGTCTCATTCTTTTACCCCATTGCCAGCCATATAAGAACCCCATGTTGATCGTTATGTATCATGCATAAATCAAGGGTCTATTTAATCGACGCTACGGCGTTCTGTTACCGAGCGTTTTACGCTATTCGCGGCCTGGCTACGTCTTCGGGCCAGCCGACTAACGCGATCTTCGGATTTGTCCGGATGCTGCAGAAGATACTCAAGCAGTATGCTCCGGAGTATCTTGCGGTTTGCTTTGACGTTTCCCGCAAGACCTTCCGTCAGGAGAAGTACGCCGCCTATAAAGCGCAGCGCCAGGCCATGCCTGACGGGTTAAGTTCGCAGATGCCGATTATCAAGCGGATCATCAAGGCTTACGGGATCAGACTCTTCGAACAGGAGGGATTCGAGGCCGATGATATTATTGCGACGCTTGCCGCCAAAGCCCGCCGGAAATCCCTGCCGGTAGCGGTGGTCAGTTCCGACAAAGACCTGATGCAGCTGGTGGACGAGGGGGTTGTGGTGGTGAACCCCGGAACAGACGACGGGGAATTCGACGTTGCCCGGGTGAACGCAAAATTCGGCGTTGCTCCCGCGCAGATCCCCGATCTGATCGCTTTGCTGGGAGACAGCGTGGATAATATTCCGGCGGTAAAAGGCGTATCGGAAAAGAAAGCGCAGGAATTGGTGCGCACCTTCGGATCCGTGGAAAAAATACTTTCGCAGACGGAAACGGTTGTCCCGGATAAGCTGCGCGCTTTGATCGATACCAATGCCGAACAGATCAGGTTGAATAAAGATCTGGCTTCATTGCAGCGGGATATGGACCTGGATTTCGATCTTGAAGCCCTGAAGATCGATCAGCCGGATTACCAGCAATTGTATAACCTGTTCAAGGAGTTGGAGTTTAAGGCCTTTTTGAAAGATCTGCCGGTCACCGGAAAGCAGGATGAGCTTAAGGCTCAAGCAGTTGTCCTGGAGGATAAGGATGTCCGGGCAGCGGTCAAGGGGCACGGCGCCATAACGGTGTACGCTCTTTCCGGGGAATCCCTGACTTTGGGCATCGACGGAAAGATCTATACCGTGCCGAATATGGCCGGGCAGGTGCAGGCGGTCCTGGCAGATCCGGAGGTCAAAAAAATCGGGCATGACCTGAAAAAATTGAAGATCGTGCTCAAGGGCGCAGGCATGGAATTGTCCGGTCTGTGGTTCGATATCATGATCGCCGGCTATCTGGTCAATCCCGCGCGCAGCTCTTTCAGCCTGGAGGACCTGGCCTGGGAATATCTGAAAAAGACCGTTGACGATGCTGCCAGCGATGGAGTCAAAGCCGTCAGCCTGATCATGACCCTGCAGCCGGTGTTTGAGCGGTTGTTGCGGGAGAACGGGCTGGAGAAGCTGTTTACCGCAACGGAGATGCCGCTGGTTGACGTGCTGGCAGGGATGGAACTCTGCGGGATAAGGCTGGATACCGGAAAGCTCGCACGACTATCCCGCGATCTGGAAAAGAAGCTCGCCCATCTGATCGAGGAAATTTATGCTTTGTGCGGTTGCCAGTTCAATATCAATTCTCCCAAACAGTTGCAGCGGGTGCTCTTTGAAGAACTCAAACTGCCCGTGGTAAAACGCACCAAGACCGGAGCGTCTACCGATGAAGAAGTATTGCGGACACTGGCAGCGCAGCATCCCTTGCCCAGGATGCTGCTGGAATACCGGCAGTTGACCAAGCTCAAAAGCACCTATATCGACGCTTTGCCGGAAATGGTCAATCCCGCGTCGGGCCGGGTGCATACATCGTTCAATCAGACCGGCACTGAAACCGGCCGCTTGAGTTCCAGCAATCCCAATCTGCAGAATATTCCCATTAAGACCGAGCTGGGCCGCAGTATCCGGGAAGCGATCATCGCTTTCAGCGGGAAGAGCTGCCTGCTTTCCTGCGATTACTCCCAGATCGAGCTGCGGGTTCTGGCTCACCTTTCCGGAGATAAGACGTTGATCTCCGCTTTCAAACAGGGGCACGATATACATAAGAAGACCGCGGCATTGATCTATGACATCGACGAAAAAGAAGTGAGCGATCAGCAGCGCACGGTGGCGAAGCGGGTCAATTTCGGCATCGTGTACGGGTTGAGCGCGTTCGGTCTGGCCCGGGACCTGGAGATACCCCTGGAACAGGCGCAGAGATTCATCGAAGCATATTTTGTGCGGTATCCGGGAGTCAAAGCGTATATCGGCGAGCAGATCGTTCGCGCGGAAAAAGAAGGGTTTGTCACCACCATTCTGGGCCGGCGCAGATATCTTCCGGAGATCAAAGACAGGAATCAATCCATCCGCCAGTTCGCTCAACGGCAGGCGATCAATACGCCGATACAGGGATCCGCCAGCGATATGATAAAAATGGCGATGGTGCGCATCCAGCATCATCTGCAGTCGCAGCCGGTTCCGGGAACGATGATCCTGCAGATTCACGATGAATTGCTCTTTGATGTCGCCCGGACGCATCTGGAGCAGTTTGGCCGGATGGTGAAAGAGTGCATGGAGCATGTTTTCACGCTTGAAGTGCCGGTAGTGGTGGATATGCAGTACGGCGCGAACTGGGCGCAGATGCAGCCGTTCCAATAAGGGTCGGGTTGCCCGCGGGGGGCGACAGCGGATGGAGAGCAGCAAGTGCGAGGAGGGGGTCATGAAAATAGTCATGTGTGCGAGCGAAGTGGTTCCTTTTGCCAAGACCGGCGGGCTGGCCGATGTGGCAGGCGCGTTGCCGGTGGCTCTGGAGAAACTCCAGCAGGACGTTATCATCGTTATGCCGGGATACAAAAAGACCCATGAACTCAAGAGCCCGGCGATCAAGCAACTCAAGGAAGGGGTTTCCTGGGCGCAGATCGGCAAAGGCATCAAAGTATACCTCATCGACCGGAAAGATTATTTCGACCGCGACGGCCTCTACGGCGACAAGACCGGCGATTTTCCCGACAATCTGGACCGTTTTTCGTTTTTCTGCAGGCGGACTCTGGAATTGCTCAAAGAGATCGATTTCAAACCCGATATCATCCATTGCCATGACTGGCAATCGGGATTGGTGCCGGTATATCTCAAAACCACGTACAAGAACGATCCGTTCTTTAAAAACACCCGGACCATTTTTACCATTCACAACATCGGCTATCAGGGGCTGTTCAAAAAAGAAGAGTTCCCCCGCCTGGGACTGGACTGGAGCGTTTTCAGCGTGGATAAACTGGAGTATTACGACAAGATCAATATCCTTAAAGGCGGCATCGTGTTTTCCGACCTGATCAATACGGTCAGCGACGCGTACAGCAGGGAGATCCAGACCAAGGAGTTCGGGTTCGGGATGGAAGGGATACTCAATCAGCGCAAGGCCGACGTGTCGGGGATCATCAACGGCCTGGATTACGGCATCTGGGATCCGGCGCTTGACAAGCAGATTTTCAATCAGTTTTCCGTCAAGGAGATCGAAGGCAAATACGAGAACAAGAGCGGCTTGCAGAAGATGGTCGGTTTGCCGGAAAAACGCACCGTTCCTTTATTCGGGATCGTTTCGCGTCTGGCCGAACAAAAAGGGTTCGATATCCTGGCTGAAGGTATCGACGAGATCTGCAAGATGGATCTGCAACTGGTCATTCTGGGCACCGGCGACGCCAAATATCACGAACTGCTGGAAAAAATGGTTAAGAAATATCCCAAAGTGATTTCATTGAGTTTGAAATTCGACGACGCGCTGGCGCACCGGATCTACGCCGGTTCGGATATTTTCCTCATGCCCTCGAAATACGAACCGTGCGGGCTGGGGCAGATGATCAGTCTTAAATACGGTACGATCCCGCTGGTTTTCAAGACCGGGGGGCTTGCCGACACCGTCAACGAGAAGAACGGGTTTGTTTTTGACGTCTACAGCAAGGCCGAGCTGATCAAGACGATCAAAAAAGCCATCTCCGCTTTCAAAGCCAAAGCCGGCTGGAGCAAACTGGTTACCGCCGCCATGAAATGCAATTTCTCCTGGGCGGAATCGGCCAAGAAATACGTCGAGCTGTATGGAAAAGCCAAGGCAAAAAGTTAAACGCGTACTGGGCGTGACCGGCGGATTCGGCTGCGGCAAGACCACGGTAGCAGCAATGCTGTCGCGCGCCGGCGCAGTGGTTATCGACGCAGATGCCGTTGCGCATGCGCTGATGCGTCCGCGCACCGCAGTGTACCGGCGTATCCGCCGGTTCTTCGGCGCGGGCGTAGTGAGTACCGACGGTCAGATCGACCGTCAGGCATTATCCCGTATCGTTTTTACCGATCCGGTCAAGCTTGTTCGGTTGAACCGGATCATGCACCCGGCGATCATCGCATCCATGCGCCGGCAGATTCGTCGCGTTACAAAGGGGATGGTGGTGCTGGACGCACCGCTTTTATTCGAAACCGGCCTTGACCGCATGGCAGACGCGGTGATCGTGGTCAAAGCCTCACCGGCCCGCCAGAGGCAGCGGATCAAGGCGCGGGATGGTTTATCCGGCAGACAGATTGCTTTGAGGATCAAAGCGCAGATTCCCCTTTCAGAAAAGATCCGTAGAGCGGATTTTGTAATAGATAATACCGGAACCAAGATCAATACGCTTAAACAAGTGCAACACATAAGGAGGCAGTTGTGGAGAAGTTAGACATCAGTAAATTAAAAGACATGAAAATCACCGAGCTCAATAAGCTGGCCAGGGAGCTCAATGTCAACGGCATCAGCGGCCTGAAGAAACAGGACCTGATCTTCAAGATTTTGCAGGGTCAGGCGGAGAAAGAAGGTTTGATGTTCGGCGAGGGGATCCTGGAGATCCTGCCGGAGGGGTTCGGCTTCCTGCGGTCTCCGAATTACAACTACCTGCCCTGTCCGGACGATATTTATATCTCCCCGTCGCAGATCCGCAAATTCGACCTGCGCACCGGCGATACGGTCAGCGGTCAGATCCGCCCGCCCAAGGAAGGGGAAAAATATTTCGCCCTGCTCAAAGTCGAAGCGGTGAATTTCGAGAATCCCGACGACGGCAAGGAGAAGGTTTTGTTCGACAACCTCACGCCCATTTATCCTCTTCAGCGTTTTAACATGGAGACCAACCCCGACGAGATCTCCATGCGCGTGATGGGGTTGCTCACGCCCATGGGCAAGGGGCAGCGCGGTTTGATCGTTGCGCAGCCGTACAGCGGAAAGACCGTTTTGCTGCAGAAAATAGCCAATGCCGTTATGGCGAATAATCCGGACGTGATCCTGATCGTTTTGCTGATCGACGAGCGCCCCGAGGAAGTTACCGATATGCAGCGGCATGTCAAGGGCGAGGTCATTTCTTCGACGTTCGACGAACCGCCGGAACGTCACATTCAGGTAGCGGAGATCGTGCTGGAGAAAGCCAAGCGATTGGTGGAACACAAGAAAGACGTGGTTATCCTGCTTGACAGCATCACCAGGCTGGCCCGCGCCTATAACTCGGTGGTCCCGCACAGCGGCAAGGTGCTCTCCGGCGGTATCGATTCCAACGCTCTGCAGAAGCCCAAGCGCTTTTTCGGAGCTGCCCGGGCGATCGAAGAAGGCGGTTCGCTGACCATCATCGCCACGGCGCTGGTCGATACGGGAAGCCGCATGGACGAAGTTATCTTTGAAGAGTTCAAAGGCACCGGGAATATGGAACTGCAGCTGGACAGGAATCTCTTCCAGCGCAGGATCTATCCGGCGATCGACATCAAGCGGTCCAATACCCGCCATGAGGAATTGTTGCTCAAACCCGATGAGCTCACCAAGGTCTGGATATTGCGTAAGGTGTTGAATGAATTGAACAACGTGGAAGCGATGGAGCTTCTGATCGAGAAGCTGGCTAAAACCAAGACCAACGAGGATTTCTTAAACAGCATGAACCAATAACCAAAGAGGAGAAATCAGATGAAAGACAAGATCCATCCCGACTATAAGGAGTGTACCATTGTATGCGCGTGCGGCAACACCATTCACACGCGTTCCACCAAGCCGACTATCCGCGTGGAGATCTGCTCGGCCTGCCACCCGTTTTTCAGCGGTAAAAAGAAGCTGGTCGATTCCGCCGGCCGCGTGGACAAGTTCATGAAGAAGTACGGCAAAGCAAAATAACCGGAAGCCGTGCGGGCGCGAAATCACGCAGTGTGTTACGGGGTTCGTGAGCGCGCATCAGTTTTTTCGATGGCGAAGGCGGTTGTTATCGAAACGAAAAAACTTTAAGCGCGAACGAATCCCGGAATACACTGCGTTATAACGTGTCGGCACGGATTGTTTTCGTATGATCGATAAACTTCAGAAATTAGAGCAGCGCTACGTGGAACTCGAGCATATGCTTGCGGATCACGAGCTGCTGGCTGACCAGGACCGGTACAATAAGCTGGCCAAGGAGCTTTCCGACCTGCGGACTCCGGTGAGCGCGTTCCGCGATTTTCAGAAGCTCGCCAGAGAGATCGCCGACCTCGAGCTGATTCTCAAGGAGAAGCACGATCCGGAGATCGTCGAGATGGCCCGGGCGGAACTGCCCCAGCTCACTACCCGCAAGAGCGCGCTTGAGGCCAGGCTCAAAGAGCTCCTCAAGGGAGAGGATAAGGACGCGGGAAAAGACGTGATCATGGAGATCCGGCAGGGGACCGGCGGAGCGGAAGCGACGCTCTTTGCCGCAGACCTGTACCGCATGTATACGCGCTATGCCGCGCAAAAAGGCTGGAATGCGGAATTAATGTCCGCGCATGAAACCGACGAAGGCGGTTTCAAAGAAGTGGTTTTCAGCGTGCGCGGCAGGGATGCCTATCGGCACTTCAAGTTTGAGAGCGGAGTGCATCGCGTACAGCGTGTTCCGGAAACCGAAGCGCAGGGCAGGATCCATACGTCCACCGCGACGGTAGCGGTGCTGGTGGAACCCGATGATGTCGAGCTGGTGATCAATCCCGCGGATCTGAAGATCGAGACCTACCGTTCTTCCGGTCCCGGCGGGCAGCATATGCAGAAGACGGATTCCGCGGTGAGGATTACGCATATCCCGACGGGGGTGGTCGTTGCCTGTCAGGATGAGCGTTCGCAGATCAAGAACAAGACGAAAGCGATGCGTATACTCGGCGCGCGTCTTCTGGACGCCAAACAACAGGCGGAAGCGAAAAAGATAACCGAGGAGCGCCGGTCACAGATCGGTACCGGCGATCGCAGCGAAAAGATCCGCACGTATAACTATCCCGACCGCCGGGTAACCGATCATCGCGTCAACCTGACGTTGTACCGTTTGGAGCAGATCATGGAAGGTGATCTCGACGAGTTGTTCGACGGCCTCTTAAAAGCGGCCGAAGAACAAGCAGAGAAAAATGAATGAAGCCGAAACCGTCTTCACGCACCTGCTCGCCTGTGACCGGGCTTCGTTGTACCTCAAGCGGCATACCCGTTTGTCCGCTGCCAGCGCGCGGCGTCTGGCTGCGGTGTTGCGCAGGCGCATAGCCGGCGAACCGCTCGACTATATTCTCGGCAGCAGCGAATTCATGGGGTTGCTTTTCCGGGTAACCCCGGATGTCCTTATTCCCCGCCAGGATACCGAAGTTCTCGTAGAAACCGTCCTGCGCCTCGCCCGCCGGTTTCACCACAATTCCCGACAGTCTTCCAGCAGGGATCCCGCACGACTCGATATTCTCGATCTCGGCACGGGCAGCGGCGCTATCGCTGTCAGCCTGGCGCATATGCTGCCGGTGAGCCGTCTGCTGGCTACCGACAGTTCCCTGCCGGCATTGCGCATCGCTCAAGAGAATGCCCGGCGGCACGCCGTCGACGGCCGCATTGAGTTCCGCCAATGCGATCTTTTTCCCGGCGGCAAGGACTGCCGGCGCCGTTTTCAGATCATCGTGAGCAATCCGCCGTATATCCCCAGCCGGACCGTTGCGACCCTGGCGCCGGAAGTGCAGGCCGAACCGCGCCGGGCTCTGGATGGCGGTCCAGACGGGCTGGCATTTTTCCGACGCATAGCGCAGAAGGCCCCTTTGTTCCTGCGGCCTGCCGGGTTGTTGATCCTGGAGATGGGTTTTGACCAGAAAGACCGGGTGCAGGAAATAGTGTTAAATCAGAAAAAATTTCTCATCAAAGAGGTAGTTAAGGATTATAATAGTATCCAACGGGTGATGGTAGCGCAGCTGCGCGGGAGAACCAGCGCGTAGAGGGGTGTTTGTCTTTATTTAAAATCAATCTATCGGGAGTGCGGTCGCATGGATAAATTAGTGATTCGCGGCGGGCAGAAGCTTAAAGGGGAAGTTACCATTTCCGGTTCCAAGAATTCGGTATTGCCGATTCTCGCTGCGACGCTGTTGACTGACGAGAAATGCGTGATCAGGGACGTTCCGGCATTGCGGGATACCAATACGATGTTCAGGATCCTGCGCTCGCTGGGCAAGACCGTGGAACTCGAAAAAGGAGTGGTGACGGTCAGCGGGTCCAAGGAATGCGGATGGGTGGCGGATTACAAGCTGGTGTCTACCATGCGCGCATCTTTTTGCGTGCTCGGGCCGCTGCTGGGCAAATTGAAGAAAGCCCAGGTGTCTTTACCCGGCGGCTGCGTGATCGGCGTGCGGCCGGTCGATCTGCACATTAAAGGCGTCAAGGCCCTGGGCGCGCACATCGATGTGGAAGGCGGCTATGTGATCGCCCACGCCAAGCGACTCAAAGGCGCGCATATCTATCTGGGCGGCGAGTACGGCTCTTCGGTGCTGGCTACCGGCAACGTGATGATGGCTGCCGTGTGCGCAGAGGGGAAGACCATCCTTGAATCCGCGGCCTGCGAGCCGGAAGTGGCGGATCTCGGGGATTTTTTGATCAAGATGGGAGCCAGGATCAAAGGCCACGGCACTCCGATCATTGAGATCGAAGGGGTCAAGAAACTCCATGGCGTGGCGCATACCATTATTCCTGATCGTATCGAAGCCGGGACTTTTATGGTCGCCTCACTGATTACCGACGGCGATATTACCATCAAGAATGTCAATCCCCGTCATCTGGGGGCGCTTCTGGACAAATTGAAAGAGGCCGGCGCGGTGATCTCGGAATCCGCGATGAGTATGCGGGTGGTGCGCAAGAAACAGCTGCGGCCGGTCAATATCACCACGCTGCCGTATCCGGGATTTCCCACCGATATGCAGGCGCAGATCATGGCTTTGATGACCGTTACCCCGGGGATCAGCGTGATCACGGAAAAAATCTATCCGGATCGTTTCATGCATGTCGCGGAGCTCAACCGCATGGGTGCGCATATTCAGCGCGAAGGGCCGCACGCTATCGTTGAAGGGGTCAGGTATCTTTCCGGCGCTCCGGTGATGGCGTCAGACCTGCGCGCTTCCGCGTGTCTGGTGCTGGCCGGGCTGGTAGCGAAGGGCACCACCACGATTTCCAGGATTTACCATCTGGAGCGCGGATATGAGAATATCGACACCAAGCTGCAGTCTTTGGGGGCCAAGATCTGGAGAGAGAAGGAATAATCCATGATCCTGATGATCGACAATTACGATTCATTTACCTATAACCTGGTGCAGTATCTCGGCGAGCTGGGAGCGCAGGTCAAGGTGGCGCGCAACGACGTTATTGACGGCGAAGGTATCGCCCGTTTGAAACCGGAGAAGATCATTATCTCCCCGGGGCCGGGAGGGCCGGCGGATGCCGGTATTTCCTGCGAGGCGATCCGTCGGTTTGCCGGTACCGTCCCGCTGCTGGGGGTATGTCTCGGCCATCAATGCATCGGCGCGGTGTTCGGGGGGAAAGTGGTCAGAGCGAAACATCTGATGCACGGCAAAACCTCCGCTATTTTCCATAACGGCCGTTCGCTCTTCGCGGGATTGAGCAATCCATTCGCGGCTACGCGGTATCATTCGCTGCTGGTGGAGCGGGCGAGTTTTCCCGCCTGCCTGGAGATAACCGCCTGGACCCGCCAGCGGGAGATTATGGGGTTGAAGCATCGTCGTCTGCCGGTGTGGGGGGTGCAGTTCCATCCGGAATCGATCCTGACCGTGGAAGGCAAAAAGCTGTTAGCTAATTTTATCAGACTATGATCCAGACTTTGACCGCGAAACTGCAACGCCGGGAGAATCTGACCGCAGAAGAGATGACTGCCGCCATGCAACAGATCATGAGCGGCGCAGCCCAGACTGCCGATATCGTGGCTTTTCTCCAGTCTTTAAGCGCCAAGGGCGAGACGATCGATGAAATTGCCGCTGCGGCGCGGGTGATGCGCAGTTTCGCTTTGCCGTTGAAAACGTCCCGGGAGATCATTCTGGATACCTGCGGCACGGGAGGAGATCGCAAGGGGACGTTCAATATTTCCACCGCCGTCGCTTTCGTGGTGGCGGGCTGCGGCGTGGCGGTCGCCAAGCACGGCAACCGGTCCGTTACCAGCCAGTGCGGCAGCGCGGATATCCTGGAGGCGGTGGGGATCGCCATTCAGATGCCGGTCGAGAAGATCGAGCGGTGTCTGGAGGAAGTGGGGATCGCTTTTTTATTCGCCCAGCAATTTCATCCGGCGATGAAACATGCCATGCCCGCGCGTAAACAGATCGGGACGCGGACGATTTTCAATATCCTTGGTCCTCTGTGCAATCCCGCGAAGGCCACGCATCAACTGATCGGCGTGTTCGATCGCGCTTTGCCCCGGACGATTGCCGGCGTGCTGGGGCAGCTCGGCACCAGCCACGCCGTGGTGGTGCACGGCCACGACGGTCTCGACGAGGTCAGTCTTACCGACAAGACGCACATCGCGGAATTCCGCGGAGGCGTTGTTTCGGAATACGAGATCGCTCCCGAAGAGTTTGGGTTCAAACGCGCGCAGATGGACGATCTGGCGGGGGGGGACGTTTCCGAAAATCTTCAGATCCTGCTGGAAGTGCTTAACGGCCGCGCCGGCGTGCGACGGAATATGGTTGTGTTGAACGCCGCGGCAGCGCTGTATGCCGCCGATAAGACCGCGTCGATACAGGAGGGGATCCCTCTGGCCCAGGATTCTCTGGATTCGGGACGGGCACTCAAAAAACTCGCCGTGCTTAAAGAATTCTCACGGCACTAAAGGACTTCCGACACCCATGGGAAAGACCGATACGTTAAAAGAAATCATTGCCAGGAAGAAAGAGCGGATCGCGCAGGCGCAGCAGTCATTGCCGGAGGCAGAGCTTATTGCCCGGCTGACGGGTCTGCCGCCGACCCGGCCGTTCCTGCAGGCGGTGAACAGGCCGCGGCAGATCTCTCTGATCGCCGAGATCAAAAAACAATCCCCTTCGCAGGGGCTTTTGCGCGAAGCGTTCAATCCCGCGGCGATCGCTGCGGTGTATCAGCAGGCAGGGGCGCAGGCCGTGTCCGTGCTGACCGAGGAAGACTTTTTCGCCGGCGCGCCCGGTTTCATCAACGAGGTCAAGCAGGCGGTCGCGCTGCCGGTGTTGCGCAAGGATTTCATCCTTGAGCCATATCAGGTGTATGAGTCGCGTCTGATCGGCGCCGACGCGATTTTGCTTATCGCGGATATACTTTCCAAAGAGACGCTGATGGATCTGATCAGGCGCGCGGATGCGCTGGGCATGGACTGTCTGGTTGAAGTACATGATGAGAAAGAGCTCAAGAAAGTTCTGGGGTTGAAGATCATGCCCGAACCGCCGCAGCCGGATGCGCTCAAGGTATCGTCCAGGAAGGCCGCCCGGAAAACGATTGAATTCATGCTCGGGATCAATAACCGCAATCTGCGTACGCTTGAAGTGGACCTGAAGACCACGGAGCGGTTGTATCCGCTGGTTCCCAAGGACAGGGTGGTGGTGGTGGAAAGCGGGATCAAACAGTATCAGGACGTGTTGTTCCTTAAAGTACTGGGCGTTAACGCTATTCTTGTCGGAGAAGTGCTGATGCGCTCTGCGGATGTACAGTCGCAGATCCTTGACCTCATGGGCTGGTAAGGTGCGGACAAAGATCAAGATATGCGGGATCACTACCCGTGCCGATGTCGGGCAGGCAATTGCCTGCGGGTGTGACGCGGTAGGGTTCGTTTTTTATAAGCGCAGCCCCCGGTATGTCAGCCCGCGAGCTGCAGCAGCGATAATCGCCGCTGTGCCCGCAGGAGTGGAACGGGTCGGCGTATTCGTGAATGCCCGGGAGCGCACCGTGCGGCAGGTCGCCCGGAGATGCGGGTTGACCATGGTGCAGTTTCACGGCGACGAGTCGCCGGCATTCTGCCGGCGATTCAGGGGATGGCGGATAATAAAGGCGCTGCGGGTCAGAAGCGCCGGCGATATCTCCCAGGCCTCCCGTTACCGGACATCCGCCGTGCTCTTCGACACTTTCAGCGCGGACGGTTTCGGCGGCACCGGCAGGCGGTTCGACTGGAACCTGCTGCGCCGGGCGAATGTGCGCCAGACGGTTTTTTTGTCCGGGGGATTGACGCCTGCAACCGTGGCCGGCGCTGTCCGGTTGGTGAAACCTGCCTGGGTGGACGTGTCCAGCGGTGTGGAGCGCAGTCCCGGGCGCAAGGATGCGCGTAAAATACGCGCATTTGTCCGTGCGGTGAAACGCGCCGAAAAGCATGATTAAAAACGGAGGAGCAATGATGAGGGGACGGATTAAGCGGCTTGTGGCGCTCTGCAGCGTGTGTATCCTCGCCGGCAGCGTTCATGTCCACGCGCAGCAGGTGAGAACGTATACCAACAAGAATCTGCATTTCAAGCTTCAGTATCCGGCGGATTTTCAAGTCAAGACTATCAACGGCGCGATTATTCTCTCTTCTCCCCTGAAGAGCCAGAAAGACACCTTTGCCGAAAGCGTCAACATTGTTACGCTGGGCGCAGATCGGGGCGTCAATAATCTCAAGGATTTCTATGGTCAGGCCAGGAAGAGCATGCAGGAAACCATGCTTAAGGTGAAGATCATCGAGGATAAGAAGATAACCCTGGGCGGAAAAGAGGCGTATCTGCTGGTCTATACCTCTCTGCGCAAGAAAACCACTTTTAAATTCATGCAGGTTATGACCATGAACGATAGACTGGTGTATGTAGTGACCTATACCGCTTTGCCGGAAACCTATGAAGAGTATCTGCGTCCGGTTAAAGCCATGCTGAATTCGTTCGCCTTCGTTAAATAAAGGGGGTAGTAGTAATGGCGCTATCAGGTTTAGACATCTATAAGCTTTTACCCAAGACGAACTGTAAGGCCTGCGGTTTCCCCACCTGCCTGGCTTTTGCCATGCAACTGGCCAAGAAGGCGGTCAGCATCGATGCCTGTCCTTCGGTAAGCAAGGAAACTAAAGCGGCGCTGGAAGCGGCAGCCCAGCCGCCGATACGGCTGGTCAGCGTCGGCCGCCCGGAAAAGCCGCTGGACATGGGCAATGAAACAGTGCTCTTCCGGCACGAAGAGAAATTCCGTAATCCCTGCGGTCTGGGGTTCGTTATCGACGACAGTTTGTCCGACGATGAGATAACCGTCCGGGTGCAGAAGATCAACCAGCTGAAATTCGAGCGCGTGGGGCAGGAATTGCAGGTCAACGCCGTGGCGGTCAAGCAGACCGGTAACGCCGAACGTTTCGTGGAAGCGGTGAGACTGGTCGGCGCCCGGACGCAACTGGCGATCGTGTTGATGAGTCAGGATGCGCAGGCGCTTGCGGGCGCTCTGCCGCTGCTTAAAGATACCAAACCCGTGGTTTTTTCGGTGACCGGCGCGTCCGTCGATTCGCTGCTGCCGGCGATCGCGCCGTTCAAGCCGGCGGTAGTGGTATCCGCTTCCGACCTGCAGGGAGTTGCCGCGTTGACGCAGCAGCTGACCCGGCAGGGGATACAGGACATTCTTCTGGACACCGGCGCCAAGCCGTGCGCGCAGAAACTCTGGGATCTTACGCAGATCCGCAGGCTGGCTTTGAGGAAATCCGAGCGAAGTCTGGGTTTCCCGTCTATCGTCGTGGTGGATGAGCAGGATCCGGCTGCGGAAGCCCTGCAGGCAGCCACGTACATACTCAAATACGCCGGTCTGGTGCTGGTGAGAAGCATAGAGAACTGGCAATCCTACGCATTATTAACGCTGCGCCAGAACATTTACAGCGATCCGCAAAAACCGTTGCAGATCGAGCCGAAATTGTACGAGATCGGAACAGTGACCAGAGAATCCCCGGTCCTGGTGACCACTAATTTTTCCTTGAGCTACTATACGGTACTGGGAGAGGTGGAAGCCAGCAAGATCCCCGTGTATATTTTGAGCGTGGATACCGAAGGCATGTCGGTTCTGACCGCGTGGGCAGCCGAAAAATTCACCCCGGAGCGCATCACCCAGACATTGCAGAAAATGGCTGTGCGCGACAAAGCGCAGAAGAGCGCTCTGGTTATCCCCGGGTACGTCGCGGTGATGAGCGGCGATCTCGAGGATCAGAGCAAATGGGATATCATCGTGGGGCCGAAGGAAGCTTCGGGCATCCCGGCATTCCTGAAAACGTTGGGACATGGCAAAGCTAACCGTTAAGTTCATACCTGATAATAAGACCGTCGAGGTCGAAAAGGACCGGACCATCGCTTCGGCCGCCCTTTCCGCCGGCGTGCCGTTGAACGCCGCCTGCGGGGGGGACGGCGTTTGCGGCCGATGCAGGGTGCTGGTACGCAAAGGCCAGGTCGGCGCGCTGGCTACCGGCAGGATGAGCCTGGCAGATATGCGTAAAGGTTTGTATCTGGCTTGCCAGACTACGGTGCAGAGCGATCTGGAAGTCGAGGTCCCGGCGGAGTCCCGCCTGGATATGGACCGGCTGTCCGCCGAAGAGATCGACCGGCGCTTGAAGGGTTTTTACGGCCCGTCCGAAGATGTGCAGTCGTTGGAAGCGGCCGCGCCGGTCAAACCGGCTTTCACCGGCTCTGCGTTGACCGAGAAACTGTACCTGGAATTGCCGCCTCCGACGTTGCAGGATTGTATCAGCGATCTGGAGCGTCTCTATCGACAGATCCAGGCGCAGAAAGACTATATCCCGGAGCACGCGGGGTTGGCGGCTATCCGTCTCCTGGGAGAACTCCTGCGCTCTGCGCAGTGGAAAGTCACCGCCACCGTGGGCAAGCGCTATGGCATCATCGAATTGCTGGACGTTGAGCCGGGGGATACTGCGTCCCGGAATTTCGGTCTGGTATTCGATATCGGCACGACCACGGTTTCCGGCCAGCTGGTGGATCTGCAATCCGCCCGGGTTCTGGGCACCAGAGCTACCTATAACAAGCAGGCCAGCTTCGGCAGCGATGTGATCACCCGCATTATGTACGCGCAGAAGGAGGAAGGGTTAGAGAAGCTGCATCAGGCGGTCGTTGAGAGCATGAATGCCATCACCCATGATCTGGCTGCCGAAAACAGTATCGATCTCAACGATGTCACCTGCGTGGTCTGCGCCGGCAACACCACCATGATACATTTGCTCCTGCGCATCGATCCGACCTATATCCGCCGGGAACCGTATGTTGCCACCGCTAATTTTATTCCTGTGGCGCGCGCGCATGAAGCCGGAATCCTGGTTAATCCCCGGGCGCTGCTGTTTTGCCTGCCGGGCGTGGCCAGTTACGTGGGAGGAGATGTTACCGCCGGAGTGCTGGCGTGCGGGCTGGATACAGCGGACGATGTCAACATCCTGATCGATATCGGGACGAACGGCGAAGTGGTCGTGGGTAATAAAGAATTTCTGGTCTGCGCGGCAGCTTCCGCCGGCCCGGCGTTCGAAGGGTCCGGGGTAAGCTGCGGAATGCGCTCGAGTATCGGGGCGATACAGAAAGTCACCATCGATCCGAAAGCATTCGCGGTGCGGTATGAAACTATCGGGTCGGCTCCTGCCCGCGGTATCTGCGGCTCCGGGTACATCGACTGTATTGCGGCGATGCTTACCTGCGGGTTGCTGGATAAAGACGGTAAGATAAAAGCCATCGATAATCCCCGGATCCGCGCGACGGGCGCCGGCAGGGAATTCGTTCTGGCGGCGGCAGGAGAAAACGGTTGTCAGGCGGATATCGTGATCACCGAAGCGGATATCGATAATATCAAACGGGCCAAAGCGGCGATCTATGCGGCCGTCGTAAGTCTGCTGAAACATATTTCGCTCGATTTCCCCGCGATAAAGCGGATTTTTATCGCCGGAGGGTTCGGAACGTCGCTGGATATCGCCAGCGCTATCACCATCGGATTGCTTCCCGCTTTGAAGAAAGAAACATTCGTTTTTGTGGGCAACAGCTCCCTTACCGGGGCCAGGAATACGATCCTGTCCGAAGAGGCCTGCGCGACGGCGGATGAGATTGCCCACAAGATGACGTACTGCGAACTTTCCGTTGAGCCGGGATATATGGAAGAATATATGGCGGCGTTGTTCTTTCCCCATACGGATATAGCGCGTTTCGGGAAGAAATAGACTATGGCATACGTTATCGCGCTGGCAGGCAAAGGGGGTACCGGCAAGACGACTATCGCCGGGTTGATCGTCAGATTGCTGGGGGAGAGCAAACGCGGCTCCGTGCTGGCAGTGGATGCCGACCCCAACAGTAATCTCGGCGAAGTGCTGGGTGTGACGCCGCAGGAAACGATCGGCGAGATCCTTGATTTCATCGGCGCCCATCCCGATAAAATTCCGGCGGGGATGACCAAGGACCGTTTCATCGAGTATAAAGTTCAAACTGCGGTCCAGGAGGCCAAAGGTTTCGACCTGTTGACCATGGGCAAGCCCGAAGGGCCGGGTTGTTACTGTTATGTGAACAATGTCCTGCGCAGCGTGGTCGAGCGGTTGATGCAGGAATACGATTATGTGGTCATTGACAATGAAGCGGGGCTGGAGCATCTTTCGCGCCGGACTACCCGTCGAGCCGACTGCCTGCTGGTCGTGGCGCAGCCCAGCGCGGTGTCGTTGAAAGCCGCGCAGAGGATCAAACAGCTGGTCGGTCAGTTGCAGATAGAGACGCGCCAGTCGGTACTGTTGATCAATGCCAGCCGGGGCAGGGTTGATCCCGCGCAGGTGCGTGAAACCGGTTTGCTCCTGGCCGGGAAGCTCGCTTTCGACCAGACGCTGGCGCGCTTGAGCGCGCGCGGGTCGTCATTGACGGGTTTAAGCCGGCGATCAAAGATGATGGCGACTCTGGAAAAAATTCTGAAAAAAACAATCGACCATTGATCCCCCCGTTAACGAGAAGAGGTTTCTATGGCAATCGAAGCGTTACTGGAGAAGTGGCAGGGAAAGATAAACAGCGTGACTATCGGGGCTACCGCCGCGGAAGGCGGAACGCGGACGCACACGGTTACCGTGGGCGGTCAGACGGCGCTGCCGTTCTTGTTCAAAGAAGGCGCTTTGCCGAACAAGCCGGTCATAGCTTTCGAGATCTGGGACTGCGCCCCGGACGACTGGCCGCCGGAACTGGCAACGGTCTACCGGGCGGATTGGTCGCATCCTCTGGAGTGGGCCGCGCGTTGCGTCAAAGAATACAAAGCCGGATTATTGAGCGTCCGGTTGCAGGGATTGCATCCTGACTGCGGGAACAAAAAGCCGGAAGAGGCGGCGGAGTTCGTCCGCGCTTTATTAAAAAAGACCGGTGTGCCGTTGATCATCACCGGTTGCGGCGACGATGACAAAGACAACATCGCATTGCCGTTGTGTTCGGAAGCAGCCAAAGGCCAGCGCTGCCTGTTCGGTTCGGCGCTGCAGGATAATTATAAAACGTTGACCGCTGCGGTGCTGGCTGACGGTCATTCGCTGATCGCGGAATCCCCGATCGATATCAATATCGCCAAACAGCTGAACATTTTGATTTCGGATATGGGGTTGAGCCCAGCGCGGCTGGTGATCAATCCGACTATCGGACCGCTGGGCTACGGCCTGGAGTATGCCTATTCGATCATGGAGCGCTGCCGTCTTGCGGCGCTGGCCGGCGACACGATGGTGGCCATGCCCTTTATCTGTTTCGTCGGACAGGAATCATGGAAAATAAAAGAGGCGCGGGCGAGCATCCGGGAATTCCCGCAATGGGGACCGGAGAAAGAGCGCGGGATCATCTGGGAAGCCATGACTGCCGCGGCTTTGATACAGGCCGGCGCGGATATCCTGGTCATGCGTCATCCCGTTGCCGCGCAAAAAGTCAGGGAGTATATCGACAGCCTATGTTCATAATCGGAGAGCTTATTAACGGCATGTACCGGCAGATCGCCGCCGCGCTTAAAGCCAAAGACGCTGCAGCGATACAGAATTGCGCCCGCCAGCAGCTTGCTGCCGGCGCGCAGGCGCTGGATATCAACTGCGGGCCGGGTTCAGCCGATCCGGTCAGGGACATGGTGTGGCTGGTGGAGACGGTGCAGTCGGTTGCCGCAAGCATGATCGTGCTGGACGCCAGCAAGCCGGCGGTGATCGAGGCGGGATTGCAGGCCGCCCGGGTACCGACGATGATCAATTCTACGACCGCGGACAGAGAAAAACTGGAAGTGCTGGTGGGGCTGGCCAGGCGCTATAACGCCAAGTTGATCGGGCTGGCCATGGACGCCCGCGGCATCCCGCAGAACAAGGATCAGCGCCTGGAATTGGCGGCGTCCATAGTATCGTTCTGCGCGGAAAAAGAATTTCCCCTGGAGGATCTCTATCTGGACCCGGTGCTGCTGCCGGTCAAAGTAGGCCAGGCCCACCTGGAGGCGATCCTGGAATCGATACGCGAGTTCAAGATCATTTCCCGGCCGAGCCCCAAAACCGTTGTGGGGTTGAGCAATGTATCCCAGGGGATTCCAGCAGTCAGGAGCCTGATCAATCGCACGTTTTTAAGCATGGCGGCCGCCGCCGGACTGGACGCGGCGATACTCGATCCGCTGGACAAGGATCTGATGGATACCTTGATCACGGCCGAAGTGATCCTGAACAAAGAGATTTATTGCGATTCATTCTTGACCGGGCGGCGAAAGAAGTAGATAATAGTTCAACGAGGTGAAGAGTAATGCGGAATGCGCGCTGGATGGTATCCGTTTTTTTTGTGCTGGCGACGTCAGTCGTCGCGACTGCCCAGGTAGATTTCAAAGAGCTGGTCAGGATCGAAGCCGACTACATCCTCTCCTGCCAGTATGTGAGCGAAACCGATCCTGCTTCGGGAGCCATTAATAATGTCTATGGCCTGCCGACGTGGGTGGTGCCGCGTGAAAATGCCCTGGCCATCCTGGCCCTGGTGCAGGCTGCCGAGATCCTCGATGACGAGCAGTACATCCAGCGGGCGCGCCTGGCCGCGGATTATCTCGTACGTATCCAGGATACAGACGGCGCCTGGTATAATCAATATCGTTATACCGCCGCCGGCGATCCGGATAATCCGGATCGCAGCGAGACGCTGGCAAAGTCGCCGACCCAGGCCGCGGAAGTGATGATCGCTCTGTACCGGCTCGGGTACGAATCCGGTTATTATCCGGCGATGAAAAAGGCCGCCGGTTATTTGATGGCCTGTCAGAACAGCGGCGGCAACGGCTTCCTGCTGGGCGGCGGCAAGGACGCGCAGGGGGTGTTTCGCAGCTGGCGCTGGGCGTCGGACAACGCATTCGCTTTCCAGGCGCTTAAGGCCGCCGAGACCTGGGCGGTGATGCATAACGATCTGCGCTTCGCTCTGTTCTGCTCCAGGTCTGCCCGCAAGATCGCCGTCGGGATCAACAGGAATTTATACATCGCAGACAAAAAAGATCCCGATTACGGGGTCTGGCACCGGGTTGTGGATGAGATGAATATCCCGGTCGAACCGTTGCGCCACGACTGGATCAATTACGCTCCCCAGATGCTGGATCTGCCCTGCAAGGGAGTGAATAACGCCAGAGTCGGCCACTGGATACACCGCACTCTGCAGAATGAACATTTTGCCTGCATCTGGGACGACACGCAGTTCACCCACCGGGAATCGCCCGGATATACGTTCCAGGCGGTGCTGTGCTGGCGCGACCTCGGCCAGGAAGAATATTTTTTCAAAGCGTTGATCTGGGCTTTGAACAGCGGTCTGTGGAAAAATACCATTGATTGTAATCCGGCGGTCGGCGGCTGGGTAGACTGGCAGGATACGCAAACCGGCGAGCAGTCTCCCTGCTGGCAGCGTTTCATCGACACCAGCTTTTATTCGATCGCCGCTTTTAACGGCGGATATGCGTTCAGGGTCATTCCGAGTTTCTTGCGTATCAGTTATTCCAATCCCAAGACAACTTCCGGCGCCCCCTGTTATCTGCAATTGAGTTTTCCTGAAACGGAGTCCGAGACGGAATAAAGCCACATGTCACGACAACTACCCGATACAAAAGGATATTTCGGTCAATTCGGCGGGATGTTTGTTCCGGAAACGCTGGTTGCCGCCCTGCAGGCGCTGGCTGCGGAGTACGCCCGGGCCAGAACCGATGCGCGTTTCCGGGACGCGCTGCGTTATTATCTGACGGAATACGCCGGTCGGCCGACCCCGTTGTATCGCGCGGATAACCTGGCGAAAGAACTGGGTATCCGCAGGGTATACCTCAAGCGGGAAGACCTGCTGCATACCGGCGCGCATAAGATCAATAACTGCCTTGGTCAGATCCTGCTGGCTAAGCGCATGCACAAAACCCGGGTGATCGCGGAAACCGGCGCCGGCCAGCACGGCGTGGCTACGGCTACGGTGGCGGCGCTGTTCGGCATGCGCTGCGTGGTTTTCATGGGCGCGGAAGATATCGAGCGGCAGAAGCTCAATGTTTTTCGCATGAAATTGCTCGGCGCGCAGGTGGTGCCGGTCACCAGCGGTTCCCGGACGCTCAAAGACGCGATCAACGAAGCTATGCGCGACTGGGTCACCAATGTCGCCACTACATTCTATATTTTCGGCACTGTTGCCGGCCCGCATCCCTACCCGCTGATCGTGCGCGATTTTCAGGCGGTGATCGGGCAGGAATCGCGCCGGCAGCTGTTGCGCAGGGAAAAGCGCCTGCCGGATTATCTGGTCGCCTGTGTCGGCGGCGGGAGCAACGCCATGGGTATGTTCTATCCGTTTTTCCGGGACAGGAGCGTGCGTTTCATCGGAGTGGAGGCCGGCGGCGAAGGGTTGGCCTCCGGCAGGCACGCAGCCACGCTTTGCCGCGGCAGGATGGGGGTGCTCCACGGAGCGAAATCCTTCGTCCTGGAGGATGCTTTCGGCCAGATCAAAGCCACGCATTCGATTTCCGCAGGGCTGGATTATCCCGGGGTGGGACCGGAACACGCCTATTATCAATTAAGCCGCCGGGCGCAGTACGTTTCGGTGACCGACAAGCAGGCGCTCGAAGCGGTCCAGATGCTTTCCCGCACCGAAGGGATCATTCCCGCGCTGGAATCCGCGCATGCGCTGGCGTATCTTAAAAAGATGCCGGCGCGCAAAAAAAAGGACGCGTTGATGGTGGTTTGCGTATCGGGAAGAGGCGATAAGGATATGCCCACCGTCATGAAAGCCATGCACTATGAGCAGGATTGAAGCCAGGTTCAGCTATTTGAAGAAGAACAGGCGCAAAGCGTTTGTCGCGTTTCTGACCGCCGGGTATCCCAATTTGCCGTCGACCGCAGCGTTTATCCGCGCGTTCGACCGGATCGGAGTGGATGTCCTGGAACTGGGGATCCCTTTTTCCGACCCCATCGCCGACGGGCCGGTGATCCAGGCCGCTTCCCATGAAGCCCTGCGCAAGGGCGTTACCCTCGAAGCGGTACTGCGGGTGGTACGCCGCGCGCGCGATCAGGGGGTCAGCCTGCCGATATGTTTCATGTCGTATTACAACCCGGTTTTCTGCTACGGCGTTGAGCGTTTTATCCGGAAAGCCGCAGCTTCAGGCGTCGATGGCATGATCATTCCGGATCTTCCCCTGGAGGAAGCCAGGACCTTTTCCCGCCTGGCTCGTCGCCATGGGCTGGATACGATCCTGTTCATCTCGCAGACGACCGCCGCCTCCCGGCAGAAGCGGATCGTTGCGCAGTCGCAGGGATTCATCTATTATATTTCTCTGACCGGCACAACCGGGGCGCGCGCCGCTTTGCCTTCCGGCATCGCCGGACAGGTGCGCAGGATCAAGCGATTGACCGCCAAGCCGGTGTGCGTGGGTTTCGGCATTTCCACTCCCGCCCAGGTCAAGCGTCTGCAGTCGGCAGCCGACGGCGTTATCGTGGGAAGCGCCATTGTCAGAAAGATCAAGGAATATGCCGGCAGACCGGATATGGTCGAACGCGTGACCGCTTTTGTGGCGTCTCTGAAAGGATAAGCATGTATTCCAAGACTATCGTGGGAAACGGCGTGCGGGTGATCAGCTGTCCGATGAAGGACCGGCAGTCCCTGGCTGTCGGCATATGGGTGGCAGTGGGCAGCCGGTACGAGAACCAGCGCAATGCCGGCATCAGCCATTACCTGGAGCATATGGTTTTCAAAGGCACCGAACATTTTACCTGCCAGCAGATCAAGGAATCCATCGAGGGCGTCGGTGGTTCCTTTAACGGGTTCACTTCCGAAGAGATCACCTGTTATTTCGTCAAAATGCCCGGTAGATATCTCGATCTGTCGCTGGATATCCTTTCGGATATGGTCCTGTATCCGCAATTGAAGCAAAAGGATGTGCTCAAGGAACGCACGGTTATCCTGGAAGAGATAAAAATGTATAAGGATCAACCGCAGAGTCATGTCTACGAATTGCTGGATAAACTGCTCTGGCCGGCGCATCCGCTGGGCATGAGCACGCTGGGCACGGAGGAGTCGGTCAGCGCCGTCACCCGCGCCGACCTGGCGGCGTACCAGAAACAGAATTATGCGCCGAAGAATATCGTGGTCAGCGTTGCCGGTTCGATCGACCCGGTCCTGCTGTCGCGCAAAGTGGCCAGACGTTTTTCCGGCCTGCCGGCTTCGGATACGCTGGCGGCGCTGCCGGTGATCGGCCGTCAGTCAAAAGCGCAGGTCACGCTGGTCTCCAAGGATACCGAGCAGAGCCATATGGTCATCGGTTTCCCCGGGTTGCACCGCGATCATCCTTTGAAACACGCGCTGGGGCTGCTGCATATTTCGCTCGGAGCGAATTCCTCCAGCCGGCTCTTCAACGAAGTGCGGGAAAAGCGCGGTCTGGCGTATGAGATCGGCACGCACGTCAAATTCCTCAAGGATACCGGCGCTTTCATCGTGCATGCCGGCGTGGACAATCGCAAGGTCAAAGATACCATCCGGCTGGTCTTCAAGGAACTGGGCAAGACTACCCGCAGCGTTCTCTCTCGCGCAGAACTCAAGCGCGCCAGGGAATTCTATCTCGGCCAGCTTACGCTGGCGCTGGAAGATACGATGGACCAGATGATGTGGATCGGAGAATCCACGGTGTCTCTGGACCGTACCTATACGCTTAAACAGGTCATCAATGAAGTCCAGCGGGTTACTCCCGAAGATATCCGGGAAGTCAGCCGGCTGCTCTTCCGGTCGAACATGGCGAACCTGGCTTTGATCGGGCCGCTGCGCGAGCATGAGCGCACGATGCTCGAGTGGATGGTGCTGTGATGCACATGCTTTTTTTATTATTCCTGCCCGGGCTGCTGCTGCTGGCTCTTTTATCATTCCTTTTCTCGCTTTCGGAAACTTCTATCATCGGTTTAAGCAAGATCAAGCTGCATCATATGCTTTCGCGGGGGATCAAGAACAGCAAAAAGGTGCAGCAGCTCATCACCCAGTCGGATAAGCTGATAGTGACCATCCTGGTGGGCAATAATTTCGTCAACATCGCTTTTTCGGTTTTGGTATCGGCGTTCCTGGTCAAGCTGCTGGGCGAGCAGTGGGGCGTGGTGCTCGCAACGTTCCTCACCGCCGCGTTCATCCTGATCTTCTGCGAAATCCTTCCCAAAATGCTGGCTTTAAAGAATACCGAGCGCATGGCTTTGTTCGTGGCGCCGATCATGAACGTGGGGATCCGTTTGTTGAATCCGGTGAGCCGGATATTCATGCGCATCAGCGACGGCATCCTGAAGATCCTGCGCATCGAGCTTCCCAAACGTTCGCCTCTGATCACCGAAGAGGAACTGCGGCTGATGATCGAGGTGGGCAAGGAAACCGGCGTGCTCACCGAAGAAGAGCGCGGCATGCTGCACCGTATTTTCGAGTTCGGGGATACCCGGGTGGAAGAGGTGATGATCCCCCGGGCGCAGATGGTCGCCGCCAGTATTTCCAGCTCGGCGGAGCAATTGCTGGACATATTCGCCGAAGAGGGGCATTCGCGTATTCCGGTCTATAAAGGCTCGCTGGATACCGTGGTCGGGGTGATCTATGCCCGGGATCTGATCTATACAATGCGGGATAAAGGGTTATTCGTGGTACAGGACCTGGTGCATCGGGTGTATTCCGCTCCCGCCGGGATGCGGGTGAACGAGCTGCTGCGTAAATTCCAGGCGGAGAAGATGCAGATCGCGATCGTGGTCGGCCCGGACAACAAAACCCTGGGCGTGGTCACGCTGGAGGACCTGATCGAGGAAATTGTCGGAGAAATCGAGGAACAACACACTCCGGCGGCTAAATAGCATTTGACTTTGAATAGGCGCGGTGTATAATAATCAAACAAGAACACAGTCGTGGGGTTATAAGCGTACGGCTTCCAGCCGCAACCTCAAAAAGGAGTGGATATGGCAGAGAAGGGATATTGCGTTAAGTGCAAGGCGAAAAGAGATATGAAAGATGAGCAGAAAGTTACCATGAAGAACGGCCGCGCTGCAGTCAAGGGGAAATGTCCTACCTGCGGGACCGGCATGTATAAAATTTTGGGCAAAAAATAATACCTTTTGTCCGGTATTCATTTAAGAAAGACTTGAGCCTGCCCCGTTAGAGCATAGCGCTCTAACGGGGCTTGCCTATACAGGAGGGGATGAGGTATCGACTCCAAGAAAGTAGCCCTGAAGATCGCAGCCGTCGCCAAAGAGAAAAAAGCGCTGAAAGTTACCGTTCTGGACATGCGCCAGGTCTGTAATTTTTGCGATTATTTTGTCATCGCCAGCGGCAATTCTCTGCGCCAGGTCAACGCTATCGCCGACGCCATACAGGACAAACTCTCCGAGCACAAGATGGTCTCGTTGTCCAAGCCCGGCGCGAACGATGAATCCGGCTGGATAGTCCTTGATTATTCCGTCGTGGTGGTGCACGTTTTCTACAAACCGATGCGCGAATTCTACAATCTTGAGCATCTCTGGTCCGATGCCAAGAAGGTCAGGATTGCTCAAAAGGCGCTTTCCAGCCGTTAAAATGCCATTCCCCGCAGTTACTCTTTCGAGCCAATTCATATGAAAATCGACATTCAGCACGAACTTAGGCAGATCCTTACCCTGGCCATGGCGGACGCCGGGTTGTCTGCTTCCTGGCCTGCGGAGGCGCCGCTGGAATTCTCTCTGGCGTCGGGATTCGGCGATATCGCCAATAACAGCGCTTTGCGGCTGGCCAGCCTGCTCAAAAAACCGCCGCTGGAAGTCGCCAGGACTCTCGTGGCTGCCATGCAGCAGAGGATACCCGAGAGTGCTGCCCGCGAATATATCAAAGAGATCAAAGCCGAAGGCGCCGGGTTCATCAACGTTTATTTGAGCGAAGGGTATTTCTACGAATTATTGCGCGAGATACTCGTCAAAGGAGGGGATTGCGCGCGTTCCGATCTCGGCAAGGGAAAGCGCGTTCTGGTGGAGTTCGTCAGCGCCAATCCTACCGGCCCCTTATCCGTGGCGCATGCGCGTCAGGCAGTGGTCGGAGACGCATTAGCCAATATCCTGGGGTACCTGGGCTTCCGGGCCGACAAGGAATATTATCTCAACGATGAGGGCAATCAGATCAATATTCTCGGCGGTTCGGTACAATTGCGGCTGCGGGAACTTAACGGCGAAAAGATCGATTTCCCCGAGAACTATTATCAGGGCGAGTACATCGTGGATATTGCCCGCGAAATCAAAGCGAAGCAACTGACGGTAGAGGATTTCCCGGCGTACAGCGGACAGGTTATCCTGGATGTGATCAAGCAGGAATTGAAAGATTTCGGCGTCACCTTCGACACCTGGTTCAGCCAGAAAGAACTGCGTACCAGCGGCAAGATCCAGGAAACCCTGGATTCCCTCAAGCAGCAGAAGCATCTCTATGAAGAAGACGGCGCGCTGTGGTTCAAATCCACAGCCTTCGGCGATGATAAGGACCGCGTGGTCATCAAGAGCGACGGGGCCTATACGTATCTGGCGCCGGATATCGCCTATCACCGGGAAAAATTCAAGCGCGGCTACGAATGGCTGATCAATCTGTGGGGGCCGGATCATCACGGCTATATCAACCGCCTCAAGGCCGCAGTGATGGCTCTGGGCGGCAATGCGGATTCCCTGTCGGTGATCATCGTGCAGCTGGCTACGATCTTCCGGGACGGCAAGCTGGTCGAGATGTCCACCCGCAAAGGGCAGTATATTACCCTGCGCGAGGTCCTGGACGAGGTGGGTATCGACGCCTCGCGGTTTTTCTTCCTGATGCGCAAGACCAACAGCCATCTCAATTTCGACCTGGAAACCGCCAAGAAACAGACCCCGGAGAATCCGGTGTATTACATCCAGTATGCCCACGCGCGCATTTGCAGCATAGTGCGTCAGAGCCAGACCAAACCCGACGCCGCGACTCTCGCGGTGCATCTGCTCAAGGAGAAAGAGGAGCTGGCTCTGTTGAAGAAACTCTGGCAGTTTTCCTATATTCTCAAAATCTGTTATCTGACCGCCGATCCGTATATGCTCACCGTTTATTTGCAGGAGGCGGCGGAGTCATTCCATAAATTTTACGATAAGCATAAAGTACTGGGAACCGATATCCAGTTGACCCAGGCCCGGCTGGGACTTATTTCCGCCGCCCGCATCGTGCTTGCGCAGGGGTTAAAGCTTATCGGCGTTTCGCAGCCGGAACAGATGTAATCGATATGCCTAGCCACAAGATTGTCCGCATCCCTTCGCCAGACCTCGCCCGCCAGGATCTGCTGCATCAAGCTCTGGGTATTTCCCGCTTATGCGCTCAAGTATTGATCAATCGCGGAATAAGCGATTCCGATGAAGGCCGGCGTTTCCTCACGGCCGCTCCCGCATATTTTTCCGACCCGTTTTCCTTCACCGAGATGCCCGTGGCCGTCAAGCTTATCAAAAAAGCCATCCAGCTCAACGCGCCCATTCTGGTCCACGGCGATTATGACGTGGACGGGATCACTTCTTTATGCCTGGTTAAAACCACTCTGGAACGGATGGGCGCCCGGGTCGAGCATTATATCCCGCATCGCATTCGCGAAGGGTACGGTTTGAATAAGAATATCGTCAGCGTGGTTAAAGAGCGGGGAGTCAAGCTGGTCATTACCGTGGACTGCGGTACGAACAGCGAAGCCCAGATCCAGGCCCTGCGCAATGAAAATATCGAGGTGGTGATCACCGATCATCATGAGCCCGGCAAGAAAGCGCATGTTTCGTCCGCTTCGGCGGTGATCAATCCCAAGATCGAAGGCTCGGGTTTCGCCTTCCGGGAGCTGGCCGGGGTCGGCGTGGCCTATAAGTTGTGCCAGGCATTGACCGGCTCGTCGCTGGAAGACGACCTGGACCTGGTTTGTCTGGGGACCATCGCCGACGCCGTTCCGTTGATCGGCGAAAATCGCATTATCGCCAAGCAGGGATTGCTGCGTATTGCGGCTACCCGGCGGCTGGGGCTTAAGGTGTTGATGGAAAAAAGCCGCATTGCCGGTAAAAAACTTAAAACGGAAGCGGTGACCTTCATTCTCGCTCCGCGGATCAATGCCTGCGGCCGGCTGGATACCGCAGAGACTGCGCTGGATCTGCTTCTGGCCCGTACCGGCGAAGAAGCCGAGCTGCGCGCCGGCAAGCTGGAGGCATGCAATCGTCAGCGTCAGAAGATCGAAGGCGAGATCATGGAAGAAGCGTACGCGCTGATCAGCCGCGAGGTGCATTTTAAAGATCATACGGTAATGGTTTTGGGCAAAGAAGGATGGCATCTGGGCGTGCTGGGGGTGGTGGCTTCGAAACTGGCCGACCGGTATCATCGTCCGGTCATCCTGATCTCCATGGCGCAAGGGCTTTGCCGGGGTTCAGGACGGTCGATCAAGAATTTCCATTTATTTCAGGGTGTGGCGCAGTGCAGCGATCTTCTGGAAGGCTTTGGCGGACATCAGCATGCCGTGGGGATGACCATCCCCAGGGAGAATATCGATACTTTCAGGCATAAGATCAATGATCATGCCCGTCAGACGCTGATGGTTGAAGATCTGCTCCCGAGCGTGGACGTCGATATGGAGCTTACTCTGAAAGAAATGCAGGAAACCTTTATCCGCGAACTGGAGCAGCTTGAACCCTTCGGTATCGGCAATCCGCGGCCTTCGTTTTATCTGCGCGCGCTGCGTTTAAAAGGCCAGCCCCGGATTTTAACCCGGGAAACGCTTAAATTCTGGGTCACTGACGGAAAACAAACTGCTCAAGCAATTGCTTTCGGTATGGCAGATATGTACGAAAGCCTTTTAGCCGCAAATAGTTTTGATCTTGTTGTACACCCGAAAATTGACAGCTGGCAGGAAATGGAATCTGTTATTCTGGAAGTGGAAGAGATATTCCTGAAATAATCAGCGGGCTTTGACGAAGTCGCCTTTTTTGATACATTTAGTGCAGACGTATACCTGCTTGGGGTGTTTGTTGACCAGAATGCGCATTTTCTGTAAGTTGGGCAGAAACTGGCGTTTGGTCGCTCTGACGATCTTGCTTCCGGTTCCGCCTTTTTTCTTGGCCATACCTTTTCTGACTACACTTTTTCCGGTGAGCGGACCTTTTCCGCAGAGGGCGCATTTACGTAACATGAGAAGCTCCTTTGTTTGATTGAATTTGACTTAGGTTCAAAGTATACCCCAAATTGCCCTTTTGTCAAGGAAAAAACTGCCTGGGGGGTAAAAAAAGAGTTGAAAAAAAGCGAAATAAAGCTATAATAAGAATTCCTTTGTTTATTCAAGAAAAAAGTTGCATCTTAAGAAATTTATGTTATACTTAAAAAACTGACGTTTGGTCAAACCGGTCAGAGAGAATCGGTTTGGCCGGGTTAACCACCAATGGTTTGAGCCCAGCACGCAAGTCGCTGCGCCTCAAATAAGTGCCTGCGGTCTGCTTGGTTCTGGTTAGCACCAAGAACGTTTTAAGCAAAGGCGCTAGGCCGGTCGCCCGATCGGTCCAGAAAGAAGAAGGAGAACAGTCGTGCCATCAGAACTCATCAAACAGTTATTGGAATCCGGTGTCCATTTCGGGCACAAGACATCCCGCTGGAATCCCAAGATGAAGAAATTCATTTTCGGAAAACGCAGCGGCATTTACATTATCGACCTGGAAAAAACCGAAGAATGCCTGGCGCATGTCCGGGAATATCTTCTGGATATCACTTCCAAGGGCGACAGCATCCTTTTTGTCGGCACTAAGAAACAGGCGCAGGAAGTCATTCAGCGCGAAGCGGTGCGTTGCGGCATGTACTATGTCACCGAACGCTGGCTGGGCGGTATGCTGACCAATCACGAGACGGTCAAGAAAAGCATCCGGCGTCTGAAAGAGATCGAATCGATGAAAGAATCGGGAGAGCTGCAGAAGCGTACCAAGAAAGAGATCTCCCTGATGGAGAAAGAGCTGGTTAAACTGAAGAATAATTTCGGCGGTATTGCCGCCATGGACCGGTTTCCGAAAGCGCTTTTCATCGTTGATACCAAGAAAGAAGAAACGGCTGTGCGCGAAGCCCGCCGTCTGAACATACCGGTCATCGGCCTGCTGGATACCAACGCCGATCCGGATCTGGTCGCGTTCCCGATTCCCGGCAACGACGACGCCACCAAATCCATTGCCAGCATTGCCACCTATATCGCGGAGAGCATTATTGAAGGTCGCAAGAAATTCCTTTCCTACCTGTCGCACGAGACGGTCGCCATGCAGGAGCAGGGGCAGGGAGAGGCTTCGCTGGTGGGAGCTGACGAAGAAGTGAAGATCAAAGAGATTGTGGAGATCATCGAGGATACCACTAAAACTGATCCCAAGTCCGCAAAAAAGCCTTTTTCCGGCCCGGTCGGCGCGGACAAATCAAAATTAAGAAAGAAGGTGTAAGTAACATGACGGTATCGGTTGAAGCGATTAAAGAATTGAGAAATCTGACCTGCGCCAGTTTCGCTGACTGTAAAAAGATACTCGGGGAAACCAATAACGATATTCCCAAGGCAGTAGAGCTGTTGCGCAAGCGCGGGCTGGAGATCGCCGCGAAGAAGAGCGGCCGCAGCGCCAAGGAAGGCAGGGTCGAGGCGTACATTCATCACGGCAATAAGATCGGCGTGATCCTGGAATTGAACTGTGAGAGCGATTTTGTGGCCAAGAATCCCGACTTTGCGCAATTCGCCAAGGATCTGGCGATGCAGGTTACCGCCTGCAGCCCTTCCTATATAAAGCGGGAAGACGTTCCTGAAGACATGCTCAAGCAGCTGGAAGACAAGGAGCGCTTTTTCAAGGAACAATGCCTCCTGGAACAGGTGTATGTGAAAGATCCCAGCCTGACCGTCAAGGATTATCTCGGCGCTATCGTGGCCAAGATGGGAGAGAATATCGTTATCCGCAGATTCGTGCGGTATAAGATAGGGGAATAATGGGGCATAAGGGTTCGGTCTATAAAAGGATAGTGTTGAAATTAAGCGGCGAGGCCCTGCAGGGAAAGAAGGAACACGGCATCGACCAGACTGTCCTGGTTTCCATAGCCCGCCAGATCAAGGAAGTGCGCCGGATGAAGGTGGATGTGGCTCTGGTTCTGGGCGGCGGCAATATCTTTCGCGGCCAGGAGAATACCGCTTCGCTGGGGCTGGATATGGATCGTTCGGTTGCCGATTATATGGGTATGCTGGCTACGGTGATCAACGGATTGGCCCTGCAGGATGCTCTGGAAAAGATGGGAGTTCCTACCCGGGTGATGACCGCTATCGAGATCGAGAAGATCGCCGAGCCGTATATCAAGCGCAGGGCGGTGCGGCATCTGGAAAAAGGCCGGGTGATTATTTTTGTCGCGGGGACCGGCAATCCTTATTTTACCACCGATACCGCTGCGGCATTGCGGGCAATGGAGATCAACGCGGATGTGATTTTGAAAGCCACCAAGGTCGACGGAGTGTATTCAGCCGATCCGAAAAAAGTCCGGGGGGCGCGGCGGTTTACCGCTTTGAAATATATCGATGTCCTGAAGCGAAGCTTGAAAGTAATGGATGCGACTGCCGTCAGCCTGTGTATGGACAATAAGCTTCCCATTATCGTTTTCGACCTGACCCAGGCCGGCAATATCAAGCGGGTGGTGCAGGGCGAACTGATCGGTACGATCGTTAACTGAAGATGTGCGAAGGAGGAACCCCATGACCGTCAAAGAAGTATTACATAGTTCGGAAGACAAGATGAAGAAAACCATCGAGTTCGTCATGCGGAATTTCTCCGAAGTCCGTACCGGCAGGGCAAATCCCAGCATCGTTGAAGGTCTGCATGTTGACTATTACGGTACGCCTACCATGCTCAAGCAGCTGGCGGCGATTTCCGTGCCCGATGCGCATATGCTGGTGATCCAACCCTGGGATGTTACGGCGATCGTGGAGATAGAAAAGGCGATACTGAAATCGAACCTGGGAATCACTCCTTCGAATGACGGGAAATTGATCCGCCTGGCTGTGCCGGCGTTGTCCAAGGAAAGAAGGCAGGAGCTGGTCAAGGTCGTGCACAAGATGGCGGAAGACGGCCGGGTTTCTTTGCGGACGCTGCGCCATGAATCCAAATCGCTTCTTGAGAAGCTGGAGAAAGACAAAACGGTATCCGAGGATGACAAATTCCGCGGCATCGATGAGCTGCAGAAAATGGTCGATAAGTACTCCGCCCGGGTAGAAGAAATACTCAAGAACAAAGAAAAAGAAATTCTGGAATTTTAAATTTGAAGTGCCCTTGAGTCAAGGGTATCTTTCTCAATCAGGGCCTCTAGCTCATCTGGTAGAGCACCACCCTTTTAAGGTGGGTGTGCCGAGTTCGAGCCTCGGGAGGCTCATTTATTTGCATGTTGAGCCGTGAATCTCACAACACTTCAAGGGCGGATGGCGGAATTGGCATACGCGATAGCCTTAGGAGCTATTGGGGTAACCCTTGGAGGTTCAAATCCTCTTCCGCCCAGATTTGAATACGCGCAGAGGATTACATTTCCTTTCCATCAGAATCGTCGTTTTTTTGCTGTGTGCCTTTCGACAGGCGGCACACCTGTAAGACAAAAGCAAGCAAGACGCGAGAAGATCTTATGCGGGAGTAGCTCAGCTGGTAGAGCGCTACCTTGCCAAGGTAGTTGTCGCGGGTTCGATCCCCGTCTCCCGCTTTTTTTAACTATCCCCTCACGATATTTATTTTCCCTTGAATAGAAAGGAGTTCGTTGTATGAAAATCATGGATTTCCTCTCAAAGAACGCAATCCTTGCGGACCTCAAGTCCACTAAGAAAGACGATGTGATCAAAGAGATGGTGGATCTGCTGATTTCCGCCGGAGAAATCGACAAGTCCACACGCGCCAAGGTCATCGATTCTCTTATGGAGCGCGAGTCTCTGGGATCGACTGCCATCGGGCAGGGGATCGCCATTCCCCATGCCAAGACCGACAGCGTCCAGAAGCTGGTCGGCGCTTTTGCGCTTTCCAAGAAGGGCGTCGAGTTCGATTCTCTTGACGGCGAGCCGGTCTATATCTTTTTCATGCTGCTGGCCGCGCAGGATTCGGCGGGCCCTCACCTGAAAGCGCTGGCGCGGATTTCCCGGCTTTTCAAGGATAAATATTTCCGGGACAGTTTGCGTAACAGCGTTGATGAGAAAGCCATCGTAAAGGTCATCAGCCAGGAAGACGAGAAGCTGTAACTGCCACATGATAGAGCGAGTTACGCGTATCATCAAATGGTTGTACCCGGGCATCGGGATAAAACGCTGGATGGGCTTGAGCGCGTTCGGCGTCATTCTGCTGGTGATCGGTTCCAGCGGTCTGCAATCCCAGCAATTCCTGGTCATCCGTATCCTGGACGCGGTCATACTTCTTTCCGGACTGATCATTCTTATTCTCGGTATCAAACGCCTGATGCGCGCTTTCATCCAGGCGGTTATCCCGTCCACCAGGGAAAACGAACTGGTGGATATTCTCTACCAGCGCAAGCAGCTTGCCCGGGGACCCAAGATCGTTGCCATCGGCGGCGGCACGGGGTTGTCGATGCTCCTGACCGGGTTGAAGGAATATACGTCGAACATTTCCGCGATCGTTACCGTGGCCGATGACGGCGGCTCAAGCGGCCGGTTGAGACAGCAATTCGACATACTGCCGCCGGGTGATATCCGCAACTGCCTGGTCGCGCTGGCCGACGCGTCCACAATGATGCGCGAGCTCTTTCAGTTCCGCTTTGACAGCGGTTCGGAGCTGGCCGGCCACAGCTTCGGCAATCTGTTCATCACCGTGATGACCCGCATTACCGGCGATTTTGAAAAGGCGATCCGCGAAACCAGCAAGGTTCTCGCACTGCGCGGTCAGGTGATCCCTTCGGCGTTGAGCAATGTGGTGCTGGCGGCCAGATACCGGGACGGTTCGGTGACGGAAGGGGAGAACAAGATCCCTCTGGCGCATAAACAGATCGAGCGCGTGTTTTTGAAACCGGAAACGCCGGAAGCTACGCCGGAAGCGGTTAAGGCTATCGACGAAGCAGACATCATTGTTCTGGGACCGGGCTCGCTGTACACCAGCATTATGCCTAACCTTTTGATCAAAGAGATACGGGACGCGTTGTACGCTACGAAAGCGATCAAAGTATACGTGTGCAACGTGATGACCCAGCCCGGAGAGACCGACGGATATCCCGCATCCCGGCATCTGAAGGCGATTCTCGAGCACAGCCATGAGCGGGTGGTGGATTACTGTATCGTGAATACCGGTTCCATCCCGCAGGAAATGCTCAACCGATACGTCCAGGAACAGGCGTTTCAGGTGGTCAATGACCGCCGCAAGATAGAGAAGATGGGGTTCCGGGTCATCGAAGACGATACGATATCGACGGATAACTTTATTCGCCATGATCCGATGAAACTGGCGAAGATCATTCTCGGGTTTTTAGACGAAGTGTAACCGTTGCATCCACAGGAAGGACATATGCTCGCCACACGCACAGTGACGGTAAAGAACAAGCAGGGGCTGCATGCGCGCCCCGCGGCCCTCTTTGTCCAGGTGGCGAATAAATTCGACTCCAAGATCACGGTCATGCACGATGCGGAGCGGGTGAACGGTAAATCGATCATGGGCATTCTCATGCTGGGCGCCGAGCAGGGCAGCGAGATTATCATCGAAGCCGAAGGCAAAGATGCTGAACTGGCGGTGGTCGAGCTGGAACGGATAGTGACACAGGAAGAAGACAAATGATCACGCTTAAAGGAATAGCTGCGGCTCCGGGCATCAATATCGCGCCTGCCTATAAATTCGGCAAGGAAGACCTGGAAATCCCCAAGGAGCAGATTCGCCAGGAAGAGATCCCTGTGCAGATCCAGCTGTTTGAGGAGGCATTGATCTCGACCCGCCGCGAGATCATCGAACTGCAAAAACGCATTTCGACCGAAATGGGGCAGGAGGAAGCGCAGATATTCGACGCGCATTTGCTGGTCCTCGAGGACCGGATGCTCATCGAGGAAGTCATTTCCCGTCTGAAGAAAGACCAGATCAATGTCGCGTTCATCTTTTCGGAAGTCCTGAAGAAATATATCGAGGTTTTCGCCAAGATCGAAGACGAATACCTGCGCGAGCGCATCGCCGATCTCAACGACGTGGGCAAACGCATCCTGCGCAATCTTCTGGGCAAAGAACACAAGAGCCTTAAAGATCTCAAAGAGCGGGTGGTGGTGGTGGCGCACGACCTGGCCCCGTCCGATACCGCAGCCATGCACAAGCAGATGGTCTGCGCTTTCGTCGCGGATATCGGCGGCAAAACCTCGCATACGGCGATCATGGCGAAGTCCCTGGAGATCCCGGCGGTGGTCGGTACCGGGGAAGCGACCGTCAAGATCAAGACCGGCGACATCCTGATCGTCGACGGGACGATGGGCATGGTCATCGTCAATCCCGACGAAGAGACGCTGCGCAATTATCAGGAAGAAGAACGCAAGCTCAAGGGCGTGGCCGAGCGTTTCCTGCAGGTCAAGGACCTGCCCGCGGTGACCCTTGACGGAAAAGAAGTCGAGATTTCCGCCAATATCGAGCTTCCCGATGAGATCCCGTCGATCAAGATACACGGCGCCCATGGGATCGGTCTGTACCGCACCGAATTTTTCTACATGAACCGCAAAGACGCCCCCACGGAGGAAGAGCAGTTCCAGGCGTACAAAACCGTGGCCGAAGAATTAAGCCCGTACCCGGTGATCATCAGGACGCTGGATCTGGGGGGAGATAAATTTCTTTCGCAGTTCGAGATGCCTAAAGAGATACAGCCGTTTCTGGGCTGGCGGGCTATCCGGTTCTGCCTGGCCCGGCCCGATGTTTTCAAGATGCAGCTTCGCGCGATACTGCGCGCATCCTCTTTCGGAAAGCTCAAGCTGATGTATCCGATGATCTCCGGAGTGGAAGAATTGCGCCAGGCCAACGCCATCCTTGAGGAATGCAAGAACGAATTGCGCCAGACCCGCGTTCCCTTCGACGAAAACATCAAAGTCGGGGTGATGATCGAGGTGCCTTCCGCGGCAATGACCGCGGATCTGCTGGCCCGGGAAGCGGATTTCTTCAGCATCGGGACCAACGACCTCATTCAATATGCGCTGGCCGTGGATCGCACCAACGAAAAAGTGGCGTACCTCTACGAACCGGCGCATCCGGCGGTGCTGCGGATGATCAAGAATATCGTTGATTCCGCTCATGCCAACAAGATCTGGGTGGGGATGTGCGGCGAAATGGCTTCCGACGAGATCTTTACCCTGATCCTGCTGGGACTGGGTATCGATGAAATGAGTATGCCGTCTCTGGCTATACCGCAGATCAAGTATATTATCCGTTCCGTGACCATGGCGGAGGCCAGGACTATTGTCGAAGAAGCGATGAGCCTGTCTACGGCCAAGGCAGTCGAGCATTTTTTACAGGAAAAGCTCAAGGCGATCCTGAAATGATCAGAGCAGCGGCCTTGAGTTCATAACAAAGGAGAAGGAAAAGTGGAAAAGTTCTTTTTTACGTCGGAGTCCGTAACTGAAGGTCATCCGGATAAAGTGTGCGATCAGATTTCCGACTCGGTGCTGGATGAAGTTCTGAAAAACGACCCCGCCGGCCGCGTGGCCTGCGAGACCTACGTGACCATGGGATTGCTGATCGTCGGCGGCGAGATCACCACGCACACGTACGTCGACATTCATAAGCTCGCGCGCAACGTGATCAAGGAGATCGGCTATACCCATCCCAAATACGGGTTCGATTACCAGACCTGCGCTATCGTCAATACCATTCACAGCCAGTCGCCGGATATCGCGATGGGCGTGGACACCGGCGGCGCCGGGGACCAGGGTATCATGTTCGGTTACGCCTGCAAAGAAACCAAAGACTACATGCCGCTGCCCATCTCCCTGGCGCACGGTTTGAGCAAGCGGTTGAGTGAAGTGCGCAAAAAAGGCATTTTGAAATATCTCGGCCCGGACGGCAAGTCCCAGGTGACCATGGAATATCATAACAGCAAACCGGTGAGAGTGGATTCGGTGGTGCTTGCCTCGCAGCATACCTCCGAGATACTGGATAAGACCGGCGAACACATTACCGCCAAGGCGCGTAAAGAGTTGATCGACGTTGTCGCCAAGGAGGTGTTGAAGGGCTGGATCGATAAAGACACCAAGTATTATGTCAACCAGACCGGGAAGTTCCTGATCGGCGGACCGCAGTCGGACACCGGTATGACCGGGCGCAAGATCATCGTGGATACCTACGGCGGTTCAGTGCCTCACGGCGGCGGCGCGTTCTCGGGAAAAGATCCGACCAAAGTCGACCGGTCCGCGGCCTACATGTCGCGTTACATCGCCAAGAATCTGGTTGCCGCGGGCGTGGCTGACCGGTGCTGCATCCAGCTGTCCTATGTCATCGGCTATGCCGATCCGCTGTCGATCTTCGTGGATACCTTCGGCACCGGCAAACTGCATGAGGCCCAGATCGTCAAGCTGATCCGGGATAACTTCAAACTGACGCCCAAGGGTATTATCGAATCCCTGAATCTGCTGCGTCCGATTTACCGGAAAACCGCCGCCTACGGCCATTTCGGCAGGCCCGATCCGGAGTTTACCTGGGAAGCTTTGGATAAAGTCGACGCGCTGAAGAAACAGGCGTCGCGGCTGTAGCCCACGGGGGCTACACTTGCGCATATTCCGATTGCGCAAGGTGTAAACGGGGGCTACACTTGCGCATATTCCGATTGCGCAAGGTGTAAACGGGGGCTACACTTGCGCACATTCCGATTGCGCAAGGTGTTAACGGGGGCTACACTTGCGCACATTCCGATTGCGCAAGGTGTTAACGGGGGCTACACTTGCGCACATTCCGATTGCGCAAGGTGTTAACGTAGGCTACACTTGCGCAATTCTCCCCGGCAAAGGGGATGCCGGCCCGATTCCAATCCGGGCCGGGCACAATCTGCGCAAGGTGTACAATACTTAAGGAGTTGATAATGAACTATCATGTTAAGGATATAAAGCTGGCGAAGAAGGGGGCTTTACGTATTGAATGGGCCCGCAACAATATGCCGGTTCTGGGATTGGTCGGCGCGCGGTTCAAAAAAGAGCAGCCGCTCAAAGGATTGAAACTGGCTGCCTGTCTGCACGTGACCACCGAGACCGCGGTGTTGATGGAAGTACTCAAGGCCGGCGGCGCGCAGTTGTCTTTATGCGCCTCCAACCCGCTTTCCACCCAGGATGACGTGGCTGCGTCCCTGGCGGTCAATTTGAAAATACCGGTGTTCGCCATCAAGGGCGAAGATACCAAGACGTATTACAGCCATATCAAGTCGGCTCTGTCTTTTCAGCCGGATATGACCATGGACGACGGCGCGGACCTGGTTTCGACCATCCACCAGAATTTCTCGGTGTACGGACGCAAAGAGATTATCGGCGGGACCGAAGAAACGACTACCGGCGTGATCAGGCTGCGGGCGCTGGCAGCGCAGCGCAAGCTGCGCTATCCGGTGATCGCGGTGAATGACGCGATGACCAAGCACATGTTCGATAACCGCTACGGTACCGGACAATCGACGCTCGACGGGATCATTCGCGCCACCAACAAGCTTATCGCCGGTTCGAATTTCGTGGTCTGCGGCTACGGCTGGTGCGGCCGGGGCGCGGCTATGCGCGCGCGCGGCATGGGCGCCAATGTTATCGTGGTGGAAGTCGATCCCCTGAAGGGGCTGGAAGCCGTGATGGACGGTTTGCAGGTCATGCCGATCAGGGACGCGGCGCGCATCGGCGACATTTTCGTGACCGTGACCGGCGATATCAACGTGATACGCGGCGAGCATTTCGTGCTGATGAAAGAGGGCGCGATCGTCTGCAATTCCGGCCATTTCAACGCGGAGCTGGAGATCCCGGCTCTGGAAAAACTCAAGAAATCAAAGCGCGTGATCCGCGATTTCGTGGAGGAATATACGCTCAAGAACGGACGCAGGATCAACCTGCTGGGCGAAGGCCGTTTGATCAACCTGGCCGCGGCAGAAGGTCATCCGGCGTCGGTTATGGATATGTCGTTCTGCAACCAGGCGCTGGGCGCCGAATACCTGCGCCAGCATTACAAAGAACTGCAGAAAACCGTGTATAAGGTGCCGGATCCGATCGACCACGAGATCGCCCGTTTGAAATTGAAATCGATGGGCGTCAGGATCGACACGTTGACCGAAGAACAGAAGCGGTATCTCTCGAGCTGGGAGATGGGGACCTGATTTTGCACAAACCGGAGGAGAAGAATGAAGCACGCTAAAAGAGCGGTTTTAGTAGTGGCTTTCATGCTGTCCGTAAGCGCAGTCTCTTTTGCTGCCGATATCGTTGCTGATTCCCGGATCGCCAGGATCACGGCCTATCCGGATTCCGCGATGATCAGCCGTCAGGCCGCAGTCAAGCTTTCTCCTCAAGATACCAGGGTCATATTCGCCGATATCATTCCCGAGATAGATGAAGCGTCTCTCAAGGCGTCGGTAGCGGCTGCCGGCGTTAAACTGCTGGGCGTAACGCTGCGGCGCCAGTATCTCGAAGAAGTCCCTTCGGACCGGATACAGAAACTTAAAGATCAGCTCCAGCAGCTGGAAGACGACGGCCGCAGGCTGCAGGATACCAAGAATGTCCTGCGTGAAGAGAAGATGTTCCTGGATGCGCTGCGGGTATTTTCCCAGGCGCAACTGCCCAAGGATCTGGTGACCAAGGTGCCCGCTCCGGCAGAAATCGACGGATTGTATAAATTCCTCGATGTCCGGCTGCGCGAGAATTACTCCGCGGTAATGGATATCGAGTTGAAAGAACGGGAATTGCACAACCAGATCGAAGCGGTGCGCCGGCAACTGGCGGAAATCGCCGGACCGGTGAAAAAACAGAAGCGGTTTATCGAAGTGGAGCTGCAGTCGGGACAGTCCGTTTCCACCGAGATCACGGTTTCGTACCTGGTGCGCGGCGTTTCCTGGGAGGCGAGCTACGATGCGCGCGCGGATTTCGAGAAGCAGGAAGTCGAACTGGTCTTATACGGTTTGATCCGCCAGAATACCGGAGAGGATTGGACCAACGTGGAGATGAATCTTTCCACGGCCCGGCCCACGGTGGGCGGGAATATGCCTTATGTGGAGCCCTGGATACTGCGTCCCTTCCAGCCGCAGGTGTATCGCGAAAGGAAGATGTCCAAGCTTGCCGGCGCAGTGCAGTCCATGGCCTTCAAAGAGGAAAATGACGCGGTCATGGATAGGGAGGGTCTGGGAATGCCGACCGAAGCGCCGGTGTACGCTACCGCGCAGGAAAAGGGCGTGGCGGTGATCTATTCCATCCCGCGCGCCATTTCGGTCAAAGCCGACGGAGCGGAAGTCAAGATACCCGTTTCCGCGCAGATGCTCAAAGCCGTTTTTACCTATTCCACGTATCCGCGCGCAGTGCCGCTGGCTTTCCTGGGCAGCAGGGTAACCAATGCCAGGGACCTGCAGTTGTTACCCGGGAGGGTGAACATTTTCCTGGACGGCGATTTTGTCGGCGCCTCCAGCCTGGGCGGTATAGGTCCCGGCGAAGAATTTGATTTATATCTGGGGTCGGACGAGAACGTCAAGGTAAAACGCGATCAGGTGGAGAAGAAAGTCGACCAGACTCTCATCGGCACTATCGCTTCGCCGAACAGGCAGACCGTGCTTAAATACAAACTCGGGGTCGAGAATTATAAATCCCGGAAGATCAAGGTTAAACTGTTCGAAGCCATGCCGGTGCCCGAAGATGACCGCATTAAAGTGAAGATGAACCAGGTCAGCCTTGAGCCTAAAGTCAAGGACTGGGAGAATCGCAAGGGCGTCTGGCTCTGGGAGTTCGATCTGGAGCCGAAAGCCAAACAGGAAATTTTCTATAGTTTTACCGTGGATCATCCCAGGGAAATGCAGGTGGAGGGGATGTCGTATGGCAATTAAGCGCATCGGTGTTTTGACCAGCGGCGGCGATGCGCCGGGAATGAACGCGGCGATACGCAGCATTGTCCGTTACGCTAATCGCACCAATCTCGAGATAATGGGGATTTTCCGGGGGTACGCCGGCCTGTTGAATGAAGAGCTGAAGGTGCTCGATCACCGTTCAGTATCGAATATCATCGGAAGAGGCGGGACGATTTTAAAGACCGCGCGCTGTCCGGAATTCCTTACCCAGGAAGGGCAGGCTCGCGGGGTCGAGGTGCTGAAAAAATACGGCATTGAAGGTCTGGTGGTTATCGGGGGCGACGGCACGTATCGCGGCGCGATCGCCTTGAGCCGTCGCTGGGGTATCCCCTGCGTGGGAGTGCCGGGGACTATCGATAACGATCTCAACGGCACGGATTCTACCATCGGTTCGGATACGGCGGTGAATACCGCGCTGGAAGCTATCGACAAGATCCGCGATACCGTCACCTCCATGGAGCGAATATTTGTGGTGGAAGTCATGGGCCGCGGCTCCGGATATATTGCGCTGCAGGTTGCTTTAGCCGGCGGCGCCGAGGATGTCTTGATTCCCGAACGCCAGTTCGATATGCACCGGATGTGCCACGACATCGTTGAGGGCAATCTGCGCGGCAAGGTCAGCTGGATCGTGGTTGTCGCGGAGGGAGCTTCAAAAGCTGAAGATGTCGCCCGTCAGATCACCGATCTGACGTCGCTGGAAACGCGCGTGGCGGTGCTGGGCCATGTGCAGCGCGGCGGCAGCCCTACGGCGCGCGACAGGAATCTGGCAAGCCTGCTGGGTATGGAAGCCGTGAAGCTGCTTGCGGACGGGCAGTCGGGCAAAGCACTCGGGGTCATCTCCGACAATATCAATGTGGTGGATCTGGAGTTCGCCATCACCAAGAAGGCGCTGGAAGCCGAATATGTGTATCGTGCAATGAAGATGCTTATTTAACACCATAATCAAGAGGAGGAAACAGACAATGGGAAGAAGACCGCTGGATGTCGAAACGATAGTCAGGGATCTGGTCATGACCGACGATGCCGCAAAGAAGCAGCAGTTGGCCAAGAAGATCCTGGATATTGCGTATAAAAAGGGCGTGTATCCCGCGAGTATCCACGAGCTGTATATGGCCCGGGGCCGCGGCGAGTTCAAGGGATTTACCGTCCCGGCATGCAATCTGCGCAGTATGACCTATGACCTGGCGCGGGCGATGTTCCGGGTAGCCAAAAAGAATAACGCCGGAGCGTTCATCTTTGAGATCGCCAAATCCGAAATGGGATATACCGCGCAGCCGCCGGTGGAATATTCCGCGGTTATCCTGGGAGCGGCTATCAAGGAAGGGTATCAGGGGCCGGTATTCATCCAGGCGGATCACGTTCAGGTCAACGCCAAGAAATACGCCGAAGACCCGGACAAGGAGCTTGAAGGTATCAAAGCTTTGATCGCCGACGCGGTCGCGAACCATTTCTATAACATCGACATCGATTCTTCCACCGTCGTGGACCTGTCCAAGTCGGACCTGAAGAAGCAGCAGTTGCATAATTATAAAGTCTGCGCCAAGCTGACCCAGTTCATCCGTCAGATCCAGCCGCGCGGGATCATGGTTTCGGTGGGCGGCGAGATCGGCGAAGTCGGCCATAAGAATTCCACGCCCGAGGATATGCACGCGTTCATGGCGGGGTATAAAGAGAGCCTGCGCAAAGGGCTGGTGGGTATCAGCAAGATCAGCGTGCAGACCGGCACTTCTCACGGCGGCGTGGTGCTGCCTGACGGCACGATCGCCCAGGTCAAGCTTGATTTCGACACGTTGAAGACGATCTCCGAGATCGCCCGCGCCCAGTACGGCATGTGCGGAGCGGTGCAGCACGGCGCGTCTACGTTGCCCGGGGAAGCATTTAATAAATTCCCCCAGACCGAGACCGGCGAAGTGCATCTGGCCACCGAGTTCCAGAATATGATTTATGACAGCAAGCATTTTCCGGCAGCGCTTAAAGCCCGGATGTACGAATGGCTCAAGGTGAATGCCGCCGGCGAGAGAAAAGAAGGCGATACCGAAGATCAGTTCTTCTACAAAGCCCGCAAGAAAGCGCTGGGCCAGTTCAAAAAAGATATCATGGGTCTGCCTGCGGATGTGCGCGCCGCCATTGCCGCGGAGATCGAGGCGAAATTCGAGTTCCTTTTCAAACAGCTCAATGTCGGCAATACCAAGCAGTATGTCGATAAATTCGTTCCTTTGAAACGGGTTATCGTGCGTAAGCGCAAAGAGGGCGAAGCGGTGGTTCACGACGGCGAAGGCGCCGACTAAAAGGGGACGTTCCCCGGGGTACCACCCCTGAACCGAAAATGAGACGTTAGCTGTTGTTCACTCAAGAGGGAAAGCGTATGCGATCAGATACGATTAAAAAAGGATTGGAACGGGTGCCGCATCGCGCGTTGCTGCATGCGACCGGTTTGAGCCGTAAAGATCTGGAGCGTCCGTTTATCGGCGTGGCCAGCTCGTTTACCGATCTGGTGCCGGGTCACGTGGGGATGCGCGATCTGGAACGATATATCGAGCGCGGTATCTGTTATGCCGGCGCGGTGCCGTTTTTCTTCGGCATCCCGGCTATCTGCGACGGTATTGCCATGGGCCATCTGGGCATGTGCTATCCGCTGGCTTCCCGCGAACTGATCGCGGATTCCATCGAGTCGGTTTGCAACGCGCATCAGCTCGACGGCATTGTCTGCCTGACCAACTGCGACAAGATCACCCCGGGTATGATCATGGCCGCGGCGCGCCTGAATATCCCGACGCTGATCGTGACTGCCGGCCCGATGCTTTCCGGTCGTTTCCGCAAGCGCAAGCTGGCGTTCGTGCATGATACCTACGAGGGGCTGGCGCGCGCCAAGAAAGGCGATATTTCGGAGGAGGAACTGACCTGCCTGGAAATGGAAGCCTGTCCGGGCGCCGGTTCCTGCCAGGGATTGTATACCGCCAATACCATGGCGTGCCTTACCGAAACCATGGGCATGTCTATGCCTGGCTGCGGCACCGCCCTGGCGGTTTCCGCCAGGAAGCGGCGCATTGCCCAGGCCAGCGGCGAGCGGATTGTGGAGATGGTCAAAAAGAACATCAAGCCGCGGGATATCATTACCGCGGAATCGATCGAGAACGCGATCACCGTGGATATGGCGCTGGGCGGTTCCAGCAACACCGTGCTGCATCTGATGGCGATCGCTCATGAAGCCGGCCTGAAGCTGGAACTCAAGAAATTCGACGAGATCAGCAAACGGGTGCCGCATATCACCAACCTGGAACCTGCCGGGCCGCATTTTATGGAAGACGTGGAATTCTCCGGAGGGATCCCGGCCGTGCTCAAACGCTTGAAGGCGCAGCTGCACAATACCACCACCGCCAGCGGCAGAAAGATACACGAGATCGCCGATAGCGCGGAAATCGCGGATGAAGAAGTGATCCGTTCTTTCGGGCGGGCCTACCACAAAGAGGGCGGGATCGCCGTGCTCTACGGTAATCTGGCTCCCAAGGGAGCGGTGGTGAAACAGTCCGGCGTGAATCCGCAGATGATGACGTTTACCGGTAAAGCCTGTGTTTTCAACCGGGAAGAGGAGGCCATGCAGGCGATCCTCAACGGCAAGATCAAGAAGGGCGATTGCGTGGTGATCCGTTACGAAGGGCCTTCGGGCGGCCCGGGCATGCGCGAGATGCTCGCGCCCACCGCCGCGATCGTGGGGTTAGGGCTGGCTAACGACGTGGCCCTTATTACCGACGGTCGGTTTTCCGGAGGGACCAAAGGACCGTGCATCGGGCATATGTCGCCTGAAGCGGCAGCCGGCGGCCCGATTGCTATTTTAAAGAATGGTGATATAATTACCATAGATATTCCCAATCGTACCATTGCGGTGAAACTTACCCGGGCCCAGATACGCAAACGGTTCAAGAGCTGGAAACCTGTTCCGCCTAAGATCAAAACAGGATATCTCGCCCGTTACTCGCGTATGGTCAGCTCGGCAGATAAAGGAGCGGTTCTTTTCTGAAAACGGTCGAACCGCGCACACAGACTATGTTAATGACAGGTTCGGAAATATTACTGGAGTGTTTGAGACGCGAAGGCGTGGAAGTGATCTTCGGCTATCCCGGCGGACAGATCCTGCCCACGTTCGATAAGATCTACGACATGGAGATGCGTTTCATTCTCACGCGTCACGAGCAGGCTGCCGCGCACGCCGCGGACGGCTATGCCCGCGCTACCGGAAAAACGGGGGTGTGTTTGTCGACTTCCGGTCCGGGCGCGACCAATCTGGTCACCGGCATCGCCAACGCTTTTATGGATTCCATTCCCATGGTGGCGATCTCCGGGCAGGTCAAGACAACGTTGATCGGCAACGATGCGTTTCAGGAAGCGGATGTAACCGGGATCACCCGGCCGATCACCAAGCATAATTATCTGGTCAAAGACGTAAAGGATCTGGCGCAAACCGTGCGCGAAGCTTTTTACATCGCTTCTACCGGCCGGCCCGGTCCGGTGTTGATCGATTTCCCTTCGGACGTGCAGAACGCCAGGACTGAATTCGTGTGGCCGGAAAAAGTATCCTTGCGCAGCTATAAACCGACGATGTTCGGTCATCCCGGACAGATCAAGAAAGCGGTCAGGATGATTTGCAGCGCTGAACGTCCGGTGATCTATGCCGGCGGCGGAGTGATCCTGTCCAACGCCAGCGATGAATTGCGTCAGCTGGCGGAAACGATCAAAGCGCCGGTGACCATGACGCTTATGGGGCTGGGTGCTTTTCCCATCACGCACCCGTTCTGTCTGGGCATGCTCGGTATGCACGGGACGGCGTACGCCAATCACGCGATCATGGAGTCCGACCTGATCATTGCCGTCGGCGCGCGTTTCGACGACCGGGTTACCGGCAAGCTCGACGCGTTCGCGCCGCACGCCAGGATCATCCATATCGATATCGATCCGTCATCGATCAGCAAGAATGTCGGCGTGGATATCCCGATCGTGGGCGACGTGAAGAACGTGCTCGGCCAGTTGCTCGAAGAATTCAAGAAAACTCCGGACACCGCCGAGTGGTTGAAAGCGGTCGAGGCGTTAAAGAAGAAATTCCCGTTGAAATATACGGATAAAGCGAAGCTGAGTCCGCAGTATATACTCCAGCAGATAGATGAGGCTACCGGCGGCAACGCCATCATCTGCACGGAAGTAGGCCAGCACCAGATGTGGTCGGCGCAATGGTTCAAGTTCAGCCATCCGCGCAGCTTTCTCACTTCCGGGGGGCTGGGCACAATGGGTTTCGGCTTTCCGGCGTCAATGGGCGCCAAGGTCGGCTGCCCGGACAAAACGGTATTCAACATCGCCGGCGACGGATCGATCCAGATGAACATCCAGGAACTGGCTACCTGTGTCTGTAACAAGATCCCGGTGAAAGTGGCTATTCTCAACAACGGTTTTCTGGGTATGGTGCGCCAGTGGCAGGAGCTTTTCTATAAGCACCGTTACTCGCATACCACACTCTATAATCCCGATTTTGTCAAGCTTGCCGAAAGTTACGGAGCGGCGGGGTTGCGCGTGACCAGAAAAGAAGACGTGCGGCCGGCGATCGATAAAGCCATCAAAACGGATAATGTCGTGTTCATGGATTTTCATATCGAGCCGGAAGAGAACGTGTTTCCGATGGTGCCGGCCGGAGAAGCGCTGAACCGGATGATCGAAGGGCTGGCGTAATGAGTTACGGAGACAGCGCATAATGTCAGGAAAATTATGAGACATACTATATCGGTACTGGTTGAGAACAAGTTCGGCGTGCTGGCGCGCGTGGCGGGATTGTTCAGCGCCCGCGGGTATAATATCGCTTCGCTGGCGGTCAGCGAAACGCTGACGCCGGACATTTCGTATATGACCATCGTAGTCGAGGCTAAAGACGAGAGGGTGCTTGAGCAGATCAAGAAGCAGCTCAATAAGCTTATCGACGTGATCTCGGTAACCGATTTCACCAAGAAAGAGCATCTGGACCGGGAGCTGGTGCTGGTCAAGGTCCGTTACGGCGCAAAAGAGAAAACCAAGCTTGAATCTATCGCCAAGAAATTCTCCGCAACGGTGGTCAAGTGCAAGGCGGATTGCCTGATCATCCAGGCGGTAGGCGATCAGCTGCAGATAAAAGGTTTATTGGAAGCACTGGGGCATTACACCATCCAGGAATTGATCCGGACCGGCCGTATCGCGCTGACGTATTAGCGACGGGTCCACTAATCGAGAGAAAGGGGTAAGATCATGGCAAAAGTTTACTATGACAAAGACGCGGATTTAGGATTGCTTAAAGACAAGACCGTGGCTATCATCGGGTACGGTATCCAGGGAAGAGGTCAGTCGTTGTGTTTGCGTGATTCGGGGGTGCGCGTGGTGGTTTCCGAGATGGAAGGCACGCCGAATTTCCAGAAGGCCAAAGAGGACGGCTTCACTCCGGTTTCCGCGGCGGAAGCAGCCCGGGCGGCTGATATCATCCAGATCCTCACCCAGGATCACGTGCAGGCCAAAGTATACGTCGATGCGATCAAGCCGAATTTGAAAAAAGGCAAAGCCCTGTGTTTCTCTCACGGGTTCAATATCCATTTCAAGCAGATCAAGCCGCCCAAGAGCGTGGATGTTTTCATGGTCGCTCCCAAAGGTCCCGGCGCGCTCGTGCGCAAAATGTATGAAGAAGGCAAAGGCGTGCCTTCGCTGGTGGCGGTGTTCCAGGATGCTTCCGGCGAAGCGCTGAAGATCGCGCTGGCTTACGCCAAGGCGCTCAAAGCCACGACCGCCGGAGTCATCGAGACGACATTCAAGGAAGAGACGGAAACGGATCTGTTCGGCGAGCAGGCAGTGCTCTGCGGCGGAGTTTCCGCTCTGATCAAAGCCGGGTTCGAAGTGCTGGTGGAAGCCGGGTATCAGCCGGAGATCGCTTATTTCGAAGTGCTGCATGAATTGAAACTGATCACGGATATCATCCAGGAAAAAGGCATCAGCGGCATGCGCCGCGGCGTTTCCAACACCGCCTGCTACGGGGATATTACCCGCGGTCCGCGCATCGTCACTGACAGGACCAAGAAAGAAATGCAAAAGATCCTCAAGGAGATCCAGAAAGGCAAGTTCGCCAAGGAATGGATCGCCGAGAATGAGCAGGGGCGTCCGAATTTTAACCGCCTGCTTGATGAAGGCGACAAGCACCAGATCGAACAGGTTGGAAAACAATTGAGAGATATGATGCCATGGATGAAAAAATAATAATCTTCGATACCACGTTACGCGACGGAGAACAGGCGCCCGGGGCGACCCTCAACCAGAAAGAAAAGATGGAGGTTGCCTGCGCGCTGGCCGATCTGGGCGTGGATATCATTGAGGCCGGTTTTCCTGTTTCCTCAAAAGGCGATTTTGAGTCGGTTAAGGAGATCGCCCGCCGGATCAAGGGGCCGGTGATCGCCGGGCTGGCGCGTTGCGTGAACAAAGACATCGAGGCCGCGGGGCTGGCGTTAAAACCCGCCAAACGGCCGCGCATCCATGTTTTCCTGGCTACTTCCAAGATCCACATGAAGTATAAATTGAAGAAAGCCGAGGATGAGATCCTGCGGCTGGCCGTGGAAGGGGTAAAGTACGCGCGTAAATTCTGCCGCGACGTCGAATTCTCCCCCGAAGACGCTTCGCGTACCGAACGCGATTTTCTCTGCCGCGTGGTCGAAGCGGTTATCGCTGCCGGCGCTTCGACGGTGAATATTCCCGATACCGTCGGTTACAGCGAGCCCGAGGAATTCGGCAGCGTGATCGATACGGTGGTCAACCGGGTTCCCAATATCGATAAAGCGATTATTTCCGTACATTGCCATAACGATCTCGGCCTGGCCGTGGCTAATTCGCTGGCAGCGGTCAAGAACGGCGCCCGTCAGGTGGAATGCACTATCAACGGTCTGGGCGAGCGCGCCGGAAACGCTTCTATGGAAGAAGTCGTCATGTCCATCAGGACGCGCAGGGATATCTATCGCGGACTGTCCACCAATATCAGGACGGAACAGTTGACCAAGGTTTCCCGGCTGGTAAGCAAGCTGACCGGCTTCGTGGTCGCTCCCAACAAAGCGATCGTCGGCGCGAATGCCTTCAGGCACGAATCCGGCATCCATCAGGACGGCGTGATCAAAGAACGCAGCACCTACGAGATCATCGATCCCAAAGAAGTCGGGTTCGCCGGCGGCGAAGGGCTGGTGCTGGGCAAACATTCCGGCCGGCATGCATTTGACCAGCGCCTGCAAGCCCTGGGGTTCCAATTGAAAGAAGAGCCGCTTAACCGCGCTTTCGAACGCTTCAAGGACCTGGCGGATAAGAAAAAAGATATTTACGATGACGATCTGCGCACGATCGTCGAAGATCAGATTACCGTGATCGAGCCGGTCTGGTCGCTCGACAGCTTTGAAGTGTATTCCGGAACCAGCCTGACGCCCAGCGCCATAGTCAAGTTGAAGAAAAAAGGAAAAGTCCTCAACGGCGCCTCGGCCGGCGACGGCCCGGTAGACGCGTGTTTCAAAGCCATCGATAAGGTCACCAATCTTCAGGCGAAGCTGTCTGATTTTCGCCTTGAGGCGGTAACGTCTGGAAAAGACGCCCTCGGCCATGTCAGTCTGAAATTGACGGCCAGAGGGGCGACCAAGATCGGCGGCGGCTCAAGCACGGATATCATCGAAGCTGCGATTAAAGCTTATCTGGACGCCGTCAATAAGTTCGAAGATTAGTGAGCCCAATGCGCATGTACGGTTTGCTCGGGTGGCCGGTTAAACACAGCTTTTCTCCGGCGATGCATAACGCCGCTTTCAAGGCATTGGGCATCAATGCCGAGTATAAGCTCTTCCCCGTAGCTCCGGACGACATCGACACCTTCCTCGGGAGCCTCGATCCGCAATCCGTGTCCGGGCTCAACGTCACTGTCCCCTATAAAGAAAAAGCGCTCGCGTTCGTGACCCTTGATCAGGAATCTTTGTTCCTGAAGCAGATCAAGGCGATCAATACCATTGTCAACAGAGATGGCCGCTGGCTGGGATTCAATACCGATATCCCGGGGTTCAGCCGGCACCTCCTGCAACAGCGCAATCCCGCGGGCAAGAATGTCGCCATCCTTGGCGCCGGAGGCGCTTGTCGGGCTGTAGCGTATGTCCTCGCGCAGTGCCGGGCCCGGCAGATCAGTATCTTCGACATAGACCGGCAAAAAGCGGACGCGATCGTGGAGATGATCAAAGATATCTTCAGCGGGTTTCCCATCCATTCGGCGGCGCATCTTGAAGAACTGGATATCCCTCATCAGGATATCCTCATCAACGCTACGCCGGTGGGATTAAAGGAAACGGATCCGCTTCTGGTCGAGCCTCTGTGGTTGCATCGGGATATGTTTGTTTACGATCTGATCTACAATCCGGCGCAGACCAGGTTGTTGCGTGCCGCCAGCGAAAACGGTTGTCAAGTCTCCAACGGTCTGGGCATGCTCTTATACCAGGGTATGCTTTCATTCCAGATCTGGACCGGGGCCGCTGCGCCGGAGGAAGTATTTCGCACCGCTTTAGAGTCGGCGTTAAGGCATTGAGTACCCCTTGCGCAGATCGGAATTGCGCAAGGGTTGTCCCCGTGGACAAGGAGGCCCGATGTTACTGATAATGGTTATTGCCGCGTTCTGCGGATTGCTCGGCGCAGTTCTGTATAACCACCTGGTGCGCGACCGCATGCTGGTGCGTGAGGCCTGGAGCGGCATCGACGTGCAGCTCAAGCGCCGCCACGATCTTATCCCGAACATCGTGGAATCCGTCAAGGGCTATATGGGTTTTGAGCAGAAAGTCCTTGAGGATGTTACCCGCCTGCGCTCGCAGCTGGATACCGTTGTCGACCAGAACGACAAGGCCCGGATGGAAAACAGCCTTTCCCGCGGGTTAAAAAGCATCTTCGCACTCGCCGAGAATTATCCCGATCTTAAAGCTAACAAGAGTTTCCTCGAACTTCAGAATACGCTGATCGCTGTCGAAGACGAATTGCAGCTGGCCCGGCGTTATTACAACGGGACCGTGCGCAATTACAACATCATGGTGGAATCTTTTCCCAGCGCGATCGTCGCGATGCTTTTTCATTTCCCGCCCGCTGCATTCTTCGAGATAGAATACGCTACAGAACGAAAAACACCCGACGTAAAATTCTAACCAGGAGATCTCATGCGCGCAAGGAACAGTATTCGGATCCTGATGCTGGGGATGGTTGCTTTTTTCGCGGGCGCGCTTACGCTGTGCGCCCAGAACACCGCGGAGCGGATCACGTCTTTTTCCAGCTCTATCCGCGTTCACGAGGACAGCACCATGACGGTCACCGAGACCATTACCGTGCAGGCTGCCGGAGAGAACATCCGTCACGGCATCTACCGGGATTTTCCCACCCGCTATAAGGATTATCTGGGCAATACCTATGTGGTCGATTTCCAGGTCCGGCGGGTCTTCCGCGACGGACTTTCCGAGAACTTCTGGGTGGAGCCGCTTGCCAACGGGAAGCGCGTGTATATCGGCAGCAAGCATGCGGTTCTTTCGCCCGGCGAGTACACGTATATCCTGGAATATCAGACCAATCGTCAACTGGGTTTTTTCCGCGATCACGACGAACTCTACTGGAATGTGACCGGCAACGGCTGGGGGTTCGAGATCGAAAAAGCGCAGGCGGTGATCGAGCTGCCGGGCGGCGCCAGGCAGCAGGTCGGCGCGCTGGAAGCGTTCACCGGTCCGCAGGGGGCCCGGGGCAGGGACTATGTAACGGGCCGCGACGCAATGGATGCTGTTACTTTTTCGACCTCCCGTCCTTTGCAGCCGGGGGAAGGTCTCACCATCGTCGTAGCCTGGCCCAAAGGTTTTGTTCGCGAGCCGGACCTGCGGCAGAAAGCGGTCTATTTCTTCAGGGATAATCTGGGCAGCCTGGTTGGTTTTATCGGTTTGCTGGCGGTGCTGGCCTATTATCTGATCGTCTGGGCCTGGGTCGGCAAGGATCCCGCCCGGGGGACGATCATTCCGTTGTATAATCCGCCCGCGCCGCTTGATCCGGCGGCAGTGCGTTATATCATGCGCATGGGGTTCGACCAGAAATCATTTGCCGCGGAGATCATTAATATCGCGGTCAAAGGTTACATTACCATTGATGAGGCGAACGGCGGCTATATGCTCAAGAAGACCGGCCGCGCCGCCGCAGAACTGAATGCCGGAGAATCGTTATTGTGTACCACGCTGTTCGGTTCGCGCGCCACACTCATGATCGCGCAGGAAAATCATTCGGAGATCAGCCACGCCATTGCGCAGTTGAAACAGATACTCAAGAATAATTATGAGAAGTCCTATTTTTTGACCAATATCGGATATTTTGCCGCGGGCGCGGTCATTTCCGCGGTGGTGGTCGGGATTGCGGCGCTCCTGCAGGCCAGCGAGAAACTGCCCATCGCTCTTTTTATGAGCGTGTGGTTGACCGGCTGGTCGGTGGGCGTGACGGTATTGCTCTCCCAGGTGGTTACGCAATGGAAGATCGTGTTGCGCGGCGGGAGCGGCCGCTTAGCCGCAACAGGAGGAGCGATTTTTATGAGCCTGTTCGCGTTGCCGTTCCTGGCGGGAGAGATCTTCGGCCTGGCGACGCTGGTTTACGCTACGTCCGCCACCGTGGTCCTGATCCTTTTTCTGGCCATGGGTATTAATGCGCTTTTTTATCATCTGCTCAAATCTCCCACGCTGGCCGGCCGGAAAGTCATGGACAAGATCGAAGGTTTCAAAATGTTCCTGGAGGCGGCAGAAAAAGACCGTATGAAGATCCTGTATCAACCCACAAAAACGCCGGAACTGTTCGAAAAATATTTGCCGTACGCTCTGGCGCTGGATGTGGAACAGGCCTGGGCTGAACAGTTCGCCGGCGTGCTGGACAAGGCCGCTACCGCGGAAGGCAAACACTATTCGCCGGCCTGGTATGCCGGCGCGCACTGGTCGAATCTGGGCGCCGCAGCTTTTGTTTCCAGCCTGGGCAGTTCTTTCGCCGGCGCAATATCCGCCGCTTCGCACGCACCCGGGTCGAGCTCGGGTAGCAGCGGTGGAGGGGGTGGCGGCGGTTCTTCCGGCGGCGGCGGCGGTGGCGGCGGTGGCGGCGGCTGGTAATTCGCAGGCGCTTTCCCCTGTTGAAATCGTTTTCAGAAGATTTCCTCCCGGGGCTTGAAAAACGCCGGATAGTCAGGTATATTCTTTACAAGAAGACAGGGATTTCTCTTTTAAGCTTCACAGACATGGGGTCTGTATAAAAAAGAGGATGCATCAACTGATGGGCAGAGTTGATGGATCGGTTCTTTTTAGACCGCAGTGTCAGTGAAGCATTTTTTTATCGCATGGGTAGGGGTACCCGCACACAAGGAGGATGCATGAGCCAAAAGAGGTAATACAATGCACAGCCACGGAGCCCGTAGGTCTTTCCCCGCTACTTTCTTTTCAGCATTCTCGCCGCTATTCTTAACTACTAGGTTGTTCTTCAGACAAGTACTTATTTTAAGCATGATTGTTGCGGTTATTTTTTCTCCGGCAGCGGGTTATTGTTTTGACTTTTCCGGAACGACCGCAACCCGAACGCAGAACCGGCTGGCCACGAGCTTCACGCCGGTGCAGGCAACGACGGCAGCAGCGGCAGCAACGCGGCCGAACTGCGCGGCGAATGCGCTGTCCCATATCCTCCAGGGAGTTTCTCCGGAGATGCTTCAGCAGGAGTTGAAGGGTTACACCGCCGGCCGTCAAACCACCATGCTGGGGATGCAGCAGGTAGCGATGATCAACGGCACGGACATGCGCGGAGCGGCGTTCAGCTATGACGATCTGCGTCAGGCGCAAGGCGCGGTGATCGCGCATATGGATCTGGGAGAGGATCGAGGTCATTATGTGGATGTGCTCAAGGCAACCGCGTACGCGGTTACCTATATAGATAATCAGTCGGTGACCACCGTGTCGCGTGACGAATTCGAATCATTGTGGACGGGAGCAGTCCTGACCGAGGATACGCAGCGGGGCAGGGATCTCACTGCGACGGAGATGCAGGAAATCAGCGGCGGTTGGGATATCGTGGGGGCGATCGGAGGTGCCGTCAGCGGCATCGCTTCCGCGGTCACCTCAACCGCCGGCGCAGTGGTCTCTGCGGTACAAACAGGTATCTCCGCCGCAGCTTCAACCGTACATTCGATCGGCGCCGGTTTATCGAGTATGGCCAGTTCCGGCGCAGGCAATGCCGCGTCTAACACCTGCGGAAATACCGTCGGCGCCAGCCAGGGTAATACTTCTGGATCGCTCCCGGGTATCGGCGGCATTCTGACCAAAAGTACTGTCAGTCTGTCCAACAGTACCGGCGGGTCGAATTCTTCCGGTTCAGGCGTTCCCTTTGCGTATACCCCTTCTAACGGCTCGTTATTGAAAGACCTGATCAGCGCAACGACGGTTTCAGTGCAACCTGCAGCCGCCTCAAAGCAACCTGTTACCACTTCGGCTTCCGGGTCAGGCGCCTATGTTGATCAGCAGGGCCGAACCGTGCAGGTGACCACTGACGGTTTATCATATGAAGCCAGGGACAGCCGGGGCATGATCGTGGCCAGCGGTTCCTGCGGCTCCTGGGGCAACGAGATCTACAGCCAGTCGTTGGAACCGATGGTAACTGCTCCTGCGGGTGTTTCCGGCGCGCCGGAAGCCGGCCAGCGCCCGGAAGTTCAGGCGCCGACGTCGGTGATCGATCTCGACCGGCAGGACGCGGCCAAGATCAACGCCAGCCAGCTCGCCGACGGACAGATCGTTCGTCTGCCCGGCAATGCCCTATTGAAGGATCAATATTTCCAGTGGGATGCCGCCAAGAATGAATTTTATGAGGTTCCCCGTCCTGAAGGCGTCGAGCCGTCCAGGAACGTCAGCACCGCAGGAATCAATCTGCCTGAATTCAACGGATTGTCCGGGTTGTCGAAGAACAATCGGACAGAGACGGGCGTAAACAATGTGATCACGCGCACTGAAGTAGTCAAAGTCAAAGAAACTGTTATTGACGGTGACGGCGGCGATTTGTATCAGGATCCCGACGGCAACATCGTGTCGGTTTCGCGCAACGGCAGCGCCTATGAAGTAAGGGATAGCCGCGGCAGTATCATTTCCAGCGGATCGGGCGGAAGCTGGAGGCAGGATCCCTATTCCGCGGCGCTGGTGCCGGTTCAGCGCACGAAGGCTGCATTGAGCAAAGAGATGCTCGACGAGAAGACAATGAATGAGAGCATGGCTGTCTGTTCCGCGGCCATGAGTAAGGGACAGCTTGAGCAGATGGCGCTGACCCGGGATGATTCTTCGGGTTTTCTGGAAAAGCTGTCAGAACTTTTTATGCCTTCGCCGCAGCAGGCGGTTTCCCGTCTTCTGGCTAAAGTTGAAGGCGCCGGCACCATTGATGCTAAAAAAGATGCCGCGACGGATATCACGCATCTCTACCGTTCAGCGGATGATCCAGGCGATCAAGCCGTCATCAACAATGCGTTGCTCAATTCCGATGCCGGATTGATCAATGAGCGTAACCAGGCTATCTGGGAGAAGCACGGGGTGATCGTTCTGGAATTCCAGCGGCAGTTGACGCCGGAAGAAGCCGCGACCATTGATTCCACGCTAAGCGCTTTACCGCAGGATAAAATGCCGGAAGTGATCTCTCTGGAAGCGGAATCCGCAATACAGGATCGCATTGGCGAATACCAGGCAGACAGCAGGGCTATCGTTATTTTCGCAAATGTCGCTCCCGGTGGAGCATACTGGACTGAAGACCAGTACCGCCGCACGCTGGTTCATGAGATCGCGCATTACAATGATTTTGCCCGCAGGAGCGAGCCATTTTCCTTAAAACTTGACGGCGCAATTTCGTATGCGTCTGACCCGAAGGTTTATAACTATGCCGAAGCATACGGCCAGAAAAACAAACTGGAAGATTATGCGACTATGCAGGAAGCCTACTTCGAGGATTCCGAATCCGTATTCTCTCGCGGTGTGGGAAATATGCTCGAGTATGAGGACGATACGTTTTTATCGAAAGTCAGCAATGTCGCTTCTTCGTACCAGCATACCCGGCAGCTTTCCGACGGTCAGACAGTGAAATGCACGTACACCTACGCTATTGACCCGGAAACCGGTGATGTGACCCGCAGCGAAGTCGCGTTGAAGGATATGATCATAGAGGGCGAGTCGTTCCTGCTTCCGGATTTCGGCCAGACCTACGAAACCATCCGCCTTGTTTAGCAGACGCTTTCCCTAAACCATGGCGGTCTAAAGGTTTGCGATAATATTATTCTTGCCTCGATAATTGTCGCGTTAATAATATTTTTGTAATTCGTTGCCAGCCATGAAGATGGGGAAAGCGTCTGCGAATTGTCTTGAGCCTGAAGGCAAAGCGTGTTACAATTCCCTCTATGCTCGAGCGTATTGTTATTTTTATTTTCGGTTCGATCGTGGGCAGCTTTTTGAATGTCTGTATCCATCGCCTGCCGTTGAATGAATCCATCGTCTGGCCGGGTTCACATTGCCCCCAATGCAACAAACCCATTCCCTGGTATCTTAATATCCCGCTGGTCAGTTATCTGGCGTTGCTGGGTAAATGCCGTTACTGCAAGAAGCCCATTGCCTTCAGATATTTCCTGGTCGAACTGCTCACCGCGTTGACTTTCCTGGTATTCTTCATGCGTTATGAACTGAAGTTCGAATTCTTTTTCTATAGCTTGTTTGTCTGCGGCTTGATCATTTCCACGTTCGTCGACATTCAACACCGCATTATTCCCGACGAAATCTCGGTCGGCGGAATGATCGCGGGGTTTGCTCTGGTTGTCCTCAAAACCGCCTGGAGCGGTTTCCAGACAGCGGGCTTGCGTCCGGCGCAGTGGGGCTGGTTCCCGGCGTTTGATTCGTTGGCCGGCATCATTGTCGGCGGCGGGGTCATCTACGCCACGGGATTCCTGTTCGACCTGGTTTATTTCAAGCTGCTCAAGAAACCGCCGATACAGGGGGAGACCGAATCCATGGGCGGGGGAGACGTCAAGCTCCTGGCGATGATCGGAGCGTTCCTGGGCTGGCAGAATGCGCTGCTCACTTTTTTCCTGGCGCCGTTCTTCGGATTGATCGTCGGCGCAGCCAATATGCTGATCAAGAAAGATCACACTATCCCTTACGGGCCGTTCCTCTCGCTGGCGGCGGTGATCGTGCTTTTCTGGGGACCGATCATCATCCGACCGTTTATCTACCTGCCCTGTCCGTATTGATCCTATGGCTGTCCTCCAAGGTCCTGAATTCTATATTTCCAAACGCGCCGGTCGGGCGATCATCGATCATGCGTTGATCGATGAAGGCGACACTATCCTGGTCGCTCTTTCCGGCGGCAAAGACAGTCTGACCTTGCTGCAGATCCTGCGCGATCGTCAGAAATTCGTTCCTATCCGCTACCGGCTGGTTGCCGCGCATATCGATTTCGGGTTCCACGCCTCGCTCCCCGGGCAATTGTCAAGGCACTGTAAAAAGCTGGGCGTGCCCTTTCACCGGGTGAAACTCGATGTCCTGCGCAAAGCTCCCCGGGAGAAGATCAACTGTTTCTGGTGCTCCTGGAACCGGCGCAAAGCGCTGTTTCAACTGGCTGACCGTCTGGGGATACGTAAGATCGCTTTCGGCCATCACAAGGACGATATCGCCCAGACCATGCTGATGAACCTTTTCTTCCACGGAGAGATCTCCACCATGTGCCCCCGTCAGGAATTATTCCGGGGAAAGATCGTGATCATCAGACCGCTGGCGTATGTCGATGAATCGATGATCCGGACCTTCGCCCGCAGGATGCGATTCTCCGTTCAGACCTGTCGTTGTCCCCGGGGTGATCTGTCTCAACGGCATACGGTCGCCGGCATCATCCGCGATCTGGAAAAAATCTGCCCCGAAGTCAAAACCAACCTTACCAAAAGCACCGGCCGCATCAAGCAGGATTATTTGGGTTAACATCCGCACGATTAGTGATATAATTTGAGTATGAGAATATCTGTCCGGGTTGTTCCCAGGGCCAGCCGCACCGCCGTCAAAGAAGAGAACGGCGTGTTGAAAGTATATCTGACCCGTCCGGCTCAAGACGGCCAGGCCAATGCCCAGCTCATCGCAGTGCTGGCCGATCATTTTCAGGTTAAAAAATATCAGATCGGCATTGTTGCCGGGCAAACCTCCCGTACTAAAATCGTGGATATCCAGCCGTAAGCATGTCAGAGATCATTTCCGCAGATCAGCAGCACATACAGTTCAACACCGGATCGTGCGCCGGGCCGGTAGCTGTTTTCAGCCGCAAGCTTGACGGGAATATGTCCCTGCATCATGGCGATACCGGCGCTTCGCTGGAGCACCGCAAAACGTTTCTTGAGGCGTACGGGATCGATTACCGGCAGCTGGTGTGCGCCCAGCAGGTGCACGCGTCGGGCGTGTACCGGGCGCAGGCGCAGGACCGGGGCAGGGGGGCGATGGAATACGCGACCGCATGTCCCGCAACCGACAGCTTTATCACCGGCGAAAAAAATATCCCTCTGGCGATCTTCACCGCGGACTGCCTGCCGGTTTTTCTCTACGCTCCGCAGTATCCGTGTATCGGCCTGGTCCACGCCGGTTGGCGCAGCACTGCCGCCGGGATCGTGGCCAAAACGCTGGCGTGCATGCGCGAAGCGTTCGGCGTGACGGCGCAACAGGTTTACGCGGGATTCGGCCCGGCGATCCGGCAGTGTTGTTATGAAGTCGGCGCGCAGTTCAGGGATACGTTTCCCGGCCAGGTCAGCGAGCGCCAGGGGCGACTGTTTTTCGATCTGGTCGCCGCGAATACCGCTCAATTGCTCGCAGCCGGCGTCCGCCGGGAGTTCATCAGCGACTGCGGTATCTGCACCGGTTGCCGCTGCCGGGATTATTTCTCGCATCGCCGCCAGCCGCTGCCCGGCGGCAGGATGCTTTCCGTGATGATGCTGCGATGATACTTCCTTTACGAGACGAGAATCCTACCCGGACCGTTCCTTTTATTACGGTCGCCATCATCATCGCCAATGCCCTGGTGTTCTTCTATGAGCTGCAACTGGGCGCGTACCTGGAAGGTTTTGTCAAGGTTTTCGGGATGGTGCCGAATAACCTGATGCACCTGCGGGATCCCTCCGCGTTGATCACGCTGGTTACCTGCATGTTCGTGCATGGAAGTATCGTGCATCTGGTCGGCAACATGCTCTACCTGTGGATATTCGGCAATAATATCGAAGACCGCCTGGGACATCTGCGGTTCATCTTTTTCTACCTGCTCTGCGGCCTTGCCGGCTCTCTGGGCCATATCGCTTCCTCGCCGTACTCCACGGTGCCTACGATCGGAGCCAGCGGAGCGATTTCCGGAATACTGGGAGCCTATCTGGTAGTCTATCCCCGGGCCAAAATACAGACGCTGTTTTTTGTCGTCTTTTTTGTCCGCCTGGTTACCATAGACGCGCGGTGGTTCTTGCTGGTATGGATCGCGTTTCAGCTCGTCAGCGGGGTTTCTTCCTATACGCTGGCCGGTTCCGGCGCGCAGGACGGGGTGGCCTGGTTTGCGCATTGCGCCGGATTCTTTGCCGGGGTGATCGGGGTGTTTTTGCTGGCTCCCCGTCGGCTTCAACGGGAAGAGTGAGAAGCGTATGCTGAAAAAAAAAGAAAAAGACCTGGTCAAACGCTGTTTTCTCGACGGTAAAGTCGTTTTCCTGACCGGCGCCGGCATTTCGCTGGAATCCGGCATTCCTACTTTCAGGGGCAAGGGCGGACTGTGGGAACGGTATGATCCGGATACCTACGCTACCATCGAAGGCCTGGCGAGCGTGCTGCGCCGCACGCCGCGGAAATTCGTGCGTTTTGTCGAGGAATTTTACGAGGCGCTTTTGCAGGCCAAACCCAATCCGGCGCACCTGGCGCTGGCAGCGCTGGAGAAATCCGGGATCATGTCGGGGGTGATAACCCAGAATATCGATAACCTGCATCAACGCGCCGGCTGCCGTACGGTGGTGGAATTGCACGGCAATGCTTTCCGCGTCCGTTGCCAGCGTTGCGCAACGGGGATCCCTCTGGAAGCGCAGCGGATCAGGGAAATGGTCAGCCTGCTGGGTAAGAACGCTCATTCGTATCGCAGCCTGCTTTCCATTTTCGCCCGCTATTGCCCGCGCTGCGGTGTTGCCCTGTCGGGCGCTGCCGGGAATTGCGCCGGCAGGTTCCGTATCGACGTGGTTTTTTTCGGCGAGATGCTCCCCGAACAGGAGGTTGCCCGGGCCTACGCACTGATCGATCGCTGCCGGACGCTGGCGGTTGTCGGCAGTTCTCTGGTGGTGTATCCGGCGGCGTCATTGCCGTTATATGCCAAACAGAGGGGGGCGAGGGTCATCGAGATCAATGCCGAACCGTCGGCGCTGTCTGCGCAGATCGACTATTCATTTACGGGTAAAGCCGGCGTCATTCTGCCGGAAATACTGGATGTGCTCAAGATCGCGGGATAATCGTATCCACCCTATGCTCAAGGAGGTCCTATGGCCAGAATACTTATCGTTTACTATTCACGCAGCGGCAATACCAGGAAAATGGCGGAGTTGATCGCCGAAGGAGCCGAAAAACAGGGGGGAGTCGTGACGGTGAAAGACGTTAAAGCGGTTGCGGCAAAAGAGCTTATCGAATTCGACGCTTTGATTATCGGTTCCCCGGCGTATTACGGCACCATGGCTGCGCCGCTCAAGCAACTGCTTGATGATTCGGTGAGTTTACACGGCAAGCTCGACGGTAAAATCGGGGGCGCTTTTTGTTCCAGCGCTAATATCGCCGGAGGCAACGAAACCACCATCCTAGATATCTTGAATGCGTTATTGATTCATGGTATGATACTGCAAGGTGATCCTCAAGGAGATCATTACGGTCCGGTTGCCATCGGCGCGCCGGATCATCGCGCAAGCAAAGAATGTCTGCGTTTCGGAAGCAGGATTGCCGCGTTAACCATGAAACTGCATGGCTGAAAAAAAGCACGTCATTATTTTCATTACCGTTGCCGGCGTTAAGCAGGCTAACGGGATCGCCGAGGCTCTGGTGCGCCAGCGGCTGGCGGCATGCGTGAATATCGTCAAAGGAGTCACCTCGGTATTCCGGTGGCAGGGAAAGATCGACCGGGCGCAGGAGGTGTTGTTGATCGTAAAGACTACCGCCGCCCGGATGGAACCGCTCATGCGCTGCGTGCGCACCCTGCATAGTTATGAAGTCCCGGAGATCATCGCGGTCCCGATTGTCGCCGGTCATCAACCTTATCTGGAGTGGATTAATGCATCTGTCGGGAAACCCGCTTGATTACCTGATCGTCTTTCTGGGGGGAATCACCTTGAGCTTCACTCCATGCGTCTACCCGTTGATCCCGGTAACCACGGGGTATATCGGCCTTAATGCCGGCGGCTCGAAACTCAAGGCTTTCAGCTTGAGCTTCGTGTATGTCAGCGGCATAGCCGTCACCTACGCCGCTCTGGGATTGCTGGCTTCTTTGACCGGAAAGCTGTTCGGCCGGATCAGCGCCCATCCGGCGACGTTGATCGTGGTAGGCGCGGTGTTCGTTCTTTTCGGCCTTTCGATGCTCGATGTTTTTGCGGTTTATTTCCCCGCGGTCAGCCGTCTGGAGAAGATCAAAGGTCACGGATATCATTCGATCTTTCTGCTGGGGCTTTTTTCCGGATTGATCGCTTCGCCCTGTGTGGCTCCGGCGCTGGGCGCGATCCTGGTTTTTATCGCCACCACCAGAAATGTCGTTTATGGCACCAGCTTATTGCTGGTATTCGGTTACGGTATGGGGCTTTTGCTCATTCTGGCTGGGACGTTCAGCACAGTGTTGCTGCACCTGCCTAGATCAGGGAAATGGATGGTTTATGTGGAGAGGGTCTGTGCCGCAGTGTTGATGGGCACCGGAGCCTTTTTCATCATAACAGGCATAGGGAGATTATGAAGATGCGTACATTTATCGGATCGCTCGTCGTCGCCGCTTGTGCATTGTCGCTGCTGGCCACCGCTGCTGCTGAAGAGCTCCAGCCGGCCGTCGATTTCTCGCTCAATGATTTGCAGGGTCAACAGGTGCAGTTGAGTTCTTTCAAAGGGAAACAGTCGGTCCTGCTTTTCTTCTGGACCAGCTGGTGCCCTTTTTGTTTGAAAGAGATCAAAGCGCTTAATGAGAAACGGCAGGCGTTTGAAGCCAGGAATATCCGGATCCTGGCCATCAATTCCGGAGAATCGAAAGCAGTGGCGCAGCGCCTGGTGAAAAACTACACGATTTCCCTGCACGTGCTGCTGGATGAGGATGGCCGGGTAAGCGATACGTACCATGTCCTGGGCGTTCCGACGCTGGTGTTGATCGACAAATCGGGTCTCGTCCGCTTTACCGGTCATGCCGAGCCTAAAGAGGAAATTGAATCGTTGCCATGAAAACAGTTCCTCCCCGCCATTCTGCCCTGCTGGTCGATCTTTACGAGTTGACCATGGCGCAGTGTTATTTCCGCTATAAACAACACGCCCACGCCACCTTCGATCTGTTTGTCCGGCAAATGCCCAGGAATCGTTCGTTCCTGATCACGGCGGGGCTCGAAGATATCCTGCAGTACATCCGGCAGTTGCATTTCGGCAGCGACGATATCAAGTATCTGCGCAGCCTTAAGTTTTTCTCCGAGGCGTTTCTCGAGTATCTGGCGGATTTCAAATTTCACGGCGACATCTGGGCCATGCCCGAAGGAACGGTTTTCTTTCCCCAGGAGCCGGTGATCCGGGTGACCGCCCCGATCATGGAAGCCCAGTTGATCGAAGGCTTCCTGCTTAATACCATCAATATCCAGACGATGATCGCCAGTAAAGCCGTGCGTTGCGTGCTTGCCGCCGGCGGCAAAGGTCTGTTTGATTTTTCGCTGCGCCGGACTCACGGGCAGGACGCCAGCCTGAAAGTTGCGCGTTCCTCGTACCTGGCGGGTTTTGAGGCGACGTCTCACGTGCAGGCCGGTTATTACTACGGTATCCCCCTGGCCGGCACCATGGCGCATTCGTTCGTAATGTCCTTCGCCAGCGAGATCGAGGCTTTTTTTGCCTACAGCAGCACCTTTCCGCAAAAAACGGTGCTGCTGGTGGACACGTACGACGCCAGAAAGGGAATACGCAAAGCCGTCAAGATCGGACAGGAACTTGCCAAACGGGGCCATCGGCTTGTCGGTATCCGGCTCGACAGCGGCAATATCGTCGCGCTGGCGCGTTTTGCCCGCAAGGCGCTGGATGACGCCGGGCTGCAGTATGTAAAAATCATCGCTTCCGGCAACCTGGATGAGTATAAGATCGCCGATATTCTGGGCAAAGGGGCGGCGGTGGACGGTTTCGGCGTCGGCACGCACATGGGCACCTCCAGCGACGCGCCCGTGCTGGACGTGATCTATAAACTAAGCGAAGTCGGCGACAACAAACATTCGCTGATGCCGGTGATGAAATTAAGCACGGGTAAAGTTACCTATCCGGGACGCAAACAGGTGTTCAGGATCAATGATCGCAAGGGCGTATTCGTTAAAGATATACTCGGTCTGGAAAAAGAAACGCCGGATGGTCAGCCGTTGCTGGAAAAAGTGGTTGACCGGGGCAAGGTCCTTTACGTTTGCCCGGCTCTTGAGCATATCCGCGCGCGCGTCCGGGAAAGTCTGAATGCGCTGCCTGCGGCGATCAAAGAGCTGCGTAAAGTGCAGATGTATGCGGTTGAGATCAGCCCGGCGCTGCGGGCGTTGACCGTTGACGTGAGCCGGCGGTTGGCGTAGGTGATCCGATGAAAACAAAAACGGCATTTTTCGACATCGATACCCAGTTCGATTTCATGCGCCCGCGGGGCGCGTTGTATGTCAAGGGCGCAAGCGGGATCACCGCGCGGCTGCGCAGGTTGACCCGTCTGGCTGACCGCTGCCGCATTCCCGTGATTTCATCCCTCGACCGGCACACGCGCAACGATCCCGAGTTCGCCCGCTTCCCGCCCCATTGCGTACGGGGGAGCCGCGGGCAAAAGAAGATCGCGGAAACCATGGCCGGCGTCACCCGGCAGACAGGTATCTCCAAGTGCACGTTGGACGTGTTCGCCAATCCCCGGACCGAGAAGCTCCTTCGTCGTTTCGACCGGGTGTATGTATACGGGGTGGCGCTGGATTATTGCGTCAAAGCCGCGTGCCTGGGGGCGGTCAAACGGGGGCTGCAGACCTATCTGGTCACTGACGCCACTGTCGCGGTTTCCCGGCTTGCCGGCCGACAAACGTTGCGGTTATTGCGGCGCAGGAAAGTGATATTCACGACGGTCAACGCGGTGGAAAAGGAATTCCTTTCATGCAGAAAAACGCTCAAGAGTTCTTAAAGAATCTGGCGCGGCGTCAGATCAGCGGGCTCTACTGTGAAACGCGCCAGCAGGCGATCGAGGCTGTCGTGCAGCGCATACCGGCTTCAGCCACGGTCGCTTTCTCCGGTTCGCTGACGCTGCATCAACTGGGAATAATTTCTTTGCTGGAATCAAAAGGTTTACAGGTGTATAATCATACTAAGCCGGGATTGAGCCGGCAGGAAGCCATGCAGCTGCGGCATCAGGGGGTGCAGGCGGATTTTTATCTGACCAGCGCGAATGCTCTTTCCCGTGACGGTAAGATGGTTTTTTTCAGCGCCTGGGGCCACCGTATCGCTGCAATCGCCGATGCCCGGCAGGTGATCGTTGTTTGCGGTATCAATAAATTGACCGGCTCTCTGGATGAAGCGCTCAAGCGCGCACGCGAGCTCGTCACTCCGCTTAACTGCAAACGCTTGAACTGGAAAACGCCGTGCTCCGACGGTGGTCTGTGCCGGCAGGAAGACTGTTTCGCACCGGAATATGCCCGGATGTGCTGTCAGATCCTGGTCGTAGAAGCTGACATGCTGCCGTCGCGGATGACGGTTATCCTGGTGGGGGAATCCCTGGGATTCTAACCGAGAACAGGTGAGAGGCGATGCTTAGAAAAACGGTGGCTGAAGCTTTGAAGAAACGGCATTTTATCAACGTCGCCAGTTCTGATTTGCACGGAAAACCCAATGGCGTTTCGAAGTTCATTCTCAAGAGCGATACAAGCTATATATACCTGGTGGATTATTCCTTGAGCCGGACGTATTCCAATATCAAGACCAATCCGCGCGTTTCCCTTTCTTTTTTCGACGTCGAGGCTTTGCTGGGATATCAGATCAACGGTCCGGTCGAAATCATCGAAGCCGGCAAGGAGTATGATGATATTTCCGCCGAATTGCTCGAACGCGAGATCAGCCTTTCCACCGAGCGGATCATCAAAGGCGTGAGTACGGGGAAAAAACACGAGCATTTTGAGGTTGCAAATCCCAAAAAATTTGTTATATTCAAGGTCAAGATGGATGAAATAGCGGAAGTAACCTATAGCGGCGAGATCCGCAGGGAGAAATCGTAAGCGTTGAAAGGGATCGCGTATGTTCGATAATATCAAAGCTTTGTTCGAGATGCAGAAGAAGATGCAGGAAGTCAAACGTGAACTTGATAAAACGACCTTTGCCGTCGCCAGTTCCGACGGACTGGTCAAGATCACCATGAACGGTTCGCAGGAGATACAGCAGGTGGAATTTCCCGCGGGGATGCCCGGCGGGGATCCCGCGCAATTCGGGCAGACCATCAAAGATACCTTCAATCGTTCTATCAAACGTTCACAGGAAATAGCGGCGCAGAAAATGAAAGAAGTCGCCGGTTTGAACCTGCCGGGGAAATAAAACCGGTGGGGGAGCCGCGGGGGGCGTCGTTCCATGAGCGAACAAAAAAGTTTTTACCAGGTGGTGGAAGAGATCTGCGAGAAGGATGCGCGCTATAAGCCGGATAGTTACGAATTTGTCCTGCAGGCGCTGCATTTTACCCAGAAGAAGCTCGCCCGGAACGGGCACGTTACCGGGCAGGAGCTGCTGGAAGGCATTCGCGAACACGCCTTGAAGCAGTTCGGGCCGATGGCGCGGACCGTGCTGAACTACTGGGGGATCACCAAGACCGGCGATTTCGGCGCTATCGTGTTTATCATGATCGAGCATAAGCTGCTTTCCAGGACAGAGCAGGATACGCTGCAGGATTTTGAGGACGTCTACGATTTCGATAATGCCTTCAAGCATACGGTAACCGATATCGTCATTTGAGGCTTTTCCCTCCCGTGTACGGCGTGAAAGGAACCCCATGAAATTCACAGGTCTTGCTACCGGCATCGGCAGCCTGCCCTATACCGATCCCTTTGCGGCGGTGAATCTGATTTCTACCCATCTGCCTGCCGTACCCTTCTGGCCCCAGCTGCCCCGGCGTGATCACCGGGAAGGTATGGTGGCGCAGTTCGCGGAGCGGCTTCCCTGCATCAAAGTCAGCGATGAGGGGGTTTTCTTTGACGACCGCGAAGCGGACAAAGAGCTGGAAGCGTTCTATGACCGGATCATCTCCCAGGATGTGGATTATTTCCGGATTTCCCGGGAACACGCGGCGGGATTATACGCTTTCCACGAACAGCTAAGCGATACGAATCTTAGAAATATAGCCTGTATCAAATGCCAGATCACCGGACCGTTCACGTTTGCCGGCAGCATTAACGACGCCCAGGGGAATCCGCTGGTGTTTAACGAGATTTTCATGCAGGTGATCGTCAAAGCTTTGATCATGAAGGCTCTCTGGCAGATCAAGCTCTTCCGGCATTTCGGCAAACCCATACTGGTTTTTCTGGATGAGCCCTATCTGGGCAGCTTCGGTTCAGCCTATACGCCTCTGGATCGGCAGGATGTGATCAGCGTGTTGACTGAATGCACGCAGCCTTTGAAAGCGCCGGATGTGCTTATCGGGGTCCATTGCTGCGGGAATACCGATTGGTCCATTTTCACCGATGTGCCGTATATCGACGTGATCAATTTCGACGCGTACAGCTTCCTGGATAAGATCTTGCTGTATGCGGATCCGCTCAAAACGTTCTTCCAGCGCAGCGGCTTGCTTTGCTGGGGGGTAGTGCCGACCCAAGAGTTCAGCGATGCGGTTACTCTCGGGGTATTGAAGAATAAGGTGGATCAGGGGATGGAAGCTCTGGCGCGCAAGGGGCTCGATCGCGCTTTGATCGCGGAAAATCTGATGTTGAGCCCGAGTTGCGGTTTAGGGACACTTAAAGAAACCCAGGCGCAAAAGATACTTAAGTTGTTGTCGGAATTATCGTTACAGTTTAGGGGTAAATAATCTCCTTGACAACGCCTGGTAAAAAGAATAGAATACAAAATATTTTCATTTAACCATAAGGAGTCAGTCAAATGAAAGAAATCCGTATTCACGCCCGCGCCGGGCAGGGGGCGATCACCACCGCAACGCTGTTGGGCAACGCTTATTTCCAGAAAGGAATGTATCCGTACGCATTCCCGCATTTCGGAGCCGCCCGCATGGGCGCGCCGATGAACGCTTTTGTCCGGGTTGATTCCGTTCCGGTCAGGTTGCGCAGCCAGATCTACGAACCGGATTACCTTATAATTGTGGATGCCACCCTGATGCGCGGCTTCAATTGTTTTTCCGGCCTGCAAGAGAACGGTATCGCTATTATAAACCATCGGGAAGGGGTTGAAGTGCCGAAAGTCGGCGCCCGCCAGAAAACCTACGTGGTTCCGGCCAACGATATCGCCATGAAGACCATCGGCAGACCGCTGGGCAATACCGCATTGCTGGGCGCTTTCTGCGCGGCAACCGGTGATCTTGATCTAGACAGCCTCAATGTCGCGATCAAAAAGAGATTCGCCGGCAAGGCCCAGGAAGGCAATCTCGAAGCGATCAAGCTGGGATACGCATTTGTCAACGATCTTAAGAAGTCCACTACCTAAGGAGCAAAACGATGTTCGGCCCATTAAATTGTAAAGCAGGCACAAGCAAAAAGAACAAGACGGGCGCGTGGCGGGTAGAGTTGCGTCCGAAATACCTGCACCAGAATTGCATCGCCTGCAAGCTCTGCGTGACGGCGTGCCCGGAAGGCTGTATCATTCCCGGCGAGAAGAATGCGTTCGAATTCGATGCGGCTTATTGCAAAGGCTGCGGGCTGTGCGCTGCGATCTGTCCTAAAAAAGATATCGCGATGGTCAAAGAAGAAGAGCAGAAATCTAAATAAGCATAGAAGAAAGAGGATTACCTATGAAAGAGTTTCTTGAAGGATCGATGGCAGTAGCCAGAACGGTACAATTGTGTAAACCCGGAGTCATTTCCGCGTATCCGATCACTCCCCAGACGCATATTGTCGAAGAGCTGGCGCAGATGGTCGCTGACGGCCACCTGAACGCCGAGTTCGTGAACGTGGAATCGGAACATTCCGCGGCTTCGGTGGTCCTGGGTGCTCTGGCTGCCGGCGTGCGCGCCTATACCGCTACCAGTTCGCAGGGATTGCTGCTTATGAGCGAGGTTATTTTCAATATCGCGGGTATGCGTTTGCCTCTGGTTCTCACCGACGCCAACCGCGCGATCTCCGCTCCGATCAACATCTGGAACGATCAGCAGGATACGGTTTCCCTGCGCGACGCCGGATGGGTGCAGTTGTATGTGGAGAACCTGCAGGAGACCGTCGATTTCCATATCATGGCCTACAAACTCGCCGAAGACAAGAATATCATGCTCCCGGTAATGGTCTGTATGGACGGATTCATCCTTACCCACGGCATCGAATCGGTGGATATGCCGTCACAGGAGCAGGTCGATAAATTCCTCCCTCCGTATAAAGCTCTCTACAAGCTTGACGTGGACAATCCCATGACCCTGGGCCCGCTGGCTGATCCGGATTATTATACCGAAGCCCGGTATGCCATTCAGGAAACGCAGAAAAAGGTCCTGGAGGTTATCCCCAGGCTGACCGCTGATTTCGCCAGGGCTTTTGGCCGTACCTACAACGGTCTGATCGAAGAATATCATACGAAGGACGCCGAGCGGGTTATCGTGGCCATGGGATCGGTGTGCGGCTCGATCAAGGACGTCGTCGACGAACTGCGCTCCAAAGGCAAGAAGGTGGGGTTGCTCAAGATCGTTTCCTACCGTCCGTTCCCGGCCCAGGAGATCTATGATGCTTTGAAGAACGTATCGAAGGTCGGGGTTGTCGACCGGGCCGTTTCTCTCGGTTCATTCGCCCCGCTGGCTTCGGAGATCAAAGCCACTTTCTTCGGGAAGAAGAAAAAACCCGATACCATCAGCAGCTTTGTGGTCGGGTTGGGCGGTCGCGACATCACCAAGGATTCGATCAAAGAGATCTTCCGGATGCTGACGCAGAAGGAAAAGACGGGAGAATTTATCGATTTGAAACCTGAACTGTTAAAGGAGAATTATGAGTAACCATCTGTATGCTCCGGGACACACCGCCTGTTCGGGGTGCGGACAGGCTATGGCGGTGCGCTACGTACTGGATGCCGCCGGCAAAAACACCATGGTGGCCAATAACACCGGCTGCCTCGAGGTTTTCTCGACAAAATATCCGGAATCCGCTTTTGAAGTTCCTTTCGTGCATTCCCTGTTCGAGAACTGCGCGGCCGTGGCTTCGGGAGTGGAGGCTGCTTTGAAATACCTGGGCAAAAAGGATTCGATCAATGTGATCGCCGAGGCCGGCGACGGCGGCACCGCAGATATCGGGTTGCAGGCGCTTTCCGGCATGCTCGAAAGAGGCCACGACATCCTCTACGTCTGTTACGACAATGAGGCTTACATGAATACCGGAATTCAAAGAAGCGGGCTGACGCCGTTCAAGGCCAATACCACCACCAGCCCTAAAGGCGCCAAATCCTTCGGCAACCTCCGGTACAAGAAACCCATGCCGGAAATCGCCCTGGCGCACGGCATACCGTACATGGCCACCGCTACCGTCGGATACCCGCAGGATCTGCAGCGTAAAGTCAAAAAGGCTTTATCGATCAAAGGGCCGAAATATATCCAGGTGCACGTTCCGTGCCCGCTGGGATGGCAGCATCCTTCGAATCAGACGTTCGATGTCGCCAAACTGGCGGTGGAAACCGGCCTGTACCCGCTGGTGGAATTCGAGAACGGCAAACTCATCGGGGTGCGCAAGATCAAGGCTTTGCCGGTGGAGGAATATCTCAAAGTGCAGGGAAGATTCAAGCATTTGCTGGGCAATGCCGAGGAAATCAAACTGGTGCAGGATGTCGCTAACGCCAGTATCGCGAAGTATAATTTGAAAATAGAAGCCGATACCGCCCAACCGGCTTAATGGACCGCGCAAGCGGCACGCATGGAGGAAAAAATGGCCAAAGTTACTGTTGATACGGGTACCTGTGTCGGATGCGGTCTCTGCGAACAGATGTGTCCGGATGTTTTTAAAGTCGAAGGCGACGGACTGGCGCATGTCAAAGCCCAGGAATGCAAAAGCTGCAACCTGGCCGATGTGGCGGGTCAGTGTCCGGTGAGCGCGATTAAAGTGAGTTAGATCGAAGCAGCGGTTCTATGCCTGAACATGCGAACGGGGACGTTTCTTTGAAGAAACGTCCCCGGTGCATTTACAGAGAGTTTACCTGCCCAGCGCTTTTGTCTTGATCTCTTTTACGAAGTCGGCAAAGGCCGCTTCTTTCTTGCGCGAGAGGATTTTTTCGCTGAAAGCGGGCTTTTCTTCGAGAAATTTCTTCTCGTCTACGGGCACGATGGACTGGCGCTTGACGATATAGAAACCGGTAGGCATTTCGATGGGGTCGCTGAATTCGTTATCTTTGAGCTTGGAAGCGGCGGTGAAAAAAGCGTCTGACGCCCCGATGCCCTGGATATAACTGCCGAATTTGAAAGGATCGGTGACATTCGTCTTCAAGCCGGCGGCCTGGGCGATCGCGTTCAGATTGATCCCTGCCGCATTGACCGACGCGCTTTCCTTGATGGTTTTAGCCGCTTCCTCGATCCTGGCTTTAGCCAGTTCTTTGGATTTTTTCTCGGTGAGGGTTTCCTTGACCAGTTCGCGGATACTCTCGAAGCCGGGGATGGAAGCTTCTTTATGTTCTTTGAGGCGCAGGACGAAATAACTTTTGTCGACCTGGACCGGAGGGAGTATCTGCCCCGGCTGTAATGCGGGCAGGGTCATGGCGATGTCCTGAACCCATCCGATGCCCGGCACCGGGTCATTCTGGCTGAACCAGCCGGTTTGCTGGATCTGCGCATTCAATCCCGCAGCGATATCTTCGAGCGATTTTTTCTGTTCGATCAGCGAGCTGGCGCCCACGGCGTGAGCTTCGTTATCGAGTTTGATGTATTCCATGGCGTACGATTCCGGCTGCTTGAACTCTACCGAATTCTTGGCGTAGTATTCTTTGAGCTCTTCGTCGGTGAAGGTCAGCCCCGCGATGAAGTCCGACGGTTGCGAGACCAGATAGGCGATGCTCATCTGCTGGTTCTCTTTTTCGTATTCCGCCCGGACGTCCGCATCGGTGATCGCCACCGCACGGGTTATCTCGTCAAAAAGTTTCTTCAGGACCAGGTTCTGGCGGATCTGCTCTTCGTAAGCGCGCTTGGGCATTTTGAAAGCGAAACGCAGGACCTGATCGTAGGTCCCCTGATCAAAGACGCCTTTGCGCTGGAAGATGGGGTTGGAGAGGATGGTGTTTCTGACATCATCGTCGTTGGCGCGGATCTTCCGGTTTGCGGCTTCGCGCAGCAGCATGATGCGTTCCAGAGCCAGTCCGTTGAAATCCAGCATTTTTTCGAGCTGGGTGAAATTATCGCCGAATTGCATCATCATCTGCAATCTGATGGCGGCGAGCGATTGCTGGAGCTCATCCGGGGAGACCGGTTTTCCGAATAACGCGCCTACGGGTTTTGTTTCCTTGCGGCTGGAGACATAGCTGCCGATGCCCCAGAAGAGAAACGCGGGCATGACGGTGAAAAGCAGCACCAGCCAGACTTTTTTCTGAAAATCCTTATTATACATTCTTTCCCACATGGTAACCTCATAGTGTGCCGCATTGGGCGGCAGGTGGTTGATGAATGAAGCGCGCAGTAAAACTATTATAATAGAATTTCGCGACAATACAATTTTTTCTTTACAAAATAAAAGGCCGCCTGTATAATAACAAGCTGTGTTCAGTTAAGAAAGGATTGAGGTTATGAATTCCAGGAAGTTGAAACTCGGCCTGCCTAAAGGAAGCTTGCAAGAGTCGACGTTCAAGATGTTCAAGAAGGCAGGCTTTAACGTTAATGTTTCCTCCACGCGTTCGTATTTCCCGTCTATCGACGATCCGGAGATAGAGCCGGTACTTTTGCGCGCCCAGGAAATGTCGCGGTATGTCCAGGACGGCGCTCTCGATTGCGGGATCACCGGCAACGACTGGATACTGGAGAACAAATCCGACGTGGCCAGGATCACCGATCTGATGTACGCCAAGCAGAGCTTGTCTACGATCCGCTGGGTGGTCGCTGTTCCGGAAGCTTCGGGGATAAAAACCATCAAGCAGCTTCAGCATAAGCGCATCGCCACGGAGCTGGTGGGGGTTACCAAAGAATTCTTCGCCCGGCATAAGGTTAAAGTGGAGGTGGAATTCAGCTGGGGCGCTACGGAAGTTAAAGTCGCCACCGGTCTGGTCGACGCCATTGTGGACCTGACCGAGACCGGCAGCAGTCTGCGGGCCAACAAACTTGTGGAGATCGCCACGGTTTGCGAGTCGACCACGCAGTTCATTGCCAATAAACAGGCCTTTAAAGACCGTTCTAAACGCGCCAAGATGGAGCAGATCGCGTTGTTGCTGAAAGGGGCGATTGCCGCGGAAGAGAAAGTGGGCGTAAAGATGAACGTCCGCAAGGCAGACCTGGATAACGTGGTAAAATTACTTCCTGCTTTGAAAGAGCCGACCATTTCCGATCTCTCCGCCGGCGGCTGGTATGCGGTGGAGACGGTGATTGACGAGCGGGTAGTCAGGACCCTTATCCCTGCGTTGAAAAAAGCCGGGGCTGAGGGGATCATAGAATATCCGTTGAACAAAGTTATTTATTGATCAAGAAGGAGGCAGTTTCGATGCCGTGCGGCCGTAAAAGGAAGTTAAAGAAGATCCGGACTCATAAGAGAAAAAAATTACGCCGTCAGCGTCGTCACCTGAAGAAGAGAGACTGGGGTTGATCCTCTAGTCGTTAGGCGTCAGGTGGGGCATTGGCGAGAAATGAATCATGATGTCCAGGGCACTGGTAAAGCTGGGTATTCTGTCTTTATTGGTTTACGTTGCCTTCTTGCTCAAAACGCAGGTAGATGCGCTTGATAAGAAGACACATTCTGCGCTCACCCATTATATCGTGGCTGCAACGTACGAAAAAATGGGCGATATTGACAAGGCGATCGCAGAATATCAGCAAGCTTTAAAGATAGACTATAAGAATCCGGTTATTCATGTAAGCCTCGGGGCAGCGTATCTGAAAAAGCATGAGTTTCCCCGGGCCGTTGAGGAGCTTAACCTTGCGGTTAAGCTCGACCCCGAATCGGTCGAACCCCACGCTATACTCGCGCTTTTGTATTTTTCCCAAGAAAAGCTCACCGAAGCAGGAAAAGAATACGAGCTTGCCTTGAAGAAGGCTGCGGCGCTTGAGCCCCAGAATGTGTCCATCTATAAGAGCCTGGCTGCAGTCTACCTCCAGCAAAAAGATTATCAGGCGGCGGAAAACACCTATCAATTGATCATTAAGCTTTCTCCGAATGACGCCGAAACCCATTTCTTCCTGGGCAATGTGTATGATCTGCAGCAGAAATGGCCGGAGACGCAGCAGGAGCTTCAGAAAGCCATCGCTTTCAAGCCGGATTATCATGAAGCGTTGAATTATCTGGGATACCTGTATGTGGAAAAGGGCTTGAACCTCAACGATGCCGAACGGCTGATCAAGCGGGCGGTGGAGCTGGAGCCGGAGAACGGCGCGTATATCGACAGTCTGGGATGGTTGTATTATAAACAGGGAAAGTTCAAAGATGCGGTCAAGGAACTGGAACGAGCCGCTGCCCTGATCGATGATCCGGTGGTTCTGGATCATCTCGGCGATACCTATCTTAAACTCAAGGATATGAATAAAGCCAGGGCGAGCTGGGAGAAATCGCTGCAGCTTGATCCTGCGCAGGATACGGTCAAGAAAAAGATCGAAGAAACCCGTCTGCACCAGTAAGTTTCCGAACATATGGTCGCTACCGATAAAAACATTGAGGATCTCCGGGGAAAAGCCAGAAACATCCGCAAGCTGATCATCCAGATGCTGGGTAAAGCTTGTTCGGGCCATCCCGGCGGAAGCCTTTCTTCCGCCGACCTGATTACCGTGTTATATTACGCGGTGCTGCGTCATAATCCGGCTCAACCGCGCTGGCCGGACCGCGACCGGTTCCATATGTCCAAGGGGCATTGCTGCCCGCTCTGGTATGCGGTGCTGGCGGAAACCGGTTATTTTCCCAAAGAAAAATTATTAACTCTGCGTCAACTGGGGTCGATGCTCCAGGGACATCCGGACCGCAGGACTCCGGGGGTTGACGTCGCTTCGGGTTCGCTGGGCCAGGGATTATCGGTGGCCGTAGGAATGAGCCTGGCTGCCCGCCTGGATACCAAAGACTACCGGGTGTATTGTCTGATGGGAGACGGGGAGACCCAGGAAGGAAATATCTGGGAAGCGGCCATGGCGGCAAGCCACTACAAATGCGATAATCTCTGCGGGATACTCGACTATAACGGATTCCAGATCGACGGAAAGACCTGCGACGTGATGAATATTGAGCCGGTAGCGGCAAAGTGGCAGGCATTCGGCTGGCACACGATCGAGATCGACGGGCATGATATACCCCGGATCCTGCAGGCCTACGCAGAGGCGCGCACGGTGAAAGGAAAACCGTCGATCATTATTGCGCGCACCACTAAAGGCAAGGGCGTTTCGTTTATGGAGAACGTCTGCAGTTTCCACGGTGTCGCTCCCACCGCGCCGGAAACGGAAAAAGCCTTGAAGGAGCTGGCGTAGCTTATGGCGGAACTACTGTATCAGCGCGATGTATACGGCAAGACCCTGGTAGAACTGGGAAAACTCAACTGCGATGTCGTGGTAATGGATGCGGATCTGTCCAGTTCCACCCGCACCGGTCTTTTTGCCAAAGAATTCCCGCAGCGTTTTTTCAACGTCGGGGTGGCGGAACAGAACATGATGGCGATTTCCGTCGGTCTGGCCAGCTGCGGGAAGACCGTGTTCGTTTCCACGTTCGCCATGTTTGCCACCGGACGCGCCTGGGACCAGGTGCGCAACGGCGTGGCCTACAATAATTTCGACGTCAAAATCGTAGCCACGCATGCGGGGGTCAGCGTGGGGCCGGATGGCGCCAGCCACCAGGCTCTGGAAGACATTGCGCTCATGCGGGTGATTCCCAACATGACTATCGTCGTTCCCTGCGACGGACCGCAGACCAGGGAAGCGGTTCTGTGCGCGGCCAGGACCAAAGGGCCGTTTTACATCCGGTTGGGCCGGGCCAAGGTGCCGACCATCGAACAGAAAAAGGAATTTGTCCTGGGTGAAGCCCAGGTTCTCTGCGAAGGCAATGATGTCGCGATCGTTTCCTGCGGCACCATGGTAGTGGAAGCGCTGGCTGCGGTCGCCGAACTCGCCAAGCAGGGGATCAACGCCCGATTGTTGAACGTGCATACTATCCGTCCGCTGGATACGCAGGCTATTCGCGACGCGGCGAAATCCACTAAAGGCATCGTGGTTTGCGAAGAGCATTCCACCATAGGCGGTCTGGCTTCAAGCATCGATGAAGTGGTTTCAGAATCTCATCCCACCACGGTACTGCGCGTCGGTATCAAAAGCAGATTTGGGCAATCCGGAGAGCCGGAGCAGCTTTTCAAAGAATATCATCTTACCAGCGCGGATATCGTCAAAGCTGCTTTGGCGATCGTCGCACATACCTGAAAACAGCCAGCAGGGAAGGCAGACGTGTTCAGTCTGAAAGCTTACGCCAAGGTTAATCTCCATCTGTTTGTGCGCAGCAAGCGTAAGGATGGTTTCCATTCTCTGGACACCCTTTTTGAACGGATAAGCCTGGCGGATACCGTTTCCTTTTCTTCCCGTAAAGACGGTCGTATAGTATTCACCTGCACCGATTCACGCTTGCCGGTAGATCAAGGCAATCTCGTTGTCCGCAGCGCTACCCTTCTGAAAGAACGGTTTAAAGTCAAGCAAGGCGCGACTCTGCGTTTGAGCAAGCGCGTTCCTCTGGGCAGCGGCATGGGCGGCGGTTCCAGCGACGCCGCAGCCACGCTCATGGGGTTGAACCGGCTTTGGAAACTGGGGCTTAGCCGGCATCAGCTTTGTCTTCTGGGAGCGCGCATCGGCAGCGATGTGCCGTTCTTCCTCTATAATTGCTCTTTTGCCAGGGGAACCGGCCGGGGAGAGCGGATCGCTCCGCTGGCGCTAAAAAGACGTATCTGTTTGTGGCACATAATCATTGTGCCCAGAATAAATGTTTCGACCCCTCTGATCTACCGGGAATGGGATAAGCAGGGGGCTTTTAGGTTGACAAAGCCCGGTTTTGATGCTACTATTATGTGTTTGGCAGTAAAAAAGAACGACCTTGCTGGCATAGAACAATGCCTTTTCAACAGTTTAGAACCGGTAACCAGGAACCTGTATCCTGAAGTCGGCAGAATCAGAGAAAAGCTCTGTGGTTTAGGGCTGAAATTAATACTGATGTCCGGCAGCGGTCCGGCGGTTTTTGGTTTGACGCGCTCAAAAAAGGAGGCAGTTGCAGTTCGTAAGCAGCTCATGCTCGAAGAGAAAGCGTGGTGCGTCTTTGTCGCCCGGACGGTTTAAATTCAGCAAGGAGGTTCAACATGGAAATTACCGAGGTGAGAGTTTTTTTAAAAGATTCTCCTGACAAAAAACTCAAGGCATATGCCACGGTTACTTTCGACAATGCCTTTGTGGTTAGAAATATTAAAGTCATACAGGGTTCGAACGGCATCTTTATCGCCATGCCTTCGCGTAAAGTCAAGCATCCCTGTCCCAAGTGCGGTTTTAAGAACGAATTGCGTTCAAAATATTGCAATCAATGCGGCGCTTCACTGCCTGTCCCGTTGCTGCCTGAGCAGGAATCCAATGCGCAGGCTGAACATAAAGACATCGCTCATCCTATTACGCAGGCTTTTCGCGAAGTTCTGCAGAAGAAGGTTCTGGAAGCCTTTGAGCATGAAGTGAAGAGAGGGACTCCGCCGGTAGTTTCCGCAGAAGATATGTAGCACCATTTACCTGCCCGGTAGTGTAATGGTAGCACATCAGAATTTGGGTCTGACTGTCAAGGTTCGAATCCTTGCCGGGCAATAGTGACGTTTGATGAGCAAGAGCGCCGGGGTGGGAACGATGAAAAAGAACGATATCGCGGCAATTATACTGGCAGCGGGAAAGGGCACCCGGATGAAATCGGAGGTGCCCAAAGTGCTGCATCAGGTGTGCGGCCGCCCTATGCTGGGATACGTGCTTGATCTGCTCAAAGGTTTGCGTATTCAGCGTTCGGCGGTAGTGCTGGGTCATAAAGCCGACCAGGTGCGCAGATTTCTTCCCGCCGGGACCAGAAGCGTGCTGCAGAAGAAGCTGATCGGCACCGCGGACGCAGTCAAAGAGGCCGTGCCGGCGCTGGGCGGTTTTTCCGGGATCACGGTGATTCTTTACGGCGATACGCCTCTGCTTAAGAAAGAAACCATTGCCCGGCTCATTCACCGGCATCGCCAGACCCGCGCCGCTGCCACCATACTGACCGCAAAACTGGAATCGCCGGCCGGCTATGGCAGGATCCTGCGCGATCATCTGGGCGCTATCTACGGCATCCAGGAAGAAAAGGACGCTGACGATTTCCAGAAAGATATCAAGGAGATCAATACCGGCTTTATCTGTTTCGATACGCGTTTGCTGAAAACGATGCTGCGCAGGGTGCGGCCCAACAACCGCAAAAAGGAATATTATCTGACCGACGTTATCGGCCTGCTGTACCGGGGCGGTTATTCCGTGGAAAACGTGCTTCTGGCCGATTTTAACGAAGCGCTGGGGGTTAATTCCCGGGTCGATCTGGCCCAGGCGCAGGAAGTGATGCAAAAGCGGATACTGCAGCGGTATATGCAGGATGGGATAACCATTATTGATCCGGCTTCCACCTGCATCGATTACGGGGTTAAAATCGGCCGGGATTCCACAATATATCCCTTTACAGTTATCGAAAACGATGTTACAATTGGAAAACAGTGTTGTGTCGGACCCTTTGCCCATATCAAGAGGGGGGCCCGGATCAAAGATCGGATGAGTGTTGGTTTGGATACCGTTTGAAGCAGCAGTGTCGTAGCATTGTGGTATTCCCGCCCGCATTGTTTACTATAACCAAACTTCCTAATCAGCCCGAACTTTGCGTTTGAACTTTGAGCGCAGGAAAGGCCACCTACACGATGAATAAATTGAAGATATTCAGCGGCAATGCCAACCTGGAGTTGGCGCAGAGCATTTGCAAGGTACTGGGGGTTACGCTGGGCGACGCGCTGGTAGGCAGATTTTCCGAAGGCGAGATCCGGGTGAAGATCAATGATAACGTGCGCGGCAAAGACGTCTTCGTGATTCAGCCGACCTGCCCGCCGACCAACGAGAATCTCATGGAATTGCTGGTAATGATGGATGCGTTAAGGCGCGCATCCGCGCAGCGCATTACCGCGGTTGTTCCTTATTTCGGCTATGCCCGGCAGGACCGCAAGGATCAGCCGCGCGTGCCGATTACAGCGAAACTGGTGGCCAATCTTCTGACCGTCGCCGGCGCAAGCAGGGTTCTGACCATGGATCTGCACGCCGGACAGATCCAGGGATTTTTCGATATCCCGGTGGATCATCTGTTCGCGGTGAACGTTTTTATCGATTATTTCAACGAGATCAATACCAAGAACCTGGTTCTGGTCTCGCCGGATGTCGGCAGCATCAAAATGGCGCGTTCCTACGCCAAGCGTTTCGGCGCGGGGCTGGCGATCATCGACAAGCGGCGCGATTCCCCTGAAAAGACCGAAGTCATGCATATCATGGGCGAAGTCGAGGGCAAGCACGCCATTATCGTTGACGATCTCATCGCGACGGGCAGTTCGCTGATCGAAGCGGTGGAAGCGCTCAAGCGGGCGAAATGCAAGTCCGTGCGCGCCGCGATTTCGCACGGCGTATTGTGCGGCCCGGCCATCGAGCGTATCGAAGCGTGCAAAGATCTGGAGGAGTTGATCATCACCGACAGCATTCCGCTGGATGAGAAGAAGAAACATCCGCGGATCAAGGTATTATCTATCGCCAATCTTCTGGCGGAGGCGATTAACCGGATTCATAACGAAGAATCGATCAGTTGTTTATTCTATTAACCAGATGATAAGAAAAGAAACGGAGACAGTGAGATGGAAGAAATAATTCTCGATGCAGAAATCCGGTCGGATACCGGGAAAAATAAAGCCAATGCTTTGAGGCATAAAGGGATTATCCCGGCAGTGGTCTATGGCGAAGGGAAAGCCGGCCTGGCGATCAGCGTTTTTCGCGGGCAGTTCCTCAAAACCATTCATCAGCACCACGTTGAGAACGCCATTATTACGCTCAAGATCAAAGATGATAAGAAGAAGGGCTCGCGGGCGTGCATGATGAGGGAAATTCAGCATGATCCGGTCAAAGGAGAGGTCCTGCATATAGATTTTAACGAGATTTCCCTGACCAAGGCGATCAAGGTCAAGGTTCCGGTAGAGCCCAAGGGCGAGGCGGTGGGTGTCAAGCAGGACGGCGGCTCCCTGGAACATATCCTCTGGGAAGTCGAGATCGAGTGTCTGCCTACCGAGATCCCGCATAAATTCGAGGTGGATGTTTCTCCGCTGAAAATCGGGGATTCCATTCATGTCAAGGATATCGCTTTTCCTTCCACGGTAAAAGTTATCACCGAAATGGATGCGATCGTTCTATCGGTTGCCGCTCCGATGAAGGAAGAAGTCGCTCCTGTTGTCGAGGGCGAAGAGAAAGTCGAGCCGGAAGTCCTCAAGGAGAAGAAACCGGAAGCAGCTGAAGGTGCCGCAGCCGAAGGAAAAGAGAAGGATAAGGAAAAAGATAAGGATAAGAAGTAATCTGCTCCGCATCGATGAAGCTGGTAATCGGTTTAGGGAATCCCGGCAAAGAATACGCATCCACCCGGCACAATATCGGTTCTCTGGTGGTGGCTCAATGCGCCCGCGCGTGCGGCGTTACCCTGAAAAAGGAACGCTGGATTTCTGCGGTCTGCGGCAAAGCCAGGATCTGCGGCGAAGCAGCGCTCTTTGGTATTCCGTTGACGTATATGAATCTGTCCGGCCACGCGGTCGGCCCGCTGATCAAACGGTACAAGATTCCGTTGTCCGACCTGCTGGTTGTCTACGACGATCTTGACCTGGAGTTCGGGGCGCTGAAGATAAAATCCGGCGGCGCGTCCGGCGGCCATAACGGCATGAAATCCATTATCGCGGTTTTAGGCAGCGAGGAGTTCAGCCGGTTGCGTATCGGCATCGGCAGGCCCGCGCACGCAGGGGCGGATATAGCGGATTTTGTTCTGTCTCAATTCTCCCGCAAAGAGAAGGAGACAGTTGACGAAACGATCCAGACAGCTTGTAACGGTGTGCAGGCGTGGCTGGAACATGGTGTTGTGAAAAGTATGAATATGTTTAACCGGTGAGGGAGAGTATGCATAAGTATGAAGCAATGTTCATTGTGAAACCCGATTTGTCGGAAGAGGACCGGAACGCGCTTTTTTCCGTGATCAAGGATACGGTTGCCAAAAACGGCGGAAAAATCGCCTCGGCCGATCTCTGGTCGGAACGAAGACGGTTGACGTTCACCATTAAGAAGCAGCAGGAAGGCGTGTATTATCTGGTGCAGTTCAGCGCGCCATCCGAAGCGGTAACCAAATTGAAGTATGCTTTCAAATTGAACGAACTCATCCTGCGGGTAATGATCCTGCGGGTTGACGAATAAGACGTTTCGCAAGACAGGAGGAAGCGCATGGCCAGTTTTAATAAAGTTTTTCTGATGGGCAACCTGACTCGTGACCCGGAATTGCGCTATACCCCCAACGGGACTGCCGTGGTTAATCTGCGTCTCGCGGTCAACCGTAAATATAAGGACAGGAATCAGGAAATGAAAGAGGAAGTCTGCTTCCTGACTGCCGTGGTGTGGAATAAACAGGCGGAAACCTGTAATCAGTACCTGCGCAAAGGCAGCGGTCTTTTTGTCGAAGGGAGACTTCAGTCCCGTTCGTGGGAAGACGCGGCTACCGGCAAGCAGCGCAGCGTGATCGAAGTCAGAGCGGAACGCGTGCAGTTTCTGGGCGGAGGGTCTGCGGCAGCAAAGAGCGGCCCCGCCGATATAGCGGAAGAACCATCTCAAGATGCATCGGCTGATGCAGAATGGTTAGAAGAAAGCGAGGAGAAGGTCCATGAGGATCAATAAACCGAGAAGAGGTCCGAGAAAATCGGGCATGTTTATGCAGGCGCGCAGAAAAGTCTGCAAGTTTTGCGTCGATAAGACTAAAACCATCGACTATAAAGATGCTAAACTGCTTGAGGGTTACATTAAAGAGCGCGGAAGAATCGTGTCTGCGCGTTTTTCGGGTAACTGCGCCAAGCATCAACGACAACTGACACGGGCGATCAAGAAAGCGCGTTTCATCGCGCTGGTTCCGTACGTCCGTATGTAAGGGGGTAGCGTGATGGAAGTAATCTTAACCCAGGATGTTGAAAATATCGGCAAAGCCGGTCAGATCATCAAAGCCAAAGACGGGTTTGTCCGCAATTACCTTTTTCCCAAGAAGCTCGCCCTTGCGGCGACCGCGGCAAACCGCAAACGCCTTGAGGATGAGCAGAAGCAGAAGAACCAGCAGTATGAGAAAATAAAGTCCGAAGCGATGGCCCTGAAAGACCGGCTGGAAAAATTATCCCTGACCATCCCCGTGCTGGTTCAGGAAAAAGAAAAGCTCTACGGCAGCATCAGCGCGCAGGAGTTGTGCAAAGCTTTGAATGAAGAAGGATTTCAGATCGAAGAAAAAAGCATCCTGCTCGAGGAACCGATCAAAACGCTGGGCATCTATGAGGTGCCGGTAAAATTGCACGCTGAAGTGTCTTCCCAGGTGAAGGTCTGGATCGTCAAGAAATAATCCATACGTTTATTCGCCGCGATGGCAACCGCCAATAAAGACTTAGTCCCGCCGCAAAATCTGGAAGCAGAGATGGCTGTCCTCGGTTCCATGCTTATCGATGACAATGCCATCGGCGTTGCCATTGAGACGCTGGAAAGTCCCGTTTTCTACAAGGACGCCCACCGCAGGATCTATGAAGTGATCTTGAGCCTGTATAACAACAATAAGGCCGTCGACCTGATCACGCTGACCGACGAATTGAAGCGTCTGGGTTTTCTGGAAGCGGTCGGCGGCGCGAGTTTTCTCACCGAGCTGGTCAATTCCGTCCCCACCGCGGCAAATATCAACCATTATGTTTCCATCGTCAAAGAGAAGAGCATCCTTCGCACGCTGATCACCAATTCCACCAGGATCGTTTCTTTGTGCTATGACAGCGACGGTAATATCGTCGATGTCGTCGATGAAGCCGAGCGGTTGATCTTCGAGATCAGCGAGAACAAGAACAAAGGCAGTTCCGTACATTTGAAGGATATCGTCAAGAGCAGCATCGAGACGATCGACCGTCTCTACCAGAAGAAGGCGCACGTTACCGGCGTTCCGACCGGTTTTGTCGATTTCGACATGAAGACCGCCGGGTTGCAGCCATCCGACCTGATCATCATCGCGGGTCGGCCTTCGATGGGCAAGAGCGCTCTGGCGTTGAGCATGGCGGAGCACGCCGGCGTCACGTCCAAGATCCCGGTTGCGGTTTTCAGCCTGGAAATGTCCAAGGAGCAACTGGTGCAGAGAATGCTTTGTTCGCACGCGCGGGTTGACGCCAACAAAGTGCGCACCGGTTACCTGGCCGCTTCGGACTGGCCCCGTTTGACCGCCGCCGCAGGCAAATTATCCGAGGCGCCGATCTATATCGACGATACTCCGGCTATCTCGGTAATGGAATTACGCGCCAAGGCCCGGCGTCTGAAAGCCAATTACGATATCCAGCTGATCGTCCTTGATTATCTGCAGCTGATGCGCGGCGCTTCGGGAATGGAGAGCCGGCAGCAGGAAATTTCCGAGATATCCCGGTCGCTCAAGGCGCTGGCCCGCGAACTGCGGGTGCCGATTATCGGGATCAGCCAGTTGTCCCGCGCGGTGGAATCCCGGACGGACCACAAGCCGCAATTGTCCGACTTACGGGAATCCGGCGCGATCGAGCAGGACGCCGATGTGGTGGTCCTTATCCTGCGGGAAGAGTATTATAATCCCACTCCCGAAAACAAGGGCATTGCCGAGATCATCATCGCCAAGCAGCGCAACGGCCCGGTGGGGACCGTGAAACTTACCTTCTTGAGCGAATATACCAGATTCGAAAATCTCACCCAGTCCGAATAAACCCTCCTGTTCTCAAGAACTTCGCAACGGCCAGCGCATCTGCAGAGAGAAAAGTAATTTACATTTAAAAATAAGTATGTTATACTGATGCAATTAGTTTTTGTATGTTAATCATGCCTGCAACTCTCGTGGAAAGAGGATGGGATGAAAAAAACCGCTCTGCTGTTCGCTCTGTTTCTATGCCTCATAAACGCACGGTGTGCGTGGTCTCAAGAGAGTTCCGCCGCGAATAAAACAGAATCAAAACTTGTTTCAACGATTGAGGTTAGAGGAAATCAGAGCATCAGCACCAATACGATCGTTTCCAAGCTGCGCACGCAGATAGGCAGTCCGTTCCACGACACGATTATCAGCGATGATATCAAGAATCTCTATAAGCTGGGATTCTTCAGCGATATCAAAGTCGATACCGCAGTCCAGGAAGACGGAGTCAAGGTTATCATTACCGTTATAGAACGCCCGATCATCGAAAAAGTCACGTTCTCCGGCAACAAGCAGTTTACCCTGAAACAACTCGAGTCCATCGTCAAAGAGGTCCGTAAAGATAAGGCTGAAGTGCTGGTGGAAGTGCCGGAAGACGGCGCTTTCGCTTCCAAGGAAGGGCAATTCCTCGATCAACTGAATCTTGATGACGATGTGAGAGCGATCACGCGGGCCTACGAGCGCAAAGGCTACAATCAGATCCAGGTCACCCATACCAGCGATGTCGATCTGGCGACCAACAAAGCCAGGGTTGTTTTCAAGATCATCGAAGGCAAGAAAAAACGGATAAAGGTTATTTACGTCGAAGGGAATAATACTTTTCCGGATAACCGGATTCTCAAGCTGATCAAGACCAAGAAAGCCTGGTTGTTCAATCCGGGCATTCTCAAGGATGACGTGTTCAGCGAGGATATCGATCGCATCAAGTCTTTCTATCAGCGCGAGGGGTTTACGGATGTGACGGTTGATTCCGAGATGAAAACCGATCCCCGCGGCCGGTTCTGGTACATCTCCCTGAAGATCCAGGAAGGGAAACGTTATTATGTCGGCACCCTTACCGTCAAGGGGAATGTCGATGTTCCCGAGCAGTTGATCTTGAGCAAAGTGGAGCAATCGCTGCCCGATAAGATCTTCAGCGCGGATCGTCTGGATGAGGATATCATGAGCATCCAGAGCGTCTATTTTGACCGCGGGTATATCGCTGCCCGGGTTGATCCCGCCACGTCATTGAATCCGGAGACCGGGAAAGTCGATATACAGCTGCAGGTGCAGGAAAACGAGATCGCATACGTCAATAAGATCAACATCCGCGGCAACATTAAGACCAAGGATCTGGTGATCCGCCGCGAGATGCGCATCAAACCCGGCGAACGGTTTGACGGAGATAAGTTGCGTCGCAGCAAGGAGCGTTTGCAGAATCTGGGTTATTTTGAGGAAGTCAGCTACGATACCGAAGACACCGGTGAACCGAACAAGAAAGATCTTATCGTAGACGTCAAAGAGAGTAAGACCGGAGCCTTCAGCTTCGGCGGCGGTTATTCCAGCGTCGACAATCTGGTCGGGTTCCTTGAGGTCGAACAGAAGAATTTCGACTGGAAGAACTGGCCGTATTTTACCGGAGCCGGTCAGGATTTGAAAGCGCGCGCGTCTTTCGGTTCCTATTCGCAGGGGTACGAGTTGAGCTTTACCGAACCCTGGATGTTCGATTATCCCGTTTCGTTCGGTTTCGATCTCTACAAACATAGCCGCGAACGCGAGGAAGATACCGGGTACGGGTATGATGAAGACGTTACCGGAGGCGATCTGCGGCTGGGCAAAGAACTCTCCGAATATGTCCGGGCGAATCTGACCTATACCTACGATACGATAAAGATTACCAATATTTCAACCGATGCCACCCAGGATCTGAAAGCGGAAGAAGGGACGAATCAAGTCAGCAGCATGGAATTCGGATTGTCGTTCGACAACCGCGATAATGTTTTTGATCCCACCCGCGGGGATTTGTTGACCGGCTCGATGCAGGTTGCCGGCGGACCGTTCGGCGGAGATAAAGAGTTCTGGAAGTTTTTTGGAAGAGAATCTCATTATCTGAAGTTGTTCAAGAGAGCGGTGGTTGAATTCAAGGGCAGGGTGGGGCTGGCGGATACGTATGAGGATTCCGAACGTATTCCGATCTATGAGCGGTTTTTTGCCGGCGGCGCGTATACTGTCAGGGGATACCGCGAGCGTAAGGTGGGGCCGGTCGACTCTGTCAGCGGAGATCCGTTAGGCGGCGAGGCGCTTCTGGTCGGCAATATCGAATACCTCTATCCGGTGGTCAACTTCATGAAGCTGGCTCTTTTTTACGATGTAGGTAATGTCTGGTCCCGCTCCAGCGATCTGGGTTCAGGCGGTTTCAAGTCCTCTTACGGCTTCGGGATGCGTCTGAAAACCCCGATCGGTCCGGTCATGCTTGATTACGGCATTCCGTTGAATAAAGAATCCGGACGGGATAAGAAGGACAGCGGGCGTTTCCATTTCAGCATGAGTCATGGTTTTTAAAGGATAGCACTATCAACACCACGTCTCTGTTGCGTACAGTCTTGAAGCACTGATACCGTGTTTCGGGAAAAAGGCTTATGCGGTCAGGGATAAAAAAAGAGGAGAAGTAAGATGAAAAAGCTGCACCTGTTGTTGGGAGTAAGCATGTTGGCATGGTTGATCGGCCTGGGGATCGTCAGCACTGCGCACGCAGCGGATAAATTTGCCTATGTTGATCTGACCCGGATTTTCAGCGAATATAGCAAGACCAAGGATTATGATAAGGCTCTGGGGAATAAGCAGGATGCGTACGAGAAAGAAAGAGACAAGCTGGTCAACGATGTCAAACAATTCCAGGATAAGATGAACCTGTTGAGCGATAAAGAGAAGGAAGCCAAGAAGACCGAGCTGGAAAACAAGATCAAGAGCCTGCAGGAATTCGATCGTCAGAAGCAGACTGATCTGCGCAAAGAGCAGGATGACAAGATGAAAGAACTGCTCAAGGATATCAACGACACCATCAAGCAATTTGCCGAGAAGGAAGGCTACACCATGGTGTTTAATGACCGCGTTCTGGTGTATCAGGATAAGAATCTGGATATCACCGATAAAATCATCGAGCTTATTAATAAAGGCTCCAAGAAATAATCAGTATGCCCAAGACGCTCAAAGAAATTGCCCGTTTAGTGAACGGTGAGATTGTCGGCGATGAGAACCTGAAGATCACGGGCGTAGCGGGGATCCAGGAGGCGTCTGAAGGTGATATCACCTTCCTGGCTAACCCCAAATACCTGCCGTTTCTTCCCGTGACCAGGGCTTCGGCTGTGATCACGGGACGCTCCGTCGAGTCCGGCGGCAAGACGATCCTGCGCGTCGATAATCCTTCGCTCGCTTTTACCGAAGTGGTTTCTTTCGTTCTGCCGCAGGAGAAGGTCAAACATCCCGCGGGCGTCCATCCGGGGGCGATCATCAGCGCGACGGCCCGGCTGGGAGCGGGGACGGCTGTCGGCGCCTGCGCGGTGATAGAAGACGGCGCGACTATCGGAGAGAACAGCGTCATCTACCCGGGTTGTTATGTCGGTCGCAACTGCCGCATCGGCAGCGCGACGGTGATTTATCCGAATGTTTCTATCCGCGAGGAAGCGGTTATCGGCAGCCGGGTGATCATTCACAGCGGCGCGGTGATCGGCTCCGACGGGTTCGGGTTCGTCACGGTTGAGGGGCGGCATCGCAAGATTCCCCAGGTCGGGATCGTCGTGGTCGAGGATGACGTCGAGATCGGCGCGGGAGTGACTATCGACCGCGCCCGTTTTGATAAGACCGTCATCGGCCAGGGGACCAAGATCGATAACCTGGTGCATATCGCGCATAACGTGATCATCGGCAAGAACTGCCTTATTGTCGCCCAGGTCGGTATTTCAGGCAGCTCCAGCCTCGGTAATAATGTTATACTCGCCGGACAGGTCGGGGTGGTCGGCCATGTCCATATCGGGGATAACTCCGTGGTCATGGCTCAATCCGGGGTGAGTAAATCGCTCGCCGAGAATAGCGCGGTCTGGGGAACGCCGGCCAGGCAAATCGACGTCGCCAAGAAGATCAGCGCGTATATCTCGAATTTACCCAAGATGGCCGAAACGATCAAAGAATTGAAACAGAGAATCGCCGAACTTGAAAAAAAGCTAACCGCATAATACAACTACGCTATGGCAAAACAGAAAACAATCGCGAAGGAAACAAGCATTCAGGGCGTGGGGCTGCATACCGGCCAGCGCGCGCGCGTAGTCTTCAAGCCTGCCGCTGCCGACAGCGGTATTCAATTCGTGCGCACGGATTTGCCGGCGCAGCCGGTGATCCGCGTCGGCATGGACGCTCCCATAGAACGTTCGGGCAGCCTGCGCTGCAGTTTCCTGGGACAGGCGGAGAACCAGATCCAGACGGTAGAGCATCTGCTGGCGGCATTGAACGGTCTGGGTATCGATACCATACGCATCGAGGTCGACGCCAGCGAGATCCCGGGGATGGACGGCAGCAGCAAAGAGTTCTGCGAGCTCCTGGAGAAAGCGGGTATCCGGGAACTGGAAGCCGATGCCCGGACTATCGCCGTGAAGGAGCCGATCGTCATTCAGGACAACCGGGCCAGCATCACGGCATTGCCCTATGACGGTTTGAAGATTTCTTACACGTTGAGTTACGATCATCCTTTTCTGCAGGCCCAGTTCCTCGAAATGGAGATTACGCCTGCGGTATTCAAACAGCACCTGGCCGCCGCCAGGACCTTTTGTCTGGAAGACGAAGTGGAGCATCTGCGCACCAAAGGGTTCGGTAAAGGCGCCAATTACGACAATACCCTGGTGGTCGGCAAAAAAGGGGTGATCAGGAACAGTTTGCGTTACCCCGATGAATTCGTGCGCCACAAAATTCTCGACCTGATCGGCGATATTTACAGCCGGGGCGTGGCGGTCAAAGGTCATATTATCGCTTTGCGCAGCGGTCATTCCCTGAACATCCAGCTGGTCAAGCGGATACTGGCGCAGCAGAGTGCGGCCGTTCCCGCGGTGCCGGAATCCCGGGAAGTCATTCCGGGCTCCGGATTGGATGTCAACCAGATCATGAAGATTATCCCGCACCGGGAACCGTTTTTATTCGTGGACCGGATCATTTCGCTGGAACCCGGCAAGAGTATCGTGGGTATCAAGAACGTCACCATCAACGATTACTTCTTCCGGGGGCATTTCCCGGGCAAACCCGTTATGCCGGGCGTGCTCATTATCGAAGCCATGGCCCAGGTCGGCGGAGTGATGATGCTTTCCCAGCCGGGCAACCAGGGAAAGATCGCTTTTTTCATGCTTATCAATAACGCTAAATTCAGGAAAGTAGTCGTTCCCGGCGATCAGCTGGTATTCGAGGTGAGGTCGCTGCGGGTAAAATCAAGGATCGGCCAGCTCTATGGCACGGCATCCGTCGACGGAAAAGTGGTCGCAGAAGCGGAATTGACCTGCGCCCTTGATGAATCGTCTTAACTCGTACAGGGGTTAACTCTCTATGAATATACATCCTACGGCACTCGTTTCCCAGAAAGCGCATCTGGCCGCTGACGTGCAGGTCGGCCCGTTCGCGATCATCGAAGATAACGTCACTATCGGCAGCGGGACCAAAATCGGCGCGTATTGCCTGGTTACCGGTCACACCACTATCGGCAAGCAGTGCGAAATCTTTACCGGCGCGATCGTCGGCGCCCGCCCCCAGGACCTGAAATTCAAAGGCGAAAAAAGTTTTCTGGAGATCGGCGATCATAACACTATCCGCGAATATTGCACGATCAATCCCGGGACAGGCGAAGGCGGTAAGACCGTTATCGGCAGTCATAATCTCTTTATGGCTAACGCGCATATCGCGCACGATTGCATCGTGGGCGACCATTGCATCATCGTCAATTGCGGCACGCTGGGAGGGCATGTTTGTGTCGAAGATTATGGTTTCGTCAGCGGATTGACCGCGGTGCATCAGTTCGTCCGGGTGGGAAAACATTCCATACTCGGCGGTTGTTCCAAGGCGATTCAGGATATCCCGCCATTTTCGACCTGCGATGGACATCCGGCCAGGGTATTCGGTCTGAACCTGATCGGCCTCAAACGCCACGGCGTTTCGGTTGAATCGATAAAATGTCTCAAACGCGCTTTTCGCGTCCTCTTTAATTCCGGCATCCCGGCCAAAAAAGCCGCGGATCAGCTCGATCCGGCATTGATGACCAATAAAGATGTTGCCTACCTGGTTGAGTTCATCAAGAATTCTGAACGGGGCGTTGCTCGCTCCTGCCAGAAGGATGATTACTCTGAAGGGGATGGTCCCGACGTCCGGATTTAAGCGCTTGCCCTTTTAGGAAACCAATCACAGCGAAGGTAGAGCCATGGAGAGAATCGGATTAATTGCTGGGAACAGACGTTTTCCGATTGTTTTCGCCCAGGCTGCGCGCAAAGCCCGTCAGCCGGTAGTCGCGATCGCGATCAAAGGCGAAACCTCCCGGCAATTGGCCAGGCTGGTAGAAAAGGTTTACTGGCTGTCTTTGAAGGATTTCGACCGGCTCTTCGATATTTTCCAGTCCGAAGGGATTACCCGGGTGGTGATGGCCGGACAGATCAGCCCTTTCCGACTGTTCAGCCGGGAAGTCAGGGAGAGCCGGAGTTTACAGAAGTTGCTGGCGGCGATGAAAGACCGCAAAGCCAATACCATCTTCTCATCGATCGCCGGTCAGATGGAAAAAGCCGGGATACAGCTGATCGATTCCACCACGTTCCTGCAGGATCAGATTCCCGGCGTCGGGGTGTTGACGCGGCGCCAGCCAACCGCCGAAGAATGGGCGGATGTGCGTTTTGGCTATGAGCTGGCTAAGAAAATCGCCGACCTGGACATCGGACTGACCATCGGGGTAAAGAATAAAGCCGTAGTCGGGGTTGAAGCCCTGGAAGGAACCGATAATCTTATCCGCCGGGCCGGGCGGATCGCCCGGGGCAACCTGGTGGTGATCAAAGTCGGCCGCACCGGTCAGGATATGCGTTTTGATATTCCGGTAGTCGGTCTGCAGACGGTCAAAACCCTGGTGAAGGCCGGAGCGAGCTGTCTGGCTATGGAATCCGGAACAACGCTGATTCTCGATCGGCAGGAGGTGATCCGTCTGGCGGATGCCCGCGGTATTGCTCTGGTTGCCGTGAAGGCGGTTAATAAAAATCCTTGACACACTTTGAATATGGTGTATGATAACTAATTGTGACAAAGGAGGTTAACATGCCAAGAACAGGCACAGTGTCAAAAACAGATTCAAAGCCGAAGGTGGCAAAAGTTACGCAGTTCAAAATAGCCATGCCTAAGGCCAAAAGGGTCAGTGTAGCGGGGACGTTCAATAATTGGGATACAAACAGTCTTCTAGCCAAGAAAGACGTCAAGGGAACCTGGGCAGTTAAGGTTAACCTGACGCCCGGCACATACGAATATAAGTTCTTTGTTGACGGGTCCTGGCTCAATGATCCTCAATCCCAAGTGGTGTATAACTCTTTTGGGACCCAGAATTCGGTTATCGAAGTAAAATAGGATAATCCCCCACTTTCAAGATGCCTAAGCAGTTATTTTGAAACGTGGGGGATTATTGTTTATTATGAAAAGCATTTATGGTCCGGTGCAGTCAAGACGGTTAGGTTTCTCGCTGGGCATTTCGCTGACGCCGCATAAGACCTGCAGTTTTGACTGTGTTTATTGCCAGCTGGGGGCTTCTGCCCGCAGGACCCGGGAACGCAAACCCTACGTTCCCGTTGAAGATGTTCTGGCAGAATTGCGGGCGTGGCTGGCGGATAACGCGGCTCTGGCCGGAAAGCTCGATTATGTGACTCTTTCGGGTTCCGGCGAGCCGGTATTGCACAGCGGTATCGGGCAGATCATTGCCGGGATCAAAGCATTGACGGCGATCCCGGTTTGTTTGATCACCAATTCTTCATTGCTGGTCGATGCTGCGGTAAGAAAATCGATCCTGGGCGCGGATGTGATCATTCCTTCTCTGGATGCGGCTACGCAGGATATTTTTGAGCGGATAGACCGGCCGATGCCCGGTATCCAGGTGGAAGATATTATCGCTGCGCTGGTCGCTCTACGCAAAGAATACGCCGGCAGGATCTGGCTGGAAGTGATGCTGGTTAAAGGTATCAATGATAGCCGCGAGCATATCAAATTGCTGGCGCAGACGGTGAAACGCATCGGCCCGGATAAATGCCAGCTTACTTCGCCGGTGCGCTGCACCGCGGAAAAGGATATCTTTCCGGTGGAACGCGGCGCGATGGAATCGTTCTGCGCGCTTATCGGCGGCGTCTGCGAAGTATATTGACCGGGGAACGTCCCCATAGAAGCGGATGATAGCTGCGCCTGTCCCTGCAGATGTGCTGCGCACATCTATGCGCAGGGACACGGCGCGAAACGGATCATAGCTGCGCCTGCCCCTGCAGATGTGCTGCGCACATCTATGCGCAGGGACACGGCGCGAAACGGATCATAGCTGCGCCTGTAGCTCAATTGGATAGAGCGCCAGCCTTCGGAGCTGGGCGTTGCAGGTTCAAGTCCTGCCAGGCGCATTGAGTTTGAGGAAGCCGGGAGCAGGGAAATTTTGTTGATTTGCTGTTGCAAATCCCGCCATTTTACGCTAAAATAATTAAACTGATTTCGGGCCGCTAGCTCAATTGGTAGAGCAGGACCCTCTTAAGGTCAAGGTTCGTGGTTCGATTCCACGGCGGCTCATTTATATTCTTTCCAGGTGGATCAGAGCACGTTCAAGATTATCGAGCATACCGCTGATATCGGTATCGAGGTCATCGGCGCACGCCTGGCGGATCTGTTTATCCATGCGGCTGAAGCGATGTTCTCGCTTATCGCATCGCGTAAGACAGGCGTTTCTACGCGACGGACTGCGCGCACAATTCCCATCCACCTGGAGGCGGCAGACAGCGAAGAATTATTCATCGCATGGTTGAATGAACTCCTGTCTCTATCTGCCGTTAAAAACGTCATATTCTCTGATTTTCGTATAGACACAATCGACGATACTCATCTTAAAGGATCTGTCCGGGGAGAACCTGTCGCCCGGTATCGGATCACTACCGAGATCAAAGCGGCTACATTTCATGAACTGGCTCTGGAACATAGAGGTTCTTCCTGGAAAGCCAAGGTGATTTTTGATGTCTGAAGAGAGTTCCGGCGGCGGGATGGAAAAAAGGCAATTCCCCAGGGTGGAGGTCAACACCGCGGTCAAGTTCTCTGTAGTCATGCCGGCAGTAGAAGAAGGCATTTCCAAGGACATCAGTCAGGGAGGTTTGTGCCTTCACACCAAAAGAGCCCTGGTGCAAGGAACCATCCTGCATGTGGATTTCGACCTGCCGGGAGACCCGCCGGTGCATGTTGAAGCGCTGGGAAAAGTCGTCTGGCAGCGCACCGATCCCGACGGCAGCTTCGCTACCGGGATAAAATTTATCAGTTAAATCAGATACAGATGAGCGATCTTTGGCAGGGAACGTTGGAGAAAGTCGACGATTTTCGCTGGCGCATCCCGCCTTCCTATAAGCCCGGCATGCGCGTGCCGGGCCTTATTTATGCCGACGAGAAGCTCTTAAAAGACATTCTCCGCGACAAAGCCGCGGAGCAGGTCGCCAATGTGGCGTTCCTGCCGGGGATCATCAACGCTTCTCTGGCCATGCCGGATATTCACTGGGGCTATGGTTTCCCCATCGGCGGCGTCGCAGCGACGGATATCGAGGCCGGAGGAGTGATCTCGCCCGGCGGCGTTGGGTTCGATATCAACTGCCTTACCGCTGAATCGCGCGTCTTGCATGCTTTCGGCTATTCTCTGCGTATTGCCGATCTTGAACAGACCTGGCGGACGAATCGGTTAGCGGTCATGGATTTCCGCCGGGGCAGAAAAGAGGATGCGGCGATCTGCGCGTATATCAAGATGGCGCCGCGAGAAAAGCTCTTTGAGATAACTACGGTAACGGGGAGGAAAATAAAAGCCACGGCAGATCATCCTTTCTGGACGCAGGACGGCATGGTGCCTCTGAAACGGCTTGCGGCAGGCAATCGTGTAGCCCTGTACCCTTTTGAAGGTGTGCCTTTCGAGAAACCGGGCGGGGAGATCATTGTCGACGAAGAAGACGTAGTGCGGTTGCTTGCAGCGCTTAAAAAGGACTCGGGCGGCAATGCCGGTATCCAGGTTTTGAATCATCTGAAAAAAAGAGGCCTTTTACCGTTGCGCTACGATTCGCCGGCGTTGCCTTATTTGATCAAGATAGCGGGGTATTGTATCGGCGACGGTAATATCCATTTTGCTAAAAGCCGCGGCAAAGGAGTGACCGGATTCTGGGGGAAGAAAGAAGACCTGGAGCTCATTCGTAAAGATGTCGCGAAAACCGGGTTCACTTGCTCGCGGGTGTACCGGCGCAACCGCCGGCATGCAATCAACACCCCCTATGATTTGGTTCAATTCGAGCATCTGGAAGAGTCCTGCAAGGTCGTTTCCAGTTCTTTTTCCGTATTATTGATCTTATTGGGCTGTCCATATGGCAATAAGGCGGAGAAGCCGTTTTCTGTTCCGCGATGGCTATTCAAAGCTCCGCTTTGGCAGAAGAGATTGTTCCTGGCAGCTTACTTCGGGGCGGAAATGTCATCGCCGAAATCTTTTCGCGAGCAGGGATATAATCTCTATTGTCCCGTAGTTTCAATGAACAAGAACGGGCTTCTAGCCGACGATGCTATCGCGTTTTTCAAAGATATTTCCACCCTGTTGACCGAGTTCGGGGTCAGGACGGTCGCGATCAGCGAAAGTCACTCCGGATTTACCAGGAAAGGGACTTTCAACTATCGTATACGGTTGATCCTGGCCAGCAAAACCGAAGATCTGATAACACTGTACAGCAGGGTAGGATTTGAGTATAATCTTCACCGCAGTTTCCTGGCTAATGCCGCTATTCAGTTCTTGAAATACAAACAGCGGATACTCCGGGAACGCGAGGAGAAAAGCGTTCAGGCACAGCGTTTGCATGCCCGGGGCTTCAGTCCCGCCCAGATTACCGAGAGTATCGGCTCGGAATTCGTGAATCGCCGGTTCATTGAAAGATCTGTTTATGAAGGCAGGAAAACGGGCCCACGCATAAGTTCCGCGGCGTTGAATTTCGTCAGCTTTATGGATGAGAATACCGCGGGATTAGAGATGTCCGGCATGCTCTGGGACGCGATCGAGACGATCGAAGAATCGGCGTCTCCGGAGTATGTATACGATTTTACTGTAGGGCATCGGGATCATAATTTTGTTGCCGACACTTTCGTGGTTTCTAACTGCGGGGTCAGGTTGTTGACCACCAACCTGCGCTACGATGACGTCAAAGACAGGATCAAAGATTTAACCTGCCGGCTCTTTAACGCTATTCCCACCGGCGTCGGATCGAAAGGCGATATCCGGATCAGCGAGAAGGAAGAGCGCAAGCTCCTGGTCGAAGGAGCGGGTTGGGCGGTCAAACAGGGTTTCGGGGTCCAGGAAGATCTGGAGTGCACTGAAGAATCCGGCGCGATCCAGGGCGCGGATCCCGCGGCAGTTTCCGAACGCGCCTATGAGCGCGGCAAGGCCCAATCGGGCACGCTGGGTTCAGGCAACCATTTCCTGGAAGTGCAGGTGATCGACCAGTTGTATAACCGCGACGCCTGCGATGCCCTTAATCTTGACCAGGGACAGATCACCCTCATGATCCATTCCGGCTCGCGCGGTCTGGGGTATCAGATCTGCGACGATTACGTCCGGTCGATGGTGCGTTGTCTGGACAAGTATAAGATCGAAGTGCCGGACCGCCAGCTGGCCTGCGCGCCGGTAACCTCGCCGGAAGGGAAAGCTTATCTGGCCGCGATGCGCTGCGCGGCCAACTATGCCTGGGCCAACCGGCAATGCCTGATGCATCTGGCGCGGTTGACGTTCCAGGAGTTCTTCGGGACTCCCTGGCAGAAGATGCAGATGCGCCTGGTGTATGATGTGGCGCATAACATCGCCAAGATCGAAAAACACACGGTGAACGGGCAGCTCAAGAATGTCTGCGTGCATCGCAAAGGGGCGACCCGCGCGTTCGGCCCCGGGCATCCGGAACTGCCGCAGCGGTATCGTCAGATGGGCCAGCCGGTGATCATCCCCGGCGATATGGGGCGCAATTCTTACTTATTGGTCGGCACGCAGCAAGCGATGGAAGAAACATTCGGCAGCACCTGCCACGGCGCGGGCCGGGTGATGTCGCGCAGCGCCGCGACCCGGTCCATCGACAGCCGGCAGTTGCTTAAAGATCTGGAATCGAAAGGTATTACGGTGATGGCTGCCGGCAGAGGCACGCTGGTGGAAGAGGCGCCGGAAGTTTACAAGAACGTCAATGACGTGGTTGATGTAGTGCACAAGGCCGGGCTGTCCACCCGGGTGTGCAGGATGAGACCCCTGGGAGTGATTAAAGGATAAGAGCAGCAGCGATAAGGAGCAGTCCCATGCTGGATATGCGATTCATACGCGAGAACGCGGATCTGGTCAAAACGGCTTTGCAGAAGCGTAATTCCAAATTCGACCTGGACAGTGTCCTGCGGGTCGACGACGACCGGCGCAAAGTGCTGGGCGAAGTGGAAGCTTTACGCGCCCGGCAGAATAAAGCCAACGACGAGATCAGCGCATTGTTGAAAGCCAAACAGGATCCCAAAGAAACGATCGCTTCGATGAAAGAGATCTCCCGCCAGATCAACGAACTGGAAGGCCAGTTAGCGCTCAAGGAAGCGGATCTGAACAAACTTCTTCTGACCATCCCGAACGTGCCGCATGAGTCGGTTCCCGTCGGCGCGCCGGATAAAGCGGTGATCGTCCGCAACTGGGGTACGCCCCGGCAGTTCGATTTCAAACCGCAGAGTCACGTCGAGCTGTGCGAGAATCTGGATATCGTGGATTTTGCCCGCGCCACCAAGATCAGCGGTTCGAATTTCCTGCTTTTCAAAGGATGGGGCGCCAAGCTTGAGCGGGCGTTGTTCAACTTCATGCTCGATCTGCATACTTCCAGGCACGGATATACCGAGATCTTTCCGCCGTATCTGGTCAATCGTAAAACCATGACCGGGACCGGGCAGCTGCCCAAGATGGAAGAGGACATGTACCGGCTTAAAGATGAAGACATGTTCCTGATCCCGACCGCAGAAGTGCCGGTGACCAATATCTACGGAGACGAGATCCTTAACGAGGATGATCTGCCCCGGTACCTGACCGCCTATACCGCCTGTTTTAGAAGAGAAGCGGGTTCTTACGGCAAGGACACGCGCGGGATGATGCGCGTTCATCAGTTCGACAAGGTGGAGATGGTGAAGTTCGTCAAACCGGAAAACTCATACGCGGAACTGGAAACGCTGGTCAATAACGCGGAGACCGTATTGCAGCTGCTGGGTTTGCCTTACCGGGTGGTGGCGTTGTCTTCGCAGGATATCAGCTTTGCCGCCGCCAAATGTTACGATCTGGAAGCCTGGGCGCCGGGCACGGATAAATGGCTGGAAGTGTCGAGCTGTTCGAATTTCGAAGGGTTTCAGGCGCGGCGGGCGAATATCCGTTTCCGCCGGAAAGATACGAAGAAAGTCGAATTCGTGCATACCCTGAACGGGTCAGGGGTAGCGCTGGCGCGCACGGTGATCGCCATCCTGGAAAATTATCAGCAAAAGGACGGTTCCATCATCATACCCGAAGTCTTAAGGAGATACCTCGATGGCAAAGAAACCATTTCCTAGGGATTTTGACGCGGGCCCGCAGGGGCAGGACGCACCTGATTTCAGTCAGCTTGATCCGGGACTCGATTCCGGCGGCGACATAAAGTCGAAAGGGAGGATGTTCGCCGAGAAAGTCGCCAGCGTGATCAAATTCGTGCTGGGATTGATCCTGCTGGTGGTGGTTTATGCCGGCACGCGGGCGTTCCTGGATGAATTCAATACCCTGGATAAAATGATCAAGTCGTATTTCTGGTGGGGGGTGTTGAGTTTCGTGCTTTTTCATTTCTTCGTTTTTGAGCCGGCGATCGTCTATCAAAAGGGACAGAAGCTGCTGGCGTTTGTCTTTAAATTCTTTGCGCCGCTGGTGAAAGTCGCGCCGTTCGTCCTGCCCATCTACGCCCTTGTGTTATTGTGCGTGTATCCTTTGTTGATGCTTTTGAATTCAACGCGCCAGGATATGGTCACGCTGTATTGCGTGTTCACTCTGGGATTGACCATGGCTCTGCATATTGTTTTCAGCGCCAAGACATTGCGTTCCCGCCAGGGCGACTTTTTGAAGGCGAATTATCTGTTCGGTTTTTCGCTGGTATATGTGATCAACCTGTTTATACTGGGATTCGCTTTGAATCTGTTGTTCGCGGAGTTCTCCTTCCTGGATTTCTTCACCGGGATGTCCAGGATCGCCCACGGCATCTATTACGCGGTGGTCAAGCAGGTGTTCGCACTGTGAGTCTTGTATCCCGGCTCAAGGGTGCGGTTAATCTGTCCAGCTCGTAAACGCTCAGAATTTCCTTCGGAAATTCCATCGCACTCGCTGGACGTCACATCTGAATAAAACCTTAAGGAGTTCCGGTGGGGTGGCAGAGCGGTTGCGACTGAGCGAAGCGCAGGAGTCCCGTGAACGCAGTGAACGGGAAATGCGCTTGCGCATCGTCAGGCGATGCCAATGGCGGAATCTTTCTGGTGGGGTGGCAGAGCGGTTGAATGCGGCAGTCTTGAAAACTGTTAAGGGCGCAAGTCCTTCGAGAGTTCGAATCTCTCCCCCACCGTTTATTTTCAACGGGTTACACCATGATGTTATTGGTAAACAATTCGACGGTGTCCCCGGCAGTATGCCTGCCTCGGTTCTTTCCGGAATGTGCTTAAAAAGCGGTTCTTTCCTCCGGGCGAAGTGACGGTCGGGGCGGCAATAGTGCAGTTAAGCCTAATGCTGACAATAACTAATATCTTTTTTTCGCATCGGGATCTTTAAACTATCTCTTGACAATTTTTGAAATTCTGGTATAAAAGTGTTAATGATGAATGCTGATTATCCGGGGGTAATTGGCGTTACAAAGAAGCATTTTTTGTCTACCACCTAGCGAAGAGGTCGGTTCTTTTTCGTGGGGTGGTTTTTTTGTTCTCTAACCGGGATGATACATGGCTGAAGAGAAAGCGAAAGAGTATCAACTTGTGGTTTTTGCCGTTGGCAATGAAGAGTTTGGCGTGGATATCAGCCAGGTGCGTGAAATCGTGAGGCTCATGCAGATAGTCAGTCTTCCCAAAGCCTCCGCGTTCATTGAGGGGGTGGTTAACTTACGCGGACAGGTACTGGCGGTTATCGATTTGGCGAAGAAACTGGGCCTGACGATAAATAAGCGGGGGGATCATTCCAGGATTATCATCGTAGAGGTGGGCGGACATACGGTAGGCATGATCGTGGATTCGGTATCCGAGGTCTTGAGGCTTTCCGCAAACTGCGCTGAAGATGTCCCGAATCTGGTCAATACCGAAGTGCCGGAGCATTATATCAAAGGTATCGGCAAACTCAAGGATCGCCTGTTGGTTCTGCTTGATCTTAATAATATAATTACTCCAGAAGAGTTCAAGAACGTTGAACGTCATCTGAAAGCGGTGCCGGCTTAAGTCAGAAAAAACAATAAGGAGGGTGGTACATGCTTAAAGATATCAAGCTTGGATGGAAAATAGGGGGAGGATTTGTTGCGATTCTCGGGTTATTGATGCTGGTAGGCAGCATCACCATGTTCAATTTGAGCAAGGTTAAAATCATCTCCGGCGGGTTGGCAAATGAGAATCTGCCCAGCGTGACTATCGCCAATAAGATCGAGCGTATTACTTCCAATACCTATACATTAACGCAGGCGTATCTTGTTTCGGGTGACAAAAAGCAGGTTGTCGCGATCAAAAAAGACCTGGATGACCTTAAGAAAACCCTGGGAGAAGCCCAGACGTTGAGCGAGAAATCCGCGAAGCTCAAACAATTGCAGGACGCCGTCAGAGAGATCGACGATAAGATCAAACAATATGAGCGGGGCTTGAATCTGATCGTCGATTTGAACAACGCGCTCAATAATGAGCGACGCAGATCCAACGACGCGGTGCGCGTGTATCTGGATGCAGCGGCGAGTTTCTTGAAGGTGCAGATCGGAGAAATGGGCGGTGAAATCGCCATCGGGGTCAAAGCCGATAAACTTGCGGACCGGTTGAATAAGATCAAACTGTGTAAAGAGCTTAATGATCTGGGATTCAAACTGGAAAAGGTCGGGTTACGTGCCCAGGTCTCCAGGGATCCCAAGACCATCAATGATGCCAATATTCTGTTCGACAACGTTAATTCGGAGATCGACGCGTTACGCCGTATCACCAAGCATAAATCGCTGCGCAAAATGCTGGATGAATGCGAGAAGGCGGCGAACGAAACGAAAAACGCATACGGTCAGTTTGCTTTGAAATGGACGCAGAAAGAGAATGAAGTAAAGAAGATCAGCGATCTGTCGGTCCAGATCGTGGCCCTGGTCAAGGAAGCGTCGGAGATGAGCCTTAAGGATATCTCGGTGGCTTCGAATAAATCCATCAATTCCCTGTCCGGAACAGCGGCTATCCTGATCATCGGTTTCGCACTGGCGGTATTACTGGGCATCGCGATCTCGTTCTTGCTGGTCGCATCCATCAATAAGCCCGTGAAGGCGTTGATCGACGCCAGTTTGCCGATCAGTAACGGCGATTTAACCCAGCAGGTCGCTATCAAAAGCGAGGATGAACTGGGGCTCATGGCGCGGGCTTTCAACGAAATTGTGAAATCGATGCATAAGATCGTTTCACAGGTGCGTTCGAGCGCGGATAAAGTGGCCAATTCCGCGCAGGAAATGTCCTCTTCTTCGGAAGAGATGAACGCCACTACCCAGGAAGTGTCGAGCGCGATCACCAAAGTCAGTAAGGGCGCGGACACGCAAGCCAAGCGTATCGATGAGACCTTTGCCACCATGGAGAAAACCTCCAACAGCATAAAGCAGATGGTGGAGAACGCCCAGGCGGCGAGTAAGACGGTAAAAGACGCCAGCACTACGGCTCTGCAGGGCAAAGAAGCCGCGGATACTGCTGTGGGCAAGATCGAGCAGCTGACCAATACCGTTACCGAGACGGCGCAAGTCATCCAGAAACTGGGTCAGATGTCGCAGCAGATCGGGGAAATTACCGAGACCATTACTTCCATCGCCGACCAGACCAATTTGCTGGCCTTGAACGCGGCCATAGAAGCGGCGCGCGCGGGTGAGGCGGGACGCGGGTTCGCGGTCGTAGCCGAGGAAGTCCGTAAGCTGGCCGAAGGATCCGCTGAAGCTGTGCGTAAGATCGGCGGGTTGATCAGGTCCATACAGAGCGAGACCAATCACGCGGTCGATTCCATAGAAGTCAGCTCCAAAGAAGTTCAGGACGGCAAAACGCAGGTCCTTAAAATATCCGAAGTGTTAAATGCAATTACGATTGCGGCGCAGAGCGCTTCAGGAGTGACCAATGAGATCGTTTCATTCGGCCAGGGGATCATCGTCGAGGTTGAACACGTGGTCAAGAGCCTCAACGAGGTCGTATCGATCGCCCGGGAATCTGCCGCGACTGCGCAGCAGGTGACCTCCAGCACTGAAGAGCAAACGGCGTCGATGGAAGAAATGTCTGCTTCCGCGCAGGAGCTTGCGAGGCTTTCCACGGATCTGCTGGATGTGGTGAGCAAATTCAAGCTGGATGCTTCTGCGGATATTAAGAAAACTCAACACGGAGGTGAGAAGATAAAAACTGCTTAGGGGGGAGAAGTAATTGTCGTGTAGAAATATGTAGTGTAGCGTTTAACAAAGGAGAGGAACAAATGAGAAGCTGGTATGGAGTAGTGATCGCGTTAGTCGTGGCAAGTCTGATGGTTGTGAGCAATGTGAGCGGGCTTCATGCGCAGGATCTGCAGGGAAAAGTCAAGACAGCTATGAAGATGCTTCAGGAAAAAACGAACTCTTTGGGTCAGCCCAAGCTTGACGGCGGCACATTGATGTTCGGAGAAGATGAAATGAACGGAAATTACGATCTGGTCGATGAAGTCGCCGATAATAACGGCTGCACCGCCACTATCTTCGCGGCGTCAGGCGATGGATTCAAGCGTATTTCTACGAACGTCATCAAGGATGGCAATAGAGCCGTCGGGACCATGCTTGACCCCAACGGAGCCGCCATCAAGAAGATCAAGAACGGCGAATCGTTCTACGGCGAAGCGGATATCCTGGGCGAGAAATATGAAACCGGATACGAGCCTATCAAAGACGCTTCCGGCCAGCCTATCGGTATCTGGTATGTAGGCTACAAGAAATAAGAGCGTAAAAGACTTTTCTTCACTCGGGCATACGCAGTCGGCCCGGATGAAAGAAAATACGCAGATAGCCCTGATCGGGTAACCCGATCAGGGCTATTCTGTTTTAAGAGGCCGGATTATGCTTGAAGAATACATTCGAATCAAGTATAATATACAACTGTTCTGTGGGTAACGCATGAAAATGACCGATGCGTGTTTTGATAAGGAGCAGAGAACCGGTGTCGCAAACACAACTTGACGTCAAATTGCTGGAAGTCACCGATAACGCCCTGGCGATCATTTACGCCGCCTGCCGGCAGTGCTATTCCGATAAATTTGCCGGCGATATCTTTGACGACGGCAGCGCCGATCCCGGCAAAGCCGGGGAGTTCATCCGTAAAGTGGTCGCTTCCGGCCATGAAAGCCCGCTCGAGCATGCTAAATTCACCTTTGCTATCCAGGGCGTGTCGCGGGCGCTGACCCATCAGCTGGTGCGTCACCGGATCGCTTCTTTCTGTTTAACGGGAGATACGATAATCAAGGGAGCACGGAATGACAGTGCTCGGTCGTATAAAAAGTATACCTTGAAATCGTTGTATGAGAGAATGCTGACCCCGCACGGCAGGTCTCGTTTAAAACTGATCAGGTTGAATGCTTACGATGAGCAGGGGAAGGTATTTGATCGGGGGAAGATCAAAACAATTCTGTACACCGGCAGGCAAATGGTATGGCGGGTGAAGTTGACTAACGGCCAGAGCATAAAAGCCACGATTAATCATCGGTTTTTAACGCGAGATGGCTGGTTGCCTTTGGAAGATATTATACGCGTCAGACCTCAACTGGGCGTTAACGGTATTGCTTGCCGGCATCCGAGTTTTGCTGTGCTTAGAAACAGGCAATGGCTGGAGGAGCAATATAGTCTCAAGAATCTGAAGCAAGAAACTATTGCGAAGCTGATTGGATGCTCCGGTCATACGGTGAGAAGCTGGGTATTCAAGCATGGTTTACAGAAAGAAATCGGCGGTTTGCATGGGCATCCTCCCAATCGTGGATATCATTGGAAGCTTAATCGCAATCGCACCCTTGAGGAGAAAAAGGCGATTTCCGAGAGGATGAAAGGCCCGCGCAATCCTATGTGGAAGGGGGGAGTTACGCGGTTGGACGTTACCTTGCGCAAAATGGTATCTCCCGAAGTCCGTAAGGACATTTATAGGCGAGATGGTTTTCAATGTCGCCTGTGCAAGCAGGTTGGAGGCCGTTTGACGCTGCATCATCGGGTGCCGCTCTATGTCAATCCGGTCGACCCGGCGGATACAGATAATTTAGTGACTCTTTGCAGGAAATGCCATTTTAAAGTGAACAATCATGAAATGGAATATATGAATATTTTCGGAATTGACCCTATACCCTATCATGCCAGGTCAAGCGGTTGTTTTCGAGTCATAAAATGGGTAGAGATAGCCAGTATTGAGTGTGCAGGGATCGAAGACACGTACGATATAGAGATGCAGGCTCCGCACCATAATTTTGTAGCCAACGGTTTTGTCGTTCATAATTCACAGCAGTCGCAACGCTATGTCAAGGAGTCCCAGTTCGATTACATCATCCCGCCTTCCATCGAGAAGGATCCGCGCAAGAAAGAGGTTTTTCTCCAGACCATGAAGGAGATACAGGAACAGTACAATAAACTGCTCGCGTTGTACAAAGAAGGCGGACAGCAGGGGGAAGTCGCCAACCAGGACGCGCGTTTTGTCCTGCCGCAGGCCGCCGAGACCAAAATCGTGGTAAGCATGAACTGCCGGGAATTGCTGCATTTTTTCAAGCACCGCTGCTGCGTGCGGGCCCAGTGGGAGATCCGGGCTTTAGCCGGCCGCATGCTGGCCATGGCCAGGGAGAAACTGCCCGAAATCTTCGGCGCCGCCGGCGCGAAGTGCGAATCGCTTGGGTATTGTCCGGAAGGGGAGAAATTCAGCTGCGGTAAATATCCCTCCAAAGATAAAGTCCTGAAAGTGTAATCTCCGTTTGATGCTCTTGGCTCCCTATGAAAGAACTCTACTACAAATTTTCCGACTATTTCCGAAAACAGGGATTTAAAGGGCGGGTGCATAAAGTAACGGTCGATGCGGGATTTTCCTGTCCCAACCGCGACGGCACGCGTTCCCGCGGAGGCTGTATCTATTGCAGCAATGAAGGATTCAGCGTGCACACCCGCGCGCCCGGTCTGGCCATCGAGCAGCAGATCGCCCAGGGCATGCAAGCTTTGAGAAAACGGTTCAAGGCGGAAAAGTTCATCGTTTACTTCCAGGCTTATTCCAATACTTACGCTTCCGTGGATCAACTTAAGCGGGCGTATGATACCATAAAACAATTCCCCGATGTCGCGGGGCTGGCGATTGCCACCCGGCCCGACTGTATCGACGAGCAGATCCTCGCGTTGATCGATTCCTATACCGCCAAATACGATGTCTGGATTGAATATGGGCTGCAGAGTATCCACAACCGCACGCTGGTATACATTAACCGCGGCCATTTATACGAGGATTTTCTCGATGCCGTGTATAAGACCCGGAAATTCAAGCGCATCAAAATATGCGCGCATGCGATCGTTGGCCTGCCGTTCGAAACGGAGGCGATGATTCTGGATACCGCCCGGGCAATCGGACAGCTCAAGCTGGACGGTGTCAAGATCCATCCGTTGCATGTGATCAAAGGAACGGCCCTGGAGACATTGTATCGCCGGGGAGAGTTCAAGCCGATGACGCGCGATGAATATGTCGACCTGGCGGCGAAGTTCCTGGAATACCTCTGGCCGCAAACAGTGATCCAGCGATTGACCGCGGATTGCCCGCCGGATCTGCTGGTTGCGCCGTTGTGGCTGCTGGAAAAGCAGCGCGTCCTGTCTGAAATCGAACGCCACCTCGCGGCGCAACATACTTTTCAAGGCCGCCGCTTTTAGCAGACGCTTTCCCCATCTTTATGTGTAGCATGTAGTTACAACAATATTATTCCTGATCATTGAATTGGTTCATAAATAATATTTTTGTAAGTCGATGATCCGTCTGCGGATGGGGAAAGCGTCTGCGGTTGATTAGGAAGGGGAGATGTGATATAATGGCTACTACTATGGATATGACCCCGCAACGAGAAACTCCGCTCATCGCTGAACATCGCACATTGCAGGCAAAGCTGGCGCCGTTCGGCGGCTGGCTGATGCCGATCCAATACGAAGGCATTCTGGCAGAACATCACTGGACGCGCAATAATGTCTGCGTGTTCGATATCTGCCACATGGGCGAGTTCCAGGTCCAGGGCGATCTGGCTTCCAGCAATCTCGACCACGTGGTAACCATCAACCTCACCGGCATGGCAACCGGGCAGTGCCGTTACGGCTTTATGCTCAATCAGGCCGGCGGGGTCATTGACGATCTGGTCGTGTACCGGCTCGGGGAAAAGGAATGGATGCTGGTCGTCAATGCCGCGACCGAGGAGAACGACGAACATCACCTTCTGCGCAATCTTTCCCGCGACATCACTTTCAAGAATATCTCCGGCCAGACCGGAAAACTCGACGTGCAGGGACCGCTGTCCGGTGTCATTCTCAAGGATCTCGTCGGCGCGGATGTCGCAAAATTAGCGTACTATACGTTCGCTAAATTCAAACTGCTCGGCGAAGACGTGATCGTCAGCCGTACCGGTTATACCGGCGAACTGGGATACGAAATTTATATTTCCAGCGCGAAAGTGGTTGAATTATGGCGGCTTCTGCTTAAGAACAGCCGGGTTAAACCCGCCGGCCTGGGCGCGCGCGATACGCTGCGTCTGGAAATGGGCTATCCGCTCTACGGTCAGGATCTGGATACCCAGACTACCCCGGTAGAAGCGGGGCTTTCCGGCTTTGTAGATTTCTCCAAGGATTTCATCGGGAAATTATCCCTGGTGGCCCAGAAAGACGGGGGGCCGAGTCGGCGCTTGCGCTGTTTCCAGAGCGATTCACGCCGCGCGCCCCGGCATAATTACAAAATTTACCTTAAGGACAAGGAGATCGGCGCAGTTACCAGCGGTTCATTCTCTCCCACTCTTGGCTGCGGCATTGCCATGGGGTATGTCAGCTGCGAGCTCAAAACCGGCGAGCAGGTTAATCTTAAGGAAAATCAGATCGATATCCCCGCGCGGGTCGTGACCCGGCCATTTTACAAGCAGGGGACAGCCAAGTCGGAGGAAATCAGATGAACGTACCGCAGCAGCTTTTCTATACCAAAGAACACGAGTGGGTCAAGATCGACGGAAAAACCGCGACATTCGGCATCACCGATTACGCCCAGTCTTCGCTGGGGGATATCACTTTCGTGGAGTTGCCGAAAGTCGGACAGGACGTCGCGCAGTTCAAATTCTGCGCTACCGTGGAGTCGGTGAAAGCCGCTTCCGATGTCTTCGCTCCCTTGACCGGCACAATCACCAAAGTTAATCCGGATCTGCCCGCGCATCCGGAGTTCATCAATCAGTCCCCCTATGAAAAAGCCTGGTTTGCCGTGATCGAAATCGCCGACCCGGCGCAAAAGAACAACTTGATGACCGCCGCCGTCTACAGCGAATATGTGAAAGGCCTGTCCGCATGAATTTCGTTCCACATACCGAAAACGACCGCGCCGAAATGCTCAAAGTCATCGGCGTAAAGAGCGTTGATGAGCTCTTCCGGGACATCCGGCCGGAACTGCGGGCCCGTTCCTTCAATCTGCCCGAGGGAAAATCCGAGTTCGAGGTCATCCAGCATTTAAAAAAACTCTCCCAGAAGAACGCCACCGGCCTGGTTAATTTTGTCGGCGCAGGTTTTTATGATCATTATATCCCGGCCGCCGTCGACGCTTTATCCGGCCGTTCGGAATTCTACACCGCGTACACGCCGTACCAGCCCGAATGTTCCCAGGGGTGGCTGCAGTCGATCTATGAGTATCAGAGCGCGATCTGCGCTTTGACCGGCATGGACGTCGCCAACGCGTCTCTGTATGACGGCGGGACCGCGCTCTACGAAGCGGCGATGATGGCGGTGCGTTTGACCGGCAAAAAGAAGATCATCGTGGACAGCGGGGTCAACCTGATCTATCGCACCATGCTTTATTCGTACACGTTCAATCTCGCGGTGGAGTTCGTGGAGACTCCGGTCGTGCACGGCCAGAGCGCCCGCGACGATATTTTCAAGCAACTCGACGATACTACCGCTGCGGTGGTGCTGCAGAACCCGAATTTCTTCGGCGCAATCGACGATCATTCCGATATCGCGGCTAAAGCGCACGGCTGCAAAGCGCTGGTCATCGAAGCGGTGTATCCGGTTTCCCTGGGAATGCTCAAGAGTCCCCGGGAGATGGATGTGGATATCGCTGTCGGTGAGGGGCAGAGCCTGGGGATCCCTCTTTCTTTCGGCGGTCCGTATCTGGGCTTCATGGCGGTGAAAAAAGAGCTGGTCCGGCAAATGCCCGGCCGCGTCGTGGGGGCCACCGTGGATAAAGACGGCAAGCGGGGGTTCGTGCTCACGCTGCAGACCAGGGAGCAGCATATCCGCCGCCACAAAGCCACGTCGAATATCTGCTCCAATGAGGCGTTATGCGCTTTGCGCGCGGTGATCTATTTGTCTCTTCTGGGCAAACAGGGATTGGCGGAGCTGGCCAGGGTCATTTACGACAAGACGGAATTCGCCAAGTCGGTCTTCGCGAAGATCCCCGGGGCGCAGGTTAAGCGCAGCTCGCCGACGTTCAATGAATTCACCGTCCAGCTGCCGAAAAACGCGGATGAAGTTGTTTGCTCGATGATCGAGAAAGGATTCGCCTGCGGGTTCCCGCTGGGCAGATTTTACAAAGGAATGGACAATTTCCTGCTGGTGGCGGTGACCGAGAAACGCACCAAGGAAGAGATCGTCAAGCTTGCCGACAGCCTGGAGGCGATGCTATGCGCTTGATCTTCGAAAACAGCGTTGCGGGCCGTTGCGGGTTCAAGGTCGCTCCTGCCGGAGTGGCCCCTGCGCACTTGCCGGAGAAAAAATACGTGCGCGCCCGGCCGCCCGAACTTCCCGAAGTTTCGGAAGTGGATGTGGTACGTCATTTCACCAATCTTTCCCGTCTTAATTTTTCCGTTGATACGAATTTTTACCCGCTGGGTTCCTGCACCATGAAATACAATCCGAAATTCGCGGAGAAGATCGCCGCGATGGAAGGTTTTACCGACGCGCATCCGCTTCTGCCGCAGCTTTCCGGCGGCGGCATTCTGGCCCAGGGTTCGCTGGAAGTGCTCTATCAGATGGATAAGCTGCTCTCCGAGATTACCGGCATGGCGGCTTTTACCATGCAGCCGTTGGCCGGCGCGCACGGAGAATTGACCGGGGTCATGCTCATCGCGGCCTATCATAAACATAACGGCGCCCGGCGCAAATACGTCATCGTTCCGGATTCGTCGCACGGCACCAATCCGGCCAGCGCGGCCATTGCCGGCTATGAAGTCATTGTTATTCCCACCGACAAGAACGGTTATATGGATATGCAGGAGTATAAGAGTAAACTGACAGAAGAAGTCGCCGCGGTCATGCTTACCTGTCCGGATACGCTGGGGATTTTCAATCCAAAGATCAAAGAGATCGCCGACCTGGCGCATGGCGTGGGCGCATTGATGTATTACGACGGCGCCAATCTCAACGCCATCATGGGCAAATGCCGCCCCGGAGACCTGGGGTTCGACGTGGTGCATGTCAATCTGCATAAAACATTCGGCACCCCGCATGGCGGCGGCGGTCCGGGCGCCGGTCCCGTAGGCGTGTGCGAAAAACTGCTGGATTTCCTGCCCATCTCCCGCGTGGTCCGTCGGCAGGACGGCACGTATATGCTGGATTACACTAAACGCAAAACTATCGGCTATATCGCGCCTTTTTACGGCAATTTCGGCGTGATCCTCAAGGCGTACGCGTATATTCTGTTCCTGGGCAAATCCGGTTTGATCGAGGCCAGCGAAACGGCAGTGCTCAACGCCAACTATTGCCGGGCTTCCCTCAAAGACCGGTATGAATCGGCGTATGACAAACCGTGCATGCATGAATGTGTTTTTTCCGCCTCCCGGCAGACCGAGCACGGCGTGCACGCTCTGGATATCGCCAAGTTCCTCATCGACCGGGGCATACATCCGCCGACCATCTATTTCCCGCTCATCGTCAAAGAAGCGCTGATGATCGAACCCACCGAAACCGAATCCAGGGAAACTCTGGATGCCTTTATCCGGATCATGATCGAGATTGCCCGGCTGGCGCAGACCGATCCCGAGCGGATTAAAGAAGCGCCGCTGACCACGCCGGTGAAACGTCTTGATGAAACCAAAGCAGCCCGGGAGCTGGATCTCTGCTGGAAATCTAAAAGTTAATCCTTTATGGTACCTTCCTGGAGATTTATCGAAAGTCCGGCGCAGGACGCCTGCACCAACATGGCGACAGATGAGGCGTTGTTCAGCTCTTTCTGCCGGCATTTCTGTCCGCCGACCTTGCGTTTATACGCGTGGAGCAGTCCGGCGTTTTCTTTCGGGTATTTCCAGGATCCCGCGGAAGAGCTTGACCTGGATCTGTGCCGGGCAGAGCATATCGATTGTGTGCGGCGGATGACCGGGGGAGGAGTGATTTTTCATCACCAGGAGCTTACCTACAGCCTGGTGTGCATGAAGCAGGACCTGGGTGTGGGCAGATCCGTGGTGGAATCGTTCAAACGCAGCTGTCAGTTCCTGCTCGACACCTATAGGAAGCTGGGATTGGAAGCGCGCTTTGCAGTGGAGAATCCCGACCTGCACGATTTCAAGCATCCTTCAACCTTCTGTTTCGCCTCGCAGGAAAAATACGATATCCTGGTCTACGACCGCAAGATCGGCGGCAATGCCCAGAAACGCAGGGGAGAGGTCATCTTTCAGCACGGCAGCATCCCGTTCACTCTTTCTTTACCGCTGGCAAACCGCTTTTTAAGGACCAAGCTTGCCCCGGATCTTGCCAAACAGACCTGCGGTTTACTGGAGGTATTACCCACAGAGGTGAGCAGGACGGAGTTCAGCTCTATGCTGGTGGATTCCTTTCAGGAAGCGTTAGGCGTCAAATTAGAGGACGGGATCTTGAGTCCCGAAGAGAACAGCTTATGCCGGAAGCTCAAAGAAGAAAAGTCCATATCCAGTCCGCTCGAAAGCCAGCCTGGCTGAATAAGAAGATTAGTTTGAGCGATTGTCAGCCGGTCAAGGAACTGCTGCGAGATTTCGGCCTGCAGACGGTCTGTCAACAAGCTGCCTGTCCGAACATCGGCGAATGTTTTCGCCACCGTCAGGCGACATTTTTGATCCTGGGCACCATCTGTACCCGGAACTGCCGCTTTTGCGCGGTGCGCCCGGGTACGCCGGGGCCGGTTGACCCGCAGGAGCCTGATCGCGTCGCCGGAGCCGTGCAGCGGCTGGGTTTGCGCCACGTGGTAGTGACCAGCGTTACCCGCGACGATCTCGCCGACGGCGGCGCCGGGATGTTTGCCGGGACAATCGATTGCATCCGGCAGCGCAATCCCGCGACCACCATCGAAGTTCTCATTCCGGATTTTCAACTCGATCGCGAAGCCCTGCGCCGGGTGACCGCGGCTCGACCGGATATTATTGCCCATAATCTGGAAACAGTGCCGCGGCTTTATCCGCTGGTACGGTCGCAGGCGGATTACCGGCGTTCTCTGGAGGTATTAGCCCTGCTGAAAACGCTGGCGCCGGCAATCGCCGTTAAATCCGGACTTATGCTGGGGCTGGGAGAGACGCAAGAAGAGGTGCTTACGGTTTTTCAGGACCTGGCACGTATCGGATGCGATTTCTTGAGCGTCGGCCAGTATCTTGCCCCCGGCAAAGAGCATTTTCCGGTCCAGGAGTATATACTGCCGGAGCAATTTGAGTGGTATGGCCGGAAAGCATTGCAGGCGGGCCTGCGCCGCGTAGCCAGCGGCCCCTACGTGCGCAGTTCATATCTGGCGCACCGATATCTTGAAGCCGAAGCCGTCTAAAAAATCTTGACTTTTTATCTGCCTGCTGTAGAGTAATGCAATGAAAAAGATCCTTTTAGGTATACTGTTACTAGCCGCAGCGCTGACGTTGAGCTCCTGCGTCACCGCGCCGATCCAGCCTATACCGCCGCAACCCGTACCCAGCCGGCCGGTAGTCAGGGGCGATATCTGCCATGTGGTGGCTCCGGGAGAGACTATCTGGCGCATCAGCAAGATGTACGATGTCCCCATGGAGTCTATCGTCCGGGCGAATAACCTCAAGGACGCTACCCAGCTGGAAAAGGGCCAGCGCCTGGCGGTTCCCAATGCCGCGCCGATCGTGCCGGTAGTCACGTTGTATCCTTCCGCTAAATGGAAATACATCATCATTCACCACAGCGCCACCGATGAAGGGAATTCCTACGCGTTTGACAATTCTCATCGCAGCAAAGGGTGGAACAGCGTCGGGTATCATTTCGTGATCGATAACGGAACGCAGTCGAAACAGGACGGTCAGATCGAGGCCGGTCCCCGCTGGATCAAACAGCAGGACGGTTCGCACTGCCGGGCCGGGAATATGAACACAAAAGCCATCGGTATCTGCCTGGTGGGCAATTTCAACAAGTCGCATGTTTCCTCAAAGCAGATGGATTCGTTGATCTATGTGGTCAACCGTTTGCGGCATTACTACAAAATTCCCGCGGACAGAATTATGGGGCATGGTCAGGTCGCGGGAGCGACGACCGCCTGTCCGGGCAAACTATTCCCCTGGTCGGAATTCAAATCCCGCGTCCGGCAAGGAAGCTGATTCCTATGCGCGATACATTCAAAGGTGCGTTTTTACTACTTTTCTTCGTGGTGGTTATCGGCTCCTGGATGATGTTTCTCTCCCGGAAACCTCCTGCGAAGGTACCCGGACGGAAAAAACCCGCAGTTACCCGTCCGGCGCCGCGCGTCAGGAAACTGCCGCCGCAGCAGGCGCAGGGTACCATCGCCATCGTTCTGGATGACTGGGGCAACAATCTTAAAAATCTCGGCGTGGTGGAGCGGATCAAATATCCGTTGACCATCTCTGTGCTGCCTAATCTGCCTTATTCGCGACAGGTCGCCGAACAGTTGCACGCGCGGGGGTTTGAGATCATGCTGCATCTGCCGATGCAGCCGCAGGGCAAGGTGGGAGTGGAGGAAGATACGATCACCACCTCCATGGATAAACAGACTATTCAGGATATCGTGCAGAAAGATCTTGAGCAGGTGCCTTTTGCCCAGGGCTCGAACAATCACATGGGTTCCAAGGCCACTTCCGACTGGAATACCATGCGCGTGGTGCTCAAGACCCTGGGTAAGCACCGGTTCTATTTCGTGGACAGCTTTTCTTCCCCTGATTCCGTGGCTGCCGACGCGGCCGCGGAAAGCGGAGTGCGTTTTATCCGGCGGGACATCTTCATCGACAATAAGAATGACAAGGATTACATCCGTCAGCAACTGTTCAAACTTAAGAAGAGGGCGCAGGAGAACGGCTATGCGCTGGGTATCGGCCATGATCGTACCCTGACTTTGGAAGTGCTGGCGGAAGTTTTGCCGGCATTGGAGCAGGAAGGATTCAGATTTGTTCCGGTATCGACGTTGATCGATGAGTCCGGCGGAAGATACGATTAAAGATCCAGGGTGATGCCGATCGGACAATGGTCCGATCCGTAGACGCCGGTTTCGATGAACGCGCCGGATACGTTGGCGCGCAGGTTTTCGCTGACAAAGAAATAGTCGATTCTCCAGCCCACATTCCTGGCGCGAGCGCCGGTCTTTAAGTCCCACCAGGTATATCTGCCGGGATGCGGGTCAAAAATACGCAACGTATCCACGAACCCCGCGGCGAGAAATTTATCCATCCAGGCTCTTTCTTCAGGCAGGAATCCGGAAACGCGCTCGTTTTCTCTGGGCCGGGCCAGATCGATCTCTTTGTGCGCGGTGTTGACGTCGCCGCAGATAACCAGCTTCCTGCCTTTTTTCTTCAGCGCGGCCAGATGGGCAAGGAACGTCTGGTAAAAGTCCATTTTGAAGCGCAACCGTTCCGGGGAAGCTTTGCCGTTGGGGAAATAGACATTGAAAAGGATGAAGTCGCCGAAATCCGCCTGGATCAACCGGCCTTCCCGGTCAAAGCGCTCGATCCCCAGATCCAGCGCAACGGATCGCGGCTTGAGTTTGGTCCAGAGCGCCACTCCGCTATAGCCTTTTTGTTCAGGCCGGCTCAAGAAAACATCGTAGCCCGGGATCTGAAGCGCTTCCCGGGGGAGTTGTTCGGCGGCAGCTTTGGTTTCCTGAATGCAGACAATATCGTTGTTCTCTGATTTGAACCAGTCCAGGAAACCCTTTTTGAGCGCCGCGCGCAAGCCGTTGACGTTCCAGGATACGATTTTCATGGGGAGTCCTTCCTTTTGTCTTTAAGTATATCCGGCTTAAGGCATTCAGGCAACGGTTTTTGTGCCGCGGGCCTGTGGGGTGCCCGGGGCAAGCTAATTAAGTTGCTTTTTGGGCTGAATTCTGGTATAACTATACTTTCAGGAAGTACCCCTTGCGCAGATCGGAATTGCGCAAGGGTGCCTCTGTAGGCAAGGAGGGGTACCGAAGTGGTCATAACGGGCCGCTCTCGAAAAGCGGTTGGGCGCAAGCTCACAAGAGTTCGAATCTCTTCCCCTCCGCCAGATACGTATCCTGTAACAGGGTTTATATAGAGGTGCGGCGTGGCGATGGAACCAGTGAAAATCCGGCCGGGTATACGGCTTCTGATCTTTTTCTATGCCTTTATCATCCTGCAGAATCTTCTAGGCATCAGGAATTACGGTCAGATCAACACGCTCATTCTGGCGGTGATGCTGGGGACGCTTTTGTATATGATTATCGGATTTATCCAGCGCAAACCGATTTCCCGGTGGATCGCCATCGGGTTTCACGCAGTCTATCAGGCTTTGATGATCGTCTCGGTCAAGGTCATGTACAACGACGAATTCATCAAATCTTTGCTTAAAGATGTAACCGACCAGTCGCTGGTTCTGTCGAAAAACATCGTTCTGGTTGTTTTTATCCTGGTTTCCTTGTGCAATATAGCCGCGATCGTGTATCTGGCGCGCAATCAGGATTATTTCGTGGATACGCACAAAGACGAGGGCGATTCTGCTCCGGATTAGCCCGGTTTTGTGGTAGAATAAGCGTATGAAAACCCTGGCACAAATAGCCGGTCGTCTGGGCGCTATAAAAAGAAATAGGTTTTATGGTAATCCTGGCACTGCAGAAAGCCGCAGAAAAGGCGGGATCGTTTCTTATTCGAGATTCAAGTCATTGGCTGAATGTTCCAGCAATGCAGGTTTTAAGCTTGAAAAGAAGATAGCTGTTCCTTCCCATGATCCGTTATTGGCAGAATTCCTGGGCATTGTAATCGGCGATGGGTCGATTAGCGATTATCAAGTAAGGATTTATTTTAACGCTAAAACCGACGCTGTTTATGCAGGTTTTGTTAAAGATCTGGTCTTGCAGCTATTTCAGATTGGTGCTACTTTGGCAAAACGGCCTAAAAATACTTTAGAGCTGATTATATCGAGCCGGGCATTGGTAAAATTTCTATCTTCTGCCGGTCTTCAAAAAGGCAATAAAGTCAAGAATCAAATTGCTGTCCCTGCGTGGATTCAGGAAGATAGTGCATGTTCTCATGCATGCTTACGGGGACTAATGGATACGGATGGGGGCGTTTACTTCCATACCCATATAACGAAAGGTATCAAATATCGACATATGGGGTTATGTTTTACTAGCCGTTCCAGACCGCTTCTCGATGCTGTTGAACAAGTATTGCTGCAAATAGGAATACCGGCAAGGAATGATGAGCGGGAAAGAGTCGAAGTTTACAGCAAAGATTCCATTGAGAAATACATGAATTTGATCGGCAGCCATAATTTGAATCATTTAAAAAGATTCCGGTTGCATAAGAATACTATAGTAGCTTAAATTTATAGATTTGGAGAGGTGCGAGAGCGGTTGAATCGGCATGTCTGGAGAACATGTGACTCGCAAGGGTCCCAGGGTTCGAATCCCTGCCTCTCCGCCATTGTTGACGCTCAGGCGAACCCTGTTCGGTGCTGGTAACAGCAACGGGCAGGGTTTCCTGTTTTTTAGGGTCAATTTGGCAGGTTAGTTCCTCGAACGGTTCCCCGATGTACATCCGCATTATCACATGGTCATCATGGACGTCTATGGCCTTAATAAGAGCCTTTAGCAGGGTTATTTGGGCTTCTGCCGGGGCTTTGTCCAGATGCGCCATGGCAAACCGCAGGTTTGAGTATAAGTATTCGCTGGAGTGGATCGACATGTCAGCGGCTCTGCGGCGTGCCAAAGCCTTCGATAATTGATCTTCCAATACCGTGACTTCTTTCTCGTAGGCGTCCATTTTCTCGGAGTAGGTAACGCCTTTTGAAATCACTTTGTCTATGGCAAGGTTTAAGAGTTTAGACGCCGCTTTTTTGGCTTTATCGAGTTTCTTTTGGAGGGTTTTAATTTCTTTTTCGTAGATGTCCAGTTTGGTTGCATTGTCCTTGATTGCGTTACCCATCGCCTTCACGATTATTTCCTGATCCTTGGATGCTCGCCTAAAGAAGGCAATCACCGCTTCATCAAACGCCGTAGCGGATATCCGCTTGGTGTCACACCCGAGTCTTTGTCTCGCCCGGCTGCATTCATAATAATAAAAGATGTTTCCATTATGGCTGTGAGCTATGGCGCAGACGAAGCTACTTCCGCATTTCCCGCATCGCAGTAATCCTTTCAAACGCTGGTTATAATCCTTGGCTATTTTTTTAAACCTATGGCCGGGGAGGTTTGCCGAAATAACCCGGTTAGCTTTTCCCCAGAGTTCTTCATCAACGATCGCAAGATGTTTGCCTTTGTTGAGTTCCCCCGAATACGAAATTATGCCTTTGTAAAACGGGTTCTTTATGATCTTAGCGACCGTTTGTTTTCGCCACAGCAGTTTCTTTGCGGTAGGCACTTCATTTTGTATGAGGGTTTGACCGATTTCGCTTAGGGTTTTATTATCGGAGGCTAACTCAAAAATGCGCCGTATGTGCGGAGCTATCGTTTCGTCGATTTCATTTTTATGGGGTTGTCTGCCGTTTGGAAGCGGCTCGCCGTCTTTGACTTGTTTGTAGCCAAACGGTGGTCTACCGGCAACCCATTTGCCTTGTCTCGCTCGGGCGATCGCTGAGGCTTTGACACGCTCACCGGTTAGCTCACGCTCAAAAGCGGAGAGCAGACCTATGATGCCGATAACGACTCGCCCGATCGCTGTTGAGCTGTCGAGATTCTCACGCACGGATAAGAAGTCAACTTCTTGCGCCTTGAAAATATCAATCATGCTGTAAAGATCACGAGGGTTGCGGGTGAGACGGTCAAGGCGGAAGAAAATAATACCGTCAAAAGATTTGGTTTTTTGGATATCTTTCAAGATCGCCTGTATGCCCGGGCGGTTGAGATCCTTCCCGGAATAGCCATCGTCGTTAATCACGCCATTATCGCCAAAACTCGATAGCTCGTAGCCGAAGGCATCCATCATGTTCTTGCAGTGATGCGCTTGGGCGTCCAGCGTGGTGTAGTCGCCTTGCGCCTGATCATCGGTTGAGCATCGTGTGTAAATAACGAATCGTTTTCTTTTCTTATCTTGAACTATTGGTGCGATCATTGTTCTCCTTTCCTATCTGCTTTACAACACCCCTATAACAACCCCTCGGACAAGTCAAGCTATATCAAGCCCGTTAGCCGACAAGAGGTCTCACTTGTATATTCCGGTTTTTTTGGTTTTTTGTCGGAATTTTTCCGACACTTTTCAGCGATTTCCGGAATGTACGCCTTAGAGGTGATACCAAATGGGCAAACCGTTAGTTAGTCAGTTTCAGAAACGCTTTGGCGACCGCATCACGGCCGTTTATGCCGACAAGCCCCGCACTGTGGTTGATCAACAGGTGCAGGGGGAAACCTTGGCAAAAGCTGTTACGCAGGTGATTGCCGGAATCCTTAAGCGAGAACCCACGCAGGAGGAGTTGCTCGGGCTTGTTGATATATCCGAGTCGCACTCTCGTCGGAAATCCTAAATCACGGAGCCCTCCGTGATTTTGTGAGGGGGTTAAAAGAGCTATCCTTTAGTTGGGCTTATTTGAGACACCGCAAAAAAAAGAAAGCGGAGGTGTCTCATGATGAGTCCAAGGTACGAAGGTCTGTTTCAAGATTGGGAAATCGGAGTAGCGAAAAACGTAATTGAGAGATTCAGGAAGCAGTGGAAATGTTTGGAGCTGGAAGGATTTGACGATCTTCTTCAGGAGTGCTTATCTCACTGGCATTTCTCAAAAGATGATTACAATCCCGCCGCCGGTGCGAATATCCGGACGTTCATGTCCAGAGTCGTGGCGCATAAACTCCAGCGTCTTATCGAAAAGCACACAGCGGGGAAACGTAAAGCCGGAATCAACAACGTCTCATTAAACGAGCCGATCTCAGATGAGGAGGGCTCGCCTACCTATTTAGACCAGCTTTCAGAAGATGAAAGTCACGTCTCAAATCTGCATATCACCGCCTTACTAAAAATTGATATCTCACGGACTGTTGAAAAGTTGACCCCGCAACAGCGGGAGCTGTGCCGCCTTTTGGGCGAGGAGGGCTTGAGTATCTCAGAAGCCAGCGAGTTGCTTAAGACGCCCCGGAGCACTTTGTACGAGGACATCAAGCGTATCAAAGCCATATTCCAGCAGGAAAACCTTCAGGAGTATCTCGATTGAAAAAAGTTCCGACACTTTTTGAAGTTTTCCGGAATGTACGCCTTGGAGGAAAAAAAGATGCAGGTTTGCAGGTTCAAATTTAATAAAAACGTAAGCCGTGAGCAGATTGAGGAAAAGATCGCCTTTGCGGTCGTGGCCGCTGAATGCACGTTTGGGCAGGCGAAGGTCAGGCTCAATGCGGCTTACCTTGCGGCGGACAACAAGGTTGTCATTGATGTCTCAAGTCCGGTTGGTGAGCACATAGCGGAGGTTTTTACTGGGCTTCTTATCAAGGATTACGGCGAGCAGTCATTCACGGTGGAGAGGGTGCGCAATGAAGGTAGTTCGGGGACTAAAGGAAATCTATAAACGCTTGAGTTGGTACAACCGCATGAGATTGCGGGAAGCCAATTGCAAGGAATTAAGGAGAAGGCAGTGAGTCTTTACAGGCACCAAAAAGAAGCTGTCGAGTTTGCGGTACGCAATCGTGGGTGCTGTGCGTTTTTTCATGATCCCGGTTTGGGCAAGACACTCACGGGGCTTGAGGTGTTCCGCTATTACAGAAGCAAGATCCCGGGGCTTCGATTGTTGGTTGTCTGTCCGCTTTCCTTGGTCAACTCGGCGTGGGGCGAGGACATTAAGAGGTTTACCAATTTCACCTATGCGCCATTTAAGGAAATTAAGGGCGAGGTGCCGGATATCGTGGTTATCAATTACGAGTGCCTTATCTCGAAAAAGAATTTGCCGCTTGTGGAGTCGCTTATTTGGAAGCACCGCTTCATGTGCATACTCGATGAAAGTTCTCGTCTTAAAAATAACAAGAGCATCACCACAAAAACGCTTCTCGATCTGTCAGGGAATTTTAATTATCGGTTGGTCGCATCAGGAACGCCCATGCCGAATAGCGAGCTTGAGTTATGGGGGCAGATGAATTTCGTCCAGCCGGAGTTGCTTCATAAATCGTTCTACGCATTTCGCAATACCTATTTTCATTTGGAGCGCAACGGCATCATGCGGCAGGGAAGCCGGTACATGAGTAAGGACGAGATCCGAGAAATCTTCAGTCAAGGATGGAAGTACGCAATCACCGATGAGAACAGGGAATGGTTGATGAGCGAGATTAAGCCGTTCGCGCACTGGGTAAAAAAAGAGGAAGCGTTGGATCTTCCCGAGAAGATTGATGAGACCCGGGAGGTCACGCTCTCGGCGCAGGAGCGCAAGGCTTATAAGGAAATGGAAGATTTGCTCATTACCGAGATTGACGGCGTTGAGGTAACGGCGCAAATCGCTCTCACTAAACTCATGAAATTACGTCAGGTGACAGCCGGGTTTTTGTATTCGGCGACAGGGGCGGCGCTTCAGATCGGCAGTTCCTCAAAACTTAAAGAGCTTGAGGAGGTGTTGGAGGAGTTAGGCAGTCAGCCGGTGATTATCTGGGTGCAGTTTCACCACGAGGTAAACGCTATCCATAAACTCATCAGCGATAAGTACGGAGCGGATCAGGTCACGACGCTTTATTCGGAAACGCCGGATCGGGACGAATCAATCAACAAATTCAAAAATAACGAGGTGCGGTATTTGATCGCTCATCCTCGGTCAGCGGCGCACGGGCTTACGTTCGTGAATTGCTCGGCGATGGTGTTTTTCAGCCTCGATTATTCGTATGAGGCGCACGCTCAGGCGAGGGATCGCATTCACAGGATCGGGCAGAACAAGAGTTGTCTATACGTGTATTTAGTCGCAAATAATTCGATTGACGGGGAGCTTTTGAAAGTTTTACAACGCAAACAGTCATTGCAGGACGTGGTCTATGGAATCGTCAGAAACAAGGCTAAAGGAAAAAGTCCTCGCAATGCTTAGGAGGGAATTTGGCGATGCGTGGGTTTACAAAACGTCGGATAGATGGAAGGCGGGAATCCCGGACGTGCTTATCTGCAGGAAAGGACGCTTTTTTGCGGCCGAGCTTAAAGCCGGGAATAACAAGGCTACGAGAATACAGCTTTACGTTCTTGAGCAGATTAAACGTGCCGGTGGGCGTGTGGCTGTGTGTCGTAGTGTGGATCAGGTCAGGAATCTACTTACTAACGAAGGAGGTGATTTAAATGGTTAAGGTAGGAGAGAAACTTCTCATCGCTGTCAAGGTCATCAGTATCACTGAGACCGAAAGCGGCGTCTTTTACAAGGTCGCTCCGCTGGATAAAGAGCGGCATTACGACACGATGAATATTTATGACAAGGATATTCAGTCGTGTATGGGGCAGGAAGTCAAGGGAGGTAAATAATGCCAGAGAAAGACACAGAACGAGAGTTGCTGTCTCGGTTCAAATGCGCACGAGAACGCCGGGAAGAAATAAAGACGGCGTTGGATCAGGCGCAGGAGGAATACGAGAAAGCGGAATCACGGCTCATCGAGTTTATGGAAGCGAATGGCGCCATATCCACAGCGAAATATGAAGGCATCGGGTATGCGCAGATTCAGAAACCAAGACTCTATGCGAGCTGTCGGCAGGAGAACATGGACAGGCTTTTTGATTTCCTTAAAGACCAACAGCGTGAGGATCTTATCAAGACAACTGTCATGCCGCAGACCCTTTCGAGCTTCACGAAAGAATGCATAGAAGCTGGAATCGAGCTTCCGGAGTTTATCAATTATTACTTAAAACCAACAGTCAGGCTTTACGCCTGAAAAACTAAGGAGGCATGACATGAGTCAGGAAATCGTAAAAGCGCAGGGCGGTGCTCTAATGCAAGCGGACAAGGAACAGAGAGGTTTTGAATCCGGCGTTGATCAGCAGGACTTGATCATCCCGAGAGCGAAGCTCATTCAGGCGTTATCGCCTGAGATGCAGGAAGGGTTGCCCGGCATAAAGGTCGGGGCGATCATTAATTCGCTCACGAAAGAGGCGTTACCGGAGGAGTTTATCCCGATATTCTCCTTCAAGAATTACATTCGTTTTAACCCAAGAAGCAAGGACGATCCGAATTTCGATTCGGACTTCGAGCCGGGAGCGATTATCTGGCGTTCAGCGGACCCGAATGATCCGCAGGTTCAGGCGCAGACGAAGTTCGGGCCTAACGGCGAGAAACCGGTGGCGATAACGTTCCTTAATTTCTTCTCGTACTTCCCGGGCGTGCCGATGCCGGTGATCGTAAGTTTCGCAAAGACGAGTTATCGCACCGGAAAACAGCTTTTATCGCTGGGCAAGTTCCGAGGCGGGGATATGTTTTCCCGCAAGTATCGTTTGACCTCGCAGATGGAGACAAACGATATCGGGACGTACGCCGTTTTGAGGGTGGCGCCTGTGGGCGACGCCGCACCGGAGGAGTTCGCCGTGTGCGAGAGGTTGTGGAAGGACTTCGCCGCAAAAGCGAAGGATATACAGGTTCACGTTGAGGATACCACGGAGGAAGAAAGACCATATTAAATACATAAGGGGTGGGGACGTTTTGTCCTCACCCCTGTTTTTATAGGAGTGTGTTTATGAAAATACCGGAACAGTTACGTGATAACCGGTATGGTTTCCTCAAACTCCGTGGTCAGACAAAGATACCGCTCGAGACAGGATGGCAGAAGAAACCGTACCGATTTATTGATATAGAGGCGTGGGTTAATACCGGCAACAATTACGGCGTGATGGGCGGCGAGGGTGAGCTTATCGTTCTTGACGCTGATCAGAAAAGGATCAGCGAGATCGCTGAGTCGGACTTGCCGAAAACATTCACGGTTAAAACACCGAAATGCGGGCATCATTATTATTTTTTGTGCCAAGAGATCACACGCAAGATTGTCCTTAATAAAGACAAAGAACATTTCGGCGAGATTATCTCGAGTGGCGCTCAGGTGGTCGGGTGCGGTTCGATTCATCCGGACACAAAGACTGCGTATGAGCTTTTTCGTGATATGGGGATAACTCGCATCAGCCGGGAGGAAATCTTCTCGCCGTTCGCTGAGTTTTTGCTTGATGACAAGCAGTTGTTTGACGGCATTAAGCCGGAAGATTTGGATATCATGACCGTTCTGCAGAAGAACGGCGTTGAGCTTAAAAAAATATCAGGGCAGTACGCTTGCACGCATCCGGTTCATGGTTCAAAGACCGGGATGAATCTTGTTGTTCATCCGCAGAAGAACGTCTGGAAATGTTTCCGCTGTAATTCAGGCGGAGGCACGCTTCTTCTGATCGCCGTGCTTGAGGGGATTATTGAATGCCAAGAAGCGAAGCCGGGAGTTTTGCGTGGTGAGTTGTTTAAGAGAACCGTTAAGGCCGCAGAGGAGAAGTATGGTTTTAAGGTTAAACGTGAGGAGACGTCAAGTTTTCCGAACGGGTTATGGAACGATGAGTGGAACGCAAAGCGGCTTGTGGAGCGACACTCCGGGCTTATCAGGAATTGCGATAATCTCGGCGGATGGCATGTCTGGGATGGCAAGGCGTGGAAGCTCGATGAGATTCACGTTATCACGGCTCTTTCCCGGGATACGGTAAAGACTTTTCATGATTACCTTCAGCAGATGGATGAGGACGAGCAGAAGTATTTTATCAAGCATATGCGCATCTCAGGTAATGAGGCGAGGCTTAGAGCGATGTCGAATGTGGCTCGAAGCTGGCCGGGGATGTCGGTTCGGTCTGATGATTTCGATGCGGATCCGTATTTATTGAATTGCCAGAACGGCGTGCTTGATTTAAAGGCGGGGAAGATTATCCCGCACAGCCCGGACTTTCTTCTCACGAAAATATGCAACACATATTTTGACTCGAAGGCGCAATGCCCGGAGTGGTTGAAGTTTCTTGATACTATTTTTAAGGGTGATAAAGAGTTAATCGATTTTATTCAGAAGGCTGTCGGTTATGGACTTACCGGCGATGTGTCGCAACAGGTGTTTTTTATCCTGCATGGTGATGGTGCGAATGGTAAGTCAACTTTCGTTGAGACGTTCTATAAGATTCTTGGCAGTTACGCCGCAATAACGCCTACCTCGACATTGATAGCGAAGCGGGGAAATGAAATTCCCAACGATGTCGCACGGCTTAAAGGCGCACGCTTCATTATTTCATCAGAGCTTGAGCGTTCAAAGACGCTTGATGAGGCGTTGGTCAAACGCTTCACGAGCGAGGAGCCGATCTCGGCTCGGTTTTTAAGGCAGGAGTTTTTCGAGTTTAAACCCACCGGCAAGATTTATCTCTCAACAAATTATAAGCCCACGATTAAGGGAACGGATGACGGCATCTGGCGGCGCATCCGGCTTATTCCGTTTGAGCATAAATTTGAAGGCGAGAACAAGATTGAGAAGTTCGCTGAGAAGTTTTTGTATCCGGAATTGCCCGGCATATTGCGCTGGGCTGTTGAGGGTTTTCTAAAGATGCAGAAGGAGGGCATGAAGCCGCCGCAGATCGTGCAGTGCGCAACGCAGGACTATAAATCCGATGAGGACGCCATCGGCGCTTTCTTGGATGAGTGCTGTGAGTTTGGCGAGATGGAGACGGTCGCTGTTTCCGAGCTTTACGATTCGTTTAAGGAAAACTCGGACGCTTTCATGCGCAAGAAAGACTTCAGCGATTACATGGAGAAGCACGGGTATCAGAAGGACAGAGGCACGGTTGGTCGGCTTAAAGGCAGGTATTACTGGCGAGGGCTTAAACTTCGGGAGTTGCCGAAGGGGGAGGATTCAGATGAGCGGCCATATTAGGGTTAAAAAGTCCACCGCTATAAATCGTTTATTATCAACGAGTTCTGGCGAGTGGTGGAGATAGTGGAGTTTTTTACCTATAACTCATGTATGAGAAAAGTTTTGTTTTTATATATATGTACAGGAGAAATGGAAAATCTCTCCACTTTCTCCACCGCATTTGCGTAAGTCGTTGATTTGTAAGGAGTAAACTGCGGTGGAGTTTTTTAGAGGGTTAGCCCTTTGGAGGTGCAATGGATAAGCACGAGCAGTTTAAACGGCTCTATAAGAAATTCTTGGATGGCTCACGCTGGCTCAACAAGAAGATGCAGGAAGGCACAGCGACAGAGAAGGACAAGGAAGAATTTAACCTGCAGGTAGTCGAGCCTATGGACGCTATGTGGGCAACGTTCACTGATGAGGAGAAGGCGGGCTGGGAGCAGGTTAAGTACGCAGTTGATCTGTTTGAGGGAACGATTGTTCTCGAGGATGAGGTGAAGTCAAGCAAACAAGATGAGGCACGAAGCAGGAGGAAGAAGAAGCGATGGAGAAGATATTCCCAATCATATTAATCGTCTTAGATTTCGCCGCAGGTGTGGTGTACGCATGCGGTGGTGATGTACGGCACGCAATCTACTGGGCGGCCGCAGGAGTATTGACGATATGCGTGACGTTTTAACGCAAGTATTTTTACGGGTCCTTCCGGGGGCGGCTTGGGCGAGGGTCGGGCGAGGCGCATTTTGTGAGTGATTTAAAATTTTAAAAATGCGTGTCAGTGTCAGTAAGGTCAAAACAATGCGGCCAAAACGGTCACAAAGGGCTCAAAAAGGCGTGTTTTGTGGGTAGATTCGTTAATTAACGAGCAAAAAGGAGGAATTTCGATGGCGAATATTAATGTTAATCCGGACATTTGCGATGTCAGTGTGTCAGAGCTGAAACCGGCTCCGTATAACCCGAGAGAGATTTCGGACGAGGCGTTGGCGGGGCTTCGGCAGTCGCTTGAGCGATTCGGGATGGTGGATTTGTTGGTAGTCAATAAACGCAACATGAGAATCATCTCGGGGCATCAGCGTTACAAGATTTTGCAGGAGGCGGGCGTTGAGAAAGTAACCGTCATCATGGTTGATGTGGACGAGATCGCCGAAATGGCGATGAACGTCACGCTTAATTCTCAGGAGATCGCTGGGCAGTGGACAGCGGCGTTGATTCCGCTTCTTGAGAAATTGCGCACCGAGAATGGTGACGCATATATCGCTTTACGTTTACAGGAACTCAGGGATCAGGTGCGGGAGTTTGAGCAAGAGAATATTGGCAAGACTTTACCGGATGATTTACCTGAACCGCCGAAGGATTTAATCACCAAGCCCGGTGATTTATGGATTCTTGGTGATCACCGTTTGTTGTGTGGTGACAGCACCAAAGAAGAAGATGTCGCACGGTTGATGGACGGAGAGCAGGCGGACTTGCTTGCGACAGACCCGCCGTACTGCGTTGATTATACCGGCAAGAATAGACCCAACGGTGGCAGGGATTGGTCGAACGTTTATCACGAGATCGATATCCCGGATGCATCGGCTTTCATGAGAAGTTTTTACTCGGTCGCTCTGAAATTTATCAAACCGCATACGGCGTTGTATCTCTGGCACGCATCGAAGCGCAGAAGTGAGATCGAGTGTGTATGTCAGGAACTAAATATTCTCATTCACCAGCAAATAATATGGGTTAAGCCGTGCGTGATTTTGACCTATTCGTTTTATTCATGGCGGCATGAGCCATGCCTTTTGATGTGGGTTAAAGGGCAGAAGCCGCCTTATCGGCCGAAGGACAAATCTATCGGAAGCGTCTGGTCGATTGACTTCGTGCGCTCAGGCGATCCGACTACGCCAGAGTATCACACCGATGTTTGGGAGCTTGATTGGGAAGGAAAGAAGCGGGGAAGCTCGATCGCAGAACATCCTACGGTTAAACCGACCGAGGTGTTCGCCATACCAATACGGGTACATACGCAGGTGGGGAATATTTGTTTTGAGCCTTTTTGCGGATCGGGTTCACAGATAATCGCCGCAGAGAGATTAAATCGCCGGTGCTTCGCCATGGAACTTGAACCGTTCTTCGTGGATGTGGCTGTTAAACGCTGGGAAGAATTTACCGGAAAGAAAGCGGTGAGAGCTTAATGGAAGAAGTAAAGCCGAAACAGAACTTGGCGGATATCGCCCGGAAGAAACGTTACCTGCACTTAATTGAAAAATTGCACAGCGGCACGCCGTTAACCAAGATCGAGATCAGAGAGCTTGAGGAATTTGAGAAAGAACCGGAGGCACCGACCGTTGTTAAGAGCGCAGAGGAAGTAGCGCAGTTCATGGACGTGTCGGAGCGCACGGTTTACCGCTGGCGTAATGAAGGCATGCCGGTAACCAAGGACGGGTACTACGATCTTGAGCGGATCAGGGTTTGGTTTGAGGAAAGAGAAAAGACCGGTGATGGCGAAGGCAAAGCGTATTGGGAAGAAAAGATCAGGAAGTACAAAGCGACGCTTCTTGAGATTGAGTTGAAGAAAGCTCAAGGCGAGCTTATCTCGAGCGAGGAAGTCGAGCGTGGGCGCATTTCAAGGATCATTGGGGTAAAGCGTGCATTCTTGGCGTTGCCGACACGGCTCGCTCCGGCTCTATCTATGCAGGAGCCGAGAGAAATTGAGGTAATTCTTTATGAAGCGATTTCGGAAATTATCGATGAATTCGCGGGAGTTGTGAATGAGAACAGCGAAACAGGACAGGAGAATTTGGACACAGGCGGAGCGGCAGGCGTGGAAGCGCCCGGCAAAGATAACGGTCAGCCAGTGGGCTGATCAGTATCGATATCTTAATCCGGTAACGTCAGCCGAGCCGGGCAGGTGGAAGACCATACGCACGCCGTATCTTCAAGGCGTTATGGATGCTTTCACGGATCCGTATGTCGAGGAGATTACGGTCATGGCGGCTTCGCAGGTCGGCAAGACTGAGGGCATGTTTAACATGCTGGGATACCTGATTGATCAAGACCCGGGCCCCACATTGGTGGTGTTGCCGAGGGAAAACGACGCAAAGAGCGTTTCCTATAATCGTGTGCTTCCCATGATTCACGGTTCTCCGGTTCTTCGCAACCGCATGCCGGTTAATGCTGACGATATGACGAAACTCGAATATCGTTTTGACCGGATGATTCTTTTCTTCGCTGGATCGAATAGTCCTGCTGATCTTGCCTCACGCCCGATTCGTTATTTGTTTTTAGACGAGATAGATAAATACCCGAGATTCTCGGGACGTGAAGCGGATCCGATTAAGCTGGCGACCGAGCGGCAGAAAACATTCTGGAATAAAAAGACGGTTAAAGTATCAACACCGACTACTCGTGACGGTTATATTTTTCGTGAGTTTGAGAGATCTGATCAACGCAGGTTTTTCGTTCCGTGCCCGCATTGCGGCGGGTATCAGATACTCGTGTTTGGTCAAATCAAATGGCCGGAGCATGAACGGTCAGCGGAGAAGATCAGGAATGAGCGTCTTGCGTGGTATGAGTGTGAGCACTGTAAAAAGCGCATCGATGATTATCAGAAACAACAGATGCTTTCTCATGGGAAATGGGTGCCGAAGGACTGCGAGATTAATGAACAAGGCGAGATATGGGGAGAGAAGATCAAGAGCAAGCACAGAGGATTTTGGATCAACTCGCTTTATTCGCCGTGGCTTAATTGGAGCGATATCGCCACTGAGTTTTTGAAATCAAAAGATTTTATTGAGCTGTTGATGAACTTCGTGAACTCGTGGTTGGCGGAGGTTTGGGAGGAGAAGATTGAGGAGACTACGGTTGATAGAGTCAGGGCGCACGCATGCGAGTATACCGAGGGAATTGTTCCGGATGAAGCGGTTGTCTTAACGGCGGGCATTGATGTTCAGAAAGATCATTTTTATTACGTCATACGTGGATGGGGTTATGAGGAGCAGTCTTGGCTTGTGCGGAGCGGTTCTTTGGAATACTGGGACGACTTAGTTGAGGTTCTGTTTAAGACGGAATACAGGAAATTTTCGGGAGAAGAAACGCTTCCGGTTTATATGACGTGTGTTGATTCCGGCTTCAGGACTGATGAGGTATATCACTTCTGCAGGAAATGGCATGATCGAGCGAAGGCGATCAAGGGGCAGGAGGAATTAACGGACGGCAGGTTTTATCGTGCGTCCAAGATCGATATCAATTCACGCACGGGAAGCATTATCAAAAATGGTCTTGTGTTATGGAATCTTAATGTCACGCAGTACAAGGATAAAATCAGCCGCCTCGTGGCGAGCAAGGATCCGGCGAAATGGCATTTGTTTAAGAATCCGTCAGATGAGTATCTTGCGCAGTTCACCGCAGAACATAAAGTTTTGATAAGAAACAGAAACACCGGCAAGGCGAAAGAAGTCTGGCAGAAGAAACGCTCCTCGATTGCGAATCATTATCTTGATGCGGAAGTCTACGCCATTGCGGCGGCGGATATAATCCGTGCGCTTAATCTGCGCAGAGATGAACGTACGGTTCATAAAGATATACGGCAGGAACACAGTCGTTCCAGCTGGATCCGCACAAGAGAAGGGTCGTGGATTTAATGGGCGGCAGATGGCTGAACAGGCACGAGAATTGGCTTCATAAAAAAACTGCCGAACGACGCCCGGTTGGACGGCCAGTTAATGACAGCGAGGCTTATGGGGTGAGATATATTCCTTTGAAGTGCCCAAAATGCCGGAGCAAAGACGTTAGATGTTATTCGAGCACGCCGCCTATCAGGTATCATGTTTGCCGGGACTGCGGCTATAATTTCAAATCCGTTGAGGCAAATGAAGAAAAATAATTATTACTATTTTGTAGTAACGACCCAGTTGAAAAAGATTTGAAGTGAGATAAACTTAAAGTAGAAGATTAAAGCGGGACAGCTGATCACTGCCGCCGCACCCAATAAGTTATAAAAACCCGATTCCTTAGCTAAGGGGGAGTCGGGTTTTTTTATTGGGCAGATAGGAGATTTATGAGCGCACCGACAAAACAGGAAATGCTTGATAACGTTGAGGCGGCGATTAACGCCAGAATGACCGGCGGGGCGGTGCAGTCATATTCTATCGGTGGGCGCAATTTGCAATACATAACATTGACGGAACTTATAAAACTGCGGGACAGTTTACGGCAGGAAATCGTCGCTGGGGGTTCCGGTTCCCGCACGTCATACGCAAGGTTTGATAATCCAGTATGAGCATAAAAGAAAAAGTGGCAAACAGTTTAGATGGTTTTATCGACTTCTTCTCGCCCAAGGCGGGTTTAAAGAGGCGGATGTTTCGTGAGGCGATTAAGTTATCCGATAAGTTCGGGTCTTATCGTGGAGCGGAAAAGAACAGGTTGCGTTCCTCGTGGCTTCCGGGCGGTGGATCAGCGGATCAGGACATTATTCCTGATCTGCCCGATTTGAGAGAGCGCAGTCGTGATTTAAACCGCAACGACGCACACGCTTCCGGGATCACGAGCACTATGACAACGAATGTTGTCGGCACTGGGATCCGGCCGCAGAGCAGGGTTGATAAAGAGGCGCTAGGGATCGCTGACAGCAAAGCGGATAAATTTCAAAAGATAGCTGAGCGTACGTGGAAATTATGGCTTCCATACGCCGACGCTGGCACCCGTATGGATTTTTACGAGATTCAGCAATTGGTTGACAGACAGATCCTTGAGAATGGTGAGGCGATAGTTATCCCGGTCATGCTTAAAGATAAAAACCGTCCGTTCTCGCTTGCGTTACAGGTTATAGAGTCAGATCGTTTGGCGACACCACCTGACAGGCGTGGGGATAAAACCGTTAGGGCGGGAGTTAAGATTGGCGAAAACGGAGAGCCGGTTTCTTATTTTATTCAAAAGACGCATCCCGGTGATTACCGGTTCGCAAAAGCGGAGGATCGGGAGTTCATTGAGATTCCCGCTCGTAATGAATACGGCAGACCGAACGTGTTCCATTTATATCCAATTCAGCGTTCTGGGCAGACTCGTGGAATTCCGTTTTTCTCGCCGGTGCTTACGTATTTCAAAGATTTGGCGGAGTACGCCGAAGCTGAACTTGTCGCCGCACGGATTGCGGCGTGTTTTTCGATATTTATCACTTCGGAAGCGTCGATGGATCTTAACACCGGATATGACCGCAACTTTCAAGGGCAATTTTTAGAGTCATTAGAGCCGGGAATGATAAGGCATCTTCTTCCGGGTGAGTCAATAACTTCGTTTAACCCGCAACGTCCGTCGGCGACTTTTGAGCCGTTTGTGGAAAAAATGCTCAGGGCGATTTCAGCGGCTTTGGGTTTGCCGTATGAACTCGTCGCTAAGGATTTCTCAAAGACGAATTACTCAAGCGCACGGGCGGCGCTTCTTGAGGCACGCAGGTATTTTAAGGTGAGGCAAGAGTGGCTCGCACGCAAGCTCTGCCAGCCGGTTTGGGAGATGGTTTTGGAGGAGGCGTATTTAAGGGGCGAGCTGGGGTCGATTTCGTTTTATGAGAATAAGCAGTATTGGGTCAACGCATCGTGGATTACTCCGGGCTGGGAGTGGGTTGATCCGTTGAAAGAAGCCCAAGCGGCGGAGGTTGGTATCCGAAACGGGATCGTCACCTATTCGGACTTGTATTCGGCGCAAGGGAAAGACTGGGAGGAATGTTTTGAACAAAGAAAAAGAGAACAAGAAAAAATCAAAGAGCTCGGGCTTGAAATCAATCCAAAGGCGGATTCAGGTAATGGTAAGAGCGCAGATGCAAACAGCGCAGACGCTGGTCGTGGAAGTGAGGAATAAATGAAAAAAGATTTATTTAGAGCGGATATCGCTCGTTCCGGCAACGTCACAATTAGCCGTGAGGAGGCAGTTATCAATGGCTTCGCCGTTGTAACCAAGGGAGTGACTAAAGACAGCCGGGGTGAGTTTGACGATATCGCTCTTGATTCGGTTGTTGAATTTGGAAACAAGGCGAAGATGGGAGTTAAGTCAAGGTTTGGTCATCCCAACATGAGCAGTACGGCGTTAGGCACTTTTCTAGGAAGGGTGCGAAATTTCAGACGTGATGGCGATATCGTCAGAGCCGATCTGCATATTGATGAGACGGCGTTTAACACGCCGGATGGGAACCTCGCCGGGTATGTGCTTAATCTTGCGGAAAGCGACCCGGAGATGTTCGGATCATCAATGGTGATCAATTGGGATGAGGAAAAACGAGAAGGCTTGGACGCTAATGGCAAAGAATTCCCGCCATATATTCGTGTCACGAATCTTTTCTCGGTTGACGTGGTGGATGATCCGGCGGCGAACAATGGATTGTTTGGCATGCCGTTTTTTTCCGAAAGCGTTCGTCCGTCAGTGGAGATGACAGCCTTCTTGGATAAATTCCTTAACAATCCTGATGCGGTGGAAAAGACCATCGGGTTTTTGAATAGATATCGTTTGAACAAAGAAACTGAACATAAATGCAAAAGGGAGGTAACGGCAATGGATGAGTTAACGGTAGAGAAGTTGAAGGATCAGAGGAAGGATATTTTTGAAGCGGTTCACAAGCAGGGTTTTGACGCTGGTGTTCAGGACGAGCGTGGCAGAGCGGTTTCGATCCTGAAAAAAGCGGAAACGTTTCAAGGCATGAGTGCGCTCGCTCGTGAGTCTGTTGAACAGGGTATTACGCTTGATCAATCGATCGTGAAATTCCAACAGAAGCGGTTGGATGATATCGAAAAAGCGTCAGCGCCGATTGTCGGGCCTGATGGCGAGGAATTGCCAAAGAAGAAAGCGACTCATTTGGAGCGGGCTCAGCAGTACAAGAAAGAGAATTCTTGCAGTATTACGGACGCTCTCAAGGCGACGGCGGACAAAAGATAATAACCATTAAGGAGGAGGTAGAAAAATGTCTCAATTCAATATCGGAACAAAGGCGTTTACGGCGGGAGAAGCGATGGAAGCCTACCGTCGGGTTAAGTTAAGCACGGGTAGCGGAACTCAAGTTGAGTATGCGGATGCGGGAGATGCCTTTATCGGGTTTACTGCGGCGGCCGTCAATTTGGGGGAAATGGTTTCGGTGATATTAAAAACCACCGGCATGACTTTTAAAGTAACGGCCAGCGGTGTGATTGCGGTCGGCGGTAATTTTTACGGCGCTCTGGACGGCAAAGTGAGCGCAACGGTAAACGGTCCTATACAAGGCCGAGTGCTGGAAGCGGCGGCGGCAGACGGTGAAATCGTGGAAGCGATTTTATTCTAATTTAACGCATTTAAGAAAGAGGAGGAAACCATGGGAGTTGATTATTTAGCGACAAGAGCGGTGCCCCGTTTAGAGCTGGGCGAGGCGGCGATGGAATATATTCAACAGCAGGATGAGTTTATTGGGACGCAGGTCTTGCCGATTTTTCCTACAAAGAAAAAGGCGGCTATCTTTCCTGCGATCACAAGGGAAAGTATCACTCGTGAGGCGGACACTAAGCGTGCGCCACGGGGCAACTATAACCGTGACGGTTTTCAGGCGAAAGACAGGCAGTATAACTGTGAGGAATACGGACTTGAAGGGCCTCTTGACGACAGCGAAAGAAGTCTGTATGCGACCGACTTCGACGCAGAGCTTACTTCGGTGCAGATTATTACTCGCCGGGTACTGCAAGCTCAGGAAAGGCGTATCGCCGCAACAGTGTTTAATCTGACCACTTTCACCGGCGTTTCGCTTTACAGCGACAATTCGTCTCAGCCTTGGGATAACGCATCGTCCGCAGATATTCCTGCGCAGGTGCGTGCCGCACGAGAAAAAGTGAGAGCGAATTGCGGGATTGAACCCAATGCGCTTATTTGTAGTAAAGCGAATATTGATCGTCTGTTGGCGAGCAACAGCATCAAGGACGCAATTAAATATGTGGCACGTCTAACCGAGGCGGAATTGATTAACGCTTTGGCGGATATCCTCGGCGTTCAGAAGATACTTGTTGGCAAAGGCATTTACAATGCCGCCAAGGAAGGGAAGTCTTTTGTCAGCGCTGATATCTGGAGCGACGATTACGCCATGGTTGCGGTGATCGGCGATTCTAAACGGCTCGCTGATCCGAGCGTGGGAAGGACGTTTCTTTGGACGTCAGACAGTCCGGAAAACGCCACGGTTGAGCAGTACCGTGATGATGCGGCAAGAAGTGATATCTTCCGTGTGCGTCAGCATGTGGACGAGTTGATCATCGATCCGTACTTCGCTCATCTTATGAAAGTAGACGCTTAACAATTGAGGTTCGCCCGGGAGCTTAACCGCTTCCGGGTCCTCTTTAAGGGCAGGTGTCTATGAGTTTAAAAGAACAAATGCCGAAGGACGCTGTGAGCTGTTTTTTAAACAGCGGCGAGTTCGCTGAGGAAATTACCTACATCACAGGTGCGGGCGCTTCCAAGATTATTAAAGCCGTTGTTGTGCGTTATGAGCTTGCGCCAGCGGAAGAAAATATTAACCGTTCGTTAAAAAAACAGGCGGAAGTTTATATCGCAAACGATGAAACAAGCGGCGTGACAACCGTAAATAAAAAAGATGACCGCATAACGCTTAAAGACACGGAAGGGTTTGAACGTGAGGCGAGGATTAACGATGTCGTAAACCATGATGACGGCATGTGGTATTTGATGGTGGGGTGGTAGGTATGGTGCAGTTAATCACAGAAATTGACAGTCGTGCGTTAGAAAGAGCGATTAAAATCGCTCCCCGAGTTCTTAAATTTGAACTTGCGGACGGTATGGATCGCATCGGCAAAGGGTTTTTAAAGCGGTTTAGACAGCAACAGCTTCAGGGGCCTCCGGGCGTGCGGGGTGCGTCAGGGCATGGATTATTTGGCACGTTCAAACGTGTGTTTTTTGTAACACCTGATATTGAGGGAATGGGTTTTGAGATTTTTACCGAGTCAAAGATCGCCAAGCTACATGAGACAGGAGGCACGGTAAAAGACCCGGGCGGCAAGCGGCTGGCCGTGCCTTTATCGGCACGCAGTGAGATGTTTACGCCCGCTGGAAAACTTAGAGCCAGATATAAACACCCGAAAGAATTAAAAAATATCAGAGCGATGCGGTGGAAGGGCGAGACGTTTCTCGCACGGGTGACGAAACGTGCGCAGAAGATATTACCACTTTATGTCTTGAAACGGCAGGTAAGGATAAAGCCCCGCCTTGGTTTTTATAGAACATGGGACGGGCTGGTGAATTACCGCATTGATATTTTGAATAAGTCGATCGACAACGCATTGAGGAAGATTTAATGGAAACGGTCAGAGAGCGCATACTCCAAAACATAAAGACAGCGGTTGAGGCGGTGACAATCGCCAACGGATATAACTTTGATTTCACTCCGCAGACAGTTCAGCGTTGGTCAATGCACGGCAACCGCATGGTGGATATGCCGATGGCGGTTATCAGTCCGGGCGATGAGGACGAGTCAAGCTCGCCGAATCCGTTTGAGGAATGCGTGTTGACGGTTTATCTGGACGTATTTTTTATTAACGATGAAAACGATACGGTGCCGACCGACACGTATTTGAATAGATTACAGGGCGATATCAAAAAAGCGGTTTTGCTGGATTCGACTCGTGGCGGAGAAGCGATAGATACCGATGTTTTAGGGACGACTCCGTTTGAGACGACCGAGGCGCAACCGTACGCCGGGATCATTATGGAGTTAAGGATTCGATATCGCCATTTACGGTCTGATCCTACGGCGAAGAATTAACAAGGAGGAATTGCGATGTCAATGCTTATAAGAAAACGCCAGCTTGCGGCGAAGATTGAGGCTGTTGAGGGTACTGCGGAAACCCTCTTGGCGGCGGACGCAGGCATTCTGGTCAACTTCTCGCCCAAGGCGAGTTACGATCCGCAGATGTACCAGCGGGACCCGGTGCGGGCATCGCTCACGAAGATGGGCAAGCTCGCCGGTAAACGATCGGCGGGGATTGATTTCAGTATTGAGCTTAAAGGCTCGGGTTTAGTAACCGTTGAGCCGGAATGGTTGCGGCTGATTAAATCCTGCGGGTTCGCTTCAAACGCATTAAAGAAGATATCAATCGGGGCGATTACTTCAGGGCCTTATCTTCACGGCGAAACTATAACCGGAGAAACCTCAGGGGCGACCGGCAGGGTGGTTATAAAGACGGCTAACGGAACGACCACGCTTTACTTTGTCGCTTTAAGCGGAACGTTTGAGACAGGTGAGGTTATAACCGGCGGGACGTCAGGGGCTACCGCCACGGCATCAGTGGATCCGGTGAGCGCTGGGTTTGAGATTAAGCCGATCAGCGGTTCAGTGGTCTCGTTGACCATGGGTTTGTTTGAGGACGGTATCAGAAAAGTCCTTAAAGGATGCCGGGGTACGGTAAAGTTTAATTTCAAGATCGGCGAACCGGCGACGCTGGATTTTAGTTTCAAAGGAGTAGAGGCGGGAGTGACGGACGTACCGATGTTTACGGGTGTTAGCTTTGACAATACCGTGCCGCCGGTGCTTTTAAACGCCGTTATGGCTTGTGACGGCGTGTCGCTTAATATCGGCGAGATGGAGATCAATGTTTCTAATACGCTCGCCTCAAAAGACAAAATTGATGACGCTAAGGGAATACTTTCTTTCATGATTACCGGCCGTGATATGCAGGGGTCGTTTAATCCCGAGATGGTTCCGGTGGCGACGCATGACTTCTTCTCAAAGTGGTTCAGTAACACGCCGATGGTGATTGATTTGGCGTACGGCGAAACAGAAGGCAATAAATTCAGGTTTTACGCACCGGGGATTATTTATAACAAAATCGATGATGGCGACCGTGATGGGCTTCAGTTGGCGCAGACATCATTTGATTTGACCGGTTCGATGGAACCCGGGGACGATGAGTTAGCGATATTACTTTTATAAAACAGGAGGTATCCCATGTTAACAGGCATTGATATTAACGCTACACGAGAGCATGTGTCAAAACTCGATCCGGATAAAAACAGCCCGACGGTATTTCATATCGGGTTGTTGGATCCGTCATTGAGGGCGGAGGTCGATGACGAAAGCAGTACCTATGAGATGAGCTCAACGAATCCCAACGATAAAGCCAAGGTGCGGCTTAACTGGAATAAGAGGCAGATTACGGCGATTAAGTTTGGACTTAAAGGCATGGACAATTTTATGGATCCGCAGACCAATAAGCCGGTGGAGCTTAAATTCGACACAATTCATTACGCAGGCAAGATGAGGAATGTTGTGCCGGATAGGATTATCGCCATGTTTCCGAACGAATTGCGGCAGGAGCTTGCGGAAGTGATTCTGAACGAATCCAAACTTACGGAGGGCGAACAAAAAAACTGATCGTGGCGGTTCATCTGGGCGACCTCACCATGAACTGCCGCAGTTGTTTAAGCGGGAGAAAGATTCAATGCGAGTATGAAATGCCCGGGCAGGAAGTCTGGGAATTATACGGCGAGCAGTATAGAGGGTGCCCTTTCAAAATCGTCACGAGACAGTCGGCGAATTTTTTAAGGGCATTTCAGTTTTATAAGCAGGGGTATCTTCCCAACGGCGGGAATTGGATTGATCAGTCGGCGAAGATGCTGGATGCGTTTGAGGTCATAGAGAAAGAATTACAAGCGATAGACTTGGAACGAGAAAAAAGAAGGAACCAATTTAAGCGATGACGAATAAAGAGCTGTCAATCATATTGCGTCTGCGTGACGAGGCGACGAAACGCCTTGAGGGCGTGCGTGGCAGTCTGCAGAGATTCGCTAATTCATGGAAGCAGAATTGGCTCGCCATAACCGCCGCTATCACGGCGAGTATTTTGGCGCTTCGCCAAGCGTGGGATCTTATGGAAATGGGGGCGAAAGCTCAGCAGATCGATGAGAGTTTCAAACGCATGGCCGAGAGTGTCGGCATCAATTCCCGGGAAATGAAAAAGGCTTTGATGGAAGCGTCGCAGGAAACGGTTAATTTCTCAAACGTGGCGGATAAGGTTTCCGCTCTCATGGCGCAGGGTTTGAATATGGATCAGGTCACGGCGCTCATGCGGCAGGCTCGGGTGGAAGCACGGATATTCGGGACGACTACGGAAGAAGCTTTCCAGAGCATGTCAAGCGCAGTCACTGGCGGGCTGGTTACGACTTTGCGCAGGTCATATGGTCTGCAGTTGTCGCTTAAAGACGCTGTGGAGTCTTACGCTCGTGCAACGGGAAAGACAACCGAGCAAGTCGAGAAGTACCACATGGCGCAGGCGATCGCCAATCACATCTTGGAGAGAAGCAAATCGCATCTTGCGGCGGTCAACCTTGAGATGATGACCAGCTACGAAAAAGTGCAGGTGCTTAAATCCAAATGGAATGATTTCATGGAATCAGCCGGACAGATGTTATGGCAGGTACTGGGTTTTCTGCAGGGGTTCGCCAATCATTTGGTCGCCGGTATTTTTACGATTCTTGAATACGGATCCGGTGCGGTGAAGGCGTTCATTCAGGGGATTATCAATGCTCTCAATGGGCTTTTAAGTTTTGGGACAGATTTTTTTCAGTCGCTCATGGTGCCGCTGATTAAGTTTTACGATCTTTTAGGAAAACTTCCCGGCAGTGTCGGCGAGACATACCGTCAGGCGGCGGCTGAGGTTGAGCGGTTCTCACAGTCATTAGATACAAAAACGATTCAGTTTAATGTCGATGGCCTTACTCAGGGTCTTGAGGAAGCTCGGCAGGCGTTTAATCTTGCGGCTGAGGAAAGCGCACGAGAAGCCATGACGCAGTACGACCTTGTGTTCGCCAAGGTTAAAGATACGGGAGATAAGACTGGGGAGATATTGAAAAACGTGGCGAAAGAGGTCGGCAAGAGCGCAGAGGAAGCGGGCAGGCAGTTTAACGTGATGGAGGAGTTCGCTAAGCAGTCAGCGCATAACATGCAGAACGCTTTTTCGCAGTTTTTCTTCAAGGCGTTTACCGGCGAGCTTCGCAGTGTCAAAGAAGTGTTCGCAGATTTTGGCAGGGCGGTTTTACAGATGATCTCAAACATCTTGGCGAAGCTGTTACTCATGAAGATATTTACAGCGATGGCCGGAGCTGGCGGCACGATATTCGGCGTGCCTGTGGCGAGCTTGTTTCATCAGGGCGGTTCGATTGAGAAGCGCAACCGGGCGTTTATCCGTGCGCATTCGGGGCTCGCTCCCGATGAGGTGCCGATTATAGCGCAGACCGGTGAGGGCGTTCTTTCACGCAGGGGCATGCAAGGGGTGGGCGGATCGGATAATCTTCGGGCGCTCAATAACGGCGAGTCTATTCGGGGTGAGGGGATAACGATTAACGTCAATCAGGTTATTCAGGCGTGGGACGCTCAGGATGTGTGGCGTAACCGCAAGATGTTATCCAACGCTATCGCTGACGACATTTATAACAACGGCAAGATTCGGTCGATTATCAGGAGTTACGCATGAGCGATTTTTCGTATTCCCCGGATTTTGTTTTTGAGGAAACGTTGGAATATAAAACGCTTATCTCGGAGTTTGAGAACGGAGCGGAACAGCGCAGGCGCAAATGGGCGGCACCTTTGCATAAGTGGCGTTTAAGATTCAATAACCGGGTAAAAGCCGACATGCAAATGGTGCGGGATTTCTTCAAAAGTAAATACGGGGCGTTCATGGCGTTTACATGGACGAACCCGAATGATTCGGTTGAGTATTCGGTGCGCTTTGTTGAGGACAGTTTTAAATTCACCATGAAAGCGCACGAGGTTTATGACTTTGAGTTTGATGTGATAGAGGTGAAGTAATGCCTAGAGACGTTGATATTACATTTAAGCAGGAAAAAGCGAAGCAGGAAAACGCTCCGTTATTTCTTTACACGCTTGAGGCGTATGACGGAGTCAATGACCTGCATCTGGCCGGATTCGATCAGGATATTACCTATGACGGCGTTCTTTACTCGAAGTTTCCGATAACGCACGAGTTTGTATCCGAGAACAATCAGGGGCAGATTGATCAGGTGAAGGTGCGGCTGGGCAACGTGTCGAGGCTTATTGAGCTTTACCTTGAGCAGTATGACTTTCGGGGCAAGAAAGTTGTTATCCGCATGGTCTGGGCTGATCAGTTGGCGGATTCGGACGCTCATATGGACGACGTATTTTATATCGACAACTACTCAGCTGATCAGAAGAACGTGGAGTTTACTTTAACCGGCAAGTTTGACGTGCTGGGCGTGGATTTACCCGCACGCAGGTACGCACGTAACTATTGCGCTTGGAAGTTTAAGTCAGCGGAGTGCGGGTATGTGGGAGGAGAGACCGCATGCAACAAAACGAAACAGCGGTGCAAGCAATTGGAGAATTACCTGCGGTACGGGGCGTTTCCGTCAGTGCCGTCAAGGCGGATGTACGTAATGTAGAGAAGCGCATGATCGAGAAGTATCTCGGCATTCCGTACCGGCACAGAGGCAGAACAATGGACGGTCTTGATTGCTGGGGGTTTCTTAAGCTGGCGTATGCGGATTTGGGAGTTTGTCTTTTTGATATCGAGGACTTGGAATACGGCAAGGTTTGGGGACTGAAAGGCAAAGATTATTTCAAGGATAATTGCGCCCATGATTGGGTTAAGGTTGCCGATCCGCAGGTGCTGGACGGTATCTTGTTTTTGAATTCAAGGGGTGTAGCGAATCATGCGGGAATCGTTTTAGGCAATAGGCGGTTTATTCATTGTTGCCGTCAGGGTGTCGTGGTATCCCGGCTTGATGATGCCTCGTGGGTTAAAAAAGTAGAAGGATTTTACAGGTTAAAAGCATGATCATAATTCGTAACATAGCCAATCCGTTTAAGACCGAGGACGCAGAAGTCCGGACGATTAAGTATTCCCGGAGCAAGTGCGTACGGGATTATCTTGAAGTGGCGGGTTTTGATTATCAAGACAAGCGGGTGATTGTTACTGGCAAACGCATTGATGATTTGTCCGTGCGGCTTGATGATGGCGACGAGATTACCGTTATTCCGGAGGTAAAGGCTCCGATTATCGCTGTCGTGTCGTGGATTATTTCCGCTGTCTGGGCGGTGGCCGTGGCGCATCCGTTCTTGTTTGCGTTCTTTGTGCTGTCGATGGGGTATTCCATTTATCAGTACATGAACCAGCCGAGGATGCCGGATTTTAATTTGGGGTCGGCGAACGGTCTGGACGAAGGATCGCCAACATACGGCTGGGACGGCATTCGGACTATTCAAGAGGTCGGTGTTCCAGTCGCCGTGGTTTACGGAAGGCACCGGGTCGGCGGCAATATCATCAATCAGTTTTTGTGGGAGGACGGGGATAAGCATTATCTTAATGTTTTGCTCGCCCTTTGTGAGGGAGAGATTGAGTCAGCAGAGGATATCGAGTTAAACGATAATCCGATAGCTAACTTTGACGGAGTTTCGGTTATTAAGCGGTTTGGCACGAATTACCAGAGCATGATCGAAAACTTTGAGGATCTGCACAATATTTACTCGATCGGCGCAAATCTCACGCAAAACAATCCTTCTATCTACACCATGATTGATTCTGATGTCGAGGCGTTTGAGATTCATCTGCGGCTCAACAACGGATTGTATCAGCAGAGTTCAAGTTCGGGAGATATTCAGAGTTGGAGCGTGACTTACCGGGTTGAGTATAAACTCCATACCGACAGTGTTTATATCGATCTGGGAGAGACGACAATTTCAGGGCAGTCACGCACGAGCGTGCGCAGGGTGTTCAGAAAAGACGGGCTCGCACCCGGGCAATACGACATTCGTGTCACCCGCACCAGCGAGGACGGTTCGCTTCAGCCGTTAAAGCAGGGCGACCTCACGTTGTTTCAAATCGACGAGATTAAAACGGATGATTTGTGTTATCCCAACACCGCTTTGCTTGGGTTCAAGTTGTTGGCGACTGACCAATTGAGTGGATCCATGCCGAACATAACGGCGATCGTGGAGGGCAAAAAGGTTTCTATCCCGGATGTGCGTAACGCAGGCAATTCGGTTGACTGGGAAGATTATTACTGGGACGGAAGTAATTACCGGCTTTTTTCCGATGACACAATTCTTTCGTGGGACGGCTCAACTTATGTCTTGAAGTATTCGGCGAATCCGGTGTGGTGCCTGCGTGATTTGGTCACGAATAAAAGATACGGCTTGGGCGAATTTATTTTAACCGACAATTTAGATAACGCTTCGCTTCTTGAGATGTCGCAGTATTGCGAGGAGCGGGTTCCTGATGGAGAGGGCGGGTATGAGAAGCGGTTTCGGATGGATGTGGTAATTGACAGCAACAATAAAGCGCTCGATGTTTTGATTCAGCTGTGCGCCACGTTTAATGCCATGCCGGTGTATAGCGCCGGGGGGTTGACGTTTAAGATTGATAAGCCCACTATGCCCACTCAATTATTCGGCATGGGCAATATCGTCAAAGACTCATTCGCACAGAGCTGGAAAACCATGAAAGAAGTGCCGAACGTGATCGAGATTCAGTTTACCGATAAAGAGAAAAACTATCGGCAGGAGACAATCGCTTACATCGATGAAAAATCGCTGGCTTTAGGCGAGCCGATGCGTAAGAGCCAGCTTCGCTTATTTACCACCGGTGCGAGTTACGCCATACGAGCGGCACGCTACGCATTGAAAGTCGCACGCTACATTAACCGCTCAATTGTGTTTAGGGCGGGGATTGACGCTGTGGCGTGTCAGGCGGGGGATATTATTTCGATATCACACGACGTTCCTCAGTGGGGTTTCTCAGGTAGAGTGCAGGCGGAAAGTTCAGCCACGCTTATTAAGTTAGACCGCTCGATGGTTATTGAGGACGGCAAGTCTTATAAGATTCAGGTTCGGTTTATTGATGACATTATTGAGGAACGGTTTATCACCTCGCCAGTGGGGACGCATACAGAGATTATGTGCGAGGCGTTCTCGGCTGATCCGCAGGCATTTGATGTTTACGCTATTGGCGAGACCAATAAGGTAAAGAAAGATTTTCGGGTGGTGTCGGTTCAGCGGGAAGGCAAACACGAGGTGCAGATATCGGCGCTTGAGTATAACGAGGCGGTGTATGACGATTCCGACATTATCTTGCCGCAGAATAATTACTCATCGTTATCAAGTGAAATTCCAGCGGTCAATAACTTGAGTTTGACGGAATCGCTGGTTAAGAAAACAGACGGTACGATTGAGAACGCAATTGATGTGTGGTTTGACCGTCCGGCGTATGTGGATCATTACGTCAAGTCCTACGCCAAGGCGAAGATTTACATAAGCGATGATAACGGGCAGAGCTGGCGAGCAAGAGGCGAGACTACCGGCACGCAGTTTCGCATCATCGGTGATATTGTTGACGGTCATACCTACAAGGTCAAGGTTACGTCGGTTGATTCCATGAATGAGGAGAGTTCGCTGGCCATGGCTCCGGAGAGTGAAATCACGGTTGTGGGTAAGTCAGCGCCGCCATCGGATGTCTCGTCGTTTTTGGTTAACCGAAACAGGGATTTGCTTTATTTCGGCTGGACACCGATTACGGATGTGGATGCGTGGGGGTATGAGATCAGGCGTGGTCTTAATTGGGACAGCGGCGAGTTTATCACGCTTCAGCAGGGCTCGCATTATCTGACTAAGGAAGTCAAGCAGGGTGTTGGGCAGAGTTATTGGATTAAAGCGATAGACACGTCAGGCAATTATTCCATGAACGCAAAAGAGTCGGTTGTGACGATTACCGAGATTCCGTTCAGGAATATGGTCGCCGAGTATCAAGAACAACCTTTGTGGGAAGGCGCAAAAGTTAACGTTGAAAAGAATGCCGATTCGATTGTGATTACGGACGGCGTTATGTCGGGGACGTATACCACGCCGGTCAGGGATTTCGGGTATGTGGCGAGCGTTTATATCGGCATAGACGTTGTTGTCGCCACTTCATTGGGTCGCAGGTTTAACAGCGACGGAGTAACGAAATTTAACGACAGCCTAACGTACCGGTTTACCGGACAGGAAACTTTGAGGGCGACGAGGTTTCGGATACGGACATCGGAAGATAACGTTACATGGCGGGATTGGGAAACCTATCAGCCCGGGGATTATTACTGTCGGTACTTTCAGATCGAGTTGACGCTATCTCGGGAGAACTTGGGCGATGAGATCACTTGCTCAACGTTTCAGTATTTCGGCGATTTGCCGGACGTTGATGACAGCGGCAATGACACGGTTGTTTCAGCTGTTGATGGCAAGGAAGTGTTTTTCGTTAAAACGTATCATGAGGAGCCGAGCGTCCACATAGAGATAAGAAGCGGTAACGGGATTTACTCGAAGTTCGTGGATAAAAGTACAACAGGTTTCAAGGTTAAGTTATACGACGCACAAGGCGTGGCGCAGGCAGGCTTGTTTGATTGGCACAGCCACGGGATTTAGGAGGAGATTAAATGGCGAAGAAGTTGATTCCATGCAAAGTGGTTATTGAGTTTGAGAATGGGGAGTTTTTTAACGGTGTCATTTTATATAAAGTTAACGATGGCGGCGAGATCAGCCGGTTCAAGAGTATCGGGATTAAGGATGTGGATTTTAGTAAACCAACCTTGAACGGGTTGTTGAAAAAATTCATCAAGCACGCCAGCCAGTCGGAAGGAGCCCAAGATGGATAAATTGATTTGTTGCAAATGCAAGAAGGAGATCGCCGATGATATGGCGTATGTGTCGGTCAGGGGAGATATTATCCTGCGTATGCCAAAAAGAAAACCTATTGTTTTTACCTGTTCTGAACAGGCGATGAATTACGCACAGCAGATGGCCGTGCATGATGTTTGCTGGATTCAAATGCTACGAGAGCAAGGGGTTGAGCTTTACGATCTCAATGAGGTCGCTGAGTCGTATCAAAAGAGGGAGGTAGGCGATGGCTTGGGACAAGACTAAACCAGAAAACGACATGCTTTTGATTAACTTCCCGCCAGCCTGCAGGGCTAATTGGGAGGCGCTGGAATTGTTAACGGATCCATTGTTGCAAATAACTAATGAGAAGGTTGCCCCGGGAGCGGGTATTGAGGACACGAAACTTGCGCAGATAACCTCGCTCAATAAGGTGCATGGTTCGGCGATTACGGGTTTGGCGAGTGTTCCTTCAGCGGCAGGGGTTTTACCAACAGAAAATTCGCCCAACAAGTTGAAGGCGGATGTCAGCGATACTACGCCGGAGTATTTGGACGGTCTGATTGATACGGCGGTGTTTCAGGTTTCAGCGAGCGATCAGTTGCAGATAAAAGATGGCGGAGTGTCGACAGTGAAACTTGAGAACGGCGCCGCCTCACCCGGGAATAACAAGTATTACGGAACGAACGCATCAGGCACAAAAGGATTTTTTGATAAGACGGCGGTTTACGCCTCGTAAGGAGAACTATGGCTCATTTAATGCCGCCAAAACAATGCTCATCGAACATGCCAGCGTGGACGGATCCGGCGCTTTCGGATTTATCAACGAAAGTCCGAAAGGTTCATATTGACGAGTTGCGGTCATTCTTGAACTCTGAGTTTGTGCGGCGTGGTTTTTCGCAGTCGTCCTATACGGACCCGGCTATCACGGCGTTGGTTACGGAGATCAGGAAGGTTCACGTGGATGAGCTAAGGACAGAACTTGCGGCGTGCAAGTCCGGCAGGGGGACGTCTGGATATTGTCCGCAGGACAGTTCCGGTTGTATGGACTTCACAGATCCTACGATTACGGCGCTCTCAACAGAGGTGCGAGGCATTCACTTTCGGCAGATGATGCAGAAGGTGCAAGCATTAATGATGGGGTGCATTTGTGAGACCGAGCAATGCCAGTATTGCGCAGATTGCGGATATCACTATACGTCGTGCTCATATGCTGGTGTGGCTTGCGATGACCATAAATATTCGGAATGCCAGTATTCAATAAATCATTATTGGAACTGCGCCAGTATAAATTTGCCGTCTAGCGCAGAGCATCCTTACAAATCAGCGAACCCGCCGGTGGCGTGGGATGGATATGTGCCGTGGGATTGGTGCGTGTATACGCCGCCGGGCTCAAATTGGGGATCGTGCGAGTATGCGGGCGGGCATAATCATTCGGCGTGGAATTGTAAATGTAACCCTTATTCGTGGTGATAACTATGCTTGAAGATCAAGAAAAAGCGGACAACGCTTCATTCAAGGCGGCTCTTTTGGAAAACGAGAACGCAGTGGACGAGCTTATTCATTTCAGTAAGAGCAACCTTGATGGTTTAACCGTCCAGTGCTTCACGCATAAACGGTTTATGAGCGTTCAGGCTTTCGTGGATGTTTTGTGTCAGGTGTACCAAGAGCTTGGCGTTCAAGGTGAGAATGGCAATATCTCAAACTTTGTATTATTTGTTGCCGGAAAGCATAGGGATAACATTTACGCCTCACACGTGGGTGATCTTACCGATCAACATCGGCAGGTGTTTTCAGAAAGACTCGGGATGGATATTGTTGAGATCGAGGCGGGTCTTAGCAAATTGATTTGGAGGATTGATGGCGGTATTTGAACTTAAGAACAGCAAGGCGGTTGGTGACCTGCCGTTACAGTGCAGGGATGTTATCAAACGGTATAAAGATGAGGGGATGTTTGATATCGACTCGATAACGGACGGCAAGCAGGAATACACCACGGTCTATTTTCTTATGACGCAGGATTGCAATCTGCGGTGCGCATATTGTTATCAGCCCAAAGAGTTCAGGCAAAAGGGTACCGGTATCACGCAGGATGTTATTGATTCAACGATGGACTGGGTTTCCCGGACGTTCGATGAGCGCAAGATTAAGTTCAGTATCTTTGGCGGTGAGCCGTTCTTGAATTTCCCGATGGTTCAATATCTTTGCGATACCTATTGCATGTATCGTTACGTTGTCACCACGAATGGTCTTGTGCTTTTGGAGAATCAGGCTGTCAGGGCATGGGTGTTGAGGCATAAGTATCATTTGAATTTAAGCGTCAGTATATCGGCGTTACGCAGTGTTCTCGGTGATGATTATTTGGATAAAGCTCAGGCGGTGCTTGATTTGGTTAAAGCAAACGGCGGGGATGTGCATTATGTTGTTGATGACCCGGAACGTCCGGGAATTTATGAGGAGATTATTCGGTTATATGAATACGGCGTGCCGATCGTGCGAGTATCATCTGCCCGGCATTGGGATATGGTTAGGGATAAGAATGAGCAGTTCAAGGATTTATTCCGGCGCATAGCGGATTACGTTTATTTCGGCGGCCAGCCAAAGTTTGGCAGGAGCCAGTGGGATATAGCGTTAAAGAATAACATTTACCGCAAGATGAAAGGCATGCCGCTCAAGGACGTGCCGCCGACATTCTGCGGGTGCGGATATCTTTATCTTGCTGTTAACAACAAAGGCGAGATTTATCCCTGCGACTTTTTCGCCAATTATCCGGAGTTCAAGATTGGCGATGTGCGAAGCGGGTTTAATGATACGGCGTTCTTTTTCAAGAAGATGGGCGAGTGGATTGATGAGCTTTACGAGCATTGCCGTGAGTGCGAGGTTTGTTTTGACGGTGATATCAGGTGTTGTCCAAGAGCGATGTGTTTGGCAGAGAATTACACCGTCACCGGCAATCCGTTAAAGCCAGCGCCGAATCATTGCTGGGCGAATCGGATTGAGACAGCGACGTATGAGTATATCGCAAGGAAAGCGATCGAGACCGGCGTTGATAGGTTTTACTACAAGGGGCGGGCATGAAGATTCCGGTTTATAAATCGGTGTACCTGTATTTGACGCATGCTTGCAACGCCAATTGCTCGTTTTGCTATCGCAGGGGATTGTTTGAGCGCAACAAGATGTCAACGCTTGGGCCTGTGAAGATGTCAAAACAGACAGCAGATGATATTCTCGATTTCTGTTTTTCGGTGCTCGAGCTGGCGCCTAAGTTCACTATTTATTTTTGGGGTGGTGAGCCTACTGTTAATTTTGAGGTTATCCAGCATGTGATGGAGAGGTATCCGCAGATGCTCTTTCATATGAACACCAACGGAGCGTTGGTCAATGAGCGTATGTATGAGTTTTTCTCAAAGCACCGCAATATCGGGATCACGTGGTCGTTTGGCAACTGTTATGAGAAATACGGCGGGCCTCAGGCTAAGGCGCAGGTGGAAGGGTGGATGCTGAAGCTGGTCAGAGAGAACCCGAATCACAACGTGAACTTCATGGTTGTGGAATATGGGAAGCTCAAAGATGACTTTGATTTTATCGCTAAGAACATCACTCGCAATATCACGATTGACCTCGCCACAAGGCATGATCACAGCCAAGAGGATTTGGAGAGGTTCGCCGATCAGTATTTCGAGTTGCTCATTGAGCATGAGCGAGATGCTGAAATGTTTCAAACTTTAAACCCTGCGCTTCATAGCAACGCTTATGTGCGGGAGTTCGGATTAAAAGCTCAGGTCAGGGAGTTTCACTTCTGCAGGACGGGGCTTGAGCGGCTTTTTATTGATACCGAGGGCGGTATTTGGCAATGCGACAACATGTATATCTGCAGGCATAACCGGCTAGGGTCGGTTTATGACGGGATTGATTATTCAAAGTTAGATTACGTTTGGGAGATAGATGCAGATCGGGAGCAGTTTCTTGGTAGGTTCTGTGAGAAGTGTGAGCTGTATAAGCGGTGCCCTCGGAATAAATGTTTGGGGCTTAATCTTGAGCATATGGGCGATATGTTTAACCCGGAGCCGGGTTATTGCGCCATGAACAAGGTTTTGGCGAAGGTCATTGATAAATATATCCAATTGGAAAAGGAAAAGAAGGAGGCGGTTAATGTCTAATGAGGAAGTGGTCGGCGGTAAGACCAAAGATGAAATTAAAAGCATAGATTTGTTTGTTACCGAGCAGTGCAATATGAACTGCGATTATTGTTTTCACCCAAAGGCCGAGGCGGTGCTTTCGGTTGAGCAGGGTAGAAAGATACTTGATCGGATGAAAGAATTAAGCCCGGGGGCGTTGCAGGTCACGTTCTTTGGCGGTGAGCCGCTACTTTATCCGCAGGCTGTGATTGAGCTTGCTCAATACGCCCGGGAGTTGTGGCCGCCGGATAAAGAGGGACGACATACATCCACGTTTTCCATTTCTACTAACGGCATGTTTTTCGATGAGGGCGTGTTCAAGAAGCTCACAGAGTTGGGAATGGCTATTCAGGTCAGCTGTGACGGTGATGAGATCACGCATACCGAATATCGGCATGGCGACTATAAGCGGACTATTGAAAACATAAGAAAGATTTTAGCGATAAAGCCGGACATGAGTGTGCGCATGACGTTTACGCCCAAGACGGTCGGGAGGCTGGCGATCAACGTGCAGTATCTGCACGAGCTTGGGATTACGAAGATCATGCACCACGCTGTCATAGAGGAGGATTGGACGGATGAAGCGGTAGATCAATACCGTTATCAGCTGGCGCAGGTTTACCATTACAGGCGGTATTGCAAACGTCAAGGGTTGCCGCTTGAGATAGCGTTTATCGATAAGCCGCTTAAAATCGTGAATGACGAGACGCCGCCGGAGAAGGAATATTGTCAAGCGGGTAAAACGTATTTGGCGATACTGGATAACGGTGACGTTTATCCCTGCCATCGAGCGGCCAGCGCAAGGATATTCAAGCTCGGCAATATCTTTCAAGAGCGGCCGTTTATCCGGGGCATCTTTCTTAATATCGATAAGGAATACACCGGGTGTTGGAAGAATTGCCCGCACGCTCGCACATGCCATAGTTGCGTGATCACGCACTATAAGGTTAATCAGGAACTCACGGTCCCGGTCACCAAGTATTGCAGGATATGCGCAGTCGAGAGTGAGCAGGCGTTAGGATTCTTGCCGGTTGAGCTTGCGGACAGGCGTGAGCGTATGCTGTATAAGGTCGGGCAGGTTTTGGTGGATGTCGCTAAGCAGAACGAGGAAATATTGGAAGCGTTGAAAAAGGAAAAGACTTATGCAGAACGGTAACTGGACAAAATATATCACGCCGGTGTTGGTCACGATCGCCTTGTTTATGCTCGGGTCTATCATGGCACAGGTGAGCCGGGTTGATGAGAAGTTGTTTCATCATTTGGCGAACGACGAGATTCATATGCCACGGAGCCTTTATGTGTCGAAGGCGGAGTTTGATATTCAGAGCCGGTTTATCGAGAAAGAAAACGACCGGATTATTAAGGCGATAGACGAACTTAAGAACGATCTCAAGGCGTGGAAAAAGTGAGGTGTATATGGCTGATGGTGAGAAATTTAGTTTGTTGAAGTTCTTGGGAAGTTTCGCTCAGGTATTGCCGTGGGTGAAGACTTTGCGGTATGCGGCGGGCATAGCATTGGTTGGTTTTGTTGGGCTCACGATATATCGTGCCTTTTTCATGCCAACTCAAACTACCAAACAGGAGACGCATATCATCGCTCAGTCCGGCGCTCAGGTGACGGTGGATCAGAAAAAGCAGGAGAAGTCGGGAATCGAGGTTAGTCCTTTCGTGGAAGGCTACGGATTCGCTGAATCTGATAACCGCAAGGGCGTGGGTGGTAAGGCTGGCGTGCGGGTAGAATTTTAGAAGAAATGCCTTGCCAACTATTAAACGTTATGGCCTTATACCCCTCGAAAGGAGGGGATTTTTATGGTTCGTGAAAACATGACGGCGAAAAAGAGCCGGTATATCAGCGTGCGCAATGGTGGCGAGGAGATGTATGTCGAGAATATCCCGGTGTCCGGCCGGATGCGTGATCACCTGCTAGCCACAAAGTTGCGTCTGCAGGAAATCCAAAGGGTTATGCCTTTAGGCAAATGGACGATTACGATTGAACAGCAGTGGAAGGAAAGCGGCGTTACGCATTTTCAGATGCTTGATGTCGTAAGCGGTAAATTACAGGAGTCGGTACTCTAAACAAAAGGAGGGATTCATAATGGGTAAAAAAGCTAAAAAACAAAAGGTCGCAGAAAATAAAAAAAAGGTTTCAGCTGAAAGTTTAGCATCTCCAAAAGAAGGGATTGTTATGCACGCAGGGGCTTCTCGTAACGAGCTTATGATGACGGCCAAGGAGCGTGGGGTTAAAAACTTTCGGGTGCTAAATAAGCAGGAGTTGAGCGAAGTGTTAAAGAATATCGGGGATCAGAAGGCTGTGGATGCCATTGTGGCTGGTGCTGTCGCCAGATGGAAGGCTGGCTGGGGAAAGAAAAAGGTAAGCCATGAAAGTTAAAGCGGAACTCGATTTAAAGGTCGAGATGGGTGGCGTGTCGCATGACGGCACTGGGTGTCAGGGGTATTTGCCAAAAGGCACACGGTACGAAGAGATCGTCCGGGTGTTCGGTCAACCTCAACTTGGCAAATCGCTTGATGGTAAGATCAAGGCGGAGTAGGTGGGTAGGATCAACGGCTTGGTTTTTACGATTTATGATTACAAGTCATCGCTGGTGTCGGAGCGGAATATTGACTGGCACATCGGCGGAAAGATGAAGTTTGTTGCGGAGCTGGTTAATTTGTTTTTTAAGAATGCATTAGCTAATGAATTTTTTGTTTATTAATGAGTAATTTCTGGTAAAATATATAAATTAGAAGAGGTGTATATAATGAAGACATTGGCTTCGGATAACTTATTCTCAACATCAATAGAGGTTGAGTATACAAGAAATACAAGCGTTGAATATCGACGTTCCAAAGGACAATTTTTTACGCCTTTTGATATTGCAGAATTTATGGCTGAGTGGATCGTTGAAGACAGGCTTGGTCAGAAACTTCGAATACTGGATCCTGCCTGTGGTTTCGGAGTCTTTGAAAGGGCAATCGCCAAAGTATATAAAGGAGATACCAGCAATTTATTATTTGATTTATGGGAGATAGACGAAAAGATACTATGCGAATTGCGAATGATTGTTTCTGATTTAGACGTCAAGGCAGATTTTTATCATGAAGATTTTTTGTCAAATGGTGAGTGGGATAAATATTATGATGGAATTATAGCCAACCCCCCTTATTACAAACATCACTATATTGATAATAAACAGAAAATTTTTGAAAGGGTATGTGTAAAATCAAATTATATTTTTAGCATTCAGACAAATATTTACTGTTGGTTTTTAATTAAATCATTACAGCTTTTGAAAGAAGGGGGAAGGTTAGCTTTTATTGTTCCTAGCGAGTTCTTGAATTCAAATTATGGGGAAAAAATAAAATCTTATTTGATTCAGTCAGGATTGATATGCCATTTGATCAATGTTCATTTCAAGGAGAATGTTTTTGAAGACGCATTAACCACTTCTGTTATAATTCTTGCAGAAAGAAATGTTCAAATACATAAGACAATAAATTTTTATACTGTACACGACGCCGCTTATCTAACAAACCTTTCTTCATTTTTAAAAGAGCAAAAGCATAAAGCATTTGTTACAAAGAATCTTGACCCAAAAATCAAATGGCGAAATTATTTTAATGGGTATAAAGATCATTTTGAAAACAGCGATAAGGTTGTACCGTTTGTTACGTTTGGGCGTTTTTCTCGAGGCATAGCTACTGGTTCAAATAATTATTTTACTTTATCTAAGTTAGAGGTTGAGAAGCATAGGATTCCTTCAGAGTGTCTGTTGTCATGTATAACAAAATCATCTTTTGCCAAAAGTCGGCGTTTCGGCATTGAGGATTTCCAATCATTGGTTATTGAGGGGAAGAAGGTTTTTCTTTTTGATGGGAATCGAGCAAAAACCGAATCCGTAGCGGCATATCTCAAGTTAGGTGTAAACGAAGGAGTTGATCAGAAATTCTTAACAAAATGTCGTGATCCTTGGTATAGTCTAGAAAAAAGAGAATGTTCGAAAATATGGGTTTCTGTTTTTGGACGTAATGGATTAAAGTTTATATGGAATGAAAGTGATTGTCTTAATTTGACGTGTTTCCATGCGTTTTCGACAACACAGATCGGTGAAGAATATTTGGGGATAATCTATCTTTATTTAAATACATCTATCGCACATTATTTTCTTGAGAAGGAAAAAAGGGAATATGGGAATGGTTTGGAAAAATATGAGCCCAATGATATCAATAAAACCATGATCCCTGATTTTAGAAAATTAGATAAGACGCAGAAGGCTAAGTTACAAGATTTGTTTCAAAAACTTATTTTAGGTAAGGACGAAAAGAAAGTTGTGGATGAAGCAGATAGAATTATTCGTGGGCTGATCGAATAGCCTCAAGAAAATTTGGTTTTATTTCAGCGTGTCCACCTTTAAAGCGCACATAGTGCAATAATCTCCCACCCTCTAGTTCTTTAGTTTTACCTTCCAAATCGGGCAGTGTAATCTTTTCAGATATTTGTATTCCTTGATTTAAGTAAATATGAATCGTTTCTTTAAACTGATTCTTGGGATTTTTTTCTATAGCGAACGCCGGAAGACCATTAAAAACCCCGTAGATTTTTTTATTTTTAATTCCTTTTATTGTAATATCTGAGCTTCCTAGTATTTCAAGAATTTTAGTAAAGGGTATTAAATAAATTGTATCGAAAAAAACTTGTACATAATAATGGGGAACACCATATGTTTTGATCCATTTCAATACAACGAGCAAGTCCTCGACCTTTGGAGTAAAGCTTAAGAACGGACGGTCATCTTTTGGGGAAAACTTTTTAGTTAAATAGGCACTCGAACGAATTTCCATGCCAGCCAAAGATTCCGGAACAATTATTTTTAGGTCATCTAATGATAATTGGCTGATATCTTTTCCCCACTGAGATTTGTATAATTGAGGCGTGTATAGTAGAAGGTCGGGGCGTTTTCCGATGGTGTCTAGTTCGTTTTGATAGGATAAATAAAACGTTTTAAAGCCGGGATCACCTGCAATAATTTTATCCGATTTTCCATATTTAATTGGGATAAACTTTTCTGGAAAAGTTTTTTCAATGCTGGAAAATAGTAAATTTTCAGCCCAATCGCCCTGCTCGCTATGGGTTAGAAAATCAGAAAATGCTTGAGTAGGGGCAGTTCCCTTTTTTCTGTTGATATTAAGGTTAATAATATCAGTTGAAATCTTTTCGCTTAATTCCTTTATTGATTCTTGGTAGCCATTCATAATTATTTTTTATCTTGCTTCTTTTTTTGGGCAACTAAAATCTCGTCTTGTAATTCCTTAATAAAATCGGCATTAGAACGCTTGGTTGCGGATTCGATATCCTTGTATTTGGATGACTGCAAATTGCCGTTATTGCTAGGATTGACGTAAATGTCCGGTAACCATGTTATGGGCATCACATAGCAATTTATTAATTCAATAGTCATATCTTCATTGAAGCTAATAAGGAAAGTCGCTATATAAAGTTTTTCTTCAGGTTTGCTTTTAAAGAACTCAAGAAGTCCTACCGCTTTTGAGATGTCATCTTTGCTGACCTTTACATCATTAACGGCAGATTTTATGTTTATGTATGCACAATCATTATTTTCTTTAAGTGTGAGGCTAAGATCGTAAACGCTTACTTCAGAGTCAGAGGGGGTTACTTTTGTAAAACCATATTGATCTGCTTTTTCTTCAAGATTTTGGCATATGATTTCTTCAAGTAATCTCCATACCGTTCTTCCTTTTTTCGCTTTTCTCCAGCCGTATGGGAAATGCTTACGTGTACCGATTTGTATTTTTCCTAAATCGTCGATTAGTTTCTTAAAGGTCGTTTCTAATATTTTCCGAGATTGTTCGGTTTTAAGTATTTCATTCATAATGTATTAAAATACCATAAATTTCTCTGTTAGTCCATAAATTTGCTTGACTTTAAGCCGTTTTCCTTATATAAATATATAAGTATATCTGTGTCTATTCCGTCCCGAGTTGGAAGGGATAAATCCCGGACGTTAAAAAAGAAAAACCTTCGACTGGTGGCATTATGTTCACCTGTTGAAGGTTTTTTTATTTATAGGTAAAAATGGAGGTGTGGCATGGGAAAGAATCAGCATGTAGTAAAGACGGACGAAGGATGGGGTGTACGTGGTGAGGGGAACTCTCGATTGACCTCAGAGCATCGCACGAAGAACGCCGCCGAGAACGCCGGAAGGCAAATTGCGAAGCATCAGCAGTCAGAGCTTGTGATTCATGGGCGTGATGGGAAGATTCAGGATAAGGACAGCTTTGGCAAGGATCCGTGTCCGCCTAAAGATAGAAAACATTAATTTCGACCAGTGGATGATTTATTTGATGAATTCATGGAATACGATTTTACCATGGGTGCTGATATGGTGAAATGTCCGCATTGCGGGGCTGGTGTGCCTTGCAGTTTATTTTTTGATGATGAGGTCGAATGCCCCAAATGCGGAAAGAAGTTTCGTAAGGAAGAAGGCGAAGATGGCAAAGCATAGGTCGTTTAAGCTGGAGAAATTCGTTACGGGGGTCAACAACGACCTACTCAATGCATATTTCACTCGAAAAAATGTTACGGTGCCGGACGGCTTTGTCTTTGATCGGAATAATATTCACGATTTTCTGGATGGTATCAGCGATGATGGTAAGCGGTCTTATATCGAGGAGGAGTTGCAGTGCATCAACGATATCGCTGACCGGGCAAGAGGTTATCTTGAGCAGGCAAAGCGTCAATATAATATAACGGTTCAGGACGATGAGCCGTCAGAAACAACCGCTATGCGGGTTTTTCTTCATAGTGAGGAAGCGTTCTCGCTCGCCTTCGATTTTTATTTGTACGTCGTTTACTCCGAAAAATTAAGCCACCATAAATTCGATCATAACAACTGTAACGTTGCCGAGGATCGTATAGCGTTGTTAAAGAGCGCCATTGAACAGCATTTTAAAGATAGCGGCAAAAGCGAACACTGTGATGTCAGGTACCGGACGCATAACGGCAAGCACATTGTTTTGATCGCTCATGGCGATTTCATGAAAACGCATCTTATATTTAAGGATGGGAAAGTTGATATCGACTCATTTCGCCCAGCCAGAGAGGATATGCTTGTTTTTGACACGAGGAATTGCGTGCTCAGTGTGAACGCTGGCGGCTGGAGTGAAGCTGATAAAAAACGGTATATCGAAATATTTGGGAACGCTATCCTTGGCATTGATCAGGTGCCGGAAGCGACGTTTAATAATACCTTGGTAATTCTCGAACCTATTAAGAACGGCACTTTTAGCTATACCGGCAATGATGATGTTGAGTCTGTCGATTTAACAGAGGTTAAGGTTAAATGCAGAGGTACAAAGGTCATAAAGGTTACGATTAACTGTGGCGATGTGCGACAGGCGTTTTCGGACTTAGGGATGTCTATGCAAGACGCCGAATATGTTTCAGCGAAATTACGGTTTTGCATTAAGCGTAGCGGGAAGAAGCCCAAATCAATAACGGTTGAAATCAAGCCGCCGGAGAACACAAAATTACCCGAGAAGGCGGAAAAAGAAATTATTGAAAAATATTTGCGGGACAATGGAGTACTTTTGACGTGATGATGAACTTCATATTAAAAAATATTGAGGCTTTTCCCACAGCGTCGTTCAGCGAGAGCGAGCTGGTGCGTGTTTCAAAGACTGATTTCAACTTTCTGACCAAGCAGAAATGTTTAGACCGAATGAAGTATGACTATATGAAAGAGCCTTATTATTCGTCTGCTTTGGGGGATAATGGGAACGAGCGACGGATCAAGAAGGTTGGAAGTCGATTCTGCGCATACTCAGTGGAGTCAGCGGATAGTGCGCCTATTGAGGTAACAGAAGCGGATCTGCGGCGATATCAACTTTCTTTCCCGGCTTTGTTTGCGAAAATCAGGCAGGTTAACAAGATTGAGGGAAAGTTTCAAGAAATCCCGGAAGGGTATTTTTACATAGGGTATAAGCTATACGACAGTTTCCGGGTTGGGTTTGTTTTTGTGCCGAAGATTGGGGACGGCAAGCTGATCAAATTCGTCGGGTTAAAGGACATTTGCAAAGATGATAAGGTTCTAGTTGTTTTCACTCCATTTACGAAGATAGAGGATATTTTATTAAGCTGGGGTTTGAGCAAGTGCAAGATAGTTACGGTTCCTCTTGCGACGGCGCTTGATTTCAAAACATTCAAATTGTCGATAGATGATCTTACTAAAGAATTTATGCCTGAGGGCGGGGCTACGGCTTTGACTAAAAAGCAGGCAAAAGACTACAAGGACTTTGACTACAAGTGTTATGATAAAATTCATATTCCGGGAACGGCTCCAATGAAGCGGAGTAATGACCTTGAGGTGAATGGGCATAAAATCAAAATGCCGGACGGGGCGTTCAAATTGTTTATTGAACTGGGTGTTGAGCTCAAGAAAGGCAAGGGCGGGTGGCTTAAAAAGGTTGTGGAAGCCGGAAAGTATCAGATTTTTGACCGGGTTCGATCGCCGCTTCAGGGCAGTTTACTGGGCAAGGATGCCAAGAAGTTTATTGAGAATAATGCATCAAAGGATTACCGTATTTCAACGCACCCTGATTTTATAACATTCGATAAAAAGAATCTATTGAAGCACGCCAGCGCATCGGTTCAGGCGTTGGCTAAAGGACTTCCAAGGGGGAAGCGATGAGCAAGGCAGTCATTAGTCGATATTTATCTCCTACTACATACGAAGCCGTGCGGAATGATTTTGTTTTCTTGATTGATAAGATTAAAGAGTCGGGTTTTGAATACGGACTGCAGATTCGAGATGATTATTTGAATCTATATTATAAAGGTAACAGCATAGGGAAAATATCCTATAAAACTGGTCAAAAAGTTTATGAGGTAAAAATACACCGCAAGTTTGTGGATGATTCAATTATTAAGCGTTTTTCGCCGTCGGTTGTTAAGGACTACGCTGTTTTCGTCATTCCCAGCAAGCAACTGCATCCGCTTTTTAGTTCAAAAAACTTATTGTCTATGGGGCAGAGGGTGAAGGCTGTCCAATTCCAAGAAGAAATTGTCTTTGAGCAAATGCTTTTGACTGACAACGCTAACAGGGACGATTTAATCATTATAGATAGGCAAGTTGTTGATCGGGATCATGACACTAAAATGGATCTTCTGGCGCTTAAGCAAAAAGAGCCGGGCAAGTATCAGTTTTGTGTCATTGAGGTCAAACTTGGCAACAATCAGGAGTTGAAAGAGGACGTTTTTCAACAGCTCAAAGGATACGGTGAACGCATTACAAGAAATTTCCCTCAGTATAAAAAAAGTTACGAATTGAACTTCGCTCAAAAGCAGGGGCTTGGACTTTTGCCGGGCAGTTTGAAAATTGAAATTGTAGAAGGTGTGTTCGGCATAGTAGTGGTAGGAGGATATTCCGGTCTTGCCGAGAAAAGCATTTCTGAGCTTAAGGCAAAGCATCCCGATATAAGGGTGTTGCATATAAAAAATGAAATCAGGTTTGATAATTTGATATGAAGCTAATTATTCATAGAGGTACAGCTGAAATTGGTGGGACCTGTGTAGAGGTCTTTACGGAGAAAAGCCGGATCGTGATCGATTTCGGACTGCCGCTTGTTAATGCCAAAAAAGAACCATTTGATTCAAAGGTTTTGATAGGTAAATCTCCGGAAGAGTTGAGGGGATTAAAAATCCTTCCTAGCGTGAGCGGCCTCTATAAAGATGAGGAGAGGTCGGTTGACGCCATTCTCATATCGCATTCTCACATGGATCACTACGGATTGCTTCGCTATGTGCACCCCGGCATACCTATATATATGAGCGAGGGTGCCAAGACGTTGGTTGAGGTGTCGGATATATTTACGCCTCACAAAACCGGCAAAATAAATACCAAAATCATAGATAAACGAAAGAAGTTAACCATTGGGGATTTTGAAATCTTCCCTTATCTGGTAGATCACTCCGCTTTTGATGCTCTTGCTTTTATGATTAAAGCCGATGGGAAGAAGATTTTTTACTCGGGAGATTTCAGGGGGCATGGGAGAAAAAGCGAGCTTTATAGGCGCATGGTGTCTAAGCCGCCGAAAGATATCGATTGTTTGCTTTTAGAAGGCTCGATGATCGGTCGGGGAGAGCAATTATTCAAAGATGAGCAGGCGGTGCAAGCTCGTATGGAAAAAGTCTTAAAGGCGACCCCCAATATAAAGTTTTTATTTGCCTCATCTCAGAACATTGACCGAATCGTTTCGGCGTATAAGGCTTGTCTTAAAACAAACCATGTATTCGTGATTGATATTTACACTGCGTATATTCTTGATTGTCTGAGGAAGGTATCAAAAAATATCCCGCAGTTTAATTGGAGGAATATTAGGGTTAAGTTTATGAAAAGCCATGCGGATTCATTGGCGCAGAACGCTTCAGTTAAACTTCTTTATGCTTATAACTCCCGTAAGATTGAGATTGATGAGATTAATGCGATCAAGGATAAGGTCTTGATGCTTGCACGGGATAATTCTATTTTCCCAATACTGGTGAAGAATATTAAGGGCATAGAGGGAGCGAAGATTATCTATTCAATGTGGGAAGGATATTTGACGGATAAATTTAAGGATTTTGTCGCTCAGAAAGGGTTGGATATTGAAACCGTTCATACGAGCGGTCATGCCACCATACAGGATTTAAAGGTTTTTGCCGAAGCGTTAAATCCGGGCAAGTTGATTCCGATTCACACTTTTGAGTCTGGGCAATACCCGAAACTTTTTAGGAACGTACAAATATTACAGGATCGGGAAGTATTTAACGTTTAAGGGTAGGGTCAAGGGGAGAAAAATATGAGAGACCCGCATCAGAATATTTTCTTTTATTACCGTGGGCCCTCTAAGAACAGGGAACTGTCATTGTATGATTTTCAGGTAGAGGATAACACGACAAAGAGCTTGATCAATGTCTTTGAATTTTGTTGCCAAGCTGGGTTCGAGGATCTATTGAATGGTTTTTTGAAGGCGGTCAATGCCCCTAAGCGACCGGTTGCTTCCTTTAGATTACAGAAAGGGTTAGATGACAGCAGGACAGATGCCTTGATTGATCTTGCAGATTACAATATTCATATTGAATCAAAGGTTAGGGCAAGGTTGGATATTGGTCAGATTGAGCGCCACTTAACGTCTATCGATCCGCAAGACATATTGGTTGTTATAACGAATCATCGGCAGGATAAAGAAGAATTGAGCAGGGTTAGAGACAGGCGGCTCAGGTATTTAGATTGGGCTGAAGTACATAGAATATGCCTGAGGGCTGGTGAGATGATCCGTAACGATAAGCGCATGGTTGCGATCCTGCATTTAATTGAGCAGTTTATTGATTACATGGAGGTTGTGGTTATGACCGAATTTAATGGATTCAAGAACTCGGATTTTGATTTTTGGGTGGACCCGAACCCATATTATGTGCCAATTCTTCGGAAGAAGCTGGAGGCTTTGGCAACCATTATTAAGGAAAAACTTCCACGGGATATCGGGGATGAATATTCCTTTATTAAACCCGGCAACATATCACGAAGCGGTAAAGATGAGCGGTTTGCGTGGGTAGCGATCAAAAGACCTAAGGATGGTAAGGATATATTTAATCAGTGCAATTTCACGATTGAGGTATCAAAAAGCTGTCTTGATATAAATACGGTTATTCGTAATGGCCGCACTTATCAGCCAAAGACAGCGATCGGTGTCTTTTTTAATAAAGTTTCAAATAATCCAGAGAAATTTTTGCAGGTCATCAGGGGTGTTAAAAAAGAAGCGAGGATCGTCATTTCTAAAAGGTTGCCCAAGACGGGTAAGCGTATTATGCCGGGCAATGAGAAATGGGTGAAATTTTTTGATATGAAGCTGTGTGACATAACCAGCAAGCAAGATGTTCTTTATTTATGCGAGGTATTAAAGAAGGCAGATAAAGAACCCGGGGCGCCCGGAATACACTTCAGGCGTTCAATTGATAGGGGCTCAAAAGTGCTTACTGAGCCGGAAGCGTTGGAAACTGAAATCATAAGCACCATTACTGAGTTTAAGCCGATATTGGTCTACTTGGGGGGATAGTCGAGGAAAGGGTTGGGATCGTGGATTTAGGGGGTCAAAACGGGCATTTTGCTGGATTTTTGCCGGTGTTGTGATAAAATACCTTTATTGTACGGCAGGGTAGTGTCGAGTGGATCCCCTAAGGATATCAGCGCTCCCATACTACGTTTACGGTAGAGTTTTATAAGTAGGCTTATTTCAAGGGGTTGTAGGGTTCGCCTACCGTCCACGACTACCCGTTTTGATACCAAATCGAAACAATATAAAGACAATAGCTGGTTTCCTTGAATGGAGGCCAGCTATTCTTTTTATATAATAAACTATTTACACTACATTTAAATTTTTATGATATAATGTAGTGTAAAAGGAGAATAAGATGAGAATCCTTCAGGGGATATTGTCAGAGAGCAAGGAATATTATCAAGACTTAAAGAAGAAAATAGCGAAGAAATTGTTGGTTCTCCCTAGGGGGAGTATTAAAGAAAGGGTGATCGCAGGGAAGAAGTACTATTATTTGCAGTATCGCAAAGCGGAAAAAATAGTGCAGAAGTATTTAGGCCGGCAAAAACCCGAGGTTCTCACAAAGCAGATAAAGGAACGCGGAATCTTAAAAGAGGAACTCAAAAAGGTGAATGAAGCTTTGAAAATCATCATAAGATCCGAAGGCAGAAAACATGTTTGAATCCATTAAAAGGATTTTAACAGTTTTTGCCGACAATGAGCTGTTTGAGGAGGGAGTTGAACTTATAGGCAGTTGGTGTTTTAGTCTATACCAACAACACCTCGGCGCAAAAGAATTCCCTTTGATGACGCAAGATATCGATTTTCTGATCCCCAGCCCTTTTCATGGCAAAGAGCATTTGGGTTTCATTAAACAGTTGGAAGATTTAGGTTTTCAGCCTGATTTCAAGAGAGATGGATCTCTTTTTCTTTGGAATTCTGAGTTAAAAATAGAGTTTATAACCACCGAGAAGGGTGCGGGAACCGATAAGGCAATTAAGATCAAGAAATTAGGCATAGATGCTATACCCCTAAGGCATGTTGGTTTTTTATTGGAGGATCCCATTACTATTATTGATAAAGGCATCAAGATAACTGTTCCGGCGCCGGAGCGTTTTTGTCTTCAAAAGCTTATCATTGCCCCAAGAAGAAGAAAAATAGAAAAGAGATTAAAGGATATACAGCAAGCTGTCTGTACTTCTGTAATTGTTGATTCGAAGGAAATAAGGGATTTATTCCGATCTTTACCTGCGAAATGGCGTCGAGATGTGTTGAGGATGCTTGAGGTGGCTAAGACAGAATTGCCGTTGTTGAGAGAAGATGTAGAAAAACTGGTTCTTACACTACAACATGATAAATAATAAATAATGTAGTGTAGACCGTGAAGTGTTGAATCATTTTAGATAATTGCGATATTTGAGCGCGTTTCTAACAGTTTTTCGATTCACTTTTATAATTCTGGCTATTGTTTTCAAAGGCGTACCCAAAAAGTGCAATTCTTCTATTTTTGGGGCTAATTTTTGATGTAATGGGGTTGCGGTAGGTTCTAAAATGATGGTAACTTGGACTTCGGAAGCGGTTCGAATTGGTAGCAGACGCGTCCGTTTTATTGGGGAATCGAGTTCCGCTGAGTAAGGGGCGGAGTCGTCTCTACAATATGGATAAAGAAGTGAGCGTAGGTATAGGGCAGAGAAGATCAAAAGGCGTGTTCTTCTTTGCCTTGCTGGAATTCGTGGGAACAACACAATTCCTGCGGATGTACTCTGTGGATTTTGACAGTCCCGTCGCGCAATCCTTCCCCCATTTTCGGACCATACTGTGGATCTATGTATTGTTAATCTCGGTTGTATCGCCTGTTTGTGGAATAGGATTGTTGCTGTTGAAGGAGTGGGCAAGAAAATTAGTCATTATCAAATATAGTTTCTGTCTTGTTTGTGTTTGGTTGTTTTTCATTCTTTTGTCTTTCTTTACACATTACCCATTCGTCAGAATAATTCAGGTTTTTGGGTGGGCGTTAGCGCTCGGAACAATCTTCATGTCGATCCCTCCGTTTTTCTTCACGCGTCCAGAAGTAAGAAAGCAGTTCCAATTATTCTAGTGCCCAAAACGTGCCCATTTTAGTGAAAAACATCGGGTAACAAAGGGAACAATCGGGAAACATCCAGACTCCCTGTTTCTCCGTTTTTGATTTTTGTACCGAGAAGAAGCATAACAACAAGTATCAAGCCATTTCAAGATATGACAATATCTCTGAAGTGGCTTTTTTATTCTTTCTGCCGAAAACGATTGACATGGGGGGCGGGTGTGATAAACTTATTATGAACATATGTTCATAACGAAAGAGGATGATTATGCGTCCCAAGAAGACCCGATGGGTCAAATGCGTCCCCGGCGAAAGGTGTTTCAAACCCATGTGCAAGCCTTTAAGCAAGGTTAAAGTCGTATGCCTGTCGCTTGATGAATTCGAAGCGGTGCGGCTTGCCTGTCTTGAAGGATTGAAACAAATAGACGCCGCAAAGCTGATGAAGGTCTCGCGGCCGACTTTTTCCCGGATTTTGACCTCTGCCCAGCAAAAGGTGGCTGATGGACTGGTCAATATCAAGGCAATCCGTATTGAAGGCGGGTGTTGCCAGATCAGGAGGGGGATCAAAAAATGAAAGCATGGAAGAAGTTCCTGTATAGTACCGTTATCTTTCTGGGTTGTTTCTATCTGCCGGTAGAGAATATGCGTTTTAACAATGCGGTTTTTGAAGCGCTTGCTTTGGTTAAATGGTACGCGCGTGAGCATGTGTTATTGTGTCTGGTGCCGGCATTCTTTATTGCCGGGGCGATCTCGGTATTCGTCAGCCAGGCGTCAGTGTTAAAATATTTCGGCGCTAAAGCCAATAAATTTCTCTCTTACAGCGTGGCTGCGGTTTCCGGCACCATATTGGCGGTGTGTTCTTGTACGGTGTTGCCGCTTTTCGGGGGCATTTATAAAAGAGGGGCGGGACTCGGGCCTGCCAGCGCTTTCCTTTATTCCGGGCCGGCCATCAATGTTCTTGCGATCATTCTTACTGCGCGGATCTTAGGCTGGCAGCTGGGCCTGGCCAGAGCTATCGGCGCCGTGGTTTTCAGCGTGGTGATCGGTTTATTGATGCATCTGATCTTTTATAAGGAAGAGTGCAGCCGTCAGGCATGCGGTGATTTTAACGCGGGTCAAGCGAAAGAACCGCGTTCATTGGGGCAGACGGTTTTGTATTTTGCTTCTCTGGTCGCTATCCTGGTATTCGCGAACTGGGGGAAACCGCTGGAAGGCGATCAGGGTATCTGGGCGCTTATTTATCAGTATAAATGGTGGATCACCGGCGTGTCTTCAGTCAGCCTCGCGGTCATGCTGGGCAGATGGTTCAAAAAAGAGGAATTAAAAGACTGGACGCAATCCACCTGGGGATTTGCTCTGCAGATCCTGCCGCTTCTGCTTGGAGGAGTGCTGGTCTCCGGGTTCCTCCTGGGCAGAGTAGGTCATGAGGGCGTCATTCCGTCGCGTTTTGTGGTCGCGTTAGTCGGCGGCAATTCCGTGTGGGCTAATTTCTTTTCCGCGATTGTCGCGACGTTCATGTATTTTGCCACGCTTACCGAAGTGCCGATCCTGCAGGGGTTGATGAATGCCGGCATGGGCAAAGGACCGGCATTGGCGTTGTTGCTGGCAGGGCCTGCGTTGAGCCTGCCGAGCATGCTGGTGTTGCGCAGCATTTTGGGGACGAGAAAGACCGTTGTATACGTCGTCCTCGTGGTGATGATGGCTACGTTTTCGGGAATGCTTTTTGGTTTTATCGCAAAGTAGGAGGAGATATGGAAGGAAAAGACATCAAGAAAATGGTCAAAGAAGGGTATGCTAAAGTCGCCAGGCAGAATGTTTCCTGCTGCTCTGCCGGTTGTTCGTGCGCGGGCGCACCGCAGGCGAAAGATATCAGTAAAATCGTCGGATACAGCGAGTCTGAAATGAACGCCGTTCCCGAGGGTGCCAATCTTGGTCTGGGTTGCGGCAATCCCGTCGCTATCGCCTCGCTCAAAGAGGGGGAGGTCGTATTGGATCTGGGCAGCGGCGCGGGATTCGACGCTTTCCTCGCCTCGCCGAAAGTCGGGAAAACAGGGAAGGTTATCGGCGTTGATATGACCGAAGAAATGATCGAGAAAGCCAGGCGGAACGCCCGGAAAAGCGATTATGCCAACGTGGAATTCAGATTGGGCGAGATCGAGCGACTGCCGGTGGATAGCGCGTCGGTGGATGCGATCATTTCAAATTGCGTGATCAATCTTTCTCCGGATAAAGAGAGCGTTTTTAAAGAAGCGTACCGGGTGCTGAAGCCCGGAGGCAGATTGATGGTCTCGGATCTGGTTTTGACCGGAAAACTGCCGGCGCTGATCAAGGATTCTGTTGAGGCTTATGTGGGATGCCTGGCCGGCGCGGCAATGAAAGAAGAGTACCTCGGGTTTATAGAAAAAGCCGGCTTCAAAGATATAAAAGTCGTCAGCCAGACGCATTACCCGATAGAAGCTATGGCAAATGACGCAACGGCGCAGGCAGTCATGGGTGATGCGAAGATCAGTAAGCAGGATATGAAAGCGCTGGAGAAAGCCGTGGTCAGCGTGAAGGTTCTGGCATTCAAGCCCGAACGCTGATCCTCAAGAATATCATGGAAAAGAAGATAAGAAAAATCAAAGTGTCTGAAAAGTATCCTCCTGAAGAGGGCTGTTATCTGCGAGGCAACGATTTCTCTCCTGTCGCGGTAGCGGTGATCTTAAAATGGAGAAGGGACGAGGTCCCCGAATCGATCGAACAGCTTGTAAGAGTCGGATTGGAAAGCGGCGCCGCATTGTCGGGAACACTGCAGACCGAGAATGTGGGGTTGGAAAAAGTGATCTGCAATATCATAGCGAACCCGAATATCAGATATCTGGTCGTGTGCGGACCTGAATCCCCGGGGCATCTGGTGGGAGAAAGTATCAACGCATTATATAAGAACGGGATAGACGCGCATAAAAGAATAATCGGGACAGGCGCCCCGGCGCCATTCCTGTTCAATATCCCATCGGAATGGATAGACAGATTGAGAAAACAGACCCGGCTCATTGATCTCACCAATGAGGGATCTCCTGACGTCATACGGGAAGCCGTGTGGTCATGTTATCAGGAGGAGCCGGTCAAATTCAAAGAGTATGAGCTTTTCGACACCGGGGCTTTTGAGGAAGAACCCATATGCGGAAAAATTACATGGAGGGTTACAAACCCGGCGTATGCGCCTAAGGACGAGAAAGAACAAGCAGCGCTTGAAAAGATGCAGGCTCTGATAAAGAAACTCAAGCAGAGAGGTAAAAAATGAAGATAGAGATTTTAGGAGCCGGTTGTCCCAAATGCCATAGCACCGAGGCTAATGTGCGCAAGGCGCTTGCGGAGTTGAATAAAACCGCTGAAGTGGTCGAGGTGACCGATATCATGGCTATCATTGATAAAGGCGTGATCCAGACGCCGGGTTTGATCATCAACGGGAAGATCATTATGCAAGGGAAGATCCCTACCGTTGAACAGATAAAACAGTTTATTCAGAAGGAGGAAGGCAATGGGTAATTATGGGGAGTGGAAAGGCGTGCCGCGGGAAAATATACCCTGGTATCCCAGGGTTGATCTGGATAAATGCGTTGGGTGCAGGGAATGTTTTAAATTCTGCCGGCACAAGGTATATACGTGGGATAAGGATAACAATAAGACAAAAGTGGCCGAGCCGTTTCATTGTGTCGTAGGCTGCAGCAACTGCGCGGGGGTTTGCAAGGAAGGCGCGATCTCGTTCCCGCCTTTGACCATGCTTAAGGATTTTGCAAAATAATCAGGGGGAAAAATGAAGAAACCGATTGTTTTAGTGCTTGTTTTGATCCTCATGACGGCTGCCGTCAGCCCGGCGGCGCCTCAAAACAAGGTCGTTGCCTATTATTTCCACGGGAACGCCCGCTGCTATACCTGCCGCACTATGGAACAGTACTCGAAGGAAGCGCTCGAGACGAACTTCAAGGATGCGTTAGCCGCCGGGAAGCTGGAATTCAAAGCGGTGAATGTGGAAGAGCGGGAGAATGAACATTTCGCTCAAAAGTATCAGCTGTACACAAAATCCCTGGTGTTATCCCTGGTTAAAGACGGGAAAGAGATCAGATCGAAAAATCTCGCCGGGATCTGGGACCATGTCCGGAACAAACGGAGATTCTTCGATTATGTAACTGAAGAAGTATCCGATTTCCTGAAGGAAATACAATGACCGATATTGTGATCGGCCTGGGATCAGCTTTATGGCTGGGCATTATGACGTCTATCAGCCCGTGTCCGCTGGCTACCAACGTGGCAGCGATATCCTTTCTGGCTAAAAAGGTGATCCATCCCCGGTCAGTGTTGCTTTCCGGCATCGCTTATACTGCCGGCAGGATGGTATCCTATGCCGCGCTGGGGGTTATCCTGATCAATTCGATCTTAAGTATCCCTCAAGTAGCGCAGTTCCTGCAGAAATATATGCCGCAGGCTCTCGGCCCTCTTTTGATCGTTACCGGATTGGTCCTGTTGGAAATAATCAAACTGAACCTGCCGGGCGTGTTCCTTTCCCGGCAACATCGCAGCAGGCTGGTCGAGGCCGGAGTACCGGGGGCTTTTCTTTTAGGCGTTATTTTTGCGCTCGCCTTTTGCCCGCTTTCCGCGGCGTTATTCTTCGGGAGCCTTATCCCGCTGGCAATTCATTACAAAAGCGGGATTATTTTTCCGTCCATTTACGGTGTTGGTACGGGGTTGCCGGTTCTCGTATTTGCCATAGCGATCGCCCTGGGGGTGACGTCATTAAGCCGGTGGTTCAATAAAATTACGCGTATAGAATATTATGCCCGGAAAATTACCGGAGTCACATTTATCATTGTGGGGTTGTATTATGCGGGGGTTTATATTCTGAAGCTGTTTTAAAAAGGGGGGAAGGTGGAACAACTTGCGAAGAAGCTGTCGTTTTTAGACAGATTCCTGACTTTATGGATATTTCTGGCTATGGCTGCGGGAGTTTTATCCGGATATTTTTTCCCCGGAGTAGTCGGCTTCTGGCATCGGTTCCAGGCGGGAACAACCAATATTCCCATTGCCGTCGGATTGATCCTGATGATGTACCCGCCTCTGGCCAAAGTGAAATACGAAGAACTGGGGGATGTATTCCGTGATTATAAGATCCTCGGTCTTTCTCTGGCGCAGAACTGGATCGTGGGCCCCATAGTGATGTTCGTTCTGGCCGTGTTGTTCTTAAGGGGGTACCCGGATTACATGGTCGGTCTGATCATGATCGGGCTTGCCCGGTGTATAGCGATGGTTATTGTATGGAATGAGCTGGCTCAAGGCGATACTGAATATTGCGCGGGGTTGGTGGCGTTTAACTCCATCTTCCAGGTTTTGTTTTATTCCGTATACGCATGGGTTTTCATCACTGTTATCCCGACCTGGTTCGGGCTTCGCGGGGTCGCGGTCAATATAACCATAGGTCAGATCGCGCAAAGCGTGTTCATTTATCTGGGGGTTCCTTTTATTGCCGGCATTGTCAGCCGGTTTTCGCTGATCCGGCTCAAGGGCAAAGAGTGGTATGAAAAGAAGTTCATCCCGAAGATCAGCCCTGTTACCCTGATCGCGCTCCTGTTCACCATTGTGGTCATGTTCTCTTTGAAGGGCGGATACATCGTGCGGATCCCGCTCGATGTGGTGAGAATCGCCATCCCGCTTTTGATCTACTTTGTGGCTATGTTCCTGATTTCTTTTTATATGGGGTATAAATTCAAAGCCGGCTACGCCAAAACCGCGACTTTGTCGTTCACCGCTGCCAGCAATAACTTTGAGCTCGCTATCGCGGTAGCGGTCGCCGTATTCGGAATCAATTCCGGCGCGGCTTTTGCCGCGGTGATCGGACCTCTGGTTGAAGTTCCGGTGCTGATAAGCCTGGTGAACGTGGCGGCGTTTTTCAAAAAGAAGTTTCAATATTGACATCCCGAACCCGATCCGGTAACATATTATCAATCAGGAAGTTAGGGAAATGCGCCAATGATAAGGAGAAAAGATGAAAAAGAAAATCCGCTTTCTGGCAGTGACGGCAGGTGTAGTTATTCTCATCCTGGGTTTCGCTTGCGCTGAACCGGTCAAGGATGGTTACGGCAAAGCGCAGTTGCCGGACAGCTCCGTCTATGAGGGGAATTTCAAGAACGGCCTTTTCGACGGCAAGGGAACGATGGTGTGGCGGAACGGAGATAGATATGAAGGCGATTTCAAAAACGGCTTATTCAACGGTAAGGGGATTTCCGTAAGACGCAACGGGGATGCGTATGAAGGCGAATTCAAGGACGGATTGATGGAAGGAAAGGGCATTTATAGCCGGGTCAATGGGGACAGATACGAAGGAGAAATGAAAGAGGGATACTTTTCCGGAAAAGGGACGCTTAAATTGGGTGACCGGGGCAGTTATGAGGGAGAGTTTAAAGACGGGGAGATCACCGGCAGAGGGAAAATGACGTATGCTGACGGCACGATCGTCGAAGGAATGTTCAAAAGGGGAATGGCCGAAGGAATGGTAACGATCCACAACCCGGAATATACCTATGAAGGTGAGTTCAGAAAGAATGTATTCAACGGAAAAGGAAAAGCGACGTATGCCAACGGCACTACCGTGGAGGGGAATTTTATCAATGGGCGTCTGGAAGGGGCCGGGCGTTACAAGCAGGGGAACGGGGATGCCTATGAAGGCGAGTTCAAAAATGGCCTTTTCGACGGCAAAGGAGTTTTGAGCTATAGCAACGGGGATAAATATGAAGGCAGGTTCGAAAACAATTACTTTAATGGCCGGGGAAAATATACCACCCGTGAAGGGTTTATATATGAAGGCAGCTTCAAGGACTCAAAATATGACGGGGAAGGAACGTTGACCTGCCCTGCCGATTGTAAGGATTGTCCGCAGAAGGTGACAAGAGGCATCTGGAAAAAAGGAAAGCTTTTTGTCGACTTTGATAAGACCCCGCGCGCGAAAAAATAGGCTTCCTGCCAATCCGATTTTCTCTTCAACCTCCCCTTTTTTCTTTTAAAGAGTCGGGAGCGGAGGTATAATGAATAAAAGATTGGAGTACGTATGAAGCACGATGAGGAATTTTATCGCACGTTGTTCGAGGTCACCGGCACCGGTTTTGTGGCGCTGGACGGTGAAGGCAAAGTGATCGAGGCGAATGAGGAATATGTGCGCCTTACCGGTCACGCGGATCTTTCAAAGATAATCGGCCGGTCGGTGCTGGAATGGACTGTTGAACGCGATAAAGAATATAATCTTAACGCTCTCAAGCAGTGCCGCGAGCAGGGCAAGGTCAATAATCTCGAGATAGAATATGCCTGTCCCGATGGCCGGATCGTTTCCGTGGAAGTCAATGCCACGCTTTTTCATCAAGAAGGCGCCGCGCCTCTGATCCTGGGGCTGTGCCGCGATGCAACCGAAAGTCGAAAAAAGGATACCGCACTGAAGGAAGAGACTGCCCGGAGGCGCATTTTATTCGAACAATCGCCTGACGGGATACTGATTATCGATCCGCCTACGGCGCGGTTCTTGGAATTCAATACCGCCGCGCATCAACAACTGGGATATTCGCGCGAAGAATTTGAGCGGTTGAGCATAGCCGATGTCGAGGTGATAGAGACTTTCGAAGAAACCCGTCAGCACATCGCAAAGGTGATCAAAGAGGGAAAAGCCGATTTTGACACGCTGCAACGCACTAAAACAGGGGAACGTCGCAATGTCCACGTGACCGCCCAGATTATGGAGATCATGGGGAAACCTGCGTATGTGTGCACCTGGCGGGATATTACCGCCCGCAAGCAGACAGAAGCCGCTTTACTGGTATCTGAAGAAAGATTTCGGAATGTCGTGGAGTCGTCGCCGACGGCAATGTATTTCTATCGCCTGGAAGCCGACGGCCGCCTGATTTTGACCGGCGCGAATGAGTCGGCCGATCGTATCATCGGCATCAAGCATCAACCCCTCATCGGCAAAACCATAGAAGAAGCATTTCCCAATCTTATGCCTACCGAAGTTCCCGCGATGTATCGCAAAGTAGCTAAAGGTGAGACAGGGCCGCAATCGTTCGAGATACCCTATCAGGATGAACGGTTCCGGGGGTATTATCAGGTGCATGTATTCCGCACCGGCACGCAAACGATAGCGGTCGATTTCACGGATATTTCCGACAGAAGAAGGGTGGAAGAAGCGTTGCGCGAGAAAACGGCCTTGCTGGAGTCGCAGATGGAGGCGGATCTCGACGCATTGATCGTGGTAGATGCCCATCAGCAGCGTATCCTGGCTAACCAGCGTTTCTTCGCTCTATTCAAAGTTCCCGATCATATCGCCCAGGATAAGGATGACAACGCCCTGTTGCAGTATGTGGTGGAGAAAACCAAATACCCCAGGCAGTTCCTGGAAAAAGTACAGTATTTGTACGCCCATCCCGACCAGACCAGCCGGGACGAGATCGAATTCAAGGATGGGATGATCCTGGATCGATATTCCTCGCCGGTCGTGGACAAGAGCGGGAAATATTGCGGCCGTATCTGGAGTTTTCGCGATATTACCGAGAACAAGAAAACCGAAGCCAGGTTGAGAGAGAAGCTGCAGGAACTGGAAACGTTCAACCGGTTTGCCGTGGACCGGGAACTGAAAATGATCGAGCTTAAAGAGCAGATCGTGAAACTGGAGGAAAAACTTCAAGCCAGGGCGTTATGAAGAAAACGATCATAAAACCGGCGTGCTTCGGTCCGGTGGCAGTGATCTGGTCGCAAAACCACGATTTGCCGCATATCATCCGCGTGTTGCTTTCCCGCCCCGGGTTTTCCGCCGAGGAACAGGCCGCCGAACTGTATCCCGACGCTTCAACCGCTTCCTGCGCGCAGATCGATGCGCTCATTGCGCGGATCAAATCTTTTCTGGCAGGCGAGAAGGTCCGGTTTTCCCTGCAAGGGCTGCGCTGGCAGCAGTGTTCGGCGTTCCAGCAGGCGGTTTTGCGCGCGGAATACCGGATTCCTCGCGGCAGTGTGAGCACGTATGGACGTATCGCCGAACATATCGGAAAGAATGACGCTGCCCGGGCGGTGGGAGCGGCTCTGGCGACCAACCCGTTCCCTCTCATAATCCCCTGTCATCGCGCTATTCGTTCTGACGGTTATCCGGGCGGTTTTCAGGGCGGCTCCGAGATGAAGCGGGCTTTGCTTGAACAGGAAGGGATCGTTTTCGACGATAGAGGCCGGGTTTCCGGCGCTCGATTCCATTTCTCTCTATGAAATTTATCGAACGCATCTTTAATCGTCTTTCTAAGTAAGAGGAGAGTGTATGTCTGTCTATATGATCGTGGAAGCCCGAGAAGTCATGGATAAAGAAAAGTACGGCGAGTATGTACGGAAAGTGCCGGAAACAGTCAAACAATTCGGCGGAAAGTATCTGGCGCGGGGCGGCCGGGTGACGGTATGCGCCGGCGATTGGAATCCGGCGCGGCTCATTATCCTGGAATTCGCGTCTATGGATGCTTACAACGCCTGGTGGCATTCGCCGGAATACCGGGCAGTCGCTCCGCTGCGCGAACAATCCGCCCGGACCAATGCGATTGTGGTGGAAGGGGTTTGAAGCCAAGAGAAACTCTTGAGCAAACGGATGGAAAGAGGTACAATAGTAGAAAGTGCATAGCAAGGTGTACCCGCAAGGAGGTAGAGTATGAGGATGAAAAACGCGTGGGTGGCGGTAGCGGTTATCGTGGCAACCTTGAGTTTCGTTTCTACGGTTTTTGCGAGCAATCTTCTGGAAGGCTGGAGCGGGGACATATTCCTCGGGTATAGCCAGACCAATGGCAACACCGAAAAGACCGCCGGAAGTGCGGCTGCTCAAGCATTGAAGAAATTCGATCATTCGCAACTGTTGTTCAAGGGTAATTGGCTTTACTCCGAATCGAACAACAATATGGACGGGCAGAAATGGGACGCGCTGGGAAAGTATTCCATGGATTTCGGCAGAGATTATAAATGGTATAACTTTTACCAGGTCCTGGTCGACCACGATTATTTCGCGGATATCGATTACCGCGTAACTCCTTCGTTCGGTATCGGCCATCATATCGCCGCCAGCGAGGATTGGACCTGGGATGCGGATGCCGGCGTCGGTTACCGCATTACCCGGCATCGGGTCAACACTGCGGAGGATGACGAGGCTCCGACGGCAATAGCCCATACTTTCATGAAAAAAAGGGTATTCGACAAAGCGTTCCTTTCCGAAGATTTGACGGTGTATCCCAGCTTCAAAAGCGAGGACGGTGTGGTGTTGCGGTCCGAGACCGCTTTTACCAATCCCCTGCGGGCCGACCTGGATTTCGAAATAAAATATATCCTCGATTACAATTCCGAACCGAAGGGCAAGAAGAAGACCGATACGCAGCTGATTGCGGGTCTCAAATACAAATTCTGACGCATCCCATATGGCCGTATATGCTTTAGTGCGCGATCTGCTCGCGGGGCGCCCGTTCAGCTCGCAATGCGCTTTTACCCGGAATATGAAACTGGGTCTGGAGTATCTGGCGGATTTCGATCCGTCGTTCTTCGACGGCAAGCCGCCCGGCTTTACTGCCGGGACCGCGATCGCCGGAAAAAAGCTATACGCTGCGCATCAGGTGTACGCTACCCGTCCGCTCTCCCGGGCCAGGTTTGAGGCTCACCGTAGATATGTCGACCTGCAGGTCGTCTGGCGCGGACAGGAGCGCATTCTCGTCGCTGCGCTCGACGGCCTGACTGTGGTTGAACCGTATGACGCCGGCAAAGATATCGTATTTTTCGCCCTGCGCCCGGCAAGCTCGTTGATCATGCGCCCGGGCATGGTCGCGGTGCTGTATCCGTCCGACGCGCACGCGCCGTGCATATCGTATGAAAACAGGCGCATTGTGGCCAAAACCGTGGTGAAGGTGCGCATATAAATCCGAGGAGCAACCGTGGTTTGTATTTTTAGAACGCCCTGCGCAAGCGATATCGCGGTGATCAAATCGCTGCTGGAGGCGGAAAACATTCCTTACCACATCGACAATGAGCATTTCGCCGCATTGCGCGGCGCTGCGGACAGCGTCACCGATTTTGGGGTCAATGTTCCGGATGATCTGGAAGAAAAGGCCCGGGATCTATTGGCAGAATTCATCTCGCCTGTGCAGACGAAACGGGATGGTGCCAGCGGCGTTGAAGAAGATGCCGCCTCTCTGTCATGGTTGCAGCGCAATCCATTTTTAAAATTCGGTTTTATCATCCTTGGCGTCGGGGGCATCCTGTCCGGTGGCGTGATGATTTTGTTTTCGCTGCTGTATTTCATGCGGGGAGCGCATGCCGCCAGCAGTTACCTTTATTTCATGCTGGGGCTGGGGAGCGCGGTCGCGGGATCCATTTTTATGCGCAACGCCTCCGCGCGTGCGCGCGCCAAGCCATAAGTCAGCTCAACCATAAAGGGAGGGCACCATGTCTGTTATTTCGATCTTGCGCAAAACGGGTAAGGTCCTGATCATTATCCTGATCAGCCTTTTTGCGCTGTACCTTTTTATAGGCCTGGTGGTGGTCCCGGTGGGGTTGCCCTGGGCGATCCGGTCGCAGGGATCGAAAATCCTGGCGCATCCGGTGTCCGTGCGCTCGGCGTTCTTCAATCCGTTTACCCTGCGTTTGAACATCAACGGACTCGCCATACAGGATAACGACAAGCAGCTTATGCTGGGGTTCAAGAAATTCTGGGTTGATGTCAGTTTTGTGAAGCTAATGCAGAAGCAGTACCGCGTGGAATCTCTGGGTCTCGACGGATTAACCGTCAATGTCGTGCTCCTGCCGGATAGCAAGATCAATCTGTTGAACCTGGTGCCTCAACCTGCGCAGGGCGCGCAGCAGCCCGCCGGTCAGTCCGCGGCGGGTACGTCCGTAGAGGCGAAAGCGTCAGCATCCAAGGGGCCTGCCGCTTCGGCCTCCGCCTCCGCTACTGGCGCGCAACCTTTGCCTGACGCGGTGGTGGACGAGATTATCCTCAAGAACGGCGTGGTCACCTTCACCGACCAGGCTATTGCCCCGGGATTCAGCACTCGATTGAGCGCGATGGACCTGCGCGTTACCGACGTTTCAACTAAACCGGATTGTCAGGTGAAACTGGTTTTTTCCTCCAGGCTGGATGAGAAGGGCAGGATCGCTACCGAAGCCTGGGTAAAACCTTTCGTGCAACCTTTGGCTATGGAAGCGGCCTTTTCCCTGAATGATTACGCCTTGCGGGTGTTGACTCCGTATGTCGGCAAATATACCGGTCGCGCGGTTAAAGAAGGCGGCAAGCTGGATTTACACTTCACCTATCGTATTGCGGATAATAAACTCGTCGCCGGACACAAAGTGCTGGTGCAGTCGTTTGACTTCGGGGAGAAAGTGGCCAGCAAAGATGCGCTCCCGTTGCCTTTCGGCCTGGCCGTCGCATTGCTGGAAGACCCGGAGGGCCGCATCGACATTTCCCTGCCGGTTACCGGAAAAGTCGACGATCCGCAATTCGAATATTTCCATCTTCTGGGACAGGTGGCCCGGAATTTCTTCATGAAGCTGATCACCGCGCCGTTCAAAGTCCTGCTTTCTATCGTGCCTTCGAGCGGACCCGGTACCGAAGAGCTGGGCAGTCTGTCTTTCGCGCCCGGAGCGACGGTTTTGTCGGATGCGGATAAAGAAAAGGTCGGATTGCTGGTTAGCGCCATGCAGCAGCGGCCCAGGATACTTCTGGAGATAAACGGCAGCTATGATCCGGACGTGGACTGGAAGAAGATCAAGGTTACGGCGTTCGAGAATGAGTTTGCCACGATGCGTAAAGAATCCGTGCGCACGGATTTCCAGCTTGTTGAGGATATATACCGGTTCCGTTTCGGGGTGCGGGCTTACTGGGCCTTGAACCGCAAGTATACCCAGGGTAAGAAGACCGACGAAGCGGCGTTGAAAGTCGAAATGAAGCGCCAGATCATCGAGGAAGGTTCTCCGGACAAAACCGCCCTGAATGCGCTGGCCCGGGCGCGCGCGCAGGCGGTGTATGATCTGATCCTGAAAGCAGGACTGGACGCAACGCGCGTCAAGATCGGCGAGAATCGCGCCACCCAGTCGAGCATGGACCAGGTGCCCATGGAATTCACTCTCACGGTTTTCGAGGATAAGGCTGAATCAAAAGAAAGCGTCGTTCCACCGGCTGACCAGGGAGGTTGAGATGAGGAACAAACTGATGTTTACGGGCGTTATCGTCATGGTCGTTTGCCTTCTGTCCACCGCGGTCATGGCGGCGGATTTTTCCGCGGATATGATCAATACCGCCAGGGGCAAAGTGTTCAAGGGTAAGATCTTCATCGGTAAGGACAAGACCAGGATGGAGACTGCCGAGGGGATCACCATTACCCGTATGGACAAAAAAGTGGTCTGGATACTGATGCCCAGGGATAAGATGTACATGGAGCAGGCCTTTGACCCGAAGAAAGCGCCGGCCACGTCGGAAAAAGTGGATAATGAAGTGGAGCGCAAGCTGCTCGGCAAGGAAACCATAGACGGCAAGCCGGCGGAAAAATACAAAGTTGTGTATACGCAGAACGGCAAGAAAGAAACGATCTATCAATGGATCGCTGCCGGGTTGCAGATGCCGCTGAAAATCGCCGCCGCGGATAACAGCTGGGCCATGGAGTACAAAAATATTCAAACTGCCAAACAGCCGGATTCACTGTTCGAGATCCCGGCCGGCTATCAGAAATTCGTCATGCCCACACCCAAGGCCTCGATGAAAGATATACTCAAAGGGCTTGGTCAGTAAGATCGAAACGGAGGTTCGCCATGGATGTGTCCGCTCTACTGCAATCATCGCTGATCCTGTTCGCCATAGTCAATCCTGTCGGCAGTATTCCTATTTTCCTGCAACTCACCGCGGATTTGAGCCCGGAGCAGCGGCAGCAAGCGTTCCATACCGCAGTCCTGACCTCCTTGATCATTCTCTTCGGTTTTATTCTCGCCGGCAAAGCGATACTGACCTATTTTTTTCAGATCCAGCTGGCTGATTTGATGGCTGCCGGCGGGTTATTGCTGCTGATCATCGCCATCGACCAGCTGGTATTCGGCGCGCTGGCCAGAAGCGTCACCCGGACCCAGAAGCTCAACGCCTGTCAGATCGGCGCTGTTCCCATCGCTTGTCCGATAGTAGCGGGTCCGGGAGCGATGATGACCGTGTTCGTGATCTATTCCGAGCACGGTTTTTGGGTCGCCGCGGCAGCCACGCTCATCGTTATGGGGATCACCTGGCTGATCCTGCAGTTCATCACCGCGATCTACCGTTTCCTGGGAGAGATCGTCTGTCTGGTGCTTTCCAAGATCCTTAGCCTTTTTCTCGCCGCCATCGGCATACGTCTGCTGATGCAGGGCCTGGCGCAGTATTTTAAGTGAAGATACTGCTTTCTTCCATCTGCCTGGAAACCGGCACAGACCTGCAGCTGGCGCTGTATTATCTCAAAGGTTATCTTTTAAAGCGACGCTTCCCGGGGCTGTCCGCTGCGCATGTTGCCATCCGCGTTTTTAACGAACGGGCATCTCTTCCCGCCGTCGCCCGGACTATCCTGGAGTATAAACCCGGGATCGTCGGTTTCTCCTGTTATCTCTGGAATATCGCGGCTATACTCAAACTGTGCCGTTTACTTAAGCGGCGCGCGCCGCAGATGAAGATCGTCCTGGGCGGTCCGGAAGCCAGTCCGCGGGCGCGCGAGATCCTGGAGCGGGAAAAAACGGTTGATGCGGTAGTGCGCGGGGAAGGGGAGGCGGCTTTCGCGGAATTGGTCGAAGCTTTTTGCCGGGATGAACGGGCGCTGGTTCAGGTGCAGGGTATTTCGTTTCGCCGCGGAGCGGGGATAATCAGCACTCCGGATCGGCGCACTATCGTTTCCCTGGGAGCGATCCCATCCCCCTATTTATCCGGCCTGGTCGATCTCAAAGACAGAAATATCATCGATGTGCCTCTGGAAACTACCCGGGGATGCGCGCTGCGCTGCGGGTACTGCTATTATCACAAAAATTTCCCCGCGGTGCGGCATTTTCCCTTGCGCCGGGTAGAGCGGGAGCTCAAGCTTATCCTTTCCCGTCAACCCCGGGAAGTGTATGTGATGGACGCGACGTTCAATGCCGATCGTCGGCGGGCAATGACCATCCTGGAACTTTTTCGTAAATATAACCGGTCTTCGACCTTGCACGTGGAACTGATGGCGGAGCTGGTGGATGAGCCGATGGCCCGCGCTCTGGCCCGGGCCCGGGCGCTGAATATCGAAATCGGGCTGCAGAGCGTCAATCCGCGCACCTTAAAAGCGCTTCACCGTCCGTTCAACAAGGAACGATTCGCCGGCGGCATCGAACTGTTGAACGCGCACAAGCTTATTTATGAGATACAGCTGATCGACGCTTTGCCGTATCAGACCTATGCCCATCTGATGGAAGCGCTGGACTGGTTGTACGCTTTACATCCGGCGCGGGTGGTGATTTTAAGGCTGGCAGTGCTTGCCGGCACAGCTTTGCGTCAGCAAGCGGCTGCTTTCGGGATCGAGCATAGCGCGCAGGCGCCCTATTACGCCCGGAAAAGCCGGGTTATGTCCGCGGCGGATATGCAGAAGCTGGAACGCCTGCGTTTTGCCATGGAACGACTCTATGACAGTCAGGTGTTCCAGAAAACGCTGTACGCTTTGAAAGACGCGGCGGGCCTGAAGATTTCTTCGGTTCTGGAAAGCTGGATTACCTGGGAAAGCCGGATACGCCGCCGGGGTTTTGACTATCCGTTGCAACTGAACCGGAAACTGCCGGAATTCCTGGAGTTTCTTTTGCGCCGGCAGAACAAAATGAGATTTTTTGAGCCGTTAGTCACGGGACTACGCCGTGAGCTGGCGGAATACCGGAAACTCTATTCCGGCGGATAAGAGTCTTCCCCCTTGACAAACGGGCAACTATGTGGTATCTTTAACCATTCACACGTAGCGTGTGTCAGAAGCGACCAAAGGCGTTCAACTGAACGTCTTTTTACCTTTAAGAGCGAGGTATCCTTATGTTTGTTTCCGAACTGGTTAAGCCGGATCTGGTAGAGGTGCATTTAAAATCCGTTGCCCGGGATGCAGTGCTTTCCGAGATACTCGACCGTTTGTATGCCAGGAAGAAGATCAAGAACAAGGAAGAAATACTGGCGAGTATCCTGGCGAGGGAGAAAATCGGCTCAACCGGCATCGGTAAAGGAGTGGCGGTTCCTCACGCGCGGCTGGAGAGCTTGGAAGAAATGGTCCTGTTCGTGGGTATCTCTCAAACAGGGATCGATTTCTCCGCCCTGGACGGGGAGCCGGTGCATATCATCATGCTTCTATTGACTCCTACCAGCGAAATGGGCGCCAGTCTCAAAACGCTGGCGCATATCGCCAGGATGGTCAATGACAAACTTTTCAAGGAACAACTGCGTCAGGCTTCTACCAATGACGAGCTGTTCACTCTTCTCAAGCAAGGCAGTCTGGATAAGGAGCAGATGCTTTTGATGCGCGAGGGGGGCAAAAAGTAGGCTTGCAGCGCGCTACGTTGTTATTTCTTTTCCTTCAAGAATTTCCTCAATTTCTCCAGCGATTCCCCTAATTCCTTGAATTCATCGTATTGACGCAGGTGCACCGGCGGGATTTCCTTGTTTTCACTAAGCATATCGATGCTGGTCTTTAAGCGGTAGATGGGGCCGGCGATACGGTGAGAGAAGATCAGGGACGTGACGCCGACGAAGAGCAGGATAGAGAAGATCACGAAAAGCATTCTGATCTTCAATTCCGCCCACTGACGCAGCACGGAAGAATACGAAATTTTCGAGACCTTTTCGATGGAAATAAGCTCTTTCAACAGCCCGGCGACCGTGGTCAATTCTTCCTGGGCGAAGTTCTTCTGCTGGAATTGCTGTAACGTATCCTGGTAACGCTGGTTGACCTGGGAGATTTCGCGGGTTAATTTTGCCTGTTCTTTTTTTAAGATCAATTCCCCGCTGACAACGAGGATCTGGATGCAGAAGATGCTCATGAGCAGCGCAGGCAATACGCTCAAGGCGATATACTTGAGTTGGCTGGATGGATGGATAAAATACCTTTTCCGCACTATTTTATTTCCTGGCATATGTACCTCCTATGGCCGTTCGTACAGCATAAACCCATTATATACTAAGAGGCATTCCGGGCCAATAAATTTATTTTATAAAGAAGAAAAATATGGTATAGTGAAGCAAAGGGAGGATATGAGTAAAAGAGGTTTCACTTTTCTGGAACTCGTAATCACCATAATCTGTATCGGCATACTCGTTGCCATTGCCGTGCCGCAGTTTTTGAGTTTTGCCCGCGAAGCGGTCAGGGCCGCAGAGCAGGGGAGTGTTCAGGGGATTAAAGCCGGCATTCGGATATACGGCATAGATTCAGTGGTGAAGAACCGCTCCCCGCAGTTCCCCGCGACCCTGGATACGGCGGGCGCCACCTACGCTTCCTATTCCAATCCGCTCTTCAGTTCAGTTCTCAAGACGCCGATTACCGAAAGCCGCTGGTTAAAGATCGACAGCACTATTTATCAGGGGCCGACCGAAACCTATTATTATTATGTTCCTGCCGCCGGATTGTTCCTCGAGTATAGCGGCAGCACCGATGTGGGCGCCAGTACCGCGCCGAGCGTTTTTCTTCCCGCGTTAGCCTTCAGCGGGTACAATACGTCGCAATGGGGAGCCGCCAACGGCGGATTATATTCGCCGTGGTCCGGTTACCCGCTGGCCATGAGCGTCAATTTTCAGCAGGGGGGGACCTATACCTTCGATATCGCCGCGATCAATAATGCCAATCACCCGGGATTTGCCAATCCTCCCCGTACGGATTGGCATCTGCCGACCGGCTATAACACGTTCAATGTGCGCGTGCTGGTCGACGGGGTTCCGGTCGGCGGCAATGTCAATATTACCGCCAGCGACACCGATATCAACCGGGGCTCGATAAGCACCTATATCGGGGCGGGCCAGCATACAGTCAGCCTGGTCTGGCTCAATGACGCGTGGACTCCCGCCGAGAACGGCGACGCCAACATCCAGTTTCAGGATATTATCATCCGCAGACAATAGTTCCTTCCTTTTGCGGTTTTTCCCGCAAGTAGAAAAAAGTCAGTAAAAAGCAGAAACCGGCCATGTTCAAAAATCATTTTTGCGGTATGCTTTAAGTGATACCGGAAGGAGCAAACCATGATGTTGACTCTGTCAATAGGGTTGCTGGTGATCGCGGCGATGTTAGGATTGGCATTGTTGCTTGCTTTCTTCGGTAAAAAACCGATTCCTCTGGGCGCGGCGATATTGCACGGGATGTTTGCCGAGGCTGCCGCGATATTCGTTTTCGTCAAAGCGTATCAGGCGGCGTTCCAGGGAATTCTGGGAGTGGTCTTTTTATTGCTGATAGTTGCCGCTTTAGGCGGCATAAGCCTGGTGTTCCTTTATCATTTGCAGGGAAAGAAACTGCCCGCGGGCATGGTTTTTGTACACACAGGGGTGGGTGTGGTCGCCTTTCTGCTTTTGGTGTACAAAGTGTTCGCCCGCGCTTAAAAAGCAGTTTGTTAGATGCCCTCCGGACCGGACTTCATGTCCGGTCCAGGAAGTTCCTTTGACTGACAACCGGCATAAGGGCATAGATGAGCGGAAATAACTGGGTTCCGGTTATAGCGGAGAATAAATTAAAAGCAGAGAGTTCAAAGGTGGTGTTTCCCCGAGGGATAGCAGTTTTGCTTATCCGTAAGGCCGCCGATGAACTCTTTGCTGTTTCCAATAGATGCGCGCACATGTCCTGCCCGTTGCGTGACGGAAAACTCGATGGATACGTCTTGAGCTGTCCCTGTCATGATTGGCGTTTCGATATCCGTACCGGACGATTCCTGGATGCGCCGGAAATCGCTATCCGGGTATACGAGACCAGGATTGAAGAGGGGAACGTTTGGGTTAAACTGTAAGGAGTCGGCCATGAAAACGGTAAAAGTGTTCGCGTTAAGCACCTGTCCCTGGTGCAAGAAAACAAAGCAGTTTTTCCAGGATCGCAAGATCCCGGCAGAGTTCTTTGATTACGACCTGGCCGGCGCCCGGGAACAGGAAGAGCTTCTCGCCGAAATGGAACGCTTCGGCGGCGGCAATTCTTTTCCCCTGGTGTTGATCGGCGAGGAAGCGGTGGAAGGGTACGATCCCGATCAGTTCTGCGACTTGCTGGAGATACCCAAGTGAATCCGGCAGCGCGCAAAAAGGCTTTACGCTATTTTTTCCAGAAAGTCGTCGACCCGCTGGGCTACAAGTTCACTCCCGATGAAGAACTGGCGGAATTCTGTCTGGAGCAGGAAGTTATTCTGGAACGGCGTTATGGAGTCCCGTTTTGCCCCTGCAAGCGCATCACCGCCAACCGCTACGAGGATATGCAGATCGTCTGTCCGTGCATTCCGTTCCATCGGGAGCATTTCGACGCCATGAAACGCTGCTGGTGCGGTTTGTTCGTGCATAAGGATGTAGTTGATCCCGCGACACTCAAACAGGTATCCGAAAAGAAATTCAGGAAAGGCTGACATGCTGATAGAAGTCGCCAGGGTCGCGGATATCGCGGACGGCGGGATGATCGCCGTGAGCGTCAAAGGCAAGGAAATCGTTATCTGCAATTACGAAGGCAGGTTCTACGCGGTGAGCCGCGCCTGCGGCCATCTCAACGCGTACCTGAACAGCGGAACCCTTGACGGCTATATCCTGACCTGTCCGTTGCATTTCGCCCAGTTCGACATTACTACCGGCGAAGCCTTGAGCGGTCCGGTGCCGCCGGATCCCGATCCGCTCCACGCCACAGCCGATCTCAAAACCTATCCGGTGCAGGTCAAGGCCGATACCATCAGTATCGATATCTGACCGCTCCGCAGCCCCATTGCTTTCCTATCGTAAGAGTGCTATAATCTACCGAAATAATCAACCGGAGGAAGAAAAGATGAAAATCCTTAAAATCACGCTCATTTCCCTGCTGGCGCTGGTCGTGCTGGTTGCGCTGGCGGCGGTGATCTTTGTCGCTACGTTCGATGTCAACCGGTACAAACCCCAGATTATCGCGCAGGCGTCCGCCGCGCTGGGACGCCAGGTGAACTTTGACCGGGCCCGACTGGGTATTTCCCTGACCCGGGGCATCAGCCTCGAGATCAGCGATCTCTCCATCGCCGAGGATCCGGCTTTTGCCGCAGGCGATTTCTGCACGGTCAAAGACATTTCCCTGGCAGTGGATGCGCTGGGATTCATTCTCCGGAAAAAAGTCAACGTCCCCGGCGTGCTCATCGATACGCCGCGGATCACCATTATCCGTCAGAAAGACGGTTCGATGAATGTGATGACTATTGCCAAACCCGCGCAGCCTGCGGCTCAACCTGTCGTTGCGGCCACCCCGCAGCCCGGGACGCCCGCGGCTTTGCCGGCGGTATTGATCACCTCGCTGCAGCTCAAAGGCGGAACCGTCACCTATATCGATAATTCTTTCGAGCCGGCGATGAAACTGGCGGTCAATGATCTGACGGTTTCCCTCAACGGGATTTCTTTGTCCGAGGCGTTCCCTTTTGTGGTGGAAGCGGCGGTTTTGAGCGCACAGAAGAATATCCGGGCGGAAGGCAAGATCCGGCTGGACTTGAAAACCAACGCGGTGACGGTTTCCGATCTTAAATGCCAGTCGGAGCTTGCGCAGTTGCAAATGGCGCAGCTCGCCGCGGCTCTCCCCATGGTCAAAGACGCGCCTTTGCCGGACAGTCTGAAAGGACAGCTTACCCTGACGGTCGGAACATTGACTGCCGGAGCCGCCGGCCTGGGAGCGGTGACCGGGCAGGTCTCGCTGGCGGTCGGCGAGGGGATGATCACTGCGGACGGCACGCTTGACGCCGGTCAGGCGCAGCAGAATTATGCTGTCAACGCGCAGATCAAGAATTTCAATCTGCAGGAATTCATGATCCAGAAGTCTGCGCCGGTGAAAGCTGAAGGGATTATCTCCGGCACGATGACCGCCAAAGGCGCAGGTTTTACCCCGGAAGCGATCAAAACCAATCTGACCGGCAACGCCGATATTGCCGTAACCAGGGCCCGGCTCAAAGATATCAATGTATTGAAGGCTGTCCTGGATAAAATAACCATTCTGCCCGGGCTGGCGCAGCAGGTGCAGGCGAGCCTGCCGGAGAAATACCGGCAGAAATTTTCCCAATCCGATACGTCGTTTCTGGATATGAAACTGCCGGTGATCATCGAGAAGGGGCGGATCGTGTTGCGCGAAACTGTCCTGGGCGCGGAAGAATTCGTCTTCCAGGGCGAGGGTTCCGCCGGTTTTGACGGCAGCTACGGGATGGAAGGCGCTTTTCTGATCCCCGCGGACCTTTCCGCGGCCATGACCGCTTCGGTTTCGCAACTGCAGTATCTGCTCAATGACCAGAAACAGATCCTCATCCCTTTGCGGATTTCCGGCGCTGCCGCCGGTAAGGTCGAGTTCAAGGTTGACGCCGATTATATCGCCAGGCGGTTACTGGAGAACCAGGCCAAGCAGCAGATCTTCAGGGCTATCGACAAAGCTTTGGGCACTGATCAGCCGGCTGCTTCCGATTCCGGCGACGGGCAGCAATCCGGCTCCGGCGAGGCTTCCTCAACCAAAGAAGCGGTGAGCCAGATCCTGGGCAACATTTTCAAAAAATAGCCGGCATGTCTTATCTGTATGCGTTTGATCTAACCGCACGCCTATGCTGATACTTGCCAGATCGGTCGGTCTGTATTTCGTCGTCACCGGCGCAGCTTTCCTCGCCAATCCCGCCTCATTACATCGCTACATTATTTTCTGGTCGCAGGGAAAACGCCTGTACTGGGTGGGCGTGGGGCGCTTGGTCAGCGCCGCCATTCTGCTGGCGGCAGCGCCGGTATGCCGGTTCCCCTGGGTAATGGCAGTGATCGGCGGATTGAACATTCTGCTGGGCATACCCTATTTCTTCCGCGGCATCGCGGGGATGAAAGCTATGGTAGCGATGTGGGAGAAACGGCCGCCGCGCGCCGTGCGTATCCTGGGAACAGCTTCGCTGGTTTTAGGAGCGATAATCATACTCTGCGCGTAAATCTGTAAGGGAACGACCATGCCGCAACCTGATCGTATCGATCTGCACGCCATCGCCCGCAGCGCTATGGGCCAATACGGATTCCAGCCGTTTTTTCCCAAAGCGGTGATCCGGGAAGTGGAAGCTCTGGATGAAGCCGCGGTGCTGGGTAACCCGCCTGATTCAGTGGCCGATCTGCGCGGATTGCTCTGGTCTTCGATCGATAACGCGGATTCTCTGGACCTGGATCAGCTGGAATTCTGTGAGCCGGCGGCAGGCGGGGAGATCAAGGTCAAAGTGGCGATCGCGGACGTTGACGCCTATGTCGCGCGCGCGAGCCGGACCGATGAGCACGCCGCGAAAAACGGCACTTCGGTCTATACCGGCATCGAAACTTTTCCCATGCTCCCGCAGCGGCTTTGCACGGAATTGACTTCGTTACTCGCCGGGCAGGCGCGTCTGGCGGTGATCATCGAGTACACCGTGTTGTCCGACGGGACATGCCGTTACGGCGCGGTGTATCGCGGGCTGGTGCGTAATCAAGCCAAGCTGGTGTATGAAGAGACCGGCGACTGGCTGGAAGGTTCGGGGGCGATCCCCGAAACGGTGCGGCGGACTGCGGGATTAGAGGCACAGTTGCGTCTGCAGGATCAGGCGGCGCAGCGGTTGCGCGCCCGGCGCCTGCGCCAGGGTGCGCTGGAACTGGAGATTATCGAAGCCAGAGCGGTGATCAAGGATGAAACGGTGCAGGATATGATCGTGCCGAAGATAAACCGCGCCAGGCAGGTGATCGAGAATTTCATGATCGCCGCCAACGAAACAATCGTCGGTTTTCTGGATAAAGCGGATGTGCCGATGATCCAGAGGGTGGTGCGCGCTCCCAGGGACTGGCAGGGGATAGTCGCGATTGCCGCAGCTTCCGGAACATCCCTGCCAGCTGAACCTGATCCCGTAGCTCTTTCCGCGTTCCTCAAAGAGCGCAAGGCTGCGGATCCCGAACGCTTTCCCGATCTGTCCTTAGCGGTGGTGAAACTGCTCGGTCCGGGAGAATATGCCATGCTAGCCCCCGGTCAGACTTCCGCCGGACATTTCGGACTGGCAGTTCTGGATTATACCCATTCCACCGCTCCGAACCGCCGCTACGCGGATATGATCATTCAACGGCTGGTGAAATGCGCGATCCAGCGCAACAGCTGTCCGTATACCGAAAAGCAATTGAGCGATCTGGCGGCCCGGTGCACAGAGCGCGACAAGTTTGCCAAGAAAGTCGAACGGTTTATGCGCAAAGCCGAAGCCGCCGTGCTTTTATCCGGCCGGCTCAATGAAACTTTTGACGCCATCGTCACCGGCGCTTCCGCAAAAGGTTATTATGCCCGGATCATCGCGCCTCCGGCAGAAGGCAGGATCATGCGGGGAGGAGACGGTTTGCGCGTGGGGCAGAAGATCAGGATCCGCCTGGTGAATATGGATCCGTATAAAGGCTTTATCGATTTCGAACGGGTACATTCCTGATCAGGGGGGGCACCCCATCAGAGGAACTTTTTCTCGCCCCCGGTTGTCTAAGGAGTAGAAGCGATGGAAGCCATTCCCAGGGAACTCATAGAACAGGCGCAGGCCGGCGATATCGAGGCCTTTGAGAAGATATATAGAGCTGCTTCCGGCTTGGTCTATAGTGTCGCCTTGCGCGTCACCGGCAACCGTCAGGAAGCGGAAGAGATCACCCAGGACGTATTTGTAAAGATATACCGCAGCATTCGGGATTTCCGGTTCGAATCTTCTTTTAAAACCTGGGCGTACCGGATAGCCATGAATACCGCGCTTAACGCGTATAAAAGAATGGCCAGAGATATGCATCGCAGGGAAGATTTCGATACCGTGATAGAAACCCGGGCCGCTGACACGGATACAGTGAAAGAGCTGGTCGGCCAGGAAGAACGGCAACAGCGGGAAACGCTTCTGGAATCGTTGCTCACATTGCTTAATCCCGATCAGCGGGCATGTATCGTGCTGCGGGAGATCGAAGGATTAAGCTATGAAGAGATCGCGCAGGTGTTAAGAGTCAATATCAACACGGTGCGGTCAAGATTAAAAAGGGCGCGGGAAATGCTTTTAGCCCATACCGGTACGCTGACTTGAGAATACCGCCCGGCGCCGGTAGAGCGCCGGAGCTCCCCTCGCGGGGAAGGAGGTTCGATATGGATTGCAAGAGAATACAGGAATTATTGATCACCGATTATATGGACGGCGAAGCGTCCGCAGAGATCCGGCAGCAGGTTAAAGCGCATCTGGCTGTTTGCGCGCAGTGCCGCGAGTTCGAGCAGGTCTTGCGCCAGAAAGTCGCCGCGCCTTTTGAGAATCTTGAAGCGGTTAAACCGCCGGAAACCGTCTGGCAGGGGATCAAAGAAGTCATAACCGCGGAATCTGAAGCGCAAGAACCTGTGCCGCAACAAGTTCCGGTAACTATCCAGCGGATGTTCGATTTCCTGCGTCAGAGTTTCGCGGTACGCCGGCCGGCATTCGCGCTTTCTACGGCTTTTTCCATACTATTGGTGGTTTTTCTTTTCGCGCAGGGGCCGGTACGTCGTCAGATGGCGGTTAACGACTATATTCAGGAGCAATCCACGATTATGCTCTCCTTGAATACTCCGGTAAACGGGGATCTGGACCAGGAAATCAATTTCGGCACCAGCATAGAACGATATCTATTTTAGGGAACTTTTTCCCTACCACTGCTGTCTAAGGTAGTGAAAGGAGATTAAAGATGAACGCGCAAGCGAAATTGGTCAGATACAGTCTGGCGGCAATGATGGTCCTGGTGTGCACAGGTCTGGCAGCGGCTCAACCGTCTGATCCCGACTCGCAGAAGAGAGAGAGAAAGCACCGGCCGCAGATCGAGGAAGTGATCAAGGAGTTGAATCTTACTCCGGAGCAGCAGCAGCAGATCACCCAACAGCGCGCCAAAGAAAAAGAACAAAGCGAGCAACTGCGTCAGAAGATCCAGGATATCCGGGCCCAGATCACGCAGGAGCTGGATAAGCCTGCTACGGACAAAGCCAAAGTCAAGGCGCTGGTCACGCAGATGAGCGGGTTGATCGCTCAACGCGTTGAACAGAGGATCATGGGGATCGTGGCGCTGAAAGAAATCCTTACCCCGGAACAATTCAAGATGCTTAACGAAAAGACAAAAGGACATGGTCGTCGTAAAGGAGGACAAAAATGAAAAGACTGGTGTTGATGATTCTCACCGCAGCGACACTGGTAATGGGCATACAGTCGGTCAGTTTGGCCAGCGACTGGGATAAAGCAGGAAAAGTTCTGGCAGCGATCGAAGGGTTGCGCGTGATCACCGGCGGCAGAGCCGATGTTATCGGTACGGTTACCGGGATCAATAAGCCGCATCAGCAGGATCGCGGTCATGCCTACGGCCGGGATTGGGACCGGGGCAGAGATCGTTATTCCCGGAGGGATTCGCATTCTACCGTGTATGTCTATAATCGTCGCCCTGATTATTGCGAGCAGATCTGGGTGCCGCATTATGTCTGGAGAGAAAAATACGTTCCCGAGCATTATGAGCGCCGCGATGGACGGGATATCTTCATCGGCAGCCACTACGAGCGTTTTCAGGTGGAAGAAGGCGGTCACTGGGAAACCGTCTGTAGATAAGGGGGGACGTTCCTGAAGGTACCACCCCTGAAAAATACGGGGCCGGACGAAAAGTCCGGCCCTTTTGTTTTAACTCATTGTCAGGCAATCATCAGAGTGCTATAATTAAACCAGTTATCCACAGGCAGTCCCGGACGGCCTGTGGATAACTTCTCTGAAATATCTGCAGCCAACAGGAGGGGGAGGATATGCTGATTGTATGGGCTTTGAGTGTGATTGCCTGCGTAGCGATCGCTGTCGCTAAAAACCGGTCGTTAGTGGGCTGGTTCTTCCTGGGGCTTTTGCTGGGGCCGATCGCGGTGATTCTGGCCGTTCTGTCCCCGAAAATCGAGAAGACTGGGGCGATCAAAGTATCGGATGTCGATACTTCCGGCGATCTATCCAGCGATGCGCTCAAGAACCAGTTAACCGCGCTCAAGACCGAAGTGGAGTATCTTAATCGGCGTCTCGGTATCCTGTCGGAGAAGATCGCTTTGCTGACCCCGGAAAATATGCCTCCGGCGGAAGAAAAGATCGAACCGCCGGTTGCCGAACCGCTGCCTGCCGTCGAACCGCTGTCCGCCGCCGAACCGTTCCCTCCTGCCCAGAGCAAGGCTACCTCTGCCCAGCAGCCCGATATCGAGACGGATCTGGGTAAATTCTGGTTGAACAAGATCGGCATTATCGTGTTTTCGCTGGGCGTGGCATTTTTGTTGACCTATGCCTTCGCTCATGTCGGCCCGCTGGCCAAAATAATCTTCGGTTACCTTATTGCGGTTGGATTGTTTACCGCGGGCGCCAAACTTGAAGTCCGGGAGAAATTCTCCAACTATGGCCGGGTATTGCTGGGCGGGGCATGGGCGATCGCGTATTTCACCACCTATGCCATGTATCATTTTGAAGCATCGAAAATTCTCTATAACCAGCCTCTGGAACTGATCCTCCTGGCGGTAGTGGCGCTGGGGATCATCGCGCATTCTTTGAAGTATAAATCGGAAAGCCTGACCGGGATCGCGCTCTTCATCGGCTACGTCACGTCGGTTATAGGCGATGTGGCGCCGTTCACGTTGATCAACGCGGGATTCCTGGCTTTGATCTGTCTGTTCCTTGTCTATAAGATGCAGTGGATCCGCTTCATTTTTGTGGGGATCGTGCTGACCTACCTGGTGCATTTTGCCTGGGTGGTCAAGCAGATCGTCGCTTCGTTCGTGCCGGTAGGCACGCTTGACGTGCAAAACGTTTTCTTTTTGTTCGACGCGGGATTCTTAAGCATTTACTGGGTGCTGTTCACTGCGGCTTTGCATTTGATAAAGCCCCGGAACGATGCGTCCCACCTGCAAAAATTAGCGATGGCTAATCTGTTGAATTTTCTGCTGTTTTTCTTCATGACCTACCCCAAATTCTACTATTTCTATCCCCATTTGAAGTTCGAAATAGTCCTGGGCCTGGGAATTGTTTATCTTGTTCTTTCTATTCTGATGAATCTGGCCAGGCGTCCGGCTCTGTTTGTCTGCGATGTGGTGGTGGGGATCAGTCTGCTGACTTTGTCCATCCCGTTAAAATTCATGCAGTATCAAACGACGGTGCTCTGGCTGATCGAATTGCCGTTTTTGCTGTTCCTGGGGTTTGTGCTGGAAAAGCGGGTTTTAAGATTCTTGAGCTTCGGATTGGCAGTCATGTTATTCCTGAAATTCCTGGTGATGAGCGAATGGACGGGGTTCCTCTCGCTGTTCGGCGCTTTTTCTACCGCGGCCTGTTATATCCTCTATCGCTTCGCCCACGCATCCGAGCGCTCCGAACAGTCATTGCAGAATTGCTACAGCGGTTTTTGCGTGGTTTTTGTGAGCATGTACCTGACGCAAACCCTGAACCCGTTGTGGCTGACTTTTGGACTCTCGCTGCAATCCCTGGTTTTGTTCGTCTGCGGCGTTCTCTTGTGCGACCGTTATATACGCTGGTACGCGCTGGCTGTTTCAGGGATAGCGGTGAGCAGGTACTTTTTCTATGACCGGTGCGATAGCGTGACCAATCTGCCGCAGGCGGTGATGGTCCTGGGGCCGATCTGTTGTTCTTTCGCGCAGTATTTTCTTTATCGCGCGCTGGACAAGAAACAACCATTCGGGCAAGTGGAACGTTTCATCAAGCGCCTGGTATTCTTCGCGGCAGCATCGCAGCTCGTTTTTGCCGCGGTAGTATACATGCCCAGGATGTGGATCAGTTTAAGCCTGGCCGCGATCGCCGTTTCAGCTCTGTGGTGGGGAGGGAAGATCGGGGATATCCCGATACGGGCCTATTCGCTGCTGGTTTTGCTGATGATGGGGCTGCGCTGCGCGTTTATCGACGATTACGCGTGGATGAGCGAAGCGGTAAAATGGTTTTTGATCTCGGCGAAAATCGCCGCTCTCTACGTTTATTATTTCGTTTTCCGTCAATTGAGAAGAAAAGCGGTCCTGCAGATGCCGGAAGTACCGGTGGTCGATCTGCCTTTTTACGCCGGCACCGTGCTGCTCATTCTGATGATCAGCCGATTTATCAAGGACATCTGGATCTCGGTCGCGCTGGGCATCGCAGGGGTGTTGATGTTCGCGGCGGGATTTTTGCTCAAAGAAAAAATATTCCGCCACGCGGGGTTCATCCTTTTCGGGATCACTCTGGGGAAAATAGTTTTTATCGATCTTTCGGGCTTGCCGATACTATATAAGATCGTCAGCTTTATCATTATCGGCATCCTGTTCCTGGGGGTTTCCTTCATTTACACCAGGAACAGCTCGGCCCGCAAATAAAGTTATGCACAGGGAGTCCCGGAAGGCCTGTGGATAACTTCTCGGGAATATACTGCAACGAACAGGAGGGGAAAGTAATGGTCAAAGAACGCAGATTATTCGTCAGGTTTGCCATGTCCGGTATCGTGGTGGTGCAGATCGATCCGTCGAAAAAAGACACCATTGATTGTGAGCTGTCCGATCTAAGCTACGACGGTATCGCTTTGTTTTCGCCGCAGGAATTGAAGGCCGACAGCCAGATCAAGTTCATTGTGATCAACGGGCAGTTAAATGTCAATATCGGCGGGCTGGGAAAAGTAGTTTATTGCAAGCCGGTGCTGTATAACGATAAGTCGTATTTCCGCGTCGGGATTCAATTTATGGAAGTGGACCGCGCGCAAGTCAGGACCATTCTTACCCGCGTGCGCGATATTCTGTGAGAAGGCCGGATGAAAACAGCCATTTATTATTTTTCGGGAACGGGTAATTCCCTGGTCCTGGCCAGAGACCTGGCCGCGCAGCTGGGTGACGCCCGGATCATCCCCATAGCCAGGACGTTGATCTCCGGATGGGATGAACAGGCGGATATCGTGGGGATCGTTTTCCCCGTGTACATGTTCGGCTTGCCGCTTATCGTGGCGGATTTTCTTAAAGCGCTGAAAGTCAAGCCCGGCGCGTACGTTTTTACCGGGGCTACTCTAGGCGGGTTGCCCGGAAGAGCGCATACCCTGGCGCGTCAGATCCTCAAGCGGCGGGGCATTACTCTTGCCGCCGGTTTTTCGGTGCGCATGCCGGGGAATTACACTCCTCTGTATGAGGCGATCCCGCAGGATCAACAGGAGAAATTGTTCCGCGGGCAGAAAGAGCGGGTTAAAGAGATCGCGAGAATAGTCGAGCAGCGTAAGGGCGCCTGTAGGGAAGAGAAACCGTTATGGATCAATTCTTTGCTCTACGCCTTAGTATACAAAATCGGCATCGCGCAGATACCTCCGGCGGGAAAAGATTTCCGGGTCACTGCGGCGTGTAACAAATGCGGGTTGTGCGAAAAGATCTGTCCGGTTGCCAATATTCATCTGCGTGACGGCAAACCGGTATGGCTGCGCCATTGTCAGCAATGCATGGCTTGCCTGCAATGGTGCCCGCAGGAAGCGATACAGTATAAACAATCGACGCAGGGACGCAAGCGCTATCGCCATCCGGAGGTAACCGCGCAGATGATCATGGAGCAGCGATGACGGATAACGCCCGCCTGGTGTATTCCACCGAACAAGGCAGAATCAGGGAAAAGATCCGCCCGGCGCCGCCGGTCGGCGATGGGAAAGTGCGCCTGCGCTATGATACCAAAGGGCGTAAAGGCAAAGGGATGACCCTGATCAGCGGGTTGCCGGTTGATGCTGCGGAGCTGGCGGCGATCGCCAGGAGATTGAAACAGCGATTTGGCACCGGCGGAGCGGTCAAAGACGGCGTCATCGAGCTGCAGGGAGACGTGCGCGAGCAGGCGGCGGAAGAATTGCGAAGGTACCACCCTTGAGCAGGAGAACAGCGATGTTACTACTACGACAGGCACTATTCCTTATGGGTTGTTTATTGTGCGCCTCCCCGGTCCAGGCAGCCGAAAGCGGGTGGCATGAATTCACCAATACGCGCCAGGGCTATTCCGTGAGCCTGCCGTCGGAACTGCGCATGACCTTTGAGCGGCAGAATGATCCGGAATTGTCCGCGCAGAACCTCATGCCCTTCGATTACGTCAATTTCCGCCCGGGGAAAGACGTTGCCGTCGATCTCGAACTGATAGAATTGGGCATCGGCGTGCATCACAACCGCAAAAACCGCACTGTCCGCGCATTCGCCGATAATAAGGATGTAGGCGTCAGGGCGGCGGTCAAGCAGTTCGTGACCAGACAGGCTTACGAAGTGGTCGTCGCCGGGATCAAAGGCGTGCGCGACGATTTTTCTCTGGAGAAAGAATCCGGCTGGATCAGCTATTCCCGGGTGATCATTCCTTACCGGGATACATTTATCGTTTTCCTGTTCACTACCGGCTGGGAAACGCCGGTTCCCGCATGCGAGCAACTCTTTCAGAAAATCCTGGATAGCTTCAAGATCGGCAACTGAAAGTCCCTATGGCATTTGTTATCGGACAGACCTATACCCGCCAGCAGATCTGCGAAGAGGTCGGCGGCGGCTCGGTGCACGACTACCTGCCGAACAAGGACGGTAAAGTCCTGTGCGCCTGCTTGAGTCAGGCGTACGGTGCGGATATCCCCGCGGTGATCCTGGTAGGGCAGGGGCCGGGCGTGCAGCAGCAAGCGGAGATGTTTTTCCGGCAGGCCGCGGCAGTCCCGCTATTTTATAAAAAAATGGCGAACCAGTGGGAATATGCCGGTGATTTCAAGCCGGTCAGAAGCAGCGAGGCGCCGGAGGAGATCGCCGAATTCGCGGAGGCTTCGGGCCGGCGTAATCTCACCAGGCTGATCTTTCTGGAAGCGGCTGCGCCGCCCGCTCAAGAGCGATAATCCTTTACTTATCAGACGGTAGTATTATACTGTAAGTGGATAAGGGCGCATTCCTTCAAGCAAGCACTACCGACACAAATCTTCATCGCAGGTAACCCGCAGGTGTTTTTTTGGCGCTGTATCGTTCCGGACGGCAGTGAACAAAACCGGGGGAAGCGATGAAAAACCCCAAAAAACGCATCATGATTGTCGAGGATAACTGTATCCTGACCATGGAATTGAAAGAGACCCTGGAAGGGTTCGGTTATGAAGTGCCGGTTATTGCGTCGAGAGCTCGGGACGTGGTCAAACAGGCCAGAGAACAAAGACCGGATCTGATCCTGATGGACATCAATCTGGAGGAAAAAGAGGACGGGATCGATCTGGCCAGGGCCATCCGGACATTCCTTCCGTCGCCGATCATTTTTCTAAGCGGCTATACCGATCCCGCGACACAGGCGCGCGCCCGGGAAGTTCATCCGTACCGCTTTATCGGTAAACCGTATGATGTCGCGCAATTGCAGTCCATAGTGAAGAGCGCGCTACCATAGCGTAGTGTTGATGCACACATCCGGGGAGGAGCATGAAAAAGTGTCCGTTCTGCGCCGAAGAGATACAGGATGAGGCGATAAAATGCAGGCATTGCGGCGAAATGCTGGACAAAAAGCCGAAGGAGCCGTGGTATCAGCAAAACTCGATCATTGTGGTGATGTTCTTGTTTGTCGGGCCCCTGGCCCTGCCGCTGGTCTGGATCAATCCGCGCTATAATCTCGCGGTCAAGATAACGGTCACCGCGCTGACGCTGGCGGCCAGCTATTACCTCTGGATCCTCTGCGCTCATTCGATGAAGTCCATTACCGCCTATTATCAGCTGCTTTCCACGCGATAGGCGGAGAGCGCGCCGAAGAAAACGTTTCCAAAAAAAACCCGCCATGGGCTTGAAAACCGGTAATTTTCGGGTAAACTCATACTAGAAAGTCAACCTAGAATGGAATACCCGTCTTCACCCTGTCGGTGCAGGCGGTCTACTAGAATAAGAATAACGCCACGGTTCTTAATGAATCGTGGCGTTTTCTTTTTCTAGCAGAGGGGAAATCAGAGAAACATGGGGCTTGAGCTCCACTGAGCAAAAACTCAGAAAAAAAAGGGGGAGAAGCATGTTTACACAAACCAGAGGAGTTGTTGTAGTTCTTCTTGCGGTAGTATTGCTGTTGGGAACCTGTTCGAACAGTATGGCGTTTATCAGCAATCCCAACGGATGTTTCCGCTCGCCGACCAATGCCGAAGCCAGAGCAGGCCGGAGCAGTTTCGTTCCGGTCAATTGCCGCACCGGCAATGATCTGTCCAAATCCACCACCTTCAACGCCAAATCGTATTTGTTCAACACCATGCCTGCCAGAAACGTTCTTTCCACGGTCAGTTTCGATGCCAAAAAGAACCTGAATTCCTCGTTCAACTGGAAAGAATGCGGCGTGCAGTATAACCTGAACATCAAAGGTACGCCGGATGTCACCACCAACAGCGTTTCCGGACTGCATTTCAACCAGGGGATCGCCAGCCTGAAAGTGGGCGATACGTTCAATCTGTACCAGGGCAAGGCCAACGGCACCGACCAGTCGATCACCCGTTACGGGTTCACCATCAATGAGATCAAAACATCGGCGGACTGCAAGACTGTGGATATCACCATGACCTATGATGCCAAGACCGAGAACCTCCGGCCGCGGGTTTTTCAGCCTGCTGCGTAAGCAATACGCGTTGTTGAACGTGTAAAAGTTCAAGAGTTACGACAGGAACGCCTTGATTGTCCGGCCACCCAACCGCCGGCGGATCAAGGCGTTTTTGTCGTATGCTTGTCTTAAACCGTTTTGAACTGCGCCGGCGCAAGGCGATGGATCACCCGCGAGGTCCAGAAGAAGATCCCGCCTTCGATGATCACGGTGGCGCAGGCGGCTCCCAGCCAGGAAAAAGCGTAGATGCAGCCGAAAATGAGCGGCAGCCCGAACAGCGCGGCGGTAATGTGTATGCGGGCATAGTTTCTGGTTTTGCCGCAGACCAGGAGAAACTGGACTTTGAAAGCGTTAGCGGCGACAAAAAGCACCGAGAGCAGCAGCAGGCGGAAAGTGAGGATGACTTCCGGGTAGGGCTTGCCGCAGATCCAGCCGGTGATCAGGCCGGCGCATACGTAGATCAGCGGTATGGAAACCGAGGAAATCCCGGTGGTGACCTGCTGGATGCGCAGCATCAGCTCCCAGGCTTTCTTGCGGTTGCGCTGGTAGATCTTGCTCAACCGGGGATAGAGCGCCTGGGTCAGCGAAGCCAGGGGGAACATCTGCACGATCTGGGCCATGCGCTCGGCGATGGAATAATAGCCGGTGAACATGTTGTTGGTCAACAGCCCGACGGCAAAGATGCGCGTGGCGGTATACGCGTTGATGGCCACGATCGAAGAGAAAATATTCCAGCCGGATTTGATCTGCTGGCGGATGTCCGGATAAGCCTGGAAGACGAAGAACACCCCGAATTTGCGAAAGACCATGCGCAGTCCGATGATGCCGGTAATGATCGAGACCCCGGAGTAGATCACCGGGATGCGCAGGTAATCTTCCGGACTGCTCACGAAAATGAAGATCAAAGCGGTGATGATCAGGCCGGCGATGATATTCAGCTTCGCGATGTGGCGCATGCGTTCGGTTCCCTGGTAATACCAGACCGGAAAGAGCGTATTGCCGATGACGATGCCGAAACTCAAGACGAATACCAGCCAGTCGTGGCGAAAGCGCGGGATAAAGCGCACGATCAACAGCAGCAGCACGCAGCTGATCACCGCCAGCGCGATCTTTACCGTCATCACCGAGGAGAAAATAGCGCAGACTTTGTCGTTCTTTTCTTTGCACAGCGCGATTTCCCGGGTGGCGGAAAGATTGAACCCGTAATCGGTCAGGATCAGGAAATACTGCACGAAAGCCTGGGCGAAAGCGATCAGTCCGAATTTTTCCGGTCCGATGACCCGGATCAGATAGGGCAAGAGCAGCAGGGGAAGGACGTAATTGATCGCCTGCAGGGTGGAGAGCGACAGGAAATTGTGCAGCACCAGCCGGCGTTCGTGGAAAGAGACCATCTTGAGGATGGTTTTTATTTTTTTGATCATGCGCGACTCCGCTTAATCTGTATTTTACTTTACTCTTGAAATGTACTCCCGTCAACAACAAAAACCCGGTTTGAAACCGTTTTCAGGATACCCCCGCCGGAGTCTTTAATTCGCCCTCTATATAAGGTATACTTATAGCGGTTGGTAACCACACACTCTTTCTATCCCTTCAATAGAGAGAGCTATTTTTTTAATCACAATCTAAACATTTTCAAAAAGCCGGAGCGTATGTTTCGTAAAATCAACGCGCTGCTGATCATTTTCTGTTTTATCTGCGAGCAAAGCGGATTTGCGCAGGTGTCGCCGCAGTCGCCGGTGCCTGCTTATTTAAGCTCGATCGCCTTGCCCCGGGACAGATTCCGCCCGCTGCATCTGCGCGGCGTAACGTTCGGCGGTGCGGATCGCGGGATGCAATTGCTTCTGGATAAAGGAGACCTGCCTTCGCCTGAAGTCGACCGGATCAAAGAAGAGACCCGGATGTTGCTGCGCTATTTCAAGATCGGTCTGGCATTGCCCGATAGCATGTTCTGGGTGAACCTGCGTCCGGACGCGCAGGATCAGGTGATCGATCCGTATCTGGAAAAGACCGACCTGGGAAAAGTATTGCTGGAAGCCGATCTGCAACTGAAAAAAGACCTGGCGCGTTTTACCCATCCGGATACCCCGGAAGGCCGCAGGTACTGGGACAGATTATATCAGAAGGCCGAACAGATCTACGGGCCGCAGAATCTGACCATTCCTACCTTGACCCGCCCGTGGATCGTGCCCGGAGAGATCGTGCTGGGCGAATCGGCTCACGGCGTCTGCATCTATAAGGCTACTTTGAAAGTGATGCTCGAGCAGGACTATCTCAACGATTCGCCGTTTTTCGCCGCACAGGACGCGCGGCAGAAAGAGCTGAACGCGTATTCTTCCGATCTTATCCGCAAGCTGATCCTGCCGAAATTGATCCGGGAAGTGAACAGTTCGAAACGGTACGCCGGCCTGCGTCAGGTATATTATTCGCTGATCCTGGCCCGGTGGTTCAAGCAGAAAGCGGCCGCCGGCGCGCCGGCGCTCCGTCCGGAATGGCAGCGGCTTATCGATTCTCGCGACCTGTCCGGTCTGACTTCCCCGGTTCCCTGGTCCAGAAAATCCTATTTCGACTCTTACCAGCAGTCCTTCCGCCAGGGAGAGTATAACAAACAGGAACAGTTCGGATTCGCCGGCGGCATGGCCAGCCGGCAGTATTTCTCCGGCGGCGTGCAGATGAACGCCGCGCTGGTTACGAACGCGGTGTCGACGCTGACTATTCCCGAAGGCTTGCCGGAATTCTTCGGTCGCATTGACGAGTTCATCCGTCTTGATCTGAACGCGGATGACAGCATCACTACCGTGCCGCAGGAAAAAGAAGATGTGACCGGCCCGGACGGCGGATTGCCGTCTGCGGATCTTCTCAATCAAGCGCTTGATCAGGCTGATGTGACCATATATTCCGGTCCGGCGTTGAGCCAAATGCCTGCCGGCCGGTTGGAATCACTCTGGCAGGGATATAAATCATTCATTCTGGCGCACACCCTGGCCTTGCGCATGCCGGTGCTCAAAGATTTCCGGCCGTTCCCGGATGTGGAGCGGTTCAATGAGCGTTTCGCCTACGCGCTCAAGGATTGGTTTGCCAGAGAGACCTCTTTAAGCGGCGTGCCGGTTTTCATCCTCTATGATCCGGTCAAAAAAGTGGCATACAGCCTGCCCGTCAATACCATGGGAACCTCCGCAAAAGAAATATTCCTTTATGACTTTCCGGATTTGCAGCAGGTAATGGACAACCTTCCGGCGGATGTCCGCCAGCGGTTGCAATTGCGTATCGGCTGGGGCACTAACGGCGGGTTAAGAGGGTTTTTTATCCTGGAAAAAGACGATCAGGGTCGGCAACGCCTGGTGGAATTCAAAGGATATACCGTGAATGAAATCAAGAGCGCGGAGATCTATCGTTCCGGGGATCCTCTGTATTGTTTGAACGAGCAGGCCGGGATGAAAGAGGCCGCTGCTTTGAACGAGCTGGGAGCGGTCGACGCGGCTTTCACCCGCATCGATACCTATACGGTGCTCATGACCGGAGAAGAAATACAGGTTCCGCTGGGCCAGCTGCGCCGCGAAGGCCAGGTTACGGATTTTACTTCCCCGGTTACCAGGATGGGGCATATCGTTATCGATTCCCAGGCGCAACTGACCGCAGAGAAGCGAGCCGAACTGTTCGCCGCCGGAAAGAATATGGGCGGGCAACTGCGTTATCTGCATCAAAGGGCGCGTTTTAACGCCGGCTATAATCCGAACAATAAAATCTATGAATCTTACTGGCATGTGAATAATGTCGATTCCAGGGGCAATCTTATCGATGTCGTGCTGCGGTCATTCGAAGAGATGGCCGGCGGCAGGTATGACGATAAAAATCCGGAGCATATACAGTTGTTGTTCCAGTTCATCCGCGGAGACCTGCGGCGATTCCTCATCGGCACGCGGTCAGGGGGTGACTTCCATGATTACGGATTGCTTAGCAGGATACAGAATAAGGAACATGTGCGGGCGTTCCTGGAAGGTTTTATAGAGGGATACCTGCCCGAAGGATCCCGGATAGAATTGGAAGAAAAAGACCTGGCGTTATTCCCGCAAAGCACTCTGGTCAGCCGCATACTTAAACCGGTTGCTCCCCAAAGGGCGCATGACCGCGAAATGAGGGAAGCACAGAGGGAGTATGATCTTGATTTCCGCCTGGCAATGGCTTTCTTTCTGGCGTTGCCGGCGTCAGCACAGCCGGATCAGCAGGGTAACACCGGCCCGGACGGCGGCAGGAGGCTGGAAAGTCTGAAAGATATGTTCCTGGATGTCGCATCGACGGCGTTTCCCGATCTTGAGCCGGCGGCAGTCACCGGCGGAGTGGCTGCTGATCTGCGGCATATCACTGCCGAGCATTCGATTTCAATCCCGGGATTTTCTTTCGCGACCAGCGCGATGAACGGATCGCGTCACGCAGCTTTTGAGCATGTCCGCTCTACCGGTTTCAGCGATCCCGAAATCGAAAAAGCCTGGGACAGCGCGACCACCGATCCTGCCGCGCATGATCCGGCGGCGTTCAGATATATCGTGCATGCGGTGCAATCTCCTAATTCACGGATGATGCGGGATATGCTGACCCTGGAATTAGGGGTGACCGAAGATCCGAGCCGCAGCATTGATCTGACTCGTTTCCCGGATCGAATCGCGGAGAAAACGGTTATTTCAACTTCATTCATCGATCAGGATCATCGAAAAACCTGGGCTGATTGCGGATTTATACTCAAGGTTCCGGGTCGCAATATCATTTCCACTTCACCGCAAGACGCCGGGTCGCTGTTTTGGGAAGGGATAAGCTGGGTGAAGCAGGCTTTGCGCTCGAGGATTTTGATGTCGCCTGAAGATCTTATTTCAGCAAGTGATGCATTCACATATAACGAGGTAGTCCTTACCGGCACGCATCCGGATTTTCCGGATTCGCGGGTGGAAATAGTTGGCGTTTTCTTGAAACGGTTGGAAAACGGCGTGCTCGCGGTTCATGCCAATAATCAGGGAAGCGATCTCTGGAACTTCACCAGCGAGCGTTCGATTGCCAGTCGGCTGATGTACCAGGCCAGAGAGCATGGATGGCCGATTATCTATATCGATGAACCGATAGAGAAATATGAGGATAATGAGCCCCAATTCTGGGAATCAGTTACCGGAAATGGGACGTTTCACATTGCAGTTCATTCGGGAGGCAAGAGGTATCTGGTCACGCGCGAAAAAGACGGAAAAGCCCGTGCATGGGTGTTTGAGCAGGGCGGAGATATTTCCAGGCGAATGAGCGCGCAGGATTTCGATCTGTGGCATTCCCTGGTATTGCCCTATGTGCAGGCGCATGGTCAGGAAATTCCGTCGGATCCGTTTTTTTCTACAAGAACAGCGGGAACGACAGTGAACGAATTCTATGCCGCGGTCATCGGCGATGATGCGGTGAAATGTAAAAAGGAGCTTCTTGACGGCGGTAAGAAGTCGTTTACTACCATAAATAACCTTGATCCGGTGGCCGAACAGATCAAGACTATGCCGGCCGGCGGAGTGGTTTATCTGGATGTGGATAATATTATCATCAGACATGACAGCAAGTTATATCCCACCGATAAATTCCGCACTGTCCGTTACAACATGCTTAAGCGGGCCAATCCTGCGTTATCGATCGAAGAGGCGGCGAAAACAGTCATTCCGGAAGTCGCTTATCTGGAAATGATCGCTTTCCGGGCAGGGTTGATCAATGACGTCGAGCGGATCAGCCGGATTGTCGCTCTGGCCAAAGAGCGGAAGTTGCGGGTGGTAGTGGTAAGCAATCGCTCGCAGGATCTGGCTTCGGGAACCCGGGATATGATCGCGCAACTGGGCGTTTCCGGCATCGATGAATTTCACTTCGTGGGCAGGGGTAATGACACCAAAGCCGCGAAGATCAAGGAACTTATGGAAGCGGATAAAGTCAGCCATGCGGTTTTCGTGGACGACCTCAAAGGCAACGGCCAGGCGGTATTCGATCAGATATCGCAGCTGCCCGGGGTAGAGTCGATCAGCGTGTTCCATCTCCAGCAGCAGCGTGAAGAACGTTCTTATCAAGATTATCTGCGGTCCATAACCGTTATGCTTGCGCTAAAAGATCTGGTTGATCCCGGAGAATTCGAGCTGCTGATGGTCAGCGCCTTGCTGAAGATCAGCGAGGATCCGGCATTGCGGGGATTGAACGAGTTGCTCGATCTGATCAGGAAAAACGGCCTGAACGCGCCGCATTTCCTGGGCCAGGGGCTGGTGGAAGAATATTTCAAAGAGTTGGGCGTGGATCTTGAGTCAGACGCTCTCGATATGGAAAAGATCCGTAAACAGGCGGAGCGGGAGGTCAAAGAAGAGGACGTGGAGGATTTCGCGCGGCTGCTGGGATTCGATGATGAAGTGATCGTGCAGGGTTTCAGCGATACGGAGCTGGCTCACTGGCACGACAAGGTGCGTCAACTGCGCCGCGCTGCTGCGGCTGCCGCAGCGAAAGCGGGTAACGCGGTATCCCTTCCCACGGACCTGACTGCGGCGGAAGTAGAGTTCTTCCTGGAGGATGCGGCGCAGCCGCCGGGGTCCGCCAGAGAGCGTACTCCCCGGAGCGTCCTGGCGCAGCGTTTCAGTAACCTGCTGGCATTCACCCTGTTGATGGCCGCCACGATCTTCTCGGGAGGATTGCTGCTGCAGCATGATGATCATCAGGATGACTTTATTACGCCGGATGACAGTCTCCCGGCCCTGACCATCAATAAGACCGCGGCTTTTAACAATCTTACCCATTCTCCCATGGACTCGCGGTATTATGAGAATCTCAAAAACTACGGCACACCGCCCAAAGTCACCACCGAAGGCCGCAAGATATTTATCGGCGGCGTGGAATACAAAGTACGGGCTGTCGCTTTTTCGAACGTACCGGAAGGACAGACGTTCGATGATCTCGTGCTGGATGCGGATCATTTGTCGGATCACGATCTGCAATTGATGCAGGCGGCCGGGGTCAACACCATCAGTACCTATTATGCGCCTACCTTCGACTTCCTCGATGAGTGCATGAAATACAATATCCGGGTGATCGTGGGGATCCCGTATTACGATACGCGTATCCATCCGGGGCCGGATATCAAAACAGGCAGTTATATCGATTACATGGCGTTATACATGAACCATCCCGCGGTGCTCTGGGTCAAGCTGGGCAATGAATACAATTATCATCCTGAATGGTTCGAGGGCGACGTGGATAACTGGTATCGCGCGATGGATACCGCCGCGCTGACGCTCAAAGCCATCGATACCAACCACCCTGTTTCCACTGCCCAGGGATATGTCCCTGATATCGGCACTCTCGACAAGTTGAAAAATATCGATGTGATCGGGATCAATGGCTATACCTTCGACGATTATTCCGGGATGATCGCCGATTTCAAGGCGAAATCGCCCAAGCCGTTCATATTTACCGAAGCCGGCACCGATTCCTATAATATGATCACCAACTCTCATGATGAAGCGTCTCAAGCCGTAGCCTTGAAACATATCTCGCGCAGCATCGATAATGATCCGGATTGCGCGGGCTGGACGGTATTCGAATGGATCAACGAGCCGGTCAAAGGCTTCGGCGGATGGGGGAACGGGCCGATCCTGGGTCCGCTGGTGCGAAAATTCGGAGGCTCGGGGGTCTATCCCGACGATATGAGCAACGAGCGCTATTTCGGTTTGCTCACCGAAGACGGCGTTCCCAAGATGTCTTATTACGCGATAATGGAAGAATGGTCCGCAAGAGAAGTTCTTCCTATAGCTGCCGGCGAACCGGAGGGCGGCGGTCCGGACGGCGGCGCTTTTGCCCTTTCGACCATTGCTCACGCTTTGAAGAGCGATTTCTACTCGCTGTACGAAACCGCCGCAGGCGACGTGCCGGTGTATATCATGCGCGATCACGGCCTGGCGCTGGCCGGCTGGGAGCTGGCCCGTCTCAAAGGTCTGATCTACGGCAAGAAGGAAAAACGCGCCGGAGAGAAGACCGTGCTGGTGCATTTCGATGAGCATCACGACATGTCCGACGGCCAGGCGTACGACCTTGAGCGGCCGGATCTGGCAATAATCAATCTTTACTATAACGTCAATCAGTTCATCGCGCCGGCAGTGGAGAGCGGGTTGGTCGATGAGATCTACTGGGTCGTTCCCGATGATCAGGCGATCGATCCCGAAGACTCCATCCAGACCTATTATTCCGCCCGGTTGATCTTATCCGACGGCACCACGACGGCGTATCTGGCCCGGCAGCAACCGACGCAGAGTTCCTATCCTGACCTGGAGCGAATCGAAAATATGCGGGAGGTCCGGGTGCAGAAGATTCATTCCCGCGCGCTGCCGGATTTGAAAGGTGCCGGTCCGGCTATCGTGGATATCGACGCGGATTACTTCGCTTTTGAACGCCGGGGCGGCGCGGAAAAAGATCCGGGCGTGATTCAGGCGCAGATCAAAGAAACGCTCGATGCGATAAAGGAAAAAGTGACGCCGGGAGTGATGACTCTGGCTATGTCTTCCGGCTATACTCCGGAAAATCATACGCAGTTGATCATGGAGAAGCTCGTTACCGGAATAACCGGTTCCGCAGATCCGCAGATCGAGCGGGCTGTGACATTGTTGAATCCCATGCTTGCGGCCTGGAAAATGCTGCACGTTCCTAACCGGCCGGATAAAGCCGCAGAAGCGCCGGCAGAGCCTGCGAGACCCGTGGATCAGGGGCAGGCCAGAGAGGGCGGCATAGATTTCCGCAGTTTGCCTTTGGCCGGCGGTCCGGCGTCGGCGGCAACGGATGTCGATCTTTTAGCGGCGCAATTGCGACAATTGGCCGCAGCTTCCAGCATCACCGATCTGGCGCAGGAATGGTCGCGCATCGAAGAACAGATCCGCACGCAGGAAGTTCCCTGGCAGCGGATCAAAGAATTCTGGGCGGTGTGCAGCCAGCGCGGGGACGGACACCATTATAAATCCCGAGTGGTCAGTTGCATTGTCGGAATGATGCGCCTGGAGGAAGAATCGGCTGTTGCTACTCCAACGCAGCTGAAAGATCTGCTCGTTTGTATGGGATAATTTCAGATTAAGGGGCGCCCGGAACTGGTTACCAACCAAACGACCAGCCGATACCCAATCGTATTTCCGGCGCCCCTTATTTTTTTTTCATTCCTGCCGATAAGCATGGTATAATACAAAAAATTGTGGATTTTCGGTCAACTACCCCGAGTTACGCTTTATGTCCGGAATAAAAATAGATCGGAACACATTACTCATCGCTGCCCTCGGTCCAGCGCTCTGGTTGCTGGACGGGTTGTTGATGTCGGTACTGTTCAAAGAGAATCTTCTCCGGCAATTATTTCTTCCCAAAGGGCCGGATTTCATCGTCAACCTGCTTTTGTTCTTCCTGCCCGGAGCTCTGGCTGTGGTCTTCACCCGCGACAGCGGCGAAACCCCGCCCTCCCCGCCCAAACCCGCTTTTGACCTGACAAAAGGCAACGCCATACTTATCGACGGATCCGGCAAGATCATCGAAGCCAACGATAATATTTTGGCTCTGCTCGGCCATACCCAGGAGCAGCTCGCCGGTTCGGAGATCACTCAAATCTGCGGCAAAACCGATCCGCAGAAAGTATTCGCGTTTATCGCGGAAGTCCTGGAGCATAAAGACGGCATACTCGATAATATCGCGGTGTTCGGCAAGAGCAAGGTCATGCGCGCGGATATCCGCGGCAGGCTGATCAAGAATTTCCGGCGGGATATACCCCAAGCCATTTTGTTGGAACTGGCGCCGCGCCTTCCGGCTGCCGCCGCGCAAGTTCCGGCCGCGCAAGCTCCGGCTGCCCAGGCAGGGTCTGTAACTCCGGCAGCGCAACCGCAGCCTGCAGTTTCGCCTCAACCGCAACATCCGTCGCTCAAAGACATCATTGCCGCCATTGTCCCTGCGCAGCCGCAGCAGGCGTCGTCATCGCAGTCGCAATCGCCGCAGTCGCCGTCTCCGCAGCCGCCGCAACAGCAGGAATCTCCGGCGAAATTTGATCAGGAGCGCAGGAAGATCGAAGACGCGGTCCGGACACAGGAGCAGAAAAAAGCGCAGGAACAGATCCAGGCTCTGGAGCAGAAGCACGCCCGGGAAATGGTCGAGAGAATGACCCAGGAACGCAAACGCATGGAAGTGGCTTTCCAGGAACAGGCCCGCAAGCTGCTGGAAGAAGAGCGCAAGCGTCTGGAAGATTCCATCCGCAGGCAGGAACAGAACGCTGCCCAGGAAAAGATCCGGGCGCTGGAGAGCCGGCAGGCGCAGGAGTTAAGCGTCAGGCTGGCCAATGAGCGCAAACGTCTGGAACTGGCTTTGCGCGAAGAAGAGCAGCTCACCACCACGCGCATCGAAGATTCCCTGAAGAAAAAATTCGAGCAGCAGCTGCGCGCGCAACTGGATGAAGATCGTAAACATTGGGAAGCCACCACGCGGCAACTGGAGAAGACTCTGGAACAGCAGATGGAACGCCAGGTCCGGTTGCGCGTTGAAGATGAACGCAAGCGCCTGGAACAATCCGTGCGCCACGAAGAGCAGAAAAAAGCCCAGGAACAGGTGCAGGCGGTGACCAAACATTTTTCCGAAGAACTGAACCAGAAGCTTACCGAAGAGCGCAAGCGGCTGGAGCCGATCATTCGGGGAGAAGAGCAGAAGAAAGCCGAAGAGAGCCTGCGCACCCTGGAGAACCGGCACGTGCAGTCGCTGGGAGTCAAGATCGCCGAGGAACGCCGGCGCACCGAAGAAGCCGCGCGCAAGGAAGAGCTCAAGAAGCTGCAGGAAACCGAAGCTTTTCTCGCCAGGCAGCATGAGACGGAGACGCGGCAGCGCCTGGAAGAAGAACGCCTCCGGGTGGAAGCAGAGATCCGCGGCCAGGAACGCGCGCGGGCGGAAGAGCAGCTCGCATTGCTTAAAACCCGGCATGCCGAAGAATTGGCTTTGCGCATCGAAGAAGAAAAGAGCCGGGTTGAAGCCCAGGTGCGCCAGCAGGAGCGCCAGGCCGCGCAGGAGCAAATCTTCGTTCTGAAAAATCAGCAGGCCCAGGAACTCTGGGTTAAGATCGCCGAGGAGCGCAAGCGTCTGGAAGATACGGTCCGGACCGAAGAACGCAAGCGCGCGCAAGACGTGGTCCGCCTGGAAGAGCAAAGCAAGGCCCAGGAGCAGATCCGGCTGCTGGAGAATAAATTCGCCGTTGAGCTGGGGCAGAAGATCGCGGAAGCCAGGAAGCAGATCGAAGAAGCTGTCCGGCAGGAAGAGATCAAGAAAGCCCAGGAGAATCTGCGTCAGATCAACACCGAGCATGCCGAAGAAACCTGGCGTAAATTGAACGAGGAACGCGCGCGGGCTGAAGAAGCCACGCGCCGGCAGGAAGAGGAGAAGCATCTGCGTTTGCTGGAGGAGCTGAAAGCTACTTACGCCCGGGATCTTGCCGCTAAACTGGAGCAGGAACGCAAGCGCATCGAAGAAACCGTCCGCCAGGAAACCGAACACGCCCTGCAGGAGCGCGTGCGTAACCTTGAACAAACCCAGGCCCGGGAATTCACCGCGCAGATGGCTGAAGAACGCCGGCGCCTGGAACAGCTCATCCGCCAGGAAGAACAAAAGAAGCGGGAAACGCTGGAGGCAATGCTCAAGAAACAATACGTCGACGAATTGCAGCAGCAACTGGCAGAGGAGCGGCGTAAGGCGCAAGAGTCTCTCCGTCAGCAGGAGGGGCAGACATTTCGCCAGCAGCTGCAGGAAGTCGACCAGAAATACGCGCAGGATCTTAACGCGAAACTATCCCTGGAACGCCAGAAATTCGCAGATCAGCACGCGTTGCTGGAAGTGCAGATCCGCCAGCAGGAGCAGCAGAAACTTCAGCAGCAGATCATCGACCTGGAGAATAAACACGCCGCGTATATGGCCGGCAGGATCGCCGAGGAGCGCAAACAGGTGGAAGCAGCGGTGCGTCAGGAAGAGCGCAAGAAAACCGAAGAAACGATACAGGCGTTAAAAGCGCTCTACGCCCAGGAGGCGAAAGCCGCCCAGGCGCAACAGACGCCGCAGCCCGCGCCTGTCGCCGCGCCGGCGATTATTTCCGCCGAGCAGCGCAAGCAGATAGAAGAAACTGTGCGCCAGGAAGAGCGCAAGAAAGCCGAAGAAGCAATCCAGGCGCTCAAAGCGCTCTATGCCCAGCAGTCTAAGGAGCTCGCCAAGCTCCCGCAGGCCAAGCCCCTGCCGGCAGCGGCCCCGGCGGTTCCGCCTGCCGCCCCGCAACCCGTCGGCGCAGCCAGGCCCGCGGCGCAATCCGCGAATGTGCGTATCCCGGGCATGGGCAAGATCGTTACCGGCCTGTCCCAGGAAATTCTCAACCCCTTATCCGCGGTGTTGAATAACGTCAAGCTGGTCAAGATCAAATTGATGCAGGAAGCCGGTCCCAAGAATACCGAGCTGAAGAATTCCATCGATCTGATCGAGGATAACGCGCTGCTGTGCAAGAATATCCTTTATTCGCTTTCCGATCCCACGCGCGCCGTGCAGGCCTCATTCAAGAGCCTCTCGCTTAACGACACTATCGCCAAAGTGGAAACCCTGTTCGGTTATGAGCTGAAGCTGCAGAACATTTCCCTGCAGAAACAACTGCAGGCGAACCTGCCGGATGTCAGCGGCGACCCGCTGCTTCTGATGCAGGTTGTCTTCAATATCATCGCCAACGCCAAATGGGCGATCAAGAACAATCCCTATGTCAGCGCAGGCACCATCCACATCGTCACCCAGGCCACCCAGAACGACGAAGTGGAGGTCATCATTACCGATAACGGCATCGGGATATCCCCGGAGCATATGTCGCATCTCTACGAACCGTTCTTTACCACCAAGACCGACGGGCTGGGATTAGGCCTGGCAGTCGCCCGGAACATCATGCAGGAGCACAAAGGCACGATCGAAATAGTCAGCAAAGACGGCAAAGGCGCCACCGTCACCCTGCGCTTCCCCACAGCGAAATAAGCCCCTGCCGGAGAAAAGAATTAGCTTGTCAAAAAAGGCCATAAATACTACAATATGATACACTGCGCCCGTGGCTTAGCGAGGCTTGTGCAGGCGGGTATTTGCAGAATAGCGGTAGAAGTAGAAAGCCGAGCGTATCCTGTACGATGCAAGGAGATCCCGAAGGGATCGACGCAGCGGTTATCGTACAGGACAACTGGATAGATAGAGTGCAATTTTTGCGCCCGTGGCTCAACTGGATAGAGCACTAGCCTACGGAGCTGGTTGTTGGTGGTTCGAATCCACCCGGGCGCATTAAATTTCCCCGAAGACCCGGTCATGCGATCGGGTTTTCAAGCATATGGCGATGAAAAAACTCGACGAATTGTTCATGGCGCAGGCGATCAAAGAAGCAGCCAAGGCTTTTGAGAAGGATGAGGTGCCGGTGGGTTGCGTGATCGTGCACAAAGGCAAAGTGATCGCCAAAGGCCACAATCAGGTGGAGATGCTCAAAGATCCCACCGCGCACGCCGAGATGCTGGCTTTGACTTCCGCCGCCAACGCGCTGGGCTCAAAGTGGTTGAACGGCGCTTCGATCTATGTTACAATTGAACCTTGTAGCATGTGCGCCGGGGCGTTAGTGCTCGCCCGGATCAAAGAGATCGTTTTCGGCGCTCCGGACCCCAAAACCGGCGCCTGCGGTTCGGTATTCGACATCGCCAACTGTAAAAAGCTGAATCACCGCATCCAGGTGCGCTCCGGCGTGCTGGAAGCGGACTGCGCGCTGCTGTTGAAAGAGTTCTTCCGCAAGAAACGCGCGAAAGAGAATTAAGATTGGGGGAAGCCCCGTTAAATTTGGGGAGAGGTGGCAGAGTGGTCGAATGCAACTCACTGCTAATGAGTTATCTGGGGAAACCTGGATCCTGGGTTCAAATCCCAGCCTCTCCGAAATTGCAACCCATTCGAACCTTTGCGCTCATCGTCTAAGAGCGCGATGGTTCGAATTTTGCTTTTAGCCACGCAGCAAGGCTTAAAATCCCGCTCATTTCCTTCAAGAAGCTGGTAAAAGTCAGCTTCCTTCGTTAAGCAGTCTGCAATGCTCGTCGAGATTTCGAAATGGGAGGATAAATGACAGCAAACAAATTTACTGCCAACGCGTCGGCCCTTTCGGATTTACTGAATTATCAGACTGATTCGATTGTTAGTCAAGAGATCGTGAAGAAAAGCTCCGGCACGGTAACGTTATTCGCTTTTGACAAAGGACAGGGTTTAAGCGAGCATACCGCTCCTTTTGACGCTCTGGTTTATATCGTTGACGGGAAAGTTGAAATTACGATCTCCGGCAAACCCTTGATCGTTAAAAAAGGCGAAATCATCATTATGCCTGCGAATAAGCCTCATGCCTTGAAAGCGGTGCAGAAATTCAAGATGCTTTTGGTTATGATGAAAAGGTGAAGAGATGATAAAAACAAAAAGAATTTACAACGGTCCCGCAAGAGGCGATGGTTTGAGAATCCTTGTGGACAGGCTCTGGCCGCGAGGCATAAGCAAAGAGGAGGCGAAAATCGACCTCTGGCTCAAAGACATTGCCCCCAGCGACGGCCTAAGAAAATGGTTTGCGCATGACCCGGCAAAATGGTCTGTATTTAAAGAAAAGTACTTTTCTGAGCTCGGCAATAAAAAAGCTCTCATTGGCGAAATTATGAAGAAAGCGAAAGGCGACGTGACACTGTTGTATGCCGCCAAAGACGAACAGCATAATAACGCGCAGGCGTTAAAAGAATATATTGAAAACAAGGAGGTGGTATCATGAAGAGCAGAAAGATAAATAAATTTTTCTTGTTTCTGCTTAGCGCAGCGGCTGTCTTGTCTATTGGAAGGGGTGAACTGTTTGCGCACTGCGACACTTTGGATGGCCCTGTGATTCAGGATGCACGAACAGCTTTAGAGAAGGGTGATGTTACGCCGGCGCTCAAATGGGTCAAAAAAGACGCTGAGCCGCAGATCCGCGCTGTCTTCGATAAGACGATCGCCGAGCGCAAGTCAAATAAAGATGCCGCTGATATGAAATTCTTTGAGACGCTGGTGCGTATTCATCGCGCAGGAGAAGGCGCGTCTTTCACCGGCCTTAAGCCAGGCGGTTCTGTCGAGACTATTGTCGCCGGAGCGGATAAAGCATTGGAAACCGGCTCCCTTGATGCTTTGACTCAAGAAATGGCAACGCATCTTACAAGTGGCGTTAAGAAACGCTTCGAGCGTGCGTTTGCATTGAGGAAGCATAAAGACGAAAGCGTTGAGGCCGGACGTGAATATGTGGAGGCTTATGTCGAATACGTGCATTACGTGGAAGGATTGCACGATATGATAGGGGGCAAGGGTAGCCATAATCACGAAGAATAGCGCCTGCTTATTCGTAAAAAATAAAATTTCGGGAGATTCTATGAGCGGAGGGAAAATACTCAAGAGAAGAATTCAGGAGTATTTTTTCAAAGAAGAACGTATTATATTCCATGTTTTTCGCGGTATTTTTCGAAGCTTGATCCTTATCCTCAGTTTTTTGATGATAGGGATATTCCTTTTCATGAAAACAGAAAAACTTGGTTTCCATGATTCTTTATACGAGACCGCGATGATCATGACGGGCATGGGGCCAGCTATCGAATTGCAAACAAATAGCGGAAAAATCTTTGCGTCTATTTTTGCTATGGTATCGGTAGGGGTGGTTATTTCTTCAATCACTTTTGTCTTCGGCCCTATTTATAGACGATGGCATAAGAAAATGCATATTGAAATCCAGCAAAAGACAGGCGGTAAAGAATAATCGAGGTTTATGCAAATGCGCATACTATTAGTAGAGGATGAAATAAGAATGGCCAGTTTTATTGTGCGCGGCCTGAGAGAAGAGGATTACGTGGTTGACGTGGCCAATGACGGAGAAAAGGCTTTATTCCAGGCCGAAATTAATCCGTATGATCTTATAATCCTTGATATTATGCTGCCGGTTAAAGACGGCATTACTGTCTGTCGGGAACTCCGGAGCAAGAAGATAAACGTTCCTATCTTGATGCTTACATCCAAAGACAGGGTGCGAGATAAGGTTTTAGGCTTGAATTCAGGCGCCGATGATTATCTGGCTAAACCATTTGCTTTTGAGGAGCTGATAGCCAGAATTAGCGCCTTATTACGGCGGGATAAAACAGATAAAACCGGTATTATTAAAGTCGCAGACTTAGAGCTGGATCAGCTCAGGCATGCAGTTACGCGGGCCGGGAATGAAATCCAGCTAACCAGCAAAGAGTTTGCCCTTTTGGAATACCTTATGCTTAATGCCACTCACGTCGTTACCAGGACAATGATTTCAGAACACGTATGGCATGAAGATTTCGACAGTTTGACGAACGTCATTGATGTTTATATGAATTTCTTGCGCAATAAGATCGATAAAGGGCACAAAAAACGGCTTATCCATACCATCCACGGCAAAGGGTATGTTTTAAAGGAATAACTATGCTCGCCCAAACAATCAAATCAAAGGTTTGCATACTATACGCCTCTCTATTAGGCGTCGTGTTGTCTCTCTATGTCGGTCTGCTGCTTTTTATGCCCGCGGATTTATTGCAGAGGAATAAGCTGTTTTATATATTGATCCCTATCCCCCTGACGTTATTATTCGGTTATTTTATCGGGCATGTGATTATAACAAGAATTCTAAAGCCGATTAAAAAGATGACCGACACAGTAAAAAATATTACTCATGAAGATTTGAGTCTAAGAGTTCAGGCAGAAAACGTGGATGAGGAGTTGAGACGTTTGATCGAAGCTTTTAACGATATGGTTTCGCGGCTGGGGGAGTCATTCGAGTATATTACAGACTCAAGTTCGTATATCGCCCATGAGCTTAAAACCCCGATAGCCATCATCAGGGGGGAGTCGGAATTCGCATTAAAAAAAGAACGGGAGAAGGAAGAATACCAGAGAGTCATCAGCGTGAGTTTGGAAGAAACCAAGAGAATGCTTAAAATTATCGAGGATTTATTGTTTTTGACCAAAATGAATTACCAACCCGATGTTTTGAAATTCGAGCAGATTGATCTGACGCAGTTTATCCGTATAATTTACGAACAGGCAAAGATGCTGGCATCCAAAAAGAACATAACGGTCAACATAAATATCCCCGAAGAACCCGGTATGGTTAATGCGGATGATCTGCACCTGCGGCGCTTATTCTTTAACTTAATAGATAATGCAATAAAATTTACCCCCGCAAGCGGCAGTATAACGATAAATTTACGATATGAAGATCAAAAGGGAGCAGTTTCTATTATTGATTCGGGAATCGGGATTGAGGAAGAGAACATGCCGAAGCTTTTTGATAAGTTTTTCCGCATCGACGGAACGATTAAAGACACTTCTCCCAGCAGTGGATTAGGTTTAAGCATCGCCCAATCGATAGCCCAGTTGCATAAGGGCAATATTTCGGTAACGAGCCGCGTTGGGCAAGGAACAAACTTTACCGTATCCCTCCCCGTTTTATAATCAACACATCTCCGCTCAGATTCTTTCCAGCTATCCAATCATTAAAAATTTTAATTCCTTTTTAACACTTCTTTAATCGCGAGTATGTTATATTGTCTGCCGATGAGGGAAAAAAATTACGGGTGGCTGCGGAGATCTGTTAAGCAGTGGAAGTTCACTCTGCAGCCGCCCGCAGAATTAAGGAGCGACAATGACAAGAATACTTATTATTGAAGACGAAGAGAAGGTGAGAAGAATGTATAGCACGATGTTTAAGAACGAAGGGTTTGACGTCATTGAAGCGCCCGATGCGATTCAGGCGTCCTGTATACTCAACAAAGAGTACATAGATATGATCCTGCTTGATATAAAAATGCCGCAAGTTTATGGCAGCGTGTTTTACGATATTATGAAAATTTCTCACAAAAAGGTTAAAGTCATTGTGGCGAGCGTTTATTCCATCGAAGAGCAGAAAAAAATGATTCAGGGCGCCGATGATTATTATGATAAAGCGCATGGCCTTGATTTATTGCTGGAAAAAGTCAAGAAGGTGGAGCGGGGCATAAAACAACAGACGAGCATACTGGTTATTGATGATGAGCCCCGGATCAGGAAGATTTACCGCCATTATTTGCAAGAAAACGGATATCGCATCATTGAGGCTCATGATGGCAACGACGGTTTAGATATATTAAGGAAGAGCAATGAAATCGCTTTGGTAATTCTTGATCTTGCCATGCCTCAAAAAAGCGGGTTCGAGATTCACGAACAGATGAAAAAAGAATTCCCGGGCATAAAGATATTGATCGCCAGCGTTTTTAACCAAAATGACCAGAAATTCCTGCTTCCCAACGCGGATGATTATTACGATAAATCAGAAGATGCGTCCAGGATGATCCAGAAGATCGAAAAGCTGATACATACAGATTGTCCCGCATGACGAACAATTGCCCATGGAGGCAAAACGCCAGGGGGACAAAGGAGGTCAATTATGTGCCCTTATTTCAATTATTCAAAATGCCAGAGTCTGTGTCTCTGCTATCCCGGGAGCCTGTTCTGTCCGAGTATCCAAAGACGGAAAGATTTTTGTTATAACAAATTCTGGGATTGCACGTATTTTAAGATAGAGACATCAGCAACCATTGAACCGGCTCAAGGCGAAGATTGTTTGCCTGTATTCGAATAATCCCGAGCGGTCTAATACATCTTTTTGCAGCCATATAATTATTTAAAGGAGTGATTTCCTGTGCAGTTATATATACCTCAAAACATTTTTGTTCAAATAACGATTCCTCTCTTGATCTTTCTTGCCCGGGCAGCGGATGTAAGCATGGCGGCAATGAGGATTATTTTTGTTACTCGCGGCATAAGGGCGCTGGCCGCCATGATAGGTTTTTTTGAAATGTTGATTTGGCTTATAGGCATCACTCAAATAATGCAGAATTTAAACAACCCTGTTAATTATTTAGCCTTTGCGGCCGGGTTCAGTATGGGAACTTTCGTCGGCATCACCATAGAGAGAAAAATTGCCATTGGCAATCTGGCGATCCAGCTCATTACGGGCAAGGATACATCCGGATTATTGACATATTTCCGCGCTAACGGATACGGCGCAACTGCTATTGATGCGCAGGGGACTTCCGGCCCGGTCAAGATTATTTATATCATCGTCAGGCGCAAGTTGGTGGACAAGGCGCTGGATATAATAACAAAATTTGATCCGGATGCTTTCTATATTATGGGAGACGTTCAGGTGGCAGCTCGTCTTGGCCCGGCAATCTGAGAGGGAATGAACAATGTGCCCTTTTTTTATTACAATACGACCAATCGGCCATTGCGGCTGTTATGGAGACGGTTCATTTCATCCGAACGCCAAACGTAAAAAGAAGTACTGCGCCGGGAAATTCAGGGACTGCTTATTCTATCAATGGGAAATGAAGCCGATTATTATCCAATCGGCGCCGGGGTTGAAAAGTAATGAGATATGAACATTTTAGTCTGGTTATCGCGCAATTATGGGATTGATATGAAAAACATTCCAATAGCGGATATTGAGAGAGAGCTTGAGAAATTTACCTGTGATTTGCTGAGAATATGCCGTTTAACGCAGGAGGCGATCAACAAAACATCCTGTGTCCTTCTGTGTTCTGACGTCTTCAAGATGCAGGAGATTATAGATCACAGCAAAAGAATAGGGGCTCTGTGTGTTGCTTTCGAGGAATATCTTGACGATATCTTGACATGGTATCGGCCCGAGGGCAGCGTTTTGAAACTCATCTCTTCAAGCATAAACGTTATTATTGAATTAAAGCAAATTGCGGACTTGACTGTGGGTATTGCGGAAAGCTTATTAAATTTTAATGCAGATATCCCTGAGAGGTATAAGATCAATATCGCTCAATGCGCTAAAAATTATAAAAATATTGTCTGGGATTCCACCATCTCCTTTTTAAGACAGGACGCGGAGTTAGCGAAGAAGACTATCGTAGCAAGCCTGGAGCTGAAAAAGATATGCAGCCGCATGCAGGAAGGCGTCATAGAAGCGAATAAAACAGTTGAATCGGCGAAAAGAGACGAATCTATTGTATTGTTTATTATCCAGAGCGTAGGAGATATTTCCGATCATGCAGTCGCTATCGCCCGATCCGTTATCTGAATATAAACCGAAGAAATCAAGGAGCAGAAATGAAAGATAAAAAAATTTATATCACGCGATCGGATTTCTACCGTCTCCGTGAAACGATCAAAGCTATGAAGTCCAGCCGGGAGATTGACAGGAGGTCTCTTGATGAACTGGAACACAGCTTTAACTCGCGGAATGAATTGAGATTGCTTCAAGAAGTAAGGAGGATAAACAGCTCAAAAAACGACGCGGAATGGGCGCCGATTATAGAGCTTGAAGCCGAATTGGACAGGGCAATCATCGTTGATGCCGATAAAATCCCTTCCGGTGTTATTACGATGAACTCGAAGGTCTGTCTTAAGGATATGGACACGGGGAAGGACGAATTCTATCAACTGGTATATCCCGAAGACGCGGATATTGAGCAAAACAAAATCTCCGTTTTAGCTCCTATCGGCACGGCGATACTGGGATATAAGGTGGGAGATGTAATCGAATGGAAGGTCCCGGCAGGCTTACGGAGGCTTAAAATTAAGAAAATATTGTATCAACCTGAAACAGCCAGAGATTATTATCTCTAACGAGAGGTCAAGGATGTTCAAACTGATAATGGCTATACTTCCGAAAGGGAAAATTAAGGCAGTAATGCCGGTTCTTAAAGACGCCGGTATTTTTGGCGCTACCATGTTTCCCGGAAAAGGGATGTGTACGGCAGAGGGCCGACGCGCGCTCGGCTTGCGTATTAACTCATCGAGAGAAATCCTGATGCTGCTCACCCTGGATCGCAATAAAGATAAGCTCATCACATTGCTGGAACACCACGGCACATTAAAAGATCCGGGCCAGGGTATTGTTTTTGTGATGGATATCAGTCAAGTTATCGGATAAACGTAAGGAGGAGCCATGGCAATAAACGTGTTTGTGAGTTTTAACCAGACTGATCTGAAGCAATGCGAAGCCTTCAATGTCCTTAAAGATCAATCAAAGCATGCATTTGAGGCTTGCGATCATAGTTTAAAAGAAATATCAACTGACGGGATCGAGCAATTGATACAGTGCCGGCTGAATGAGGGCCGTTCAAAAGCATTACGGGAAGAGATTATCAAGAAATTTGAGCAGTGTGCCAAATTAGTCGTTTTAATCGGAAACGAGACTTTTAAGAATGAATGGGTGGAGTGGGAGGTAAATAATTTTTATAAAATGAAAAACGCGCTTTTGCCGGGGAAAGCGTGGATGAGTATTCGCGGCATGTTCCTTGAGGGTTGCGAAAAAGCAACAGAGCCGAAGGCCCTGGAATGCAGATCGACAAATGGCCTGGTATGGGACCCCGAGGCTTTAGAGAAATGGATAGAAGCAGGATCCTGAGACGCTTTCCCCTGGACAAAATTTTTTGCAGGCAAGTAGACCCACCGTAAGCCAAAAGGCGGCTACTTTTTAAGTAGCCGCCTTTTCCGTTTCACATGAAATACCCTTGCGACTCATCCGCCCAGGTGTTATAATTATCTCATATTAAGGAGTTGGAGGATGAGCAGGTCAGAATGGATTCGATAACCTGGAGGTGGCTTTTTGTCTCCGGGTTTTTTGTTTGACAATCACATTTAATAGGAGACGCATGTTAAGATTTGAATATGACCCGGATAAGATTTTCACTAGAATTATAAGCCTTGCATGTGAGATGGCAATCGATTGCATTCCTGATTACGACGATGACGATTTCGAATGTTTCTTCCCTCTTGCATCTAAATGTCTATCGAAGGACATGGTGAGGAAAACACTGAAAGAATTGAAGAAAAAGAATGAAGATTCCCATCTCTGGGTATTGAACGATTATCATTATAGTCTGCTATATGACTTGTTGAGGGCGTTTTGCGGTGTCCAGAATGATATAGCTAAAGAATCTAATGAGCCTATCTTGAAAATCGACGGATCAAAAATATATGAGATCGATTTTGATGAAATAGTCGAGCATTACTTCTATGATCTGGATTTCCTTTTGCCTAAAAAATATTCTTAAATATGACTGAAGAGCATAAAGAACAAATGGGTTTCGCTGAAGGGACCTTCGGAGTGATCATAGGATTGAAAGCGCATCCTGATGAGCTTAAGATGGAACTGTTCGATAGGAAAAAACACATTCCCGGCGCGCCCGACAATTCTTTATATGAAAAAGGTTCGGAAATATATCCCGGTCCAGTGTAATATGGCGGGGATCTGCCGCAAGGATCCTGCGATCCGCGTTGTTGTATTAAGGAGGATGCGATATGAGTTTCGCCGGAGATTGGTTGAAGAAAGAAAACGAGGCGTATGTCAGCTCGATTGCCGGGCTTCTGGCGGCGCTGGTTTTCACTGCGGATAAAAAGGCATATATCTGTCAGCAGCCGTTCGATTTCAACGTTTCGCTGGTGCTGTTTGTTTTCGTCGCGCTCCTGCGGTTGAAAGTCCATGTTTGTGAAACGCGGCTGGAGGGGTTTTCCCGGAGGCTGACTGTTGAGAATCTGGGAAAACTTGGGATGGCTCGGCTTACTGTCCGGGGGGATATATATCTATTTGCTCTCACGTTATTAAGCCTGGCAGTGATGCATGTTTATTTATTCCTGCCGGCGATGATGTTTTTTGTGATTACGGATATCATCAGCTGTGCTGTCTCCTTGAAATATCTGGAGAAAATCGGCACGGATTGGGCAGAAGGCGTGTTCGATCCGTATCGATTATTCAGAGGTTGGATCGCTTTAGGTGTTATCAATGTGATTGGAATTATTCTGCTGGTGATAATGTCTTTATTTTTTGTCGCGGACATCAGGGTCGCTTTGGTCGAGTACTTTGCCTTTTGGCTCACGGGACTGGACATATTCGCGGACTTGATGATTGGCAGAGATTTTTATTTCAATTATTATTACCATGCCGAAGCAGAGCCCAAGCATTAAAATAGTCGATCTGGTAGAAGTGTGTCGGCAGGACCGGCATAAGTTCGAGCGTCTGTTTAAACAAGCGCAGAAGATTTATCATGCATCTTTCCGTTCTGAAGAGAAGGAGAGCACTGCGTGCATCCGCAGGTTCATCTGGGACGCGGCACGGGATTCCGGGGATGGCAGCGGCTATCGTTTCTGCTATCTGATTCCTCTTCTGGGCAAGCGTGTTGGCGGGATGTTTATGTTCGAAATGATCCCTCTGCCGGGTAAGAGCCTTATGGCTTTTTTAGGGTATATCGCTGTTGACCGGTCTCTTCGCGGAATGGGGATTGCCAAAAGGCTCATCCAGGAGTTTCGGCGGTTTTTTTTAGCGCAAGCGAAGCAATACAAATTGAAACCTTTGGGTGGTTTCGGCGAGGTGGAAAAACCGGATCTGTCCGTAGCTGACGATTTGAGGAATAAAATTCGTCCGGGATTCCATCATAATGTCTGCAATTTCGGGGTGATGACGGTATTGACAGCGGGAAATCGTTTTAAGATCCTGCCGTATTTTCAGCCGGGTATTTCCCGGAATAGGGGCGCGATCGAACCGCCGGTGCCGTTTTTGCCCTGTATCATGAGGGTTTTCGGGAAAACATTCCGAAAATTGCCGGTGGGGGCGGGGAAGGTGGTTGATCACGCGGGTCAATTGAAACTCCCGATAAAAAGCTTACCTGTCATGAATAGCGCTGTTGCTTTGCAAATGATCCACGGAGTGTATAATTCTTACCGGGAAGGCGCGGAATACAGCAAGAACCAGATAGATAAACTTGAAGACAATATTCGGCGTAATCTGGAGGGGTATCGTAAAGTATATATTGTGCCTATCCCGGATACAGCTTACATTCCTTTGAAATAGACAGTGATGTGTTTTAAATGGATGCTCCCCGGTAGGGCCCGGGAAGCATCCCTTGATTCTTTCTACTCGACTATACCCCAGGGGGCGGGTTCGGATTTCTGCATGTTCTGGTGATGTCTTTTCCAGAACTCGCACCACCAGTGCGGCGGCTGGATCTTGTCGCCGGTGTATTCCGTAGGCCTGCGGGTTTCTCCGCCGCATACCAGGCTGCCTACGTAATCCGCCTGCGCATAGACTTTCTCGATCTGCTGGGATATCTCGCGCATGTCTTGGTCTGATACCACGCCGTTGGAGGTGGCTTTGTAGAATTGCACGGTCACCCGGATGGGGAAGGCCGGGTCGCGTTCGATCGCCAGGTGGTCGATCTCGGTGAAGGGGCCTTCGACTTTTCCGTGGCCGATGACCGCGTTTTCCACGTCGCTTTTGGATTCGGCGCATTTTTCTTTCATCATCCCGAGGCTGTCATATGCGGCCGGATATTCCGCGTAGAGATGCCGCATGGGTTTTCTTTGTTTCAGCGGGACCTGGATCAGAAGCACCATGTTCAATCCGGCTTTTTCGTCAGCGGCAGCGCTGCGGCGAATGGTCTGCGGATCTGCGCGGAAATCGCTGATCCTCTGTCCGGTGAGGCTGGCCCGTTCGCCGTTCTGATTGAAGAAAAGCCGCTGTCCCCAGCTGCGGCCCGCCTGGAATGCGTCGCGGGTGTTGTCGATCACGGTCACGCTGGTGCCTTCGCGGGTGGCGACGATGGTCAGCACCGCCGGGTCGCCCTGGGTGGACTGGTAGTTGAAGAGCACCGGGTTGAATTCGGCTATCCCGTCTTCAGGGATAGGCAGGAAGCAGGCCTGCGCGCTTACCAGAGCGTGCGAGTCGCGGGGAGCCAGCAGGGAGGTGCGATTGCCTTTCCAGGAACCCGGCTCGCTTAAATAAGAGCGGATATCGCCTAAGAATTCTTTCAAAGTAACGCGTTTCAAGTTCCGGCCTTTTTCATTTCCCACCAGGATATAGAATTTATCCAGAGGCACGTCTCCGGTTTTGTCCGAGAAATTCGCGTAACGGATCACCGGCATGCAGAAAAGGTCATAATTGCCGGTGCGGGGATCCTGGCGCTGCACCTGTATGGTCATATCGCTGATGTTCGGGCCTACGCTTGAGCCTTTGTATCTGCCGGTATCTTCCCAGGTCAGGTCCAGGATGGAAAGCCCGTATCTGCGCGCCAGCTCCCGGGCTAATGGCTGATGCACCATGCCCACGGTTTCCTGAATGACTGTTCTATACGGATCGTATCCGCAATCGATCTCGCGGCTGTAGCCTGCCGCAGGCAGGAGAACGATTTCCAGGACCCAACACACCGCTAACAGTACCCGCATGACCTTTGTATCCATGTTGCCTCCTTGTGTAGAGACACAACACCGGCGCAATTCCGATTTGCGCCGGGTGTATCTTGTTATGGTTGATTTTCCCTTCTCACTTCTTTAGACAGGAAAAAGGGGATTTTGTTCCCAAAATCTTTTGCGCTTTAATTGGCTTGAGTTTTCCCGGGCGTGTACTATCATATAGGAAGAATATCTTCAATTATCCGGGAACTTTCAGCCTTAAAACTTGTCTAAATGAGTGAAAACCAGGATTTCAATGAGTTGGTCCTGAAATACCAGGACCGCGTATTTAATCTTTGTTACCGCTTCATGGGTAATTACGAAGAGGCGGATGACTGCGCGCAGGAAGTGTTCCTGAAAGTGTACCGCTCGTTAAAAGATTTTCGGGGAGAATCGTCCTTAAGCACCTGGGTTTACCGCATCGCGGTGAATACCTGCAAGAACAGGTTGATGTCGCGGGAATACCGCGAGCGCAAGCGAACCATCAGCATAGACGCGCCGGTGCAGACCGAAGAGGGCGAGGTCGGCCTGGAGATAAAAGACGAATCGCGCTCTCCTGCGCGCGAGCTGGATGCCAGGGAGAAAGATGCTTTGATCCAGGAGGCGATTGCCGCTTTGCCGGAGGATCAGCGGCAGGTCGTGGTTTTACGGGATATCGAGGCGCTTTCGTACGAGGAAATTGCCGGGATCACCGGCTTGAACATCGGTACGGTCAAATCCAAACTTTCCCGCGCGCGCCAGGCGCTGTGCGAAAAGTTAAGGAGGCTGATATAGCTATGGAATGCCCGCAAGCGAAAGAATTATTATCGCAATACCTGGACGATATGCTCGAGCCGCAGGAGAAAGCGCAGTTGGAGCAGCATCTGGAGGCGTGTTCGGCCTGCAAAGATAAGCTGGCCCAACTCAAGCGCTATGCCGGGACTATGGCTGCTCTGCCTAAGGTCAAAGCGCCGGCGGATTTTCTGGAAAAAGTGCAGGAGCGCATCGAGCGCAGGTCCGAATTCGAATCCGTGATCCGGGGATTCTTCAAACCTTCGCCGATGAAGACTAAAGTCGCGGCGCTGGCGATGGTGATGTTCGCGATGATCGCGGTTTATAAGATGATCGCGCCGGAGTTTACGGCATATAAACTTTCGCCGGCAGTAGAGAAGCGCAAAGCGCTCGGATCAACCGCGTCTGAAGAGGTCTTTAAATCAACCGCGCCGGTAGTGGCTGATGCAGCACCCAGGGCGGAAAGTCGCGCATTTACGGCAGAAAAAGAAGCTGTTTCGGCGTATAGCGATACGCTCGGTTTGACTGCGTCGGCGGCGGCAAACGCCGTGGAGCTGCAGGCAACTTTGACCGCGCTTGACGCGCAAGGCAGAGTGCTATCTTTAAATGAGGTTATCGATGTCGTAACCCGGATCATCGGGAGCGTCGAAGGCCAGTTGATCGAGTTGACCCGGGATAGTGACAACCAGGCTCGCTTCACCTTCAAAATCCCCGCTATTGCCTATCCCGCAGTGGTCAAACAACTGGAGCAATTAGCCGCAGTCAGCGCTGCGCCTGACGCGCCGGCCGTTGACCAGGGCTGGGTAGAGGTTATTCTTTCCCTGATCCGGCCGCTGGTCGTGGAATAATTTATTTCTCTTTAGGTTTGCCGGGCGTGCGCACGAATACCGCCCACTCGTGTAATTCATCGACTTCTTTCTTGAGATCTTCGATCGCGGAGTTGAGTTGCCGGTAACGGATCTCGAAGCCGAGCAGAATGAATAAAGCGCAGATGGTTATATAGATCACATTCATGGTCCCTCCGGTTTGCCGGGTATATGCATATTATCGGCTGAAAAAGTCCAAGCTGTGGGAAAATAATCAAACAGAGGCGAAGTTCCTCGAAAGCAGATAGAAGGAGGGCAGCGAACATGGAAGAATTTTGCAGAAAATTTCCCCTGATGTGGGGCGTGTATATGCGCAAAGCGATAATCCTGGCGGCGGTGGTGCTGTGGTGTGTTTTGTGGGGCAGCGCGGCCGGCGCGGCGCAGCTTCCGAAGGTTATTTCTCTGCCGGCGCCCAGGACTCAAGGCGGTATGCCGCTGATGCAGGCGTTGAAGCAGCGCAGCAGCAACAGGGACTATAGCTCGAAAGAGCTTTCTTTGCAGACTCTTTCCGACCTGCTCTGGGCAGGATTCGGCGTCAGCCGCCCTGACGGCAGGCGCACCGCGCCTTCCGCGGCGAATGTGCAGGAGATTGATATTTATGTGGCTAAAGCTGACGGATTGTTCCGCTATAACGCGCAAGCGAATGCCCTGGAGTTGATCGTTGCCGAGGATATCCGCGCATCTACCGGGAAACAGCCGTTTGTGCAGAGTGCCGCGGTCAATCTGATCTATGTCGCGGATTTCTCCAGGCAAGGAAGATTCGGAACGCAGAAAGATTCCTGGGCGGCGATGGATGCGGGATTTATCGCGGAGAATGTGTATCTGTTCTGCGCTTCCGAAGGATTGGCTACGGTGGCAAGGGGATTGTTCGACGCGGAGCTGCTCGCCAAAAACATGAAACTGCGCGCTGATCAGAAAGTTGTGCTTACGCAGTCTATCGGTTATCCGCAATAAGGCCAGTGGCCTCTTTTTAGGTAGATAAAAGTCAATAAAAAGTGTGCTTAGCCCATGTGCAGTTATGGGTTAATGCGGTACTATACAGTGGAGTGCCGTATTCCTAAAAGGAGGTGGGCCATGAAACAGCGGATTTTAATGATCGCGGTAATGCTTTTGATCGTGCTGTTGAGCTTTGTTTTCGCCCAGGAGAATACCCAGAACCAGACTCAAACCCAATCGCAATCGGGTATGATGGGACAGGGCATGATGGGGCAGGGCATGATGAACAGGAAGATGATGGACCGGGACATAATGAGTTCGATGATGGAAAAGAAAATAGTGGCTACCAACGACGGCGGCGTGGTGGTATGGATCGGGAATAAGCTTTTCAAATACGATAAAGAACTTAAGCTGGTGAAGGAAACCGAGATCAAGATCGATATGCCAAAAATGCAGGAGAAGATGGGCTGCGCCGGCGGAGAATTCCAGCCTCCGGAGCGGTATCATCAATCCCAGGGGTATTAAGAAGTCGGCCAGCAGATTTTCGCTGTTTGTCCGCGGCGCCGGAGGAACCCGGCGCCTTTTTTGTTGAGGTGAGGCCGGCGGGGCGGTATAATCATAATAGAAGACAAGGTAAGGCGCAAGGAGACAGATGAGAATTTTGCTGGTGGAAGATGAGGAGCGGATCGCGTCGTTCGTGGCGCGCGGATTGAAAGAAGCCCATTATGTGGTGGATGTCGCCCACGATGGGGAAAAAGGGCTTTTTATGGCCGAGGTCAACGAGTACGATCTGGTCATTCTCGATATCATGCTTCCCGGGAAAGACGGTATTTCGGTGTGCCGGGAATTACGCGCTAAGAAGATCGACACCCCGATCCTGATGCTTTCCGCAAAAGACACCACGGACGATAAAGTCAGAGGCCTGAATTTCGGCGCGGACGATTACCTGGCCAAGCCGTTCGCTTTCAAAGAGCTTCTCGCCAGGGTGCAGGCGCTGTTGCGCAGAAAAGCGCCGGAAAAGGGGGGCGTCCTGCACGTGGGCGATCTGGAATTGAATCAGCTTACCCATAAAGTCATCCGCGCGGGAAAAGAAATAGAGCTGACCAGCAAGGAATTCGCGCTGCTGGAGTATATGATGCTCAACGCCGGCAAGGTTATTACCCGCACCATGATCTCCGAACACGTCTGGCATGAGGATTTCGATTCTTTCACCAATGTCATCGATGTCTATATGAATTACCTGCGCAACAAAGTGTGCAAGGGATTCAAAAAACCGCTTATTCAAACCGTCCGCGGCTCGGGATACATAATCCAGGACTGATTTCATGAAATTCAATTCCATCCGCTTCAAGATCAGTATTTTTTATACGGGCATACTCGCGTTGATCCTGGTATTCTATTCGGCGATCAATTATTACAATCTGCGTTACGCGCTCTACCGGGATCTGGATAACGAGGTCCTGGTCAAAGCGCAGGAGATCTCGACCGCGATCAATTCGTACCTGGAGCCGCTGGGAAACGACCAGCGGGCGTTCGATTTCGCCGTGCGCCGGGTGATCAGGCTGGAAGGTATGCATCCGAATCAGGTCAAGGTGGACGCGATAGAGCGCGCATGGCTGGAGAAGAGAGTGAAGCAGAATCTTGCCGACGCTTACATCAATCTGGCCAGCGCTGACCGGACGGAAGCGATCGTCAGTTCCGCCAATATGACCCAGCCGATGATCGCGGGGTTTTTGTCGGGGATAGCCGCGTCGCGCAAAAAAGCGCTCTCCTACAAAGACGTGAATCTTGATAACCGCCAGTTGCGCGTGGTGACCATCCCGTTTTATTCGAATTACCGCAAAAAACAGGCGCTCCTGCTGCAGGTCGGGGTGTCGCGCCAGCCGGTATTCATCATTCTCTACGGGCGGTTGATCTTCGCCGCTTTGACCATTCCGCTCATCCTGCTGATCGCGGGATTTTTCGGCGGGGTGATTACCGCCAGAGTTCTGCGGCCGATCATGGAGGTTACCTGGGTCGCCAGCAACATCACGCACAAGGATTTGAGCGTGCGGGTGGAAGCCAAGCGCGGCGAAGAAGAGCTGAAATATCTGGTCAACGCGTTCAATGAGATGATCTCGCGGCTGGATAAGTCGTTCCGCTATATCGCCGAGTTCAGCTCGAACGTCGCGCACGAGCTGAAAACCCCCCTGACGATCATCAAAGGGGAATCGGAGCTGGCGTTGATGAAAGAGCGCGATCCCGCGGAGTACCAGCGCGTGGTCAAAGTGACCCTGGAAGAGACCGAGGGGATGCTGCGGGTAGTTGAAGATCTGCTGCTGTTGAGCCGGCTGGAATATCAACCTTCGGCTTTTCATTTCGAGCCGTTCGATCTGAACAGTCTTATCGATGACGTCGCCGAGCTCGCTAAAAAGATGGCGGCTGCGAAAAATATCGCCGTTAAGCTCGGGCGTCTCGATAAACCGGTAATTATCCGCGCCGACGCTCCGCACATCAGACGGATGTTCCTCAATCTGGTGAGCAATGCCGTCAAGTTTTCCCGCCTGGGAGGCGAGATCGATCTGAAAGTCCAGAGCGACGGGAAAACCGTTTCGGTTTCCGTGGCGGATAACGGCGTGGGGATCCCTCCCGGGAACATTAACAAGATATTCGACCGTTTCTTCCATGACGACTATCAGGGGCATTCCGGCGAAAGCGGCACCGGGTTGGGGTTGAGTATCGCCCGGTCCATCGCCAGGATCCATGGAGGAGACATCTCCGTTCAAAGCCAGCTGCACAAAGGTTCCGCCTTCACCGTAGCCCTCCCGCTGTAGATTAGAAAATTTAATCATTATTTAATCTTCTTCTAATCCTTGATTTGCTATAGTGCCGGGCGTAAACACCGGGGGCGGATCAGTCAAACAAGGGGGAGCGCATGAAAAGAGAGCTCGAAAAAGAAGATGATAAATATGAGATCGTCATCCGAAAGATCGGGCGGCGGATTCCGGTAGAAACGGATATCATGAATGATCGGGAGATCCAGGCGGTTTTGTATTTTATCGGGATGTTGAATGTGCGGAATTCGTAGGTTATTTTAAGGGGCGGTTCTCTATTGCCTTTATCGGGGTGAAATACTAAAGAGAACCGTCCCTTTTTTTGTGCTATAATATCGTCATGGTGTGTCATTTGATCGAAGAAGCCGGGAAAGGGACGCTGGATTGGCAGACGATCAAGGAGACGGTCGTCGTGGATGAAAACGCGCATCTGGCGGATTCCGACAAATTCGATGTCAGTATCGGCGCGTGCAAGGTGTGCGGCCAGAAGTATATCGTTTGTTTCAGGGAATTCAATTCTGCGAAATTCGAGGATTTCTACTGGAATTTCTGGATCCCGATCAGGGAGCAGGAGATCGCGGCGTTCAAACAGACGGAAATGACCTATCCATTGATGGCAGCGATCGTGGGCAATACGCCGCATATCTGCCGGGGGGATAAGAAAACGGTGTACTGGTGCGCGCAGGGCAATCCTCTGGCGTCGACTATCTTCTCGCCGCCTTATATGGTCGATTATCCGGATGTGTCATGATTGAAGTATCGGAGGAATAATGATCACGATCGCGGTGGACAAAAAAATATGCAAGGGCGACGGCAGGTGCGTGGAGATCTGCCCGATGCAGATACTCAAGATGAACGCGCAAAAGCAGATCCCGGAGTTCATTGACGGCGGCGGGGAGATGTGCATTAATTGCGGCCATTGTTTCGCTGTCTGTCCGCATGGGGCGATCCGGCTTTCCACGATGGGCGTCGAGGATACCGCGCGGCTTGATTATGCCGCGCTGCCCGGGCCCGCACAGGTGGAGCTGCTGCTCAAGGGGCGGCGCTCGATCCGGTCATATACGGATGAGCCGGTGTCAAAGCCGTCGGTGGAAAAGCTGCTGGATATCGCCCGGTACGCACCTTCCGGGATAAATCGTCAGCCGGTAAACTGGGCGGTGGTGCTGGGTAAAGAACGGGTGCAGACACTGGGAGCGCTGACGGCGCAGTGGATGCAACAGCTTATCGCGGCGAAATCTCCCATGGCCGAATCGCTGCGCTTTGACCGGCTGGTCGCGGCCCGGGAACAAAGCAAGGATCTGATCTGCCGCAATGCGCCCTGCATGATCATTGCCTACGGTCTTAAGGACGATCCGATGGTCCCGCAGTCCTGCACGATTGCCGCGACGTATCTGGAGCTGGCGGCATTCGGTTCGGGGTTGGGCGCCTGCTGGGCGGGGTATGTGAATATGGCGGTGAATATGTCGGAAGTCGCGCGCAAATTCGTCGGCATTTCCGCGCACGCGCAAGCCGGCGCCGCGATGATGGTCGGGTACCCCGAATATCGTTACAGCCGGATCCCGGCGAGAAATCCCGCCAGGATCATCTGGAAATAAGGAGATAGCATGGATCAGGAAAAAGTGAAAATGGCTTCGCCGTGCGGGGTGGACTGCGCGGATTGCATCGCGCATCTGGCGAAAGAGCATACCGCGGAAAAAAGAAGGCTGGTTTCTGCCGGGTTCAAAGAAGAAACGCTGCCCTGCCCGGGGTGCCGGCCGTTAAAAGGCAAATGCCCGGTTATCGGCGGCTCCTGCGATACGTATGCCTGCTTCGAGAAGAAAGGGATAACCTTCTGTTTCGAGTGCGGGGAATTCCCCTGCGATAAATTGATCCCGGCCGCGGACAAAGCGGACCGCGCGCTGCATAATCTCAAAGTGTTCAATCTGTGCTGTATACAGAAACAGGGCCTGGAAAAATGGCTGGCCAGGGCTAAAGACGCCAAGAGGAAATATTTTAAAGGGAAGCTCGATTACGGCAAAGGGCCGGTAGAGTAGGGATAGCCGGATACCGGGAAATGATACGTAAGCTATTAGAGAGATTCGCGAAATTGCTGGTAGTCTGGGTGGTTCTGGCTGCGGGCGTGGGGTATGCTTTTCCGCAGGCGCTGGTGCCGCTTAAGCCGTATACCGACTGGCTGTTCGGGTTCACCATGTTCGGGATCGGCTGTTTGCTTTCCGAAAAAGATTTTATTCCTATCCTGGAGAAACCCAGGCTCGTTTTCCTGGGGACCGCGGCGCAGTTCGTGATCATGCCGGTTCTGGCTTTTTGTATCATCAAATTCCTGGGGCTGGGTCCGGCGCTGGCCGTGGGGTTGATCCTGGCTGCGGCTGTTCCGGATGCCATGGCCGCGGGAGTAATGTCGTATCTGGCGGAAGCTGACGTGGCTTTTTCCGTGGCCCTGACCACCGCCACCACGCTGATCTCGCCGGTAGTCACGCCGGCTTTGACCTATTTTCTGGGACGCCAGTATATCTCGATACAGTTCTGGCCGATGATGCAGAGTATCATGATCATGGTGATCCTGCCGCTTTTGCTGGGATTGTGGGTCCAGCATCGGTTTCATGCGTTTACCACCCGGATCAAGCCGGTGTTCCCGGCGCTCTCGGCGTTGTTCATCGCTTTCATCTGCGGCCTGGTGGTGGCGTTGAACAGGAACGCTCTGGGTAAAGTCACCGGGCTGGTGTTCGTCGCGGTGATCAGCCTGAATGTCCTGGGGCTTATCTTCGGGTATCTCGCGGGCAAGGCGTTCCGGTTCGATCTCGCGCAGCGTCGCACGCTGGCGATCAATGTCGGGATGCAGAACGCGGGCATGGGAGCGGTGCTGGCGATCAAGCATATTTCCGCGGAAGCCGCGATCCCCAACGCGCTTTTCGCCACCTGGTGCATTGTCAGCGCGGCAGTGCTTGCCGGGATATGGTCGGCGAAGAAGACCGCCGCGCCCGGCAAAGAGAAATAGTCTCGTGCGCTGCGCGCTATAAAGGAAATCGATGGAATTCAAACTGCGAACCGAGTTTATCGAACTGGATAATCTGCTCAAGGCTTTGAGATTGGTCAGCGGCGGTACAGAAGCCAAGCAGTGTATTCAGGCCGGCCAGGTCAAGGTTAACGGCGAAGTGGAGATGCGCGTGCGGCGGAAAGTGCGGGCAGGAGATGGTGTGGAGTTCGTCAAAGACGGCGCAGCGCAGTCTATAACCGTCGCGTAGGGGCGGCCGGAAAATTTTCCCTCCCTGCCTTGAAAAAGACGGATTATATGGTATACTCCTTTTGTTAATAGTTGAAATGTGAGTTGTACCGGAGTTTGCCACGGTTTATGAAAAGCGAGGGAGCTTTTCATCGATCGTGGTTTTTTTTGTGTCCAAGCTTTGGGGAAAGCAAGGGGGGAGCATGCGTTTTTTCAAGAGATGTGTCGCTTTTTGTATTGTTTTTTGTTTAGCTTTCGAACAATCAGGATTCGCGCAGGTAGCGCCTCAAATGGGCGTGCCGGCATACCTGGCCGGGCTCCTCGCGCAGGACCGGTACCGTCCGGTACATCTTCGCTCGATCTCGATCGATCCGCAGACGGATCGTTACGTTATCCTGCTGGATAAAGGCGACAGCAGGGATCTTAAAGCCCCGGAGATCGAAGCGACCACCAGAAAATTACTGGAATATTTCAAGATCGGCGTAGCTTTGCCCAACAGCATGTTCTGGGTGAACCTGCGTCCGGATTCGGACGCGAATATCATCGATCCGTATCTGGAACGCACAGATATGGGTAAGGTGTTTTTGGCCGCGGATGTGCAGCTGAAAAAAGACCTGGCCCGGTTCACTTCCCCGGATACCCGGGAGGGCAGGGAGTACTGGAATAAGCTTTACGCCCGGGCAACGGAGCTTTTCGGTGCGCAGGGAAATGTTACCATCCCCACGGTCGCCCGGCCCTGGATCGTGCCGGGAGAAATTATCCTGAAGCAGACGCTTCAGGGCGCTTATGTGCATAAAGCGGTGATGAAAGTGTGCCTGGAGCAGGATTGGATCAAGGCGCAGACTGCCACCAACGGCCTCCCGGAGCAGGGTGTTGCTGTGCCCGCTGACGCCCGTTTTCAGACGCTCAACGCTTACTCTGCACAGCTGCTGCGCGCGTTGATCATCCCCAGGCTTACCCGCGAAGTCAATTCTTCCCAAAGATATTCCGCACTGCGTCAGGTATTCTATTCGCTGGTGCTGGCGCAGTGGTACAAGGCCAGCCGCAGCGCTGCCGGCGCGGCCGTTGATCCCGGACTGCTCATGGATTCGAAGGACCTGACCGGGCTGACTTCACCGCAGTCCTGGTCGAAGCAGGACTATTACCGGGACTACCGCAGATCTTTTCAGGAGGGCGAATATAATAAACAGGAACAGGTGCGCGCGCAGGGCGGCATCGCGATCCGCCGGTATTTCAGCGGCGGAGTTGCGGGGGCGATCGATCCTTCCTCAATAATCGTACTGCAGCAGCGCGGCAATAGTAATGGGTTCCAGGTTACGCCCGCGACGGTCCGCGTCGAAGTCTCACCGGAAGGAATAACGGCGCAGTTACCCGACGGCGGCGCCAATCTTGACGAGCAGCAGGATGCTTTATTGCAACCAGCGCGTGACCGGGTCGTTGCTGCCCTCGATCAAAGGATCGCCGGCGGGAAAAGAGCGCGTAACGCGGCTTTTATTTCGATGGCGATCTCCGGGATTTTTCTTGCCGCATCGTTCTATCTTAATTTTTCCACTACCGTGACATTGGTCGGTTCGGCGTTCGCCGCGCTGGTAACGTTTGTATCGGGTATGAACTCCAATGTGTATGTCGATCACTACCAGCGGGCGCGTAAGAGGGCGCAGGCCGCGGAAACGCTGATCCCGCAGGATGTGATCAGGATCGCGCAGCCATTCGGGGATTTTCACGGGATCGCGGCGACTCCTTTTGCCATTGTGCTGGGCGCAATGACGGCGTCCTTGCTGCGCCACGGGGCGTACCTGCTGTTCAATCCGTTTTTTTTCTCGGCGTATATCTCTGCGGCCGCGATCACCGGATTGTTGGCATACAAGCTCTGGGATGAATCGAAGGCAGAAGAGCATCTGGAAAATGAAACCGATGAAGTGGTGGCGGAGGCTTCCGGGGATAAAGAAAAGGCGTACCGCAATGCCGTTGCGGCAGCCCGGCAGCTCATCGCTTCCGGCGATAATTACAGCGCGGAAGATCTGGAAAAAGAAACGAACGTCCTGTACTTGCAGGAGTTGATCGCGCAAATCGACGCTCTGGCAGACAGCCGCGGCGCATCCGGCCTGGCGTATCGCGAGAGCGATATTAAAGCGATGGCCCAGCGCCGTTTGCTGGCCAAACTGATTTCGAATCGCTATACCCGGGATCCGGTGCCGTTCTCGGAGGAGTATCGCCGCTTTAAATGGAGGAGCGCCATATTCCACGCCATGTACCTCGACCACGACGGCACGAAGAAGAAGGCCTTGCGCAGCCCCTACTGGGATACGGTGGGGATCGATCTAAGCGGAGTCGGCATTCTCACGGAGTTTGATCTGGACAGGATAACGGAATCGATCATCGCATCCACCAGGGAAGAACAGGACGGCGGCACCGGGGTTGCTCGAGCAGGGATGGTGCTGGACGTGGCTGAAATACGGGAGGCGCAGCGCAGAACTGCGGTATTGGCGCAGATTGCCGATATCCTTCTCCATGGCGGCGGGACGAACGGAGAGCGGCTCTATAAGGCGAGCCAGCTGCTCCAGGAAACCGGCCTGTCCCGGGACCGGGATTTCATGAAGCGGGTGCACCGCATCCTGGATGAGCGCGACCGGCAGCGGAGCGAGGAAGGGCTGGACGGCGGGAGTGAGAAGGGAAATGAGAATATCAAGAAGATCGATAAAGAGATCAAAGAGATCGATGACTATCTTGAGAGGGTGCCTGTGCCTATGTGGACGCGCGACAGGTTGCTGCGCGAGAGGAAAGATTTAGTCAACGAACGTACGGTGGAAGCTATCGGCGGCCCGGAGATCAAGGAAATTGTCCGGATGAAAGAGATCCTTGACGGCCCAGGCCTCTTACCACTCAATAGATGGCAGTATCTGAACGAGGAAATAAAGTTCCAAGAAGTACGAATGGGCAGAGATAAGGATCGGAAAGCCCGATATGAATCTTATATGAAAGAACACGACGGCGGCAAGGTCTCTCGGGACGAAATGAATGACAACGACGGCGGGATCAATGACTTCAGTGAATCGGGCTGGAGAGATTATCAGGCGCAGCGGGCGCGCGATGAATTCGAACGCGAAACCTATGAGCGGGAATTGAGAACGGTGGAGAGGGAGAGGTATTTTTCTTCCGGTGACCCGGATAAAGATAGAGCTATAGCCGAAAGAATAGCGCGGGAGCGGACGGACGAGATAATGAGGCATAACCCGGCGAGCGCATTCAGGGATAGCGACGGCGGCGCGGCAAAAATAGACGACGCGAAAAAAGCCGGCAGGATCGGCGATGAATTGAATGACAAGGATGACGGCGTTGAGCCGGTCGGCGGTATCGATTTCAGGGCTGTTCCGGTCGTTCCGGCAGCGCCGGCCGCGATACCGGCGCTTGCTGCGCATCCGGCGACTCTGCGGCAACTGGAGCGGGACTGGGATACCATTTCCCGCAAGCTGGAGCAGGGCGAGGTTCCCTGCGCTGCATTGAAGGAGTACGCAGCCGCCTGCGTGGCGCATAAGGATGCGCGGAAACAGTTGCTTGCAGTTTCCGCCTGTATCGACACTATCCTGCGCATGGAGGAAGATGCTGCGGTAGTCACGTCGGCAGAGATGAAGGAGATCCTGGCGATTATCGGTTGATGTGTTGAGAGAGAGTTGAGTTTTCTTTCCGCGCAAGGGGCTGGAAATTTCCAGCCCCTTTTTTTCGCTATTTTCAGGGCTGATTTTTGCTATAATGGAGTGTATGAACAAAACATGCATTAATTGCGCGGAATATAAACGCTGCCGGGAAAGTTCGCTTTCCTGGGTGTTTTTCATTATCGGGATGATCGCCACGATAGCCTTGCGCGTGGTCACGGTGCTGGCGCATTTTGACCCCGTCTACGGTCAGATCGCCTGGTATATCGGCGTGGCCGGTTTCTTTATTTTCTTCATTTACAAATATCGCGTCGACCGGGCGCGGTACCGGCTGATCCAGCGCAGCCGGCTTACGGAAAAGCTTGGACAGAAAGGCGATCTGGATGCCGATGATCGCCGGCTGGTAGGGTCCATTCTCTGCGCGCTCAGCTCGAACAAGGACCGGATCAATTATCTGCTGATCTTTGTTACTTCCGCCCTGGCGCTTTTAATCGCTTTCTATTACGACTTTTTAAAATAAGAGGGCATGTTATCAAGGAGGATGAATGAGGGTATTTGAAGATATCACCAGGACTATCGGGAATACGCCTCTGGTCAGGTTCAACCGGATCGCTTCCGGCGCCGGCGCGACAGTGCTCGCCAAACTGGAATCGTTCAATCCGCTGGGTTCGGTGAAAGACCGTGTCGGCGTAGCATTGATTGCCGATGCCGAGAAGCGCGGCGCGCTGAAAAAGGATTCGGTGATCATCGAACCGACCAGCGGCAATACCGGGATCGCTCTGGCCTTTGTGGCTGCTTCGCGGGGGTATCGTTTGATCCTGACTATGCCCGATACGATGAGTATGGAACGCAGGCAGCTTCTGGCTGTGCTGGGCGCGGAACTGGTTCTCACTCCCGGGGCCGAAGGGATGACCGGCGCGGTTAAAAAAGCTCAAGAGATGGTTGCGCAGACGCCCGGCGGAATTATGCTCGATCAATTCGCCAATCCGGCTAATCCCGGGATACATCGCCAGACCACCGCATTGGAGATCTGGAAGGATACCGGCGGCAAAGTAGATATATTCGTGGCCGGCGTAGGCACCGGCGGCACGATCACCGGAGTGGGCGAAGTTCTGAAAAAGAAGAAAAAGTCCGCTAAGATCATCGCAGTCGAACCGGATGGTTCGCCGCTTTTGTCCGGGGGCAAGGCCGGCGCGCATAAGATCCAGGGGATAGGCGCAAATTTTATTCCCCGGGTGCTTAATCGTCAGATCATCGATGAAGTGATCCGGGTCAAAGATGACGATGCCGGAGATACCGCCCGTAAGCTCGCGCGGCAGGAGGGGATACTGGCCGGCATATCCGGCGGCGCTGCAGCCTGGGCTGCGCTGGAAGTGGCTAAACGCAAAGAGAATAAAGGTAAGCTCATCGTGGTGTTGTTGCCGGATAGCGGCGAACGGTATTTATCAACCTGGTTGTTCAAAGATGTTGTACGGTAAAAATGCGATGGAGGGAGGAAGCGTATGGTCTTTAAGGATATTCCCGCGCATCTGCTTCTGCGCAAGGTAAAAGAGGAACAGCCGTTGGTGCATCATATCACCAACTGGGTCACTATCTATGATTGCGCTACGGTGGTCAAAGCTTTCGGCGCTTCTCCGGTCATGGCTCACGCGCCGGAAGAAGCGGCGGATATGGCCGGCATCGCCTCGGCGGTGGTTTTGAATATCGGGACGCTGACCGTGGAACTGGTCGAAGCGATGAAGCTCGCGGCAGCGGCGGCGAACAAAAAGGGCATCCCGGTTATCCTCGACGTCTGCGGCGCCGGCGCGACCCGGCTGCGAGACGAAAAATGTTTCGAGTTGCTTAAGTCCGTCAAGATCGACGTGCTCAAAGGCAACGCGTCGGAGATCGCGCGTATCGGCGGAGAACAGGTGCGGACCAAAGGCGTCGATACCGCTGAAGTGGAGAAGAATCTGGTTGAGGTGGCGCGGCATACCGCGGAGCTCTACAATTGCACGGTGGTGATCACCGGTCCGGAAGATATCGTGGTCAACGCCGGTTCCGGGTATCTGGTCAAGAACGGTCATCCTTTGCTGGGCACGGTGGTGGGGACGGGCTGTCTGGCGGGGTCAGTGATCGGGATTTTCTGCGCGGTGGAAAAAGATTATGCAGTAGCCGCGGCCGCCGGGTTATCCTGTTTCGAGATCGCCGCGGAGATCGCGGTTAAAGGCTCGAATGGCCCGGGAACGTTCAAAGAACAGCTTATCGATTGCGTCTACAATCTTGATGAGAAGACGGTTAAGACCAAGCAGAAGGTTGAACAGATCAAAAAGGCTTGAAATATGGCATTGACCAAGAAACAGGCGGTGGCATTGCTGATCGCAGACGACCCGCGGCTCATCGCGGGTTTGTTGCGTCAGGCTGACGCGGCGCGCAAGAAATTCATGGGCGATGCCGTGCACGTGCGCGGGGTGATCGAATTTTCCAGTTACTGCCGGCGCAATTGCCTGTATTGCGGTTTACGCTGCGCCAACAGACATCTGCGGCGTTACCGGATGAGCAGCGGGGAAATATACGCGGCCGCGCGTCACGCTGTCGCGCTCGGGATCAAGACCGTGGTTCTACAGTCCGGTGAGGACAGCCGCTACGGCGGCAAGGAATTCTGTCTGCTTCTGGAACGGATCAAAAAGCTCGGTCTGGCGATTACCCTTTCCATGGGGGAGCTGGCTTATCGCCGCTACAATGAATTGAAAAGCGCCGGCGCTGACCGGTATTTGCTGCGTTTTGAAACGTCTGATCCGGCGTTGTATGCGCATCTGCGGCCGGGATGCCGGTTGAAGGAGCGCCTGCGTTGTTTAGGCTGGTTGGATAAACTCGGCTATCAGGTGGGTTCAGGAGCGATGGTGGGTTTGCCCGGGCAGACCGCGGGCAGCATCGCCGATGATGTGTTCCTGTTCAAGGAATTGAACCTGGATATGGTGGGGATCGGCCCGTTCATCCCGCATCCGCACACGCCGCTGGCTAAAGCTGCCGGCGGTTCCCTGGAACTGGCGCTGAAAACCGTGGCGTTGACCCGCATCGCGACTAAAAACACGCATATCCCGGCGACTACGGCCGTGGGAACTATCGACAGCCAGGGCAGGCAGAAAGCGCTGCGCTGCGGAGCGAATATCCTGATGCCGAATTTGACTCCCGCGAAATATCAAAAATTGTATGAGATTTATCCGGACAAGATTTGTATCGCCGCAGACGCGGTAGATGCTACCCGCAGGATCCTTGCCTCATTGGGCAGGAGCATCGCTGACGGTTACGGACACAGCCTGAAAAGAAAATGAAGAAAAAAGTAGCGGTGGCCATGAGCGGCGGAGTGGATTCATCGGTAGCTGCGGCTTTGCTGCAGCAGGCCGGCTATGACGTGATCGGTTTGACCATGCGTTTTAATCTTTCCACTGTCGCGGGCTCAAAAGCGAGTTGCGGCGCGCAGGGGATTCGCGATGCCCGGCGGGTGGCGCGCGCTCTGGGTATCAAACACTACGTGTTCGATTTCGGCAGGCAGATGCAGGAAAAGGTGATCGCGGATTTCGTGCGGCAGTACCGCGCGGGCCTGACCCCGAATCCCTGCGTGCGCTGCAACGAATATTTGAAATTCGACGGGTTGTTGCGTAAAGCGCTGGGACTGGGCGCGCAGTGTCTGGCTACCGGACATTACGCGCGGATCACGCGCGCCCGGGGAACGTATTTCCTGAAGAAAGCCGGAGATGTGAAAAAGGATCAGTCCTATTTTCTCTACCGGCTGACCCAGGAGAAATTAAAGCGCGTTCTTTTTCCCCTGGGCGGATACACCAAAGAACAGGTGCGCCGGCTGGCCGATGAATTCAAACTGCCGGTGGCCCGGAAAGCCGAGAGCCAGGAGATCTGTTTTGTCCCCGGGACGTATCAGGAGTTTATCGCCGGCAGGCTCAAGCCAGCCTGTAAAACCGGTTCGATCGTGGATAGCGCCGGAAAAGTCCTGGGTCAGCATCAAGGGATCGCTTTTTACACCATCGGCCAGCGGGATAAGCTGGGGATTGCCTGCGGGTATCCGGTGTATGTTTCGCGCATCGATCCGGCCGGCAATACGATTACCGTGGGCAAGAAAGAAGAATTGATGCGCGCGCGTTTTCGGGTGACGGACCTGGTCTGGCCATCCGGCCGGTTGAGAACCAGAAAACTTCTGCGGGTGCGCATCCGGCATCTGTCCCCGGAATCCGCGGCCTGGGTGATCCCCGGCGCGCGGGGGGCGGAGGTGCGTTTCAAAGAGCCGCGTTTCGCGATTACGCCGGGACAGTCCGCGGTTTTTTACGCTAAGGATACGGTGGTCGGCGGCGGAATTATCGAAAAGGTGCTGGCGTGAGATTAAGTGAAAACTAAAGTCCTGCTCTTCAGTCTGCCTCCGTCCGGAGGCGATCTATTTCCCATTTCCCTCGGTTATATCGTCGCCAGCCTCAAAGAACACGGGTTCGAAACCGCCTTTGCCGAGATCGACGCCATTACTCCCCGCACCGGACAGGAAGTGGCGGATCTGGTGATCGCTTTCAAGCCGACGCTGGTGGGATTCTCCGTGTATGAGGAGAATATCCGGCTGGCGTTGCAATTGGCCAGGCTGATCAAGCAGATCGACCCGGCGATAGTGATCGCGCTGGGCGGGCCGCAGGCGACGTTCATGCCCAGGGAGGCGCTCTATCAGATGCCGTGCGTGGATGTGATCGTGCGGGGAGAAGGCGAAACGGTGATGCCGGAGCTGGCGGCCTGTCTGGACGGCAGGCGCGCGGCTTCGCAGGTCAGGGGCATCGTTTTCCTGCATGACGACCGGCTGTTCGAGACCGCGCCGCGGCCGTTGGTCGCCGATCTCGACGCGTTCCCTTCGCCGTATGCCAGCGGGGTTTTTCACCGCAGACAGCACCGCATCGCGACGCTGCTTTCTTCGCGGGGATGCACTTTCAATTGCGCTTTCTGTTATACTCCGCGCGCTTTTAACCGGCGCATCCGGCAGCATTCCGCGCGCCGGGTGCTTTCGGATATGTCCGTGTGCGTGAAGCAGGGGATGAAACGATTTTTCTTTGCCGATCCGTCGTTTACTTTCGACAAGCAGCGGGTCAGACGGATCATGCGGGCGGTGATCCGCAGAAAATGGCGCATCAGCATCTGGTGTGAAACCCGCGCGGACCTGGTGGATGAACCGTTGCTGCGGGTCATGGCCCGGGCAGGGGTGCGCAAGATCGCTTACGGCCTGGAATCCGTGGACAATGAAGTGAACAAGCGTATGCGCAAGCGCATCGACCTGGCGCAGTTCGAACGCGTGGTGCGCTTGAGCCGGTCTTTAGGCATGGAAGTGGAAGTGTTCACCCTTTACGGGCTGCCCGGCCAGACCCTGGATTCCTGCCGCAGGACCGTGGCGTTCCTGCGTAGACTGGGGATCAAGCTCACCGGGAATTCCGCCGGACAGCAGTTGAACCTGTTCCTGGGCACGGATGTGGCGGCTGCGCCTCGAGCCTTCGGGATCAAACTGCTCAAAAAGCGCCGCCCGCTGTTCTTATCCGCGGGGACCGCTTTCTCCACCGATGCGATGAGCCGGCAGGCGCTCAAGAAAGCGGCGGCCTGTTACCGACGCTGATCCGCGCCGGCGCGGATTTAATTCTAATATAGTTCTTGAACAGCTACACCAGCAGGAGTATAATTAGCTCTCAAGAGCACAACGGGTTGCTTTTTTTCAACCGTTCACAATAGATCTTGCCAGGTAATGTCCTATACCGTCTTCGCCCTAAAGTGGCGGCCGAAGGTCTTTGATGAAATTGTCGGCCAGAGCCACATCGTTAATACTCTCACCAATGCCATCACCAAAAACCGCCTGGCCCACGCGTACCTTTTTGCCGGCCCGCGGGGAGTGGGTAAAACTTCCACCGCCCGGATCCTGGCGCGCGCTCTGAATTGCGAACAGGGTCCCACGGCTACGCCGTGCGGGACGTGTTTTGCCTGTCAGTATATCGCCAAAGGCTCGAGCCTCGATGTCATCGAGATCGACGGCGCCTCCAACCGCGGCATCGACGAGATCCGCGCTCTGCGCGAAAACGTCAAATTCGCCCCGGCCCAGGGTAGATACAAGGTCTATATCATCGATGAAGTGCACCAGATCACTTCCGACGGGTTCAACGCGCTTTTAAAGACGCTGGAAGAGCCGCCGGAGTTCGTGAAATTCATTTTTGCCACCACCAATCCCAACAAAGTCCCGCCGACAATACTCTCGCGCTGTCAACGTCTGGATTTCCGCCGCATCTCGATACTGGAGATCATCAATCAGCTGGAACGTATCTGCAAGGCCGAAGGCCTGCAGGTGGAACGCGAAGTGCTGGTGGCGATTGCCCGGTCCAGCGACGGCGCTTTGCGCGACGCCGAATCCATTCTCGATCAGCTGGTGGCTTTCGCCAAAGACAAGATTTCTCTGGATGACGTGATCGCCATGCTCGGGTTGGTGGAACAATCCGCGCTGTTCGAGTTGACCGAAAAGATCATTCACCGGGATCCTAAAGGGGCGCTGGAGTTGTTGAACCAGGTCATTGCCGAAGGCAAGGATCTGGGGATACTGTTGAATAATCTGGTGGAACATTTCCGTAATCTGATGATCGCCAAAGTGGCCCAGGCGGATTCGCAGCTCATCGATCTGCCGCAGGAGATCTGCGAGAAATTATCGCAGCAGGCCGGGGCGCTGCGCATGGAAGAGATCTTTAACGCTTTTGCCGTACTGCAAAACGCGCAGGATATGTCGCGGCGGCTGGATTCGCTGCGCATCCCGGTGGAAATCGCGCTGGTCAGGTTATCCCAGGACAAGGCTAAGGAGGCCGCGGGGCCGCATCATCCGCCGGCAGCGGGTCATCATCCTGCAGCGGGTGCGCCCGCATCTGCGCCGAAGTCCGCGCCCGCATCTGCGCCGCGGTCCGCGGCCACATCCCTGCCGAGACCCGCGTCCACGTCCGCGCCGAAGCCCGCGTCCGCGCCTGCTCCGTCGGGCAAGCCGGCGCTGATCAAAGATGCGCCGCCCGTGCGCCGTCCGGATTCCCGCGCGTTGTTGCAGGAAGAGTTTGTGGAAACAGCGGCGGAAACCGTAGCAGGATCTCTCCAGGAGATATCGTTAGACAAGATCAAAGAGAACTGGCAGGGGATCATCGATCATTTGAGCAAGATCAAGATTTCCCTGGCGTCGTATCTGACCGAAGGCATACCCCGGGAGATCAAAGGCAATCTCCTGACCGTGGTTTTTCCCAAGAATTTATCCTTGCATAAAGAAGCGCTGGAAGACAAGCATAACCGGGTGATCGTGGAACAGAATATGTCCGAGGTGATCAACAATAACGTGCGTCTGCGGTTTACCCTTTCGGATGAAGAGAAGCTTGACGAAGTCGGGAAGGACCATCCGGTGCTGCGTTCCGCGCTGGAGATGTTCAACGCCCGGCTGATCAAAGAGGAATAATGGCGACTTATACCCGTTCGATAGAACAACTCATAGATCATCTGGTAAAACTACCCGGCATCGGCAGGCGCAGCGCCGAACGCATCATCGCCCACATGCTTGATGTTCCCAAAGAAGAGGTGGGCGAGCTGGTCCAGGCGATCAGCAAAGTCAAAGAGAGCGTGCGTTCCTGCCGGCTCTGCCATAACTTGAGCGAGCAGGATACCTGCACTATCTGCAATGACTCGAACCGCAATAAAAAGTTGCTCTGCGTGGTGGAACGGCCCAACGATGTTACTTCGCTGGAAAAAACCGGCACGTTTCACGGGATTTATCATGTGCTGATGGGGTCAATCGCCCCCCTGGAGGGGAAAGGCCCGAACGAATTGCGTATCGCCAGTTTGCTTGAACGGATCACCAAGGAAGAGATCCAGGAAGTGATTATCGCCACCGACTCGGATACCGAAGGCGAAGCCACCGCTTTGTATCTGACCAAAGTGCTCAAGCCTCTCGGCGTCCAGATCACCCGTATCGGCATCGGTCTGCCTGCGGGATCGAATCTGGAATTCGCCGATTCCGCCACCCTGTCCAGGGCTTTAGAATCCCGCCGTCCATTATAGCCAACTATGATCACGCTCACTAATATCTCCAAAGGTTTCGGCAAACGCACGCTTTTTCAGGATCTGAACCTGACCATCAATCCCGGGGAGAAGATCGGGTTGATCGGCCCCAACGGCGCGGGCAAGAGTACTTTTTTCTCGCTGCTGCTGGGCGACACCGAGCCGACTTCCGGAGCGGTGCAGATCAACAAGAACGTGCGTATCGGTTACCTGCCCCAGGAGTCGAAGTTTTCCTCGGAGCACACCGTGCTGGGCGAACTGATCGAGGGCGATAAAACGATCAAAGCTTTGCTCGCGGAAAAAGCGCAGCTGGAGGAGTCCAACGAAGCCGGGTCGCAGCGCTACGGCGATATCCTGCACGAGCTGGACGTGCTGGGGTATTTCGAACTGGAGCACAAAGCCGAGAAGATCCTTATGGGCCTGGGTTTCAAAGAGCGGGATTTCAACCGCCCCATCGACCAGATGTCCGGCGGATGGCAGATGCGCACGCTGCTGGCCAAGCTGCTGACCGTGCCGTACGACATCCTGCTGCTCGACGAACCCACCAATTATCTCGACCTTAACGCCGCGCTCTGGCTGAAGGATTTCCTGGCGGATTTCGAAGGCACCTTTATCATGATCTCGCACGATAAGGATTTCCTGACCGACGTCACCAACTACACTTTGATTCTTGAAGCCGGGCAGATCTTCAAGGTGTCCGGCAATTACGAGCATTACGAGCAGATCAAGGCGGAGCGGCGGCTGGCGCTGGAAAAGCAGTATAAAGAACAGGAGAAAAAACGCGAGCAGCTGGAGCGGTTCGTTTCGCGTTTTCACGCCCAGCCGAACAAGGCCGCGTCGGTCCGGGCCAAGCGCACCGTGCTCGAACGCATCGAGAAAAATCCTATCGAGCTGCCGCCTGATCCGCGGGAAAGTATCGGGAATTTCAGTTTTCCTCCCACCAAAGACAGCGGTCACCGGGTGATGAATCTGGCGCATATTTATAAATCGTACGGCGATATCAAGGTCTATGAGGATTTCGATTTCGAGGTGTCCAAAGGCGAAAAAGCCGTTCTGGCGGGAGAGAACGGCGCGGGAAAGTCGACGCTGCTCAAGATCATGGCCGGGGTGATCCCGCAGGACACCGGCGAGCGCAAGGTCGGCCACAATGTGGATATCGGTTATTTTTCCCAGACCCGTCTGGATGTGCTTAATCCCGAGAATACGGTGCTGCGCGAGGCGTATACCGCGGCGCCCGGGTATATGGCGGAGTCGGTGGTGCGCAGCATACTGGGCGTGTTCCTGTTCACCGGAGACGACGCGGATAAATACGTCAAGGTGCTTTCCGGCGGGGAAAAGAGCCGCCTGATCCTGGCGAAGCTGCTGATCAATCCGCCGAACTGCCTGCTGCTGGACGAACCGACCACCCACCTGGATGTGGACGCGGTGGACGCGCTGATCACCGCGCTCAATGAATACCGGGGGACCATTGTTTTCATCTCGCACGATATCCATTTTGTCCGCTCGCTGGCTAATGTGGTCTATGAAGTCAAGCAGGGGACAGTGCGGAAATTCCCGGGAAATTTTGATTATTATCTGGAGAAAAGATCGCAGGGGTCAGCTGAAGTGCCGGCGCATCGCAAGCAGAAGCATGAACATAAAAAAGTCGACGAAGACAAGCAAAAAGCCCGGGAACTGGAGCGGTTGCGCAAAGAAGAAGAGCGGAACCGTAAAACCCGCAATGCTTCCGTCCGGGAAAAGATCAATAAGCTGGAGAAGGAGAAGGAAAAGCTGCAGCTGGAGAATTACGCCAAATGCCGGGCCCTGGCTGACCCGAAGATCTTCCGCGATGAAGAGACGGTCAAGGAGTACGGCCGCCGGTTGAAAGAGATCGAAAAAGAGATCGCCGATATCGACCTGCAGATCAAGGCAGTGGAGAAGGAAATTATTTAAGAAAATCCTTGCTAATCTCTCGGCCGCAAGTATATAATAACACTGGAATTCAACCCCTACTCGCCTTATGAAATATACCAATATCATTTTAACCGTTATCGCTGTGTTACTTGCCGGGATCGCTCTGCGTTTGTTCGAATTGAAAGTGGTTATGTCCGCGCAAAACGAGAATGCCCGGCGGATTATCGATTCCAATCAGGCGGTGATCAATTCCCAGCAGAGATTGGAGACCAGCCTGGGCGACCTGCGCAAGCAGATCGCGGATATCGGGGATAGATTAACCAGAAAGTAAAAAAGGAGGAGGGAGAATGAAAAAAGTACTGGCGTTGTTGTTGGTCGTTCTGTTCTTATCGGGTTGCGCTACCCCATTGCCGGTAGGCTGTCTCTATACGGAAGTCGGCATGCCTGCAGCGGCCGGTGAGGGTGGTCATGGCAGCAAAGTCGGGATTGCCAAGTCTACATCGATCCTGGGTCTGATCGCGACTGGCGATGGCAGTATCAAAGCAGCCATGGCAGCAGGTGGTATCACTCGTATCAAATACGTCGACTATAATGCCAAGAATATCCTTGGTCTGTACGGCGAGTATACCACTACCGTTTACGGCGACTGATCTGACTGTTTTGCGCCGCACAATGGAAAAAGTTCCACAAAAGGGCCGGAGGAAACTCCGGCCCTTTTTGTTTTAAACCCGTCTTTTTTATAGTATAATACATTTAATACATAAGTTATCCACAGGCAGTCCGGGACTGCCTGTGGATAAGTGGTAGCGAGAAAGGATGAAAGATGAAACAACTGCGATTTGATTTCAACAATATGTTCGATTTTTCCATCGGTAAAACCCACGGGGTGACCGATCAGGACCTGCAGCGGATCCGTAAGCAGGCCGAGCAGGCGCACGCGCATCTGCAGGCGATCCTCTCCGACCGCAGCAAGAGGGTCAATCTCTGCCTGGAATGGGCGCAACTGCCTTTCCAGGATAAAGCCCAGGTCCGGCAGATACAGCGGCTGGGTAACGAGATCGCGCGCAGGTACGAGAATGTCATTTCTCTGGGTATCGGCGGCTCCTATCTGGGGTTGAAAGCGGCGCAGGATGCTCTCTGTCCGCCGTATTATAACGAGTTCGACGGTCTGCGCAAGGGACGTCCGCGCATTTATTTCGAAGGCAATAATCTCGATCCGGAAACTCTTTCCGCGCTGCTCAAGAATCTCGATCCCAGAAAGACGTTCGTGATCGTGATCTCCAAATCCGGCGAGACCACCGAAACCAAAGCGGCATTCGCCGTGGTGGAACCGTGGCTCAAGAAGGGCGCGGGGCCGCGTTACGGCCGGCAAATTGTCTGTATTACCGACCCGAATTCGGGCGCTCTGCGTAAAAAAGTCAACGCGCATCAGGCCGCGGATCCGCAGAGTTTCCGCAATCTGCCCCTGCTCAAAGGCGTGGGCGGCCGGTATTCCGAACTGAATATGGGGTTGTTGCATCTGGCTATCGTGGGCGTGCCTATCGCCGATGTGCTTGCCGGCGCCGCGGCCATGTCCCGGCGTTGTGCGCAGCCGCAACTGCGGAAGAATCCCGCGTATATGTACGCCGCTTTGCAGACGATCGCCTACCGCAGCAAAGGTAAGCCGATCGCCATCCTGATGCCTTTCGCAGAAACGCTGAAGTCTACCGCCGACTGGTATTGTCAGCTATTGGCGGAATCAACCGGCAAAAAATTCAGCCGCAGCGTGAAAGTCAACGACCAGGGGCGGGAGGATTGGCTGATGGATAAGCAGCATATCGTCAATCTGGGCCGTACCCCGGTGCCCAGCCGCGGCACCAACGACCTGCATTCTATTCAGCAGAATAATATCGAGGGCGCCAACGACAAAACCGTGACCTTTATCCGGGTGGAGTCGTTTACCAACGACATCCGGGTTCCCGGCGCCGGGGATATACTCTCGGGTCAACCGTTTTCCCGGCTGTTGTCCCTGGCCCAGGAAGCGACGGAATGGGCCCTGGTCCGCCAGCAGCGACCGAACTGCACGGTGATCATGCCCGGGATCACGCCGTATCACTGGGGCGGGTTGCTCTTCTTCTTCGAAATGGCCACGGCGTTCGAAGGCGAGCTGCTCAATATCAACGCGTTCGATCAGCCCGGCGTGGAAGGCTACAAGAATTACATGTATTTTAAGCTGAAGAAGCCCGGGATCAGCTCCGAGATTTCCGACGAGATCAAAAAGAATCCTTTGAAGAAGAATAAGCTTTTCATTCTCTAAAAGGAGCGGCCGATGAAAGTGAAAATCCTGGCAGTAGACGACGAACCGGAAGTCCTGGAATTCCTGCAGAAACGCCTGGAGAAATACGGGTATGCGGTGGTCACGGCCGGCGACGGTGTGGAGGGGATCCTGTCGTCCCGGAAAGAGAATCCGGACCTGATCCTGCTGGATATCATGATGCCGAATAAAGACGGCATGACCATGTTGCGCGAACTTCAGGCCGATGAGTCCACCCGCAGGATACCGGTGATCATGGTTACCGCCAAAGGCGAAACCAATTCTGTTTTAGAGGGCCAGTCGTTCGGCGCCACGGATTACATCATCAAACCCTTCGATTTCGACGATCTTTTGAGATACATTCGCCGGTATGCCCCGGATGTGATTACCTGAAATGGAAAAAAGATCCCCTTTGAGAATCGGCAGCGTTGCGGGCGCCGCAGCTGGACTGTTGTTCGGCTGGTATGCCGGTATTTTTCTGCTTATCCCGGCGGTATTGGGCCTGTTATGGGGCTGGATGCTGCATAAAGCCTGCAGGGTAAAGAACGGTTTTCTGCTCTGGGCTTTAGCTGTTCAGGCCGGGCATGTGAGCTGGATTGTCACCGGGTTTATCATGATGTCCGCGCCGCCGGCGTTGCGGTACGCGGCGGAATTCGCGGTGGTGCTCTTTGGTTTGATCTGGCTGTATCTGCATCCGGGGAAGAAGCCGGTGATGTTCCTGGGCGCTTACCAGATCAGCGCATTCATTATGAACGCGCTGGTTTTGTTCTCGCCGATGGGCGCGCTGGCGCATAAACCCCTTGTCGTGCATATGGTTTTGCGCCTGGTCGCGGTGATCTGCATGTTCGGGGCGTTGAAGGAAATGCGAAAGGCAGGTGGACGATGAAAAAACTTCTGAAGATCCTGGGGATCGTTGTTCTGGTTATCGTGCTGTTGATTGTGGGCAGGAATATCATCATGAACGTCGCGGTATCCGCGACGGTCAAGGCGATCACCGGGTTGACCGTGCATATCAAGAGCATGAACATCGGTTTGTTCAAGCCGGAGTTAGGGATCAACGGTTTGCAGCTGTTTAATCCGGCGTCGTTCCCGGACAAACTCATGATGGACCTGCCCGAAGCCTATGTCCGTTACGACCTGCAGGCTTTTTCTAAAGGTAAAGTGCATCTGCCGGAAATGCGGCTCAACCTCAAGGAATTCACCGTGATCAAGAACGCCAAAGGAGAGTTGAACCTCGACTCCCTGACCGCGGTGCAGCAGCAACAGACCCGGAAAGAAGAGAAGCCGCAGCCGCAGGCGCAGATGCCCGCGATGCAGATCGATCTGCTGCGGCTGGATATCGGTACGGTGGTGTATAAGGATTATTCCAGAGGCGGCCAGCCGCGGGTGCAGACCTACGCCATCAATATTCACGAGACCTATAAAGATATCACCAACCCGCAGGCGTTCGTCAGCCTGATCGTGGTCAAGGCCCTGGGCCACACCACTATCGGCAAGCTGGCGGATTTCGACGTCAAGGGCCTGGAGCGAGGGATCGGTTCCACCTTGAAGTCGGCGACAAAGGTTGTGGGCACCGCGGCTGCGGATACGGTCAAGGGCGTATCCGGCACGGTAGGCGAAACGTTAAACAAAATATTCCCCGGCGGTACATAAAAGACCATGATCGGTTTTGTCATCCGTTTTATCATACAGGTAATCGCGCTTCTGGGCGTGGTGCAGGTTATGCCCGGGATTAGCGTGGACAGTTTCCAGACGGCGCTGCTGGCAGCGCTTGTTCTGGGCGTGGTCAACGTTTTCCTGCGGCCGGTGCTGCTGGTGTTCACTTTACCGCTGAACGTGCTTTCCCTGGGATTGCTTACGCTGGTGATCAACGGCTTCCTGTTCCAGCTGGTATCGAAAGTGGTCGACGGATTCCAGGTGCAGTCATTCCGGGATGCGATCTGGGGGGCGTTGTTGTTCAGCATATTCAGCTTTTTGTTGAACCTGCTGATCAATCCGCAGGGCCATATCAGTTTTCAGGCCGGCCGGATGTCCGCGACCGGCAGCGCGGGGCACAGCCCGCGGCGCGGGGAAGTGATAGACATCGAAGCGCGCAAAGAAGAAGGCGCACACGGCGGGGAGACCAAGCGGCTTTCCGATTAATCTTGACCGCCGGCGCTTTCCGGATACAATAGTGTATGTTTAAAGAAGAAAAAAGGAGTTACCATGTATAAAGTAGTACTGGTGAGACACGGGGAAAGCACCTGGAATAAAGAAAATCGTTTTACCGGCTGGACGGATGTGGATCTGTCCGATAAAGGCAAAGAAGAAGCCAGAAAGGCCGGCGTGCTGCTGAAAAAAGAAGGTTTTGTTTTTGATATCGCTTTTACCTCGGTGTTGAAGCGGGCGATCCGCACTCTCTGGAGCATACTCGATGAGATGGACCTGATGTGGATACCGGTGCAGCACTGCTGGCGGCTGAATGAACGCCATTACGGCGGGTTGCAGGGATTGAACAAAGCCGAGACCGCGGCTAAATACGGCGACCAGCAGGTGTTGATCTGGAGAAGGAGCTATGATATCCCGCCGACGCCGTTGACTAAAGATGATTCCCGGTATCCCGGCAATGACCCCCGGTATAAGGACCTGAAACCGCAGGAGATCCCCCTCACCGAGTGTCTCAAGGATACGGTGGCCAGGTTCCTGCCGTACTGGCATCAGACTATCGCGCCGACCATCAGATCCGGCAAGCGGGTGATCGTAGCCGCCCACGGCAACAGTCTGCGCGCGCTGGTGAAATACCTGGACAACATTTCCGACGAAGAAATCGTGCATTTGAATATTCCTACCGGCATGCCGCTGGTCTATGAGCTGGATGCCGATCTCAAACCGATCAAACATTATTATCTCGGCGATCCCGAAGAGGTCAAAAAGGCCATGGAGGCCGTCGCCAGTCAGGGAAAGGCCAAGAAATAATATGGAAGCGCTCAAGACCAGGGGATTGGATAGCCTTCAGAAACGCATAGATGCGGCCGCGGACAATCCCATGCGTCAGCATGTCATGGAGACCGCCAAGCATTTCAAAACTTCCTGGATCGAGCTGGGCAGAGCGTTGTATTCGGTCTGGAGAGACAAGATGTACAAGGAATGGGGCTACGCTACGTTCGACGCTTATACGTCCAAGGAGATCGGGATCAGGAATCAAACGGCGATGAAATTGCTGCGTTCGTACTCTTTTCTGGAGAAGGAAGAGCCGGTGTATCTTAAACAGGAATACAGCGAGGGGACCGATACCGCGAAAGTTCCTTCCTATGAGTCCGTGGACATCCTGCGGCTGGCCAAGAATAACAAGAATCTGGACAGCCGCGACTATGAATCGCTCAAGAAAGATATTTTCGATAAAGGCAGAGACGCGCGCGAGGTGAAGAAAGATCTCACCGCGTTGATCCGCGAGCGCAAAGAGCTTGAGCCCGAAGAAGCGCGCTCCCAGCAGCGGCTTTCGACCATCAGGCGCTTTTTGGGGACGATGCGGGCGCTGAAAAAGGAATTGGAATTCGCCAACTATCTGCCGATATCTATTACCAAGGATATCGAAACGCTGATTAAACGCGTTGAAGATGAAGTAGACGATGCCGGATAAGAACCGACTGCATAATTTTCGCCACTACGTGATGACCGGGCTGTTCCTGGTGGCGCCGGTATCGCTGACGCTGTTCATCATCTTCAAGCTGTTTTTGTTCATCGACAATATCCTGGGCAAGTTCCTGAACAGGTATTTCCTGGAGCACGCCGGCTTTAGCGTCCCCGGCCTGGGGTTCATTCTGTTCTTCCTGATCATTTTTCTGATCGGGTATGTGTTCAGCACCTACCTGCGCCGGCACCGGTTCTTCGATCAGGTGGAAAAGTGGTTCTCGACGCTGCCGCTGATCAAGACGATCTATCCGCTGCTCAAGCAGATCGTGGGTTTTGTTTCCGAACAGAAGGAGCTGGGATTCAAGAAAGTGGTGCTGGTGGAATATCCGGCACGGGGCTTGTGGTCGATCGGGTTCCTCACCAATGAGCAGTTCGATGCGCTCAACCGCGCGGTGAGCGCCGATCTGGTGTCGGTGTACGTGCCGACGGTGCCGGGCCCGTTGACGGGAAACCTGGTTTTTGTGCCCCGGCAGGAAGTGAAGGTGACCGATATCCAGGTCTCCGACGCTTTGAAGATCATCATTTCCGGCGGCGTGGTTAATCCGTTGTCTTTATCAACAAAGTAAATCATTCGGGAGGATCTGCATGTGGAATTTTATCGTTAAGGGCGGGGTGGTAATGGCCCCGATCATTCTGGGTTCGATCTTCGGATTGGCGATCATCCTGGAGAAGATCTGGTTTTTCCGCCGGATCAAGATTGACGTCGTCAAATTTGCCGAAGAAGTATTCGCTGACGTCAAGGCCCATAAGATTCCCCGTGCTATCTGGCTCTGCGACAAGAACAGCGAATTTCCCCTGGCCGCGGTTTTCAAGGCCGGCCTGGAGAAAGCGGCATTACCGCCGGACCGGCTGGAGAAGGTGCTGGAACAGGCGGGAGCCAACCAGGTGCAGCGGCTGGAGAAACGCCTGGGCGCTCTGGCTTCGATCACCGGCATTTCGCCGCTTCTGGGTTTTCTGGGCACGATCACCGGTTTGATCAAAGCGTTCATGACCTGGGAGCAGGCCGGGGCGAATATCACGGTAAGCGCGCTGGCCCTGGGTATTTACGAAGCGATGATCACCACTGCTGCCGGCTTGATGGTCGCGATCCCCTGTTATCTTTTCTATAATTATTTCATCAGCCGGATCAAGTATCTCTCCGGCGAGCTTAACGATTACGCGTTCCAGCTGGTAGAAGTTATCCGCGAAAACAGGGAGGACGGTAAGGCATGAAGATCGCTCCCCGGCGTACCTATTTCACCATGCTCGAATCCGTGGCCATGACGGATATCGTGCTGAATATGTTCATTTTTTTCTTTATTTCGTTCAGCCTGCTCTATACCTTTAATCCCATGCGGGTGCAGAAGCTGGAGGTGAAGCTGCCGAAAGCCGCTAACACCTCGAATCTGGATAAGATCAATCAGGTGAATATCACCCTGACCAACGAGGGGATGATCTATCTGGACCAGGAGGCGGTCAATACGCGCGCGCTCCGGGACAAGCTGCGCCAGGCGCAGCGGACGAATCCGGAGTTGACCGTGATCCTGCGGGCGGACCGTCTGGTCAGCTTCAAACATATCGTCAACATCCTCGATCTGCTTACAGAGCTGGGGGTGGCCAATCTTCATATTGCAGCGGTGAAGGAATAATGCGGACTATCGCTCTCAAGCCTGTTAGTTTTACCCCGGCGCTGGTAAGGTTGCTGGAAAAACGTTTGTTGATAAAGACCTTGCGGCCGAGCCGTACGGTGGTGAATTGCAACCGGGCCACGGGCATTGCCGATACCGTTTATGTTTCTGCGCACCGTTATGGCGCGCACAAGCTGGTCTGTATCAGGTGTAATGTCAACGGTTTCAATCTTAATTCGCATCCGGATAACGAGGAGTTCATCTTTATCGACTCCACCGGCGCGCGCTTTAAGCCGTTTTATCTGCTCATCGGATTGCATAAGCATGCCCTGATGCAGCGCAAGTGCGCCGCCGGAACATTGACCGGGCGGGATTTTGTTCTGGTGAAAGTCAAATATAACGATCCGCGGGTTTCGGTTTTTACCATGTTGCGGGATACCGTGCATTGCGAGGTCGTCCTGGAAGGGGCGGGACAACCGCCGATATTCTTTGTGACTGAACCGAGCAGATTGAGGATGGACCGGCTGAAGTTGACCGGTTACGATGTACGCGTACAACCGTACGTAAGGCGAAAGAATAAGCCATGAGAAAGCTGCTCATCGTATTGCTGCTGCTGGGCGTAAGCGCGCCGGCGGCGTGCGCCCGGTCCCGCGCGCCGGTAAAATCCCTGTTGATCGAAGATTTTGAGACGGAAGTTTCCGGAGGAGCCGAAGGGAGCGTGGATTTCGGCGCCGGGAACGGTTCTGCCGTGGAAGTCGCTGCGGAGCCGGACCTGTTGCATTCGGGAAAACAATCTTTGAAAGTCAGCTTCGCCGTAGTGCCGGGCGGGTACATGTATGTAGCTAAAGGCGGCGGATTGGCTGCGAAGAACGCGCGCTGGGAGGTTGACCCCAGGTCGATTTCCTGGGATAAGTACGCCAGCATTTCTTTCTACATGTATGGTTCGAATTCAAAAACGCGCATTGCGTTCGATATCAAGGATAACGGCAATGAGTTGTGGCGGTTTTTGATCGACGATAACTTTAAAGGCTGGAAAAAAATGATCTGCCCTTTCAAGGATTTTTTTGTCCGGGGCGACTGGCAGCCGCAGAACGCGGACGCCAACGCAATGCTCGATTTTCCCGTGCAGAGTTTTCAATTTGAACCGTTGCCGAAGGCAAAAGGCATTCTTTACTTCGATACGGTGGAGCTTAATCCTTTTACCGGCGCGCTATGGGAAGACAAAGAATAACCACTGTTGTTCTGCTGCTGATCCTGGTTGCAGTCGGGACGTTTGCCTCGATGCGCCTGTATGACAATGTCGTGCAGCTGCAGAAAAAGCGGGTTTTGCTGGAGAAGAAAAGACAGTCCTGGCTGGCGTTAAGCCAGGTCATCCAGAAAGAGACCAGTTCTTTCCCCGGGTATGCCGGGTTGATTATCAAGGATCTGGATAACAACTGGCGGATACGTCTTAATCAGGACCAGATGTTCCCGTCCGCCAGTCTGGTGAAGATCCCGATCATGGCTGCCTGTTTCAATGCCGCTTCCCAGGGTAAGCTGGATCTGGCTGAAGTGGTGGTGCTGCGCGGAGCGGATAAGGTCGGTGGTTCAGGCAAGCTTAAAGCCATGACGGCAGGTTCGTCCTGGACAGTTGAACAGCTGATCGAGTTAATGGTCACCCAGAGCGACAACACCGCGGCCAATATCCTTATCGATAGGCTGGGTTTTGACTATTTGAACGGTTATTTCAAACAGATAGGTCTTACCCATACCAATCTCTCGCGCAAAATGATGGATTTCCGGTACCGCGGCCAGGGGGTGGAGAATTATACCACTGCCGCGGATATCACCCATGTGCTGGAGTTGATCTATCAGCGTCGTTTCCCCGATCCGCGGGTATCCGAACAGTGTCTGGCGCTGCTGAAGTCCCAGAAAGTCAACGACCGTATCCCGGCGAAACTGCCGCCTGACGTAGTGGTGGCGCATAAAACCGGTCTGGAACGGTTTGTTTGTCATGACGCGGGGATAGTGTTTACCCGGCAAGGCGATTATCTGATTTGCGTGCTTACCAGAAGTAAAGGGAGTTTTAAGCAGGCGAAAGATTTCATTGCGCGGATAGCGGCGCATACGTATAACGAATATTACCTGTTGAACCTGGCGGGGATGAAAGGCGGTGACTATGTTCGTTTTAAGTAATTTTTTGATGGCAGTGGCCAGCATCCTCGATTTTGTACTGACCGCGTTGTACTGGTTGATCATCATCAGGGCGTTGATCAGCTGGGTCAGTCCGGATCCGTTCAATCCGGTAGTGCAGTTCCTGTACAAAACTACGGATCCGATCCTGAATCCCATACGCAAGTTGCTGCCGGTCTCTTTGAAATTCGGGATCGATCTTTCTCCGATCATCGCTTTTCTGGCGATCATTTTCCTGAAGACGTTCCTGGTGAACACGTTGAATGATCTGGCCATGCGCATCAAGTTCGGTTGATAAAGGGGACGTTCCCCAAGGTACCACCCCTGGTTACAGGGGTGGTACCTTGGGGAACGTCCCCATACATACGGGACGGCCTGTGGATAAGTGAGGCGCATATTTTTTATTGACAGTTAATCAAAAGGTAATACAATGAAATCGGAAGGGGGTGAATATATGAGAAAATTGTTAGTGCTGGCACTTATTCTCGCAGCAGTGTCCTTTGTTTTCTTTTGTTCAGGAAGATTCATCTGCGCTCAAGATGCTACCGGTCCGGAATCAGTATCGCTTCCCGGGGGGTCATTTGGAACGGTAACGTTCTCACATAAAGGCCACGCAGCATCCGCTGGTTGCAAGGAATGTCATCACATGGGTGAAGTTACCCAGAAATGTAATTCCTGCCATACCGCGGAAGCCCAGATGGATTCCAAGACAGCGTTTCACAAAAATTGCATCGATTGCCATAAAGCAAAAGAAAAAGGCCCCACCGGCTGTATGGATTGCCATAAGAAATCGTAATAGATCGTAAGGGTGGCTGTCAACGTGAGGATTAACATTCGAAAGCGTGGATAGCCACCCTTCCTGTATACAGGCGTCTTTATGTCCGATCCCAACATTCCATCCACTCCTGGAAAATTCATCCTTAATCTCGTTATTTCCATCCGGCACGTGGCCATCTATCCGCTCAAGCATCCCATTGTCACCAATTCCATCAAGAATCTGATCGCCAACCTCGCGGAGCTGCTCGCCACCCGCGAAACGCTCAATATCGGCCTGTCTCCCGATAATAAGATCATGGCTAACGGGGAATCCATCGCCGACAGGAATGTCGGCGATTTGAACGATTTTGTCACTTATTTCAAGAAGATCAACGTGGAAGACCTGCAGTTTGCGACCGGGATCACTCCGGAAGAGGTAACCGAGTTCATCAAACTTTTTCAACTTGATCCCGCTGAAATCAAAAAGGCGCAAGACATCAATCTGCTTTTCAAGGAGCACGGGATCACCCACATCAAAGCCAAGCAGTTTTCCTATATCAAGGTGGAGAAGGGGCAGGAGACTCTGGTTGCGGCGGCCGACATTTCCCAGGTGGAAGCGCTAAAAGCCAAAGTCAAGGATTATTGCGATAAAAAGGTCGCCGTGCCTGAAGATATCCGGGCGATCGAGATGGAGATGTTCAATGCCATCGGAGCGGAGTTCAAAGAAAAGAAAAAGCTCGGCGCGTCCTTGAAGAACCTGTTCAAGAAATTCGTTATGCAGGTCCCGGAACAGGGAGAAGAGACGATATCCCGGCTGAAACAGGCGTTGATCGACTATGGATGCCCTCCGGAAGAAGTCGATGCTTTGATCTCCAAGATCCGCGAAGAGATCGCCCGGGGACCGGTAAAACGTCCGCGGGGAGGCGGCGGGGCCGGCGGCGGAGTTTCCGATGAGGAATTCGAGAATTTACGCAAAGCCCATCAGGAGCTGCAGAGTAAGTTCGAGCGGATGCAGCAGGATCTGCAGGTCAAATCCGCGGAAGTGGCGCAGCTGGAGAAGCAGAACAAGCGCGTGCATGACGAAAAGCAGCGTATCGACAATATCATACACCATATGGCGGAAGGCATGGTGGTGGTTGATTCCGACGGTAAGATCCTCCTGGTCAATCCTACGGCGGAATCGCTTCTGGGCATTACCAAAGCCGACATCGGTAAGCAGCTCAAGGATGTGGTCAAGGACGAGCATCTGCTGACGCTGACCAAACAGATAGCCCCGACGCAGGAGGCGGTTGTCGAAAAAGAGGTTGAATTCCTAAGCGCGGACGAATCCACCAAGAAGGTTGTGCGCACCAGTTCCGCGGTGGTGGAAGACCATAACGGCAATACCGTGGGTATGGTGACCATGCTTAACGATATCACCCACCAGAAGGAAGTCGAAAAGATCAAGACCGATTTTCTTTCTACCGTATCGCATGAATTGCGCACGCCGCTGGTGGCGGTGGAGAAATCGATCTCGCTTATACTCGGCAAGAGCGCCGGAGAAATCAGCCCCAATCAGGAGCAGTTCCTTTCCATCGCCGAGCGCAACCTGAAGCGTTTGAGCCTTTTGATCAACGACCTGCTGGATCTTTCCAAGCTGGAAGCCAGGAAGATGGAATTGCGTAAAGAGGCGGTCGGCATCGAGCAGGTGATCGGCGACACCATCGACGGTCTGACGAACTGGGCGCAAACAAAAAACATTACCCTGGAGAAGCGGTGTCAGCCCGCTTTGCCGCCGGTGCTGATCGATCCCAACCGGATGGCGCAGGTGCTGACTAACTTGCTGGGTAATGCCATTAAATTCACTCCGCCTCAAGGGAGGATCACCGTGGAAGCGGCGCTCTCGACCGAAGGGCAGGGGATGCGGGTTACCGTCAGCGATACCGGCCCCGGGATAGCTCAAGAGGACCTGACCAGGGTATTCGAGAAGTTTTATCAGACCAAGGAACGGACGGTTACGGATATCACCGGCACCGGCATCGGTCTGGCGATCGTCAAGGAGATTGTCGAATTGCACGGCGGCACTGTCTGGGTAGAGAGCGAAAAGGGCCGCGGGGCACGGTTTATTTTTACGGTTCCCATTACAGCGACTTAGCAGGAGGACTAATGGAAGAGAAGAAGAACAAGATTCTTTTGGTTGATGATGAGAAGGATTTCCGCGATCTGATGACGTTCTGGCTGCAGTCGCGCGGCTACCTTGTGGTTACCGCTTCCAACGGCGCGCGCGCGGTCGAGATGGCCCAGGCGGAGAATCCGGATATCATTTTCATGGACCTGAATATGCCGGTTATGGATGGAACGGACGCGTTGAAGAAGATCCGCGAGTTCAATAAGGACGTCCCGGTGATCATTATCAGCGCTTTCGTTGACGACCGCAGGGCCAAAGAAGCGATGCGCACCGGCATTTCCGGCGTTTTCTATAAAGGTAAGGATTTTCAGGAAGGACTGGCTTTGCTCGAGGCTGCTTTGAAGACCCACAAGCAGCTTAAAAAGTAGCGTCCGACCCGTTCCCCGCCCGCAGCTCCCCACCCTAAAAAAGTCAAGATTTTGGTTGACAAAACGGTAATTATCTTATATCGTATAGTTATTGTAACTACCATAATTCTGACACATCCGAGAATGTTGAAAAGTATCGCAATACTCGCGGTCGCATAAGGAAAAGGTCGATGAAGGAAAATGATCTGATTTCCGCAAAGGAAATCACCGAGAAATATCACATAACCTATCAGACGGTCAATCATTATACCAATCTGGGGCTGTTGCCGCTCGTATACAAGAAGGGCAATGTCCGTTTCTATGACGGCGCAGAGGTTAAGCAGCGGCTGGGTAAGATCATGCAGCTGGCCAGCGAAGGGTATACATTGCATCTGATACGGAAACAACTTCTGGGAGTGTAAGCATGAAGGCTCTACGCATAGGGATTGCTGTGGGGGTCATGATAGCTGCGGCAGCGGCGTTGCGTTGCGGGATATGCTCGGATGCGCCCGAACCGGATTATATAGGAGAGTTCTCCGGATGGGGGGTAAAGGTCCCCACGTCGAATTACGCTTTTATCCGTTCGGCGATCGTTCTGTTCGGCACCCGCTGGGGAGAGGCGGCGCAGACTGAAGCCGACCTGGACAAACAGGTCTGGGATCAGCTGGTGCTTTCTTTCGAGGCGTATAAGCGCAATATCCAGATTACCGATCAGCAGGTGGATGATGAGATCGAGAAGATGCTCAAGGCCGAGAAAGTGACTTTTGACTGGAAAAAAGAACCCGAAGCTTTTACGCAATGGGTGAAGGAAAAGACGAATGAGCCGGTAGATCTGTTCCGGAATCAGCTCAAACATCTCCTGCAATTGGAAGGTTTGCGCGCCCAGGTACTGGAGACGTTCAAGCCCACGGTAAGTGAAGAAGAGGCATACAATGAGTTCGTGAATGAGTATAACACCATAGATCTGGAGTTGTTGCAGTTTGATCAGCTCAAAGACGCCGAAGCGTTTTATAAAAAAGCCAGGACCGCCGAGATATGGGATAAGATGGTGGCGGAGGAAATCAAGAAGGACCCCAAATTCGCCAAGCATCCCGGGTTCGTTTCGTTCGAATTCCTGATCAATATGTGGAAAGTGCCCAAAGCGGACCTGTATAAGATGCTGACAATGGCGGATAACGCCCTTTATCCGCCTGCGCCGGTCTATAAAGGATACGGCATTTTCAAGATACTGAAAAAACGCATCGCCACGAAAGAGGAATTCCCGAAGGTGCGCGATTCCTATTTCAAGCAGGTGGAGATGATCAAGAAGTACGATTCCCTGAATGAGTGGGTGAAGAAGCTCAAAGAGGAAGCGAAAATAACGGCGTATCCCAGAAGCCAAACGCAGTCCCAGGCGCAGCCCGGCGCGCAGCCGGCCGCAGCGCAGACTGCCGCTGACGGGAATAAGACAGGCGGTTAGCAGGTTATGGCAGATCCGGCTCCCAAGACGGTCAGTCCGCAGGACGCAGCAGCTGCAAAGACGGCAGCAGCCGCGCGCCCGGCATCGCCGGCTGACGGGTTGTTTAAACCGCTCCTGCAGTTGTTTTCCGGCGGCGCGGCGCAGCTGGATGTGCATTTTATCAACATATTCCTGCTGGGAGTTATCTGCCTGCTGGTCGTGTACGGGGGGATCTCGGCTTTTATTTCTTTCAAAGGATTGCGCGCTATAGCGGTCAAGCAGTATTCCGCCGCGGCGATGGCCCAGACTATCCAGGAATTCAAAGGTGTCGCGCCTCTGCCCCCGGCGTCTTTCTACCAGAAGAAGATCGCGCAACGCAATATATTCAAACGGGGGGCGAAACCCGGCGACGATAAGATGACCGAAGCAGGGCCGTCTTCCAAGACCGCCGAGATGCTCAAGAACCTGCGTTTGGTAGGGATCTCCTGGTCGGATAATCCCGACATCATGATCGAAGACGTCAAACTGGCCAAGACTTTTTTCGTTAAAAAGGGCCAGATGGTCGGGGAGTTCAAGGTCGAGAACGTATTCAAAGACAAAGTCATCCTGCGCTATAACAAAGAAACGGTAGAATTGAAATGAAGCGTACTGTAGGCATCAGACTGCTGGCGTGTTTACTTATCCTGGCGCACGGGGCGAGTTTCAGTTTCGCCGAAGTCCCGGGACAGGCCGTTGTCCAGTCTGACGCCAAATCCACCCAGCTGGCCCAGGCGCCGTTCGTCCCCGAAACTATGCCGGTATCGGTACAGTCTCCGGTGGGCATGGAAGGGCGCATTTCGCTGGATCTGCGCAACATCGACGTGGTTGACGCGCTTAAATACCTGACCATGAAGGCTGGCATCAACATCATCACTACCAAGGGCGTACAGGGGCGCGTAACGCTGATGGTCACCGACGCCGCCATACAGGACGTTTTCGACATCATGCTGCGCAGCAACAATCTCGCCTATGACAAGAAAACGGATATCTATAATGTGATGACGCAGGAAGAATACCGGCTTCTTTACGGCCGGAATTTTTCAGACGTCCGGCAGGTCAAAGTATTCTATCTGCAATATGCCATTCCCGAACAGGCGTTCAGTATGCTGGATATGCTCAAAAGTGAGATCGGCAGGGTGATGGTCGATCCGGAATCGGGCAATATCCTGGCCATCGATTCTCCCGCGCGCCTGAATATGATGGAGCAGGCTTTGAAGGAGTTTGAAGAGAAGAACGTGGTCAAAGTGATCAAGCTCAATTATGCCAAGGCCAAGGATATAGAGGAAACGTTGAAGACGCAGCTGGACCTGAAAAAACTGGGGATGATCAAGGCCGATGAGAAAGGCAACCAGCTGGTCATACAGACCTTGCCCGAACGCATGACCCAGATCGAACAGTTGATCACCAGCCTCGACCAGAAGACCAAAGAGATCATTATCGACGTGAATATCGTCAAGGTGAAGCTGACCGACGATCTGGATACGGGAGTGCAGTGGGAGGGGTTGTTCGAGCTGGCGACCAAGAGAGGGCTTACGTATCTTGGCTCGACGCCGTTCGCCTCCGTACAGGCGGCCAATGATGCCTGGCGTTCGCGTAACGCCGCCTGGGAAGCGGTGGGCAATGTCGGCTCGTATCCTTTCTCCGGGACCAGCACCAATTATTCTTCCGGGACCAGGAGTATCGGGAGCAGCGAAATGCACCTGGGGCTGGTGGGTAACCAGGATGTCGATTTCATCCTTAAATTCCTCCAGACGTTGACCAATACCAAGATCATGTCCAATCCCAAGATCACGGTGACCAATAACCAGGAAGCAAAGATCCATGTCGGCCAGAAGGAAGCGTATGTGACTACCACCACTACCACCGGCCAGACCACCAATACCGTTGCCGAGCAGGTTACGTTCGTCGACGTGGGTGTGATGTTGTCGGTAGTCCCGATCATCAATGACGACGGATTCATCAATCTGAAGCTTAAAACCGAGATCAGCAGCGTTATCGATACGCTGATAACGCCTACCAATAACGAAATCCCCATCATCGATACTTCCCTGGCCGAAACCACGGTTCTGGTCAAGGAAGGCACGACCGTGGTGATCGGCGGGTTGCGTAAAGAACAGAAAACGTCGGTTTCGCGCCAGACCCCGATTTTAGGCAATATTCCTTTCCTGGGCAGGCTCTTCAGCGTCAAGGAAGATGTGAAGGAGAAAACGGAATTATTGATCATTCTCACGCCGAGGATCATCAGCGGCGATGTGTTCGTTTCCAGCGCTGCGGTAAAGAGCGTGGGCCAGGTGCAGCTGAAGTCTTCCAAGGGATATGACAAGCTGCCGAATAGGGAAACGCCGGATACCGGCGTGGAAGGGATTTTCATACCTGACGCTGAAGTTAAGAAACTTGAGCTTAAAGGGCCACGGAAGGTTAATCAGTAAACACTGACGGGAGAAAATAATGGTCAGACTAAAGAGAACTCTATTATTGTACAGTGTGTGTTGTGCTGCGGTGATGCTGTCCGGATCCGGCGCGGTGAGGGCGTATGCTCAAGCTGCCGAAGGAAGCGACCTGGCAAGAGTAAAACAGGAACTCGTTGCCGCAAAAGAATCGCTGTCGAATTATAAGAGTCTCTACGAGAAGAAAGAGCGGGAGATCAAGGAGCTTAACGGCAAGATCGGCAAGCTTCAGGGCACTTTCGACACGTATCAGGAATTGACCGACCGTTTGACCAGGGAGAAAGAAGCGTTGGGAGCGCAGCAGCAGGAACTGGCTCTCCAGCTCAAGCGCATGGAAGGCCAGAAGCTCGTCCTGGAAAAGCAGAATCAGATATTGAGTTCCTGTATTAAGGACAACGACTCCAAGTCCGCAGAGCTGGAGCAATTGCGTTCGCTGACCAAACAGGAAAAGAAAGATATGGCCGCACAGCTCAAGACCGTCGAGGGGCAGTTAACCGCGGCGATGCGCGATACGCAACAGCTTTCCCAGAAGAATGTCGAATTGCAGGCCAAAGTGGGGTCGCTTACCGACCAGGTCGAGTCGTACCGCCGCAAGAGCGAAGCGCTGTCCAGGGAAAAAGACCAGATGGCCGGCGAACTCAAGGAAGTGAGTAAAGAGATCGGCGTTGTCCGCAGCCGGATCGCCGTGCTGGAGCAAGAGAACAAGGATCTTAAACAGAACGCGCAGCAATGTAAGTCGCTGGAATCGCTGCCCCAGGAGGCGGCCAAGCTGCGCACCGAATCGGCGCGCCTTCAGGAAGAGAATAAACGCTTGCAGGAGATAGTCGCCAAAACCCGCAATTATGAACAGCTGCAGCAGGAAGCAGCGATCTTGCGTCAGGAAGCCAGCAAGCTGGAGCAGGATAACAAGACGCTCAAAGATGCCACGCTGAAAGTCAAGAATCAGGAGTCTCTGGAGAAAGAGCTGGATGTTCTGAAAAAGCGGGCGAAGCAGTTGGTCGAAGAGAACTCAAAACTGCAGGCTGACGCATTGGACAAGGTCAAAGAGAATAAGGGCTTGCAGGACAGTTTTTCCTCCCTGCGCAAGCAAATGTCCGCGCTGGAAGTGGAAAATCAGCAATTGCAGGCGGTAGGAGCCAGAGCAAAAAAATCCGATGCTTTGCAGGGGGAAGTGGAAGCGTTACGCAAGCAGATCAGCCAGCTGGAAGAGGATAACCGGAAACTCTCCCAGACAGCCGGCCAGTGTAAAAAACTCGAATTATTGCCGCAAGAAGTGGAACGTTTGCGCAAAGAGGTCAGCGACGCGCAGGCGCAGAACAAACAGTTGAGCGCTGCTGCGGGCAAGGCTAAAGAATTCGATCAGGTCAAGCAAGAGTTGATCAGCCTGCAGGGAAAATTTTCCCAGCTGGAGAAGGAGCGCAACGATCTCTGGGAAGCGTATTCAGCCAAGTTCAAGAACCAGAAAGACCTTATCGACGAACTGGTGAGTTTGCGGACCAGGTTGAGCGAGAAGCAGGCGGAAGCCGGCAAAGCCCAGGACGCGCAGAAGATAGCGGACCAGCTTTTGCAGGTACAGCAGGAATTGACCCTGGTGCAGACCGAGAACCGGCAATTGCGGGATAAGACGGACAACTCCGCACAGCTGCAGGATGCGGTGCAGGAAATCGTCGCGTTGAAGAAGGAGCTCGAGGCAGCCAAACAATCCAACCAGCAGCTGGCCGGACAGAGCTCTGCGCCGGCAGAACTGCAGCGGGTTACCGCAGAGCTGGTTCTATTGAAGGAAAAAGCGGGTTTGCTCGAACGTGAGAACGCCGCTTTGCGGCAGAAGCCGTCCGCGGTCATCGAGACCGCCGGCGCGGCGAATGCGCAGGTGCAGCAGCTGCAAAGAAAGCTGGTTTCGTTGGAAGATGAAAATAAGCAGTTGCGCTCCGTAGCCGCCGGCGTGTCGACGCAACAAACGCTGCAGCAGGAGATCCAGCTTCTGAAAAAGGAAGTTGTTTCTCTCAAAGAAGAGAATAAACAGCTGAAAGCCGACGCGGAAAGAGGCAACGCTGCGCAGCCGGAATTAGTCAAACAGATCGAACAGCTTAACCAGCGGCTGGCGCGCGTGGAGAATGAACGTAACGCTTTACGCAACCAGATGGCTTTCAAACATAAGAATGACGGGTTCCGTGAGGGAGTTTCTCTGACCCAGACCCAGGAGATAGAAAAGCTGCGCGGACAGTTGCGCAGCCTGGAAGAAGATAACCGAAGATTGCAGCGGGTTTCGAGCGCCGCAACTGCCGGCGATCAGAAGCAGGTGCAGGAAGAATTGGGACGCTTGCGCCAGGAATTGTCTGTGGTGACCCGGGAGAACCGTAAGCTGCGCGAAGTGACGCAGAGCGCGGTCAACCAGAAGGCGCTGCAGAGAGAGATCGAACAGTTGCGTCTTCGCGTGGAGAAGGCCGAGAGCGAGCGTAATCAATTGCGGACAGAAGCCCAGCAGATGAGAGTGCAGCTGGGGCAGAAACCGCCGGCACCGCCGGCGCCGCCCGCGCCGCCTGCCAGGGTGACCGCGGTGATCCCCGCGGATAACGGCGAAAAGGTCGCCCGGCTGCAGAAAGAGCTCAAGGATGCCCAGGATCTTTCCTATCAACTGGTGCAGGAAAAGGCCGGCCTGCAGAGCAGGGAAAAAGAACTTGCCGCGCAGTTGAAGGCCGTGCAGGATCAGAAAACAGCCGGAGACGCCCAGATTCAGGAATTGAACAAGAAGAAGGAATCGCTGCAGACCGAATTTACCAAATTATCCGAACAGCTGGCGCGGGCAATGGTGCAGGTTGCAGACGCGGCCAAGACCGGGCAGGATATGACCGCCCAGGTGCAATCTTTGAAAGCGGAATTGACCGTGGTCCGGGAAAAGATAGCGCTGGCCGAAAAGACCCGTCTGGCTTTGCAGGAAGCGCATAATCAACTGCAGAATAAGTTCGAGCAACTGCAGATACAGACCGCCCAGATGAAGGCCCAGAAAGAGCAGGAGCTGGCGTTGCTCAACGCCCAGATGGAGCAACTGCGGGCGCATAAAGAGGGCGAGATCACCCAGTTAAGCAACAAGCTTGCCCAGGCTAAAGCGGACCGGGAAGCCGAATCGGCGAAACTCAACACCACTATCGCCGATCTGCAGCAGAATCTGCAGACCGCGCAGGAACTGGCTTTCCAGAGCACGCAGGACAAGACTAACGCTTTGAATCAGCAGAAACAGGCGGCCGCGGCGCTCAAGAAAGCCGAAGATGACCGGGCGGTATTCGAACAGCAGGTGAAGAAGCTTGAAGAACAGAACTCTTTCCTGAAAAATCAATATGTCGGCATGTCGCAGGAACTCAACGTGGCGCAGAAAACGCGCACCGAGCAGGATAAACAAACCGCGGCCATGACCGCTCAACAATTGCAGAAGCTTTCCAGCGAGAAACAGATGACCCAGCAGGAGCGCGACAGGCTTGAGCAGGAACGCCAGTTGACGCAGAGCGATTTTGCGAAACTCAAGAAAAGTTATGAGGAACTGGAGCGGCGGTATAATCAGCTCGATACTGCCAGCAAGCGCCAGGAAAAGACCAAAGAGATCTACAACAAGCTGCCCGAAGAGAACGCGAACCTGCATTATAACTTGAGCGTACTCTATGCCCAGAATCAACAGTATGCAAAGGCGATCGCCGAACTGGAAAAAGTAATCGGCCTCAAGCCCGACGACGCCGAAGCGTATTACAACCTGGGCGTTATCTATGGCGAGCATATGGGTAACCGTAAAAAAGGCATAGAGAATTTCAAAAAGTTCCTTGCGCTGTCGCCGGAAGACGAGGATGCGGATAAGGTCAGGAAATATATCCTGACCTGGGAAACGTTCGGCCAGGAATTGCACGATGGAAAATAAATACATCACGGTCAAGGAAATATCCGGTAAATACGGCCTGTCGTACCAGGTGATTAACCGCTATTCGGACGCCGGGTTGCTGTCCGTGGCATTTAAAAAGGGCAATGTCCGTTTCTACGAACGCAAGGATGTGGTCAAACGGATGAGTGTGATATCAAAACTGACCCGGGAAGGGTATTCGTTGATGTTGATCCGCAAACAACTGACAGGGTTTTAAATGACGCGAACGGGAACAGGGATAATTCTGGCGATGGTCATGGCGGCGGCAACGCTGAACGCCGCGCCTGTACCGGCGCAGGACACGGTCACCGGGCTTCCGGGAGAATTTTCCACCGGGCTCTCCAGGGACGCGGGGTTCCCGGAAACGATCATTTCTCTTGATCTGCGCGATATGGATATCCTTGAGGCCATCAAGTTCATCGCCGAGAAAACCGGCCTGAATATCATCCCTACGAAGGCCGTTACGGGGAGAGTATCGTTGACCGTCAAAGATGTTTCGGTGAAGGATGTCTTCGATATTATCCTGCGCAGCAATAACCTGGCGTACGAGAAACGCGGTAACATCTATAATATTATGACTGAAACCGAGTATAAGGCGTATTACGGCAGGAATTTTTATGACGCGCGCGTCACGAAAGTTTTCCGGCTGCAATATGCCATTCCGGAGCAGGCGTTGAATCTGTTGCAGTCGACCAAAAGCGAGGTGGGCAAGGTGCTGCTGGACGCGGAATCCGGGGTGATCATCGTGGTGGATACGCCGGATCGGGTGCGGTCCATGACCGACACCCTGAAAGCCATGGAGCATAAAAGCGTGATCAGGGTTTTTAACCTGAAATATGCCCGCGCCAAAGATATCGAGGAGCAGTTAAAAGGACAACTGGATGTGAAGAAAGTCGGTTCGATCAAAGCCGATGAACGCACCAATCAGGTGGTGGTGCAGACGCTGCCGGATCGAATGGAAGGAATCGAAAAGTTGATCCTGGGCCTGGATCTCAAGACTCGCCAGATCCTGATGGACGCCAAAATCATTCAGGTCAAGCTTAACGATACCGTCGGTTCCGGGGTGGAATGGGAAGGCCTGTTCAACCTGGGTAAGAAACACGGCTTGACCTATCTGGGGTCGTATCCGTTCAGTTCGGTTCAGGCGGCGACCGATGTCTGGCGCTCGCGCAAGGATACCTACACGGATGTCGGCAATGTCGGTTCGTATCCGTTCACCGGGACCAGCACCGATTATACGGCGGGCAACCAGAGTACCGCCACCGAGGAGATGCACCTGGGTGTGGTCGGAAAGAATGATTTCGACGTTATCATCAAATATCTGCAGACTATCGGCCAGACGCGGATCCTGTCCAATCCTAAACTGGCGGTGGTGAATAACCAGGAAGCCAGGATCCATGTCGGAGAGCGACAGGCGTATATTACCACCACCACCACCCAGACGCAGACCAGCACCACTGTTTCAGAAGCGGTCACCTATGTGGACGTCGGCATCCAGCTGATGGTTACTCCGACGATCAACGAAGACGGTTTTGTGACGGTCAAGATCAAGCCGGAGATCAGCAGCGTGCTCGATTACCTTGAGACCTCCAGCAATAACAGGATCCCGATCATCGATACTTCGACCGCCGAGACGATCGTCATGGTCAAGGACGGCACCAGCATTCTTATCGGGGGGTTGAGCAAGGAAGAGAAGAACCAGAATTCTTCCGGGACCCCGTTCTTAAGCAAAATACCTTTTCTGGGCAACGCTTTTAAAACGTCCACAACCAGGACGTCGCGGTCCGAACTTATCGTTTTGTTGACGCCGCACGTGATCAGCGGCGATGAGCTGGTTACCGATGACAGCAGGGAATTCGGCAGATTCCTGGATAAAGAGTATAAAGGATACCCGGAATTTACCGACGATCCTGCCAGGCTGGAAATTAAATCCTATCAAGAGTATCCGGCTTTAGATGCCGACGACGTTATGGCGGACATAAAGCCGGCAAGGAATTTTTAAGGAGTAACCCATGACTACCCCTCATGTAAAGATGCGCGCGCGTGTGCTGCTGGCCATAGGTATGTTCCTCGTTTTCAATAAAGCCGCACCTGCACAGGTCAAGCAGGACGATTACAACAAGCTCAAGCAGGAGCTGGAGTCGGTGACCGCGGACCGGAACAATATTCTCGCGCAGACCAAGAACCTGATCGAGATCAAAACTAAATACCAGCAGTCCGAGGCGGTTATGAATCAGCTCAAGGCCGACAAAGATAATCTGCTCAAAGAGCATGAAGCGCTGCAGGCGCAGAACCTGCAGCTGCTGGAGCGGATCGGGACCCTGGAGCGCAATAACGCGCAGCTTTCCGGCGATATGGAAACAAACAAGAAAAACCTTGCCAAGATGGAAGCAGACTATAAAATAGTGACAGAAACCCGCAAAGAGATCGGGCGTCTCCAGAACGAGAACAACGCTCTGGAGAAAGAAGTCAAGCAGTGGCAGGGCAAGATCAAGCGGATAGAGGAAGAGCAGCTGAATGCCCAGGCGCAGATGGATATTTACCGCCTGCAGATAAAAGAATGGAAGAAGCGGTACGGCCAGGCTATGATCAAGAATAAGACTCTTGAGAAGAAGGCCGAGCAGATTCCCCGGCGGTTCACCGAATTAGCCCGGGAAAACAAGATGCTGCTGAAGGAAACCGCGATGATGCATTACAATCTGGGAGTTTTCTATACCAAGGAAAAGGAATTCTCCCGGGCTATCGCGGAATACGAAAAGGCGATTGAACTGAACCCGGAAGAGCCGGCCGCGTATTACAATCTCGGGTACATCTACGCCGAGTATCTGGTTAACCGTCCAAAAGCGATCGAGAAATTCCGGAAGTTCTTGAGCTTGATCAAGAGCGACGACAAGGATGTCGATTGGGTGAAGAAGTATATTCTCACCTGGGAAACCTGGGAAGGTAAGAAGCCTATCAAATAGTGTCACTTGAATTATAACAAGGAGGAGGGACGATGAGAAGTCTGGGAGTGGTTCTCGTGGGTCTGTTGTTCATGCTGGTAACGGTCAATCCTGCCAGCGCCTGGTTCGGCAAGAAGAAAACGCAGGAAAGTTCCGATGAGACACAAGTCGCTACCGAAGAGCAGGCGCCGGTTAAGAAGGCTCCGGAAGCCAAGAAAACCGATAAAGCCGCGGAAGCAGCGCTGAAGCAGAAGAAAGAGCAGATCCAGCGGAAAGCCGGAGAATTGAACAATACCGAATGGCAGATCGAATTAACTCCGCTGTCCGGCAAGGGTAAGAAAGAAACCGACGTGGTGACGTTTTCCAATAACCAGGTCGTGATCGGCAATTACCTGAAAAAAGGGTTTGTCGCCACCAATTATACCGTGAGCATTCAGGATGACGGGACAGGCGTCTGGGAAACCATGCAGAGTTCCGAAAAGGCCGGGACCGCTTTCTGGCGCGGCGAGATGGATAAAACGATGCAGGTTATGCGGGGGATCTTGAGTTACCAGGTCGACGATAAGACCAAGCATGATTATTCTTTTATCAGCACTGCCCGTAAGAGTATACCTGCTCCTGCTAAATAGCTATGTATGAGGCTTACTGGGGACTGAAAGAGAAGCCGTTCGAGAACACACCTGATCCGCGTTTCTTTTATTACTCGGCGCAACATAAAGAAGCGGTGGCGCGCATGCTCTATGTGGTGCGCGAACACAAAGGCGCGGCGCTGTTCACCGGCGATTACGGCTGCGGCAAGACTCTGTTGACGCGCGTCCTGTGGCATGAATTGCAGCAGGAAAACCGGTATCAGGCGGTATTCATCCTTAACCCCCGGTTATCGGGCGTGGAGCTGATCCAGGAAATTGTGCACCAATTGGCTCCTACCGAAACAGTGGATCAGGCCGGAAAGATCGACCTGTTCCACTCCTTGCATAAGATACTCTACGCGAATTACAATGCCGGAAGGCACAGTGTTATCATTATCGACGAAGCGCAGGCGATCCAGGATCGCGATATATTCGAGGAAGTCCGGTTGTTGCTTAATTTTCAGCTGGATAACGCGTTTCTCCTGACCATCATCCTGCTGGGGCAGCCGGAGTTGAAATACAGCGTGATGAGCCTGCCGCAGTTCATGCAGCGCATGGCTGTGCGGTATCACCTGAAAGCTTTTAATGAGCAGGAGACCCGGGAGTATATCGAGCACCGGCTGCAGGTCGGCGGGGTGAACCGCGCCATCTTCGACGCTGATTCCTTCGGCGAGATCCACCGGTTGACCGGAGGCGTGCCGCGCAGGATCAATACCATGTGCGACCTGGCGTTGCTGGTGGGGTTCGGCAACGGCTTACAGCGTATCGACCGCCAGACCGTGATCAAGATCAACGATGATCTGGAGTCGCCGGAGTTCGATGAGAAATGCATGAAGTCTTCTGCGCCGGCTTCTTCGGCGCAGCAGGAAAACTCGACGCCGCAAGCGCCCTAAATCGCGACGTTTACCAAAGGCGAGGATGCTTAGCATTCTGAATATTCTCAAGAAACACCAGGATGAGCGCAAAAAGACAGCCGCCGCTTCAGGCGGGCCGTCCGGCAAATCGGATACGTGCGCCGGGACGGGCGCCAACCACCGGGTAAGTATCTCTTCCGCTCTGCTCAAGGAACCCGACAGCGAGCAGGCTGTCCGCACCCAGGAAATTTACCTCCAGTGCTTGTCGGTGACGGATAATCTCTACCAGCGGGGAGGGGTGCGCGATCCGGATCTGAAAGAGAAGATCACCCATTGCGCGGAAAGCCTGGTTCGCGAGCTATCCGACGGCAGCTACGATATCGTCCTGCAGGCGCTCAAAGATTACCCCTCCGAAGCGTTCATGAGCCGCCATGCGTTGAACGTCGCCATTTTCTCTATAGAGATCGGCCTGGGGCTGGGTTTTGCCCACCAATCGCTTGTCCCGCTCGCAGTGTCCTGCCTGGTGCACGATGTCGGCAGCGCCGCCTACCTCGATCTGATTTACAAAAGTTCGGTTTTTACTCCGGAAGAGCGTACGGCGGTACGCGAGCATCCGATGCATGGGCCGGAAGTTCTGCATCAGGTCGGCGGTTTCTCCGTGGAAGTAGTCGAAGCGATCGGTCAGGAACACGAACGGCTTGACGGCTCCGGCTATCCCAAAGGTTTGAAAGATGCTCACATCTGCGAATATGCGCAGATCATCGGTCTGGCTGACGTTTATGAAGCCATGACGCATGCCCGGCCGTACCGGGTAAAATATGCGGCAGCCGACGCCATGCAGGCATTATTGAACGCCAAACAGGCTTTTTCCTCCAAATTAATGAAGATGTTGATCGAACGGATCGGGATATTTCCCCTGGGGTCGCTGGTACGCTTGAATACCAAAGAGGTTGCCAGGGTCATCACCGGCAATTCAGTTTTGCCTTTACGGCCCGCCGTGCAGGTATTGCTGGATGCTCAGGGTAAAGAGATGCAGCAGGCCAAGGATATAGACCTGGCGCGCAACCCCTTGATCTATATCGAAGAGTGCCTGGACTGCCTGAAAAAAACAGATGATAAATAAAAAACTGGTCAACAATCTGGTCGTTGTCGCGATCGCGGTGCTTGCCGGCGGATTCATTATTTATTCATTCAAGAGTAAGAGCGACTTGAGCGAACAGCTTAACTCGGTGTTGAACGACACGCTGAAGGAAAAGGAGCAACTGCAGGAATCGTTGTCGCAGATGGAGCAGACCATCGGTCAGAAAGAAGAGCAGTTGCGCGCTTTGAGCAACGCCCAGTCTTTGCGCGATTCGCTGGATAGCGCCCAGGCGACCATAGGAAAGCTCAATCAGGATCTGGACCGGGTCAATCGGGAAAAAATAGCTTTGCAGGACGCGCAGCTGGGAGCCAGCGGACGCCTCCAGAGCACGACCAAGGAATATATGCGCACTCTCGAGGAGACCAAAACCCTCAAGGCGGAAATCGCCCGCCTGAACAAAGAGAAAGACATTAGTTTCACCCAGAAGCGGATCGAAGAGCTGAACAAGTCGCTGGAAGCGAAAAATCAGGAATTGCTCAAGCAGAAAGCGGAATTCGAGAAGATCAAGTCTGAATATCAGACGTTGCATGAATCGAACCGCGATCTGGAGAAGCGGATCAAAGAACTTGACCAGGGAGTGCTGCAATCATCAGGGCAGGCAGCCGGTCAGGCAGCGTCGTTGCGTCAATTGCAGAATACCATCGCGGAGTTGAAGAATGCCGTGCAGGATAAAGAGGCGCAGATCAGACAGTTGCAGGGTCAGGCGGAAAAAGGCAGGGATATGGCCGGCAGCGGCTCCGGAGCGGGACGGCTGCAACGGCTTCTCGACGATATGACTGCGGCGAATAAGGATTTAAAAGTTCAGCTTGCCGATCTTAACGACGAATTGATCGCGGCGCGCAAGGAGTTAAAGGATCTGCGCGCCGGTAAGGGCGCGGGGGGCAGCCAGGAGCAGGTTAACCGGCTCTCGGAGATATTGATGAAGAAAGAGCTGGAGATCGATAAAGCCAGGAAAGAAGCCATGGCGGCGCAGGAACAGATCCTTGTTTTGCAATCCAAAGTCGCGCAGGTGGAGGGCACACTGAACGCTTCGCGGGTAAACCTGGATAAGATCCGCGAGTTGGAATCCGAGCGCATCAGCATGCAATCCAGGGTGAACGAGATGGAATCGAATTTCAACAAGAAAAAGGAACTGGCGGATTCGCTGCAGAAAAATGTGGATTATTTGACTCAACAACTGTCCCGCGCCCAGGAAGAGAAAAAATCCGCGATGGAACGGCTCTCGCGCGTCGATTCGTCAGCCCGGGAAGACGTGGATCGTGAACGGTCCCGTTCCTCGGAGATCAATGTCCTGTATAACAGTCTGAAAACCCAGGTCGCGCAGTACGCCGAAACCCTGACCCAGAAAGAGATGGAACTGGAACAAAAGCGCCAGGATATGGCTTTGATGCGGGATGAAATGGGACAGTTCAAGCTGCGCGCGGACGCGCTGGAAAAAGAGCTCGCCGATGTGCGGGAACGTCAGAAAAAGACCCTGGACGATCTGGTGATGGCGATGCGCTTGAATTCGGCGTTGCAGGAACGGCTGATGGGGATTTCTCCTTCAGCGGGATCGGACACGTATATCACCGATTCGGAGGCGAAGAAGAAAGCGGAAGATCTGCGGCGCAGGATCGAAGTCATTCTTGAACCGGAGAAACGATGATGTTTAAACGCGGTGTAATTTTGCTGGCATGTGTGTGCTGTGGTTTGACCTTATCCGGCGCGGGTGTCTTTGCGCAGAAGATCGAAGACCGGGCGCGAGAGCATTATAACAAAGGCAACGAGTTCTATACGCAGGGGAAATATCTTGAGGCGCAGGCGGAATACGAGCTGGCCATGGAATTATTAAGGGCCAAAAGCGCCAGGCAGCCGTCCGACGCCGTATCGCCCGGAGTTTCCGAGCCGGTCATGGCGGCTCCTGTTAGCGCCGGAGCCAAACGCGCTTTGCCGGAATATACCGTCACAATCGACGACGAAATGAAGATCTCCGTCTGGCAGAATCCCGATCTGGATCATGAGGTCACGGTGCGTTCCGACGGCCGGATTTCTTTCCCGTTGATCGGCGACATCGTGGCCGAGGGGTTGACCGTATCCCAGTTGACCAACCAGATCCAGGATAAACTGCAGGAATTCGTGCGCAACCCCAAGGTTTCCATTCTGCTTAAAAAAATGGGCGGCAGCCGGGTGGTGATCATCGGCGAAGTGAACAAGCCGGGCATTTATAACGTTACCCGCGCCAGGACCGTATTCGAGGCGATCGCGCTGGCAGAGGGGACGACAAATCACGCGGTGCTTTCCAGCGTGGTGCTGGTGCGCAACGTGCTCACCAATCCCACCGCCCAGAGGATCAATCTGGCCAAGATCATGCAGGGCAAAGATCTGCAGCAGAATATGGTGCTGCAGTCGGAAGACCTTATTTTTGTGCCCAAGCGCTTTATCGCGAACCTGAATTATTTCCTCGGTCAAATTGTCGATCCCATCGCCAAAGGCGCGTTCGTCCACCGGGAATTAGAGGACTGGTAGAGCCGGAAGGAGTTTTGCTTGCCGCAATACGAACTAAATCTTAGAGATTATGTCCGCATTTTTCACCGGCGCCGGCTGATCATCGCCACGACGTTCATTCTGGTCATGGCCAGCAGTTTTATGTATGTCGCCAGGCAACCGGTGAACTACCGTTCCAGCGTGACCATCAAGATCGAGGAGCGCAAAACCATCGCCGGGTTGCTTACCGAATGGATCCTGTATAAACCCGGCAATGTCATGGAATCCGAGCTGCGTTTTATCCGCAGCTTCTCTTTTTTGAGGGATGTGGCCATGCGGCTGGGAAAGATCTCCGAGCGGTCTTCGCCTGAAGATATCCACAGCGCGGTTTCCGATCTGGCCAATACCATCGCTACCGAACGGCTGGGCGACACGAATATGATCAGGATCATCGTGACCAGCGGTAATGCCAAGGAAGCGCGCGATCTGGCTAATTTCGTCACCCAGCTGTATATCGAAGAGAATGTGCAGGAGAAAGCCAAACAGTTCCGCCAGGCCCGGCAGTTCATGGAAGAGCAGTTATTGAACGTCCAGGAGCGGATCAAAACACTTGAGGCGCGGCTGCAGCAGTTCAGCGACGAGGTTAAGAATATCCGCCTGGCCGAACCGATGGAAAAAAAGATCATGGATCTGGAATTTCAGCTTGCCGAATTGCTCCAGAAATATACGGAGAAGCACCCCAAGGTGGCGCAGATACGAGACGAGATAAAAAACCTGGAAGACCAGATCAAAGGATTCTCCGGGCAGGATATCGAATACAGCCGTCTCAAACGCGAAGTGGAAGTGAACAAAAAGATGCAGGCCACTCTCAACGAGAAGCTCGGCGAAGCCAGCATAAGCGAGAATCAGACGGTATCGGACATTTCGATCGTTGAACCGGCGGTGCTTCCCGGCAGGCCGATCACCGGCAATAAGGGCGCGAGCATTCTCATCGGCTCCCTGCTGGGGTTGATCGCGGGATTCGCTTTAGCGTTTATCCTGGAGACGCTGGATACCTCCATCGGCACGATCGAAGACGTGGAGAACGTGGTCAAGATCCCGGTGCTGGGCGTGGTTCCGTCCATACACCGCATGTTGAGCAAGCAGCACGCTTTTGAACGATTCATGGACAAAGTATTCCATTCTCCCAAACATACCAAAAGCGACGATCGGTCCGTGCGCCTGATCTCGCATTACCAGCCACGATCTACTACCGCCGAATCATTCCGGAATATTCACACCAATCTGAAGCTGAATTTGAGCCGCAAGACGATACTGGTGACCAGCGCCAGCCCCGGGGAAGGGAAAAGCTGCGTGGTGATCAATCTGGGCATCGTTATGGCCCAGACGGGTCTGAAAACCCTGCTGGTTTCCACCGACCTGCGCCGTCCGGTGCTGGCCAAGACCTTCGGGGTCAAGAAAGAGCCCGGGTTGAATGAGCTCATCACCAAAGCGGTCGACCTGGATAACGTTTTGAACAATATTACCGATATTATCGTCGGAGATATCAAATTCGAAGATATCCGCAAGACTCCCGGCATAGAGAACATCTGGATCCTTACCGCCGGTCATTTACCGTCCAATCCGGTGGAACTGCTGGAATCCAAGGATTTCACGCAGCTGGTGAGCGAACTGAAGAATCGTTTCGATGTGGTTATTTTCGACTCTCCTCCGGTGCTGCCGGTGACCGACGCCAGCATCCTGGCGGCTAAAGTCGACGCCTGCGTGCTGGTGTACGAGATCGGCAGGACCAGCCGGGACGCTTTGCTGCGGGCAAAGCTGCAGCTGGAATCCATGGGCGCGAAACTCGCAGGCGTGGTATTGAACCATATCAATCCCCAGACCGAATCGTTGTACGCTTACCCCTATTATTATCATTATCGATACCGTTACTACGGCAAAGACAAAGAGCCGATCAGTCCTCCCGCCGATAATTCCAAAAGCGCTTAAGCCTCTTTTATTTTCTTGGAAATAGTGGTAAAATAATAGCTTAGGAAGCTTAACCACTTAATCCCACACCCATACGCCGCCATGTTAACCAATACCCGTGCCAATGTGCTGCTGGAGTTTATCGCGGTTTTCATACTTCTGGCGATGTTCTTCGCTTTTAACGTCCTCAATTTCCCCGCGCATTATTTCATTATCTTTCTGGTAGGGGTTATTTTCTTTGTGCTCGCCTTTGTAAGCAGCAACCTGGTTCTGTTCCTGGTGGTTCTGGCGACCCTGCTTTCGCCTGAATTCGAAGTCGGCGCCATACGGGGGAGGGCGATCATGATCAGGTTCGAAGACCTTTTCATCATCCTGATCGTTCTCGGCTGGCTGGCCAGGCTGGCGATGAACAAAGAACTGGGATTGCTTAAATTTACGCCGTTGAATACCCCGATCCTGGTATTTCTGCTGATCGAGTTCGTTTCCACCTCCCTGGGGATCATCCGGCAGGAGATCAAATTCCAGAACTCCGCGTTTTATTTTCTGAAATACGCCGAGTATTACCTGCTTTTTTTTATGGTGGTCAATAACATCAAGACCATGAAACAGGCGCGTTTTTTCGTATTTCTCACCCTGGCTACCTGCGCTATCGTCTGCATCTACGCTTTAAGCCATCTGCCCAGCGGCATACGCTTAAGCGCTCCTTTTGAAGGTAAAGGAGGCGAACCCAATACGTTCTCGGGATATCTTCTGCTGATGATGTCGCTGATCATCGCTCTGTTACTCTACGCTCAAACCACGGCGCAGAGAGTGACGTTGCTGGCGCTGGGAGGCATGGCGCTGGTTTCTTTTGTCTATACGCTTTCCCGCGGCGGGTGGCTGGCGTTCTTTCCCATGCTCACGGCTTTCATCGTGCTGACTAAACGCTACCGGCATTATTTCATCCTTTTCTTCATCGCGCTGGTCATCGCTTTACCGCATATGCTGCCTCAACGCGTCACCGAGCGGCTTGAGGACGTGGTCGCCGCGGAGAAAGAGTATCAAATTATGGGCAAGCGTCTTACTTTTTCCGCTTCTACCGCCGCGCGTATTGACGCCTGGGCCGACGGTTTCAGCAAGTGGGTAAAGAAGCCTATCCTGGGATACGGGATCTCCGCGGGCGGGGTCATGGATAACCAGTATACCCGCGTTCTGGTCGAGACCGGGGCGCTGGGGTTTTTGGTTTTTATCTGGCTGCTGGTGCGTATCTTTCATGCCGCCCGGCGTTCTTTTGTCGGATCGAAGGATGATCTTTTTGCCCGGGCGGTGAGTCTGGGGTTTCTGGTCGGATTCCTGGCTTTGCTTATCCACAGTCTTTCCGCAGCTACATTTATCCTGATCCGCGTCATGGAGCCGTTCTGGTTCCTGGCGGCGATCGTGGTGGCGTTGCCGCATCTGGAGCCGCTCGCCGCGAAAGGGGGAGAAGCCCATGCGGTATAAGGTGTATGCGCCGCAGGCATTCCTTAAGCAAGGGCTCTTTGCGTTGATCGCAGAGATCTGGAACGAGCTGGCACGTAACCGCTGGCTTACCTGGCAATTGTTCAAACGGGATTTTGTCGCGGGATACAAGCAGTATCTGCTGGGATTCTGGTGGGTCGTTTTTGTGCCGTTCGCCAGCATCCTTTCCTTCATGCTCTTGAACAAAGCCGGTATTGTTTCGTTCGGATCGGTTGCCATTCCGTATCCGCTGTACGCTTTTGCAGGCATCAGCTTCTGGCAGATTTTCGCTACGGGTTTGATCAACGCGACGCATGCTCTGGTCAATGCGGCCGGAATGATCGGAAAAATAAATTTTTGCCGCAAATCGCTGGTTATTGCCACGCTGGGGCAGGCGACGGTATTCTTCCTGATCCAGATAGCCGTCGGGACCGGTTTGTTTTTTTATTACCGGTATATACCTTCGGAGAAAGCGCTGCTCATCCCGTTTCTTTTCCTGCCGTTGGCGCTGTTGACGCTGGGACTGGGATTTATATGCGCTATTCTGAATACGATGGTCCGGGAAATCGCCAATCTGCTCTCATTTTTGATGACTTTCCTGATGCTGATCACGCCGGTTCTGTATCAGCGCCCGTCTTCCGGCGTTCTGGCCGCCATCACCAGGTATAATCCGCTGTATTATCTGGTTGCATTCCCGCGGGACATGATCCTTTACGGCCAGAGCGCCGAAGGAGCGGGATTCTGGGCGTCCAGCGCTTTTTCCATTGCGCTGCTGGGAGTCTCTCTGGTGTTTTTCCATATCGCCGAATCGAAGATCGCTGAAAGGTTGTAGATGGCTGAAGAATCCCTGATCAAGGTTGAGAACCTTTCCAAGAAATTCTGCGCGTCCTTGCGCAGATCGATGTGGTACGGCGTCATCGATACCGGCCGGGCTATCGCCGGGGTCGGCGGACATTCGGAGAGGCTGCGCCGGGATGAATTCTGGGCTTTACAGGGTGTGTCTTTCCGGCTGGAGCGCGGTCAGACCCTGGGCATTGTGGGAGCGAACGGCGCCGGCAAGACCACGCTCCTGCGGTTGCTCAACGGCATCATTATGCCGGATACCGGTCAGGTGAGCATCGGCGGCCGGGTGGGCGCGTTGATCGGCGTGGGCGCGGGTTTTCATCCGTTGTTGACGGGCAGGGAGAACATTTTTGTCAACGCTGCCATCCTGGGCATGGACCGGCGCCGGACGTTGAAGGCTTTTGACGCTATCGTCGATTTTGCCGGCATCGGCGGTTTTCTGGATGCGCCGGTAAGACATTATTCCAGCGGCATGTTCATGCGTCTGGCTTTTTCGGTCGCCGTGCATTGCGATCCGGAAATCCTGCTGATTGACGAGGTTCTCGCGGTAGGCGATACGCAGTTCCAGGAGCGATGTTTTAACCGGCTGGGTCTTCTGCGCAGTCAGGGCGTTTCCACCATCCTGGTTTCGCACAGCATGATGCATATCCTGGGGTTCTGCGATTCGGCATTGTATCTGAAGCGGGGGATGGTGCAACAGATCGGAGAGCCGGAGACAGTCATCCGCGCTTATCAGGATGACGTGTCCGCCGCCGGCGTACCCGCGCTGCCGGCGGGTAACAGCAGCGAGCATGGACCGGAAACCGATGTGGCGGTCCGGCGCGTAGAATGGGTTTCCGGGCAGGGAGAGGTTGTGGAGAAAGCTTTTGCGGGCAGCGACGTGCTGCTGCGCATCCACTATAACGCCCGGCAGGATATCGGCCCGGTGGAGATGGATATCGCCGTTTCCGGCGCGGGCAGCGATGTGCTCTTCCGGACCAGCAGTAAATCGTTCCATAAAGATCTGGCGGTCCGGGCAGGAGAGGGATATTTCGATATCCGCCTGAAAGCGCTGGCGTTCAATAATCAGCACGTAATGGCGCATGCCGCGCTCTGGCGGGCCGACCGCAGCCAGCTGCTTTTCTGGCAGAAGGATATCCCGCTCTTTGTTTCCGGGGATATACGTTGCGGCGGAAGGATCATTATCGATGTGGATTGGAAGAATATTCAATAAACCTTCGTTTGACGCGCTGCGCGTCCGGGCCGCGATCCCGGTTGAACAGCTGCGCAGCATCCAGGAGTATGAGTTCAAGTCCGTCTGCCAGGCCCACGGCGTGGGGTTCTTCGGATTGCCGGTCCGGCAGACCCCGCACTTTCTTTTCATACAGGCGTACCGGGCTGCGCCGGGGGCGCCGTTCGAGCAGACGGTTTATTGGAAGCTGGCGGATACCGTGCTGGGTTGTTTCCGGCAGACTGACGGCGCGCGCAGAAGCTATCGGCATAATCGCTCGGCGGTCATAAATGCGCCGGAAGATATGTGCAGGCGTTTTATCAGCCTGTTGGCGGAGATTGAAAAGACCCGGCATGTGCAGCCGATCGACGTGGTTGCGCTCTCGGACGGAACGTTCATCATCACCGATGGTTTGCATCGCGCCGCTATCGCCAGCCTGCTGGGGTGGAAACTGGTCCCCGCGGTTATCCGGCGGGTTGATCCGCAGCTGCGCCTGCTTATGGAGGATTTGCGGGATTCTTTTCCCGCGCCGGGCCGGAAATACCTCTATACGCCTATAGAGCATCCGGTGTTTTCCGACTGGAAAGTCTTGCGGGACGCTACGCGCTGGCGAATGATCCGGGATGAATTCGACTGGGCCGGCAAGCGGGTTATCGATATCGGTTCCTACACCGGTTTTTTCGCGCAACAGGCCGCTCGCCGCGGCGCCCGGGTAACCGGCCTCGAGCAGGATGATCAGCGTCTGGGGCAGTCCAGAGCGTTGAACCGGTTGCTGGGAGTCGATCCGGAGTATCTGCACGCGGATTTCCGCGATTTTCTTGCGCAGCAGCGCGCGGATTGTCTGATCTGTTTCAGCGTGCTGCATTGGATACTCAAGAAAGACGCACCGGAAGGTTTTAAAAAGGCGCTGGATACGCTTTCCCGCGCGGCGCCGGTCATGTTTTTTGATATGGGGCAGGATAATGAACCGAAGATGCGTTCGCGGGAATGGAATCACGGCCTGGCGATCAACCGGAAAACCATTCCCGATCTGGTCGTGCGTAATTCTCTCTTCACGCATTGGAAGCATCTGGGCACCGGCGATACAGGCAGGGATGTGTATAAATTTTATCGGGAATAGCGGGGTATGAAAATGATACTATCGGGCATGCTGGTACAACTGGTCGGCCGGCTGCGGGCGCTGGCGCGCACGCTGCGGTGGAAAATAAGCGGGGAGCAGATTTCCTGGCAGGCGCGCATCGCGGCCGAGGGAGTGATCTGGGGTAAGAATGTGTACATCGGGCCGCAGTGCCGGCTTTCCGTGCGCGGCGGCGGGCGGATCACCATCGGGGATAACGTCCGGCTGGAACCGTTCGTGCAGATCAGCACGTTCGGGGGAGACGTGCATATCGGCAATAACGTTATTGTCGGCGAATTTTCCGTGCTCTACGGTCACGGCGGGCTGCGTATCGGTAACGACGTTTTGATCGCCACGCATACCGTTTTTATCCCGGCCAACCATCATTGCGATAAAACCGATTGTTTGATCCGCTTGCAGGGAGAGAGCCGGCAGGGGATACGCGTAGGCGACGATTGCTGGATCGGCACGCATGCGGTGATCCTGGATGGCGTATCTATCGGTGATCATGCGGTGGTCGGCGCCGGCAGCGTGGTCACGCATAGCGTCGGCGCAGCGGAGGTCGTTGCCGGAAATCCGGCCCGGCTGATACGTAAACGAGGGGGCCAGGGGTGATGCCGGTCAGGCTCAAAGAGCGGCTCAAGAAAGCATTCCCGGGAGCGTATGCCCGGTGGCTGGCGCATCGCCGGCATCCTTTGCGCGCACAGATCAGCCGTATTCTGGCGTCAGCAGGACCCGCGGTTTATCTGGATTCTGACGAGGAATTCGACGCTTTGCAAAACAGCTTTCCGCCGTATCCGGATTACGGGTATGACGCGTATTCCTGCTATCGGCGGGGGGTCGAGAGAAGCCTGGCGCTGTTTAACTGTCTGCCGGGTTTTCGCTCTCCCGGTGCCGCTGTGCTGGAGATCGGTTGCGCGGACGCAATGGTGGGCGCTGCTCTGGCGCTGTACGGGCATACGGTGACGCTGGTGGATCTGCAGGACCGCCGGGACAATCGCGCCAAAGGATTGGCTTTCCTGCAGGTGGATGTGTGCGAAGGGATCCCGCTTAAGGAATCTTCTTTCGACGCGATCTACTCATATAATACCCTGGAGCATATCGCTGATCCCCGGAAGACTCTGCGCGAATGCGTGCGTTTGTGTAAACCCGGCGGCCGGATCTATTTTGAGTTCGGGCCGCTGTACGCGTCTGCCTGGGGATTGCACGCGTACAATACGTTGCGCATTCCCTATGCGCAGTTCCTTTTCTCTTTGCACTTTATCGAGCAGAAACTCAACATCCTGGGGATCAATGATTTGGGCGAAAAACGCGCCGCGTTGCAGCCGATGAATCAATGGCGGCTTCAACAGTTCACTCAACTCTGGCAGGAGTCCGGATGCGTCGTTGAATCCGTCCGGCAGTATGACGAACTGCGTTTCCTGGATATGATCAGGCGGTTTCCCGGGGCTTTCGCCGGCCGGGGACTTACCTATGAGGATGTTACCCGGCAGTCGTTGTTCGTGCTGCTGCGTAAACCATGAGCGCAATGGATAATTCAGCTGTCGCGGTGAGCGTGGTGATGAGCGTGTTTAACGGGCAGCGTTATCTGCGGCAGGCGATAGAGAGCGTGCTGCGTCAGGCAGGCGTTTCTTTTGAATTCATCGTTATCGACGACGCTTCCAGCGACGCCACTGCGCAGATACTCGCCGGCTACAGCGACCCGCGCATCAGGATCATCCGCAACGAGCGCAATCTGGGATTGCCTCTCTCTCTGAACAAAGGGATCGCTCTCGCGCGCGGCGCGATGATCGCCCGGCAGGATGCCGACGATATATCGTTGCCCGGGCGGCTGCAAAAGCAACTCGTTTATCTGGAAGAGCATCCGGGCTGCGCGCTGGTCGGCAGCGATTTCTTCATCATCGACGACGAAGATCATCTTCTCGCCGCTTCCTCGTTGCCTTCTGAAGATCAACGGATCCGCGCGGTCCTGGAAACGAAAAATTGTTTTGCTCACAGCGCAATGATGTTCCGCAAAGCCGCTTTTGACGCGGTGGGGGGGTATCGCCGGGAGTTCCCCGGCTGCCTGGATTATGATCTGGCGCTGCGGTTGTCTCAACGGTACGCCCTGGCCAATCTGCCCGAGCGTCTGCTGCGTTACCGGGTCCATCCGCAGAGCATGAGCGCGGAAAAATCGGCGCGTATGGCTTTTGAAAGATCCCTGATCGTGCTGGCATGGCAGAAACGCCGCCGCGGGGAATCGGATGCGGAAGTGCTCAAGACGCCGTTACCCCGGCTGAAAGAGGATCCCCGGAGGCTGCTCGCGGGTCAGTATTACGGCTTCGCCGATTCGCTCTACGCCGGCGGAGACGCGCGCGCGGCGCGCAGATTCTCCTGGAAATCGCTTTGTTTATTCCCTTTTCACCGGCAGGCGGCGGGTTTGCTGCTCCGGACCTGGCTTCCCGGCGCGGTCAGGAGCTGGTTGCGTAATCACAGGTCGACTCTATGCCGAAAGTAAGTGTGGTTATTCCTGTTTTTAACCGTGCGCAGCTTATCGGCAACTCTGCGCGCAGCGTGCTCGCACAATCGTTCACCGATCTCGAGCTGATCATTGTCGACGACGGCTCGACGGACGGGACTGCGGCCGCGCTCGAAGCGCTGCAGCGAACCGACGCGCGTATCAGGCTGGTCCGCCATGAGCGCAACCGCGGTGAAGCCGCTGCCCGCAATACCGGGATCCGCGCCGCCTGCGGCGAGTTCATCGCGCACCATGATTCCGACGATATCTGGCTGCCGCAGAAGCTGGAGCGGCAGGTCCGTTTCCTGGAGTCGGCGCCGGCCGAGACGGGGCTGGTTTATTGCAGTTTCCGTATCCATCGCGGCGCGACGGTGCTGGACTATCCTCCCGAACAGGTGAAGCAGCGTCAGGGCAGGCTGCACGAGGTGTTGATCAAGGGTAATTTTATCGGCACGCCCACGGTGCTGATGCGCCGGGAATGTTTCGACAAAGCCGGGCTCTTTGACGAAGCCCTGCCGCATCTGGTGGACTGGGATCTGTGGCTGCGCGTTTCCAGAGAGTACAGCTTCGGGTTCGTCGCCGAACCGCTGGTAGAGGTGTACTACCAGCCGCAGAGCGTCACCGCGGATATGCGCGCCCGGCTGCGCGCCACGGAAATGGTGATACGTAAATATCCGGCGGATTTCTCCCGTCAGGGACGTCAGGGACGCACGGAAAACATCCTGGCCGATACCTATCGTGGTATGGCCAGGAAAGCGCGGGAGCACGGCTACCCGTTTCTGGCTTTGAGGTATATGTGGAGATGGTTGAGTGCAGCGTTGTAATCGTTAACTGGAATACCCGCGACTGCCTGGAAGGCTGTCTGCGGTCGGTGTTCGGCAATCTCGCCGGCATCGCCGCGGAGGTGATCGTGGTGGATAACGGTTCTTCCGACGGCAGCGTGGAGATGGTGCGGCGGGATTTTTCGTCGGTGCGGCTGATCACCAATCCGCAGAATCTGGGTTTCAGCAAAGCGATCAATCAGGGCATTCGCGTCTGCCAGGGCAGTGCCATCCTGCTGCTGAACAGCGATATTGTGCTGGGCAAACAGGCGGTGCCGCTCATGCTGCGGATCCTGCAGCAGCACGCGCAGGCCGCTGCGCTGGCCTGTCAGCTGCGTAATCCGGATAACTCGGTGCAGTTTTTCTGCCGCAGGTTCCCGGTCCTGCTGACCGCGCTGTTCCAGAACACGTTCCTGGAGCGGCTCTTCCCGCGCAACCGCGTCCTGGATGCCTATTATATGCGGCAATGGCAGCACGATGATTTCCGGGTGGTGGAACAGCCGCCTGCCTGCTGTTTGCTGGTGCGCAAAGGAATATTCGATAAGGTCGGCCTGTTCGATGAGCGGATGTTCCTCTTCTTCAGCGACGTAGACCTGTGCCTGCGCATAAAACAGGCCCGGTACAGTATTTACTTCAGCCCGCATGTTCAGGCGGTGCATTATCACGGCGTGGCGACCCGGCGGTTGCTTGCCGCCGATCCCGGCGCGGAGAGGATCTGGCATAAAGACCGGTTCACCTATTACCGCAAGCATTTCGGTTTCGCAGCGGTGCTGTGCATCAAGGCGGTCATGATCCTGGATTTCTCTTTGCGTCTGGCGGAATCGCTCCGGCTGCGTCTGCAAGGTAAACTGCCCGCCGGAACGTTGCGCCGGCAATGCGCATTGTTCACGGTCATCTTGAGTTAAAATGAACGCTCCCAGCGTGCCCATAGATCTGATCACGGTGAATTACAATAATCGTTCTTTCCTGGAGGAATTTATCGCCGGCCTGGAAGGGCAGACCTATCCTAAAGACAAGATGCGCCTGTTCTTCGTGGATAATGCCTCCCGGGACAGGTCGCTGGAACTGGTCAAAGGTTTGAGAACGTCATTTAAGCTTGAAGTGGTGGTGAACCGTCGCAACGAAGGGTTTGCCCGGGCCAATAACCGGGTATTCCCCCGTTGTACGGCTGAATATATCGCTCTGGTCAATAATGACACCCGCCTGGATAAAGAATGGTTGAGCGCTCTGGTGGCGCGCATGCAGGCCGATGCGTCTATCGGCGCGGTTTGTTCAAAACGTATCCCGCAGGAGGCGCCCCGGTTCATTGATCCCGTCACCGGAGAGATCAGCTGGTGTTCCGCCGGCCATTGCCTGGTGCGTCGAGCGGCGCTGGAGAAGAGCGGGTATTTCGACGAGGCATTCTTCATGTACGGGGAGGACGTGGATCTGTCATGGCGGATGTGGCTGCGGGGTTTTCGCTGCGTGTATGTTCCGGAATCCATCTGCGAACATCATTTCGGAAAGACGGAAAACTACCGGCTCAAACGGCTGTTCTACCATGCGCGCAATTCCATTCTCCTGCGGTACGCTTACGGCACCGGCAGGGATATCCGCTCGGCGTTGTGGCGCTGGATCAAAGAAGCATTGTCTCTGGGGCTGAAACGGCTGCAGGCCGGTCAGGCAGCGGCGGTGCTGGCAGCGGTAATCTGCCACTGCGTAAAGATCCCGTATTTCCTGGGGAAGAAAAAATCCTTACAAGCGCTGCTCGCGCAGCGGCCTGATGCCGAAAAATGGATCCGATTGTGACCCCGAAGATATCCGCGGTAGTGATGATCTATAACGAAGAGAAGCAGATCCGCGCCTGTCTCGAGACCATTCGATGGGTCGACGAGATAGTGATCTGTGATTCGTATTCCACCGATCGAACGGTGGAGATCTGCCGGGAATATACGGATAAGATATTTCAGAGGCGTTTCGATAATTTCGGCGCCCAGAAGAGCTGGACCCTGGATAAACCCGGTCATGAATGGGTGCTCTTTGTGGAAGCGGATGAGCGTTTTACGCCGGAACTCGCCCGGGAGATCCGCGACCGCATCGGCCGCGGCGAGGGATACGACGGATACTGGATGCCGTTCGAGAATTACGTTCTCGGCCGGCGGATGCAGAGTCCTTTCTGGGAGTTCAAGAAGATAAAGCTTTATCGTAAAGGCACGGGCCGCTGGCAGGAAAGAAGAGTGCATGCCCGATTTATCCTGGACGGTAAAGCCGGAGAACTGACGCATGCCGTCAGACATTATCCCTATGAACGGCTGGGGGATTTTGTGCGCAAATCCTGGCGGGCGACCACCCTGGAAGCGCAGGAGATCGCGGCAGGGAATAAGGCGCCGGGCTGGACGCAGCTGCCGAAGTCTTTCCTCGGCGCAGGTCTGACTTTTGCCCGGTTCTATTTCAGCCGGGGAGAATATAAGAACGGTTGGCGGGGATTCGTGTTTTCCTGTTTTGCCGCGCCGCAGGCGTTCTTGACCCGGATCAAAGCGATTACGTTCAAGGTGCGTGGGTATGGATACCGCCGGGCAGTTTGAATATGTGCGGTGCAATCTTTGTGGCGCGGATGCGCCGGAGCCGTTCGCCGAAGGTACGGATCGGCTTTTAAAGCGCGGGGAGCGGTTCACGCTGGTTCGCTGCAGCCGCTGCGGGCTGGTCTATCTTAATCCCCGTCCGGCGCTCGCCGATCTGGCCCGGCATTATCCGCCGGAGTATGTCGCGTATAAGAAGATCGCCGCTGAACAGGTGGGCATTATGGGGCGGGGCACCGGTCGGTATGCCCGGCTCAAGAACCGGATCAAGCAGAGCATCCTGGAACGGTATTACGGATATCCTGCGGCGGATACGCGTGGGGGTCTCCCGCGCTGGCGGGTCCGGTTGTTCCTGGGAGTATTCCGCCGGATGTATTACCGGACTGTTCCCTGGGTGGCTGGCGGCAGGGTGCTGGATGTGGGGTGCGGCAACGCCGCGTATCTGGCCTGGCTGAAGCAGCTGGGATGGCAGGTGCAGGGAGTGGAAATCGACCCGGGGTGCGTGCGGTATGCCCGGGAAGTCTTCGGTATCGATGTCTTCGCAGGCCGGTTGCGGGACGCCGGGTTTGCCGACGAGTCGTTCGATTGCATTACCCTGTGGCATTCTCTGGAACATTGCGAGGATCCCAGCGGTATTCTAGCGGAATGCCGGCGCATCTTGAAAAAAGGCGGTTTACTGGTGATCTGTGTGCCCAATGTCGGTTCCTGGGAAGCCGCTCTGTTCAAACAGAGAAGCCTGTTGTGCGATCTTCCCAGGCATTTCTACGATTTTTCCGGGCGGACTCTTTCCCGGCTGCTGGAAAAGAATGCTTTAAGCCTGCGGCATATACGGTATCTGGAGGATGTTCCCATCATCGACTGGACGCTCAACGGCTGGCTGGCAGAGAAGAACATCCCGTTGCGACTGCCGGCCGGGATGTGGCGCAGTCCTTTGCTGCGCCCGCTCTACGCGCTGATGGAACGGCTGCGGACGGCGAATGTGATGATCTGTTACGCGCGAAGATAAGGATTGAAAATGGCTCTGGAGAAGTCGACCTTGGTATCGGTGGTTGTTTTGAACCTTAACGGCTGCGAGTTGCTCAAAGTATGTTTGGCTGCGCTGGTCAGCCAGACCTACCAGCCGGTGGAAATAATCGTGGTGGATAACGGTTCGCAGGATGATTCCGTGGACGTCCTGAAGAAAGAGTACCCGCAGATCAGGATCATTGAAAATAAACGCAACCTCGGCTATGCGCCGGCCGCGAATATCGGGATCAAACAGGCCCGCGGCGAGTATATCGCGGTGTTGAATAACGATACGCGTTGCGATCTGGACTGGCTGCAGAAGCTGATGGATATCATGGCTACCGATGAACGTATCGGCAGCTGTTCATCCAAGCAAATGAACTTTTTCCAGCCGGAGATCATCGATTCCGCGGGTATTCAGCTGCATCGGGGCGGATTTCCCTTGAACCGGGGCCGGGGGCAGAAAGACACCGGTCAGTTCTCCACGGTTGAACCGGTGCTGGGCGCTGCCGGGGCGTCGGCGTTATACCGTCGCCGGATGCTTGAAGAGGCCGGGTTGTTCGATGAAGTTTTTTTTGCCTACAACGAAGAATTCGATCTGGCCTTGCGGCAGCTTCTCTGCGGCTGGAAATGCATGTTTGTGCCGGATGCCACGGTGTATCATATGAGCGGAGCTACCCGGGCTAAAAAAGATCAGCGGTTCCTGGTGTATTATATGGAGCGTAACCGGATCTTTACGCTGATCAAGGATTTCCCCTGGCCGGTGATCAGAGAGAACTTCCTTTTTCTGCTCAAATACGAATGGGACATCTTCCTGCGCGTGCTGCGTTTCGAGTTTGCGCCTCTCCGGGCCAGGCTGGCGGCGTTGAAATATATTCCGGCAATGATCAAGAAGCGTAAAGTCATTCAAAGCCGCAAAAAGATCGGCGCGGAAGAATTCCGAAGATGGATCATGCATTGACGCTGAAGGAGCGAATGAGTGCGCATCGGTATTGATATCCGTCCGTTGATATTTACCCGGGCAGGGATACACACGTATGTCCGTCAACTGGTCGAGCATTTATCCGCAGTGCCGGGCAATCAGCTTTTTTTGTTCACCAGCGCTGCCAGCGGCGTTGCCCGGGATGCGCGCACCGTCAAAGAAGTGAACCTGCGCCTGCCGCAGGTGCATCCCTGGTGTGAACGATTCTGGCAGAGCATACTGCTGCCGCCCGCAGCCAGAAGAGAGCGGCTGGCGGTTTTTCACGGCACGCGATTCTGGGTCCCGCACGGCGCCGGTTGTCCTTCGGTGGTAACGGTGCATGATCTCGCTTTTAAAAAGTTGAGCGGTCTGGTGGAAAAAAAGACCGCGGTTTTCTTCGATCGTCTGGTCAGGCAAAGCCTGCGGCGGGCTGATCGGGTCATCGTGCCTTCAGAGACCAGTAAAGCCGATCTGATCCAGCTCTATGCCGCCCGGCCGCAACAGATCGAGGTGGTTTACGAAGCGGCGGAAAAGCTTTTCGCGCCCCGCGAAAAAAAGACGGCGCAGGAGGAGTGCCGCCGGCGTTTCGGGATCACCCGGCCGTTTTTCCTCTTTGCCGGCACGCTGGAACCGCGCAAGAACCTGGTCCGGCTGCTGGAAGCATACGGCCTGATCCATGACCATAGTGAAACGGATTTAGTGATCGCCGGAGGCAAAGGATGGCAGTATCAGGATATGTTCGCCGCAGTCCGTCGACTGGGTCTGGAGTCGCGGGTGAGGTTCATCGGATATGTCCAGCCGCAGGAGCTGTGCGCTCTCTACAATGCCTGCGAGGTGTTTGTTTTTCCGTCTATCTATGAAGGTTTCGGTTTGCCGGTGCTCGAAGCCATTGCCTGCGGGGCTGTGGCGGTCACCGCAGCTAATTCCGCGCTGCGGGAATTGTTCGGGGAATGCACCTGCCAGGTCGACGCCGGGTCGGCGGAATCCATCGCGGATGGTTTACGCCGGGCCGCCGCGGATACCGGGTTACGGCGCGCTTTGCGCGAGAAGGGATTACGCCGGGCAGGGGAGTTCTCCTGGGAAAAGACAGCTGCCCGGACTCTGGAAGTGTATCGCCAAGTGATCGGGGACGTTCCCATACTACCATGAAAATTCTGATGATCGATGCCGGCGGATGGGGAGGGATCACCCATTACACCTATAATCTGATCCGGGCTTTGTCGCAGGACGCATCGCTGGAATGCGTGCTTTTGACCGACACCGCATATGAGCTGGATTTCCTGCCGCGTAACTTCAGGATGATCAAAGCCGGATTCAACGGCCGGGCGTATCCGGTTCAGGTGTTGGGGTTGGTGAAAACGGTCCTGGCGGTGCGGCCGGCAGTGATCCATGTGCAGACGCTCTTTACCGCCAGAAAAGACTGGTTGTTGTTTTTGCTCTGCCGCTGGCTGGGGATAAAGATCATCCTTACCGCTCATAATGTCATGCCGCACGAGGAATTCGAGCAGAAGGCTTTTTTCATGCGCCGGGCGATGCGTATCATGTATGCTTCCTGCCGCGCGATCATCGCGCATTCCGCGTTCTCCCGGGAGCAACTGATACGGTCTTTCGGACTTCCGGCCGGCAGGATCCGGATCATCCCGCACGGCAATTATCTTTTCGCGCGGACAGCGGAGATCACCAGAGAACAGGCAAGGCAGCAGCTGGGGATCCCTCAAGGAAAAACCGTATTCCTGCATTTCGGCGCTTTGCGCCGGTATAAGGGGATCGATGTCCTGCTGGAAGCGTTCAAGCAGCTGCGGCTTGCCAACGACGGCGTTTTTCTGGTGCTGGCAGGAAAACCCATGCATCTCGATGAAGAGTATTTCCTGCGTCTCATCGCCGGGCTGGGATTGCAGGAGGACGTGTTGTTCAAACCGGGGTACGTGCATTTCAAGGATATCGCGGCCTTTTTCTTTGCCAGCGATGCGGCGGTATTTCCCTATATCCGCACCGATACCAGCGGATCGCTGCAACTGGCTTACGCTTTCGGCAAGCCGGTGATCGCCACTCAAGTCGGCGGTATCCCCGAAGACGTGGAGAATAATCGTAACGGGATCCTGGTCGCTCCCGGGGATCCGGTTACCCTGAAGCTGGGGATGGAGGTCCTCGTCTTTCATCCGCAGTCATTGGTGGCGATGGGCCGGCGTTCCTTGGCTCTGGCGCAGGAACGTTTTTCCTGGACGCAGATCGCCGTTTCGACCGCCGCTTTGTATAGAGAAAGTATATGATGCCGGAAAGAGCAGTTCTTCTGATCATCCTCTGCGTTGTGATCGTGCTTTCAACGCTGGGTTTTTCCGCTCTGCCTGCGCCGTACGGGGACAATGCCCGGTATATCATCGTGGCCCAGTCCCTGGCTGCGGGCAAAGGTATGGCGCTGGCCAACGCGCCCGAACAGCCGCAGGATACCAAGTATCCGCCGGGATATCCGCTGCTGCTGGCAGGGTTGATCGGGATATTCGGGTATCACCTTGCCTTGCTCAACGCTTTGTCGTTGCTCTGCACGCTGGCAACGGTGGTGATTGCCTGGAAATTCACGCGGGTGCTCGGTTTTACCCGGGGAATGCGCATACTGCTGACAGGGATCTTCGCTTTGCATCCTTTGACTTTGGAATATTCCCGGGTAACCCTGATCGAAGCGGCGTTTGTTCTGACTTTGTTAAGCACGCTGTATTGCCTGGCGCGTTTTGAGTCGGAGAACAAAGCAGGATGGCTCCGGGCAGCCGGGGCGTTGATGATCGGCGCATTCTGTATCCGCTATTCCGCGATCATCCTGACGGTCGCGTTTATCTTTGTCGTGCGGCGGAATAAAACGCGTGCCGGCTTGATCGGTATCTGCGGCTTGACGCTGCTTCTCCTGGCGGCGGCTTTTTTCTACAGCGGCCGGAATTTTTCCGGGAGTTATTTCGCCGAGATCCTGGATGCGGGAAATTACCTGCGGCCGGGGAACGGGACGATCGGTCTGACGGGGTTCGCCGGACGGTACGCGTACAATGCCGCGGCGTATGCCGGAAATGTTTTGCCGGAAACCATGCTGCCGGTCACCCGTTATATCCTTCCGCATACTTTCTGGTGGCCGGCGAAGATCCTGCTCGGTCTCGGGTGTTTGGCAGCGATGAGTGCGGGATTCTTCAGGCTCCGGCGCAGGGAGGGCGCAAGGAATTCCCTGGTTTTTGTCCTGGTTTATGCGTTGCTGCTGCCGGCATTCCCGACGTATGGCAGCCGGTATTTATTTGCGGCGTTATTCTTTGTGCTGGTCCTGGCATTTACCGGCATGGAGCGACTGTTCCGCCGGCGCGCGCCTGCGGTTCTTGCCGCCGCAGGAGCGATCTTTGCGGCCGGAGCGATCTGTGCAACCGCGGATATCGGCATGATCAGGCAGGGGTTCGAGCCGCAGTGGCGTAATTTCTATCGCAGCCTCGATTTTATCAAAGAGCACGCTCCGGCGCAGGCGGTGGTGGTCTGTCGAAAACCATTCCTGGCTTACCTGGTCGCTCAACGCAGGGCAGTGGGATTTCCCGCGACCGCAGATACCGGCCGGATGATGGAGTATCTTCGCCGCATAGCCGGGGCATACGTGATCGTGGATAGTATCGATATCGCCGGGATACAGTTCAGCCGGCGGTTTCTGGAACCGGCGGTGCGCGACTACGGCGATAATTTTGAACTGCTCTATCGTCTGGAAGCGCCGCAAACGGCAGTGTATAAAGTAAAGACCGAACCATGAATATACTGTATCTGACGGATACCGGGGATATTGTCGGCGGAGGAGAGATCAGTCTCTTGAACCTGCTCGAGCGCATTGACCGTTCGCGCTTCTCTCCGTTTCTGGCTGTTCCGTTCAAAGGCGAATTGACCGCCCAGGCGGAGTTCATGCATGTGCCGGTGAGCGTCATTCCGGTACGGAAAGTTTCCAATCCGCTGTACGGCCTGCAAACGTTCTACGCGCTTTTTCGCCTGACCCGCATCCTTAAACAAAAAGAGATTCATCTGATCCATACCAATTCCACCGGAGGGATCGTCGCGCTGGCCGGTATCGCTGCCCGCCTGGCCGGAATTCCTTTTGTTTCGCATGTCCGGATCATGGATAGCGGTAAAGTTTCGGATATCGCGCAGTCGATCCTTTCCACCCGGGTGATCGCGATTTCGCGGGCCTGCCAGGCGCGTTTTCTGGAACTGCCCTGGCGCGGGAAAGTGGAGATGATCTATAATGCCGTGGATTGCGACCGGTTCGCCTCGGTTACCAACGGCAGCCAGATCAGGAAAGAGGCGCATTGCGACTCCGGCGAGCCGCTGGTCGGCATGGTCACGTCGTATTATCAGAACAAAGGGCTGGAGTATTTCATCGCCGCCGTCGGTCAGGTTGCCGCACGGGTTCCCAGAGCGCGGTTTGTCATTATCGGATTGGATAAAGCCAGGCACGGCGGGTATATCGATCATCTGCGCGGGCTTGCCGCGCGCGCTGGCCTGGGGGAGAAGCTGACCATTGCAGCGCGGAAAAAGGATATGCCGCAGGTAATGGCCGGATTGGATGTTTTTGTATTTTCGACGTTGCGCGAATCGTTCGGCAGGGTGGCGGTGGAAGCTATGGCTTCCGGAAAACCGGTAGTGGCTTTTGCTACCGGCGGCGTCGCCGAGATCGTTGACGATGGACGAACCGGATACCTGGTCGCTCCGCGGGATGTGTCCGGTATGGCGGAGAAGATCGTTTATCTGCTGCAGCATAGAGAGACGCGCGAAGAGTTCGGTACGCAAGCCGCACTGCGGGCGCGCACCTTATTCGGTATCACCGGGCATGTCCGTAGCGTTCAGGATGTCTACGGGCGGCTTAAAGCGACGCATATCGTCGGTCCGGAGGAATGCTTTTTATGCGCCGGCACGTTATTCCGCAGGATCAACACCTGTATCATTACGCCTGAAGACGCCAAGATCAAAGAAAAACAATTGCATCTTGTCCGTTGCAAGCGTTGCGGTCTGGTATTCGTACATCCTTTGCCGGACGTTTTCAGCGAGCATCCCGAAGAGTTATACGGCAAGGATTATTTTGAAGCCCAGTATATGCGGTTTTACGGAGAAGCCGCGTCCGGCGGGCTGCAATCCAATGAGCCTTTCGCTTCCCGGTTAGCCCTGCTCAACGAGTATGTCGTTGCCCGACAGGGCGGCAGGCGACTGCTGGATGTGGGGTGCGCCAACGGAACATTTTTACTGGATGCCCGCAGGCAGGGCTGGACGGTTACCGGCATCGATTTGTCCGACCAGGCTGTGCAAGCCTGCGCGCAGCAGGGGGTGCCGGTCAAACGGGGAGCGCTGGAAGAATTGTATTTTCCCGACGCTTCTTTCGATGCCGTGGTCTGCAGCGATAGCCTGGAGCATGTCGTAGACCCGAAGGTTTTTCTGCGGGAAGCCAGGCGCGTGCTTGATACCGACGGAGTCCTGTATCTGGCCTTGCCGGATTTCAACGGATTGCAGTACCGCCTGCTCCGGCTGATCAATACATTCAACCGCCGGAATTATTTCGTTCTTCCGCACCATGTGTTCCATTTTACCCGGCGCAGCCTGCGTCATCTGTTGGAAGAAAGCGGGTTCGAGATCCGCCGGGAGATCTCTTCGGAGTCGGTGATCAGCCAGAAAGGCTGGGCCCGCTGGGCGATGAAATCGCTGTTTTTTATCGCCCGCCTTTTGAGGATGAAAGACCGGCTGGTCGTTATCGCGGTCAAGGGGAGAAGAAAGATACATTATGTCCGTTAAGGTAGCCGCAGTGATCGTTACGTACAATAATGCCGCCGGGATAGAGCGGCTCCTGTCCGATCTTCACGGTCAGTCCCTGCGTCCGGATACGGTCTGGGTGATCGATAACGCGCGCGACGATGCCACGGCCCGGGTTATCGCTCAAAGTCCGCAGAAGGTCGAATACGTGCGTTTGCCGGAGAATTCCGGCAGCGCCGGCGGGTATGCCGAAGGATTGAGCCGTGCTCAAGCCGGCCATGACCTGATCTGGCTGCTTGACGATGACGTAGCTTTGAAGCCGGATAGCCTGGAGGCGCTGGTGCAGGCATATGTACAGCTCCAGAGCCGGATTGCGCCGGTCGCAGTGCGCAGCTGGTGCACGCAAGAGTGTCCTTTTCCCGCGGCTCGCGAAACGTCCAGTTTTGCCTGGCGCGGCACGATGATCCCGGCGGGTACCGTCGGGCAGGTGGGATTGCCCAGAAGAGACTATTTTCTCTATGCCGATGACGCAGAGTATGCTTTACGCATGCGCAAAGCCGGCTACAGGATATTCTGGATACCGCAGAGCCGGGTGATCGAACAGCGTCATGAGGATAAAACCCGCGTGCGCCTGGGGCGTATGGATGTTCAATTGTATCGCAGCCCGGCGAGATTATATTACGCTTTTCGCAACCAGCTGCATCTGGCGATCAGTCACCGGCAGCGGTGGTTGCTGGTTCGTACCCTCGGCTATGCTTTGAAACTGCTCGTTTTTTTGTCAGCGCGCGGCAGACTGACCGGGCCGTTGCGCCGGGCAGTATGGCTGGGGTTATGCGACGGTTGGGCGTCGAGACTGGGAAAACATCCGGAGTACGGGAATTTATGAAGTTCAAACGCGTTTTACTGGAGTTGTATTACGGATTGCGCTGGCTGCTCTTGTGGCCGCTGGTTTTGTTCGTGCGACCCAGGCCGCGCTCCGGCGCGCAGCACTGCCGGATACTGCTTATCCGGCCTGACCGGCTGGGAGATCTGGTGATGACGTTGCCGTTGATCATGAATCTTGACCAGGCCTACCCGCAGGCCCGGATCGATATCCTGGTTCGGCCGTATCTGGCAGGGATTGCCGGCACGATCCCGGGGATTGATGCGGTTCTGGAGTATACCGGAGCAAAGGCCGCGGTAAGAGAGATCCGGCAACGGTCATACGATATGGTCTTTGATCTGGTTTATGATTATACCCTGGAAAGCGGTCTTCTGGCGTTGTTCAGCCGGGCGCCGGTGCGGGTAGGATTCGCTTACGGCAGACGCGGTTGTCTTTTCAGCCATCCGGTGCATGTTCCGGAAAAGATGCGCGGGATGTCCGCTATTCTTCTGGAGCAGTTAAGAGCCGCAGGCGTGGCAGTGGGCGTGCGGCGGCCGATGCTGCGGGTACAATCCAAGTTCGACGGGACCGCGGATGTGATCGCGCTGCACCCCGGGGGTTTTTTCCCTTCGCAGCGCTGGCCGGCAGAGCAGTTCGCGGGACTGGGGAAATCGCTCTTAGCCCATTATCCGCAGGTTAAACTTTTAGTCATCGGCGGTCCTGCTCCCGCGGATAAACAGGCGGTCGATCTGATCGTCGCGGGACTGGCCAGCAGCCGGGTGCAGCCGGTTTTCCCGGAACTGGAGCAGCTGGCCGGGGTTTTGTCGGGATGCAAGATGCTTGTCTGTAATAATTCCGGTCCATTGCATCTGGCTGCGGCGGTGGGCATCCCTACGGTTTCGACTCTCGGTCCGACGGATGCGCGGCTGTGGTTCCCCGCAGGCGAGCACCAGCGGGTAGTGACCAGGAGTCTGCCCTGCAGTCCCTGTGCGCGACGGGTCTGCCGGCAGCATGAGTGTCTGGAGCAGATCAGCGTTGAAGAGATGTTCGGATGTATAAAAGCGGAGTTGAAGAAAATATATGGCCTTACCTGAATTCCACTCGGTCCTGATCATTAATCTCGGAGGCATGGGAGATCTCTTGCTTTCCATTCCGGCGCTGCGCGCTTTAAAGCAGCGATATTCCGGCGCACGCTTTGATTTCCTGGTCAGCGACCGGACCCCGGGCTGGTTCGCCGGTTTTGATCTGGCAAACCATCTGTACGCCTGGCCGGGCAATCTTCTGGCTGCGCCGGCCTTGCTGCGGGAATTGCGCAGGAATCGCTATGATCTGGCGGTGAACATGCGTACCATGGTCAGCGGGATCAGCAGCTTGAAGATGCGTCTGCTTGCAGCGGGCGTAGCTGCCCGGATGACCTGCGGGCGGGATACCGACGGCAGGGGCGGTTTTTTCGATATCCGCATCCCTGAAACCAACGCCGGCGGGCAGCATGAAATGCTCTATGATTGCGATACCGCGCGGGCTTTGGGCGCGGAGGTTAAAGACATGCGGGTAGTTTTGTCGGCGGATCACGCGGCCAGGCTGGCTTTATCCGACGTGCTGGTATCCCGGGGAGGGAATCCCGATCTTGAGTTGATCGTGGTTCATCCCGGCGGTATGCCTTCGCGCCGCTGGCCGCTGGAGCGCTTTGCCCGGTTGATCGCTTTGCTCCGGGAAAAAGCCGACGCCGCCTGCGCGGTGGCGGTGACCGGGGATAGCAGGGAAAGGCTTTTGTGCCGGCAGCTGTGCCGCATGGCCGGTCCGGGCGTCAGTGATCTGTCCGGTTTGTTGTCGCCGCCGATGCTTTTTGCTTTAATGGAAAAAGCCAGGCTGGTCATCACCAATGATACCGGTCCCATGCACGTCGCGGCGATGATGCAGCGTCCGTTGATCGCGCTCTTCGGGCCGGGAGATCTTGTCCGGTATGACCCGCGGGTCATCCATCCCCGGGCCGTAGTCTTTTTCAAGGGCAGAGAGCTGCCTGTGTGCAACAAGAGGAACTGCCGCGGCAGAGAGTGCCTGAAGCGTATCGACGTTGACGAAGTGGCGCGGGCGGCCCTGCGGCTGCTGGAGGTAGACCTGTGAAAAATGCGCATCGGGCGGCATGGATAGCTGTCTGCGCGCTGCTGATGCTGGCGGTGCTGGTGCGCTGGCAGTTCATTTTTTCTTTTATCTCCGACGGCGATGATGCGGTTTTCGCCCTCATGGCCAGGCATATCTCTCAGGCCCGGGAATTTCCGCTGTACGTCTGGCAGGCGCATTATTCCGGGACGTTGAGTTTATACCTGGTTGCGGCGTTATTCCGTTTTGCCGGGCCGCATGCCTGGGCGTATAATGTAACGGGAGTGTTCCTGTCCCTGTGCTGGGCGGTACTGACGTTGCTGCTGGCGCGCAGATGGTTAGGCCGCAGCGGGTATTGTGCGGCTTTTGCCCTGACCGCGGTGGCGCCGCTGCAGGTATTGACCCGGTCGCTGATCCTCTGCGGCTGGGCGGAAACGCTGCTTTTAGGGACGGTGATGTGCATAGTATTGTCGCGCTGGATGCAGCAGCCGGCGCAACGGCATTCCGGATCATACGCCTTGCTCGGGTTGATCTGCGGGATCGGTCAGTGGATCAGTCCCGGATATACTTTTTTGACCTTGACCGCATTGACCGTAGTGATCTTTACGGATCGCCGGCGATTCGTGCGTCAAGGCGGCATCTGGTTCATCCTGGGAGCGCTGGCAGGATATCTCCCGGCGCTGGTCTATGCGCTTCAGCATCCCGGCGCTTCGGCTATGCGCATGGCCGGCAGGATCCTTGATCTGGATCGCAGTGTTCTGGCTGCGGCGCATCCGGGGTTGACGGTGCTGCGCCAGCTCGTCTGGCGTTTGAGCACCGTGCCGGCGTCGTTGCTGCGTATTCCGTCGCTCATCCGGCAATTGATGGGGCCGATCAACGCCGCAGTCTTCGGGGTTGCGTTAACGGCTCTGTGCCTGAAGGAGGTGCCGCTTTTTTTGAAAGAGCGGAAAATCACCGCCGGGATGGTCGTGATCATCGCCGCCGTTTGGTTTGTGCTGGTATATGTTTTCCTGGTGGGAGAAGCGGCCGCCCGGTATATGCATCCGTCGTATATGATATTTGCCCTGTGCGCGGGATGGGCGATTTCCGTTCTCTGGCAGCGCTGGAAGGCGGTCAGCCTGTTTCTGCTGTTGCTGCTGATCACTGCCAATATGTATTCCATCGCTTATCCGTCCAGAACGGTTGATGCTTCAGCCTGGAAAGAACTGGTGGCCTGGCTGGAGAGCCGGGGATTCGACCGGGGGTACTCGGATTACTGGGCGGGATATCCGGTGGTTTTTGCCTCGAGAGAAAAGGTGATCATCTCGCCGACGTTGTTCCATCCGGATAACAGCGACAGGTATCCGGACTATACCCGGCAGGTGCGTTCGGCGCAGGCTGTTTTTCTGCTGGTGGATACCCGGCTCTATCCCCGGGCCAAACAGCAGATAGAAGAACGTTTGCAGGCGTTGAAGATCGCGTTCGGTTTCTTCCAGATCCGGCGTTTTGCGCTGTTCTATGATTTCTCACAACCGGTGACTCCGCAGTTACTGCAACTTAAAGGGCGTTGATCCATGCTTAAGAAAATCTACTGTTTCCTGCATCGCCGGTTCTCTCCGGCGCAGCAACGCGGCGCTTACTCTGCCGGATACTGGCAGCAGCTGGTGCGTGCCGGGGCGATGGAATTGTGCCTGAAGACAGAAGGCCGGTTGCTGGAAGTCGGCTGCGGCGAAGGGTTCCTGCTTGAGCAGCTGGCCCTCCGGCAGCCGCAAAGGGAGTTGTGGGGGATAGATGTGGACGCAGGCAGGATCGCCCAGGCCGCGCGCAGACTTGCCGCGCACGGGCAGGCGCATTGCGCGCGGGGCAGCGGCGCGCAACTGCCGTATGCCGACGGTAGTTTCGAAGCAGTGGTTTGCGTAAATGTTTTTTTTAACCTGGCTTCTCTGGCTGATGTGGCGGCGGTGCTCCGGGAGATAAAACGCGTATGTAAACCGGGAGGACGGATCATATTCGATTTTCGCAATGCCGCCAATCCTTTGCTGCGCCTGAAATACGCCTGGGCCGATTTTTATGACCCCACGGTCAAAACGCTGCCGCTCAAACCGTATACCGCGCAACAGATGCGCGGGATCGCGCAGGCTGCGGGTCTGGAAATAGCGGCAATGCGCGGTATCGGCGCTGCAGGTGTGCGCTGGGCCCCGGTTATTCTGGTGGAAGCGAGAAAAGTATGTTGAGAACAGTTCCTGTAGTGGCGTTGCCCATCGGCCTCAACGATCTGGTTTATGGTCTCGGGCATGCTGCTTGCCCCCGGCAGATGCCGCGTTTCGAACTGGCGATGCAGCAGGCGTGCGGCTGCCGGTATGTGTTTACGGCTGATTCCGGGACCACGTCTTTTTATCTCGGGCTGCTGGCTTTGAAAAAAGTGTCCGGGCGTACCGAAGTGATTCTGCCGGCGTATACTGCGCAGACACTGGTGACTGCGGTGCTCGCGGCAGGGCTCAAGCCCGTCCTGTGCGACATTACCCTGGATGATTTCAATCCGGATATTCAGTCTTTGTTGTCTTCAGTCACCTCGCGCACCCTGGCGGTGGTCTGCGTGCACATGTTCGGCATCCCTGTGGCCCGGACCGCGGAACTTAAACAGCAATTGCCGCCGGAGGTTTTTTTGATCGAGGATTGTTGTCAGGCTCTGGGCAGTCAGATCCAGTCCAAGCCCGCGGGAAGCTGGGGGGATTTGAGTTTTTTCAGTTTTAATCGCGGCAAGAACATCTCGTTATTCGGCGGCGGGTGCCTGGCTACGAATTCCGACCGGCTGCGTCAATCCGTAGAGCAGATAGTGGCGGCCAACCCGCGCCGTTCCGGCTGGATACAGGAGATGCGCGTTTTAACCGGCTTGATCGGTCTGGCGGTCGCAGTGCGGCCGCGCATGTACGGTTTGCTTTATCCGCTGCTGTCGCGTTTACGTCAGCAGCCTGCGCCGCAACGGGTGCGCGTGGGAGCGATGAGCGGGGCGCAGGCAGGTACAGGAGAAGCGTTATTGAGAAAATTGCCGTTCTTCTCCGCGCAACGCCAGTCGCGGGTGCATGATCTGCTGGCGGGATTAAGTCAGTGTTCCGGCATACGTTTGCCGCGCATACAAACCCGGCTGTTGCCGGCGTGCAACCGGCTGCCGGTGCTTTTCGAGCAACCCGACCGGAGAGCGGTGGTCATGCGCGCTCTCCTGGCTCAAGGAATAGAGGCATCATTGATGTATCTGCAACCGCTGCACCGGGCGTTCGACCTGGGGTACAAGGCCGATGCGTTCCCGGCGAGCACGTATGCGGCAGAGCATCTTCTTACCCTCCCGGTGCATCCTCTGGTCAGCGGCGAGGATATGCGCCGGATGATCGATACGATAAAGGCACGATGATACAAAAACGCAATCTGCGCAGATTTTTGCTCAAAACTTTCCGGCAGCCGGGGTACGCCCTGGGTGTCGCGCGCAAACGCGCTCTGGCCTATCTGATGTATCTGGGGGGCAGCGGCAGGAGCCGTTTGCCGGAATCGCTCACTCTTTTTCTGACCCATCGTTGTAACCTGCAGTGTAAAATGTGCGGGCAGTGGGGGGAGGCAGGGGTGACCCGCAAAAACCCGGCCGGAGCGTCCGGTAAGGAATTAAGTCTGGAAACGTACCGGCGTCTCCTGGAAGAAATCGGTCCGTATAAACCGAATATCACTTTGTTCGGAGGAGAGCCGCTGTTGTATCCGCACGCGGTGGAATTGATCGAACAGATCAAGCGGAAAAAGATGCACTGTTTGATGATTACTAACGGCGCGTTACTTTCCGGCTGCGCGCAAAAGCTGGTGGAAAGCGGCCTGGATGAATTGAACGTTTCGCTTGATGGCGACCGGTCTGTTCACGACGGTATCCGGGGCATGCCCGGGTTGTTTGAAAAGATCATGGCCGGTTTACAGGCAATAGCCGAACATAAGAGCCGTCTGGGGCTGGCGCGCCCCCTGGTGCATCTGCAATGCACGATCAACAGCGGCAATTTTATGTATCTGGACGTCGTGCCGGCGGTGGCCAGGCGGGCCCGGGCCGACGCTTTGACGTTCCATCATCTGATACATCTTGACCGTTCGGAGCTGGAGGCGCAGGAACGGCTGTGCGCGCAACTGGGTTGTTCTGGCGCGGGATGGCAGGGGTTTGTCTTCGGCCACGGCATAGACGTGGGTGTGCTGAAGGAACAGCTCGGCCGCGCAAGCGCGCAGGCGGCAGGACCGGCGATAGACGTGTATCCGGCTTTCTCGCCGGAGGAGATCGACCGTTATTACAATATATCCGGTAATTATTCCGAGTATAACAGTTATAGTAGTTACAGTAACTATTGTAAATCAATCGGCGCGCGCTGCTTGAGCCCCTGGATAGCGGGATATCTGTTCCCCGGGGGGGATCTGCGGCCGTGCTTGAACCTGGATTACAGCTTCGGGAATATAGGAGAGCAGCCCCTGCGGGCGGTCTGGAACAGTCCGTCGGCGCGGCGCTTCCGGAGATTCCTGAAAGTGCAGCGGTTGTTTCCCGCCTGCGCGCGGTGCACCGAACTTTACCGGTATTAAGAAGCAGCGCCCGGAACCGGCGCCGTGTTGTGGTAACAATTATATGTATTGTATGTTTTATAGTTATTGTAGTTACTATAATTATTAAATGTCTTGAGTGCAATCGGGAGGCGGGTCGGGTGCGTATCTCGCATATCATTACACGCATGGATTGGGGCGGCAGTCCGGATATCGTCAGGCTCCTGTTTCAGGGGCTCGAAGCGCAGGGGGCGCAGTGTACCCTGATCACCGGGCCTACGGAATATCCCGGCGTCAGGACCCGGGAATTTCTCGAGCGGATACGCGCCAGGCTGCTGGTAGTTGAGGAATTGCAGCGCCAGCCCCAGGGGTATAAGGATATCGTTGCCTGCCGGAAGCTGACCAGACTGTTGCGGCAGGGCGAGTTCGATATCGTGCATACCCATACCGCCAAGGCCGGCGCTCTGGGCAGGATCTCTGCCCGGCTGGCGGGAGTCAAACACGTGGTGCATTCGCCGCACGGCCATAATTTCTACGGTTATTTTAACTTCGTATTCAGCCGCTGTATCGCTGTTACCGAGCGGGCCCTGGCGCCTTTGGCCGAGGTCCTGGTGGTGCAGACGCAGTTGGAAAAAGAGGATTATATCCGTTACGCGGGAGTAGACCCCGGCCGTATCCGGGTCATTCCGCAAGGGATCGAGCCGGTTTCCGGCAGTCCGGATATTCCGGCTATCAGGCGCAGTTTAGGCATCCCCGCCGGCAATCAGGTCGTGGGAACGGTCAGTCGTCTCGAGCCGGTTAAAGGAATCCAATTTTTGATCCTGGCTGCCGCCCGCCTGGTCAAGACGCGGCCGCAGGTTTCATTCGTGGTGGCGGGCGACGGAAGTCAGGCGGAGCTGCTGCGCGATATGGTCAGCCGCGACAATCTGGGCGCGTATTTCATTTTCACCGGCTGGCGGGAGGATGCGCGGCAATTGATGCCCGCGTTTGACCTGCTGGTCCAACCTTCTCTGAATGAGTCGGTGGGGATGGTTTTGCTTGAGGCCCAGGCCGCCGGCGTGCCGGTTATCGCCACCCGCGTCGGAGGGATACCGGAAACGATCGATGAGGGGCATACCGGGTTACTGGTCGCGCCTGCGGACGCGCACGGTCTGGCTCTTTCCATGCAGGAGCTGCTTTCCGATCCCGACCGGCGCGCGGCAATGGCCGCGCAGGCCCGATCCCGGGTGGCGCAGCGTTTTCTTGTTTCGCGGATGATCGAATCGCACGCGCATTTGTATCGGGATTTACTGCGTTGATCATCGCGCGCGCCGCTCAAAAGAAAATTAGTCGTTGCGATTTTTTTAAAAAGGGGTATAGTATACATGATTGTTTCCGTGCATCAGCCGCAATACATTCCCTGGCTGGGCTACATTGACAAGATTGCCCGCAGCGACCATTTCGTTTTTCTGGACTGCGTGCAATACAAAGAGCGCGAATTCCAGAACCGCAATCGTATCCGGACTGACCGGGGATGGATGTGGTTAACCGTACCGGTAATCTCTACCGGTAAGGGCAGGCAGCTTTTCAGCGAAGTGCTCATTGATAACAGTTTCAGATGGAAACAGAAGCACTGGGACACCTGGCAGACTTTTTACGGCAAAGCTCCATTTTTTGAAGTTCATCGGCAATTTTTCGAAGATACCTACAGTCAAAAATGGGAGAAACTCATGGATTTGAATATTCATGTTATTCGCCACATACTTAACTGTCTATCTATAAGCACCGCAATAAGTTTTGAGTCTGAACTGAAGACGTCCAGCACTAAAACCGAACGTATTATTGAAATCTGCAAGAAACTCAAAGCCAGCACTTATTTATCCGGGAGCGGGGGCAAGGATTACCTGGATGAGTCGCGTTTTGAAGATGAGGCTATTGATCTGGAATACCAGCATTTTACTCATCCGGTTTATCAGCAGCAGTTCATGAAAGATGAAGAGGATTTCCTGCCTTATTTATCTGTTCTGGACCTCTTATTGAACGAGGGGCCGGATAGCAGACAGGTGATGGGGTATAAATGAGATGAATATCCTGGCTATCGGGGCCCACCCTGATGATATAGAATTCGGTTGCGGGGGAGCTTTGATCAAATACGTCCAGGCCGGACACGCGGTCTGGCTTTTTATTTTGACCGACGGCAGTTACGGCGGCAAGCCCGAGATCCGCAAGCGCGAGCAGGAAAAAGCCGCGCGTTTTATCGGCGCCCGGCGGGTATTCTGGGGGCAGTACGTAGATACGGAGCTGGCGGAAGTCGGGGACAGGGAGTTGATCAAGAAAATGGATGAGGTTATCCATCAGGTCAAACCGGATATGGTCTTTCTGAATTTCCCCGAAGATGTGCATCAGGATCACCGCGCCGCCGCCCAGGCAGGCGTATCGGCTACCCGTTATATCAAGGAAGTGCTTTTTTACGAGGTGCCCACCACGCAGCATTTTGAACCCGACGTCTTTGTGGATATCAAAACCGTGCTTAAAAAGAAACAGCAGCTTTTGCAACTTCATACTTCACAGGTAGATAAGACCCGGGTGCAGAATCTGACTATCCTGGAAAGCGTGCAGTCCTGCGCGAATTTCCGCGGTTTCCAGGGCAGGGTTAAATACGCCGAAGGGTTCAAGGCTTTACGGTTATTGCGAGAGATCGCTTAAGTCTATGCCTATTATCGCCACTTTTCTGCTCACCTTTTTCGTCACCTTCCTACTTGTTTTTTTTCTAAGAAAAGTCGCCTGGAAATACAATATTGTGGATAATCCCGGAGGAAGAAAAGTTCACCTGCAAGCCACGCCGTTGCTGGGAGGCGTGGGCATTTATCTGGGGCTGGTTATCGGGTTGATGGTCAGTTCCACGGATATGGGGCCGTTCCTGCCGGTTATGGCTGGAGCTACGCTGATTCTGGCTGTCGGGCTGGTAGAGGATATCCGGGGATTAAGCGCGCAGATACGGCTTATCTTCCAGTTGCTGGCGGCGACCATCATTGTCGGATCCGGGATCAAGGTCAGCTTCCTGCCTAATGTTGTCTGGGGGGATATCGCCGAAATCCTGGTTACGGTGATCTGGTTGGTAGGGGTGACCAGCGCTTTCAATTACCTTGACGGTTTGGACGGGCTGGCTTCCGGTTCTGCGGTGATCAATCTTGCCGCTTTCAGCGTCATACTCTACAGCACCGGTCAGTACGCTCTGGGCAAGCTGTGCATCATCCTGATTGCCGCCTGCCTGGGGTTCCTGCCGCATAATTTCCGCATTCACCAAAAGATGTTCCTCGGCGAAGCAGGCAGCACTTTGCTGGGATTTATGCTGGCCAGTATAGCGCTGGTGGGTAACTGGGCCGAGGATAACACGGTCAAGCTCTTTATTCCTATACTTATTATCGCCGTTCCCATCTTTGACATGATCTTTACCACGATTATGCGGGTGAGGGAAGGTAAGGTCAAGACGGTGGTGCAATGGCTGCGTTATGGCGGTCGGGACCATTTTCACCATTATCTGGTCTCTTTAGGGCTTCCCAACGTAGGAGCGGTGATTTTTATCTATTTTGTATCGATTTCTCTGGGAATTGCAGCTTATATGGTGAGCAATGATAAAGCGATCGAAGGCTTGCTTGCGCTAACCCAGACTGCCATAACTTTTTGCGTTATCGCCATCCTTATTCTTGCCCAGCGCAGGAATTTTCAGCCATAATCCGCGTTTAAATTTTTAAACATTTTATTAAAAACTCTTGACAATTTAAGAAATTTATATAATAATAAGCGCAACAAATAGATAGGAAGTTGAGGCTCCAAATAACCTTTGGGAAGTAAGTTTGCAACTCTTTCGTGGATGCCCTTGAAAAGGGGATATTTCTATGGTATACTTGCTTCTGACAAATAGGTATTTGGGAAACCGAAATGGCAAACTCAGGGTGACCTGGGGACGCAAAGTCATGCATCCGCCCGATTGTAGAAGCGGACCGGCAGACTGCCGTAGTTCCTCACGTTAATCTCGGGTGTTGTTTGCCTGAGATTTTTTTTTGACTGGCGCAAAAGTGCCAGGCACATAAGGGTTAAGAACATGAAAGTGCCAGGCAGAAGCCAAAAAAACACCTAGAAAACGAGAAAATGCCGAGATTACCCAGAATACATATTGAAGGCGCGCTGTACTTCATTACCAGCAGGGGCGAGATCAACGAATCTATCTTCAAGGACGAAGGAGATTATAAGATGTTTCTGGAGCTGATGAAAAGATACCAGGAGCAGTTTGGAGTGAAGATCTTCGCCTTTTGCCTGATGCCGGATCATTTTCATATTCTGGTGGAAATCGAAAAGTCGATCAAAGAGGATCAATCCTCCGCTCAAAAAACCCAGGAAATGTCGGATTTTATGCAATCATTGAATAACAATTATACCAAATATTACAATGGCCGCTATAACCTCAAAGGCCATCTCTTCCGCGAACGCTACAAATCCGCGATTATTCAGAAAGAGAATAATCTTTTGAAAATGACCGCTTATCTGCATTTAAATCCGGAAAAGCTTGCCTTGGCGGAAGACGCCAAAGATTATCCTTACAGCAGCTATCAGCTTTACCTATATAATGACCCGGTCAAACAGGCGGATCTGCAGTTCCTGCGGGATGCGGTGAATGAGGCTTTGAGTTTTCTGGGTAATCAGAGTTACGGCGAGTTTGTGCGCGGCCTGGACCCGGAAGAAGGGGCTTCCATTCACAAGCGGCTTAATCGCGGCGGGATCCTGGGATCGGAAGAATTCGTAGCCATGGTCAAATCCGAAGTGGAAGCATACCAGGCCGGCGGACTGGGCCAGAAACTGGAAATCAATGCCAAGAATTATTATAAATTGTTCTTTGTCCTGGGCAGCGTGGTTTTTGTGCTGGTGGCTACCCTGGGCGGGTTATATTTCGTTTCCCTGCGCAAGAAAGTGCAGACGCTCTCCAAAACCGAAGCGGCCGCGAAGGCTACCAATCATCAGCTCGATGCTTTGAATTCATCGGAATGGCAGGTAAAGATCATCGGCGGCCCCCAGAAACCCGAGGATGCGGATATCCTGACTTTTATCAACGGTAAATTTGTTTCCGCCAGGATGAATTCCCTGGGGTATCCGGGGTCGAATTATTCCATCGCGGTGCAGGAAGACAATAAGGTGGTCTGGGAAACCATGCAAAGTTCCGCCAGCGGTATTGTTTCCTGGCACGGTGAACTGGAACAGGACAAAATGACCGGAGTGATCAGCCTGCGGGAAAACGGGAAAGACCCGCAGGATTTTTCATTTGTGAGCATTGCCCACAGGAGGAAGAAATGAGCGCAAGAACCGCTATTACCGCCGCGATTGCATGTATGACTTTATCATTCATCTGCAGCCAGCCTGTCCCGGCGCAGGAAGCGCCGCAGGCCGAGCAGCCGCAGGTGCAGGTTGCGATAAAACAGGTTTCCGGCGTTATCAGCGGTTTATCTTCCGGTTTCATCGCTATCGAGCTGGGCGGGGGCAGCGCTAAGGGCGCCCGTGAGTCGGCATTCAATCTGGACAAGAATGTCCGGATCGTGCATAAGAAAAGCCTGAAAGAACTTTCTGTCGGCGATACCGTTTCTCTGGATTACGAAGAAACGGTAACCAAGCAAGCGGACGGAAAGAAGATGCGAAAAACCCGCGTAATCGCGATTACATTCCTTAAAGCTGCGCCGCAAGGTTTGATTGCGCAGGAAGAGACCCAACCTCTTCAGAAAAGCGAGCCGAAAGCCGGCGAGCTTTCTCTGAAGGGAATTAAAGGGGAGGCCGGCAATGAATAAAAAGACTATTATTTCGAGAACGAGCTTTGCGGCGATCGGTTTGGTTTTCGGTTTATTCTTGAGCCTGTTCTTCGCATTGCCGGAGGCCTCGGCGGTCCAGATCAAGAAGGTCCAGACCGGCGACGTCTATTTCGACACGGACGACATTTCCCAGACCGTGCCTATCCAGGCGGTGGACCAGACCAAGACGCTTATCCTGGTCTATCCCAATGTGGATTACAATACCAGCAACTACATCTATAATTCGCTGTTTACCGTGCAGTTCGAAGCGGATAACAGTATCGTGCTTAACCGCGACGGCGCCAACACCGGCGCGTATGTGCGTTATTATATCATTGAATTCACCGACGGCGTTTTCGTGCAGCGGGGGATCAGCTCTTTTATCTACGGCAACTATAATAACACCGCGTACCGGATCAAGGAAGTGATCCTACCGACTTCCATCGACCCGGAAAAGTCTTTTGCCGTGGTTAATACTCGTTTCAACTACACTTCAAGCGCCTATGATGAAATGACCCTGGTCACCGGAGAAATATTCGATGAAGATACGATGATCCTGGAGAGGAGCTCTTCCTATGACGCCAACAGGACGGTGAACATCGTCTGGCAGGTGGTGGAATTCCAGACCGACGCGATCGTGCAGTCCGGCAACCTGACCATGCCCTGGAACGCAACGTCCGCCACGGTTTCGCTGACCGACGATCCCACCGATGGGACGTTCAGCAACCTGGACTATATTCCCGCGGGCAAAACCGACAAATGCTGGCTGTTCTATCAGACCCGCGCCCGAGCCAATATCAACGGCGTGGAAGGCCGCTACGCCATCCGCGGCGATATCAGCGCGGAAAACCAGTTGACCTTTACCCGGGCCCAGGGCGACGGTACGACGGTCAACGACGAAAACTATATCCGCTGGTATCTCATTCGTTTTACCGATGAAAGCACCAAAGTCCAGAAAGATTCAGTGACAGTCGCCGCAGCGAGCGATCTGGCCATGGAAACTATTCCTACGGCGGTCGATCCTTCGCGCGCTTTCCCGTTTATCGGGGTTTCCGGTCAGGCTAATACCACGGCCACGTATGAGGACGATATCAGGTTCCAGCCGGAATTCAACGTAGCCAAAGGCGTGGCTTTTCAGCCTGACGGGACTACGCCGGCGATCTGGGTTGCCGGGTTCCATTCCAATAAAGTGTACAAGTTCAATGCGGATACCGGCGCGTATATCACTTCAGTCACCGTCGGCACCGAACCGGTGGCAGTCTGCTACGATTCCGAGAACGACGCCATCTGGGTGGCCAATTACGGCTCGAATAACGTGACCAGGATCAATGCCGATAACGCCACGGTAGACGGCACGGTGGCAGTTGGTACCGGCCCTACGGATATCTGTTTCGAAACGATCACTAACTCCGTCTGGACCGCCAATTATGTTTCCGCCACGACCGGATCCGTGAGCAAAGTAGACGCTTCGGCGATGACTTTGACCAGCACCGGCACCGCCACCTACGGCCCCACCAGCATCTGCTGGGACCAGAGTAATAATTATATATGGATCTGTTACTGGACAGGCACTAATACCGTCCAGCTGGGTTACTGGACCTGCGCGGATAATGATTTGAGCAACGGCCTGACTGCCCGCGATATCGGCAACGGTTCTCAAGCCTATACCTGTATCCGCTACGCGCCCACCAACGGCATTGATGGACAGACTTATAACAGTATCTGGGTGGCATCTTTGCGTTATAATTTCGTGATGAAGATCCGCTGCAATGCTCTGGGCACCTATTATCAGTATTATCCCGAACTGGCGCCCAGCGGCATGACCTGGGATCCTACTACCAACCGCATGTGGATTGCAAATTACGCGTCCAATAAGCTTACCAAGATGAAATCATCCGACGGTACGTCTGACGAAACCAACCCGGACACCGACACCAATCCTTTCTCGGTGTGCTACGCTGCGACCGCAACGCCGTATATCTGGGTTTCCAACGCTTCCGCCCGCACTCTGCAGAGATTCGATCCGACCGACAGTTCAAATGAAGGGACGTTCGCCATCAGCACCTCTGAAGATCAGCTGGCTCTCAAAAGAGCCAATACTGCCAATTCCAGCGATATCAACTGGCAGGTCATCGAATTCGCGCCGATCACCGTGAAAAGCCCTAACGGCGGCGAAGTATGGCACGTGGGAGCGGATCCGGCGGATACCACCATTACCTGGAAGCACGCGGATTCCCTGGCCGGATCGACCGTGGATATCCTGCTTTCTCAAAACGGAGGGACCACCTATCCGTTGACTATCACCACCGGAGTCAATGCTACCGCGGATGCGTTCGCCTGGACTATCGACAACGTCGAAGACGGCGCGAATCCTCTGCAGGACGACCTGCGGGTGAGGATCATCAAGACCGGCACTACCACTACCGACCGGCAGTACGACGATTCCAACGGGAATTTCGAGATCAAAGGGACCATTGCGGTTACCCAGCCTAACGGCGGGCAGACCGATTGGTACGTGGGGGATAAGGATAAGAAGATACAGTGGAGCAAGACCGGTGACTTCGATCCGGCCCACGATGCCGACTACAGTTTTAATATCTATCTTTCCGAGGACGGAGGGGACAATTACAATTATACCGTAGTTACCGGCCTGCTTCAGGCGGATGTAGCCTGCGGCGTTGCGGACGATACCTGCGAGTGGACCTGGGATGAGAGCAATAACGGGATCCCGGACAAAATCGGCGCCGATCGTAAGATCAAGGTAGCCCTGAACGGGGAAGAATCTGCGGTCAATGACGTTTCGGACGCGGTTTTCTCCATTCGCGGCGTGGTTACCCTCACCGCGCCTAACGGCGGGCAGACCTGGCTGGCGACCGAATCCAACGATATCACCTGGACCAAGAAAGGTTCCATTGCGTCTTTTACCTTGAAATACTCTTTGAACAGCGGCGCGGATTATCTCGCGACTATCGACAGCAGCGTGGATGCGGCTACGTATTGTACCGGAGATACCTGCACCTATCCCTGGAATCCCACTCCAGAAGCGGCTATCGGCACTGCGGTGCGCATTAAAGTGATCAGCAATGAAGCGGTCGGTCTGCAGGTGGAAGATGCTTCGGACGCCAATCTCACCATCGCGGCTTCCGTGCAGCTGGATACGCCTACCGGCGTGGACGTCTGGACGGCTACCGAAGGAGCGGATATCACCTGGACCGTGCACGGCGTGATGGATTACGTGCATTTGTGGTGGTCGGCGGATAACGGGGTGAGCTGGACCCGGATCACCGGCGACGCGGGCACGGCTGCCGCAGCAGGCAGCTATCACTGGAACAGCGTGGCTGAAGGCCTGGTGGGCACTACCTGCAGGATCTGCGTTTCCAAGCGCAACGGTTCCGGAGAGACCGAGCCTTCGACGGTCAAATCGGTTTCCGCGGCCTTTGTCTCGCGCGGCAAGCTGATTCTCTCGAGTTTCGACGGCGGCGAAATGTTCCTGGCCGGCTCCGCCCAGAATATCACCTGGGACGCCAAAGGCATCGGGCTGGGCAATGTGCGCATTTATTATGCGGCGGACGGATCGGATTTCAGCAGCCTGCTGACGGATTCCACGCCTGCTTCCGATGAAACCTTCCCCTGGCCGGCGCTGCCTTTGACCACGACCAATACCGGCAAAGTCAAGATCGAGCTGTTCAACGAACCTCTGGTTAACGACACTTCGGCCGGCGCCTTCATTATCGGGACCCTGGTCATTACCACGCCGGACGGCGACGAAAGCTGGACCGTGGATGCCAGCGAAAATATCGTCTGGGATTCGGTGAAGTTCACCGGTAACGCGCACATCTATTACAGCGACGACGGCGGCACGGATAATTATCCGCATTCGATCACCACCGTTCCGGTCGCGCTTTCCGAAGAGATCAAATCCTGGACCATTCCCGACGCCATCGGCACGAACCTGAAAGTCAAGATCGTTTCCGTGGATGCGCCGGCAGTGTTTGCGGTATCCCCGGGCACATTCGTCATCAAAGGCGGCTTCAATGTGAGCACGCCTGCGGGCACGGATAAATGGGAAGTGGGTACCCAGCATAACCTGGACTGGGTGACGCACGGCACGATCAATAACGTCGATCTGTACTGGAATACCAATAACGGCGCCTGGACCCAGTTCGGCAACGATCTTTCCAACGGTATCGGCTATGCCAACTGGACGGTTCCCGACGCCATCGGGATCAACACCAAGATCAAGGTGACCAATGCCGACGGCACGGTTTCCGCGGAGTCCGCGGCGTTCACGGTCAAAGGTAAACTGCAGGTGACCGCGCCGGTTTCCGGCGACGTCTGGTATAAAGGCGACACCAACCGGGTAGTTAGCTGGTTTGCCTGGGGCACGGTGACCAATGTCAAGATAGAGTACAAGACTTCATTGGCCGGCGGGTATACCACGATCGTGGCCAATGATCCCAGTCATACTGCGGGCAATAACTCTTATACCTGGGCGGCAGGCGTGGCGGACGAGAAATCCGAAACGTGCTACATTCGTGTTTCCGATGCCAATAACGCCGAAGTGGAAGCGGTTTCCGATGCGTTCTCCATCCGGCCGAAGATCACGGTCAGCGCTCCGGTGGTCGGGACCGATTTCACCGTGGGTTCGGATAATGCCAATGCCGTGCAGTGGAGCATCAACGGCTCGACCAAAGTCAGCACGGTCAACGTGGTCTACAGCACTGCCGGCGCAGGCGGCCCGTTCGATAAGACCATCGCTTCCGGCGTCACTGCAGGCGACGGGCAATGTAACTGGGACGATGTCGGCGATTATATCGGCAATAACGTGGTGGTGCGCGTGGTGGATACCGGCAACAGCAATGTCTGGGGCAATTCCGGCGTCCTGGGTATCAAAGGCAGCATCACCCTTTCCCAGCCGGTGGGCAGCGAAGACTGGAAAGTGGGAGAGACTACTCATAATATCGTCTGGGGCAAGACCGGAACCATCGGCACGGTGAAGATCTACGCGGATTACGGCTCCGGATACGAAGCTGTCCCTGTGGGAACTGCGGATGCCGAAGCAGTCAGCCTCTGGAACTGGACTCCTATCCCGGACCATGTCTCCAATACGGTCAAAGTCAAGATCACCGACGGCGATAACGAGGCCAAGACCTTTATCGAATCCAACGTATTCCATATTGTCGGCGGTTTCACCATCTCTCAACCCGGAACCCTGTACGCCACCGATCCGTATACCATCAGCTGGACTGCTTCCGCTTCCGGTATTTCCAAGGTCAAAATAGATTTTTATAACGGCACCAGTTGGTCGCCCGTGGCTACCGACGTGAATAACGACGGCACCAACGGCGGTTCGTACGCCTGGACTGTGCCCGCGAACACCGATTCCACCGCCTGCAAGCTGCGCGTGACCTCTACCACTCCGGATCAGCCGGCTTCCGCATCGGAAACCGCGGCGTTCACGGTCAAGGTGGGCAAGTTTACCGTTTCCCAGCCCAATACCCTGATCACCGGCGATGCGTACACCGTTTCCTGGACCAGCGAGGCAGCCGGCGTTTCCAAGGTCAAGATCGAGTTCTATAACGGATCGGGCTGGTCGGATATCGCTACCAACCAGGATAATAGCGGCGTTGCCGGCGGTTCGTACGGGTGGACTGTGCCCGGGACCACCAATTCCGCGGCGTGTAAACTCCGGGTTACCGCCACTACACCCGCTCAAGCCGGGTCCGCTTCCGAAACCAACGCGTTCTGGGTGCACGGCAAGATCGAATTCACCGGCGTGACCACTCCTTCTCCGACTGTGGGAGAGATGTGGACCGTGGGTCAGAGCGAGGATATCAATTTCAAGATCACCGGAAAGATCGACAACGTGGATATTCTTTACTCCAAGACCGGCGGAGAGCCGTATTCCTATCCCGTCACTTCCGGTTTGGCGGTGAGCTCCGGGGAGAACTCTCATTCCTGGAGTATTCCCACCAACCAGGATATATTGACCAAGACCCAGGCCCGGATCAAGATCCAGGATTCCCTGCAGACTACCGTAGTGGCGCAATCGCCTCTGTTCGGGATCAAGGGAACGATCAGCGTTACTGCTCCCGTGGCCAGCGATATCTTCACCTATGGCGGAGCTCCCACCAATATCACCTGGACCTATGCCGGTTTGATCCAGAATGTCAAAATGTCCTATTCCACCAACGGTTTGACCTATGATTTTACCATCAACAGCGGTAATGCCGTGGCGGTAACGCCGTCGAGCTTCGCCTGGTCCATTCCCGACAAGATCCTGGGGGACGTGGTATCGGTAAAGGTCGAAGACGCGGATAACGATCAATGTTACGGCGTGTCCGGCACGTTCGAGATCGTCGGGCAGCTTACCCTGGTGGCTCCGGTAGGCGGAGAGAAGTGGTCGGTGGGTTCCACCCAGAATATACTCTGGACGCCCACGGGCACGTTCACCACCGTACGCATCGAAGCTTCAGCCGATGACTTCACCTCGCATATGCTCGACATCACCCGTCCTGCCGGCGCAACCGGCGTGCAGCAGAGTTACGGATGGGTCATTCCCAGCACTTTGAGCAACACGATGAAAGTGCGCGTCAGCGATCCGGATCACCATCCGGAAACGGTCAAAGACGTCTCCGACGCTACCTTTAAGATCCTGGGTTCCCTGGACGTGACTGCTCCGGAAGCCGGCCAGGCCTGGTATAAAGGCGAAACGAACAAAGTGATCAGCTGGGATGCTTTCGGCACGGTAACCAATGTCAAGATCGAGTATAAGACTTCCGGCGGCGGCGCGTACACCACCATAGTGGCCAATGACGGCAGCCATACTGCCGGCCCGAATACCTACACCTGGTCAGCGGGTGTAGCGGACGAAAATTCCGAAACCTGTTATATCCGCGTATCCGACGCCACTAACTATGACGACGTATACAGCGTTTCCGCCGCGCCGTTTTCCATCCGGCCGGTGATCTCGGTCACTCATCCGCTGGTAGGCAGCAATATCGCGGTTGCCGCCAGTTACGCCAACGCGGTGAAATGGAGCCTCAACGGCTCGACCAAGGTCAGCAATGTGGACATCGTTTATTCCACCAACGGCACCGCCGGTCCGTTCGATAAGACCATCGCCACCAGCGTAGAAGCTGCGCTGGGCCAGAAAGACTGGAATATCGTCAGCGATACCATCAGCGGCAACGTGGTGGTCAAGGTCATGGACAGCACCAATAACGCCGCGTTCGGTTATTCGCCGGTGTTCAATATCGTCGGCCAGATCGCGGTGCAGCAGCCTGCGGCCGGCGTGGACTGGTTTGTCGGCGCCACGGACAAGAACATCACCTGGACCAAGCAGGGGACCATCGGCACGGTCAATATCTATGCCGATTACAATGACGCGCAGGGATACCAGTCTATCGCCACCGGCGTGGATTCCGCAACGGGGTTATGGAACTGGCCCGCTATTCCCGATAAAGTCAATAACGCGGTAAAAGTCAAAGTCACCGACGCGGATAACGAAGCGGTTGTTTTCGGGGAATCCGCGGCATTCCATATCGCGGCTACTTTTGCGGTGACCGCTCCGGTTAACGGCAATGTCTGGAAGATCGGCGAGTCAAAATCGATCACCTGGACCTGCGCCGGAACCGCGGTGAGCACGGTCAAGCTGGAATATTCCACCAACGGTTTTGTCAACGAAACCGCGACGGTCCTGATCGCCGCCGCCGCGCCGAACACCCTGACCTATTCCTGGCCGATTCCCGATGCTATTACTACCTCGGGTAAAGTGCGCGTATCCGATCCGGCGAACAGCAACGCCAATGCGCTGTCCGGCGGTCTGTTCAGCATTATGGGTACCTTGACCGTGACCAGCCCCAACGCCGGCACGGAATCCTGGGATGTGGGCTCGACGTATCCGGTGACCTGGACCAAGACCGGGTCTATTCCCACCATAGATGTGTATTATTCGCATAATAACGGCACCGACTGGGCCAAAGTCAATACGGTCGCCATCAACGCGGCTTTAGGGACCTGGAACTGGGCTATAGATGAAGCTACGGAATTGACCTCCGGGAAATCCGGTCTGGTCAGAGTGATGGATACCAGCTATGGCACCGTTTATGATGACAGCAATCTGCCGTTCGAGCTCAAGGGGCAGGTGACGGTGAACACTCCTTCTTTGAACAATATCTCTATGCTCGTGGGAGACGCCTATAACATCACCTGGACCAAATACGGAGCGGTGAATAACGTGCAGCTGCATTATTCCATTAACGGCGGTATCGGCGGCGGCGGCAGTTACCTGGCCCCGAACCTGATCGCTACCGTAGTCTCGGAACCTTCGAGTTACTCCTGGACCGTTCCTGATGCTATCGGCACCAATTTGAGAGTCAGAGTGCGCGACGCGGCCAACGCCAATGTCTGGGATGAATCCAACAATCCCTTCACCATCAGGGGCAAGGTGCACGTCGATTATCCCAACGGCGGAGAGACCTTCCTGGTCGGCGAGACCAAACAGGTTAAATGGACCCCCACCGGCACCTATTCGCAGGTGAAGCTGGAATATTCCACCAACGCTTTTGCCGATGAATCGCAGACTGTTGTCGTGGGCACGGTGGGTGCTGGCGACACCGGCGAGCAGCAAAGCTATGACTGGACCGTTCCCGACAAGATCTCCACCAGTTTGAAGATGCGTATTTCCGACGCCAACGACGCGTTGGTCAGCGACGTCAGCGACGCCACTTTCACCATAAAGGGAGCATTGACTTTGACCAGCCCGACTACCGGGGTGACCTGGATCGTGGGCGAATCGCAGAATATCACCTGGACCCGCAACGGTTCTGTGGCTCTGGTGAAACTGGAATACTCCACTGACGGCGGCGGCAACTATACCCAGACTATCGCGGAAAACGTGGCCGGCGGTTCCAGTCCCTATCCCTGGACCATTCCCGACGCCATCGACAGCGATATCCGCGTGCGCGTCAGCGATATGAGCGACGGGACCGTCAAGTCAGAATCGGGCGATTTCACCATCAAGGGCAAGCTTACCCTGACTGCGCCTAACGGCGGGGAAGTCTTGACTGTGGACGATAATTTCGACATTACCTGGACCCGGGCGGGAAGTATCGCCAATGTCAAGCTGGAATACTCCACCAACGGCTTCTCCAGCGAAGCCGAAACCGTGGAAATCGTGGCTTCCACCAATGCTACCGGAACGCCTCCGGCCAGCTATAAATACACCTGGGCTGTTCCCGACGCGATCGACGCCTCGGTAAAGGTGCGTATTTCCAACGCCGCGGATCCCACGGTTACCGACGTCTCCAATAACCTGTTCAAGATCCAGGGTTCTTTCACCCTGACCGCTCCTAACGGCGCGGAGAAGTGGTCGGTGGGCAGCGGCCAGTCCGTGACCTGGACCAAACACGGCAGCATTGTCAATGCCAAGCTGGAATTGTCCAAAAATTCCGGTTCCTCCTATCCGATCATCATCACCAACTCTACTCCTGCCGGCGGTTTGAGCTACAGCTGGACTATTCCCGACCAGATCGCCACGCAGTGCCGGGTCAGGATCTCCGACGCGGACGACGCGACGGTCCTGGACGCCTCGAACGCGGATTTCGTGATCATGGGTACCTTTACCGTGACTGCGCCCAACGGCAGCGAGGTCTGGGTGGTGAATACCCAGCAGAACATCGCCTGGTCGGTAGTGGGTACTGTTTCCAACGTCAAACTTTCCTACTCCACCGACGGCGGAGGGACGTATCCTCACGTGATCATCGCCAGCACGGAAAACAGCAGCCCGTACAACTGGACCATTCCCGACGCTATTTACAATACCTGCAGGGTGCGCGTGGCTGACGCGGCCAATGACGACGCCTTCGACATTTCCAACGGGAACTTCAAGATCAAAGGCGTCCTGACCGTGGTTTCTCCCAACGGCACGGAAGTCTGGCCGATCAATTCCGGACATAACATTACCTGGAGCCGGGTCGGTTCCGTAGCCAACGTCAAGATCGAGTATTCCACCAACGGTTTCACCGATGAATTGCAGACCTACACCATCATCGCTTCCACGCCCGGAGTGGATTTGAGCTATCTCTGGACGGTGGAAGATACCCCGAGTTCGAACTGCAAAGTGCGTATTACCGATGTGACCGACGCGACCGTTTTCGATGTTTCCAACGCCGCTTTCCGCATCACCGGTAACCTGACCGTGACCTATCCCAACGGCGGGGAAGAGCTGATCGTCAATGAAGTGAAAAATATCACCTGGACCAAATTCGGTTCGATCGCCAGTGTCAAAGTGCAGTATTCCACCGACGGCGGCAGCACCTATCCCGTGGGCAAGGTGATCATCGCTTCCACTTCCGCGTCTAACTTGAGCTATTCCTGGACGCTGCCGGACGATATCTCCAGCCAGTGCCGGGTCAAGATCTCCGACGTGGGCGATGATTCGGTCGCCGACCAGTCCGACGCCAATTTCACCATCAAAGGTTCGGTCACCCTGACCGCTCCCAACGGCGGGCAGAACTGGATCGTGGGCGCCAACGAAGACATCACCTGGACCCGTAACGGTTCGTTTGCCAACGTCAAACTCGAATATTCCATCGACAATTTCACCACCCCGGTGGTGATCACCGCGTCCACCAATGCCACCGGTACGCCGGCAGATACCTATAAATATACCTGGTCGGTTGCGGACGCCATTTCCACCAATGTCAAGGTGCGCATTTCCGACGCATTGAATTCCTCGGTGAGCGACGTTTCCGACGCCGCATTTACCATCAAGGGCGCTTTGTCTCTGACCAGCCCGACTACCGCGGTGACCTGGCTGGTAGGAGAGAGCCGTAACATTACCTGGACCAGGACCGGTTCCATCGCCAACGTCAAACTCGAATATTCCATTAACGGCGGCGGCGCCTATCCCAACGTGATCATCGCTTCCACGCCTGCCGGTACGGGTTCCTACGGCTGGACGGTCGCCGACGCCATCGGCGGCGATGTGCGGGTGAGGGTTTCCGACGCGCTCGACGCTACGGTGAAGGATGAATCCGACGTCAGCTTTACCATCAAGGGGGTGCTTACGCTGACCGCTCCCAATACCAGCGTCAGCCTGGTGGTGGATGATCCGTATACGATCACCTGGACCAGGGCCGGAAGCATCTCCACGGTCAAGCTCGAGTATTCCACCAACGCTTTTGCCGATGAAGCCCAGGTCACGGTTATCGCCGCATCGACCGACGCTACTACCGGCTCCTATGCCTGGACCGTTCCCGACGCCATCGGTACGACTTTGAAAGTGCGCGTGACCAACACCGCCGACGATACGGTCAAGGATGTTTCGGATACCACCTTCAGTATTATCGGATCCGTGCTCCTGACCGCGCCCAACGGTACGGAACAATGGGTGGTCGGCGATGAGAACAATGTGACCTGGACCAAGCACGGTTCGATCACGGCGGTCAAACTGGAATTGTCCAAGGACGGCGGCACGACCTGGCCGGTCTCGATCACCAATTCCACGCCTGGCGGCGGCTTGAGCTATGCCTGGACCATTCCCGACCAGATATCCACACAGTGCCGGGTGAGGATTTCCGATACTTCCAACGTCAACGTGGTTGATACCTCCGACGCCAATTTCGCCATTCGCGGCGGGTTCACCGTGACCAGCCCTACTACCGGTTCGGAAGTCTGGGTGGTAGCCGAGGTGCATGACATTACCTGGAGCTCCAACGGCACTATTTCCAACGTCAAGCTCGATTATTCCACCAACGGCGGCACGACCTACGATTACACTATCATCGCTTCTACTCCGAACACCAACTCCTATTCCTGGACCATTCCCGACGCCATCGCCATTACCTGCAAGGTCAGGGTTTCGGACGCCTCCAACGCCAACGCTTTCGACGAATCCAACAATAATTTCAAGATCAAAGGCGCTTTGCGCGTGACCAGCCCCAACGCGGGTACGGAATCCTGGAGCGTCGGATACAGCCATCCGATCACCTGGGAACGGACCGGTCAGGTGCAGTCGATCAATATTTATTATTCCGCCAACGCCGGCGGTGACTGGACCAAGATCAACGGCGCGGTAGTAGACGCGGCTCTGGGCACCTGGTCCTGGGATATGTCTGCCGATACCGAATTGTCCACTACGGCGTTGATCCGGATTATCGACGCTTCCGATGCTACGGTCACCGACACTTCGAACAATCAGTTCACGGTAAAGGGTGGCTTGCGCGTGGAAACACCCAGCGCTGCCGGGATTTCCCTGCAGGTAGGTAACAGCTATAACATTACCTGGTCGAAATTCGGCAACATCGCCCAGGTCAAGATACATTATTCCACCAACGGCGGCGATATCGGTGAAGGCACCTATCCGGATCCGGCCAATCTTATCGCCATTGTCGACGCGGACGAGCTGGAATCTCTCTGGGCGGTGCCCGACCGCATCGGCACCAATCTGCGCATCCGCGTGATGCAGTCGGATAACGCCAATGTCTGGGATGAATCCGATAACGCCTTCGAGATCAAAGGCAAGCTGCAGGTCTTGCAGCCTAACGGCGGAGAGATCTGGTTCGTGGGTGACGCCAACGATCTGCAATGGCGGCCGTACGGTACGTTCACTTCGCAGGTGAAACTGGAATATTCCACCAACGGTTTTGCCAACGAAGCCGCAACCACCCTGATCGCTACGGTTCCCGCGGGCGCCAGCGAAGGGACCAGCACCTACAGCTGGACCATTCCCAACGCCATCGGCAGCGGCCTGAAGGTCAGGACTACCGACGCCAATAACGCCACGGTTACCGATGTTTCCGACAGCACCTTTACCATCAAAGGTAAACTTCTGCTGCAGACGCCTAACGGCGGAGAGACCTGGGTGGTGGGTACCGTTCAGAATATCACCTGGCAGACCACTGGAACCATCGCCAATGTGAAGCTGGAATATTCCATTAACAACGGCGCGACCTATCCCAATGTCATCGTGGCTTCCACCGACGGATCTACGGGCAGCTACCCCTGGACCATTCCCAGCGCTATTGGTACCAACCTGCGCGTGCGCATTTCCGATGTTTCCGACGCCACAGTCGAAGATGTTTCCAACGCCACCTTTACCGTCAAAGGCGCATTACTTCTGACCGCGCCTAACGGAGCGGAAGCCTGGCAGATCGGCTCCACGCATAACATCACCTGGACCCGCACCGGCGCCATCGCCAACGTCAAACTGTCGCTTTCCATCGACGGTATTACCTATCCGACGACCATCGTCGCCACTACCGACGCTTCCACCGGTAGCTATGCGTGGCTGATCCCGGATAACCCGGGCAATACCACCAAAGTCAAGGTGGAGGATGTTTCCGACAGCACGGTATTCGATATTTCCGACGCTAACTTCAAGATCATCGGTTCGTTCACCCTTACCGAACCTAACGGCGGCGAGGCCTTCGGCATCGGGACCAACAGGTATGTCCGCTGGACCAAGACCGGTTCCATCGCCAACGCCAAAATACAGTATTCCACCAACGGCGGCGCCAACTATGACAATACCATCATCGCTTCCACGCCTGCCGGCGGTCTGGAATATGAATGGACCGTTGCGGACACTCCGACCACTACCGCCAGAGTGAAGATCTCCGACGCATCCGACGTGACCGTATTCGATACCTCGGACGCCAATTTCCGGATCCAGGGCGTGTTCGGCGTGACTGCGCCCAACGGTTCGGAAGTTCTGACCGTGGGCGGAACGCAGACCATTACCTGGAGCTGCGTGGGCTCGGTCACCAACGTCAAGCTGCAGTATTCCACTAATGGCGGCTCCACCTACGATTACACTATCGCAGATTCCATCGCCAACTCGCTGGAATATTCCTGGACCGTGCCGGATTCCATTTCCACACAGGTGCGCGTGCGGGTGGCGGATGTCAACGACGATACCGCAGCCGACGCCTCCAACGGTAATTTCAAGATCAAGGGCGCGGTGCTTTTGACCAGCCCCAACGGTACCGAGAACTGGATCGTGGGTTCGTCGCATGATATCACCTGGACCCGTACGGGTTCCGTGGCGACGGTGCGCCTGGACTATTCCAAGAACGGCGGCTCTACTTATGTCGACGCCATCACCGCTTCAGTGAACGGCACCGGCGATCCGGCAGGAACCTATAAGTATGCCTGGACTATTCCCGACGCCATCGGCACCCAGTTGAGAGTCAGGATCATGGATACCTCGGATTCCACGGTGCTCGACCAGTCCGACGCCAATTTCAACATCAAAGGCGCTCTGACCGTGACCAGCCCGAACGGCGGCCAGAACTGGATCGTATCTTCGGCGTACCCGATCACCTGGACCAGGACCGGCGCCATCGCCGCGGTCAAAATCGACTATTCCAAGAACTCCGGATCCACCTTCCCTAACCCAGTGGTCGCTTCTACCGACGCTTCCACCGGTACCTATAGCTGGACTATCCCGGATGATCTGTCTACGGCAGTGAGAGTGCGGGTGATGGACGCCGCGGACAGCTCGGTATTCGACGCGTCCGACGCGGATTTCGCCATCGGCGGCGCGGTTACCCTGAACGCGCCTAACGGCGGACAGATCTGGTATGTCGGCGCGGCGCAGAACGTTACCTGGACCCGTTTCGGCTCTATCCCGCAGGTGAAACTGGAGTATTCCATCAACGGCGGGTTCAGCTACACTAATACGATCATCGCGGCTACGGACGCAGCGGCGCAAACCTATGCCTGGGCAGTGGCCGACGCTATCGGCGACCAGGTCAGGGTGCGCGTTACCGATACCACCAACGCCGCAGTTACCGACGAGTCCGATGCCAATTTCACCATCAAGGGTATTCTGTTGTTGACTTCGCCTAACGGCGCGGAAACCTGGATCGTGGGCGAAGCCCGCAACGTGGTCTGGTCCCGCACCGGCAGCATCGCCAATGTCAAGCTCGAGTACTCCACGGATAACGGTACCACCTATCCCAATACCATCGTCGCTTCTACCGACGCTTCCACCGGCGCCTATCTGTGGACCGTGCCGGATTCCATCGGCGCCAACCGCAAGGTCAAAGTGTCCGATGTTCTGGATGCCAGCGTGTTCGACGTTTCCGACGCCGGGTTTACCGTCAAAGGTTCGGTGACCGTCACCGCGCCTAACGGAGGAGAAGCCTGGGGAGTGGGCACGCAGCATGCCGTTACCTGGACCAGGACCGGCAGCTTCCTTAACGTAAAGATCGAGTATTCCACGGACGGCGGCGTGACCTATCCTTCCACCATCGCAGCTTCTACCGATGCCGCAGCCGGGACCTATAACTGGACTATCCCGGACGATATCTCTTCCGGTTGCAAGGTCCGGGTAAGCAATGTCCTGGATAGCACCGTGGCCGATGTTTCAGATACCAACTTCAAGATCGTGGGGATCCTGAACTTGACCTCTCCTGTAGGCGGGGAGCGCTGGATCGTGGCTACCAACCATAACATCACCTGGACCCGCAGCGGCACCATCGCCAATGTCAAGCTGGAGTATTCCATCAACGGCGGCGGCACGTATCCCAACACTATCGTGGCTTCTACACCCGGCGGATCGTTGAGCTTTACCTGGCCCGTGCCGGACAATATCACCAAGACCGCCCGGGTGAGGATATCCGACGTACTGGATTCCACGGTATTGGATACCTCGGACGCCAATTTCGTCATCTCTGCAGGTTTCACTCTTTCCAGCCCTAACGGCGGAGAAGTTCTGCCTGTGGCCGGTACGCACAATATCGCCTGGGCTCCGGTGGGTTCCGCTACTACCGTGCGGCTCGACTATTCTACGGACGGCGGTTCGAGTTACGATAAGAATATTTCCACTTCTACCGCCAACTCCGGGTCGTTCTCCTGGACCGTGCCGGATACCGTGTCCGCGCAGTGCAAGGTCATGGTCAGCGACTACAACGATATAGACGCTTTCGACGTTTCGGACGCCAATTTCAAGATCCGCGGCGACTTAGTGGTCACCGCGCCTAACGGCGGCGAAGCCTGGGCTGTAGGTACGGCTTATAACATCACCTGGACCAAAGCCGGTTCCATCGCCAACATCAAGATCGAGTACTCCACCGACGGCGGCACCACGTATCCGAATCTGATCGTCGCCAGCACCAACGCCAGTGCGCTTACGTACAGCTGGACGGTCCCGGATACATTGTCTACCAACTGTCGTGTCAGGATCACCGATACCGGAGACGCCGCGGTATTCGATTCTTCGAATGCCAGCTTCAAGATCAGAGGCGCCTTTACCCTTACCGCTCCCAACGGAGGGGAGATCTGGGAGGTGGGTACGGTCCAGAACGTTACCTGGACCATGGTCGGCTCGATCGTCAACGCCAAACTGGAATATTCCACGGACGGCGGCTCGAGCTACGTTACCACCATCGTCGCCACTACCGACGCTTCGGCGATGAGCTATCCCTGGTTGATCCCCAACGAGATCACCACGCAGTTGCGCGTGCGCATTTCCGATGTTTCCGACGCCTCGGTGTATGACGCTTCCAACGCCAATTTCAAGATCAAGGGCGTGCTGCGCATTACCGCGCCTAACGGCGGCGAAGACTGGGATGTGGGGGTGAGCAACAATATTACCTGGGTGACCACCGGTTCAGTGACCTCGGTGCGCCTGGATTATTCCACGGACAGCGGGACTACTTTCCCGGGCGTGATCGTGGCATCCACGCCTGCGGCAGCCGGCACCTATGCCTGGACCGTGCCCGACGCGATCTCCGTTGATGTTCGGGTCAAGATCACCAATCTTTCCGACGCTACGGTCAACGACGTCTCCGACGCGGATTTCAAGATCAAAGGCCGCCTGACCGTGACCGCTCCTAACGGCGGAGAGGTCTGGGGAGTCGGTTCCACGGAAACGGTCGGCTGGTCGCGCATCGGCTCGTTCTCCAATGTGAAGATCGACTACTCCGTGGATTCCGGCGGTTCCTTCCCCAATCCGATCGTCGCTTCCACGCCTGCGGCAGCCGGCGGATACTCCTGGACTATTCCGGACAACATCAAGACCACGGTAAGGGTCCGGGTCAGCGACGCGGCGGATTCCACGGTTTTCGATATTTCCAACGCCGATTTCAAGATCAGAGGCAACCTGCTTTTGACCGCTCCCAACGGAACGGAAGTGTGGCTGATCAGTTCCAGCCAGGCGATCACCTGGGTGCGCTACGGCTCGATCTCCAAAGTCAGACTGGATTATTCCAAAGACGGCGGATCGAACTATTCCTTTAATATCTGCACCTCGCAGGATGCCGGACCGCAGACCTATAACTGGTCTATTCCGGATAATCCCGGTACGGCGGTAAGGGTCAAGATCACCGATGAAGGGGATAACACCGTTTACGATTCCTCCAACGCGAATTTCACCATCCGCGGCGGTTTCCAGATCCTGGCGCCGAACGGCGGGGAAGCCTGGACGGTCAATTCCAGCCATGGTATTGCCTGGACCACATTCGGTTCCTACGCCAACGTCAAGATCTGGTATTCCAAGGATAACGGTTCGACCTGGGATATCGTCAACGGCAACACGCTTAACTCCAGTCCGTATGTCTGGACCATTCCCGACGCCATATCCACCCAGTGCCTGGTCAAGATCGCCGACGTCATCGACGTGGACGCGGTGGATACTTCCGACGCGGCGTTCATCATCCGCGGTCAGGTGAATATAACCTCTCCCAACGGAGGCGAGGCCTGGGGCGTGGGGTCTTCGCAGACGATCACCTGGAACAAGACCGGCACTATTCCCAGTTTCAAGCTGGAATATTCCACCAACGCTTTTGCCGATGAGTCGCAGACCCATCTGATCAACGGCGGCATCCCCGGAGCCAGCGTTTCCTATTCCTGGACCGTTCCGGATGTCATCGGCACTAACTTGAAGATCAGGGTCAGCGACGCCACGGACACGGCGGTTACCGATGTGTCCGACAACCCGTTCCGGGTGCGCGGCGCTTTGACCGTGACCGCTCCCAACGGCGGCGAAGCCTGGATCGTCGGTTCCAGTCACAGTATTACCTGGAACACCGGCGGTACCATCGCCAATGTCAAGGTCGAGTATTCTACCGACGCGGGGAGTTCCTGGACCATCATTGCCGCTTCCGCGCCGAATATCAACAGCTATGCCTGGACCGTTCCCGACGCCATTTCCAGCCAGTGCCGGGTCAGGGTATCGGATTTTACCGATTCCGACGCCAGTGATACTTCGAATGCCAACTTCAAGATCCGCGGCGATCTGGTCATTACCGCTCCCAACGGAGGAGAGAAATGGGCGGTCGGCACCACCAAGACCATCACCTGGACCAGGACCGGCTCCATCTCCAACATGCGTCTGGAATATTCCGATAACGGCGGAACCACCTATGCTCCGATCGTGGCTTCCACTACCGGCAGCAACTATTCCTGGACCGTGCCTGACGCCATCACCATTCAGGCTCTGGTCAGGATCTATGATGTCAGCGACATGACGGTTACCGACGTTTCGGACGCGACGTTCAAGATCCAGGGTTCTTTCACCGTGACTTCTCCCAACGGCGGCGAAGCCTGGCAGGCGGCTACCGAGAACACGATCACCTGGACCTCCAACGGTTCGGTTAACTTCGTGCGCGTGGATTACTCCAAGGACAGCGGCGTTACCTGGAACGAGATCGTGGCGTCCACCGCTAACGACGGAGAGCAGACCTGGTTCATCCCGGTGGAGGCGGTTTCCGTGAATAACCGCATCCGCGTGGCCGACGCCGGAGACGTGGAAGCGTTCGATATGTCCAATAACGATTTCCGCGTGCGTTGTTCCTTCACCCTGACCGCGCCTAACGGCGGCGAGAAGTGGAGGGTAGGACGAGCGTATAATATTGCCTGGACCAAGGTGGGTAACCCGGCGAACGTGAAGCTGGAATTCTCCCGCGATAACTTCGTCACCGATTTCAACACCATCGCGGCTGTGGCTTCCCCGGTCAGCCCGTATTCCTGGACTATCCCAGACTATATCCATCCCGGAGTGAAAGTGAGGATCTCCGACGCTGCCGATTACGGCGCCCGCGATGATTCGGATGCCGTGTTCGCTATTGTCGGCGACGTTACCGTGACCGCGCCCGTGGGCGGGGAACAGTGGATCGTCGATTCCCAGCAGACGATCACCTGGACCAGCGCCGGCTCGATCACCGACGTGAAGATCGAGTATTCCACTACCGGCGGCGCTTCCTACAATCTGATCGAAGGCGTGCCGAACAGCCACTCGTATTTGTGGACCATCCCGGACACGATCAGCGCTTCCTGCAGGATACGCGTTTCCGATCTGACCTATCCCGACGGCAACGGTGTATCCACCGCCAATTTCAAGATCAAAGCCGGGTTCACGTTGAGCGCGCCTAACGGCGGCGAGATCTGGACGGTCGGCGATGCGCATAACATCACCTGGACCAATATCGGTACGGTCAACAACGCGCGCCTGGATTATTCCACTGACGGCGGCACGACCTATCCCAGCGTGATCGCGGCATCCACTGCCAACACCGGCACCTATGCCTGGACCGTTCCCGACGCTATTTCGACGCAGGTCAGGGTCAGGGTCGGCAGCGCTACGGACGTCGACGCGTATGACGTCTCCAACGCCAACTTCAAGATCCGCGGCGCTTTCCAGGTCACCGCTCCCAACGGCGGGGAACTCTGGCGGATCGCGCTGGATTATCCCATCCAGTGGAATACCATCGGCACCATAGCTAACGTGCGCATTCTCTATTCCACCGACGGCGGGACGACCTATCCGAATACCATCGTCAACTCGGTCGCCAACATCAACTCCTACACCTGGCATTTACCTGACACCAGGACGCCTACAGCCAAAGTGCAGGTGGTCAATCCCGCGGATACCACGGTGCTCGATGAATCCGACGCCACGTTCCGTATTCAGGGATCATTGACCATGACCGCGCCCAACGGCGGAGAAGAGTGGATTTCCGGCGACGTGCACAATATCACCTGGAACTGGGGCGGCACGCTGCCTACGGTGAAGCTGACCTATTCCATCAACAGCGGCGTCACCTATCCTTACACCATCAACGCGGCGGCGGCTAACGGCGCCGGCGGAGAAGGCGCGCATTCCTACGCCTGGACCGTTCCGGATACCGTTGCCTCTACCTGCAGAGTGAAGATCGAGGATCCCGACGACTCGACCGTTGCCAGCGCTTCGGCGGCCGATTTCAAGATCCGCGGCGGCATCAGCATCACGTCGCCGGCAGGCGGGGAACGCTGGGTGACCAATGAAGTGCATAACATCACCTGGACGGATCGCGGCGAGATCCCCACGGTCAAGATCCAGTATTCCAAGGATAACTTCGTTGCCGACGTGCATACCATAGCGGCTGCGGCGGAGAATACCAACAGCTACGCCTGGACCATTCCCGATGACCGTTCCACCACGGTCAAGGTGCGCGTCACGGATACCCGCGACGATACTATCTCCGGCACTTCCGCCGGCAACGTGCATATCGACTACTACACCATCACCTGGGTGCTCAAGGATCTGTTGACCAACGTCGGCCTGACCAACCTGGGCGTTACCGAAAAAGCCACCGGCACCGAGAACGTGCGCTGGTCGCAGACCGGATTGACTTCTCCGATCGTGACCCAGGCCCCGTACGGGTTCTGGACCACTACCTGGAGCGCTACCGGTTACGGCGACAAGGGCCAGAATTATACTGCGGACAGCGATCAGAGCTTCGAGCTCTACATGGAAACGACCGCAGTGCATATCTGGCGCGCGGAAGCCCGTTTCAGCTGGAACGCGGATACCCGGGAACTCAACGCTACTTCCTGGCTGGAAAGAGACGGTTCCATCGTTACCGGCGTCAAGAGCGTGCTTATCACCATCTACGATGAAGACGGCACGGTCATCACCACGATGAACGCTCCGACCACTTCCGCCGAAGGTTACTTCACCATGGTCTGGAAGGATACCACCAACAAGCTGCAAGCCGGCGTGGTTTACGCGGCGCTGGTCGATCTGATGAACTTGAGCGACGCGCATTTCAAGACGCCGACGTCCTTCTCGATCACCGAGACGGAGCGTTTGAAGAATACCGAAGAAGCGGTGAACAACATGGTCAATGTCACTTTGCCTTCGTTCCAGGCCACGGTACAGGGCACCTTGAATACGGGTCTGGCCGAGCAGAAGGATCTGATCGAGGAAAAGATGACCGAGCAGACCGGTTTGCTCGTCGGTGACAAGACCAAAGCGGAGATCCTGGCGGCCGGCGGCATGGTAGGTATGGTGCAGCAGTCGCTGACCAGTTTCGAAAGCTCATCCAATGAAGCCATACAGCGGCTGCAGTCCGGAGCCGATACGGCGGTCGAAGCAGGCCAGGAACTCGAAGCTACGGCCAAGAAGTATTCCTGGGATGCCTCTGCGGCTCCCAACCCGGCGCTTGCCGGAGACCGCGTTACGCTTTCCGTGCAGGGCCAGCCGGGCTGTCTGCCGATGTTGAGCGTATATACCTGGAACAACAAGCCGGTCATGACCGATGTGATCCTGACCGAGTCGCGTCCGGGTTTCTACACCTATGAATTCAACGCCGATTCGCGGTTCGACGTAGGTAAGGCCTATACCTATATCGTCAGCGAACAGTCGACCGGCGGTCTGGTATCCGGTTCGGCCATGGTCGAGTCCATGGGTATCTCCACGGTCGCCGGCCTTGCCGCGGCCGCTCCGGAAGCGGAACGCGCAGCCAAGAAGGCGCTGGACGCTATCCAGGCTGTAGAAGCGGTGCTGGTGTCCAAGGACAACATCAATATTGCCTCGACACTGCAGAGCCTGAAGTCGTCGGTGGATGAATTGCCGGCGCAGATAGCCAAGGAAGGGCCGAATACCCAGCTTACCGGCGCGGTCAACGATATCTCCGACAAGTTGAACAAGTTGCTCGGAGACGAAGGCGTTGATCTGGGCACGATGCTGGAGGAGAAACTGGGCGGTGAGTCGACGCTCAAAGAAATGCGCAATAAGACCGATACCATCCAGGCAGTGGTAGACCTGCTGCTGCAGATCATGGAATCCAAGCTCGGCGGCGTGGATGAGCCGATCATCTCGGAATCCCTGCAGGCGGGGTCGGTGAAGTTCCGCATCGTCGTGGTCAACCCGTCGAAGATCAAGGTGCAGACGGTGAAGATCAAGAAGTATCTGCCTGAAGAAGTGCAGCTCAAGGATATCATGGATGCCGGCGGATTGGACCTGGAGTACGATTCCGAGAAAGGCATCTATTACGCCTATAAGAACGATGTTGCGCTGCAACCCGGCGAATCCAGGGTGTTCGAGGTGGAAGTGGAAGACGTCTGGATCATTCCCGAAACCAAGATCACCGACCTGAAGAAGCAGGTGGAGAACGCCCTGCCGCGGTTCAAGAATACCGAATTCGCCGCGCGCGTGGAAGAGATGGCCAGGACCGTTCCCGCGGTGCTCGAAGAGATGCTCAAGACCCAGCTGGACGAGACGGTCAGCCGCGAGCAGCATATCGGCATCTATCGCCAGAACCTGCAGACGATCAAGCGGGTAACGGAGGAACTGGCGCGTCTGGATGCGATGATCAATCCGATGAAAGGCACTGCTACGCCGGAAGTGCTGGAGAAGAGCAAGTTCAAGATTAATCTCCCCGGCAAGAGCACCACCTGGTTGATCATTCTGGTGATCATCGTTTTTCTGGGATTGCTCGCCGGCGTGTTTTTCTTCGTCTGGCAGGCGCAGATGAAATCCGGCCAGGACGCGATCAAGGCTGCGGCCAAAGACGCGTTCCCCGGGCAGAAGCCTCCGGAAAAGAAATAAACTTCCGCTGCGGAACCGTGTTGCACCGCGCAGGTGTAACACGGTTCCGTAGTAAGCGTTCCGGACCCTGGATATGACCGCGTAACGTCGTTATTCCGCAGCGAATATCTGCAGTTCTCCTGCCGTCGTAATTTTCTTTTTCTTTTTGCTTGCGTAGCGGCAAAAAAACGTGATATAATAACTCCAACTTATTGTTTGTTATAGAGTTAGCAAATAAACCCGAGGATATCTCGACGATGTTCGAAATAGTCATGATCAGCCCGGAAGAAATCCTCTACCAGGGTAAAGCCGAGAGCGCGATCTTTCCCGGAGAGTCGGGAGTTTTTGAGACGCTTTCCTATCATCGTCCGGTGGTCAGCCGTCTGGTGGGGGGGAGCGTGTTCATCGATAACCGGGAATATCCCATCCGGCGGGGATTAATGGGTTTCAGTAATAATAAAGCCACCGTCATCGTGGAGAGAAACGCATAATGGATAAAAACCTGGCATTGCTCCTGATCTTTCTGGCGTGTATCGCGGTGCCTTCCTGGGTTTTCGCGCAGTGCGGTAAGTCGAGTATCGCGGCCCTGGGAAGAAATCCTTCGGCGGCGCCGAAGGTCTTTACCGCGATGATCTTTGTGATGGTTTTCGCCGAAGCCGCGGCGATCATTTCCATGCTGGTGGTGTTTCAGCTGTTTTCAGGGCAATAACAACGTGAAACTATACACCTTGCGCAAATTGCACCTAACGCTAATAAGGAATTGCGTTAGTGTGCCCTGTGGTCAAATTGCGCAAGTGTTTCGTCCCGCGGCTGCCGCGGGACTCAAGGAGTTCTAAGATGAATATTCTGATCCCGATGCTGGTGGTGCTGGTGGTGCTGTTCTTCATTATGATGCATTTTATGTCGAAAATGATCAAAGGCGATGTGGTTTCTGCGACCGCGCATCTTGACCAGCAGGCCCAGGAATATGCCAAGAAAGACGCTGATCTTGCCAAAAAATTCGAAGAGCTCAAGCGTCAGGGCCAGGAGATCGTCGCCAATGCCCAGAAGGAAGCGCAGCAGAAGAGCGAAGAGCTTTTAAAGGAAGCGGCGCAGGAGAAGGAAAAGGTCATTGCCGCCGCCCACCTTCAGGCGGATGAAGTGATCAAGCAGGCGGACGCCGCCCGGCTGGCGCTTCTGGCGGACATGGACAAGAAAGTCGATGAACGCGCCGTGGTTAAGGCGGTAGAATTGCTTTCCCAATCCTTGCCGGAATCGGTGCGCAGCCACATGCATGAGCGCTGGGTCGCGGATCTGATCGGCACCAGTTTCGAACAACTCGACCGTCTGAAGATCCCCGGGGATGTGCATATCGCGGAAGTGGTCAGCGCTTTCGCTTTAAGCCCCGAGCAGCGGGAAATGCTTGCTGCCAAACTTTCCGAGAAGATCGGCAGACAGATGGAAGTGCAGGAAAAAGTCGATCCTGCGATCATCGCCGGATTGATCGTGACTATCGGCAGTCTCTTTTTCGACGGAAGCGTGCGGTTCAAGATCCAGGAGGTAGCGCGTGCCGAATAACCAGACCGTCCCTGAAACCGGCCAGGCGGCTTTCCAGATCCATGAAGCCGGCGTGATTGTAACGGTCCGCGAGTGTATTGCCAGGGTAGAAGGTTTGCCGTCGGTTATCAACGGTCAGATCGTGGAATTCGAACAGGGCGGCCGCGGTATCGTGATGGGATTCAATGAAAAGGACGTGCAGGTCCTGGTGATCAGTTCGAAAGGACCGCTGCATGTCGGTGAACGGGTATTGAGCACCGGCGAATTCCTGCGCCTGCCGGTGGGCGACGGTTTTCTGGGGCGTATCGTCAATGCCCTGTGCGAGCCGGTGGATCAGGACGGGCCGATCCAGTCGAGCGATATGTACCCGGTCTTCGCCGAGGCGCCCGGGGTTATGGACCGCGCGCCCGTACGCGAAACGCTTGAGACCGGCACGCTGGTGCTCGATGCGGTCATCCCTATCGCCAAAGGCCAGAGGCAGCTGTTGATCGGAGATCGCCTTACCGGCAAATCCACCGTGGCTCTGGACGCGATCATCAACCAGAAGGGCCACGACGTCATCTGCATTTACTGCTGTATCGGCAAACCCAATTCCAGCCTGCTGAAAGTCCTGAATCTCTTTAATGAAAAAAACGTCATGCCCTATACCATCGTGGTCAGCGCGGTGGCTTCCTGTTCCATGGGCGAACAGTATATCGCGCCCTACACCGCCTGCACGCTGGGCGAATATTTCATGAAAAACGGCAAGGACGTTCTTTTGATACACGACGATCTGACCAAGCACGCCTGGGTGTACCGCCAGATATCGCTTTTGATGGAACGCGCCCCGGGCCGCGAAGCCTATCCCGGAGACATTTTCTATACCCATTCCCAGTTGATGGAACGCGCGGGCTACTTCAAACCCGAACTCGGCGGCGGATCCATGACCTTCCTGCCTATCGTGGAGATCCTGCAGGGCGACGTTACCGGGTATGTTTCTTCCAATCTCATCTCCATGACCGACGGCCAGATATATTTCTCCACCGCGTTGTTCAACAAAGGCGTGCGCCCGGCTATCGATTTCGGTTTGTCCGTGTCGCGTATCGGGAACAAAGCGCAGTGGCCGGCGATGAAGGCGCTTTCCGGGCAGATGCGTCTGGAATACATCCAGTACCAGGAATTGCTGCAGATGACCCAGTTGCGCACTACCGGCCTTTCCCGGGAAGCGGAAGACCGGATGAAGCGCGGCCAGGCGATCACCCAGCTGCTCGTCCAGGATAAGAACAAACCCTTATCCATGGAAGCCGAAGTCATGTACCTGTTCGCGTTGAGCATGGGCGTTCTGGATACCCTGGCGCCGGCTGATATCAAGAAATTCAAAGACAATTTCGTCGGGCTGGTGTCGCGCGAATTCCCCGACCTGTTTACGGAGATCCGCACCAGCATGATCCTTAACGATACCAGCATCGAAATGCTCTATGAGGCGTTGAACCACTATTTTGCCCAGGGATAAATGAGACTGCTTTCGGCGATCAAAAAGGATATGGATTTCAATCTCAACCTCTATAATCTCATCGAGGTGCTCAAAGAGATCGCCATTGCCCAGTATAAGATCCTGGAAAAGAAGCTCAAGACTTTTGACGAAGTGTTCAACCATCTGGGGACCATTTTCGACCTGTTGCAGGTGGGAAATACCGGGCATCCGTTGCTGAATCCCGCCGGCCGCCAGGCGGGCGTTATCGCGCTTACTTCCGACGCCGGGCTTCTGGGTGGTTTGAACATGAGCGTGATGAGCCAGGCGATCAAGGAAGCGGACAAGGTCAAGGGCCGCTTGATCATTGTCGGCGAGAAAGGGCAGATGTACGCTCAAGAAACGGATCTGCCGTTCATCGTTTTTAAAGGCGTCAAAGACGAGACGCGGTTCGAGCAGGCGCAGCAGTTGCGCGATTACGTGCTGGCCGAGGAATTAAGCGGTAAATTAGGCCAGCTCAAGATCGTCTATCCGGTGGCGCTGTCTATCGTTTCGCAGCAGGTCAAGACGCTGCAGTTGTTCCCTTTTTCCACCGCGGAACATTTGCAGCGCAGGCCGGCGCCCGCGATCGCCGCCAACGGCGTGATCCTGGAATCGGCGGTCGGCGATATCCTGGAATACTGGATACATCTGTTCCTGGCGCAGAAATTCTATCAGATCTTCGGGCTTTCCCGGCTGGCGGAGTTATCGGCCCGGTACAATCACCTGGAGACCAGCAAGGGCAAGATCGATAACCTGAACAAAGAGTTGAAGCTGCAGTATTTCCGGCAGCGCCATGAAATGATCGATAAGAATATCCGCGAGCTTTTCTGCGCGCGGCTGGCGTTTAAATAGCGCCCACAAGGGCGCACTTGCGCAATACCTTGTTAGCGCAAGGTGAAAGGATGCATAATGGACCAGCGCATTCCCAGAAAGAACGGTACCGTCGTTTCGGTGCAGGGCCCGGTCGTCGACGTAAAATTCGACAAGCAGGAGGATATCCCGGCTATTCTGGACAACATCAATACCCAGGCGATGGACGGACGGAAAGTCGTTCTGGAAGTGGCGGAACATCTGCCCGGGAATCTGGCCCGCTGCATCGCCATCAATTCCACGTTCAACCTGCAGCGTAGCGCTACCGCCGTCCCGACGGGCCAGCCGATCGAGATTCCCGCGGGAGACAGCATTTACGGCCGGATCATCAATATCTGGGGAGACCCGATCGACCAGAAGGGAGAGATCGCCCCCGGAGAACGTCTGCCCATACGGCCGCCGCGCGTGGCCCAGCGGTTGTCCAATAAGGAAAAGGCGGAGAAGTTCGAGGTGCTGGAGACCGGGATCAAGATCATCGATCTGCTGTTCCCGCTGGTGAAAGGTTCCAAGAGCGGGATCCTCGGCGGCGCGGCCCTGGGGAAAAGTATTCTTACCCTTGAGATCATCCATAATATCGTCAAGAAGCACAGCGGTTCCTGCGTCTTCGTCGGGGCGGGAGAGCGCATGCGCGAGGGCAATGAGCTGTATTACGAGCTTGAGCGCAGAAAGATCCTGGATAAAACGGTACTGATATTCGGGCAGATGAACGAACCGCCCGGGGCGCGTTTCGGGGTGGCTTTCAGCGGCGCAACGCTGGCCGAGTCCATCCAGCGCAAGAAACAGGATGTGCTTTTGTTCGTGGACAACATTTTCCGTTTTCTGCAGGCGGGTTCGGAGATCTCCAGTTTGCTGGGGCGTCTTCCGTCGGAAACCGGGTACCAGCCGACGCTGCTCTCCGAGGCCAGCGAGTTCCATGAGCGGATACGTTCTACCAAGGAGACCGGCAGTTCGATAACGTCGGTGGAGGCGGTCTACATTCCCGCCGACGATCTGACCGATCCGGCGGTCGTGGCCATTTTCGCTTTTCTCGATTCGCTGATGGTCCTTTCGCGCCAGCGCATCCAGCTGGGTCTGTATCCGGCGATCGATCCTTTGCTGTCATCCAGCGCCAACCTCGACGTGGATATCGTGGGGACCCATCACTACGCGATCTCGCAGGATGTCATCCGCACCCTGCAGCGGTACGAAGAGTTGCGGCGCATCGTCATGGTCATCGGTATCGACGAACTGTCCGCTTCCGATCGCATCATTTACGAGCGCGCGCGCAAGCTGCAGAATTACCTGACCCAGCCGTTTTTTGTCGCCGAAGCGTATACCAACAAGCACGGCGAATACGTCAGCATCCCGCAGACCGTGGAAGGCTGCGAAAAAATCATCTCCGGTCATTATGACCGCCGGCCGGAGCAGGATTTCTACATGATCGGTGTTGCGCCATAGTAGTGGAAGCACCTATTACTGCGGCCGCAGACGCATACAACGGGAGGAAGAGGAGCATGGCCGATAATCCGGAGGGCTCAATGGAAAAAGGCTCGAAACGCATAGGAGAAATCCTCATCGAGAAAGGGTTTATTACCGAAGCCCAGCTTAATGACGCGCTCCTGGACCAGAAAGTCACCGATAAATTCCTGGGGATGATACTCAAAGAAAAGGGAGTGATCACCGACAAAGAGCTTATGCAGGCGCTGGCCGAACAGTTCGGCATCCAGCTGGTCGATATCAAGACGTATTATATCGATATGGAACTGGCCAGCAAGTTCACCACTTCGTTGATCATGGATCATAAATGCTTTCCGCTCAAAGAGGACGAGTATACCCTGACCATGGCTATCGTTAATCCCCTGAACGCGGTGGCCATCGCCAAGATCGAAGAGGAAGCCAGCCCGCGCCAGGTGGAGCTGGTCCTGGTCCTGGAATCGGATCTGCAGGAAATCCTGCAGCAGTATAAGCAGTACAGCGGCCAGCGTATCCAGCGGCTCTTAAAACGCAACAAGCCTGCAGAGGGGGGCCCGACTGCATGAACAAAATCGACTCGGTTATTTTCCAGAGTCTGGCGGGTTCGAATCTTGTCCCGCGCGATTCTCTCGATCGCTATGTCAAAGAATCCGAGCAGACCGGACAGACCCTGGTGTCGCTGCTGCTGCAGCATGCGTTGCTGACCGAACACGAATTCCTGGATATCCTTTCCGAAAAACTCAAGATTCCCCGCCTGGATCTGAAACATATACCGATCGATAAGAGCCTTATCGATAAAATCCCCTCCAAGATCGCGCATTATTACAAATTCTTCCCGGTCAAGGTTATCGACCGGACGCTGACTCTCGCGGTCTCCCAGCCGCTGGATATCAAAACGCAGGATGAAATCCGCACCCAGCTGGGATTCGACGTGGAAATGGTGCTTTCCGCCAGCGCGGATATTTCCGAACAGCAGCGTAAACATTACGGTTTTGCCGCCGATACCCTGGGCAAGATGAATTCTGCCACCGGGCAGGAACAGCAGTCGTCCGACCAGGACGCCGCCGGCCCGGAGAAAGTGGAAGATATCGAGAAGCTGGCGGAGGATGCTTCGGTCATCCAACTGGTCAACCAGCTCATTCTGGAGGCGTTCCGCAAGAGGGCTACCGATATCCACATCGAGCCGTATCGCGATGCCGTGAGCATGCGCTATCGCATCGACGGTATCCTCTATGACGCCAATGTCCCCGTGGATATCAGGAACTACATTTCTGCGATCATCTCCCGCATCAAGATCATGTCGAATCTCAACATCGTCGAGCGGCGTCTACCCCAGGACGGACGCGCGGTGGTCAAGGTGGGAGAGCAGGTGCTGGATCTGCGCATTTCGACCATTCCCACTCCGTTCGGCGAGAGCGTGGTTATCCGTATCCTGCCGACAAAGATGCTTTTCAATCTGGAGAAACTGGGATTGAGCCAGCGCGATCTGTTGCTTTTCGAAGAGATGCTTTCCAAACCGCACGGGATCATTTTCGTTACCGGCCCGACGGGCAGCGGCAAGACCACGACATTGTATGCCTGTTTAAGCAAGCTCAATACCAAGGACCGCAAGATCATCACCATCGAAGATCCCATTGAATACGAGATGTCCGGGATTACCCAGATACAGGTGATGCCGGAGATCGGCCTTGATTTTTCCCGCGGTTTGCGCAGTATCCTGCGCCATGACCCGGACGTGATCATGGTCGGCGAGGTGCGCGACCTGGAGACCGCGGAAATCGCTATTCGCGTGGCATTGACCGGGCATCTGGTTTTTTCCACGCTGCATACCAACGATGCCGCCAGCGGCATTACCAGGCTGGTGGATATCGGTCTGGAACCCTATCTGGTATCTTCGAGCGTGGAATCGTTCATCGCGCAGCGGTTGATCCGTTTGATCTGTCCGGCCTGCAAGCAGGAAGACAAGGAGTGTCCCAGGGAATTGAAAGAATTGATCGCCCGCGAATCGGGATTGAGTTCTTCCGCGGGGGTGCGGACATTCCGCGGCACCGGATGTCCCAACTGCAACGGGACCGGATTCCTGGGGAGAACCGCGATTTACGAGATCCTGATGGTTAATCAGACGATCAAAGATATGATCGTGAAAAAGTGTCCTTCCAACGTGATAAAGAATTCCGCGGTTTCGAGCGGCATGCGTACGCTGCGCCAGGACGGCTGGCAGAAGGTTCTGGCGGGATTGACTACGCCTGAAGAAGTAATGAAGGTCAGCCCGCTTGAAGAACAGGTCAATCCGGCAGCATCCGATCAGATGTACGTCCCGCAGATGGTCGCTGCCGGCACTCCGGCGGCAGAGGGGGAGGCGAACAAGCGGATTTACAAGCGTCTGCAGAGCCGGGTCAATGTGCGTTATGTCATTTTCAAGACGCCGGATGATTTTACCCGGCGCGGTTTGAACGCCGAGACATTGAGCGCAACCAAGAATATCGGCGCCGGCGGGCTTCTGTTCATGGCCAAAGAACGGTTGACTGTAGGCGACATCCTGGAGATGAAGATCGAACTGCCTAACGGGCAGGGGCCGGTGGATTGTCTTTCGCGGGTCGTCCGGGTAGAGGAGATGGAGGGGCAGGATGTGTACGACATCGCCGTCTGTTTCCTGGATCTGACCGGAGGTCAGCGCAACCGGCTTGAACATTACGTGGAAGCGCGCAGCGAGCAAGGATAACCCGTATGCTATACCGATTTAAAGCCAAGAAGGGGCCGGGCAGTATCGTCGAATCCGAGCTGGAGGCTTTGTCCGAGCGCGAAGCGATCGATCGTATCAGCGCGATGGGGTATGTGCCCATCCATATAGAACTTGCCGAGCAGCCCGGCCAGGCGGCATCGGGTTCGGTGCAGGCGGCCAAGACTACCTTGGTGCGCGTCGGTTCGCGCGATCTGACGTTATTCACCCGTCAGCTCGCCAGTCTTTTGAAATCCGGGGTGCCTATCCTGCGGGCTTTGAGCATTATCGCCGAGCAGACCGGCAGCCTGCAGTTGCGCAGTATTCTCTACACCGTGCATCGGGCGGTCAAGGAAGGCGCTCCTTTTTCTTCGGTGCTCGCCCGGTATCCCGGAGTATTTTCCTCGTTGTACATCGCGATGATCCGCACCGGGGAAGACAGCGGCGCATTGCCGGAGGTGCTTTTCCGGATCGCCGAATACCGGACTAAACAGGAAGAGGCGATCAGGCGCTTCCGCATGGGGATGGTCTATCCGCTCCTGATGGTTCTGGTCGGTATCGGTACCGTGGTCTTCATGCTGACCTATGTCATGCCCCGGCTGATGGGCGTGTATACCACGCTGGGCCGGCAATTACCCCTGCCTACCCAGATCCTGATCGGCATAAGCGCTTTTTTACGCCAGTGGGGAGGATGGATCGTCGGGGTGCTGATAGTCGGGGCCGCGCTGGCAAAACAGCAGTCCCAGACCAAGCCCGGCAAGACGGCGATGAGCGCGTTCATTCTGCATCTTCCGGTGTTCGGCGCGCTGGTCCAGAAGGCCGAACTGGCGCGGTTCTCGCGCACCCTGGAATTGCTCCTGCACAGCGGGCTGCCGATCCTCAAAGCAATCACCATTACCATCCCCGTGCTGGAAAATGAGATCATCAAGTCTCAATTGACCAGCAGTTATAAATCCCTGGAACAGGGCGGGTCTTTTTCCGCAAGTTTGAAAAATTCCCGCGTTATCCCGCCATTTATGAGCAATCTGATCAACGTGGGTGAGGAATCCGGAAAGATCGACGATTCGCTCAAGGAAGTAGCCGATGCCTATGAACGCGACACCGATGAAGCTCTGCAAATGCTTAACAGCCTGCTTGAACCGGTAATGATTATCGGTATGGGTGTGATCGTCGGGTTCATTGTCATGGCGATGCTTCTGCCGATTTTCGAGATGAATCTGATGGTTCAGTGAGGGAGTGCGGTAGATGCGGATCTTGAATCGGATAGCGATGCTGACGATATGTCTGGCGGCAGGCGTTTCTTTGTGCCGTGCCGAAGACTGGCAGGAAATCAAGGGAGAGCATTTTATCGTTCGCTATCTTAAAGCAGACGCGTCCAACGCCGAAGGATTCGCTCAAGATGTGGCCGGCAAAGCCGAGACGTATTACCGGCGGATCGCCGAGGATCTGGGGTATCCGCGTTATTCCGAATTCTGGACCTGGGATAACCGGGTGAAGATCTATCTGTATCCCGACCAGGCCAGTTATGTCAGATCCGGCAATCATCCGCAGTGGTCTGCGGGTATGGCGGATTACGAGAAAAAACAGATTATCAGTTTTTCGGGGAGCACGCGTTTTAGCGAACATGTCCTTCCTCACGAGATCGCGCATTTGATTTTTCGCGATTTTGTCGGGTTTACCGGCGAGATCCCGCTCTGGCTCGATGAGGGGGTGGCGCAGTGGGAGGAAGAGTCGCTGCGGCCGGATATCAAACGGGTAAGCAAGTTGATGTTCGAGAAGGATTCCCTGTTGACGCTGGACGATATGATGACGCTGGATGTGCGCACGATCAATCCGGGCAGCGTGTATCAGCGGCCGACGGTGACCCGCAGCGGGCAGAAAGCGGTGATCGTTCTGTCCGGTGACGCGCTGGTGAACCATTTTTACGTTGAAGCGTCTTCGCTGGTGGGGTTTTTTATCGAGCGTTTCGGTTCTCTCGAATTTGCCAAGTTCTGCCGGCAGCTGCGCGACGGCAATAGTTTCGAACAGGCGGTGCAGGCGGTGTATTCCGGGCTGCGCAGTCTGGCGGATGTGGAAAAAGAATGGAAGCGTTATCTTGAAGCAGGTTAACCGTGGACGGAGGGGACGATGAGAAAAGCATTTACTCTGATTGAATTGATGCTGGTGGTGGTGATTATCGGCGCGCTGGTGGCAATGGTGATGCCGCGATTGACCGGCAGGGGAGAGCAGGCCCGCGGCACTGCGGCTAAGGCCGATATCGACGCGAATATCGCCACAGCGCTGAAACTCTATGAGCTCGATAACGGGGAATTTCCTTCGACCAGCGAAGGGTTGAGCGCTCTGGTGACGAAATCTTCCAGCGCCAATAACTGGAAGGGGCCGTATCTGGAAAAGGGCAAAGTCCCCCTTGATCCCTGGGGCAGGGAATACAAATACAAATCTCCCGGCGATCATCGCACGCAGGATTACGATCTGTATTCCCTGGGCAAAGACGGAGTGGAAAGCGCGGATGATATCAAGAACTGGGAATAAGAAAGGTTTTACCCTCGTCGAGATCATGGTCGCCACGGCGGTTCTGTCTCTGGGGATAGTCGCCATCTATCAGGCGTTGTTCATTACCCTGGACGCGTTTAATTATTGCGCGAATTATCTCGAAGTGGTTTCTCAAGTCAACGAGCGGATCTGGCAAACGCAGGAAGAATTGCGGCGGTTCGGCCCCGAGGCGAAAATAACCACCGCCGGGACGTTTCCGCTGGAAGCGAAACGGCTGGACTGGGAGCTGTCTTATGTGATCGTGGACATTGCCAGCGACCTGTATAAGATCGACCTGACCACCAGCTGGAAATCGGGACGGAGGATCGCGCAGATTACCCGCACCGCCTACGCATTATCCAAGAATGAAGAATCCGAAGGATCGGAAGGGACCGATGAGTAGATCCCGGGCCGGTTTTACCCTCATTGAGCTGCTGGTGGTGACGGTGATGCTGGGGATCATCTCCCTGGCTCTGTATTCCACGTTTTCCGCGGGCGCCACGATCTGGAAACGCACGCAGGCTCTGGTCATCGAAGAAGATGTCAATCTCTTCCTCGAGCATTTTGCCCAGGATGTGAGCACCACCTTTTTATTCACCGGTATCGATTTTATCGGCAAAAAGGACCGTCTGGAGTTTCCCATCCTGCTGCAGAGCCGCGATCTGCAGAAACGGACCGTAGGCAAAGTCGTCTATGTGTTCAATCCCGAGGCGATGACGGTCGGCCGGGCGCAACTCGATTATTCCGCGCTCTTCCGGACGGAGGAGCCGGTGTTCGCCCGCGCCCTGCCGCGGGTGATCCAGTGCGTTTTTTCCTTTTATATGATCGATCCCCAGACCAAAGAAACCTACTGGGCGGATGATTTTTCCGCAGAGAAAGGGATGTCCCTGCCCCTGGCAATACGCATAGAGCTGGAAGTGCATCACGGGGAGTCGGTCCAGCGGTTCGTCAGGACCGTTTCCATACCGGTGAGTCAGACTGATGACTAAAAAAGCAAGTATCCTTTTGATCGCGTTGTGGACGCTGGCGACATTATCGGCGTTCGCGGTGATTTTGAGCAACCAGGTCAGGCAGAAGCTGGAACTGGTCCGCAGCCTGGAGGCGCGCAATAAACTTCACTATATCGCGGAAGCCGGCGTTCTGCAGGCCAAGGCGGAGATCGTCAAGCTCAAAGACAAGCCGGCGCTTGCGCTGAAAGACGAGTGGAGCGTGAATGATATGCTCTTCAAGAACCGTGCGGTGGGTGAGGGTATTGTCAGCATTGTTTACGAGACCGTCGATGAGCAGGCGCAGCGGGTCGAACGGTACGGGTTGATCGATGAAGAACGCAAGATCAATATCAATAAAGCTTCACGCGAAGTGCTGGAGCGGTTGTTCCGGGCGGCACTCGGCGCGGACGACACGGAAGCGCAGAACCTGGCAGCCGCGATCATCGACTGGCGCGATAGCGACAGCGAGCTGACCGTTCCCCTGGGCAGCGCGGAGGATCCGTATTACCGGACCAGTTCCAGTTCGTATGAAGCCAAAGATGCCCCGTTCGAGATTGTAGAAGAATTGCTTCTGGTCAAGGGTTTTTCACAAAACATCTTTGATAAACTCAAAGATTATATTACAATTTATGGTAGCGGCAAGGTGAATCTCAATACCGCTTCCCGGCCGGTGTTACTGGCAGTGGGACTGGATACCACGCTTACGGATCAGCTTGAACAGATACGCGGGGGTAAAGACGGTATTGAAGCCACGGCAGACGATTTTGTTTTTGAGAATGCCGCGGACCTGTCCAGTCAGATGAGTCAGGTATTTTCTTTGTCTCCCGCGCAGCTTACGTTGCTCAATAACGTAGCCGCGCAATCCCTGGTGGCTGTTTCCAAGCATTTCCGCGTTCACAGTGTCGCCCGTTTGCATAAAGGCCGGGGCAGCCGCGAGATTTCCTGTATAATCAACGTTAAAGGCGAAATACTGTCTTATCAGGAACTGTAAACTATGTGGAATTCTCTGATTCAACAGATGTTCGGTTCCGCTTCCCGCGACAGCGTGGCCATTGAAATCGGCACGACTGCCGTCAAACTGGCGTATGTGAAGGCCGCCGGTTCGAAAAAGGAATTAGCCGGGCTGCTTAGCCGTCCCGTGCAGGGGTTATCGGATGCGGACCTGGGAAAATTCATCCTCGACTTTATCGCTTCCTATAAGATCAAAAGTCCCGAACTCTTCCTGGTCGTTCCTTCGGCGGGGGTCATCACCAAGAATATCGAGGTTCCTTCCACCAATCCGCGGGAAATCAAGGAGATTATCAGTCTGCAAGCCGGCAGGCATACGCCGTATTCCCGGGAAGAGGTGATCGTCGATTTCGTCAATCTGGGTACGCATAAGAAGAATTATACCAAGATCCTGATGGTTATCGTCACCACCAAGCAGGTCAAGAAACATCTGGAGATCATCGAGAAGAACGGTTTGCGGGTTCAGAAGGTGTTTTTTGCACCCGAAGCCATGGCCTGGGTATCGGTACGCGCCCTGCGTATGGATCCGGTCGATCCGTTCGGGTTCATCCATATTGATTCCGATAGCACCGATTTCATGGTCATGCATAAGGGCAGAATCCTGTTCCTGCGTTCGGTGCCGGTCGGTAAACAGCAGTTGACCGCGGATAAGGAGAAAGCGCAAGCCAAATTCACCGAGGAGATCAAAAAATCGCTGGAAGCGTACCAGGGTGAGGATATCGAGAAGACCCCGACAGCGCTCTATGTGGGGGGCGCGTCCGCAGGGCTGACGTATCTGGAATTGCTGCTTAATTCCACCTTGCATCTGCCGGTAAAACCGGTGGAGTATGCCCGTGGCGTCACCGCGGGCCGGCAGGCGGCGGAGTATCTGACGCAAGAGTCAACGTTCTCCTTTTTTGCCCCGGTCGCCGGCCTGTTGGCCAGGAAAGAGACGCGGGTGGACTTGATCCCGGAGGAGATCAAACTCAAGAAGATCCTTCAGCAGCGGGGCAGGGATCTGATCGCGATGGGATTTTTGTGCATGAGCATTTTTGTCCTGGTGATGTTTATCCTGACGGTTAAATGGTATTTCAAGAGCAGCTATCTGGAGACCCTCGATAAGAAATACCAGTCACTGCATAAGGATGCGCAGGTCCTGGAGAATGATTTCAACAAGATCAGCCTGGTCAAGAATTATCAGTCCGGCCAGGGGTATCCCTTGAATGTCCTGGGGGAACTGGTGGAGCAGGTTCCCATGGATCTGGAGATCAACGAGATCCGCTATGACAGTCAGGGAAAATTCTCCACTAAAGGCACCGCCGCTTCGATGTCCACGGTTTTTTCTTTTGTGGATAATCTGAATAAGTCGAAATATTTCAAGGAAGTTAAAACCAAGTATACCACCAAACGTAAAGAAGAAGGCAAGGATGTGGTTGATTTCGAGATCACCAGCCTGTTGAATACCAAGGTGCAGGGGCAGCCATGATCAAGCTGAACGCGTTGATAGGATTCGTCAAGAAGCTTTCCAAACGGGAACGGATCGTTTTTTACTCGGCGGTTGCCGTTGTTTCTTTGATGCTGCTCGATCGGCTGGTGGTCGGACCGGTTTTCGGGAAATTGAAGTCGCTGGATGAACAGATTGCTGCCACGACCGAAGGAATCAACCGGGATGTGCGGATCCTGGCGCAGAAGGACCGGATCGCCCTTCAGTTGACCGCCTATAAAGGTATGCTGGTGCCGGAAGGCACCAAGGAAGAGGAATTCTCGGATTTAATGAAGGAGGTGGAGACCCTGGCGAATAAGAACGGGGTATCGCTTCTGGATATGAAACCGGGCGATATCCGGGTTCTGGAAGGGGCGAAGCAATACCTGGTCAGCTTGAACTGCGAAGCGCCGTTCAACAAGCTGGTGGATTTCCTTTACGGCATTGAATCGTCCAAAAAGATGCTTAAGACCGACAGGTTCCAGCTGTCTTTGAAGAGTAAACAGGACCCCAGCATTAAATGCAGCATAACTATCGTGAAAATAATTTTGCCAAATTCGTAATAATGTGGTATACTCTTTTCCCTATCCCGTGTAACGGTCCTCGAAGAAAACATAATGTTGACTTCACACCGAAATTACACTATAATAAAAAAATAACGATGAAGAAAGGGAGGTGAATAGCTTGGCTTTAGTTACTACCCAAAAAAAGGAAATCATTGAGTCGTTCAAGACTCATAATCAGGATACCGGTTCTGCCCAGGTGCAGATAGCTCTTTTGACCGAGAGGATCAACCTTTTAACCGACCATTTCAAAAACCACAAAAAGGATTTTCATTCTCGCCGGGGACTCCTGATGCTTGTTGGAAAGCGCCGGAGACTTCTCAACTATCTTAAGAAAAAAGATATTGGCACGTATCAGGGGCTTTTAGATAAGCTGAAGCTGCGCAAATAAGCCGGCTTGATGTTCCCTTTCAGGAAAACCCCATCCATATAAAAAGGAGTCAGTGTCCTTATGCAGGATAACGAGCAGAAAATTCGAATCGGCAAAGAAGATATTATTTTCGGCACCGGAAAGATCGCCAAACAGGCTAATGGCGCGGTAACCGTTCAGTATGGCGGGACGGTGGTGCTGGTAACCGCCTGTATGTCCGAACAGATCAGACCGGGACAGGGCTGGTTTCCGCTGACAGTGGAATACCAGGAGAAGACCTATGCGGCCGGCCGGATTCCCGGAGGATTTTTCAAACGCGAAGGCAAACCTTCGGAGAGCGAGATCCTGACCGCGCGTCTCATTGATCGTCCGATTCGTCCACTTTTCCCCAAAGGCTTTCTTAATGATGTGCAGATCGTCGCCGTGGTCCTCTCAAGCGACGGAGAGAACGATCCGGATGTGCTGGCCGTTAACGGCGCTTCCGCGGCACTGACCATTTCCGATATTCCTTTCAGCGGTCCGCTGGCCTGTTGCCGCGTGGGCAGGGTCGACGGGCAGTTTATCGTCAATCCCACCTATGCCGAGCTGGAGAAATCCGAGCTCGATGTGGTAGTCGCCGGCAACAAGCACGGCGTAGATATGCTTGAAGCCAAGTCCAGAGAAGTTTCCGAAGAGGTGTTCTGGGAAGCGGTACAATTCGGTTATGAGCAGGTTAAACAGCTGATCGCTTTCCAGGAAGGGTTCGCCAAGACGTTCGGCAAGCCCAAGGCGGAAGTGACCTTGAGCGAGATCGATCCCGCGCTGCTGAAGAAGGTGCGGGAAATGGGATTGTCCCGGTTGCGCGAGATATATTCCTTAAGCAAAAAAGAAGACCGGGAAGAAGGGGTGAACAAATTATTCAAGGAGATCGAGACCTCTCTGGTATCCGAGGAATGTCCTCCGGAGAGCATCAAAGCCGCCCTGGTTGAGGCTGAAGAGGTTGAAGTCCGGCGTAAAGTGCTCGAAGAGCATGTGCGCGTGGATGGCCGCGGTTTCAAGGATATCCGTCAGATCAGTTGCGAAGTCGCAATTCTGCCGCGTACGCACGGCTCCAGCCTGTTTACCCGGGGCCAGACCCAGAGTTTAGCGGTGACCACGCTGGGCACGGGCGAAGACGAACAGATGATCGAAGCGCTGGAAGGCGAACGGTACAAGACTTTTATGCTGCATTACAGTTTTCCGCCGTTCAGCGTAGGCGAAACCGGCCCCATGCGCGGTCCCGGTCGCAGGGAGATCGGACACGGCGCTCTGGCAGAACGCGCGCTTTTAGCCGTGATGCCGACCAAGGAAGAGTTTCCCTATACCGTACGGGTGGTTTCCGAGATCCTGGAATCCAACGGTTCTTCGTCCATGGCCACGGTATGCGCGGCCACGTTGTCTTTGATGGACGCCGGTGTGCCGATCAAGGCCCCGGTCAGCGGCATTGCCATGGGGTTGTTTACCGGTAACGGCAAGGCCGAAATCCTCACCGATATCGCCGGAGTCGAGGATCATTTCGGCGACATGGATTTCAAAGTCGCGGGTACCGCCAAAGGCGTTACCGCGGTGCAGCTGGACTTGAAGATCAAGGGTATCGACCTGGAACTGTTGAAGAAGTGTCTGGCCCAGGCCCTTGAAGCCCGCATGTTCATCCTGAACAAGATGGTCGCGGTGATCAATCAACCTCGCGCGACGCTGTCGAGCTACGCTCCGCGTATCGATAAGATAAAGATCAATACCGAGAAGATCGGCGCGCTGATCGGCCCCGGCGGTAAGACTATCAAACAGATCATCGCGGCAACCGGCGCGACCATAGACATCGAAGATGACGGTACGGTGCTGGTCGCTTCCAACGATTCCGCAAAATCCCAGGCGGCTATCGCCATGATCAGGGCGATCACCGATGAAGTGGAAGTAGGCAGGACGTATCCCGGAAAGGTCAAGCGGGTCACGAATTTCGGGGCTTTTTGCGAGATCGCTCCCGGAAAAGAAGGCCTGGTGCATGTTTCCGAACTTTCCGACACTTTTGTCAAGGACGTCAATTCTGTGGTAAAAGTAGGAGATGAGTTCAAGGTCAAAGTTGTCGGGGTTGACGAACTGGGCAGAATCAATTTAAGCAAAAAACGCGCTGAACAATAACACGGTGAATGAGAAGCGCATAAATGAATTCAAAGGCGTCATTCTACTCGCAGCTGGCCTGGTCATCCTTGCCAGTCTGCTATCGTTTGATTCCAATGACCTCCCGTTTTACACTTCGCATCCCCATATCCCCCCCAAGAATCTGATCAGTACCTTTGGAGCCTATCTGGCGGGCATTCTGATGTTCCTTTTCGGCTGGGCGAGCTATTGTTTACCGGCTTTTTTCCTCTGGTTAGGCACACAGTTTTTCCGGAATCAGCCGCCCCTGGTCAGAGCAGGGCGCATTATCGGTCTGATCCTGCTGGTGCTTTCCAGCTGTGCGCTGATCGGTCTGATGACCATGCGGGCGGAAGTGGTCAGCGCTTTCCGGGCGGGTTTTCTGGGATTCATCATCGCTAAATCCATCGCTGCTTATTTCGGCGAGCTGGGCGGATACATTCTGTTCAGTACCCTGATCGTGCTTTCTCTGGCACTGGTTACGGAGATCCTCATTTCCACCATCCTGATGCACACCGTGGATAAGTCGCAGCTGCTTATCGACACGTTGATGCCGGGTCATAAGACCGAGAAACGCGCTCCTGCCGCAAAAAAACCTTTTGCGTTGAAGCTGCCTTTCAATCTGCCTAAACCCGCGCCGACAAAGAACGGACAGCCCAAAGTCAATCTGCAGCAGCCGCTGGCGAAGGAACAATTGCAATCACCGGAGCAGCCGTTACCCGTACCGATCAAACCCAAGATAAAGATCAAGGAAGAAGCGCAGAAAGAAGAGAAAGCGCCCGGTCCCAAGGCCGTCACCATCAAATCCGGCGAGTACCAGTTGCCTGCGCTCGACCTTCTGGATAATCCGCCACCCATCGAGGCACGTCAGATCAAGGAAGACCTCACCAACAACGCCCGCATTCTCGAAGACACGCTCGCGGATTTCGGGATCGCGGTCAAGGTTACCGATATCGAACGCGGGCCGATCATCACCCGGTATGAACTCGAGCCTGCGCCGGGAGTGAAGGTCAACCGCATCGAAGCGCTGGAGGATGATATTGCCTTATCGATGAAGGCGCAGTCGGTCAGGATCATCGCGCCGATCCCGGGAAAAGCCAGGGTGGGAGTGGAAGTCCCGAACCTGCAGAGCAGCCTGGTATATTTAAAGGAAGTGCTCTCTTCCGACGAATTTCAGAAGACCAAAGGTAAACTTGCCCTCGCGCTGGGCAAGGATATTTCCGGGCAGGCGGTTATCGCCGATCTGGCCCAGATGCCGCATTTGCTTATCGCCGGGACTACCGGTTCCGGAAAGACGGTGTGCGTCAATACCATTATCCTGTCTCTGTTATTCCGTTATACGCCCAATGAGCTGAAGATGCTGATGATCGATCCTAAAATGGTCGAGCTGGCGCCTTTTAACGGGTTGCCGCATCTGCTGTCGCCGGTAGTTACGGAATCGAAAAAGGCGTCCACCGCTTTGAACTGGGTGGTTATTGAAATGGAGCGACGCTACCATTTGCTGGCCGAGGCCGGAACCAGGAATATTCAGGCGTATAACGAGAAGCAGGAGAAGCTCCCCTTTATCGTGGTGGTCATAGACGAATTCGCCGATTTGATGGTGGTGGCGCGCGATCAGGTGGAAAACGCGGTGACCCGGCTGGCGCAATTATCGCGCGCCGTCGGCATACATCTCATTCTGGCCACGCAGCGGCCTTCGGTGGACGTTATTACCGGTGTCATTAAAGCCAATCTGCCTGCCCGTATTTCTTTCAAAGTCGCTTCCAAGGTCGATTCGCGCACCGTTCTGGACGGCAACGGCGCGGACAAATTGCTGGGCAGAGGGGATATGCTTTTTTCCCGTCCGGAGGATTCCAAACTTGTCCGGGCCCAGGGTGCGCTGGTCAGGGACCACGAGATCGAGAAGGTGGTGGCAAGCATCAAGGTGCAGGCCGAGCCGGTGTATGACGAGACTATCGTCAAGGAACAGCAGAAGACCGGCGCCGCATCGGGCGAGAAAGATGAGTTGTATGATGAGGCGGTGCGGGTCGTCATGGAAAGCAATCAGGCTTCCGTTTCCATCCTGCAGCGCAGGATGCGCCTGGGATACACCCGCGCCGGACGGCTTATCGATATGATGCATGAGGAAGGACTGGTCGGACCCTATGAAGGCAGCAAACCCCGCAAGATCCTGGTCGACCGCCAGGCCTGGTTGACGAAATTGACCAATCCCGAAGTAAGTCAGGCTACCCACGAATAAACCTTTTTAGCAAGGATTGTAACACTATGGAAAAGACCGGGGAAAGGCTTAAGAATATCCGTCTTGAGAAAGGCATCAGTCTTGAAGAGGTGCATAAAAGGACCAGGGTGCATCTGTCCATTCTGCGCGCCATCGAAGACGACGATTTCATCAACCTGAATCCGGTATATGTCAAGGGGTTCATCAAGTTGTATTGCCAGTTCCTGGGAGTAAACCCCGCGGATTTCATTAAAGAACACCGCGAGCCGCTGGTGACCGTGACCGCTTCTGATACCGAGGATAAGGCGGTGACGTTCCTCCGGCCGCCGCCGCCGCGTTCTTTTGCGGTGGACTTCAAGCTGATTTCGTTCTTTGTGGGCGTGATCGCCGCGGTTTTCCTGTTGATCGCGCTGTTGCGTTTCATCGGCGGGCAGATGTCCCGGATGCGGGCAGATGCCAAGAAGCCTGTGGCCGCGGCGCAGCAGCAAAAGAAAAAACGGGCGGTTAAGCCCGCGGCGAAGCCGGCGCTTAAGCAAGCGCCTCAACCGCGGCAGCAAGCGGTTGCGCCCGCTGCGAAACCCGCGACTAACGCGGTTAAGCCCGCGACCGGAGCCGGTTCTTCCGCCGCAGCAGAGAAAGGCACGCCTATCCGCGTAGGCATCCACGCCAAAGAAGACTGCTGGTTGCAGGTTAAAGTCGACGGAAAGATCGTTTTTCAGAGCGTGCTGGCACGGGGAAGGTTGGAGAGCTGGCAGGCGCAGGAAAAAATCGAATTATCCCTCGGCAGCGCCGGGGGGGTGGAACTGGAAATCAACGGCAGCCGTATCCCGCCTCTTGGTCGCAAAGGCCAGGTCCTGCGCAACGTCCGCATCAACAGGGACGGCCTGCAGGTCGGCAAGTAGATGATGTTGGTCATGCATGCGTAAATCTTCCGTAGGGATTTTAAGTCTTGGCTGTCCGCGCAATCTCGTCGATTCCGAGCGCATGCTCGGGGCCCTGAAAGCCAGAGGGCATACCGTCGCGGATATGCACAAGGCCGCTATCGGTATCGTCAATACCTGTGCTTTTGTGCATGACGCCAAGACCGAGTCCATCGACGCCATCCTCGATCTGATCCAGCTTAAAAAAGAAGGGAAACTTAAAAAAATTATCGTCTGCGGCTGCCTTGCGCAGCGCTACGGCGATACCCTGCGCAGGGAGTTACCTGAAGTGGACGCTTTTGTCGGCGCACAATCCCTGGAGGCGTCGGTAGAGCGTTTTGCGCTCACGCCGGCTCATTACGCCTACTTGAAGATTTCCGAGGGGTGTGTGAGCAAGTGCAGTTTCTGCGTGATCCCCCGGATCAAAGGACCCTATACCAGCCTGTCAGAGCGCGCGGTCCTCGCGCAGAGCCGGATGTTCGACAGTCAAAGCGTTGCAGAATTGAATATTATCGGGCAGGATGTCACTGCGTATGGCGTTGATCTGCCCGGTAAACCCGGTCTGGCGCGCCTTCTTGCCCGGGTGATCAAGACAGCCCCGCATATTCGCTGGTTCAGGCTGCTGTATCTGTATCCTTCGCGGATTACCGATGAGCTGCTGGCGGTCATCCGCGATGAACCGCGTTTCTGCAAATATATCGATGTGCCGATTCAGCACAGCGCGTCCCGTATCCTGAAATTAATGAACCGCGGCAGCACGCGTGATTCGCTGCGCCGGCTTATCGACCGGATCCGCACGGCGCTGCCCGGCGCCGCGCTGCGCACATCGGTGATCGTGGGGTTCCCTTCCGAGACGGACAGGGAATTCGAAGGGTTGCTTGCTTTCATCAAAGAGGCGCGTTTCGAACGGCTGGGCGCTTTTATCTATTCCGCGGAAGAAAGCACTCCTGCCGCCGGATTGCCGGGTCAGATTCCGCAAACGGTCCAGAGGGAGCGGTTCAACCGGCTGATGGCTTTGCAGCAGCAGATTTCCGGTGAGTGCAACGAGCGCCTCCTGGGCACCGAGATGGAAGTGCTGATAGAAGAGCGGGATCAGGCCGGAGGGTATCTGGCCCGCAGTCAGTTCGATGCTCCGGAAGTCGACGGGCTGGTCTACGTGCGCACCCGGAAGAAATTTATACCAGGAGACTTTGCAAAAGTCAGAATTTGTGATACACTAGAATACGATCTGGTAGGAGAGACCTTATGAATATTGCCAACAAACTGACTATTCTACGCATCATCCTGACGTTCGTCTTCATGATCTTTCTTTCCGTGCCCGGGCCGGGATGGAAGATCGCCAGCCTTTTGATCTTTACCTCCGCCGCAATATCGGATTTCCTCGACGGCATGCTCGCCTCCAAGCGCAATATGATCACTGATTTCGGCAAGCTCATGGATCCTATCGCCGATAAGATCCTGGTTCTGTCCGCATTCGCCGCTTTCGTGCAAATGGGGCTGGTCCGCGACTGGATGTTCATGATCATCATTTCGCGCGAGATACTGATTACGTCTTTGCGGCTTTTCGCTTTGAATAAAGGTAAAGTCCTTTCCGCGGGCAAGATGGGTAAAGGCAAGACCGTCTCCCAGATGGTGATCATTTTCGTTATTCTGGGTTTTATCGTTTTCAAAGAAGTGATGCTTTCCTATTACACCTGGAATCCCAACTGGGAATACGGTTTTCACCAGGGGATAGATATCTTCATGTGGTTTATCGTGGCTCTGACTCTGTATTCCGGGTTCTCGTACCTCTGGAGCAACCGCAAGATCATCACTAATATTTAACTTCCTCTATGCAGCCTTTTCTGGTAAAGCAAATCACGACATTCATGGGTGTCGGGTATCTTCCGCTGGTGCCGGGCACATTCGGCAGCGCGGCAGGGTTAGGGATATTCCTGTCAGTGCAGGGGCAGCCGTTGCAGGTTGTGCTGATTCTGGCGGTATTGCTGGCGCTGGGGCTGGGGTTTGGCGGCCAGGCCGAAAAGGTGTTTGGTAAAAAAGACCCGAAATTCGTGGTTATAGACGAAGTCTGCGGGATGCTGATCAGTCTGCTTTTCCTGCCGCGCTACGACCTGCAGGTCCTGGCGCTGGCTTTTGTTCTGTTCCGCGGGTTGGATACAGTCAAGATTTTTCCTGCCGGCAAGATCCAGGATATGCATGGGGCTGTGGGGATCATAGGGGACGACGTGGTCGCCGCAGTCTACACCAACGCCATCCTTCAAGTGGTTTTGAGAGTACTCTCCTGAACAATTTCGTAGATCGGACCGTGGGGCGTCAGCGTGCTTTTGAAAAGGGTTAAGGTTTGTACCCGGAAAGAAAGCTGCTGCCGGCCGGGCTGGTCTTTAAGGCTTATCAGCGCCTGGGTCAGTTCCTTCAGGTGGGCGGTGCTGCGGGTTCTGCCCAGCGTGATGTGTGCGGCGAAGGTGCGTTCTTCTTTGGGGATACCGATGCGGATGAGTTGATTCTCGAGATCCTGCACCACATCCTGCATCTGTCCTGCGCCGGCGTTCATGCCGACCCAGATGATCCGGGGGGATTCCGGACGCGGAAACGCCCCCAGCGTAGAGAGACCGGCATTGAAAGCCGGGAATGAGCCGGCTACTTTATCCAGGGCTATGCCTATTTCCTTGCGCGAGGTTTCATCGATCTCATCCAGGAATTTGAGAGTGAGATGGAGTTGTGCCGGATCGACCCATTTCACGTCAGCCTGGCTTATTTTAAGCTTCTCCTGCAGCCGGTGCAGGCCGTCTTTGATCTCTTCAGGTAATGTCACCGCGATAAAAGCGCGCATGGTCAGCGTAAACTCCTGTCGAGCATGGTCAGCGCTTGCCGCACTGCCTGCTCTCTGATCGCGCTGCGGCTGCCTTTGAAAAAACAGCGTTTCACCACAGTGCGGGAAGAGGTGGAGAGAGATACAAAAACCGTTCCCACCGGTTTTTGTTTTGACCCGCCGCCGGGTCCGGCAATGCCGGTTATCCCGATGCCGAAATCCGCATGCGCCAGTTTGCGGACATGGTCGGAGAGCATACTGGCGACTTCCCGGGAGACTGCGCCCCGGCTGGAGATCAGGCTGGAGGGGATGTTCAAAAGTGAACTTTTGCTGCGGTTACTGTACACTACTACTCCCAGCACGAAGTAGCCGGAGCTGTCGGGAAGACTGGTAAGCCGGCAAGCGAGCATGCCGCCGGTGCAGGATTCGGCTACAGCTACGGTCTTTTCTTTTAGTAACAGGCGGGTATGTACTTGTCTGATGAGGGGTTGCATAAAACCATTATAGGCTTTTTTAATTACCTTGACAAGGAACAAGTTTTATATTATACTCTACAACGTTATCTTCGGGGAAAGGTGAAAGTCCTGACCGGCGGTAAAGCCCGCGAGATTCTTGCATCTGCACCTGGCGCTTCATAGGTAGTGCGCCAGTGCTTGCTTGTGCAAGGATTACGATCTGGTGAAATTCCAGGGCCGATGGCGCGCCAGAGGGGCGCGTACCCGCGCAATTCCTGATTATGCGCGGAGTATGCGCCAGAGGGAATGTTGACGGCGCACAGTCCAGATGAGAGAAGATAAAGCAGTATTCATTTACCCGAAGACTATCTTCGGGTTTTTTATTATAAGGAAAAGCCATGTTCAACTCCATACCGGAAATAATCGAAGATCTGAAAAAAGGCCATCTTATCGTGGTGGTTGACGATGAAGATCGCGAGAATGAGGGCGATCTGGTCATGCCGGCGTCTTTTGCCAGGCCGGAGCATATTAATTTCATGGTTACTCATGGCCGCGGCCTGGTTTGCGTGCCGATGGAAGAGGAGCGGCTGGTGCAGCTGGAATTACCGATGATGCCTACCTCTAAACGCGACCCGTTCTCCACCGCCTGGACCATTTCCGTTGATGCGGCGGTCGGCGTGACCACCGGAATTTCCGCGCACGACCGCAGCCGGACGATCGAGGTGTTGATCAATCCCCAGTCCCAGCCCGAAGATCTTTCCCGGCCGGGGCATATCTTTCCGCTTAAAGCGCGTAAAGGCGGGGTGTTGGTGCGCGCCGGACACACCGAGGCGGCGGTCGACCTGACCCGTATGGCCGGTTTGTATCCCGCCGGCGTGATCTGCGAGATCATGAACGAAGACGGCACCATGGCCCGCTTGCCGCAGCTGATGGAATTCTGCCGCAAGCACAAACTCAAGCTTTGTTCGATCGAAGAACTCATCAAGTACCGCAGAAGCGCGGAGAAGCTGATCGAGCGCGTCAGCGTGGCGCAGCTTCCCACGGAATACGGGACCTACCAGATGATCGTGTATAAAGACCTGCTTTCCGGGCAGCTGCATGTTGCTCTGACCATGGGGCAATGGAAGAATGAAGCGGTGCTGGTGCGCGTGCATTCAGAATGTTTGACCGGCGACATTTTCGGCTCTCTACGCTGTGATTGCGGCCGCCAGCTGAAGAAAGCCATGGAGTTGATCCAGCGGGAGAAAAGAGGAGTTATTCTTTATATGCGTCAGGAAGGGCGGGGGATCGGCCTGGAAGCCAAGATCCGCGCGTACGGATTGCAGGATAAAGGCATGGATACGGTGGAAGCCAATGAGGCGCTGGGATTCAAGCCTGACCTGCGCGATTACGGCATCGGCGCGCAGATTCTCTCCGACCTGGGCATCGCCAGGATACGTCTTTTAACCAATAATCCCCGCAAGATCGTAGGGCTGGAAGGGTATGGTTTGAAAGTAGTGGAGCGCGTTGCGCTGGAGATCGCTCCCAATCCGGCTAATTACGGTTATCTAAAGACAAAAAAGGAAAAGCTCGGCCATCAGCTGGAGCTTCGGTAGCACTTCGCGCAGATTGCACCTAACGCTAATAAGGAATTGCGTTAGTGTTTCCCTTGAGGGAATAGTGCCCTTGTGGGCGTATACCTTGCGCAATCGGAATGCGCAAGTATTGCCCCTGTGGGCAAGGAGGTTGGGATGAGTAAAGTAATCGAAGGGATGATGACGGCAAAAGGCAGGAAGTTCGGGATAGTTGCTTCGCGGTTCAATGATTTTATGACCAAAGAACTGATCGACGGTTGTCTGGATACGCTCAAGAGGCACGGAGCGGATGAAGATGATCTGACCGTGGTCTGGGTTCCCGGCGCGTTCGAGATCCCGGTGGTAGCCCAGAAAATGGCTCGCTCCAAATCTTTCGATTCGTTGATCTGTCTGGGCACGATCATCCGTGGAGCGACCCCGCATTTTGATTTTGTCGCTTCCGAAGCGGCTAAGGGCGTGGCGCGTATTTCCCAGGATACGGGTTTGCCGGTCATTTTCGGCATTATTACCGCGGATACCATCGAACAGGCGATTGAACGCGCAGGGACCAAAGACGGAAACAAAGGCAAAGACGCGGCGCTTTCCGCGATCGAAATGGTTAACCTCATGGGGCAGCTTAAATAATCGCGTATGAGAAAACGTACCCTTGCTCGAGAACTGGCTTTGCAGGTCCTCTACCAGATGGATATTACCCGGCAGGATCCTCCCACGGCTCTGCAGCATTTCTGGCTGATGACCGAATTCAAGGAAGTTGAAGATGAGGTGAGGAAATTCACCGAAGAACTGGTGCTGGGCGTTACCGAGCATCTCGAGCCGATCGATGCCAAGATCGCCGAATACGCCACTAACTGGGAATTGAGCCGCATGGCGGTAGTGGACAGAAATGTCCTGCGCCTGGGTAGTTGTGAATTACTGTTCCGCACGGATATCCCGCCGAAAGTTTCCATCAATGAAGCGGTTGAGCTGGCCAAGAAGTTCTCCGGCGTGCAAGCCGGAAAATTCGTTAACGGCATTCTGGATAAGATCAAGGGGAACCGCAGCGCGTAGCTTCCGCGTCTCTTCCTGCGATAATTTTTATGAGTGAACGATTAGCTGATCTGCACGTGCATACGGTTTTTTCCGATGGTACTCTTACGCCCCAGGAACTTATCGACAGGGCCGGCGGTATCGGTCTGGCTGCGCTTTCCGTGGTCGATCATGATACCGTGGAAGGGGTCCGTCCGAGCATTGACGCCGGTCGGCGGGCAGGCATCGAGGTGCTGCCCGGTATCGAACTGACCGCGGAATACGGCGATCTGGAAGTGCATATTCTCGGTTATCTGTTCGATGATCGCCATCCGCCGTTATTGAAGCAACTGGAGCAGCTCAAGCAAAACCGTATCCAGCGCGTGCATGCGATGCTCGCCAAACTGGAAGCGATGGACATTCATCTGGCCGCCGGACAAGTCTTCGCTCTTTCGTCTTCCGGAACGGTAAGCAGGCTGCATCTGGCCCGCGCCATGGTCCAGGCCGGGATCACCGCATCTCTGTGGGAGGCGTTCGACAAATACATCGGCGACCGGGGGCCGGCCTATGTGATGGGGTTCAAACTCACCGCGCAGGAAGCGATCGCGTTGATCCTGGAAGCCGGGGGCGTCCCGGTGCTGGCGCATCCGTATGCTTTGCGCCGTAACGCGTTGATCCCGGAACTTGTCGCGTTCGGCATCAAAGGGTTAGAGGTGTATTACCCCGAACATTCCCCGTCTATGGTGGAAGCGTATTTACAGATAGCCCGTACCTATAACCTGGTGGTGACCGGCGGTTCCGATTTCCACGGGCAGGCGAAACCCGACGTGAAATTGGGCAGCCGTACCGTCACGTATGCACTGGTGGAAGCACTTAAAAAGGCGCGCACGCAATGAAGAAAGACCATATCTATTATATGAAAACAGCCATGTCGCTTGCCCTAAAGGCGCGCGGCTTGACTTCGCCCAATCCGATGGTTGGCGCGGTGGTGGTCAAAGATGGAGAAATAATCGGGCGGGGATACCATGAAAGAGCCGGGTTGCCCCACGCGGAAGTCATCGCCCTGGATGAGGCGGGCAAGCGCGCGCGGGGCGCTACGCTCTATGCTACCCTGGAACCGTGCATGCATTACGGACGCACGCCTCCGTGCGTGGACCGGATCATTCAAAGCGGCGTGCGCGAAGTGATCATCGGGATGATCGATCCCAATCCGATCAATAACGGAAAAGGCGTGCAGATCCTGCAGAATCATAAGATAAAGGTCGAGGTCGGTTTTTGTGAACAGGAATTGCGCCGGCTCAACGAAGCTTTCATCAAATATATCACCACCCGTCTTCCTTTTGTCACGGTCAAAGTAGCCCAGTCTCTGGACGGGAAGATCGCCACGCGCACCGGAGAATCGCAGTGGATCAGCTGCGACGCCTCGCGCGCGTTTTGTCACCGGATGCGCCAGGAGTACGACGCGATCATGGTGGGAGTCAATACGGTGCTGCGGGATAATCCCCGTCTCCAGGCTTCGGGCGCCAAACGTCAGCCGGTGAAGGTAATCGTAGACAGCACGTTAAGCACTCCTCAAGACGGGCGGATATTCGATCAGCAGGGTAAAGTGATCCTGGTGACTCTGCCGGTCATGCCGGGGCAGGAAACCGAGAACCGGCGTGCGCTCGGGGAGAAGGCGAAGATCCTTGAAGTAAAAGAGAAAGAAGGCCAGATAAATCTCAAAGACATGCTTAAACAGCTGGCTCGTCTGGAAATTACCACCGTGCTGGTAGAAGGCGGCGGCACGTTGATCGGATCTCTGTTCGATGAGAAGCTGGTGGATAAAGTGATGTTTTTCATCAGTCCCAAGATTATCGGGGGCAAAGAAGCGATCAGTTCGGTGATGGGGCGGGGCGTGTCGCGGCTGGATGCCGCCAGCGCGGTCAAGGATGTCCGCGTGAAGCGGTTTAAAGACGATATTTTGATAGAGGGGTATGTAAGGTAGAATGTTCAGCGGGATTATCGAGGAATTAGGCGTGGTGCGCAGTCTGGTACGCAGGGGCGCGGTGTATGTGCTGGCGCTGGAAGCGGACGCGGTCCTGGAAGGGACCAGGATCGGGGACAGCATTGCGGTCAACGGCGTGTGCCTGACTGTGGTCGGTATGGAGAAACGCACGGTCCGGTTCGAGGTTATGCCCGAAACGCTCAAAGTCACCAATCTTGCGCGGCTGCACAGCTCCGATAAAGTCAATCTGGAACGCAGCCTTAAAGTGGGAGACAGGATTTCCGGGCATTTTGTCACCGGGCACATCGATTGTCTGGGAGCGATCAGGCGCAAAACGCATAGCGGGGGAAACTTGAGTTTCGAGATCGATATCCCGGCCGCTTGCCGCGGTTACATTATTCCCAAAGGTTCGGTTGCTCTTGATGGCATCAGTCTCACCATAGCGCAGGTGAATCCGTCGGGATTTACGGTCAATATCATTCCGCACACCGGTGCGCATTCCACGCTGGGGTTCAAAGGATCGTCTGATGCGGTCAACGTCGAGTGCGATATCCTGGCAAAATCCGTCTATTGTCAAAGGCATTGATTTCTGGTATACTAATTTGGTTACGAATTTGAATGGGGACGTTCCCCATCTTTATCGGGGCGTGGCTCAGCTTGGTAGAGCGCAACGTTCGGGACGTTGAGGCCACAGGTTCAAGTCCTGTCGCCCCGACCATTTTATTCGCGGTGGCTGGCGCGATGGTCAAGCAAGTCCACGTTTTATACAGTGGCAGAGTGCAGGGAGTCGGTTTCCGGTATACTGCTGAAGAATCCGCGCAGCGCCTGGGTATAGTCGGCTGGGTGAAGAACCTGCGCGACGGCAGGGTAGAGATCATGGCGGAAGCCGAGGAGCATCTCCTGCAGGCGTTCCTGGAAGAGATCAAGAATGCGTTTGCCGGGCATATCCGGGAAGCGGATGTCACCTGGCAGGCTGCCGAAAGCCGCTATTCTGAATTCACCGTGACCTTTTAATGCGGTACGCTGTTTTTTCAGATATCCACGCCAATCTGGAAGCGCTGGATGCGGTTCTTCAAGCCTGCCGCTGCCAGCGCATAGACGCGTATCTGTGCGTGGGAGATATCGTGGGTTACGGCGCCGATCCCGCGGCGTGCATTGACAGAACGCGGTCAGTCGCGAACGTGATCGTCGCCGGAAACCATGACTGGGCGGTATGCGGTCAGACGGATATCGCAACGTTCAACCCTTTCGCCTGCGCCGCCATAGAATGGACACGCACCGCTCTTTCCGCGCCTGAACGCGCGTTCCTCGCCAGCCTGCCTTTGACGTTCGCCAATGCCGATTGTACTCTAACGCACGGGACGTTGCATGAGCCCGAACAATTCCACTATCTAACCGACGGTTTCATTGCCTGGCCGACATTCCGCCTGCTGCAAACCACAGTCTGTTTTATTGGCCATACGCACATTGCCGGGGTATTCATGGAAGGCGCGGATCGCCAGGCGTGCCGGATCAGCGACACCGCGTTCGTCGCGCAGCCCGGCAACAGATATATCGTTAATGTCGGCAGCGTGGGCCAGCCGCGGGATTCCCATCCGGCCGCGGCGTATTGTATTTTCGATTCGCAGGAACTGACCGTCAACATTCTTCGTGTCGACTATGATATCGCAGCGGCGCGGAAAAAAATCATCGCCGCAGGGTTGCCCCGTTTTCTGGGCGACCGGCTGCTTTCGGGAAGCTGATCCTATGAGTGCGGAGATCAAAAAAAAGATAGAGCATTTGCGCGAGCAGATCCGCCGGCACGACTACCGGTATTACGTGTTGTCTCAACCCTCGGTGTCGGATAAGGAATATGACGATTTGATGCGTCAGTTGCAGGAGCTGGAGCGCGCGCATCCGCAGTATGCGGCGGCGGATTCGCCTACCGTCCGGGTAAGCGGCGGGATACTGCAGGGGTTCAAAACCGTCATGCACCGGCAAAAGATGCTTTCGCTGGATAATACCTATTCTTTCGACGAATTGCGGGAATGGGAGCAGCGTCTGCGCAAGGGATTGCCTTCGTCAGAGCTGCAGTTTGTCGCCGAACATAAGATCGACGGGTTGAGCGCCAATCTGACCTATGAGAACGGCGTCCTGACCGTGGGAGCGACCCGGGGCGACGGAGAGAAAGGCGAGGACGTTACCGCTAATATCAAGACCATCCGGGCGATTCCGCTTTCGCTGCGGACGGAGGGCGTTCCGGCTTTCATCGAGATCCGCGGGGAAGTGTATATGCAGAAAAATGCGTTTATCGCCCTGAACAAAGAACGCGAAGAACAGGGAGATCCCCTCTTCGCCAATCCTCGCAATGCCGCCAGCGGATCGCTTAAATTGCTGGATACCGGGATTGTCGCGCAGCGCCGGTTAAGCTTTTTCGCCCATTCGTTGGGGGAATGTCCGGGAAGAGCGTTTTCCACGCACTGGGAATTCCTGCAGGAGCTCAAGAATTGGGGAATACGGGTGAATCCGCATGCCCGGTTGTGCGGCAGTCTGGATGAAGTCGTTGCTTATTGTCGGCAGTGGCAGGAGAAGCGCGATGAGCTGGGTTATGAGATTGACGGCGTAGTGGTGAAGCTCAACGACATGCGGCAGCAGAGCCGGCTGGGCAGCACGTTGAAGAGTCCCCGCTGGGCAGTGGCCTACAAGTTCCCCGCGCGGCAGGCAACGACCGAGGTACTCAAGATTACCGTGAATGTCGGCCGTACCGGCGTGATCACTCCGGTAGCCCAGCTGCAGCCGGTGCAATGCGGCGGCGTGATGATCAAGAACGTCACGTTGCATAATTTTGACGAGATCCGGCGTCTGGGCATCAAAGAAGGCGACCGGGTGTTGATCGAACGCGCCGGGGATGTCATACCCAAAGTGGTCAAAGTGGTGGAATCGCGGGGGCGCGCGCGGTTTGATATACCCAGGGTATGCCCGGCTTGCGGGGCGGCCGTGGTTAAGGAAAAAGAAGAGGCGGTGGCGTACCGTTGTATCAACCCTTCCTGTCCGGCGCAGCTGGAAAGAGGGTTATTGCATTTTGCCTCGCGTCAGGCTATGGATATCGAGGGTATGGGCGAAGCGGTGGTTGAGCAGCTGATACGTTTGAAGCTGGTGCGCAGTTTCGCCGACATCTACGCACTGCAGGCGCGGGCGTTGGCCGGCCTGGAGCTGTTTAAGGAGAAAAAAATCCGGAAACTCTTGCAGGCCATCCAGGAAAGCAAGACGCGGCCGCTCTCCCGGTTGATCTTCGCTCTGGGGATCCGCCACGTGGGAGAGAAAGCCGCGTACGTGCTGGCCAGGGAATTCAAGACTATGGACGCACTTCTGGCTGCCCGCAAGGAGGAGTTTGACGCTATTCATGAAATCGGGCCGGTGATGTCGCAGGCGGTCGTGGATTATTTAGCGCAGCCGCAGACCAGGAAATTGATTGCGGCCTTCAGGAAATACGGGTTGCTTTTGCGCGAAGAAGTGCCGGCGGTGCGCGCAAGCGCATTGAGCGGCAAAACGATTGTTTTTACCGGAGAATTGCTGCACTTCAGCCGGTCGGATGCGCAGGCGGCGGCGCGCAAGGCGGGAGCGGACCCTTCTTCCAGCGTGAGCAGGAAAACGGCGCTGGTGGTGATCGGGGAAAATCCGGGATCGAAATATGAAAAGGCGAAACAGCTGGGCGTGAAGATTATCACCGAGAATGAATTCAGGGAGATGCTGCCATGAAAAAGCTATTGACGATGGTCGTGTGTGCTGCCGTGCTGCTGGGCAGCGTCGGCTGTGAAACGGTGGCGAAAAAATTCAGGCGTAAGCCCAAGAAAGAACAATCCAACCAGGAAGAGATGGTGATTGCGCCGCAGGAATATCCGGTTGTTCTGGTGTCCAACCAGCAGCTTTATCAGGATGCATTTCTCTACTGGCGGACCTGGCAGGATGAACTGATCAGCGCTTTATCCAATTCCACCAACCGTAAGAAGTTCCAGGATACGATCAAGGAAGCGCGGCGTAATCTCCAGGATATGGCGGCGCTCCTGCGGCCTGCCCGGCGCGAAGCGCTGCTCAAGTACAGCGACCGGATGGAAAGCCTGCGCGAAGATATCGGTAAGGATATTTATAATACGCGTATCCAGGAACATCTGCGCAAAGCCGAAGAGATCAAGAACAGGGTCCGTGACCAGTTCAAATATGACAGGGTGAAGGACGACATCTTATGATAGTCGAGCAGGTGACGGTAGGGCAGCTCGAGGTTAATTGCTACATCCTGGCTGCGGGCCCGGACAGCCAGGCGGTGATCATCGATCCCGGAGCAGACGTTCCGCGGATCAAGCAGGCGCTTGCCCGGTACCGGCTGACGCCGGGTATAGTCATCAATACCCACGGTCATTATGACCATATCGGCGGCGATGACGCTCTCGGGGTCCCGATCTATGCCCACGAGGAGGAGGTCGCGCTGCTCAAAGACGCCAAACGCAATTATTCGGTTTTCTTTACCACTGCCTTCAGGGTTACCGCCCCGATCCATCCGGTGCGCGACCGGCAGATTATCCGTTTCGGCGGTATCGAGCTGGAAGTGCTGCATGTGCCCGGGCATAGCCCCGGCGGGATCAGCCTGCTGATGCGCGCCCCGCGGACGGATATGGTATTTACCGGCGACAGTCTGTTCGCCGGCAGTATCGGCCGCACGGATCTCGAGGGGGACGCCGGCGTGCTGGTGGCGACGATCAAGGAAAAGCTGCTGGTTTTACCGGATCAGACGCTGGTGTATCCGGGGCACGGGTCATCGACGACTATCGGTGAAGAGAAAGCCGGTAATCCTTTCCTATGAACGCAAGTATTGACGCTTTTCTTGATTATTTGTCGGTGGAGCGCGGATTAGCCAGGAACACCATCCTGGCTTATAAAGACGACCTGGAGGGGTTCGAAGAATTCCTGCGGGGCGCCGCGATCGAGTCTGTCTTCAAGACGACCAAGAATGAGGTGATCAACTTCATGTTGGCCGAGAAGGATCACGGGATCTCGCCGAATTCTATCGCCCGCAGGCTGGCGGCGATACGGATGTTCTTCCGTTTCCTGGTCCGCGAACGGATGATCAAGAATGATCCCACGGTTCTGATCGATTCGCCGAAACTGTGGAAGAAGATCCCCGATACGCTCTCGCTGGCCGAGGTGGAGGCGTTGCTCGCCCAGCCGTCCCTGCGCACGCCGCAGGGCATACGGGATAAAGCCATCCTGGAAACCATGTATGCTACGGGCATGCGCGTTTCGGAAGCGGTGCATCTCAAGCTTGACGGTATCAACCTCGAAGTGGGTTTTTTGCGCTGCATCGGCAAGGGGAATAAGGAGAGGATTATCCCTCTGGGCAAGAAAGCGATTGCCAGCCTGCAGCGTTATCTGACTGTTTCCCGTCCGAAATTCCTGAAACAAAAGACTTCGGATGCCTTGTTCGTCAGCCGGCTGGGGCAGCGGATCAGCCGGCAGTCGTTATGGAAGCTCATTAAGATGTATGCCCGGCAGGCGCGGATCAAGAAGGCGATCAAACCGCATATCTTGAGACATTCATTCGCCACGCATCTGCTCGAGTACGGAGCGGATCTTCGCTCGGTGCAGGAAATGCTCGGTCATGCGAATATCGCAACGACGCAGATTTATACGCATATCAATAAGGATCGGTTGAAGACGATACATCGTATGTATCATCCCCGGCCGTAATCATGGAAAGACATTTAAAAAAGTTACCCGAAGAAATGCAGCGGTTGTTGTATGAAGCCCGCGATACGGCCGACCGGCTGGGGGTGCCGGTTTTTCTTATCGGCGGGTCGGTGCGCGACCTGATCATGGATGTCGGGAATTTCGATCTGGATATCGCGGTAGAGGGCGACGGGATCGGTTTTGCCAAAGACTATGCCCGGACGCTCAAGGCTGCCTGGCTGGCGCATAAGCGATTCGGCACGGCTACGGTTACGGTTAAACCACATCTCAAGATCGACGTCGCCAGTACCCGCCGCGAAACCTATCCTGCGGCGGGCGCTTTGCCACAGGTCAAGGCCGGATCGCTGATCCATGATCTGGCCCGCCGGGATTTTACCATCAATACCCTGGCGTTACGGCTTAACCGCAAAGGTTTCGGCGAGGTTGTCGACAAGTTCAACGGCAGAAAAGACATTGCGCGGAAGTTGATCCGGATATTGCACGACCGGAGTTTTATCGACGATCCTACGCGGATCCTGCGCGGGATCCGTTTCGAGCAGCGCTACGGCTTCCATATCGAACCCCGGACGCTCGCCTGTTTAAAAGCGGCGGTCAGGCGCGATGCGCTGTCTTCCGTCGGCCCGCAGCGCGTGCGCGACGAGTTGCATCTGTTATGCAAGGAAAAACATCCGCTTAAGTCCCTCAAGCGATTGCAGGTTCTGGCGGGGTTGCATTTCATTCATCCGCGGCTGTCGCTGTCGTCTGCGAAGCAGCAGCTTTTAGCGCAGGCGGAGAGGCAGGTTTCCTGGTTCGAGAACCAGCTGCCGCCGCATCGTCAGCTGGATACCTGGCTGGTATATTTTCTCGCTTTGCTCGACGGTTTATCCGTCAACGACGTGCACGCGGTTTGCCGGCGTTTTGTTTTTCGCAAAGGGGAGGAGAAGCGCATGCTGGTTTACGCGGCTTCCCGGACCAGGGTGCTCCAGGCGTTGCAGAAGAAAGAGATCCGCCCCAGCGAAATCTATCATCTGCTGGAGCCGTTGAGTTTCGAGGCGATCATCGTGCTGAAAGCCAAAGCCGCGGGTAAGGGCGTGCAGCGGCATATCGAGTTGTTTCTTACGCAGTATAGCGGCACGCGGATTTCGGTAAGCGGAGATACCCTGGCCGGTTTCGGAGTGCGGCCGGGGCCGCAGTATCAAATGGTTTTGCGCAGGGTGTTCGATGCCAAACTTAACCGCCAGGTCCACTCTAAGGAGGAAGAGGTGGCGTTGGCGCGGGATCTCGCCCGTAAACCATACGATTAAGTGCAGCAGGGAAAGGGGACAATGCCATGATGCGTCAGGAGAAAGTCAAACAGGCAATAAAGAAAGAAGTCAGCGATATTATCGCGAACGAACTCAAGGATCCGCGGGTGGGGTTTATCACCATTACCGAGGTGCAGATGAGTCCGGATCTGCGGTATGCCAGGATATTTTACAGCGTGCTGGGGAAAGAAAAAGAGCATACCAAGACCGCAGAGGCGTTAAAATCCGCTCTGGGGTTTATCCGCAAAGAGCTGGCTCAACGCATACAGCTGCGTTTTGCCCCGGAGATCGCTTTCAAAGAGGATCGCTCCGGAGAATACAGCTTGCGGATACAGGAAGTGCTGGAGGAGATCAAGGACCTTGACGGGCCGGAGAAGCACAAAAAAGAAGGTCAGCCATGAGCATAGAAAAAGCCGTTTCCTGTATCAAGAAATACCGTCGATTCCTCATCTCCAGCCACACCAACATGGAAGGCGATGCGCTGGGATCGGAACTCGCTTTTTATTTCCTGGTCAAAAAGCTGGGTAAACAGGCGGTGATCGTCAATGAGGATCCGGTGCCGTACGGCTACGAATTCCTTCCCGGGCAGAACGCGATACGCCGTTATCGCCACGGGATGAAGGTTCCGGCTTTCGATTGTTTCGTCGCGGTCGATTGTTCCGATGAGCGGCGTACCGGCGAGGTCTATCGGTTGAACGGCGAGCCGGGCGGGGCAAGCGTGCGCAAACCGATCCTCAATATCGACCACCATATCAGCAACGGTTTTTTCGGGACGGTTAACTGGGTAGACCCGCAGGCTTCCTGCGCCTGTGAAATGGTCTATGAGCTGTATAAGCGGCTGGGGGTGGCGCTGGATAAGAAAGCGGCGCTTGCGCTGTACGCGGGAATAGTGACCGATACCGGGTCATTCCGCTATACCAATACTACCGCACACACGCACGCGGTGGCGTCCGAACTGATCGCTTGCGGGGTGCCGGTAGCGGCTATTTACCGTTCCATCTACGCGAGCATCCCGCTTGAGGATCTGCGTTTATTGTTGCGCGTGCTGCCCACGATGAAAGTTGAATTGGGCGGTAAAGTGGTCTGGTTTCAACTGCGCAAAGAGCTGTTGAAAAAGGCCGGGGTCGTTACCATCGATCTCGGAGAGAGCGTGTTGAATTTCGGCCGTTCCCTGAAGGACGTGGAGGTGGTGATACTTTTTAAGGAGAATCTCACCCGGCAGAATGAAGTCCGGGTCAATTTCCGTTCGCAGGGAGCGATCGATGTCAATCAGATCGCGCGTGCGTTCGGCGGCGGCGGGCATAAGACCGCCAGCGGGTGTACCGTCAAGGGGGCGCTCGATGCTTTGCGCCGGCGGGTGCTGCAAAAAGTCAGGCAGGCGGTGTATGCGCGTCACCCGTGATCCTTACCATCCAGGCATAGCCCGTCGCTCGGTCGTCGCCATAGGCGTTTTCGACGGCGTGCACCGGGCTCATCGCGTTATCATTTCCAGCGCGGTAGCGTTCGCCAGGCGTACCGGCGCTACCAGCGTCGTTCTGACATTCTGGCCTCATCCGCAGGGGCAGCAAAGTCTCTATTCGCTCGAACACCGGATCAGGATCATCGCAGAGCTGGGAGCGGATGTCTGCGTCGTCGCGCGGTTCGACCGTCGCTTTGCCCGCATGGCGGCCGCCGCCTTTATCAAGAGAATCCTGGTTGACGCATTGCGCGCTTCGGCGGTTTACGTCGGTGAGAATTTCCGTTTCGGCAAAGACGCGCGCGGCGACAGCGCGTTGCTTCAAAAATACTCTGCGCAGTTCCATTATGCGCTCAAGATATTCCGCGTCCTCAAGTCGCATCGCCGAATTATCAGCAGTACGGCTATCCGCAGGCTTATCGTCGAAGGCAAGCTCTATGAAGCAGCGTCGCTGCTGGAGCATCCGGTGAGTATCCTCGGCAGGGTGGGCAGGGGGGATTCGCTGGCTACCCGGCTGGGTTTTCCTACGGCCAACATCGATCCGCAGCATGATATCGTTCCGCCCGCAGGTATTTATGCCGTGCGCATAGTGTGGAAAGGGCGGCAGTTCAAGGGTGTTTGTTATATCGGAACCCGGCCGACCTTTAAAGCGCGCGATGCCGAAAGAAGCATCGAAGTCCATATTTTCGATTTCCGCCGGCGAATTTATGGACAGCCGCTTGAAATCGCTTTTGTAAAAAAGATCCGCAATGAACGAAAATTCAGCAGTACCCCCGCATTGATAAAAGCCATTAAAAAAGACATTATTTCCGCAAAAAAGATATTTTCTCTCCACTAATACCACCACAATATATTGACGGCTGATCAAAAAGACAACTATCCATTGTATGCCAGATGGTTAGATAAATATTTATCTTGACAAAAAAGCTGTTTTTCTCTATACTCTGGCTTACAAGGTGGTCGAAAGTGGTGTGAAGTGGAGGAGTCAGATTTGTTCCGGGGGTAGGGACAGTTTGTCACTCTAAATAGAGGATTAAGCATGTTTTACGGAGAGTATATTCATTCTATCGACCGGAAAGGAAGATTGATTCTTCCTTCCAAATTCCGTGAAGCTGCCAAGGGCAACTTTGTCGAGCGGTTTTTTGTAACCCGGGGCCTTGATACCTGTCTTTTTATGTTCTCGGAAGAGGAGTGGCGCTCGCAGGAACAGAAATTCAAGGCGATTTCTTTTACAAAACAGGAATCCAGGATTTTTAACCGCTTGTATTTTTCCGGCGCAGTGGATGTAATCCCGGATCGCCAGGGGCGCATTCTGCTGCCGCAGTACCTGAAAGATTTTGCGCAGATCAAAAAAGATGTGGTTGTTGTCGGCGTCTCAAACAGGATTGAAATCTGGGCCAGCGAGAAGTGGCAGGAATTTTACGGCACCTGGCGCCAGTCGTTCGAAGAGATCGCCGAAAAAGTGATCGAACCCGGTTCATAAAAGCAGCGCAGGGCGCTTTCATATAGAGAGAAATCAGTCGTTTTAGCTATTTACTAAGGAGGAAGAGATGCGCAGAATAGCTGGAATAGTGGTGATATTCATGTGTCTGTTTGCGTTATTTTCTTCAATGGTTTTCGCTGGAGACAGAGAAGATATCATGGATGTAGTGATGAAGCTGAAGGCGATGGAGAAGGACAACGGCCGTATGCGCTTCGACATGGATTGCATCAAGAATGAGCTGGCTACGATGAAGAGCAAGTCGGCTGCAGCCGCAGTGCCGGATGGCAAGACCGCGATGTTCGCGGCGCTGGGGATCGGGTTTTACGGTTATATCAAAACGGACTTGATCTATAGCGATTCGCAGGCAGCGGAATTGACGTTGAGCGCGCCGGCCGCGGAAACCGATGATCAGAAGGAATTCTTCATTACCGCCAAAGAATCCCGGTTGGGCATGGATATTACCGGGCCGCGCGTGGGAGATTCCGGGAAAGTTATAGGTAAGATCGAAGGCGATTTCTGGGGCAATACCAGCGATGGCGCCACCACTCCGGGGTTCCGTTTCCGCCAGGCGTATATCGATTTGAAGTTCGCTAACTGGGATGTGCTCGCCGGCCAGACCTGGGATTTCTTCGCTCCCTTGAATCCTTCCACGCTGCATCTGGGGTTGCTCTGGCAGCAGGGTAACATCGGCGACCGGCATCCGCAGGTGCGTCTGACCAGCAAAGTCTGCGATTTTCTGGGAGGGACCCTCACCAGCCAGGTGGGTATACTCGACTCCAAAACGGATCTGCAGGAGCATACCGGAACGCCGGTGGTGGGCGTGTATGAATCGTTCGAAGACGAATTCTTCAGCCAGCCGTTATACATCGGCGCCGGCGGCGCGTACGGCCAGACCAATACCTCTACCACCATCACCCGCGACCTGGATATGTGGGCGGTCGTTCTGGCATTGAAATACAAGCTCACCCAGAAGATATCCCTGTGTTCGGAAGGATACCTGGGAGCGGGCCTGGCTGCGTTCAGGGGAGGCAGCGCAACGTCGGTCGATGATAATAAGGCAATCCGGACGCGCGGCGGTTTCGCGCAATTGACCTATGACCCGACAGCCAAACTGCAATTCAACGCGGGCGGCGGTATCGACGACGTGTTCAGCGATTCCATTTCCACCTCGGTCTGGTCGGAGAACTACGCCTGTTTCCTTAACTCAAAATACAAGCTGGCCAAGAACGTGACCTGGGGTCTGGAATTCATGCAGGTCGATACGGAATACGCGAATCAGGGCGGAGGGGACGCGCTGCGTTTCCAGTCTTCCCTGATGTTCAACTTCTAAGTCGCTTACAAAGAGCGGCAGAGTCTTTTTGTAACACATGGGGTTTCAACGAGCGCATGGTCATGGAAGAGCGAGTTCATTCGCCGGTGATGCTGGCGGAAGTGCTGGAGTATCTTAATCCCCGCCCCGGTCAGCTTATTGTCGACGCTACCCTGGGCATGGGCGGTCACAGCCGGGAGATTCTCAAACGGATCGCTCCCGGCGGCAGGTTGATCGGGATTGACCGGGATGAAGAATCGCTCGCCCAGGCGCGGAGCAACTTAAGCGACTATGCGTCTTCGTGCGAGTTCGCATACGGAAATTTTTCCGATCTCGACACGATCCTAAAGAACTTGAATATCGAGAGTATAGATGGTATAGTAATGGACTTAGGCTTGTCTTCGTTTCAGCTTAAAGACGCGCAGCGGGGGTTCAGTTTTCAGGTCGAGGGTCCCCTGGACATGCGCTTCGACCGGAACAGTTACATCTCCGCGTACGATCTGGTCAATAACCTGAACGAAGAAGAGATATCGCATCTGTTGTGGACGTTCGGGGAGGAGCGGTGGCATAACCGGATCGCCCGGTGCCTGGTGCAGGAACGCCAGAAGCATCCCATTGCCACGACCCAGGAATTATCCACTATCGTTTTGCGGGCCATTCCGGGTCGGTTCAGGCACGGACATCATCGCATTCATCCGGCAACCCGGACATTTCAGGCCGTGCGTATCGCGGTAAACCGTGAGCTGGAATCGCTGGAAACGGCTTTACAAAAAACGATACGACTTTTAGGCAGAGGGGGAAAGATATGCGTAATTTCGTTCCACTCGCTGGAAGACAGGATGGTCAAGCATACTTTCCGTCGCAGCGCTGCCGAAGGCGCGATCAAGATTATCACTCCCAAGCCGTTGACGCCGACGCTTGCGGAGATAAAAGAGAATCCACCAAGCCGCAGCAGCAAGCTGCGGGTAGCCGAGAAAGTCTAACCACTATGAGACTGCCGCGTTTTCTTCTGGTCTGCCTTTCGGCAACGGCTTTGTCGCTGATGTATGTGTGGCAGCAGACAGAGGTTTTCCATCTGGCGTATACCGGACAGAAACAGCTGGTCAAGTTTGAGGAATTGCTTGATGAGAATTCCTCATTGCGATATAATTTAACCAGGAAAACGTCTCTCACCAGGATGGGCACCAGGGTCGCGGCGAATACGGAATTCCGCATGCCGGACAATTACTGTTTGGTCAAGGTTCCGTTGTCTGGAAAAGAGTTCAAAGCCGCAAACGGGCGCTTGCCCCGTAAAGAAACCCTGTTTGCCCGTATGTTTGGCATCAAACGACAGGCTGAAGCCAGGACTGTCAATACTTCCGACGCATTTGCGGTGCGAATCGCCGGAGATTTGAATATACGATAACGGTTCACTGGTTTTCCAGTAACCGGTTACTCAACTCTCTACCAGTGTGTATATAGTTAACTACCGCCGCAGAGCCGAGGCGGCCTTCTTACTCTTCTGTTTTTTCTTTTTCCTCTCGATAGCCCGTCTATGTTTCATTCAGTTCTTCCGATCCGAATATCTTGCCGAGATAGCCCAGAAGCAGCATAATATGTTCATTGAGCTGGAACCGCGCCGCGGAACGGTGTATGATTGTAATCTCAAGCCGCTGGCGGTCAATCTGGTCTTTGAATCGGTATATGCCGAACCCAATCAGTTGAGCCGTGAGCAGAAAGAGCGGATTGCCGCGCAGCTGGCGCCGCTGCTCGCGCTTGAACGCAGTTTCCTCGCCAGCCGGCTTGACCGCGATAAAGCTTTTGTCTGGCTGGCGCGCAAAGTCAGCCCGGAGCAGGCACAGCAGATCAGGGCGCTTAAATTCAAAGGGATCGGGATGATCAAGGAAAGCAAACGCTGCTATCCCAACGATTATCTCTTGAGCCAGGTCCTGGGTTTCGCCGGTCTGGACAATACCGGATTGGAAGGTCTAGAACTCTATTACGATAATTATTTAAAAGGTGAGCCCGGTTGGGCGACGGTTCTTCGCGATGCCCGCAGCAAGCGGCTTGATTTGAATGATACGACGGTCCCGGCGAAAGACGGGTATCACCTCGTCCTGACTATCGACGAAGTCGTCCAGTATATCGCCGAGCGGGAGCTGGAAAAAGCCTACCAGACGTATCATGCTAAAGGCGCGAGCATTATCGTCATCGATCCCAGGACCGGCCAGCTGCTGGCTCTGGCTAACCGTCCGGGGTACGATCTGAACAAGCCCGGTCATGTGAGTAAAGATCAGATCCGCAACCGGGCGATTTGCGACATGTTCGAGCCGGGGTCGGTATTCAAGATCGTGACCGCCGCGGCGGCCCTGGAAGAAAATAAAGTTAACGAGATGACGCGGTTTTTCTGCGAGAACGGCGAATACCGCGTCGCCAACCATACGCTGCACGATCACCGGCCGCACGGCTGGCTGACGTTCAGAGAGGTGATTGAACAATCCAGCAATATCGGCACTTCGAAAGTGGCGCAACTGCTCGGTCCCGACAAGCTCTATGAGTATATCAAACGTTTTGGCTTCGGCGCCAAACTGGGTATCGATATCCCGGGAGAGATCAACGGCAGTATCAAGCCTCCCCGGCAATGGTCGAAAACATCTATTGCCTGCGTGCCGATGGGCCAGGAAGTGGGGGTGACCGCATTGCAGCTCGCCACAGCCCTGTCGGTTATCGCCAACGGCGGATATCTGATGAAACCATATCTGGTCAGGGAAGTAAGGGACAGGCAGGGGCAGGTAATCGATTATTATCCTCCGACGCTGGTGCGCCAGGTCCTTTCCGAAGAAACCGCCGCGCGCATGCGCAAGATACTCATCGGGGTCATGGAAAACGGCACGGGAAAAATGGGGAAGCTCGGACAGTTTACCGCCGGCGGCAAAACCGGAACGGCGCAGAAGCTCGATCCTAACGGAAGCTATTCGCACGATAAATATATCGCTTCATTCATGGGGTTCGCTCCTGCCGAAGATCCTCAAGTAGCGATCGTGGTGACCGTTGATGAACCGCACCCCTATTATTTCGGCGGCGTGGTAGCTGCTCCGGTGTTCAAGCGGGTGGCGGAAGACGTGTTGAAGTACCTCAAGACCAAAGAGTACACACAACAGACAGCCTCTCTGAAATGAGATTATCCGTACTGGTAAAAGCGTTGAGCGCGTTCCGTTTCCACGGGGGCGGGCGAGATGTCCGGATCGCAGGGATCACCAGCGATTCCGCCGCCGTCAAGGAGGGATATCTTTTTGCGGCGGTAAAGGGCGCGACCCGCGACGGGCACCGTTTTATTCCCGACGCAGCGCGCAAGGGGGCGCGGGCAGTGGTGTGCGAGCAGACGTGGGTGAGCCGTTACGGAGTGCAGCGGTTATGCCGGCGTTTTCCCCGGATCTGTTTTATCGTTGTTGACGACAGCCGCAGCGCGGTTGCGCGTCTCGCGGCTAAATTTTACGGGTATCCCTCGAAGAAGCTGCGCGTTGTCGGCGTTACGGGCACCAACGGCAAGACCACGCTCACCTATTTGATCGAATCGGTGCTCAAGCGATGCGGTCATGAGCCGGCTGTGATCGGAACGGTCAATTACCGGTTCAAGGACACGGATCGACCGTCCACCAACACGACTCCCGGACCGGTACAATTGCAGGCGATGCTGCATGAAATGGTCTGCGCCGGCGTGGATCATCTGGCAATGGAGGTTTCGTCGCATGCGCTGGACCAGGGGCGGACCGCGGGTATCCGTTTTACTTCAGCGGTCTTTACCAACCTGACCCAGGATCATCTCGATTACCATCACGATCTGGAAACATACTTTCAGGCCAAAGCGAAATTATTCCGGCATTTAAGCGGCAGTTCTGTAGCCGTGATCAATCGCGATGATCCCTGCGGCCGGCGTCTGATAGCGTTGAGTCGCTGCAAGGTGATTTCGTATGGAACGGACCCTGCCGCTGACGTCTGGGCCGGCGATATCGCGTTCAGTTTCAGCGGCACGCGGTTTACGCTGCATCTCGGTAAACAGGCGTTGACGTGTAAAATACGCCTCATCGGTCTGCATAACGTGTATAATGTCCTTGCCTGCATAGCCTGGGCGGCAAGCGAGCGGTTATCCCTTACGTTGGTGCTCGGCGCTTTAGCGGAATTTGAGAGGGTCCCGGGCCGCCTAGAGCGGGTCGGCCGCAGCAGGGATATCAGTGTATTCGTGGATTATGCCCATACCGAGGATGCGTTGAACAACGTCCTGGGCACGCTGCGCCGCATCGCCCGGCACAGGATTATCGTGGTTTTCGGATGCGGCGGTGACCGCGACCGCGGCAAGCGACCGAAGATGGGAAGGGTCGTTTCCGATCTGGCCGATTATGCGGTGGTCACCAGCGATAATCCCCGCTGGGAAGATCCGCGCAGGATAATCGCCGAGATACGTCAGGGCATGTCCGGGAGGAAATATTGCGTGATCGCGGATAGAGAGAAAGCTATCGAGAAATCCCTGTCTCTGGCCCATAAAGGAGATGTCGTGCTGGTAGCCGGCAAGGGCCATGAACAGTATCAGATCATCAGAGATAAAATCCTGCCGTTCAACGATGTTGAGGTCGTCAGAAGATGTTTACAATCGATGAGCTTGTAAAAGCAACCGGAGCGCGGCTTATCAGTCGAGGGGGATCGTTGACTGTCACCGGCATCTCGACCGATACCCGGGGTATTAAAAGGGGAGAGTGTTTTCTCGCCATCAAGGGCGATCGTTTTGACGGTCACGCGTTCCTGAATACCGCCGTTGCTTCCGGCGCCGCCTGTTTGATCGTCGCGGTCGGCAAGGGCAGCGCCTGGGTGCGTCAGCATCCGCAGCGAGCCGCCGGCAAGGTCGCGGTCCTGGAAGTCGCGGATACCGTCAAAGCTCTGGGCGCGTGCGCCTCTTTTCACCGTCGCCGTTTTGACATTCCGGTGATCGCGGTGACCGGTTCTAACGGCAAGACGACCACCAAGGAAATGCTCGCAAGCGCGCTCTCCGCCCGCTACCGGGTACTGAAGAATCAGGGCACGCATAACAATCATATCGGCGTTCCCCAGACGCTGCTGAAGCTTGATGCGCGCACGCAGGCGGCGGTGCTGGAATTAGGCTCCAACCACCCCGGCGAGATCGCCTATCTCGGCGCCATGGTCGGTCCAACGATAGCGGCGGTGACGAATATCGGCCCGTCGCATCTGGAACATTTTAAATCGCTTCCCGGGGTATTCAGGGAAAAATATTCGCTCATGCGTTACCTTTCCGGCGCGCGGATCGGCGTTGTCAATGCGGATGACCGCTTTCTCGGACCGCGGGTCGCACGCGGCCGGAGTTTGCGGCCGTTCATGCTCGGGTTCGGCGTGCGGGACCGGTGTGATTTTCAGGCTGACGAATTGCGCATGTGCGGCGGAAAGTTGACCTTCAGGGTCAATGGTCGTCAACGGTTCGCGCTGGGGACGCTGGGAGAGCATAATGTCTATAATGCCCTGTGCGCAATCGCCTGCGCCGCGTTGCTGGGGGTGAGTATGCGTCAGGCCGCCCGGAGACTGGCACTGTTCGATTTCCCTCGCGGCCGGCTGAATCTGTTACGATACAACGAGGTTGATTTTATCGACGATACCTATAACGCCAATCCTTTTTCGCTGCAGCAGGCTTTGCGCGCGCTGGAGCAGTATCGGGCCGCGGGCAAAAAGATACTGGTGATGGGCGATATGCTGGAACTGGGCGCGCGCACCCCGTTATTCCATCAGCAGGCCGGAGAAGCCGCCTGCCGGGCGTGCGATGTCCTGATCACCGTCGGTCGCAACGCGCGTTTGAGCGCGTGCCGGGCAGCGGAAAAAGGGTTCGATCGCGGCAGTATCTTTATGTGTTCGTCCGCCAGGCAAGCTACGGCGGTATTGCGTGATAAGATCGGTTTACAGCGCGGAGACGTAGTTCTGGCCAAAGCTTCCCGCGGCATGCATCTTGAAGAAATCCTGGATGCATTCAAAACGAGCGTTTAACCCCGAAAGGATTCACCGCTTCCATGTTATTCTATCTGTTGCATCCCTTAAGCGCGTTAAGCGGTTTTTTCAATCTTTTTCGTTACATTACCTTTCGCGCCAGCATGGCGGCGCTGACCGCTTTTGCGGTCAGCCTTATTTTCGGTCCGGCGATCATCCGTAAACTGCGCGACATGCAGATCGTTCAGCATATCCGGGATAAGAAAGAAAGCGATCATCTGCACGCTTTGCATAAAGACAAGCAGGGCACTCCGACGATGGGGGGTATTTTCGTCCTGCTTGCGGTGACCATCGCGACCGGTCTCTGGGCGGATCTGTCCAACCCGAACATCTGGCTGGCGCTGTTCGGCACCCTCTGGCTGGGAGTGACCGGTTTTATGGACGATTATCTGAAGATCGTGCGCAAGTGCTCCAGGGGGCTGACCGCGTCGGCAAAGTTCACCAGTCAGATCATCCTGGGGTTGATCCTGGGAGTGATCCTTTTCAACGATCCGAACCTGGGCGCGCGCCTGGATATTCCCTTTTTGAAAGACGTTTCGCTGCACCTGGGAGCGCTCTATATCCTTTTTGTGATTTTCGTGATCACCGGATCGTCCAACGCGGTGAATCTGACTGACGGCCTCGACGGCCTGGCTATCGGTTGTGTGGTCATGGCGGCGATCGCTTTCAGCCTCCTGTCCTACGTGACCGGCAACATCAAAATCAGCAGCTATCTCTTGATCCCCTATATCAAGGGCGCGGGGGAACTGACCGTGTTCTGCGCAAGCATTGTCGGGGCTGGCCTGGGTTTTTTGTGGTTTAACTGTTTTCCGGCCGCGGTATTCATGGGTGACGTCGGCGCTTTAGCTCTCGGCGGGGCGCTGGGGATCGTGGCTCTCCTGATCAAGAAAGAACTGCTCCTGGTTTTTGTCGGCGGGATTTTCGTCGCCGAAGCCCTCTCGGTAATCCTGCAGGTCGCGTCATTCAAATCTACCGGCAAACGCATCTTCAAGATCGCGCCGCTGCATCATCATTTTCAATTCCTGGGCTGGTCGGAGAACAAGGTTATCGTGCGGTTCTGGATCGTGGCCAGTTTGCTCGTTCTGCTGACGCTGGTAACCCTGAAGGTTCGCTGATATGCGTAACGCCGATTATTTCAAGGATAAGCGGATTACCGTCGTGGGGTGCGCGCGCAGCGGCGGCGCCTGCGCCAACCTGCTGCAACGGCTGGGCGCCCGGGTTAGCGTTACCGATAACGCGACCGATCCGGTCGTGCAGCGACAGGCCCGCAGCGTATTATCCTCCGGTATCGCCGTGGAATTCGGCGTCCACACTCCGGGGTTTGTCTCCGGTGCCGACATGGTGGTCATTTCTCCCGGGGTTCCCGATACGGCCGCTCCTATCCGCTGGGCCCGCGAGCGCTCTATCCCGATCGTAAGCGAGATCGAAGTGGCCTGGATGCTCTGTCCCGCGCCCGTGATCGCCGTGACCGGTTCGAACGGTAAAACCACCACTACCACGCTGATCGGCAGAGTTCTGGCTGCCGCGGGAAAAAAGACGTTTGTCTGCGGGAATATCGGCACGCCTTTTACCGGCGAAGTCGGCTCGATCCAGCCGCAGGATTGGGTAGTGCTGGAGATCAGTTCGTTCCAGCTCGAGCATATCCGGACATTCAAGCCGAAGATCGCCCTGATCCTTAATATCAACCCGAATCATCTTGATCGCTATCCCGGCATGCGGGAGTACGCCGCAGCTAAGGAGCGGATCGCTTTGAATCAGGACGCGACGGATTTTCTGGTGCTCAACGCCGGCGACAGCGCCCTCAAGGAAATTGCCTCCCGGGCGCGGGCGCCGAAAGCGGTTTATTTTACCGGCAGTCCCCGGAGAAACCAGAATCAGGCTGCGGTTGAGGCAGTCGCGTCCATTCTCGGGATCGCGCCCGCAGTATGCGCGCAGGTGTTCGACGATTTCAAAGGTATCGAGCATCGCATGGAGATGGTGCGCCAGATCAACCGGATCAGTTTCATCAATGATTCCAAAGCCACTACCGTGGAATCGGCCGTCTGGGCGTTGCAGAATCTCGCCTGCCCGGTGGTGCTGATCGCGGGAGGCCGGGATAAGGGATTGGATTACCGGCCTATTCTCGAACTGGCCAGGCAAAAGGTCAAAAGAGTGATTCTGATCGGGGAAGCCCGGGCAAAGATCCGCGCGGCATTGAGCGATGCTCTGTCTGTGCAGGAGGCCGGATCGCTGGAAGAAGCGGTGGCGCAGGCTTACCGGGCTGCAGCTCCGGGCGATTGCGTCCTTTTGTCGCCGATGTGCGCCAGTTACGACATGTTCAAGGATTATGAAGAACGCGGCAGAAAGTTCAAACAGGCAGTGCTGGCGTTAAACGGGGAATAACCATGCGTACGGTCAGGATACATCTGTTTATGATCACCATGATCCTGGTGAGCGTCGGGATCGTGATGATCTACAGCGCTTCGAGCATCTATGCTCTGGAACAGTATAAAGACAGCGCGTATTTTCTTAAACGGCATATCAGTTTCGTTCTTATAGGCGCGCTGCTGGCTTTCGGGATCATGGGTATCGATTACCGGCGGTTCCGGCAGTATGCCCGGCCGTTGCTCTGGGTCACGCTGCTCTTGCTGGTCCTGGTGCTTATTCCCGGCCTGGGACGCGAGGTGGCCGGCGCCCGGCGCTGGTTCCGGTTCAAATTCATCAGTTTTCAACCGGCTGAACTGGCAGCGGTAGCCATGATCGTATACCTTTCGGATTTCGTCTGCCGCAAACAGGAAGCGATCCGGACCATCCGCTGGGGATTGCTGCCGGTGATGACGGTGCTGGGGATGATCTCGGTATTGATCATGCTGCAGCCTGATCTGGGGACCACGCTTTCCATCGGGGTGGTGGTTTTCATCATGCTCTTTGTCAGCGGAGTGAAATTATCGTATCTTTTGACGATCATACTTAGCTCATTCCCGCTATTGTATGTGTTGATCTTTCGGGTCGCCTACCGGCGTAACCGTATCCTGGCATTTTTGAATCCCTGGGCGGATCCCCGCGGTACCGGCTTTCAGATCATCCAGTCGCAGGTCGCGCTGGGTTCCGGCGGGCTGCTGGGCGTAGGGCTGGGGCATTCCCAGCAGAAATTGTTCTTCCTCCCGGCGGCGCATACCGATTTCATTTTTTCCATCATCGGCGAAGAACTGGGTATGCTGGGGACGGTGAGCGTGATCCTCCTTTTTCTGCTTTTTATCAAATACGGCCTGACGATTATCAAGAACGCGCCGGACCGGTTCGGGTATTTCTTGAGCCTGGGGCTGGTATTGATCGTAACCCTCAAGGCTGCGGTGAACATCGGCGTTTCCTGCGGGGTTTTTCCCACGAAAGGGTTGCCGTTGCCGTTTATCTCCTATGGCGGCTCATCGCTGATTTTTGACATGATCTGTGTGGGAGTTCTGATGAATATCGCGCGTGCGGGCGAATATCCGTGAGAAAGCGGTTAGAGACAATGAAGATCCTGGCTGTCAGCGGAGCGAGCGGCGGGCACATCTTTCCGGCCGCGGCATTGCTGGAGCGCGTTACAGAAGACGATCCGCGCGCCGTAACGCTCCTGGTCCTGCCCCGCAAACATGCGGCTTGCAAATCCGGCGCTTTCGCTGTGCCGGTCAGCTATGTCTGTTTGTCCAACATCTCGGCGTCGCTCACGGCTTCGAATCTGCTGCGCATTCTCCGATCGTTCAAAGGCCTCCTGCAGAGTCTGCGGGTGGTGGCGCGTTTTCATCCGGATGTAGTGGTGGGTTTCGGCAGCCTGGTCAGCATTCCGGTGGTTTTCTGGGGATGGCTGCTGCGTTGCCGGATCGTCCTGCACGAACAGAATGTCGTTCCCGGACGGGCGACCAGGTTCCTGGCGCGCTTCGCCGATCGCATCGCGGTGACCTTTGCGCAGACAGTACCGTTGCTCGGCGCATACCGGGATAAAGCGGCGGTTACCGGCAATCCTTTGCGCAAGCGCATGCGCGTTATCGACCGGGATCAGGCGCGCGCTTTCTTCGGCTTGCCCGCCGAGGGAGCGACGTTGCTGGTGATGGGAGGAAGTCAGGGCAGTCAGAGTATTAATACCGGCGCAGCGAAGGCGCTGGCAGGGTGTGCGCAGTCGGTCCGTTTTCAGGTGATCCATCTGGCCGGGGATAAGGATGCTCCGGCTGTCGAAGAGGTATACCGGGCGGCGGGGATACGTTTTCGGGTAGTGCGTTTTCTGGAAGAGATGGAGTATGCCTATAGCGCCAGCGATCTGGCGATCTCTCGTTCCGGCGCGACAACCGTGACGGAGCTGTGCCGGTTCAGGCTGCCCGCCATCCTGGTGCCGTATCCTTTTGCCGGTGCGCATCAACAGGCTAACGCGCGGGTACTGGCGGATGCGGGTGCGGCCCGCGTGATCGAAGACAGCCGGATCGGCGAAGAGCTTGCCGGGATACTCAAGGAGTGTATCGGCGACCGGACGGTGATGGAGCGGATGCGCCGGGGGTTTGATCACTGTCCATCGGCGGATAGCGCGGAGGCGCTGATGCGGGTTGTGTATGAAACGGTATAATCATGGATAAACGCACGTATCATTTTATCGGGATCGGCGGCATCGGTATGAGCGGGATCGCCCAGATTCTGCTTAGCCGCGGGGCGCAGGTCAGCGGTTCGGATGTCAAGGACAGCCAGATGCTGGAATCGCTGCGCGCGCGGGGAGCGCGCATCTATATCGGGCACCGGGCCGAGCAGATCGGGGGCGCTGACGTGGTGGTGTATTCGTCGGCGATCAAAGAAGATAATCCGGAGTTCCAGGAGGCCAGGCGGGCGGGGAGAGCGCTGGTGAAGCGGGCGCAGGTCCTGGCGGAGTTGATGGCCGAAAAAAACGTCATTACGGTCGCCGGCAGCCACGGAAAAACCACCACTACTTCGCTGGTTTCCTACTTATTGCTCGAGGCGGGACTTTCTCCGACCATCGCTATAGGCGGTATGCTTAAAAATATAGCGGCCAACGCCTCGCACGGGGAAGGCGATTTTTTTGTCGCTGAAGCCGACGAATCCGACGGCTCTTTCCTGTTCTATGCGCCGACCTATTCGATCATCACCAATATCGATTACGAGCACCTGGATTATTATGGGGATTTCAAGACCCAGCTGGGCGCTTTTAAAGAGTTTATCCATCGGACCAGGCATTCCGGCTGCGTATTTTTGTGCAGCGACGACGAACATCTTGTCCGCATCGCCAGGGACAGTCCCGTGCGCCAGGTGTATTTCGGTCTGAACAAGGGCGCGGATATCACTGCGGGGAATATCGAGATCAACGGGTTGTCGAGCGCATTCGACTGTTTGTACGGGGATACGCTGGTCGGCCGGTTCGAGCTGGCTCTGGGCGGGCGGCATAATATTTCCAACGCTTTGAGCGTGATCGCGCTGGCTCTGGAATTGAAGATCGACCGGTCTTTGATCCAGCATGTGCTCAAGACGTATAAGGGGGCGGGCCGGCGGCTGGATATCAGACTGCAAACCGACGATCTTACCCTGATCGATGATTACGCGCATCACCCGACCGAGATCAAAGCGACGCTGGCCGCCGTCCGGTACCTGCGGGCTCCCCGGGTGGTGGCGGTGTTCCAGCCGCACCGGTATACCAGGACTAAATTGCTTTTGAAAGAATTCGGCAACTGTTTCGACGATGCCGATAGCGTGATCGTAACCGATATTTATCCGGCGAGCGAACCCCCGATCGAGGGAATCAGCGGGCGCAGCGTGTCGGAAAGGATACTCAACGCGCATCCGGGCAAGGATGTTGCGTATATCCCCAGAGCGCAGCTTCTCGAGCATCTGGCTGCGGTGCTGCAGCCTCGCGATGTGGTGATCATGCTCGGCGCCGGGGACATTACCAAATATACTCATGAACTGGCTCAACGGTATTCAGGCAGACATACGTCGTAAAGAGCCGCTGGCGCTGCATACCAGTTTTCATATCGGCGGTCCGGCAGAGCTTTTTGTCCAACCGCGCGATGTGCGGGCGTTGCAACGGTTCCTGGCGCGCTGCGTCCGGCGCCGGATCCCGGTCCGGGTGATCGGCGCGGGAAGCAATATTCTGGTCGGCGACCGGGGCGTCAAAGGAGCGGTTATCTGTCTCTCTGCGCCGGCCTTTGGCAGGATCCGCAGGAATCGCGGCGGTTTGAGCGTCGGGGCGGGTCTGCGGTTGAACCGTTTGATCGGTTATTGTATGCCGCGGGGGTTGTCCGGAGCGGAATATCTGGCGGGGATCCCCGGGACGATCGGCGGCGCAGTGAAGACCAATGCCGGCGTTGCCGTCAAGCATGACCGGCGGGTCAGCAATCACTGGATAGGAGATTTAGTTGAATCTCTGACCATTATGGATTATAATGGTGCAATTAAACGGTTGCGTAGACCTGACCTGCGTTTTGGTTACCGCTGCAGTTGCCTTCCCGCAGGGATCATTCTGGCGGTGTCTTTGCGTCTGTCTGCACGAACTCCGGGAGCGATCCGTCGCACGGTCGCGGAACTGATGTCCCGGCGCAGCCGGACGCAGGCAGCGCATCAACCGTCTGCCGGCTGCGTATTCAAGAACCCGCCGCAGCAGGGGGCGGGCGCATTGATCGATCGGTGCGGATTAAAGGGTGCGCGTTGCGGCGATGCCTGTGTTTCACCGCTCCACGCGAATTTTATCGTTAATCTCGGCCAGGCCCGGGCAGTCGACGTTCTGGCTTTGATGCGGCGCGCCCGCGCCGCGGTAAAGAAAAAATTCCATCTGGCGCTGGAACCGGAAATCCACATCTGGGAATGATCCGGCAGACGGCGCGATAGAGAAGCAACTGGTTATGCAGACTAAAAAATTCGGCAGGATCGGTTTATTGATGGGAGGGCCGTCTTCAGAGAGGGAGATATCGCTGAAGACCGCGCGATCGGTGTACGATAGTTTGATCGCCCTCGGGCTGGATGTCGTGGCGATCGATATTACCAGCGATGATCCGCAGGAAACTGCGCGGCTGTTGTCGTCACACCGGATCAACTGCGCTTTTATCGCGCTGCACGGTTATTTCGGCGAGGACGGGCAGATCCAATCGATACTCGAGCGGATGGGCATTCCCTATACCGGATCCGGATCGCAGGCCAGCTGTCAGGCAATGGATAAACGCCTGGCCCGCGGGTTGTTCGCGGCCGCCGGGTTGAGCGTGCCGCAGGCGATACTGCTTTCAAAGCAGGATCGCCGCGATGACGAGTATGTGCGTTCGCAGATCCCTTTCGCGTTTCCCTGGGTGATCAAGCCGGTGCATCAGGGGTCCAGTATCGGCCTGTCGATCATCGATACCATGGATCAAGCGGGGCAGGCTCTCCAGGTCGCTTTCAGTTTCGACCGGCAGGCGCTCATCGAACAGTTTATCGCAGGCAGGGAATTGACCGTCGGGATCCTTGACGACCAGGCCCTGCCGGTGATCGAGATCGTTACCCGGAATAAGTTTTTCGATTACCAGGCAAAATACCAGACCGGATTTACCGACTACATCGTCCCTGCCGAACTTGACGCGGGGACCACCCGTCTGGTGCAGGCGGCTGCGGTTGCCGCCCACAAAGCGGTGGGATGTCACGGATATTCCCGGGTTGACCTGATCCTGGATGCCGGCGGCACCGCGTTCATCCTGGAAGTGAATACTATCCCCGGTATGACCCAGACCAGCCTTTTGCCGAAAGCGGCCAGGGTCAAGGGAATCGATTTTTCAGCGTTGAGCCTGCGTCTTCTGGAGTTAGCCTATGAAAAGAAATAGACCGTTTACCGCCCGTGTTCGCATCCAGATGGACCGCTGGGCGGTCGTCAGGATCGTCCTGATCATTCTCGGCATATCGGCTGCGTTGTACATGGTGGTGTATCTGACCAGGCTCGAGTTTTTCAGGATCAAAGAAGTGATCGTCCGCGAAGGCGGGGTGGTGGTTAGCGACGCGCAGAAGGATTTCCGCTATCTGGTGGGCAGGAATACGTTTACTCTCGATGTGAGGAAAGAAGCCCGGCGCATCCAGATGATGCATCCGGGTTACCGTACCGCCCGTCTGATCCGTTACCTGCCGGATCGTTTGTGCGTCGATATACTCAAGCGTTCCCCGGTAGCCTGTATCAAGGGGCACAGGATCTTTTACCTTGATGATCGTTCAACCCTGTTTGAAGCGTCGCTGCAGTCTTTGCCGCAGAATATCCCGGTGATTACCGGCATTGAAAAGAAAATATCGGTCGACCAGGTGGGCCGGCGCTGTTCTCTGCCGGAGGCTGCTTTCGCACTGACGGTGATCAAGGAGACCCGCGGTAAACTCCAGCCGTATACGCTGGCTGCGGTAGACGTCAGCAGTCTTGATTCGCTGGTCATGGTATTGTCCAACGGTTTGCAGGTCAAGCTGGGCAGGGAACTGCTGGCGGAAAAACTTCAGCTTCTGGCGAATTTGTTGATGCAGGTCAAGACCAGCCTGCCCAATATAGATTATATCGATTTGCGTTTCAAGGAACCGGTGATAAAATTCAAACAAAGCGGTTAAGGCCAAAGGACTACAACGCTATGAATTATATCTGCGCATTGGATATCGGGTCGAGCAAGATCGCGGCGGCGGTGGCACAGTTGAAGGGTAAACATATCACCCAGATCTATTTCGAGTGCGCTCCTTCAAAAGGGATCAAGCAGGGGGTGATCGTCGATTCCGTCGACCTGGTCGATGCCGTAGGCAAGGTAATGAAGAATCTTAAGGCCAGATCCGGCATACCGATCAGGTCTCTGCATACCAATATCTCGGGCAAACACGTCATCACCAAGCGCAGCCGCGCGATCATCCCGTTGACCGAGCGGGGCAATAAGGTCGTTACATATTCCGATATCCAGAAAGTGCACGACCAGGCTTTGATACTGGGATCCCATATCGACGAAGAACTGGTGCATTTTTTTCCGCTTTCCTATATCACCGATTCCGGCGGGGATGTTTTCAATCCTCTGGGATTGTACAGCCATCGGCTGGAAGTCGACCTGTTTATGATCAGCGGAAAGCTTTCATCCATACAGACGGTAACCCACGTCGTACACCAGGCCGGTTACGATATCCGTTCGATATTCCTGCCCGGATTGACTACCAGCGAGATCGTTTTCGCTTCCGAGCACGGGAAAGGATGGAGTATCCTCTGCGATATCGGCAGCGACGTGACGGAGATCGTGCTCTGTAAAGCCGGGATGCTCAAGGATATCCGGATACTTCCCCTGGGCGGTGACGATTTGACCGCCGCATTGTCGCAGTCTTTGCAGGTTCCCTGGGAGCTGGCCGAGGATCTTAAGATCTCTTACGGGGCGATAGGCGATCCCGCGCGTATCCCCGAAGAAAAGGAAGTTTTGATCAAGAAAGAAAGCGTCTATAAACCGGTTAAACAGCGCGCGGTCTGCGAGATCATTACCGCCCGGGCGCAAGAGATGTGCCGGCAGCTCAAGCAGGCGCTGGATAAAGACGTCTCGTGGCTGGAAGTGGATAATTTTGTGGTCGCCGGGCGTACGGTCTTCCAGGAAGGATTCCTGGAAATGCTTGAGGCTACCGTGGGAGTGCCGGTGCGCGCCGCCCGTATTTCCAATGCCGAAGTCATTCCTTTTGTGAATACCAATGATGTGCTCTCCGGCCAGAAATATCTGACCTACCTGACCGCACTGGGGTTGATCTGTAAACAGATGGGCGAATTTCAACCGCATACATCGGCTGTGCCGAACCTGCCCCGCCATCCCGTGGCTAAATTCTTCCATAAAGCGAAAGAGATCTATCAGGAATATTTCTGATGCCGCCACCGCTTGGGTGGAAGGTACTTTTGGTTGACCGGCCTTTTTTCTTATGTATAATAGATTAGTTCAAAGATATGGAAAAAGAAGCTATCGCCGCCATTAGAGAGAGAATCGCTTCAGCCTGCGCGCGCAGCCGGCGCGCGCCCGCTCAAGTAACCTTGATCGCTGTTACCAAGGGCCGGCCGGTCCAGCAGATCCGGCGTGTTCTGGGCGCGGGGGTATGCGATATAGGCGAGAATAAGATGCAGGAAGTTCTTTTGAAATACGATACGCTCACGGCAGCGGCAGGCGCACCCGGGGTGCGCTGGCACATGATCGGGCACCTGCAGACTAACAAAGTAAAGCAGGCGGTTACTATCTTCGATCTGATCCATTCCGTGGACAGCGTGCAGCTGGGGCGGGAGATCGACCGGCGAGCCGCCGCCATCGGTAAGGTCCAGGATGTGTTGATTGAAGTCAATACGTCGGCAGAAACCGCCAAATACGGGGTTGCGCCGGCGGACGCGCCGGATGTGGTCAAACAGATAGCCCTCCTTGATCACGTGCGCGTCAGGGGTTTGATGACCATGGCGCCGGTGGTCGGGCGCGCGGAAGAAGCCAGGCCGTTCTTTCAACGTTTGCGTCTGGTGCTGGATCGGATCAACGCCGCGCAGATTACCGGGCAACCGCTGCAGGTGCTTTCCATGGGTATGTCGGATGATTTTGAAGTCGCGATCGAAGAAGGCGCGACCATGATACGGGTAGGAAGGGCGCTTTTTGACTATGACCGGGAATAGTACTCTGGGTATTATCGGATACGGGAATATGGGTTCGGCTCTCGGCGAGAGATGGCGCAGCCGGTCCCGGATCAAGGTATTTGAAAAGGATGCCTCCCGGATCGCTGCGCTTGCTCCGGAGACCGTTGCGGCAACGCTCGACGCATTGTGCGCTGAAGCGCAGACACTGATCCTGGCGGTCAAACCGCAGGATCTGGATTCCGTGCTTACCCGGATCAAGGGGTCCGTCGGCCACGCGCTGGTGGTTTCAATCGCTGCGGGGATCCCTACCGCGTACCTGGAAAAACGTCTGGGGCCGGTGCGCGTGGTCAGGGCAATGCCGAATCTGGCGGTGCGGGTGGGCAAAGGTACGATCGCTTTATGTAAAGGCGCGTATGCCCGCGAGAACGATGTCGCGTTTATGCAGGAGCTTTTCGCGTTACTGGGCAGGACGCTGGTGATCGAGGAGCGGTTAATGGATGCCGTCACCGCGGTTTCCGGAAGCGGCCCCGGTTTTTTCTTCGAACTGGTACAGCAGATGCCTGACGCGGAATGGGACGCGTTTGCCAGGAATTCTTTTATTCCTTCCCTGACCGTTTGCGCGCAGAAAGCGGGTTTTTCCGCAGAACAGGCCGGTCTTCTGGCCGCAGCCACAGCCGAAGGAAGCATCGGTTTATTGCGTCAGACCGGTATGCCCGCGGCAGCGTTGCGGGATCAGGTTACATCCAGGGGCGGGACTACCGAAGCGGGATTAAAAGCTTTACGGGAAAACGGTCGTTTGGAAGAAGCGGTGAAAGCGGCGGTTAAGAGGGCGGGCGAGCTGGCCCGCACATGAAGGGGGTATACACGGTGGGGAAGATCGGCATCATCGGCGGGAGCGGGTTGTACGATATCGAGGGATTCAGCAAGGTCAAGCATGTAAACGTCTCCACTCCGTTCGGCAAGCCGTCGGATACTTTTGTGGTCGGGATACTTGAAGGCCGGCAGGTCGTTTTTCTGCCGCGCCATGGCCGCGGGCACCGTTTGAATCCCAGCGAAGTGAATTACCGGGCGAATATCTATGCGATGAAAAAGCTGGGAGTGGACAGGATTATTTCCGTGACCGCCTGCGGCAGTCTGCGCGAAGACCTCAAGCCGCTGGATTTCGTTCTGCCGGACCAGTTCGTGGATCGCACCAATCAGGCGCGGTGCATGACTTTTTTCGAAAAAGGCGCAGTGGCGCACGTGAGTTTCTCCGATCCGGTATGCGAAGCCTTACGTCAGTCGATCTACAAAGCGACGAAAGAAGCAAAGGTGCCGGTGCATCTGGGCGGCACCTATTTGAACATGGAAGGCCCGGCGTTTTCCACCCGTGCGGAATCGAATCTCTACCGCAGCTGGGGAATGGATATCATCGGTATGACCAATATATCCGAGGCGAAGCTGGCCCGGGAAGCCGAGATATGTTACGCCACGCTGGCGGCGATCACCGACTACGATTGCTGGTTCAAACCGGAAGAGCAGGTCAACGCCGAACTGGTCATTCAGAACCTGATCAAGAACGTGGAGAACGCAAAGATCATCATCAAGAAAGCGTTGCGCAACATCGCGCAGGAGCGCAGCTGCGCCTGCGCCGCCGCGTTGCAGCACGCCATAGTAACCGACAAGCGCACGATCGCGCCGGCCGTGAAAAAGAGATTAAAGGTCATCGCCGGTAACTATTTGAGCTGATATGGACTACAAAAGCACGCTGAATTTACCCAAAACCGATTTTCCCATGAAAGGGGATCTGCCCAGACGCGAGCCCGAGTTCCTGCAGAAATGGAACGAAGCGGATATCTACGGACAGTTGCGCGCGCAGGGTAAAGACAGGAAGAAATATGTTTTGCACGACGGGCCGCCGTATGCCAACGGTAATATCCATATCGGCCACGCCCTGAACAAGACGCTGAAGGATTTTATCGTCAAATACAAGACCATGCGCGGCTTCGACGCTCCGTATGTGCCCGGATGGGACTGTCACGGCCTCCCGGTGGAGCACGCGCTTTTCAAGGAACTCAAGATCGGCAAGCACCAGATCGACCAGGTGGAGTTCCGCAAAAAAGCCCACGATTACGCCATGAAATACGTGGCTTTGCAGCGGGAAGAATTCAAGCGGCTGGGGGTTTTCGGGGAATGGGAGAATCCGTATCTGACCTTGAGCCACGAATACGAAGAAGGGATCGTGGCTTCATTCGCGACCCTGGTCAAGAAAGGGTATATTTACCGCGGCCTCAAGCCGGTGAATTGGTGTTATAAATGCGAGACCGCGCTGGCGGAAGCGGAAGTGGAGTACGAGAACCACACTTCTCCGTCGATCTTCGTCAAATTCGCATTGCAGGACGCGCCGCTGTTTCCCGATGGCGGCTTTCTGGTGATCTGGACCACCACGCCCTGGACATTGATCGCCAATGTCGCGGTCGCGGTCAATCCGAATTTCGTTTATTCCTATATCAAGACCGACAAGGGGAATCTCATTGTAGCCAATGTCCGGCTGGGCGTGCTGGAAAAGATGGGTATCTCCCGATACGAGGTCATCCGCGAGATCAAAGGCAAGGAGCTTGAAGGGCTGACCTATATCCATCCGTTCAATCTGCGCAGCGGCAAGGTCGTGCTGGCCGATTATGTTTCCGCCGAAGACGGTACCGGCCTGGTGCATACCGCTCCCGGACACGGAGCCGAGGATTATCTTACCGGGTTGAAATACAAGCTGGAGATCGTCATGCCCGTGGACAACCGGGGCAATTTCGACGAAAGCGCCGGCGAGTTCAAGGGGATAAACGTCTACGACGCCAACAAGCTGATCATCGAGAAACTTCAGGCGCAGGGGAATCTTTTGCTGACGGAGAATTTTCAGCATTCCTATCCGCATTGCTGGCGGTGCAAGAAACCGATCATCTTCCGGGCCACCAATCAGTGGTTCCTGGAGATCGATCATGACGGTCTGCGCACAAAAGTGCTCGCGGAGATAAAAGACAAGATCACGTTCGTGCCGGAAGCCGGAAGGGAGCGGATCGCGGCGATGGTCGAACTGCGCCCCGACTGGTGTTTATCCAGGCAGCGTTACTGGGGAGTTCCCATACCGTCGGTGATCTGCAAGAAATGCGGGGAGGAGATTCTGGATTTGCACGTGATCGAAAAATTCCGGCAGTTCACCGCCAGCGAAGGCACGGACTGCTGGTTTATCCGTCCGGTGACCGATTTCACCGCTCCGGGATTCCAGTGCTCTCGATGCACGGGAAGTGTTTTTTCCAAAGGCTCGGATATACTCGACGTCTGGTTCGATTCCGGGGTCAGCCATCAGGCGGTCTTACGCAAGCGGGATTATTTAGGATTCCCCAGCGATCTGTATCTGGAAGGTTCGGATCAGCACCGCGGCTGGTTCCAGTCGTCGCTGATCCCGGCCATGTGCATCGAAGGGCGGTCGCCTTTTAAAAGCGTCCTGACGCACGGCCATGTCGTAGACGGGGAAGGCCGCAAGATGTCCAAATCCATGGGCAACGTCATCCCGCCGCAGGATATCATCAAGAAGTCGGGCGCGGATATCATCAGATTGTGGGTGGCTTCCAGCGATTACAATGAAGATATCCGCATCTCGGAACAGATCCTGATGCGCCTGGTCGAGGCGTACCGCAAGATACGCAATACCGCCAAGTTCATATTGAGCAATCTGTACGATTTCGATCCGGATACCGACAGGGTAGCCTTGAAAGATATGAAACGCATCGATAAATGGATCGTTTCCCGGCTGGAAGCGGTGTATCTGCAGGTAACGCAGAGTTACGACGCGTTCGAGTTCAACAAGGCGTATAAGGGGATCTATGATTTCTGCAACGAAGACCTGTCCATGTATTATCTCGATATGGTAAAGGGCAGGCTGTATACCGCCGGCGCCGCTTCGGTCGAACGCCGCGCAGCCCAGACCGCGTTATACGAGATCATCAATGCGTTGACCCGGTTGATGGCGCCCATTCTTGTTTTTACCGGCGAGGATATCTGGCACTATCTTCCCAGGAGCAAAGCGGACAGGTCGCTGGCGAGCGTGCACCTGGCTTCCTGGCCGCAGCTGTCTTTTGCACAGGCGCAGTTTTCCGAACAGGATAAGGCCGATGTCGCCGCTATTACCGGCGCCATCGAACTTATTCCGACAGTCACCAAGCTGCTTGAAGAGAAGCGCGTCGCCGGGCTGATCGGGAGTTCTTTTGAGGCAGCAATAAAACTATTGACAAAAGACCAGAACAGGTATAATTATTTAGATGGTCTGCGGATGGATTTGACCGAGATTTTCAAGGTCTCGTCTATTGAGATAAGCAAGACAGACTCATTGAGCGGCACGCATTCGGTGTCTCCGGCATGTCCCGATCTGGCTTTTGACGTGACCAAAGCGGGGGGACAGAAATGCGAACGCTGCTGGAATTACGCCCAGGAAGGTCAGAAAGATTCTGATCAAACGTTTCTCTGCACCCGATGTCTGTCTGTAGTGCAAGGAGGGAAATAGATTGAAAAAGAAACTGAACAAAAAAGAACTTGCCGATTACAAAAAGCTTATCGCAAAGAAAAAGAGCGAACTGGTTGATGAGATCAGTAATCTCAAGGCGGAAACCCAGAAATCGCAGAAGGACGCTGCCGGGGACATTTCAGGGTATACCTATCATATGGCGGATGTGGCAACCGATACGTATGACAGGGAATTTTCTCTGGGGCTTGTTTCTAACGAACGCAAAGTGCTCTATGAGCTGGATGACGCTCTCAAGAGAATAGAGGATGGGACGTTCGGCATCTGCGAGGATTGCGGCGAGCAGATCTCAAAATCCAGGTTGAAGGCGCTTCCGTATGCCCGTCTGTGTGTCGCCTGCCAGGAGAAGAAAGACAAGCGTTGATCTTGCCGCGGATGATAGTCACTCTAATCCTATTGATTCTTGCCTGCGATCAATGTACCAAGCTGCTGTGCGCGCGCTATCTTACCCTGCATCAGTCCCTTCCCGTTGTTAAAGGATTTTTCCATCTGACACTGGTTCACAACCGCGGGGCGGCTTTCGGCATAGGCAAAGGGCACGTGCTGTTCTTTGTTTTTACCTCTCTGTGCGCGATCGTTTTTATCGTTCTCAATTTCAGGAAGAGCACCGCTTTTGTCCGTTGCTCTCTGGCGTTGATCCTGGCCGGCGCGGTCGGCAATCTTATCGACCGGCTCCTGTTCGGCTATGTGGTCGACTTCCTGGATCTGCGCATCTGGCCGGTATTCAATGTCGCCGACAGCGCCATCACCGTCGGGGCGTTGTTCCTGGTATACCGTATATTCAAGGACTCGCGTTCACCGGCAGCCGGAACGAGTTAACCGCATAAATCACGCCGTAAAACATGCACACCACCCATACCATCGCCGTCGGACCGCAGGACGATCAAAAACGTCTGGATATCCTGCTCGCTACTTTCGTCGCAACCCGCAAGCTCGGTTGTTCCCGGACTGCTTTGCAGTCCATGATCAAGGACGGCGCGGTCACGGTTGACGGCGCGGCAGCGACCAAGCCGCATCTGCGTCTTAAAACCGGTCAGGTCGTGGAGTTGCTTCTGCAGGAAAAAAAAGAGCGCATTTTGAAGGGGGAGGATATCCCGCTGGAGGTTATCTTCGAGGACGACGATGTGATCGTGATCAACAAGCCCGCAGGGCTGGTGGTGCATCCCGCTCCCGGGAACGCCGAGCATACCCTGGTCAACGCTTTACTCCACCATTGTGCGGCGCTTTCCGATATCAATCCGGTCCGGCCGGGGATCGTTCACCGGCTGGATAAGGACACCTCCGGGGTGATGGTGGCGGCAAAGAACAACCCCGCGCATCTGCATCTGGCGGCTCAATTCGCCGAGCATACCATTAAACGGATGTATGTCGCGCTGGTCACGGGCGCAATGGAATTTCAGGAACATGTCATTGAGATGTCCATCGGCAGGCATCCGGTGCATTATAAACAGATGGCTGTGGGCATTGGCCGGAATCCCAAACACGCCAAGACCTATTATCGTACCGTGCACCGTTGTGCGCAAGCCAGTCTGGTAGAATTGCATCCGTTCACCGGCAGAACGCATCAGTTGCGGGTACACCTGGCGTTCCTCGGCCATCCCATCCTGGGCGATGTCACTTACGGGAACAAAGATTCGTTCAGCCGGCTGGCTTTGCACGCCAAAGTCCTGGGGTTTGAACATCCCCGGACCGGCAGATTCGTAGAGTTCAAAGCGCCGCTGCCGAAGGAATTTGCGCGGTTTATCAAAAAGACCTTTGTCTAAAAAAATTCTTGCTTTTTATATAACTAATGATATCATAAGCAGATGAGAGGGACAGTTAAATGACAAGGAGGAGGAGATGGCTGGAAAGAACCCAGGGGTAGTCATACTAATCATAATCTTACTCGTTGTTGCCGTCGGGTTGGGCGGGGGTGGTTATTATCTTCTTCAAGAGGAGAAAGCGAAATTCGAAGAATTGAAAATACAGTATGATGAAATGGAGCGCAAATATAAAGCTGCGTCCGAAGAAGTTGAAGATAAGAAGAGTAAGATATTGAGCCTGGAAAGCAGACTTTCCGAAGCCAATTCACAGGTGTCCACGCTGACCAGTTCTCTCGATAAGGAGAAATCAACCCGGGCCCAGATTCAGGGAGAGCTTGAGCAGATGAAGGCTGATCTGGTCAAGGCGCAGTCGGTCAAATCCGATCTGGAGAAAAAGCTTGTTGCCTCCGAAAATACGGTTAAAGAAGTCGACGCCCGGCTTAAAGAGATGGAAAAACAGCTCCAGGAAGCCGATAAGAAGAAAGCCGCGCTTGAGCGTAAGGTCAAAGTCCTCGAAGAAAAGGTCCAGAGCGTAGAGCTGGGAAAGATCGTGGTCAGCCCTGAAGGGCCCAAGGCCGCCGCAGCCGCAGGTGCACCGGCCGGAAAACTGCTTGAAGGACGGGTGCTGATCGTGAATAAAGATTTCAAATTCGCCGTGCTTAACCTCGGCGCTAAAGACGGCATAGAGGTAGGCAGCATATTCGCCGTATTCCATAATAATAAGAACATCGGCGAAGTAAAGGTCGAACGCGTCCATGAAAGCATGGCAGCTGCGGGATTTGTGCAGCCTGATCTCAAAGACAAAGTTGCCGAAGGCGACGTAGTAGTTCAGAGCGCAAAATAAGTAATGAGTTCCTGCTCACTGGAGACCGCCCGCTCCCTTCGGGGAGCGGTGATTCTCCCCGGGGATAAATCCATAGCGCATCGCGCGCTGATGATCGGCGCGATCGCCCGCGGAATTACCCGGATAGATAATTTTCCGCTTCACAACGATTCTGCCGCGACAGTCAACGCCTTACGCGCGCTGGGCATCCGCATAGTCAGTCTCTCTCCCACCAATAAACGCAGTATTAAAGTGTATGGCCGCTTTTTGCGGGGGTTTTGTGTTCCCCGTAAACCGGTGCACACCGGGGAGTCCGGAACCACGCTGCGCCTGCTTCTGGGCATCCTGGCCGGGCAGTCTTTTACGACCCGGGTCACTGCTGCGCCTTCGTTGAGCAGCCGGCCGATGCGCCGGATCACCGAACCGCTGCGCCGCATGGGAGCGCGGATAGAAGCCAGAAAGAAGGCGGGGGCATTGGAAGAGTATCCGCCTTTGACTATCCGGGGAGGAGAGTTGCAGCCGATTACCTGGAGCATGGTCGTGGCATCGGCTCAAGTCAAATCCGCGATCTTGCTGGCGGGATTATACGCGCGCGGTAAAACTACCATCAGGGAACCGGTCAAAACCCGTGATCATACTGAACGCATGCTTAAGGCGTTCCAGGCCAGAATCAAAACATTTGAAAATGCGATAGTTATACAAGGCGGGCGGGAATTGCGATCTCCCGGCAGGATATATGTGCCCGGGGATATCTCATCAGCGAGTTTTTTTCTGGTTGCGGCTTGTCTGGTGCCGGACTCCAGGCTGGTCTTAAAGCAGGTCGGGCTTAATCCTTCCCGCAGCGGGATATTGAAAGTGCTTAAAAGAATGAAGGCGGATATTTCCATTGCGCGGGTAAATGATGTAAATTCGCGCAAAAAAAGGAGTTTTGAGCCTTCGGGAACTCTGGTGGCCAGGAGCAGTCAGTTAAGGGGGACCACGGTACTCCGGAAAGAGATCCCTTCCCTGATCGATGAATTGCCCATCCTGATGGTTGCCGCATCGCTGGCGCAAGGCAGGACCGTTTTTCGAGGCGTGGAAGAGTTGCGGGTCAAGGAAACGGACCGGATCCGTTCCATGACCGGGAACCTGCGGGCGATGGGCGCGGATATCTCCGTTATCCGGCAAGGGGGCAGGGAGAGCATCGTGATTAAGGGGCCCCGGTTGTTACGCGGCTGCCGGGTGAGCAGTTTCGGCGATCACCGTACCGCCATGAGCCTGATCGTAGCCGGTTTGTGCGCCCGCGGCAGAACTACGGTTACCGGCACCGAATGCATAGCCAAATCATTCCCCGGCTTTCTGGAAACACTCACACCGTTGATCAAATCCTAGCGCTATTCCTTTTCGCCCGGCTTTCGCTTATCCTTCCGGGTTCATTCAGATAACATTTTGTTTGACATGGTGTTTAATCTCTGCTACAATTCAAAAAATAGCCTAACCTATTGTGCTTTTTGGAATAATCAGCGCTTTTTAAGGAGAATGAAATGGGTAAATTCAATGAGGTAATGAAGAAAACCTTAGATTATGTTTTCGGCTTATTCTCCAATGATATGGGTATTGATCTGGGCACAGCATCCACTCTGGTTTACGTTAAAGGAGAGGGTGTGGTTTTGTGCGAGCCTTCGGTTGTGGCTATTGAAAAAGGTACCTCTAAAGTGTTGGCCGTAGGGGAAGAAGCCAAGCGCATGCTGGGCAGGACTCCCGGTAATATTGTGGCGATTCGTCCAATGAAAGACGGCGTTATCGCCGATTTTGAGATTACCGAAGCCATGTTGAGGTATTTTATCAAAAAAGTGCATCACCGCAGGGTTCTGGTGCGGCCGCGCATTCTCATTGCCATTCCTTCCGGTATCACCGAAGTCGAGAAACGCGCAGTCAAAGATTCCGCGGAACGCGCCGGCGCGCGCGAAGTGTTCCTGATCGAGGAGCCGGTAGCCGCCGCTATAGGCGTGGGATTGCCGATACAGGAACCGATCGGCAATATGATCATCGATATCGGCGGCGGGACCACGGAGATCGCGGTGATCTCTCTGGCCGGGATCGTTTTTTCCAAATCCATCCGCATCGGCGGCGACGAAATGGATCAGGCGGTGATCGAGTATCTCAAGAAAACCTATAATTTGATGATCGGCGAGCGCACGGCGGAGTATATCAAGATCAAGATCGGTTCAGCCTATCCCCTGGAAGAAGAAATGACCCTGGAAGTTAAAGGGAGGGATCTGGTCGCCGGGTTGCCCAAGACCGTGGCGATTACTTCCGAAGAGATCCGGGATGCGTTGCAGGAGCCTTTGCGGGCGATCCTGGAAGCCACCAAGATCGCGCTCGAGCGCACGCCGCCGGAGTTGTCCGGAGATTTGATCGAGAACGGTATCGTGATGGCCGGCGGCGGTTCCTTGCTGCGGGGCATCGATAAATTGATTTCCGAAGAGACCGGCCTTCCCGTGCATGTGGCTGAAGATCCTCTGACCGGGGTAGTCTGCGGCACCGGCAAAGTTCTCAACGAGATACATTACTTGAAGAAAGTGACCGTCCCGGTGAAATCAGAGATGCATTCTTGACGTCTATCCATAGAGAAATGTGTTCAAGCTTACCCAGAAACGTGTAATCGTTTCAGTAGTTCTCGCTTCTTTCATCCTTGTCTGCGCAGCTATTGTTCCCGGGCTGCGCTCTCCGTTTTTATCGGTTATCCGCCTGCCCCTGGTTGTTTTCAGCGCACTAGGAAGAGAAATTAACGGCATCGTTTTCTATCACCGCAATTATGTGGATGCTTCGCGTTTGCGCGGCAACAACGATTTTCTGCGCAGTGAACTTAACCGTCGGCAGGAGGAGCGTCAGGAGCTGCTGCGGGTCAAGCAATTGCTGGAAATGAAGGAACAGGTCGGATATAAGGTGATCGCCGCGCGGGTGATCGGTCGTGATCCGTCGAACTGGGCGTCCGCGGTGATCATCGACAAAGGAACGACGCATGGCATCCGCAAAGGGTACGTGATAGTGACGTTCCTGGGATTGGCCGGCAGGGTGGTCGATGCCGGTCAGGCAACCAGCGTGGTGATGTTGATCAATGACCCCCACGTGAGCGTTTCCAGCCGTATTCAACGTACCCGCCAGGAAGGCATGGTCAGCGGCAGCCTGGGAGGAACGTTGATCATGAAATTCCTCCCCAAAGACAGCGATATTGCGGTCGGCGACCAGGTGATTACCTCCGGGTTGACGCCGCTTTACCCCAAAGGATTATTGATCGGTTCGGTGACCGCTATCGGCGCGGATTTTTCGGGCGCGAGCACCTACGCGATTATCCGTCCGGCTGTTGATCTGTCGGCTCTGGAAGAAGTCCTGGTGATAATGCCATGAAGAAATTCAAGCTGGTATGTCTGTTCGCGCTCTGTCTCTGCGCGCAGGCAACGCTCTTGTCGCGCATAAACCTGTTCGGGGTAAAACCCGATTTTTTTCTGGTTACGGTTGCCCTGGCAGCCATTTTTTTTTCCACGCGTGAAGCGATTATATTCGCTTTGTGCTGCGGTTGCCTGAAAGATGTCCTGGGCATCCAGTCGTTCGGGATACATACCGTTTTCTTTGTTTTCTGGACCCTGGTGATCAGACAGCTGGTAAAGCGGTTCTCTTTCGAGAACGCGTTTTTTGCCAGCGGTCTGTTTTTTCTTATCCTGGCGTTCAATGAGATTGTCGCCCGTTTCGCTCTGGCTTCGGCGGGAATAGACGTTGCGCTGGGTATCTCGATGAGGATCATTATCGTGAGCGCCTGTCTGGGCACAGTCGTATTCTATTATTTCTTCCAGTATACGTACAAACTGCTGTACCGATGAGAGTAAAAATTTTCCATCTCACCGCTATCGGGATGCTGACTTTTCTTCTGTTGAGCCTGTTTTCCATGCAGGTGGTCAGAGGACGGGCTTACCGGTCGTTGAGCGACAAGAATTGCATCAGGCTTATCCCGCAGAAAGGCAGCCGCGGCGACATAACCGATCGTAACGGCACGGTGATCGCCGGCAGCGCCATAGCGTATGATATCGTGATCTTGCCCCAGGAAGTCGCCCAGATAGATAAAACCCTGATCGCTTTATCCCGGGTGGTGGGTATCGAACCGGCGCAATTAAGGAAGAATTTTCGCCGGTTCTACACGTCTCCCAGCATGCCGGTAACCGTGCTCAAGAACGTCGATAAAGAAAAAGCGATGCGCGTGGAAGAGTTGAAGCTTGACCTTGACGGGATCATCGTGCAATCTCTGCCGTTGCGCACGTATCCTTTCGGCAAATTAGCCTGCCACGTTCTGGGATATTTGAGCGAGATCGACCACTGGCGTTTGATGAAGCTGGAAGATTACGGCTACAAGGTCGGCAATATCGTCGGCAACGGAGGGGTGGAAGAAAAATACGATTATTATGTGCGTCAGGAAGACGGCGGCCTGTCCGTCGAGGTCGACCATCAGGGGCGATTCACGCGCGTGCTGGGGTTCCGCAGCCCCCAGAAGGGAAAAGATCTTCAGTTGACCGTTGATTGGAGAATACAGAAGATCGCCGAAGATGCTCTGCAGGATTTTAGAGGAGCGGTGGTCGTTCTTGACGTGTTTACCGGCGAGATTATGGCCCTGGCCAGCGCTCCGGCGTTCGATCCGTCCGCTTTTGTCGCCAGGGACATGCTTTCCATCAACCGGTCTTTTACCGATCCGGCCGCGCCTCTGTTCAACCGTGCGATCAGCGGGTCATATCCTCCGGGTTCGGTGTTCAAGGTGATCAGCGCGTACGGCGCTCTGGATAGAAGTAAAGTCTCTCCGGAAACCACTTTTTACTGCCCGGGGAGCGCGCAGATCGGTCGCAGACAGTTTAAATGCTGGGGCGTGCATAATGACCAGAGTCTGGTTGCCGCTATCGCTCATTCCTGCGACGTTTATTTTTACCGGCTCGGCTTGTTGCTGGGCGGCCAGGCCATCCATGATTACGCGGTTAAGTTCGGGCTGGGAAAGACCAGCGGGGTGGAGTTGCCGTATGAAGCGACCGGATTCATTCCGAATCCGATCTGGAAGAAACTCTACCGCCTGCAGAAATGGTACGATGGAGATACGGCGAATTTCGTTATCGGCCAGGGAGAATTGCTGACTTCGCCGTTGCAATTGGCCCGGCTCATGGCGGTTTTCGCCAACGGCGGGAATCTGGTCACGCCGTTCATCGTCAAGGCGATCGGGGGGCAGGATGTCACCGCCGGGCATAAACGCGTTGTCCCGCTGCATCTGAAACCCGCGGCGTTGCGTTCGGTTAAAGAGGGATTGCGTCAAGTCGTGGCCGACGAACAGGGTACGGCGGGCATGTTAAAGAGCGCGCCGGTAAGCATTGCCGGAAAGACCGGCACCGCAGAGATCAATAAGGTGGATGCCCATGCCTGGTTTGCCGGGTTCTTCCCGTATGAGCGGCCCCGGTTCGCCATCTGCGTTTTTCTGGAAAAAGGCGGGCACGGTTACCAGGCGAGTATGCTTACCAAAACGATCGTAGAGATGATGTTCCAGGAGGGATTGCTCTGATGCGCACGATGTGGAGGATCCTGTTGATCGCGCTGTTGATCTGTGCGTTCGGTGTCATTTCGATTTATTCCAGCACGTACAGCAAGGAAGGCGATTTCTGGCAGACGCTCTTTCTGCGCCAGATACTCTGGGTGGCGATGGGCGTGGCCGTCTTTTTCATGATGGCCAGGACCAATTACCGCCGGCTCTGGGACTGGACGTATGTGATTTACGGCGCGGTGCTTTTTTTGCTGCTGCTGGTGGTGATCATGGGGATCGTGCGTCTCGGCGCGCAGCGCTGGTTGCGTCTGGCAGGGTTCAATCTTCAACCGGCGGAAGTGGCTAAACTGGGTATCATTATTTTTCTGGCGAAATATTTCAGCAAGAAGTCGATCTATGACGTATCTCTGCCCACGCGCAGTTTCGGGATTTTCCGGGGGTTGATCGTACCGTTGATGTTCGTGACGGTGCCTGCGGCGTTAATCGTCGATCAGCCGGATCTGGGCAGCGGAGCGCTGGTTTTCGCCATCTTTCTGACGATGATCTATTTGAGCAATGTGAAATTCAGGTTTATTCTCATCGTGCTGCTGGTATTGCTGGCCTGCGTGCCGGTCGGATGGAGCATGCTGCGCGATTATCAGAAGGACCGGGTGATGGTGTTCCTGAACCCGAACACCGACCCGCTGGGGGCGGGGTATACCGCCATCCAGTCCAAAATCGCTATCGGCTCCGGCGGGCTGTTGGGCAAGGGGTGGTTGTCCGGGACCCAGAGCCAGTTGCGTTTCCTGCCGGAATCGCACACTGATTTCATTTTCGCCACGTTCACCGAAGAATGGGGGTTCCTGGGAGGCGCGGCGCTCTTATTGTTGTATTATCTGTTGATCAAGGAAGGCATCGCTATCGCCGAGAAGACCGCGGACCAGTTCGGCCGTCTGCTGGCGCTGGGGATCTCGCTTATGCTGACATTGCAGGTATCGGTCAACATTGCCATGAATATGGGGCTGGTGCCGATCGTCGGTTTACCCCTGCCGCTGATGAGTTACGGCGGATCATCGGTGATGATTACGTTCATTGCGCTGGGGATCGTGGTGAATATCAACCGCACGCGCGCGGTGTTCTGAAGCCATGTTTGCAGAATGCGCTGCTGCCGGGGCGCGGTTCGCAGCATCGCTCGCATTTCCCCGCCGAGTAAATGCTCGCTCGGAGTAAATTCTCGCTCGTCCCGGCGGGTTATAGCGGGGACACCGTGGCCGCTCGAATTTCCTACGTGCTGCTCATCGCGTCCCGACAGCAGCGCAGACGGCATACCCGGCGTATACGCGCAGCGCTGCCGGGGCGCGGTTCGCAGCACGGCGAGTGAGGCGCTGACAGCTGGGATAAGGAGGCGAAGATGAATATAGAACTTACTTCATTTAAGGACCTGGTGGAGGCGTTAAAGGGGAATCTTACCGGCCACAGCGCCGTGATTACCGTTGACGGCGTGGAAGACGCCGGACAGGAGGAGCTGGCGGAAAAGCTGGGGAACCTTTTTAAGTGCGAGCAGATGCATATCGGCGGGAAACCCGATGCCGCCAAACTCAAGGCGGACATCGCCGCAAAGCGCAAGCAAACCAGCATTATCGTCAGCGGGATCATGCTGCGCAAAATCATGGCTGCCGCCGGGATCGATCCCGATGTCAGCGTGTACGTCATTCCCGCGCCCGGCAACAGCCGCAGGGGGTTCTGGGAAGGGATCCTTTCCAAACCCCTCGAGCTCTACCTGTCGCAGCTGTCATCGGATCTGGATAAGAAGACCGTGGAGTATCACCATCAATTCCACCCGATCATCCACGCGGATTTTCTGGTTGAGGGGGAAGAATAGGAGTTGGAGGTTAGGGAAAAGGAAGAAACGATTAGTTCCGTGGTAAATTATTCAGCGACAAGAAGGCTAAAAATCCCTGAATTAAGTAAGCTGTTCCCGCAATTTCCAAGAATTAATGATAACAAAGGAGGAATGATGAATTTGAAGATTTGGTTAACACTTTCTATTCTTGTTAGTATATTCTGGGGTGTTAGATCAGCGTTTTTATTTGTGAACACGCCTAAGTGCGGATTGAGCGAACAGTTTCCACGGTGGGGAAGGTTTTTTATCTATAGCTACCAGTTTATCTTTAATTTTGTAGGTTCGATGGCCGGTTGGGCATGTTTTTACATTTTGGTTGTTAGAGTTTCGATATATTATCCTTCTATGGAAGGGTTTAATGTTACTGATCTCTGGTTATTTATTTTCTCTGTGATAGGTTTGACTGGACATTTACCGCAATCTACATATGGATTGGTTGAATCGTTTAGTAAGTTTGCTAATGCATTAGCCAAAAAGTATTCGACGTGAAAATGTCCGATTTTAATGGATGGAATAACAATGGGTTTTAATTGTGCAATCTTTTGGGTTGTAGGTTGTGGATTTTTGTTTTTCTCTAACCCCTAACCCCAATCATGGGGATTTGATGCGTGTTTTTCTGTCACCTGACACCTGTAATCTGAATAATGAAAGAGAACGTATGATCAACGACGATGTGCTGCTGGGATTGAAGAAGCCGGCGCGTTACACCGGCGGAGAATGGAACAGTTCGAACAAGGATTTCGAAGCCGCCGGGATAACGTTCGCTCTGGGATTCCCCGATCTTTACGAGGTGGGGATGAGCAATCTCGGTATCCGTATCATTTATTCTTTGCTCAACGCTTTGCCGGATGTGGTCTGCGAGCGGTTCTTTTCTCCGGATCTGGATTGCGAAGCGCTGATCCGCGAGCGGGGGTATCCGCTGGCCACGCTGGAATCGCGCCGGCAGCTCAAAGAATTCGATATCGTGGGATTGTCGCTGGCTTATGAACTGTGCTACACCAACGTGCTGGCGTTGCTGGATCTGGGAGGTATTCCTTTTGACGCCGCGCAGCGCGATCATACGTTCCCCTTGATCATCGGGGGGGGGCCGTGTTCGTTGAATCCGGAACCGCTGTGTTCTTTTTTCGATCTTTTTGTCATCGGAGAAGCGGAAGAGGTAGTGCTGGAATTGATGGATGTGTACCGGCGGCGCAAGGCAGAATACAGAGCGGGCCGTTTGAGCAAGCAGGACCTTCTTTCCGCCTGCGCGCAGCTCAAAGGAGTATACGTGCCTTCGTTGGCAACCCAGCAGACCGTGCAGAAACGGTTTATCGCCAGCATGGATGCGGCGCACGTGCCTCTGGACTGGCTGGTTCCTTTTATTCAGATCGTGCATGACCGCATTACCGTTGAAGTGAGCCGCGGGTGTCCCAATCGCTGCCGTTTCTGTCAGGCCCGGAATCAATATTATCCTTACCGCAACCGCAGTCTCGACACGGTGATTACCGCTGCGCAGGAAACATACCGGCGTACCGGTTACGATGAAATCTCGCTTTCCGGCCTTTCGGTGAGCGATTATCCCGGATTGAAGATCCTGCTGGAACGCTTGATCGATCTGTTCCGGGAAAAAGGGGTGAGTGTTTCTCTGCCGTCGGTCAAGTCCAAACTGATGCTCGGGGAGCTCTCCGAAGTGATCGCGCGGATCAAGAAGACCGGTTTGACCTTTGCGCCGGAAGCCGGCACGGAACAGATGCGCCAGCGCCTGGCCAAAGATTTCGATCTCGAGGAATTTTTCGTGGTTTTGCAGCAGGCGTATCAGGCGGGCTATCAGCACGTCAAGCTGTATTTCATGATCGGATTGCCCGGCGAAACGCAGGCCGATCTGGACGGTATTGTGGAATTGGTGCATAAAGTTTCCGATCTGCGCCGGTCTGTCTGCGGCCGGGCGGCGGAAGTGCATATCAGCGTCAATGCCCTGATCCCCAAACCCCACACCGCTTTCCAGTGGATGCGGATGGAAGACCCGGAGACGATTCGCGTCAAACAGGAGTATTTGAAAGATAAGCTGCGCGCCCGCAAGTTCAAACTTTCTTTTCACCATCGGCAGATGAGTTTTCTGGAAGGGGTATTCTCCCGCGGTGACCGGGCGCTGGGCGCGGTGGTCCAGGCGGCATACAAAAAAGGCTGCAGGTTTGACGGCTGGCAGGAGCATTTTGTTTTTGAACGGTGGATGGAGGCTTTCAGCGAATGCGGTCTCCAGCCGCAGGACTACCTGCGCCAGCGCGATCTGCAGGAGCCCCTGCCGTGGGATTTTCTGGATACGGGGGTGCCGAAAGAGCTGTTGTTGTCCGAAGCCAGAAAAGTATTGTAATTGCTTGGGTTGGAGTGTATAATAGTCACATCAAAAATTCCATAGGGCCAGATACATGACCGCCAGAAAAGTTATCAACAAACAACTAGGGGAGCTCCTGATTGAACAAGGGATCATTAACTCTGTTCAATTGGAGAAAGCTCTTGCTTTCCAGGTGGATCATGGCGGACTTATTGGCGAGATTCTGGTCAATCACGGATTTGCCAAAGAAGAGGATATTGCCCAGGCATTGACCATTCAGTACGGCTTTCCCTATCTGCCGCTGGGCAGTTATGAGATCAGCCAGGAGATCCTGGACGTTGTCCCTGCGCAGATCGTCAAGCAGTACCAGCTGGTGCCGGTGGATAAGATCGGCAACAACCTGACTGTCGGTATGGTCAATCCTCTCAACGGCAAAGCGATCGAAGATGTCGAAGCGGCAACCGGTTGCACTGTCCAACTGTTCGTATGCACGCTTTCCGACGTCAAAAACGCAATCCAGAAGTATTACACCACAAAGAAATAATCGCCATAGATGCTCTCCCTCAAAGACCGCCTCACAGAGATCTTAATCAAGAATAAGCTCATCTTACCTGAACAGTTACAACAGGCGTTGGCCATCCAGCAGAAGACCGGCGGGAAATTAAGCGATATTATCGTCGAAAACAAGTTTGTCAAAGAATCCGATCTGATCTCCGCGTTGAGCGAAGGCCTGAATTTCCCTCTGATCGACCTGAAGCGTTTTAAAGTCGATTCGGAGGTGGTCAAGCTCGTTCCTCCGCAGACCGCCAAGCATTTCCAGATCATTCCCGTGGCCAAAATCGGCGATACCATTACGCTGGCTATGGCCGACCCGCTGAATATTTTCGCCATCGACCATGTGGCGGCGCTCACCGGATTCAAGATCAATCCCATTATCGCCTCCAGCCACGATATTAATCAGGCGATCGAGGCTTCCTATCCCGATACGACCAAAGAGATGATTTCCGACCTGGTCAAAGAGATTTCCGACGCCTCGAGTATCGAACTGGTCAAGGAGGAAAAGCAGGCATATAGCGGAGAGCAGGATGTCGGGCATATTACTCTCGACGCCCCGGTAATCAAGCTGACCGATCTTATCCTTGAAGAGGCGGTGAGGAAGAAAGCTTCGGACATACTGATCGAACCGTTTGAAAAAAAACTGCGGGTGCGTTACCGTATCGACGGACTCCTGCGTGAAGAGCCGGCGCCTCCGAAAAATCTGCACACGTCCATCGTTTCCAGGATCAAGGTCATGTCGGAGTTGAATATTGCCGAGCACCGCCTGCCGCAGGACGGCAGGTTCAAGGCCAAAGTTACCGGCAAAGAGGTCGATTTCCGTATTTCGGTATTGCCTTCCGCTTTCGGGGAAAAAGTGGCGATCCGCATCCTGGATAAAACGCAGGCCATGCTCGATCTGACCAAGACGGGTTTCGATCCGGATGTCATCGAAAAGGTCAAGAAGATTTCGAAATTGCCTCACGGCATGATCCTGGTCACCGGACCGACCGGTTCGGGAAAAACCACGACGCTGTATTCGGTGCTGAAATTCCTGGATAGCCCGCAGAAGAATATCGTTACCGTTGAAGATCCGGTGGAATATCAGCTCGAGGGCATCAATCAGGTCACGGTGCATACGGAAGTCGGTTTGACCTTCGCCAGCGCATTGCGTTCCATCCTGCGTCAGGATCCCAACATTATCATGATCGGCGAGATCCGCGATCTTGAGACGGTGGATATCGCGATCAAAAGCGCTTTGACCGGTCATCTCGTTCTGTCGACGTTGCACACGACAACCGCCTGCGGTTCTGTTGTCCGTCTGGTGAATATGGGGGTGGAGCCGTTCATGATCAACTCCGCGCTGGTATGCGTGGTGGCGCAGAGATTGGTGCGCAAGATATGTCCGAAATGCAAGGAAGAGGATGTCCTGGCGGAAGATGTCATGGAAACGTTGCGTGTCAGGTTCCCCAAAGGGGAGAAGGTGAAATTCTACAAAGGAAAAGGATGTCCCGCTTGTTTCAATCTGGGATACGCAGGCAGGCTGGGCATCGCGGAAGTACTGATCCTTACCCCGGCGATCAGAGATCTGATCCTGAATCGCGCGCAGGAACATATTCTTAAACAGCACGCGCGCAAAGAAGGCATGCGCACGCTGCGGGAAGACGGGATGCGGGCGGTGGTCGCCGGCCAGACGACGGTGGAAGAAATTGTCAGGGTAACTGCCCCGGATGACTAAACGATGAAAGCGCTTAAAGAAAACCTTATCGAAATTCTGCTCAAGAACAATCTTCTGACCCAGGATCAGCTGGACAAAGCGGTGGAGCTTCAGAAGAAGAAGCAGATTCCTTTGCGTCGCGTCCTGATCGAGGAGAAGATCATCCCGGAGGAACAGCTTCTGGTTTTTCTTTCCTCGCACCTGTATATACCCACGCTGCATCTGACCAAATACAAATTCGATCCCGAGATCGTCAAGATCATTCCGCATCATATCGCCGTGCAATACCGGGTCATTCCCCTCTCGAAGATGGCCAATATGCTCACCGTGGCGTTGTCCGATCCGTTGAATATCTTTGCCATAGACGATTTGAAAGTCATTACCGGCTGTGAGATCGATATTGTCTTGAGCCCGGAAGAAGAGATCAACAAGGCTATCGATGCCCAGTATTCGTCTTCCGGGAAAGGCATGGACGATATACTCAAGGATGACCAGCAGGATAAGCTTGAAGGCGATAAGAAAGACGTGGAAGTGCTCAAGGAAGACGATATCGACCTCTCCGCAATGGTCAGCGAGAGCGAGAAACCCACGATCGTCAAGCTGGTCGATCTCATGCTTACGGAAGCTTTGAAGAAAAGGGCTTCGGATATCCATATCGAACCCGCGGTGGACGGGCTGAAAGTCAGGTATCGCATCGACGGGGCGTTGCATGAGATCATCCGTCTGCCCAAGAAGAACCAGAATGCGGTGACCGCCAGATTGAAGATCATTTCCAATATGAATATTACCGAGAATCGCATCCCGCAGGACGGCCGTTTCAAGGTGAAATTCGAAGGCAAAGAGATCGATTTTCGCGTCTCCAGTCTGCCGACCACCTTCGGTCAGAAATTCGTCTTGCGCGTGCTCGACAAGGGGAATCTTTCCATCGGTCTGGACAAGCTGGGTTTCTCTCCGTATCCTTTGAAGGTGTTCAAGACCGCAGTGACCAAACCGTTCGGCATGATCCTGGTTACCGGCCCCACCGGATCAGGCAAATCGACGACGCTCTATTCGGTGTTGAACCAGCTGAATACCCCGGAACGCAATATCATTACCATCGAAGATCCGGTGGAATATCAACTGGAGGGGATTACCCAGATTCCGGTCAGGCATGAGATCGGGCTGGATTTTTCCGCCGGGTTGCGCGCGGTGCTGCGGCAGAGCCCGGACGTGATCATGGTGGGGGAGATCCGCGATTCCGAGACCGCGGATATCGCGGTCAAAGCCGCGCTTACCGGGCAACTCTTCCTGTCCACGCTGCATACCAACGACGCTTTGACCAGTATCACCAGACTTATGGATATGGGGATCGAGCCGTTTCTGGTGGCTACCAGCCTGATCATGGTGTGCGCGCAGAGATTGTGCCGCAGGATATGCCCTAAATGTAAAAAACCGGAAGAGCTTTCCCGGGAGTATCTCAAGGAAGTCGGTTTTCCCCTTGATGAAAAGATCACCTTTTACAAGTCTCCGGGATGCAAATATTGCAACAATACCGGTTTCTATGGTAGAATAGCTATACTTGAAGCGGTGTTGATCGATGATACGATCCGCGAGATGATCATCAAGAAGCAGTCTTTAGACGCCATCAAGGATTACGCCGTGAAAAAAATCGGCATGCAGATGCTGCGCGACGACGCTTTTGTGAAGGTCAAGGACGGGATGACGTCCATGGAAGAAGCGCTGCGTATTACCACCGAGGAATAACCGATGTTACCCAATAACAGGATACTGCTGCTGATCCACAATGAAGATGTGCTGCGGTATTTGCGCGAACAGCTGATCATCGAGGGAGGGTATTCCATCGTTTTCTCCACCTCGAGCGAAGAGGGATTGAATCTTTTTCGCCAGGAATCTTTTGATCTGGTTATCGCCGGCGTGGACATGCCGGGATTCGAAGGCCCCCGGATCGTCAAGGAGCTCAAGCTGCTTGATTCCAACTGCGTGGTCATCCTTTTCCTGGAAAAACTTGATTATGAGCTTCTGGAACAGGCGAAAGTCCTGGGTATCTATGACTACATCACCAAGCCGATCAACGCGGAAAAACTTTTTTTCCTTTTGCAGAAAGGTATCGAGCGCCACGGCCTCCTGGTCACCCAGAACCGGTTGATCGCGATTCTCAAGGAGCAGAATACTTCCCTGCAGAAGCAGAATGTGCTTCTGGCCAAGCGCATCGAAGAGTCCACCCGCAACCTCTCCAAACTCTATGAGGATCTGCGTTCGGTATACATGCGTACGATCAGGGTGCTGGCCCAGGCGATCGACGCCCGCGATCATTATACCCACGACCATTCGGAAAAAGTTTCCCGTTATTCCGTGGCCATCGGCAAGCAACTGGGGTTGACCCTCAAGGAGATAGAGATGCTCCGGGATGCCGCGGAATTGCACGATCTGGGCAAGATCGGCATCGAAGACAATATATTGAGTAAACCTTCCGGCCTCACCCCCCAGGAATGGGAGCAGGTCAAGCTCCATCCGGAGATGGGCGCGCAGATACTCGAGCCGTTGACGTTTTTAAGCGACGTGATCGAGCTGGTCCGTCAGCATCACGAGCATTTCGACGGCCGCGGCTACCCGGCAGGCAAGAGGGGGGAAGAGATACTCCTGGGAGCACGGATCATTCATCTGGCTGATGCTTATGAGGCGATGACCGCCGCCCGTTCGTACAGGAAGGTTCCCCTGACCAAAGAAGAAGCGGTCGCCGAAATCAACCGGAACGCCAATACGCAGTTCGATCCGCATGTCGTAGAGGCGTTCCTAAAGGTGGTGGATGAGCTATGAGCGTATTCCAATATACGGCAAAAGATCATAACGGTCGTACGGTAATGGGCGTGGTGGATTCTCCTTCCGAGGCGGACGCGGTAAAAGTATTGCAGGGCAAGGCCTTCATCGTGGTTTCCATGAAACAGGTTAAGGCCAAGGCGTTCGCGCAGGCCGGCGGAAAGATCAAACTGGAGGACCTGGTGGTTTTTTCCCGCCAGCTGGCTACCATGATCGATGCGGGTATCCCGCTGGTGCAGGCGTTGAGCATTCTTTCCGAGCAGGTTGACAATAAGGCGCTCAAAGACGTGGTTATGACCGTGCGTCAGGATATCGAAGCCGGCATGAGCTTCTGCGACGCTCTGGCCAAACATCCTACTGTTTTTTCCGAACTTTTCATAAACATGAGCCGCGCCGGTGAGGCGTCCGGTATGCTCGATGAAGTTCTGGACCGTCTGGCTTCGTATCTGGAAAAAACCGCTTCCTTGCAGCGCAAAGTGCAGTCCAGCCTGGTGTATCCGGCGGTGGTCATTACCATGTCCATGCTGATTACCGCGGTGTTGTTGCTGAAAGTCGTGCCTACCTTTAAAGGTATCTTCGAAATGCTCGGCGGCCAGTTGCCTCTGCCGACCCAGATCCTGATCATGACCAGCGATATCCTGCGGAAGTATTTTCTCCTGGCCGTGGTGGCCATCGTGGTCGTGGCGATCCTGTTCAAGAAATATATCGGCACGCCCAGAGGCGCGTATAATTTCGACAATTTCAAATTGCGCGTACCGGTGCTGGGCGAGCTTTTCCAGAAGGTCGCGGTCGCCAAATTTTCGCGTACGTTCTCGACGCTGGTCAAGAGCGGCGTATCGGTGCTGGCCGCTCTGGACATCGTAGCCAAGACATCCGGTAACAAGGTGGTGGAAGAAGCTATCGCCAACGCGCGCGTCGCGGTGCGCGACGGCGAACCCATTGCCGCGCCTCTGACCAAGAGCAAGGTTTTTCCGCCCATCGTTTGCCGCATGGTCGGGGTAGGGGAGCAGACCGGTCAGCTGGAAAAGATGCTTTCCAAGATCGCCGACTTCTATGACGATCAGGTCGACGCCGCGGTTTCCGGATTGACCAGCTTGATCGAACCCATGGTCATCGCGTTCCTGGGCGTGATCATCGGCGGTATCGTCATCGCGTTGTTTCTGCCGATCTTCAAGATCACCGAGTTGATCGCGAAATAGTTTCGCGTTGCAAAATTTTTTGCAAAACCAAAAAATAGTTATTGACAAAAACTGGAAACAGTGTATACTTCAATACACGCATAACTGAAGCATCCGCGTAGAGTTATTTCTCAACTAAGTTTTTTCTTGACAAAATCACCTTCCAGTGATATTATATTTTTTACCTTGACAAACCGCAATCTTAAGGTATACTTATATCTCTGTGAACAAACCCCGCGGTATTGACAGTTTTGGTTAAGAAGCAACCAGCCTGACAGCAAGACGCTAAAGCAAAGTAAATTTAGTAGGCGTCCTGGAAATGTCGGACGCCTTTTTCATCTGTGCGCAGTTTTGCGCGGATATGAATGTCTGTCGGTGGACAGGCAATCAGAGACGATATATTTAAAGAACATTGTTCTTTGACAATTTAAATAGCCAAGCCAAAAATGGCCCCGATCACGAGAGTGATTGAGGATGAGTAGAGTTAATAAACAATAGAATCCTGAGCCTTTATTATAACTTTCCAAGATTTCGGAGAGTTTGATCCTGGCTCAGAGTGAACGCTGGCGGCGTGGATTAGGCATGCAAGTCGAGCGATGTTATTTGTTGAGAGGTTGAAGCCGCAAGGCAGATGCCAATTGACTTATATCAGAGCGGCAAACGGGTGAGCAATACGTGAGTAACTTACCTCTATGTCGAGAATAGCCTCGCGAAAGTGAGAGTAATTCTTGATGTGCTTTCCCCTTCACATGGGGGGGTTCGTAAAGGTCCCGCAAGGGATTGCATAGAGATGGGCTCATGTTCTATCAGCTAGTTGGTAGGGTAATGGCCTACCAAGGCGAAGACGGATAGGTGGCCTGAGAGGGTGGTCACCCACATGGGGACTGAGACACTGCCCCGACTCCTACGGGAGGCTGCAGTCGAGAATATTTAGCAATGGACGAAAGTCTGACTATGCGACGCCGCGTGAGGGATGAAGGCCTTCGGGTCGTAAACCTCTTTCGATAGGGAGGAAACCCCTTATAGCAATATAAGGTCTGACTGTACCTAGAGAAGAAGCCACGGCCAACTCTGTGCCAGCAGCCGCGGTAATACAGAGGTGGCGAGCGTTACTCGGATTTATTGGGTGTAAAGGGCAGGTAGGTGGCTTTGCAAGTCGAAGGTTAAATCCTCTGACTTAATCAGAGAACTGCCTTCGAAACTACATTGCTTGAGGACTGAAGAGGAAAGCGGAATTCCCGGTGTAAGGGTGAAATCTGTAGATATCGGGAGGAACACCTGTGGCGAAAGCGGCTTTCTGGTCAGTCCCTGACGCTGAGCTGCGAAAGCTAGGGGAGCAAACAGGATTAGATACCCTGGTAGTCCTAGCCGTAAACGATGAGTACTAGGTGTTGGGGGTTTATCCTCCGGCGCCGTAAGGTAACCTGTTAAGTACTCCACCTGAAGACTACGACCGCAAGGTTAAAACTCAAAGGAATTGACGGGGGCCCGCACAAGCGGTGGAACATGTGGTTCAATTCGATGCTACGCGAAGAACCTCACCAAGGCTTGACATGTAAGAAGTACGAACCTGAAAGGGGGAGGACCTGTCAAGTCAGGAACTTACACAGGTGCTACATGGCTGTCGTCAGCTCGTGTCGTGAGATGTTGGGTTAAGTCCCGCAACGAGCGTAACCCTCGTCTTTAGTTGCCACGTTCAAAGCCGCAAGGCCGAGAACAGCACTCTAGAGAGACTGCTCGGGATAACCGAGAGGAAGGTGGGGATGACGTCAAGTCCGTACGGCCCTTATGCCTTGGGCTACACACGTGTTACAATGCCCACTACAAAGCGTTGCCAAACCGCGAGGTGGAGCTAATCGCAAAAAAGTGGGCCCAGTTCAGATTGGAGTCTGCAACTCGACTCCATGAAGCCGGAATCGCTAGTAATGGCGGATCAGCTACGCCGCCGTGAATACGTTCCCGGGCCTTGTACACACCGCCCGTCAAGCGATGGGAGCCGGGGGTACCTGAAGTCCTCCAGTAATGGAGGCCTAGGGTAAAACTGGTGACTGGCGCTAAGTCGTAACAAGGTAGCCGTACCGGAAGGTGCGGCTGGATCACCTCCTTTCTAATTTTTACTCACGTGAAGATTGGAAAGAGCAGTTTCGCTGAAAAGTCCGGTGCAAGCCGTAGACTGGCAGGGAAGCTGGAAACAATGCGGTATACTCAATCGCATTGGCTTGGCTATTTAAATTTTTTTTAAGCGAATCCGTTTTGCTATGGGTATCTTACATTAAAAATGCGGGCCCATAGCTCAGATGGTTAGAGCACAGCCCTGATAAGACTGGGGTCAGTGGTTCGAGTCCACTTGGGCCCATTAATTTGAGCATCCCGCTACTGCAACAAGTAGGATGAATGGCCCATACGGGACATACTGGCACAGATCTTTGGGGGGCGTAGCTCAGTTGGGAGAGCATCTGCTTTGCAAGCAGGGGGTCGCCAGTTCAACTCTGGTCGCCTCCACTTATCCAACCAGATCCAGATGATTCGCTTATAAGCATAATTCACTCGTGTTTTCGGCTGTTTCCGGTATATCTTCATTCCGGGTACGGAAAACGCATTATGCTCTTTGACAACTACAGAATTAAGAAGAACTACAATAGAACTGAGTTATCTCAATTGTTGGACAAGCTACTAAGGGTTTATGCACGGATGACTTGGTTAGGTGAGGCGACGAAGGACGCGGTAAGCAGCGATATGCTTCGGGGAGCCGCAAACAGGCTTTGATCCGGAGACTTCCGAATGGGGCAACCCTCTTGGAGTAAAATCCAAGAACTCTGCGCTGAATACATAGGCGTAGAAGAGCGAACCGGCCCAATTGAAACATCTAAGTAAGCCGAGGAAAAGAAATCGAATGAGAATCCCCCAGTAGTGGCGAACGAAAAGGGACCAGCCTAAACTTTCGACACGCGAGTGCCGGGAGGGTTGTGGGACCTCGATATGGTAGTCAAAGGGATAGCGGAAGTGTCTGGAAAGACACGCCCAAGAGAGTGAAAGTCTCGTACGCGAAATTCTAATGACGCCTAGGGGTATCCCAAGTACCACGGGACACGGGAAATCCTGTGGGAATCTGGGCCGACCACGGTCTAAGGCTAAATACTACACCTAAACCGATAGTGAACAAGTACCGTGAGGGAAAGTTGAAAAGAACCCCGGGAGGGGAGTGAAATAGAACCTAAAATCATAAACCTACAAAGCGGTAGGAGGCCTATACGCATCGCAAGGTGCGGATGGCTGACTGCGTACCTTTTGCATAATGGTCCGACGAGTTATTAGTTTCAAGCGAGTTTAAGTGAGTTGTGAAAGCATCTCACGAAGGCGTAGGGAAACCGAGTCCTAACCGGGCGACCATAGCTTGAGCTAATAGACCCGAAGCTGAGTGATCTATCCATGGCCAGAGGGAAGCCTCGCGAAAGCGAGGTGGACGTTCGAACCCTTCGGCGTTGAAAAACCGTGGGATGAGCTGTGGATTGGAGCGAAAGACTAAACAAACTCAGAAATTGCTGGTTCTCCCCGAAACAATTCTAGGGTTCGCCTTAGAACACTACGTCATAGGGGTAGAGTGCTGAATGGACTACGGGAGTCTACCGACTTGCCGGGTCCAACCAAACTCCGAATACTATGACGACTATTCTAGGAGTAAGACGACGGGGGCCAAGCTCCGTCGTCAAAAGGGAATCAGCCCAGATCGCCGGCTAAGGTCCCTAAGATTAGGCTAAGTTATAAAGGATGTGGATCCGCTCAGACAGCCAGGATGTTGGCTCAGAGGCAGCCATCATTTAAAGAGTGCGTAACAGCTCACTGGCCGAGCGAGTCTGCGCCTAAGATGAACGGGAATTAAGCCTAACACCGAAGCTGTGGGTGTACGGTGACTTCGGTCATCGTATGCGGTAGGGGAGCATTATCCAGTCGGTTGAAGCGGTACCGTGAGGAGCCGTGGACACTGGATAAGGGATTATGTCGGAATAAGTAGCGAAAATGTCTGCGAGAAACAGACACGCCGAAAGTCGAAGGTTTCCTGGGGAAGGTTAATCCACCTAGGGTTAGTCGTGCCTAAGCCGAGGCCAAATGGCGTAGGCGATGGATGAACTGTTAATATTCAGTTACTACCTTGTTGGCGTCATCACTTTTCATGTGACGCAGGAGGGATGGAGCTGCGCAGTGTTGGATGTCTGCGTTCTTGTGCGGGGAACCGCATGAGGGGAGCTTGAGGTTTCCGAGAGCGAAGTGCACTACTTCCATACTGCCAAGAAAAGCATGGGAAGGAGTTAACAGGGTACACGTACCGGAATCCGACACAGGTAGACCACCAGAATATGGTAAGGCGATCGAGATAACCCTCTTTAAGGAACTCTGCCAAATAGCCGCGTAAGTTCGCAATAAGCGGTGCCCCGCCTCGTAAGGGGATGGGGTCACAGTAAAGTGGATCGGGTGACTGTTTAGCAAAAACACATCTCTCTGCAAACTCGAAAGAGGACGTATAGGGAGTGACACCTGCCCAGTGCTGGAAGGTTAAGGGAATCTGTTAGTGAGAGCAATCTTGCAAAGCGGTGAACCGAAGCCCCAGTAAACGGCGGCCGTAACTATTGATTGACCGCAGTAGTTGTAAAATTTGGCTATATGCTGGGAAATCCTGTCAGGCCGGCAGTACGTCTGTCTTTAAGACGGAACGTGACAATCTGCCGGATAGGGACAATCAGCAGGAAAGACCTGAAGGAGGTCTCCGTGAAGATAGAAACAGGCTATTACTTAGCTGGTTTTGCGGATGGGGAAGGGAGTTTCAACATATCCTTTCGTCCGAGGCAAGACTATAAATCACCATGGAAAGTTTCTTTGTGTTTCAATATCTCTCAGAAAGATAAAGTTATTCTTGCATTGTATAAGCGCTATCTAGGCTGTGGAACATTGCGAGGCAGGCCTGATGGAGTCTGGTACTTTGAAGTGAATAATTTCGAATCGATCAGAGAGAAAGTAATACCTTTTTTTAGAAGGTATCCATTTTTATCAGCTAAGAAAAAAAGAGATTTCGCAAAATTCTGCGAACTCGCGCGGTTGATTAAAAATGAGAATCACCTGACAAAAGAGGGGATTAAGAAAATACTTGAAATACGAAGAGATATGAATGATGGTGGCAAACGCAAGTATAGCGAGATGGAGATCTTAAGCAAGCTTCAGGAATCCTCAGAGACTATACGCCAAACTCCTGGTCAATCAGGAGATGATATAGTCCGGTCTTCCGGGAAACCGGAAGTTAACATGAACGAACGGTCCTAAGGTTAACGTAATAACGCTAGCCTGCTTGGTAGTAATACCAAAGAATAATTACCAACTATATCGGTGAAGTCCTCGGTTGTATAGAGGATAATACCGAGGGAAGTCGTAAATGACCCCGTAGAGACTACACGTTGGCTCCTGCGTAAAGCAGGATGAAGATATAGTCCACGCCAATAGTAATATTGGATTAACGTGAGCGAAATTCCTTGTGGGGTAAGTTCCCACGCGCACGAATGGTGTAACAACCTGATCGCTGTCTCAAAGAGGGACTCGGCGAAATTGTAGTGGCGGTGAAGATGCCGTCTACCCGCATCAAGACGAAAAGACCCCAGAACCTTTACTGCAGCCTACCATTGGGTTTTGGTTTAATTTGTGTAGCATAGGTGGGAGACTTTGAAGCCCGGGCGCTAGCTCGGGCAGAGTCGCAATGTGAAATACCACCCTGATTGGACTAAAATTCTAACCTTCCGACCTGAATCGGCCGGGGGGACAGTGATAGGCGGGCAGTTTGACTGGGGCGGTTCCCTTCTAAAAAGTAACAAAGGGGCCCAAAGGTTGGCTCAAGTCGGTCGGCAATCGACTTAGGAGTGTAAGCGCATAAGCCAGCTTGACTGCAAATCCGACAGGACGCGCAGGTACGAAAGTAGGGGCTAATGATCCGGTGGTGAAATGTGGAATTGCCATCGCTCAACGGATAATAGGTACTCTGGGGATAACAGGCTTATCGGGCTCGAGAGTTCACATCGACAGCCCGGTTTGGCACCTCAACATCATGGGGTGGTACGGGAGCAATCCTGTACATGCATTGGCTAATAACGGTGGAGTCTTCTCCCGGCGCACGCGCCGGGATTGATAATACCGTGGGAAGTCTGCAGAACATAAGCAGTTATTTCAGTGGTCTTTTCTCTTGGTGACAAAGTCTCAATCGATAGGTCTAATACTTTGATCTCGAATACATACACTAATGGATGGTTCAAAGTTATTAGGATGTCTTTTGCTGTTCTTTGCTCATCATGAGAAAGCCATGTTCTGTATGACCCCGTAACGACTGATAGTACGGACGCACGATCCGAGCGTTATACGTACTTGAGATAGCAGAATGTGTTGCTATCATACGCCAACTCCGCTTACTGCAAACGGAAGAAGATATAGTCTAATCCCATCCGAAAGGATGGACAAGATTGCGATGTCGGCTCATCCTATCCTGGGGCTGGATAAGGTCCCAAGGGTCCGGCTGTTCGCCGGTTAAAAGGGTACGCGAGCTGGGTTCAGAACGTCGTGAGACAGTAAATTGACCGTTGCTGTCTTTAAATCTGGCTATGTGCTGGAAAATCTGAGTATCTCATATTACTAATTGACGAAATAGTCTCTACATGATACTATGCAGTCGGGAGTGATAATATATGAGTGCAGATCACCAGCAGGAAAGGCCAAGCGGGATAGCATCATTCTATGTCAGTGGTTTTGTCGACGGAGAAGGCTGCTTTTCTATAACAATTCAGAAAAGTAAAAATGTGAAATTAGGGGTACAGGTTATTCCCGAGTTTCACGTCAGCCAACATCAACGCAGGACTGAAGTTCTTGAAGCAATCAAGGGTAAGTTTGGTTGTGGCTATATCAAAGCAAACAATCCGAATAACCCCAAAGATCTTACTTCAGTATACGTTGTTCGTAATTTAGCTGATCTTCGTGATAAAATCGTGCCGTTTTTTAAGAAATATCCTTTGTATTCGTCAAAGCAGCAGGACTTTGAGAAGTTTGCAAAAGTCGTGCATGCTATGAGTAAAAAGGACCATCTTGAAAAGAACGGTTTAAGCAGAATATTGAAACTATCATTCTCGATGAATGACAGCGGTAGGTATCGTAAACTGAAAATAGAAGATGTGCTGTCCAGTTTGGAATCCTCAGAGACTATACGCCAGAAGCTTGCTGTAAAGCAAGTTTAAGATATAGTCCGAACTGCATGGCGACATGCAGAGATTGGCAGAAATGCCCAATCCTTTTACATGACAATGTAGAAGTAACATAATTGTCGGTCTCTATCTGGTGTGGGCGTCAGGATATTTGAAGGGGAGTTCTCCTCAGTACGAGAGGACCAGGAGAAGCGGACCTCCGGTGTTCCGGTTGTCTTGCCAAGGGCAAAGGCCGGGTAGCTATGTCCGTAAGAGATAAGCGCTGAAAGCATCTAAGTGCCAAACTCGCCCCAAGACTATATATCCCTGGGTCGCAAGACCCTGAAGGCACCTCGAAGACTACGAGGTTGATAGGCGCGGTGTGTAAGATCCGTAAGGATTTAAGCTAACGCGTACTAATTTGCCAATCGGCTTGTCCTTTAATTTTTTTAATTCAGGACTATTGTAGAACTTCTTAATTCTGTGGTTGTTGAATTTCTCTAGACATGTTAATAGGGGAGACCGGAGCACTTTTGCACTTTCGCGCATCCGCGCTCAAGTGCAAAAAAGTTTCCTCTATTGTTTTGTCTAGAAACACTTTTGGAGTGCCTTTGCCGCAAGGGTCACACCCGTTCCCATTCCGAATACGGTAGTTAAGCCTTGCTGGGCCGATGGTAGTGTATTCGTAAGGATATGCTAGAGTAGGTCGGTGCTCCATTAATTTAAAAACCCCCGTGATACTATATGCGGGGGTTTTCTTTTAACGTGCCCCTGCTGATCCGCTAACCCTGATACCGCAACGACCCGGGGGCATGAATTTCCGTTTAAGGCTGCGGAGACAAATATACAGCCTTATTTACATAGACGCCCGTCAGGCGAAAGCCTGGCGGGCTTTTTGTTTAAGCGGAAAACCTTTTCAAAAAATCCCGTTTTCTGACTTGAAAAACACCTTGAGTATGGTATAATTATCTAGAAATCAATCAAGGGTGCAGTGGGGAACCTTCTATGATGCTGGGTTCCCTTTTTTGTTTAGCATAGTAAAGCCACGGAATGTATTTAACATTGCCGTGGCTTTTTTTTACGGCTCACCCGAAAAAAGGAGAGAAGATGAAACGACTACCGCTATTCATTCTGATTATCTGCTTTTCGACCATTGCCTGGGCGCAGGATGCGGTCCAGACTACATCTTCAAAGACCATTGCCGCCACCGGGACAACGGCTAAGAAAAAAACGATGAAAAAGGTCAAGGACGCGGTTAAATCCGGCCAGGTCAAGACAGAAGCGGCCGCTTCTACCGACGAAGCGAATCAACCGCCGGCTCGTCCGGGAGACGAAGAAAAGGATCCCGCGGTCTGGGCGGCTTATTACAAAGCGTATATCGCCTGGATGAAAACACTGGGAACGGCAGAACGCCGCGCGGCCTGGAAGAACTTGTCCCGGGACTTGCTGGACAGGGTGAATTCGCATCCGGAGACGATCGGTTCCGCTGCCATGCAGGCGGTATTCAGAGGATTGACCGCGGAATTCAAAGCCATGTTCGCCGCGGACCGCGCGTACGACAAGAAGTATGCTGCGGTGGTGAATAACCTGGTGGATGCCGGGGTCAAGTTTATTAAGACTGCGTCGTATAAGGCGTTGAGCCAGACGGACAGCGAGAACTTTATCAGGAGTTTTACCGGATTGGCCGTGGAGACCGCCTGGCAAAGATCGAATAACAGCTGGAACGGGCATGCTGTTGCGCAGATAGCCGCATTCTACAATGGCCTGATCGATTCCGGTTCCGCCGCTACCAAGCCTTTTGCGTTCAATCAATTGATGCATCTTTTCCGCACCGTGCGCTGGAACTCCAAGGAAGGCAATCCGGAACTGGGCGACCAGCTCCTCAAGCAGGCATTGCAGGGCGTTGATTCAAAAACGCTGATCAATGGGTTCAGAACCCGGGCCGGCAATACTGCGCTTGCCGCCGATGAACGCGGGCAGGCCGCGTGTTCCTTAAGCAATATTCTTTACCATCAGAGCAGCCTGGAAACGGCTTTCGGCGTAAAGCTCACGGATACCCAGGTTGTAAATATTACCGGAGATGTGACCGATGTGCTCAAAGGCGTCAACAGTAACTCCATCGCAATCAGCGACGCCATGCGTAACAGCCTGTTGCATCTTGCCGGTTGCGCCATCAATCAGAGTATCAACAGGGGTGAGCAAACCGCAGATCACAACCGTTTGTTCCAGCACGCCTATTTTAAATTTGCGCAGGCATCGCTTCAGAAGAGCGGCAATGCCTCTCTGCAGGCTACTGCGATCAATATGCTTACTTCGATCCGCAATGCGGCAGCGAAAAAAGACGACGCGAAACTCGCCGCTACCTGTAAAAAACTGCTTCTGGGCGACGTCTCCGACCTGGATGGGTTCCTGGACAAGGGACAGGAGGAGATGGGCACTACGAAAAGCGCGGATCATGCCGCCTGGCTGGCCAGGGCCCTGGCGAATATCGCCGCGTTGAATAAGGCAAGCAAAACAGGCGCGGTGACCGACGCCCAGATCAAAGACATGGTCGCTGCAATCAAGGATTGGATTTCTGTCGAGGATAATCTGGACAACATGCGTTTGCGGTCATGGCAGGCGGAGCTGTACTCCGCATTGGCCGAGCTGGCAAAACAGATTTACAAGAAAGGCGAAGCTTTGGGAAGCGATGCCCAACTGAAGAAGGATTTTGAGCAGATCTTCTCGACTATCGTCGGATTACAGGATTCCAAGGTCAAGGAGCTGGCTGCCAAATATGTGACCAGCCTGGCCGCCGACCTGCGGGAGCAGGGATATGGCGCTTTTGCCAACCGGCTGGAGATCTCCCTCTGTCCGGATTCCGCTTCCCTGATGGCCAAAGCCTGGGCGTATTTCAACAAGAAGAATTATGCCGCAGCCAGGGCGTTCTGCGAAGAGACGATCAGCCGGTACACCGCGGAAGCGCTGAAACAACAGGCGTCGCTTAAAGATTATGCGCCGAAAGGTAAAGAATCGCTGTACTGGGCTTTGAATGACGTGGGCACCGCGCACTTCATCCTGGGTAAGATTTACCGGGCGCAGGGACAATCAGACCAGGCTAGAGAAGAATTCAAGACCGTGATCAATAAATACGGTTTTGCCCAGTGCTGGGATAAGCAGGGGTGGTGGTGGAAAGTCAAGGATGCGGCTAAGAAGGAACTGTCCAGCATGAATTCAGAACCGGTGACCATGCCGGTGATCCCGGGGACCGGCTCTACCGACGCCAACGGGAATATCACCATTACCTTCAAGTCGGGAACGCTGGATAAGAGTAATTTGAGCGAGTTCTGGGCCAAAGTGACCATAGACGGCAAGACCGAGTACTGGGATCTGGGTAAGGGCGCGATCTCCGAAGACGGCAAATCCGTGACTCTGAAATTCGATCCCAAGTACGACGGCAAGACCATAGCCATGCAGTTCTACGGGTTCGACAACAAAGGTAAACAGACGGGATACAGCAATGCGATCAAGGTGAAGGTAGAATCTGCGACCTCCCCGGTGACCATGCCGGTGATCCCGGGGACCGGCTCTACCGACGCCAACGGGAACCTCACCGTTACTTTCAAGTCGGGGACGCTGGATAAGAGCAGGTTGAGCGGGTTCTGGGCCAAAGTGACCATAGACGGCAAGACCGAGTACTGGGATCTGGGTAAGGGCGCGATCTCCGAAGACGGCAAGTCCGTGACCCTGAAATTCGATCCCAAGTACGACGGCAAGACCATTACCATGCAGTTCTATGGATTCGACAATTCCGGTAAGCAAACAGGATACAGTAATGCGATCAAGGTCACGGTGGATTCCGCGCTGTCGCCGGTGACCATGCCGGTGATCCCGGGGACCGGTTCTACCGACGCCAACGGGAACCTCACCGTTACTTTCAAATCGGGAACGCTGGATAAGAGCAGGTTGAGCGGGTTCTGGGCCAAAGTGACCATAGACGGCAAGACCGAGTACTGGGATCTGGGTAAGGGCGCGATCTCCGAAGACGGCACCTCGATCTTTTTGAATCTCGATTCCAAATACGGCGGCAAGACCGTCACTATGCAATTCTACGGGTTCGACACCGAAGGTAAACAAACCGGTTTCAGTAATGCCATCGCAGTGAAAGTCGAGACATCGGGAACAGGAGGGTTTTCCGGATTTGGCCAGCCGGAGCGTATCGGAGCAGGGGGATACACTGAACTCGGCTATACCTATGACGACACCATTTATTATTATGAGGATTTGGCGAACGCCACAGATAAGAAAGTAGTGATGCTGGGCGGCAGTGATTCCTGGGAACTGACCGGGCCTGACGGATCGAAACTTCAACTCAATCCGTGGTCTGTCATCATCGCCAAGGGCGGCAAGTCAGTGGCCGATGTCATCCGGAAAGTCGAAGACGAATATGTGATAACCGGGGACGTTCAGATCCTGAATTTCCAGAATGTCTATCATTTCGAACGGCAGGATGATTATGTTTTCAGGCCTGAAAATCAGGAACTGTATTGCGATTCCTATTCTTTTTCATCCGGCGCCGGTGTCGGCCTGCAGACATTGCCCAGAGAGCCGTATTATCATATCGGGACCCCTGAACCGCAAAAAGTTGAGAAGGTGGTTAAGCCCGGATATGATATTTCGGGTCTGCCGCAGAACAAGGTTGTCTATCCTTCTTTTGACCTGCTGGGCGGCGCAGGCGTGGAAAATGTCCGGGCATTCGGATTCGGCACAAGCAGGGGCGGTGGCGGCTGGTATGTCATCGGGCCGGACGGGATGGAAATAGATCTGGTTTCCGGCAGCCGGATGGTGTTCGCTGACAACCCGAAAAACGCGCTTGAGTTCGTTTCCGCAGGGAAATATCGCATAACGAAGCCGGTAACCGTGCTCATTATGCTGGACGGTAATTATCTGGATAAGTATACGATTACGCCGGACAGCAAGACATATTTGGAATATCGGGAGTATTACAAGTAGGCGCCCGGTACGCAGGGAAGCTGTATCGTTTGCAATCGTTTTCAAAAGAACGCGCTGCGGCTCTTGAAAAAGCGCCGCAGGCGCGTATACTTGAAGCAGGTCAGTCGAAGTGCACAATCCGGGGCCGATTCAGGAGGGAGACATGTTCTCTTGCGTCGTGCCTTTTTTGTTAGCCGCAGTCTGTTTCTTCAGTAGTGTATCCGTTCTCTTCGCTTCCGACGCTATTCAACCGCCTATTGTCGCGCCCGTAATTCATCAGCAAAACGATGCTACTATGCCGCAGCGGGCCCGGCTATCCTTCAAACCCGTTCATGCCGTATCGCTGGATCCGATCGAGCAGATTGAAGTCGAAGAAAAGAAGAAAGAGCAGAATGAAAAGCCGCGGTTCCAATTCGATCCCGCGTCCGATTTTTTCATCGACTTGACCGAGGCCGAAGTGTCGGCCATGTTTGCCCAGGCCAGCCAGCAGCTTAGTCAGCAGGCGCAGCAGATCGTGGATCCGGCTGCGCGCGTCCAGGCTCTGGCCAGCGTTCAAGCTGAAATTTCCAAGGCCGAAACACAGGTGAAAGTCGCCTGCACGCAGTTCAAACAACGAATGATCTCGCTTAATCAATCCTACAAGCAGCAGCTTAAAGCGGCCTGGGCGGAGATTGTCGATGCCAGGGATGTCGATGCTAAAGACCAGGCGGTTGCAGTGTACCAGCGATTGCAGGAGGAATACAGCAAAGAAGTGAGCGCTGTCAGGGCGGAGTTCGCAAAAACCATTCACGCTGCGGTCCAGGGATTTACCCAGGGCACTGCCCGATGCCGGCAGGAAATTCAGAATACAAGGGAGCAGGCGGCGCGTCAGGCGCACATAGCCGGTCATTTGTAACCGCCTGTTATTGATCTTGCGACTTGACAATTAGCGAAATAGCTGGTATACTTAACTATGAATTGCCACGGACATGATGCAAATGAACATCATGTGTGTGGCTATTTTTTTTAGGGGGAAGGTATGAAAATCAGAATTGCAGTAGGGATGGTAGTTGGGATCATGGTGTTTGTTGTCGGCGGGGCGATTTCTACCGCGTCGGCTTACACGGTCACCTGTCCCGATGCCAGTTTTAACGGCACCGGCGTACAGAAGTATGTTCAACTCGGGGAGAGGTGGGATCTGAATCTCGGTGATCTGGAGATAGCGTATACCGTGGATATGTCCGCATTGACTCCTTCGTCCCAGTCCACGGTGTGGACTTCAGTCGGAGTGGCTAAGACTTTGCCTGATGAACGGGCATGGTTGAGTTCGAGCGTGAACACTACCTATTACAAAAACATCATGGCCGGATGGAACGTCGATGAGCGCAGTCCGGATGCCGGGTCGTATCTGCGGGTTGCGGAAGCGAGCACTCCTTCGGTTTACGATATCGTGTTGCATTTCAGCAAAACCGACGTTAGTAATACCGCGCTCATGACCGGCTACGTCAACGGTGAAAAGATAGCGGGAGATGTTGTTTTTACCGCGGATCTGGCGCAGCTGGGTTTCTTCTACGAATATTCGTCGTCGGCTACCGATCCGGTTCACGGCGCAGTGACCATTTCCAATGTCGTCGCTTCGGGCGAGCGTTCGGTTGTGCCGGAGCCTTCCAGCATGATGCTGCTGGGAAGCGGTTTGTGCGGCTTGCTCGGTTTGTTGCGCAAAAGAGCGTAAGTTATTTACAGGTTAAGCATATTTTCTTGCAGCGCGTTTCTCTGCCCGTCTGGCGAAAGCCAGGCGGGCTTTTTAATTCTCGAGAGCTGATGTCCGAAAGGAGAAGATGTTAAAGCGCGGTCAGCTTATTCAGCAGATCCTGTACGCCCACGGGTTTGATATATAAACCGTCTATGGGGATCTCCTGTTCAACCCGGCCGGCATCATAGGCGTGAGCGGTAACCACAAAGATCTTGGTTTGGGGGTATTTTTCTTTGATGATCCTGGCTGCGGCCAGTCCGTGCATACCTTTCATTACCAGGTCGAGCAGAACGATGTCTGCCGGTTCTTTCTCGAGCAATTGTAATGCCTGTTCGGCGCTGTCTGCGATAGTTACCTGAAAACGGCGGAGAGAAAGATAGCGTTTAAGATAATAGCCGACATCCGGCTCGTCGTCTACCAGCATGATTTTGGTTTGATTGGTAATCATAACGCCCTCCTCTTTGAGAATACTGCAGCTCCGATCAAAGTATAGCATATTTTGACTTATTTTCAACTCAATGTTGAACTAATCGGCAAGCAATGCAGCAGCACAAATATATTGCTCTCCAGCCGGTTTGGCGTTACAATAATCACATGTTTTATACGCAAGTGAGTACTGCGGTTAACGCAAGAGGTGGAAGGTATGGCTGGTGCAAGGAAGAAGAAGGCAAAGAAACAAGCAGTAATCAAGATCGATTGCCGGGAATGCAGTAAGAAGCCGACCTGCTGCCGGCGCGGCGCCTGGGCGGATATCGAGGAAGCAAAACGGATCGTACCTCTGGGGTTGAAAGGGGAGTTTTTCCAACTCGAGCGGGATGCGGATTTTCCTTCGGGTTTTCGCATCGGCACCAGTTATGAAGATGAACCCTGCACCTTTCTTGATCCCGACGGCCTGTGTTCGATCCATAAGATCGACTATAATCTGAAACCCAGGATTTGCCGCGAATTTCCCTATGAAAATAAGAAACTGTCTCCCTACGCCAGAATATTGTGCTCGTTATTCAAATCGAAGACGAAGAAAAGCGGTCAGTCCAGGAAATAGTTCGTTAGCCGGGAGCATCTGTCGTGTTTCAGCGTACGTTAAGAAGGAAGATCGGTGAGCTGTTGATTGAACGCGGGATAATTACTGCCGAACAGCTCGAACGCGCCCTGGAGGAGCAGCGGCACAAAGGCGGCTATATCAGCCAGCATCTGGTGGCTATGCAATTCGCCACCGAACTCGATATCGCGATCTGTCTTTCCAACCAGTACAATTTCGCTTATCTACCCCTCAACCATTACGCCATCCCGGCGGAGATCCTGACCACCATTCCTTTCAAATGGATCCGGCTCTATTCTCTTATTCCCATCGATAAAATCGGAAATTCCCTGACCGTGGCCATGGCCGATCCTTTGAACGAAGGGGTTATCCAGATGCTTCGCCAGATTACCGGCTGTGAGTTGAAAGTTTTCATCAGTACCTACGGCGAAATTAACGAAGCCATCGGTCGTTATTTCAAGGATGAATTGTCCAGGGTCAAAGAGATCGTTCTCGCGGACATGAGTAAATTGACCGTGATCAATGAATTTATCCAGACCAAAGCGTATACAGGAGGGGAGCGCAGACAGTTTCTCCGGTTGAACGTGAAACTGATCTTCGAGTTTAATTTCTACGGCCAGTCCTTCCGATCCGAAACCCTCAATGTCAGTTTCGGGGGTATATGTTTTCTGTCGCCGGTTTCCATACCGGTGGATAATGATATCGTTTGTAAAGTCCATCTGTCCCCGGACCGCGCCGTTGATTGTATTATCAAAGTCATGAGGGTTCAAAGCCGCAGGTCTGAAGGAGAAGTGAGCGGTTTGTTTGAAATCGCCGGCGTTTTCGCTTTCATCAATGATGAGGAGAAAATGCAGATGGTCGAATTCTTGAAATCGCAACTGGCTTGCAATGGTGCCCGCACAACCGTCGAGGGAAAACAATGAAAATACGCGTGAAGTCCGTCAAATGGATACTGCTGGCGGCATATCTGTTGATCGTCACGGGATTCTTCGGCCTGGCCTTCAGCGGTAAACTTCCCGATGATAACCCGGTCTGCGACGTTTTTTACGGATTACGGGGACACCTGTTCTGGACGTTGCTGATCCTTGTGCTGACGTTTGCATCGCAAGCGTTTTTTATCTGGACTCTGGGTACGGTTGATCTGTGCAAGCCGTTACGCCGGCGCCGGCTTATCGGACCGGCGGCGATGGCCGCGCTGATGTTGACCACGCTGGTCAGCGGTATCATCCTGGCACTGGCGGAATTTTTCGACTATTATCCCAGGCACGGGGAAGTTCTGTTCTGGACCGTCCTGACGATTAACTGGTTGTTATGGAGCGTAGTATTCCTGCTGGCGTATAAAAATACGCCGCGTTTGAAGATTTTCTCGCAGTGGTTGACGGTTTTGCTGGCCGGAAGCCTGCTGGAATTGTTGATTACCATCCCGGCGCATATAGTGGTGAGCCGGCGTCCGGGGTGTTTCGCCGGAATGTATACCGGGCTGGGTATTGTGGCCGGGATACTGGTGATGTTCTGGGCATTCGGGCCGGGGATCATTTTCCTGTTCTTTTTTCAGAGAGCGACAGGTAATGCCGGTCAAAATAACACTAAGGGGGGGATGTAATGAGGGTACGAGGGTTCACGCTGGTGGAGTTGATCGTGGTCATTGCAATCATCGCTGTTCTGGCGGCGGTAATCGCGCCGCAGGCGTATCGGGCGGTTGAGAAGGCGAAGATCGCCAAGGCGCATACTGATTACAGGGCGATACATACCGCGACCTACGCATTGCACGGGGATACCGGCGATTGGCCGCACGGCGGGAATAGCCGGGAGAGGGTAATCTGGTCCGGCTTAATGCGGAACCCTCCTTTGTGGAATGCCGCAGGGACGCTTAACGTCCCCTATGGCGGATGGAATGGTCCCTATCTGGAGAAGTTCTCCGGAATGCATCCATGGGGAGGGATATATATGTTCTCGACTAATGCAAATTTCGGCCGTGGCACAGCAGGCGAGCTGGCTGTGGAATTCGAAAATATGTGTTTCCCCAACGGCGCGACTTCAAACTGCCCTGTTCCACTGTCGTCCCAGCTTATCATCGATCGCTCTCTTGATGATGGCGTCAATAATGTCGGAGAGGTGCAGCGGACATCCTGGAATGATCTGCATTGGGTGATCATATGGGATAAATGCGCTCCCGGAGTTGTTGCCTGTGAGAACAGCAGTTCCTGATAGTGTTTTTTGTTGACAGCTCTCTGTTTTGAGGTAAAATACTCTATGAAGGGGAGGGAGTATGCCGTTCAAGTAGCGCAGTAAAGAAGAGCAACTTTCAGATGATGAGGGTTGCTTTATTTTTTAAAAAGGTGGTGAGTATGTCATGTATGACCTGCGCGGCGCATAAAAAGAAAAAAGCCAAGCTGAAAACCAAAAAAAAGAAGAAGTAGTTGTGATTCGCGGGTTCCTACCCTACCTCAGTTCTCGCAGGGGCGAACGTCTTTGCCTCTGCGAGGGCAGACCCGCGCCTGCGGCGCGGTAAAACTTATCACCTGGTGATAAGTTTTTTTTTGAACGAAAGGAAAAAAGATGAGAAAAGGTTTTACGCTGGTGGAATTGATCGTGGTGATCGCGATCATCGCTATCCTGGCCGCGGTGATCGCGCCCAACGCTTTTAAGGCGATCGAAAAAGCGAAACTAGCCAAGACCCAGCGGGATCTTAAGTCTATTAAGACCGCAGTGTCGGCTTTGTACGCCGACACCGGGAAATTTCCCAACGGGTGTCCTGCTTTCAGCTCTGCCAATCCCGAGGTTTATTTCAATCAGCCTCAAGCCGGGCTGGTGCGCCGGCCGACGGTGGGCGTGGTCGAAGCCCCTTCCTGTGAATGGAGACAGAGTGAAGTGAATGCCTGGGACGGTCCGTATCTGGAAAGTACCAACGTCCTGGATTTCTGGAAAACCGCGTATATGTTCGATCCGGATTATGTCCCGTGCGGTACGACCGCCGGCAATTGCCCGGCTACTTCTTCACCGTACACTGAATGCCGGGCGGCTTGCGGCGGTGCTTTCAATTGCTATCCGCCTATGCTGGTCAGTTTTGGCCCGGATAAACTGGAATATACCTGCGACGATATCCTGGTCCAGTTGACCTTGAAATAAGAAAGGTTGCAGATGATCGAAAAAGGTTTTACCCTGGTGGAATTGATCGTGGTGATCGCGATCATCGCTATCCTGGCCGCGGTGATCGCGCCCAACGCGTTCCGGGCCATCGAGAAGGCGAAATGCGCTCAAGCCGTTAAAGACGCCAAGACCATTCGTACCGCTGCCGCCGAATACTATGCCGATACCGGACAGTGGCCGCCTGTTTACCGTTTAACCACCCCGATCAACCCTTTTCTGACCAACCCGCCGGTGACCGGATGGGCAGGGCCGTATCTGGACAAATGGAAGCCTCATCCGTGGTCAGGTCATATAGGGTGGGATGCGACTCTTGATCTTGATGCGAACGGTAAAGCAGACGGCTGTGTCGTTTACGATGATGATCAGCCGGGGACAAGTGCTTCCAATAACGCAGGGAGGATTCCGCGCAAGTCCATGGAGAATATCGATCTGGTCCTGGATGACGGGAATCTTTCCCGTGGTATGGTCCAGGGAGACGGTCTGGGATTGCTTTCCGCGGCAGGTGAACTGGTGATCATGGTTATACATGATAACAATGGCTGACGGCATTGCAGGAGGAAAGATGAAACAAGGTTTTACCCTGGTGGAATTGATCGTGGTGATCGCGATCATCGCTATCCTGGCCGCGGTGATCGCGCCCAACGCGTTCCGGGCCATCGAAAAAGCGAAAGTAGCCAAAGTGGAAACAGATCTTAAGACTTTCAAGACCGCCGCGCTGTCCTATTACTCGGATACCGGTCAGTGGCCGGTTGACGGCGCCACCTGGCTTACCGCTGAAGAGACCGCGATGTTCATCAGCGGCGCGGGGCAGCCGACAGGATGGGACGGTCCGTATCTGGAACGCTGGCCGGATCCGCCCTGGCATTGTAATTTCGTGTATGGCGGCGTGCCTATGGTCGGTACGTATGATTGGGATCATTGGCCCACCTGCGCCGCCTGGGGTATGGGCGGCGGGGATACTACCGCTGTGGCTGCCAGTTGTATTCCGCGGACAGCCGCAACTATGGTCGACCAGCATCAGGATGACGGGAATCTAGCGGGCGGCAGGGCGCGTTTCAACGCCGGTTATGCCGGAGGGTTCCTGAACGTGATTATTGTCGGCTGCGGCTCGTAGATGGGCAACGCTATGATCAGGACTCTATGCGGTTTGCCGGTCAGTCTGGTTTTCTTTTGCGCGGTCTGCGCAGCAGCTGCGGAAGCGCCTTCCGGTCAGACAGTCACTGCCTCTACCGATAAAACCAGTTATTCTCTGAAAGAAACAATCAAAATCAGCCTGAAGAATAGCGGCGCAGAGAGCGTTTATTCGGTTGCCGCCAGCGCGACACCGGCCTTCGCCATTATTAATTTCGAAAAAAACAAGAATCAGTGGGTCTGGGATGCCTTGCCGCTGCATTGCAACCGTCTGGAATGCGATACTCCCCATGACCTGCCGGTAGAGATCCAGGCAGGGAGCACCCGCACGTTCAGCTGGCAGCCGCGTGTTTATTCAAAACGCGGTTATCTTGATCCCGAACCGGGTTTATACCGGCTTACATTAATGTATCAGACGCGCAAAGGCTCCGAAGAAAAAGAGTGGACCTGGCGTACGGTCAAATCCAACGCATTTACCCTTCACCAGGGAGGACGCTGATGGACCAGAATGAGAGAATGCGGCTGCAGAAACTCTACGGCGAATTTTCCGACGATGGACTGATCGAAATGCTTAAGCAGGACAGCGCCGGTTATGAAGCGGGAGTGTACGATGTGCTCCTGGAAGAAGCGCGCCGGCGCAATATCCCGCAGGAGCAATTTCAGCCTTTGCCGCAACCGGCTGCAGCCCTCGAGCAGCCCGGGGGAGCGATGGAGCAGCCTGCGCAGGAAGGGCAATTCCGTTCATTTATGTCGGTGGAGACTGAAGAGGACCGGATGTTTGTGGAGGGGGTGTTTAGAGCGTCGCACATTCCCTATTATATCCAGGCGGATGCTTCCGGGCAGGGATTTCAGGTTATGGTGCAAGAGGGGTGGTTGAAACAAGCAGAGGAGCTGTTTCAGGATGAGGCACCCGGCGCTTGATAGGAATTGCGCCGGTGCTCCCTTGTGGTCGCACCCGGCGCGTAACAGGAGTTGCGCCGGTGCTCCCTTGTGGGCGCACCCGGCGCGGAATTGCCCCCAACGTCTTACCCCCAACGCGTTACACCCCGCGCTAATAGGAGTTGCGCGGGTGTTTTCCTTGTGGAAAACAAAAAACCCAAGCGCATGCTTGGGAATTTTGTAGGTGATAGGCCTGGTAGCTCACGCTATCTGCAGAAAACCTCCTGTTGTCACCTGCAATGAGATTTCGTTGTCCTGCTACATAAGAAGTATGGCATATTTTTTTTGAAATTTCAAGGGCCGGGAAAAATTTTTTTGATTGCCGGCCGCGGGGATATACACTAGAATACAATGAAGATCCTTAACTTTCAGGAGAGCGCTCATGGGATTTGATTATATCAGGAAAATTCCTTCCGCAAACGAAGTCGTTGAAGAAATGCCTCTGTCCGCCGAACTGGCGGCGATCAAAAAAAAGCGGGATGAAGAAATCCGCGCCGTATTTGCCGGTCAGAGCGGGAAATGGCTGATCATTATCGGTCCCTGTTCCGCGGATAACGAAGACGCGGTCTGCGAGTATGTCGGTCGCCTGGCGGGTTTACAGGAGAAGGTCAAAGAGAAGCTTATCCTGATCCCCAGGATCTATACCAATAAACCGCGCACTACCGGAGAAGGGTACAAAGGCATGATGCATCAGCCTGACCCGAATGAGGCGCCGAATATCGTGGAGGGGCTGAAAGCTTTGCGGCGCATGCATATCAGGATCTTGCGGGATTCTCACCTGACTGCCGCCGACGAGATGCTCTATCCGAGCAACTATCCCTACCTGGAAGATATCTTGAGCTATGTGGCTATCGGCGCCCGATCGGTGGAAAATCAGCAGCACCGTCTGACGGTCAGCGGTCTGGATATACCGGTAGGGATGAAAAATCCCACCAGCGGAGATCTGAACGTAATGTTCAATTCGGTACAGGCGGGACAAACCGCACACGTATTCATTTACCGCGGCTGGGAGGTTAAAACTACCGGCAATCCCCTGACGCATTGCATTCTGCGCGGAGCGGTCAATCATCACGGGCAGAATATTCCTAATTACCATTATGAAGATTTGATCCGCAGTAGCGAGATGTATTTGAAACGCGGGCTGGAGTTTCCCGCATTGATCATCGATACCAATCACGCCAACTCCGGCAAACAGTTCGACCAGCAACCCCGGATCGCCGTAGAGATCGTCGAGAGCATGAAGAATTCTCCGGTGTTGCGGAATATGGTCAAGGGATTGATGATCGAAAGCTACCTGGCGGAAGGCGCGCAGGATACGGATGGCCTGGTTTTCGGCAAGTCCATCACTGACCCTTGCCTGGGATGGGAAGCGTCGGAAAAACTCGTTTTGCATCTGGCAGATGCTCTGTGATGGAGAACTATGAAAAAAGTTCCGCTGATCGTTTCTATCCTGCTGGCTGTCTGCGCGCGTCTCTATGCCGCACCGATAGAGCTTTTGCCCGCATTCTCTCCGGAAGACCGCGTTCTCGTTTTTGCGCCCCATCCCGATGACGAGAGTATCGGTACCGCCGGCGTTATCCAGCGTGCGCTCCAAGCCGGCGCGCGGGTGCATGTTGTCTGTTATACCAACGGCGACAATAACGAATTCGCCTTTATCGTCTATGAAAAGCGTTTGACCTTTCGCAAGGGTGAATTTCTGCACATGGGCGAGGTGCGGCGGCACGAAACCATCGCCGCCATGGACGTTCTGGGCGTGCACGGAAGCGGTGTCCGTTTCATGGGGTATCCCGATTACGGGACCATGGATATCCTGACTAAATACTGGGAGACCGACAAACCGTTTCGCAGTATGCTCCCCCGGGTAACCAGGGTTTCTTATCCCGATGCGTTATCCGTAGGCGCGCCCTTTGTAGGCGAGAGTATCCTGCGGGATGTCAAAACCGTGCTGCAGGCTTTCCGGCCGACAAAGATCTTTGTTTCCCATCCCGCCGATACCAACCGGGACCATCAGACGTTATATATCTTCCTCCGGGTGGCCCTGTGGGATCTGGGCGGCACCATTCCCGCACCGCAGGTGTTTCCTTATCTGATCCATGTGATCGGCTGGCCGGTGCCCAGAGGCAGCCATCCGGAATTGCCGCTGAACCCTCCGGCTGATCTGGCGGAATCCACGTGGTTCACGCTGCCGCTGGACGCAGGCGAAGTGGCCGGCAAGGCTGTGGCCATAGCGTTACATAAGAGCCAGATTGTCTATAATCCGCCGTACCTGTATACGTTCGCCCGCAGCAATGAGTTGTTTTCCGACGTCGACCCTCTGGAATTGAAGAAATCGTCGCCCGGCGGTGTCGATTGGCAGCACGTGGTCTGCCAGCGGGTCTCCCGTAAGCAAAAGAATACCGTATGCATCAATTCGAATGCGTTGTCATACGGGTTGGCGGATAACAGGCTTTTGATCAGGATGGAACTGCGCACCAGGCTGGATAAGAACCTGGGCACGCAGTTTTTGCTCCTGGGGTACAGTACTAAGGTTCCGTTTGCCCGGATGCCCAAGCTTGCCGTTACGATCGGGGTCATGGGCATGAAAATCAAGAATAAACGCCAGGTATTGTTTGTCCCCGATGCCCGTTACTGGTTCGAAGGGAATACTCTGATGATTTCCCTGCCCCTGGCCTGTCTGGGCAATCCCGATTATATTTTCGCCAGAGTCCGGAGGAACCTGGTTCGTCTGCCGCTCAACGTCTCTACGTGGCGAATCCTGGACATCAAACCCTAAATGGATATCCGCATACGCGCATACCGTGTGACTGACCGTGATTCAGTGCGGGAGATTGCCTGGGCAACGGCTTTTCTCGGGGAACCCGGCGACGCGTTTTTCACCGATAAAGAACTGCTCTGTGATTTTCTCACCGGGTATTTCACCGATTACGAACCGCAGTCCTGTTTTGTGGCGGAAGCGCAGGGCAGGGTAGTGGGGTATATCATCGGCGCGCTCGACGCCGGGCGAGTGGATAGCGTATCCATGCGCGCAATCCTGCCGCGGCTGGTCGCGCGATTGCTCTGGCGCGGGGTATTCTGCCGCCGCAGGAACCGGAAGCTGCTTTTTCATCTCTTGAAGAGTTTTTTAAAAGGGGAGTTCTTCCTGCCGGCGTTCAACCGCGAGTATCCGGCTACTTTGCATATCAATATCGCGAGAGGATTCCGCGGTCAGGGAACGGGCGGCAGGCTGCTTTCGGTATTCTGCGACTATCTCAAGAGCCGGCGGTCGCCCGGGGTGCGGCTGGCTACCATGTCCGAAACTGCCCGGGAGTTTTTCAGCCACGCTGGTTTTGTCCTGCTGGCGACGCGCCCCCGCAGCTATTTCCGGTATCTGGGCCGGGATTTACGCGTTTACATTCTCGGCAAAACGCTGGTATAAGCCGTAAAAGTCCGCTATAATAATTTTCATGGAAAAGCCGCAGGATAGTTCCATTCGTTATATCAAAGGCATCGGTCCCAAGAGGGCGGAGCAATTCGGCGCGTACGGGATCCGGACTATCGAAGACCTGCTTTATTATTTTCCCCGCCGTTATCAGGATCGTACGCACATTGTGGCGATCTTCCGGCTTGAGGAAGGATCGAGCCAGACAGTGAAAGCCCGGGTGGTTTCCAGCCGCGCCCGCCAGTCATTCCGCCGCCGCGGTTTTTCCATTGTGGAAACCATAGTCCAGGACGGCACCGGTTCATTGCACTGTGTCTGGTTCAACCAGCGGTATCTGAAGGATTATTTCAAACCCGGTCAAGAGCTTATTTTGTTCGGAAAGGTGGAGCGGTATGCCGGGCGATTGCAAATGGGCAATCCTGAATTCGAGCTGCTTGAATCGGGGGAAGACGAGGTCGTGTCCGCCGGCAGGTTTATCCCCATGTACACCATTCCGCCGGGAATGACGCAACGGTATTTCAGGGGTTTGATGAAGCAGGCGCTGGATGCGTATGCCGGCAGGATGGCGGAGATCATGCCTTATGATATCCGGACCAGGAATAACCTGCTTAATCTGGCCAGGAGCCTGGTGAGCATTCATTTCCCGGAGGATCTGGACCGGCAGCAGGAAGCCTACCGCCGGCTATCCTTCGAAGAGTTCCTGCTTTTTCAGTTGCCGCTGGTTTTGCGTAAAGCCAGAAAGCAGGAGAAACCGGGGATCGCGCATCGGGTGGAAGGGAGCTTGCTGGAAACTTTTCTCTCCGGTCTGTCTTTTCATCTGACCGCCAGCCAGCGCCAGGTGCTTCAGGAGATCAAGCAGGACATGGCTGCGCAGCATCCCATGCAGCGGTTGCTGCAGGGAGATGTGGGATCGGGAAAAACCGTGGTAGCCACTGCGGCCTGCGTTGTTGCGATACAGGGAGGGTATCAGGCGGCGTTCATGGTGCCTACCGAGATCCTGGCCCGGCAGCATTATGACAAGATTATCCGGCAGTTTGCCTCTTTGCGCCAGCGCGGCAAGCCGGTGCGGGTGGAGGTTTTGACCAGCAGCGTATCCGCAAAAGAGAAACAGGCGGTCAGTGACGCCATCGAGGCCGGTACAGTGCATCTGGTGATCGGCACGCATGCGCTTTTGGACGAGACGCTGCGGTTCAAACGCCTGGGGTTGGTGGTGATCGATGAGCAGCATAAGTTCGGCGTAGGGCAACGGGCGTTGCTGCCGCAGAAAGGTCCCAGCCCGGATGTGTTGATCATGACCGCCACGCCGATTCCCCGGACGCTGGCGATAACATTGTACGGGGACATGGATAGTTCGGTGATCAACGAATTACCCCCGGGGCGCAGTCCGGTTACCACAATGCATTTCAGCCGGGATTTTAAATTCCAGGCCTATGAAATGGCTAAACAGCAGATCGCTCAAGGTAATCAGGTATACATCGTGTATCCGGTTATCGAAGAATCGTACGCTCTGGATATTGACGGCGCCAAGAAGATGTATGAGGAGTTCAGAGAAGGTGAATTTCGCGGGTTCCGTCTCGGGTTGATCCACGGTAAACTCTCCCAGAAGGAGCAGGAACAGATCATGAAGGGTTTTACCTCCGGGGAGATAGACCTGCTGGTATCCACCACTATCCTGGAGGTCGGTATCGATGTGCCTGATGCCACCTGCATGATTATCGAGCATGCCGAACGGTTCGGTTTAAGCCAGCTGCATCAGCTGCGCGGCAGGGTGGGCAGGGGTACCAGGCAATCCATGTGTCTGTTGATCTCCGATACGACAACCCCGGAATCTCAAGCCCGGGTGAAGGCGATGGTCGAACATTCCAGCGGGTTCGAGATTGCGCAAGAGGATCTGAAGATCCGCGGGCCGGGAGAGTTTTTCGGCCGGCGGCAGCATGGATTGACCGAGTTGCGCATCGGCAATCCTCTGACCCAGATGCACTTGTTGAAACGCGCCCGTGAAGAGGCGATCCGGCTGGTGAATGCCGATCCCGGGTTGCAGCAACGTCAGCATCTTTTATTGAAAGAACGGCTGGTGCAGCGTTTTCCCGAATACGAACGTTTAATGCTGGTGGGGTGATATGCATATTATTACCGGGCAGTTCAAGGGTATGCCGCTGAAAGCGCCGAAAGCGATCAGGCCTTCCGAAGACAGGGTGCGTAAGGCTTTGTTTGACATCCTGGGCGACTGTTCAGGTTTGGCTTTTCTCGAGCTTTTTGCCGGTTCCGGAGCAGTAGGTTTTGAGGCGCTTTCTCAAGGGGCAGAGGAAGTGGTTTTCGTGGAGCGTGAACGTGCGCATGCCCGGATGATCGAGCAAACGCTGCAGTCGCTGCGCCAGAGAGTATCCTTATCTGAAGGTAAAGTCATTGTTCTGTGCCGGGATTCCCTGGAAGCGATAGCGGATTTTGCCAGGGAAAAGCGCGCTTTTGACCTGATTTTCCTTGATCCGCCCTATTACCGGGAACTGGCAGAAAAAACCTTGCAAACCCTGCAAGAATATGATATATTACTTCCCTCCGGATATATCGTTGTCCAACATTTCAAGAAGGATGCAGTGCATCCTGCCTATGCTTTAGCAGGAAATAAGCAGGCAATAACGTTGTTTAAACAGGGAAAGTACGGTGATACCGTACTTTCCCTTTATCGGAAAGAAACGCAAGCTCTATGAGCAGGAAAGCTATTTATCCAGGGACTTTCGATCCGGTCACCTTCGGGCATATTGACATCATCAAGCGGGCCCTGGAGATATTCCCTGAACTTATAGTGGCAGTCGCGCATAATCCCCAGAAGCACCCTTTGTTCTCGGTTGAAGAACGCGTGGAGATGCTGAAGAAGGCGACCGCTGGATTCAAGGGGGTCACGGTGAAGAGCTTTGACGGTCTGGTCGTTGATTTTGCCCGGGCGAAAAAGATCAATGTACTGGTCCGGGGCGTGCGCATGCTTTCAGATTTCGAATACGAGTTCCAGATGGCGTTAACCAACCGTAAGCTTGCGCCTGATGTGGAAACGATCTTTCTTATGCCGCAGGAAACATTCAGCTACATCTCTTCGAAGCTGCTTAAAGAAGGCGCTGTGCTGGGCGCGCATCTGACTTCGTTTGTTCCGGCTTTTGTGGAAAAGGAACTCAAAAAGAAGTTATTATGAAGATTAACATAGATCAGGTCAGGCCCGAAGGCCTGCATCTGGAAGAGGATATCTCTGCCGCGCAGCTGGATGTCGATACCCAGGAAGCGAAATTGGCCGGGGTACTGCGCGTAAGCGCCGATGTAACCAGGGTTGACGAAGTGGTCAGAGTAGCGTTACGTCTGCAGGGAGCTTTGACCTTTCTCTGCTGCCGCTGCCTGGAAGAATATCAGGTGGCCATTGACCGGACCCTGGAGCATAATTTTCCGGTTGAGCGTTCGCAGCATACGCTGGATATAACACAGGATATCCGGGACGATCTGATCCTGGAGTATCCCTTCAAGCCGTTGTGCAAGACTGATTGTAAAGGCATCTGTCCCCGTTGCGGAAACAACCGTAACCGGGGCGAATGCCGCTGTTCCACCAAAGAAAATACTAATTAGGTAAGAAAGGAGTTCCCAGTGCCACTACCAAAGAAACGACATTCCAAAACGCGCGGGAAACAACGCAGGACTCATTGGAAAGTTGCCACGCCCAGCCTTGTTCCTTGCCCGCAATGCAAACAGCCCAAATTGTCCCACCGTATCTGCCCGGTATGCGGTTATTATGGCGGCAAACAAGCCATGGAAATTGAAATTAAAGAGAAAAAGAAGAAAGCATAAGCTTATTCACCGACACCTATGAAGATTATCGTCGATGCGATGGGAGGCGATTATGCCCCGGATGTGGTGGTTGAGGGCGCGATCGCCGCAGTCAAGGAATACGGCGTAGAAATAATACTGGTGGGGGATGAGACCAAGGTCAACGCTTTGCTTAAAAAAGCGTCTTTTCACTCCCCGAAGATCAGCGTATATCCGTCTACCGAAGTGATCGAAATGCACGATTCTCCCGCGGTGAGCGTGCGCCGCAAACGGAATTCTTCGATCGTCGTGGGGTTGAAGCTGGTTAAAGAAGGCAAGGCAGACGCTTTTGTCAGCGCCGGGAATACCGGGGCTGCGGTCTGTGCCGCTACCCTGACGCTGGGCCTGTTGCCCGGCGTGGGGCGTCCGGGTATCGCTACGGTCATGCCCAGCCTCAAAGGTTGTTTTCTGGTCATCGACGTCGGCGCAAATATCGATCCCAAACCGATCCATATGCTGCAATACGGGATTATGGCGCACATCTATTGCGTGGATATTCTCAATAAGCCTAATCCTTCGGTGGGATTGCTCAATGTCGGGGAAGAGGAGAGCAAGGGTACGGATTTCCTCAAGGAATCCTACGAGCTGCTTTCCAAAAGCCATCTGAATTTCATCGGTAATGTAGAAGGAAAGCATCTGTTTTCCGGCGAGTGCGATATTATCATCTGTGACGGTTTCGTGGGTAATGTCACCCTGAAGGTCACCGAATCCCTTGCGGAAGCCATGCAGACGTTCCTTAAACGGCATATTTTAAGCAGTCCGCTGGGCATCCTCGGCGCCTTGATGCTTAAACCCAGTTTCAGGCGTTTCAAGAAAGAAATAGATTACTCCGAATACGGCGGAGCTCCTTTGCTGGGCGTCAACGGGGTCACGATCATCGGACACGGCCGCTCCAACGCTTACGCTATCAAGAACGCCATCAGAGTCGCCAGGAAAGAAGTGGAGCATAAATTTATCGAGAAACTTCTGACGGCGATCGAAGCGGAAAAAGCCGGAGCTCCTGCAAACAACGGGGATATAGACCGGTCGAGCAACTGATTTTTTAATTACAAGGCAGGATACTATGAAGAAAGTCGGTATTATCGGAGTGGGTGAATATCTGCCGGAGAAGATCCTGACCAACGCCGATCTGGAAAAAATGGTTGAGACTTCCGACGAGTGGATCACTACCCGCACCGGGATAAAAGAACGTCATATCGCGGCAAAAACCGAGGCTACCAGCGATCTGGCGACCAGGGCCGCCAGAGAGGCGCTCAAAGATGCGGACCTTAAGGCTGAAGATATCGATTTGATCATCGTGGCGACCGTTACTCCGGATATGCAGCTTCCGGCTACCGCCTGTTTTGTCCAGGCGAACCTGGGCGCGAAAAAAGCGATGTGTTTTGATGTTTCCGCCGCCTGCGCCGGGTTTATCTATGCCATGACTGTCGCGCACCAGTTCATTGCCCGGGGCACCTGTAAAAACGCTTTGATCATCGGCGCGGAAAAACTTTCGTCCATTACCGATTGGCAGGACCGCAGCACCTGCGTTTTGTTCGGCGACGGCGCCGGCGCGGTCGTGCTGGGTGAAGTCAAGTCCGGCGGTATCCTCTCGACGTATCTGGGCAGCGACGGGCATCTGACCGGGTTGTTGAATGTTCCGGCCGGCGGTTCGCGTCAGCCTTTTTCCAAAGAGGTGATGGAAAAACGGCAGAATTTCATCAAGATGGAAGGCAACGAGGTTTTCAAGATCGCGGTGATGAGTATGGCTGAAGCCGGCCAGATCGCTTTGAAAAAAGCCGATCTGAAATGCCAGGACGTAAACTGGATCATCCCGCATCAGGCTAATCTGCGCATTATCAATGCCGTGAGCAAACGCCTGGGGTTTGCCAATGCCCAGGTATATCTTAATATAGAAAAGTGCGGCAATATGTCTTCGGCGTCCACTGCTACCGCTCTGGTAGAAGCCGTCAAAGCGGACAAGATCAAGAAGGGTGAAGTTGTCATGCTGGTGGCGTTCGGCGCGGGCCTGGTATGGGGCTCGGTCATTATCAAGTGGTAGGCGGAAACAACATGGAAAGAATCGCTTTTTTGTTCGCCGGACAGGGCTCGCAATCTGTGGGCATGGGAAAAGACCTGTATGAGTCTTTTCCGGCCAGCAAGGCAGTTTTTGATACGGCCTGCGCGGTGCTGGGATTTGATATCAGGCAGCTTTGTTTTGAGGGGCCGCTGGACAAGCTGAAACCCACGGTTATTTCCCAGCCGGCGATCGTCACCACCACTATCGCCGCATTTGAAGCCTGTAAGAGCGCACGTGCCCTGACGCCGTCTTTCGGGGCGGGATTGAGCCTGGGTGAATACACCGCGTTGATTGCCGCCGGCGCATTGAGCCTGGAAGACGGCATCAAACTGGTGAAACGCCGCGGTGAGATCATGGAAGCGGCGGCCAGGAAACGGCCGGGGAAAATGGCGGCGATTATTGACCTGCCTTTGGAGAAGATCCGGGAGATCTGCCGGAAATCCGGCGCTGCGGTGGCGAACTTAAATTGTCCCGGACAGGTGATTATCTCCGGAACGCCGGAATCGGTGGATACGGCTAAAGCGCAGTGCCAGGCCGCAGGCGCAAAACGGGTCCTGGAACTGGAAGTCAGCGGCGGATTTCACTCGCCCCTGATGTTTGAGGCTTCCGGGGAACTCAAAAATGAGCTGGAAGCGATGCATATGTCTGCGCCGCGATTTCCCATTGTCAGCAATTACGGCGCGGCAGCCGAGACCAGGACGGCGGAGATCAAACAGAACCTGGTTTACCAGATGTACTCCGAAGTACGCTGGGAGGAGTCGGTGCGTTCTATGCTGGCCCAGGGCGTGACTACATTCTACGAGTTCGGGCCGGGAAGAGTTTTAAAAGGCCTGATGCGTAAGATCGATGCCGACGCGCAGGTGGTAACCATAGAGAAGAAGGACGATATCCTGAAGCTTGCGGCAGGTTAAACGGAGGTTGGAAGAATGAGATTGGAAGGAAAAGTGGCGTTGGTTACGGGGGGGGCGCGGGGGATCGGTCGCGAGATAGCGCTTGCCTTTGCCCGCGAAGGCGCGGATCTGGTCATCTGGGATGTGAATCCGCAGGAAAGCGAGAAAACCTGTAAAGACATAGAATCTTTAGGCAGGAAAACCCTTTCAGACCAGATAGATGTGACAGATTATGCGAAGGTCGAAGAGGGTATCAATAAAATTCTTGACAAATTAGGGAAGATTGATATATTAGTAAACAATGCAGGGATTACCAAGGATAATCTCCTGCTGCGCATGAGCCAGCAGGAGTGGGACGCGGTAATCAATGTCAATCTCAAGGGCACGTTTAACTGTACCAAGGCGGTTTTTCGCCCCTTGAGCAAACTGCGCTACGGCAAGATAATCAATATCGCTTCGATCATTGGCATTATCGGTAATTACGGACAGGCAAATTACGCTGCTTCCAAAGCGGGGATTATCGCGCTGACTAAAACAGCGGCCAAGGAACTTGCTTCCCGCAATGTGAACGTCAATGCTATCGCTCCGGGGTTTATCCAGACCGAGATGACCGCCAAACTTCCGGAAGAGGTAAAGAAGAAGATGCTCGAGGCTATTCCCATGGCGAAACTGGGAACGCCTCAAGATGTTGCGAACGCCTGTTTATTTCTGGCTTCGAACGAATCTGATTATATCACCGGCCAGACAATCGTCGTGGACGGTGGCATGGTAATGGTCTAAAAGAGTTAGTTATAACTACCCCGCCTGGTTGGGATTACCATTCAGGTGAGGGCAATTCAAGGAGGAACGAGCATGGCAGTTGAAGAGAAGGTTAAATCCATAATCGCAGAGCAACTTGGTGTTAAGCTCGAAGAAGTCACTCCTGAGGCATCTTTTGTCGATGATCTCGGTGCGGATTCTCTGGATACCGTTGAATTGGTTATGGCATTCGAAGAAGAGTTCGGTATTGAGATTCCGGATGAAGACGCGGAAAAGATCACCAAAGTAGGGGATGCGGTTAAATATATAGAGGAAAAAACCGCCAATAAGTAGTCAGGATAAGATAGATGAAAGCGACCCCCCTTCATTTGCCAGGCAAATAAAGGGGGGTACGTTTTAATATACTACGGGCATACGCTATGGATAGACGTGTAGTGGTGACAGGATTAGGAGTGATCGGCCCTCTGGGCAACGATGTGCCTTCTACCTGGAAGGCTTTACAGGAAGGGAAATCCGGAGTCGGGCCTTTAACTACCTTTGATGTTTCCTCCTACGAAGCCCGTATAGCCGCGGAAGTCAAAGGATTCGATCCGACACTGTACAATATCGATAAAAAAGAAGCCCGGCGGCTGGAGAAATTCATCCAGTACGCGCTGGCCGGGACCTATCAGGCGATCAAAGACTCCGGCCTGGACCTGGAAAAAGTGGATAAAGAGCGGGTCGGGGTGATCGTCGGCTCGGGTATCGGCAGCCTGCGCATTATCGAAGAGCAACATAAGATTTTGCTGGAAAAAGGACCGTCGCGGGTCACGCCGTTTCTCATTCCCATGCTTATCGTCAATGAAGCTGCGGGCAAGATCGCCATCGATTACGGTTTTTACGGCCCGAATACCTGCGTGACTACTGCGTGCGCTTCAGGAAGCCATGCCATCGGGGACGCTTTCCGGGTCATTCAGCGCGGTGACGCGGATGTAATGATCACCGGCGGAACGGAAAGCGCGATCACCACTATGGGCATCGCCGGTTTCTGCGCTTTAAAGGCGTTATCTTTGCGTAACGATGAGCCGACCAAAGCCAGCCGTCCGTTCGATAGAAACAGAGATGGATTTGTGATGGGAGAAGGCTCCGGTATCGTGGTCATGGAATCGCTTGAGTATGCCCAGAAACGCGGAGCGAAGATCTACGCGGAAATGATCGGTTTCGGCCAGTCCTGCGATGCCTATCACATTACCGCTCCCGACCCGGCCGGGTACGGGGCTTCTTTAGCCATGAAGTGGGCTTTACGGGACGGTCGGTTGAATCCGCAGGACGTCCAGTATATCAACGCTCACGGGACGTCCACCAAGCTCAACGATAAGGTGGAAACCGAAGGGATCAAGAAAGCCCTGGGAGACCATGCCAGGAAAGTAATGATCAGCTCCACTAAATCCATGACCGGACATTTGCTGGGCGCGGCAGGCGGGTTGGAATTCGTTATTGCCTGTCTGGCGGTCAAGGAAGACATCATCCCGCCGACCATAAATTACGATGTGCCTGATCCGGAATGCGACCTGGATTATGTCCCCAATACCGCGCGTAAATGCCCGGTTTCCGTGGCCATGTCCAATTCGCTGGGTTTCGGCGGACATAACGCCACGCTGGTGGTCAAGAAATTTAAATAAACGCAAGGCATTCCTGCCTGATCGCACACTATCATATGGGATATACACTCGCGCAAAAAATTCTGCTGGCACACAGCGACAGCCCCACCGTTAATCCGGGCGATTTCATCGAAGCCCGGGTGGATATCGCTCTGGGTAACGATATTACCGCGCCTCTGGCCATTGAGGAGTTCAAGAAGGCGGGGTTCAGCACGGTATTCGACAGGACGAAAATCGTGCTGGTGCCCGATCATTTCGCTCCGGCCAAGGATCAGAAGAGCGCCAATCAGTGTAAAGTTCTGGAACAGTTTGCCGGCGAGCAGAAGATCAAGAATTATTTCGAAGTCGGCTGCATGGGCATCGAGCACGCGCTGCTGCCGGAGCAGGCGATCGTGCTGCCGGGTTATCTGATCATCGGCGCGGATTCGCATACCTGTACCTACGGGGCCCTGGGCGCGTATTCCACCGGCGTGGGTTCGACCGATCTGGCCCGGGCTTTTGTGGACGGCAAGGTCTGGTTGAAGGTCCCGGAGAATATTAAATTCGTATTCAAGGGGAAGCTTAAGAAATGGGTCGGCGGCAAAGATCTCATCCTGCATACCATCGGACAGATCGGCGTGGACGGCGCTTTGTACGCCGCCATGGAGTTCTGCGGTCCGGTGATCGAGCGTTTGTCCATGGATGACCGGTTTTCCATGTCTAATATGGCTATCGAAGCCGGCGGCAGGGCGGGGCTTATCGCTGCCGATGAGACGACCTGGGAGTATGTCGGCCAGGCGCTTAAGACTGCTGGGTCGAAATGCTCGCTCGCCGCGTTAAAGAAAAAGAATCAGCCGCTGTATTCGGATAAAGACGCGCAGTACGCGAAAGTTCACGAATGGGATATCAGCGATCTGGAGCCGGTGGTTTCCTGCCCGCATCTGCCCAGCAACGTCAAACCGGCCAGTGAACTGGGTACCATTAAGCTTGATCAGGTGGTGATCGGTTCCTGCACGAACGGCAGGATTTCCGATCTGCGCATCGCCGCCAGAATAGTGAAAGGCAGAAAAGTCAAAGCCGGGCTGCGCTTGATCGTCATTCCGGCAACCCAGAAGATCTACCGGGAAGCGATCGCCGAAGGGCTGACCGAGATTTTTGTCCGGGCCGGAGGCGTGGTGTCTACGCCCACCTGCGGTCCGTGTCTGGGCGGCCATGTCGGCATCCTGACCGAAGGCGAATCCTGTCTGGCCACGACCAACCGGAATTTCATCGGTAGGATGGGGTCGCCGAAATCGTTTGTCTATCTGTCCAACCCGGCAGTAGCCGCCGCTTCGGCGATAACCGGCAGGATCACTCACCCGGGAGCGCTATGATCATCAAAGGCACCGTGCATAAACTGGGGGATGATATAAACACCGACGACATCATTGCCGCCAAGTACCTGGTGTCCACCGACGCCAAAGAGCTGGGCAAGCATTGCATGGAGTCGGTCAATTTTGATTTCGTCAGCAGGGTCAAAGAAGGCGACATTATCGTTGCCGGGAAAAATTTCGGCTGCGGATCGTCGCGCGAACACGCGCCTCTGGCGATAAAGGGCTGCGGTATCCGCGCGGTGCTGGCCAGGAGCTTCGCGGCGATATTTTTCCGCAATGCAATCAATATCGGGTTGCCTTTTCTGGCGTCCGATGATATCGACAAGATCGCCGACGGAGATCAGCTGGAGATCGATCTGTCCAGCGGCGTGATCAGGAACCTGACCAGGAAGCAGACTTATAAGACCCAGGCGTTTCCGCCGTTTTTGCAGACGCTGGTGCAAAAAGGCGGACTGATGAATTATATCAAGCAGAAAAAGTGACACCGACTTAAAAAGTTGCACGCCCGACGCAGATCGGTAGTGCGTCGGCGTTGCCTCTGTAGGCAAGGAGACTCGCTATGTATAAGATCGCGGTGATACCCGGCGACGGCACCGGCCCGGAAGTTGTAGCCGAAGGGATGAAAGTCCTGGAAGCCGCCGGCAGGAAATTCGGGTTCAAGTATGAGGCCACCACTTTTGATTTCGGGGGCGCGCGGTTTTTAAAGACCGGCAAGACCCTGGATGAAGGCGATATCGCGGAGTTGAGGAAGTATTCGGCGATTTTTTTAGGCGCTATCGGCCATCCGGACGTCAAACCCGGCATCCTGGAAACGGGGATATTGCTCAAACTGCGGTTTTCCCTCGATCAGTATATTAACCTGCGTCCGGTGAAGCTGTATAATCCGGCTTTCTGCCCGCTCAAGGATAAGAAGCCCGAAGATATCGATTTTGTGGTGGTGCGCGAGAATTCCGAAGGCCTCTATAAGGGCATGGGCGAATTCAAAGACAAAGGGACCAAAGACGAGGTCGCCCTGCAGATCTCTTACAATACCCGCAAGGGCGTGGAACGCTGTATCCGTTACGCGTTCGACTATTGCCGCAAGCGCAACAAGCGCAAGAAGCTGACGTTATGCGGAAAGACCAATGTCCTGACCTATGCGTTCGACCTCTGGGAACGGACCTTCTACGAAGTGGCCAAAGAATATCCGGATATCACCACCGACTACGCGCACGTTGACGCGACGACGATGTGGTTTGTGAAGAATCCGGAATGGTTCGACGTGATCGTCACCGATAATCTGTTCGGGGATATCATTACCGATCTGGGCGCGATGATCCAGGGGGGAATGGGTATCGCCGCGGGCGGCAACATCAATCCGCAGGGCGTTTCCATGTTCGAGCCCATCGGCGGAAGCGCGCCGAAATATACCGGAAAGAACGTGATCAATCCGCTGGCGGCGATCTGCGCGGCCGGGATGATGCTCGGGAATCTGGGTGAGACCCGGGCGGCACAGGCGATCGAACGGACGGTGATCGATATCACCGCCACAAAACTGAAGTCGCTGGCTGCGGGGAAGATGGGGTATTCCACGCAGGAGATCGGCGACCTGGTGGTCAAGGGGCTCTAACCTATGGTGCCAAAACCGTATTTTATTCTTTTTTCCGTTGCCATGAGTCTGGGCGCCGCGGTTGTCCTGCTAACCGGGGGATTTTTCATTGACGGTCTGCGCAGGGTGTTCAGGCAATACCGCCTGGCGCGGGGGTATGAAAAAGAGGGGAACTGGCGGGCAGCCTGTTACTATTACGCACTGGTGGCGCTCAACAGCGAGCATTTCTGCGAAAGCTGCGCCACGCGGGTGAAAACCCTGTGGAAACAGTACGGGCCGTTCGATTACGGCGACATCAAAGCGCAACTGTTGCGCAGCCCCAAGTACGCGCAGGGCTGCATACAGACCGTGGCGGAGATCGATAAACTGGTAACGCATTAACGGCCTGTCTGAAGGCAGGAATAGAAGAGGAGTTATAAGCAGATGAAAAAATTCAATGTGGCGGTGGTGGGCGCGGGCGCGGTAGGCATCGAAATGCTGCGCTCTTTGAAGAAACTGAATTTCCCCGTCAATGAGTTGCGCGTGCTGGCGCGTTCGTCGCGGGCGATGGAAGTCGACGGCGATATCTATCAGGTCAAAGCCATAGCTCCCGAGGAATTCGACGGGATCGATATCGCGCTTTTCGCCGGGACCGAAGGCGAAAAGGGCGCGGCTGTCAGCTTCGCTCCGGAAGCGGTGAAACGCGGCGCGGTGGTTATCGATAACGGCGCGGATTTTCGCATGGCGCCTGACGTTCCGCTGGTCGTTCCGGAGGTCAATGCCAGGGACATCAAAAAACACAAGGGGATCATCGCCAATCCCAATTGTTCGACCATACAGATGGTTGTGGCTTTGAATCCCATCTATAAGAAAGTCGGGATCAAGCGGGTGATCGTCACCACTTTGCAGGCTTCTTCCGGCGCGGGGAAAGCCGCGGTCGATCAGTTGAAGGAAGAACTGAAGCAGATCGCCGCTTCGGATTACCAGAACGTGCACGCCGCCGTGGCCAACAAGGCCATGCCGCAGCAACTGGCTTATAACGTCTTTCCGCAGATCGGGGGGTTTGCGGATTTCGATTATACTTCCGAAGAATGGAAGCTGGTCAAAGAAACCCACAAGATCATCGGCGATAAAAAGATCAAACTGTCCGCGACCACAGTGCGCGTTCCCGTGCGCACCGGCCATTCCGAGTCGGTGTATATCGAAACCGGAAAACCCATCGAGCCGGAGAAAGTCAAGGCGCTGTTAAGGAAGTCTCCCGGTATTATCGTTATCGATGATCCGAAGCAGGGTTTGTATCCCATGCCCAAGGACGTCGAAGGCAAAGGCGAGACTTTTGTCGGGCGTATCCGTAAAGATCCTTTTGTCAAAAACGGCCTCTGGCTGTGGGTTGTCGCGGATAACCTGCTTAAGGGCGCCGCCTATAATGCCGTTCAGATCGCTGAAGAAGTGATCAAACTCAAGAAATAGGCGCGCGGGTATGCGTAACATCCGGCTGACCCTTCAATATGACGGGACCGCATATCAGGGGTGGCAGCGGCAAAAGACTTCCCGCCGGACCCTGGAAGAAGTGCTTACCCGGGTGATCAAAGAAACTATCGGCGAAAAAGTGCGTTTGAATGCGGCCAGCCGCACCGACGCCGGTGTGCATGCCCGGGCCCAGATCGTGAATTTCAAGACGCAGACAAACATCCCCCCGGGGAACCTGCGGCTTGCCTTGAATGCGCGCCTGCCCGATGATATTCGCGTTACGAACGTCCGCGACGTCCCCCTGGAGTTCCACAGCCGCTACCACGCGGTTTCCAAAACATACCGTTATACTATCCTTAACCGCCGTTATCACGATGTTTTCCAGCAGCGCTACGTATATCAGTATTGGCTGGCGCGCCTCGATATTCCGGCTATGCGCAGGGCCGCGCGATTGCTGGTGGGCAAACACGACTTTTTCTCGTTCAAACGCACCGACGCCCGGCAGATCTCGACGGTGCGCACGCTCACGCGTATCGCCATTTCGCGCAGGGGCGATTTTATCCATATCGACTTTACCGGCCAGGGGTTTCTTTACAATATGGTCAGGAATATCGTGGGTACACTGATAGAGATCGGCAGGGGAAAGATGGACGTGCAGGAGATCCGCAGCATCCTCTGCGCCAGGAACCGGAAAGCCGCCGGGCCGACTGCTCCGGCCTGCGGTTTATGCCTGGTACACATTCGCCATAAACATGCCGCGAAATAACGCCGAACAGATCCACTGGGATTTTCTCTCGCTGCTCGTGCTGGCCGCCTGCGCGGTTTTGCAGATTGTCCGCTGGCCGATGTTCCCGCAGTTCATGGACACTTTTTACCACCTGCACACGGCCTGGGGGTTTAACCTGGCCGGCGGTTACAGCATCTGGGATTTCTGGCAGTACGCGCCGGTCGGCCGTTCGCATATCTACCCGCCGTTTTTCCATATCGTGCTTGCGCTGATCCTTAAAACCGGCATGCCGCAGATCATCCTGGCCAAGCTCCTGGAAGTAACGCTGCCGATCATCCTTCTGGCGTCGGTCTGGCGTTTTTGCCGGAAGCGCTTCGGCGACGATTTCGCTTTCTGGACGGCGATAGCCTTTGTTTCGTCATTCGGATTCTTCTCTGCGCTGGCGAATCATTTGCCGTCGACGTTAGCTTTTATTCTCGGGACGCTGGCGGTAGAAAGGATGTGGCGCCGGGACGTCCTGCGCGCCGCGCTGCTGCTGGGAATGATTTTCTATACCCATATCGGCATGGCCTGGTTCTGGGCGCTGGTCATGGTTTCCTGGGGCGCAGTTGAAAAAAAGTCCCGCCGGCATACTTTGCTTGCGGTCGCGCTGGCGCTGGTTATGGCTGCGCCGTTCTTGTTCACGCAGGCGGCGGGTTTAGAGCATATTGCCCGCATGGGATACAAGCTTAACGAAAGTCTGGCCCTGCAGCTTAAACCGTTCAATATTCTGCTGGCAGTGCCCGGTCTTATCCTGGCCATACGGCGTAAAGAGTACCGTTTTTTTCTCTGCGTGCTTATGGCCAGCCTGGTGTTCCTGCCGTATCCGTTCCGGTTGGTCAGCGCTGAAGGGTTCTTTGCGATTATCCTCTTGAACGCAGTGGCGCTGCGCGCGGCCTGGCAGAAATGCTCCTCGCCCCGGGCCGGTAGAGCGGTTTTGACCTGCGCGGTGTGCGGATTGGCGGTGCTTTCGCCGACCATCGCCCGGACGCCTCCGGTGCACGGTCAGAAGACCTACTGGAAAATGGAGTGGTTCGATTCCGCGCCGGCCGGCACGCTCCTCGCCAAAGGGCAGCAGCTCTGGATGCCGCAGCAGTACGTTGAGGCGGCGCAGGTCATCCGGCAGAATACCGGCTCCCGGGATATCCTGGTCTCCAGCCTGGATATGTTCGGAGTGATCCTGGCGGTTGTTTCCGGCAGGCCGACGGCCAACGCGTTGCTTCCGGAAGTCAAGGCCAGTCGCCGGTTCGATTCTCTGGCCGTATCCCGGATGATCGTAATCCCCAAAGACGAAGATGCAGGGGTGGTGGAGAGCGCGATCAGAGAGTATAATCTCGAAAAGATCGGCGAGAACAAATTTTTCCTCTTTTTGCTCAACCCTTCGGCGCAAGGGAGCATGCTCGTACGCCGGGCAACCGTCGGCTGGCCGGTGATACTGTTTTGCCTGGGGATATGGGCAGTCTTGCTGCTGGTATCCATTTCGCTTGAGTTTTCCGGGGAATAGCTTATAATAGGCGTATGTTCAAACTGGGATCGTTTCAGGATTATCTGTTGACCTTTATCGCCATTTTCGTGGCGGTGGACGCGCTGGGCAATATCCCGTTGTTTATCTCCCTGGTAGAGGGGATGACCAGGAAGCAGCGTCGTAAAACCGTTACCGATTCAGTGGCAACCGCGACCATCGTAGCGATGATCTTTGTTCTGGTCGGAGAATGGGTTTTTACCTTTATCGGTATCACCATCCCCGATTTCCAGATTGCCGGCGGCCTGCTGCTTTTTATCCTCTCCATGCGCTTGCTTTTTCCCTCGGCGGCCAAATCGATTTTTACCGATGGCCGCGACCACGAGATCGGGGTATTCCCTTTAGGCACTCCTTTGATCACCGGACCGGCGGTGTTGACCACGACGCTGATGATGGTGCACGGGTATGGTTTCACGCCGACCTTCGTTTCGCTGGTGTTGAATATGGCCATCGTCTGGCTCTGTCTGGCCCAGGCCGATTTTTTCATGCGTATCATCGGTCCGGGCGGCTTGCGCGCCCTGGCCAAGATCATGTATATCCTGCTGGCTTCCATCGGCATCATGATGATCCGCAAAGGCGGGTTTGCGGTCATCCAGACCTATCTCCCTGTAGCTAAACCATGAATCCAACTTCACAGAATGTTTTAACCTTTATCATGGCCGGCGGTAAAGGCGAACGCCTTTGGCCGTTGACCAAAGACCGCACCAAGCCGGCAGTGCCGTTCGGCGGCATCTATCGTATCGTCGATTTTTCCTTGAGCAACTGCATCAACTCCGGTCTGCGCAGGGTCTATGTGCTGACCCAGTATAAGTCCGCTTCTTTGCAGCGGCATATCCGTTTAGGCTGGAACATCCTTTCCTCGGAATTAAACGAGTTTATCGAGCCTCTGCCGGCGCAGCAGCGTATAGGAGAGACCTGGTACCTGGGCACTGCCGACGCCATCTATCAGAACCTGAACACCCTGGAAATGGATCCGCCGGAAGACGTATTGATCCTGGCCGGCGATCATGTTTACAAGATGAATTATTCCTACCTCATCGAGGGGCACCGTAATTCCGGAGCGGATGTCACCCTGGGCGTGGTGGAAGTGGATAAATCCTTATCCGCCCAGTTCGGGGTGGCGGAGATCGAAGAGGACGGCACAGTCAAAGATTTCAAGGAAAAGCCGCAGCATCCGAAGACCATCCCGGGCAAGCCGGACAAGATCCTGGCTTCCATGGGTATTTATGTTTTCAAGATGGACAAGCTCATCGAGAAGCTGGTGGAAGACGCTCATGACGAAACATCCGCCCATGATTTTGGCAAAAATATCATTCCCCGGATGGTCAAGGAAGGCTATAGCGTGCAATCGTACAACTTCATAGACGAGAATAAGAAGAGCGCGCAGTACTGGCGGGATATCGGCACCATCGACGCCTATTATGAGGCGAACATGGACCTGGTGCAGGTGGAGCCGGTATTCAACCTGTACGATCGGGATTGGCCGGTGCGCACCTATCAGGAACAGTTCCCTCCGGCCAAAACGGTTTTTGCCGGCGAAGAGATCACCGGCAGGGTCGGTTTAGCCGTAGATTCGATGGTTTGCGGCGGTTGTATCATCTCCGGCGGCCAGGTCAAGCGTTCTATCCTTGCCCCGAATGTCCGGGTTAACAGTTTCTCCCAGGTGACCGATTCCATCCTGATGGAAGGAGTGGATATCGGCCGCCATGCCAAGATCCGCCGGACGATTATCGATAAGGGAGTGAATATTCCCGCGGGTATGGTCATCGGGTACGATGCCAATGAAGACAAAAAACGTTTTTATGTCAGCGAATCCGGGTTGGTGGTAGTGGCTAAACATACCGAGATAACATAGGAGAGCAAGCGCATGCTACGTAAAGCCAGAGTTTCCGATATCAAGCAGATTCAGGAGTTGATCAACGCTTTTGCCCGGCAGGATCTGATGCTGCCCCGTTCCCTTAATGAGTTGTACGAAGGGATACGCGATTTCTGGGTTGCGCAGGAGCGGGGCAAGATCATCGGCTGCTGCGCTTTGCATATTTCCTGGGCGGATCTGGCGGAGATCAAATCCCTGGCAGTGAGGAAGGAACAACAGAAGAAGGGCATCGGACAGGAACTGGTCCAGGCCTGTCTGCAGGAAGCTATGGCTCTGGGCGCCAGGAAAGTGTTTGTGCTGACCTATAAACCCGCGTATTTCCAGGCTTTCGGCTTTAAGAAGGTTCAGCATGACGATTTGCCGCATAAAGTCTGGGCAGAGTGCATCAACTGCCCCAAGTTCCCCAACTGCCAGGAAATCGCCCTATTAAAAACCTTGTAAAAAGCCCGAATTCGTGTATAATGATTTAGATTTTTAACCCCAAACTGGAGGTTTCAATGCTGAATTACCTGTTGACTGATGAACAAAAGATGATCAAGGATCTGGCGCATAAGATTGCCGAAGAGAAGATCCGGCCGGTAGCAGCCAAATACGACAAAACAGAGGAATTTCCCTGGGAGGTGATCAAGGTTATCGCCGCTTCGGACCTTTTCGGCCTGTTTATTCCCGAAGAATACGGCGGCATGAGCGTCAACGTGATGAATCTTTGTCTGGCCACCGAAGAGCTTTCCCGCGCCTGCGGCGGCATTGCCGTTTGCTACGCGGCTTCTGCTCTGGGAACGTTCCCGATCGTTCTGTTCGGTAACGATGCGCAGAAGAAGAAATATCTGCCGGATCTGGCCAAAGGTAAGAAACTCGCGGCATTCGGTTTGACCGAGCCTGAAGCCGGTTCTGACGCGGGTTCGATCAAGACTACCGCCAGGAAAGAGGGCAACTATTACATTCTTAACGGTACCAAGCATTTCATCACCAACGGCGGCGATGCCGAAACCTATACCGTCGTGGCCATGACCGACAAGAATAAAGGCGCCCGCGGAGCTTCCGCTTTTATCGTGGAAAAGGGCACCAAGGGATTTACCTTCGGCAAGAAAGAAGATAAGCTCGGGATCCGGGCTTCCTCGACCATGGAGCTGGTTTTCAACGATTGCAAGGTTCCCGCGGAGAATTTGCTGGCCAAAGAAGGCATGGGATTCATTGTGACCATGCGCACGTTCGATATGTCCCGGCCCGGGGTTGCCGCCCAAGCTCTGGGTATCGCGCAGGGGGCTCTGGAGTTGGCGGTCAAATACAGCCGTCAGCGTCATCAATTCGGCAAACCCATTTCCAGCTTCCAGGGAATCCAGTGGATGTTCGCGGATATGGCTACAGAGATCGAAGCGGCCCGCGCGCTGGTCTATTCCTGCGCCCGCGCCGTTGACGCCGGAGAGAAAGATATAGGGGCAGCTTCAGCTATGGCCAAACTCTTTGCTTCCGATGTGTCCTTCAAGGTCTGCGATATGGCCCTGCAGATCCACGGCGGCTACGGCTATATGAAAGATTATCCCATCGAAAAATATCTGCGCGACGCCAAGATCACCCAGATTTACGAAGGCACCAACCAGATTCAGCGTAATATCATCGGCCTTCAGATGATCAAGGATTTAGCGAAGTAAACGCTACAAAAGGATCGGTCTATGAACATAATCGTCTGCATCAAACAGGTTCCGGAAACCACCGAGGTCAGGATCAATCCCGAGACCAACACCCTGATCCGCGACGGGGTCAAATCCATCGTTAACCCGTTCGATATGTACGCTATCGAAGAAGGCGTCCGGCTGAAGGAACGCTTCGGCGGCAAGGTTGTTGTGGTCACCATGGGGCCGCCGCAGGCGGAAGCTGCCCTGCGTGAAGCCATCTCCATGGGCTGCGATGAAGGCATCCTCATCACCGACCGCGCTTTTGCCGGAGGCGATACCTGGGCGACCAGTTATACTTTATGCCATGCCATCAAGAAGATCGCCCAAGAGTTCGGAGCATTTGACGCGATCCTCTGCGGCAAGCAGGCTTCGGACGGCGACACCGCACAGGTCGGGCCCGGCATTTCCTCCTGGCTGGACCTGCCGCAGGTGACCTATGTGAAGAAGATCGAGGAGATCAAGGATAATCGCGCCCGCGTGGAACGCATGACCGAGGAAGGATTTGATATCGTCGAGACTCCGTTACCGGCGTTGATGACCGTGGTTAAGGAGATCAACGAGCCGCGTATCCCGTCTTTAAAAGGGATGATGCGTTCCAAGTCCGCCAAGATCATTTCCTGGACGGCCAGGGATATCGGGGTGGAAGCCAAAGATGTCGGTTTGTCCGGTTCCCGCACCCAGGTGGTCAAGATCTTCACTCCTCCGGTGCGCAAGGGCGGAGAGATGCTTGAGGGGGAGACGGCGGACAAAGTGAACAAACTTGTGGAGTTAGTGAAAGGTGAGGTTACCGGCTAATGGGAATACAGATAATTCAAGATAAATGCGTGGGATGCTCTTTGTGCGTGAAGGCCTGTCCTTTTGCGGCCATCACCATGACCAATAAGAAAGCGGTTATCGATCTGAATAAATGCACGCTCTGCGGCGCCTGTCCTCCCACGTGCAAATTCAAGGCTATCCTGCTGGAGAAACCTGTTGCTGCGGCAGAGAAAAAAGATCTTTCGGGTTACAAGGATGTCTGGGTGTTCGCCGAGCAGAAGAAAGGCAAAGTGCAGTCTGTGGCTTTTGAGTTGATCGGAAAGGCCCGCGAACTTGCTGGCAAAGTCGGGTCGAAGGTGGCCGCGGTGCTTATCGGCAGCAACATGGAGATGGCTGCCCAGGAATTGCTGTGCTGCGGAGCGGATATCGTCTATCTGGTCGACGCGCCGCAACTGGCCAATTATCAGGATGAACCGTATACCACCATCCTGGTCAAGCTGATCAAGAAATATAAGCCCGAGATCGTGCTCTGCGGCGCCACCTTTATCGGCCGTTCGCTGATTTCCCGGGTTGCGATCAAGATTGACGCCGGTCTGACCGCGGATTGCACCGGTCTGGATATCGATCCGGATAAGAAACTGCTTTTGCAGACCCGTCCGGCATTCGGCGGAAATATCATGGCTACGATCATCACTCCCAACCATCGTCCGCAAATGGCTACGGTCCGGCATAAAGTATTCGCGCAACCGGCGCTGGATAAGAGCCGAAAAGGCAAGATTGTCAAAGAAACGTTCCCGCCGGAGGATCTGAAATCGCGGACCACGCTCCTGGACATCGTCGAAGAGGTCGAGGGGCTGGTGAATATCGCGGAAGCGGATATCATCGTTTCCGGCGGACGCGCCCTGGGCAACCACGAGAATTTCAAGATGCTCGAAGAACTGGCCCAGGTGCTCGGCGGAGCGGTGGGTTCGTCCCGCGCCGCGGTTGACGCCGGCTGGATGGCGTATTCGCATCAGGTGGGGCAGACCGGCAGGACGGTCGCGCCGAAGCTGTATATCGCCTGCGGTATTTCCGGGCAGATCCAGCATCTGGTCGGGATGCAGTCATCGAAAATCATTATCGCGATCAATAAAGATCCGGATGCTCCGATTTTCAAGATTGCCACCTACGGTATTGTAGGCGATGTCTTCGAAGTAGTTCCCGCTCTCACTAAAGCCTTCAAAAAAGCCCTGAACAAATAGTTATCCACAGGGAGTCCCGGAAGAGCTGTGGATAACTCCTGGTAGAGTTTGTTGAAATATGTTAAAGATTGCACAAAGAAGCCATTGTATGGCTTCTTTTGTTTTATTCATGACCATATTGATTGAGCATGTTAATTTATGTTAAAATTTTCCTTGACAGAGTGTCAAATTATTTTATAATAATGAGCATGAACATTCAGGAATTGCTCACTATCGACGATTTATCCGCTTATTTACAAGTAAGCCGCAGGACTATTTATGAGTGGCTAAAGCACAATAAGATACCCGCTTTGAAGCTGGTGGGGCAGTGGCGTTTTCAAAAAGACAAAATCGATTTATGGATTCAACAGCAAACTCACGGATAATTTGCCTAAGGAGGGCGCATGTATTTTAAAAAACTCGAGATCGTCGGTTTCAAATCCTTCATGGAGAAGACGGCGCTGAATTTTGAGCCGGGTATCACCGCAGTCGTCGGCCCTAACGGTTGCGGCAAGAGCAACATTTTCGATTCCATCCGCTGGGTGCTGGGCGAACAATCGGCGAAGTCCCTGCGCGGTACGGCCATGGAGGACGTTATCTTCAACGGTACGGACACCAAACCTGCGCTGGGCATGGCGGAAGTAAGCCTGTCGTTCGACAATAGCGCGAAGTTCTTTCCGGTTGACGGCGATGAAGTGACGATCACCCGCCGGCTCTTCCGTTCCGGCGAAAGCGAATATCTGCTTAATCGCGCGCAGGTGCGTCTCAAGGATATTCAGGATATACTGCTGGGCACCGGCATCGGCGCGGAGAGTTATTCCATTATCGCCCAGGGGAAGATCGATCTGGTGTTGAGTTCCAAGCCCGAGGAGCGACGCGCCGTATTTGATGAAGCCTCCGGCATCACCAAATACAAGGCCCAGAAACGCGAAGCCCTGCGCCGGCTCGAGGAAACCGATAACAATCTGCTGCGCATCAACGATATCATTACCGAGGTGAAGCGTTCCATCGGTTATCTGGAACGTCAGGCCAATAAGGCCCGCCGTTACCAGGTCGTTTTTGAAGACTTGAAAAAGAAAGAGATCCAGCTGGCGGTTATCCAGAAGAACGCGCTGGTTTCGGAAAAGCAAAAGTTCATCATCGGGATGGATAATCTCAAGTCTGAAGAAGAGGCTTTGCACCGGAAGATCCAGGAGCAGGAATCATCCCTCAATCAGCGTAACGAAGAGCTGCGCTCATTCGAAGAAAAGCTGAACCAGGTCAAGGCCGATATCGTCAATCTGGAAAATCTCATACAGCGCAATACCCAGCATATACAGTTCAATCATGAGCGGATCAAGGAGCTGGAGGGATCAAAGAAATACGTGGAGGGACAGATCCTGCAGACCCGGGAACGCCTGGTCCAGGACCAGGAGAAATTAAGCCGGCTCCAGGAGGAACAGCAGTATATCCGCCGCAACATAGACGAGAAGACGGTGGCTTTACAGCAGAGCGAGAGCGAGTTACACGCGCTGGTGGAGTCGATCAGGGCCGCCACCGAGAGCATCGCTCATGCCAAGAAAACCATCCTCGACGTGGTAACCCGGGTGGCCCAGCGCAAGAACGAATTCACCGATCTGACCTCAAAGCATCAGGTGTTGTTATCGCGCAAAAAGAGACTGGAGCTGGAAAAAGCCAAAGTCTTCGACGAGAAATCCCAGTTTGAAGTCAACCTGCATCAGCTGGCTGCGGACCTGCTGCAGTTGGAGAGCGAATTCCAGCAGACCGGCCAGAAGCTTTCGGCCACAAAAGAAGAGAGCGACCGGGTGAACAAAGATCTCGCGGAATTGAACGCGCAGTTGAGCGAAGAAGAACGCCGCCTGATGTCCTTGCAGTCGCAGAAAGAATTCCTGGAGCGGTTGCGTAACCAATACGAAGATATCACCGAATCGATGAATGCGCGGATTCACCTGGATAAGCTGCCCAGCGAGAAGATCACCGGCCTGGTGGTCAAGATCAATCAGCATCCCGAGCTTCCCGCGGATATGACCGGCCAGAACGTGCAGGATTTCCAGTTCCTCGGCGAAGCCAAACCGATAGATCTAAGCGCGGAGCTGGTGGCGGAGAAGATCAAGAAAGTCGAAGAGCAGATCGCGGTCCTGAAATTCAATAAGGCGACCAAGGAGCAGCATCTCCAGGAACTGTCCGCGGGGATCAGCGGTCTGACCGACCAGCTGCAGGCGCAGGAAGTGGCTTTGTCCAACAAGCGCACCGTGCATCATACGGTGGTCGAGCAGTTCAATAAGATCAGCGAAGAGGAGCAGATCATTCTGCTGGAGCTGTCCGAAGTGGAGAGCGAATTAAAGACGCAGGAAGATAATCTGCAGATGACTCAACGGCAGATCGCCGACCTGGAGCAGGAGCATCGCAATCTGGAAACGTCCATTCATGACGCCCAGGAAAGTATCAATGCCAATGCGAAAGTCAAGGAACAGGTCCTGGTAGCGGTTGCGCAAGTTAAAACCGAACTGGACAATCTCAACAAGCGCATGGCTGCGGAAGAAGCCGACATACAGTCTCTGGCGGACGCCTGCCGGCAGGATGAGGCGGAAATTGCGGATATGGAAGAGCGTCTGAAAGATACCAGCCGGAAACAGGAAGCGCTGGCAACGGAGATCGCCGATCTGGAAGCCCGTACCGTCGGCACCCGGCAGGAGATCAGCGAGAAATCCGCACAGTTCGACGCCGGGCAGGAGGAATACCGGCAGTTGTCCGCGGCGCTGGAGGCGGTCACCAGGGCTATCGATGAGGAAAGAAAGACGTACGATACGCTCAAGGATAAATTATACGAAATGCAGATGCAGGAGAAGGACCTGGACTTCAAGTATCAGAGCATCAAGCAGCGTTTGATGCAGTCGTATAAGATCGATCTGGACAGTTCGGTTCCGCTGGATGTTCTCGCTCCGGCTCCCGTTGTTGCGGCGTCCGCGCCCGCCGAAGCCGCTCCGGCGCAGATTGAACCTGCTCCGGTTGAATCCACTCCGGTTGAACCCGCGCCGACCGGCGAAGTGCCGCCGGCGCCGGATATCCTGGCGCAAACCCTGGCCCTTGATCCGCAGATGCTCTCGGACGAGATACAGCGCTTGCGCGAGAAAGTTTCTTCCTACGGAACGGTCAACCTGGTGGCGATCGAAGAATACGATGAGCTGAAGAAACGCTACGATTTCCTCACCCAGCAGCAAAACGACCTGCTTACCGGAAAGACGGCGTTGACCGACGCCATTCAAAAGATCAACCGCACTACCCGCAAGATGTTCATGGAGACGTTCGAAAAGGTGCGCGAAGAATTCCGCAATTATTTCCGCCTGTTGTTCAACGGCGGCGACGCGCAGGTGTATTTGATCGACGAGAACGATCCTCTGGAGACCGGGATCGAGATCATCTGTCGTCCTCCGGGGAAGAAGCTGCAGAACGTGCTTTTGCTTTCCGGCGGCGAGAAATCCATGTCCGCTATCGCGCTGATATTCGCCATCTTCAAAGTGAAGCCCGCGCCGTTCTGCATCCTTGACGAGATCGACGCAGCGCTCGATGAAGCGAACGTCGACCGGTTCGGCAGGATGCTGCAGGATTTCTCCCAGACTTCGCAATTCATCGTCATCACCCACAACAAGCGCACCATCTCCAATGCGGACGTGATGTACGGCATCACCATGCAGGAGTCGGGAGTGTCCAAGATCGTATCGGTTAAGTTTTCGGATCGCAAACAGCAGGAGCCGCAGCAGCAGGCTGAAGCGGCGGTGGCAGCTTAGGCGGATTAAAGGTAGGGAGAGGAACACATCCCGGAACAAACGGGGATGCTTTTCACAAGCATCCCCGTTATCTTTTAACCGGCTCCCGCGCGGGAAATGCAGCGGGTTATCCGCAGGTCTGGTTTTTGCCTTTTTGTTTCGCTTCGTAGAGGGCTTTATCCGCGTAGGCGATCAATTCCGCCGGGCTGGCGCCGTTTTCGGGAAAGGTAGCCAGGCCCAGACTGACGCTTAAGGTTTTGCCGGCGAATTCCTCTTTTTTGAAGAAAGTCTGTTTGAGCACGTTCTCCCGGAAGCGTTCGGCGATATGATAGGCTTCTTTTTTGTCGGTATAGGGCAGGATGATCGCGAATTCTTCTCCGCCGTAACGGCAGACGTAATCCATTTTGCGCGACTGGTTCTTCAACAGGATGGCGATTTCTTTCAAGATCCGGTCGCCCTGCTGGTGTCCCAGCGTATCGTTGTACAGTTTGAAATCGTCAATATCCACCATGATCAGGCTTAAAGGATTCGATACCGCGCGGGCGCGTTCGAGTTCCACTCCCAGTAAATACTGGAAGTAACCGTGATTCCAGAGTTCGGTCAATGAATCCAGATGCGCCCGGATGACCGTTTTTTCGTATAACTGCGAATTTTCGATAGCCAGACCGGCCTGGTTGGCCAGCATGATCAGCATGCGCAGGTCGTCTTTGCTGATGGGTTTTTTAGTGATGAAGTTGTCGGCAACGATGATGCCGTTGACTTTATCCTTGGCTTTGAGCGGCACGATGACCAGTTCTTCCGCTTTGAGCATCTTGATGATGGGATCGTGATTGTAGTTCTGGATGGTTTCCCGGGTCAAGTGCAGGGGCATGCCTTCCAGCCCGACCAGAGAGAAGAGGTTGTCTTTCTGTTCTTCCAGGGAGATCTTGAAACGCTGCACCTGGCGGTTGAACCCGGATTCTTCCATGTGGCGGGAGACCTTATAAGCGTTGATGAGGTCGTCCATGTCCATTTTTTCCTGTTCCACATATTTCCAGACCCGGTTTGCTTCATCGCCGGTTTCAGGGCCGATGGCCATCTTTCCTTCAACGATGTTCTCCTTATCGTTGACCAGAAAAAGCATGGCACGGTTGAACCCCAGGCCCATATGCGCAGTAACCCCGGTGAGGATGATATACAGGATCTCATCCAGTTTAAGGGTGGTGCGCATGGCATTGGAGATCTCATACAGGATGGCGAGCTCGGATTTTGTGCGTTCGAGCTCTTGTTTGATGCTGGAAAGGTCTTCCATACCCTTAAAATGTAGCATATTTCTCCTGCAGTGTCAACCTTTTGCGTGTGGCCTGAAAAAAAACCGGTTAGATTTCGCCTGCCGGAGCGTCTATTAAAACAGGCGGGAGTTTGACCGTCGTTTATCCATGGATTGTGTTTGACAGAGAGGAGGTGGTGGGATATAATAATTGTCTGCATTCGCTCACTTTTTAGAGTCCACAATGGAGGAAACCATGTCAGTTGAGAAGAAAGACGCTAAAGACGTAAAGGAAACCAAAGAGGTAAAAGAGAGCAAGGAAACCGGCGGCGGTTCAGAGCGACAGAAAGCCCTGGAGCTGGCGCTGGCGCATATCGAGAAGCAGTTCGGCAAAGGTTCGATCATGAAGCTGGGGGGGAAAGTTAAAGTGGACGTGGATGTGATCCCCAGCGGTTCGATCACGCTGGATTACGCTCTCGGTGTGGGCGGTTTCCCCCGCGGCAGGGTGATCGAGATCTTCGGGCCGGAAGCGTCGGGTAAAACCACGCTGACGTTGACCGCGATACGCGAGATCCAGAAAAAAGGCGGCGTGGCCGCGTTTATCGATGCGGAACACGCGTTCGATCCTACCTATGCCAAGAAGATCGGGCTCAACCTGGACGATCTGCTGATTTCCCAGCCGGATACCGGCGAACAGGCTCTGGAGATCGCGGAAACCCTGGTGCGTTCTAACGCGGTAGATCTGATCGTGATCGATTCCGTCGCGGCTTTGACTCCGCGCGCCGAGATCGAAGGCGAGATGGGCGATTCGCACGTCGGTTTGCAGGCGCGGTTGATGTCTCAAGCGCTGCGTAAACTGACCGGCGCGATCAGCAAATCGCGCTCCAGCATTATTTTCATCAACCAGTTGCGAGAGAAGATCGGGATCATGTTCGGTAATCCCGAAACCACTCCCGGCGGCCGGGCGTTGAAATTCTACGCTTCGGTGCGGCTGGACGTGCGCCGCATCGCTTCTCTGAAGAACGGGGAAGAGGTTATCGGCGGACATGTGCGGGTGAAAGTGGTCAAGAACAAGGTCGCGCCGCCGTTCCGTCAGGCGGAATTCGATATTCTGCATGACGAGGGCATCAGCAAGGCCGGTAGCGTGGTCGACGCCGGCGTCAATCTGGAAGTGTTGCAGAAATCCGGCACCTGGATCGCTTTTAACGGCGAGAAGATCGGTCAGGGCCGCGATGCCGCGATCAAGACGTTGAAGGAGAAACCGAAGCTTCAGGATGACATCGAAAAAGAGATCCGCAAGAAATTCAGCGTGTAAGGATTAACCTGTGCGCATAAAGGAGAGGAGACTATGAAACTCAAAACCTTTCTGGTAGGAAGCAGCGTGTTGATGTTTGGCGTATGCATCGGTCTGGTCGTGTCCTTGAAAATGAGCGCGGTCACCACAGCGCAGAGCCAGTCCGTCAAGACGGCAGCGATTGCCGCCGGATCCGTCAACGGGTTCGATATGGAAGATGCGGTGATCAACGTGGCGGAAACCACCGGTAAGGCCGTGGTTTCCATTACCGCCGAGCATATTACCAAAGTCGGCGGCAGGCAGTTTACCTACCGCGGGCCCAGCGGCGAGCAGGAAGAATTGTTCCGGCGTTTCTTTGACGAGTTCTTCGGCGAGATGCCGGAACGCGAATACCGGCAGGTCGGCGTGGGTTCCGGGGTGATCATCGATTCGCAGGGTTTCATCCTGACCAACCAGCACGTCGTTGCCGGCGCAGATAAACTTTCGGTGACGTTGCCTGACGGCAGGCAGTTCACCGCGGAATTGAAAGGGCAGGACGCGCGGTCAGACCTGGCGGTGATCAAGATAAACGCCAGGAATCTGCCGGTTGCTCAACTGGGTGATTCCGATACGCTGCGTATCGGCCAGTGGGTGATCGCCATCGGCAATCCTTTCGGCATATCCGTGCAGAATGCCGAGCCGACCGTGACCACCGGAGTGGTCAGCGCTTTGCATCGCACCCTGGGGCGGACCCTGGGCCGCGGCCGGGATTATAACGATTTGATCCAGACCGACGCCGCGATCAATCCGGGCAATTCCGGAGGGCCGCTGGTCAATCTGAAAGGGGAGATTATCGGGATCAACGTGGCGATATTTTCCACTTCCGGCGGTTATCAGGGCGTGGGTTTTGCTATTCCCGCCAACAGTGCCAAGCGGATTGTCGGGGCGCTTCTGGCGGGGAAGAAAGTCCAGTATGGCTGGCTGGGCGTGACCATCCAGGAACTCAATGACGATATGGCCGGGTATTTCGGTCTTAAGGATAAGCTGGGCGTCCTGGTCGCCAATGTGGTCAAGGACGGTCCGGCAGCCAGATCCGGGATCAAGGCCAGCGATGTGATCGTTTCATTCGACGGCAAACCGACCGCGGACGTTAAAGCGCTCTTGAGCATCGTCGGGCAGGCGGAAGTCGGCAGGAAAGTCAAAGTCCAGTTGATCCGCGATAAGAAGCCGATGACCCTGGAGGTCGAAGTAGGGCAGCGGCCCGATGACGTGGAAGGGGAAAATATCGAACAGGCTCCCGCCGCGCCGGCTCCCAATTGGCGCGGGATCAAAGCGGAAGACCTGTCCGCGCAGACTATGCAGCGGTTCGAAATCCAGGAAAAGACCGCCGGTGTCATTGTGACGGAAGTCGAGACCCGCAGTCCTGCGGATGAAGCGGGCATCCTTCCCGGCGATATTATTGTCGAGGTTAACCGTCAGCCCGTCGGGTCCATGGATGATTATCGTAAAATCACCAAAAGCGCGCGCGGCGACGTGTTAGTCCGGACAGAGCGGGGTTTCTTCCTTGTCAAAGAAAGCAGCCAGTAATCTTTCCCGGGAGGATACGCTCGCGGCCAGGGAGTACGCTTTTCTGCTCTTGAAATTCAGGCCGCGCACCGAACACGAACTGGTCGTGCGCTTGCGCAAAAAGAAGTTCAGCGAAGCGCTTATCCAGGAAACCATCGTTTTTTTGAAAGAGAAGAAGTTTATTGACGACGCCTTATTTGCCTCTTCGTGGCTGGAAAGCCGGCTGCGTAAACCCTACGGCTTGCGCCGGGTGACCCGGGAATTGCAGGTTAAAGGGATCAAGGCAAACCTCATTGCCAGCTCCGTTGATAACATTAAAGAAAACTATCAAGAAGACAAGATTGTCCGCGAACTCGCCGAGCAGAAACTCGCATCTCTGCGGGGCCTGGAGCCGCGCGCGGTAAAACAGCGGCTTTACGGTTATCTGGTCCGCCGGGGATTCTCCAGCGACGTGATCGTGGATATCGTCAACCAAGTGATCAAAGATGATGACAGCTGATTCAATACGCGAAAGTTACCTGCAGTTTTTCAAGTCCAAAGGCCATAAGATCGTAGAGAGCGATTCTCTGGTTCCCAAGGAAGACCCCACGGTTTTGTTTACCCCTGCCGGGATGAACCAGTTCAAGAAACAGTTCCTGGGCGTGATCACGGATTTCACCCGCGCTACCAGTTCGCAGCGCTGCTTGCGCACCGACGACCTGGATAAAGTGGGTAAGACCGACTGCCATCATACGTATTTCGAGATGCTGGGGAATTTCTCCTTCGGGGATTATTTCAAGAAAGAGGCGATTGCCTGGGCCTGGGAATTCCTCACGGAAGTCCTCAAGATCAGCCCGGAAAAACTCTGGGTTTCGGTATATCTCGACGATGACGAAGCCTACACCATCTGGAAGAACGAGATCAAGATCCCGGAGCGCAAGATCGTGCGCCTGGGCGATCATGACAATTTCTGGCCGGCGGACGCCAAGCAGAACGGCCCGAACGGTCCCTGCGGCCCCTGCTCGGAGATTTTTTTCGACCTGGGCCCGACAGTCGGTTGCGGCAATGCGGATTGCAATCCCGGATGCAGTTGCAGCCGGTTTATCGAGGTCTGGAACCTGGTCTTTACCCAGTTCAACCGCAAGGACGGCGGGGTCCTGGAACCGCTGCCGCAGAAGAACATCGACACCGGCATGGGGCTGGAGCGGATCACCGCGGTGATGCAGGGGGTCAGGAGCAATTTTCAGACTGATTTGTTCCTGCCGATCATCAAGGAGATACAGGCGCATGCCGTACCGAGTGCAGGATCGAATCAGGATTATTACGCGATTGCCGATCATCTGCGTGCCGTAGTTTTTTCCATCTACGACGGCGTGCTGCCCTCGAATGAGTCCCGCGGCTACGTGATCAGGAAGCTGATCCGTAAAAGCGTGTTGCATCTACGTGCGCTGGGTATCAAGAAAGCCTTTTTTTACAAGCTCGTGCCGGTATTGGCCGAGGTAATGAAGCAACCCAATCCCGATCTCGTTCGGCACAGGGAGAACATTTCGGACATGATTCTTTCGGAGGAAAATAATTTCATTCAGATTTTGGACTCCAGCGAATCCCTGCTGGAAGGCGAATTTGGAGGTCCCCGTGAGCAGCAGCTATTAACGCCTGAAGAAACGGGAATGAAAGCCTTCAAATTATATGATACTCACGGTCTGCCTTTGATCATTATCCAGAAATGGCTTCAAGACAGGCATATCGGTTTTTCGCAGCAAACTTTTGATGCTGAAATGAACCTGCAGAAAGAGCGCTCCAAGTCCCAGAGCGCGATGCAGGGAGATGTCTTCAGCCTGAAAGAAGCGCAGCTCAAAAACGTTGCCGCCACGGCGTTCGTAGGGTACGATACTACCGAAGCGGAAATCGAGATCATCAAGATACTCAAAGACGGCCGGGAAGTCGAAGAGATCAAAGCCGGCGATGAGGCGAAGCTGATTTTAAATAAATCTTCTTTCTACGCCGAATCCGGCGGGCAGGTCGGGGATACCGGAGTGATCGCCGCCTGCAACGGTGTATTTGAAGTGACCGACACCCAGAAATTCGAGAAAGTCATTTTACATATCGGAAAGGTCAAAGAAGGCAGTATCAAGGTCTATAATAACGGCAAGGCCAAAGTCGATGCCCCGCGCCGCCTGTCGATCGACAGGAACCATACTGCCACCCATTTGCTGCAGGCAGCCTTGCGCCGGGTTTTGGGCGCGCATATCCAGCAGCAGGGTTCATCGGTTACCGCCGAAGGGTTCAGATTCGATTTTACGCATTTCAAAGATATCAAAAAAGATGAGCTTGACCGGATCGAGGAACTGGTCAACGGTTTTGTCATCGCCAATCATCCGGTGCGCAAGAAAGAGATGTCTCTGTCGGAGGCGAAAGCGGCGGGCGCGCTGGCATTCTTCGCCGAGAAATACGAAGATAACGTGCGGGTGGTCACTGTGGAAGGCGTTTCCCAGGAACTCTGCGGCGGCACGCATCTGGATAGCACCGGTTCGATCGGCTTGTTCATGATCGCCGGCGAGAGTTCAGTGGCCAGCGGCGTGCGCAGGATCGAAGCCTGCACCGGAACGGCGGCCTACCGCCTGGTCAAGGAGCAGGAGAGTGTGCTCTCCGCGGTCAGCCAGTCGCTCAAGGCGCCTGCGGACAAGGTCCCGGCGGAACTGGAGAAAAAGCTCAAATATATCAAGGATCTGGAAAAACAAGTCAGCGCCCAAAGGGTCAGCGCCGTGGCTGCCAGCGTGGACGGATGGATCAAAGAAGCCGAGGAGATTAAGGGAGTCAAGGTAATCTGCCAGTTAATCAAAGACGCGGACATGGATCTTTTGCGTAAAGTTTCTGACCTGCTGCGTCAGAAGCAGCCGGCAGCGGTATTCTGTCTGGGAGCCGGCAAAGAGGGATCGGCCGCATTGGTCGTTGCCACCGGAGCGCATCTGGATGCTTCTGCTTTGGTAAAGCAGTTGGCGGCGGAGATAGGCGGCAGCGGCGGGGGGAGAAAAGATTTTGCTCAAGCCGGCGGGACCAGGCCGGAACAGCTGGACCGGGCTTTTGAGATGTTCAAACAATCAGTCGGTCAAGCATTAAGGAAGTAGAGAGATGAAGATCATTTTATCCAGCAGCATCAGGCTGCAGCACATTTATTCCCGGGGGATCGGACCTTCTCATCGCGTCGAGGACCGGGTCAAGCAGATACTCAACGATGTCCGGCAGCTGGGTGATGACGCGGTGCTCAAGTATACCCGTAAGTTCGACGGCGTCAAAATGACTCCCCGCCAGCTCAAAGTATCGGAGATCGAGATCAGCGGCGCGTATCAGAATATCACGCCGAATTTCGTCTCCAGTCTGAAAGTGATTATCAATAACGTCACCCGTTTTTATCAGCGCACCCTGAAAAAATCCTGGCGGCTCAAAGGACAGGACGGGCTGGTCCTGGGAGAGAACTATCACCCCATCGACAGCGTGGGCGTGTATATTCCCGCCGGAACAGCGCCGCTGGTTTCTACGGTGTACATGACCGTGCTGCCGGCAAAGATCGCCGGGGTCAAGAAGATCGTTCTGATCAGCCCGCCGAACAAAATGGGACTGATCAATCCGCATATCCTGGTCATCGCCGATTTGTTGAAAGTGGACGAGATTTACCGGGTCGGAGGCGCGCAGGGCATCGGGGCTCTGGCCTACGGCACCAAGATCATCCCGAAGGTCGACAAGATCGTCGGACCGGGGAATATGTACGTTTCCGAGGCCAAACGCCAGGTTTTCGGCGTGGTGGATATCGACATGATCGCCGGGCCGACGGAACTGGTGGTCATCGCCAACCGGTTCAGCAATCCGGAGTATATCATCGCCGACCTCAAGGCCCAGGGCGAACATGCCGGCGGCCTGGCCATATTGATCACTAATTCCAAAAAGCTCGCCCGGCAGATCAAGTCGCAGGTGTCCAGCGTTAACGGTTCGATCATCGTGACCAAGAATCTCGATGAGGCCGTGGATATCTCCAATAAGATCGCGCCTGAACATCTGGAAATCCTGGTGAACAACCCGCAGCGGCTGCTCAAGGGGATCCGTAACGCCGGCGCGGTATTCCTGGGACCGTACAGTCCGACTGCGGTGGGCGATTATGTCGCCGGCCCCAGCCATGTGCTGCCCACCAACGGCACGGCGCGGTTCTTCTCCGGGCTGTCGGTATGCGATTTCATCAAGAGCAATCATATCATCGGGTATTCCCGCAAGGCTCTGGAAAATGTCCGCGAGCCTCTGGAAAAAATAGCCGGGATCGAGGGGTTGTGCCAGCACCTGGAATCGGTCAAAGTACGGTTTAAATAACGGAGAGAAGGATGAAAAAAAGGACTGCTGCGGTCAAGCGCGCCACCCGGGAAACGGATATCACCGTCAAACTGAACGTCGACGGAAGCGGAAAATCCAGGATCAAGACCGGCATCGGTTTCCTGGATCATATGCTCGAGCTTTTTGCTTTCTGGGGATTCTTCGATCTGGAGATCTCTACCGGCACATGCGACCTGAAAGTGGATATCCATCACACCAACGAGGATATCGGCATTGTTCTGGGCCAGGCTTTCAAGAAGGCGCTGGGAGACAAAAAAGGGATCCGGCGTTTCGGCTTTGCCGGCGTGCCGATGGAAGAGGTGGTGGGCAAGGCCGTCCTGGATATCAACGGCCGGGGATTCCTGGATATCAAAACTACCGGCATTCCCGTCGGCAGGATTATTCCTTCGGAAGGGTACCGGTTCGAATACGCCGAACATTTCTTCGACGGATTGGCCAAGCATCTGGGAATGAATTTGAATATCCGGATAGAGAACGCCAACCGGGATCTGCACGCGGCCCTGGAGCCGGTTTTCAAAGCGCTGGGTCTGGCTCTGGACCAGGCCACGCAGATCGACCCGCGCCGCAAAGGCGTGCCGTCTACCAAAGGCGTGATCGATTAAACTATGAGCAGGATCGCTATCGTTGATTACGGGATGGGCAATATCCACAGCGTGCGCAAGGCATTGGAAGCGCAGGGCGGCGATATCTTTGTCAGCAACGATCCGGCCCTGATCGCGCAAGCCGACAAGGTGGTATTGCCCGGCGTGGGCGCTTTCGGCGACGCGATGGAGGAGCTGGAACGCCAGAATCTGGTTTCCGTGCTGATCGAGCATATCCTGGCCGGGAAAGTATTCCTGGGGATCTGCCTGGGCATGCATCTGCTTTTTGACTCCAGCGAGGAATCTCTGGGCGTCAAAGGACTGGGCATTCTCAAAGGGCAGGTAAAGAAATTCGATCCGCGGCACAACCTGAAAGTTCCGCACATGGGCTGGAATCAGATCAAGCTGCGCAAGCCCGAGTGCCCGCTGTTCAAGACGCTGCCGCAGCATCCCGCGGTGTATTTCTGCCATTCGTTCTATCCCGAGGTCAGGGACAGGGAGATCATCGCCGCCTCGACGGAATACGGCACGGACTTCGCTTCGATCATCTGGCGCGGCAATGTTTTCGCCATGCAGTTTCACCCGGAAAAAAGCCAGGGCGTGGGTTTGAAGATCGTAGAGAATTTTGTGAAGATGCTCTAGGGGTACGTATGCTGATCATACCGGCCATAGACCTTAAAGACGGAAAAGTGGTGCGGCTCTATCAGGGCAGGAGCGACGAGCGGGTATATTCCGACGACGCTGCGGCAGTGGCTAAAGAGTGGCAGCGCCAGGGCGCGCAGATGCTGCATGTGGTCGATCTGGACGGAGCTTTTTCCGGCTCCCCGAAAAATCTGTCCGCTTTGACGCAGATCCTGCGCGCAGTTACCATTCCGGTGGAATTCGGCGGCGGGGTGCGGGACAAACAGACCATACTTAATTTGTTCGCCGCCGGCGTGCACCGGGTCGTGTTAGGGACCAGGGCGGTCCAGGACCGGGCGTTCCTGCAGGACGTGTTCTCGCAGTTCAGGGAACGGGTGATCGTGAGTATCGACGCCAAACACGGGATGGTGCTGATCGAGGGATGGCAAAAGGAAAGCCCCGGCATCCCGGCGGATACGTTTGCGCTGCAATTACGGGCCATGGGGTTCCGGGAAGTGATCTATACCGATACGCTTAAGGATGGGGCGTTGAGCGGGCCGAACCTGCCGGCACTGGCGGATCTGGCTTTGAAGACCGGGTTGCAGGTTATCGCTTCGGGCGGGATCTCGGCGTTGGCGGATCTGGATAAACTCAAGAAAATGGAAAAATCCGGGGTTATCGGAGTTATAATCGGCAAAGCGTTGTATGAGGGTAAGTTTACCGTGCAGCAAGCATTGGAACACTCGTAAAAGGAGGAATACGATGGTTCATAAGTACCTGGGACTGGGGGCAAGCGGGTTGGTGTGTCTTTTTCTTTTGGCCGGTTGTGCCACTACTTCCAATCAGCGGTCGGAGAACGAATCGTTGCGTAATCAGGTGACGACTCTTGAACAGCAACTGCAGCAGAAAGACGCCGAGATCGATAGTTTACGCAAAGCGTTAAGCAAGACCACGGAAGAGAAATTCGATGCCATGCGCGGCGAGAGAGCCGGCGGTTCCATGGCGGTTCCGTCGGTTAAACAGATCCAGACGGCTTTGAAGAACGCCGGTTATGATCCGGGTGCTGCCGACGGCCGCATGGGTAAGAACACCCGGACGGCGATCAGGCAATTCCAGAAAGACAACGGTTTAACCTCCGACGGAAAAGTGGGGCGCAAAACCTGGTCTTTGCTCGAGCCGTATCTTAACAAAGAATAAGGGTCCGATGCTTTCCAAACGCATTATTCCATGTCTGGATATCAAGGAAGGCCGGGTAGTCAAAGGGGTGCAATTCCTCGGGCTGCGCGACGCCGGCGATCCGGTGGAAGTGGCCAAAGCCTATGACGCCCAGCAGGCGGATGAACTCGTTTTTCTGGATATTACCGCCAGTTACGAGAATCGCAAGACCCTGATCGAACTGGTGGAGCGTATCGCCCAGAATATTTTTATGCCGTTTACGGTGGGAGGGGGAATCAGCGACGTGCAGGATATCCGCAATCTTTTGAATGCCGGAGCGGATAAAGTGTCCATCAATACCGCCGCGGTCAAATACCCCGAACTGATCACCGAGGCGGCTACGAAATTCGGCAGTCAGTGTATCGTGGTGGCAATCGACGCCAAACGCGTGCAGACCGACGCCGTGCGCCATCCGGGCTGGCAGGTCTATATCCATGGCGGCAGGACGCCTACGGAGCTGGATGCCGTGGAGTGGGCTCGGCAGGCCGCGCAGCTGGGCGCCGGGGAGATCCTGCTGACCAGTATGGATTGTGACGGGACGAAAGACGGCTACGATACCGGGTTGACCAAAGCGGTTTCGGATGCGGTGACCATTCCGGTGATCGCGTCGGGAGGCGCGGGCAAGCTCGAACATTTTTACGATGTATTGACGCACGCCGGCGCAGACGCGGCGCTGGCAGCGTCTTTGTTCCATTACGCGGAATTAACCGTGCCGCAGGTAAAAGAATTCCTTCAACACAAAGGAGTAGCCATTCGCTATGAAAAGAAAGCCTGAAATAAACATCAAAACCTTGAAATTCGACAAGAACGGGTTGATCCCGGCGATCATCCAGGATTACAAAGATAATGAGGTCCTGATGGTTGCCTATATGAACCTGGAGTCTTTACGTCGCACCATCAAACTCGGCAAGGCCTGTTACTGGTCGCGTTCCCGACAGGAATACTGGGTGAAAGGCGAGACGTCGGGACATTTCCAGTTCGTCAAATCCGTTGCCTATGATTGCGATCTGGACGCGTTATTGATCAAAGTGCGCCAGGTCGGAGTCGCCTGTCATACGGGCAACCGCAGTTGTTTCTACCGGAGGCTGGTGTAACCAGTATGATCACTCCTTCGCTGAAAGCGTTCCTGGCGCTTTCCCGGAAGTCCACGGTCATTCCGGTGTATAAAGAGATCAGCGCGGATCTGGATACGCCGGTTTCCTGTTTTCTGAAACTGGCGCCGCAGCGGTATATGTTCCTGCTCGAATCGGTGGAAGGGCAGGAGAAGATTGCCCGCTATTCTTTTCTGGGCAGCGGTTCTTCTCTGGTGCTCAAGTCCAAGGGGAGGACTATCGAGCGCATCGAGGGAAACCGCAGCCGCAGGTTCGTCACTGCCACTGATCCGCTGGACGAGATCAAGAAGTGCATGGCGGATTTCCGTCCGGCGCAGATCAAGGGGTTGCCGCGGTTCTTCGGCGGTTTTGTGGGGTATGTGGGGTATGATTTTGTCCGGTTCGTGGAAAAAATCCCGGATAAGAACCCGGATGATCTTCGTCTGCCGGATATGGTATTCATGCTTACCGACACCATACTGGTGTTCGATCATGTCAACCATACCCTGAAGGTGATCAATAATGTCCTGCTGCCCGCAGCGTCGTCAAAACTGACCCGCAAACAGAAAGAGCGTCTGTATACCCGGGCCGTCAACACGATTGACGGTATTCTCCGACAGCTCCAGCGGCCGTTAGCGTCCAGGCCGGCGGAACCGTCCGCCCAGGCTGGCGGCATAGAGATAACTTCTAATGTTGAAAAATCGGAATTTTGTGGTATAGTTAATAAAGCTAAAAAATTCATCAGAAAAGGCGATATTATTCAGGTTGTACCCTCTCAACGGTTTAAAGCCAGGATCAAAAAGGGCGCTTTTGACGTTTACCGCAGCTTGAGAAGCCTGAATCCCTCGCCGTACATGTTCTTTTTAAAACTCGACGCGCTTACCCTGGTGGGCGCTTCCCCGGAATTGCTGGTGCGTTGCGAGGACGGCCAGGTGCGTACCCGGCCGATCGCCGGAACGCGCAGGCGCGGGAAGACCGAAGAAGAAGATCTCAAGCTGGAGCAGGAACTGCGGGCTGACGAAAAAGAGAAAGCAGAGCACCTGATGCTGGTAGATCTGGGCAGGAATGATATCGGCCGGGTGAGTAAGACCGGTTCGGTCAAAGTGCAGAATTTCATGAGCGTCGAGCGCTACTCGCACGTGATGCATCTGGTCAGCGATGTGGTAGGCGTGCTGGACCGCAGATTCGACAGTTTCGACGTGCTGCGGGCGTGTTTTCCCGCCGGCACGGTCTCCGGGAGTCCGAAAGTCCGGGCGATGGAGATCATCGATGAACTGGAGAACGTGCGGCGCGGTCCGTATGCCGGCTGCGTGGGGTATATCAGTTTCGCCCGCGCGATGGATACCTGTATCACCATCCGGACCATTGTGATAAAAGACAATACCGCTTATATTCAGGCAGGCGCGGGCATTGTCGCTGATTCAGTTCCCGCAAAAGAATACGCTGAAACAGTCAATAAAGCGAAGGCCTTAATGGAGGCCCTTACACGTTAGAACCAATCACAGCGATGGAGTGACCTGACTCTATCCCAAGACAAGCAGAAGGAGTAGGATTATGGCAGTTAGAATACGGTTACGCAGAATCGGAAAAAATCCCAAGAACAAGCCGCATTTCCGCATCAGTGTGTTCGATGAACGCACCACCCGCGACGGAAAATTCATCGAGGAGATCGGTTTTTATAACCCGGTTTCCAAACAGGCGCGCGTGGACAAAGCGCGGTATGAACACTGGCGCAAGATGGGCGCATTGCCGACGCTGGCAGTGGTCAGGGTCATGAAAAAAGCGGAGATGGTCGTTACCAAGGAGCTGACTAATGCCGCCGCAGACAACGCAAGTTAACCCGATCTTCTTTATTTCCCAGTTCGCGCTGATCATCGGTATTTTTTATTTTATCGTGATCAGGCCGCAGAAACAGGAACAGAAGAAACACCAGGCGATGATCAAGGGGTTGCAAAAGAACGATGAGGTCGTGACCACCGGCGGGATACACGGGACGATCGTCAATGTCAAAGAGCAGACCGTGGTGATCCGGGTGGACGATAACGTAAAGATCGAACTGGAAAAGAACTGTGTGGGCATTGTGAAGAAACAGCAATCCGCTAACGAAGGAAAACAATAATGGATAAAAAACTCTCATTGAAACTTCTGCTTATCGCCGCTGTCGCGGGGTTGTGCGTATTTTCCGCTTTTCCGCTTGACCAGAAGATCAAGCTGGGGCTGGATTTGAAAGGCGGGATGCACCTGTTGCTCAAGGTCGATACGTCCGGACTTTCCGGCAAGGCCAAAGACGATGCCGCCGACCGCGCCATCGAAGTCATTCGCAACCGCATCGACCAGTTCGGCGTGCGCGAGCCTTCGATTCAGAAGCAGGGTAACGATGAGATCGTGATTCAGTTGCCGGGGGTGACTGACCGCGAGCGCGCGATCGATCTTATAGGAAAGACCGCGATGCTGGAATTCAAGCTGGTGCTTAACGACGCCGAGAAGGTCAAGCAGGCGGTGGAAGGCAAGCCGGTCGAAGGATACGATTTGAAATATCTGGATGAGACCCGGGAACCTATCCTGGTGGAGAGTAAGGCCGTGCTTACCGGCGACGCTTTGACCGATGCCCGCGTGGGTTTCAGCTCGCAGCGTTTCGGCGAGCCTGAAGTTCTGCTGCAGTTCAGCGGCGAAGGCGCCAAGAAATTCGCCGAGATCACCGCGGCGAATGTCGGCAGGCGATTGGCGATCGTGCTTGACGGCAAGGTGCAGTCCGCGCCGAATATCCGCGAGCCGATTCCTTCCGGCGAGGCGCAGATTTCCGGCAGCTTTACCACCGATCAGGCGCAGGATCTGGCTTTGGTTCTGCGCGTCGGCGCTTTGCCTGCGCCCATGCGCATAGAAGAGGAGCGCACCATCGGCCCGCTGCTCGGTCAGGATTCGATCAGCAAGGGCGTGAAAGCCAGCGTGGTGGGGATCTGTCTGGTATTTGTGGCCATGGCGGTGTATTATCTTTTTGCCGGCATAGTCTCCAATATCGCGTTGCTGTTGAACCTGCTGATCATCCTGGGCGGATTGGGCGGAATACTGCCGTGGCTGTTCCCGGGAATTTCCGCAACGCTGACCTTGCCCGGCATCGCGGGTATCGCGTTGTCCCTGGGTATGGCGGTGGACGCCAACGTGCTGATCAACGAGCGTATCCGCGAAGAAATTACCGCGGGCAGGACGTTGCGCACGGCGATCGCCAACGGATATGACAAAGCTTTTACCGCGATATTTGATTCCAACCTGACCACGCTGATCGCGGCATTTCTGCTTTTTCAGTTCGGCACCGGCCCGATCCGCGGTTTCGCGGTCACCCTGACCATCGGTTTGATCAGCAGCATGTTCACCGCGATCGTGGTTACCCGCGCTATCTTCGAATTCCTGCTGGAGCGGAATCTGCTCAAATCGTTGCCGATGCTGCAGTTGATCAAGCCGACCAAACTTGATTTTATCGGCAAGCGCTATTTCTTCTATGCGGTCTCTTTAATTGTCATCGGCACCGGGATGTTCTCATTTTTCAAACAGGGGGCCAAAGCTTTCGGCATCGATTTCGCCGGAGGCCAACTGCAGGAATATAGTTTTAAAGAAGCGATAGACGCAGAAAAAGTGCGCGCTTCCCTGGGAAAATTGGGGTTGGCGGATGTTTCGCTGCAGCAGTTCAGCGATAATCCTAAAATCGTGCTTATTCGCACCGCCGAAGATAAGAACAAAGAGATCACCGAACAACTCAAGAAGGATTTTTCGGATCAGGATGTGCAGGTGCTCAAGATCGAGCGCGTGGGTCCGGTGGCGGGAAAGCATCTTAAGGGTAAGGCGGTCAAAGCGTTGATCTGGTCGCTGATCGGTATCCTGATCTACGTGGGATTCCGTTTTAAACACGTGAATTTCGCAGTTGCCGGCGTTTTGGCGTTGTTCCATGACGTGCTGGTGGCCCTGGGCGCGTTGGCGCTTACCGGCAGGCAGATCGATCTGCTTTCGGTCACTGCGTTTTTGACCATTGCCGGTTTCTCCATCAACGATACCATCGTTATCTATGACCGGGTACGCGAAAACAGCAGGTTGATGCGCAAAACCACTCTGTTCGATCTGATCAACTTGAGCGTTAACCAGACGTTGGCCAGGACTTTGTTGACCTCGGGGATCACGCTTTTGACTGTCGTGGCGATCTTGTTCTACGGCGGAGAGGTGCTGGGTAATTTTGCTTTCACCCTGCTGGTCGGGTTCATCTCGGGTATTTATTCAACCGTGTACATTGCCTCGCCGCTGGTGCTGGCCTTTGCCAGCAAAAAAGAAGCCGCCGGCTCCGCCTAAGGCAGACGCTTTCCCCAAGTCTTACTGCTGCAACATTTTACAAAGATATTCCGTCCGGTGGTGCCGGACGGAATATCTTTGTATCTTTATATATCACAGGGGTTTAGGGAAAGCGTCTGCTATGTTCAAGGCGAGCAAGATATATGTCGGGCAAACTATACCGCCTGACACCATTGCCTCCACGCTTGTGGAATTCGCCTACAAGCGTCAGGATAACGCGCAGGCTGAAGGAGATTTTACCCGCCGGGGCAATCTGCTCGATGTTTTTCCTTCCACCTTCGAACTTCCCATCCGCATTGAATTCGACGGCGACACTATCGTTTCCATCAAGACCTATGATCCGGTCCGGGGCGCTTCGCTCTGGGATCACCGGATGCTCATCATCCTGCCCATCAAGAAAGTCTCTTCCGCCAAGGCCAGCTTCGGCGAGCAGTTTCCGCTGGATAATTTCGTAGACATCGCTCTCGGCGATTATGTGGTGCATAACCAGTACGGCATCGGCCGCTTTAAAGGCATCGAGAAGATCAAGAAGGGCGATAAATCCAAAGATTTCCTGGTGCTGGAATATGACCGCCAGGAAAAATTGTACGTGCCGGTAGACAAGATGCATCTGGTGCAGAAGTATATCGCTTTTCACATGCGCCGGCCCAAGCTGCACCGGCTGGGCGGCAAAGAGTGGCAGCGGATCAAGAATCGCACCCGGAAAGGGATACAGAAACTGGCCTGGGACCTGTTGAGCCTGCAGGCAATGCGCATGAGCGCTCAAGGATTCGCTTTTGCCCGGGATACCGAGTGGCAGGGGCAGTTCGAGAAAACCTTCCTCTACCGGGAGACCCCGGATCAGCTGACGGTTACCACCCAGGTAAAGGCGGATATGGAAGCGGCTCGTCCGATGGACCGTTTGATCTGCGGCGATGTCGGTTACGGCAAGACCGAGGTGGCCATGCGCGCCGCTTTCAAGGCGGTAATGGATAATAAACAGGTGGCTTATCTGGTGCCGACGACCATTCTGGCGGAGCAGCATTACAAGAATTTCACCCGGAGGCTCAAGGATTTTCCGGTGAACGTGTCGATGCTCTCACGTTTCCGCACCCCGGGCCAGCAGCAGGAAATCGTCAAAGGGCTCGCCGCCGGCAGCGTGGATATCATCATCGGCACGCACCGGCTCCTCTCGGATGACGTTTACTTCAAGGACCTGGGGCTGGTGATCATCGACGAGGAACAGCGCTTCGGCGTGCAGGCCAAAGAGAAACTCAAAAAACTGCGTTTAAGCACGGATGTGATCACTCTGACCGCAACGCCCATACCGCGCACTCTCTACATGAGCCTGATGGGAGCCAAGGATTTGTCGGTGATCAATACTCCTCCGGAAAATCGTTTGCCGATAAAAACGATAGTGGTAGAATATGATGAGGAGTTGCTGCGCCAGGCTCTGGTTCAGGAGCTTAACCGTAAAGGGCAGATTTATTTCCTGCATAACCGGGTACACGATATACACAGGATACGTGACCGGCTGGCGGCATTGTTGCCTTCCGGAACGCGGCTGGCCGTGGCCCACGGCCAGATGCCCTCGCGCGAGCTTGAGCAGGTAATGGCGGATTTTCTGGACGGCAAGGTCGATGTCATACTCTGCACCATGATCATCGAGTCCGGTATCGATATTCCCAATGCCAATACCCTGATCGTACACAACGCGCATACGTTCGGTTTATCCGATTTGCATCAGCTCCGGGGCAGGGTGGGCAGGTTCGACCGGCCGGCGTACGCTTATTTCACCGTGCCGCCTTCCGGGGTCCTTTCCACGGCAGCCCGGAAACGGCTGACCGCGCTGCAGGAATACACTCAATTGGGCGCGGGTTTCAAGATCGCCATGGAGGATCTCGAGATCAGGGGCGCGGGGAATCTGCTGGGCATTCAACAGCACGGTTTCATCAATGCAGTGGGATTTGACCTGTACTGCAGATTATTAAAAGAAGCGATCGCAACTTTGAAGAAGGTGGTTAAATGAACAGATACGCTCGATGTATCCGGTATGGCATGATTGGCGGCGTGGCCCTGTGTTTATTGTGCGCCGCGGTTCCGTCCGTCCGCGCGCAGGACAGTATTGTGGCGGTGGTCAATAACGAAATTATCACCCAGAAGGATCTGGATGATTTCATGAATTTTATGCGCATTCAACTCTCCAGCCAGTATCAGGGGGAGAGCCTTGAACGCAAGATCAAATCGATGAAGTCGGATCTTTTGCAGCGGTTGATCGAAGATCGCCTGTTGCTGCAGGAAGCGCATAAGAGCGGCATTACGGTGGAAGACGCCCGGATCAAGGCGAAGATCCAGGAACTCAAAAAGAACTATTCTTCCGACCGGGAATTCGAGGAAGGGCTCCTGTCGCAGGGGATGACCCAGCAGAGCCTGGAAAAAAAGATGCGCGACCAGATGCTTATCTATACGGTGATCGAACAGAAGGTCAAAGGAAAGATCGTCAGCCGTCCTTCGGAAATCACCGAGTATTACAATCAGCATCCGGGCGGGTTTATCGTTCCCGAGAGAAGGGAATTCATCTCGGCGATGGTCACGGACAAAGGTATGGTCGAAGATATCGACGAACTGTTAGCCGAAGGCAAGACGCTGGACGCTATCTGTCAGGAATATTCGCTCAAACTCAACAGTTTCATCGCTTCCAAAGGCGGTGAATTGAGGAAAGAGATCGAGGATGTGGTGTTTACCCTCAACGTCGGCCAGACCTCCGGGGCGATCCTGATCGGATCGACGTATTACTATTTCCGGGTGAATCAGATCTTCCCGGCCCGTCAGCAGGAATTGAAGGAAGTCCAGAGCGAAATCGCGACCATGCTCTATGAAAAAAGACTTCAGGAGGGCGTGATCAGCCTGCTCGAAGAACTTAAGAAGCACGCCTACATCCGCATTATCTAAAACGATGAAACCACTGCGCATCGGCATAACCATGGGCGATCCGTCGGGTATCGGTCCGGAGATCCTGGGAAAGATCCTGCGTCTTCCCGGGGCGCAGGTGCGCGATTGTTTGATCATCGGCGATCGCTGGGTTATGGAGCAGGCCGCAGGCAGGCGGCAGCGGCCGGTTGCCGGGCAATTCCTGGATGTGTCCAACGTCAAACGCGCGTCATTCCGTTTCGGCCGCGTGCAGGCTGTTTACGGAAAAGCCTCCATGGAATACCTGGATACGGCGCTGGCGTTGCTCGCCGAAGGCACGATCGACTGCCTGGTGACCTGTCCGATCTCCAAAGAAGCGGTGCATCTCGCGGGATACCGCCATTTCAGCGGACATACCGAATATCTCGCCGCCCGAAGCGGTTCGCAGGATACGGTGATGATGCTGCTCAACGATTGCCTGAAGTTCAGCCTGGTCACCCGGCATATCCCTCTGGAGAACGTCGCCGCAGCGCTCAAGCCCCGGGATATCCGTTTCGTGGTGCGTACAACCCACGAGTCGTTGCAAACGCTTTTTTCCATCCGCCGGCCCCGTCTGGGCGTCTGCGCCGTGAATCCGCATGCTTCGGACAACGGATTGATCGGCGATCAGGAGAACCGCGTCCTCAAGCCGGTCATCCGCGGTTTGCAGAAGCGATATAAGGGCGTCTGCGGCCCGGAGCCCGCGGACAGCGCCATCGCCAAAGCGGTCAAAGGCGGCTACGACGCGTTGATCGCCATGTATCACGATCAGGCGCTTATTCCGCTTAAACTCACCGGCGCGCAGAGCGGCGTGAACATCACCCTGGGATTACCGTATGTCCGGACTTCGCCCTTACACGGCACCGCCTTTGATATTGCCGGCAAAGGCGTAGCCGATCCGTCTTCGTTGCTGGCAGCCATCCGTCGAGCCCGTCAATGCGCGCACGCCCTAAAAAAAGCCTAGGCCAGAACTTCCTGGTCGATCCGCATACGCAGCGTAAAATTTTCAACGCCTGCGGTTTCAAGGATTCCGATAGCGTGGTCGAGATCGGGCCGGGCAAAGGGGCAATGACCAAATTGCTCGCGCCGGCGGTGCGGCATGTCTATGCCATCGATCTTGACGCCGGCCTGGTAGAGATGTTACAGCGGGAGTACGGCCAGGCGGGCAACGTTACGATCATCCATCACGACATTCTCACCTTTGATCTCTCCCCGGTTATCGCCGCGGCGAAAAAGAAGATCGTTGTTTTCGGCAATATCCCGTACTATATCACCACGCCGATCATCGAATATCTGTTTGAATACCGCCGGCATATCGACACGGTCTTTTTGACCATACAGAAGGAGGTGGCTGACCGTATCTGCGCTGAACCCGGAAGCAAGATCTACGGTTCGTTAAGCTGTTTTGTCCAGTATTACGCGCACGCCTCAAAGCTGGTCAGGATCCCCCGCGGCTGCTTTTATCCCATCCCCAAAGTCGATTCCTGCTGTATCCGTTTGCAGATGCTGCCTGAACCTTCGGTGAGGGTGAAGGATGAGGTGGCGTTCTTCGATCTCATCCACGCGGCTTTCCAGCAGCGGCGCAAGACGTTGCGTAACAGCCTCAAGGAGATTATTCCCGAGGATAAACTTGACGCGTTCTTCCGCTCGCGCGGGATTTTTCCTTTGATCCGGCCGGAAAAATTGAGCCTGGAGAACTTTGCCGCCCTGGCCAACCTGTAAATGCCTTTTTAAGAAAGCAGTTCCATCTCCGCTTAATTTCTTTTGACAACAAAGGTGAAATTATATATACTATTCTTCTACTTTATGAGGAGGTAACCCATGGCTAAAATGACTGTTAGAGATCTCGATCTTAAAGGAAAAACCGTGCTGATGCGCGCGGATTTCAATGTGCCGCTGGACGCCAATCTGGCGATCACCGATGATACCCGCATCCGCGAAACCGTGCCTACGATCAAATTTATCCTGGAGAAGGGCGCGAAGAAGCTGGTGTTGATGAGCCATCTGGGACGCCCGGACGGCAAGCGCGTGGACAAATACAGCCTGAAACCCGTCGCCCAGCGCCTGGAAGAGCTGGCCGGCACCAAAGTCGCTTTTTTGAACGATTGCATAGGTGAAGAAGTCAAGAAAGGCGTGGCCGCGGCTTCCGAGAAGATCGTGCTGCTGGAAAATCTGCGCTATTACGCCCAGGAAGAGGGAAATGATCCGGAATTCGCCAGGCAACTGGCCGGTCTCGCGGAAGTGTTCGTCAACGACGCATTCGGCACCGCGCACCGGGCGCACGCTTCTACCGCGGGAGTGAACAAATACCTGAAATCTGCGGCAGGCCTGCTGCTTGAAAAAGAGATCAAATATTTAGGCGACGCGGTGGCTGATCCCGCCAAGCCTTTCATGGTGATCCTGGGCGGTTCCAAGGTGTCGGATAAGATCGGGGTGATCGATAATCTTTTGCCCAAATGCGATGCGATCATCGTAGGCGGCGGCATGGCCTATACTTTCCTGAAGGCGCAGGGCAAGTCCATCGGCAATTCCAAGCTGGAAAAAGACAAGATCGACCTGGCCAAGAGCATCCTGGACAAAGCCGCGGCGCAGAAGAAAGAGATCGTGCTTCCGGTCGATCACGTGATCGTGGATACCGTGGATGCCAACGCCAGGACCGAAATCTGCGGGCAGGATATCCCGGACGGCAAGATCGCGGTGGATATCGGACCGAAGACCGTAGAATTGTTCAACCAGAAATTATCCGCGGCCAGGACTATTGTCTGGAACGGGCCGGTAGGTATTTTTGAAATGGACGCGTTCAGCAAAGGCACCAAAGCGCTGGGCGAGTTCATCGGTTCATTGAAGGCAGTAACGATCATCGGCGGCGGAGATACCGCTGCGGCGGTGGCTAAATTCAAATTGCAGGGTAAAATGACGCATATCTCCACCGGCGGTGGAGCCAGCCTTGAATTCCTGGAGGGTAAAACCCTGCCCGGCATTGCGGCGTTGTCCGACAAATAGAGGAGTTCCATGCGTAAAACAATCATAGCAGGTAACTGGAAATTATATAAGACCATTCCTGAAGCCATCGAACTGGCTAACGGATTGAAAAGGGAGTTGTTCCAGCTCGACGCCCAGGATATCGAGATCGTCATCTGTCCGGTGTATACCGCCTTGACCGAGGTTTTCGAGGTGATCCAGAATTCCGCTATCGGTATGGGCGCGCAGGATGCCTACTGGCAGGACGAAGGGGCTTTTACGGGAGAAGTTTCCTGTAAGATGCTCAAAGACGCCGGGTGTACATACGTGATCATCGGCCATTCCGAACGCAGACAGTTCTTCGGCGAGACCAATGAAACCGTGAACAAGAAAGTTAAAGCGGTGCTGGCTGCCGGGTTAACCCCGATCATGTGCGTGGGGGAAACGCTGGCCGAGCGCGAGGCGAATAAGACGTTCGCCGTGCTCGAAGATCACGTGGCGGGCGGCCTGAAGGGGTTTTCGGCGGAAGACGCGGTCAAGATCGTGATCGCCTATGAGCCGGTCTGGGCCATCGGCACGGGAAAGACCGCGACCCCGGCGCAGGCGCAGGAAGCGCACGCGTATATCCGCGGTTTGCTGGCGAAATTATATTCTAAAGAAGTTGCTGCGAAAATGAGAATTCAATACGGTGGATCGGTGAAGCCGGATAATATCGAGGAACTTATGCATCAGCCGGATGTAGACGGCGCGCTGGTCGGCGGAGCGAGCCTGAAGGTTGATTCATTTGCGGATATTGTGAAGAAAGCAGCCAAGATAAGAAAGTAAAGGTGGAATTATGATGGGATTAGTGATTGCGATACATGTGATTTCCTGTGTGATATTGATTACCATCGTTCTGGTGCAGCGGGGCAGAGGCGGCGGCTTCGTGGAAAATCTCTCCGGCCTGGAAAACATGTTCGGGACCAAGACCAGCGCGATCCTCACCAAAGCTACGACGATCTGCGCGGTGGTGTTTTTCATCACCTGCCTGCTTCTGGCTCTGCAGGGGGTTAATCGCAGCCGTTCTCTGATGGAGGGCGTGCGTCCGGCACCGGCTTCAGCTCCAGTTTCAGCTCCGGTTCCAGCTTCAACTCCAACTCCAGCACCGACAGAAGCAACTCCGGCAGCCTCTAAATAAGCAGGCCGGGCAACGGTTTCTAAAAACCTTGACCAATTATTTCGCGTATTTAAACCTGAAAAGACTACCAGCTCTGCTGGTAGTCTTTTTGCTTGCGGTCATTCTGCCGATCGTCCGGGCTGCCTGGGGTTTCGCGCAGGAGCCGGACCGGGGCGACGCCATTGTCAGCGGTTCGATTGCTGACGCCAGCACGCTCATTCCCATTCTGGCTTCGGATTCCGCTTCCAGCGAAGTGTGCGGGCTGCTCTACAACGGTCTGGTAAAATATGACAAGGATCTGCAGCTGGTCGGCGATCTCGCTGAAAGCTGGGAGATACAGGATGAGGGTCTGACCATCGTTTTTCATCTGCGCCGCAATGTCGTCTGGCACGACGGCCGGCCGTTCACCGCCCGCGACGTGGAATTTACCTATCAGAAGCTGATCGATCCGCAGGTGCGCACTCCGTACGGCGGAGATTTCGAGCGGGTTAAAGCGCTGGAAGTCCCGGATGAGTTCACGGTGCGGGTTACGTACAAAGAAGCTTTTGCTCCGGCGCTGTCCAGCTGGGGCATGCCCATACTGCCCAGGCACGTCCTGGAAAAAGAGGATCTTAATACCACGCGTTTTGCCCGCCAGCCGATCGGCCTGGGGCCGTACCGGTTCAAGTCCTGGAAAACCCAGGAAAAGATCGAGTTGATTTCCAATCCGGCGTATTTCGAGCATCAGCCGTTTATCGACCGGGCGATTTACCGGGTGATCCCGGATGTGTCCACCATTTTTCTCGAGCTGCAGACCCAGGGGCTGGATTCCGCGGGTCTGACCCCGCTGCAATTCACCCGGCAGACCGATACCGCTTTTTTCAAAACGCACTATCGAAAGTTCCGGCTCCCCAGCTTTACCTACGTCTATCTCGGCTACAATCTGGACCATCCTTTTTTCAGGGATAAGAAAGTCCGTCAGGCGTTGAATCATGCCGTGGACAAGGACGAGATCATCCGCATCGTGCATCTGGGGCTGGGCACGGTCTGCACCGGTCCGTTCATTCCCGGATCATGGGCGTACAATGACCGGGTCAAGCCTGCGGCGTTCGCGCCGGCGCTGGCGCGGCAATTGCTGGCGGAGGCGGGCTGGCGGGATACTGACGCCGACGGTTGGCTGGATAAAGAGGGTAAACCGTTCTCTTTTACCGTTATCACCAATCAGGGGAACGAGGAGCGCATCCGCAGCGCGGAGATCATCCAGCGCAGGCTTAAAGAAATCGGCGTAGAGATGAAGATCAAGGTGCTGGAATGGAGCGTGTTCATCCACCAGTTCGTGAACAAACGGAAGTTCGAGGCGGTCATCCTGGGATGGTCCCTGCCGCGGGAGCCGGATAACTTCGACATCTGGCATTCTTCCAAGACCAGGGAAGGGGAATTCAATTTTGTCGGATACAGCAATCCGGAAGTGGATACTGCCCTGGTGGAAGCCAGAAAGATATTCGATCCGGAAAAGCGCAAGATCTATTATCAGCGCGTGCACCAGTTGCTGTATGAAGATCAACCGTATATGTTTTTGTACGTACCGGACAGCCTGTCCGTATTGCATAATCGTTTCCGCGGGGTCAAGCCCGCTCCCGCAGGCATAGGGTATAATTTCATCGACTGGTGGGTGGAGAAGAGCCGGCAGCGTTACCGTCTGACGCCGTGATCGCAGGGATGAACGGGGAACAGATATGAGCACATACATCATTCGCAGATTGCTGGGCATCATTCCGTTGCTCTTCGGGATCACCGTGGTCAGCTTTTTTATCATCCGCCTTGCTCCGGGCAAACCCGTGGCGGTGGAACAGTCGTTGAATCCCCGGGTTTCGCCGGAATTGCGGCTGCGGCTGGAGAAACAGTTCGGTCTGGATAAACCCCTGCATGTGCAATATCTGATCTGGATGAAACAGATCGTCAGACTGGATTTCGGCAGGTCGTATATCGACAGCCGGCCGGTAATGGAGAAGATCGCCGAGCGTATTCCGTTGACCCTGGGGTTGAATCTGGCTGCCCTGGTGCTGATTTTCCTGATCGCTGTACCCCTGGGCGTGCGCAGCGCGATCAAAGCCGATTCAGCTTTTGATCATTCAGTCACTTTTTTAAGCTTCCTGTTCTTCGCCGCGCCCACCTTCTGGCTGGCGCTTCTGTTCATGCAATTCTTCTCCATTCAATTAGGGTGGTTTCCCATTTCCGGGTTGACTTCCCTGGATTTCGAGTATTTCTCGGCGTGGGGCAAGGCCGGGGATAGTATCCGGCATCTCTTCCTGCCGGTGTTTGTGGCAGCGATCGGCGGTTTTGCGGGTTTGACCCGGTATATGCGCTCGAATATGATCGAAGCCCTGCGCCAGCCGTATATCGCCACTGCCCGGGCCAAAGGACTGCCGGAATCGGCGGTTCTCTACAGCCATGCTTTGCGCAACGCGCTTTTGCCGGTGGTGACTATTCTGGGATTGTCTATTCCCGGTTTGCTGGGCGGCAGCGTGATCTTCGAGTCGATTTTCGCGCTGCCGGGTATCGGCAGGCTTTTTTATGAAGCGGTGATGACCCGGGATTATCCGTTGATCATGGCGGAAGTGGTGATCACCGCGGTTCTGACCATGCTCGGCAACCTGATCGCGGATATTTCCTATGCCTGCGTCGATCCGCGGATAAGCTATAAAGAGAGATGATGAAGCGTAATCCGTATCTGAAGATCGGTTTGACCATTATCGGGCTGCTCATGCTGATCACGCTCTTCGCCCCGTGGCTGCGCAGCGCGGATCCGGCGCAGATCGACGCGGCGCAGCTGCTCATGCCGCCTTCTTCAGCGCATCCTTTCGGCACCGACCAGCTGGGGCGCGACCTGTTGACCCGGATTATCTATGGCGCGCGCATTTCGTTGAGTATCGGCTTCATTGCCATGGGTATCGCCGTGGCCGTGGGTATTCTGCTGGGTTCACTGGCCGGTTTTTACGGCCGCCTGGTGGACACGTTGATCATGCGCTGCGCGGACGTGATGCTTTGTTTCCCTACGTTCTTCCTGATCCTGGCGGTGGTGGCTTTTCTGGAGCCGTCGATTTTCAATATCATGGCGATCATCGGTTTGACCAGCTGGATGGGGCCGGCCCGGCTGATACGCGGCGAGATACTTTCTTTGAAAGAGAGGGAATTCATCCAGGCTGAACGCGCTCTGGGCGCGTCCGACGCGCGGATCATTCTGCGTCATCTGGTGCCTAACGCTCTGGGGCCGGTGCTGGTCAATGCCACGCTGGGTATCAGCGCGGCGATACTGCTGGAAACCGGTTTGAGTTTTCTGGGGCTGGGGGTGCAGCCTCCGGTGCCCAGCTGGGGTAATATTCTTATCGAAGCCAAATCCACCCTGGGGGTGGCCTGGTGGATCATGATCTTTCCCGGGCTGGCGATCCTGGTAACCATCCTGGGATTCAATTTTATCGCTGAAGGGTTGAAGAAGATCATCGGTTAAGCCTATGTCCGAACAGCCATTACTGGAGATCACCGATTTAAGGGTCACGTTCGATCTGGAGGGACGCCGGCTCACCGCGGTGGACGGGGCGCAGTTCAGCGTTGCCCGCAATGAAACGGCGGTGCTGGCCGGCGAATCCGGATCAGGAAAGACCATCACCGCGCTGGCGATCAGCCGTTTGCTGCCGCCCAACGCCGCGATCAGCTCCGGCAGCATCCGGTTCAACGGCCATGATATCCTGCGCATGTCTCAAGAAGAGTTGACCGGCATGCGCGGTAAAGAGATCGCCTATATTTTTCAGGAGCCGGTAAGTTTCCTGAACCCGGTATTTACCATCGGCGACCAGATCGCGGAGACGATCGTGCTGCATCAGCGCGTCGCGCCGCAGCAGGCGCGCAGGCAGGCCGCGCAGTTGCTCGAACAGGTGCGCATCCCCGATCCGCAGCGCGTGCTTGCCAGTTATCCGCATCAGCTCTCCGGCGGGATGAACCAGCGGGCTTTTATCGCCATGAGCCTGGCCTGTCAACCGCGCCTGTTGGTGGCCGACGAGCCGACCACGTCTCTGGATGTGACGATAGAGAGAGAGATCCTGGATCTGCTCATGGAATTGAAAAAATCGCTGGGATTTTCTTTATTGTTCATCACGCACAACCTGGCTATCGCCCGGAAGATCAGCGACCGGGTGATCATCATGTTCCAGGGGAAAGTGGTGGATCAGGGGGCGACCGATACTGTTTTCCGCTGTCCCCGGCATCACCATACCCGGGAACTGATCCAGGCTTACGAAAAGATCGGCAAACTATGATCCTGGAAATACGCGATGTTTCCAAAGCATATGCGGTGGAAAAAGGCATGCTGCGTTCTGCCGCGGGAAGTGTACGGGCGCTGGACCGGGTCAGTTTGAGCGTGCGCGAATTCAGCACTATGGGCATAGTCGGGGAGTCCGGTTCAGGCAAGACTACCCTGGCCAAGATCATCATGGGGCTGGTCGAACAGAGCAGCGGGGAAGTGGTTTTTAACCCCGCATTCATCCGGACTTTTCACAAGGACGTGCAGATCATCTTCCAGAATCCTTTCAACAGTTTGGATCCTAAAATGCGGGTGGTGGATCTGGTGGGCGAACCGTTAGTGATCCACAAGCTGGCTCGCGGCAGGCGGCAGATCAAGGAAAGGGTCGCCGGTTTGCTGGAAACCGTGGAATTACCGGCAGACATTCTTTCCCGTTATCCCCACGAGTTCTCCGGAGGCCAGCGCCAGCGTATCTGTATCGCCCGCGCTCTGGCTTGCGAGCCGAAATTCCTGGTCCTGGATGAACCGATCTCGTCTCTGGACCTGACTATCCAGGCCAGGATGCTGGACCTGTTCCTGGATCTGAAACAGCGCTATAAGCTGACCTATGTTTTTATCAGTCATAACCTGGCTGTAGTCAAGCACATAGCGGATGATCTGGTCGTTCTGCATCAGGGCAGGGTGGTGGAGCAGGGGGTGGCCCAGGATATTTTCGCCCGGCCGGCTGCGGACTACACGCGTTTACTCCTGGCCGCAGCTTAAAAAAAAGTTAAAAAAATAATTGACACTAAAATAGATTGTGGTATACTTTTAGAACTATGCAAAAAACATATCTTCCCAAAGCAGCAGACATCAAAAGAAAGTGGTATCTGGTTGACGCCAAGGATCAGATCCTGGGCAGGCTTGCCAGCAGGGTAGCGATGGTGCTCCGGGGCAAGCATAAACCCATGTTCACTCCTTCTATGGATACCGGCGATGGCGTTATTGTGATCAATGCCGCCAAAGTCAAAGTTACCGGCAGGAAGCTCAAAGACAAAGTATACAGGAGGTATTCTGGCTATCCCGGTGGACTTAAAGAGGTAACCCTGGAGAACATGCTCAAAAATCGACCGGAAACCGTGTTCAAGCTCGCCGTGGAACGCATGTTGCCCAAAGGCGCCTTGAGCGAAAAGACGATTTCGAAGCTTAAAGTGTATGCGGATGACAAACACAGTCATGCCGGATTAAAACCAGAAGCGATAAAATTATAACCTTATGGAAACATTAACCTATTACAGAACAGTCGGGCGCAGGAAGGAAGCCATAGCGCGTATCGCGCTGGCGCTGGGAAAAGGGTCTATTGTCGTCAACGGCAGGGACCTGGACGCGTATTTCACCCGTGAGACCGACCGGATCATTATCCGGCAGCCGCTGCGGGCGACCAATACCGTGACCAAATACGATGTGACCGCCAATGTCAAAGGCGGTGGTCTTCCCGGACAGGCCGGAGCGATCCGCCATGCCTTATCCAGAGCGCTCATGCAGGCGGAACCGGAACTCAAGGATATTCTGCGTAAAAGCGGATTCCTCACCCGTGATCCCCGCATGAAGGAGCGCAAGAAGTCTGGACAGAAAGGCGCGCGTAAACGCTTCCAGTGGACTAAGAGGTAATTTCGTAGCACCCGATAGACATGGTTTTTTACACACAAGAGTCCCGCGAGGAGCGGGACTCTTTGTTTTTGCCCGCCGGAGAAAGGCAGGCTTGCCGACGAGAAAAATACTTGCACTTGCCGGTATTATCGCTATAATAATCATAGAGTACCCAGTCGGAGGAAGAGATGATAATCAAAGCGGGAATTGTTGGAGCGACGGGATACGCCGGTCAGGCCCTGGTCGATATTCTGCTGCATCATCCGCAGGTGCGTATCAGCGGGTTGTATTCGACGACGGATGAACCCCGGCCTTTCGCGCAGGTCTGTCCGCGTTTCGCGGGTCTCGTTCCTTTATCGGTCAAGAAGTTTGCGGTCAAAGATCTGATCGCTTCCGCCGATGTGGCTTTTCTGGCTTTGCCGCACACCGCGTCGATGAGCGTGGTCCCGGCGCTGCTCAAGGCGGGAAAACGGGTCATTGATTTGAGCGCGGATTACCGGCTCAAAGACAGCAAAACATACGCGCGGGCCTATGGCCTGGCGCACAGGGATAAACAGAATATCGCGCGTTCGGTCTACGGCCTGCCGGAACTCTATCGGCAGAAAATCGGCAAAGCCAGGCTCGTTGCCAATCCGGGGTGTTACCCCACCGGCGCGATCCTGGGACTGGCTCCGCTTGCCGCTATTCACGGCAAGGATATCCTTTGCGTGTATATCGACGCGAAATCCGGCGCCAGCGGCGCAGGTAAAAAAGCGGTGCAGGAAATGCTTTTTACCGAAGTCGATGAGGATTTCCGGGCCTATAAAGTCAATACGCATCAGCATCTCCCCGAGATCGCGCAGGAGCTTTCCCATCTGGCCGGCAGGAAACAAAAGCCGGTGTTTGTGCCGCATCTGTTGCCTTTGAAATCGGGCATCCTTGAGACCATCTATGTCAAGATGCGCGCGCCGCGGGCAATGACGACCCAGTCGGTTATCGCGCTGTATAAGAAATTCTATCAGCGCGAGCCGTTCGTGCGTATCCGGGAAAAAGGTCAGTTTCCCGCGCTTAAAGATGTCGCAGGATCGAATTTTTGCGATATCGGCCTTCAGGCAGACGGCGATGATATTATTGTCATCGTTGCTCTGGATAATCTGATCAAAGGGGCGGCCGGGCAGGCAGTGCAGAATTTGAATATCATGTTCGGGTTTCCCGAGACAACCGCGCTCGTATGATCCGGCGCATCCAGCGTTCTCTATCCACATGAACATACTCCATAAAGCTGTTTTACCGGGTGGATTTACTGCCAGCGGCGTTGCCTGCGGATTGAAAAAATCCGGCAAGCCGGATCTGGCGTTGATCTATTCCCGGCGGCCGGCTCTGGCCTGCGGCATGTTTACCACCAATACCATACCCGCGGCGCCGGTCGTGCTTTGCCGGAAGCATCTTGCTGCCGCCAGGGAGGTGCACGCTATCGTCGCTAACAGCGGCAACGCCAATTGTTTTACCGGAAAAGCCGGCATGGCCGACGCACGGCTTATGACCGGGTTGACCGCCCGCCAGTTGCACGTCGATCCGCAGCAGGTGCTGGTCGGTTCTACCGGGATCATCGGCAAGCGGATGAATATGCAGGCGGTCAAAACCGGTATTCCGCCGTTGATCGGGGCGCTTTCGGTCAGAGGTATCGCGCAGGCCAAGAAAGCGATCATGACCACCGATCGATTGGCCAAAGAGATTACCGTCCGGGTGGCTGTCGGCGGCGCAACAGTGACTGTTTGCGGTATCGCCAAGGGGGCGGGGATGATCGCTCCGAACATGGCGACCATGCTTTGTTTTATCATGACCGACGCCCGGATCTCCAGAAGCGCTCTGGAGCAGGCAATGCGGTCCGCAGTCGATCGTTCCTTCAACTGTATTACGGTGGACGGCTGCATGAGCACCAACGATACGGTGATCGTGATGGCTAACGGTCACGCGGGAAATGTGCCTATCCGGCAGGGCAGCGAGTATCAGCTTTTTTACCGGGCGCTCTCTGCGGTCTGCCAGCATCTGGCTACGATGATGGTCAGGGATGGGGAAGGCGCGAGCAAATGCATCCGGATCCGGGTCAGGCATGCCCGGGATTTCCGGGAGGCTAAAACCGCCGCGCTGGCGATCGCCAATTCCAATCTGTTCAAAACCGCGATGTTCGGCGAAAATCCGAATTTCGGCAGAATCGTGGCCAGCGTGGGCGCCAGCGGCATCGGCGTGCGAGAACAGGATCTGAAGATCAAGCTCGGCCCTTTGAGCGGCAAAGACGTTTCGGTGGACGTGAGTTTATCCCGCGGCAAAGCGGAGTGCACGGTGTACACGTCAGACCTGACCAACACGTATATCAAAATAAACGCGGCATATAATTAAGAGAGGTTTACTATGCAGGACGCAATCAGGAAAGCGGATGTATTGATCGAGGCGCTGCCGTATATCCGGCAGTTCCATAACAAGATCATCGTGATCAAATACGGCGGCAGCATTCTGGGCGAAGAGAAGATCCGCAAGGGAGTGCTGGAAGACATTGTTTTCATGAATTTCATGGGATTGCGTCCGGTGCTGGTTCACGGCGGCGGACCGAATATCAGCGACCGCATGCGTCAATCCGGCAAAAAAACCGATTTCGTAGACGGGATGCGGGTGACCGATGAGCAGACCCTGGCCGTGGTGGAAGAAGAATTGAAAAAACTCAACGATCTGATCGTCAAAGAGATCGCCGAATTGGGAGCCAGGGCCGTGGGCTTGAACGGTAAGGAAAATGAACTCATCCAGGTGGAGAAAAAGAAGGCGAAGATCGACCTCGGGCTGGTCGGCCATATTACCGGCATCAATACCGCGCCTATTTTGAAAGCCGCCGACGAAGATAAAGTGGTGGTGGTCCTGCCGATGGGCGGGGGCAAGGACGGCAAGACGTACAATGTCAATGCCGATGAAGCGGCCGCGAATGTCGCCGAAGCGCTGAAAGCGGAGAAGCTGGTTTTATTGACCAACGTCAAAGGCATCATGCGTAACGCCGAAGATCCCAGCTCTTTCATCTCTACCCTCAATCGGGAAGAGACCGAGGCTCTCATGAAGGATAAAGTGATCCAGCAGGGTATGATCCCCAAGGTCGATGCGTGTATCCACGCGTTGAACAAAGGGGTAAAGAAAACGCATATTGTGGATGCCTGTATCCCGCACGCGTTATTGCTGGAGATTTTTACGGTAAAAGGGATCGGTACGGAGATCGTCAAATAATGAAGATGCAGGAAGTTTTCGACAACTACAAAGAATATATCGTGCCCAGCTATACCAAAGTTCCTTTGATCTTCGTCAAGGGCAAAGGGAATTATCTCTGGGATGTTCAGGGCAGGAAGTATCTTGATTTCTTCCCCGGCTGGGGCGTGGGGAATCTCGGTCATTGCCATTTCAAAGTGATGTGCGCGGTACGCGATCAGATCTCCAAATTGATCTTCGTGCCGAATAATTATTTCACCCTGCCGCAGGCGCAGCTGGCCAAAGAGTTGAATTTCTGGACCAAAGAACCGTTCAAGGTTTTTTACGCCAATTCCGGCGCCGAGGCGAATGAAGCGGCGATCAAGCTTAGCCGCAAGTTCGGCAACGGCCGGTATGAGATCATTACCTTCGAGAACGCTTTTCACGGCCGGACCATCGGCGCTCTGTCGGCCACCGGCCAGGCTAAATATCAGCAGGGATTCGCTCCGCTGGTCGAGGGATTCAAGTCCGTCCGGTTCAACGACATTGCCGCGGTGCAGGCGGCGCTGGGTCCGCAAACCGCGGCGGTCATGCTTGAGCTGGTCCAGGGAGAAGGCGGGATCAACATTGCCACCGCGGAATTCGTGCAGTCACTGCGCCGGTTATGCGACGAGAAAAAACTGCTTTTGATCATCGATGAAGTGCAGACCGGCATCGGCCGCACCGGGACCATGTTCGGCTGGCAGCAGTACGGGATCGTTCCGGACGTGTTCACTCTGGCCAAGGCGCTCGGCGGCGGGTTGCCGATCGGAGCGATGCTGGCCAGAAAGGAACTGGCCGACCTGTTGACCCCGGGCACCCACGCGTCCACGTTCGGGGGAGGGCCGGTGATCTGCAAAGCCGCTCTGGCAGTGCTGCGGACCGTGCAGCAGGAAAAACTGCTGCAGAATGCCAAAGAAGCCGGCGCGTACCTGCGCGCGGCATTGGAGAACCTGAAGAAAAAATACGCCCAGATCAAGGACGTCAGAGGCGTAGGTTTGATGTGCGGGGTGGAATTGACCGTGCCCGGCAAGTCCGTTGTGGAAGAATGCGCCAAAAACGGTCTGTTGATCAACTGCACGCATGACACGGTGCTGCGGATCATGCCGGCATTGAATATCACCACGCGCGAGATAAACAAAGCGGTAGCGATCCTGGATTGCAGTCTGGACGCGGTTTTGAAACAGGGGTAGCGTGAAAGAAGGGAAAAAGCGTCATGAATAAAGACCTGATTACCATACGTCAGTTGAACGTGAAGGAAATCGATGAGATTTTTGCTCTGACCGCCCGGATCAAGAAAACGCCCGGCCGGTTCAGCCGGACGCTGCAGGGTAAGAGCCTGGCCATGATCTTTCAGAAACCGTCGAACCGGACCTATGTGTCTTTCTCGGTAGGGATGTTCGAACTCGGCGGCCATGCTCTTTATCTGGGGCCGGAACATATTAACCTGGGCGTGCGCGAAACCGTAGCCGATGTGGCCAGGACGTTGAGCCGTTTTGTGAGCGGGATCGTGCTGCGGACCTTTGCCCATCAGACGGTGCTGGATATGGCGGAGGCAGCCAGCGTGCCGGTGATCAACGGCCTGTCGGATTATTCCCATCCTTGCCAGGCGCTGGCGGATATTTTTACCATCAAAGAGAGATTCGGTAAAGTCAAAGGATTGACCCTGGCCTATGTGGGCGACGGAAACAATGTCTGTAATTCCCTGCTCTACGCGGCTTCAAAGCTCGGGTTACATATGCGCGTGGCTACTCCGAAAGGATATGAGCCGGATCAAGAACTGATGCGGCTGGTGCTCGAATCGGCCCGGGCGACCGGCGCACGCATTGAGCTGCTCCGTTCGCCGCAGGATGCGGCGCGCAATGCCGATGTGCTCTATACGGACGTCTGGACGTCCATGGGCCAGGAGAGCGAATTCAAGAAACGGCTGCGCGTTTTTAAAACCTATCAGATCAACGCCCGGCTGGTGTCTCTGGCTAAGAAAACGTGCCTGGTGATGCATTGTCTGCCTGCGCATCGCGGCGACGAGATCACCGATGAAGTCATAGACGGCAAGCATTCGGTGGTATTCGACCAGGCGGAAAACCGCCTGCATGTGCAGAAAGCGGTACTGGTCAAACTGTTGAAATAAAACCGTATCTAACAATCGAGGTATAAGCATGAAAAAGATCGTTCTGGCGTACTCCGGAGGGTTGGATACCTCGTGCGCCATCAAATGGTTCAAAGATAAAGGGTACGACGTGGTCTGTTTTATCGCCGATCTGGGCCAGGGCGAGGATTTTCAGAAGATCGAGGAGCGCGGTCTGGCCGGCGGCGCGTCCAAGGTGTACTGTAAGAATTTGCAGGAAGAATTCATCGACGATTTCATCGTCCCGTCGCTCAAGGCCAATGCCGTCTATGAGGGTAAATACCTGCTGGCTACGGCTCTGGGCCGGCCGCTGATCGCCAAATACCTGGTAGAAGTGGCGCACAAGGAAAAGGCGGAAGCCGTGGCGCACGGTTGTACCGGCAAAGGCAATGATCAGGTCCGCCTGGAAGTGACTACCGGCATCCTTGACCCGAAACTCAAGATACTCGCGCCCTTGCGCGAATGGGAGTTCAAGTCTCGCGATGAAGAGATCGAATACGCCAGGAAACACAACATCCCGATCGACGTGACCAAGAAGAAGCCGTACAGTATCGATCGTAACCTCTGGGGCATTTCCATCGAAGCCGGTATCCTGGAAAATCTCGATCAGGAGCCGCCGGAAGATTGTTACCTTATCACCAAAAGCCCGACCGGCACCGCGACCTATCCGAAATATGTGGAGATCGCTTTTGAAAAGGGCGTACCGAAAAAACTCGACGGCAAGAATGTGAAGCTCAAAGATCTGATCATGAGCCTGAACGAGATCGGCGGCAGTTACGGTATCGGCAGGTATGATATGGTGGAGAACCGCCTGGTGGGCATCAAGTCGCGCGAGATCTACGAAGCGCCTGCCGCCACCATGCTGCATATCGCTCACCGCGAGCTGGAAGCGCTGGTTCTCGACCGCGACCTGATGCATTTCAAGGAGATGATCTCCCAGAAGTATGCGGAATTGATCTATTACGGATTGTGGTATTCGCATCTTAAGGAGTCTCTGGACGCTTTTGTCGAAACCACGCAGAAGTATGTCACCGGCTCGATCCGCCTGAAGCTGTTCAAAGGCAATTGCGTGCCGGTGGGCAGATCCTCCGCGCATTCGCTCTATAAAAAAGAGTTGGCGACTTACGGCAGCGAAGATAAGTTCGACCAGCGGTTGGCGGAAGGATTCATCAGGCTCTGGGGTATGCCGTATAAGCGATAACTATCGAGGTTCGATCATGACGAAAAAATTGTGGGGCGGCAGGTTCAAGAAAGAAATGAACAAGGATTTTTACCGGTTCCAGCAATCCATTCAGTATGACTGGCGGCTGGGCATGTACGATGTTTTTCACTCGCTGATCCATATCCGCGCGCTGGTGCACACCAACGTTTTAAGCGCTTCCGAAGCCTACAAGCTCGAGCGGGCGCTGGCGGATATACTCAAAGAAATACAGTCCGGCGAATTCCGCTATCATCCCGGCTCCGAAGACATACATACCGAGATACAGAACCGGCTGGAGACCAGGGTCGGGGAAATCGCTCTGAAGCTGCACAGCTTCCGTTCCCGCAACGATCAGATCGCCTTTGACGTTACGTTCTTCTGCGTGCATGAGGCGCAGCGGATCTTCGCGCTGCTGCTTGCCCTTCAGGCCAATCTGCATGAACTCGCCCGCGAACATAAACACGATTTCTTTATCGGCTATACGCACACCCGCAGGGCGCAGGTCATCCGTTTCTCCCAGTACCTGCTGGGATTCGAATCGATGCTGCACCGCGATCAGCACCGATTCGATGATTTCGCCAAACACACCTATGTTTTTATCGGTTCAGGCGCGCTGGCCGGCAGCTATATCAAATCCGAAGATTATACCAAAGCGATCACCCGGTTTACGCATACCTACTGCAAGCATCTGCCGGTAAAGATCTCGCTGGTCAAGAATTCCCTGGATAATGTTTCCAACCGGGACACGGCCATACAGTTCTTGAGCCACATCGCCACCCTGCAGATGCATCTGTCGCGCATGGCCGAGGATTTTATCCTGTATTCTACCCCGGAGTTCGCTTATCTCGAACTCCCCGAGGAATTCTGCACCGGTTCCAGCTACATGCCGCATAAGAAGAACCCGGATTTCCTGGAGCTGGTCAGAGGACAGACCGGCAGGATTTACGGTAATCTTACCGCACTCCTGACCACGATGAAGGGTTTACCTTCGACGTATAACCGGGACATGCAGCTGGACAAGGAACCGCTTTTCTCATCGGTCGATATCATCAAAGAGGAATTGACGCTGATGGCGGAATTCGTCAAAGGTTTGAACCTGAACCGGGAGACGGTCGCCGCGGTGCTCAAGGACGAGACATTGTACGCCACCGAGATCGCCGAATTTCTGGTGGGTAAAGGCGTAGCTTTTCGCAAGGCGCACGAGATTGTCGGCAAACTGGTCATGCATGCAGAAGACAACGAAGTCAGGCTCACGGATATGACGGATAACGGCCTGAAAACATTTTCCGAACATCTGAATAAGAAGGTTTTGCATAAGATCATTTCTCCAGCTTTTGCGGTTTCGTCAAAGCGGTCGTTGCGCAGGTAAGACCGGACGTAAAGCCGATCCATTAACCTTTAAACAAGGCGGTGGGTATGATGCGGCGGGCTGTAGCGGCGATTCTGATAGCGGCATGGGGTGTTTCATCTGCGTTCGCGCAGAATCCGACGAAAGAAGAACACCTGACTATTACCACCTATTATCCCAGCCCGTATGGCGTCTATGAAAAACTTCAGTCCAATTACTTCGCAGTGGGAGATACCAATCATAACGCGGGATTGGATTCGGGCGATCTGCCTCCCAACAGCGGCAGCCTGGCGGTGGAGAACGACGCCATCATCGGTCGTGACGCGAATATCGGCAATGACGGGAATATCGGTCGTGACGCGAATATCGGTCATGACGCGGGTATCGGCAATGACGCGACCATCAACAGGAATGCCAAGGTAGGCGGAACGCTGGAAGTTCAGGATCGGATGGCGGTGAACGCCGGGATTTCCAGCCAGTACCGGCTGAATGTCGGAGGCACGATCTATGCTTCCGGAGGAGGCGATCTGGCCGAGTATTTCAGCGTGACCGGCAACGTGGAACCGGGGGATGTGGTGATCGTTAATCCTTCGGTGGCCAACATGCTCATAAAAACCGAAGTTCCCTATGACGTGCGTATCGCCGGAGTGATTGCCGAGAATCCGGGTTTTCTTATCGGCGCGAAAAAAAGCGAGCAGGACAAACCGTTGGTCCTGATCGGCCAGATCAATTGCAAGGTGACTTCCGACGGCGGGCCGATCAGTCCCGGGGATTTTCTGACCACTTCCGCCAAGCCCGGGTATGCCATGAAATTCACCCTGCTGGACTGCGAGAAAGCCAGGGATATTCAGGAGCTCAAATCGATGGTTAAAGAGAACGACCGCAGGAAGCTGGCTATCGTGGGCAAGGCCCTCGAAGGGCTGGAAAAGGGCGAGGGCAAAATCAAGGTCCTGGTAGTGCGATGAAAAGAACGCGCAGCGTATGTAGATTGAAGCTTCTGTTGCTGCTGGCAGGGGTATCGGTCACGGTGTTTGCCGGTGTTCTGCGTTTGCCTGCTGCCGAGGTTTGTCCCCCGCCCGCTGTGCCGGGCGCTGATCCCTGTCCCTGCGGCGGCGGAGACTGGAAATGTGACGAATGGGTGGAAGAGTGTTATCAGATCGCCAATGCCGAAGATAAGCATTCGGATACCCTGCCGTTTGAATATACTTCGCCTTCGGGCGGCGGGGCTGCGCGCTGCAGCGGCGGCAACTGCTGCTGTTTTATCTGCGATCCTCCGGGAAGCAACAATTGCGGCAATCTATTGCTTCCTCCGAATATGGGGATCTCTCATCCCGACGGAGGCGGCCAGACTTCGGTGTACCATGAACTGCCGCTGGAGAACCAGGGACAGTGCGAGAGCAGGAATACGCTTCCTTTCGATACCGTTTGCACATATTATACCTATGGGTGGCAGACCACGCATTGCATGAAAGGGCATTGGGATTGCCCGCCGTGTCCGCCGCCGACCACGAATACCACTGCCACGCCGTAAGCAAAAGGAGAGAATACCGCATCCATGCATGAGTTCAACTTCAAAGACCGGCGGCTGTACTGTGAAAACGTTCCGGTGGACAGAATTGTCAAAGAGTTCAAGACGCCGCTGTACGTTTACAGTTACGCCACTTTTGTCGGCCATTTCCTGAAATTGCAGAAGGCTTTCAAAGATATCGATCCGTTGATCTGTTATTCGGTCAAGGCTAATTCCAATCTCTCCGTATTGAAGGCCCTGGTGGACAAAGGCGCGGGCCTGGATATCGTTTCCGGCGGCGAATTGTTCCGCGCTTTGCAGGTCGGCTGTCCGCCCGAAAGAATCGTCTACGCTTCGGTGGGCAAGACCGAGGTGGAGATAGAAGCGGCGATAAAGAAGGGAATACTCTTTTTTAACGTGGAATCCCTGCCGGAGCTGGAGAATATCAACCGCATCGCCGCAAGGCTGGGGAAATGCACCCGCGTGGCCCTGCGCATCAATCCGGACGTCGAACCCAGAACGCACCATTATATCACTACCGGAAAACTGACCAATAAATTCGGCATCGACTTTCAGACCGCCGGAAAGATCATTCTGGAATCCGGCAGGTTGTCTCATGTCAGGATCAAGGGGATACACATCCATATCGGGTCCCAGATCACCATCGGCGCGCCTTTTGTCGAAGCGATCCGGAAAGTTATCGCTTTTATCAGGAAGCTCAAAGCCGCAGGCATCTCCATCGAGTATTTGAATATCGGCGGCGGCCTGGGCATTATCTACAAGAATGAACGGCCGCAGACTGCGCAGCAGTACGCCGACAAAGTGCTGCCGATCCTTAAAAAGAGCGGATTGCGGATCATTATGGAGCCGGGCAGGTTCATTATCGGTTCCGCGGCTATCCTGGTGACCCGGGTGCTTTACGTAAAGAAAACCCCGTTGAAAAAATTCGTTATTGTCGACGCCGGGATGAACGATCTGATCCGGCCCGCGCTGTATAGCGCGCATCATGAAATTGTCCCGCTGACTTTTTCTCCGGGGGCGAAAGAGAAGGTCGACATTGTCGGTCCGATCTGCGAAAGCGGCGATTTCCTGGCCAAGGAACGGGTCCTGCCTGCAATGAAAGAAGGCGATCTTCTGGCGGTCATGTGCGCCGGCGCGTACGGGTTCAGCATGGCCAGTAATTATAACTCCCGCAAGCGTGCGGCGGAAGTATTGGTTAAGAACAAAGCGGTAAAGCTTATCCGGCGCCGGGAGAATAATGACGATCTGGTGCGCAATGAGTTTATCGTTGAGACGTGAGTAAAAGTAGGTAAATTTAAGTAAGTTTGAGTAACAATGTAATAAATTATTATAATATAAATATAATTACTGTAAAGTAAGTAAGTTGAGGCGTGCATGGTTAAAAAAATTCTTTTCCGAAAATTAGTTGCCGCGGGGAATGATTTTGTACTGATCGATAATCGCGCGCACCGGTTTGTTTCGCAGCGGGCGCTGGCGGCTTTTGCCCGGAAAATGTGCGAGCGTAAATTCGGCGCCGGGGCCGACGGTTTGCTGGTTGTGGAGCGGTCCAGACGCGCAGATTTCAGAATGCGCATTTTTAACGCCGACGGTTCAGAAGCGGAGATGTGCGGAAACGGCGCGCGCTGTTTCGCTTTGCATTGCGCGGGAATGAAGAAAAAAAAGGATCTCGACCTGACCATCGAAACGCTGGCAGGGATCGTTCATGCGCAGGTGCGCGCTGAACAGGTCAAGATCAATCTTCCCCCGCCGAAGGGATTAAAACTTGATATTCCCATACGGATCGCGGGGCTTAAAAGGAAAATGCGGGTGCATTGTATCGATACCGGCGTGCCGCATACCGTGGTTTTTGTCCAGGGTATCGACGAGATAGATGTCTACGCGATCGGCAGAGAGATCCGTTATCATAAAGCGTTCGCTCCCCGGGGCACGAACGTCGATTTCGTGGAAGTGCTCAACGATCATTTTGTGGAGGTTCGGACGTACGAACGCGGGGTGGAAGGCGAGACTCTCGCCTGCGGGACCGGGTCGGTGGCCAGCGCGCTCATTACCGGCTATACGCTGGCCCGCACGGCTGCGGTTCAAACTGCCGGCGCAGTGAAAAAAGTTTTCCAGGTTCAGACCAGAAGCGGCGAAGTTCTGACTATTTATTTTACGCTCTCCGGCAACGTCGTGACCGACGTGTGGCTGCAAGGTAAAGCGGAAAGCGTCTATGAGGGGGTCTACCATGTATAAGGGTTCGATTGTCGCTATCGTTACGCCGTTCAAAAACAACAAAGTCGACGAGAAAAAATTAAAAGAGCTTATCGAGATGCATAGTAAAAGCGGCACTGCCGGGATACTTCCCTGCGGGACTACCGGCGAATCCGCCACCCTTTCCATGGCCGAACACGAGCGGGTGATCGAAATTACCATCGATACGGTCAACAAGCGTATCCCGGTGATCGCCGGAACAGGTTCGAATTCCACCGAAGAAGCCATCCGGTTGACCCAGCACGCCGCAGCCGCCGGCGCGGACGCCTCGTTGCAGGTCTCTCCCTATTACAATCGGCCCACGCAAAAAGGGCTGTACGAGCATTTTAAAGCCATCGCCGATTCCGTGGATATCCCGATCATTCTGTACAACATCGCTTCGCGCACCGGGGTGAATATCGAGCCGGAGACTATGGCCAAACTGGCCCATGATTGCAAAAATATCGTGGGAGTAAAAGAAGCTTCCGCAAATCTGGAACAGATGTCGCGGATCAAAGCTTTGTGCGGAGAGGAATTCGATGTGCTCTCCGGCGATGACGCGCTTACCTTGCCGCTTTTGGCGGTGGGCGGAACCGGGATTATTTCGGTAGTGGCGAATATCGTTCCCAAAGACGTAGCGGCGATGGTCGCGGAATTCGAAAAAGGTCATATCGCCAAAGCCAGGAAATGGCATTATAAACTGCTGCCGCTGGTCAAAGCCATGTTCATCGAAACCAATCCGATCCCGGTAAAGACCGCGATGGGCATGCTGGGTATGTGCGAGCCGGCGTTGCGGCTGCCCATGACCTCGATGCTGCCCGAGAATCAGGAAAAACTCAAAAAAGCGTTAAAAGACTACGGTCTGTTGTAAGGAGATAAACGATGATCAAACTAGGTATCACCGGTGTATGCGGAAAAATGGGTAAAAGGCTGTTCGATATGGCTTCGCATGACAAAGCCTTCGAAGTGACTCTGGCGCTGGAACGGCGCGGGATACCCGAGATCGGCAGGGAACTGGGCAAGATCAAGGTATCTTCGAGTCCGGACGGCGTTTTTCTCATCGACGTGCTGGTCGATTTCACCGTAGCTGAAGCCAGCGAAGCGCTGCTGGATTATGTAGCCAAGTATAGAAAAGCGCTGGTTCTGGGCACGACCGGTTTCAACGATGCCCAGATCAGGAAAGTCGAAGAGATCTCCAGAGTGGTTCCGGTGGTCTTTTCTCCCAACATGTCCATCGGGGTGAACGTGCTTTTTAAAATTCTCCCCGAGTTGTCCAGGAAACTCGGGAACGACTACAGCATCGAGATCGTGGAGGCGCATCATAAAGCCAAGAAAGACGCGCCTTCGGGAACCGCCAAAAAGCTGGCCCAGTCGATACAGGAAGCGACTCCGAAAGATATCCCCATGCATTCGGTGCGCCTGGGAGATATCGTGGGAGATCACACCGTGATCTTTTGCGGCAATTCCGAACGCATCGAAGTCAAGCATCAGGCGCATACCCGGGATTTATTTGCCGTAGGAGCGTTGAAAGCGGCCAAATGGATCGCCGACAAACCCGCGGGATTGTATACCATGCAGGATGTTCTGTTCAAATAAAAGGAGATCGACCCTATGGATCCGTTATTGAAGAAAGTGCTCGACGCCTCGGGAATTTCCGGTTACGAGAAGGAGATCGGCGAATTGATGAAGCAGGAACTCAAGAAAAGCTGCGACGAGGTCAGTATCGATGCCTTCGGCAATGTCATCGCCAGGAAAGGTAAGGGCAGGAAAAAGATCATGCTCGCCAGCCATATGGATGAGATCGGGCTGCTGGTCAAATACATCACCAAAGAAGGTTTTCTCAATTTCATCAAGGTCGGCGGCATCGACGACCGGATATTGCTGGGGCAGCGGGTGATCGTCAAATCCAAGCACGGAGATGTATTCGGGATCATCGGCGCCAAACCGCCGCATCTGCAGAAGGATGACGAACGCCGGCATACGGTCAAATACGAAGATCTCTTCATCGATATCGGCTGCAAGAACAAGGAGGAAGCCGAAAAGAAAGTGGCTATCGCCGACCCCGTGGTTTTCAATACCGATTCCGGACAGCTCAACGGTACGCTGTATTACGGCAAAGCCATCGATAACCGGGTGGGTTGTTACGCGCTTTTGAAGATCATGGAAAAACTGCATGTGCCCGCAGAAGTATACGCGGTTGCCACGGTGCAGGAAGAAGTGGGGTTGAAGGGCGCGCGCACTTCTTCATTCAAGATCGACCCTGATTTCGCCATCGCTATCGATACTACGGTTGCCGGCGATACTCCCGGGATCAAAGAAACCGAATCCGCCTTGAAACTCGGCCAGGGCGTGGCCATTACTGTTATGGAAGCGGCGGGGCGGGGCGTGATTGTCAGCGAAAAGGTCAGGGAGATGTTCATCGAGGCGGCCAGGAAGAACAAGATCAAGTTCCAGCTGGATGTGATCGAAGGCGGGATGACCGACGGAGCGATCATTTACATGAATCGCGCCGGGATCCCCACCGGCGTCTTGAGCATACCCACGCGCTATGTCCACGCTCCGACAAGCGTATTTTCCCTGGACGACCTTAACGCCACCATTGAATTGACCAGAGCCGTGGTCGCCAGAGTAGCGCAGGAAAAATAGACAGCCAGAGGAGACAGGAAGCTATGAGTTTTGAACTTTCCGGGAGATTACAAGCATTGCCTCCGTATCTGTTCGTGGAAATAGATAAAGCCAAGCGTAAAGCGCGCCAGGAAGGCAGGGACATCATCGATCTGGGTATCGGCGATCCGGATCAACCCACTCCGCGGTTCATCATCGATTCGTTATATCAGGCCGCGCAGAATCCGTCGAATCACCGCTACGCCCTGGACCAGGGTATGCCGGCGTTGCGCACGGCTATCGCCGGCTGGTACGACCGCCGTTTCGCGGTCAAGCTCGATCCGGACACGGAAGTGCTGCCGTTGATCGGGTCAAAAGAAGGGATCGCGCATTTCCCTCTGGCCTACATCAATCCCGGCGATTATTCGCTGGTGCCCGATCCGTGTTATCCTCCCTATAAAGGCGGGACGATTTTCGCCGGCGGCAAACCGTATTTGATGCCTTTGCTCGCGGAGAATCAGTTCCTGCCGGACCTGAAGAAGATCCCCGCAACGGTGCTCAAAAAAGCCAGGCTTTTGTACGTAAACTATCCCAATAATCCCACCGGCGCGGTATGCGACGGGAAATTCTATCGACAGATCCTGGCTTTTGCCCGCAAGCATAAGCTGATCGTGATCTCCGACCTGGCTTATTCCGAGATGTCCTATGACGGATATCAGCCGATGAGCATGCTGGAAGTGGACGGGGCCCGGGACTGCGTGATCGAATTTCATTCGCATTCCAAAACCTACAATATGACCGGCTGGAGGGTGGGGTGGGCCTGCGGCAACAAAGCGCTGGTTGCCGCTTTAGGCAAGGTCAAATCCAATATCGATTCCGGTATCTTTTCGGCGATTCAGGTAGCTGCGGTCAGCGCTCTGGAAAGCGATCAGGAGCATGTGCGGTCGATGTCCCGGTTGTACCAGGAGCGCCGCGATGCGCTGGTCGACGGCTTGAACGGTCTGGGCTGGAAGGTGCAGAAACCCCGCGCCACGTTTTATATCTGGGCGGGGATCCCCGGGGGGCGAAAGTCGATCGATTTTGCCGCGGACGTTCTGGCCAGGGCCGATATCGTGATCACTCCGGGAGTCGGTTTCGGCGCCGCCGGAGAAGGCTACGTGCGTTTTGCCCTGACCGTGGATAAAGCACGGATGAAAGAAGCGGTAACGCGGTTACGCGCTATTCTCTAAACGTATGACCATCTGTTATATCGGTATCGGTTCCAATCTGGGCGATCGCAAAAAGCGCATTGAGACCGCGATCAGACGGATGAAGATGATCGCCGCCACAAAAGTAGGCAAGGTCTCGCGGATCATCGAAACCCCGGCGCAGGGCGGTCCGGCGCAGGGTCCGTTTCTCAATGCGGTAGCCGAGATCCGGACCGACTTAACGCCGTATCAGTTGCTTCAAGAGCTACAGCAGATAGAGTCGCTGCTGGGCAGGATACGCACGGTACGCAACGGCCCGAGGACTATCGATCTGGATATCCTGACCTTCGGGGAGATCCGCATGGATGAGCCGGCTTTAACCATTCCTCATCCGCGTATCCTGGAGCGCGCGTTTGTGGCGGTCCCGCTCCGGGAAATCGCGCCGCAGGCTCTGGCTATGGTGCGTTCGAAAACCAGGAAACGTCCGGCAGCAGTACGCAGAAAGAAGACCGTATGCAGGTCATCAAGACCATCAAAAAGATGCAGGCGACAAGCCTGAACCTGAAACGTACCCGCGCATCCATCGGTTTTGTCCCTACTATGGGCGCTCTGCACGAAGGGCATTTGAGCCTGATCCGGCGCTCTCGCCGGGAAAACGACGTCACCGTTGTCAGTATTTTTGTCAATCCCATCCAGTTCGGTCCTTCCGAAGACCTCAACCGTTATCCTCGTCCCTTGCAACAAGATCTCCGGTTATGCATGCAGGAAAAAGTGGAGTATGTGTTTTGTCCCCGTCCCGAGGATATGTATCCCGAAGGATTCAAGACGTTCGTGGAAGTCCGGGAATTAGGCGCGGTGCTTTGCGGAGCGAGCCGTCCGACGCATTTCCGCGGCGTGACTACCGTAGTGGCAAAACTTTTCAATGCGGTTTTCCCGGACCGCGCATATTTCGGTCAGAAAGACTGTCAGCAGGCGGTGATTATCGAACGCATGGCCCGGGATCTGAACTTTCCGGTGATGATCGAAGTTCTGCCTATTATCCGGGAACGCAGCGGTCTGGCTTTAAGTTCGCGCAACGCGTATCTCGATCCGGCGCAGAAGAAAGACGCGCTGGTGCTCTCAAAGGCCTTGTCCAGCGCTGCCGTTCTTATTCGCGGAGGAACGCGCGATGCGGCCCGGATCAAACGCGTGATCCGAACCATGGTTTCGGCAGCGCATTCGGTAAAGATCGATTATATCGCGATAGTGGATAAACAAACCCTCAAACCGGTCAAGAAGATCCAGGACAGCTGTTTGATCGCTCTGGCGATGTGGATCGGGAAGACCCGGTTGATCGATAATATCGTAGTCAACGCGCAGAACAGGAAGGCGGGATAATGGTGCGTATCGGAATTGTCGGTTGCGGAGCGATAGGTTCTTCTCTGGCAGAGATTATTCGCAAGGAACTGCGCGGCAAGGCTGAAGTCGCTGCGGTTTTTGACGTTGATACGCCTAAAGCGCTCAAGCTCGCTGCTGCGCTGGGAAAGAGCAAAAACGCGGTAGCCGCAGATCTTTCCCGGCTGATCAGTCGCTCGGATCTGGTCATTGAAGCCGCTTCTGCCGCTGCCGCCTGGACGATCTGCAAACAGGTTCTCTCCCGCGGCCGGGATGCGATGATCATGAGTGTGGGGGGTATCGTCGCCCATGCGCGGGAGCTGTCGGCTCTGGCCGCGCGCAAAAAAGCGCGCGTGTATGTCCCCAGCGGAGCGATCAGCGGTATAGACGGTTTGAAGGCGTCCGCCCGGGCAGGGTTGCGCCGGGTGACGTTGACTACCCGCAAGCCGCCGCAGGGGTTCAAATCCGTAGCGTACGTGCAGGCGAAAAAGATCGATCTGGAGCATATTACAAAAGACACGGTTTTGTTTTCCGGCACCGCCCGGCAGGCCATGAGCTATTTCCCGCAGAATATCAATGTCGCCGGCGTCTTGAGCCTGGCGGGATTGGGAGACGCCAGGACCCGGGTCAGGATCATCGCTTCGCCCGGATTAACCCGCAATATTCATGAGATAGAGATCGTTTCGGCGGCCGGGACAGTCTTTACCCGGACCGAGAACGTGGTGCATCCGCACAATCCCAAGACGAGTTTTCTGGCAGTGCTGGCTGCGGCGGCTATGCTCCGGCAGATCGTTTCGCCGGTGAGAATCGGGACATAGATGTAGTTGTAGTATAAAATCTAATCCGAAAGGGGGTGAGCACACATGGCGGAAAAGGTAGTCAAAGCGGGTATCAAGAGACAGAAGGGTTACCTGTATTATCTTGACAAACAGGGTGATGTCTCCTGTGCCAAAATGGCAAGAGGTAAGGAGAAAGGCGGTAAGCCCAAGAAAGTCGCGAAATGCGGCGTCAAGAGAAAAGAAGGTTACCTCTATTTCATCGACAAGCAGGGTGATGTTTCCTGCGCGAAGATGGTCAGAGGTGGCAAGAAAAAGAAAAAGAGATAAGCAGTTCGCATCATGAACCAAAGCCGGGGTCAGACCCTTTGGGGTCTGACCCCGATTTTCAACGGATACGCTCATGGAAGAATATATTTTCATCAAAGGCGCCCGGCAGCATAATCTCAAAAATATCGATTTGAAGCTGCCGCGCAACCAGTTTATCGTGGTTACCGGATTGTCGGGTTCGGGGAAATCCAGCCTGGCATTCGACACTATCTACGCCGAAGGCCAGCGCCGGTATGTGGAGAGCCTTTCGAGTTACGCCCGGCAGTTCCTGGAGCAGTTGCAGAAACCCGACGTGGAATATATCGAAGGATTGTCTCCGGCTATAGCGATCGAGCAGCGGACCGCCGGCGGTAATCCCCGTTCCACGGTCGGCACGCAGACCGAAATCTACGACTACCTGCGTTTGTTATTCGCGCGCATCGGGACCGTTTCGTGTTTCCAGTGCGGACAGCCCATCGAGCGGCAGAGCAGTCAGGAGATCGTCGAGCGCATACTGGCCATGCCGCAGAACACGCCTGTGCAGATCCTGGCTCCGATGATCAGCGGCCGCAAAGGCGAATACAAGGATATCTTCAGCCAGATCCAGAAAGCCGGATTCGTGCGGTGCCGCATCGACGGCGTCCAGTATGAACTGCCCGCGCCCAGAGTGAAACTGGCTAAATACCAGACGCATTCCATTGAAGTGGTGGTGGATCGCCTGGCGATCAAGCCCGAGATCAAAACCCGGCTGACCGATTCCGTGGAGACCGCGCTCAAGACCGGCAAAGGCATAGTGATCGTCGCCGCCGGCAACGGCAAGGATATGGTTTTCAGCGAGCACTATGCCTGTTCGAAATGCGGCATCAGTATTCCCGAAGTAGAACCGCGTCTTTTTTCCTTCAATTCTCCTTTCGGCGCCTGTCCGGCCTGCAATGGTCTGGGTATCAAGCTGGAATTCGATCCGGACCTGGTCATTCCCGATAAAACAAAATCCATCAACGAAGGGGCGATCGAAGCATGGAAACGCGGAGGGCGGGGGTATATTCTCTACTACCGCTGGTTGATCCGGGAATTGGCCCATCAGATGCGTTTCAGCCTGGATGCGCCGTTCAATAAGCTGGGTAAACAGGCGCAGCAGGCGATTCTTTTCGGCAGCGAGGAATACGCCGGCGGAAAGCCGTTCGAAGGAGTGATCCCGCATCTGGAGCGCCTTTTCCGGGATTCGGACAGCGAATATCTCAAACAGGAGATCTCCCGTTTCATGTCCAGCCTGGATTGCCCGTTATGTCACGGTAACCGCCTGAAAAAGGAAGCGCTGGCCGTGACCATTGCCGGTAAGAACATAGCCCAGGTCTGTAACCTGTCGATGCTGGAGAGCCGGCATTTCTTTCAATCTGTCAAGTTGAATGAGCGCCAGCAGATCATTGCCCACCAGATTTTCAAAGAGATCTGCCAGCGGTTGCAGTTCTGTATCGATGTGGGGCTGGATTATCTGACCCTGGACCGCAAGAGTTCGACCTTATCCGGGGGAGAAGCGCAGCGGGTGCGTCTGGCCACGCAGGTCGGTTCCGGACTGGTGGGGGTGCTGTACATACTGGATGAGCCGAGCATCGGTTTGCATCAGCGGGATACCGCTCGCCTGATCAATACGCTTAAAGCTTTACGCGACCTGGGCAATACCCTGATCGTAGTCGAGCATGACGAATCGGTGATCATGTCCTCTGATTTCGTGGTTGATCTGGGTCCGGGAGCAGGCAGGCACGGCGGCGAGATCGTGTATGCCGGTACCCGGGAAGCGATGCTCAAGGGATCGGATTGTTTGACTGCCCGTTACCTGCGCGATGAACTGCAGATAGACGTTCCGGCTGCGCGCCGGCCGTGGAAAGATAAGCCCTGTCTGGAAATACTGGGCGCGGCGGAACATAATCTCAAGAATATTGACGTGAAGTTCCCTCTGGGGGTGTTTATCGGCGTAAGCGGGGTTTCCGGTTCAGGCAAATCCACGCTGATCAATGAGATATTCTATAAAGGTCTGGTCCGTGAATTGTATTCATCCCGGGAAAAAGCCGGCAAGCATAAACGTATCTCCGGGATGCAGTTGATCGATAAAGTGATCATGGTCGACCAGGATCCTATCGGCAGGACCCCGCGTTCTAATCCGGCGACCTATACCGGGTTATATACTCCTATTCGCGATCTTTTCAGCCAGCTGCCGGAAGCCAAACTGCGGGGGTTCCGGCCGGGCAGGTTCTCGTTCAATGTCAAAGGCGGACGCTGCGAAGCCTGCGCCGGAGACGGGATCAAGAAAATCGAGATGCATTTCCTGCCCGATGTGTACGTTACCTGCGACGTCTGCAAGGGCAAGCGTTTCAACGAAGCCACGCTGGAAGTTAAATATAAAGGTAAGTCCATAGCTGATGTCCTGGAGATGACCGTGGAGGAAGGGCTGGACCTGTTCAGCGGCATACCCGGGATCAGGAATACGCTGCTGACGTTGTTCGACGTGGGGCTGGGGTATATTCAACTCGGCCAGCCCGCCACTACGTTATCCGGAGGCGAAGCGCAGCGCATTAAACTTTCTTCGGAGTTGAGCCGCCGGGCTACCGGGAAGACCATCTATATCCTGGACGAACCGACGACGGGTTTGCATTTTGCCGACGTTCAAAAGCTCATCAGCGTGCTGCAGCGGCTGGTGGATAAGGGGAATACCGTGTTGGTGATCGAGCATAACCTGGAAGTGATCAAATCCGCGGACTACATTGTCGATCTGGGGCCGGAAGGCGGCGATAAAGGCGGTGAAGTCGTGGCTGCCGGATCGCCGGAGGAATTGACCGCAGTGGCGGCTTCTTTTACCGGTCAGTACCTGAAGAAAGTATTGAAAACCCGCAGATAAGTTATATAATGAACTATGCGATTTTTACGTCCGATCAAGATTATTTTCTGTTTGCTCATTCTGCTCGGCGCCTGGCGCCCGGCGCCTGTTGCCGCCCAGCAGGATGACGCCACCCGCCAGGAAGAGGCGCTGTTCGTCGCGCAGCGCGCCTTTGACGACGGATTCTACGATGTGGCACTCTCCATGCTGGAGCGTTTCCAGCTGAATTATCCTTCCTCGGCCAAGAATAACGAAGTCAACCTGCTCATGGGCCAGTGCCTGTTCCATCAGAACCGTTTTTATGAGGCACTGAAGAAATTTGAGGAATTGATCAGCCAACCCGACGCGAAATCCCTCAAAGACGCCGCGCTTTACTGGATAGCCGAAGTGCATTTCCGCGGCAACAATTTTGAGAAGGCCGCCGGCTATTATAAATCCATTATCACCGATTTTCCCCAGTCCCAGTATCTTTCTTCGGCTTATTATTCCATAGGGTGGTGCCTGTTCCAGGATCAGCACTACAAAGAGGCGCTGGAGTATTTTTCCATGATGGAAGAAAAATTCCCCAAGCAGGCGCAGGCGGAAGAGGCCAACTTCAAGATCCTGGAATGCCTGTATAATCTTAAAGAATACACTGCTTTAAAAGACCGTGTTCAGCTGTATCTGCGCAGCTACGCCCAGGATAAGCTTAAAAGCGCGTATCTGTATTTCTATTGGGCGGAAGCGGCGTTTTATCTGAATAGTTACCAGGAAGCCATCGAGTATTATACTCTGGCTGTCGCCAATACCGCCGATGAAAAACTGCAGGCTGTCGCCAAACTCGGGCTGGGGTGGTCGTCTTTGAAGTTAAAACAGTACAGCCAGGCCCAGGAGGCTTTCTCGGAGATCAAGATCGAGGCGCTGGGTAAAAAGAGCGCCGATGTGCTGTATCTGGGGCAGGCAGTGGTATTGTTCGAAACCGGAAAATTCGCCGAAGCCAGGAATATGTATGATCAGCTTTTGAAAAGCTCCAGCGATCCGGCAACGGTTTTTCAATCATATCTGGGCAAGGCGGACGCTTTGTACAGTCTGGGTGATTTCAAAGCCGCGAAAGACACGTATCAGGCCGCCGCGGCGAAGTTCCTCGATCAGAACGCCGCTTCCGCGTCCATCCCCGCGGAGATGGTGGATAAGCTGCATTACGGTATGGCCTGGGCGTATCTGAAAGAAGGGGCTTTTAAGGAAGCGATCCAGGAATTCAAGAAGATCGTCAAGTTGAGCGAAGACAAGATATTTAAAGTGAGCGCTCTCTGCCAGATCGGAGACGCGTACCAGGATTCCGGCGACTACGCCAAGGCGCTGGAGACCTACGACAGCATTTTACGCGATTTCCCGGACAGTTTCTATACCGATTATGTCCAGTATCAACTGGGCGTTACCCAGCTCAAGCTTTCCAATTACGAAGGCGCGATCGTCAGCTTTTCCAATCTCAAGCAACAATTCCCCTCGTCCAAACTGGTGGATGACGCTACCTATGCTTTGGGCCTGGCGTATTTCCAGAAACAGGACTATGCCGCCAGCAAGGATATTTTCGAGAAATTCAGCGCTGAATTCAAGGACAGCAATCTGGCCGCCCAGGCGATGTACCTGTTAGGCAGCAGTCTCTACAACCTGGGGAAATACGAAGAGTCGATCGAGATCTTCAAGGATATCACGCGTCTCTACGGCAAGGACGCCGAGCTGGTCCAGAAAGCGGAGTACGAGATTGCCGATTGTTTCTACCAGCTGGGAAATGAGAAAGAAGCGCTGGCGCGGTTCAATGCCCTGCGCGCGAAATATCCCGATTCCAGCCTGACCGTGGAGATCATGTGGTGGCTGGGCGATTATTATTACCGCCATGACGATCTGAACCTGGCGTTGCGGTATTTTTCATCGCTGATCCAGGATTTTCCGCAATCGAGCCTGGTGGCGGACGCGTATTACGCGCTGGGCTCGATCTACGCCCAGGAGGAGAAATATCCGGAGGCGATGGACTATTTCCAGAAAGTCATCGACCTGCGTAAATCCGATCTTGCCGGGCAGGCGGCCGTTGCCATCGCCGATATCTTCGTCAAGAAAGGCGAACTGGATAATGCCATCCAGCGGTATGAAGAAAAACTCAAAGAATATCCTCATCTGGCGCATTTGATCTATCCCAAAATCGGTGATATCTATTACCGGAAAAATGATTTTGCCCGGGCGCTGGAACAGTATCGCAGGAGCATGGAATCGGTACCGCTGCGGCAGATGGCGGATATCCAGTTCAAGATAGCCGAGATTTTTCAGACCGAGGGCAAGAGTAAAGAAGCGGTTGAAGAATACCTGAAGGTCCTGTATCTGTATTCCGGCAACAAGGCGCTGGAAGTCAAAGCCCTCCTGCGCATCGCCCAGATGTATGAGAATGAGGAAAACTGGCCCGAGGCAAAGAAGGCTTATCAGAAAATCATCGATATGAAAGTCCCGGAATCGCAGATTGCCCGGGAGCGGCTGGAAGCAATGGCTCAACAGAAATAATCGGGGGGAAAGATGACCACAACGGTATACAGCGCCTGGCAGCTTTTTATCAGCGGCGGCCCGATGATGTGGCCGATCCTGCTGTGTTCGATCTTTGCCTGCGCCATCGTGCTGGAAAAGATGGTTTATTTACGCGCTATCCGCATGGATATCCGGAATTTTTTGAGCGAGCTGCTGGGAAAGATCAAACATCATCAGATCAAGGAAGCGTTGCAACTCTGCGACACTGCCAGGCATCCGGTCAGCGCGATACTCAAGGCCGGTATACTCAAATACGACCGTTCCCGCGTGCAGATCAAGGAGGCGATCGAAGACGCCTCCTTATATGAAATACCCAAGCTGGAACAGCATCTGCCCGCTCTGGCGGTCATTGCCCATATCTGTCCGCTGCTGGGGTTTCTGGGCACGCTGGCGGGTCTGGCCAGGTATTTCCAGGCGTTTGCCGCCCGGGCCCAGGCAACGCAGGCTATCACCGTAGCCGCGGTCAGCGCCGGTCTCTGGGAAGCGCTGTTGACGTCCATCGCCGGGCTGCTGGTGGCTATTCCGGTTTTTGTGGCCTATAACTATCTTGTCGGCCAGGTCAACGGCGTCATCCTCGATATGGAGAAGGCCAGTACGGAACTGGTTAACTTCCTTTCGGAGTAAGCAGGAGAGGCTGACATGAGATTCAAGCGCCGCATCAGTTACGACTATTCGATCGCCTCCATCACCTTTATCCCGCTGATCAATCTGCTGTGTTTATTGTTCTTCTTTTCCGCGGTGCAGTGCGGTCTTTTCGCGCAGCCCGGAGGCGTTCCGGTACGGCTGCCGTCTCTGTTGACCAGCGATGTTCTGCGTCGCGACCATATCCGCTTGACGTTGTCTGCCGACGCGCAGCTCTATTATGCCAACGACCGGATATCGTTAAGCGATCTATCCCGTTTTTTGAAACTGGTCGGCCCGCGTGATCCCGCCGTTTTGATCCAGGCGCATAAAAAAACGCCGCTGGAGATAATCGCGCGCGTCTGGGATATCTGTCGTAAAGCCGGGATTACCGGCGTAAGCCTGGTGACCGAACCATGATAACCGTTGCCTTACCCAGGAAATCGTTAGTGGCGGCTATTCTGGGCCATTGCGTTGCGCTGGGGTTGTTTATTTTTTCTTTCCCCGGCGGGCAGCTCCGGGAAGGGCTTCAGCCGGCGCTGGCGCCGCTGGTTTATTGCGGGTTGTTAGCCGTCAAACCGGCGCTTCAGCCGCAGAGCGCAGTTATCGCGGCCGGACGCGCTCTGCAGGCGCACCCCGCGGATATGGCCGCGTTGGCCCGCAGCAGGGAGGGATTTGTCCGGCGGGAGTATTATTATAAACCGGTTGCCGAAGAGCTTCAGGCGGAGAAAAAACTGTTTCTTGAACGCGCGCCGGTTTTCAACACGTTGCCGCAGCAGAGAGAGCCGGTATTATTATTCCATCCGCTGTTGCCGTATCAACTGCAATTATATTTCAAGGACCGGCAGGACGTTCATATAGAGCTGCAGTTCAAGATTCACGAGACGCTCAACCGCAATGCCATCGAGATCAAAAGAAAGGTATCCTCGGGCAATATCGAAGCCGATCTTTTGAGCCTGCGGTATATCAGCCATTATCTGTTTATACAGAAAGGCGGGTTCCAGACGAACCGATGGCATCCGGTAAAGATCGATCTCTCTACCGCGGAATAAGATGATTACCATCGATTTTGTTTATGCGCTCGCTTTATTCTCGGGCGGCGCGCTTATCTGTCTCTTCGGTATCTGGTGCCTGGCCAGACAGCAGCAGAAGAAAGAGATGTTCCTGAACCCGCGCTTCATCTGGTTTTGCGCAGTCTGCACTTACTCGTATATAAATACCAAAGACGAGGCTATCTCCCTGTGTCCCCGTTGCGGAAGTTACAACAGAAAATGATTGACAGTAATACCCTTTGCCCATAGAATACATCAAAGGAGGTCGCATGATTACTCAAATCGGTATCGTTGCGGGAGAAATATGGCATTACCTGGATCAGCACGGCGGGGTCAACGTGTCTGAACTTACCAAAGGCATTGATCGGTCCAGAGATAATATTCTGATGAGCCTGGGCTGGCTTGCCCGCGAGGGGCACGTTATTCTGCAGGAAAGTAACGGCGACTACAAAGTTTCTTTACGCAAGAATGGTTGACGGCCGGTTGAAGCTTGATAAAAAAGGCATTGCCATTTATCTGGTGCTGGGAGTGCTTCTTATCGTAGTGTTTCTGGGTGGCATGTTCATGACCTTTGTGGTCAGCCAGAGCCGCTTCAGCCACCATCAATTGAGCCGGATACAGGCGCTCTATGCGGCCAAAGCCGGGATGTATTATGCGATCGACCGGCTTAGTCAGCAGGATCCGAACTGGTCGGCTGCGACGCCTTTCGAACGGTTTATCTGCCGGGAATCCGGCGCTGCCCATTGCAGCGACGCTACCACGCTGATCGATCCGCTGTTACCACATACCATTAAATTGGTCAAGATCGCGGTCGGCGCTGCAAACTCCGGCATTCAGAACACCCGCACCATCAATATTACCGTAGATTATACCTATTCCGACAAGCAGTAATCCCTTTCCCGAAAAATTGCTCAAATCCCTCGAATTCCTGCCGATACAATAACTGTATTCGTCATTCCCGGTTGGCGTCTGTGCGGTAACAAGTTCATTACTTACAAACGGGCGGCAGTAAGCTGAAGTATGGATATAGTAGTATGCGGAAGTATAAGTAAAGCCGAGTAAGTTTAATGTAGATAATTATAGCGATTAGTATAAAAACATAGAATTTATATCGTGATTATAAAAAAACACAAATTTTTCTTGACAATAATAAGATTTTATGTTTAAATTGAAAACAGTTAGACCTGGATACGCTAAACATAGAATATTATGTCGAGATTAATCAATATTGAAGAGTTGGCAGACTACCTAAGAATACAGAAACAGACTATTTATAACTGGCTGTATCAGGGTAAGATTGCCGGTATTAAAGTCGGCGGCGTCTGGAGATTTGACAGAAGAGAGATCGATGCTTGGTTGAAGAGCAGAAGGCGAATGCCTAAATCCGGAGACAGGCAATGAAAGTTCTTGGTATTTATTTAGGCCCAACGCAGGTTACGCTGGTCGAATGCGACGCAAAGAAGATCGTGAACAGTTTCGCCATTCCTTTGCCCAAACCAGATGCCGTTGACATTGAGCTCAAGGCTCCGGATCTCAACGCATTACAGGCATTGATCAAGGATGGCATGAAGCGCCATCTGATCGAAGCGAAGTCCGCATTCCTGGTCGTGCCCGGCAAGGATCTGATTATCCGGTCTTTCCATATGAATCCCTTGCCGGCCAAAGAGCTTAATAACGCCGTTAAATACGAAGTCAAAAAGTATATTCCTTTCAAACTGGAAGAACTGGTCGCGGATTACCGCGCTATCTTTGACCGGTCGAACAAGAAGAACCTCATTCTTTTCGTGGGTATCAAAAAAGATGTTTTGGAAAAATACAACGGTTTGCTGACGCAGCTGGGATTGAAAGCGGAATCGGTGGAGTATTCGGGTTTCAGCATGCTCCGGATGCTGCAACTGGCCATGGTCAAGGAAAAAGAAACCGTGGCAGTGGTGAATGCCGATCCTCTGGAGGAAGATGAAGTCAATTTTATCGTGATGGAAGACGGCTTCCCGCTGTTTAACCGCGATATCATCCTTACCGGTACCATGCCGGAGCAGGGCATGATCAAAGCGGAAAAGCTGGAAATGGGAGAGCGTCAGGAAAAGCTGAAGATCGAGTTGCGCCTCTCGATGGATTTCTACCTGCGTAAATTCCCCACGAAAAACCTCAAGAAATTCATTTTTATCTGTCCTCCTGAAATTAAAGCCGACCTGGAAATTTTCAGCAAGGAAAGAGGTCTGGCTTCGCGGTATATAGACTCCAAAACGTTCATGGACAAGCCGGGTTCTTTCTCTTTGAGCCTGGCTAAGGCTTACAGCGGCGCTTTAAACAAGATTGTGCCGGTTAAGACCAAGGTCGACCTGTTATCCATTCCCAGCAAAGTCGCCGGTCCCTCCATGGCGCCGAGTTTCGTGTACCCTGCGGAAATAAAATTCGATCCCCGGTTCCTGATATTCGGCATCCTGTCGTGTCTGGTCGCTTTCGGTCTGGGCACGTTCCAGAAAAATCCGGTCAAGCAGCAGCTCGACGACGAAATTGCCAACCGTCCGCGCGTGGGGTCTTTCAATCCCAACGTCGAGATTACGCTCGAGGCCGCTACGGCAAAGCGCCAGCAGTTCAGTACGCTGGTGAAAGAAGTCGACGCGGTGATAAAGAAGCGCTTATTGATCACCGGACAACTGGACGGCATCCCGCGGCTTATCCCTGAAGGGGTATGGTTGAAGGATCTGCGTTACAAGCAGGAGAAAGACAACATTACGCTGGTTCTTCAGGGATTGGCGTTCCTGGACGATAGCAACAAGGAAATCGAGACGATCAACAAGTTCGTGCAGAATCTGCGCGACAGCGATCAGTTCAAGAAAGATTTCAAGGAATTCGTGATGGAGAACGTGAATAAGGAGAAGGTGGAAGATAAATCGGTGACCGGTTTTTCCATACTCTGCAAGACACTAAAGAGATAACCTATGATTGATCAGACCAAGATCGTGAGCTGGATACAGAAGAATATCATCAACCTGGTAGTCCTGGGCGTGTTGATCGTTGTGGCGGTTATCGTGTATCAGAAGAAGCAGGAAGAGATCGCCGCGCTGCGCGTTGATATCGAGACTGCGCAGAAGACCAATCAGATCCTTGCCGAGTTAGGAGGTCTGGAGAAGAAGGCCAAGGAACTGCGCAAGGTTATTAACGTCAAGGACCCGCAGAAAATAGTGGATAAGCTTAACGGTATTGCCAAGCAGGCGGGGGTGACGATCACTTCGCTGAAGCCGAAAACCGAATCCAAGGCTCCGCAGGATCCGAATAAACCGTTCATCCGTTATGCTTTCGACGTGGTGGTGAGCGCGGAAAATTACCACGCGAACGGGAAATTCATCAGCTTGCTGGAGCAGTCGCCCGATATGTATACGGTGGATAGAATGGGCTTCCGCCCGATATATAAGGATGAAGGCAACAAATTCCGTCTTGAAATCACTATGGAAATCAGCACCATCATGATGAAAGAGGATTAAGCTGTGAAGAGACGAACTCGACTGAATGCTGCGATGGTAATCGGAACTGGCGCGTGGGTACTTTTGATTTCCTGTTTCTTGCTGCCTCCGGAGGCGGTGAACGCCGCGGAAGATAAGCCGGCGGGGATCGCGTTGCCCGTCGGCGTGAAATATTCCGCCGAGAAGCTGCGCGATCCGTTTGAACCGTACGTCAAGAAAAAAGAGCCGATGCTTTCGACGCAGCAGTTGACCAAACAGGAGGATTTTAAGCCGCCGTCTATGACGATACAGGGCATTTCCTGGGGCGGCAGATATCCGCAGGCCATTGTCAATAATAAAGTCGTCAGGGTCGGCGACACGGTCAGCGACGCCGTGGTAGTCGAAATCAGGAGAGACGGCATAGTTTTCTCTTTTAAGAATCGTCAATTCGGGGTCATGGCTCCGGCTCTTGATCCGGCGAGCCAGAAAACAAAAACGTCCAAATACAGAACGAGAAAATGACGGTGCATGTCCAAAGGAGGCTATCGATGAATCTCTATGCTCAAAGTGTGGTGGTAATCATCGTCTGCGCGCTTGCCGCTCCGACGCCCGGTTATGCCCAGCAGGAAATGAAATCCGCTCCTGCGCAGGCGGCGCCGGCAGCCAAAGCGGCCGCTCCGGCAACCGCGCCGGCTCCAGCGCCCGCAGCAGCGCCCATGTCTCTACAGGCGATACAGGATCTGCTGGCTCCCGAGCAGGCGATCTCCATCGACCTCCAGGATGCTTTCTTGAAGGACGTTTTGAAGATATTTTCGGTTCAGTCCGGCCTGAATTTCATCGCTTCCGAATCCATACAGGACAAAAAGGTCACCCTGTATCTGGACAAAGTCCCGATCAAACAGGCGATGGACAAGCTTTTCGAGACCAATAAACTCATTTACGAATTCGATGAAGAAGCCAATATGTTCATCGTCCGCGGCAAAGAGGATGAATCGGAATTGATCACCCGCGTCTTCCAGTTGAAATACCGCAGCGTGTCCACTTCCAACATGGAACAGCAGCGGGTCGGTTTGTTCGGCGGTTCGCAGTCCGGCGGCGGCAGCAGCAGCAGCAAGAACAACGAGATCGACAATACCATCGCCAAGATTTCGGATATTACCAAAACCATACAACAGATATTGAGCAAACAGGGAAAGGTCAGCGAAGATAACAAAACCAACAGTCTGATCGTCACCGATATTGCCAGCCGTTTCCCGATGATCCGGCAGGTAATCGCCAGCCTGGATATCCGGCAGCCGCAGGTAATGCTGGAAATCGAGATGCTGGATGTGAGCAAGGATATCGTTGATAACCTCGGGCTCAAGTTCGGGCAGTCGCCTTTTAACCTGACCATGATCTGGGGTACGAAAGGGACCAATTTCCCCTTTACCCGTAATCTCGGCGGGACCGATCCCAATCAGATCGGTTCGATGGCCTGGTCGGACAGCTCGAATCCGTATACCATGCTTTTCGATTTTCTCAAAACCAAAACCGATACTAAATTCCTGGCCCGGCCGAGGATACTGGCGTTGAACAATGAGACCGCGGAAATCAGCGTGACCAAGGATGAAGTGGTTACCAAGAGAGTGGTCTGGGTGCAGGATACGGATTCTTCCGGCCACACCGAAGATGTTTATGAGCGCGCCACGTCTCTGGAGTTGACCCCGGAAGGTATCGGCGTCTTTTTGCGGGTAACGCCGATGATCAATACCGATACCGGCGAGATCACCATGGTGGTCTTCCCCAAGACCAGCTCGGCCCTGCAGAGCCCCAACGTCACGGATGGTTCGTTAGCCCTTGACCCGGAAGTGCGCAGCACTAAATCCGTGATCAAGGTCCGCGACGGAGAAACAGTGATCATGGGCGGTCTGATCCATCAGGACAAACAGAAGGTGTCCACCAAGGTGCCGATCTTCAGCGACATTCCGATCCTGGGTATGTTGTTCCGTCACAAGCAGATTCCCATGAACAAGGACCGGGAACTGCTGGTTTTCATCACCCCGCATATCCTGAAAGACGAACCGGCGATGCCTGTCAAAACGACATTCAACAAACGTAGAGCTCCCGGCAACCGGGTGAGCCAGGCCCAGGGCGGCGATAAAGTCACGCTTTTTACCCGGCATGAGGCAGTGAATACCGCGCTGAACAACCTGGAATAAGTGCGTTTAAGAACAATCCATTGTTGCGTGCTTACACCCACGGACCTGCCGAGCGCGGGGAAGTGGGTGTAATCAAAATACACGGACGCCATGAGCAAAGATAAATATTTTAAACTCGGTGAACTGCTGATCAAGGAAGGGTTGATCAAAGATAACGATCTGGAAAAGGCGATCAGCGTTCAACGTAAAGAAGGCGGCCGGCTGGGAGAAGTGATCATCAAGCTCGGCCTGGTCAGCGAAGAGCAGATTGTCCGGGTAGTGGGAAAGCAGCTGGATATCCCTTTTTTCCCTCTGGGCACCGGCATGCTCAAACCTGCCGCCGAACAGAACCTGGAGAAGTTCATCCCGCAGGAGTTCGCGGTCAAGAATTATGTCCTGCCTATCTCGCATACCCTGAAGTCTCTCACGGTAGCCATGTCGGATCCGCTGGATCTGATACTGATCGATAACCTTAGAAAACTGACCGGCTGCGAGATCAACCGGGTGATCGCCACCAAGTCCGACATTCTCAAAGCCATAGACGAGTTTTACGGTAAGTCGAGCATGTTGAAAACAGCGGTCAACGCTTCCTACGAAGCGGAAAGCGAACTTGCTGTCGAGGCCCGGGAAGAAGAGTTGAGCCTGGATAAGCTGGTAGCGCGCGCCGAAGAAGCTCCGGTGGTAAAACTGGTGGATCTGATCATCCGGCAGGCCATCGCGGAGCGCGCTTCGGATATCCATGTCGAGCCGTTCAAAGACAGGATTTGCCTGCGGTACCGTATCGACGGCAAGCTGTATGAGATACCGCCTCCCGCAAAACATTTGCAGCTGGCGATCGTCTCCCGCGTCAAGATCCTGGCCAAGCTGGATATAGCCGAGAAGCGCCTGCCCCAGGACGGGGCGATCATGGTTAAGATCGAGGATCGCGTTATCGACTTGCGCGTATCGACTATCCCGACTATTCACGGCGAGAAATGCGTTTTGAGGATCCTGGATAAAGGTTCCTCGCTTTTGTCTTTGAGCCAGATGGGATTTGACGCCGGGCAGCTGGAGCTGATCCGCAAATGCATTATGATGCCGTACGGCATGGTCCTGGTGACCGGTCCTACCGGCAGCGGTAAATCCACGTCTCTTTACGCCATGCTCAACGAGATCAAGAGCCCGGAGCGCAATATCGTTACGGTCGAAGACCCGGTCGAATTCAAGCTGGACGGCGTTAACCAGGTGCAGATCAAACCGGATATCGGTCTGACTTTTGCCACGGCGTTGCGCAGCTTCCTGCGCCAGGATCCGGACGTGATGCTGGTCGGCGAGGTAAGAGATCTGGAAACAGCGGAGATTTGCGTTCGTTCGGCGTTGACCGGCCATCTTGTTTTGAGCACGCTGCATACCAATGACGCTCCATCGGCGATCACCCGCCTGATCGACATCGGTATCGAACCGTATTTGATCTCTCCGTCTTTATTATGCGTGATCGCGCAAAGGCTCCTGCGCCGTCTCTGCCCGGACTGCAAAGAAGCGTACGAGCCTTCCGCCGATGAACTTAAAGGCACCAAGATCAAAGCGGAATTGCTCTTTCGTCCCAAGGGATGCCCCAAATGCAATCAGATCGGCTACCGCGGCAGGACCTGCGTTTCCGAAGTGATGATGGTCGACGCCGAGATCCGCGATCTCATCACGCAGCGCGCGCCGTTCCAGAAGATCCGTAAGACCGCGATTGAAACGGGCGCGATGCAGTCTCTGTATGAATCCGCCCTGAAGAAAGTGGAAGCGGGAATGACTTCATTCGAGGAAGCGCTTTCAGTCACTATAGGAGTTTAAACCATGGCTCGCTTTTTTTACGTAGCGCGGGATGTAACGGGGAAGCGCGTTGCCGGCAACGAAGAAGCGGTTAATGAAGAAGATCTGATCAGCCGTCTTCAGGGAATGGAGTTGACGGTCGTGGAAGTCAGCGCCGCGGGCAAGTCCGACCAGGGCCGGTTCACCTCGGATACCGCCGGGATCGCCCCCGGTACCAAGTTCAGGCATCGTCATTTCGGTATCAGCAGCACGGACCTGGTTTTATTCTGCCGTCAGCTCGCCACTTTGCTGGGATCCGGCGTCACCATTCTGGCCAGCCTGGAGACGATCGGCAAACAGGTCGGCAGTCAGAGGCTTTATACCATCATCAAGAACCTCCAGAAAGACATGGAGGGAGGCTTGAGCTTTCACGAGACCCTGGCCCGGCACAAAGATGTTTTTTCCGAACTGTGGGTCAACCTGGTGGAGAGCGGCGAGGCTTCCGGAAACCTGGCAGTGGTTCTGGACCGCCTGGCCAATTATCTGGAACGTAATGCCGAATTCAAACGCAAACTCATTTCCAGCCTTATTTACCCGGCGATTCTGCTTTTCGGTTCCCTGGGCGCGTTGCTCTTCTTGACCATCAAGATCGTTCCCACCTTTGCCGAAGTGTTCAAAGGGTTCAATGTCGAATTACCCCGCCCGACAATCATCCTGATGGCGGTCAGCGATTTTATCCGGGCGAACTTGCTGTTTATCATTATCGCCCTGATCGTGTTCGGCTTTATGTTCAAAAGCTATATCAGCACCAAGGAAGGCCGGCGCCAGTGGGAAACGCTCCTGTATAAAGTGCCGCTTTTCGGCGAATTCTTCCGCGCGCTGGCGGTAGAGCGTTTTTCCTCGGAGATGTCCACTCTGGTGGAAAGCGGCGTTCCCATCCTGTATTCGCTGGAGATCGCCGAACAGAGCGTGGGCAGCATTATCATGTCGGAGATCGTGCACAAAGTCAAAGAGGACGTGCGCTCCGGCAAGACCTTGAGCAAACCTATGGAGCAGAGCGGGTTCTTCGAGCCGATGGTGGTGCAGATGGTCAGTATCGGCGAGGAGATCGGCGAACTTTCCCAGATGTTCAAACGTATCAACGTCTTCTACCAGGAGTACGTGGAGACTTTTCTGGAGCGCGTATTGACCTTGTTTGAGCCGATGATGCTCATTTTTATGGGCGTAATCATCGGTTTGATGGTGGTCGGCATGTTCCTGCCCATCTTCCAGATGACCAAGATCGGCTCGTAGTGACGAGCGCCTTGACACCAGGGGTTACTTTGAGGTATACTATTACTGTAACTTCAAGTGACACTTTGAGAAAGGAGGAAGCTTGAGAAAAGGATTTACGCTCATTGAACTACTGGTAGTGTTGATCGTGATTGCCATTCTGGTGGTCCTGGCTTTTGTAGCCTATCAATTCATTATTGAACGTTCGCGCGGCACCGAAGCCAGAGAGGCGCTGGGGTATTTTCGCAAGATGTGCGCCGGGATTTACGACCGCGACGGCTCGGTGAGTAACTGTGACGATAAAACCTTGCACGTAGGCAACTGGACGCTGGATCAAAGCGAAATATCCTATCCTTCGGAATGTCTGCCCAGCAATTATTTCAACTATAGCGTTTTTCTGGACGATGAGGAAAACGGGGTAATCAGCTTTATAGCTTCCCGCTGCCGGAAAGGCGGCCGGAAACCGGACGCGACCCGCGCGGGATCGATCAGCCTTACGGTGGATTACAAGACCAACAAAAATACCTGGACGACCAAGGGTATCTACTAAGAAAGGAGTCACAGATGAAAAAGGGGTTTACGCTTATCGAACTGATGATCGTTATCATTATCATCGGTATACTCGCCACGGTGGGTATTATCCAGTATCAGACCGCAGTGGAGAAATCCCGCGGTTCGGAAGCCAAACAGTTCCTGGGCCATTTGCGCGGGTTATGCGCGGCTATTTACCTGGAAACCGAGGACGCCCAGGATTGTCAGAAGGATGACGGTCGTGATTTGACTATCGGACAGACCGGCGGTATTCCCGGTCCGAAGATCACCGACTGCGAGTTGTCCAATTTTTTCGCATATGCAGTCGAAGACTGCGACCAGACTTCGTGTAAGTTCGTTGCGAGGCGTTGCGCGGTCAATACCGGTAAAAAGCCCGGTTCCACCAAGGCTTTTGAGCTTCATTTGACTACTGATTTCGCGACGGGCAACGATACCTGGTATTCTCCTGACGGTACGTATTAATGTATCAGCCGGATACGATGTTGACAACGCGGCGTAAAGGATTTACCCTGATCGAGCTTCTCGTTGTGCTGATCATCATCGGGATCCTGGCGACGATCTCTATCAACCAATTCATCGGTCCGCGGGAATCAGCTTTGAATAAGGAGGCCATTGCCAACCTCAAGCTGATTGCCGCGGCCGAACGAATGTACCGCATGGAAACCGGTAGTTATGTGTCTGCCGCTACCGAAACCGACCTGAACGATAAGCTCAAGCTGCTGCTGCCTGCGGTGAACCGGAAATGGCAGTATGCGGTGGATGCTCCCACCAAGGATACTTTTCGCGCTACCGCGGTTCGCGCCGACAAGCGCCTGAATCGAACGTATTTTGTGAATGAGAGCCTTGAAGAACCTGTAAAGCAATAGAGGGTACGTTATGCATAGAACCGGCAGCCGCGGGGTTACGATCATCGAAATTCTTGTGGCTTTATTCATCCTGGCGCTGGTCATGGCCGCATTCCTGAACGTGTTCGTCATCGGCAAAAAATTCATTTTTCACAGTCGTTCACGGGTGGTCAGCGCGGAACTGGGAAAGCATTTTTTCGAACAACCCGGGCCGCTGGACGTCAGGCAGGACACCTGGGGGACGAATTGCGTCAGCAATAACAACAACTGCGTCAATCCCGCACCCTTGACGGTGGATTCTATCGTGTATAACGGCAAGTATGAATCGTCGGCAATCAACACCCCGGATGGGACGCCGACTACTTTACGAAGAGTAGTGGTTAACGTGACCTGGAATGAATCTGATTTCTGATCGGTCTAAAGCGGTTACTCTGGTGGAACTCCTGATCGGCGTGGTGCTGCTCGGTCTTATCGTGCTGGGTCTGTCCGGTATAGAATTGTTTTGCCGCTATCATTTTGTCGCTTCGGACCGCAAGGTCAAAGTGGTCAATCAGGCGACCTACCTGCTGGAACACATGACCAAGAATATCGGCCAGGGGATCGGCACGGTCAACGAGCCCCCGGTGGATGGCACTGCGCAACCGCCTTTCGATACCTCGATCCGCGCCGTTATCGACAGCAACCAGAACGCGATCCGCGACGCCGACGATCTTACCGTTGCCTATATGTTCCGGCGGTCCACGCATGAAGTTTTTTATTATCCCGATTTCAACGGCGCCGCCGCCGGCCACGGAGAAAAGCTGGGCGCGCAGATCCGGGATTTCACGGTAAGCGTTCCGGCAAACAATATCGTGGAAGTGAATCTGACCGCCTGCTGGGACGCTTCTATCCCGGACTCCAGTTCCAAACATTGCGGTACGCCGGATAATCCCGGGGTTTCCATGCAAACCCGTATTTACCTGCCTTCAGTATCAATCAATTAAAATCACGTTTGTATTCTCGTGCGGTTATGGTATAATTCACCTATGAAAAAATACATCCTCTGGGCCGGAAAACGGCTCGCGCGGGTAAAACAGTACGTTCCCCGGGTCAGGAAATACGCTTTCTGGATCAGCCTGGGGGCAGTTCTGGGGTTTAATCTCGCCGTTCGCTCCTATCCCGTTAATTTTCCGCAGTATGCCACTCTCGCCAAAGAACAGGCGGAAGAAGAAATCTACCGTAATGCTTCGGCCGCAGTAAGAAAAGAGTTCCCCGCGCTGTCGGAAGCCTCGCGCCGGACCGTATTCGGTGAAATGGTAAAACAATACCATAAAACCAACGCAAAGGAATTTCAACAGCGGGTACGGGAAAAATACCAGCAACTGCGCGATTCCGTGCAGGATAAAACCGGCCAGACGTACCTGATGGAACTGGATTGCTGGCACTGGGCGCGTTATGTGGAGAATGTGTACCGTCTCGGCCATCCCGGCGACCGGGTCGTCGGCGGCAAACAGCAGGATATGCTGATGACTGCCCCCTGGGGGTCGGATATCGGATGGACCACCTGCGTTTTTTATCTTTCCGCTTTCCTTTTTCGTCTCGCTTCATTCGCGGTGCATCTGCCGTTGACTACTTTTCTTTTCTACCTGCCGCTGGTTTTCATTACCGTTTTCATCCTGGTCTTATTCTGGTTGTGCCGGCGTTTTTACGGCACGCTTGCCGCTATCACTACCAGTTTAGTGGTGGGCATGGGGCCGATCTTCGTGCCCAGAAGCTGCGCGGGATGGTTCGATATGGATATCCTGCAGCTTCTCTTACCGCTGGCGTGCGTATTCGGTTATCTGATGGCGTACGAAAGCGGCTCTTCCCGAAGCCTGTGGCTCTGGGCTGCGGTTTCTTCATTCCTGCTGGGGATTTTCTCCTGGATGTGGCCGTACTGGTGGTTTATCGGTTTGATCATCCTGGTTTATGAAGGGTATACCGTCCTGGACCTGTTCTCCGAACAGTTGCAGTATAAGGAGGATATGACGGAGGATATGCGCCGTCACGGGTTGATGTTGCTGGCATTCTCGGTTTTTACCGTTGGTTGGGTACTGGTTTTTTCCGGGCCGCAGCCGTTCAGCCAGTTGTTTACGCAATTCAAGGATTCCCTGCTGCTTAATGACCCTTTGCGGGCGAATATCTGGCCGAATGTGTATTCAACCGTCGGAGAACTGCGCCGTCCGGATCTGCGCGAGATCATCAAATCGGTGGGAGGGCTATGGGTTTTTCTCCCCAGCCTGATCGCGATGTTAGTGCTGATTTTGCACAACAGGCGGTTCAGCGGATTAAAGAGGGAAATGCTTTTCTTGATGTTTACCTGGTTTATGGTCATGCTGCTGGCTTCTTTCAAAGGGGTGAGGCTGACGATGTTCCTGCTCATTCCTCTGGGTGTCATGCTGGGGTGGGGGGCGCAGGAGCTGCTGGGCGCCGTTCGCAGGAAAAAGAAGTTCGCAGCGCGGGGTACGGCAATTGTCGCGGGCGTCATCGTTGTATTCTGGGCATCCCTCATCTATCAGGGGAATATGGCGGGATTGCGTTGCCGGCCGCTCATGGATGACGATTGGTACGATATCCTGAATACGATCAAAGAGAATACGCCCCGGGAGGCGATCATCAACTCCTGGTGGGATTACGGGGACTGGTTCAAATCGGTTGCCCGGCGGCGGGTTATTTTTGACGGCCACAGCCAGAATATTCCGCAGGCTTACTGGATGGCCAGGGTATTTCTGTCGGATTCCGAAGAAAAGGCGCTGCGCATACTGCGCATGCTTAATAACAGCGGCAACCGCGTGTTTGAGATCGTGGATAGTTATCTGCACGATCCTTTTGAATCGATCCGGCTGGTGGAGCAGGCGCTTGAGCTGGATAAAGCTAAAGCCAGGCAGCTGCTGGCGGGCGCGCTCCCGGCTGAAGCGGTCGAAAAGGTCAGCGGATATCTTTTTAATAAACCGCCGCCGGCTTATTTTGTGGTCGAATATTCACTGATGGATAAGATCGATCCTATTTCTTTTATCGGCAACTGGGATTTTTCGAAGGTGTATCTGGTCAAGAACTTCGATAAGCAGAGCAGGGAGACGATCATCGGCCGTTTGACCCGGTGGGGCATGCCGGCGGAGAAAGCCGAGGCGCTGTATCAGGATTTCAGCCTGTTGCCGTCGGATCAGCAGCGCGATTCCTGGGTTTCCCGGCGATTGCGGTTTTATACGTCGTGGGTTCCCGGGCGGGTAAAGAAGGGGCTGGTGTTGTTCGAAAACGGCCTGGTCTATACTCCTTCGGAAAACGCGGTATTCGGTTACAACGCCTATCAATCCGGGTTCGCCACTCCTAAAAACCTTTTTCTCTGGGAGGAGAATCAACTGGTGGAAACACCGTTCGCGCAGCCGGATTCGCCGACTTCGATCCTCATCATGCGCAAAGCCGATGAGTATACGTCATTCGAGTTCGATCCGGAACTGGCGCGCAGCTGCTTTACCCGCCTGTACCTGTTCAACGCCGCGGGCATGAAGCATTTCAAACCTTTTGCCGAACATGTGAAAGACGGCCGGAATATCCGGGTGTTCGAGATTATCTGGGATTGACAGGCTATGACAGAGATCGACGTTTCCGTAGTGATGCCCTGTTTGAACGAAGAAAAGGGCATTCGCATCTGTATAGACAAGATCGCCAGGGTATTTGCCGCGCACGGCGTGTCGGGCGAGATCATTGTAGCCGATAACGGCTCCACGGACCGTTCCCGGCAGATAGCTCAAGCCGCCGGCGCCCGGGTAGTGGAAGAGCCTGTGCCGGGATATGGTTCGGCGTATCTGCGGGGTTTGTCCGAGGCGCGCGGGAAGTACATTATCATCGCCGACAGCGATAACACCTATGATTTTAACGATATCCCCCGTTTTCTCGACGCTTTACGCGCCGGGCGCGATTTCGTGATGGGATCCCGTTTCAAAGGCACGATACACAAAGGCGCGATGCCCTGGGCGCACCGTTATATCGGCAATCCCATTCTTTCCTGGATGACCCGGATGTTCTTCCATACCCGCCTTTCCGATATCCATTGCGGCATGCGGGCGTTCACCCGCCAGGCTTACCAGAAGATGAAGCTGCATACGCTGGGCATGGAATTTGCCACGGAAATGGTGGTTTCGGCGATTACCAATCAGCTCGACATCCATGAGATCCCGATCAATTATTATCCTCGTCAGGGAGAATCCAAGCTGAAATCGTTCTCGGACGCCTGGCGGCATATCCGTTTCATGCTGATCTACTGTCCGGTCTGGTTATATCTGATCCCGGGATTGATCGGTTTCTTCGCGGGCATGGCATTGCTTTTCATTTTGCTTAAAGGCCCGGTGTTGTTTTTAGGGCATTACTGGGATGTGCATCTGGTGGTGCTCTCCAGTCTGATATCGATTGTTTCCTATCAACTGGTGCATATGGGACTGTACGCCCATACGTTCGCGGTGGGGCAGGGGCTGTTGCGTCAGGACCGGATCATCCAGCTGCTTCAGCGCCACTTTAATTTAGAGAAATGGCTGCTTATCGGTTTCGTTTTCTTCGCCGCCGGCATAGCCATCAACCTGCTCATTTTCTGGGAGTGGTTTACCCAGAATTTCGGGCCGCTGTACCGGATACGCGAGTCGGTGCTGGCGATGACCCTGCTGGTCATCGGTTTGCAGACGATGTTTTCGTCGTTTTTCTTGAGCCTGCTGTTCCTGAAGAAGAGGGAATCCGCCAATGGCAAAAATACTGATCATTAAGCTCGGCTATTCCGAAACGCTGGACAAGGAGATTTCCACCACTACATCGCTGGGCGACGTGGTGCGCACGACGGTGCTGCTTAATTTTTTCAAAGACGACGAAGTCAGCTGGCTGGTTGACGATAAGGCCAGGGTATTGCTTGAGCGTAATCCGTTGATCAAACGCGTGCTGGTGTATAACCTGGAAACGGTTCTCCAGTTGCAGCGGGAACGTTTTGACGTGGTGATCAACCTGGAGAAGGTTCCGGGGATATGCGCGTTAGCCGATTCCATCAACGCCTGGAAGCGTTACGGCTTCCGTTTCGATGAATATAACGGCATTGCCCAGAGTTATGACGGCGCGGAAAAAGTGCTGGCGTTATCCTTGAGCCTGAACAAGAAAAAGAAGAACAAGATGTTCTGGCAACAGGCGCTGGTGGAGATGATCGGCCGTCAGTGGGAAGGTCAGGAATACCGCGTTTCCTATAAACCCAGGGTTAAGACCACCTACGATGTGGGGTTGAATTGGCTGGTGGGGAACAAATGGAACAACAAGGCCTGGCCGAAAGAAAACTGGAAGAAGCTGGAAGAGTTGCTTCGGGATACGTATGCGGTGAGCTGGCAGGCGGGATTCGACGATTTGTATGAGTACATGGACTGGATCAGCTCAAATCGTCTGATCGTGACCAATGACAGCCTGGGTATGCATCTGGGGATAGCTTTAAAAAAGAAAGTCGTGGCTTTGTTCGGACCCACGTCTTCGCAGGAAGTTTATCTGTACGGCCGCGGGGAGATCGTGTGTCCCCAGTCCGCGTATCGCTGTGTTCCTTGCCTGAAACAGGAATGTTTCCAGCCGACCTCGTGTATGCATTTTATCTCTCCGGATGCGGTAGCCCGGGCCGTGGAAAGAATCCTCAAACATGGATAAGTTCAGGATCGATTCGCATAAGCTGCTTTATCATGTTGAGCGGGTTGCCGGATGGCTGCGCCGCGGGGATACCTATCCGGTGTATATTGAGATTTCTCCCAGCGGGGCCTGTAATCACCGCTGCCGGTTTTGCGCGCTGGACTATCTGAAGTATAAGCCGACGTTGCTGGAAACCGCGGCCACGCTGCGGTTCCTCAAAGAGATAGCCGGTCTGGGGGTCAAGAGCGTGATGTTCGCCGGGGAAGGGGAACCGTTTCTCCACCCTGATTGCGCGCGGATGATCGCGGCGGCCAAAAAGAGCGGGCTGGATGTGGCGGCGACCACCAACGCTGCGCTGTTGACCCCGGCACTGCTGGAAAAGGCGCTTCCATACTTGAGCTGGTTGCGGGTGAGCGTCAATGCCGGCGTTGCCAGGACCTATAGCCGGCTGCACCGTTGCCGGGAAACGGATTTCGCCAGAGTGCTCGCGGTGATCCGCGCGGCCAGCGCTTTGCGGAAAAAGAAAAAGTACGGCTGTGCTATCGGCGGTCAGATCCTGTTATTCCGGGAGAATATGAATGAAGTCGGCCTGCTGGCAAAAAAGCTCGCCGCTGCCGGAGCGGATTATCTGATCGTCAAACCGTATTCGCAGCATCCCATGAGCGTCAACCGGATGCATTCGCCGCTGCAGGAGAAGGTGTACGCGCAACTGGCGGTTGCGGCGCAACGTTATTCTTCGCAAACATTCCAGGTCATCGTTCGCCGCCGGACCATGGAGGACTCTTCGGTCGCCAAATCCTATAGCCGCTGCCTGGGGCTGCCGTTCTGGGCGTATGTGAATTCCTGCGGCGATATCTACGGCTGCAGCGCTTTTCTGGGCGATAAGCGGTTTCTCTACGGTAACATCTACCGGCAGACATTCAAGGCTATCTGGAACGGCGACAGGCGCAGGCGTCATCTGCGTCTGATGTCCGGAGAGTGGGATATACGCAGGTGCCGCGCGGTCTGCCGTCTGGATAAGATAAATCAGTATCTCTGGGACCTGAAAAATCCGCCGGAACACGTTAACTTTATCTGAAAAGATGACCCGATTGCCTTTTCCCGTTACTCTCGCCAGGAAGATCTATACCAGCATGGTGCGTATCCGCAGCTTCGAAGAGCGTATCTGCCGGTTATACAGCCAGCAGGAGATGCGTTGCCCGGTGCATTTGTCCACCGGACAGGAAGCCATTGCCGCGGGCACGCTCATACAGCTGCGTCGGCAGGATTACGTGGTCAGCACTCATCGCAACCACGGGCATCTCATCGCTAAAGGGGCGGCGCTGAAATCCATGTTTGCGGAAATGTACGGCAGGCAGACCGGTTGTTCGCGGGGCAAAGGCGGGTCGATGCACATGTCCTTTCCGCAGGCAGGGATCGCGGGTACCAGCGCTATCGTTGCCGGCGGCCTGCCCATTGCCGTCGGGCTGGCCTGGGGCTCGGTGCTGCAGAAGAACCGTCGCATCAGCGCGGTTTTCTTCGGCGATGGAGCGGTTGACGAAGGGACATTCTATGAAAGCCTGAATTTTGCCAGCCTGAAGAAACTTCCGGTCGTGTTCGTCTGCGAGAATAATTTTTACGCCACCAACTCTCCCCAGAAAGCCAGGCAAACCAATCCGCGTATCCATGAAATCGCCCGGTTTTTCAGGATCCCCGGGACGTGTATCGACGGCAATGACGTGGTCGCCGTGTACACCGCCGCCGCCGGGGCGATTGAGCGTTGCCGTAAGGGCGCCGGTCCCAGCCTGATCGAAGCCAGGACGTTCCGCTGGAAAACGCATGTGGGTGTGGAATCGGACCTGGAAAAAGGGTTTCGCCGGCAGGAAGAAGTTGCGCTTTGGTTCCGGCGCTGCCCGGTCAAACGGTTTGAGCGGTATCTGCTTAGCCGGGGAATGGTCAGCCAGCAATGGATAGACACGGTCAGGGAATCGGTTGACAAAGAGATCTCGCGGGCAGTCGAGTTTGCCCGGAACAGTCCGTATCCCCGGCCGGAAACGGAGAGTACCGATGTATAGTAATGCAAGGATAGTCTGATGTGGGATAAAGCGCCCGAACAGTCATCGTCCGGCCGGAATCAAAAGCCGCGGGCCCGCGGCCGGGGCCGTCTGCTTTCTTATCGCGAAGCGATCCGCGAAGGTCTGCTCCAGGCAATGGAGCAGGACAGGCGGGTTTTTCTGTTCGGCGAAGGGATCGACGATCCGGCGGGAGTATTCGGGACCACTGCGGGCTTGCAGCAGCGTTTCGGCGCCGGGCGCGTGTTCGATACGCCCATCTGCGAGAATACCCTGACCGGCATCGCCATCGGCAGCAGCCTGGCGGGTTTGCGGCCGGTGCTCATACATATGCGCACGGATTTTCTGCTGATGTCGATGGATCAACTGGCTAATCACGCCGCAAAGTGGAAGTATATGTTCGGAGGGGCGACGCCGTTGCCGATGGTCGTGCGGGCGGTAATCGGCGGAGGCTGGGGGTCGGCCGCGCAGCATTCCCAGCCGTTACAGGCGATTTTCGCCCATATTCCCGGGTTGAAAGTGGTTATGCCGGCCTGCGCATATGACGCCAAAGGGTTACTCTTGTCCGGCATTGCCGAGCAATCGCCGGTCCTTTTTATCGACCATCGCTGGTTATACGACGAGAAAGACGCCGTTCCCGCAGCTGCGTACCGGATTCCGCTGGGCAAGGCGCATGTGGTCAGGAAGGGAAGCCGGTTGTCTTTGATCTGCGTTTCTTTTATGCGTAAACTCGCTTTGCAAGCGGCAGCGGAGCTGGCGAAAGAAGGCATAGATGTGGAAGTGATCGATGTGCGCACGATCAAGCCTCTGGATATGGTTACCATTAACCGTTCTGTGGGGAAAACCGGCAGAGCGCTGGTCCTTGATTTCGGCTATTCTTTCTGCGGGATCACCGCGGAGATCGCGGCGCGGATCAGCCGGGATGTGTTCGGCAGCCTGAAAGCTCCGGTATATCGGATAGGGTTGCCTGATACGCCTACGCCGGCCAGTCCGGTTTTAGAAAAATGTTTTTATCCCGGTCCTGACGCCATTACCGATACTATCCGCCGGATTATGCGCGGGCAAAAAAGAGTGGGCAAGCACAGATGAGCGCCAGCGAATTCCAGGTCAGCGTGGTTATGCCGGGATTGAATGAGCAGGAGAGCGTTTCCGGCGTGGTGGAGAGCACGGTAACCGCATTCAAAGAGCTGGGTATACGCGGCGAGCTGATAGTGATCGACGATGGCAGCACCGACCGGACAGGCGAACTTGTTCGACAGAAGATGCGCGAGTATCCCGGAGTGGTCCGGTTGATACGCCATGAAGTTCCTCACGGCATAGGAGGCTCGTTCTGGGACGGGGTGGCGCATGCCGCGGGCCGGGCAGTGGTTCTGTTGCCCGCAGACAACGAGATCGATCCCCGTCAGATCCTGCGTTACCTCGACCTGATCGAGCACGTGGATATGGTGGTCCCGTACGTGGTCAATGCCGGGGTCAGGCCTTTCAGCCGGAGGCTGACGTCGTGGCTGTTTACCAGGATAATCAACGCTACTTTTTTCACGTCATTTCAATACACCAACGGAACGGTTATATACCGTCGGGAGAGATTGCTCTCTCTTGACTACCGGGTCAACAATTTCTTTTTTCAGACCGACATCCTGATCCGTCTGGCCAGAAAAGGCTGTCTCTACGCGCAGGTCCCGTATGCGCTCACCCCCAGGAAGGGCGGGGCATCGAAAGCCATTTCCTTACGATCTCTTGCGGCCGTCATCCGGGCCTATCTGCGATTGCTGGTGAATATCTACTTGCCTAAACATGAATCCCATTCCCATACCCGCCCGGTATAACTATATCGGCATATTCCTTACTTTTGACTGCAATCTGCGCTGCAGTTACTGCATCAACAATTTCGAGCGCAATCTTACAAAACGGTTTCCTCTGGACGGCAAAGCCTGGGTGGCTGCCCTTAACCGGATACAGTCAAGGCCCGACCTGCCGGTGACCCTGCAGGGCGGAGAGCCCACGATGCATCCGGACTGTATTTTTATCATCAATAACCTCAAACCCGACCTGCATATCGACGTGCTTACCAACCTGCAGTTCGATATTCCCGCGTTCATCAAGCGGGTCGATCCGCAGCGGATCAAACGCGACGCGCCGTATGCTTCGATCCGGGTCAGTTATCATCCCGAGCAGATGAAGCTGCCCGATACCATCGAAAGGACGCTGGCGTTGCAGCGGGCGGGTTTCAGCGTGGGCATCTGGTCGGTTTTGCATCCGCGTTACGAAGAGCACATCCGTCAGGCGCAGAAAGAATGCCTGTCTCTGGGGATCGATTTCCGCTTCAAGGATTTTCTGGGCGAATATAACGGCAAGCTGTACGGAAGCTATAAGTATGCCGGCGCCTGCAGCCATAAGCCGCTGAAGCAGGTTTCCTGCCGGACCAGCGAGCTCCTGGTAGATCCGGCAGGACAGGTGTATCGCTGTCACCATGATGTCTATGAACGCTCTCATCCCGTCGGGTCTTTGCTGGATGAGGGATTCCTGATCGCGGACCGCTTCAGCCCTTGTTCGTATTTCGGCTGTTGCAATCCCTGCGACGTAAAAATAAAAACGAACCGTTTTCAGACGTTCGGCCACACCTCGGTGGATATACGGTTTGAAGATCAAGCGGAGCAGCTCGATGAAAGGAGAAAGCTCGATGAGTAAAATGCGCAGTGCGCACGCGGTTATGGTGTTGAGTCTGGTTTTTCTCTTTCTGGCGTTCGCGCGGTTACAGGACCCGGAGCTCGATCATGGCGATGAATATGCCGATGCCGATGTGCTGCTTGCCGGCCAGAATTTCGTAAAACTGGGTTTTATCCAGACGCGCCTCCTGCCGGTATTCGATGTGCAGGAACCGGCGTATACGCATTATCCGCCCCTGCCCGAGATCACCAACGGAGTGTTGCAGCATATCTGGCCGGGTAATCTGGCGTTGTTTCGCCTGTTTGCCGTGATCTTCGCTTTCCTGAATATGCTCTTCTGGTTCTTTTTTACCCGGCGTATTTCCGGATCGGTGATCTTTGCTCTGATCGCCGGATTGTTCTACATCACCAATCCGTATTTCCTTTACGGGATGGATTCTTTGCAGCAGCTTTCTTATTCGGACTGTCTGCGGTCGTTGATCCTGCTGGTATTCGTGAGCATGCCGCAGGCGGGCCGGGGGAAGAAAGGGTGGCTGGCGCTGTTATGGGCACTGCTTTTTATCCAGTCCCTTGTCGGATTCGAGTACATTGTTTATCTCGCCCTGTTCATGGCTATCCTGGGCCGGGCGCTCAAGGAATTCCGTAAAAACGTTACCGCGCGGGAATGGATGATTCTGGCCGGCGCTTCGGTCGCCGGGGTCGGGCTTCATTTTCTGCAGAATGTCTGGTATTTCGGCAGCATCGGTACGGCGCTGGCTGATTTCGCGGGGCGGGCCGTGTATCGTTCTGTTTCCCTGCCGCTGGATGGCCCGGCGGGTTTCAATCTTTTTAACTGGTTCCGGCTGGTCATTCTGCGGAATTTCTTCCTGGTGTTCATGTTCGGATTTTCCTTGCTGGCGGTGGGCGGTTACTGCGGGTACCTGTTATATAAGGGGCTGAATACTTCTGTTCGCCGGAAGATCCGCGACGTATTCAAACTTGCGGGAATATTCGGTATCTGCGGGATAACCTGGTATGTGATTTTTCCTTCGCATTCGTATGCCCACACCTATGTCCGGTTTCTCACCCGGCATCTGGTTCCCATGGCTTCGATCGGCTTCGCCGGTTTTTTCTACCTTTTGTTCGAATACATCAATGCCCGGGTGCAGCGCGCAACTATTCTTAAGGTGATCGGCGGGGCATTCGTAGCCGCGATTTGCCTGATCGGCCTTGCCCAGAGTGAGCTGCCGGTTACGGCGGACCGGTTGCTGCGGGTCGAACAATTCAAAATTTTCAAAGAAAGTCTGCTGGAATTGAAAAGCGCGAGCGCAGCGGATGCCGTGATAGGCGTCAATTATTATCGCTATCCGTTCATCCGTTATTATACCGACCGGAGCGTAAAGATCGTTTTCGACAAGCAAACGCTGGAGAGCCTGCCGCGCCTGCCGGATTATTTTATCTTCATATTCTACGATAATGACGGCGCGCGCGCGTTCTTTGAAACGCTCAAACAGCAGTATCAACCTAAATTGCAGTGTAAATCGATGATCTTTCCCAGCGTCATTATGGAGCGCAAGCAGCATGAATGATCCGGTCAGTATCATCATTGCCGTCAAGAACGGCGCGGCAACGCTGGTTCCCTGCCTGGATTCGGTGCTGCGGCTGGAGTATCCCGCGTTCGAGGTGATCGTTGTCGACGACGGGTCGACTGATCGCACGCCGGAGATACTCCGGGGTTACGCGCAGAGGATCAAGGTGATTACGTTCGAGAAAAGCGCCGGGCCTTCGGCGGCGCGCAATCAGGCTGCGGCGCAAGCCAGGGGCGATTTTGTGGCTTTTACCGACGCGGATTGCATCGTGGCCCCGGATTGGCTTACTCGGCTGGTGGAGGCTTTGCGCGAGAAGCCGGAAGCGGTCTCTTGCGGCGGGTTACAGCTGGTTCCTGAACAAGCCGCGCTTTTCGAAAAACAGGTATTCGCCTTCATGTCCCGGGCCGGGATCATTACCGATTACGTTAAACCGGCGCGCGGCCGGGCGGCGTATCCGGTGCGCCATAACCCTTCGTGCAATTCTCTGTACCGCAGGCAGGTTTTTCTCGACGCCGGCGGCTTTCAGGAAGGTTTGTGGCCGGGGGAGGATGTAGAGCTGGATTATCGTTTGTGCCGCCGGGGGCTACTATTGTTATTCAATCCTCTGGCAGTGGTATACCATCATCGTCCCGCGGCGCTGCCGGCTTTTCGGCGGATGATGCGGCGTTACGGTTGGGCTCAAGCGGTTGTAGTCAAACACTACGGTCCGTTCCGCAGCATACATTTTTTGCCGGCAGTTTGCCTGACCGCGCTGTTGGGTTTTATAGCTTTGTTGTTCTGGGATCGGCTTGCGGCGCTCGGCGCGCTTCTGCTGACCGTGGCCGCGCTTGGCCTGTATCTGCGCGATGCGGCGACCTTCCGGCTGGTTTTGTGGGCATTGATTTCATGGCATGCCGGGTTCGTGCAGGGTTTGTTTTCGCAAAAAGCATTAGACAAAAAACCCTGATGTGTATACAATAGAAGTCTTGAACGAAAATAGATTCTTCCCGGTCGCATCCGCGGCCCGGGATGAAAAGTTCTCTCTATAGATAGTTATAAAACTTTTCAGGGGCTGTAGCTTCCCGCTCATAGCCTAGTCATAGCGGCGGGACTCCGCTCCAGATATAGACTCACGGAGCTTCGCAGTTGGGCTTGCGCCCAACTTCGCTCCAGAAAACTAACAGATTCCTCCCGGTCGCATCCGCGGCCCGGGATGAAAAGTTCTCTCTATAGATAGTTATAAAACTTTTCAGGGGCTGTAGCTCAGTTGGGAGAGCACCTCGTTCGCAACGAGGGGGTCAGGGGTTCGACTCCCCTCAGCTCCACCAGATAAAAAATCCCCTCAAGGATAGTTTTTCCCTTGAGGGGATTTTCGGCTTAGCACCTTCTTTTTTTCGCGTAACCTTGAAAATCCGGCTTTTATATGCTATATTTTACGGTATCAGGGAATGTTTTACGTAATCGCCACGGATCTTAAAGTCAACCGGCTTTAAGTACCGTGGAATTTTTTTTGTGGGAAAAAGTGAAGTTTCGGAAAGATTTTATTAACGGGGATAACGGGGGGAGAGACCATACGATGGAGGAATAAAGTGAGAAAGTTAATTTCCCTGACCGTTATCTTTTGCCTTGTTTTCGAACAAAGCGGCTTTGCCCAGGTAGCTCCCCAGATCAACATTCCCGCCTATCTCAACGGCTATCTCTCGCCTGATCGTTTCCGGCCGGTTCATTTAAGGTCTCTTTCATTTGACCAGACCACGCATAATTTCAATCTTCTGCTCGATCAGGGCGATACAAAAAAGATCCCCGCCCGTCAGCTTGAAGAAACCACCCGCAGCTTATTTCAATACTTTCAGATCGGCCTGGCTTTGCCTAACAGCATGTTCTGGGTCAATCTGCGTCCGGACGATCCCGCAAATGTCATCGATCCATGGCTGGAAAAAACCGACCTGGGCAAAGTGCTGCTGGAAGCCGATCTGCAGCTCAAGAAAGATATCGCCGCGCTGACCTCGCCTGATACCCTGCTGGGTAAGAAATACTGGGAGAGATTGTACGCTAAAGCCGAATTACTGTTCGGCCAGGCCGATGTAAGTATTCCTACCATCAGCCGTCCCTGGATCGTGCCCGGAGAGATCATTCTGGCCCAATCCCGGGACAGCGCTTATGTTTATAAAGCCACCTTGAAAGTCATGCTGGAGCAGGATTATATCAAGGACGCGCCGGGTTACAACTCTAACGATCCCCGCCTCAAAGAACTCAATCTGTATTCCGCACAATTGATTCGAGAACTTATTCTGCCTCAATTGACCCGCGAGGTCAATTCAGCGAAGAAATATGCCGGGCTGCGTCAGGTTTATTATTCGCTCATCCTGGCCCAGTGGTTCAAACAGCAGAACAAAACCGCTGCCAGAGAGAGTAAAGATCTGACCGGTTTGACCTCAACAGAATCCTGGTCCAGGCAAACCTACTATCAGGCCTACAAGAATTCATTCGAGAGAGGGGAATATAATAAGGAAGTGGCGGTTCGCACCGGCCAGGGACTGGTGATACGCAGGTATTTCAGCGGGGGCATCAAGCCGGTTCCCGTACTCTTGGGGCCGAAGAATGTCACGGTGGTGCCTCTGAATCCGGCGATCAGCGATCAATTGCGCCGCGCGGATCAGGTGGTAAATACCGCAACCGGCGATCTCACGGTCAAAGTTTCTCTGCTGCCGGTTTCTGCCAGCCTGCAATCGGGAGAAACCGAAAATCCGGACGGCGGAATACGCGCTTCATATCTGAATACCAAACAGAAGATAGGCTGGACGGCGTCGACTCTCCTGGGCATGGGGGTGGCTTTGACTATCGGCCGCGTATTCATGGATTGGTGGCTTTCTCCCGCAGCCCTTGACGCCGCAGCCGTTCCTTTCGTTCACGCATATTATGCATTTCTGGCCATTGCCGGCATCGAGATCGGTTCGGGATTAGGGCTCGCGTACCTCCTGGGTAGTTATCTGGAGAAACGCTGGTCGCCCTGGGCGCAGATGACCCCGGAAGAGAAAACGGCGCTTCTGGACAGAACGATCTCATCTCTGGAAAAAGACAACGACGGCGGCAGGGTGGCGGATGCGGGCCGCGAGATGTTCAAAATGCTGATACCCGCTAGAGATAATGCGGTTATTCCGACCATCGCCGGAATGTCGCTATTCGGTCTGGGCATACTCGCCTTGACTAAAAGTCTATTCTTTGCTGTTCCGCTGGTGGTAGTTGCATTATATGCCGGATGGGCAGTGGGTACATTGATAATTAATTATACTTATTCCAGTGCTATCCGGGAAATAAAGGATAAGGAAACGAAAAAAGTGGAAGTTCCGGTGGAAACAGTTCAAGATACGCAGCAGAATCTGAAGGCCCCAAAAGTCGAAGCTCCTGTGGAAAGAGTTGTGGATGAAGCCAAGCAGTATGGAGCGATCAGCGCAGGGTTTGATCTGGTGGAAGCGCATACGGTGCTTATCGGCGTGGTGCAGGAAAAGCTGGATCGCGCGCAGAACATCCCGATCCCGTATTTCGGAATGGCCTTCGCGCAAGTGTTGCAGGCGCACATGATGGAGATGATGCCCATGGGCAAACGCATGGAGAACTATCTGCTGCGGCATCTCAATCCTTCCTATGAAGATTTCGAGGAATTCAACAGCCGGTCGGCAAACGACCTGCTCAAGTATGCCGAGCTGGTGACCGGGAATCTTCAGGCTATGCTGCAATCTGAAGAAGATGATCCGGCAAGCGTCGAGAAGATATCGCAAGCCATCGGCAAGGCGACAGCCGCTCAAACCGTGCTCCGGGAGTACGTCGCGCTTGCGCAGGGCGCGCCCGCTGCCGCAGCGCAGGACCAGGACGGCGGGTTGATACAGTCCATCGACGCATCCTATAAGCTGGAAGCGGACGTGCACAGGATGCGGGCGATCTGGAGGGACCGCATCCGCCATATCGAGAATGCGATAGAATTGTTGAGGGAGATTACTTTTGACGACGACGGGGTGCTGGGCAACGGCGAGAAACGCGAAACCGAGATCAAGAGGCTTCAGACCATTCTGGACGCTACCCGCGTTCAGCTCGAAGACAGCGATGATGCGCTGGTGCATATATGGACGGAAAGGGATAAACTCAAAGCGAAATCGAAGAATGCGTCCCGGGGCGGCGCAAAGGAGGATGCGGCTACCGGCAACGACGGCGGAGAGCAGAAGACAACCGCGCTTTCCACGCAGCAGATCAAACAGGCTACCGCGCAGATGGTCAGGGCGTATTATTACCGGCTCTTCGGCAGGTTCAACGGTATCGGCCTGATCATCGACGATGATACTGCGGTGGAGCTGGCCAGGTCCATTGTCATTTCCCAGCGCCAGCAGGAGGCGAAAGATGGTTACGTGGAACCTCCGGCGCAGCAGACCGGATGGTCGCGGGCGTCGAAGGTTGCGCTGGCGCTCGGCGTGCTGGCCGGCGCTGTGGCCGTGGGCAATCTTTTCGAGCACAGCCAGGACGACGGGGTGACCGCGCAGGACCTGGAAGAAGCGCTGTACCTGTTTGGCGAATCGCCCTTTGCCGTATCGGCGCAGCCGATGGATGACGGCGCCCTGGCATTTGCGCCAGCGGATACCGCGATCCAGGAAGAAGGCAAGCTGCCCATCATCGGCGATATCATCGCATTTTTCGGTTCGTTGATTGACCCGACCACTTCCATCGAGGCGGTGGGTTCCAACGGCCTGCCCATAACCGTGAGCATGAACAGCACGGTTATTACGGTCGGCGATGTGGGTATGCTGTTTCTTGACCGGGAAACCGGGGTGATCCGTTATACCCGTTATGGTACTATTGCAGGGACCGGCAGCGTTAGGCCCGGAGAGCCGTATTATCAGCAGTATTACAACGAGATGAGCAAGATGCTGATCTCTTTGAAGACGGGCAATCTGAAGTCCGGAGAATTATCGGTCGGTCAGGAAGAAGACCTGGCCGAGATTATCGGGGAATTCCAGAAATACCACCCGGATTATGCAGGGACCGAATCGTTCACCATCCACTTGTATCATCATGATGACTACATAATGGATGCGCGCAGCATTTCTGTTCACAACGGTGCATATGTTTTGGACAGGCAGACCGGCGAGCTGCACTATATGGATTTTATAACGCGTAAGTCGCTGCAGCCGGAGGATAAAGATTACCGCAATAAGATTCAAGAGATGCGCGAGAAACTGTCTGATCTTCGTCTGGGAACACCGGTAAATAAGCATCTCCTGGCGAAAATGGAAGCCGAATTGCAAGAATATCTGGATTTGGGAGCGGTCAGGGTTACTTCTCCGGGAGGTTTGACTGTCGGAGTGAGCATGAACGTGACCACGATCACCATCGAAGAGGTCAGCCCGATCTCTCTGGACCGCCGGAACGGAACGATCAGCTACGGGGTGTACTGGACCGGCGAAACGCGCCGGGTAGAGCCGACGGACCAGGATTATCCGCGCTGGCTGGGCGAAATGACCGGCAGTATCGACAGTATGCTCAAGGCGAACCTGGAGACCATGATCTTGAGTTTCGACGACCAGGCCTTCATGTACAATGTGCTCGACGAGCTGCGCGGGTACGAGAATAACACTGCACTGTCCGGGGACGGCGGGAGCGAGAAGACGCCGGAGATGCGGGATGTTTACGCCGTGGATATTCCGGGAAGAGTCAAGGAAGACGCGGATAAGAAGCAGCACAGCGGCAGTTCCGGCGGATCGAGTTCGAGCTCCGGCGAATCGAGCTCCAGCCTGGGCGGCAAGGTGAATACCGGGGTCGAAGATTTCGACGGCGGGCAGACCAGAGAAGAAGTTCAGGCGCAGAAGCTGGCCGGCGCCGTAAAAGAATACCTGGAAAGCCGGTTCGCGGCGCTTGCTGCTGATTTTGCCCATCTCGACTGGACGAGCACTCAAGAAGAATTTTTCAGCCGGGTGAAAGATGAATTGAAAGAAAACCTGGGAATTATTTCCATCGAGAAAGAAGGCTTTGCGAAATGGCTGCTCTATTCGCGTTACGGCGACAGGATCATCGTGATCATGACTATCGGGGGGATCAGCGTGGAAGTCGATAAGCTGTATTTGTTCTCCCGGCTGCTGCAAAGAGGTAACGATAAAGATCGTATGACTGCAGTAGAACAGGTGAGAAGTTTCCGGGATGCCCGGGCAGTGGAACCGTTGATCCAGGCGCTGGGTGATTCGTACGGAATCCGTATGGAAGCGAAGAATGCTTTGTCGGAAATAGGCGCACCGGCTATCACGGGATTGATGCGCGCTGTAAACGACGAGAATGAGTATGTGCGCGAATATGCCGCGGTTTTGCTGGGAGCGCTGGATGCCCGGCAGGCGGTGTATCTTCTGTATGAGTTGCTGAAGGATCAGGATTATAAGGTCAGAGATGCGGCGCTTTCAACCCTGGTTCTTTTCAACGCGTCCTTGTCCGGAGAACAGCTGTCGGATCTGCTTATTCGTGAAAAACATCCCAATGATAGGATCAAGTATCTTCTCTACCAGTTGCTGGAAGAAAGTCAGCTCGATGTCTGGATCGCCGGTCTGCAAGGGCCGTCTTACGAACTGATGGAGTTGTCGGCGAAAGCTCTGGGTGCTTTGAAGAATGCCCGGGCCATACCGGCTTTGCTCAAGGCGTATGATAAGAACGTCGGCTGGCCACAGAAATGGATCGAAGACGCCATAAGCGTCATTGCGAAAGCCAATCCGGATTTCGACCTGGCTAAAGCCAAAGAAGAATACCAAGCCGGCCGCGGGCAGGACGGAGGAAAGTCGCCGCAAGGGAGCATTCAAACCGCAGCTCCGGAAGATCTCGGAGGTATCGATCTGCGCGCTCTGCCCTTGAACGCTCAACCTGTGCCTGCAGCGGCAGCGATTGCCGGTTCCCTGATCGCGCCCGCGCAGGTTTCTTTGCAGGACCTGGATAAACAATGGCTTAACATTCAGCGGAAGCTGGCGCAGGGCCCGATGCCGTATCAGGAGATCAAAGCCTATGTCGCCGCCTGCTGTTCGCAGCAGGAATGCCGCGTGCAGAAGGAAGCGGTGTGCCAGTGGCTGGCGGATATCCTCAAGCTGGAAGAAGAGGCCGCTGTTTCTACGTCTGTTGAACTGAAAGAGATCCTGGCGCTGGCAGTTTCATAAAGGGGACACAGCATTTTGCAAAGGGGACAGATCTGCCCGATTTTCTCGACGGAGGGTTTTGGGTGGACCTGTCCCCTTTTAGCTCCCTTTTAGCTTGAAAAGCGTTGCCCGGCGGTTTATAATAGAAGGATGAAGAAACTGCCGGGTTTGCTTTTTTTATGCGCTCTGTGCCTTGCTTCTGTGATCGTACCGGTTGCCGCAGCGGAGAATCCTGCCCGGGAAGCCTCCTTCTACGAGAAACTCTCCAATAACCAGGTGCAGTGCCATCTCTGTCCGTGGGAGTGCGTACTTTCTTCCGGAAAGCGCGGGATCTGCGGGGTGCGCGAGAACCGCACGGGTACCCTGTACAGCCTTTCTTACGGCCAGCCGGTGTCCCTGCATATCGATCCCATCGAGAAAAAACCCCTGTTCCATTTCCTGCCCGGCGCAAACGCTTTTTCCATCGCTACTGCCGGCTGTAACCTTAAATGCGGATTCTGTCAGAACTGGGAGATTTCCCAGGCCAGGCCCGAGGAGATCGTCAGCCAGACCATTCTGCCGTCGGAGCTGGTGGATAAAGTCCAGGCTTCCGGCGCGTATGTCCTGGCGTATACGTATACCGAGCCGACCGTATTCTATGAATATATGCTGGAGATCGCCGCTCTGGCCAAAGGCCGGGGGATCAGGAATGTGATGCATTCCAACGGCTTTATCCAGGTCTCACCCCTGGAGCAGTTAACCCGGTATCTGGATGCCGCGAATATCGATCTTAAAGGTTTCTCCGAGGATTATTACAAGCGCACCTGCCAGGGGCGGCTGGCCCCGGTGCTGGAAAGTTTAAAAGTTCTAAGGCGTAAGGGAGTGCATCTGGAGATCACCAATCTGGTCTTGCCCGGGTATAACGACGATCCGGCGCAGATTACCCGGATGTGTTTATGGATCAAAGAGAACCTGGGCGCGGAGACGCCGGTGCACTTCTCCCGTTTCCATCCCATGTATAAACTTATCGCATTGCAGCCCACGCCGGTGCAAACCCTGGAGAGAGCCCGGCAGATCGCCATGGATTGCGGTCTGAAGTATGTTTATATCGGCAATGTGCCGGGGCATCCCGCGGAAAATACCTATTGCCCGCGTTGCAGGAAAAAAGTGATCGAGCGCGCCGGTTATATTGTTTCGGCCGTGCATCTGAAGGCGGGAGCGTGCTCTTTCTGCAATGAACCGATCGAGGGGGTGTGGGAATGAAGATCTGGAGAGCGGTGGCCGCGCTGATGCTGGTTGCGCAGGCGCCCGCGTTCGCCGCAGGCACGCAGGAGCATGTTAAATTTCCGGACGCCGCCGGGACTTTTTATGCGTCCGATCCGGTGGAGTTGTCCGCAAGTATCGAGACGTATCTGACTAAAGCCGAAACAGTGTCTTTGCCGGGGCCGATCTTTGCCGTCATCGTTCCGCACGCCGGGTATCCGTTCTCCGGGCAGGTAGCCGCGCAGGCCTACAAGCAGCTTCTTTCCCGGTCGTATAAAACCGTGGTGATCCTGGCCTCAACCCATACCGAGGGGTTCCAGGGGATAGCGGTGTATCCGCGGGGTCTTTTCCGCACTCCGCTGGGGGATATTCCCGTGGATCAGGAATTCGCGCTGCAGTTGATGTCCAGGCATAAAGAGATCTTCGCCGATGAGCGACTGTTCGACCGGCAGCATCCGATCGAGGTACAGCTGCCTTTCTTGCAGAAGACATTGAACGATTTCCGGATCGTGCCACTGGTCATGGGGGATGTCAGCCGGGCTTCCTGCACGTACCTGGCGGAATCTCTGGCGGAGGTTATCGGCAAACGCAACGACGTGTTGCTTGTCGCCTCCTCCGATATGTATCACGGTTATTCCATTCCCGACGCGCAGCGTATCGACCGGGTAACGTTGTCTTATCTCGAGAAGATGGACGCGGCGGGCGTATTTCAGGCTTTGTCCGAAGGAAAAGCGCAGTTGTGCGGCGGGTTACCGGTGTATGTGACGCTGTTAACCGCGAAGAATGCGGGGCATAACCTGCTGCGGGTCCTGGATCATACGAATTCCGCGCAGGTAACCGGCCGTACTGCCGACGGAGAGTGGACTGTCGGGTACAGCAGCTCGGTTATCGATCAGCCAAAACAAGAGGGAGCCATGTTCAACCGAACACAGAGAAAGAGATTGCTGCAGATCGCCCGGACTTCCATCGAAGCGTATTTGAAAAACGGCAAGCCGATGGAGGTAAGCGAGAAAGATGCGTTATTGAATCAGACTATGGGTGCGTTCGTCACCTTGCATGAACACGGAGAGCTGCGCGGATGCATCGGCACGATGGTCGGCAGGCAGCCGTTGTATCTGACCGTCAGAGATATGGCTATCGAAGCGGCTGTAGGCGATCCGCGTTTTTCTCCTCTAAGGCCGGCGGAACTTAAAAATGTGGAGATCGAGATCTCCGCGTTATCGCCTCTGGAGAAAGTTAAATCCGCCGACGATATCGTCATGGGTAAACACGGGGTGATCCTGAAGAGAGGATTCAGCAGCGGGGTATTCCTTCCCCAGGTTGCCACGGAGACCGGCTGGACCAGGGAACAATTCCTCTCGCAATTGTGCGCCCAGAAGGCCGGATTGGCCGCGGACGCTTGGAAGGACCCGGCTACCGAACTGTATGTTTTTACCGCCGAAGTCTTCTCGGAGAAGGAAGAGTAAGCCGGTATGATCAGGACACTGGCGGGAATGTTCGTTACGGGGGTGCTTTTCTCCAGCGGGCCGTGTCTGTTGAGTTGCGGCCCGGCGGTAGTTTGTTATTGCGCGGGAGCGCGCACCACCACGCGTTCCGGGATTATCGGGTATGTTCTGTTTTGCCTGGCCCGCAGCGGGGTGTATTGTCTTTTGAGCCTGGCAGTGTTCTTTTTAGGCGAACTGGCCGCGCGAAATTCGCTATCGGCCGTCAGCCGGTATGTTTATCCCGTTGCCGGGGCCGGATTGATCGTCCTGGGCGCGCTGATGGCAGTGCAGCGTTTTAAAGCGCGCGGCGCGGCGAAAGAGCCGATCCGCGCTCGAGACGCGACGAATCTGTTCCTGCTGGGCTGTGTCTACGCGGCGGTTCCCTGTGCTCCTTTCTGGGCGCTGCTTTCGTATATCGGGTTGTATTCCCGCACCTGGGTGGATACGCTGGGTTATACGCTGGCTTTTGCCGCGGGCACATTTATCTCGCCTTTGCTGCTGGCGGTGATACTTTCCGCGCGCGCTAACGCCCTGTGGCAGGATAAGCGCCGCAAACTGCAGATGGTAATGAGCGCGGCCAGCGGGCTGGTGATGATCATTCTGGGTATCGATTTCATACGGAGGGCATTCTGATGCACAGATTTTTTTGCGCGGACAGCGATATCGGCGAGGGTTTGATCCATATCCGGGATCGTCAGCAATTGCACCATATTAAAGACGTGTTGCGGCTCAAAGAAGGCAAATCCGTGACGGTGTGCGATACCGCGGGGAATGAATATGCTGCGACGATCAAAAGCGTGTCCGCGCAGGAGATCGTATGCGCGATTAAAAGTAAACGCGCGCGCAGCGCACAGGATCAGGCGTTGATCGCGGTAGCCTGCGCTATCCCCAAACAGTCGCGCATGGACGATATGATCGATAAGCTTACCCAGCTGGGCGTTGACAGTATCATGCCCTTGATCACGCACCGGGTGATCGTTAAACTTGACGCTGCCAAGAAACTTGAGCGCCAGGCTCGCTGGCAGAAGATCGCCGCCAGCGCCAGCAAGCAGAGCCAGAGGACTATTGTCCCGGTGGTGGAAGAAATAATGTCGTTCGACGAAATGCTGGCTGCCAGCGCCGGGTTCGAGCTCAAGCTTATCCCGACGCTCGACGGAAGTCGGGTGCTTTTGCAGGAAGCGCTGCGCCAGGGGGGCGTCTGTTCGCGCAGCGTGATCGTCGCTATCGGCCCGGAAGGGGATTTCACTCCTGAAGAGGTCGAACGCGCTTTACAGGCGGGGTTCCAGCCGGTAAGTTTCGGCACGCAGGTGCTGCGGGTGGAGACCGCCGCGGTCTATGCGGCCAGCGTGCTGGGGTATGTGTTTCGCGGCCAGGGCAGGGGCGTGTAAACGATGAAAGTCAAATTCCACACCCTCGGCTGCAAGGTGAACCAGTACGAAACCCAGCGCATCCGGGAAGCGTTCCTCGCCCGGGGACTGACCGAAGCTTCCGCCGCGGATAAAGCGGATATCTATATCGTCAATACCTGCACGGTTACCCATAAAGCCGATCGCGAATCGTTATACTGGATCCATCGCAGTCACCGGGAGAATCCCGGAGCTCCGATCATCGTGACCGGATGCATGGCCGCTTTCGATCTGAAGCTGCTCAAGGCGCAGGCCGGGGTGCGCTGCGTGGTGGGAAATGAGCGCAAGCTTGAGTTGCCGGATATCTGCCGCCGGTTTTTGCCGGCATCGCGCCGTAAGCGGGCTGCCGCGATTGGGCCGCCGCCTGCCGGGATCAGCTTTTTCGAAGGGCACACCCGGGCTTTTCTCAAGATCCAGGACGGTTGCAATAATCGCTGCAGCTACTGCAAGGTGGCTTTGGTCCGGGGAGCCTCGCGCAGCCGGTCGCAGGACGAGATCGTCGACGAAGCGCGGCAATTGGTCGCGCATGGTTTCCGGGAGATCGTGCTCACCGGGATATGTCTGGGCGCGTACGGCCGGGATGTACAGCCGAAGCAGGATCTCGCCAGTTTGATCGGCGCGCTGGAAACGCTTCCCGGCCTGGAACGCGTCAGGTTGAGCTCTATCGAAGCCGGGGATGTCACTCCGGGCTTGATCGCGGCGCTGGCGGGTTCGCGCGTTATGTGCCGGCACCTGCATATTCCTATCCAGAGCGGAGACGATCAGATCCTCAAAGCGATGCGGCGCAGATATACTGCCGCCGATTACGCCCGGTTGATCCGCAGGATCAGAAAGGCTGTTCCCGGTGTCGCCATCACCACCGATGTGCTGGTGGGATTTCCCGGGGAAGAAGAACGGCATTTTCAGAATACCCTTAAACTGGTTCGCGCGATCAAACCTTCCGGCGTGCATATTTTTCCTTACAGCCCGCGTCCGGGCACCGCGGCGTTCGGCTTGAAAGAGCCTTGGGCCGGCGCGCAGACGGTAAAAGAAAGAATGCGCCGGCTGGAAGCAGCGGCTGAAAAGCTGCGCGTAGCTTACCGGAAGAAATTCCTCGGTCGCACAGTTGCGGTTTTGTTCGAATCCCGCCTTAAAGAAGACCCGCAATGCTGGGAGGGTCATACCGACACGTACCTGAAGGTGCGCCTGCGCAGCCGCAGGAACCTGGAGAACCGCACCCTGCAGGTCAGATTGACCCGGGATTGCATTGGTTAAAGGGGACGTTCCCCAAGGTACCACCCCTGTGACCAGGGGTGGTACCTTGGGGAACGTCCCCATAAGAGACTTGACACCGGGTAGAAAGAGTGTTAGACTAAACTGTTGCAAAATCCGTTATTTCCATTTATGCGCGGCTGGGGAATGTTCATAGCCGCCGCTTTATCTTTATGCCCTGCCATAAACGGCAGGTTACAGGCCCGAAGGGAGTGATTAATTTGCCTAAAGTTGAAATCAGAGAAGGAGACTCGTTTGAATCGGCTATGCGCAGGTTCAAAAAGCAGATCGAACAGGAAGGAATTCTGCGGGAAGTAAGAGACCGCAAGCATTATCAGAAGCCCAGCGAGAAGAAGCGAAAGAAGATGCGTGAAAGAAGATAACCATGCCTTGTGCGATTTCCACCTCCTGGAATGCGTTCCGGCATACCGACGGCGAACAACTCATCCGCGAACTGCAAGAGCTGGGATTCACCGCTGTAGAGTTGAGCTTCAATCTGACATCCGAGATGGTTGCCGCGATAGAGCGGCTGGTCGCCCGACAGGTTATTTCCGTTTGCAGTCTGCATAATTTCTGCCCGATTCCGGAAGGGGTCCCGCGCCACGAAGCGCTGCCCGATTATTATTCTCTTGCGTCACTCGATACCGAAGAACGCTTACGCGCCGTTAAACAAACCAAGCTGACTATCGATGCTGCCTGTCGCATAGGCGCTCGCGCGGTGGTCATTCACAGCGGACGCGTGGAGATACAGGATCGGACCAGGGCGTTATGCGAGCTCTATACCCGGGGAGGAACGCAGACCCGGCAATTCCAGGATTTAAGGGATGAAATGCGCCGCGAGCGCGCGCAACTCAAGCAGTCGTTCCTGGACAGCGCTTTGCGCAGCCTGGATGAGCTCAATGCCTATGCCTGTCAGCGTAGAATGAACCTGGGTATCGAAACCCGGTTCTATTACCGGGAGATCCCTTTTCTGGATGAAGTGGGGATGATCCTGGATGCGTTCAAGGATTCGCGGGTGTTTTACTGGCATGATACCGGCCATGCGCAATTGATGGAGCATCTCGGGTTGATTGACCGCCAGGAAACGTATCTTGACCGCTACGCTCAAAGGCTCCTGGGCATGCATCTGCACGATATTCGCGGTTGTGCCGATCATCAGCCGCCGCCCGGCGGAGATATTGATTTTAAACGCTTTCGCCCGTATCTGAACCACCAAACGTTGAAGGTCATCGAAGTGCATCATCCTGCTACAGCCGTTCAGGTCCAGCAAAGCAAACGGTATGTGGAGGAGGTATTCGATGGAACGGTTTAATATCAGAAAAGCCGCCGTCGCCGGACAGTTTTATCCCGCAAGCGCCGAGAGCATTCGCAAGCAGATCGAAGAGTGGAGAATCCTTCCCGGCAAAAAAAGCCCGGTTATCGGTTGCATGTTGCCGCATGCCGGTTACATGTATTCCGGCAAGGTGGCGGCGCAGACCCTGGCCCATATCGATCTCGATCAGGTCAAGACCGTGGTGTTGATGGGGCCTAACCATACCGGTTACGGAGTGCCGTTCAGCATCATGGCGGAAGGCATCTGGACGACACCTCTGGGGCAGGTTGAGATCGATAACGCTCTGGCGCTGGAGATACTCAAGGGAAGCGAATATTTCGAAACAGACAGTATGGCCCACGCCTATGAGCATTCCCTGGAAGTCGAGCTGCCGCTGCTGCAGTTCTTCAAAAACGCATTCCAGATCGTGCCGATCGTGTTCGGATCGGATGATCTCAAAGCCTTGCAATCGACCGGCCAGGCGATCGCCGCGGCGATCGAGCGGCTGAAATTGCGGGGAACGGTTCTGTTGGCAGCGAGTTCGGATATGACGCATTATGAACCGGCCCAGCAGGCAAAGCGGAAAGACCAGCTGGCTTTACAGCAGATCATGCAGCTTGACGAGCAGGGATTATTGGAAAAAGTCCGCAGTTTCGATATTTCCATGTGCGGGTACGCTCCGGTGATCTCCATGCTTGCGGCGGCTAAGGCCTTAGGCGCGCATAAGGCACAAGTGATAACCTATTCAACCAGCGGTGACGTCACCGGCGATGACTCCAGTGTGGTGGGGTATGCCGGCGTGCTCATCTATTAGACGACATGGACGAAAAAGACAAGAAGGTCGATAACGACTGGAAAGAAAAAGTAGCGAAAGAAAAAACAGCCGAACCGCAGTCCGACGTTACGCCGGATCAGGAAGGCGGCCTGCCGGAACAGCCTGATTTCAGTTTTTTTGTCAGTTCTCTGGCTTTGCAGGCGTCCATAGCCATGGGAGTGATGCCCAATCCTATGACCAACAAGAAAGAGGAGAATATCCCGCAGGCCCGGTTACTGGTCGATACCCTGGCGATGCTCAAGGAAAAGACCCACGGCAATTTGAGCAGCGAAGAAGACAGCCTGCTGGAGAATCTGCTCTATGAATTGCGCATGCAGTATGTAGCCAAGACCAAAGGAGGCAGTTCATGATCGATAAGGAACTCCTTGATATTCTGGCCTGTCCCGCCTGCAAGGGGGGGGTTGAGCTCAAAGACGAAAAGATCGTCTGCAAGAAGTGCGGCAAGAAATATCCGGTGCGTGACGGTATCCCGGTCATGCTTATCGATGAAGCCGAATAATCCCGCAAAGCGTATGAAGAAAATACTGGTTATTCATGGGCCGAACCTGCAGCTTCTGGGTCAGCGCGAACCCGGGGTGTACGGCACGGTAACGCTGGCGCAGATCAACGCGCAGCTCAAGAAGCTGGCCGCGAAGAAGAAAGTCCGGTTAACCATCCTGCAATCGAATATCGAGGGCGCGCTGGTGGACGCTCTTGGCAAGAGCAAAGGCAGGTTCGACGGTATTTTGATCAATCCCGCAGCGTATACCCATACCAGCGTAGCCATCAGGGACGCCATAGCCGCATGCGGCGTTCCTGCAATAGAAGTCCATCTTTCCAATACCCACGCCAGGGAGCAGTTCCGTCATATCTCTTTGATCAGTCCGGTAGCGAGAGGCACGATTATGGGATTCGGCCCGCAGAGCTACTATCTTGGCCTGGAAGCGCTCATAGGCATTCTTTCTTAATCTTTTTTCTTCATGAATAAACGCATTCAACAGGTTCTGGCGAGCTTAAAGAAACAAAAGATCGACGCCGCATTTTTTTCGTCCGCACCCGCTGTTTCTTATCTGACCGGTTACAAGAGCCGGGATTCGTATTTGCTGGTTTCCCGGCAGCAGCAGCTGTATATGACCGACAGCCGGTATACTGCGGAAGCCCGGCAGCATCTCAAAGGTTTTACCGTGGAGCAGGTCCGGGAATCCGGACTGTCCAGTCTGGCGCTGACCTGCGCCAGGTTGAAATTCAAGACCCTGGGGTTTGAAAACCGCTCTTTGAGTTACGCGGATTACCAGAGAATGAAGGAAAAGCTTCCCCCGGATCTGGTAGTAACCGGCATATCCGGGGTGGTAGAGCAGTTGCGTCAGATCAAAAGCCCGGCAGAATTGAGAATAATACGTCAGGCCACCCGGATCACCCTGGAAGCCTATTCCTATATAAAGCAATTCATCCGGCCGGGAATACGGGAGATTGAGCTGGCCGGGGAGCTGGAGCGTTTTATCCGTTATCATGGGGCAGCCTGCGCTTCTTTCGATATTATTGTGGCTTCCGGCCCCAATTCCAGCTTTCCGCACCACCTGACTTCCGCGCGCAGGGTGGAGGCGGATGAACCGGTAATGATCGATATGGGCGTTGAGGTGGATGGCTATAAATCTGACTTGACAAGGGTTTTCTTCTCCGGTAAAATAAAAACTCTTGCTAACCGGTTGTATTCTGTGGTGCTTACAGCCCAGCAAAAAGCCATTGCCCGGGTTAAACCGGGTGTCGCGCTTCAGGATATCGACCAGGCTGCCCGTCACTATCTGGATAGCCGGGGAGTGGGAAAATATTTTCTACATAGCCTGGGGCACGGGGTGGGGTTGGAAGTACATGAGCAGCCTTATGTGAACTGCCGGGCCCGGGGAGTGTTGAAGCCGGGAATGGTGTTCACCGTGGAGCCGGCAGTGTACCTGCCGGGCAAGTTCGGGATTCGTATCGAAGATATGGTTGTGGTAACCAGGAAAGGATGTGAGGTGATCAGTGGCTCTGTCAATTAACGATTTAAAGAACGGATTAACTATTCTTGTTGAAGGTGAAGCGTGGATGGTCATCGATTCACAGTTCGTCAAACCCGGCAAGGGGGCGGCGTTTACCCGTTGCCGTTTGCGCAATATGAAGACCGGCAATGTGCTCGACCGCACTTTCCGCGGCGATGAGCGTATTGACGAAGCATACATAGAGGAATCCAAGCTGCAGTATCTGTATAAATCCGGGGAAATGTATTATTTCATGGATCAGGAGAACTACGAAGAAAAACCTATCCCCGCAAGCGTTTTGGGAGATAAAGTGAAATTCCTCAAGGATAACATGGACGCGGTAGCATTGTCTTACAAGGATGAGGTTTTGACCGTCAATCTTCCCAATTTCGTGGTGTATACCATTACCCACACCGAACCCGGGATCAAAGGCGATACCGCTAAGAGCGGGACCAAGCCGGCGACCATTGAATCGGGCGCGACCATTCAGGTTCCCCTGTTTGTCGATGAGGGCGAGAAGATCAAGGTTGATACCCGCACCGGCAGTTACGTAGAACGCGCCAATTAAGCATTAAGCGCCGACGCTTTGTCAACAGGAGGTTATGAAGAGTGAATATCAAAGAAATCAAAGAAATGCTCGCGTTGATGAACGAGAACAGCCTGGTGGAGCTGGAGATCGAGAAAGACGGCATGCGTATCCGGCTCAAGAAAGGCACTTCCGCCGGCGAGCAGCAATATAATACTCCGATCGTGATCGAGCGGTCGAATGTTTCCGCTCCGGCGCAGAGAGAGAGCGCTTCGGTCGCTGCGGAGAAGCCCGTTTCCAGGACCGTCGAGATCAAAGCGCCTATGGTCGGTACTTTCTACCGCGCGCCCGCGCCCGAAGCTCCTCCGTACGTGGAAGTCGGCCAGACCATTGAACCCGGACAGGTCGTCTGTATCATCGAAGCCATGAAGTTAATGAACGAGATCAAATCTGAAATCCGCGGCAAGGTGGTGGAAATCCTCGTTGACAACGCGGAGCCGGTAGAATTCGGCCAGTCCATGTTTATCATAGAGCCTCTCTAACTATGTTCTCCAAAATATTAATCGCCAATCGTGGTGAAATAGCCTTGCGCATTATCCGCGCCTGTCGCGAGATGGGCATCCGCACGGTCGCGGTTTATTCCGAGGCCGACCGTAATTCCCTGCACGTGCGTTTTGCCGATGAAGCCATCTGTATCGGCCAGCCTGCCAGTTCCAAAAGTTATCTGAATATTCCCGCGATCATCAGCGCCGCCGAGATCACCGACGTGGACGCTATTCATCCCGGTTACGGATTTCTGGCGGAAAACGCCCATTTCGCCGAAATCTGCCAGTCCTGTCATATCGCTTTTATCGGCCCCACGCCGGAAAATATCCGTTTGATGGGCGATAAGATGGCGGCCAAGAATACCGTGCATAAGATCGGTTTGCCGCTGGTGCCCGGGTCGGACGGCGTGGTCAAGAGCAAGGAAGAAGCGTTGAAGGTGGCCAAGCGCATCGGGTATCCGGTGATCATCAAAGCTGCGGCCGGCGGCGGAGGCAAAGGGATGCGCATTTGCCATAACGACATCAAGCTGGCCAGTTCCTTCATGACCGCGCAGTCGGAAGCCGAAGCGAATTTCGGCAATCCGGACGTTTATATCGAAAAATACGTGGAGAAACCGCGTCATGTGGAATTCCAGATACTCGCGGATACGTACGGTCACGTGGTGCATCTGGGGGAGCGCGACTGCAGCATTCAGCGCCGGCATCAGAAACTCCTGGAAGAATCTCCTTCCTGCGTGCTGGATAACAAAACCCGCAAGCGCCTGGGAGAATTGGCGGTGAAGGCGTGTAAATCGGTCAATTACGTCGGCGCCGGGACCATGGAATTCCTGCTGGACAAGAATAATAATTTCTATTTCATGGAGATGAACACCCGCATCCAGGTCGAGCATCCGGTCACCGAGATGGTCACCGGAGTGGATCTGGTCAGAGAGCAGATAAAGATCGCCGCGGGAGAGCGGCTCCAGCTGAAACAGGAAAATATCCGCATCGAGGGCGCGGCTATCGAATGCCGGATCAACGCCGAAGATTACGAAAATAATTTTATGCCCAGCCCGGGCAGGATCGAACTGCTGAATCTGCCCGGCGGTCCGCACATCAGGGTGGATACGCATATTTACCAGGGATATGAAGTTCCGCCATACTATGATTCCCTGCTGGCCAAGGTTATCGCGTACGGCAGCGACCGGCAGGAAGCGATCAAGATCATGCGCCGGGCGCTTAACGAATTCAATATCGGCCCGATCAAATCCACCGTACCGTTTCATATGCGGCTCTTGGAGAATTCTTCGTTCTGCAAGGGCGATGTATCCACGCATTTTGTCCAGGAAATGCTGGGCACGGTGCAGGAGCCGGCGCAGAACGAGTAGCAAAGCGTGAAAGGAGCCAGAGATCGTGATGACGAGAGACGAATCACGCACTGAATTAGGCGCAGTCAAGATTTACAAGAGCGCCATTGCTTCGGTGGTCGATATTGCGGCCAACGAGATCGCCGGAGTCAAAGGAGTCGGAACCACGTTTTTTTCCCGCCTGATGCTCTTCTTCGGCAAAGAACACACCGAAATCAAGGTCACCATCGATCCCCGTTTTGAAATTTCGATCGATGTGCCGCTGGTTATTAAATACGGCTATAACGTGCCGGAAGTCTGCATCCGGGTCCAGGAAAATATCCGGGTCGCTTTAGAGAAAACCACCAATCTTTCGGTCAAAACCATTGATGTCCATGTTCAGGGAATCGCAAAGGAGGCGGACAAATGAGGATTTTCAATGTTCTGGGGATATTATTTTATGCGGGCATTCTGATCCTGATCGGGATCGGTATGATCGTTTTCGCTTTTAATCTCCTGCATCCTCAAGACATTTTCTCGTTCCTGGAATATCTCCAGTCCACGATGAGCACGCGGGCCATACTCGGTCTGTCGGGGTTACTGCTGATCCTGATCAGCTATTCGTTTGCCCAGCTTATCCTGGGAAGGATGGAGCGCGAGAAGACCATCGCTTTCAAGAATCCGTCCGGGGTGGTCACCATTTCCCTGTCCGCCATCGAAGGCTTGATCCAGCAATTCGTCAACTTCATGCCGGAGCTCAAGGAATTGCGTCCCGACGTGATCGCCAGCAAGAAAGGCATCATCGTCAATGTCAAGGTTTCTCTGCGCATGGAAGCCAATCTGCCGGAATTGACCGCACGCCTGCAGGAATTGATCAAGACCAAAGTGCAGGAAGTCCTGGGTACCGAAGAGCAGATTATCATCCGCATTCATATTTCCAAGATCATTTCGCAGGAAGAGCGCGATAGACGCAAGAAAGAATCGATCAAAGAAGAACACACCATTCCGTATGGGGGATTCGGGAGGGTATAACCACACGAAAGCATCCCCGACAGATTTGACCGGTTACATCATCCGGATCAAATCAAACGTCGGAGTTTCGTCCTCGGCCTCCGGCCGAGAACTCAAGGAGAGACAGCTATGGCAGCGCAAAAAGGAATGACGATAGGGATTCTGACCGGCGGCGGGGATTGTCCGGGATTGAACCCGGTGATCCGGGCAGTAGTCCGCAAAGCCGAAAAAGAAGGGATCAAAGTCCTGGGCATTCGTAACGGCTGGAAAGGCATGATCGAGAACGATACGTTCGAGTTGAATCTCGATTCGGTTTCCGGCATCCTGCCCAAGGGCGGCACGATCCTGGGCACCAGCCGCACCAATCCGTACAAGAAAGAAGGCGCAGTGGATAAGGTCAGGGAGAATTATAAGAAGATGGGTCTCTACGCCTTGGTGGCCACCGGCGGGGAAGATACGCTTGGCGTGGCCTCGAAGCTGGTCAAGGACGGAGTGGGGAATTTTGTGGGGGTACCCAAGACCATCGACAACGATCTCGCCTGCACGGATTATACGTTCGGTTTCGATACCGCGGTGAATATCGCGATGGAATGCATCGACAGACTGCATACCACCGCGGAGAGTCATCATCGTATTCTGGTCGCGGAGGTTATGGGCCGGCATGCCGGATGGATCGCCGTGGAAGCGGGGATCGCCGGCGGAGCGGATTACATCCTCATGCCCGAAGAGGCGACAGACCTGGATGAAGTGTGCGAGAGCATCAAGCATCGCCACGCGCGCGGCAAGACCTTCAGCATCATCGTGGTCGCCGAAGGCGCCCAGTTAAAGAACCAGGATATCACCAAGGACAAGTCGCTGGATGAATTCGGCCACGTCAAACTCGGCGGCATCGGCGATTACGTCGCCAAGGAGATCGAGAAGCGCACCGGATTCGAAACCCGGGTGAGCGTGTTCGGTCATATTCAACGGGGCGGTTCTCCCACGGCCTTCGACCGCATTCTGGGCACCCGTTTCGGCGTCAAGGCGGTGGAATTGATCATGCAGAAGAAGTTCGGCCGTATGGTCGCGCTTTCCGGAAATGCCATCATCGACGTGCCGCTGGAAGACGCGGTCAAGGCTTTGAAAACCGTGGATAAAGAATGGTTCGATCTGGCCAGAGTTTTCTTCGGATAAGAGGATATCCCCATGAGAGACAGGATAAAAGATATTTTGCTTGAGAACATCCGCATCAAAGAAGACATTATGCGCGACGGGATCGAGCGGATCATCGACATCACCGAGCTGATCCTGGCCGCGGAGCGCAAAGGCGGTAAAGTCATCCTCTTCGGCAACGGCGGGTCGGCCAGCGACAGCCAGCACATCGCCGCGGAATTGGTGGGTCGTTTCAAGAAAGACCGCAACGCCCTGGCCGCGATCGCTTTGACGGTGAATACTTCGATCATCACTTCTCTGGCCAATGATTACGGCTATGAAGTGATATTCGCCCGACAGATCGAGGCGCTGGGCCAGAAGAACGATATCGCCATCGGGATCTCCACCAGCGGCAAAGCCAGGAACGTTGCCGCCGGTATCAAACAGGCCAAAAAAATGGGCATCAGAACCGTGGCGCTGACCGGAGGCGACGGCGGCGAAGCGGCTAAACTCGCCGATATCGCGCTGATCGTTCCTTCGCTGGTGACCGCGCGGATACAGGAAGCGCATATTGCCATCGGCCATATCATCTGCGAACTGGTGGAGCAGGAACTTTGTTAGCGTCCAAGATCAAGACTTTAGCGCAGCTGCGCGCGATCCGCGCCCGGTTGCAGCGACAGGGCAAACGGGTCGTCTTTACCAACGGTTGTTTCGACCTGTTGCATTACGGTCACGTGCAGTACCTGGAAAAGGCACGGGCCAGGGGCGACGCCCTGATCGTGGCGATCAACAGCGACGCTTCGGTGAGACGGTTAAAAGGGCCCGCACGTCCGGTAGTAACGCAGCGGTTTCGCGCTCGGGTTCTGGCGGCGCTGGAGGCGGTCGATTTCGTGGTGATCTTCAGTGAAGCGACCCCGTTCAAGGTCATACAGGCGTTGACACCGGACGTCCTGGTCAAAGGCGGGGACTGGAAGAAGAAAGATATCGTGGGATCCGATGTGGTGGAGGCTGCGGGCGGTAAAGTGTTTTCGATTCCTTTTGCCGCCGGGTTCTCGACCTCTGGTCTGATAAAAAAGATTGCGCACGCACGTTAATACCAAAGCAGTTTACCGGATAATCGACGCCAACGTCAATCGCGCCAAAGAAGGTTTGCGCGTGTGCGAAGAGATCGCCAGGTTCATTCTGGCGGACCGCAGCCTGACCGCCGGTTTTAAGAACGTCAGGCACGGTATCGACGGGATCGTCGCCGGAATGCATCCCTACGCGGGGCTGGTGCTGTCCCGCAACAGCGCCGGGGATGTCGGTCGGCGTGTGCATACGGCGCGGGAGTTTTCCCGGAAGGATTTTAAGGATATTTTGTTCGCCAACATGCAGCGGGTCAAGGAATCCGTTCGGGTTCTGGAAGAATTTTCCAAACTGCAGGATGTTTCGGCAGCCGGCGCGTTTAAACAGTTGCGCTACCGGATGTACGAGGTGGAAAAGAAGGCCGCTGCCCGGCTGCTCTAAAAGAAAGTCACTCATTGCGATGACGCAATTTGAATACGCTCAAAAAGGGACTGTGACGTCATTGATGCGCGCAGTCGCCAAAAGGGAAGGTATCAGCGCCCGCACGCTTTGCCGTCTGCTCAAAGCGGGTACGGCAGTTATCCCGCACAACAATCGCCGCTCCATCAGTCATCCCTGCGCCATCGGCGCCGGGCTTTCCGTAAAGATCAATGCCAATATCGGCACTTCCACCGATGAAACCGACCTTAAAGACGAATTGAAGAAGCTGGCAGTCGCCGTCAAATATGGCGCCGACGCGGTGATGGATTTAAGCGTGGGGGGAGACCTGCGCGCGATCAGGAGCAGGATACTGGCTGCTTCGCCTGTTCCGCTGGGGACGGTGCCGGTTTACGAAGTTGCGGTCAACGCCGATAAACGCGGCGGCGATTCTCTCGCGTTCGACTACCGGGACGTTCTGGCGGTGCTGGAAGCGCAGGCGCAGGCGGGTGTCGATTTTTTCACTATCCATGCCGGAGTGACCCGGGCCAGCGTGGCGACGTTGCGCAAACAGAAGCGCCTGCTGGGTATCGTGTCGCGCGGCGGGGCGATACTGGCCAGCTGGATGGCGCGCAACAAAAAAGAGAATCCTTTCTACGAATATTTCGACCGGGTGCTGGATATCGCTCAAGCCTACGATGTCACTTTAAGCCTGGGCGACGGGCTGCGGCCGGGATCGATCTTTGACGCGACGGACAAGGGGCAACTGGCGGAGTTGAAGCTTCTGGGAGCGCTTACCCTGCGCTGCCGTAAACGCGGGGTACAGGTAATGATCGAAGGTCCCGGGCACGTGCCGCTGGATCAGGTGGTCCGCAACATGGAACTGGAAAAGAAATTCTGTCACGGCGCGCCGTTTTACGTGCTGGGCCCCCTGGTGACCGACGTTGCCGCCGGCTACGATCATATCGCCGGAGCGATCGGCGGCGCGCTGGCAGCCTGTCACGGCGCGGATTTCCTGTGTTACCTGACGCCGTCGGAGCATCTGCGCCATCCTTCGGTCGAAGATGTGCGCGAAGGAGTGATCGCTTCCCGCATTGCCGCGCACGCCGGGGATATCGTCAACAGGATTCCTGCTGCGCTGGCTTGGGACAGGAAGATGTCGATCGCCCGCAGTAAACGCGACTGGAAAACGCAGCTGCGTTTGTCCATCGACCCGGATAAGGCGCGGGCATACCGGGCGTCGTCACAGCCGCAGCAGTCCGATGTCTGCACGATGTGCGGTAAATATTGTTCGATTAAATTAATGGAATGTGCGGGCGTAGTTCATCGGTAGAACACCAGCTTCCCAAGCTGGATAGGCGGGTTCAATTCCCGCCGCCCGCTTTTTGATTGGAACGGAGAGAATACGAAACCTTCAGTTCAGGCAGTGGTGACGGCGGTAGTCGGAGTTGCGGCGCTGTTCTCCAGCGGCTGCGTTACCGTGCCTCAACCGGTCGGTTCTTCGGCGTCGGTCGTTCCCGCAGCGGCAGCGGTGCCGGGCGTCTACCATGTGATCGCCAGAGGACAGACCCTGTGGCGGGTTTCCCGGATTTACGGGGTGGATATCGACGAGCTGGCCCGGGTCAACAGGATCTCCGACGCCAGGTCGCTCGAGGTGGGCCAGAAACTGCTTATTCCCGGCAAGTCCGCCGACTCGATCTGCCGGATCGTTACCGACGAGGAATTTGCCTGGCCGGTGCAGGGAACGGTGATCGGCCGTTTCGGTCAGCCCTATGAAGCGATCCGTCTGAAAGGGATACATATTGCACCCGGACGATCCGATCAGGTTGTAGCCAGCCGCAGCGGGAAAGTCGTTTTCGCGCATCCGGACTTCCTGGACCTGGGCACAACCTTGATCCTTGATCACGGAGACGGTTTCCTGACCGTGTACGGACGCACCACCGATGTCCTGGTCAAGCCGGGAGACGTCATTGCCCGCGGGACGCCCATCGCGTCAGTCGGGCATGCGGGCAGAAACGCGCGCAGCTTTTTATATTTTGAGATACGCAAAGGCCACATCCCGCGGGATCCGTTCTTTTACCTGTCCCGTTAGCCTAAAGAAAAGCGTGAAGGATATGAAAGAGATAGTTGTGTGCCGCAGTGAATATCTGGATATCCTGGAAAAAAGAGTGCGGGGTCTGAAAGAGGGCTACCGGCAGAATATCGCTTTTATCGGCGATGAGATGGTCGGCAAGACCTCGCTGGTGCATCAATTCTTAAGCCGCTTCTGCGACAATCATTTTCTGATGCTGTACGTGGAATGTCATCCGGAATCGCTGCCCGCATTCTGCCGGCGTTTTATCGGCGTGCTGCTCTACGCGTTCCTGCTGCCCAGCGGCATCCCGCTTAAAGAAGATATCGCTTTCCTGATCGAGAAATCCGCCCCGCACATCCCCAGGACCGCAGAAAAGATACGCGCTTTGCTTGCGGACCTGGAGAAGAAGAAAAAGGAATCCGTTTTTACCCAGTTGTCGTCTTTGTGCGACAGCGCATACCAGGAGACCGGGAAATTCTGCGTGGTTCTCCTGGATGAATTCCAGAACCTGGAAAGCCTCGGCGTAAAGAATCTCTATAAGGAATGGGCGCAGCAGCTCATCCTGCAGAAAACCACCATGTACGTGGTCATCAGTTCGCAGCGTTTCAAGGCCCAGAATATCCTGGCCAAGAATTTGAGCCTTCTCTTCGGCAACTTCGAGATCATCGACGTCGAACCGTTCGACAGCAGGACCAGCGAGGCGTATCTCGAACAGCGGCTTGCCGGGGTCAGCCTGCCCGCGGGGCATCTGAATTTCCTGGTGCATTTTACCGGCGGCAATCCGTTCTACCTTAAAGTCATCTGCGACGCTCTGGGCGGCTGCGCGTCTCCGGATCTGGTCGACGTGCTGGAATCGCTGCTGTTCTCTTCTTCGGGCGTGATGAATCTGCGTTTTCAAACCACCCTCAAGCGTTTTCAGGACACTCCCTGCGCGAAGGATTATGTCCAGCTGCTGCATCTGGTCTCCGGCGGTCACAACAAGCTTAAGGATATCGCGCATATGCTGCATAAGAGCCAGAAAGAAATTACCGGCCGCATCGGTTTCCTGCTGGAAACCGACGTGATCAGCCGCAGCGGCGATTTTCTGACCATCAATGACCGGGTATTCAGTTACTGGCTGCGTTTCGTCTATCAGGGAAAAACCACCGCTTTCACTTTCGACGCGCAGAGCCAGCACGCTTCTTTCCGCAAGAGCATAGAGGCGATGATCCAGGATTTCTTTGTCTGTCTGCAGAAGCCGGTATCCGAGCGTATTTCGGAAGTGCTCAAACTTTTCGGCGACGACCGGATACAGGTGGAAAAGAAGAAACTGCGCCTGACGCATTTCCGCGAGATCAAACCGGTCGAGTTCAACGCCCGCGGCCTTAAAGACGGGTTGATCTGCCGCTCGCAGGATAGCCTCTGGGTGATCGCGTTCAAGAACGAGCAGATGACCGAAGAGGATATCACCGAATTTTCCCGCGAGTGCAAGAAATACCGGCACAAACTTGAGCGCAAGATCATTGTTTCCCTGGAAGACCTGGACGTGAACAGCCGGCTGCGCGCGCTGGAAGAGAAGATCTGGACCTGGGACGTGGACGATCTCAACCGTTTATTCGATTTGTTCTCAAAACCGAGGATAGTACAGCCGGTATGAAAATTGGCGTCCTTTCCGACACGCATATTCCCGATCGCGGCAAAGACCTTCCCCGGAAGGTGATCGAGGCATTTAAAGGCGTGGACATGATTATTCACGCCGGAGATCTGGTGGATCTGTCGGTGGTCGACGCGTTGAGTAAACTCTGCGCGAATGTCAAAGCGGTATCCGGGAATATGGACCCGGGGGAGATCCGGCAGCGTTTCCCGGCGAAGCTGGTGATCCCGGTGGGTAAATTCAAGATCGGCGTGATGCACGGTTGGGGGCCGCCGAACAAGCTCGAAGATGTGATCGAAGAGGCGTTCAGGCATGATCCTGTGGACGTGATCATATTCGGTCATTCGCACCAGGCCATCCAGAAACAAAAAGGGAAGGTGCTTTTTTTCAATCCCGGCAGTCCCACGGATACGGTATTCGCGCCGTTCAATTCGTGCGGCATACTGGAAATCAACGAAACAATCGAAGCCCGGCTGATCAAGCTGTAGCCGCGGCTGTGCGAGGGAGAGACGATATGGACAGGCTCTGGGCGCCCTGGAGGGTACAATATGTGCAGGGCAAGCGCGCCAAAAAGTGCATTTTCTGCGCGGCCGCCAAAGCGAAGCAGATTCGCAATCAGGTGCTTTTTAAAACCGATCACTCTATCGCGTTGTTGAACATTTATCCCTACAATAACGGTCATCTCATGGTGGCTCCGAAACGCCATGTGCGCGTTTTTTCGCGCTTGAGCGACGTTGAATTGCTCGATCTGATGCGTTGCGTCGAGACGGTTAAATCGCTCCTGGAGCGGGTGCTGCGGCCCGACGGGTTCAATATCGGGATCAATCTATCGGAAGTCGCCGGCGCGGGGATTCCCGGGCATCTGCATATTCACATCGTTCCGCGCTGGAACGGCGACACGAATTTCATGCCCGTGCTCAACGGGACCAAGATCATTTCGCAGTCTTTGGAAGAATTATACAAACGGTTACGCCATGCTTACGCAAAAACAAATTCAGGAATACGAAGATAGGACCCTGGCGCCGTACGCCAGCAGGAGTTCGGAAAGCCGGGGCCGGGTGCATAAGGAAGCCGAGCACCCGTACCGGTCGGTTTACCAGCGCGATCGCGACCGCATCATTCATTCCGCGGCTTTCCGCCGGCTGGAGTACAAGACCCAGGTATTCGTCAACCATGAGGGCGATTATTATCGCACCCGGCTGACGCATACGCTGGAAGTGGCCCAGATCGCCCGCACTATCGCTCTGGCATTGCGGCTGAATGTCGACCTGACCGAAGCCATTGCTCTCGCTCACGATCTGGGGCATACTCCGTTCGGCCATTCCGGAGAGGACGCATTGAACGAACTCATGGCCAGGCAGGGCGGGTTCAATCATAATCTGCACGGCTTGCGCGTGGTGGATGTGCTGGAAGAGCGGTATCCGGAGTTCCCCGGCTTGAACTTGAGCTGGGAGGTCCGGGAGGGGATCGTCAAGCATTCGTCCGCGTATGATAAATGCAGCAGGATAAAAGGGCTGGCGCCGTCAGAGATGCCTACCCTGGAGACGCAGATCGCGGATATCGCCGATGAGATCGCGTACGATAACCACGATCTGGATGACGGCCTGACGTCCGGGTTGCTCAAGGATTCCGACCTGGAACAGCTCGAATTGTGGAATAAAATCTTGAAAGACATTTCCCGAAAGTATGCTACAATATCTGCTGAACATAAAAAATACCTGATCATCCGGTCATTGATCGACGTTCAGGTGACCGATCTGATCCGCACCACCGAGGAAAAGATAGCCCGGTTGAAGCTGCGTTCGGTGCGTCAGGTCAAAAAACTCGACGCGAAAGTCGTATCGTTCAGCCCCTTGATACAGCGACTCCGCCGGCCCTTGCGCGAACTGCTGATGCGCAAATTGTACCATCATTACCGCGTCATCCGCATGTCCGATAAAGCCAAACGGTTTATCAAAGAACTGTTCGAGGTGTACATCGACCGTCCGGAGGCGCTGCCGCCGCATATTCAGAAACGGATTCCTGAAGACGGGGTGCGCCGGGTGGTGTGCGATTATATCGCCGGTATGACAGACAGGTACGCATTGGATGAATACAAAAAGTTATTTGACCCCTACGAAAAAGTATAAGATGCTCATCTCGGCGGTGCATGGGATTTACCGCCTGGTGAACTCGACCTTTGAATTCAGAGATATGGTTTGCCGGCTTTCCCGGTTGATCTGTCAGATCTTCAACGGCCGGTATTGCCTGATCCTGATCCTCGACTCCACCAAAAAATACTCGATCATGAAATGCATGGTCAGCGGCAAAAAGCGTTACGTGATCGTGGACAAGAAGAAAAAGATCACCAGCCGCATCGAGAAAAAGATCATCCGCACGTTCTCCGCGCTGCGCAGCAGCCATCTGCTGGGGATACCGCTGGTTTCCGAAGATATCATGGGCGTGATCATCCTCAAGCGTCAGCAGCGGGAGCATCCGTTTGACAGCACCGATCAGGAAATCCTGATGACCATGGCCGAGCAGGCGATGATCGGGATCAAGAATCTTCAGCTTTACGAAGAACAGCAGAAGATCGTCATGGGCAGCATGCGTTCGCTGGTGACGCTCCTGGATTCGCGCATCCCGCAGGAATATACGCATTCGCCGTATTTTTCCCGGCTGGTGACCGCGCTGGCGGAAGAAATGCATTGCGACGCGCGCCAGATAGAATCGCTTAAGTACGCCAGTCTTCTGCACGATGCCGGCAAGATCGACGTGCCGCTGCAGATCCTGACCAAGAATACCGAGCTCACTCCCGAAGAATACCAGATCATCAAGAATCACCCGGTGCGCGGGGCGCAGCTGTTGAAGCATTTTGAGGTGCTTAAACCGGCGATCCCGATCATCATGCATCATCATGAAAAATATAACGGCACCGGTTATCCTTCCCGGTTGAAGAAAGGACAGATCCCGATGGGCGCGCGGATCATGGCGGTAGCGGACGCTTTCGAAGCGATGGTCTACGGCCGGCCGTACCGTGAGCGGGTGAATATCGACAACGCGGTAAAGGAAATCAAGCTCAAAAGCGGCTCCCAGTTCGATCCCAAAGTGGTCGAGGCCTTCCTGCGCATAGCCAAAAAACATTATAAAAAATACTTGCAACTGGCGAAGCAGAAGGTATATAATACCGTATCATCATAATAGCCCCAGGCGGCGAGAGTAATGACGGGCAAAGAAGACTACTCACAATTAGAGCTTTTTTCGCAGACACAGGAGTCCGGTCAGCAGGCAGGCGCTCGTGTGTCGCGTTCTTTTTTACAGTATCTCGGTTCGTATGAGAAGGTTATCATGCTTGCGGTCGGTTTTATCGTGACCGGGATCATCGCTTACTGCGTGGGCGTGGAAAAAGGCAAAGTTCTGTCTTTGCCCCGGACCAATGCCCAGCTGGACATCGCCATCAACAAGCCGGCGGTTGCGGTAAATCCGGTGATCAAAGAGACCCGCGTCAAACCGGTAGCGCCGCGGACGCCGATCAACTTGAGCCGGAGAACTCCGGTTCCTCAAGCTGCGGTCCGGCGGGTGGCGCTGGCGGATCAGGTCGCTCCGATTCCCGCGCAACGTCCCGCGCAGGCAGGCGGCTGGACCATACAGATCGCGTCTTACGAAACCAGGTCGCTGGCCGATCAGGAACGCAGCGCTTTGCAGAAACGGGGCTTATCGGTACTGGCGTTTTCAAAGGGTAAATATACGGTTCTCTGCGTGGGAACGTTTTCCGACAAACAAACGGCACAATCCGTACTGACTGATTTAAAAAGAAAGTATAGAGACTGCTACATCAGGAGGTTGTAAACACATGTCTATGCATCCGTCTTTAAGCGCATCTGAAAAAGGGAAAAAACAGCGCGCTGTCCTCAAACGCATCGAGCGCATTAAATACCTTCAGGAAAAAGGAACGTGGAAGGAAGGCGATAAGGTATACGGGTTGCCGAAGATCAAGACCGTGCGTATCAAGATCAAGAAGGAAAAGGTCGAGAAGGCCGCGGAAACCACCGCAGCGGCAGCAACGGGTGCATCCGGTAAAGAAGCGGCGCCGGCAGCGGGAGCCAAGAAATAATTTTTTCACACGTATCGCGAGACCCGATCTCAAGGCCCGCTCTCAAGAACGGGTTTTGAAATCGGGTCTTGAAATTTTCAGGCGCGTATGGCGATCAATTTTATCGGGTTAGTCGTTTCTTTTGCGCTGTTGATGCTGGCGATCACCGTGCACGAGTTTGCCCACGGCTATGTCGCTTTCAAACTGGGAGATCAGACCGCCAGATTATCCGGCCGGCTGACGTTGAATCCCCTGGCGCATATCGATCCGTTCTGGACGGTCATCCTGCCGGTGATGCTCTTTATCACTACCGGGGGAAGGTTCGTGTTCGGTTCGGCGAAGCCGGTGCCGGTGAACTACGCTGCGTTGCGTAATCCCAAACGCGACATGATCTGGATCGGGATAGCCGGGCCGCTGGCGAATTTCCTATTAGCTTTCGTGATCAGCCTGGCCTGGAAATTCATCCCCGGCGCCGACGCGGTTTCTTTTCTGCTGGCGAACCTGATACATTTGAACGTTGTCCTGGGTGTGTTCAACCTGATACCGGTTCCGCCGCTCGACGGTTCCCGGGTGCTCATGGGGCTGTTGCCGTATGAAGCCATGAAAAGTTACGCCGCGGCCGAGCCGTACGGTTTTATCATCGTTTCGGTGCTGATGTTTACCGGCGTTCTGTATACGATCATCGATCCGTTGATCATCTTTATCCAGAACCTGATCATGTGGGTCCATTTCTGATTATGAAAAAAATACCCGTACAACTCGCGCATCGTTCCTACCAGATACTGGTGGGAGAAGGTCTGATCGACCGTCTGGGAGCGGTGCTTCCGCCGGCTGCGGTTTCAGGCCGGCGTGCCGCGTATTGTTTGAGCTTTCCCGTCATATGGAAGCGTTTCGGGCCGAAGGTAAAGCGCGCGCTGGCGCAGCAGGGCTATACCGTGCGCAGCCGGCTTGTTCCGGATACCGAACGCAGCAAGTCGTTATCCGTGGCGACGGCAGTGTTCAAGGATCTGGCGGCGTATGACAGCAAACAGGCGGCGTTCATCATCGCTCTGGGCGGGGGAGTGATCGGCGATCTGGCCGGATTCGTGGCTTCTACGTATCGCCGGGGCATTCCGTACGTGCAGGTGCCCACAACGCTGCTGGCCCAGGTGGATTCGAGCATCGGCGGTAAGACCGGCGTCGACCTGCCGGAAGGGAAGAATCTGGTCGGGACTTTTTACCAGCCGCGGCTGGTGGTCAGCGATGTCGCTGCGCTTTCCAGTTTGCCGGCGCGGCAGATGCGCAGCGGGCTGGCGGAAGTGATCAAATACGCGGTTCTGGCGGGCGGCGGATTATTCGCGTTCCTGGAAAAACATTTGCAGGATGTGCTCCGGTATGACCGGGCCAGTCTGGAAGCGGTGGTCGGCGCCTGCGCCCGGATAAAAGCCGGTATTGTCAGCCGTGACGAACAGGAGGAAAAGTCTTTACGCACGCATCTGAACTTCGGTCATACTATCGGTCACGCCATAGAATCGGCGGCGGGTTACCGCCGCTATACCCACGGTGAGGCAGTGGCTCTGGGAATGCTCTGTGCCTGCGATATCAGCCGGGCGCTGGGGCTGACCGGAGCGGATGCCGGATTGAAGATCGAGGGGTTGATCCGGCAGTCCGGTTTGCCGGTTGTCATCAAAGGTTTGAACGCCGCGCAGATCATCGCCGCGCATTACCACGATAAGAAGTTCAGCGGCGCGGAGAATCGCTTTGTGCTGGTCAGGGATATCGGGCGGACCGCGATCGTCAAGAACGTGCCGCTGCCGGTCATCGCCGCCGCAGTCAAGAACCGCCTCTCCACGTAATTCCCTTCCCGCAACTCCTCCCAGCTTTTTTTCAATCGGCATAATTGCTTCGCAGGTCCCGGCAAGGAGTATTCCGCAGCACCGTTCGGTTTTCCCCGCCGAGGAAAACCTCTCTTGGAGAATCTGCTCGCTCGTCCCTGAATGAAGCGCGGGGACACCCTGGCCGCTCGCATATCCTTACATGCTGCTCCATACTCCTTGCCGGGACCGACAAAGCAGCTGTGCAGATTAAAAAATTTCAGGAATGATTTGAAATTGATTGTGTATCGAGAAGAGTGGAGTGAGGGGGTTACCGGTTAACGAGGCGGATGGTTTTGCCGTTGTAGTCCAGCTCTACGCCTTCCATGGTGATCGCGATCACTACGGCGCCTTCGATGTTGTCGCCTACCTGTACGATGCGGTCATTGATCAAAGCAGTGCCATGGTCGGTGTTATCCGCGAAGAAAATGCCGTTGAGCATGAAATCGGGAACGCCTTGCTTGGTTTTGGCGATGGGAGTCTTTACCTCATGTTCACCGGAAGGAGTCAAGGTAACGGCATTTTTCAGATCGATAGGTTCGGCCTTGACCGCGGCTTTCCCGGATTTAGAGGATTTCCTGGCGGCCGGTTTGCCGGATTTCTTCTCGGTACTTTTAGCGCCGGTCTTGGTCGTTTTGGTATTTTTTGAGGCCGCGAACTGTTTGCTTACCATGGGAAGCAGATAATCGAAGGCCAATTTCCCTACCACAAAACCGACCAGCACGAATAAAGCGATGACAACGTACGATTTTGAATCTTTCTGGGGTGATGTCGATTTCTGCTGCGGCGCTGCTGGTTGTTGCGTAGTTTGTGGAGAGACCGGTTTTTGTTCCATAGGAAGTATTGTAACAAAAAACCGCATTTTGTCAAGTGGGGACGTTCCCCAAGGTACCACCCTTGAGCAAAGCGACAAAAATGTATGTTAGATTCCCGCTCTTCAAGCGTCTATTAAGTTAAAAAGGAGGGCGGTATGCCTAGAGGTCCCAGATTTCTGATGGATGACGGGTATTATCACATTGTAACGCGAGGAAATAACAAAAAGTTGCTGTTTATCGATGAATTCGATTATGAAATGATGAAAAAAACTATCGCCAGATATTTAGAAAAGTTTAACATTGGCCTCGTGCATTACTGTTTGATGCCTAATCATCTTCATTGGGTGGTGCAAACATGGACAGCCCGAGATCTGCCGAAATTCATGCAGGGCGTATTGCAGGTGTATGCCGCATATTTCAAAGATAAATACAGCGCAGTCGGTTATTTGTTCCAGAATCGCTATAAAAGTTTGTTTATTGATAAAGAAAGTTACCTTTTGGAATGTGCGCGGTACATCGAAAGGAATCCTCTAAGGGCGAAATTGGTAAATGACCTTCGCGAATATAAATACAGCAGTTTTCATTATTATGCCCTGGCGCAACCGGACGAATTGCTTAATAAAATCAATCCTTTATACAAGGATTTCGGGAGTAATCCGGTTGCACGTCAAGCTGCGTATTTGAAGTATGTGCTTCAAGAACGGCCGTACGATCAGATTGTTGATGATGTGTTCAGGATCAGGTGAATGTATAGTGCAGTTGCGATGAATATTGAAAAATTTCAGGGGTGGTACCTCGGGGAACGTCCCCGATTTTTTTCTTGACAAAAAAATCTATTTAGGTTAAAATGTGCCTCTATATTAGTAGTTAACCACAAGCATAACCTTCTGTAAATTATTCCGTTACAACAACTTGTAGAAAAGGAGCTTTTTTATGGCAGAGTGGATAGGAATTGCACGACGCGCACGTAGATGTTATGGATTCGATGAAATTGCCCTTGTGCCCGGCTCGCAGACGGTCAATCCCCAGGAAGTGGATATGTCTTTTGAGTTCAACGGCAAGTCATTCAAGATCCCTATCATGGCAGCGGCTATGGACGGCGTGGTAGACGTGAAATTCGCGGTGGAGATGTCCAAACTTGGCGGTATCGCGGTTTTGAACCTGGACGGCATCCAGACCCGTTATGAGAATCCTGATGTGGTTCTGGAGAAGATCTCTAAGGCGTCCCCGCAGGAGTCCACCGAGCTGCTGCAGAAAATTTATGCTCAACCGATCAAAGAAAAGCTGGTGGGGAAGCGGATAAAGGAGATCAAACAGCAAAAGGGTACTGCGGTGGTCAGCTGTATCCCGGCGTCTGCCGAGCGTTTTGCCAAACTGGCAGTGCAGGCCGGTGTGGATATTTTTGTCGTGCAGTCTACGGTCACCAGCCTTAAGCATGTAACTACGCAGTATAAAGCCCTGGATCTGACCAAATTCGTGAAATCCGTGAAGGTCCCGGTGATTATAGGTAATTGCGTTACGTATGAAACTACCCTGGAATTGATGGATACCGGGGCTGCCGGGCTGCTTGTCGGCGTAGGGCCGGGAGCTGCCTGTACTACCCGCGGCGTACTCGGGATCGGCGTGCCGCAGGTAACGACGACCGTGGATGCGGCTGCAGCCCGCGATTTCTATCTCAAACGTACCGGCAGGTATGTTTCTATTATAACTGACGGTGGCATGAACCGCGGAGGCGATATCTGCAAGGCTTTTGCCTGCGGCGCGGACGCGGTGATGATCGGCTCCAGTTTTGCCCGGGCCATCGAAGCTCCCGGCAGAGGCTATCATTGGGGTATGGCTACTTCCAACGTTAATTTGCCGCGCGGAACGCGCATCTATGTCGGCACAACCGGTACGGTTAAAGAGATACTGTACGGGCCGGCCAAGGTGGATGACGGTTCGCAGAATCTCATGGGCGCGTTAATGACCTCGATGGGTTCATTAGGTGTGTCCAATTTAAGAGAAATGCATGACGTGGAGATCATTATCGCTCCGTCTATCCAGACCGAAGGCAAGGTTTTCCAGGTCGGGCAGCGGGTAGGAATGGGTAAATAAATGGGTAAAGAGATAGTTCTGATTCTTGATTTCGGTTCACAATATACGCAGTTGATCGCCCGAAGAGTCAGGGAGAACAAGGTTTTCTCCCGGATCCTTCCCTATACTACTTCGGCTAAAGAGATCGCTGCCTACGCTCCCAAAGGGCTGATTCTTTCCGGTGGCCCGGCTTCTGTTGCCGAAAAGAAAGCTCCGCATCCGGATCCGGCGATCTTCAAGCTGGGTATCCCGGTGCTGGGCATCTGTTACGGCATGCAGTTAATGGCCCAGATGCTTGGCGGAAAGACCAAGCCCAGCAAAGGCCGCGAATACGGCAAGACCGAACTTTTTATAGACGATAACCGGGATCTTTTCAGCAATATCCCGGGTAATTTTACCTGCTGGTCCAGCCACGGCGATTATGTGACCAAGCTGCCGCAGGGATTCATCGTCAGCGCGCATACTTTGAGCAGTCCGATCTGCGCCATTTCGAACAAGAAAAGAAGAATGTACGGCGTGCAGTTCCATCCGGAAGTCACCCACACCGAAAAGGGCAATCAGATCATCAGCAACTTCCTGTTCCGCATCTGCGGGTGCACCGGCAGATGGAACATGCAGTCGTTCATCAAGGAAAGCATCGAGACCATCCGCAAGACCGTCGGCCCAAGCAAAGTGGTTCTGGGTTTGAGCGGCGGCGTCGATTCTTCGGTAGCCGCGCTTTTGATCCACAAGGCCATCGGCAGGAACCTGCGCTCCATTTTCGTGGATAACGGCGTCATGCGCAAGGATGAGCCGGAGCAGATCAAGAAGGTTTTTCGCGCGATGTACCATCTCAACCTGGATTACGTCGACGCTTCGAAAAAGTTTTTGACCAAGCTGAAAGGGATCACCGATCCCGAAGAGAAACGCAAGATTATCGGCAAAGTGTTCGTTGAGGTTTTCGAAGAGGAAGCCAAAGCGTTCAAAGGAGTCAAATTCCTGGCGCAGGGAACGCTCTATCCGGATGTGATCGAATCGATTTCGCCCACCGGCGCGCCGTCAGCCAAGATCAAGAGCCATCACAATGTCGGCGGGTTGCCCGCGCAGATGAACCTGAAGCTGGTTGAGCCGTTGCGCGACCTGTTCAAGGATGAAGTGCGCGCCATCGGCAAGGAACTGAATCTGCCGGAAAGCATTATTTACCGCCAGCCGTTCCCGGGGCCGGGTCTGGCCATCCGCATCATCGGCGAAGTCACCGAAGCGCGGCTGAAGATCCTGCGCGAAGTGGACAGCCGGGTGATCGAAGAGATCGTCAGGGCCGGTTTCTATAATCAGGTCTGGCAGTCCTTCGCGGTGCTGTTGCCGATCAAGACAGTCGGCGTCATGGGCGACGAGCGCACCTACGAGAACGTGGTGGCGTTGCGCTGCGTGACCAGCCTGGACGGAATGACTGCGGACTGGGTCAAGCTGCCTTACGAAGTCCTGGAAAAGATTTCCAATCGTATCATCAACGAGGTTAAAGGCGTTAACCGCGTGGTATACGATATTTCTTCCAAGCCTCCTGCAACCATCGAATGGGAATAAAGGGGACGTTCCCCAAGGTACCACCCCTGGGTTCAGGGGTGGTACCTTGGGGAACGTCCCCATCTATCAGGGAAAAAGCGCTATCATAGCGATACCGCCGGTATCCCCACTGTTTCTATGCCTCACGCCGATTTCGTACATCTGCATCTGCACACCCAGTACAGCCTTCTTGACGGCGCCTGCCGCATTTCCGATCTCTTAGAAACCGCCAAAAAATACAATATGGATGCGCTGGCCATTACCGACCATGGCAACATGTTCGGGGCGTTGGAATTTTACCTCGCGGCCCAGAAAGCCGGGATCAAGCCGATCATCGGCTGCGAAGTCTATGTCGCCCCGCGCAGTCGCACTGATCGCGAAGGCGGCATGGATGACGTCGCGCATTTGATCCTTCTGGCCAGGAATGAGACGGGTTACCAGAATCTGATGAAGCTGGTGTCCGTCGGTTACCTGGAAGGCTTCTATTACAAGCCGCGCATCGACAAAGAGATCCTGGCCCAGTATAAAGACGGATTGATCGGCCTGTCCGCCTGTCTTAAGGGCGAGATCCCCCAGATGCTGCAGCAATTGCGCTACAACGATGCGCTCAAGGCCGCGGATACCTATCTGTCCATATTCGGCAAAGATAACTTTTATCTGGAAGTTCAGGAGAATAATCTTCCCGAACAGAAAACGGTCAATGAGGGATTGATCAATCTCTCCAGGCAACTGGGTATTCCTCTGGTGGCTACCAACGACGTGCATTATCTGGCAAAACAGCATGCCCGGGCGCACGAAGCGTTGTTATGTATCCAGACCCAGAATACGCTGCTCGATGAGAACCGGTTCCGTTTCAAGACCCAGGAATTCTATTTCAAATCTCCGGACGAGATGAAGGCGCTCTTCAAGGAGCTTCCGGACGCTTTGCGCGCTTCGGTGGATATCGCCGCCCGTTGTAATCTGGAGCTGGAATTTTCCCGCGTTCACCTTCCCAAATACGAAGTCCCCGCCGGCAAAACCAAAGAGGAATTCATCCGCCAGCTGTGCGAAGAAGGGTTGAAACGGCGTTACCCGGAAGCCGGATCGCTGATCAAAAAACGCCTCGATCACGAGCTCAAGACCATCCAGGACATGGGATTCGTCAATTATTTTCTCATCGTCTGGGATTTCATCCATTACGCCAAGGGGCAGCACATTCCGGTCGGCCCGGGCCGCGGATCTGCCGCGGGCAGTCTGGTTAGCTATCTTCTGGGGATCACCGACATTGATCCGCTCAAATACAATCTGCTCTTTGAACGGTTCCTTAATCCCGAGCGCATCAGCATGCCCGATATCGATATCGATTTCTGTTACGAGCGCCGGCCGGAGGTCATCGAATACGTGACCAGGAAATACGGCAAGGAGAATGTCGCGCAGATCATCACGTTCGGGACCATGCAGGCCCGCGCGGTAGTCCGCGATGTCGGCCGCGTCATGGGGCTGCCGTACGCGGACGTGGACCGCATCGCGAAGCTTATTCCGCCGATGGATCCGACCAATCCCGATTACGGGCTCAAGGACGCTTTGCAGTCCGAGCCGGAATTGAGCGGCCTGTATAAGAACGATCCCCAGATTACCCAGCTGGTCGATATCGCTCTGTCTCTGGAGGGCTTGAACCGTCACGCTTCGACTCACGCCGCGGGCGTGGTCATCGCCGACAAGCCGCTGACCAATTATATGCCTTTGTTCATGACGCCGGAAGACCAGATCACGTCCGGCTACGGGATGAAGGATCTGGAGAAGATCGGCCTGCTTAAAGTTGATTTCCTGGGATTGCGCACTTTGACGGTCATCGACCAGGCGGTAAAGCTGATCAAAGTGAACCGGGGCAAAGATATAGTGATCAACAGCCTTCCTCTGGACGATCCGGCGACCTACGACCTGCTGCGCTGCGCGCATTCCTTCGGAGTATTCCAGCTGGAATCTTCGGGTATGCGCGATCTCCTGCGTAAACTCGACGCCGAGCGTTTTGAGGATCTTATCGCGCTTCTGGCGTTGTACCGGCCGGGTCCCATGGGTTCGGGTATGCTTGACGATTTCATCAAGCGCAAGAAAGGGCTGGTGCCGATCAAATACGACCATCAACTGCTCGAGCCGATCCTCAAGGATACGTACGGAATTATGCTTTACCAGGAGCAGATCATGTTCATCGCGTCGCTCCTGGCGGGTTTCAGCCTGGCACAGGCGGATCTGTTGCGTCGGGCGATGAGCAAGAAAATCCCGGAAGTCATGGAACAGCAGCGCAAGACGTTTGTCTCCGGCTGCCAGAAGAACGGGGTTAAGGAGAGTATCGCCAATAAAATATTCGATCAGATCGTTTACTTCTCCGGTTACGGTTTTAACCGCAGCCATAGCGCGGCGTACGCGCTGGTTTCTTACCAGACCGCTTATCTGAAGGCCAATTTCCCGGTTGAATTCATGACCGCGCTGTTGACTTCCGAACGCGACAATACCGATAAGATCGTCGAATATGTTAACGAAGCGGAACGGATGAAAATCCGGGTTTTGCCTCCCGATATCAACGAGTCCGACGCGTATTTCAAGATCGAGAACACCGGAGATATCCGTTTCGGGTTGCTGGCTATCAAGAATGTGGGAAGGGGAGCGGTGGAATCGATAGTCAGGTCCCGCACCGAGGTCGGCAGGTTCGCGTCCCTGGAAGATTTATGCTCCCGGATCGACTTGCGGCTGGTGAACCGTAAAGTGCTTGAGTCTCTGGTTAAATGCGGGGCGATGGATTCGTTCAAACAGCACCGTTCGCAGATGTTCTCTTCGCTGGAAGCGGTTCTGGAAAGCGCTTCACGCACGCAGAAAGAGAAAGCTACGGGCCAATTGTCTTTTTTCGACCAGGTCAGCGAGTTGAATGGTTTTCAGACCAGAACGACGCCGTTAGAGGAGATCAAGGAATGGCCGGAACCGCAGTTACTGGCGTTTGAGAAAGATCTCCTGGGTTTTTATATCTCCGGTCATCCGCTGGCCAGGTACGCCCGGCAATTGAAACGTTTTTCCTCTTCCGAAATCAATCTGTTGCCTACGCATAAAGACGAGGATATGGTTAAGATCGTGGCCATGATCACCACGGTTAAGAATACCGTGACCCGGAAGAAACAGGAAAAAATGGCGATTTTGAAAGTGGAAGATCTGGAGGGCGTGGTGGAAGTGCTGGTTTTTCCCTCGGCATATCAGAAAATCTCCCGGTACATCCAGGTTAATAACGTGGTTTTGATCCGGGGCAAGCTGGATCTCAAGGAAAATACCCCGAAAATCATCGCCAACGATCTTTTTCCCATCGATGAAGTATCGAAATTAATCACTTCCGTGGGGGTAGAACTAGCCGGGATCCGCGAGCACGTCTTTGGCAGCCTTAAAGAACTGCTCGCTAAATCTCCGGGTTCGGTCCCGGTATATCTCCATCTGGATACTCCCGCTCGTTCAAAAGTCCAAGTGCTTGTCGGGCAGGAACTTTTCGTAACTCCCACCGATGAATTGATCACTGACATCGAAAATCTGCTCGGTTCCGAGCGCGTCTCCCTCAAACTCTAGGGGACAACTTTAGGGGACAGGTCCACCCAAAACACCTCGACGGAGAAAATCGACAGATGTGTCCCCTTTGCAAAATGCTGTGTCCCCTTTTTACCTTAATCCTGCATATGAGCGCACCCGGCAGCTTTGTTCGCTCAGTAGAATTTTTCCCTTCGGGTCGTCCTTGCGTTTGTATAAACGCCAGGACAAAATTCTAAATTCGCTCACCAAGCCGCCGGATACGCTCATATGCACAATAAATACTAAAGGGGACACAGGAAATTCTGAAGGGGACACATCTGTCCGTTTTTATCGACGGAGGCTTTTGGGTGGACCTGTCCCCTTTGACTTTAAGTGCTTAGAAAATCGCGGGATACGAATTTTAGTTGACCGCGCGGCAGTTTTATGCTATTATTAGAATAATTACGTAACTTCCTATTTGTGTTATACTTGCAACGAAATTTCAACTCGGAAGAAATTTATTCACAACTTTTTAGCTGGAGGTGCCTCAATGACAAAGAAGGATATCATCCTCAAAGTCGCTGACGAGACCGGCCTCAAGCAGACCGACGTCAAACAGGTGGTGCAGAAAACGTTTGATTATATGGTCGAAGCTTTGGTCCGCGGCGAAAAAATCGAATTACGCAACTTTGGCGTGTTCAAGATCAAAGAGCGTAAAAGCCGCACCGGACGCAACCCTCGTACCGGCCAGGTGGTTCCTGTCCCGCCGAGAAAAGTCGTCATCTTCAAGCCCGGACTTGAGATGAAGCATCAGGTAAAATAGAACCCTATGTTCAAAAGAGTTCCTGGGACTAAAGATATCCTGCCCGGAGAAGTCGAAGCCTGGCAGAAACTGGAAACTCTAAGCCGAAACATCTTCTCAACGCATAATTACCGCGAGATACGCCCGCCGTTAATCGAAGACGCAAGCCTGTTTAACCGTTCCCTAGGCGAATCGACCGAGATTGTTCAAAAACAGATGTTTTTGATCAAAAAAGAAGAAGATGTATATGCTCTGCGGCCGGAGGGCACGGCTTCTATTGTGCGCGCCTATATCGAAAACAACCTGGATAAGACCCATGGTTTCGTCAAATTATTTTATATGGGGCCGATGTTCAGGATGGAACGGCCGCAAAAGGGGCGTCTGCGCCAGTTTCATCATATCGGCTGTGAAGCGCTGGGTTCGGTAGAGCCGGATCTGGATATAGAAATGATCTCTCTGGCGGATAGCCTGCTTAAAGCTTATGCCATCGGCGGTTATACCATAGTGATCAACAGTCTGGGCTGCGCTGAAGACAAACTCGCGCTTAATCGGATGCTGCAGGAAAAATTAAGCAGCCGGACCGGAGAGCTCTGCGAAGATTGCAAGGTCCGTTTCCAGCGCAATATCTTACGTATTCTTGATTGCAAGCACGAACAGTGCCGCGCCATCGTCAATTCCCTGGATATCCGGGATAAATACCTCTGTGAAGCATGTAAAGCGCATTTCACCTATGTGCGGGAAGGCCTTGATCTGTTGGGAGTGGCCTGCGAAGTATCTCCGCATCTGGTGCGCGGGCTGGATTATTACACGCGCACGGTCTTTGAGATCAAACACGGCCAATTAGGTCCGCAGCAGGACGCTTTAGGCGCCGGCGGCAGATATGATACTTTGGTAAAACAGCTGGGAGGACCGGATACCGGCGCCATCGGTTTCGCTTTCGGAGTGGAACGGCTGCTCCTGGCGGCGCAGGCCGCAGATGGGGCTGAAAGCCGGCAACCTGCGGGCGGGAACCTGGTCTATCTGATTGCGCTTGGGGCAGTAGCCCGCAAGCAAGGGATGAATATCCTGGCCAATCTGCGTTCTTCAGGCATCGCCGCGGATACCGACTACGAAGCCAAATCGCTTAAAGCCGCGATGCGCAAGGCCAATGATTTAAACGCCCGCTGGGTAGTGCTCCTGGGCGACAACGAATTGCAGGAAAAGGTGGCTGCGGTCAAGGATATGCGCAACAGCACGCAGGAGAAAGTCAACCTATCCGGACTTTCCGGCTATTTCAAAGGGAAAATAAACGAAGCCGGGACCGTTTAACAAACTCATCGAACTTTTCCAGAAACCAAGAAGGAGAATTATGTTACGGACGCATACATGCGGGCAGCTTACCGCTGCCGACGTGGGTAAGGAGGTTGTGCTCTGCGGTTGGGTGCACAGCCGCAGGGATCACGGCAAACTCATTTTCATCGATCTGCGCGACCGCTACGGTCTGACGCAGGTAACGTTCATTCCCCGCGACCTGGGGGAGGATTACCAGAAAGCCAAGGAGATCCGCAGCGAATTCGTGCTCAAAGTGACGGGTAAAGTCAATCCCCGGCCGCAAGGCACGGTTAATCCCAAACTGCCCACGGGCGCGGTTGAATTGATCGCAACCTCGCTGGAGATCCTCAATACCAGCTTGACCCCGCCGTTCGAAGTTTCCGCGGATAACCTGGATGTCACCGAAGAGATGCGTTTGAAATACCGCTACCTTGACCTGCGCCGCAGGAGCGTGTTCGAGAATTTCGTCCTGCGCCATAAACTGTATTCGGTGATCCGGAATTTTCTTAACGGGCGCGATTTTATCGAATGCGAAACGCCGATCCTGACCAAGTCCACGCCCGAGGGCGCGCGGGATTATCTGGTTCCGTCGCGGCTTAACCCCGGCGAGTTCTATGCGCTGCCGCAATCACCGCAGCTGTTTAAGCAGATATTGATGGTGTCGGGGATCGAAAAATACTACCAGATCGCCAAATGCTTCCGCGACGAGGACCTGCGCGCCGACCGTCAGCCGGAGTTCACCCAGCTCGACCTGGAGATGTCTTTCATCAACGAAGAAGATATCTACGCGGTTTTCGAACAGATGATGCAGCTCATTTTCAAGGAACTCAAAGGCATTGAGCTGAAGATCCCCTTTCCGCGCGTGACCTATGCCGAAGCGATGGCTAAACATAACAGCGATAAGCCGGATATGCGCAAGGAATGGAATACCGAATTCGCATTTTTGTGGGTTGTGGATTTCCCGTTATTCAAGTATAATAATGAGGAGAAGCGCTGGGAGAGCGAACATCATCCGTTCACCAACGTGCATCCTGACGATATCGCGCTTATGGATACCGACCTGGGCAAAGTCAGGTCGCGTTCCTACGACCTGGTGCTCAACGGCACCGAGATCGGCTCCGGTTCGATCAGAATTCACGATCAGAAACTGCAGCGGCGCATCTTCGAGATCATCGGAATTCAGCCTGAAGAGGCGCAGAAGCGTTTCGGATTTTTGCTGGAAGCGTTTCAGTTCGGCGCTCCGCCGCACGGCGGTTTTGCTTTCGGCATCGACCGGCTGCTGGCGATCATCGCCGGGCAGGCCAGTATCCGCGAGGTGATCGGTTTTCCCAAGACGCAGAAAGCATTTTGTCCGATGACCAGCGCTCCGTCGGAAGTCGACGCGAAACAGCTGGCTGAACTGCATATTGCCGTCAAAAAGAAATAACGCCTAGAATACCTTTAACAGGAGGATCGCGATGCAAAACACACGCAGTTTGTCGTTGGTGGTAAGTTTGTCGGTGGTAAGCTTGATCCTGGGAGGCTGCGCTTTCCATACGTATAGCGTGACCAAAGAGCGCGCGGATCAGGATTTAAGTTCGGGAAACCGCGGTTTTAACCAGGGTACGGCGGCCCAGGACGCCACGCGCAAGACTACCCGCACCTACCGTGTCCTGGAAGTTGAGATGTTGCCGTTGAAAAAATCCGTGCAGCGGGAAAAGCGAGCAAAGTCCTCCGCCGCGGTGGAAGCGCCGGCGGCAGTCGAGCAGGCGTCGATGGAATCGGTAGAGGAGACGGCTGCCGCGTCCGCGGTGACCATGGAGCAGTATACCGTGCTATCCAACGATACGCTGCAGAAGATCGCCAAGAAATTTTACGGCTCCTCTTCCCGATGGAAGAAGATATTTGACGCTAACAAAGCCGTGCTTAAAGCCCCGGACCGGATCTATCCCGGACAGGTTCTGCAGATTCCCGTGGAATCCGCAGCGTCTCCAGCACCGGCCCAACCGGTATCAGAGGAGAAGCAGGCACCGTATTTGAAATAAACCCAAAAAGTATGGAAGAAAAGATCCGCATCAAGAGCCACGCGCAGGCCCAGGCGCTTTTCGGGCCGCGAGACGAAAACATCAAGGATATTGGGAAAAAGTTCAAGGTCAGGCTTTCTCTGCGCGGCGGTGACCTCAAGATATCCGGAACGGCTGCGCATATCGCCAAAGCCAGGGTATTCATCACGCAGCTGCTGGAAACGATCAGCCGGCAGGACGACGCGATCAGTTCGTCCGATCTGCACTTTGCCATGCGTGACCAGCCGCATGACCAGCCGCAGGGCGAAGGGCCGTTCATCCGTCAGCCGATCGATTCCCAGGTACGTCTTTCCCGCCATACCGCCAAGACTCCCGTCGGCCCAAAAACCAAAGGGCAGCGCGATTATTTCGAAGCCATCAAAAAGTACGATATCGTTTTCGGCATCGGGCCCGCGGGCACGGGTAAGACATATCTGGCTATGGCCTGCGCCGTGGACGCGCTTAAGAACGCGGAGGTGCGCCGTATCATCCTGACGCGTCCGGCGATCGAAGCCGGGGAATCCCTGGGGTATCTGCCCGGGGACATGTTCGAGAAGATTTCGCCCTATCTGCGGCCGCTCTATGACGCGCTCTACGATATGATGGACGCCGAACGCATCGAAAAGTACCTGGAAACCGGTATCATCGAAGTCGCGCCGCTGGCGTATATGCGCGGCAGGACGTTGAACGACGCTTTTATCATTCTTGACGAAGCCCAGAATTCCACCCCGGAACAGATGAAGATGTTCCTTACCCGCCTGGGATTCGATTCCAAGGCGGTAATCACCGGCGATATTACCCAGAGCGACCTTCCCGACGGAAAACCCGTGGGGCTGCTGCAGGCGATGGATATTCTCAAGGATATCAAGGGGATCAAATTTACTTTTTTCAGCGGCTCGGACGTCGTGCGTCATGAGCTGGTGCAGGAGATCATCAAGGCCTATGAAGAAACTACTCGCTAAGAAACCGACACCGGATACAAAATTCAAAAGGTTTTTGCTCACGATCCAGCCGTTTATAGGCGTTAGCATCGGCGCGGTGGCTACCTGTCTGGTCTGCGTTATCATGGGAATAAACCTGCTGGTGGGGCTGTGCCTGGTCTGTATCGCGCTATACGCGCGATTCCTGTATCCGAAACCCGACGCGTATGGCGTACGCATGCTGCACCTGCTTTTTTTGTTCGTCCTGGTCATCGCTACAAGTTATTTTATCTGCCAGGAACGTCTGCCGGCAACCGCGTTACCGTTAAGCGCGGCGTCGCTGCTGGCGGCGATACTTTTTAACGACCTGGTGGCGACTTTCCTGGTGACGCTGGCGGTAGCGGTCGCAATGACGGCTGTCTGCGGGAATAATTGTAATCTGGGCCTGATGACTTTGATCAGCGGTATGGTCGGCGGGCTGCTGGTCAAGGGCGTGCGCAGGAGGCATACGGTTATCCGCGCCGGTTTTATCGCGGGCTGCGTGCAGGCGGGGTTGTTGTGGATACTCAACGGCTTTACCGTACTGAACCCCCGGGAGTACGCGCTGATGGTGGTCAACGGTCTGTTCTACAGCGTTATCGTGCTGGGGACGTTGCCGATGTTCGAATACCTTTTCAAGACGGCCACCAACATCAGCCTGCTGGAGCTGGCGGATTTCAATCACCCGTTATTGCACCGCTTGATGCTCGAAGCCCCGGGTACCTATCATCACAGCCTTATCGTGGGTAACCTTTCCGAAGCCGCCTGCAGCGTGGTCGGCGCCAATTCGCTTCTGGCGCGTATCGGCGCGTACTACCATGACGTGGGCAAACTGGAGAAAGCGGAGTATTTCAGCGAGAATCAGGTGATCGATTCCAACAAGCACGACGATCTCTCTCCGACCATGAGCAAGATGGTGATCATGAACCATATCAAAGACGGAGTCGATCTGGCCAGAAAGAACAAGCTGAATCCGCGCATCGTCGATTTCATCCAGCAGCATCACGGTACGTCCCTGGTGTATTATTTCTATCGCCGGGCGCTCGAGAAGCTCGAGGATGACAAACAGGTGCAGGAAGAAGGCTTCCGTTACCCCGGGCCAAAACCGGCCACCAAGGAGATCGCGGTGGTGATGCTGGCGGATTCGGTGGAAGCGGCTACCCGCACGTTGAAGTCTCCCAATTCCGACAGCATTAAAGAGCTGGTGCACAAACTGATCAATAATAAATTCATCGACGGCCAGCTGGATAATTGCGATCTGACACTCAAGGATCTCGAGAGGATCGCCACTGTTTTCGTGCATATCTTATCCGGTATCTATCACAGCCGCATTTCCTATCCCGAACAAAAAAGCGGCTCATCGTGAAACGCTGCCGGCAGTCACGCATGCCCGGACAACCGACTGTACATATAACCAACAAGCAAAAGAAGATTCCCATTGATCGTGCGGCATTCAGAGCGCTGGTGCGGCGCGTCCTGGAAGCGGAGAAAGGTCCGCAACCCGGCCAGATCGGCGTCTGTTTCGTCGACGACCGGGCCATACGGCGACTCAACGCTCAATTCCATCACCGTGACGAGCCGACGGACGTTTTGTCTTTCCCGTTGAGCGGAACGGACAGAACGCTGGTCGCGGATATCGTCGTTTCCACCGAGACCGCCTGCCGGCAGGCCCGGGCGTATCGCAGTTCTCCCCGCCGGGAAACCGCTCTGTATGTGGTGCACGGACTGCTGCATCTGCTGGGGTACGACGATCATTCCCGTAAAGACCGGCTGCGCATGCAGCGCAGACAACGAAAGTATCTCTAGCCATGGCTATCCTTAAAACCCAGGCATTTGTGCTCAAACGCTATGATCTGCGGGAAACCTCGCTGCTGGTCAATTTTTATACCCGCGATTTCGGCAAGCTCACCGGCGAAATGAAAGGGATCCGCAAAGACCCCCGGAAATTCGCCAGTACCGTGGACAGCTTCTCCCTGAACGAGATCGTTTTCTACCAGCGCCGTAATTCTTCGGTGCATCTGATCAGCCAGTGCGACAGCTGCGAGCATTTCGGGCCGCTGCGGGAAAGTATACCCAAGATCGCCGCCGCGACGGTGATGATGGACCTGCTCGATGCGGTCATGCCGCCTGAAGACAAGAATCCCGAGATCTTCGATCTGACCAGGGATGTGCTGACCGCTTTATGCACGGCCAGGGATTTCGATAAATTACTGACTATTTTCAAAATCCGGGTGCTTTCCCTGTCGGGTTTTAAACCGCATCTTGATTCCTGCGTCATCTGCGGCAGGAAAGTATTCATGCAGTGTAAGTTCAGCCTGAAGCTGGGAGGTTTGCTCTGCCCGCACTGCCTGGCCAGGGACGTGCAGGGTCGTACCATTTTCAGGGGCACGGTGGCGACGATCATGCATATCGAAAAGAATACCGTCGGGGCAAATCTTACTCTGGGGATGAATCCGCAGATCAAACGCGAGCTGGAGGCGGTACTCAACGCTTTCCTGCATTTTCACGTGGGCAAAGAGCTTAAGTCGCAGCGGGTGATGCAGAGCCTGGAGCAGGCCGGCGCATTCACCTGAAGCTGTCAGAGCGCCTGGTTAGCGGCGAGTATGTTCTAAAGCATCACCGCTCGTCCTGCCCACCGTGCAGGACTCGCTTGGAGAAGCTGCTCGCTCGTCCCTGAAGCAATAGCGGGACACCCTGGCCGCTCGCATCTTCTACATGCTGCTTTAGAACACACTCGCCGCCAATCGAGTATTCTGGCAGCTTACTATGCGGTCGAGGAGAATGGAGGGATCGAATATATGAAAATCGCGATCATCGGGCCGGGAGCGCTGGGCAGTCTTTTCGCCGCGCTGTTGACCAAGCACAAATCCAAAGATAACGAGATCTGGCTGCTGGATAAGGATGAGAAACGCGCGGTCCGTCTGAACCGTCAGGGGATCGCAGTGGAGGGAGTAGCCGGCAACTGGCAGGCGGCGGTCAAGGTGACCGCGGATCCGGCAGGTATCGGCACGTCCGATCTGGTCATCCTCTGCGTCAAGTCCTATGATACCAAGGCGGCGATGACGCGGGCGCAGGCATTGATCGGCGACGCGACTGCGGTGTTGACCGTGCAGAACGGCATCGGCAATGTCGAGCTGATCGGGGAGGTCGCCGGTCCCGAGAAAGTCATCGGCGGGGTGACCAATCTGGGAGTGACGCTGCTGGAAGCCGGTAAGATCCGGTATTGCGGCAAAGGGGATACGGTCATCGGAAAGATAGACGGTAAAACTTCGGTTCAGATGCGGGCAATCCGCGAATTGTTTAACGGCGCGGGGCTCGATACCAGGATATCCCAGGATATCAAAGGTTTCCTCTGGTCGAAGCTGGTGATCAACGCGGGGATCAATCCGCTGACCGCACTGACCCGTTTGTCCAACGGCAAACTGCTGGATTATCCCGGAGCCAGGAAACTCCTGCGCGAGGCGGTAACCGAAGCGGTAAAGATCGCCAAGCGCAAACGCATCAAACTGCTCTACGATGATCCGCTCGCCAAGGTTGAAGCGGTATGCGAGGCGACCGCGGATAATATGTCTTCCATGCTGCAGGATGTTTTGCACGCCAAGCGTACCGAGATCGACGCCATCAACGGAGTGGTGGTGCGTTTCGGCCAGGAATTGGGGGTTACCGTGCCGGTTAATTCGACGCTGGTGGATCTGATCAAAACCATCGAATCCAGCTACTCCGCGCAGGAGTAGCGGGCGGGTTCGTTCTCATATAGTCATGAAAAACGCTCTTGTCGCTGAAATTTTTCGCAGTATCGCGCAGATTCTGCAGATTCGCGGGGATAATCGCTTTCGCATCCGGGCCTATGAGCGCGCCGCGGCAAATGTCGAAGGGTATGCCGAAGACATCGAATCCGTGGCCCGGCAGGGGCGGCTGCAGGAGATCCCGGGTATAGGCGAGGATTTGTCCGAAAAGATCGAAGAGATCGTGCGCTCCGGGAAATTGAAGTTCCTGGATGAGCTTAAACGGGAAATTCCTTCCGGCGTTCTCGACTTGTTGTCCGTTCCCACCGTTGGTCCCAAAACCGCCCAGATACTTTACCGGCAACTGCATATCGACAGCATCGCCGCGCTGCGCCACGCCATCGAAGCGCATCAACTGCAGGCGCTCGCCGGGTTCAAAGAAAAAACCATAGAGAATATCCGCAAAGGCGTCGCTCTGGTGGAAAAAAGCCGGGAACGCATGACCTTGCATCAGGCGATCCAGGTATCCGAAAAATTCGTCAGCGCCCTCAAAAAGCTTCCCCGGGTGGAGGAGATCGTCTGCGGCGGGAGCCTGCGCCGCTGTAAGGAGAGCGTGCGCGATATCGATATCCTGATCGTTTCGGGCAATCCGCAGGCAGTGATGGACGCTTTTTGCGCTCTGCCGATGGCCAAAGAGATCCTGGCGCACGGGCAGACCAAAGCTTCGGTACGCACGCCGGCCGGAGTGCAGGTGGATTGCCGGGTAGTGGAGAAAAAAGCTTTCGGCGCGGCGCTGGTGTATTTTACCGGTTCCAAAAATTTCAATATCAAATTGCGGATGCTCGCCCAGAAGAAGAAGGCCAAGATCAACGAGTACGGCCTTTTCAAAGGCGAGCGTTTCATCGCCGGAAGGACAGAAGAAGAGCTGTTTAAAGCCCTGGGCATGCAGTTCGTCGATCCCGAGATCCGCGAAGATACCGGCGAGATCGAGCTGGCCCTGCAGGGGCGTCTGCCTCGGTTGGTCGAGCACAAAGACCTCAAAGGCGATCTGCATATGCATTCGGCCTGGTCCGACGGGATCAGCAGCATCGAAGAGATGGCCCGGTCCGCCCGCAGCCTCGGCTACAGCTATATCGCGGTCACCGATCACTCCCAGGGGTTGAAAGTAGCCAACGGGTTAAGCCCGGCGTCCCTGCTTAAAAAACGCAAAGAGATCGACGCGCTCAACCGGCGCCTGCGCGGTGTGCGCGTTTTATTCGGCGCGGAAGTGGATATCGATGCCGAAGGCCGGCTGGATTATCCGGACGCGATTCTCAAGGAATTCGAGATCGTGGTCGGGGCCATACACTCCGGGTTTAAACAACCGGCCGGGCAGATCACCCGCCGTCTTATCCGGGCCTGCGAAAATAAGTATGTGCATATCATCGCGCATCCGACGGGAAGGTTGATCGGGTCGAGGGAAGCCTATGCGTTCGACATGGAAGCGGTGCTGCGCAGCGCCGCCAGAACCCGCACCGCGCTGGAGATCAATTCTTTTCCCGACCGCATGGATCTCAACGATACGCATTGCCGCATGGCCAAAGAAGCGGGGGTGCGCATCAGCATCAATACCGATTCGCACGCCGCGGATCAATTGACCAACATCCGTTACGGCCTGGCCATGGCCCGGCGGGGCTGGCTGGAAGCCGCAGATGTTCTCAACACGCTGCCCCTGGACCAGCTTCTCCAGGAGCTGAAATGAGGGGACAGGAGCTGAAATGAGGGGACAGGTCCACCCAAAACAGCTCGTCGAGAAAATCGGACAGATGTGTCCCCTTCGTAAATTGCTGTGTCCCCTTCGCAAAACGCAAGCCGCAATGCCAGGTTATCCACAGGCCTTCCGGGACTGCCTGTGGATAACTTTTGCGCTGCTGGTTTTCATCGGTTGCCGGCCGCAGGAGCCGGTGATGCACCGTCAGACCCGGGTGATGATGGGCACGTTCGTAGAAGTGGTTTCCCCTGACCCGCGCGCCGGAGATATCGCTTTTAAAGAAATCGGACGCGTTGAAAATCTGTTGAGCAAATACAAACCCGACAGCGAGATCGCGCAGCTCAACAAACTCGGACGGCTCAAGGTTTCCCCGGCCACCTGGTTCATTCTGACCAAGGCCAAAGAATTCTGGTACGCTACCGACGGAGCTTTTGATATTACCGTCGGGCCACTCATGGATATCTGGGGTTTCACCGGGAAGCAATTCCGCATCCCTTCCGACGGAGAAATTACCGCGGCGCGGCAGTCGATCGGCGCGAATAAAATTATTTTTCACGAAGCTAATAGTGTGGTAGAATTGGGTATTCCAGGGATGAAAATCGATCTGGGCGCCGTGGCTAAAGGATACGCGGTTGATTGCGCAGTGCAGGCTTTGCGCGCCGCCGGTATCTCCAGCGCGTTAATTAACGCCGGAGGCCAGATCTATTGCCTGGGCGTCCGAAGCAGCACGCCCTGGCGCGTGGCTATCCGCGATCCCCGTGGTAAGGGAACGTCGAAGTCCGTCGATATGACGGACAAAGCCATCGCTACATCCGGCGATTACGAGCAGTATTTCATCGTCGGCGGCAGGCGCTATGCGCATATCATGGACCCGAAAACCGGCTATCCGTCCGAGTCCGGGGTGGTTGCGGTGACCGTGATCGCCGATGACGGATTAACCGCGGATTTTCTGTCCACCGCTATATTTGTACTGGGTAAAACAAAGGGCCTGGCGTTAGTGAAACGTTTCCCCGGCGCCAGGGTTACCATAGAAGGTCCGCATGAACCAGATTAAACCTGATTACTCCAAACCGACTCCTAATCCCGTCTTCACTTATTTCTCCGCGTTCATGGACCAGGAAGTGCTGGATACGCGGGGAGAGCGGATCGGCCGGCTCTACGATATCATCGTCAAGGTCGCGCAGATCTATCCCCAGTCCACCAGCCTGATCGTGCGCAAAGGATTCCCCAACCATAAATACGCGCTGGTCCCCTGGCAGAACGTTTCGCAGCTCAATCCCAGAGAGATCATTCTCAATATAGAAAAATCGAGCCTGGTTTTCGCCGAGAAGCACGACAATAAAGACGAATTGAGCCTGCGTCGGGATATCCTCGACCAGCAGGTGGTCGATACCTACAACCACAAAGTCATCCGGGTCAACGATATCCATTTCCTGCGCGTGGAGAACAGCCTTACCGTGGCGCATGTGGATATAGGCGGCCGCGGACTGGTGCGCCGGCTGGGGTTCGAGAAATGGGTCGACCTGATATGCAAGCTTATCCATCCCGGCGCGCGGTACCTGAAACTCGAGCGATTGATCCCCTGGAAATACATCCAGCCGCTTTCCATCAATCCCGCGAGCATGACCATCAAGATCAACGTGCCCCAGAAACAGCTGACCAATATCCCCGCGGCCGATCTGGGCGAGATACTCCAGGACCTGCCTTTGACCGACCAGGTGGCTTTGTTCAAATCCCTCGATCTGAACACCCGGGCCAAGGTGTTCATGAACGTCGATTTCAAGACCCAGCATTTCCTCATCGAGGAGCTTGGTTTCGCCGAGATCGCCACGATCATCAACGTCATTCCTTCGGACGAAGCCACGGATTTCCTGGAGAAACTTCCCAAAGAAGAGACCAAAGAATTCCTGAAGATCATGGAGAGCAAGCAGGCCAAGAAACTCTCGGAGCTGCTGGGGTATTCCAGCGATTCCGCCGGCGGTTTGATGACCACGGAATACCTTTCCTGCGGCAAAGGCCAGACCGTCGGCCAGGTGATCCAGTATATCAAGGAAAAAAGTTTCAAGGTCGAGCCGGCGCAGTATGTCTATCTGGTGGATAACGAAAACAAACTTCTGGCTTCGGTGAATTTCAAACGTTTGATGCTCGCCGCCAACGAAGAACCGGTGGAGAAAGTGGCTTTTCCGAAAACATACTTCGTCAAGCTCGATTCCAGCGTCAAGGAAGTGGCGTATCTGATGGAAAAGTATAAATATTACGCCATTCCGGTCGTCGACGAGCACAATGTGCTTAAGGGCATCGTCACGGTGGACGATATTTTGAGCCAGGTCATCGCTATCGCCTGGCGCCGGCTCAAGAAGATCAACATAACGCCAAAACAGTAACAATGGGCAAACTTAAGAATTTCTGGCGGGAAATCGTTATTTTTTTATCCATACTCGGACCGGGGCTGATCACCGCCAACGTGGACAACGACGCCGGCGGCATCACCACGTATTCCGTAGCCGGAGCGCATTTCGGTTTTTCCATGCTCTGGGCGTTCGTCCCGATCATTATCGCTTTGATCGTGATCCAGGAGATGTCCAGCCGCATGGCCGTGGTTACCGGCAAAGGGCTGGCTGACCTGATCCGGGAAGAGTTCGGGGTCAAGATCACTTTTTACGCCATGCTCGGGCTGGTGTATTCGAACGTATTCAACACCATCGCCGAATTCGCCGGCATCGCCGCCAGCGCGGACCTGCTGGGGATCAACAAGTACGCGATGGTTCTCGGCAGCGCGGTGTTTGTCTGGTTTCTGATCGTCAAGGGCACGTACAAGTCGATCGAGAAAATATTCCTGATCTTCTGTTTCTTTTACGTGGCTTATGTGATCTCGGCTTTTTATACCAAGCCGGACTGGCATCAGGTGGCCCGGGATATCGTCCGGCCCCAGATCACCTGGAGCAGGGAGTATCTGCTTTTGCTCATCGCGGTGATCGGTACCACGATCACGCCCTGGATGCAGTTTTACCAGCAGTCATCCGTAGTGGAAAAAGGGATCAAGCTGGCTGATTATAAGTATAGCAAGCTCGACGTGATCTGCGGTGCGTTCGTGGTTAACATCGTGGCTTTTTTCATTGTGCTGGTCTGCGCGAACACGTTGTTCAAGAGCGGCATCAGGATCGAAACCGCGCGCGACGCGGCCCTGGCGCTGCGGCCGCTGGCGGACAACTGGAGTTATTATCTTTTCGCTGTGGGGTTGTTCAACGCTTCTTTATTCGCCGCCTGCATCCTGCCGTTATCCACCGCTTACTGTGTCTGCGAAGGAATGGGCTGGGAGCAGGGTGTGAACAAAAAATTCCGGGAAGCCCCGCAATTTTACACGCTCTATACCATCACTATCGCTATCGCCGCGCTGGTAGTGCTTATGCCGAATATCAAGCTGGTGCCTTTGATGATCAGCGCGCAGACCAAGAACGGCATCCTTTTACCGTTCGTGCTCATCTTCATGCTCTTGCTGGTGAATAACAAACGGCTGATGGGCCAGTACACCAATTCCCGCATTTATAATATCATCGCGATCACGACTGTGGTGCTATTGATCGGCATGACCATAGTTCTGCTGGTTACCAGCCTGATGGGAATAAGTTGATATGGACGTTCAGAAAATAACCGTGCAAGATATCCGCTCGCTGAAAGGCAGGCGCAAGATCACCTGCCTGACCGCTTATGACTATCCTTTTGCCGTTTTAGTGGATAAAGCGGGCATAGATATCGTGCTGGTGGGTGATTCCCTGGCCAATGTGGTCCTGGGCCTGGAATCGACCACCCAGGTCGGGATGACCGAAATGCTTTATCATTCCAAAGCGGTCAGCCGGGCAGTGAAGCGCGCTTTGATCGTAGGCGATATGCCTTTCGAGGCTTATCAGGTCAATCCGAAAGACGGTTTGGCCAATGCCCGCCGTTTTATCGATGAGGCGGGATGCGATTGCGTGAAAGTGGAGTGGTTCGACCATTGTATCGATGTTGTGCGCGCTCTGGTGGGGGAGAATATCGGAGTCATGGGCCATATCGGGTTGACGCCCCAGACTGCCGATAAGCTCGGCGGGTTCAAAGTGCAGGGTAAGGATGCGCAAGCTGCGCAGCGCTTGATCGAGCAGGCGCTGGAACTGGAGAAAGCCGGTTGTTTTTCCCTGGTGCTGGAGTGCGTGCCGGACCGCATCTCCGGGTTGATCACTGCCCGGCTGAAAATTCCTACCATCGGTATCGGCGCCGGACCGGAGTGCGACGGCCAGGTGCTGGTGCTGCACGACGCGCTCGGGTTGTTTGACCGCTATATTCCCAAATTCGTGAAAAAGTTTATCGACCTGTCGCCGCTCATTCTCGGGGGGCTGGAGGATTTCAAAAACCAGGTCCAGACCGGCGTTTTCCCGGATAAGCCGCATTCTTTCAGTATCAGCGAAGATGAGTGGAGCAAGCTTAAAAATATATAGCCAATTCCCCGATTTTATGCTACAATTACTTTTCCTGTAAAACCCGAATACACACTTCCTAATTAATATCTATGGCAGACCTGATGGAAAAAATAGTTTCGCTGTGCAAGCGCCGGGGGTTCATTTTCCCGGGCAGCGATATTTACGGCGGGCTGGCGAATTCCTGGGATTACGGGCCGTACGGCGTGGAGTTGAAGAACAACATCAAGCGCGCCTGGTGGAAGGCCAACGTTTACCTGCGCAACGACATGCTGGGCATGGACGCGGCCATCCTGATGCATCCGAAGACCTGGGAAGCCTCCGGCCATGTGGAAAATTTTTTCGATCTCAAGGCGGACTGCAAAGGCTGTCATAAACGTTTCAAGGTCGCGGATCTCAAGGATCGGAAAAAATGTCCGGAATGCGGCGGAGAGCTTACCGAGGCCCGGCAGTTCAACCTGATGTTCAAGACGCATTCCGGCCCGGTTGAAGATGCGTCGACTGTGGTGTATTTGCGGCCGGAAACCGCCCAGGGCATGTTCGTGAACTTTCCGAATATCCTCGATTCCCGGCATCCCAAGCTGCCTTTCGGCCTGGCGCAGATCGGTAAATCATTCCGTAACGAGATCACGCCCGGCAATTTCACCTTCCGTACCCGCGAATTCGAACAGATGGAGATAGAGTATTTCTGCCGGCCGGAAGAGTCGGAAAAGGTGTACGAAGAATGGGTGGCGGCGCGCAAGCAGTGGTATCTGGACCTGGGGATGCACCCGGAGCATATCCGTTTCCGCGCTCATGAGAAGGACGAGCTGGCGCATTACGCCAGAGCCTGCACCGACGTGGAATACGCGTTCCCCTGGGGCTGGTCGGAACTTGAAGGCATCGCCAACCGCACGGATTTCGATTTAAAGCAGCACGCGCAGCACAGCGGCAAGGACCTGCGTTATTTCGACGAAGTCAAGAAAGAGCGTTTTTATCCTTACATCATCGAGCCTTCGGGCGGAGTGGACCGGTGTTTGCTGGCGTTTTTAGTCGACGCTTATACCGAGGAACCGGTCAAAGAAGAAGTTCGCGCGTTGTTGAAACTGCACAAAGACCTGGCCCCGATCAAAGCGGCGGTGCTGCCGCTGTTGAAGAACCGGCCGGAACTGGTCGAGACAGCAAAGAAGCTGGCCTGGGACCTGAAGAAATCTTTTGTCACCGTGTACGACGACACCGCGGCTATCGGAAAGCTCTACCGCCGGCAGGATGAAGTGGGCACGCTCTATTGCATCACCGTGGACGTGCAGAGTCTTGAAGACAAGCAGGTGACTGTGCGCGACCGGGACAGCATGCAGCAGGAACGTATCAGTATCGATAAAGTCAAAGATTATCTAACCGATAAGTTGAACGAGACCGCAGGTTAAGGGTTAGCCAGCGGCCTTCTTCACACTAAGGAGGTAACAAGGAAATGGCAAAGAAGTATGTTTACTCGTTTGGAGGCGGGAAAGCTGACGGCAATGAATCGATGAAAAACCTGTTGGGCGGCAAAGGCGCGAACCTCGCGGAAATGGCCGGCCATCCGGAGCTCAAGCTGCCGGTTCCTCCCGGATTCACCCTTACTACCGAAGTATGCACCTACTATTATCAGCATAAGAAAACCTATCCCAAAGAGCTCAAAGGGCAGGTCGAGATCGCCCTGGCCAAGGTCGAAAAGATCATGGGCCGTAAATTCGGCGATCCGTCGGATCCGCTTCTGGTTTCGGTCCGTTCCGGCGCGCGTAAATCCATGCCCGGAATGATGGAGACCGTCCTGAACGTCGGACTGACCGAGAAGACCATTCCCGGTTTGATCAAACAGTCCGGCGGCAACGAGCGGTTCGTTTATGACGCCTACCGTCGTCTGATCATGATGTATTCCGACGTAGTCATGGAAAAGGCCGCGGGCATCGAGCCGGCCGACGACATGGGCATCCGCAAGCAGCTGGAGCGGATCATGGATAAGGTCAAAAAGGAGAAAGGCTACAAGTCCGACACCGATCTGACTACCGCGGACCTGAAGCTGCTCTGCACCCAGTTCAAGCTCAAGATCAAGGAAGTGCTCAAGAAAGAATTTCCCGACGAGCCCCTGGAGCAGATGTGGGGCGGCGTTGGCGCGGTGTTTTCCTCCTGGAACGGCAAACGCGCGATTTCCTACCGTCGTATCGAAGGTATCCCCGACGAGTGGGGAACCGCGGTCAACGTCCAGACCATGGTGTTCGGCAACATGGGCAATGATTCCGCTACCGGCGTGGCTTTTTCGCGCAACCCCGGCAACGGCGAGAATTATTTTTACGGCGAATACCTGATCAACGCTCAAGGGGAAGATGTGGTGGCCGGTATCCGTACGCCCGCTCCCATCAACAGCGTTTCCCAGTCCGAGCATAATAAAGACCTGACCACCCTGGAAGCGGCCATGCCCGCGTTATATAAGGAGCTGGCCTCGTACAAAACCCGCCTGGAAAAGCATTACCGCGACATGCAGGACATCGAGTTCACCATCCAGAAGGGCAGATTGTTCATGCTGCAGTGCCGCGTGGGCAAACGTAACGGTCCGGCCGCGGTGCGTATGGCGGTGGACATGGTCAAAGAGAAATTCATCACCAAAGAAATGGCGGTGACCCGGGTGACTCCGGCGCAGCTGGATGAACTTTTGCATCCGATCATCAATCCCAAAGTGGAACTGACCCAGAAAGCCATCGCCAAAGGTTTGCCTGCCGGTCCCGGCGGCGCCTGCGGCCAGATCGTGTTTTCTTCGAACGACGCGGTGGAATGGTTTAAACAGGGCAAGAAAGTGATCCTGGTGCGCGAAGAGACCAATCCGGAAGACGTGGAAGGTATGCGCGCGGCCGAAGCGATCCTGACTGCCCGCGGCGGCATGACTTCGCACGCGGCTTTGGTCGCCCGCGGCTGGGGAAAATGCTGTATCGTGGGTTGCAGCGCCATGCACGTGGATCTGGGAAAGAAAGAAGTGCATGTGGAAGGCGGCAAAGTGCTCAAAGAGGGGGATTGGATCACTCTTAACGGCACCAAAGGCAACGTCTACGAAGGCAAGCTGGAAATGATGGACGCTTCCGAAGAGAACAAGCTGCTCATGGAATTTCTGGCTATGTGCGGACAGATCAAGAAACTGGGTATCCGCACCAACGCCGAATCTCCGGCAGACGCGGCTAAAGCGCGTTCGTTCGGAGCGGAAGGTATCGGTTTGTTCCGTACCGAGCATATGTTCTACGGCAAGGGTTCGGATGAGCCGTTATTCTTATTAAGGAAAATGATCGTTTCCAAGACCGAAGCGGAACGCCGCAAGGCTTTGGATGAACTCTACCCGTTTGTGAAGAAAGACGTCAAGGGCACCCTGGAAGCCATGGACGGGTTCCCGGTGGTGATCCGCCTGCTCGATCCGCCGCTGCACGAATTCGTGCCCCGCGATCGCGCTAAACTGGAACAGCTGGCCAGGGAACTGAATATTTCCATGGAAGAGCTCTCCAAGCGGGCCGAAGGTCTGCATGAATCCAACCCGATGATGGGCCATCGCGGCGTGCGTTTAGGCGTGACCTATCCGGAAGTGAGCGAAATGCAGATCCGGGCGATCCTGGAATCCGCGGCGGAATTGCTGCAAGCCGGCAAGAAACCGTATCCGGAGATAATGGTCCCGGTTGTATGTGACGTCAAGGAACTTCAGGATCAACAGGTCCTCGCCAAAAAAGTCTACGCTGAAGTCCTGGCGAAATACAATCTCAAGAAGATCAAGCATATGTTCGGCACCATGATCGAGATCCCGCGCGCGGCGTTTGTCGCGGATCAACTGGCTACCGTGGCGGAATTCTTCTCCTTCGGTACCAACGACATGACCCAGATGGGTTTTGGTTTCTCCAGAGACGATATCGGCGGATTCCTGCCGGAATATCTCAAAAAAGGCATCCTGCCCGAGGATCCGTTCCAGTCCATCGATCAGGTCGGGATCGGGGAGATCATCAAGCTGGGTATCCAGCGGGGGCGTTCCACCAATAAGGCCCTGGAAGTGGGTATCTGCGGCGAGCATGGCGGCGAACCCAAATCCGTGGAGTTCTGCCATAACGTGGGCATGGATTACGTGTCCTGCTCACCGTTCAGAGTGCCGATTGCGAAATTAGCTGCTGCGCAGGCTGCGCTGAAGGATCAGCCGGCTAAAAAGAAAGCGGCAAAGAAAAAATAAGCTGCACCAGGCAATGCCTGGGCGCGTCCCGAAACCCGGGTGTGCAGGTTGTTGACCAGACAGCCGGCGCCCCCGGATTTCGGAACAGTGCCCGCGGCGTTGAAAAATCCTATGGAAGCGCTACGCGTATATCTTAAGGAAATCCGGACTATTCCGCTGTTGACCGCCGAACAGGAAGTCGATCTGTCCAAGAAATCCAAAAAGGGCGACGAGTATGCCCGCAAGGCGATGATCCGGGCGAACCTGCGTCTGGTGATCAATATCGCCAAACGGTACATTCATCTGGGCATTCCTATACTCGATCTGATCGAGGAAGGGAATCTCGGTTTGATGAAAGCGGTGGACAAGTTCAATCCCCGCCGGGGATTCCGGTTCTCGACCTATGCCGCATGGTGGATACGCCAGGGGATCATCCGCGCCATCGCCCAGCAGGGGAAGATGGTCCGTCTGCCGGTCTACGTCAACGAGATGCTTTCTAAATGGAAAAAAACCAAAGAGCAGTTGACCCAGAAATTGCACCGCACGCCTTCGGATGAGGAAGTCGCTAAAAAACTGAAATTACCCCGGGAGAAGATCGAAGAGATCAACATGTGGCTGTCCACCAAGACATCGTCTCTGGAAGCGCCGGTTGGCGACGAGGACGAAAGCAGCGTGGGCGATCTGGTCGAAGACAAGAACGCCGTTTCTCCCGACGCGGAAGTCGAGCAGTTTTTCGATAAAGAGCGGGTGGAGAACCTGCTGGAAAAAATGTCCGACCGCGAGCAGATGATCCTGGATCTGCGCTTCGGCCTGACCAGCGGCACTCCGGCGACGCTGGCCGTGGTTTCCAAGAAGGTCGGGGTATCCCGCGAGCGCATCCGCCAGATCGAAGAAGACGCGCTCAAGAAACTCAAGAAATTCGTCCAGGAGCAGGAAAAAGAATAAGGGGACAGGTGCCCGCAGGGCAACCCAAAACTCTCCGTCGACAAAAATCGACAGATGTGTCCCCTTCGGAATTTGCTGTGTCCCCTTTATCCGAAAGAGCGAGCCGATGAGAAACGTAACCGCATTCCTCGAGCAATCCGTCCGGAGTATCCCGGACTTTCCCAAGCCAGGCATTCTCTTCCGCGACATTACCACGCTGATCAAAAGTAAGATGGCGTTCCGGTACGCCGTCGACGCTCTGGCCCGGGAATTCAAACATAAAAAGATCGATAAGATCGTGGGGATCGAATCCCGGGGTTTTGTTTTCGGCGCGGCTTTGGCATATAAGCTGGGCGTAGGGGTGGTGCTGGTGCGCAAGAAAGGCAAGCTTCCGGCAGCCACGGTCAGCGCTTCGTACGAGCTGGAATATGGCAGCGATACCCTGGAAATGCATAAGGACGCTTTGCGCCCCAAAGAGCGGGTGCTGATCATAGACGATTTACTGGCTACCGGCGGCACGGTCAGCGCGGTGATCGATCTGGTGAAACAGCTCCGGGGCAATATCGTCGGCATCGGTTTTGTGATCGAGCTTTTCGACCTGCATGGCCGCGATAAACTCAAAGGCTATCCGGTTTCTTCGCTCATTAAATTCCCCGGTCATTGAGCTCATAAATCAACGCGCCTGTCCCTGCAGATGCCGGCGGCATCCAACGCAGGGATACGGCCGCGACGCATAAATCAACGCGCCTGTAGCTCATATGGATAGAGCAGCAGTTTCCTAAACTGCTTGTGGCTGGTTCGATCCCAGCCAGGCGCATGAAATTCCACAGAAATGTACAACTTCCATACGCATACCATTCACAGTGACGGATGTCTTCTGCCTTCGGAGATCGCGGTGCGTTATGCTGCCGCCGGATACAGAGCTATCGCGATCACCGACCACGCCGATTACAGCAATATAGAGCAGGTCATCCGCGCGGTGCGTGACTTTACCCAGCACTGGCCCCGGCGTTTCCCGCTGCAGGTGCTGCCCGGGGTGGAATTGACGCATCTGCCTCTGGAGCAATTCAAACCGCTCGCCGCGTATTCCCGCAAGAACAAACTCAAGATCATCGTCGCTCACGGCCAGACGCCGGTTGAGCCGGTCATTCCCGGGACCAACCTCGCGGCTCTGGAAGCGGATATCGACATCCTGGCCCATCCCGGCCGGATCAGCGATGCGGAAGCCAGGCTGGCCGCGCGCAAGCGCATTTTTCTGGAGATAACCACGCGCCGCGGTCATTGCCTGACCAATGCCTGGGTAGCCAGGCAGGCTTTACGCTGGAAGGCGCCGATGCTGGTCAATCATGACAGCCATCGTCCCGAGGACATCATCTCATTGCCGCAAACCCTGCGCGTAGCGCTCAAGGCCGGCCTGAACGAGTCTCAAGTGGAAGCCATTTACCGGGAGGGGGGAAAGCGGTTTCTTTCCCGTCTCCGGAAGCAGACTTTTTGAAGTTTACCATTGCCGCTCCCGGAAGGTGAGTGTTTACAATTTTCATCACGATTTTAGCTTAAAATATCGCGTAACATCCTGCCGGGCAGCACATTATGCCAATAATTCCAAAAAAATACTTGACAACTTCCTATATATATGTAAGAATGACTAATCAGTTTATACCACTGGAAATGACTTTAATCTCAAGCGTGAGAGGAGGTGAAGACAAATACAAGCCTAAAGTCAGCCAAAATCCAGTGATATAATATAAATGAGTAAATATCTAGGAGCACAATCTTCAAACCTAGTTTAATATATTGTTATCCTAAAAGGAGGAAACACAAAATGAGTAAACGCTTAATCTTAGTTTTGGCACTCGCGTTGGTCGTCGGCCTTACCGCTGGCGCTTACGCTGAAGTCCAGAATGTCAAAGTCGGCGGCGATATTACCATGGTCGGCGTGACCCGCAGCAACCTCGATCTGAACAAAGAAATCATGGGCGACGATGTTCAGCAGGTTGTTAACGCCAAAGGCCTGGCCAGTATCACCAGAGTCAAGATTGATGCCGATCTGACCGACAATGTTTCCACCACCGTCAGATTGATCAACGAAAGAGTCTGGGGAAGCGCTGATGAAACCGTCTCCAATTCCGATGTGGACCTGGATCTGGCTTTTGTCGCTTTCAAGGATTTCCTCAAGGACACCATTACCGTTCCTTTGACCTTGATCGCCGGCCGTCAGGAAATCAGAATCGGCAGCGGTTTGTTGGTTTCTCACCCGGGTGGAAACCAGGGTAATGTCGGCGCCACCGCGGTTGCTTTACCTCGCGGTATTGGTGATTTGAGCTCCCGTAGAGCGTTCGATGGTATCGCCGGCGTATGGAAGTGGAGCGATCAGCTCACTACCACCACCGCTTATGTGAAAGCCGTCGAAGGCGTCATCACCGATGAACATGATACCGATGTGTATGTTGTGGACAGCACCTTTGATACCGGCAAAATGGGTATGGTTCCTGAACTGTATTATGTAGGTTCAGATGCCAAAAAAGGCCAGGTTAACAATTTCGGCGCCAGAATCAACGTCGCTCCTGTTGAGAACCTGAACCTGTCAGCCGAATTCTGCTATCAGACGCAGAAGGGTGTGAACAGACTTACCGGCAAAACCAATCACGCTACCGACAACGCAATTCTGCTCGGCGCTAATTTTGCCATGCCGGATGTGGTCTGGGCCCCGTCTTTCGGCCTCGACTATGCCCGTTTGTCCGAGAACTGGAATATTATGCATGAAGGCTTGACTCCTGCCGACATCGCTAACTTCCTTTTCGCGAACACCAATTGCACCGTAGTCGGCATCACCGTCAGCGCCAAGCCCAAGGATGACTTGAGCTTGAAACTGCGTTATGCCGATTTCACTCTCGTTGAGCCGTTGACCGCAGCCGGAACCATTGCGTATAATGGCGCCGCGTTGACCACCGGTCAGTCCTATACCATGACCACCAAGAAGCATCTTGGCGCTGAACTCGACCTGGCTCTGGCCTATGACTACACAGAAGATGTGCAGTTCGGCCTGAACTATGGTTATTTCAGACCGGGAAAAGCGTTCGATAAGTCGAATCGCAATTCCGCTTCCCAGGTCATTGGTTCAATGAAGGTGTCCTTCTAATCGGACCTATGCACTGAAAAAGCCCCTGGGAGAGAAATCTCCCGGGGGTTTTTTATTCCTGCGCGCGGATCTGCGCGCATTCCTCTCAAGCGCGAAAGCGTATGGTTGAGTTAATTAAGTTGAGGGGTCAAGTGCGCGCGCATTCAGCCGATAAATAATCTATCCTATGGTCTACCTAGCCATCGTTTACCACATGCACCAGCCGTATTACAAGAATCTGCTCAACAACCAGACAGACATGCCCTGGGTGCGTTTGCACGGGATCAAGGATTACCTGGACATGCTGCTGCTGGTGCAGCGGTTCCCCAAGGTGCACCTGACCATCAACATGGTGCCTTCGCTCATGGAGCAGATCGATGATTACGAGAAGGGGCTGGTCAAGGACCGTTTCCTGGATATTTCCGCCAAACCCGCAGCCGAACTGAACCAGCAGGAAAAAGATTTCGTGATCAATAATTTCTTCATGATCAACAAAGAGCGGGTGATCGCGCGCTATCCGCGTTACTATGAATTGTATTTCATGAAAGAGACCCAGCAGCATTTCAGCGCCCAGGATGTGCTGGATCTGCAGGTTTGGTTCAACCTGGCCTGGTTCGACCCGATGTTCACCGAAGATATGCCGGAGCTGCGCAAAGTCATGCGCAAGGCCCGCTTCTTCAATGAGCAGGATAAGAAGACCGTGCTTAAAGCGCAGCTGGATATATTGAAACAGATCCTGCCGGCTTACCGCAAAGCCATAGCCGAAAAGCAGGTGGAGATCACGGTTACGCCGTATTATCATCCCATCCTGCCGTTGTTGTATAACACGCGTTTGCAGCTGGAAGCCAATCTCAAGAGCACGCTGCCTCCGGTCACTTTTTCCTATCCCGAAGACGCCCGCCAGCAGATCAACATGGCGGTGGAGTATTTCAAGAATAAATTCGGGGTCCCTCCCGTAGGCATGTGGCCGTCCGAAGAATCGGTCTGCGAGCATATCGTGCCGTACCTGATGCAGGCCGGGATCAAATGGATCGTTACCGATGAAGCCATTCTCTTCAAATCGTTGAAGCGCAAGCGCCGAGATACCAGGCTGCTCTATCAGCCGCATGTCCTGCACCGGGAAGAGGGGGATCTCAATATCATTTTCCGCGACCGCAACCTTTCGGATCTGATCGGATTTGTCTATCCCAACTGGCTGGCGCAGGACGCGGTGAACGATTTCATGGGGCACATCGAAAATATCTCCAAGGCGTACAAGGGCAAGGATGTTTTCGTAGCTATCGCGTTGGACGGGGAGAACGCCTGGGAATATTACAAGAACGACGGCCACGATTTCCTGGAAACTCTGTATCAGCGTTTGTCCGACGCGCCGTTCGTGCAGGCGGTAACCCCGAGCGAATATTTCGAGAAGCATCCTCCGACTGCGCAGATCAAACGGCTTTCCGCCGGCTCCTGGATTTACGGGGAATTCTCGAAGTGGATCAATAACCCCTATAAGAACAAAGGATGGGAGTACCTGACGTATGCCCGCCAGGCTCTGCAGCGTCAGATCGATGAGAAGCAACCGGTTTCGGATCTGACCTGGAAACAGATGCACGTGGCAGAGGGCAGCGATTGGTACTGGTGGCTGGGGGAGGACTACCCCGGTTACTTCGACAGCCTTTTCCGCATGCATCTGTCCAACTTCTACACCATGCTCGGCCGCGACGTCCCCGACTATCTGAAACGCCCCATCTCTCCCTAAGGGGACAGGTCCACCCAAAACCCTCCGTCGATAAAATCGTACAGATGTGTCCCCTTTGAGAATTGCTGTGTCCCCTTTTGATCGGCTCGATCTTGCCCTGTCCGTCGCTTTCGTCTTGCGTTTTAACTGCTTGACAGCATTCGGCTTTTATGTTATAAAAGTATCAAGATATGCTAGTCTTCGTTCCAACCCCACAATATTTAGTGTGTCATGGATAAAAAAGATATTTACGAACACTTAGCAAAGATTTACCTCGACAACTCCTCAACCTCCACCGCCAAGAAGAAGCAGGAAACCCTTGAAGACTACAGGCTTTTCATCTTTATCGGCATCGCCATCCTGGTGGTGCTGGGGCTGCTTTTCCTGATTCCGTTTTCCCGGCACAAACCCGTTCGCACAGAGAACCTTATCGTCCTGGCTCCGGACGCGATCCGGCTTTCCTACAATCTGCATCCAGCCAAAAAAGAGATCTATTCTTTCGACCTTCAGAAGGCCAATCTAAGCAAATTCAACGTGTTAGGGTTTGCCTTGAAAAAAGACCACTACGCTGATACAATATCCTTGCGTGTCGAATTGGTCAATGCTTTCAATGAGAAATCGGAGATCTATATCAGGGATATCCCTACGACCTGGAAAGAATACAAGATCCTTTTCACCGAGTTCAAGTCCATAAGCAACTGGTCTGAAATGTCTTCGCTTTCATTTGTGATCGAAGAGTGGAACACCAAGGAAAATTCCGGCGAGATACTGGTGGACAACGTCCGGTTCTTTAAGTAACACTTTTCCCACCCAACACAAGGAGGAGCCTGTATGCGCATAATCGCCATCGCGAACCAAAAGGGAGGCTGCGGAAAAACCACTACCGCGGTGAATCTGGCTGCCGCACTGGCAGCTAATGACAAGAAGGTTTTAGTCATAGACCTCGACCCCCAGGCGCATGCTACAGCAGGTTTGAATATCAAGGCGGATCAGAGTATTTACAATGTGCTTTCCAAGCTCACCCATAAACATTCCACGCTGGCCGATATCATCAAGAACGTGGGACCTAATTTCGACATCGCTCCTTCAAGCATCGTTTTGAGCGCGCTGGAACAGGAACTTTCCGGTGAGATCGGAAGAGAGTCGCGCCTGTGGGATACGCTGCAGGAATTTAAGGGCACCTACGATTACGTGTTGATCGATTGCCCTCCGAATTTAGGCTTGTTGACCATCAACGCCATCCGGGCCACGGATGAGATCCTTATTCCGGTGGAAGCCAGCCGGTTCGCCATTTCCGGTATCAGCCAGTTAACCGATATCATCAATCTGGTGCGCGACCGTTTGAACCATCTGGTTACTTTCCGGGTGCTGGTGGTGAATTTCGATTCCCGGCTGCGTCATTCATTCACCATGCTGGATGTGATCAAGAACACCTTCAAGAACCGCATGTTCGGGACCATCGTGCACGTTAACGTCAAGCTCAAGGAAGCCCAGAACAACGGCACGCACATTTTCCTGTATGACAAATACTGCCGCGGCGCCAAAGATTATTACAGCCTTTCGCGCGAAATGATCACCATGGATAAGGGCGGCATGGTCGATGTCACTCCGGCAACGCGCACGCGGGCCAAGCCGATCGTGACCATGGACACTCTGGAAAAGAAGATGGAAACGATCCTGAAGGAAGAGCTGCCCAAGATCAAGCTGAAAGAAGTGCTGCTTACGCTCAAGGCCCAGGACGCCAAAGACGTGTTTGTGGCCGGCGATTTCAACGGCTGGAAGACCGACGCCAGCTCGCGCATGGAATTAAAAGACGGCACCTGGCGCAAGAAGATCAGCCTGGCCCAGGGCAAATACCATTATCGTTTTGTCAAGGACGGGGACTGGGTCGAAGATCCGGATAATCCGCAAAAAGAGATGAATCCTTACGGACAGATGGACTCGCTTATCGAGGTGTAAGATGGTGAAGAAAAAAGCCAAGAAACCAGCGAAGAAATCGATCAAGAAAAAAGTGGTGAAGAAGAAACCTGCAGCGAAGAAAAAACCGGTAGCGAAGAAGAAACTTGCACGCAAGCCGGTAAAGAAACTTACGGTAAAGAAGAAACCGGCGGTGAAGAAGAAGCTGCTGGCGGCCAGGAAAAAGCCGACAGCCCAGAAGCGGCCCGCGCTCAAGAAATACGAGGGCATTCTGGTCGGCGAGATCACTCATTATTTCCCGCATGTCAACGCGGCAGTGGTGAAACTGAAAGTGCCTCTGTCGGTGGGGGAGATGATCAAAGTTAAAGGCCACACCACGGACTTCACCCAGAAAGTTACTTCCATACAGATCGATCGCACCGCATTGCCGCAGGCCAAACCCGGCGATGAGATCGGCTTACAGGTCGGCTCGCGGGTGCGTCGCGGCGACGTGGTCACCAAGCTATAAGTTATACACAGGCAGTCCCGGACGCCCTGTGCATAACTCGCATTGTGGAAACCCGGTTTATTACACAAACCGGGTTTCTTCTTTAATCCGCGATTATCCGCGAAACATTGTTTACAATCAAAAACACCGTATTTTAAACTTATTATTCGCAATAAGTTGCAACAGCGTTCTCGTTTCTTCTTACGAGAAAGCGTTTTCAGCAAAGTTGCGCAATCGCAACAAGCCATCAAATTCCCATCCTAATTATCCTCTTCGTCCGTCAGGCCGCGCGTGCTCTAAATATCTGTAGTATAGTAATTTACATTTATGTTTTAAAATACTTCTGCTCGTCCATATTGTTGGCATGCTTCCTGCTACATATACCACTGTCCCGGAACAAATATGACACACTAGGACATAATAGGACAAATATAGACAAAATCGGTCAAGCTGGTATAATAAAGAGACGTACTTTAACAGGAGAGAGAAAAGTGTCTAATGGCAGAATGACAATCACGGAATTAGCGGATCGTATCGGCGTCACTCCCAAGACGATTGTGCGCTGGGAGAAGTCCGGGAAGATCGGGCCGTCCAAACGCGACTGGCGAGGATGGCGGGTATACGAGAAAGACGACTTGAGGAAGCTCAAGCAATTCAAAGAGTCGATCTTTGTCGTGGAAGAAGTGGGGGCCAGACATGAAGCTTAATATACTGGTTTTCACGATCATGGTTTCCTTAATATGTAGCGCGGCTTTTGCCCAGACGCAGCCGACGGATCAGCCCACAGGAACGCAGTCCGCAGAAACGCAGTCCGCAGAAGCTCAACCGTCTGTTCAGCAGGCTAGCGAGCAACCGCCCGCTACTACGCCCGTTATTACCGGCGATCAGCCCACCACAGCCGCGCCAGAGGCTCCAGTAGCCCCGGCGCAGCTCCCGGCTGTAGTCACCGCCACCACCTCCAGCCATGACGAAGTGCTCTATACCCTCGGCCCGGACGACGTCATCGAGATCACCGTGCAGCGCCACCCGGAATTCAGCGGCACTTTTCCCATCAACCAGGAAGGCAAGATCCAGTATGAATTCGTGGGAGACTTGCAGGTGACCGGGATGACCAAGAAACAGCTGGAAGAGAGGCTGCGCCAGTTGATCTCCCGCTATGTGGCTAATCCTGTGGTCAACGTGACCATTACCGATTACCGCTCTAAATTTTACTTCGTCATCGGCGACGTCGGCCATCCGGGTAAATATTACATGCGCTCCGAGACTACTACCGTGCGCGACGCCATCGTGGAAGCCGGGCTTCCCACGCTTTCCGCGGCGATCCGCAAAGTGCAGTTGATCACTCCGGACAAGAACGGCAGGCCGCGTAAAAAGGCGGTCAATCTGTACGCCATCCTTTACGCCGGCAACCTCAAGCATAACATCGATGTTCGCCCCGGCGATGTGCTTTATATTCCGTCGACAGTGATGGCCAAGGTCTTCCGGACCATCGCTCCGATCACCGAGCCGGTAACTGCGGCGGCAGAAGCCCAGACCGGCGTAACTTCTTTAAATACCCGTCCGGAGAATCCCCGGCCACGCACAGGTAATTAATCTATGGAAAACACAACTCCGAACACCAAATTTCAGAATCCTTTAAGCTATCTCAAGCTGTTCTTCCGCCGCAAATGGTTCTTTATCGCGCCGTTGTTCTTCGGGACAGTGTTTGGCGTGGTGGCGATGCTGGTTTTGCCGCCCACCTATCAGTCATCGACGGTAATCCTGGTGGAAGAGCAGGGCACGATCAACCCTTTGATCCAGAACCTGGCGGTAACCACCAGCGTGGCCCAGCGCGTGCAGACCTTGCGCGAGCAGATCTTAAGCTGGAACAATCTCAACGATCTGATCAAGCAGTTGAACCTGGACAAAAGCGTGGAGAATCCTTTGCAGTTCGAAGGTTTGATCGCGGACCTGCGCAAGCAGATCGTGGTGCAGATGAACGCGCAAAACGTTTTCCAGATCTCATACCGCAACCAGGATCCCCAGATCACTTATCAGGTAGTTAAGAATCTTACCGACATCTTCATTCAGGAGAACATGCGTCGGGTGACCAAAGAAACCGACGTAGCCATCGACTTCCTGAAAGAACAACTGCAGGTTTACAAGCGCAAAATGAAAGAGTCAGAGATCGCCAATATGGAAGATCAGCTGCGCACGTTGCTGGTCGATTCCACCCCGGAACATCCCATGGTGCAGGAATTGCAGCGCAAGATCGACGACGCCAAAAAAGAAATGAATTCCGGCAATTATAAGGTAGAAGAGAAACCGGCCAGCGCGCAGGTGCGCGAGTTGCTCAAAAATGAATTAAATAAAATTACCCAGGATCAAGCCGCCAGCACTACGAACAGTCCAATGATGGACACGTTGAGTTCTAACGGCAATGATCAGTCCAATACCGCGCTTTACAAACTGTTTCTGATGGACAGGCTCGACCAATCCATGGCGAGGGATATGCAGGTGAATGAGCGGGTCTACAACATGCTCCTGGAACGCCTGGAAACGGCCAAGATCACCCAGCGTCTGGAAGCTTCCAAACAGGGCACCCGTTATACTATCGTCGATCCGCCGCGTTTGCCGTTGCGTCCGGTCAAACCGCCGACTTTAATGCTCATGCTGGGCATTTTTATGGGCGGGGCTTCCGGCGTAGGCCTGGTTTTCGGCCGGGAATTCCTGGATCAGTCTTTTATCGACATCGACGACGCCAAAGCCAGCCTGAACGGCCCGGTATTGGGAGCGATCTCTCGGATCACCACGCCGGATGAGATCAGACACGAACGTCAGGCGCATATCATCTGGATCATGATTTCGCTGGTCCTGGGCAGCGGCCTGGTGGTTACCGCGGTCCTTTATTCATTATTGAGGAAATAATGTACGAAAAATTTTACAATTTCAGCGAGAAACCTTTTAATACCACGCCGGACTCCAAGTTCTTTTTCCCGAGTCCCAAGCATACCGAGGCGTTGAACAGCCTGCTTTACGCGATCAACGAGCGCAAAGGGTTTGTGGTGATAACCGGCGAAATCGGCGCGGGCAAGACCACGGTGATCCGCACCGTGCTCAACAACTTGAGCCTGAACACCAAAGTGGCGATCATCACCAACACTCATTTGACCAATAAAGAGCTCATCGCCGAAGTCCTGGAAGAATTCGACGTGGAGCATACCGGCGGCACCAAGCAGAAACTGCTCTCGCATCTGAATAAATTCCTCATCCAGCAACTGTCCGCGGATATGAACCTGGTATTGATCATCGATGAGGCGCAGAATTTAAGCACCAAGGTCATGGAAGAAGTGCGCATGCTCTCCAACCTGGAGACGGAAAAAGAAAAGCTGATCCAGATCATCATGGTCGGCCAGCCGCAGCTCAAAGCAAAATTAGATAATCCCAAACTGGAGCAATTCAAACAGCGTATTTCGGTATTTTATCACCTGGCGCCGTTGAGCAGGAAAGAAACCGAGGAATATATCGTACACCGCTTAAGCAAAGTCAGCACTAACGGCTATTCCGAGATCTTCACGTCCGAAGCCATCAAGTACGTCTTCGCTTATTCTAAAGGCGTGCCGCGCCTGATCAATCTGCTCTGCGACAGTTGTTTGCTCTCCGGATATGTCTATGAACGCAAACAGATCACCGGCGACATCGTCAGAGAAGTGATCAAAGAACGCGATTTCAACTCGATCCCGGCTGAATCGTCGGAGGAGAGAGAAGGCGGCGCGCATAAAACTTATTGCTGCACTGCCTGCCAGCAATACAACAATTGCCCCTTGAAATGGATCCGGGGCACCCGGAATCAGGAGCAGCTTTGCTGCGATTCCTGCCAGGATTATTTACACTGCATGGTGAACAAGCCAGCATCGAAAGGTTAAACTCTCATGGGAAAAATTACCGACGCTTTGAAGAAAGCCACTGAAGAACGCATGACCCGTCTGGAAAAGCTCGATTCCCGGGACGAGGTCAAATACCAGTTTATCGCCCAGAAGACCGTCGATTCCAAGATCGACCCGCGCATCGTGGCGTTTTATGAGCCGGCCTCGCCGGTTGCCGAGCAATACCGCATACTGCGCACCAATATTCTGGCTCTGGGCACCAACAAAATACTCAAAACCGTGGCCGTGACCAGCTCGATCCACAGCGAAGGTAAGACCATTTCCTGTATTAACTTCGCTATCTCCATGGCCCAGGATTTGAACAAAAAGAAGATTTTATTGATCGACGCGGATATGCGCCGCGGCCGGATAAAGAGTTATTTAGGGATCAATACCGAACTGGGATTATCCGATCTTCTGGCGGATAAAACCACCACCGAAGAGGAATTCATCAGTATCGGCGGTATTGAAAACCTCACGGTGCTGCCCTGCGGCAAATACCCGAATAACCCGGCGGAACTTCTGGGCTCGATGAAATTTCGCAATCTTTTAAGCTTATTGAAGGAACGCTACGATTTTATCATCATCGATTGCCCGCCGATCATCCCGGTCACCGACGCTAATATCATCGGTCCTTTGACCGACGGCGTGGTCATGGCGGTGCAGGCAGGCAGAACTCAACGCGGGGTAGTCAAAAACAGCGAAGCCATCTTGAAACAGGCAAATACCAAGCTCCTGGGATACATCATTACCAACGTGCAATACCATATCCCGGCTTATATCTATCGTTACTTGTAAGGAGAACTATGAAGACATTGATCAGAAACAGGCAGAAATTATTCGGCACCGACGGCATCCGCGGCACGCCCGGCGTCTATCCGTTGACCGACGACATGCTCGCGGTGATCGCCCAGGCAGTGGCCCAGAAGATCATCTCTGAAAACGGCGCTACCCGTAAGAAACACCGCGTGGTCATCGGTAAAGATACCCGTTTAAGCGGCGACAACATCGAAGGCATACTGGCGGACAGCATCCGCGCTTTCGGGGTGGACGTGCTGATCATCGGCACGATCACTACTCCCGGGCTTTCTTTCTTCGCCACCGACCTTAAAGCCGACGTGGGGATCATGATCTCCGCGTCCCACAATAAAGCTACTGACAACGGGATCAAATTTTTCAATGGCCGCGGCCATAAATTCAGCCAGACAGAAGAAGAGGCGGTCGAGGATATAATCTTCGAGGATCTGGTGACCAAACCGCATCCCAGGGCAAAGATTAAGGGTAAACTGATCAAAGTCAAAGACGCCCAGTCCCGCTACGGGAAATTCCTGGCTTCAACGGTCAAAGGCCTTGATCTGACCGGCTATAAAGTGGCTTTGGATTGCGCCTGGGGCGCAGCAGCTCCTTTTGCCAAGAAGATTTTTACTGACCTGGGGGCCAAAGTCGAAGCTATACACGACAAGCCTTCGGGAGATAAAGTCAATGAAGGCGGCGCTATCCATCCGGAACTGCTCAAGAAACTGGTCCTGGAGACGAAAGCGGATATCGGCGTGGCGGTGGACGGCGACGGCGACCGGGGCATCCTGGTGGATGAAACCGGCACGATCGTAGACGGAGACTGTACCATCGCCATCGTGGCCCGTTACTTAAAGAAGAAAAATTGCCTGCGGGCGAATACCGTGGTCGGCACAGTGATGAGCAATCTGGGATTGAAAGTTTCCCTGGCCGAAGAAGGGATCAAGATCCTTTGCACCAATGTCGGCGACAAATACGTCCTGGAATCACTGCTGAAGAATAACCTGACCCTGGGCGGCGAACAGTCCGGCCACATCATTTTCCTGGACCATCTTTCCACGCCCGACGGATTGCTGACGGCATTGCAGATGCTGCGGGTGATGAAAGAAAAAGATATGTCTTTGAGTAAGCTATGCAAATGCATGACCAAATTTCCCCAGATACTGGTTAATGTGAAGGTTAAAGAACGCAAGCCTTTCGAAGAAATGCCCAAAGTGCATACCAAACTGCAGGATTATAACAGCCGGCTCAAAGAAGACGGCCGGATACTCCTGCGTTATTCCGGCACGGAACTGCTGGCCCGGGTAATGGTGGAAGGCAGGGACAGATCCGAGATCGAGACTATCGCCAATACTCTGGCCTCGGAGATCCGTCAGGAAATAGGAGCCGAATAAATGACGAATAAACTTAAAGCAATCGCGGAATTGAGCAAACGGGACGAAGATCGTTTCAAACGGCTGTATGAACTTATCGCCAAAGGCGTGGATATCGTCGATCCTTTTACCACTTTTATCGCCGAGGGCGTAAAAATAGGCAAAGGGACTACAATTTATCCTCTGACGGTGATCGAAGAAGATGTAATCATCGGCAAGAACTGCAAGATCGGGCCGTTCGCGCGCATCCGGCCGCATGTCCGGCTCAAAGATGAAGTGGTAGTGGGCAATTTTGTGGAAGTCAACCGCTCGACCATGGAAAAAGGCGCCAAAGCCAAACATCTGACGTATCTGGGCGACACTACCGTCGGAGAAAAAGCCAATATCGGCGCCGGGACCATCGTGGCCAATTACGACGGCAAAGAAAAGCATAAGACTCTGGTCAAAAAAGGCGCATTCATCGGCAGTGGATCGATCTTAGTCGCTCCGGTAACGGTAGGCAGGAATGCCATGACCGGAGCCGGCGCAGTGGTTACCCGTAATCATAATGTTCCGGACAACTGTGTGGTGGTAGGAATTCCAGCCCGCGTATTCAAAAAAGGAGAGAAGAAATAATGAACACCTACGAGCAACTCAAATCCAAGATCAAAGATAAATCCGCGCAAGTTTGTATCGTCGGATTAGGTTATGTCGGCCTGCCTCTGGCAGTGGAATTTGCCAAAAAAGGCTATTTTGTCTACGGTTACGACACTGATCCGCACCGCATCGAGAAACTGCGCACCGGCGAGAAATTCATCGTGGACGTGGATCCTAAAGAAGTCCTGGAATTGATGAAGAACAACCGCTTCGTTCCGACCACAGACGACACGGTGATCAAAGATTCCGACGCGATCATCATCGCCGTGCCTACGCCGCTGCGTAAGGTCAAATTCCCGGATGTTTCCTATGTGGTCAGCGCTTCTACTACCGTGAAAAAGAACATGCGCAAGGGGCAGTTGATCATCCTGGAAAGCACTTCTTATACTACGACTACCCGTAATGTCACCCTTCCCATCCTGAAGAAATCCGGACTCAAGGAAGAACGCGATTTCTTCCTTTGTTTTTCTCCGGAGCGGGTCAATCCCGGGGATAAGAAATTCCCGGTGATCAAGATACCCAAAGCAGTGGGAGGGATGTCCGAACAGTCCACGGAATTAGCTTTCATGCTTTATTCGGTGATCATGGAAAAAGTATTCAAAGTTTCCAGCCCGGAAGTAGCGGAAACCTCGAAACTTCTGGAAAATACCTTTCGCCTGGTGAACATCGCTTTGATCAGCGAATTCGCCATCCTGTGCAATAAGCTGGGGATCAGCATCTGGGAAGTCATCGAATGCGCCAAGACCAAGCCCTTCGGGTTCATGCCGTTCTATCCCGGCCCGGGCATCGGCGGCCATTGCATTCCCTGCGATCCGGTATTCCTTTCCTGGAAGGCTAAGAAGCTGGGCTACAAGACCAAAATGATCGATCTGGCATTGGAGATGAACCGCTACATGCCTAAATATACGGTAGAGAGAGTCGTGGAGCTTCTGGCGTCGAAAAAGAAGCCGATCGAAAAAGCCAATATTCTGATCCTGGGCGTAACCTATAAGAAAGACGTCAAAGATCTGCGTGAATCTCCGGCTCTGGAGATCATCGAGCATTTCAAGCATAAAGCAGCCAAGGTCAGCTTCCACGATTCAATGATCCCTTACATCAAGATCGACGGGATCAATATGGAAGGTACAGCCATTACGCCGGCGAACTTGAAGAAGTTCGACTGCGTGGTGCTGATCACCGACCACTCGGATGTGGATTACAGCTTCATCCAGAAGCACGCCAGACTCATCTTTGACGCGCGCAACGTGTATAAGGAAAAACACAGCAACGTAGTTAAACTTTAGTCATTGCGAGCCCCGAAGGGGCGAAGCAATCTTAATAAAAGGAGTTCACATGCGTTTTCTCGTCACCGGCGGCGCCGGTTTCATCGGTTCCCATATCACCGACAAATTACTTAAAGACGGCCATTTTGTGCGCGTCCTGGATAATTTTTCTTCGGGTAAAGAAGAGAATCTGGAGTATGCTAAAGGCTACCCGGCCAACTTCGAGTTGATGCGCGGCGACATCTGCGACAAGAATACCTGTTTGCAGGCGACTAAAGGCGTGGATGCGGTCTGCCATCAGGCGGCTTTGCGCAGCGTGCCTAAATCCATGACCATCCCGCACGAATATAATCGCGTGAATATCGACGGCACTCTGAATTTGCTCGAAGCCTGCCGCGAGAATAAGATCAAGCGTTTAGCTATGGCCTCATCCAGCTCGGTGTACGGCGATGTAACAAAATTCCCGGAAAAAGAAACCTTTTATCCGGAGCTGATCTCGCCTTATGCTTTGAGCAAATTGACTGACGAATACTATTGCCGCATCTTCTCCGAACATTTCGGGGTAGAAACGGTTTGCCTGCGCTATTTTAACGTATTCGGCCCGCGTCAGGCCCTGGATGACGAATATGCCGTGGTCATCCCAAAGTTCATTCACTGCGTGTTGAATGATCAGCAGCCGCCGATATTTGGCACCGGCAAGCAGTCCCGCGATTTCACCTATATCGACAACGTGGTCCAGGCGAATTACTTGTCTTTGACCAAAGATCTGTCTCTTTCCCGTCATTGCGAGCCCCGAAGGGGCGAAGCAATCTTAAAGGGGAAGGTCTTTCATGGCGTTTTCAACGTCGCCAACGGAAAAGATACTACAGTACTGCAGATTGTAGTCCTGTTGAACAAGATACTGGGAAAGAACATTCAGCCGAACTTCCTGCCGGTTCGCGCAGGAGACGTATTCCGCACCAATGCGGATATATCCAAGATAAAGAAAGCCCTGGGTTTCAAGCCCCAGGTTGGTTTCGAAGAAGGATTACGCAAGACAGTGGAGTGGTTTAAAGCTAAGTGGAATAAGTAAAAATAATAACAATGCAGGGGTCAGATTAGCAGGAGGAGAAGGGAACATGCCCGATGAAATCATCTTTTACTCTAAGCAGATTATTGCCCCTGTTTATTCTTTTATTGATACTTCCGGGCTGTAAGCTCGGCGGCGGAGGTGGTGGCGGCGGCAGTTCTGCAGCCGGCAGTCCCGGCGCCGGGATCATCAGCGATATGCAGATGGTCAGCACGCAAGAGCTGACGACACAAAACGACAACCTGACACTTACCGAGAACTTCACCAATCAGTCTGCGCCGATCAACACCGCAGTCATTCCTGAACCGGCAACCATGGGGTTGCTGTTAGGCGGCGCAGCTTTGATTTTCATCAAAAATAATCGAGCGAAGGAGCAATAAAATGGATCAGGCAAATCAACTAAGTGAAGCAGAGATCAAAGCAAAGATCAGAGGTTTTATCAAAGACAATTTCCTCCTGGGCAATGACGCTAAACTCCAGGATACGGATTCTTTGATGGAAAAGGGTATTGTGGATTCCACCGGTATCCTGGAAGTAGTCACCTTTGTGGAAGAGAACTTCGGCTTCAAAGTCGCAGACGAAGAGCTCCTGCCGGAGAATCTGGATTCGTTGAATCAACTCACGGCATATATACAGAAAAAGACGGTTGGAGGGGCGTAAGCAATGATTATGAATAATCCTTTAATTAGCATTATAGTTCCGACCTACAACGAAGCTCAAAATATTAACGAGTTGTTGAATCGTGTCCACGCTGCTTTAAATGGGATTGAGCATGAAATCATCGTTGTCGATGATGATTCACCGGATAAAACCTGGGAGATAGCAGAGAACAGAAGTAAAGCTGATTCATGGGTGCGGGTTATCAGACGTAAAGATCGTGGTTTAAGCAAAGCGGTGGTAGCGGGCTTTAATGAAGCTAAAGGAGAATTGTTAGGGGTTATTGACGCGGATTTGCAGCATGATGAACGTATTTTGCCGGAAATGATAAAGAAAATCGAAGTAGCGCCTATAGTAGTCGGCTCCCGGTATGTGGAAGGCGGCGGAGTAGGCGATTGGAAGCTCGATCGGAAGATCAAAAGCTGGTTAGCCACTAAAGTGGCTGCATTGATCTTGAATGTTTCAGTTAACGACCCGATGGCCGGTTTCTTTATCGTTAAGAAAGATGTTTACCAGAGAGTAAAAGAAAAAGTTAATCCACAAGGGTTTAAAATCCTGCTGGAGATTCTTTATCACGCTAACGTTGCTGTTGCCGAAGTTCCTTATCAGTTCAGGACCCGTCTGGCAGGAGAGAGTAAACTGTCTTCCAAGGTAGTTATTGAGTATTTTAAGCAAGTAATCCGGTTAAGAAGCACTAATCCGGTACCGGAAGGGCTTATTAAATATTCTATAGTGGGCGGCTCTGGTGTACTGGTTGATATGTTAGCTTTCGGCATCAGTTCGCATTTCCTAAAGATTCCGGTCGCCTTCTCTGGGATCATATCAAGTCAAGTTGCTATCTTTACAAATTTTATTCTCAATGATGTTTGGACTTTTGAAAGCCAGCGAGAGCAACCTTTATACGTGCGGTTTGCTAAATATGAGGCTACTTGCTTTATTGGGATCATCATTAAGTTTTTTGTTATACTTCTCACCGTAAATATATTTAGATTTAATCCTTATTTAGCGAATGGGATAGGAATCATTCTTGTGGTCTTTAGCAACTTTATTTTTAGCAAATTATGGGTATGGAAAACACAAAAATAAATACTACACAACTAAAAAAACACCATTCCGCCTGGCTCCTGGCGGCGATTCTTTTGCTTGCTCTTGGCATTAGGCTTGGAACTATGAATAATCATGGTGTTTGGATTGATGAAACCTGGGTAGTCACTACTCCCAACTTTCATCTTGATTCAAAAGATATATTCCCTAAGTTTTTTGAGTATCCGCAAGTAAAAGAGCTTGCCGAATCAAAACAAGCATTGTTGAAGAAAGTATATAATATTCATCCGGTGGTACAAATATGTTTTATGCTTATCTCCGATATGCATCCGCCGTTTTACTATATAGTTTCGTACTTTTGGACTCGTCATTTTGGCGAATCGTTATTTGCAATACGTGCATTGCCTTTATTATTCGGTTTGCTTACCATTGTATGTACTTACCTTATAGCTAAATCGCTCTTTGGGAAGAAAGTTGCTTTAATCGCAGCTTTATTTCTGGCTGTCTCACCTATGCACGTGCATTTCTCCCAAATGGCCAGAAATTTTTCCCTGATGACGTTCTTAGTAACATTCAGTTATCTTGTTTTGCTGACTAAGCTTTTCAAAAGATTCGAACTCAAGTATGCCATTCTTTATGGCATTAGTGGATTTCTCGCTTTGCTTACCCACTATTACTCGGTATTTTTTATCTTTACGCAGATAATCATGATAATTTTATGGGAGATCAAGGGCAAGAAGCGCTTCTTAAGATGGTTCGTAATTTTTCTTCTGATTGCGCTATTTTATACTCCTTGGCTGCCGGCCGTATATATCCAGATGTTTTTACGTAATCCTACGACTCAAAGTCAGCTGACTTCCACCAACTTGAACACTGTTTTATCACAAATGTATGCCGTAGGTTTTATACCCTCGGTTACAACTAAATTCTTTTCTGGCGCTGTGGTAAATTTTCTAAAGATAATAAATTTGGTTGTAATCGTTTTTTTAGTTTTCTGTGGGGGTAATAAACTTAAAGCTCATGATCGTATGGCTTTTCGCTGGATATTGGTATGGTGCGGTATGCCGATTTTTTTACTTTCATGTCTTTCGTTGTTGAAACCTCTCTATTCAATCAAAAGTTTATTGCCGATTTTACCTGCTTTTTTTATTCTCTATGCGTTCGTACTCGCAAGGCTAAAAAACAAAGTTTTACTTAGTTTTATCTTGGTTTGTTTGTCCAGTATTATGTTGATTTCCCAGCTTGTCTGGCCCACTTATCCCGGGATTGAATCGACAGAAGATACGAGAGGGGCAGTTGCACAGTTAAAAAGTTCAATAAGCTCTGAAGATATCGTAGCGGTTCAGCCGGGATTTTACAGGGACGGTTTATGGTATTATTTACCAAGAGATTGTATGCTTTTAGACGAAGATCAAACTATTTTAATCCCGAGAGATAAAAATATTTGGTTATTCCGTTTTTGGGATAGGAATAAATCAATACCTGAGATTGAACATGCTAATCCTGATTCAACTTATAAGTTTTTCGGAGTTTCTGCCTATTTATGGAAAAAGAGTTCCTTATGACACTGAAAGATATACTCTCAAATAGCGCAAGGAAATATTCTGACAACCAGGCAGTGATTTATCAGAAAGAACGTCTTTCCTATGCCGAATTGGAATCGCTTTCCGACTTTATGGCTTGCCAGTTACTGGATAGAGGAGTTAGAAAAGCGGATAGAGTAGGGTTACTCCTGGAGAATTCGCCTTTATACGTGATCGCATTTTTCTCTGTGCTTAAAGCCGGGGCAGTAGTAGTTCCGATCAACACTCAACTGGTAACCCGGGAATTGGAAAGTATCATTTCGGATTGCCAACCGTCGATGATCATTACGGATGACAGCCATAAACAATCCCTGGATACTTTCAAGGATATATCGATTTTCTCGGTAAGTTCCATCCGCTATACGCCTGTCGCCAGCCTGCAGTCTATTCCGGCTAAGGAATCCGATCCGGCAATGATCATTTATACTTCCGGGACTACCGGTAAGCCCAAAGGCGTGATGCTTTCCCATCGTAACTTGGTAGCCAATGCCGAGTCTATTGTTGATTACTTAAAACTATCTTCATCCGATTCGATGATGGTTATTTTGCCTTTTTATTATTCCTACGGTAATTCATTGCTTACCACCCATATCATGGTCGGTGCGACGTTAGTCATAGATAACCGTTTTGTTTTCCCTAACGTTGTTCTGGAAACCATGGAAAAAGAGAAAGTAACCGGGTTTGCTGGCGTCCCGTCTCATTACGCCATACTTTTGCGCAAATCAGCTTTACGCAATTATAAACTAACCAGCTTGCGTTATGTGACTCAAGCCGGGGGTGGAATGCCGGCTTCGATGATCAAGGAATTTACCGAAGTTGTGCCGCATGCGCAGTTTTTTGTGATGTATGGACAGACTGAAGCCACTGCCCGGTTGACCTATCTTGCGCCGGAGCATCTACGATCAAAATTAGGATCTATCGGTAAAGCTATTCCGGGAGTTGAGCTGGATGTGTTGAATGAGCAGGGCCAGCCGGTTCAGAATGGTGAAGTAGGCGAGATTGTGGCTCGCGGTAATAATATCATGCTAGGGTATTGGAATGCTGCTGAAGAAACCGGGAAAGTTAAGAGAAAAGAAGGCCTCTGGACCGGGGATATGGCCAAAGTCGATAGCGATGGTTTTATCTATCTTATCAGCCGCAAGAAAGAGATGATCAAAAGCGGCGCCAATCGCATCAGCCCGTTGGAGATCGAGGATGTAGTAAGCCGTTTGCCTGGCGTAGTAGAATGCGCGGCTGTAGGCGTTCCGGATGAGATTTTGGGTGAATCGATCAAGCTTTGCGTGGTTAAAAATGGAGTTCCCTTAACCAATAACGATATTCTCCTGCATTGCAAACAGCATTTAGCTCCCTTTAAGATGCCTAAAGAAGTGGCATTTGTGGCGTCTTTACCCAAGACCAGTACAGGTAAGATCAAACGAAGCGAGTTAAAATGAGCTTCCACAAAGAGATATTGAGGATAGACTGCACGAAGGAAGCTGAAAGAATATGTGAATTTATTCGTCAGCAGACTTTGCGCTTGAAGCGCGACGGCGCGGTGATCGGTTTAAGCGGCGGTATCGATTCTGCTTTGAGCGCGGCCTTGTGCGTTAAAGCCTTGGGCAAAGACAAAGTATTCGGCTTGATGCTTCCGGACAAAGAATCCAGCCCGCAAAGTGAAGAATTCGCGGTTAAACATGCCAAACAGCTGGGTATCAGAGCTGAAACGGTGAGTATTACGCCGGTTCTGGAAGCTTTCGGTACTTATGAGAAGCGCGATGCGGTCGCCAAGTCAATCTTTTCGGAATTTGACAACACCTATAAACTCAAGATCACCTTACCGGCAGATCTGCTGAACAAAGACTCTTATAACTTTTTTACTTTAACTATTGTGGATGACAAAGGTAATACCAAATCTTCCCGGTTAAACAACGCCCAAGCTAAAGGCATTATCGCTGCCACTTGCACCAAGCATCGCACCCGGATGATGACCCAGTATTACTACGCCGAGAAAATGAACTATTTTGTCTGCGGCACCACTAATAAAAGCGAAGCTTTGCAGGGTTTGTTTGTGAAATACGGCGATGGTGGGGTGGATATAGAGCCTATCGCGCATTTGTTCAAAGCACAGATATTCCAATTGAGCGAGTATATGGGCGTGATCAGCGAGATCCTGCAGCGCAAACCCTGCCCGGACACCTACAGCGCCCCGGTTACCGATGAAGAGTGGTATTTTCGCATGCCTTATGGCATACTTGACCTATTGCTTTATGCCTGGGGAAAAAAAGTTGATATCTCTGAAGTCTGCAAAGTTATGAATTTAACCCAAGATCAGGTGGACCGTGTATTTAAGGATTTTAGTAATAAATTCAATGCTACAAAACATCTAAACGAAATTCCCCCGACAGTAGGAGCTTAACTATGAAAATCTGCACTAAATGTATTCTTCCCGAAACATTCCCGGGTATCCACTTTGATAAGGAAGGCGTTTGCAATTTCTGCAGAGATTTCAAAGGCGAAGAAGCTTTGGAGACCGAAAAAAAAGAATATCACGAGAAATTTCTTAAATTGATCGAAGAAATCAAGGGGAAGAGTGCTTACGACTGTACTTTAGCATATTCCGGCGGAAAAGATAGCACATATACACTCTATTTGTTGAAAGAAGTTTTTAATTTAAGACCGCTCACCATTACTTTTGATAACGGTTTTATATCCGATCAAGCATTTAAGAATATTCGAACCGTAACCGAGACTTTAGGTGTAGATAACATTGTTTTCAAGGCTGATTTCCAATTATTAAAGAAAATATTCATTGCAGGGATAGAGAATACTATGTATTCGGCCAAAGCTCTTGAGAGAGCTAGCACTATTTGCACATCCTGTATTGGTTTTGTTAAGTTTACTGTATTAAAAATTGCTCTGGAAAAGCATATCCCGCTTATGGCCTGGGGGTGGTCGCCGGGGCAAGCACCTATCAGATCTTCAATAATGAAAGTTAATGCGGCTTTGTTTAAAACAACTCAAGAAATGTATCGTAAACCAATGTTTGAAGTTGCTGGTGAACAAGTTAATAGATATTTTTTGACTGATGAACAGTTTATGTCCATCAATTTTCCTTATAATGTTAGCCCGTTAGCTTTCATGGATTATGATGAGGAAAAAATCAAAGAGAAAATTAAAGATTTTGGATGGGAGATCCCAGGTGGCTTAGATGCAAATTCAACTAATTGTTTGCTAAATACCTTTGCTAATCATGTCCATATCAAGAAACACAATTTCCATCCCTATGCCTTTGAGATTGCTGGGATGGTGCGGTCCGGAATAATTGAAAGGCAAGAAGGATTGAATAAGTTTGGAGAAGAAGCAAGTAGTATTAAAAATCTGGAATACATCAAAAAGAAACTAAGGATTTTTTGATTGGACTTTGTGAAGTGAAAAATAAAAACTTAAAAAGAGGTAAGGAGTGAGAAATTCTATTAAGATGGTGAGTTTATTATTGATTGTTTTTTCTTCTTATGGGGGAGCCATGAAAGAGGATGACGCAACATGTGCAGGGATGGAGCAGATATTGACTGAGGTGTCGAAGAAGAAAATTTTCTTTGGTCATCAGTCGGTTGGCAATAATATTATAGGTGGGATAAGTCGAATCCTAGAAAGTTGTTCTGATAATCGGTTGGTGATTAAAGAGACGTCTGATGCTAACGATCTTAATCTTCCAATTTTCGCTCATGCAAGACTTGGCCGTAATCTTGACCCCAAGCTTAAATGTGATGAATTTAAAAGAGTTTTGGATAGCGGGATTGGCAATCAAGTCGATGTGGCGATGTTAAAATTTTGTTATGCGGATATTGATGAAAATACAAACATTAAAGAGGTGTTCAAATACTACCGTGCAACCTTTTTATATTTGGAAAAAAAGTATCCCAGAGTTAGATTTATCCATTTAACTGTGCCGGTAACAGTTAGTCAGAATCCATTAGGATTAAAAGCCAGGATTAAAAGATTATTCAGAAAAGAACTTTATGGGGAGAAAGGAAACGTAAATAGAAATAAATTCAATGCTTTATTAACCAGTTTTTATAATAAAAATAACTTAATTTTCGATCTTGCGAAAATTGAGGCTACTAAGCCAGACGGGAGTTTGAACATCTTTAAGGCTGGTGACGGCTATAAATATTATGTACTTGTTGAAAGCTATTCCGATGATGGTGAACATCTGAATTATGTGGGTGGAAAAATTGTTGCTAAAGAATTATTGAAATTCATTACGGAGTAGAGAATGGAAGAATTTAAATTTATTAATAATAGAGTGGGGAAGAAGCTGTATGGAGTTCTACATTTTCCTGCTAACCGAGAATCAAAAGAAGTTTTTGTTTTTTCTTCCCCGACTTTTGGCGAAAAAACTAAGTCTTATCGTGTCTTGGGCAACTTTGCCAGGCTTTTGGCTTTAAATGGTTATTGGGTATTTAGATTTGACTTTATGGGTGAGGGGGATAGTGAAGGAGACTTTAAAGAGGCTTCTATTAGAACCAGGATAGAAGATCTTTATTCGGTCATTGATTACCTTCAGAGTGAAATTAAACAACAAGATATTGTATACAATATCTTTGGTGCAAGGCTAGGAGCAACAATTGCTTCAGCATTCGCGCGCGAAAAATTAGTGAAAATCGGAAAATTAGTTATGTGGGATCCGGTTATTGATCCTGCTCAATATTTATTGGAATTCTTGCGGGGAAATTTATCCAATCAATTGTTGATACATAGAAAAATTCTGCTGAATCGGGAAGATCTTGTTAATCAAATTAAATCAGGATTAGAGGTTAATGTTGATGGTTGGATTGTTGGAAAGGAGCTTTGGGAGCAGGCAGCGACAATGAATTTGTTTGTGGATTTAGAGAGAATCACTATCCCTTGTTTCATAAGCTTATCCTTGGGATTAGATAAAAAACTATTCGGCGCAGAAAAAAACGTTCATAGATCAAATTTTACTTTGTTTAATGCACCGCAAGAATTTACATGGAGTGATTGGAAAAACTATAATCCTTCTCCTGAGATTATATTTGATAAAACACTTAATTGGATAAACGAGAATAAATGATGGAAGAGATCGTAACCTTCAATAATAAAGATAATTTGCGACTTGTAGGCATTGAAACAATTCCTGTTGCTCCTAATCCTGTTAGGAAAGGAGTTATCCTTCTGAATACAGGAGTAAATTATAGGATTGCTTGGCATCGTCTCAATGTTAAATTAGCCAAATTTTTGTCAGAAGAAGGTTTTTTTGTATTAAGATTCGATACCCATGGCATTGGAGATAGCGAAGGTGAGTTAAAAAGGGGCAATATTGTAGATATTTTTGAAGCTATTCAAAAGGGTTTGTTTGTTGATGATACAATCAAGGCGATCAAGTATTTCAAGGAAAAAGAGAAATTAAATAAAATATATTTATTAGGTTTGTGTGGAGGCGCTCTGACAGCAATGTATGCAGCTTCAAAGGTTAGAGAAGTCGAAGGCATTATTCATATTGCTGGCCCGATAACGCTTTCTTCTGAACACCATCTTGAGAATAAGCACCCTTGGGAAGCAAGGAATACTTTGCTCCAGTATGGCCATAAAATCATTAGTTTTAATGCATGGTTACGGTTTTTCTCCGGGGCAAGTGAGTATAAAACGATACACACTTCGTTAAAGACTTTATTTGGTTCATTCCTTCGAACGAAGCGTCTTAAGAAGTTTAGTAAATTCAAGAAAGATGTAGAGAACGAGCAAGATAATAAATCTTGGGATAATTTGAATATCGATTTTATAGAAAGCTTTAAAAATTATTGTGCTTCTGGCAGGAAAATATTATTCATCTTTGCTGATAAAGATGCTGCGACTTGGGAATTTCGCACCATGTTTTTGAATACTTTATTGAAGAAAGAAAAGTATAAAAAGAACTATAAATATTCTGAAATCAATGATACCAATCACATTTTTTCCTCCACAACTTCACAGGAAACGCTGAAAGTATTGATTAAAACTTGGTTTATTGATAATGCGTAAGGAGACAACTATGGAGACCATGCTCCATAAAAGTCCTTTAGTTAGTGTTATAATTCCCACTTATAATCGAGCAATGTTTATTGTAGAAGCCGTTAAGAGTGTTTTGAATCAAACATTCAAGGATTACGAGTTAATTATTGTTGATGATGGATCGAAAGATAAAACGAAAGAGATTCTTGAACCATATAAAGCACAAATCCGCTATGTATATCAAAATAACAAGGGGCATGCATCGGCGCGAAATACTGGGATTAGAATGGCTGTCGGGAAATATATAGCGTTTAATGATTCTGATGATATTTTGCTGCCGAACACTTTAGAGATTTTGGTTGATTTTATGCAGCGGGTGAACGATGTGGGATTAACTTTCGTTGATATGGAAGTTTTTGAAGGTGATAAGATAGTCAATCCATCTTTTTTATCAAACAAAACTCATCTTAGACGTATTCCATTCCTTCCTTATCCTAATAAAGCGAGATTACTAAATCAGAATAGTTTTAATGAGCAGATAAAAGAATACTTTATTCCTTCTCCTGGAACAATGATAAGAAAAGAGGTATTTGAACAAGTAGGGCTTTTTGACGAGTCTCTGTTTAATCAGGCTGATCGAGATATGTGGTTCAGGATTAGTCGCAACTATAAAATTGCTTATATTAATGATATTTTAGTGAGATGCCGACAACACGGGGGTAATTTTAGAGTTAATACGGAATTTATTATCAAATCGCATATACAGCTTTTTTTGAAAGTTATTGGAACCTATGTCGGGATTTCAAATAAAACCAGGAATATTATTCTCAAGAAGCTTTCTTTAGAATATTACGAATTAGGTTACTACTACTATTCCCGACAACAAATGAAACTGGCTAGAAGTGCTTTTCTAACCAGTTTGCACTATGATGCAAACAATTTGAAATCGGGATTATACTATACACTCACTTATCTTCACCCCGGAATTCTAGAAAAAATTAAGAGATTCAGAAAATTGTACGTTACTCCACATTAAGCATTTCGAAAAACCAATGATTAATAAAGGATTACAATTAGTTAAAGGCTCGGTTTTTAAGCTAATAGAATTCTTCTTAGGGGCTATTCTAGGCTTGTTTCTAATGCCATTTATAATAGAGACTTTAGGGGAAGCTTCTTATGGTTTATGGATATTGGTAGGGTCTTTCATAGGGTATTATTCGCTCATGGAGCTTGGTTTAACTTCGGCTATTCAAAGATTTGTCTCAAGGGCAATTGGACAACGTGATGAACTAACTATAAACAAAGTAGTAAATACAACTTTAAGTATCTTTTTATTTCTAGGTTTTTGTGTTTTTATCCTAACCTTTCTCTTAGCAATTTTTGTACCTAGGGTTATTAAGAATATAGACGATATTCGAAGTTTTAGGTTCGTAATCCTTATCTTAGGATGGACTTTTGCAATTAGTCTACCAGGAAAAGTCTTCTCAGGAATATTGGCTGCCAATATAAGATTTGATTTAACAGCCATAATAGAAATTATTAGACTATCGATTAGAACAATACTTATAATAATATTCCTTAAAAAAGGTGAAGGGATAATTGCCTTGACGATAATATCTGCCGTTACGGAATTGGGTTGCAGTCTGGCTAAATTTATCTGTGTGAAGAAGCTGTATGGCTATATTATTTTATCTCATAAGTTCATTGAGATTAAAAGGATAAAGGAACTCTTTAGCTACAGTATAAATACATTTCTATCAACGATTGCAGATCAATTAAGATTTAATGTTGACAATCTAGTGTTAGTTAATTTTATAGGTTTATCATCAATTACTATGTTTTCAATTGGGGCAAGATTGATTCAGTACTTTAAAGAATTTATGCTGAGTTTATTGGGTTCGACAATACCAATATTTAGTCAATATGAAGGGCAGGGAGATTATGATTCGATAAGAGAAAAGTTCATTTTTTTAACAAAAATCAGTATCTACTTTTCAATAACAATCGGTGGTTTATTGATTGTATTGGGAAAAGCTTTCATTCTAAAATGGGTTGGTATGGGTTATGTTCAATCTTATACTATTCTGCTGATCCTACTTATTCCTACCCTGTTTGACACAATTTTGATCCCGGGTGGAGGGCTTCTGTATGGATTGTCTAAACATAGATATTATATGTTTTCTAATATTGGAGAAGGTGTCCTAAATCTCTTTCTGAGTATACTGTTAGTAAAGAACTTTGGTATATATGGTGTTGCTTTGGGAACGGCTATCCCAATGATGATAACCAAGATTTTCATTCAACCGATATACACTTGTCGAATAATACAACTTAGTATTAAAGATTTCTATTGCCGCCATTTTTTGCCAGTTTTAGGGTTATCAAGTGCAGTTTTGCTAATATTTTGGATGATTATCAAGAATCTTATTCTAAGAGACTATCTTAATCTTCTATTATTGTCTATCGCTGGATTGTGCTTGATGCTTGCAACCTTTTTCCTGTTTGGGTTTTCCAAAGATGAAAAGGGATATTTAATTGAGTTAGCATCAAAAGTATATAAAAAGTAAAGTAATTGAGCTTAGTGCAATACCAACAAGGAAAGTACAAGAAGTTGGCGTTTTTTTGATCGTCATAATAACCAATCTAAACTTGTGCAAATTCTTATTTGGTTGGAGGTGATTGATGCAAGGAATATTCGGTTGTTTTAAGAAAAAAGATATTTCTTGTTTGTCTGCTAGGTCACTCATCGAGAAGATGAGTGCGATTTTGGGGGAGGGGCAATCTTTACAGCCGAAAAGAATCTATATTAACAAAAAGACAGAACTTTCTTTTTATGGAAATTCTAGCAATTTCAAGGCGCGCACTTTTAAAACTCATGAACAAGTTTTGCATATTATCTTACACGGAAAAATTTTTAATTTCACCTCGGATGCTTTAATCTCGTATAGAAGCGATGGGATGGATGATTTAGAAAAAATTAGAGATCTCTATGAGAAACACAAAGAGAACACTGGTTTATTCTTGGATGGAGAGTTCAATGTAGTCATATATGATGAGTTTTTGGGCCGTCTTACAATCCTCAACGATCGGTTTGGATTTAAAAACCTGTATTTCTATGAAGACGAGAATTTATTCATTTTTGGTCCTACAATCGCTTCTCTTTTAGTGTATGCTCATACTAATAAGAGAATTGATATCTCATCTGTGTCCGACTTCTTTCACTATGGATATCTTCTAAGCAATAAAACGCTCTTTAAAGAAATAAAAATGTTAAGAGGTGGATCAGTTTTAATCATAGACTCGGATAACCCCGGTGTTACTAAACAATATTGGGATTTTCATTCTGTAGACAAAAATTCTTCAGGTACCCTTCAATCTTGCGCCGAGAAAACCTTTTCTCTGCTTTCGGCTGCTGTTAAAAAGAGAGTAGAGGGGAACTCTAGGATTATTGTTCAAATTAGCGGCGGTCTTGATTCCAGAATGATCGCAGCTTTGGTTAGAGCAGCTGGGCGTGAATTTGCAGCGGTAACTTTTGGAGCAAGAAAATGTCGTGAAGTGTTACTTGCCCGAGAAGTTGTTGTTAAATTGCGCTGTGATAGCCATTTAATAAAAGAAATAAGGCCTCAAGGATTCGTTGGTTCGATTATGGAAACTTTGAAAAATACTGAATGTCAATGTGAAAGCTTAGGATTGTCAGGTCCATATAGCACAATGAAAGAGACATTGGCTAACAATCAATTTGATTTGCTTCTAGGAGGGTTTTGTGGGGATTTAATACTAGGAGGAAGTTTCCTTAGGAGAGATGGAGTAATAAATAGTAATGAGAATTTAGATCAAGTAGCACAGTATTTGTTTAATCTCATGGAAGGTCCAGAACTCGCTCCTTTTCAAGCCTCAATCTTTACGGAAGTTATGCAAGAAAACTTTACACGCTACCGACTTTCAAATATTAAAAACGAGTTAAAGATAATCAGTGATAAAGTCGATTCCTATGGGGATCTGTTGGACTGGTTTATAATAACAAACAAAATTTTTCACTTTATTAACTATGCACAGAGAAATAATACTATTCATGTTAAAGAGTTTTACCCGTTTTTTGATTACGAATTTTTCGATTTTGTTTACTCTCTTCCGTTGTCGATGAGAAAGAAGCACCGGATCTATAAGGAAATCTACAAAATGCAGTTTCCGGAATTGGCGGAAATTCCTTGGTTGAAGAGCGGAGTTAATCTATATTCGAATCCAGGAAAATTAAGGACTTTTATTCGTAAGCAGGTAATCAGTTTTTCTCAGGCTGTAAGCCGTTTGAGTTTTGGTAAGATGAATATCGATAATCCGTATGCATATGCTAATTACGACAATTGGTTTCGAACGGATAAGACTTTTAGACAAATTATTGAAAAGGTTCTGATGGATCCCAGAACGATTGAGCGTGGGTATTACTCAAAAACCGGTCTGAGGAATCTATTAAACATGCAGAAGAATGGGAAAAACTATTTTACTTTAATAGATAGGTTATTTACTTTCGAAATGTGGAATCGCTTGTTTATTGATAATCAAGGTGTTGGCAATTCTATGAATGCTTTCTAGAACATGCCTGTTCTTCTGCTTAAGGGAGTGCTATTTACAATATGACATTTTTCAGAGAGTACAGCAGCTTATTACTATTGATTCTATTACTATTCGTTGCAATCAAACTTAATAGATATAGATGGTTACCCTTGTATTGTGCGAAGCGTTCTTTTTCTTTAAAGAAAAAACAAGGAAACGGCTTAATACACATTATTGTGTGTATAGTTGATCATTTTGAACCAGCGAATGGCAATGCTACATTAAACACTCAAAGGTTGAGAATTGATACGTGGTGTGAATGCTATCCCCGGATGGCAAAGCAATTTAGGGATTCAGATGGTAAAGTTCCCCAACACACCTGGTTTTATCCACCGCATCATCAAGAAGCTTTTCTCGAAGATTTAGTGACGCTATGCAAAAAGGGTTTTGGGGAGATCGAGATGCACATGCATCATAACCGAATGAATCCCTTTCCGGAAATAAATGATAGTTTCAGAGTTAAGTTATTGAAATGCGTAGAAGATTATTCAAAATATGGAATTTTTTGCTTACCCGATGGTTCAAAAAAATTTGGATTTATTCATGGCGATTGGTCATTGGATAATGCGCGGGGTGAAAAGTTCTGCGGAGTCAATAACGAGATCCAACTGTTGAAAGAGTGTGGATGTTATGCTGATTTTACTTTTCCTACAATTGAAATAGCTCAACCCAGGATGATTAACAAAATGTACTATGCCAATGATAACCCTTTAAAATCAAAATCTTATGATGTTGGAAATGAGATAGTAGTTCATGGCGAGGTTTCAGGAGATTTGATGATAGTTCAAGGAATATTGGGGTTAAGATGGGGATCAAAAAGATTCTTCCTGAAGCCTACAATTGAGACATCGAATCTTGACTTTAACGAAGAACCGACAATAGCTAGGACAGACTTTTGGGTGAAGAATGCGATTGTTGTTAAAGGACGTCCGCAGTGGAGATTTATAAAGCTTCATACACATGGAGCGAGGGAGGAAACCTGGGATTCATTATTTGGTAGTTCGGCAGAGAGTATGTTTAATCATTTGAGTCAGGTATATAATGACAAAGAACGGTATTCGCTCCATTATGTGACAGCTAGAGAAATGTATAATATTGTCAAAGCGGCAGAAGCTGGGAAAGAAGGTAATCCTAATCAGTTCAGGGATTTTATTATCCCACGGTACATCTATTTAGAGAAATAATTATGCTTTTTTTCTGTCTTCTTCTTTTTATAGTCATTACATATATTCAACCGCAGGATTTTATTCCAATCGTCAAGGGCTTGCCCATTGTATATTTTCTTTTAATGTTCCTCGGTATACTTTGGTCTTTTCGATTATTAACAAAAGGAGATTTAAAGTTAGGAAAAGCACCACAAAATATCCTTATGTTTTTATTCTGGATAGCTATTACTCTTTCAACCCTTAAGGTCGCTTGGTTTCCGTATACTCTTGAGATATTTTTAGAATGGTCTAAAGTAATAATAATTTATTGTTTTGTTGTTACTATAGTTAATTCGGAAGAAAAATTAATAGCGACTAATTGGGCAATCGTTCTTTCAATATTAATAACGGCTTGGTTGGGGATTTTGCAAAACTTTGGATTGGATTTTACTGGTTTGGGAACTCATCTAGCAGGCCGGATTAGAGGTGTGGGGATTTTTGGAACCAACCAGTTGGCTTACGCCATGTGTTTTACTCTTCCTTTGGTCTTTTATTTATTTAGAATAACTCCCAAAATACTTCCCAGAATTTTGCTTATCCTAACAGCTATCTCTTTGGGCTACTGCACTTTTCTTACACAATCCAGGGGTGGATTGCTATGTTTTTCGATAGTGATTTTACTCACTTTTATCTCATTTACGAAGAAAAAAAGAATTAAATTATTAGGAATTGTTTTAAGTATCGCTATATTCATTCTCCTAATAAAATTCGCTCCGCGGTTCTCAAGCACTTTTGAATATCAGGAAGATGCGTCTGCAGTCAATAGGTTGAATGCTTGGGCTGATGGGTTAAGTATGGCCAAGGAAAATCCATTATTTGGAATTGGGAAGAATCAATTTGTTGAGACTTTTAAAATAGCCGCACATAATTCATTTATTGAGACATTAACTGAAGTGGGATTTGTCGGTTTATTTATCTGGTTAGGACTTTTCTCCCTTACGCTAAGGAATTTACGTGCAATATTTAAAAATGATACTAATAATTCAACCGCAATGAGGATTTACAGCAAGTATCTTTCAATAAGCTTTTATGCTTATCTGATTGGTTCTTATTTTTCTGCGAGTTCTTATTATATTCCTCTTTATATCTTGTTTGCATTGAGTGTTATTCTTCAGAATTTATTATACCGTGAAGAATTAAGTTATATTCGTTGGAAGGATTTAGGCAACATTGCTTTTATTGAAATTGGAGTGTTAATCTTCATTCATTTAGTAGCGAGGTTTTCTTAGAATGGCTCTGACAAGTTCTGATGCTAATAAAGTGTTAATCGTTTCTTACAACTTCCCACCAGTTAATAGTCCTGGGGTCTACAGAATAATTGGTTTCCTGAAGCACTTAAAAACATTTGGCTATGAGCCGATTGTGCTCACAGTTAAAAACCCTTTTGGCGATGTTGTTGATGAATCAATGACGAGTTGTATACCTGTCGGTACGGAAGTCCATAGAGTTTTTTCTTTCGAAATTGATCGGCTAAAAACAAACATTATTGATTTCTTAAAGAATGCAGGATCCCGTTCATGCCGAGGCGGTTCTGATTCTAATTCCGCGCGAGGTCGCGGGAGTAATATTTTTTCTTCTTATTTGAAGGATATTGAAAAATTCCTTTTCCTGCCAGATCGAAAGATTGGATGTATCCCTCAATTGTGCTTGTGCGCTCTTTGGATTTGTTGGCTGAAGAAGGTAAAATTTATTTTTATTTCTTCTCCGCCGCATTCTCTGCATCTCGTCGGTGTGTTCTTAAAAAAAGTTCTCGGGGTTAACGTAATTTCTGATTTTCGGGATCCATGGGGCAATGAATTGATTTCTCGATCTGTGTTTGCCCGTTGTATCAATCTTGCAATTGAGAAAACTGTTTTGAAGAACAGCGATTGTGTGATTGCTAATACAGATGGCTTGAAGCTGAAAATTAAGAATAAACACACGTGGCTTGAAGAAGATAAAATTGAAGTTATCACAAATGGTTTCGATAGAAACGAAATGCAGAGCTATGAGATGAAAGAAATTCCTGCGCCGATTAAAAGAGGAGATAAGCTCTCTTTGGTTTTTATTGGCACTATTTATCCCGGGATGATTGACGGATTTATTAAGGCGCTTGAGGAATTATACAATTCTAATAAAGAGATTTCTACATTGATTCGAATTACCTTTGCTGGAACTCTTTCGGAAAGCGATATAGGGCAGTTTGATAAAGTCGGATTACGTGATATGGTTAGCTATCTCGGTTTCATTTCTAGAAAAGCCTCAATAAAGTGTATTCAAGAGTCTGATATTCTGCTGCTTTTTCTTCCAGATAATGAACAGTTTAATTCTTGTATACCCAGTAAAGTTTTTGATTATATTTTAACTGCGAAGCCCATCTTTGCATTAATACCGGAAGGGGATACAACGAGGTTTTTGCAAAAAACTAAGACCGGAATATGCATTGCACCAAATAATGTCAACGAGATTAAAACCATAATTTTGCGTCTTTTAGATGATTTTCATGCAGATAAAATCAAGATTGATCCGGATTGGTGTGAAATTGAAAAATTTAATAGGTATGATCTAACTAAAAAGTTAGTGAGGATCTTTGATCTTTTAAAGAGCAAGTGATTATCAGAAGTGCTAAGATTATGCAAATAATATGAAAAAGAGAATTTTGGTTGTCGAAGATTTGGATATGAAGAAAGTTGATTCTTGGATTGAGTTCCATCGGAGTTTTTTAATTGCCGCAAAAGCTAGAAATATCGAGGTCCATTTTGTTCTACCTAAAGAGCCTTGTGAAAACGTAATAAGCAGATTGAGGGATGTTGACTTTCGTTATATAGTGTTTGACAATTGGTGGAATAAGCATAATGCAGAGAGAAGAAACAACATCGCATTGGCACTGGTTGTTACAAGAATACTTTTAAAAGGTGATTATGATTTAGTTGAGTTCGATTTTTGTTATGAACTCTCTGTTTTCTTAATTACTATTTTCGCAAAATTAATGTTCAAAAAAACAAGATTCATTTGGAGACAACATTCTCAAAGTGGTATGATGAGGAACCAGCGTAAATTGTCAGAGGTAATAAAACGCTATTGTTCTAAAATGAGGGTTATTTCTTGGCTAATTGACCAGGTCATAGTTTTATCTGAATGCCAAAAACAGGTTTTTGTAAAGAGAGGAATTCTTGCTAAGAAAATACAAGTTGTGCCAACTGGTATTAATCTGGATAAATATGTGAGTGTTCGAAACGGGCAGCTCTTGATGAAGCAATTTGATTTGAGCAATTTTCAATTTGCAATTATGACCGTTGCTTCTTTAATACCTGATAAAGGGATAAACTTTCTTTTAGATGCCGCTCAGATTGTTCTAAAAAAGTATAGCAAAGTTTGTTTTCTTATAGTGGGGGATGGTCCGGAAGCGCATAATTTGAAAGCGCAAGCGAAGCGTTTAAAAATTGAAAACAATGTAATTTTTATGGGATTGCGCAATGATATCCCTGAATTGCTTTCGACTGCTGATATTTTTGTGCTTCCTACTCTGGCTGAAGCTATGTCGTTCTCTATATTAGAAGCGATGTCTTCGGGCAAACCTATCATTGCTTCTGACGTTGGAGGGATTCCTGAAGTGGTCCAACACCAATATAATGGTTTTTTAATCCCTCCCAAACATCCTGAAGTTTTAGCCGATCATCTTTTGCTATTAATCGATAATTCTAACCTAAGGGAAATAATGGGCAAAAGGAGTATTCAAATAGTTGAACAAAAATTTAATTTGAATTCTTCTATTGAGCGAACTTGGAAAATATTCGATTTTTGTTTAGCAAAACTTTAATGAAATCTGGAGCGTGTGTGATGAGTGTTATGAGAAAAATTATAGATATAATTTTGAACCCGCATCTTGCGAATACATTTATTCAGGAGCGAGAAATCAAGAAAATGATCAAAAAGTTAGGCGGTAATGCTTTGATTCTGAATATTGGTTCAAAGAATGTTAGATTCCCCAGCAATGTCCTAAATCTTGATTTAGCCCATAGTCCTCAGGTTGATGTGGTTGGCGATGCGCATTGTTTACCCTTTAAGGACGAATGTGTTGATGGCGTAATTGTCACTGCTTTATTGGAGATTGTTGAAAATCCAGAAAAGGTTGTTAATGAGATACATCGAGTTCTCAACCCCCAAGGAGTAATACTAGCTACTTTGCCTTTTTTGCAAACATATCACCCTGATCCAACTGATTTTAGAAGATTTACTAAAGAAGGAGTTGAGAAACTATTTAAAAATTTTAAGAAGGAAAAGATTATTAATACGAGAGGGTTATTCTCCTCTTTTTTATGGATATTAAGAGATTTTCTAGCAATACTATTCTCTTTTAATAATTTTAAACTATGGTGTATATGGAATATAATTTTTGGTTGGTTACTCTATCCATTTAAATTTCTTGATTATATGTTTTATGATTTTAAATTTCAGTATTATATATCATCAAGTTTTCTTTATCTGGGGGAAAAAAGAGAAAGCGGGATATCTTAATCCAGTAAGTTTGTTAACATCCAAGTTTATATAGAGTTTTAGCAGGTCTTGTTTTCTAATATAATAGGACCTGTTAATGCAATAAGGCTAGATTAAATGAGTAATAAAAAGATCAATGTGATGCATATTCAAGAATCGTTAGATGTTGGTGGAATGGAAAATGGGATTGTCAATCTAGCCAATCATCTAAATGGAGAATATTTTAAGGTTACGTTGTGCTGTCTTAACAAAATGGGTTCTTTATGCAATAGAGTAAATGACAAAAGGGTGAGAATTATTAATATGGAACAGAAAGAGGGATTGGCACTGTTTTTGGTTTTTAAATTAATCAAAGTTCTTAGAAAAGAGAAGATAGGGATTGTGCACACGCATAACTTTTACAGTGGTTTATATGGAATTATTGCGGCTCGATTAGCTGGTATTCACGTCGTAATTCATGGCGAACATGGGACAACGATCTTAAACAAGCCAATTAGAATTCTGGCAATGCGTTTTCTCTCCCGATGTGTTGATAAGTTATTTGCTGTTTCTCATGACTTGAAGGAAGAATTGATGAAAAAGTTAAATATATCCGGCACTAAGATAGATGTTCTTGTTAATGGAGTAGATATTGAGCACTTTAGAGCTGCTAAAGAGGCGTGGAATTTAAAAAATGATCTGGGAATCCCGGTCTCCAACTTTATAGTTGGGAGCGTCGGGCGGCTTGTCCCTATAAAGAACTTTAAGTTGTTGATTGGTGTTAAGAAAAAACTTGATCTCGCTGGGTTTAATACTAGTTGTATAATAATAGGAGCTGGACCCTGCAGAGCAGAACTGGAAAATTATGCCAAAGAGATCGGCACAGAGATTTTGTTTTTGGGGGAACGTGATGATATCTCCGACCTTTTGGCGATTTTTGATCTTTTTGTACTGACTTCTTTGAATGAAGGAATGTCAAATACCATTCTCGAAGCTATGGCTTGTGGAAAACCAGTGATTGCAACTCAAGTGGGGGGGAATTTGGAGCTGGTAGAAGAAAACAAAACCGGATTTCTGGTCCCGTCAGATAATCTTGAAGAATTATTTAATGCCATTGTAAAGCTCATAAATAACAAAAAGTTGCTTGCTCATTTTGGTCGCTGTGCTAGAGATACGGTAGAACAAAAATTTTCTCTGCAAGCGATGGTTAAGAATTACGAGCATGCATATTTAACACTTGCCCAAAAGAAAGGGTTATTGGATTAAACATGTGCGGTATTTGTGGGTTGATAAATCTTGATAAAAGGTGTCTTTTTGATGAGCGCGTTGTTAGTGCAATGACGGATACATTTAAACATCGTGGCCCGGATGATGCAGGTTCTTTTATCCATAATGCAGTTAATCTTGGACATAGGCGCTTAAGTATCATTGATTTAGCTACCGGCCATCAGCCGCTTTCTAATGAGGATGGCAGTTGCACCATTATTCTGAACGGAGAGATCTACAATTATCGGGAATTGCAAAAGGATTTGCAGCATAAAGGACATGCTTTTAAGACGCATTCGGATACGGAAGTAATCGTTCATGCCTACGAAGAATATGGATTTAAATGCATTGAAATGTTTCGGGGTATGTTTGCTTTTGCTCTCTGGGATGAAAAGAAGCAGATTCTTTTCCTGGCCCGAGACCGTTTAGGGAAAAAACCGCTTTATTACTATGCAGATTCACTGCGTTTGATTTTTGCTTCAGAGATCAAAGCGCTTCTTAAAACGGGTCTTATGAAGGCGGAGGTTAACCACGCGGCGATTGATGAGTTCCTTTCTCTGGGATATGTTATTGCTCCGAATACTTTGTTTAAAAATATCAAGAAGGTTTTGCCTGGGAATATTGTTGTTGTCAAAGAGGGGAAGTTTACGCAGCAGCCATATTGGAATTTAGAGGAGGTTCAGAACGAGAATCGTTCTTTTAATGCTTTTCAGGTAGAGTTGAGAGCAGTCTTGGATGAATCTGTACGGTTGCGGATGATCAGCGATGTTCCTCTTGGAGCTTTTTTAAGCGGCGGGATTGATTCCAGTATTATTGTCGGTATTATGAGCAAGTTTTCTAAGCAGCCAGTGAAGACATTCTCCGTAGGGTATAAAAATCAGGAAGAGTTCAGCGAACTTAGTTATGCCAAGATTGTCGCTGATTTCTTCAAGACAGAGCATCATGAGATATTTCTTGAGCCTGTAGATTTTTATGAAGCTATCCCACGAATGGTTTGGCATCTGGATGAGCCGATAGCTGATCAGGCATGCATTCCTTTATGGCTTATGTCTAAGGAAGCAAAGAAATACGTTACGGTTTTGCTTTCCGGAGAAGGTTCCGATGAGTTATTTGCCGGTTATCCTATTTATTCTCTAATGCTGGGATTGGAACAGTATCAGCATATTCCTCAGTGGATGCGTATTCATTGTATCGATCCGCTGATCCCCCGTATCTTGGGAGAAAGGCGCGGGCAAAAATACGTGGAGTGGTCTCGTTTGCCGCTGGAAGAAAGATTTCTGGGAGATATGGCGGATTTTTCTACCCATCTCAGACAGCAGCTGTATTCCGCAGATTTTCTAAATTTTTCTTCAAAAAATGATTTTCGGAGCGTGATTCGCTCTTTTTACGATAAGGTTCACGGAAGGGATGTTCTGGACAGGATGCAGTACCTGGATATGAAAACATGGCTTGTTGATGATCTGCTACTTAAAGCAGATAAAATGACCATGGCTGCTTCGGTGGAGTTGAGATGTCCTTTTCTGGATCATAAGCTGGTTGAATTAAGCCGGAAAATTCCTTCAAGGTTGAAGCTTAAAGGTGTGACAACCAAGTACATCCTTAAAGAAACCTATAAGGATTTTCTTCCGAAGGATATTGCTTACAGAAAAAAAAGGGGTTTCCCTGTGCCTTTGACCAGTTGGTTCCAAGGGGATTTGAACAAACAGATTGAGACTGTTTTGCTGGATAAACGCTCCCAAGAGAGGAATTTTTTTAATAGTAATTTTATCAAAGAGATAATTGAGAAACAATCCGGTGGAAAAGAAGATTATAGCAAATTGTTATGGAGTTTGCTGGTTTTAGAGTATTGGCATCGTGTCTTTATAGATGGAGATCCTATTGAGTAAGAATCCGATGAATATACTTATAGTTACGATGTTATTTCCAAACTCGAAGGAGCCTACGAAAGCTCCTTTTAACTTGGAGATAGCTAAAGCATTATCTAAAGTAGCGCAACTTTATGTTGTTGCTCCGGTTCGGATACTGCCTGGGAGAGGGGTAAAAGATGTCCCGGTAAAGGAGTTTATCGAAGGGATCCCGGTTTTTCATCCTCGAATTTTTCTGCCTCCGAAGATCTGTATTTTTCTTCATGGGTGGATTTATTATCTGGTGATCAAGACATGGTTACGGAAAGTTATCCGCGAGTTCGATTTTGATATTATCTTGTCGCCTTATTTATTCCCGGATGGGTTCGCCGGGGCATTACTGGGAAAGTCCTTTGCCAGACCTGTGGTACTCGAGGCATTGGGTTGTGACGTCAATCTGTTGACGAAGCTGGTTGTAAGAAGCAAGTTGATCAAGAAGGCTTGTTTGTTATCTGAGAGAGTGATCAGCGTGAATCAGGATATGAAGAGAACCCTGGTATCTCTCGGCGTTCCGGAAGGCAGAATTCAAGTGATCTATAATGGAGTTGATAAGTCGAAATTCCAAGTTTTGGACAAAGATTCTTGCCGATATCAGTTAAAGCTTCCTGCTGAAAAACGAATTTTCTTATTCGTGGGAAGCTTGGAAATAGTTAAGGGCGTATATACTCTCCTGAAAGCCTGGAAACTTTTTGTCGTCACTGCCGGTAAAGAAAACTTGCTGGTTATCGTTGGAAATGGGAGAGAGCAGGTGGGGATGGAAGAATTTATTCGGCAGAAAGGGTTATCCGATTCGATTTTTATGGCTGGAGCCAGATCTCATGCTGAAATTCCTGTTTGGATGAACGCCAGTGATATTTTCTGTCTTCCAAGTATTCGTGAGGGATATCCGAATGTATTGGTTGAAGCTTTAAGCTGCGGGAAATTCGTGGTTGCAAGCGCAGTGGGTGGCATCCCAGAGATTATCGTTTCGCCGGCCCAGGGAGCATTGGTTGCTCCGAATCAGCCTGAAGCATTGAAAGAGGCTTTTGAGAAATCCCTGCGAATGGTAACAGATGGAACAACAGCAGTCTCGTCAGTTATGTCCTGGGAAGAATCGGCTCTGCAACGATATAGGCTGTTTCAGGATATACTCCAAAAAAGAAAGTAAAACAATGAGCAATTTGTTCTTTTCCCTTTATCTGCTGAATCTTCAGGCTGGGGTTAGGCCTTTTCTGAAAGGATTTGACTATTTTCGCCTTAGAGAATATTTAATGACTTCCCGGCAGATTTTGGATTGTTTCTCAGTAATAAGGAAGTCTAAAACCTTACTTGATATTGGTTGTGGCGAGGAGATATGGGGGATATTTGCCTCTACTTTCTTGGGTTTTGAAGTTACAGGAATCGATATTGATCAGGGGAGGATTGATTTGCAAAGAAAATACTCCCGGAGATTAAAACCGCCTGTATTCAAGTCCCTATATGTCGATGCAGCAAGAATGCCTTTTCCTAGCGAGTCATTTGATGTAGTTAACTGTTTTGCGGTTCTGCCTTTGATCCCCGGGGATGGAGACAGTAGCGTGATGCGTGAGGTCGGGCGTGTATTGAAAAGAGGAGGCAGAGCGTACATTACTGTTGGTTATGATGTGGCGTATCTGGAACAGAATGATACCCCCAGTACAAAAGGTTTCTCTAGGGTTTACGATGAGAAAGCTTTGGAGGACCGATTGATAAAGCCTTCAGGCTTACGATTGGAGAAACGGTTGTATTTTGTCGAGCCTTTTATTAACTTCAGCAACTTTTGGTACCGTTTGCCCTTTATTTTGAGACTATTTTTTCGTGCTTGGGCGTTGCCATTGCTGTCGTTGTTTTTCTTAAAAGAATTCGATCCATCAAAGGGACGAACTATTGATATAAAGAAGATTGGCGGAGTGTTGCTTGTTTTGGAGAAACAATAAATGAAAGATCAGCATATTATCTATTTTTCTTCCGATGAATGGAACAGCGGGTTGAAGACCAGTCAGTATCATATTGCAGTTCGTTTAGCCCGTGAGAACAAGGTTTTATACGTCAATTCCATAGGGTTGCGTAAACCAACTGTCTCTAAAGCTGATTTCTTGAGAATCGTTGATAAATTAAAACGTTGCTTTAGAGGGGTACAGCGGATAGACCGCAATCTTTATGTTTTTACTCCGATTGTTCTGCCTTTTCACGGGATACCCTGGGTTAATGCATTCAACCGGTTTTTGTTAATGATGTTTATCCGATATTTTCAAATAAGACTAGGATTAGACAAGCCATATATCGTCACTTTTCTGCCCAATACAGTAGATATTTTAGGGCGGTTTGGGGAAAGAAAAGTGATCTATTATTGTGCTGATCAGGTTAGTTCTTTTAAGGGCGTAGACACGGCAAAGATTGAAGAGATGGAAAAAAGATTGCTGCTTCAGGCAGATTATATCTTTGTAACTTCCCGGCAGCTTTATGAGCAGAAAAAAAACTTCAGTTCTAGAGTTGTTTATTTGCCTCATGGGGTTGATACAGAATTATTCAATAAGGCGCTGAAGCCGGAAACAGAAGTTCCGTCTGATGTTAGTCAGCTTAGAGAGCCAATTATTGGTTTCTTTGGCCATGTTTCCCGGGACTGGGTGGATTTTGAGATTGTGACTTTTTTGGCGCAAAAACATCCGGAATGGTCAATTCTGCTTATCGGAAAGGTGGCTGCGGATATTCCGGAGCTGAGTGTTTATAAGAATATTACACTTCTGGGTTCAAGAGAATACACCTCATTGCCGAATTATTCCAAGGCGTTTTCAGTAGCGGTTATTCCCTTTGTAGACTCTATGTTGACGCGCAATTCCAATCCGTTGAAGCTGAAGGAGTATCTTGCTGCTGGTCGGCCGGTTGTTTCTACTCCAATTCCAGAATTGTTAAATTTTTCTGATATTATCAAGATAGCATCCGGGAAAGAAGCTTTTCTTGCTGCTGTTGAAGAATATGTGGAATCGGACAGTGAAGAAAATCGACTCAAACGGAGTAAATTAATGGAGCGGGAAACTTGGGATCAGAGGTTTGCTTTTTTTGTCGAGATAATTAAGAGATAGTATGCCATTGCTTACTGATTTTATCGTTAAACAGAACGTAAATCCGCTGATAATTGCGGCAGGGACTTTTTTATTCCCGAAATGGCTGCATAGGCAATTTCTTTTACCGAATCTTAATAAACAGATTGGATGGAAGCAAAAATCTGCTTGTTTAACGATTTCTTTTGATTGCGATTATCCGAGGGATGCTGAAGCTTTGCCGCAAGTCCTTAATATTTTCTCTGCGTACGCTTTTAAAGCTTCTTTTGCTTGTGTCGGCCACTGGATTGAGAAGTATCCGATTGAGCATAAATTGATTGTCGAACATGGCCATGAAATTATCAATCATACCTATTCCCATCCGGATAACGAGATCTTGAATCCCGGCAGGAAATTCCGGCTGATCAGCAGGCAGGAAAAAATCGAAGAGATCAGCCGGTGTCATGATATTTGCCGGACTATTCTTGGTGTTTCTCCAACAGGCTGCAGAATACCGCATTTTAAGACGCTTTTTACGCCGGATATTTATTCTATCTTGAAAGAACTGGGGTATGCTTATTCTTCTTCGACTTGGTTAACTAGCACGTATTCCCATGGGATGCCATTTATTGCGTCAGATGGTATCATTGAGTTTCCGGTTTCAACTTGTCCTAAACATCCCTTTACTGTTTTTGACACGTGGCACTCTTTGAATTCTCCTAAATTGTTATATCGACTTGGCCATCGTTCAGCAGTAGAATACATCTCGTTGGCGAAGTATCTGGTGCAGTTGGCCATTGAGACGCACTCATATATAAACATCTATATCGATCCGTTCGATGTGATCAATATGCCTGGATTTAACGATCTGCTTGCTTATATTGCTTCCTTGAAAGACTCTCTGGAAGTATTGACATATACTGAGATCGTAAGCAGGTCTAAGAAAGAGGCGATTTGATGAAGAGGAAGAAGATCCTTGTTGTTTTTGGTACGCGGCCTGAAGCCATTAAAATGGCCCCGGTAGTTAAAGAGTTGAGGAAAGAAAAGAGCAGTTTTCAGACAGTGGTTTGCGTGACCGGACAGCATCGGCATATGCTCGATCAGGTCTTGAAGCTTTTTAAGATCAGGCCGGATATGGATTTGAATCTAATGCAGGAAAATCAAAGCTTGCCCTCACTGACTGCCAGGGCTTTGGTTATCTTAACTGAAACGTTACAGCGAGTAAAGCCCGACCTTGTCCTGGTTCAGGGAGATACGACTACAGCTATGGTTGCTGCTCTCGCTGCTTTTTACCAGAAAATCCCTGTAGGGCATGTTGAGGCTGGTTTGAGAACACACGATATTTACAATCCTTTTCCTGAAGAGGTTAACCGATGTATTATTTCTGCTATGGCCAGCTTTAATTTTGCGCCCACTCGGATATCTTATCAGGCTTTAATCGATCAGGGAATTAGCAAGCAAAGGGTATTATTAACAGGAAATACTGTTGTCGATGCGCTCAGAATGATCGTGAAATCCGGGAAATTCGCTAAAGTCAATATTGCTCTCAAGAAGAACTCTCGGCTTATCTTGGTTACTGCCCATCGCAGGGAAAATTTTGGCCGGCCTCTCGAACAAATATGCGATGCTTTGAATGCTATCGTGAAAAGAAATCCAGATGTTGAGGTGGTTTATCCTGTGCATCTTAATCCCAATGTAAAGAACACTGTTTATGAAAGATTGGCTGGCAAAGAACGCATTCATCTGATCGCTCCTACTGAATATGACCAGCTGGTATATTTGATCAAAAACGCTTATCTGATATTAACAGATTCCGGTGGGATTCAGGAAGAGGCACCGGCATTTGGCAAACCTGTTCTGGTTATGCGAGAAGAGACAGAGCGTCCCGAAGGGATTGAAGCAGGAGTGGCTAGATTGGTAGGAACAAATACGGCGATTATTGTTAAAGAAGTCGAGAAGTTATTGACTCGAGAAGCAGTATACAACAAAATGTCAAGAGCTGTTTCTCCTTATGGCGATGGCAAGGCAGCTGAGCGGATTATTAAGCATTTAAAATTTCATCTGGGGTAGGCATGAATTTTCTTTTTCCATATATGGCTCGCTGGAAGAGCGTTAACTGGACGAGGTATCACCAGATTTTCACAGAACTGGCCAGGGAAGGCCATAATGTTCATGTTATTCAGACTCCGCCTCAGGTTTCCAGAGAGACAAATTTCCAGGAAATCGAGGTGGAGATTCCCGAGAAACTTTTTCTGCACGAAATCGGAGTGGATCCCTTCATCTGGCAGGCGCAGCTACCTTTGAATAAGCTTATAAAAAAGGGATATTACAGTTATAAGTGTATCAAGGAAGTCAAGCGTATGGTTAAGGAATACGCTATTGATGTGCTCTTTTTATATAATATTCCTCAATTACCGCTTATGGATGTAAAAGGTTGTGTTAAGATCTTTGATTTTGCAGATGATTATACCGCGATGTTGAAGCAGGAGTTAGGGCCATTGTCTAATCCATTGGTAATGAAGATAGGTCAATCAATGCTGAACAGCATGGTAGAAAAAAGCGATCTGACTTTAGCCGTATCCAAAGTTTTGGCTGATTCTATACAGAGTAAAGATCCGAGAAAAATCCATGTGCTGCCCAATGGGGTTGACTTAGATCCTCTTCGGATAGGAACCGGTAAAGACATCAGGGCGAAGTATAAAAAACCGATTATCGGTTTTATCGGATCATTCGAGTATTTTATAGATTTTGAATTAATTTTGGAGGGAGCGCGTAGATTTTTGGAATACACTTTTTTGTTGGTCGGTGGAGGGAGAGATTTCGCTCGGGTTAAGCAGCAGGTGGAGAAAGACGGTTTGAACAATGTAGTTCTGACTGGTGGAGTTCCGCATGCAGACATCTATAAATATATTGATGCGATGGACGTTTGTTTGAATATTTTTAAGCCTATCAGGATTTCGCATGCCGCTTGTCCAATCAAGCTGTTTGAGTATCTTTCGATGAAGAAGCCTGTTATCAGTACACGGTTGGAAGAACTGAAGTATATCGATCAGAATTTCTTGTTTTATGCGGATAATGCAGACGAATTAGTCAAAGCAGTAAATACGATTTTGCAAGACAAAGCAGACACTCTAAGAAAGATTGAAGTTGGTTTTCGTCTTGTTGAAAATAACTATCAATGGTCGGAGATTGCCTCGCGATTGCTTGATATGTTGTAACCTCGTGCAATGACTCGAGTATTTTTATTAAGAAGGGATATATGTCAGATATCAAGAAGGGAAGAATTACAAGCATTGATTCTTTTAAAGTGATAGCAATTTTTGCAGTCATTTGTATTCACACGCGGCCATTTAAGTACAGTGGCATTTCTTATTTGAATGATAATCTTTTATTTATTTCAAAACTTATTAATGTTTCTTGCCGTTTTGCGGTTCCTTTTTTCTTTATTGTTACTGGTTATTTCTGGGGTGAAGCTTTAAAACAGGGAGAAAAAATTGAAGGTCTTCTAAAGAAGACGGTTTTAAAATTAGTCAAATCATATTTATTCTGGATGACGGTATATGCTTTTTTCCCCGAAGGTTTCATGGACGCTATTTTAAAAGACGGATTACTAATCGGTTTGAAAAAATCTTTTGAAGCCAATACTTTAGTATTAATTAAAGAGCATCTCCTTGGTTTTGTCCTTCGCGGTACTTCTTTTCATCTATGGTTTATTCCTGCTCTTTTATTTGCTGTGATTTTTTTGGCGTTATGTATTAAGTTACGTAAGGCAATCTATATTCTTCCAATTTCGATTGCCTTATATGTTTTGGGTTTAGTTGGAGGTACTTATTCAAAATTCTTTAGTGGATTGCCATTTACCTACGATACTCGTAACGGACCTTTTATGGGGACTCTTTTTGTAGCTTTAGGATGGGTGTTTTCTTATTATGGAGTTAAGAAGTATGTAAATTGGTATTGTGCTTTTCTCGTTCTTTGCGTAGGATTAGTTATGCAGTTAATTGAATTCAAAATGAGCGGATTCCTCTTTGATTATGCAATTGGCACAGTTCCCTATGCTTCTGGTTTTTTTCTTTTAGCTTTGTCAAAACCCGAAATGAAGTTCTTTATTTATAATCTGGGTAGATTTACTGCAGGGATTTACTTCGCGCATATCTTTTTTCTTAATCTTTTCCTTCCTTTTCAGGTGTTTGTCTTGCCTTGGGTGTGGGATTTGACCTTTTGTTTTGTTATTATGTTTGCCACTTCTGGTGCTGTATTATTAATGCAGAAGAATAAGCTACTCAAACAATTTGTCCTCTAACTCTTTTAAAAATATTATAGGTCATTGAGTTTTTTTATATAATAGTGTTCAGCGTTGAAATGATTAATGCTGAAAGGAAGGAGACAGTATGGTCAATATTTTTAAAGAAAAACAGAATAAAATAACTTTCTTTGTTTTTATCTCGTTGCTTTTCATTTCCTTGATCCCACTTTTTGCTACGAAAGTATTACCTCTTTACGACTATCCGAATCATATGGTTCGGTTGCATATAATACATAATATCAATACTAATCCTGTTTTAGGCCAATTTTATACTGTGAATTGGCAATTATTGCCTAATCTTGCTTTTGATATAATAGGTTTGTTTTTTACTATGATATTCGGCGCAGACACTGCTGGTCGAATTTTTGTCGGTCTTATATTTATCATTATATCTACGGGAACGGTTGCTTTACACTATGCGTTGTATAAGAAAGTGTCGCCATGGATATTAATTGTATTCCTTTTTCTCTACAATGAAGTCTTGCTTGTGGCAAATTTGTCTTATTTATTTAGCGTTGGCTTTTTCTTGTGGGTGACCGCTTTATGGATTATATTCCGTAAACAAAAAACTTGGGTGAATATCGCAGTTTTTTCAACAATAACATTTCTGCTCTTTATCAGTCATTTGTATGGTTTTTGTCTTTATGGTCTAGTTGTGGTTGGATATGAACTCAAACAGCATCAAAATGCTAAAAAATCGTTCTTCAGGCCTTCGAAATATCTTATTTTATCAATTGCGCAGTTTGTTCCTTCATTATTGCTTTATTTCTTTGTAAGCCCTACATCTACTTCAGCAGGGTCGCATAGAATTGGTTTTGCAAGCTTGATTGAAAAAGTAATAAGCTGGTCATATATCATTGATTTCTATCATCCACCTCTTCAATTAGTCGTGGCGTGTTTACTACTCTTGGGTGGAGCATATTTAATCTGGCGACGAGATATTGTATTCGCTAAAGACATGTTGTTTTCTGCTATTATTCTTTTCGTGGCATTTTTGTTTGCCCCAACAGGAATTATCGGTACTTATTTTGTATCGCAGCGATTGCCTGTAGCTATAACCTTTTTTCTTATCGCATGTATTTCTATTCCACATTTTAATACCCGCTTTCGTAGGATAATCCCTTTTGCGATAAGTTTGCTTGTTATAATCCATACGGGATTTATATATTCCAAATGGCAATCTTTTCAGCCTATTTATGAAGATTTTTTTAATGCGATGAATAAGGTTGAACGGGCCTCGACAATTATAACGGTAATTGCGAATAATGGTTCGTGGCATAAAACTTTAGAACCGTCATTGTTATATGCGAGCTGTTTTTCAGTTATTGAAAAACCAATTTTTGTTTCATCGCTATTTGTTTATAAAACGCAGCAGCCTCTTAACGTTAAACCTGCTTACGAATCTCTTGTGGTTGATGGAATTATTTTCACAGAAGGGACGCTTAAACAAGTGCAACAAGAAGGTGCTCGAAGTTCAAGAAATCCTTTGCAAAACGATTTACTTATGAAATATGATTATGTTCTTATTGTCAATGAAGAGTTTTTTCCTTTTCCTATATCGGATAATTTTGAAAGAAAATATGCATCTGAAAAAATAAAGTTGTATCAAAAAAAGAAATAATTTGCAATGTTAAGCTTTTTTATTGCATTACGCTAAATGTTTTCTGGCGTTCCTTAACAATATTGCGTTCGATTTTTTACGTTATTGGCAAGATTGACTTTTTATGTTATAGTCTAGTAGAAGAAAAAAATTAGCCAGATCATTATCATAATTCTTGCAGAACTATGAAAACAATCAAAATCTTGCTTATAGTGCTGGTAACCCAGTTGTTGTTCTTGTCTTCATTTGTTTATGCAGCCACATACTATGTAGATGGGGCTGTGGCTACGGATAGCGGCAATGGAAGTCAATCTTCCCCCAAGAAATATATTAAATCCGGTATCGCTCTTATGTCTGGGGGAGATACGCTTATTATAGCTGACGGTACATACACAGGTACGCAGAATAATATGTGTACCGATGGCGGGTGGGATTGGACGGGTATTCCTGATGGATCGTCAGGGGCATACACTACCATTAAAGCAGCTAATGACTTTGGTGTCATTATTGATGGTGGCGGGACACTTACTGGATTATATCCTAACGGATTGAGCTACGCGGTCATACAGGGGATAATTTT